>Ga0078972_1000002_pt1 | contig 1431463 bp, 1245 predicted proteins | sample YelNatPaOPGAMG01_FD_67568 | JGI IMG/M metagenome (GOLD analysis project Ga0078972, IMG submission 67568) | Hot spring thermophilic microbial communities from Obsidian Pool, Yellowstone National Park, USA - OP-RAMG-01 (SPADES assembly) (version 2) | ecosystem: Environmental > Aquatic >... | reverse complement strand
TGCTGCTGTATACCATTTCAGATTTGTACCGCTTGCCGTAAGGGCTGTTGCTGATGCATTCTGGCAATATGTTACAGGTGTGATTACTACCGGTGCATTTGGAATTGCATTTACTGTTACTGCTATCACTGCTCTTACACTCTCACAGGTATTTGTCGTCTGAGATACATAATAATTTATTGTACCTGCTGTTGCTGTCCCTGGTGTCGGAGCTGCCGCTGACCCAGTGCCTCCTGTTGCCACTGTGTACCATTTCAAATTTGTACCGCTTGCTGTAAGGGCTGTCGCAGATGCATTCTCGCAATACATTACAGGTGTTGTTACTGTCGGTGTATTCGGAATTGCATTTACCGTTACCGCAATTGTTGCTCTTGAACTCTCACAGGTATTTGCGGTCTGTGATACATAATAGTTTATTGTACCTGCTGTTGTTGTCGCTGATGTCGGGGCTGTCGCTGATCCTGTACCCCCTGTTGCCGCTGTGTACCATTTCAAATTTGTACCGCTTGCTGTAAGGGCTGTCGCTGCTACATTCTGGCAATATATTACAGGTGTTGTTACTGTTGGTGCATTTGGAATTGCATTTACTGTTACTGCTATCACTGCTCTTGAACTCTCACAGGTATTTGTTGTCTGCGATACATAATAGTTTATTGTACCTGCTGTTGCTGTTGTTGGTGTCGGGGCTATCGCTGATCCTGTGCTTCCTGTTGCTGCTGTATACCATTTCAGATTTGTACCGCTTGCGGTAAGAGCTGTCGCTGCTACATTCTGGCAATATATTACAGGTGTGGTTACTGCCGGTGCATTTGGAATTGCATTTACCGTTACCGCAATTGTTGCTCTTGGGCCTTCACACGTATTTGTTGCCTGTGATACATAATAGTTTGTTGTACCTGCTGTTGCTGTCGCTGGTGTCGGTGCTGTCGCTGCCCCCGTACCTCCTGTTGCTGCTGTATACCATTTAAGTCCTGTTCCGGTAGCTGTGAGTGCCGATGCCGATGCATTCTGACAATATGTTACTGGTGTTGTTACTGTTGGTGCTGCTGGCATTGCATTTACTGTAAGCGCAAACACTGCACTTGATTTACAGCTATTACCGTCTGTATAGGTTGCTGTATAGTTTCCTCCCTGAGCTGTTGTAATTGACCCCAGAGTAATCTCTCTGCTCGTGGCACTGTAACCGTTCGGACCCGTCCAGCTCCAGCCTGTTGTTGTTACCGGCTGCGGACCAAATATTGCCGTACTCCCTGAACACAACGTTCCCGTTGATGTCTGATTCCAGGCCCCGCCGTCTATCTGTGTATAAGCAGTAATAACCGGTAACGCATTTACCGTAACAACTGTCGCCGTTGAGGTCGATGTCTGAGCATTCGATGTTACCGTAACCGTATAACTGCCCGATGCACTTGCCGTATAACTCGATGACGTGGCACCCGTTATGGTTGTCGTGCCATTCTTCCATACATAACTGTAACCGCTGCCTGTACCCGCATTCAATACAACATTGCCACCCGAACAAAATGTGGTTGCACCTGTGACTGTAATGGTTACTGCCGGCACTACCGTAACAGTAACAGCAGAAGAGGTTGTCTTATTACCCGAATTATCTGTAGCTACAGCTGTTATCGTATATGATCCCGGAGTAACACCTGACCAGATATACGAATAGGGACTGGTCGTAGAAGACCCAAGTAAGGTCGTCCCATTATAAAACTGAACGCTGGAAACAGTTCCGTCCGCATCAGAAGCCGTTGCTGTAAGTGTGATTGTTGCAGGAGCATTCAACTTTGTCCCCGTAACCGGTGACGTAAATGAAACCGTGGGAGGAGTATTCATAGTGGTACAGGATGCAAAAGGCCCCGGAGCAGGACAACAAGATAAACTCGGCTGAGAAGCAAAATATTGTTTCAACCAGGTCATGGCAGGACGTTCTGTACCGTTAGCATAAATAATTCCTGAATCTGTGCCGCTGGCACCTGTCTGACCATTTCCACCTATCCAGGTTTGCCCTTGAATGTATCCCCATAAAGTAATACCTGCCACATGCGGATGTTCCCAGGCAACAGGAATCAAGCTGGAATAAACAGCTTGTTGTTTCGCTTCATTCGGATTTGCAGTTTGATCAAATTCTGTAATATGTACTGCTACTCCTGTTTTTGTCCAGATCTCATCTATACAAGCTTTAAAATTAGCAGCTGTTAAATTATCAATACCGTGACATTGAAGCCCGACTCCATCAATTAAGTTTTTACTTCCATCTGTAAGATTAGGGGCATTCTTGATTGCCTGTACCATAGCTATGTATGGAGCCCTGCAATTGTTCCAGTTCATTTCTATATTATATTCATTAACCAATAAAGTTGTATTGGGAAAATACTTTCTGGCAAGCTGAAAGCACCATATTGCCCAACCATATTGATTATTTTTATCATTTGCATTAGCGGGTTCAGCCTGATATCCTGCAGTTAAGGCGGCTTTCAAATTTCCCGGCATCGGTGTATTTACAGGTTCATTAAGTACATCCATCAATTTTATTCCGCCCATAGAAGCGTAATGCGTCTGAACGGCTTTAAAGTAGGGATCAATGGCAGCAGTAATCGTTGCGGTACTTGCAGTTCCAACCCAGCCAGGAGTTTGTCCCCCCCAAATAAGATTGTGATATTTGAACAAGCCATTATTATTTTTGGCCCAGTTGTAAGCAAGATCGGAATTGCCAAAATTATATACCCCTTGTGTGCCTTCTACAGAACCCCACTTAGAGCCGTTTTCCGATGTAGCCTGATTCCAGTATGTATTATAACTAGCCGGTACGCTGCCAGAAATAATATTACCAAAATATTTGCCTTTGCATTTGCCTAGCTGCGCTACCGTAGTTTCAAATACCATCAGCAAGCAAATCAGGCCAATTGTTTTCAGAAGATATTGTTTCATAGTCATGGTTATTAATTTATTTTCTTATGTATGTTCACTTTGTATGTAGTTCCTGAAAAGGTTACTTTATCACAGTAATTTTCTTTCTCAGAATTGAGTTGTCCTGTTTGATAATAAACACATAGGTACCTTCACTCAAACTGCTCACATCTATTCGCGCTCCGCTTGAAGTAACGACAGCTGATAATAATACTTCTCTGCCCAACATATCTACCAGCGTAAAGCTTGCTCCTGAAAGGTCTGCATCTGTTTCAATGTATACATCTCCGCTTGACGGATTCGGATACACTACTGCCTGTATCGAACTCATTGACTGAACTCCCGTAGTTACCACACCAGACGTCACGCTTACCGGTGCTGATGTTGTTACTCCTCCGTTGCTGTCGGTAACTCGTACCGTTATACTATGCGCACCTGCTCGCGGGTTATCCCATATAAATGTATAAGGCGCAGTGGTGCTTGTGCCGATAACCGTGTTCCCATCCAGAAACTCTACCAGTGTGATACTGCCATCCGGATCTGTTACATCTACTGAAATAACTATCGCTCCCGATACCGTTGCATTGGGTTTCGGAGAAGTAATCGTAATTACAGAAGGTTGATTGACTGATACACTTATATCCGTTGCCGATGATGTGGCGATACAGTTATTGCTATTCGTTACTTCAACACTGTAGCTGCCGGCATCCGTCACAGTATAGCTTTGTGCGGTGGCTCCGCTGATAGTTGTACCATCGTTCATCCATCTGTATGAAGATCCGCTGCCCGCAGTAAGAACTACGCTGCTGCCCTGAATAATTGCCGTCGAACCATTCGTAGTAATTGTTGCCGTCGAAATCGCATTTACTGTTACTGCTATCACTGCTCTTGAACTCTCACAGGTATTTGTTGTCTGTGATACATAATAGTTCGTTGTACCTGCTGTTGCTGTCTCTGGTGTCGGAGCTGCCGCTGACCCAGTGCCTCCTGTTGCCGCTGTGTACCATTTCAAATTTGTACCGCTTGCCGTAAGGGCTGTCGCTGATGCATTCTGGCAATAAATTACAGGTGTGGTTACTGTCGGTGCATTTGGAATTGCATTTACTGTTACCGTAGTTGCAGTTGAAGTAGCCTTACAATTACTTCCATTCGTTACTTCTACCGTATATGAACCTGCTGTGCTTGCTGTATAGGTTTGTGTTGTTGCTCCGGTAATTGTTGTTCCGTTCATCCATTTATACGATGTGCCCGTGCCTGCTGTAAGCAATACGCTACCACCTGTACAGAATGTTGTTGGTGTACTTGTTGTGATCGTTGGCGTTGGTAATGCGTTTACCGTTACCACGATCAGCGCTCTTGCACTCTCACAGTTGTTTGTTGTTTGCGATACATAATAGTTTGTAGTACCTGTCGCTGTTGTTGTAGGAGTCGGCACTGTCGCTGATCCTGTACCTCCCGTAGCTACTGTATACCATTTTAAATTTGTACCACTGGCAGTCAATACTGACGCTGTTGCATTCTGGCAATATGTTACCGGTGTTGTTACTGTTGGTGCATTTGGAATTGCATTTACTGTAAGGGTAAATGCAGAAGTCGCTTTACACGTATTCCCATCTGTATAAGTGGCTGTATACGTACCGCTTTGACTCGCTGTAACTGAAGCAAGTGTTATTTCTCTGCTTGTTGCGCTATAGCCGTTCGGGCCTGTCCAGCTCCAGCCGGTAGTTGTTGTCGGCTGCGGACCTAATACAATCGACCTACCCGCACACAAGGTTACTGTGGAGGTCTGGTTCCATGTAACGCCATCTATCTGGGCATATGGCGTAATTACAGGCAATGTATTTACTGTTACTGTTGTTGCTGATGAAGTTGTTGACTGACTGTTTGAGGTTACAGTGACGCTATAGCTGCCGGATGCGGTTGCTGTATAACTAGATGCTGTAGCTCCTGTTATCGATGTTGCACCATTCTTCCATTGATAGGTATAACCTGTACCTGTATTCGCATTTAATACGACATTTCCTCCCGAGCAAAAGGTTGTTGCTCCTGCTGCTGTAATCGTTGCAAGCGGAACAACCGTGATTGTCACGGCAGCAGATGTTGTCTTGTTGCCCGAATTATCGGTAGCTACGGCAGTTATCGTATATATACCCGGAGAAACAGTTGACCATGTATAAGAGTACGGACTATTGGTAGCAGAACCAAGCAATGTTGCACCATTATAAAACTGAACGGTAGATACTGTTCCTCCCGGATCGGATGCCGTAGCTGAAAGCGTGATTGTTGCAGGAGCATTAAACGTTGTACCCGTAACCGGCGACGTTAATGCAACCGTTGGGTTTCCAAGTGGGGCTGTTCCAACAAATGAAGTTGTACTTTGCGGATCAAGCGTAATTTGAAAAGAACCAGTGCCTGAATTTATATTCGCTTCCTTAGCTAAACTTTTACTGCCTGATGTTACATATTTTTCCCATGTAGTAACTTTTGTTCCGGGAACAGATATCGTTATTGTTTGTGAAGAGGTACTTCTATTAACGGCAACTACAACTACATCATCTCCTTTTTTATATGCAGACATATATACGCCTGAGGCAGGATTTTTAGTAGCGTCTACTCGTTTGTAGCCCGGACGGATAAACTTACAATATTGCGCCATGCAATAACCACGTTTACTGATTGTACCATCTTCTTTCATCGGGCCGTATTGTCTGCGAATATACCACCAGGTATATACACTCATCTCCCCTTCTACCATGCATCTATAAATCTCATAAGACACATCATTTGCATCCGGCCATATATCCGCAGAATTTGCATCACTGTTTGTGTAGTGCTCTGTCATCCAACGTTCTTTCCCCACAGCTTTCTGATCCGCAAGAGAATAGTTATACAATGACACTGGCGAATTTGCATTACTACCGTATAAATGCGTTCCAATAATATCAATATTTGCTAATGCTGCAGGATCATTTAAAACTTGATCATAGTAGGATTTATTATATGAAAAAGATTCTGCTGTTATTACTTTAATGCCATTCACTCGTAACGTACCTGCAATGTTTTTAGTGAAATTATAGACTTCATCAATACTATACCACGTCCAGTCAAATCCATAATCCGGTTCATTTGCAAAAGACATAGCATATAAGCTGACACCATTTGTTTTCATATAATTATTGAAATCAATCAGGTGTTGCGCATATGCGCTATAACTATCGTATTTAAGTCTTTTTTCTTGTCTGTTGTTTCTGGTAACTGTTTCACACATACTTGCAGGAGGATTCCATGGAGTTGCAAATATGGTAGCACCTAATTGCTGCGCACGTAATGCTGTGGCCAACGCTTTATTCCATTGAGTTTTGTCATCATTAACAAAAACTCTAAGTACCGTTAATCCCATTTCGCCTGTACCGTTGCCAAATGCAGTAGTCCTCTGAGCTGCTGTCAAATCGCCAGTCCATTCCGGAACATTAATACCTCCAAAGCCTCGAATATATTGCCTTTCAGAAGTTAATGTAACAGTAGATGTCTGCGCGCGGGCAACCCATGCATTTAAACAAAACAGTAATATAATTAGTCTCTTCATACATTTTGATTTCGATTTATTTCCTTATGTTTTATCTGACTACAGTAATTTTCTTTCTCAGAATTGAATTGTCCTGTTTGATAATAAACACATAGGTACCTTCACTCAAACTGCTCACATCTATTCGCGCTCCGCTTGAAGTAACCACAGGTGATAATAATACTTCTCTGCCCACCATATCTACCAGCGTAAAGCTTGCTCCCGAAAGATCTGTAGATGTTTCAATGTATACATCTCCGTTTGACGGATTCGGATACACTACTGCCTGTATCGAACTCATTGACTGAACTCCCGTAGTTACCACACCAGATGTCACGCTTACCGGCGCTGAAGTCGTAATGCCTCCATTGCTGTCGGTAACTCGTACCGTTATACTATGCGCACCTGCTGACGGGTTATCCCATATAAATGTATAGGGTGCGGTGGTACTTGTACCGATAACCGTGTTCCCATCCAGAAACTCTACCAGTGTGATACTACCGTCAGGATCTGTTACATCTACTGAAATAGCTATCGCTCCCGATACCGTTGTATTTGGCTGTGGTGAGGTAATAGTAATTACAGAAGGTTGATTGTCTGATACACTTATATCCGTTGCTGCAGATGTTGCTGTACAATTGTTTGCATTCGTTACTTCAACACTGTAGCTGCCGGCATCCGTCACAGTATAGCTTTGTGCGGTGGATCCGCTGATAGTCGTACCACCGTTCATCCATCTGTATGAAGATCCGCTGCCCGCAGTAAGAACTACGCTGCTGCCCTGAATAATTGTCGTCGAACCATTCGTAGTAATTGTTGCCGTCGAAATCGCATTTACCGTAATTGCGATCATCGCTCTTACACTCTCACAGGTATTTGTTGTCTGTGATACATAATAGTTCATTGTACCTGCTGTTGCTGTCCCTGGTGTCGGAGCTGCCGCTGACCCAGTGCCTCCTGTTGCTGCTGTATACCATTTCAGATTTGTACCGCTTGCCGTAAGGGCTGTTGCTGATGCATTCTGGCAATATGTTACAGGTGTGATTACTACCGGTGCATTCGGAATTGCATTTACTGTTACCGCAATTGTTGCTCTTGGACCTTCACAGGTATTTATCGTCTGTGATACATAATAATTTATTGTACCTGCAGTTGCTGTCGCTGGTGTCGGGGCTGCTGCTGATCCCGTGCCTCCTGTTGCTGCTGTATACCATTTAAGTGATGTACCGCTTGCCGTAAGGGCTGTTGCAGATGCATTCTCGCAATACATTACAGGTGTTGTTACTGTCGGTGTATTCGGAATTGCATTAACGGTTACCGCAATTGTTGCTCTTGGGCCTTCACACGTATTTGTCGTCTGCGATACATAATAGTTTGTTGTACCTGCTGTTGTTGTCGCTGATGTCGGGGCTGTCGCTGATCCTGTACCTCCTGTTGCTGCTGTATACCATTTTAAATTTGTACCGCTTGCCGTAAGGGCTGTTGCAGATGCATTCTGGCAATATATTACAGGCGTGGTTACTGTCGGCGTATTTGGAATTGCATTCACGGTTACCGCAATTGTTGCTCTTGGGCCTTCACAGGTATTTATCGTCTGTGATACATAATAGTTTATTGTACCTGCTGTTGCTGTTGTTGGTGTCGGGGCTGTCGCTGACCCCGTGCCTCCTGTTGCTGCCGTATACCATTTTAAATTTGTACCACTGGCAATCAATGCTGACGCTGTTGCATTCTGGCAATATGTTACTGGTGTTGTCACTGTTGGTGCATTCGGAATTGCATTCACGGTTACCGCAATTGTTGCTCTTGAACTCTCACAGGTATTTGTCGTCTGCGATACATAATAGTTCATTATACCTGCTGTTGTTGTCGCTGGTGTCGGTGCTGTCGCTGACCCCGTACCTCCTGTTGCTGCTGTATACCATTTTAAATTTGTACCGTTTGCCGTAAGGGCTGACGCTGTTGCATTCTGGCAATATGTTATAGGTGTGGTTACTGTTGGTGTATTCGGAATTGCATTTACTGTAAGCGCAAACACTGCACTTGATTTACAGCTATTACCGTCTGTATAGGTTGCTGTATAGTTTCCTCCCTGAGCTGTTGTTATTGACCCCAGAGTAATCTCTCTGCTCGTGGCACTGTAACCGTTCGGACCCGTCCAGCTCCAGCCGGTAGTTGTTACCGGCTGCGGACCAAATATTGCCGTACTCCCTGAACACAACGTTCCCGTTGATGTCTGATTCCAGGCCCCTCCGTCTATCTGTGTATAAGCAGTAATAACCGGTAACGCATTTACCGTAACAACTGTCGCTGTTGAGGTACTTATACAGCCATTTGAATTCGTTATCTGAACCGTATAACTACCGGAGGTAGTGGCAGAATATGTTGAGGCTGTTCCAACTTGTGTAGTCCCATTGAACCATTTATAAGAACTTCCTGCACTTGCCGTAAGTAGTGTACTTCCTCCTGTGCAGAATGTTGTTGGTGTTGTAGTTGTAATGGCTGCACTACAGGTAGTACCTGCTAAAAAACGAATGGTATTAACACTGATACTATTGGCAGCGCCTATAAATCTTAAATATACATCGTGCTGTCCGCTTGCGTTTATATTTGCGGTATAATCTTTCCAGACATCTGCACCACCCGAACTTGTTATAGGTATCGTTGCAATTTGGGTGCCCGTACCTCCTATATTATCAATCCATACTTCCAGACTGCCTGCGCCGGATGCTGAAGCAGCATTTACCTGAATACTTCCTGCAGGTACACTTTCCTGTCCGATCGATATGCCCGCCAACACAAACCAATCACCGGAAGCGCTATTGGAAACAACACTTCCGGGAGTTTTAGTTGAAGTTGTAACGCCATAATGATTGTTATTTCCCACAGCTTTAATAGGTGAGAAACCATCTCTGTACATATACGAATCAAAATCTGCCGTTATTCCTGTAGCATATAGCCCAACGGAAGTTCCAACCCATTCATTATAATTCGTAGAATAATTATCCAGCGTAGAAATAGTTATCGCTCCGCCAACCTGTGTCCATGTTTTTCCGTCTGCACTATAGAAGCCGGTAATATTGTGAAGTGACCGTTCAATCTTAAGCCAGACAACACTTCCAATGCTATTATTCACTTCGGTAGCAGATCCGTTAAAAGCAAATCCTATTTTTTGTCCTCCGTTATAACCGGTATATAAGGTGGCAAACAAATTATCTTTGCCGTTCATGATTCTTAAGCCGGCCTGATTCCCATTAGCAGTAGCATTCAGATTTACTTTAGTTACCATGGAATAATAATGACCACCTTCTTTCTGTAAAATATGTGTAGTACCAGTACCAGGTATCAGTCTCATATATCCAGGATTAGCAGTCAATGAATATTTAGTGGCGTTTGTTTTGTTAAAAAAATGCCAGTTCATTGCTAACGTCGCAGATGTAAAATAATCTGCTCTTGGCAAATTAATTGAAATGTTACTGCTCGGTAAATTCGGAGCAGCAACTGGATTGGTATTTGGCGGAACGCCATGTGGTACACCATTTGCATCCCAGATTACCTGATGCAGCAAACTCTGTCTTCCTTGCCCATACCAGCCACTATTGTCGTATGCGTGTGACAGACACCACCAGGTTCCGTCTGCAATCTGAACGGGTTGAGAAATATGATTGGGGCCTGTAAATCCGCCCGCACTGGTAGCTGCAGAAAAGAAGTTCCCATGCTGCGTCCAACTGGACTCGGTAGCCGTCAATGTAGCAGAACTCATACAATACTGGCCTCCACTGACATCTCCGGCCATGAAATAATAATATCTTCCATTCCGTTTGCACATAACCGGACCTTCTGCCCAACTATATCTGTTGTTTGCATTGATCCAGTCCATGTTCATAAGCGTACCGGTAACCTGACCGGTGGTCTTATCTATTTGTTGTATGCGGTTAATGGATTGCCCGTTCTTCATAAGCATATAAGGCGTTCCATCATCATCAACAAAAATGGAATTATCATACCCCGTCACTGTAGAGCCTGTTACTTTTGTCGGAGCAGACCACGGGCCAGCCATATTGGTAGCTTTACTGAAATATTGTCCACCACCTGCAGTATTAGAATAATATACCCAGAAATAGCCGCCAAAATTTGCCAGTGCTCCTTCCCAAATACCTGCGGCTGTTGCATCGCTTACCAAGCCAGACCAATTTGAAGGTACCACGCGTGAAATTACTTCCCAATGAACCAGATCTGTTGAATGCCGGATAGAAACATAAGGTGTAAAATGAAAAGAAGATCCCGTAGAATAAAAATCGTTACCCACCTTCATCAACGTTTGATCGGGATTATCTTCGGGTTGTACCGCATTAATGTAGGTAGTTACTCCATTCGTGCCGGACTGGTTAGAAAGCTGGGCGCTTAAATAATTTCCATAAAACAGCGATACCGATAAGAAAAATAGAATCTTTATATATCGGATGTTTACGTTTCGTAGAAAATTCTCCATACTGGCTTCATTTTAGTTTAACTGATAATCTTTTCGAAAAAAGACTACAGGCTACGTATGCGCTAAAAAAAAGTCATCAGTAAAATGTAATAAAATATTACAAAAGTGATAAAACGCCGAAAATGCCTTTTGAAAGATGTAAGCAGAATATTTTATGACTACCTCCATTGGGTTTAAAAAGTTATGAAGACAACTTTTTAACAATCCTGTAACTGAATATCCCCTGATTTTTTAGATGTATGATTTAATAAAAATATCTCTATGTGCAGAATCAAATGGAAAATGAACTTATTGTTATAAAAATTATAGCTGCAGCGCCATAAAAAGTTCTAACGTACTATTAGGTGTGGGAAAAACACTGTGATAAATACTGTATGTAGTCATAATCGACAATTCCGTTCTATAAAATCGGATATGTTGCACACCAAAATTAAAAGATGTCTTTTTTAATGAAAAATTGTTAATCCCTACCAATACATATTCTGAAATATTACTCATAAGGCCTAAACTATACATAAAATCATTTTGTGCTGCATGCTGATACTGGACTACTCCGTACGCAGTTAATCTTATCTGAGGGGCAATTCTGAAACGTTGAGAGACATCTATATTATACAATCTGTTTAATTTGAATGACTGGCTGACAGGAATTAAAACTGGAGCAAAAATTTGTTGCACTGCAAAACCAATGGTTGTATTTTCTCTTATATAATGAATACCTAACATTCCATCGGGCCCAAAGTCTGAACCTCCGGTACCACCTTGTGTCGTAAGAAAAGCATAATTGATAAAGCCCAATGATATACCGGCAGATAGCGCAGCCCCTTTGCTCAATTGCGTGTACCAGGAATACCTGAATTGCAGTCTGCTTCTATAGATATATTGTCCGATTTTGGAATTTAAAGCCTGCATGCCCACGAAATGATATGAATTTCTACGGGCAGTAGCAATTCTTTTATCCATATCCACATAAAATCTGTTCACGTATTTAATCAGCCCTAATTCATCAATTGCATTGATGCGTATTTTAAACAAATAGGAAGTATCTGTAGCAGCGGGATTAATTAGATATGGATTGTTGATGGTCTGTGTAAAATCTTCAAATACAGTTGCGTTAAGCTGCGCATAAGAAATTAATGTGCTTCCTAACAATAAAATAATCCCGATTACAGGCTTTAAAAGATTGCCGCTTTTCAAGATTTTATGCATCTGTATTTAAGAATAGAAAAGTAAATTTGTAACATTAAATTCGTTAAATATAAGATTTAAAATAATAAGTGCTGACTTTTTTTTATGTATTGCGTAGATTAAAGAAATGAAAGATAATTCCAAAGTCATTATTGAATGTATTCGTACAGGTAAAAATAATGAGGCATTAAAGTACTTGTACAAAGACCCGCTCAGAAAAATACGAAAATTTATTTTGATGAATTCGGGTACTCTTGACGATGCGGATGATGTCTTTCAAGATGCTGTAATTGTTTTATTTCAATATGTAAAAACCGACAAATACAAGGATGAATATGAACTGGATGGCTTTTTATTCCGGGTAGCCAAAAATGCATGGATTGATATTGCACGAAAAAAACAAAAAGTTATCAAAGCATCTTTTATTGGTTTTGATATAAGTGACGAGTCCGATTATCTGAAAGACATCATCCGCAATGAAGAACTAAATACCTTCCACATGTTATTCAACAAACTTGAAGATAACTGTAAAAAGATATTATCTTACGTGGTATTCGACAAAAAGAGTATGAAAGAAATTTCTGAACTCATGGGATTGAAAGATGAGAAAGTTGCTAAAAATCAACATTACCGCTGTAAAAAATATTTTACGAAAATAGTTTCCGAAAACAAAGAAGCATTAACCATTTTAAAACATTGAATCCGCAAGACGAACTATCAGATATCATTGATAATTACCTTAACAACGGTATGTCAGAAGAAGAGCGTTTTGCTTTTGAAAAAAAAGTCGCTCAGGATGAAACACTGGCTGCAAAAGTACGTGAGGCACAGCTTACCAATGAAGCTATCTACTACGCTTCATTAGCTGAATTAAAAAATACTATTGGTAAGGATATTAAAGGCATTACATACAAACCTTCTTTTAACTGGAAAAAAGCTTCTTATATTTCTATTGCTTCACTGGTATTCGTATCGGGAATAACAACATATCTTGTTACAAGTAACACAACAATTGATTCCCCTAAACCTGATGCTTCAAGCAATGTAAAAGAAATTAAACAAGGTTCTGTTGAAGAAAACAGCACATCCGGAATCCAGCAAAAAGTATTTGAAGGGAAGAAATCATATAAAGAATCCTCCTCTCAGGAACAAGTAAAAAAAGATTCTATACAAACAGATGGTATAGCTACACAAAAGTCAATTATACCTGCAGACAACACGATAAAAAATATCGATAAAGCAAAAACGGCAGATTCAGAAAATAACATTCAACGTGATCGTGATGTAAAAAAGAGTACAGTTTCTGAAGCTGACAATAAAATTGTCTGTGACAAATCCTTTAAAATAAATACTGACGCTTCGTGTAAACAAAAAGAAACAGGTAGTATCACGATTGTATCAGACGGGGCTTATTCGTACACATTCCAGGTAGATATCCATAGTATTACAGGCTCAAAAGGTACATTCTCCAATATGTCAGCCGGCATTCATGAGATTCTGGTTACTTATGGCAACGAATGCACATATACTAGAAAAGTAACTGTACCTGAAAAATGGTGTGCAATGAATAGTCCGTATAGTTTTAATCCTGATTATCGGGAAACCTGGGTAATGCAATACGAACAGGGAGCTTCAGGAAAAATAACTATCTATGATACCAGTGGAAAAGAGATCTACAGCAGTATATTTGGTTCCGGGAATGAATATTGGGATGGATCGGATATACATGGCGGTGTTGCTGCTACCGGAGTATATATCGCTATTATTAATTATGCTGATGGACGGCAAGAAAAAGTAGAATTAACAATTGTTAGATAATCGAAGACAATGAGAATATTATTGACATGTATTTTTTTCTCTATCATACACATTGCTTTTAGCCAAACGATTGCTTTGCCTGATAATAATCTGCGGGATAAACTGATTGCATCCTATCCGCAGGTTATGCAAGGTAATTTACTGGATATATCGAAAGCTGCTGCAGTAACAGGCACGCTGAATTTACAAAATGCAAATATTACAAATGCTTCCGGCGTAGAAAACTTTACAAGTATCATCACCTTAGACTTAAGTTACAATCAGATTACGAATGTTCCTGACATTTCAAGCATAACCGGGCTTCTTAATTTTTATGCTTCAAACAACAATTTAACTTCATTACCAAGTATGTCTGCCCTGCATCTGATAGACTTTCAGGTAACGAACAATAAGCTTTTAGCTCTTCCTGACCTGTCTGGTTCTACAGGTCTGTTATCATTGTATTGCAGCAATAACAATCTTACTCAGTTTCCTCCTGTTTCCCAATTCCCGCAACTCAACAGGTTAGTTACAGGACAGAATCCTATTAGTGCTCCTTTCATTGACGTATCACCATGCATACATCTTACAGAATTGCATGTTCATAGAACAGGCATTGATACTATTATCGGACTTGAAAAACAAACAAGTCTTACAACATTGTATGCCTGGAGCAATAATATAAAAAGTTTTAAGGCTCTGGATTTAATAACAACACTTACACTATGCGTTATTTATGATAACCCATTTGCTGATATGCCTTATATACAAAATAAAACAGGGCTTAATATACTGAATGTTTATGGTGGCTTACTTACATTTGAAGATATACAACCCGTACTTCAAAATCCTCCGGCAACATTTATTTATACACCTCAACGCGCAATTCCTTACAGTGATGTAACTGCACGAGCCGAAAATGTATATACACTGAGTTATCCGGTATCATCTCCGCTCTCAACAAATATATATGTATGGATAAAAAACGGTACAGTAATCGATAGCTCTGCTTCTACATCGTATACATTTAGCCCATTGAAAAGTACAGATGCCGGAATCTATCAACTGAAAGTATACAATCCTTACATACCGACATTGATATTAAATACCAACACATTTACTGTCAACGTGCTGCCTTGCATTGAACTCCGTATCCCGAATGTAGAGATTGTCAGTAAAGATTGTAGTAAAGGATATACGATTGATTTCTCTCAGAATCAATTATCAGGCGGTACTCCCCCGTTTACTTATGAACTCGCAACAAGTTCAACACGAAAAAACATCAGCTATCCGCTTGTTGAAAACGTTGAAGCAGGAAATTATTTTCTTAAAGTAGTAGACTCCAGATTATGCAGTGCAACAGACAATTTTGTTTTAAATAAAATTGATAACTGCGACCCTGTATTGACTCCAAACGGAGACGGTATTACTGATACATACTATATTGAAAAAAAGGGAAAAGTAGCTGTATACGATCTTCAAAGAGTCCAGGTAAATACCTTACAGGCACCCATTGTCTGGGATGGAACAGACAAAAATGGTATGCTGCTTGATGCCGGGTTTTACATTCTGATTATGGAAGGCGAAAAGCCTGTTTACTTAACTATAATAAGATAGCATCCCTTTAAATTCCCCTTACTGTAATCTGTTTCATTCATGGGGGCTAACGAGGATTTATATTGAATAAATAGTACCATCTATCTCAGAATCTCGATCCACCCTTTCCGTTCAATACCACACACTTTTTTATTGGCAACATAATAGTAATAAACGCCATCATTAATATTGTCGGCATTCCATTCATTTTTATATTGAGCATCTGAAAATATTCTATCTCCCCATCGATTATATATTTCAAGTGATAGATTCGGAATATTTGTTTCAATAACGAGGGAATCATTTTTACTGTCACCGTTTGGAGTTATCAGGTTCGGGATAAAAATAACAGGGTTTATAAAACTGACCGTATCGGATGTGTTGCCGCAATAATCGGATACATGAACCCAATATGTACCGGCTTTTGTAACCGTTAACTGAGGATTAGAGGAGCCGTCTTGCCAATGATAAGAAGCGTCATTAAAATATGCGTTTAAAACAATTGCATGACCTTCACAAAAAAATCCATCCAGACCTAAATCAACGACTGGTATCGTTTGACTTTTTATAACCATAGAATCCCGGTATCTGCAATTGTATTTGTTTATTACATCAGCCCAGTAAATACCGGGTGTAGAAATTGTATAAACAGAATCTGAAGATCCGTTATTCCACATATACGTGAGCCCTGAAGCATTATTCATTTCAAGATTTAACGTATCCTTTGGGCATAAAATGGTATTAGTTGATACGATGTAATTTCTTTTTTCAACACCCGGTAAGACTCGTATATACAATTGTTTGATGATGGTATCCGCACCAGCTGTGTTGGCAGCTATCAGTTTAACCATAAAGGTACCGGTATCTGCATAGCAAATACTTTGCGGGTTCTGCAGTGTAGAGCTGCCTGGTGTTCCTCCCTCGAAGGTCCATTTCCAGGAACTTGGTTCATTGGTGCTTAAATCAGTATAATTCACACAATCATGCTGACAAATATTTTTTTTATCTACATTAAAATCAGGTAAAGGAGCATCGCACGTAAATTCTCTTCCAATATTTTCATAGCCACTGTCATTATAATAATATCCATTAAAACCAGAAATGATCATTACGGTAGTAAGAATCACCACGCCGCTTGGATGATTTATAGCCGTATCTCCGGTTATATATATTGCATTCAGTAATACATTACCATAATTATCCATAAAAGAATGATTCGCAACCGTAAGATTGTGTTCTCCGCAAAGCCTTCCATGCAGTGTTACATTCAGATAATTATGATCAAGCAGGATGTCTGTATTTACAGCTATTTTAGTATAAACATAGATGGTGTCGTATGGCCCGGGAACGCTACCAGAACTCCAGACATGTGGATCTGTCCAATCACCATTAGCAATTGAAGTAATCGTTTCAGCGTATGAATAATAGCTTATAAAAAACAAAAAGATAGAAAGGGAAACAATTTTATTCATTATGCTTATATAAATGTCTGTTTTTAAATTAAATTCTGTTGTTGATCAATTAAACGCTTGATTAAAACTATTAACATTATTACAAGACAAAGTATATATAAAGATTGGATATAAATAATGCTGATTCGTAGTATTATTTTCTACCCCTTTATAATCGATAAAGTATTTTGGCTGTTACAAAAACACATATAAACTTATTAAATATTTTGTATCTTATTCGTACCTAATATACATAACTAACTAATAATGAACATAGCTTATTTTCTATAATACAGAACATACAAACAGATATAAATTCCTTTCATCCAACAACCACTATGCGTTTACCAAACATCACAATCTACCCTACTGTTTTATTCCTGCTGCTATCCTTATTTTTTGTGACATCTTCTTTCAGATATACTGCTGCTGAAGGTAGCTATAAGGTTTTTATTGTTCAAGACGAAATAAAAAGTGAGATAGGTTACAACAGTACCGTTGTGAAACTAAAAAAGAAGCCATTTAAAATTGAAGTCCATTTAATAAATAAGCTGGAAGGAATATTTGTACATGCTTCTTTGCAAAAAGATTATTACGATACTCCTTTAACCAAAGCTTTTAAAGACTGGGGAAACATTGAGGTAAAAACAGTTGTTGAACAAGAAGATAATGAAAGCAAAGTACTGCTGGTATCTCCTGAATATGTCTGTTACTGGTATGTCGAAAATGGCAAACCCTACCGTGTTGATCGGGGCATAAAACAGGAAAACAATGCGTTGGTACTTACTAAATCCGTTGAAAATGTTCTTGAATTGGAATCAGAAAAAAATCATCCCGTAAGCGATATTTCTCAACCTCTATACCTGGTTACCTTTCACAAAAAAGACGGTGATAAAAAATCCATTGATCTTGAACGCAAACGTGTAAAAGTTATTTTTGAATAAATAGTCTTCTGCTACACTGGCATTGCCTGCAACACCCCATACAGAATGCTCAAAGGTTTACTTTGACACAAATATGCTTGCTTAAATTTGTTTTTAAACATTAAAGCAGGCATATTTAATAACCATTGCTATGTTTTCTTTTATTTGCCGAAATCCCATACAGTAACATTGTTTATAGTACTTTTAAAACGATCAAATGTATCTTTTCAAAAGCATAGACATGCATGACCCTTTTTACTAATTAAATATATAATATGGAAACAGGACAGGTACAATTTACAGAACCTATCTTTCAACAAATGATCACATGTCTTCCGCAGGCTGTAGTGTTGATAAACAAGGTAGGAAACATTGTATACATGAACCCCCAGGCAGAAAAAATATCTGGCTATCTCCTATCCGAACTTTCAGGAAAATCTGTCAAAAGTTTCATTTCAGACATCACTCTTGAAAAATTAGCAAATATTCAAACCCATATCAATAATGCAGGCAATAATCTATTCGTTGAAAACAAAGATGGAACAAGCCAGTATATGCATATAGATATGAGTCTATTATCGGATCGTGACGGGCTAGTGCTGATCTCGCTGATCCCCTACGACATAAACGATAAAATACTGCAGCAGTTAAAAGAGAACAAAGAGAAATTCAAAAAAGCCTTTGAGGCGAGCCCGGCCGGAATGGCCATAACCCGCAGTTCAGATACTACTTTTATAGAGGCCAACCCTGCCTTTTTAAAAATGACAGGATATACAAAAGAAGAAATAATAGGAAAGTCCTCTTTGCAGATTGGTATGATCATGGATACGGAGGCTCGAAAAAAAATACTTGAACAGCTGAAACAACAAGGATCGGCAAGACATACAGAAATTGAGATCAAACTCAAATCAGCACCGCCGCTGCACGTGCTTACTTCCATTGAAACTATTTTCCTTCAGGGCGAGCCTTGTTACCTGACCATACACCACGACATTACTGAACGCAAGCATTCAGAAAAAATCCTTCAGGAAAAAACCGTTGAGCTTGCCCGCATCAATAAAGAATTACAGCAATTTACATATATCGCCTCGCACGATCTGCAAGAACCGCTGCGTACAGTATCGAATTACATTGAGATCTTCCGCGACGATTATGGAGAGCTGCTGAAAGATGAAGCTTATCATTGTCTTGAATCGATTTCTGCAGCCAACAGACGCATGAGCTTACTGGTAAAAACCTTACTGGATTATTCGCGCTTGGGCGTAGGTAAAGAGCGCGTGCAAAGCAGCTGCGCTAAGATCATACAACATGTGATCACCGATCTGGATGCTATGATACAACGTTCGGGTACACGTATTCTCGTGAGCGACATGCCCGAGTTATTTATCTATGAAACAGAAGTACACCAGCTCTTTCAAAATCTGATTACCAACGCCATTAAATTTCAGCGTGCCGGCTCAAGACCCGAAATTGAAATACGTGCAGAGCAGGCAGGCGATAAATGGAAGTTCTCTGTAAGCGATAACGGCATTGGTATCGAACCCAAATATTTTGAACGGATCTTTACCATCTTCAAACGGCTGCATCCTTCCAGTGTTTACGAAGGAAGCGGCATCGGGCTTGCCAACTGCAAAAAGATCATTGAACTGCATCAGGGGGAGATCTGGCTGGAATCATCACCAGGCAAAGGAACAACTTTCTATTTCACTCTATAAATACCAACCAGCACAATGAAAAATGTACACTGCATCATGCTTATTGATGACAACGCCGATGATAACTATTTTCATGAACGCACCATTCGCAAAAGCGGATTGCAATCGATTATCATTATAATGGAATCTGCCGAAGAAGCATTAAATTATTTAAAAGCAAAAGACGAACACCCCGACAAACATCCCGATCTGATCTTTCTGGATATTAATATGCCGGGCATGGATGGTTGGGAATTTCTGGAAGAATACAGTAAGCTGGATAAAGACCTGCAAGGACACATCATTGTAACGATGCTTACTACATCTGAAAACCCCGACGATAAGGAGCGCGCACTGGCACTAGAGATTGTTTCTGAATTTAAAACTAAACCTCTCACACCTGCTATACTGAATGAAATCACTGATAAGTATTTTTAGCTAATTCTGTTGCAATTCTGTTTGCCGTATAAGAGCTATTTGATATATGCTGTTTCTTTTGTTACTTATATAACGTGCATCAGAAATCCTTTTGCATACCCAATCGGCAAGCATTTCATTATTGATGAGTATTATAGAAACAAAAAAATTAACCCGCGTATTCAATGGATATACGGTAGTCAATGCGCTAGACTTTAACATTGAAGCCCGGGAAACATTTGCTCTCTTAGGTACCAATTGTGCCGCTAAATCTACTGCAATAAAAATGCTGACCACCCTGCTTATTCCCACTTCCGGAGAAGCACATATCTGTAGATTCAATCTTGTAAAAAATCTGAAAAGATCCGCCGCATGTACAGACGTGTAGTGTTATAAGTTTTACGTAATACGTTTAAAAAAATCAATATGCATACAGCGGACATTTTAAACAATCTATTCACTTACCTGCTGGAGTTACAAGCTATACAGCGCAAAAAAGCGGCAGCAATGCCTGAATCGATCTTTACATATAGTCTGAGTATCAGTTATGATCAGATTCAGCTGGAACTGTTCCGGAATGATACCGGCAATACCCGTCAACACCCGTATCTGCAGCTCCTATTCGAAATTAATCAGACCAGGGTGATGTTTAAAGAAATTCATTGCGAAGATCATACGGCTGTCGATACACTGGCAGAAGCCATCAAATCGAATCCGGATTTACATGAAGCCCCATTTCCGCATGTTGCAGTTGATTGGCTGCAGGCCGATACGCGCGAGTATCTTTCTATTGCCGACCGCATTGCTGCTCTGGCTTTAAATAAAAATACCGGAGATAATTACCGTCCGGGCTTATACAGCAACATAGAAATCACAGAAGCATCTATTATACTTTCGCAGATAAATCACATGAACAGCCGCTCGCTGAATCATAAGCAGGGCTATAGTCTGCGCGATCTGATCTTTACCATTCCGCTCGGCAACAAAAAAACTCCGCAAGCAACCTCGCTCTCCGGAGATTATAGCATCGGTATCATGCATGTTTCTTTCTCCGACAGATCTTCTGCCAATAACCGTGAAGCAGGTGATGCGATAAAAGCGATGCTTGAAAAAGAAAGTAATAGATAATTATGATCTCGCCGAAAAGATCTCTCTGACACCAGTCTTAGCGCAGCGAGACTGGTGACTAGCATTCGGCAGTCTTTGACTGCATTTCAGAATCATATTATCGTCTCTCGCCATGGTTCGACATGGTCGACCTTTTCGGCTAACCACCAACTACTCTTGGGGAAATCCTATTTTATCCATACGCAATGTCTTTGCAAATTCTTATCAGAAGTTAAGAATACATATGGCGGATGAAGGTATTAAGAGAGATTGGGTTATAAATACAAAAGCCTAGATAAATAGACTTTGTTTCCAAGCATATCATGAACGTTAAGATCTGAAGAGTCCGTTGAAGATAAGCAGTTTCTGATCAGATGTTCGATCAGAAACTACTTATTTAATTCATTCGTTTTATTACCTGATAAGTATAATTTTTTCAGAATTTTTTTTATCAGAAGTTTCTAAAACACAATAGTACATTCCGGAAGATAAATTATTTTCAGGTGTCCATGAAATAGTAAAGCTACCGCTGTCATAATTTTCATTGCTCAATAAAGTCTTTACGAGATTGCTATAACTATTATAAATTTTTATGCTAACAATACTTTTATTCTGCAAAGAAAAATTTATTTTTACAGCATCAGTCGCCGGATTCGGATAAATCAACATAGATGTAGTATTCGTTGTAATTGCTTGCTGTTTTTGATCCTCCGGTTTATTACTAAGTCTGGCATCACCAGCACAAGGAGATTCGGCACCGGTACTGGTACAGCAGGTATACATTGAACCCACAATAGCATTGAATTCAGTTATATTAGCCGCCGTATAAAATCCAGGCTGAAGATCTATTTCATCCCCTGATAAGTAACTGACATTATTCATTGCGACCTGGGAACTGGCCTGGATGTATCCACTGGCAACGTAAGTAGTTGGAGAAGGAAGAGTAACTGTATAATTAATAGACAAAACAGTATTATTGTTACAAGCAGCATTTTTCATATAGTATGCTGCTTGCACAGCTTTATAGGCATTGATCCGACCAGCCCCAAGTAAACCAGGATATGAGCTTGCATCAGCTACAGGATCGGTATTCGCTTTCATAAAAGCTTCTATGTCCTGTGGCTGTAGACAGGGATTGACTGCTTTTATTAAAGCTGCTACGCCTGCTACAATTGGAGTAGCCTGAGAAGTATGACCAACTGCTTCTATATAAGGCCACCAAGTACCTGATATAGTTTCTGCTGCCATTAAAGTAGTATATGAAGGTGCACAAATATCTACCTGAGGATAATGAGAGTCTGTTATATTATTCCCTAAAGCATCATAAAAGGTATGGTTATCATTATAATCTGTGCTCGTCACTTTTATAATCCGCGAATCTATAGAGTTTGCAAAAGGAAATATTTCCTGTCCACCACAATGCTGATTACCATTTCCTGCGGAAGCAACAATAACAGTACCATTATCCAGGATTTCTTTAATGATCGCTATGTCATGTGCAGATACTCCATCTGCATAACAACCATAAAACCAACTGATACTTAGTACATTTACACCCATCACTGTTGACGCATGCAATGCCTTTTCCATAGCATCATTACCATACATGTCGCCTAATGTATAGGCCACAATTCTGGTGTTAAACCCTACAGAAGCCAGCTGGCCTCCTCCATCTGTCTGACCCGCAGCCAAACAGGCCACATTGGTACCATGACCACCGTCTACCTGATTCGGATTATGTTGTACTCCATTTAAAGGATCATATGAAGGACTTATTTTATTCGCCAGATCCGGATGTGCCAGGTCAAAATCTTGATCAATGATTCCGATGCTGATGCAAGAATTTGATATAGTGTAATCCCAGGCAAGATCGGCCTGTATTTTTGGAAGATCCCATTGTTTATTGTATGGAGTAGCCCAGGTATAACCGGTAGTATATAGATAATCATTGGGCGTATAAGTAACTATAGGAGTTTTCCTTGTATTAGCATCTTTATAGTCAGTGGAATAATTCGTATTCAGTCTTACAGAAAGATTATCCGGATTTCCGGTCAAGGTAATCTGATATACATTTTGTAGTTCCGGATTTTTTGCAAATGATAAAACCTGCTTATAACTAGTTATACCAAATTCTGTAAAAACACTTTGTATGAAAGGTGGTATAGTTGTACTGGTACTGTCATAATTGAATTTTGCCTGTATAGAAAGTGCGGTAGTCCAAATTGTGCTTGCTGTCTGGCAATAAACGCTATTGCTACTGAATAACATCAGTAACAATATTATGATAATATAATTTCTCATAATATTATTTCTTTTCTATTGCTTCAAGTCTTGACTTTAATTGCTCATTTTCTTTTTTCATTTCGATCATGTACAAGGTCAGCTCTTCAATTTTTCTTAATAGAATATTATCCATATCTGCTATGTCAATTCCTCTATCTTCTACTTCTGCTGCTGACGGAACTTCCGGAAGGTGCTTGTTTTTCTGTACATATTTTTCTACTTCTGATAGCGACATTAATTTATAATTCGGTTCGAATACATAATCAGACCAGGTACTGCTGGTAATTTCTACCCGCACTGCTTTTGCACCTATAGTTCCGTTAACAGCTAACATATAGTTATTGGGATTGTTCGTTAAAGCTGTTCCGATACCTACATTTCCATATGCATCCATCCTCAATCCGCTGGTACTGCTTCTCCAGGGTGCAAGAACAAAACCACTGGCAGTACTATTGATAGAGCCTCCGGTAAATATAATGCCAGCATCCCCGGTTCTTGAAATGTTATTGTATGCCCCAGTACCTAAACTGGGAGACAAGTACTTGGCCCATGCAGTTCCATTATGTTGCAAAAGAATTCCATCGCTTGGTGTAGTACCTGAAGTAGCTATATGTAATTGCTGATTAGGAGTAGTAACTCCAATTCCCACCCGGCCAGTACTTCCTATTACAAATAACGAGGTGGCATAATTTGATACCTGCAGGATATTGCGGTTAATAAGAGCGCTTCCTGTAGTTCCGTTATATTGTCTTCCATTCAGATTAATAAGTGCCGAACTACCAGAAACATCTCCGGACGAGGTTGTTGAACCTTGTAGGCTCACAGAAGGAAGGAAGCTTGTCGTATATGTATTATGTCCCCATAGAACAGCAGCAAAGGTATTGGAAGCACTTGTTCCATTAATTAGTTTAAAAAAATCATTGCCCGTAGTACTTGCCTGCGTGGCTTGTAATAAAGGAGTAGCATTTCCGTTTGTGGTCAGAATATGCAAAAAAGCAGCCGGGTTATTAAGCCCGATTCCAACATTTCCTGATACAGTTGAATTTGCGATGCCAGTTGTAGTAGCATTAGGAACAAATAAGGTCTGTGCATACGCAAGGTGCGATGAATACATAAAAGCAACTATTGCAGTTGATTTTAAAAGAAGTCTTTTTTTCATAAAATGATTTTTAAGTTGAATGAAGTATTGTCATAATGAAGACAATAAAAAAAGAAAACGTTCCCAGTAAAAAGCAATGAATTCATAGGACTTTCTGCAGATAATAATTTAAAAAGATTATCTGCAAAGAATTATATTATCAGGTAATTCATAATTAACGAAACAGATTCTGTATATAATTATACAGAATCTGTTTCGTTATGGTTATTACACTTATTCAACAACAAACTTTCCTTTATACAGAATATTTTTATCTGTATTCGTAATTACAAATACATACATGCCGGCAGCGATGCCTTTCTTATCAAAAGATACCAAACTTCCATCTGTAAATACCTGCCTGCTAACCAATGCCCCCAACTGATTTGTAACCTCCAGTATGTGTTGACCGCTCTGCTGATTAAACACAAACGTTGCCGCATTGATAACAGGATTGGGAACAACAGTAACCTGTGTGCCCGAAACCGATTCCGGTTCAAGGACTTCCTGTCCTTCTGCGTAGCGGAAACCCGGACAAATACCTGATGCATTGTAGGCAACAAATGTTGGCACCGTGCTGTTCCCTTGTGTCCAACCATTCAATGGCGACCCTGTGTATGACGCATGATTAGGGATGATAACATTCTGCCCACTGCCAGTTATCGCGTCCATGTTATAGTAAGCCGCCAGACCTGTTTCTGTTCCGGTTAATGTAGTACTCATAGCATTAAAGATCTGCGTGCCGGTACGCACAATATTCCATACACGTACTTCATCTATCAAGCCCTGAAAAAAAACACCATAATTGCCGGTAAGGCCTTCGTATACACCAATTCTAAAAGGCCTCTTATTTGAATAAACAGTAGAGTTTGTGCCGCTAAGTGTCCCAGGAACAAGAACACCATTCACATAAAGCTGTACACCAGTAGAAAGATGTACTACTGCAACGTGTACCCAATTATTTACTGATGCAATTACATTGTTACTTTCATAAACATTGGGTGCAGTGCTACAATCTCCATCCGGATCAAAAACCCATTTTAATTTTCCGGCATCCAGACTAAGATAATAACCCGACTGATTACCTGAACACCATTGCTTTGAAACAATCATACCTGTAAGGTTACACGGCCTGACCCAGGCTTCAATGGTGAATGCATCTGTTAAATGCAATGTAACGCTGTCCCCGACTTCGGCATAGGAAACAGTGCCATCCAATTTCAGAGCATTGTTGAATTGCGCATAGCTGCTGTATGCAGGAAGTATTAGTATACCTATACTAGCAATAAAAGCCAGCCGGTTTTTGATTTTTTGTATTAAAAGATGATAAGTTGTTTTCATAGCATTTTTTGTAATTAAAGAATAAATTTATTTTTTATTAAAAGATTTTTTACGCAATTACTTGTCGCGTAATAAGCACTAATTAATACTAATTGTCTGTTTTTTTGATACAGTAAATAGTTTAAATAATGAGGAAACAAATCTTTTCAAATATTCTAACTTAAGCTATAATAATGACGCGAGTAGATTCATTAGTTTCCACTTATTTTGAATTTTCTAAAGATTACTTCTTTAAAAATTGTTTTTTGTATTTTACATTACTTGCAATATTTTGCAGAAAACTCCGCATATATTTATGCAGAGCTTCCTTTAATGATATTGAATGAAATGAGGTTTATTCAACAACAAACTTTCCTTTATACTGAATATTTTTATCTGTATTCGTAATTACAAATACATACATACCGGCAGCGATGCCTTTCTTATCAAAAGATACAACACTTCCATCCGTAAATACCTGACTGCTTACCAATGCGCCTAACTGATTTGTAACCTCTAGTATGTGTTGACCACTTTGCTGATTAAATACAAACGTTGCCACATTAATTACAGGATTGGGAACAACAGTAACCTGTGTAACTGAAGCTGCTTCCGGATCAACAGTATTAAGAGTTTCTGCATATTTAAAGCCTGTACAAACAGATGCATTATTTACTACAAAGGTTGGAACCGTAGTGTTGCCTTTTGTACTACCATTCAATGCAGAACCAGTTAATGCAGCATAATTTGGCACTATAATATTTTGCCCGCCACCTGTAATTCCATCCATATTGTAATAAGCTACAAGATTCGTTTCTGTTCCGATTAAAGGAGTACTCATGGAATTATAAATCTGTGTATTGGTACGCGCAGTTTTCCATACTCTTACTTCATCAATTAAACCCTGAAAGAAAACTCCGTAGTTACCGGAAAGCCCCTCGTATACGCCAATTCTCAATGGATTATTGGATGGATAAACTGTAGCATTCACACCAGTAAGTGTACCAGGTACAAGAATACCATTTACATAGAGTGATACCCCTGTAGAATGATGTACTACCGCTACATGAACCCACGTATTAAGCGTTGCAATTACATTATTACTCATGTAAACATTCGGAACTGTTCCGCAATTACCATCGTTGTCAAAGACCCATTTTAATTTTCCCCCATCCAGACTCAGGTAAAAACCCGACTGATTTCCTGCACACCATTGCTTTGCAACAATAACACCAGTAAGATTACACGGTCTCACCCAGGCTTCAACCGTAAATGTATCCGTTAAACGTATAGCACTGTTATCCGGCATTTCTGCATAAGAAACAGTACCGTCCAGATCAAGTGCATTGTTGAACGGGCTGACAACATTGATGGTCTGTGTATATTGTGCAACCTGTCCGTTATAAGAAATGTAATGTACTATATCAAATGGCGCGGTTTCGGTTACTACATAACTGATATTCGGATTCAGGTTTGCGAGCATTAATCCACTCGGGCCACCCATCAGCCAGTAATGTGTACCGGTTGTTTGTGCAGCTGTAAGTGTTAAGGTCTGCCCGGTTGCAACAGTCATAGGCGAAGCTGTAAATGCAGGATTAAGCGTGGATATACAACCAGCTGCAGCACCTGTAAAGCTTACTTCAGCATAATCTGTAGGCACATTCCTGTCTGGCTGATTGTACGTGTGAAACGTAGTACCGCAGCTGTTTATCTGTGTATGGCAGGTTCCTGTTGGAGCTTTAAGAATTCTGAAATTCAGTGTAAAAGGTGCATGATTGATATCGGGGTTAATATTAATTTGCATTACATCATTAATATCCACGCGGCTTGTAAATACAGCATGCACAGTAAGATGTCCATTTGTATTCGTGATTACGGGAGTACCAAGATAAGGTGTTACGGTGGGATCCCAGGTGATGCCGGTATATTGCAGAATCTGCGGATCAAAATCAGCACAAAATTCCATACCCGTTATATCCAGAAAGGTAGAGTGAAACGCAAGTGTGGTTGATTTTATCACATTATCGGAAGATGGCGCTGTGATATCTTCCGTATCGGAATTAACCGTTACAAAACTCAATGCACCCGGACAACCGATCACAGACTTTGTATTCAGACACAGCTGCTGCGATCCGCAGGCGCCGGGAATACTGACCGTAAAGCACTGATCAAAGCCCGGATTCTGATTCTGCAATACAGTATAAGTAGCATAGATGTTAATGGTAGTAATGCCTGTTGGAAGACTGAAGCCTCCCGGAACAGGAAATATCGGTGGTATATCGTTAGCAGGCTCATCATAATGAGGATTCGTAAGGCCATTAATAACATCCGCACTGATGAGTTTAAAACCTGCCGGTGCAGTAAAGGAACTAATATTCGCTCCGTTGATCTGCGCACCGGGATTGTTGATGGTAATAACAAATTTATTTGTTCCGTTGGTATATGCAGGATTTGGGCCCGTCAAGGTCATGGCCGGGCAACACGGTGACACAAACGATGTAAGTGGTGTGAATAAAGCATTGCCAACCGACGTTCCGTTTATCTGTGCGGTGGCTGTTGCGGAAGCTTTATTGGGCACTGCCAGCCCGGCACCTGAGCCGGTAATATCCATATCATAATATGCAAGGAGGTTTGCTTCGTTACCGACCAGAGGTACGCCTTTGTAGGTCTGAATCTCTGTCTGGGATCTAGCCTCTGTCCATATACGTAATTCATCTATCCCACCATTAAAAAAGGCTCCGAAATTATTCGATGTTCCTTCATATGCAGCTATTCTCATAGGAGTTGTAGAAACAGTTACAACACCTAATGATCCTGTAAGTGTTCCACCAGTATCTTTTATACCATTAATGTACATAGTAATTCCTGTGCTTTGATGAATAAGCGCAACATGTGTCCAAACATTAGGACTAATGGATATAGATCCCAAATATGAACTGGCACTACTACCACAATTTCGACTATCTTGATTTACCCAACTCCAAAAAAGATTACCGTTTGAAACACTTAGATAAAATGAATATGTTGCTAAATTTGAGCAATGCTCTTTAGAAATAATAACTTGATTACCTGTAGATGAGCATGGGTTGATCCAAGCTTCAATGGTAAAATTATCTACCAATGCATTTAGCACACTTTTATTAGGGATTTCAACATATGCATCTGTGCCATTTAACAAAAATACATCGTTGAACTGTGCCTGCGAAGAATGAGTGGCGAAGAGGAAGATAAAGAGGAAGAAAACAAAACAGAGCCCATTTGCAAACTGCCGGAGTTTTACTTTTAAAAGATGATTAATTGTTTTCATAAAATGATTTTTGATTGAATAAAAGATTTCAGATATGCCGGTTTATTATATGTGTTATATAAAACCGACTGATTATAATTTTACATTCGAGTCTTCTTTTTATTCATAGGCATTGGGTTATGTATAAAGAATAAGTATGTTAGTATATGTATCGATACAAAAGACATAGCAGTGCCATAAGCATATAGCTTTCCTTGCTACCGCAAAACGGTAGTATATTTTTAAATACGAATAATTAATTCAGGGTTTAAAACTACTTATACCGCACTACCAGTTTGGGGTGTTTGGTGGTATCGGTATTATCACCGGACATAAAGGTTAAACGTTTGTAGTATACATCATCCAGCAGAGAAATCATGAAGCCGTGACCTGTTGAAGGGTTTGCCAGTATATCCTGAACAAGTAGGGTAACGTCAATATCTGTATAGTCTTCAAACTGTGAAGTAGATGCCGGTAATGCTACCTGGTTTGTAGTTGTTACAGCAGGTTGTGTATCCCAGGTAACAACATTCTCCTGCCAGGGTTCTGTTACACGACGAATCACACCTGCATTCACTTCTGCACCCAATGCTTCGTGACCCAGATCACTACAATTGGAACAGGCATATAAGGAAAGCTTTGCATCCACAATGGTGGCATTGGCTGGAATTGAACTCAGATCAAATTCGATCAATGCCTTAAAAACACCAGGTGAACCATCAAAGGTCCAGGCGACTGCCGGAAGCTCCACATCACTACCTCCATTCATAGAGTTAACAGCTCCTTTTGAAGTTGTCTGGCTTTCAATGAAAGCAATGGTTGCATCTTTGCCTTCTACTCCAGGCTGCAACGTAAGGGTTGTCGGGCCGGCAGGAGGAGTTACTACAGGTGTTTGAGTAACAGAGGTATCTGGCGTTGGACATTCCTTATTTCTGCAGGAAATACTTATACTTATCAGTATAATGAAAATTAAAAGTGCTTTCTTCATATCTAAGATATGGTGTCAATAGAAAATTATTACAGGGATAATTTTAGCTTATCATGTATAAGTAAAGCTAATTTTAAAACGTTCCCGATTTTTTTGAAAAATAACATAAATACTGGTGATACTATATAATATTGCTTACTTTTATTTCTTGAAAAAATTATAAGAATCAAATTTTTATTGACTCTAAATAAAAAGACAGCTATGTCTGATGAGGTTGATCTGATAAAGTCTTGTATAGAACTGAACAGAAATGCGCAGAAAATGCTGTATGAGAAATATGCAAGCAAAATGTTGCTTGTATGTTACAGATATACCGGAAACAAAGAGGATGCCAACGACCTTCTGCAAGAAGGCTTTATAACCGTATTTTCAGATATCCGTAAATATGCAGGCACAGGTTCTCTGGAAGGTTGGATCCGGAGAATTATGGTCAACAAAGCCATTAATTATTATAAAAAAAACAAACGGCATAACGGACAAACCTACTCTATTTCGGATATAGAAGATACTTACGAAGAGAATGAAGAAAACGAAACAGTTAGCGCATTTGAAATAGTAAAACATGCCGGACTTACAAAAGAAGAATTAATGATCGCCCTGGAGCAGCTTGAAATAAAATTTCGGGTTGTATTTAATTTATTCTATTTTGAAAATTACTCACATAAAGAAATCGGAGACACGCTACAGATTGAGGAGAAGACATCACGTACAAGACTGCATAGAGCAAAAAAAATATTACAGACCTCCCTTTATGATCTTTGCATGAGAAAAAATAAAAATGAGGTAAATTACAGTAATTCATGAAAGACGAGATTCAGGATATAGGAGATTTGTTCAAAGCCGAACTTGAGAATGAAACGCTGGAGCCTAAAAGTTCCGGCTGGTCTGCCTTACAACCTGCTTTAGATAAAAATACATTCATGCATTTTAATATATATAAATTCAATGTGTATTATATGTCTTTGATTATCCTTACATTTTTATTTTCATCTTATACTCTTACTCATACTGCATTTTACAATACACCTACTGTTTTTATTGAGTCAGATAAAAAACAGGAATCAGGTATTTCAAAAAATACGCATCATATACAGTCAGAATCAGATGCTACAGATTTAAATAAAGTAAATATATTAAAACAACCAGCCCCCAATTTTATCAGAAGTAATAATGGAAATAAAAATCTATCTAAGTCTGCTGACAGTTTAGAGATACAGCCCGCAACGGCAAATACAGATAACAATATATCCAAACAACCTGAAGAAATTATTCCGTCTAAAAAAACAATTGAACAACATAAAGTATTATATATCACCAAACAGGATACTGTAGTTATTATAGATTCTATTGATTCTGAAACAGCACGTAAACGAATGAAAAGAAATAAATAACATGAAATTATTTACAAGTTGGCTATCATCTGTTTTTTTCACACTTCCTGTTCTTATTGTTACTGCCCAGAATAATGAACAGCAGATTCCCAAAACAGATACTGTCTACATTTACAAAGATCCTCTTATTTTAAGAAAAACAGTTATTTATGATCAAGAGACTAAGAAAAAATGGCTGGCTGATTTTTTCATAAATGTATCCTATGGTTTTAATAAGACTTCTTATTGTTCCTGTGATTCAACCTTCAATATGATTTATAAAAAAGGTTTTTCAAACCGAGTGAGTTATGGCATCGGAACAAATATATCCAGACAGTATCAGCACTTCTTACTTATGGGAAGTATACAATTATTATCTGTAAGAGACCGCTTATCTTATAATTCTGTTACCAGCAATGATAATTATACCTACCTTAACACTGGTTTACTTGCGGGTTATAAAATAGGAAAAGGAAAATTTCAAGTTATACCTTCAGGTGGAATTGTTCTTTCTACTTTGCTTGCAGTTTCGGCTAAAACATTATCAACAACAGATCTAAGCTGGCAGCAAATTCAGGCATCGCATTACTTTTACACAAATACTATTGACATTACGGGCCGGCTTAAAATAATGCATGCATTAAGCGCTAATAAATTATTTTTCATTGAAGCGTATGTATTGCACGACATGCAGAACATTACAAAAATCGCGGCTCCGATTGGTTTGAAAAGAACATTGACTGGTATCAATACAGGATTTAGTTTTCTATTGAAATAAAAGGAAAAACCTTTTACCCAATACCTAATATTTACCTTTCAGAATTTATTATTGGTGAGACCCTCACTCTAGTATTTAATTATGGAATTTGTTTACAGCAGCAATAGCTGGAAATAATACGGATACAGCCTGTAGCCATCAATAGCTGTATAGGTGCGTAATTCAGAAGTACCGGCTGCGGTATATATCTTCAACGGTGCGGGTGCCAGCTGACCGGAATGAATTTCGAGCAGCTGTTCTTTATGATCGGTATCGCGCAGTAAAAAAAGATCGGTTGTAACGGAAACAGTAACGGGTGCATGATCAACAAAGGTGCTCCCCTGATAGGTAAGAGAAAAGCCGGGAAAGAATAATTCCAGACCTGTTGTTTTCAAGATGTATTTAGAGAAATCGGGAAAGAGCAGAGCTTCTATGTCGCGGTACAAACCGGCTTCGGCCTCGTTACGAAGATGGAAAGCGGTGGATGGTGTCTTGATTCTCCGCTGTATAAACTCAACTGTTTCAGTAATACCATCCTTGCAGAAAGCTAGTGTGACGTATTCGGCAACCTCAGAAAAAGAAATCATCATTTCGCCTTGCACGGGAATGGCTACAATGCGTTTTACAAAATGACTGATTACGGCAGAATCAGTAATCACAACCATACGCTCTGTCTGATCAACAGAAATTGAGGTATGTTTTTTAATTTCTAACGAAGCAAATATTTCTGTGTTGAACCATTTTCTTTCCATGCCACAATAATAAATATATTATCGGCATAAAACACCGTATTTCAAGATAAATGTTAAGAAAATGAATCTCTTACATCAGGTATAATACTGCTGCAAAAAACACCACAATAGCTGCTATTGTAGTAAAAGGTGGCGCAGAAAGTATGTTGGCAACATCTCTGATAAATTTATGCATAGCTGTAATCTGTTAAAAGAAATCACTGAAAATAGTATACGATTGATCCTGGTAAATTGTTAGGAACATTGTCATGTATATATGTAATATTATTCATTTTCATGTTTCGTTTTTTTACACCTTTTCATGTTGTTATTATATAATTACTATGTGAGGTGAATAATGATTGCAGATAATGTATTACCCGTTTGTTTGTGATATATATATATTGTCGCTCCTTGCGGAGCTCCGAGGGTATTTTTGTTTGTTTATTTTGTAACCCATGACTAAAGTCATGAGCTGATCGTGGGCTGGTCGCTTCACCTTGGTCTGTGACAAACAGACCAGTTGCAATTACTACAGACGGGGTTGACGACAGTGAAGAAATTGATTCTATTACGTACAGTGGTCAGACGGCTTTTTTAGTCCGTCCGACCACTTAATTGTTAAAGACAGAAATGTAAAAATATCTTAGGTGACAGTTCTTCACCTTGGTCTGTCGCACACAGACAAAAACAATATTCAGAAATTTATTGTATTTTAATGGTATCATTTCAACAACTAAAAACAACTATGGAAAAACATGGATCGGCGGAAGAGAACTCTGCTCACAAACTGGCGGAGATCAGAAAAGCAATCAAACAAAATGCGATTATTCATCACTCTAAAAAAACAATTTATTTTGTTCTGGAAATAGTCAGCTATTTAATAATGATAGCAATTATACTGGTAGCAATTTTTTTCCCTACAGAAATAGTTTTTTATTGGCTGGGTAGCAACATTTATAAAATATCTGAAAAAGAATTCGGAGAAGATTTAATATTAGTTAGTTATTGTCTAAAAGTAATTCTTATCATAATAAGTTTATTCCCTTTAGCGATAGGTATTCTGCTACGGAAACTACGAAAGAAAAACAATGTGCTTAGAATGGTACAGGAACTGACTAAATAAATAATAAGCTGTATTCTCTCCTTTGGTCTGTAAGAAAGATATTGTCGCTCCTTGCGGAGCTCCGTGCGTATTTTTTGTTGTTGTTTATTATGTGACCCATGACTGATTCGTCGCGGCGAACATGGGCTGGGCTCGGCGAACATGGGCTTATAGTGGGCTGAAGTCATGGGATAAAATTCCAAAGAACGGAAATATGGTTTTGTTTTTTGGTATTTGGCTTTTGGCTTTTGGCATTAAGCCTTCTTCACCTTAGCCTGTCACACACAGACCACACTACCCGTTTGGGTTAGCGAAAAAAATACAAACACGCATTGTATAGCCTGTGGCTTTGCCTAACTTAGAGGTTTGGAATACCATTTTATACTCATGGAAAATTATAGTATTGTTATTTTTATTATGGCTGTAATGATCGGCCTTTCTTCTTTAGCAGACCGGGTTCGTATGCCCTACCCTGTATTACTAATAACCGCAGGTATTGCCATTGGTTTTGTGCCATCTTTACCACGGATTGAACTGGCTCCGGAAATTGTATTGCTTATATTCCTTCCGCCATTGCTGTACGACGCAGCCTATAATATTTCTTTCACGGAATTCAGAACGAATTTTAATACCATCAGCACCCTTGCGGTGTCTCTTGTTTTTATAACCACAACGGGTATAGCTGTTATTGCTTATTATCTGATACCGGGTATGGACTGGCCGTTGGCTTTTGTACTTGGGTCTATTCTTTCGGCAACGGATGCGGTGGCTGCTATAGGTATTACCAAAGGCCTCGGCCTGTCGCATAAAGTAACAACAATTCTGGAAGGTGAAAGTCTGGTGAACGATGCCTCGGCACTGGTAGCGTATAGCTTTGCTGTATCAACGGTAATGGGTACTACGTTTTCGATCTGGAAAGCTTCTATTGGTTTTTTCGTCTTATTGGGTGGCGGCCTTATTGTTGGTTTTGTAATGAGTAAAATTCTTGGCTTTATCTTAAACCGGGTACACAACAATAATCTCGTAGCCGTAAGCTTCACCCTTATTATGCCTTTAATTACCTACCTGCTGGCTGAAGAGATTCATGTATCGGGTGTTATTGCTGTTGTTATACTGGGATTAACAATTGCACGCTTCAGCAATAAAATATATTCGGATCACCTGAAACAGGAATCAAAATTTATCTGGGATATTATTATTTTCCTGCTGAATGGATTGATCTTTGTTTTAATGGGATTGCAGCTACCATACCTACTCGACACAATCGACCCGGAACAACTTTTCATTTACCTGGGTTATGCCTTACTCATTACAATTACGGCATTACTGCTGCGCATGGCGCGTGTATTTCTTCAACAGATAAATCTGGAGCGGGCATTTGTGAAAACAAAAGGCAAAGTACCCAGAGAAGCCTTGCTGGATCTTAAAACGTGTATGATCGTGAGCTGGTCTGGTATGCGAGGCATTGTTTCCATTGCGCTGGCTATCGGTTTACCGGTAACACTCAGTAACGGTGATGCCTTCCCTGAACGGGGCCCGATTATATTTATTTCTATGGCGGTGGTGTTATTTACTATCATCGGGCAAGGATTAACGCTGCCTTCACTGATACGAAAATTAAGGCGTAATGAAGAAGCAAAAAAAGGAAAGCTTAACCGCAGTAAGAATTAATACCGGCGAAGCGAAAAACATAGGTTTGTAACAAACAGGTTGTCGCTCCGTGCGGAGCTCCGTGCGTATTTTTTGTTGTTGTTTATTATGTGACCCATGACTGATTCGCCGCAGTGAATATGGGCTGGTGTCATGGGCTAAATACCATAGAACAGATTTCGTTTAATCATTCTATGCATCACAGACCAGACTAAAGGCTTTAAGCTTTAGGCATTAAGACTTTACCCCCCTACGCTTCATCTTTCATCATACGGATTAAACCCATACCGGAAAAAAAGAATACAAAAGCAAGTATGCCAAAGATTATTATAGATTTAACATCGTGATTGCTTTCACCTGTTTTAGAAAACAATACCGCAGTATAAATTAACAATGCTATTCCTAATACTGTTAACACTGCTCCAAAGATTCGTTTAATATTCATATATCTTTTTGTTATGCTGTAAAGGTGGTCATTCTAACACGCATAACTCTTACATCCATGCCTATAAGAGTTATACAAATCCCATACGTATTTAAGTAATAGGTTTTAAGTAATAGATTTTAAGATGGATAGTATCGGCAAGAATGGCTTAAATTATAAATTCATAGTTCACTCACATTCCTGGGGGCATGGTTTCTTTATAAAAGCGTTTCACCATTTTGGGTGCAGTAAAACGATATCCTATATCTACACCAATGTAGTTGTATACGGTTGTATACGAAACCGTATTGAGGTTTGCGGTTCTTGCATCCAGTTCACAGCGCAGAGCGGCATAAAAATATTTTGTCTGATAACCGATGCTGGCCGAACCATCTGCTACCCATTGAATGGTAGTGTGTTTTCGCGTAACCGCATTGTCGGCTGAATACAATCTGTTGACATATAAATTAAGCGGAGAAAATACAGAAAAGGCTGCATAGAAATGTTTTTTAATTACAATATTCCCTCCTATGCCCGGAGCAAACTTTACAGAATAACTGACTATTTTAGTAATGTCATCAAACTGCTTGAAATAAGAGCGCTGCTGCATGCTTAAGAGATTAGAATCGCTATAGATCTGTTGATTATAAACTCCTGCCTTCAACAAAAATCCAATGCGGCTCTTAATCTGATCCTGTGTAAAATCAAGTGTTGCCAGATAAGAATATTTTTTCCAGCTGAAATTATAAATACCTTCAAATTGATATTCTTTAATGCTGATATCCGGACGCGGTGTATATGGAGTATCGGTATTGGGAGCATTAAATGTGTTCACATCTGTCATACCTTTTATCTTCATGTATTTAAAAGTAAGCACGTAAACGGGACTTTTGTATTTAATAGTAGCTGTATGATACCGTGTATGTGTATAGCCAGGTTGATCTTGTACAGGAGGAAGTAAGCTCAATGCAAAACCTGCTGTTATATGTCTGTAACTGGCAGAAAAACCGGTAATGGTATTAATGTTTGTGCGTAATTGAGAAGCAGCCTGAGGAGCTCCGGCTGGTGTAATATTGGCATAGATTTTAGGAGACAGCAGGTGCAGTGCAACAGTCATATAACTGTTCGGGTACGTCTTGATGTAATTCGAATCGGAAGGATTGTATTTTACTTTAAGATGGGGAAAGAATTTTTTATAGAATTTATCCGGATGCAGAAATACATTTTGTTTTGTTTCCTGTGCCTGCACACTTCCTGAGAAAAAAAATTCGCAGAGTAATAATACTATTCCAACAATAAACAGTTTATGCATTTATTTAAAATTTATCTTTCTCACTGCGTATACTGCATTTGAGATATGAGTAAATAAAAACCGTCAGTCCAATATAGATCAGACTGACGGCTCTTCTTTATATTAAGCGTTAAGCATGTAGCTCTCAGCGTTTGTTTTATTAAGGTCTTACAACTGTATTGCCATCAAGCACTACTGCAGTCTGTGCCAAAGCACGTCCATTAAACGTTGCACCATTGTTTAATGTAACACCCGTCTTACATAGTATAACTCCTTCAGCATGCGCCGTTGTACCCATGGTTACAGTACCTGCAACTTGCCAGAAGATATTTTTGGCTTGCGCACCTCCGCTTAGTGTAATGTTTACAGCTGAGGCCAGAGAAAGGTTTCCGGAAATCTGAAAGATCCATATATCTGTAGAACTACCTGAAATTACAATATCTGTAGGTACAGAAACACTGCTTGTCCATTTATACAGACCCGGCAAAAGTGTTCTGCCTCCGATATTACCTGTACCCAACTCCGAGTAATCGGGTGTAGGACGACCAGCAGCATCGGTATAAGCTGTACTCATGTCACTTATTGCCGTAGTAAGATTAGACGATGTAGGTGATACCATATCGGCCGCATATACTTTGCCTGTTACCTGACTGGACGTTGCATAACCTGTAGCGTTAGTCAATGAAAACCCGGTTATATAAGATGTTGCAGCAGGGCTCAAACCAATGTCTCCCGTAATGGCAGATGTTGGGTTATTATTTACTGCAGTTTTAGCCAGGATCACATAATTACCCGCAGTACGCAGATTGACTGCTGCAAGTGTTGATGAGATTCCACTGGTAGTATAGCTCCATACAATAGCAGCAGCAAGTGGTACCTCTGCAGCAGATTTAACACCTGTTGTTAACGTAGCCGTATAAGTAGTATTGGCAGATAATGCTACAGCAGGTGTAAACGTTGCCGTTGTACCGCTATAAGTTACTGTACCTGCAACAGGTGTTGTACCATCTGTCAGCGTAAAGGTTGACGTATTTATGGTTGCAGCATCCATTGGTTCATTAAAAGTTACAGTAAGAGCATTATTGCGGGGTACTCCTGTTGCGTGATTTTGCACGCTGGTAGAAGATACAGTTGGATTGCCCGGAGCAGGATCGCTTTTATCTTTTTTACAACTCATCGTAAAAAAGACCGAACCTAATGCAAGAAGAATCAATACAGTTGATAGTTTCATTTGAGGTTAGTTAGTTTCCGTAAAGTAACGGATACGTGTGAAATTATTTCCACGATGTAATGTATACAAGTTCTTACCAGCACGCATTACACAATGCACTCTAAGAGTTATACAAATCCCATAACACTTGTTTTCAATGATGTGAGAGGTGTTTTACATTTAAAAAAATGGAGTAGTAATGTGATACAAGTACATCTGGTAACTAGCAACTAGTACCTTGAAACTGATATTATACAACTCTTCGCTGTTTTTGTGTAACACATTCTGAAAAGAAGAACCTCACCTTTATGGAGAAATAAATCAACTTTTCAAATGAAAAAATTATCACTATTATTTATTATGGCACTTGCCATCGCTGTACCAACGTATGCACAGCAAATACAATGGGCCTATAAAGTATTACAGTACTCTACTCAAACAGATTCCAGAGAATTTGCAGCAGTACAGGTTCTTGGTAAACCCAATGCATTACCCTATAAAGGTGAAAATGTACATGCATGGGAACCAAAGAGCAGCGAAAAGGAAAGTTCTGTTAAAGTAGGCTTCCTTACTCCTATTATACCCAAACAGATTATTATCGGAGAATCGTTAAACCCCGGACACATCAGTGCTGTATATGTATATGATGCCGACGGTACAGAGCATAAAACCGGTAATCCATCTGCAGGATATCTTTCTCCTGATGGATTGCTGCACGTCAATACATCTGACATTACATTCAATGTACTTGCCGTTAAAATTGTATTGCAACACGACGGTATAGCTGTAGGTATAGATGCAATAGGTATTACCACATCTGACAAACATTTTAAGATTGAAGTAAACGAAAACGATCTGATTAAAGCAAACATGGTTGCCACACGAATGAGCGACAGTGTAAACAGCAGCTATATGGAGATCGGGCCGCTTATTTCACCGGATGGAAAAACATTATACTTCAGCCGCAGAGGTGATCCTGCTGATGTTGGCGGAAAAAGAGATGAAGAGGATATCTGGTACGCTCGTTGGGACGCATCTAAGAAATCATGGGGACAAGCTGTAAACATGGGTATTCCGATAAACAACGCCGAACCGAATTTTATCAATTCAATTTCACCGGATGGCAACACATTGCTTTTGGGTAATTCTTATTTGCCTGATGGTACCATGTCTGACGGTGTATCTCTGAGCAGAAGAAAACCAGGTGGCTGGACTTTTCCAAAACGTTTGATCATAAAAGATGAAGACGCAAATAAAAGTCACATGGTAAGTTATTTTATGGATAACAGCCAAAAGATTCTAATGATATCAAACGACCGCAAAGGTGACAGCTACGGCAGAAACGATTTATACGTAAGCTTTCTTCAAGCAGACAGTACCTGGACTAAGCCACTTAACTTGGGCAAGACAATCAATACGTCTGCCATTGAGGATGCTCCTTTTCTGGCTTCCGACAGCAAAACACTTTACTTTGCTTCAGATGGATTTGAAGGATACGGCGGAACAGATATTTATATGAGTCGTCGTTTGGATGACACATGGCAAAATTGGTCGGTACCTGAAAACCTTGGCCCTGTAGTAAACAGCTCGCACGATGAATCGTTCTTTAGCTTAACCGCTTCAGGTAAACAAGTGTATTTCACTTCACAGGTTGCAGATACACGCGACGTAGATATGTATGTAATTGAATTGCCGGCACACTTAAGTCCGCTGCCAGTAATGCTGGTACATGGTCGTGTATTCGACAGTAAAACAAAACAACAGTTACCGGGTGTACATATCCTTTTTGAAAATCTGGTTACGTATAAAGAAATCGGTATCGCCAGTTCAGATTATGATTCTGCTGCTTATCAGATTGTATTGCCTGCAGGGATCAAGTATGGTTACCTGGCACAAAAAGACGGATATATTTCTATCAGTGAATATGTGGATCTAAGCAATATGACTGCGTATAAAGAATATCAGAAAGATCTATACCTTACGCCTATTGAAGTAGGTCAGGTAGTTGTGATCAATAATCTTTTCTTTGAATTCAATAAATTTGATCTTAAAAAAGAATCTTTCCCTGAACTGGATCGCCTTGCTGCATTGTTAAATAAAAACAGCAGCATGAAAATTGAGTTAAGCGGTTATGCAGATTCAATCGGAAGTAAAACATACAATAATAAACTTTCTGCTAAACGTGCCGAAGCTGTATATAATTACCTGATACTAAAAGCAGGGGTAGATAAAAATAAACTTGTATTGAAACATTATGGAGAAGAAAATCCAGCAGCAAGCAATTCTACGTCTAAAGGCAGACAATTAAACAGACGTGTAGAGTTTAAAATTTTATCGAAGTAGTTTTTAAATAATAAAAAGTTCCCAAAAGAAGCTTACATATTTTTTTTCAAAATAGCGGTCAGACATTTTTATCCCACAGTAGTCTGACCGCTATTTTATTAAATAAACAAAGAATACACAATTCAAATTATTGTACTTTATACATAATAATTAACAATTGTAACTTTTGTAAAATGAGGCCGTAGAAAGTGTTACGTTTAACTTAAACCCCATTCTATGAAGCAATCATACCTTACTGTAAGTCTGATTAGTTTATTTATAGTTATAGCTGTAGCCGTAAGCTTTTCATCCTGTAAAAAGAAAGACGATCCTGCCCCGTCAAGCAACAATAACAATCTCCCAACGCACTTTTCAGGTGATACACAAGGAAGTGTTACAATAGATGGCACAACAACTACCGTGTCAGGCAGCAGTACAAATTCATCGTATGGACTTATTCTTACACCCCGTAATATGACACCGGCCAATAGTTATCCAAGCTTCAGCATGGATTTCGGTGCAATGCCAACAAAAGACAGTACATACACCATTTCATTAAGTAATTTCCCGGGCATTGCTGTTGGTGGTACAAATACCAGCACAGATAATTATTATGGATTAAGCGGTAACATCGTTGTAAAAATGAACTCCGATGGATTTACTGCAACAATAACCAATGTATCAATGCAAAATCAATCTTCGCAAACAAAAGTAGTTTCAGGAAGTATTACGTATTATAAATAAAATCACACAACACATGTGATTCATGAATAAAAGAGTCCCGCTAATAATTGGCGGGACTCTTTTATTATCTAAACTTTTTTTCATAATAGAATTTTATCATCATAGTTGATGATATATATAGTCCTGAGATTTCGTTCTGTGTACCACCAAACGAAGTGAGAAAATATGAATGTACAATTTATAAAGTTTAACATTGGTTAAGCTTTATGCTTCACTTAACAATAGCATAATAAAATGGTAACATCTTTATGGAGCTGAAAGAAAATCTTTCACTCTATTTTTGAAAGTTAAAAAATTAACCATTTTATACATGAAAAAAATATTTACAACCTTATTAGGAATAGCTCTGTTGGGTTCTGCCGAAGCCCAATCCGGACTATTAATTTCAGAAATTCTGGCTAAACCCAACGGCACAGAGTCGCCCTACGAATACGTAGAGCTTGTGGCAACACAGACAATCAACTTTGCAACAACACCTTACACAGTAGTTGTTTGTACCAATGGTACAGCAACAGCTAATGGCTGGAAACAAGGTGCTGACCTGACGTATGCTTTTCAAATAAGTACAGGTACTGTAACTGCCGGTCAAGTGGTTTATGTTGGAGGTTCTTCTATGCTGCCTTTATCAAACGGAGGTACTGCAGTAAGATCAATCAATACCTCTACTACAAATGGAGACTCCTTCGGTAATGCCAATACTGCCGGTGTATTCGGTAATGGCGGAAGCAACGCCGATGGTGTAGCTGTATTTAAAGCTGCAGCATCTACCCTTTCGGGATCAACAGTTCCTGTAGATGCACTTTTTTTTGGAGATGATTATGGAACGGCTTACAAAAGCAGCGGTTCAGGCTATCAGCTTCCTGTAAACGATAAATACAGCGGAGGGAAATTATTAAAAACATCTTACCTGGCTCCGGACCCTGGCGCAGGTGATCTGATAAAAGCTACTGCAGGTACATATAATGCTGCAACAAATACGTGGACGACAGCACGCAGCTGGTCAACCACTTCAACCGCTACGTATAATACTACTTCTATTACATTAGGCGGAACTACAAATGTAGCACCAGTTGTTTCTATTACTGCACCGGCAAACAACAGTACCTATACAGCTCCGGCAAGTATTGCTATTACAGCTTCTGCCAGTGATTCTGACGGTTCAATCAGCAAAGTAGAATTCTATAACGGAACTATACTTTTGTCTTCTGATGCAAGCAGCCCATACAGCTATACATGGAGCAGTGTTGCAGCAGGTACTTACAGCATTACAGCAAAGGCATACGATAACTTAAGTGCCACTACTACTTCTTCCGTTATTACTGTAACAGTAACAGCTGCTGCAAACCAATCACCAACAGTAACACTTACTGCTCCGGTTTCAGGAACTACCTATACGGCTCCGGCATCTGTTTTGATCACAGCAACTGCTGCTGACTCAGACGGTACAATCAGCAAAGTAGAATTCTATAACGGAACTACACTTTTATCTTCTGATGCAAGCAGCCCGTATAGTTATACATGGAGCAGTGTTGCAGCAGGCACATACAGCATCACAGCAAAAGCATACGATAACTCTGGGGCTACTACCGCTTCTTCTGTATCAAGCATTACAGTGAATGCTGCTGCAGGCAATATAGCACCAACAGTAACACTTACTGCTCCGGTTTCAGGAACTACCTATACCGCTCCGGCATCTGTTTCGATCACAGCGACTGCTGCTGATTCAGACGGTACAATCAGCAAAGTAGAATTTTATAATGGATCTACGCTTTTATCTTCTGATGCAAGCAGCCCTTATAGTTATACATGGAGCAGTGTTGCAGCAGGTACATACAGCATCACTGCAAAAGCATACGATAACTCTGGCGCTACTACCACTTCTTCTGTATCAAGCATTACAGTAAATGCTGCGAATCAAAAACCAACCATTGCATTTCTTCCGACAGCAAGCAAGCTTGTAAGTGAATCTTCCGGCTACATCAGCTGTGTTAAAGGCGATGCAACAGATCCGGTAAGTGTTTCCGGATTAGATATTACTGTTACAGATGAAAGTCTTAGTACGTTAACATTTACAATGACAAGCTCATCTTCTTCAGTAGTAGCTGCAACAGGTTTTACGGTAACAGGTACAGGTGCAAACCGTAAATTTATCATTACTCCTGCCGGTGTGGGTTATACCAATATTACATTAAATGTAACAGATAACGGCGGCTTATCTGCAGCTACAAAAATAAGTTTCAGCTTAGCGGTATCAGCGAACTTTACAACAAATACAGTAAGCAACAGCTTCCATACAGGATTTGCAGATGCATCTGCAGCAATTGCCATAGATGACAACTACATGTTCGTTGGAGATGACGAAACGAACTTAATTGGTTTGTATAACCGTAAAGTATCAGGCTTACCGATCTATCAGTTTGATCCTACTTCTCACTTAGGTTTAACAGATGATCTGGAAGTGGATATTGAAGCAGCTTTTGTAAGCCCAACCAATCCAAACAGAATCTACTGGTTCAGTTCTCAGGGTAACAGTAAAAAAGGAAACGTTAAACCGGACAGAGACCGTGTATTTGCTACCGATATTGTTGGATCAGGTGCAAATGCTACACTTAGCTTTGTAGGATACTACCAGGGATTGAGAGCAAAAATTATCTCATGGGGTGATGCAAACGGATTGAATCTTTCTGCTGCTGCAGCGGATGGAGAAATTCCAAAAGAAATCAATGGATACAATATTGAAGGTGCTGTAATGGGACCTGACAATACAACTGCTTACATAGGTTTCCGTGCACCATACGTTCCAGCCGGAACACAAAACAAGGCTTTAATTTGTCCTTTGTTAAATTTTGAATCCTGGTTCAATGCAGGTTCACCAAGCGGCAGCCCATCTTTTGCTGTACCGATTGAAATCAGTTTAGGTACAAGAGGTATCCGCGACATTGAAAAGAACTCTTCTAACCAATACATCATCGTAGCAGGTGCTTATGATGCTACTGTAAACTTTGCATTATACAGCTGGAACGGACAGGCTGCTACTGCGCCGACTTTACTAAGCACAGATCTTACTGGATTAAGTCCGGAAGGAATTGCAGCTATCCCTGAAGTTTTATCAGGTGTGGTTCAGTTACACTTAATCTCTGATGATGGTTCATTCGTATACTACAATGATGCTACAGAAGCAAAAGATTTAACTCAGGCCAATTACAAGAAGTTTATTTCTTCTTATGTATCTGTTGATTTCGGAGGTTCAGCAAGATTTGCTTTAAACAATGTAACAACTTCTGCTCCCGAGGCATTATTATATCCAAATCCAACAACTTCAGTAATTACTATTACTATTCCTGATGGTGTTGATGTACCACAAACATTTGTAATCATAAATGCATCAGGCATGACTGTAAAAGAAATTACACCGGTAGTTACTGGTCAGTCTGCAACAATTGATCTAAGCGATCTTCAGCCTGCTCTTTATGGTGTGAGAGCAGAAGGTATGCAAACAATGAAAGTGATTAAAAAATAATTCTGTTTCTTGTTTATATAACAAAAAGGCTCACCGCATGGTGAGCCTTTTTCATTAATGAGTAAGAATAAAATATCAATCACTTTAATATCAGAATTAAAATTATTGCCAGATATTCTTTTAACAAACAGTAATTATTACAATTTAAATATTTGTTCATCTTCATCAACTTCAGATCCTACAGAAAGGATAGCCGAAACTTTATAATAATTACCCGTATTATTAACTGTATTAAATTGTATTATTTGCCATTGATTTGTGAGATTATCAATGGGTTGAATTATATCCGGAGTTATTCCTGATATATGAAGATTTATAGAACCTGAACCATTTCTATTAAGGTAATCTTTTACTTCACATTCAATTTTTCCTTGAGAATTGAGTGACACTAATATTCTAACATTTGCCATATTTTATAAATGTAATGGTTACTTAAGGGATGCTGCAGGAGGAACATAACTAGTAGCAGAATTTAACATTTTGAATAAATCGCCAATATAATTTATATTAAGACTTAAACCTCCTGAAAGATTATTCATCATTTTGTTATTTTGATTCGAATCAAAGTAAAAAGAAGTTCCCATCATTACTCTAAACAAACGATTAATCCGAAGTGCTCCTCCAGCAAAATAAATTGGTTTAATAGAGCTATAATCAGCTGATCCGGCAATCGAAATACCAACTGTAGGTGTAATAATATGAAGCAATTGAGATGGTTTAAACTTCTTGTCAATAAAAATTGGATAATCAGATTCAGGGTCGGTCTTTGTAAGGTAAGGACTAATAAGAAATGAATATGACAAGGCAACTTTATCGTGGTGAAAAACAATTACACCTATATCAAAACCTGCATAATTTTGTATTCCACTTACATCAACTGATGTTCCAATTGATCTTATATAAGTAAACCTGGATGCAAATTCATTAAATTTATCTTCAATACTTGAATAATCATTATCAAATGCAACTTTAGCTTTCATATAAATTACCATATCATCTGCGTATCTGTCTTTATTTTCACCGGTAGAATCAGGAGCCGGCTGAAATGCTTGTAATTCCTCATAGGATGACACATGATAACGCTTTTCAATACTGTCTATTCGATATACTTCATTTGCCATTGATACATATATAGGAGTCAATAAAGAAAATATTCCATCATATAAATTTAATCCATCTTCGTTCGTATACGTTTTAAGTTCTAACGGAAGCTTATTCTTAATTAATAATGAGTTACAAAACATTCTCAATCCTTCCTCATCAAGAGATTTATCAGGAAAATTATTCATAATATCACTTGCCGTATGATATATTGCATCCTTTGATGATTTTTCAATTGCCTTAGATATAGATTGTTCTCCTTGAAATTTTATCAATACATTTGTTCGCATAGGAAATGGCCCAACAATAGCACTCCAACCTGTATTAGTAATCGAAGCTTGCACTGTATCTATGTTAGTATTGTAATAACATATTATAGCAAGATTTTTCAAATTACTGTTTTCATAATTAACTGAATCACTTGCAAATAATATTTTTTCTCCGAAAGCAAGTTTTTGTTGAGATTGTTTAAGCGCAAAATCATTTGTAAACAATAAAGTACTTGTTACGTCTTGTGCCTTCAGCACAGTACTTAAAAGCATAAAGACGTATAGGTAGAAATTTTTCCCTTTCATAGTAATTACGATTTTATAAAACTTGCAGAATTAATAATTAATATTTTTTCTAAAAATGGTCAAAGCATTTCCATTTTAAAATACGCTCAATAGCGTATTTTTCATCATTTAAAAACAAAAGGCTCACCGGATGGTGAGCCTTTTGTTTTTAAATGAGTAATAACGAATGTATTGATATTGAAAAACTTTATGCAGGAAGATTTCTATGAATTGTTCCCAGATTCTGAGGACTATAATTCTGAGCAACGTTATCATACCGCAGCCATGCCGTATCGTTAATGGTTTGATTTTGTGAATCACCCGGAGTAATGGTTCTCCATACCTTGCGCCACAAATGGTATCCGGCCGTAAACGAATCATTTAATACGCCAGCATAGTTACCGTTAATATTTTGATATTGATCTTCAAAAACCAAATCTGTACCTCGCGCTTTATCAATCATCCATCGTAAGGTAAGATCGCTTAAACCACAATCATCATAGCCTCCTCCTATATTGGAATGTACACCGGTAAACCAGCGTTGTTCCATAATCTGGATACACCCCGGATTATCAGCATCAGTACTCCGATCCCAAAGCGTAGGTTCAAAAAGATAGCGTCTCTCATCTATCGCCAACGCATGATACGCATTATCCACCCAACTGCTCAGCGTAGTATCGTGAAACTTGTATCGATCCGCATTGAAACCGCTTAACAACCCAAGCGGAATACCCAGACTGCCGACGGTATCCCACACACCGATGAATTTAATTCTCGGCACATAACTGTGCTGCGATTTAAAAGCTTTGCTAGCTGGGGCATCAGGTTTACTATCATCGCTGCGATCGCGATACAATTCAAATGCCGCGTCAACCCTTACGGTTAACTCATGTTGGTCAAAGTCTGCCCGTTTCAAGATACCGCAATTGCGTATCATACCTGCTACACTTCTTGCTGTATAGGCACCTCTGCTGAACCCGAACAGATAGATCTCATCACCATCGTCATAATTCTGTACCAGAAATGTATACACATCTTTAATATTATGATCGATGCCTGCCCCCGTAAGTCCGCCATTTATCTTATCCAGCAAATCTCCGGTGCCTACTCCAGGATGATAGAATACATTCTGCTCTTCTGATTTTATAATCATTTGAGAAATCTTGTAAACATTGGTGTCCGATACTATTCCGTGGTCTGTTTCGCCCGGTTTGTTCCAGGTTCCATCGCAGCAGGCTATAACTTTTTTCATAACATTTTACTTTATGATATGGCAAGAATTCCTTTCTCAACCATACGTTTCAGAATAACAGCTCCGCCAATCTGTACAGAAACAAGATCTGCATCCCACTTCCCGTCTGCCCCGTATTTTCCTTTTACATAGTTATTCGATCCGCTCCATAAATATGGAGTATTTACCGTAGGATGATAGATGTGATATCCCCAGCCGTTATACCCTTCCATGGTATACAAAATATCTGTAAGTGCCCACTCTGTTTTTTTCTGTATGCCTTCAAGCGTAAGTGCATCTTCCGCACTCTGCTCCCAGGTAAAAGGTGGTGTACCCGATGCAGGTCTGTTTGCAGGTACATGCACCGTGCGTGCCGTTAAAGGATCTCCGTTATGCAGGTGTCTTTTAAAATTCTGAGAGGCTTCCATGTTATGGATAATCGCAATGAAATACCAGGGAATCTTCCCTCCCAATGCAGTAGCAACAGTTTGATACCGATTCTGATTGGCTACTGCTGTTTCAATAATTGCATCGATTGCATGCGTAAACTGCGGATGAACAACACATGCCTGAAATAATGTTGTGTAAAAATCACGCAGTACCTGATCTAGGATTACTTTTTTACTTTGTACAGGTGTAGGCAATTGCATCAATGCATTTCCCCAATAGTAATACCCATCACCATCTCTGTACCACTTGCCCAGAGCAGCATTGGGTACAGGAGTAACCTCTGTTCCCTGAAAAGTAAAATCCTGATTCACTACACCGGCTATGCCTCCCGATTCAGGAAACTGAGCAGGGATAAAACTTCTTTTATTAAGTTTTGCTACAATCACTTTAAATGTTGCCATATACTTATCCTACTGCTCCCGTTTCCGGGCTTTGATTAATAGTGGTTATTACAGATGTTGCATTTGAACTGCCGCTTTGCTTTGCGTCGGTTTTATCATCGGGTACCTTACCGGCTGCACGTAGATTAACCAGATTATTTAACAAATCAAACCAAAATGGTGCACCCAAAGAAATACCTACAGCGAATAAAATAAATGAAATACATTTAAAACTGCTTGCGAACATACAACTGAAAACATATTCTATTTTTTGACACATAGTAATCGTTTTCGGATGAGCAACTATTGATTTAGCATTTACTGATTTCGTGTTCTTTTCTTTATGTTCACACATACAGGAATCTTTTTGTGTAAAAGTCCAGCCAAGACCCAGCAATCCGTTCATCTCTCCTATCTGCTGCTTTGTTGCACTATCCAATCCGTTGATGTTTGAAATAGCAATGGTATTGACTTTACGTTTCGTTGCACTATCTATACTCGAATCATTTTTATGCTGAATAGAAAAATCTGTTGCCATGTTTGCAACCGTAGTTTGCAGGGCTGTATTGTTTGATAACGTAGTAGAAATACGAATGATATCAATATTAAAAGATATGGCTAAGGTTAACCCAATTAAAAATAAAATAATCTGAGCCTGACGTTTGTACCAGCCAGAAACACGATCCATGGTATCGTTATACCAACCTTCCAGCTTATCTCTGAAGCGCTGTATGTCATATCCTGCCTCAACTAAAAAAGTAGTGAACATTTTTTTAGTCTTATCATCTAAAATATCAGAACCATTAATCTTATCCGCAAGTGTTGCATTTTTTCCGCCATCGTATTCATGAATCAAATCAACAATTACGCGGGAAAAATTTTCAGCTGAAATATAGGATGGTTTAGTAAAAGGCGTTTTGCTAAAATTCCGGATAATGGTATCATCATAAAATAATTGATGAATTTTTTGTTTGGGTTTAGGATGCCAGCCTGAATAGATAAAGTTCGCTGCCCGTTTAAACGTTGCCGTTATATATTTCCCAAGAGCACTTACATCGAGACCAAGTAACACAAAGGGTTTATGTGGATCATTTTCCAACATCTGCACAATTGCTTTCTCAAGCATGCGAGCCCGCAGTCCCAGTATTGTTGCGATACCTTCTTTTAACGAAGTTGCCAAAAGGCTGTACAGCAAAAACAAAAAAACAAGACTGATAACAATATTAAGTATGGGCATGTTAAACATGGTATGAATTGAATTATAGTTAGGATAAAAGATCGTTTATATAAAAATCTGAATAATGCTAATGGCAAGTAGTGTTATTCAGATCAGGTCAAAAGCCTGCGCATACCTGATTACATCAATCAGACTATTTATTTCTAATTTATGCCAGATATTATTTCGATGCGTGCGTACAGTATCTTTAGAGAGGAATAATTGTTCAGAGATCAGCTGATTATTTTTTCCCAAAGCAATCATGCGCAGTATTTCTTTTTCGCGTTTGGTGAGTGAATAATATTGTGTCAGGTGTTCCTTTCTGAATCTATCCTCTGCTGCAATTCGCTGCAGTTTAAAAGAATACCTTTCAATATTGACTACATCAAAATCAACACTAAACAAATTTCTCAAATGTCCTAAACCAATCTTAAGCCTGTTAAAATAATCCGGATGCTTACCCGCAATCAACAGATAATTAATCCGATCAAACCTAATTCGATTGTACTGCAAAGATTCTTCATCACCCATGGATTTATAAAAAGATTATCGTTCGAAAAAACAGCTTTCACCCACAAAATAGATTGAATTCTACATCATTGTAATCAAATATATTCGGCAGCAACATATCTGATTTGACAACATAGCTATTCTATATATCAATCTTTATAGCATTATAAAGATACATTATTATATTATAATAAATCAATTAAAATATAATAAATAATAAAAGTAAAAATATAACAATATTTATTTAATTAATATAACTACAAATAGTCATATTTACTCCCAAAACTTTAACAACAGGTTTACAAAGGTTGAGATTCCAAATCATTTCTAAGAACTTTCGGCAAAGAAAAATAAAAAGTAGCCCCATGATCCACTTTTGCTTCAGCCCAAACACGACCACCATGCTTTTCAATAATCCTGCTTACAATGGCAAGCCCAACTCCTGTCCCTTCAAATTCTTTTTCGCTATGCAAGCGCTGAAATACTCCAAAAAGTTTATTCAGATATTCCATGTCAAAACCCACACCGTTATCCTTTATAAAGTAAACGACTTCATCTTCTTTATTTAAAAAACCGACATGAATCTGCGCATTTTCTTTTTTACTGGAATATTTAACAGCATTGGAAATAAGATTTACAATTACCTGCTTTAATAAACTATAATCTGCTTCGATCCCTGGAAGCTCATCCAGAGTCAACACACCTTTAACATAAGGAGTCTCTAATTCTTTATAAACACTTTCGATAAGCTCTTTTATGTTGATGATTTTTTTCTTCAACGTCTTTTTCCCTAACCGGGAAAATTCCAGTAAATCATCAATCAACCTACCCATCTTATAGGTATTCCGTTTAATGCTTTCAAATAAACGTTGTGCTTCAGGACTCAAGCTCTCTATATATTCTTCTTCGATTATTTGCGTGTATGTAGTTAATGCACGCAGAGGTGAGCGCAGATCGTGTGAGACAGAATAAGAAAAAGATTCCAGTTCTTTATTGGCCATTTCAAGCTGCTGAACATTTTCTTTCAAATCTTGATTTAAATGTTCTATTTCTGCATCTGCTAGTTTACGGTCTGTAATATCGCGCGCATTGCAAAACCACTTACCTGTCTTAACAGCTATATTCCATTGAAGCCATTTAGAAGAGCCGTCCTTACAATGCATCTTACTTTCAAAAGAAAATGTATCCTGCTTTGATTGACGTAATATCTCAACATATTCAACATCTTCCGGTGTAAGAAAGAAGGTGAGCGGATTACGATTCATTTCTTCGGCTGTATATCCCAGAAGACTGCAGGTTGCCGTATTATATTCTTCAAACGTTAAATTCGCTGCATCAAGCGTACAGATAATATCACGGCAATTATTGATTAGTATAAAGGATTTTTCAAGAGCATTATTTTTTTCAATCAACTCTTTACGTTGCAATTCCAGCTTAAGAAGTACATTTACCTTGGCTCGGGTAACTTCCGGGTCAAGAGGTTTGAATAAATAATCAATCGCTCCTTCTTCCAGCCCCTTGACAATATTTTTCTGTTCCTTCATTTCTGCTGAAGCAAACAAAATAGGAATATCTTTTGTCCGTTTATTTGATTTAAGTGTGTTTGCTACTTCAAAGCCATCCATATCAGGCATCTGTACATCCAATATAATTAAGTCCAGGTTTGTACTCAGTGCAATTTTAAGCCCTTCACTGCCTGATGTAGCCGTTAGAAAAATCCGGTTATCTTTAGCCAATAAATTTTCAAGAGCATATATATTGCTTGAAATATCATCTACAATAAGAATGATTGCGTTACCCTCTTTCATATATACTCTGTAAATAAAATTTTATCTCCTGTAATGTTAATACACGTATGGCAGCACCGGCACGAACAGCCGATTCCGGCATAAAAGAATACTCTGCAGTAGAAGGTTCCTGAGCAATTGTAAGACCACCGGCATGTTTAATCTGAAGCAGGCCTTTGGTTCCATCGCTGTTTGAACCTGTTAAAACAATACCGATAAGATGCTTGTGATATACATCTGCTGCACTTTCTAATAACAGATCAATTGATGGTCTGCTATAATTTACATGTATGTCAGTTGTTAATGAAAACGTTCGGTCATGTTCAATTAATAAATGATAATCAGGAGGCGCTATGTATACGTTTCCCGGCAGTATAGATTCTTTCTCATCTGCCTGTTTTACATTAAGCAGACATTTCGTTTGCAATAATTCTTCGAGCAATTCCCTATGATCTTTGCCCCGATGTTGTACAATAATAAAGGGCAACCTATAATCTTCGGGAAGATCTTCCAGCAATAGAATAAGTGCCTGCAACCCTCCGGCAGATGCGCCTATTACAACGGCTTCAAAATTTCTTTCATCATCAAAGACATCATTCATTTTATTTTCATAAAAATGCGTTCTCTTTTATCAACATCATCAAAGCTTGTTTTCTTATCTGTAAACAGTAAGGATTCTTTGTTCCCCAAAGCCAGAAAGCCAAACGGACAAAGACTTTCATAGAATAAATTAATGACTTTGTTTTGTAACTGCTGATTAAAATAAATCAATACATTTCTGCAAACAATAAGCTGGAATTCATTAAAAGATCTGTCAATAGCAAGATTGTGCGGAGAAAAGACAACGTTTTGTCTGAGTGACTTATTAAATAATACAGAATTATATTTCGAAATATAATATTCAGAGAATGCACTTTTGCCTTCCGCTTTAATATAATTAGATGTATATAATTTCATTTGATCCACTGAGTACAGCCCTTCTTTAGCTATCTGTATGGATTTTTGATTAATGTCTGTTGCATATATAATACTTCTTTCCAGAAGCCCCTCTTCGTGTAGTAAAATAGCAATTGAATACACTTCTTCTCCGGTGGCACAACCAGCGATCCACACTTTAATTACCGGATAAGTGGCAAGTCTTTTCATTACTTTTTCCCGAAGGCTCACATAAAATGCAGGATCACGAAACATTTCTGTCACCGTTACAGATAAATCCTGAATAAACATTTCAAATGCATTCTCATCATGCAGCAACAAAGTACTTAAATCATACAGCGATTTAATTTTATACGAATGCATATAATTCAGAATTCTTCTTTTAACAGACGCCTCTGCATAATCCGTAAAATCATATCCATAGGTGAGTTTTATTGATTCCAGAAATTCTTTCAATTCCTCCTGTGAATAGCGAAATGCATTATTATACAAGTCTGTTTGTTCCATATTATTGCTGGTGCGCATTTAACCGCTGGTGCGATAATTACATTATTTATGTTTATGTATTATTCTTTATTTCAACTTCTCTAAAGAAAAGTCAATAGATAAAAATTAATGATACAGCCATACCCGCATCAGCGAAAGTAATTGTTCGATATTCACAGGTTTAGAAATATAATCCGACATACCAACGGCTAAACATTTCTCCCGGTCTCCTTTCATCGCTTTAGCAGTAATCGCTATAATAGGAATTTTATCAAATTGTTCCATCGCCCGAATCTCTCTCGTTGCTTCGTAACCATCCATTTCCGGCATCATTACATCCATTAAAATAATATCAATAGAAGGATTTTCAGCTAGTACTTTCAGCGCAATTCTTCCATTTTCAGCAACCAAACAAGTCATACTTTCTTCTTCCAATACATTGGTAAGTGAATACACATTCCGTATATCGTCATCCACCACCAATACCTTTTTATTCTTTAATATTTCTTCTGTCTTATGCAGCTTTCGGATTATGCGCTGTTTTTCTTTCGGTAATTTTGATTCAATGCGGTGTAAAAATAACGTAGTCTCATCCAGCAGGCGTTCCTGCGAATCGACTGTTTTCAAAATAACTGTACTCGCCAATTTACTAAGCTTAGTTGTTTCTTCTTTAGTAAGATTTCTGCCGGTGTACACTATAATCGGAATGCGGCTTATCTGCTTATTTTCATTTATTTTTTCCAACAGTTCAAAGCCTGTCATATCAGGTAATCCCAAATCTACAATAACACAATCAAAGGAATCCTCTACCAATAAATTATACGCATCTTTCCCGGAATATGCAGAAAAGCTTTTTACATCACCATTTCCTATCAGTTCGCGAATAGCAGCATTCTGTGCTTCATTGTCTTCAACGATCAAAAGCTTTTTCAGCTTTTTACGAACGAATTCTTCTATCTTATCAAATGCTTCAAACAATACACCTTTGGTTACTGGCTTCCGGATAAAATCAAAGGCTCCAAGTTCAAGCCCTTCGCGTTTCCTATCATAACCGGAAATAACCTGTACCGGAATGTGTCTGAGCTGAGGATCATTTTTCAATTGTTTAAGCACTTCAGCTCCATCCAATACTGGAAGTTTCATATCTAAAATAATGGCGTCCGGTTTGTAATGCCTTGCATAACTTAAACCAACATTTCCGCGTGTTGCAATGATTCCTTTATAATTCCGTTCTCTCAAAAAATCAAGCATAAGGTTTGCAAAAATAATATCGTCTTCCATTACCAGAACAACTTTATCATTTTCACCAATGTGATAGCGGTCATCTGGAATATCCTGATTTACTTCTACGAAGGAATGTTTATGAGTTACCTCAGATACAGCAACTTCTTTTTTTACAGCAACAGGCGGAGTGCTCTTTTTAATTTCTACGGTAGAATCTTCTGACTGAATTTTATCTTCATTAAATTTCTCCGGTAAAAACAACGTAAATATACTTCCAACTCCTTCTTCGCTTTGTACATGTATTTCACCACCTAAAGCTACAGCCAGCTCCCGACTAATAGACAAGCCAAGACCGGTGCCGCCATACTTTCTATTGGTAGATCCGTCAACCTGTTGAAATGCTTCAAAAATAATCTGCTGCTTGTGTGCAGGAATACCTATACCGGAATCTATCACAGAAAATTCGATACTATTTGTATGTGTTAGATTTCTATTTTTAAAGAACGTATTTTCTGATGCAGGTCCTATCCTTAATGTAACCTTTCCTTTTTCACCGGTAAATTTAAATGCATTCGAAAGCAGATTCCGTATGATTTGCTCCAGTCGCTGTTGATCGCTGTATATAGAAGGATGTAATGCATCCTCTTTATATTCAATAATAAAATTGATCGATTTCTTTTTAGCCACTTCTTCAAACATAGAAAGTGCGCTGGTTGTTATTTTTTTGAGTGATACATTGGTTAATTCAAGCTCCAGCTTTCCTGATTCAATTTTAGAGAGATCAAGAATTTCATTAATCAGATTCAATAAATCAGTACCCGAATTGCAGATATTAGTCGCAAATTCAATTTCCTTTGCCGTAAGGGTTTTATTTTTATTATCAGCCAGCAACTGTGAAAGAATCAATATGCTATTAAGCGGTGTACGCAGTTCGTGCGACATGTTTGCAAGGAATTCCGATTTATATCGGCTGCTCATTTCGAGTTCTTTTGCTTTGCTTTCAATTTCAAGCTTTGCATTTTCAAGTGTGTCCTTCTGCAGTTCCAGTAAATTTGCCTTTTCTTCTAATTCTTCATTGCTTTGATGCAACTCTTCCTGTTGTGAACGAAGCTCTAATTCTGACTTCTCAAGCATTTCAGTTTTTGACTGCAGCTCTTCATTAAATTGTTTCAATTCTTCCTGCTGTGTTGCGAGTTCTTCTGACTGGCGTTGTGTCTCCTCTAACAATTCTTTTACCTTTTCACGACTTTGTGCAGAAGTAATAGCAATTGCTATACTATCCATCACCATATCCACATAGTTTTTTTGTAGTTCTGTGAATGGTTTCATACTGCCTAACTCAACTACACCCACTACACGATCTTCATATAATACAGGTATTATAAGCATATACTTCGGAAGTATTTCTCCCAAGCCTGTATCTATAACAAAATAATCCACGGGAATATCTGTTAGCTCTAACATTTGCTTTTCGAGAGCAGCCTGCCCAACAAAACCTTCACCTAAAATAATTTTGCGTGTTGCTTTTTTTCTTTTACTAAGTGCATATCCATTGACAAGTGTCAGATATGATTCATTCTCTTCAGCAACGTAAACAGCACCAATCTGCACTTCTAAATATTGAGCCAAATGCGTAATAATAACCTGACCTAGTTCCATCAAAACTTTATTACCTTGCATTCCCCTGGTAAGTTCTCCACTGCCTGTCAGGTTCCAGTTCTTTTCTGCAGTTTCTTTTTCCGCTCTTCTGAGTGCTCTTAAATTAGAAGTTATAATAAAGTAAACACTCACCAGGATAATAGTGATAACAACAATAAGTACGATAAAAATAATATTGAAATCACGGGCATCATTTTCACTTAATATTTTCCGCTCTTTCAATAATTGTAACTCAACATTTTTAGCATCACTTACAATACGGCGAATGCCATCCATTATTTGTTTATTCTCTGCAGAATTAACTTTTTCCTGAGCCAGATTAAAATTAATTCTGCGCAGCCTGATACAAGTATCTAACTGCGCCATGTGTTTAACAATCTCTTTTTGCAAGAGATCAACATTCTTTTGCTGAATCGGATTGTCGCTTGTTAATGCCTTGGCTTTTTCAATATGATCCTGCACACTTTCTTTAGCGCGGTTATATGGCTCCAGAAAATTTTCCTTTCCTGTAATAACAAACCCCCGCATACCGGTTTCTGCATCAACTCCGGTAGCCAGTATCTGTTCAAACTCGTATAACACTTCATGGGTATGATTTACCCATTGATTTGTTTCAACAAATTTTTCACTATTTCTAAAAGAAATGAATCCTACAGCCACTAAAATAGCCGTGCATATTGCAAATCCTGCAAATATTTTATTATCCAACGATAGCTTCATAGCTAAAAATTTGAAAATGGAAAATTGAGATTGCCGGCAGACAAATCTATATAGTATTCCCGGCAGGAAATACTACAATACTTAAAGGTAATGTATCTTCAAGCAATCATCATAATTCTTTCTCATATAAAATCAAATAAAATATACCCATTTGAATAAATTCAGTCAACTTTTTAGTTTATTCAATACTTTATATGATTTTTTTTAACAAAAGTATATTGCTTGGTATGTAAAATATAAGGTAACTTAATAAAGTATGAAGAATCTAAATACGAGCGCCATGTAAAAGAAAATCTCAAGATATTTATTAAAACAGATACGTACTATAAATTTCATTTAAAATACTGCCAGCTATGAATACCTCCATTTTTCATTCAGATGTACTGAAGCAGGAAACAGCATATAGAACATCAGATGATATGAATCACGCGGGAAAAATAAAAATATTAATGTTAGAAGATGTCACAGATGACGTCTGGATGATAGAGAAGGTACTTCATAAAGGTGGTATTATCCATGAAACGCTGCAAGTAGATTCACGGGAAGAGTTTACAAAAGGAGTATTAAATTTCCATCCTGATGTTATATTATCTGATCATGCTTTACCTCAATTCAATTCTATTGAAGCGCACAAAATCTGTATAGAAAATAAAATCTTTGTACCTTTTATATTAGTAACAGGAACCGTTTCGGAAGAATTTGCCGTAGCATGTTTAAAAATGGGTATTGACGATTATATTTTAAAATCTAATTTATCACGTCTGCCTTCAGCAATTTTATCGGCATTAAAACACCGGAGGCTGGAGAACATGAAACAACAGGCTACAAAAGAATTAAAAGAACAAAACAGACAAATATTAAAAATCAACAAAGAATTAGATTCTTTTATCTACAGTATCTCCCATAATCTTCGCGGCCCTTTATCTACCGTAAGCGGATTGCTGAATCTGGCTGAAATTGAAAACAAAGAAAAGAATCCAAGTGTGAAAGAACTTCACACAATGATGGAAACCTGTATTAAAAGACTTGACAATACATTGGGCCAAATGGTTGACCAGTCTAAAAATGCGCGTCTGGAGATACACCCAAATTCGATCGATATAGAAGGATTGTTAAACAAGTGTTTTAAAAGTGTTGCTTATATTAAAGGTTCCGAACAGATTCATGTCACGGTTATTAATACATCGAAAGCGGCATTCTATTCTGATGCATATAGATTAGAAGTAATTTTTAACAGCATCTTATCAAACGTCATCAAATACAGAGATCCGCATAAAGAAAAGTCTGCTGTATTGATTCAGATTATATGTACACCTGAAACGGCAGCCATAAGCTTTAAAGATAATGGCATAGGTATTCCTGAAAAATACATGCCTTTTATATATAACATGTTTTACAGAGCATCAGAAAAAAGTGATGGTGCAGGATTAGGCCTTTATATTGTAAAAGAATTTGTAGAAAAGCTTAAAGGCAGCGTTAGCATTACCTCTGAAGAAAATGAAAGTACTACTGTTACTATTGTACTTCCGAATGTTAAACAAGAACCTGTTCAATCGTAAATATGCTAACGTTTGATTCAGACAAATTGAATATAGAACTGCACATGTATTAATTTTTATTACAGATTACCGATTCAAAATAAATCTTGTTTCTGAAATACCCTGATCGTTACTGATCTGAAAGATGTACATACCATTTGTCCATTGTGCTGGGATTGTGATTGCACCTCCATTATAGGCAGCATGATACAGCTCAACACCAAGAAGATTAAAAATCTGCACCACAGCCTGACTCGTTACTGCGCTTTCCTGCACATATATTTTATCAACTGCAGGGTTTGGATAAATAGATATATCTGAATACGTTGTTTGTCTCTTTTTAATTGAATTAACTGTTGCTGCCAGATCTTTCAATACAACTGAAGTAAAGGGCTGCAAAACAAGATTGGTTGTAACAACTGCACCTTCGAGATTACGATACAAACCTGCTGTTGGTATAGTTAGCGCCGTTAATCCCGGATTTATAAAGAGTTTACTGATTGTATGCGGGCTGGCATGTGACGTATCTATATCAACTTCATAAAGAGTAACATCGTCCATCCAAAAATTCTGATCAAAACTACTGCTGTTAAAATTAAGTGAATTTACATTCTCATACATACTAGTAAAAAGAATCGTATCTGTTTTAAGCTGTGGTGTAAAGGATTTAAATAGTACAACCGGTGTCATATTTCTGGTGTATGGAATATTCGCATACGTGAGTGCTGCCTGCATCCCCCCAGAACTTTCTCCGATGATTTTATAACTTAACATATATTGTTTGTTCTTCTTTGTTTGTATAGAAGAGATTCCCCAATTACCTGGTGATAGCGTTTGCTTATTTTGATATTGACCGGATAGAGATGGACTGTTTATCTGCAAACCGGCAGGTGCCGCTGAAAGTGTGAAATCATTGTTACCATAGGTCCACCACCACCCTGTTCCATTGGTAAATGTGGAATTCATAATTAAATCAGATCCTGCAGGAGTATAAGTTGCATACACTGATGGGTAGTCAAAGGCGAGTTTGGTATTCAGATCAAATCCATAACTTGTCTGCCATTGTTTCAACGTTAAGCTTGTATACCTGAATGTAGTATTGTTGCTGGCGTACATAGGAGAATAAGCGATCTCAATAACTTCATCTTCGTATGGGTTACAATACCAGTTATTATTATAAGCAGACATGGTAGCAATATTATTTTTTTCAGTCTCAACAACAAGTGCCTTTTGAGATGGATGCAGACATTGAAAAACATTATCCGTTACTTGATTATCATGTACTTCAATAGCTGCATTATGCGGATTCCCTTCCAATACATACAATTGAGCCCGCCTGTTATCATAAGACACATTGTGCCGAACTGTAGAGTTTGAGGTATTGTGTATAATAATTCCTGATTCATTTCTGTAAGAGGTATTGTATTCAATTACATTGTCATGGGAATAATCATCAGAATAAATTCCTTCTACCATCATTTTATCGGGAAAGATCGTACCTTGCCCATTACCATAGCCATCTCCGGTAATATTATAGGCAGCATAATTATATGAGCCGCTCCAGAAATAAACTCCGCCACAATCGTTTTTAGTAAGGCCATAATTTGTACAGTAGTTGTACGTAGCGGTATCGTAATTGGCTATGCGGATAGCAGTATATCCAATACTATCCAGCCTATTGCTTATTACATTCGAATACGACGGACAATAAATACCTCCGTAGCCCGCATCATCTCCTCTGCCTCTGCCAGGAATCATTCCAACACGCTCGATGGTATTTCCTTTCAATAAAATGTGTACTCCGCCTGTTAAATTAATACCTGTATTGGCGATATCCTGCATCAAACAATTCTTAACTGTAAGAGAGGTATTGTAGGTAGAATAATCTTCGAAACCGCCAACGCCATCTCTTCCGGCATGGAAAATTCTACAGGCAGAAATTGTTATAAACGATGTCTGATCCATGAATACAGCATCTTCCAGGCTCTTTTCAAGTTGAATATTTTCTATTGTTACATATTTAACACCGGTAGAAAATTGTATGCAATTGGTATAAACAGAAACTTCGGCGCCGTTATTTAACAGACTGTCTGCATTTACAGGTATAACCGATAATTGTTGTATCGCTGAATCATAAAACCATTCACCGGCACTATCCAGAGCAATGTATTTTCCTGAAAGAAAAAAACCGAAATTTTCCTGCAAGGGATAGCTTGTATAAAAATGTGCCGGAATGGTATAGGTAATTTGTTGCGGAACATAAGATGCCACTTTAAATTCATCGATTACCCAATGCTTGGTGCGCAGAAAAAGATCTGCCCCATCCCAGGTTCCGGAAGCGTCACTTAAATCAGCAGCAGTAAATGTACCGGCAGTATTATTTACATTGGTCATGGAAAGATATCCTGTATTGGGATACCTCGCAGGAATATGTAGTGCATCATTAATAAATACCTGCTGAAGCTGATCGGGACAGGTGGCGCACGTAGTCTGATAAATATTTCCGGACGTGTTCGCCCAACCGGTAATTATTTCTGCACCCGACAGTATCGAAAACTTGCCGGAACCATACGCACCAATGTATATAGAATTTGTTGCCGTACCTGAAGACTGTATCACCAGCATACCTCTGAATATATCACCGCTATTAAACAGAACAGAGTCTCCGGGAAGCAAGCTTAACTGATTAACCCGATCAATAGAACTGAATGCCGTAGATGCTGACAAGCCATCTGCCAGATCATTGCCGTTTGCTGCAACATAATATGTTGTTCCAAAAGAAAGATATTGAATCGTTAAGCAAATCAACAAAATTACTATTCTTCTCATGATTCTATTATTATCATATTGTTATACGAGTAAGCACTAAAAAATATACGGATTTATTTTATATAAAAGTAGTTAAATCCACTGTAATATATTGAATTTAACTACTTACAATTATTTTTTTGAGTTACATGCATCCTTCTGTTCCGGAAGCACATCTACTCTCTTTCTGGCTTTACTTAACAAAATCTTCACACTCCGATATTATTAGGTCAATATGCGAGAAGTACTTTTGGGATTCCTAAAACTACTTTCAAGTATGAAAAAAAGTGTACTTCATACGTTCTTTGATAAAGGATTAAGCACCTGCTCTCAAAAAACGTATCTCTCCGATTTATTCAACAAAGGACATTACATTGTTCTATTTTTAATATTATTTACCATTAGCCAACAAACGCAGGCACAATTCACATCCGGAAGACTGGTTGCTGTTCAAACAGCAGGCTCAGCTTCAAAAGGTGGTTCTGCTGTAACACTTGCCGAATATGGCATTGATGGAACTCCGGGCACATCTGTTGCTATTCCGGCAACAGGTGCTACTCCATTGCAAATGGCTGCCGGTTCTGGTGGCTCTGAAGGTTTCCTGACACGTTCACCGGATGGAACCTATCTGGTACTTGCCGGTTATTCAACATCCGCAACTGGTATTGCAGATATAACTGCTACGGACGCCGTTGGTACTCCAAGAGTAGTATTTAAAGTGGCAGCCAATGGAAATTATTCTCAAGTAGGCTCCAGTAGCAGCTTTTACAGCGGAAATGATATTCGCGGAGCAATTTCAGATGGAACAAATTACTGGGCAGCCGGAGCATCTGGTGCAACAGATGGAATAGATTATTTCGGTCCGTCTACTGCAACAGCATTAGCTACAGGTGTTAAAGCTTATGGTTTGCAATTGTTTAACAATCAAATTTATTTCTCTACACAAAAAACAAATACCGTTACTCCAAGCTTTGGTATTTATGCCTTAGGTTCAGGAATGCCAACAAGCGGCAGCATTACACCTACCTTGCTGATTAGTATTGGAACTGCTACACCGGAAGATTTCTCTATTAATCCAACAACAGATGTATGTTACATTGCGATTAATTTGAATACTGCTGCAGGTGGTATTCAAAAATGGACAAAAACAGCAGGAACCTGGAGCTTAGCCTACACGCTTGGTACAGGTGCAACAAATATTGGTGCTTACGGATTAGTTGTAGACTATTCAGGCACAAACCCAGTCTTGTATGCAACAACGAATGAGTCTAACAGTGTTGGTAACCGTATCATTACTATTACAGACACGGGTGCTTCTTCAACAGCTACAACAATTGTAGCTGCTACAGCCAATACGTTTTTTCATGGAATAGCTTTTTCTCCAACATGCCCCTTACCTACACAACCTGATGTATTTACTGCAAGTACACTTGTTGTAAATACAGGTCAGAGCAGCGTTACTTATACAATACCTAACGATGCTTCTGTTTCTTACACATGGAACTACAGCGGAAAAGGAGCAACGATTAACGGAAACAACAATAGTGTTACCGTTGATTATTCTCTTGCAGCCACAAGCGGTACATTAACTGTTACGGCTTCTAATGCATGCGGAACAAGCAATGCAAGAAGTGCGAATATAACAGTAAGTGGAGCCATGCGCATTACAGAATATATGTATAATGGCGGTGGTACCAGTGGTGTCGGTGAATTTGTAGAATTTACCAATATCGGAGGAACGCCGGTAGATATGACGGGTTGGAGCTTCGACGATAACAGCCGTACACCTGGTTCACAGAGTTTAAGTGCTTTTGGTATTGTACAGCCTGGCGAATCTGTAATCCTTACAGAACTTACTGTAAGTGATTTCAAAACGAATTGGAATTTATGTACACCGATAAAAGTTATTGGTGGCAATACCAACGGTTTAGGCCGCGAAGATGAAATCAACTTATATGATAATAACAATAATTTAATTGATCGCCTTACTTACGGAGATCAGACCTACGCTCCGGGTTCTATCAGAACTACATCTAAAAGCGGATGGGTAAGTGCTGCTGGATTGGGGGCAAATGATATTACAAAATGGACCTTATCTTCTGTAGCAGATGGTGAATCCTCTTATACTTCTACTCTTTCTGAAATCGGAAGCCCGGGTATAAGTACACGTGCAACCGTTGCAAAAGATCCGTGCTTTGTACCTAACGATGCTCCTACCATTGTAATGGATGTAGCAAACACAACAGATTATCTGGACGGTGCTGTTACTATTGCTCCTGCAAGCCCTTACACAATCAGCGGTGTAATCAATGACCCTACAGACCCTGCCGCCACTGATGGTCTGAATTTTATTATTCACGATACAGAAACCGATGCTTCTAATCTTATTGTTTCAGTAACAAGCAGCAACCTAAGCGTTGTACCAAATTCAAATATTGTTGTTACAGGTACTGCAGGAACGAAAAATATCAAAATAACTGCTGCAGGTGTCGGATACTCAAACATTACATTATCCGTAAGTGATGGTACAAATACTACTAATTACATAATCAATTACGCTGCATCAGCTTCATCTGCAACACCAGCCACTACATTCTGGCATACGGGTATGTCTGATGCTTCTGAAGCCATTTCATTGGACAACACATATTATATCTCCAACGATGACGAATTGAATGTACTAAATGTATATGATCGTTCAGCATCAGGTTTACCGGTAGTATCATACAACTATACCTCGTATCTGAACCTGCCGGATCTTTCTAAACCGGAAGTAGATTTAGAGGCTGCAACAAGAAGTGCTAAAATAGCTAACCGCGTTTATTGGTTAGGTTCTATGAGCAATAGCAAAGCTCCGTTCAACCTTGAGCCGAATAGAAATCGCTTGTTTGCAACTACTGTAACCGGCACAGGCGCTGCCACAACATTTTCTTTTGTGGGTTATTATGGTGACCTGAGAGCACAGCTTATTAATTGGGGTGATGCACACAATTATGATTTCACTTCAAGTGCTGCTCAAGGTGTAGACTCAAAACAAGTATATGGATTTGCCGCAGAAGGCATGGTATTCGGTCCGGATAGCACAACCTTATATATTGGCTTAAGAGCTCCGTTAGCATCTACAACAACACGTGATAAAGCAATCATTGCTCCTATCTTAAATTTTGAAACCTGGTTCAATGATGGTTCTCCTTCGGGCAATCCTGTCTTTGGCAATCCGATTGAACTTGATCTGGGTGGCAGAGGTATTCGTGGTGTAATCCGTGCAACAAATGGCACATACATCATCGTTGCAGGAAATCCAGGCGGAGATCCTATTACAAGTGCTATCTTTAAATGGTCAGGTCAGGCTGCAGATGCTCCGATATTAGTAAATACTACTGCAAATAATATTCTGAATATGGAAGGTGTCATGGAAATACTTCCTGACAATGGCCTTTCTTCTGTACAGCTGCAGGTTATTTCAGACGGTGGTGATGATATCATTTACAATGATGGTAATGAAGCGAAAGATTTCGCCGATCTATCTCTTAGAAAATTCAGATCGGATGTATTAAGTAACGTAAATCTTTGTATGCCCTTATTCGGAGACACTACAGCAACGGCTTGCGGCAGTTTTACATGGAACGGAACAACTTATACTTCCTCTGCAACACCTACACACGTGTATACCAGCAGTACAGGATGTGATTCGACTGTTACGCTGCACCTGACGATTAATAACAGCAGCAGCTCTGATACAACGGCAATAGTTTGTGATCACTTTACATGGAACGGAACAACATATACTGCCTCTGCAACACCTACACATGTGTATACCAGCAGTACAGGATGTGATTCGACAGTTACGCTGCACCTGACGATTAACAACAGCAGCAGCTCTGATACAACGGCAACAGTTTGCGATCACTTTACATGGAACGGAACAACATATACTGCCTCTGCAACACCTACGCATGTATATACCAGCAGTACAGGATGCGACTCGACTGTTACGCTTCATCTGACAATTACGAACAGCAGCAGCTCTACAACAACAATTTCATCTTGTACAGCTTATGAATGGAACGGAACGTCATATACCTCTTCAGGAAGTTACAGCGCACACTTTACAAATAAAGCAGGATGTGATAGTACCGCAAATTTAGCCTTGACCATTACAGCTTGTACAGCTATTGAGCCTGTAAAACCAAGCATTGAATTCCAATTACTACCGAATCCGAACAATGGCCAGGTAACAATTCTTCTTCCAAACAATAGTGTGTCCGGAACAATTACAATCTATGGCATTACAGGAGAGAAAATTAAGAACGTGGCTATTGAAGCTCAAACAACAGAAACACTTCTTGATCTTCATGATCTGAAATCAGGAACATATCTTATAACACTAACGGATGATACAGGAAATCAGGTAATAAAACGGATGATTATAAATTAATCTGTTTTGAAAAATTCAAAAAGCCTGGCTACAGTAAAACAGTAGCCAGGCTTTTTTTTTCAATAAACATATTGAACTTCTTTGCTATTGTTAAATGTATATCACCTAACGAACCAGTAAAGATTTATATGGAAGAAATAAACGATATTATCAAATTGCATATTAAAAAGGTGTTATTGTATTTAATCTATTAGAATTAAATAGGTTGTATCAGAGCAATTTACATGTGTTAAAATCGTATCTCAAAACACAAAATTTAATGTGTTTTAAAAAAATATATGCATTACAATTATTACACTTGTGTATAAATTATATATGTATTTCTCTAATCTAAACTGTTACCATTATGGATTTGTACACAAAAAAGAAATCCGTACCAATGAAGTTTGCGCTCTTTTTGTTCATCTATTTTATGCTTTACGGCGTAACGATGATGTTCGTTTTAACTATTAATTAATTTTTATTTTTTTCAAATTAACAGCTACATCCTTTCAACGCTAAGCTAACCACAACAAAGCGCCACATTCCATAGTAAAAATACCGGAATGTGGCGTTTGTCTTAATGTTGTATGTATTCTCTATTTCAAATATCTTCTCAATATCCACGCTATTGATTCGTGGCTCTGCAATAACTTTGTAAAATAATCCGTAGTACCGGCATCGCTCTCTTTTTCAATATCTTTTCTCAATTCAATTGTCAGTGTTTCATGATCCTTTAATAATTCTTCAATCATTTCCTTTTGATTTGGATACTTGCCTACCGCCTCTTTAATTCTTGTAAGACCTAAAAACTCTTCCATTGTACCAATTGTATGAGCACCAAGTTTATTTATACGCTCAGCAATTTCATCAATTGACTGCTCAATTTCTGTATACTGAGCTTCGAATAATTTATGCAGTTCCATAAAACTTTCTCCTGATACATTCCAATGGAATTTTCTGGTTTTAACATACAATGTCATTTCATCAGCTAAAACGATAGAAAGCATTTTGACACTCTTTTTTAACTTCTCTTCTGTTATTCCTATATGTGGTTTCATATACCTACGTGGCTAAATTTATTTATTTGATGAATCAAAGTTGAAAAATATAAATTCAAATGAATTACATGATTTTTACAATTCATTACACGATTAACATATTATATAAAATCAATTTCGAATAATCTATACCGGTCACATATAACGCATCATTGCATTTATTAACTCTGATATTTTATTATTCAGCCATGTAATTATCTTATGTAACAAAAATAAGATCTGAGTCAAAAACCTAATAAATATGATTTTTTGAATAAATCAGCATACTTATATGAATTGTCTATTCCAAAATGTTCAAAAAATTCATTTAATTATATTTTATAAATTTTCATGTAAATTCAAAACTCAATATTAAAAAATGCTTTTAAATAAACTTTCTTTGGAATTTTTTATTTAAAACAAAACATAATTATTATATTGTCTAAAGTAAGTAGATGGATTATTTAAATTTTTAGTAATTCTATGCCGCTACTTATTACCAATTACATTTTTTATGTAATTATGTTATTTAGCTTATGGAAACAAAAACAAAAATTTTGATCATTGATGACAATGAAGATGATCGCTTCTTTTTTAGAAGATCGTTAGAAGATTCTGGAATCAATGCCGAAGTTGTTACAGCTCAGGATGGAATCAGTGGCTGCTTTGAAGCTGCCCAAGGAACAATGGATTGTATTTTCCTGGACTATCATTTACCTAAAATGAATGGGCTTGAGGTATTGAAAAAAATCCGCTCAATGGGTATGGATACCCCAATCATTATGCTTACCGGACAAAAAGATGAACAAACAATTGTTCAACTATTAAAAGAAGGTGCAAACGATTACATTCCAAAATCTTCTCTAACCTCAGAAACACTTCGCTTAGCCTTTGAAAATTCGCAACACATATATAAAATGCGAAAAGAAAAAGAGAAAGCAGAAGCTGCTTTAAAGCAAAGCGAAGCAAGACTTTCTGAAGCTCAAAAAATTGCTCAAATAGGAAATTGGGAATACAATATTTATACAAAAGAGCTTTTTCTTTCTGATGAAGCCCGTGAAATTTTAAATTATCCGCTTGAAAAAAGTGTATTTCCTTATGCTGAATTTATAAGACATCAAATATATCAAGAGAATGCTCCTGATATGGTAACGTTTATCCGGAACCTTTCAAACGATGATTATTCAGATATTACCTTGCAAATACGAACATTTAATAATGTCTTTAAGCATATCAATCTGAAAAAACGTTTTGCTGAAAATAGTACAACGCCTTCTCATAAAGTAGTCGGAACGATACAGGATATTACGGTTCTAAAAAAAGCATTAGAAGATACCAAGAAAGCTAAAATCAGTAAAAAGGCTACTACGCTTGTACTAACAATAGGTATATTTATTTTCATTCTATCTGAGGCCATCATTGACCCATTTGTAGATGCTCTCCAGATGGGTATTATTATAGCTATTTCTTTCAAAGGAGGAATTGCACTCTTCCTAAAACCATTGGAAACAATTCTTGAAAAAGTAATGCTTAAGCGTGTCTCTACAACATAACATACAGCATTAAGCAGCGTTGTTTATCTGAGATTATTTTCAACACATAAAAACAAGTATTCATTTCATGGGTACTTGTTTTTTTATGCATTACATTTTACTCAGGTTGAATTCCCCCCTATTAAAGATGCCTTATCTCTTGCCTGAAGTGCCTTTTTAATATTAACAATAGTAAAGACATCAACCTTTAAAGCTAGTTAGCGATCATTGTATTCCGATCCAAAAATGACTTTTCTGAAGAAAAAAGCACAATGCAAAAGTTTGATTTAATTATGCTATTCAAAACGAATCTTAAATCTGACATGCAACGTATAGGATACAATAATACTTTTAAATTTATTTAGCTACATAGAAATCCGAAAAGGATTTTGATTACGTACATAAATAAATACTGCCATTTTTTATACTAGTTACTTTTTAAAATTCTTTAGCTTATGGAAACGAAAACTAAAATTCTGATTATTGATGACAACAAAGACGATCGCTTCTTCTTTAAAGGATCTATATTGGATTCAGGAATCAATGCTGATGTAATCACTACACAAAACGGAACGAACGACAGCATCGAAGCGGTTCAGGATTCCATGGATTGCATCTTTCTAAACTTTGATCTTCCGCAAATAAACGGATTGGAAATATTAAAAAAAATCCGGTCAATGGGTATTGAAACACCGGTTATTATGCTAACCGAAAAGAAAGACGAACCCTATATTGTTAAACTTAAACAAGCAGGCGCTACAGACTGCATTCCAAAATCTTCTTTAACATCGGAAACACTCCGCCAGACGTATGAAAACTCTATGCACATACATAGACTCCGCAAAGAAAAAGAGGTTGCAGAGGCTGCTTTAAAAGAGTGTGCATCGTTGCTTAAAGAAGCGCAAAAAAATGCCCAGATAGGAAACTGGGAATACGATACAACTACCAAAGAAATTTTTCTTTCTGAGGAAGCCCGTGAAATTCTTGGCTACCCGATTGCACAAAGTATTTTCCCATACAATGATTTCATAAGACATCACGTATACCAACCCAATGTGGGCAGCTTAATTTCATTTATCCGGAATTTGAAAAACAATCTTTCTGCTGACATTACCTTACGTATAAAAACGTATGAGAATGCTTATAAATACATCAATATAAAAAAACGTGCGATAGAAGACACCTATAAAATTCCGAATAAAGTAATGGGAACCATTCAGGATGTTACTGCATTAAAAAAATCTGCTGAGGATGCAAAAAGAGCGAAAATAAGCAAGCGAGCAACAACATTTGTATTAACCATTGGTGTATGTATTTTTCTGGTTTCAGAAGCCATCATAGACCCTTTTGTTGATGTACTTCAAATGGGTGTATTAATAGCTCTTTCCTTTAAAGGTATCATTGCATTGCTATTAAAACCACTGGAAACCATTACAGAAAAAATGATGATTAAAGGTGCAGCAATGAAATAATAAAATAAGTGCTGTATTTTACAGAAGACATTTTTTATAAGAATACTGATTCTGAATTTTGCATGAAATATTTTTTGAACGTATAAAAAGGATTCCTTCTTTTTTGCGCTATATATGCAAGCAGATAAAATACTTTCTTATATCAATGTGGTTTAGTTAAGAGAAAAATAACTGTAGTTGTTGGTGTTTCCACCAGCTGCAGTTAACTATAATGGTGGAATCACCAACAACAACGTGATAAATTATAAATGAAACAACATCATATATTATATTTAGCTGCCCAGACACACATAGATTCCAGCACCGGTGCCAAGGCAAGCCCTGATTCAGAAAGCCTATACTCCACATGAGGCGGTACTACAGGTTTTGCAATACGATCAATCAATTGATCTGCTTCCAGTTCCTTTAAGTGCTGAATCAGCATTTTTTCACTTATTGTTGGAATAGCTCTTTTTAATTCGCCATATCTTTTAGCACCATTCAGCAGATTAAAAATAATAATAGGCTTCCATCGCCCGCCAATCTTGGTAAGTGTAAATGTAACCGGACATGCTGTAAGTGCATTTCGCTTATTTAACTGATTTGTCGAAGACTCTTTAACCGTTGCCATACTGTACATACTTTAAGGTTAGTACTTGTATTAAAGTATGTACAAATATACATTTGTTTCAGTTAACCAACCAACAAAAATATGAAATACGTTATAACAGGATCTTTAGGTAATATCAGCCAACCATTAACCAAGAAGCTGGTTAGCGCCGGGCACAACGTTACCGTTGTCAGCAGTCAGGAATCACGTAAAGCTGAGATCGAGGCTCTTGGTGCAAAAGCTGCAATCGGTTCTGTTCAGGATCTGGCATTCTTAACAGAAACATTTACGGGTGCAGATGCTGCATACATCATGGTACCACCAACCTTCTCCGCAACAAACTGGAAAGCATATATCGGAGATACAGGAAAAATCTATGCACAGGCAATTAAAGCTGCCGGCTTAAAACACATTGTAAACTTAAGCAGTATAGGAGCTCACATGCCCGAGGGATGCGGTCCTGTAAGCGGTTTACATTTTGAAGAAACAGCATTGAATACGTTAACCGATGTACACATCAAACATTTACGTCCGGGTAATTTCTTTACGAACCTCTATACAAACATTGGCATGATTAAACACAATGGAATTATAGGCGCCAATTATGGAAACAATACAACGATTATTTTTGCATACCCCGCAGATATTGCAGATGTAGCTGCAGAAGAATTGCTGACATTATCATTTAAGAATCATAGTATACGCTATGTGGTAAGCGACGAACGTACAACGAGTGAGGTTGCCAAAGTGCTTGGTACTGCTATCGGTAAGCCGGAATTGCCATGGATTGATTTTACAGATGCCGATAGCTATGCTGGCATGACCGGGGCCGGACTTCCTGAAGAGGTTGCAAAAAATTATGTTGAAATGGGAAAGGCATTACGCGAAGGCACTATGTTTGCAGACTATAACACACATAAAGCTTCTGTAAAAAAATCAAAAACGAAGTTAGAGGAGTTTGCAAAAGAATTTGCTGCCGCTTATAATAAATAATATAAACATTCTATGGAAGAGCATACAATGTTTGATCTTCCATAGAATTAAAAAAACGATTCGTTCAGTAACTTCACTTACTTTTCTTTTTATCCTGATGCATCAACTTGTCTACCTTTCTTCCGCGTGTTCCGCGTAATCTTTTAAACAAGCCTTCTCTTTCGAGAATGGAAATAAAGCTGGTATCTACTGCAGCTTCCTGATTAATATTCGGTTTTACTTTTTCGATTGTACGTAAGGTATCATACACAATCGGAATAAAATCAACCGGTATTTTGAACCGATGGTTATTGATACTGTAAATAAAACTGGATTGTGCTATTTCTGTTCCTAATGCAAGGCGCTTAAATCCTTGTTCTTCGGCAATCTTATAGGAGTAGTATAAATTTTCTGTACTATGTTCGGCCTGTATCTCCGTAAAAACATGGTCTGCAGGAATCCCCAACTGTATGGCGTACATAGCCATGATTTCTGCTTCCCGATAAGGTGTGTATACTGCATTGCCGGAGAAAATAACATTTTTAACCATGCCCTTGTTATATAAATACCAGGCCCAGTATACTCTGTTTTGTACAATGCTTGTCATGCTGTCTTTGATATGCGGAAAGCCCGGAACAATCAACGCATCGTAAGGTTCGTTTTCAAGTGCCTTTTCAAAATATACAGAAGGGTCTGTATAAAACCGTCTGTTTATATACGCACAGGCATTAAAATAAAAAATGCTTCCAAAAAGAATCAGTCTGATTTTCCAGTCTTTCATCACCCCTATTTATTTTTCAATTAAGATACTTTCCCATCTACAAAGAACCAGCTATCCCCATCTTTCTTAAACGTTGAATACTCATGGTGTATTTGAGAACGAAGATTTGTATCGGTATAGTATGCTTTAAATTCTACATACCCAATTGTATCTGTATTCAGACCTTTTTCGGTTGAAATAATTTCAAGTTTTTTCCATGCACTTGATGCGGCCCATGCGCTGATAGCTGCTGCATCGTAATACTTACGGGTAGAAATATGCGTGGTTCGAATAATATATTCCACTGCCATAGTTGCATACGCTGTATAACGCGATCGCATAAGTGCTTCGGCTGTTAGCGGTTTTCGCGCACCTTCAATAAACGGCCGGCAACATACCTCAAATGGCTGCCCCGAACAACAATAACACTGTTTCATAGTTACACCTCTAAAATACAATTATTTTCCACAGGGTGTAACTATTATTCCTTCTAAAATGTTAAACTTGCGGTATTCCATAGTAAAATTTATCAGGCATTTCTTTTAGAGCATTATGCAACAATCATATAATTTATCTCTTACACTTGATTTCTTAAAAAAGCTTTCAAAAAATAATCACAAAGAATGGTTTACCAAAAACAAAGAGCAATATCAAAAAGCTTTTAATGAATCGATTGCATTTGCAGATGCCTTACTTGCAGAGATGAATAAACACGATACCATTGAAACACCTTCGGGCAAAAAAAGTCTGTACCGGATTTATAACGATGTTCGGTTTTCAAAAGATAAGAGCCCTTACAAAAACAATCTGAGCGGAGGCTTGCGCCGCGCCACAAAATATCTTAGAGGCGGTTATTACTATCATATTGAACCAAACAATTCTTTTGTAGCCGGCGGTTTCTGGGCACCTAATGCAGAAGACCTCTTGCATATACGCAACCATATTTCTGCAGATCCTAAAACATTAAAAGGAATTTTAAATCAGGCTTCTTTTAAGAAAACATTTGGAACATTGCTCGGCGAACAGGTTAAAACAGCACCAAGGGGTTTTGATATATCAGACCCGGCTATTGAACTCATCCGACACAAACAGTTTATTGTGAAACATACCTTTACAAATGAAGAAGTGCTTGCACCCAACTTTCATGTGCTTGTTTCAAATACTTTTAAGAAAATGCGTCCGTATCTGGATTACATGAGTGAAGTATTAACAACAGATCTGAACGGAGCGGAAATATGAATGTAGTGGATCGTTTTTGATTTTAAGAAACGACTATACTTTTAAAAAATCTTTTTACATAAACAAACGGACTGAAAAGCCATCTGATCGCTTGTTTATGTAAAGCGTAGCAAGAAAAAAAGCACAGCGACAAGATTACCGCTGTGCTTTTCAATCACTGATTTTTAAATCGGTTAGCCTTTAAGAATCAATGCTAATTTTTCTTTTTCAACAGGAGCGAATTCGTCGTCACCTTTCATGATAATTCTTTTCGCTTCAGCACTTGAAACAGTTAGTATTAATTTACGATATTTAGCTCGAATCTCGTAATCGAATAATGTGGTTTTCATACTGCAATATACGATTTTATAACAAAAGGCATCTAAAAAGTATTCAATCCACTAACACTGAATGAATAGCATATTCAGAAATTAAGCTAAAAGACCTAAAAGCGGTTTATATTGTACCAAACGATTACCTGTATGCATGATTTAACATTAAATACCCCTGCACTGCTCTTTCCCACGATTTCTTTATTATTATTGGCATACACCAATCGTTATATTGCTATCAGTAACCGGATTCGTACATTGCATTCTCAATACAAATCGGAACAATCGAATATCATTATTCAGCAGATCGGTATTCTTAAAAAACGTATTTTTCTGATCCGGAACATGCAACTGCTGGGGATTGCAACAATGTTTATCTCTGCCTTTTCCATGTTTTTAATCTATTATCATTTAGATGCATGGGTTCATGCTGTCTTCGGTCTAAGTTTAGTTTCTATGTTATTATCGCTGGCATTGTGCTCGGTAGAAGTATATTTATCGAACAAAGCATTGCTTATACAGATCAAGGATATTGAGCATTTAATTGACAACTAGTTTACCAGTTGCCAGAAAGAGAGACGTCGTCGAGATTTAAAACCTCGACGACGTCTCTCTTTCGTATTTATCCGGTCTGGTAACCAGGAGCTAATTATATTTCTTTAGCAAATTCACTCACCGGCTTGCGGGATCTGGCAGTAAGCTCTCTTGTTTTAAAAGGCTCTTCTAATTTTTCTGCATCGTCTAAATATCCTAAGGAAATAACACAAACCGGCTGTTGATTTTCTGTAAGTTTTAATGACTCGATCAACTTAGCTTTATCAATGCCGGCCATCGGGTGTGAGTAAATGCCCATAGCAGATGCCTGTAATAAGAGATGTGCATTGGCCATACCCAGATCATGTTCTGCATACGTATTCGGATTACCAGTAGCCGCTACTGTTTTACGTGCAAGGGCAACAATCAATACTGCAGCGTTTTTATTCCAGGGCTGATTGCCCGCCATCAAACAATTCCAGATGGTATCAAACCCTGCTGTTCCTTTATGTGCATAAATGTATTCCCATGGTTGTTCATTGTTAGCACTAGCAGCCCAACTCGCTGCTTCAAGAATTGTCTTCACATCTTCTGATGAAATTGCTTTAGGTGAATATGAGCGGGCACTCCATCTTTTCTTAATCAGATCTAGTACGGGAAATTGAGTAACGGCTTCTTTAATCATTGTTGTATATGGTGAGATATATTGTTATTCCTGCAACTAACGTCATCTAGGTTTTGAACTTCGATGACGTTGATATACTTTATTTAAACGGTCATCGGCACTTCCATCAGCAAAAATTCTGCTGCTGAATCGGCTTGAATACTGACTTGTCCTACGTTCCAGATACCATAACCATCGCGCGCATTCAACAGTTGGTTGTTTACACGAATATCGCCATTCAGATTGAATATATACAATCCGTTGGTTTTATCTTTCAACTGATAGGTCTGACTGTGTTTCGCATCAAACTGAGCCAGATGAAACCAGGCATTCTGATGAATCCACACACCTGCATCGTTCGGGTTCGGAGAAAGAATCTGCTGAAACTGATTGTGGCGATCGGCCGTCTTTAGTGTAATCTGATCATAACGTGGTGTTACATTCTTCTTATCCGGAAAAACCCAGATCTGTAAAAACTTTACCTGCGCATCTTTATTCTTATTGAACTCACTGTGTTGAATACCAGTACCGGCAGACATTACCTGAATATCTCCGTTTCTGATAATGGCAACATTGCCCATGCTGTCCTGATGTTCTAAATCACCTTGTAAAGGAATACTGATGATCTCCATGTTGTCGTGCGGATGCGTCGGAAAACCTTTTCCGCCATCTACAATATCATCGTTCAATACACGCAGCACACCGAAGTGCATGCGTTCAGGATTATAATAATTAGCAAAACTAAAAGTATGTCTGCTATGCAGCCAGCCATGATTAGCATCGCCCCGGCTTGCGGCTTTATGAAGCACCGCATTTTCCATTAAGGCAGATTGCGTATTCGGAATGTGATTGAAACCCAATACTTCCAGCTCTTTTAATTCGTCAATATCATTTTGAATGGTATTGCCTAAAGCAGATGCGGCAACAAACATACCGGTACCCAGCAATCCTTTTTTTATAAATTCATTTCTATCCATAAAAGTCCTTGTCTTATTTTGGAATAATGAAGTTTCCTCTATTCAATATACGTGTTTAAACACATACGTCAAGGGATTAGTTCAATAAATGATTTTATCATACCATGAATGAATACTATTGTCTTTTTATAAAAGCTTCAAAAATAAGCTCCTAGAAATCAGAGCGCATAAGCTGTAGCAGAGATGAATTATGCCCCATCGGGGTCGCATATCTATAGCAACATAAGATTAGAAAAAAACACGCACAATACCGAAGGTATTCTTTTTCTAATACAATACCTTCGGTATTGTGCATGTTAACCACTTATAGATTTTTCTATAAATATGTGACCCCGATGGGGTCTATATAAAGACAGCCTCTTTCAATTGATATAATCCATACAAAACAGTTAGTAGAATAATAATATTTATCAGGACACCTCTAAATGATTTTATCATACCATTATTTTACGAAGAGCAATTAAAAAAATAAGCCCTGCAGATAATAAAATCCGCAGGGCATTCAAAAAATACTTCAACGTAAATTTTAAAAAGGACCTGCATCTCTACCAAATGCAGGCCCCACTGAACTTAGAAGACGGCCATACAGAAATAGCACTAACTATATGGCACTTAAAAAATTACTTCAACTTTAAAATCTTAATGTTTGACATACTGTTTTCGGTATATACAATAACGGTATACATACCGTTGGCAAGGCTCTCTCCTACATCAACATGATCGGTATGTAAATCTGTTTGATTATAAACTACACTTCCTTTGGCATCAATAATCGTTACACCTATGATTTCGCCTTTTGTAACTTTGATGCTTGTTGTATTATCAAATGGCTGAGGAATTGCAGTTATAGACACATCCGTTGCACTATTAATTCCTGTTGTTACACATTGAGATAAATTTGTTTTAGGTGTAATACCTGTATTGCCACCAGCACATACATTGCAGACATCCATCACTGCTGTACCACCCCAGTCACCATTGCAATCTTTCGTACACGCTTCTTTTCCCGTTGTACCTCCTACACACACCTGACAATTATCGAATACTGCGGCTCCATTGGCTACACCTGCACAATCCAAACAGCTGAGCTCCGTTTTACCGCAACCGCAATTGCCGGGTATTGCTTTATTCGCATCGGCCGGACAGGCATCTGTCTTATCTGCTACATAACCTGTAGGTTTGGTACATGAAAGTTGTGTCACATTCGGATCTCCAAAACCATCACCGTCTGTATCTGCATACCAGGTTGTCTTTCCTTTAATTGCCGGATCTAATGGGGCACAGTCTGCTGCATCCGATACACCATCGTTATCATCATCGGTATCGATACAATCCGGCGTACCGTCTTTATCTGTATCAAGCGTTGTCTTTCCTGTTGTACCACCAACACAAACCCCACATACATCTGTTGTTGCTGTACCGTTTGCTACACCTGCACAATCATTGGTTTGTACACTTACCAAAACCGGTGCTGAAACTGTAACTCCACCTCTATTGTCATAAGCCCTTGTACGGATTGTATAATTGCCCGCTGCAACACCTGACCAGGCGAAACTATATGGACTAACGGTTGATGTTCCCAACAAAACAGTACCATTGTAAAATTCTACTTTCGCAATACTACCATCGGAATCATTCGTATTTGCTGTAATATTAATATTGGCCGGAGGTGTAAATTTTTGGTTATTGATTGGAGTAGTGATACTCAAGGTTGGTAAACTATTCGGATACAATTGTGTTGCCGGAACCACTTCTCTGTCTTGCATGAAGCTTGTCCATTCCATTTTACACGTAGCACCGCCATTGTTTTCAAAATATTCTAATCTGATTTCATATTTCTGACCCGCCACAAGTGTTATTTTACCTGAATTTTCGCTTACATCATCAATCCATTTATCAATAATCAATTGGTTATTGATCCAAAGTCTGCGACCGTTATCACTGGTAACATAGAACGTATATTCTTCAGAATACTTTGGTTGAATTTGACCGGTCCAACGTGTTGAAAATTGATCCGCATTCACTGCGGCATTTGGAGAACCGAATCCCCAGTCAAAATTAATAGTTGCATCTACACTGTTGAATACGGGCGTTTCGAAATTCATTCCATTAAAATAATTTCCTTCTAAACCGGTACCTGTGCCGGCAGCAGTTACCGGTTTGAATTTCCATTGTCCACACGTTTGATTATTATTTGTCCATTGCTGCACATTGTCACCAACGTTCATACCAGAATTAGCCACTTCTACAATTTTTCCGCTATGCTCAGCAACTAGCTTATAAAAGCCATCTCCAGTTGGTACTACTATGAATTGCTGATTGGCAGAGCCCAAATAGGTCCATTGCTGCACATTAGCACCATCGGTTGTTTGCATCGCGTCAACATCTATCGACTTACCGCTATGCACTGCCAGTATCTGATATACACCATTTCCCAAATGTGTAAAATTGAATTGCTCGTTTGTAAGTCCGCTATTTCCCTGAATTACATTAGCTCCATCTGCTGTACTGGATCCAAGTACATCTAAATACAAACCGCTGTTTCTGTTTTGTACCTGGTAAGTACCTGCCATATTTGTAGCACCATTCGGAATAACACGCATAGAACTTACCTGATCATTCCAGATTGTGTTTAAGCAGCTGTTATCAGAATTGATTACCGTTGTTGCTCCACCAAAATTATCGTCCTGATATAAGATTGCCTGATATCCCTCTGTGATATGAAGAGATGAAATGCCATCCTCTCTAATTCCCATTGCTCCCAATTGGTATTTAGTATAATTGCCTATCCCAAATCCTCCGGAGAATCCACCATAATTACAATCTATATATGCAGTTACTAAGCCTGTACTTGGCCCTACCAATTTCCATTGACCACACGTTTGATTGTTATTATCCCATTGCTGTACATTGCCTTCTAAGGCTGTACTTGCTCCTGCAACCTCAACTACTTTACCGCTAAATCTTGGAATAAGTTTATAATATCCATCGCCTGTAGGATACACAATAAATTGTTGATTTACTGAACCGAAATTTTGCCATTGTTGAACATTCGCACCATTGTCTCTTTTTGCAGCATCCACATCCAATACTTTACCGCTATGGCGGGCTGCAATACTATATATTCCATCACCAAGGTGTGTAAAATCGAATAATTGGTTGTTGGTAGCAGCTGTATTCCATTGCTGCACATTGGCGCCATCTGCCATGCTTCCTTCGCCACCAGCTACATCCATAAACAAGCCACTGTTTCTGTTTTGTAAGAAAAAAGCCCCTTGCATATTCGTAGCACCATCAGCAAGAATACGAATTGAAGATACATTATCATTCCAGGTCGTATTCAAGCATGCATTGTCGGAATTGATAACAGTAGATGTACCGCCAAAATTATCATCCTGAAATAAGATCGCTTTGTATCCCTGTGCCACATGCAGAGATGAAACATCATTGTCCAGAACACCCAATGCATTTAATGCAGCCAGGTTGTAATCGCCAATAGCCAACCCGCCCGAAAACCCACCATAATTACAATCTTTATATACTGTTACTACATCTGTAGTAGGCTGTATCGTTACAGTACCGGCGTCCTGATAAACCCGTACATAATCTACATACATATTTGATGGCATTGCCCCAATAGAAAATCCCGGCCAATCTCCGCCAACGGCAAGATTCAACAGTATAAAAAAATCACTTTGAAATTCACTGGTACCATTGACACCATTTGTAATATCTACTTGATGATATTGATTTCCGTCAACATACCAGGTAATATTATTGGCATTCCAAATGACAGTATATACATGATAATCCGTAATTGAAGGGGTTACTTCTGTTTGTCCCGTTATATACTGATGTGCATTACTGGCATTACTCCAGTGTACTGTTCCATAACATGTGTTGCCGGTGTTTACATGTTCCATAATATCAATCTCACCGCAACTAGGCCAGCCCACAGAACCAATACTGCTGCCCAACATCCAGAAAGCAGGCCAGATACCTTGAACAGAAGGAACAGCTATGCGTGCTTCAATTTTACCATACGTGAATGTTTTTTTGTTTTGTGTGGTCATTCTAGCCGATGTATAGTTTTTCCCGCCAAAGCTTTCTTGTTTGGCTGTGATAACTAAACTACCGTTTTGAACACTGGCGTTTTCCTGGCGATAATATTGAAGTTCATTATTACCTCCGCCATCTCCATTTACCTCAAAATTCCAGTCCGCACTTATCCCGGTTGTAAATTCATCCTGCCAAACCACTTGCCAATTTTGAGCGAAACTTACTTGTGCAGCACCCACAAGTATTATAAAACCAAATGCGATTTTCGTGAGTAGGTTCTTTGTGTTCATATTCAATTTATCTTTAAATATTTTAACTATTTAAAGGTATAATTGAATTATTGTAAGCTATTTTAAAAATCGTTCAAAGAATTACAAAAATCGTTCATCGACATAACTAACTAAAAATCAATGAATATAATATCCACATTCCTTAAATATTCGGGTTATTTCAATTCATTCGGGCTAAAACCAAAATGTTTTTTAAAAGTAGTGGTAAAATAAGAAGCACTATTAAATCCCACTTCGGTAGCAATTTCAGAAATATTCAACTTTCCTTCTTTTAGAAGAATCAGACTTCTGCGCATACGAATATTTTTAATAAAAATATTTGCCGATTGTCCGGTAATACTTTTTAGGTTTCGGTATAAGGTTGACTTACTCATTCCTATTTCTGTAGCTAAATAATCTACACTTAAATCCGGAGAAGCTAGATTTTTCTCAATCATTTCAACCAAACGCTTAAGAAAATCTTTATTGATTTCATTGTTTGTCAATTCATCTACAGGAATATTCTCTGTAAAAAAACGTTTCAACTGCTTATCCTGATTTTCAAAAAAAGTATTTATTTGAATTAGAATTTCTTCAGCGGTAAACGGTTTAGGTAAAAATGCATCGGCACCAGCATTAAACACATTGCTGCGAATGGCAGGTCCTGCTTCACCTGAAATAATCATACACGGAACATGAGCCGTTGTTTTGGATTGTTTGATTCGTTTACAAAGTTCTAACCCTGAAATTGGTCCCATTACAATATCCAAAACAGCCATATCAGGAGTATTGTCTTCCAGCCAATCCATAGCATCTTCAGCACTTCTGGCTTCATAAATTTCAAGAACATCACCAAGAGCTTTTACAAGCGACCAACGAATTTCGGCGTCGTCGTCTACCAATAAAATCTTTTTATTTTTAAGTGTACTATTTTTCGAAGTTTGAAATTCTGAATTACTGCTTATAGGGCCAACCATATTAGATGTTGCAATGTTTGCTTCATCAGCCAAAGGCAAGTAAATATAGAATGTACCACCTGTATCGGGCAGAGAAGCTGCTTCAATGAAGCCGCCTAAGCGCTTTATCATATCATAGCAAATAGTCATTCCAAGTCCGGCACCTTCCTGCAGGCCAGTAGATTTCATGCCTTTAAAACCTTCGCCGCTAATTAATTTATTGACATCTACAGGATCAAACCCTTGCCCGAAATCGGTAACGCGCATACCACATAAGCCTTCTTTATGGATATTGAATTCTATTTCAATGATACCTCCTGATTTTGAAAAACGAATGGCATTGTATAATACATTTCGCAGTGCCGACATGGCTATTTGAAAAATCCCATTAACTTGAGTTTCGTGGCTCGTTCCTTTAATTACAATGGAGATCTGTTTTTCAACAACAAATGGATCAATTTCTTTGGATGTTTTCTCAAAGACATCCTTCCAGGTGAATGAAACAATTTCAGATTCTCCTTTGTATGACTGTGTAGAAACCCAGCTCAATAAATCAGTAGCTAAGATGGATAGAGAGGCTGCTGATTCATTTAATTTTTCCATTACAAAATCTTTGGAACTTTCATCCATTACTTTTAATAAGCCAGAGAAGCGCTGTAATGGCCCACGAATATCATGACCTATAATACCAATAAGTTTTTGCTGAAATGTATTCCATTCTGAAAGTTTGTCGTTATTTTTTTCTAAGGTATATTTTTTATCAAGCAGTTCTTTTTGCTGCATTAAAATCAGCTCGTTCTTATTCAGTAAAGATTGGTTTACATCTTCCAATTCTTTGGTACGATTACGCACTTCATCCGAAAGCAACTTATTACGTTTTCGAATATTTTCAGTACGCAAATAAAAGAAGCCAACAATACATGTAATTGCAAAAATAAAAATCAATGTTCTAAACCACCACGTTCCCCAGAAAGGCGGCGTAATAATAATTTCAAAAGAAGTATAGACCTCTCCAAATGTCTTTTCATTATTGGAGGCACGCACTTTTAACGTATAAGTTCCCGGATCTAAATTCGTATACTTAGCTTCTCTGTTTTTCCCCGCATTGTTCCAATCTTTATCAAAACCTTCTAATTTATACGAATAATAATTATGCCTTGGAATGGTAAAATTGAGTGCCGCAAATTGAATACTAATAGAGTTTTGATCGTAGGGAAGCTCTATTGACGTGGCCTCTGTGATGCTTTTATCTAAATACGAACCAACTGTGTTGGGACGGACAGGTACATTAAAAATCTGAAATTCTGTTAACACCACTTTAGGAAATTCTATTTTTTCATTTGCCAATGAAGGATCTATTACTAAATATCCATCATTCATTCCAAAATAAATTTTTCCTTCTTCATCTTTGTATTTAGAATTAAAATAGAAGGAGCCGGCTGGCAAACCATCTTTAATAGTAAAAGCTGTGGCTTTATGCGTAATCGGGTCGAATTTGGTAATGCCGTTATTTGTTGCTAACCAAATACCTCCTGCATTATCCTGAATAACACTTTTAACCGTATTGTCCGACAATCCATTATCAACAGTAAAGGATGTAAAGGATTCCTTATCCCGATCAAACAAAGCAAGCCCGCCGCCATTTGTGCCAATCCAAAGTTGGTTCTTAGTATCTTCAAAAATATCAAACATATAATTTTTATCTGAAGCAAGCGCTGCAGCACCTATCTTATATGTTTTAAAAGCATCTTCTTCCGGAAGATACTTAGATATGCCCGCAAATGTAGCTACCCATAAAGTTCCTCTGCTATCTTTACAAAACCAATACGACCATTCGGAAGGAAGGCTTTTCGGGTCAGCAGGATTATATCGGTAACTTCTAAACGTTTCTGTTTTTTTATTAAATACAGACAAGCCCATTCCAAAAGTAGAAATCCATATTTCATCATTATATTCAATAATCCCTTTGGTTTTATTCCAACTCAATGAAGCTGAATTTTTAGGATCTTTTTTGAAAATAGTTGCATCGCCAGAAGGCTTTATTCTTGTTACACCGCCATTGTAAGTAGAAATCCAGATATTCCCTTCTTTATCTTCAATGATACCCAACGTAGCGTTAGAACCAATCATGGGATGTGCATCATAAGCGGTATAATTAATAAATGTTTGCGTACCATTTTTCTTAAAGAAAATACCTCCTCCGTCTGTTGTAATCCAAAAATTATTTTCTGAATCTTTTAAAAAATTTGTAACGATTCCATTGGTTACACTATTTATTTTTGATGAATTATTTTTTACATACACAAAAAAGTTAGTTGCAATATTTGAAAAATTGATCCCATTTAGGAACGAGCCTGTCCACAAAGTTCCCTTCGAATCAATATAAACAGCGGTAATATTATTTGTTGTAAGCTGTGCACCTGACTGTTTATTATAGTGATAAAAGCTTTTTGTTTTTTTATCGTACAAATCCAATCCATCACTATCAATGGCAATAAATAAATAATTTTTGTATGGTGTAAAGCGAATGGTATTATTACCATTCAAACTTTTAAGATCTGAAGCCGAATGAACATAGGAAGTAACTTGATTGGTGCGCGGATTAATTACTTTTATTCCCAGTGTTGTTGCCAACCAGATGGAATTGTCTGTATCGATATAAATATCACGTACATGCATTTTTCCATATTTCACTACCAGATTTGTAAATGTTTTTTGCTGCGTATTGAAGGACAATAAACCTTCTTGTGTGCCAATTAAAAAATTATTATTCGAATCAAGTTCAATGGAAACAAATTCCTTTAATGTATTATCAATCTTATGATAATAGCATTCAGGTTTTGCTTGCAATGAAGGTACTTTGTATAAACCGTCGGAAGCCAATACCCACAAACAGGCTTTTTCATCTTCAACAATGGCTTCTATATCACCTTTAATATATTTCAGTGCCGGATAATTCGAATTATTAAAATTATAAAAGCGGTCCAGCACCGGATCGTACATATTCAAGCCATGACGGGTACCAATCCAGAGATTCCCTTTTGAATCATTATATAAACATTTGATGTTATTACTCGAAACTGAAAAGCTGTCTTTAACAACCGTTTTATATACTGTAAAAATATACCCATCGTATTTATTTAATCCATCTTCTGTTCCAAACCACATAAAACCCTTACGATCTTCTATGATAGAACGCACGGTGGCTTCAGACAAACCATCTTTAATAGAGAGCGAATGAAAAACGTAAGAAGGAATCTGAGCAACAAGCGCTATGGCTGTGCACAGCAAACAAAATACGACAAGAAAATATTTTCTCATACTAACAACATCCAGACAAAATATTGGAATTGCACTATATTAATTAAAATAAATGATATTTTTTTTAATTAATGGCAGAATGTATGAGAAACGCTATTCGATTTATACAGGGCGCTATTTGATTGGTTTGCACTATTATTTTAGCTCCGGAAGTGCAATCCCTTTAATCTTGCGATATAAATCTACCGCATATACATCTGTCATACCGGAGATAAAATCAATAACGGCTTGAAGTTTCAAATAGGTTTCTGTACCTGAATAAATAAATTGAGGAGGCAATAATTGCAGCAGCTTTTCAGAATTGGGTTTATCCGGATACAAAACAGCAGGTATAAATTCTTCCAGCAAGCCGCCTAATATCTTGTAACCTGCCAATTCAATCTCAACAACGGAACGATAATTATAAATTTCTTTTACTGAAATGGCTTTCAATTTATTAAACGGAACCGCAATCTGTTCATTCAAATCATCCGTCAGACTTTTGTTGTAGGTACCTAATAACATTTTATCCTGATGCTGCCAGAATACATCGGCACAGCTTTCAAGCAAGGTATTTATAACGGTAGCTCTGAGATAAGCTATCTTCTGATTCGGATCAACAATCTTTGCTACGATCATTGAGGCTTTATCTCTTGGATAGCTGCCTGTCAAAGGAAAGAATTCCAACAATGCTTCAACTGCTTTTTCAAGTGAAATAATTTTCAAGCGATAGGCATCTTCCCAATCAATAATCTGGTAACAGATATCATCTGCTGCTTCTACCAGATATACAAACGGATGACGTGCATAAGCCAGCTGCTTGTCTGATATTGATATAAGATGAAACTCTTTCGCAATCTTTAAAAAAGTACTTTTCTCCGAATCAAAAAATCCGTACTTTTTTCTATTCAGAATATTTTTCTGCAGCCCCGCGCTTGACTCACAGGGATACTTTATCATTGATGCCAAGGTAGTGTATGTAAGCCGCATCCCTCCTTCTGAGATTTCATTGAAGGAATGTGACAATAATCGCAGGCCATTGGCGTTGCCTTCAAAATTTATCAGGTCATTATATTGATTTTCCGTAACCTGATTTTTCAATAAAGAAGTTTCTGCTGCTGAAAGATTTTTAAAATACGCTGAAATTGCTTTTTCACCTGAATGGCCAAACGGCGGATTCCCTATATCATGTGCCAGACAAGCCGCTGCAATAACAGAACCCAATTCATAATTATAAAAACGCTGAAAGGTTTCATCTTCTTTATAAAACTCTTTTGCGATACGCTGACCAATAATACTTCCAAGACTCCTGCCTACACAAGCCACTTCCAGACTATGTGTTAACCGATTATGAACAAAAATACTTCCCGGCAATGGAAACACTTGTGTTTTATTTTGCAAGCGGCGAAAAGCTGAAGAAAATATCAACCGATCATAATCCCGCTGATACGGATTTCGAATTGAGTCAGGATCCAGCTCCGCTTTATCCTCTGCACCTAAGCGTTTTGGGCTATATAAATTTTTCCAGTCAAGCATATTTTAAAACGACAAATGTGGTGTACTGAGCTACTCCGGCAATTCTAAAAAGATTTGTCAAAAGTAAGTCCATACGTTAACAAAAAGTTTTCACGCTGTGTAATGTTAATTCTATTATAAGTCATAACCACTGTTATGCTTAACCATTTTTTCAATTTAACATTTAAGGTATTATTTGCTTTTATAACATAATCACCTTTATTTTCTACCGATTGCTGCCAGTAATTACTGCCGCGCAATTCAATGATTTTGGTTACGATCAACGCATATTTTAATCGCAGAGAATTTCTAAATGTTTCAATATCTTTTACCGTAGGGTCGGCTGATTGATCCAGATTACTGTTCTCATAAATAATACCATCACTCAGATTCAAACTCAGCACAGTGCTATTCAACAGTTCATAGCCAAAACCAAAACCACCCTGAAAGCGATTGATAATTTTTAATGAATAACTTTTATCATAGGCAGCAAATCCCCAGGCATAGATGCGTTGATTCTTATCATAAATATTATAATCTGAATTTAATGACACGTCATTATTCGTTAACCCTGCATTCTGCTTTCCATAGATCCAGCTTCCATACCAATTTACGGCAGTATGTTTCTTCATCATACTAAAACGCAGATTATTATTTGCAAGAAATGATTTGGTGGTATTGGTTTTATTGAAAACACCCGCTAATTGAGCCTTTGCAGAATAGGTCATTGTATCTGCATATTGCGAATAAGCGGTTAAACAAACCAAAAAAAGAAGAAAAAGAACGGCTGCAACTTTATTCAACCAAATGTTTTTAAATAGTTGTAGTTGAAGCATATTCTTTTTCTTCACGTATCTATTACGCAATTTATTATGAACCTATTTTTTCTTCTTCGCAGGTGCTGCAGTTGTTTTAACCAGCGTATTAAAAATCGGAGTATTCTTCAGAATCATATCCTCCCTTACCAATTGTCCGGAAGGTGTAAGATCATAACTTGCCCAACCGCCATAAGGGCTTGCACCGGGAACCAACGCCGAAGCTGTCTCTGCTTTATCAGCAATGGACCAATTGCAATAGCTTATTTTATGTTCATCTAAGAAAGCATACCATAATTGTAATTCTTCCGGGCTAAAGCCTCCATTACCGGAAGCATCACAGGTACCGTATTCTGTTACAAATAACGCAATTCCCATATCCAATGCTTTCTTTGCTTCTGTACGCAATTCAGCTTTATGAGTGCCGGGATAGAAATGCAGTGTATACATAATATTCGGTCCTTTGATTGGATTGGTAGCTGCTTCTGAAACCAGTTGAGACCATTGTCTGGTACCAACTACAACTATATTTGTTGTATCATAAGCACGTATCTTAGCGATTACGCCTTCTGCATACGGCTTTATATCCTTGTTCCAGGATGTTGCCTGCAATGGCTCATTATAAATTTCATAAATGATGTTGGGAATGTTGCCGTATTTTTTGGCCATCTCAGAAAAAAATCGCTGTGCAGCTGCCGGATTTTTTTGTGCTTCATGGCTGTGATAATCAATAATCACATAAATACCTTTTGCAATCGCAGCATTTACCACATCAATCACTTTCATTTTCTCTGTATCCGGATTTTCCAGATAACCACCCATATCAACACCCATTGCAGCTCTAACCACGGTACATTTCCAGTCGTCGCGCAACCACTTCACTACATCGGCATTATAATATTGCCCCATCCACTGACTCCAGAATAAAGACATTCCTCTTAACTGAACAGTATCGCCATATTGACCAACCATATAATTCCCTTTAACCGAAAGTTTACCATATTTTTCAACGATCGTTTTTTGAGCAAACGTTTGAGAAAGGGTCAGCAACCAAACCACGAGGGCAATTCCAACAGAATATTTTTTATTCATTTGTCTTATTTATTTTTATGTTCTTCTTTTAAACGAATGATTTAGTGTCGTATTATTCTTCTTCATAAAACTCCTGAAGAGCCCCGAAGTATGCACCGTTCCAGCCTTCAACAATATCGTCATAAGCTTCATCCGGAATATTGGTATGTCTTAACTCCACAGAAGTTCCGCCTTTTTTATCTTCGTGCAAAATAATCGTCACAATAGATTGCTCCTCCTGCTCTCCGAAATACCACTCCTGAACAATTTTTTTACTTTCTATAAATTCTATATTCTTTCCTTCAATACTTCCTCCCCACATAGAAAATTCTGAACCCGGTTCAGTTGACATAACGGCGTTTTCTCCGGTCCACAATAAAATTGTTGTTGGTACAGTTAATCCGAGGTATACTTCTTCCGGTGGAGCCGGCAGTATATAATACTTTTTATAATTTTTCATTCAAGCTATTTATTCTACTAAAGATAAGAGTATGTTTTAACGTCTGCAACTCAATTCTGGATAAAGAAAGCGGGCTGATTAAAAATAAGAGCACCGCCTTACATGCTATAAGGCGGTGCTCTACCAATCAATAAAGTCAATACTAAGCTCTACTCCGATTTAATTAATTTAGATGTATACGATTTCCCATCTACATTTATCTGAAACTCATATACTCCTGATTTCAAATCCTGTATATCCAGCTCCAACGTATTTTCACCCATCGACAACAATGCTGACTTTCTCTTTACAATTTGCCCAGTAGCATTCATGATCACATACTCTGCTGCTGAATTTTCATTTGAAGACAACACCACGGTGGCCTTACTTACAGCAGGATTTGGATAAAGTACTAACGAAAATGCTGCGCTTGAATTTATAATACCTGTAATTACAGTAGCCAGTTCAACCGTGTCTTGTAAGGTATTTCTGGTAAAGTCTGCCTCAGCTGATTTACCCGGTACACAGCCCACTGCACGTACATCGTATGTTCCATAAAAACCTCTGAAGGCAATTTGTCCGTTTTGATCGGTCTTTAAAGTAGCCGTAGTTGACCATGTAGTATGAATCAGATTGTACACCGAATCTGCTGCAGGCTTCGCTGTTTTATCTACAGCAAATATCCCTGCGCCCGGTATCCAGTGTCTTGCATCCCAGAAGCCCCAGAATAAAAATGCTTCCACATCCGGGTGTGAAAATGCAATGCGCATCATCATAGCATACTGGCTTGCCTGCTGTGCTTCTGTCATACCAATAGCCGGTACATTCATATCAAATTCTGTAATCTTTAATGGCAATCCAAGATCACCCAAATAATCAAGACGTAGTTTTACAGTGGGCCAATCAATCAATGTTCCAAAATGGCCCTGTATGCCAATGCCTTCAACCGGTGCTCCTTTACTCAGTAAATGAGATATGTATGATTTATATTTTGATGTAGTTGAACCATCTATATTCGCGTAGTCGTTTATATAAAGAGCCGCTTCTGGATCGGCCTCTTTAGCCCATTTATAGGCCATTACATTTACACTATCACCTAGCCAGTCTGCCAAGGCTTCTTCATGTATGGCTTCATTCACCACATCGTATTCGAAAATTTTTCCTTTGTAATAGGTCAGCTCTCTTTTAACACGTCTTTCAATTAACGTATATGCTGAATCAGATGAAACATTCCAAAGCCAGGAAGGTGTCAGCCAATAATTGTTGGGCGGAGCAGCTTGCTTACCTCCCCAAACCAGATTATGCCCCCTGAAATCTATTCTGTTTTCGGTTCCCCAATCCAAATACCGCTGTACATCTGTATAATCAACAATGCCATTGGAGTATTCCATAGACGGCCACTTAAAGGCATTTTCAAACACCGCATTATTGAAATATGTTAAAGCAGTATTACGATACCAGGTTTCATCTGCCGAAATTGTGTTATCAAAAGACAAGGCCGTACCCCATTTAAAATCATGCTGCTTAAGTGTAACGGTAACATCGCAGTTTGTTAGCAAATTACCGTCTGCATCTTTTACGGTAAGTACAAAATTATCTTTACGGATCTGTTCAATACGCTGATCGGCATTTGCGTACCAGTTCACGTCAGACATTCCGGCATTTGTAAGCGAAATATCATCTATATAATATTGACCCACACTGCTGCCGCAGTAAAACATGAGCCGGATATCTGTACCGGTTACCGGACTGATGAAAACCATTTCATATTTTTGCCATTCAGTTGTTACGTCAACCTCTTCCATGGAATACTCTGTGTAGGGGCTGCTGTTTTTAGTAATACCAAATTGCATAGGATGAACAGTATCTGCCCGTGCCCAGAACGATATCAAAATCTCTTCGCCCTGTGTAGTTGAAAAACCACTTTGCGTACATTGTACCCTCCAGATCTTATCGTAATAATTTGTATTCGTAGGGTCTGTTTGCTGTACATCCAGCAAAAGTGCATTATTACCTGAATGAGGATTTTGTGTGGTCACGCTCATCACAGTAGAATAGGATGCGTCAGAATACCATAAAATATAGGGGAAAGTAGCTCCTGTTTCAAAACCGGGATTCGTAATCAGGTTTTGCGCCCAGCTAAGGGTGTGCAAAATAAAAAAGGCTAAAATCAGCGTAAGTTTCTTTTTCATAAAATGAAATTACTCATTTTATGAAAAAGAAACTCTCAATTATTTAATAAAATAGTACAATTCAAAAAATAGTATTAATTGATAATTAATCATTTAAGCAGATTGTAATGCGAACTGATTCTCAACAATCGTTTTTGTATAAATACAAGAAACCAAATCAGAAAATCTATCGTGTAAAGATATTTGTTGAGAAGAAAGGTCTATATTGAAATGCATTTCCACAAAATAAAGGAAGCGGTTAAACTCCTCTTCCGAAAGCTGCAGGTCTGTGTCGAAATGAGCAAAGGCATGAATATCTATCTGTCTAACTAACAAATCATTGTATAGTATAGTCATCAAAATCTGTTTAATACTAGCTTTATACATAACGAATCCATTTAGGTACAATATATAGACAATTAAAATCGCCATTACCCCTATTGATTCTTATAAAATCTATCAATAAATTAAAAAATATTGTTTTTGAGCCCTTATGATGAAAAAATACCTATCCTATATTCAAAGAAAGAACCTCAATAGCCAGGATCTGAACGAAGAAAAAAAGAAGGACTTCAGGAATATTGTCTATTTACAAATGCTGATCATTCTTTCGGCTATGTTATTAAAAGAAACTCTGGCCATTTCCGGAGTAGACCTGAAAATTTCAAATACAATCCGGGATGTTTTGTTTTTAATATTAGGGGGATTATACGTCTTTGTCCTTTGGGATTTATTACGCAATCTCACCCAAAATAATACCTTACTAATCGGGATATTTATTTTAATTATTATCGGTTTGGGAACTGCCTTCTTTACAGTAAATCCCATATATGATTTTTTTGAAACTGAAAACGATAAACGCCCTTATCTGTTCTTTGTGCATTTATCTTTATTCACCGTTGAATCGACGGTTATTTATCATTGTGTCTATGATATTTTCACCGGAAAAAAACTATCTGCTGAAAAAATATGGGGGTCTGCCTGTATCTATTTAATGATCGGAATTTCCTTCGGTAGTATATACGATCTGGTAAACATTGTAAATCCCGGAAGCATGGGCATCCCTTTATCGCAGGGCTTGGAAAGCTACACCGTAAGTATTTATTACAGCATGACCATTATCGGTGGGCACGATGCATTTCTTGAAGCAATACCTTTAATCCAAAATATCGGTATCATTGAAGCCGTTTGGTCTAACTTATTTATTGTATTGCTTGTAGGTAGGTTACTGGGCAAGCCTGATGGCGACGCAAGTGAATAGACTAAGAAGTTTAAAAAGAGAAAGGCCGGTAAATTGTTATACCGGCCTTTCTCTTTTTAAACGCTCAGCTTTCCGCATTAGCTCTTTATTATTTATTACTGTTTCACAACGTAATAGATAATATTTGAGGTATACACGGTAGTATCAACTACTTTAACTTCTACATTAAAATCACTCAGTGTTTTTATAATTGTTTCTGAAGAGATAAAACACAGATTCTGCTCGGTCTGCTTATTGAACTTCAAGAGTTTTGTAGAAAAGAACTCGGTAAGTTTTGTTCCGTTGTGTTTAGATACCTGAGAACAGTCTCCATCCCGTATAATTAAAATCCCCCCGGATTTTAAGCCTTCAAACGTGGACCGAATCAATCTACATTGATTGTCGGCAGATAAATAATGTAAGACATCCAGAATCAGAACGGCATCCGCATCCGTTACCTCTACCTTCATTACATCATTATCCATGAATGTCAAGCGCTCGTTTTTCAAATACGAATGATTTGCTACCTGTATTTTTTCTTCATCATAATCAACACCAATAATGGTTCTTTCATCGGATTGAAGCATTAAATAATAATCCAGAAAACCATACCCGCAGCCCAAATCATAGATCTTACCTTTGGCTGGCAACAAATCATTAAAGCCCTGATATGAATTTTCCAGACCAACCTTAATTCTGAAATACCATTCTAAAATAGGTCCTTTGTATATGTAAGAAGAAAGAATTCTATTAAAGAATGTTGCCATTGGCTGTGAAGCATGGAGTTTTTTGTCCCCCTCGGTATAGACTGCATGAATCTTTTCCGGTGTTGATTCCTGTACCGATAAACATGGTAATATCTGTACACGAACAGATCCTTTATTTAAAAACGCATCATTTTTCGCCAGACAATTTTCAGAACCGGCAATCAATATTGGAAGAACTTCCGTTGAAACATTTCTCAACGGCAATTCAAAATGTTTAGAATCTTCTTTCATAAACACCACCGGAGAAAATCCGGCTGCAATTGCCGAGCTGATTTCGTGTTCTGTATCCGCAGCAGTGTTCCTACCCAGATCTTGCATAAAGAATATCACCTTTTCAAACCAAGAGTGCATATCCATTTGCGACCGTATCAAAACAATCTTTGAATGCATGGATAATAAAATCAATTGGTTTAAGGCAGATTGATTTGTTGATACGATAAGCAAGGCCTTGTCATTAATATCTCTGGTTAATTCAGGAATATTTTTCTTCATAAAGAAGCTAACAAACAGCGCCACCTTAAAGAATACATGCACGACAGATTTGTATATTCTCCTGCTGCTTTGTGTTGAAATAAAAACACTCAATACAATAAATATTCCTTTAATCAGTGCTGTTATACAAACAAGCAATACGCCTAAAACAATATAAACAACCGTTCTCAGCAAAGTAAGCAATGTAAGCGGTGGTCTGCCCTTTTCCGTTCTATCAGTAATCACCCATTTGAATAATAATGGAATTAATGTGTATGAAATAACTACTACACACGCAATACCAATGATGGATATTACGGCGATTGATTTTAATGCCGGATGTTTGGCAAAAATCAATGCCCCCATGGCTACAATGGTTGTAAAGGCCGAAAGAAATACCGATACTTTATAAGATGGAAGGTTGTCTTTACCTTCTGCATATTTCTTCTGTAATCCGTCTGTAAAGAATATGGAATAATCGTCTCCCAAACCAAATACAAACGTTGAAATAATGATGTTTACAATATTGAAATGAATATCTAAAATCCCCATCAATCCAAGGATCCAGAACCAGCTAACAAGCATTGGAATGAACGAGATCAACGATAATTCCATTCTGCCATAAGAAATCAGCAGGATCATAAATACCAATAAAGATGAAGACATCAGAATCTGATTGAAGTCGTCTTTTACAATCAACAGGAATTTATTGTAGAATAATTGCCTGTCTAAAATTGTCAGTCCTTCAATTTTATTAAACGGAAGATATACATCGCTTGAGATAGCAGAAGGCAGGCGCATGCTGGCGATAACTGCTACTCCGTTGCTATCGGACTGTATGTAGTCTTTCAAAAATACTTGCTGCATGAATGTTCTGTCACTTACATTCATAACCGAATACTCTTTCTTTAATGATTCGAAAAACGGATTAAATGCTTCGGGTTTGAAACCCAATTCAAGTGCATATTTCGAAATATACTGTTCAACCTGAGCAATTTTATCGGGAGTCCAGTAAGCCTTCCAGTAAGCGATTCGTTTTAACTGAATCGAGTCTGATGGCAGCAAGCTGGAAATACCTGCATAGCGATGTACAATGTCTTGTTTCTTTAATGAATCAATTACAACCAGTGCTTCTTCATTTCTATACAATGCCTCAGAAAGATCTTTGCCTTTAAATATTAAGAAAACACTTTTACCTTTTGTTGTGTCATTCTGATAAAGCGCATCTTCAGCCGCCTTCAGCTCTTTAGACATGTAATTGATCTGCGACAGATCGCTGTCAAACGACACACGGTTTGAAAAATAAACGAATACAGCTGTCAGCACCAAAACTACGAGTACAAACCATTTGTTGGTTTCCGGCTTCATGCCGATGAATTTCATTATAAATGATTCAGACTTACGTTCTTTTTCCAGTTGTTCTTCGCCCTGAATCGATGAAAATGATTCTATCAGGTGCGGTAAAAATATCAATGCAAACAGCGACGCTCCGATCAAACACAAGCCTGCAAACAATCCAAAATCACTTAAAATATCAGAGTGTACATACAGTAAACTAAAGAACGCACCAACCGTGGAAATACTACCAATCATCATAGGAACGGCAATATCATTTACTACTGCTTTGATAGATCGCGTATGCTGATAATGCGCGAAGACATGGTAGGAATAATCCAACGCGATACCTATAATAACAGAGCCTGCTCCTATAGCTATAGCAGAGATAGCGCCCTGAATAAAATAAACCATACTGAGCGAAAAGAGCCCTCCGAAAATAATCGGAGAAATCATTAAAAAGGGTAACGACCAGCTTCTGTAAAACAAGTAGAGAAATACCAGAATAAACAACAAGGCTACCGTTGCAATAATTTTAATATCCTTTTCAATCTGACGGGCATTGGATACTGCAACAGCAGCGGCACCAAAATAGGTTACATTAAATTCCTTATACGATGCCCGTGACTTTTCAACTGTTTGATCTAAGAGATCAACCAAAGGTCCGTTGAGATTGGTTTTATTCGGTGCATGTTTCGGTGTTATAAATAGTACTAACGTTTTTTTATTTTTTCTGAAGATGTATCCATTATATAATTCATAACTATCTTCTGCCTGCATGCCTTGCAGTTTACTCATAGCAGATGAAGAAACAGACAAAGGATCTTTTAAAATATATTGCTTTAATATTAAACTTGCCGGTGAAACCAATTTGTGATAGTCGCGCTCAATATTTTCTTTTACTCCTGCTTCTGTTGTTATAGTGTCTATGCGCTTGTAATCTTCCGGAGTAAGATAAATCGGCAGATTATTATACAGCAAATCATATATACCGGCGATTCGTTCTTCATCAATGCTATAGCGCACATCTGTAATCAATGATTTGGTTTCAGCCTGTGCATTCAATTCTGTCACAAATTTTTCGGCACACGCAATCAGCGAATCTTCCATGCCAACACTGTCGGCATTGAAGCTCACAATAATTTTATCTAAGATTCGGATATTCTGAATGGCTGATTTATATCCCTCTGTTTCCTTATCATCCGGAATCATTTTAGTAATATCTTCCTGCAAAGAAATTCGGGAGGCAAAGTATCCAAGTATGAGAAATAAACTAATAAGTACAGAATAAAAAACAGCTTTTCTGGCTTTGAAAAATTCGTACAGCACTACTACAATTCTATTCATGTATGTAATTATTTTTTATTCGAAAATTTAGCAGCTATAGCAAGACCTCCATACGAAAGCAGGAATACACTTAAACCGGAAAGTATGGCTAATATAAAACTGCCGTATAAATATGGATACAAATAATTCCATACATCACTCAAACTAAGATCTGTTGAAAAAATAAGTTCTGTTGGTTTATTTAATAATACGGCACCCAAATAATAGCTTCCATAAAGTATAAACGGAATAAGCGGAGGAATACTGATATTTGAAAAGATCGCAACAATTACTTTATTCAATTTCAGCAGGTGTGCCAGGCCAATTGCCAGCCAGATCTGATAGCCCCAAAAAGGGGTAATGCCCATAAATACACCAAAACCCATAGACAGAGACTTTTTAAGAACTGAATCCGGACTTCCTATCGTATGTGCGTGGAGTTTTTTTTTACTATCCTTAAAGGAAAAGTTTTTAATCAGGCGAATTGGTGTAAACCAAAAAGCGGCAGACAGGACAAATACGATGTTTAACAATGTAATTCTTGTAACATCTTTGAACGGTCTGAAGTGTGTGACCCGTTCTTCTGCCGGCGGATAAAATACTTTAATCGGAATAGATCGTACATCAACACCATTCCAAAACGAGCGCACCATTACTTCAATTTCAAATTCGTATTTACGCGTTATGAAGTGAATGCTGTTGATTGGACTTAATGGATATAAACGGTAACCTGATTGTGTATCTGAAAGCTTAATACCTGTAACAACCCAAAACCAAAAGCTTGAAGCACGATTTCCAAAGGTACTCTTTCCCGGCACATTTGGCTGATCCATATTACGTGCACCTATGATAATTGCATTGGGATGCTGTTCTATCTCATCAATAAATAAATGTAGATCATCCGGGTAATGCTGTCCGTCTGAATCTATAGAAATCGCATATTTATAACCTTTTTCAAATGCGGCCTTAAAACCTGTGCGTAGCGCCATGCCCTTACCCATATTCTTCGGATGTTTCACAACCAATAAATCAGGATATTCTTCTAAAATAGCAGCGGTCTTATCTGTAGAACCATCGTTTACAATAACAATATTAGATGTATACTCTAATACTCCATTAATAACTTCTGCAATAGAAGCGGCGTTGTTATATGTTGGTATAAGTACACAACATTTATGATGTATGAACTTATGATGTAGCGTTAAATGCTCCATTTAATTTAAAATAAATAAGCTGCCTGAATATTTCAACAAAAAGCGATCGCTGCTTTTTAGATTAGCCTGAAAAACAATGCGTGTTTCGGACTTTTCTTTAATCACAATTTCCGCATCAAGGATGTTCGATTCAACCGGGTTCAACATAGATAAAAACTTAATCATATCTGCCTTATCTATACGGGTTCTCAAAAGGTACGCCGATTCAATCAATTCCTTTATGCATTGCACCATGCAAACTCCCGGCAAAACCGGCACTTCAGGAAAATGTCCCTTAAATATGTCGTGTGCAGCATCAATTTCCAGACCTGCACGAATAACACCTGCGTCTATCTGTTGACTTAGTACACGATATAAATTATTTACAAGCATTTATTCAGCAAATGAAATTGCGGTTAAATCAATTTTTAAATCAAAGTTTATATGCTCCACAAAAACTTTTCCTGGCAACGAATTTTCAAATGAGGCATATCTAATCTCAAATTTACTCTTAAATTTCGAACCATACACGTATGTTACGACCAAAGGCTCATTATCTTTAGATAATTCAGCAAAAATATATGCATCCTGATAGTTGAAGCGAGCTGTTTTTTGTGCTGTATTTGACTTTACTATTGACGGATTAGACAGCTGGTTACGATTAAACAACACCACCCAACGGATATCCTCTACAATAGTGTTCATTACAGGTTTAGAATTGAGTTGTGAAATACAACGTACCAACTGGTACGAATCATGGGTAACAAGTACATCAAAAAATGACACACCCATTTCTGTAAAAAAGGAAACTTTAAGGGTATCATCACCCTGTTTTTTAATGGCCAATATACCACTCAATGCTTTGCCATACGTTGTAATACTGGTTTTGAAATAATGTATTGAATCTTTTTTGAAAAAATCAGAACGAATCGTCTGATCAAAATTCCCCGTAACTTCCGCATGCCTGTAGGTATGCTTTGAACAGGAAGCAGCCAAAATGAACAGAAAACAACTATATACTATTTTATTGAACCAGGAATTCTTCATCCTTCAAAGGAGTATTGTACACGCGATTGACGAACGAAATTAAGGTATAATCTCCGGATTTTTCAGTCATTTCTACTTTTACCACCCCAAAATCTGCTTTAGCTACATAAACATTTACTTTGCTTACATAATCTTTCATTGCCGCATCAATGGGGGTCATTTCCATTAAGTAGTTTTTACTGTTCTCTTTGAAAACAATCGAAAAATCCTTGCTATCCAGTACATTTCCCTGCACCGCTTTAATCATCAAATCATTTACGTATTTGAATAGCTTATTAGACTTGGAATCATATTTATTTACTTTTCCGTTATCTTTAATAATGACCTTTCCTTTGTATAAAGACATGATGTATTGAAACGGTGTGGTATATTCCAGTTTCATCATATCCGGTTTTTTGTACTTCATGTTGCCTTTTGAAATTACTTTCTGTGCCATGAAGCTTAAACTTTTTTCCTGCACAAAATCACATTTCAAAGAAGTGATGGTTTGATTCTTCTGATTGAGCTTCGTTTTAAAACCTGGAATATCTTTCATTGCTGTATAAGCGTCATTCTGCTCAATCATTGAGCTGCATACAACAACCAGAACAACTATACTTACGAAAGCGGCAATCTTTTTCATTTTTTATTTTTAAATCTCAAATGGAGAACTTACTTCAAAAATAAAACCCTTATTACTGGCAAACAACAAAAAGTCGGTCAAAATAGCCGGTGTTAATGCATTTGTATCATGAAACAAAACAATGTCGCCCTTTTTCAAATCAGGTGTGATACGTTTTAACACTTCTTCTTTTGTTTTACTTACCGTATCAAACGAACGCCTGTTCCATCCCACGACCTTCATGTTCAACGCAGACACAGCCCTTGCAATATTGGGATTAGTTACACCAAAGGGCGGACGGTATAATTTCAGCGACGAACCCACCAGTTTGATGATTGTTTCTTCGGTCTGAAGAATTTCAGCTTTAACTTTTTCCGTTGAATAGGTTCCAATAAAATTGGAATGATTGTAACTGTGATTTGCAATAAGATGCCCTTCTGCAACGATTTGTTTTACAATATCCGGGTAACGATCCATATTTTTACCGATGCAAAAAAAGATTGCCTTTGCATGTGCTTGCCTTAATATTGTCAATATCTGCGGCGTAATCTCCGGATGCGGACCATCATCAAAGGTAATCAGAATAGTATTTTTAGAAGCGTGTGGAAGAGATGAAACAGATGGAAGAAAAATTTCAGCACGCATTCTGAAAGCCCCGACTATAACATATATAAGCCAGACTAACGCAATGGATAAATAGAATATCGGATAAATCTTCTGAACATAAAAGAAATAAAGAATTGCTGCGACAGAAATTCCCCAGAAGAAATACTTAAGTGTGTTATACTTCAACATCTGTCAGTAAACAGAAAGAATGGTATTTACCTCGAAATTGATTGTAAACAACAATGCGTTTTGGTGCACGGTGCCCTTTATCAGATATTATACATGAAGGTTCAATTTTCCCAGAACGGATCATCTGTGCTCCCAGCCAATAAGCAAAAGAGGAAGCAGTAAAAGACTCTCCAAACAAATGTTTGTAAACAACCTGCGTTGATTGGGCAAACAAATGCCGCACCGGTTCATAATATACATCACTGGCTTCGTCACCGTTCATTCCTAAAATAAGAACATCAATATCGGAAACGGTAAGACGAGCTTCTTCCAGAAAATTTTCGAACTCTTTTTCAATTGTTGTTTCTTCAGGCAGTATATAAATCAGCTTGAATGCTTTAATTGCAGCAAGCGAAGTATTCTTCTTTTCAGAAGAAATCATCATACTTACTACACCCTCGCCTATTGTTACAGGTAATGATGTATTTTGCGAGATGGATTCAGATCGATCCCATAACTGCATGCGCTTTATAATAGCATGTACGGAAGGTATTACCTCATCAGCAGCGTTTACCAATACATGCTTACAGCTATTATCCTGCAACATTAACAAACCATCAAGCAAAGATGATTCAAAAGAAAAATATCTGTTTGAATAGGTATAATTCGGATAATAGCACGTAATCATCATGGCTATCTGTCCGCTGATTGTATTATGTGTCGATTGAATGAATGCGGTTGGCGAAAGCATCGATTCATTGTTTTCGATCAAGGCGCTCAAAAACTTTTCTGTATCTTCCAGGCAGCCCAATCCGGTACCGGTTATAATTGCTTCCGGCATCACACCATCAGCCATGGCAATACTTTTCTGTGCAGCAACCAACGACATTTTAATCAATCTTCCAAAACGTCTGCTAGCCGTAGGGTTCAGGTATTGCTTATATTCGGGATCAATTACTTTTCTATACGATGCATTTACATCTTGAATATTTCCTTCTAAAAATGTTTCATCGAACGTATGTTGCGCTGAAACACCTGATAATCCATTGATATATACGTTTTGGATCAACATGCCGAAATAACCAGAGATGAATTGTTACCGCCAAACCCAAACGAGTTCGACAAAATATGTTTGATATTTTTATTCGATTGAAGTGTTGTTACAGGAATAATGCCTGTCTCTTCAATCGGATCGTTAAAGTTTTTATTCGGATATATCCAGCCATGCTGAATGGCTAATACAGACATTACCGCTTCAATGCCGCCCGCTGCTGCTAAGGTATGGCCCGTCATAGCTTTAGTAGAACTTACCGGAGGCAGCTGCTCTGTAAAGATGCGCTGCAGTGCCACACTCTCCGACATGTCGTTGTTTTGCGTACCGGTACCATGTGCATTAATGTAATCAATCTCGGAAGGTTTGTAGCCACTAACATTAATTGCCTGCATCATGGCCAAGTAAGCACCTTCTCCGTTTGGTGAAGATGCTGTCTGGTGATAGGCGTCACAAGCATTCCCATATCCCGATAAAACAGCTAATGGTTTTACGCCTCTGCGCTTAACAGAAGCTTCTGATTCCAACACAAAATACCCGGCGGCTTCGCCTAAGTTTAAACCTTTTCTGTTTTTATCAAACGGCTTACAAGGCTCATCCGATAAGATCATTAACGAATTAAATCCATTGATGGTAAACTTACAGATTGCATCCGAGCCGCCTGCAACCACAACATCACACAGGCCGGCTTTAATAAGGCGTGCTGCATGTATCATAGCATTGGCTGCCGAAGAACATGCCGTGCTGATGGTGGTAATGTATTGTTGAATATGGAGCAATGCGGCCATCTGTTCGGCAGCATCACCGCAATCGTGTGTCAGCGCAAATTTCAAATTCCCTTTAGACGAAGACTGCATAAAGTCTGCGTAAAAAAACTCCCCCTTATCCATTCCCCCGGCACTGGTAGAATTTACTAATCCGGCAGACTTACATTCTTCAGGTTTCAGACCTGCCATACGCACCGCTTCTGATGCTGCAAGCATGCCTAGTAAAGCTGTTCTGGAATAAACCTGCCTGGAAGGTAATCCGGGAATTCTGTTTTTTAATTCCTGATCACTTAATTGGATTTGTGCCGTAGGTAACGTACGCGCAAGAATTGAATCAAGTCTTGTTTGAGAAGATACACCTGTTTTAGATTTAATAATGGAATCTGTTAATTCCTGAACAGTAAGACCAATGGAAGAAACAGAACCAATACCTGTAATCAGTACACGTGCGGACATCTACGTTAGTTATTGTTGTTGCTGTTGTTGTTGTCTTGAGTAAATAAATTCTGCCATTGATTGAACAGAGAAAAATACTGATTTACCCTCTTCTGCACCATTTACTTTAATACCGTATTTTTTTTGAAGCAAAACAATTAATTCCAATACATCAATAGAGTCAAGGCCCAAACCATCTACAAACAATGGTGCGTTATCCTTTATATCTTCGGGTTTGATATCTTGAAGGTTTAATTGTGAAATAATTTCTTTTTTTAATTCGGTAATTAAGTTATTCATACTACTGATATAATAATTCTATTTGTTTTGAACTGAATATTGATGAATGCATTTCAGTTTGCTGAGCCTCCTCTACAAACACTAATAATACATCCGGTTTTCCTTGTGTACAATCTACCCAACCTACAATGGCAGAACGGATACTCTTTTTGTCAAATAAATCGGACACATAGTTCTCCAATAAATCCGATTGGAGTGTTTCGGAGAGGAAAAACATGTTTTCCCCTTTAATTTTATACTTTATACAAATCTCACCCATAACAATGTTTGAGAGCGTATATACAAATATAGCAGGACTAGGGAAAAAATTCTCCTTATTGTTGATAGTTTTCTGAAATTCGGCATCCGTATCTAAAGATCCCGATGCATTTGACAATATGATACCTACTTCATTTTCACCATATTTTGCTCTTAAATCATATCCTTTAAACATGAATTCCATTGCCAGAATGCCATATTTGGAGAGTTGATCCATTTTAAAAAATTTAGGATAATCAATTGCAGCATATTTATACAACTCCATGAAGTCATTTTTAAGCTGTTCATTGAGGCTATCTGATTGTATATGAATACAATCAGATTTAGAGGAATCTACTTTAATGCGACAGAACCGGGAAATGATGTATGTCATTTTTGTGCTTTTAAAATAAGTGCCGTATTCCCTCCGCCAAAACCTGAGGCTGTTTTTAGTCCAATACCTAATTTTTGAACAGTTGCTCTGGTTGTAATATTTAAAGGAATGCTGGTACCAACTTCTGAATAACCGATGGATGGTATCAGTTTGTTCTGCTTTATACTGTTTGCTAAATAAATAGTTTCGATAATACCGGCTGCCCCCAGTGTATGTCCGATATTTCCTTTAATACTATAGACCGGTGCATGCGTAACGCCGGCAGTCTGGAAGGCCAGCGACTCCATTTCGTCATTATACATAGTAGCTGTACCATGCGCCGCAATAACATCTATTGCAGATGCTTCTACTCCTGCTTCATGCATAGCACCTATAATGGCTGAAGATAAACCTTCGCCTGTTCTGGAAGGACCGGATAAATGGTTTGCATCATTTGAAGACACAATCGATAAAATTTCCACAGCTTCTTCTTCTTCAGGTTTAACGGAAGAGAGAATCAATGTGCCGCAGCCCTCACCAAGAGTAAGTCCTGAACGATTTTTATCAAAAGGTTTACAAGCAAAAGGACTCAGAGCCTGGAACGAATGAAAACCTGACAATATAAATTCAGAAAAACAATCAGCCCCTGTTACGATGGCATACTTATATTGGCCTCTCTGTAGTATTTGATGTGCGTACTGTATTGCCTGCAAACCCGAAATACATGCATTAGAAACAATAATCGGTTTGTTGGGGTTATTGAAATAGTTTATAACAGCATCTGCCATTACTCCAATACGCAAGCGATTGGGATCAAATAATGGATCAGCTAAATATTCTACATTCCCTTTCGTAGATGCAAAAACAAATACTACATCAGATTGATTTAAATCAAAAGGGAGATCTTCTATCGCCTGCTCAACTGAAGCAATAAACAAGCGTTCTATTTTTGTATACGTATCTGCATTTTTTTTTGTCGGAAACGGATAGCCTTCATCAAATTTTGATGCATAAAAATTACCAATCTGAGAATGGTGATAGTTTTTTATTGCGGAGTTCCCAGAAAATAAATTTTCCATATTCTCTGCTGTTGAAGCACCTAAAGGTGTAACCACAGAATCGGCAAGTATATAAACTGGATTTTTCACGTTAGACCAAACCATTTCTTTTTTTCCACTCAAGTAAAAAGGGTGGAACCGTTAAACTCAATTCATTATTCGAATCAAGAAATACCTGAATCGTTTCACCTGTAGCAATAATTTCTTGTGTGTCCTTATTTCTTATTACGAAAGTAAATATAAGCTTTGCAGCATCTGAATCTACATACGTTGCTTTAACAACAGCTGTGTCTCCATATTTTAAAGAACGCTTATAGTCACAGGTTACTTTCACAATAGGAATAGAGTAACCTGCCTTATGTACATCCAGATAGCCAACACCATATTTCAAACCAAAAGCTTCACGGGCATCTTCAAAATAACGTACATAATGTCCGTGCCAAACAATCAGCAAAGAGTCAACTTCACTAAACCGTACCGGAACTTCCACTTCGTGCGTTAATGTACCCATTACTTACTTTTTCAAAACAATTTTCATTTCACAACTCAATACGGGTTTTCCATCTACAAAGCTCTCTCCTTTTATTAACGTCATATCAAAGATTTCTTCCAATACTTCAACATGCGTTTGCAAGAGGTCGCCTACTTTAGGCAAATATTCAACCGTTAAGTTTTTAACCGCTCCGATAAAACCCACCGGAACCTGTTCGTTATTGATGGCACATGTATAACCCACACCAGCCGCCGCCGTCTGGGCAATATTCTCTATCAAGCCGGCTTCATGCAGAACACCATCCTGCACAAACAAACCATCAGCTTGTACCAATAGTTCTGTTTCGGTTGTTTTTTCTGTTACATGCACCAAAGCCCCGATCATAACAATCGGTGCTCGTTGCGGAATGTAACGCAACACATCTGTATCGGGCAGGTTGGCAACCATCGTTATTTCTTTTTACAAACTAATACCGTATGGCTGATGCCTACATTATTAATATCTTCTTCGATCACAAAGCCTGCTTTTTCTACACAGCGTATAAATACTTCGGAATGATACATCTGGCTGTTGCCATTGGCTATACAGGTAAAATAAAGCGACGTTTGCTGCAAACAGAATGATGCTGCTTCAAATTTTTGTCTGTCCCAGAATGTTTCCATGATGATTAATTTACCATCGGCATTCAAAGCAGATAATGCTTTTTTCAAAATACTCACAATCTCATCCTCTGAAAAACAATCCAGGAACTGACTCATCCATACAATGTCGTACCCAACCGGCAACGTTGATTCTGGTTTTAATATATCTAATGGATGAAATGAAATTCTTTTGCCTTCTTCATACTTGCTAATGTTTTCTTTTGCCATTCCGATTTGCTGAGGCAAATCAGCAATCGTCATTTGTACATCTTTATTGTGGTGTACACAACTCAAAGACCATTTACCTGTATTACCTCCAACATCCAATATTTTAGCCGGATTGAATTTGAATACAATCGGTAAAACTCTGCTGAATGAATCATCTGAATAAAAATGATCGAATGCCAGCCAGCTTTGTTTTTCTTTTTCAGGAAGCTCAGATAAGGCCTGATAAAACGTTTCGTACTGCTCTCCGATTACTTTCAAACCTTTTGGTTTACCTGTCTCAATCGATTCCTTTAAATGAAAGAAGCCCTGATAGTTAATATCCTGAACAAAATCCATATTGGCAATCGTCATCGGGTCATTCAAAATATAATAACCTACACGTGTAATCGAATATTTTCCGTCGTTAAAAATCAGCAAGCCCATACCCAGACCTGCTTCTACAAGGACTCTAACTCCATAATTTGATAGTGTTAGCTGTGCAACAATATCTTCCTGACTAATACCCGACGTACCTGCATCTTCAATAATTTTCAGAATACCTAAATCTCGTAAGGCCATTGAAGCCTGGAATACAAAAGGTGCAAAAGCAATTTTTTGTGCTTCAAATTTTGCATCTACTGCGGAATATTTTTCTTCCTGATAGAACCTCATTGAGGATCTTGTTTCTTTTGTTTGCATCGTATTACTTTCCTGTTTGCCAAAAATTATAATAATTGAACCATTGATATGGATACTTTTTAATATTTTTTTCTATCAACTGAACAAAAACGCTTAATGCTGCTTTCAATTGTTCTGCTTGTTTATGTTTATCCCGGTCCAGTGCATAAACTGTTCCTTTTGTTGCACTAAAATAGTAATGCGTTGAACGTTCTTTCATTGCAAATACAAATGAAACAGGAACATTATATTTTGATGCCATCAACAACGGTCCGCATGGTAAACATGCATTTTCTCCTAAAAACGGAACCTCGATAACGCGCGAACCCGGCAGAAAACGATCGCCATGCATACACACCAATTCTTTGCGTTCAAAAGCATCGTTAATGGCATATAAGTGTGATAAATCTTCTTTTATAGCAATCACATTTATATTCTTTTCTCCTTTAACACGATCTAAGTATTCTTTCACTTTTTCATGTTCGCCTTCAAACATAACAATGTTAATTTTTGCTTTTACGCGATACAGCAAATGTCCCGCAATCTCCCAGTTTCCCAGGTGCGCGCTGATCAATAATCCTCCCGTTCCTTCATCAACCATGCGGATCAGATTTTCCTCTCCATCAAACGTAAAGGTAAACTTGCCATACCCAGCCATTACAATTACTCTGTCAACAAGTGTTTGTCCGAAGATATAGAAGTTTCTGTATACCCCGAAAAAAGCCTTCAGCGGAGAAAATTTCATGCGGACACGCAGAAAAGAATAAATGGATTTCCAGGCTTGATTGTATTGCACGAAAAAATAAAATGCGGCGGGATATAAAACAATATACGTTGGCCAAACACCCAATCTTCTTAATACAAAAACGAAGAATGAATAGCCTGTTTTTGATCCTTTTGATTTACCATCCCAAGCGGCCATGTATATTGAAATTAACGGTTTTTTCAGGTTAGCATAACAACTACTTTACCTAAACGTTTTTTATTTTTTTGAATAAATATTAAAATACAAAATCTCTATGATAGAAAATTTACATCATTAAGAATATAAGCCTCCATTAATAGAAATCACTTCAGCACTGATGTATGAAGCTTTTTTAGATGCCAGAAATGAAACCAAGTCAGCAACTTCTTCAGGCTCACCAAAACGATTCGCAGGAATCTGTGCTTTTGCTTCTTTTTCATTTATATCCTGGGTCATATCAGTTCTGATATATCCCGGAGCAACGGCATTTACTGTAATACCACGCTTCCCAACCTCTTGTGCCAGTGCTTTAGTTGCTCCTATTACACCTGCTTTAGCAGCAGAATAATTCATTTGTCCGGCTACACCTTTCAAACCTGATAAGGAAACTATATTAACGATTCTGCCATAACGGTTAAGCAGCATCTGATTGATCAATACTTTGGTAACGTTGTAAAATCCGGTTAAGTTGATATCAATAACCCCATCCCAATCCTGAGGCTCCATCCACATTAACAGGTTATCATTGCGAATGCCTGCATTGTTGATAAGAACTTCAATAACAGAATCGGTATGCTGCTCTAACCAATCTCCCAGAACTGTATTAACTTCTGCGCGGTTAGACACATCAAATTTAAGTAATGTACCTTCCCAGCCACTATCATTTATTTGAGCAAGTGTTTCTGCTGCTGCCGCATCATTTGATTTATAATTAATCAATACATGATATCCATCTGCTGCAAGTTTAACGGCAATTGCTTTGCCAATACCTCTCGCAGCGCCGGTAACTAATGCGTATTTCTTATTAGAAGACATAATTACTGATTGTGTTGTGGCGCAAGCGTGTATGAGGAAGAAATCCGTAGTTTGGTTAATAACTTCTGAATTTCTTTATATTTCGGTTGATCTTCTGTAAATGGTACAAAGGCTGTATGTATTGTTGCCAGTACAGATGAATTATGAACGGATAGTCTATTTGTAAGATTTAAAATATCAATTGCCTGTGTAATAGACATCAATTCAATAGCCATTACTTGATAAGCATTTTCAATTACTTTGCTACAAATTAAAGCAGAGTTGGTTCCCATGCTTACAATATCCTGATTATCGTTATTATTCGGAATGCTGTGTACATACATCGGGTTTGATAATGTCTGGCATTCAGCTACCGTTGACGTTGCAGTGAATTGCACACCTTGCAAACCAAAGTTTAAACCTAAAACGCCTTTATTCAAAAATGGCGGCAGCATATTATTTAATTTACTGTTCATTAAATAATTCACTTGTCGCTCTGCAAGCATGGCCAGTTTTGTAATGGAAATTTTAACTTTATCCATTTCAAGAGAAATATAATCACCATGGAAATTACCACCATGGAAAATATTATTAGCTTCCTCATCTACCACCGGGTTATCGTTTACCGAATTCACTTCGTTTTCAATAACCTGAGTAGCATAATCTATAGTATCTGCAATAGGACCTACAATCTGAGGTACGCAACGTATTGAATAGTATTCCTGAACTTTATCTTCAAAATACATTTCATCTACTTTCTTATACAAATGCGTAGCTCTTGATTTGATCAGCGTACTTCCTTCTAATCTTCTTCTGATCTCTGCCGCTACAGCACGTTGCCCTGCATGTAGCTTTACTTCGTTCAACTCTGCTGAAAAATAATCATCGTATGATGCAATCAGTTCATTGATTAAAGATGCCGCATTGATGGACCAATCTACAAGATTTTGTGCCTGAATTAAATTCACAACACCTATACCCGTCATGAATGATGTACCATTCATAACTGCGAGTCCTTCTCTGATCTGAATCGTAATGGGTTTTAAGCCTGCTTGTGCAAAAGCTTCGGCAGCATCGCACAGCTTGCCGTTATAATGAACAGATCCTTCACCGATCAAACATTGACCCAGATGAGCCAGCTGCACCAGGTCACCACTGGCACCTACACCACCATGTTCAAAAATAACCGGAGTAATATTATTATTGATTAAATCTCTTAGCAATAATACCAGACTTTCATGTACACCGGACTTACCAATCAAAAAACTATTCAAGCGCACAATCATAGCCGCTTTAACATATATCGGATCAAGCGCATTACCTGTACCTGAACAATGGCTACGAATTAAATTGTATTGTAACGTTTTTCTATCTTCATCGCTCACTCGATACTGAGCCATCGGACCAAAACCTGTATTTATTCCGTAGATAATTTTATCTGTCGAAAAGTCAATTAAAAATTGATGATTTCTTTTAACACGATCAATAGCTTTTTCACTAATCTCAAGAAGTTCATTTGAATATAAAAACCCCTTTAATTGACTTAATGTTAGTATTTGGTCTCCAATTGTTGCCATTAAAATTTTCAATATTACTTTAATCAACAAAAGTAAGGTTTTGTTGGCACATTTGCAGATATTGTGAATAAACAATACCCCTTCTAACGAAAAAAGGGCTTTATTAAGCCCTTAATTTGTATAAAACGATCTTTGCCCGCCAGGTCTATTTACGATTATCCATAAAATCAACCGGCTTCCTGAAATTCAAACTATTCCTGATTTTCTCGATCACTTCAAATTTTTCATACACAACCTCCGGAGTAACGCGAATCTTAGCCTTAAAATGATCTTTAATCAGCTTGTCATTTTCATCACTTTCTTCTTTGCAGGCAACATGTACCCGAATCACATCAAGCCCCAGTTCATTGTGGTACACTTCTGTATAATATGAACGGATACATGAAATTTCATTTAATATTTCGCTCAATGCAGGCGGATAAAGGGTTGTCCCTTTAAATTTTATCATTTGCTTTTTACGGCCAACAATAGGACCGACACGTTTGGTATTTCTACCACACGCACATGGCTGCGTATAAAAACGACATAGATCGCCTGTCTTAAATCGCAGTAATGGCATTGACTCTACGCCAAGTGTAGTAATTACTAATTCACCTATTTCACCTTCTTTAACCGGCTGTTCATTTTCATCAATACATTCGGTGATAATAAGATCATGCAGCTGATGCCCGCCTGTACCTGCTTCACATTCCGTAAAAGCTGTACTCATTTCTGTAGATGCGTATGTAGAATGTAATGAAACCGGCCAGCGCTCTAAAATACGTTTCCCTAAATTATTATAGGTTAAATCTTCGTTTCGGATAGCCTCACCAATACAAATAATTCGTTTTACAGAAGTATCTGCAGCCTTGATTCCATGGGTATCAGCATAATCCAGTAATTTAATAATGAACGAAGGCACGCCGATAAATACCGAAGGCGAAAAACGTTTTATCGTGCTCCATTGCAACTCGGGTGCTCCGGGGCCAACGCGGATAATACCTGCTCCTATTTTTCGCAAGCCCATGTAATAGGCTATACCAGCCATAAAAAGCTTATCCATCGTTGCGGAAAGCTGTACCTTATCGGCAGCGGTCACGCCTGCTATGGAAAGCGATAAGTATTCGTTATGTGCCAAACGATCCAGATCATTTTCAGATAAATGAAATGGAATCGGTTCGCCCAAAGTGCCGGACGTTACTACGGTATCGGCAATCTTTCCTTCTTCAATACATAGCATTTCGGGGTAATATCGATTCAGGTCTTCCTTAGATGTATAAGGAAGTTTAGACAAATCTTCTAATGAATGAATGTCAGAAATATCAACAGCATGCTCTTTAAAAATCCGGCTGTAGTACGGTGATTTCTGAGCTAAATAAACAAGCTGTTTTTTCAGCGCCTCCGTTTGTTTCTGAACGATCTGATCTCCTGTATCAAAAGATATATTCATTTATTCTTTATTAAATAATACAAACGCAATGGCTTGTTGTTTGCTATGAGATAAACTTACCTGAACCTCCGGAATAAACCCTATATTTTCAAGCAGAAATTGCTTTACTAATTTATTCAACATGAAATAAGGTTTTCCGGCTTCGTTGTTCGTAATTTCTATTTCTTTAAGATCAATAGTAAAATTAATGCCTACACCCAATGCTTTCAGGAACGCTTCCTTCGCTGCAAAGCGGGCCGCATAGGATTCATATTTATTCGCCTTCGCTTCACAATAGTTTATTTCATTGTCTGAAAAAACCAGCTCTCTGAAACCTGTAGCAGCATCGATCCGCTGCTGCATACGTTCTATGTCCACAATATCTACACCAATGCCTGTGATCATAAATGCTTATTGCAAGTCTCCGTAAAGGTCACAATTTTATCTCTGTCTTCTTTTCTTGGAATCGTTTTCGATTGTGCTTTTTTCAAATAAGGCAACGCTTTTGCATACGCTTCATGTGCCATATAATATTGTGCAATATGCAAATGTGTATCAAAATATTCCGGATTAGATGCTTCAAATGCCTGCAGCTCCGATTCAGAAAGAGTTGTCTTGAACGAACTTCCTTGCAGCTTTTGAAGAATTACTTTGTAATACACATATTTCTGATAATCGTTTGTAGTTAAAAACGGATCTGCAGGAATAGTTTTGTCTGCTTCATATATTGTTGGTTGTGTGCGAACATCAAAACCTTCTGTCATTATTTTATCAAAATCGTAACACAGGTAAGCGCCCATTTGATAGGGATTTGTAGAGATCCATATACGTTTTTTCTCAGGTTCAAATATAATCGAATGATGTGCTACTAGCTGATTAACTGTATTTTCATTAGACAGGCCTATATTGCTATCGTTCCATCCATATCTGTTGCGCAATATCTCAACCGATGAAGCAGGTGTGAATGTTTTCTCTCTGCTTAACAATTGCTGCAAACGATTGTATCTATGAACCGTTGCGCTCTCACGCATGTGTTTCAGATTCACAGAGTCTTTCATGAAAAAATCGCTCTGAAAATGGTTCGTACTTAATATCTGTTCCTTCGGTGCTGTATACAAAATGGTAGTGTCGGGAGTCTTCTCTATTAAAACAGCTTTGTGATCCAAGGCAGACCCGATCAGAAAAGATTCTGATACAAACGATTTTGATTTTGATGCAATTTTAAAGGCTTCATCAATATTCTTTGCATACTGTAAAATTTCCCTTGAGATAATAGAAACCGGAGTAGCTGTATGAGAAGGCAACACAGAAGGTGCAGCATTTAACGTAACAGTAAGTCCGTATTCATTCATGCCTGAAGTAACGCCTGTAAATCCTCCCCAGGTAATCATCATTAATTTGTATCCGCTATCGGGTTTGATAAACAGAATCATTTTTTCCTTTGCAAAATCATCTCCGGCATAAAAGTCAAAATTCCGTGCTATCAGCAGACTGCTATCCGGTGTGTAACCATTCCATACACCATAGGATGAACAGGCTACCAGATTCATATTTTGCATCGCATGCCCGATATCATGCGCACCATGATAATTCAGCATACGCTGGTATGCCGGTGCTATATAATCGTATTTGGGAGAAGCAAATCTGGATACTCCATAGATTTCCTCTTTATATTCTTCTGAAATGTTTTCATCTAAATCTTTATTCAGCCAGACTACAATCTGTTTTAAAAAAAACTGATAGAAATACGATGAAATCAGGGAATTCAATCGATTGACAAAATAATCTTCCTGCCGAACAACCAATTCCTGAGACAATAATCCATTTACATACCCGCGCTGAAAGGGAGAACCTTCCACATACATTTCGTACAAACCGTACTCATTTTTATGAATCCAGCTTTTACCGGATACCCAACCATCTTTAATCGAATCTCTTTTTATGGTCTTGTAAGAATCTTGATTTAAAACTACGGGCTCTTTTAAGGCAACCATCCATAAAAAAATACCGCATAGAATAGCCAGGAACACCAGAAAAAATGCAAATACCTTAATTATTTTCTTTAAAATTGACTTACTATTCATATTTAGGGTAGATATTGAAATCGAGAAGTATGTATTCCCGAGTAGCAATATACGAATTTGATTACTCGAATGAAAAAATACCTAAATTGCGTCAACGAAGAGCCACCCGTTAAAATAACTTCTATCTTATACAATAATCCTTTATACGAATACACCATGCAAGCTACAGAACCTCAATCTCTAAAAAAACTTTCTAAAACAATACGATACATAGCAGTTGCAGAAGGTGTCTCTTATCTGATATTGCTGACGCTTTCTATTTTGAAAAGAACAACTACAATTGATGTACATCTTGGTATTAAATACGTAGGCATGGCACACGGTTTATTGTTTATACTCTTCATAACAGCCATTTCACTGGGTGTATTCTATCTGAAGTGGAAAGCCGGACGCGCAATCTGGGCGTTCGTTGCTTCGCTTCTGCCTTTTGGAACATTTATATTGGATTGGCAACTAAAAAAAGAAGAAGATCTGATGCAGTAATTACTTTGTTAAAGGACGCTTTTTCTGATTCTTTTTGGGCCGATAAAAATATGTCTGGTATTGAAGGGAAAACATCGGCGACCAATAGGTATACGAACGATTTTTTAATGCTAACGTAACTCCAACATCCAGGCGGCTGTTGGAGTTGCTGATAAACTGAACTGAAAAACGCCCGTCGATATACCCACCGGCTTTTAATTCATTGTATGTATATGGATTGTTCCATGCATACGGTGCAAAATCAATCACCTGTCCATATTGCGATACACGTGCAGCCCCGTATTGCTTGAATGTAAATTCTGAATACAGATTTATATTAATATCGGAATAGGAAGCATATTCTAACGGCCATAGTCTGTACCCTGCTGATACTTCGAGGTACGAAGAATTGCCGGATTGAAACTGAATATCAATGTTACTTTGTTTGTATAACAAGGGATGAATGTATCCCGCGGTTACCGACGCAGCAAATTTTTCATACAGATACGTTGCAATAATGCCCCCTCCATAACCTGAATTATCCGTCATGAGTGTAGGTTCTGCATCGTCATGAGCAACAAACGATTTACAGCCCTGAGCAAAGGCTGCCAAACGCAAATGCTGATGGTATTTATCCAGTGAATAAAACCGATATTTCGAATAAACATTTAATCCTTCTACTGCAAAGCCCGCTGCCGGATATGTTTTAAGATGGTGATTAAAAAAATATTGAAGCACATCGGTCGGAAATTCTTTATAGTGGTGATTTGAGACACCCAATGTAGTCATGACTGTCCATCTGGATGTGATTCCATACATAAACCGCCAATGATAGCTTTCTTTAATTCTGTTAGAGGATTGTTCTTTATACCGGTCGTAAAAAAAACGCGTACCAAAAACCCCTTTCGGCATGGTAGACGCAGGCTCTGCATGTGGAAACAATTCTTGCCCCAACAGTGTTGAACTTACCATAAACAATAATGCCGATACTATTGATTTAATCGACATCAGTAATAGTAATAATGTTTCGTGGAAGTGGGAAAATTGGGTGCCGGAACCGGAATTTTATTCTTCCAGAAAGCATATGTTTTTTTATCCATAAATTTCTTTCCGACAAGAGCATATTGTAAGGTAGAAGCTGAACGCTTATCATTCCCAACATAGAAATAATTATCCATGCACGAAAGTCCGTTTAATAAGTAATTGCCTTTTTCACAAGCCGGGACAAAAAACGAACCAACAGAGAAGCCCGCGTCATACACTGCTTTGGCTAATATATCCCAATCTATTTCCTTTGAAAAGTCAACCAACACCGTTGCTTCATTGTAATTCAAATTCATGCGCACCGACTTTACGAATGACACTTGCACCAATTTTTCTTCCACAGCCTTCGAACAGCTCGAACAAGTTAATCCATTGACATATATTCGAACCGTATCGATCTGAGCCAATAAAGGGAAATAGACGGTAGCTAAAATAACAAGTCCTGCTGCTTTTATTACTTTACTCATTCTATAAGGATAAGGGGAACATTGGCCATTCAATGCATTATACTGAACGGATATAAATGAAAATTATTATCGGGTTAAAATCACATAATCCTTCAGCACCTGCTTGAGGAACTCTATTTTCTTTTTAGGTTCATCAATTCCCATCCTGGATGCCACTTGTTTACTGAGCGACAATACCACCTCGGTATGTGCATCATTTTTATATTTCTGATAACGGTCTATCGTATTTTTCAATACCAGCATCTGTTCCTCTGTAAATTGCGTTGCCTGCGGATAAACAGGTTCATATCCTTCAGCACTTTTCTTTTTAAGAACATTATCCAGACTAATTACATACGTAGGCTTTGTTTTAATAACTACCGTATTGGCAACCAGATCACCTAACCGCTGATGATTTTTAGTAATGGTAACCATAATACTTGCCAGACTGCCAAAGCTAAAAACAATATCTACACTTCTGAACGCCCATCGGGTAAGAAAATCATTCAATCGGGCCTCCTGCCCATCCAACCGTACAACCTGCATGCCAAGTGCCATTTTACCAATGGACCTGCCATTATTAAATACCTCAAAAGCAAGACTATAGAATACAACAATCGGAACTAACAAAAGAAACAAGACAATATCACTCTTAGTAATCATATACACCACAGTCGACACAATACCTGAAAAGACCGATACAACAATCATATCTAATATGCAACCAATTATCCGATCCCGAAGTGAGGCAGCTTCATAATCAATGGCAACATTTTGTGTGGTTTGAATCTCTATGTTTGACATAAAAAATGTATCTTTATGTTATATAAATTTTGTGCTTTTAAAATGTTTTTCTACTATTGGTACTTCCTTATATTATTCAAGGAAAGATCAAAGTGGTTGTTTTGTTGGATGAATTTACTTGTTTTTAAATGAAAGAATCACTTTTTATTAAGCAAAATAAACAAAAGTGGAAAGATTTAGAAAAGCATTTAGCTTCAGATCAAAAAGATCCTGATAAGTTAAGTGATTTATACATTCAAATCAGTGATGATTTATCTTATGCCCGTACATTCTACCCAAATAGATCCGTACGTTTATATTTAAATAACTTAGCCCAACAGGTATATTCCAATATATATAAGAGCCGCCGTTCGCGCTGGTCTGATTTTGTTTTTTTCTGGAAAGAAGAATTGCCAAAAATCGTTTGGGATTCGAAAAAAGAATTATCCATTAGCTTCTTTGTTTTTATTCTAGCGGTATCCATTGGTGTATTTTCAGCCATTCAGGATCCCGGCTTTGTTCGGGTCATTCTGGGGGATGAATATGTAGATATGACCTTGCAGAATATTAAGAATGGTGATCCCATGGCTGTTTACAAAGCTTCCAAGAATACCGATATGTTTATGGGCATCACACTTAATAACGTACGGATCGATTTCATGACCTTTGCAAGTGGATTGTTTTTAGGAATCGGATCTATACTCATTATGTTTTATAATGGTATTATGGTTGGAGTTTTTCAATTTTTCTTTGTACAACAGGATCTCTTTATTGAATCGGCTTTAACTATATGGCTTCACGGCACCCTTGAAATGTCAGGTATGGTGCTGGCCGGAGCAGCAGGGATCAGGCTAGGCAGTGGTCTTGTATTTCCGGGAAGTTATTCACGGCTACAAGCTTTTCAACGTTCGGCCATGAATGGGTTTAAATTATTGATGGGTACAGTACCTATCACTATTTTTGCAGCCATCATTGAAAGTTTTTTAACCCGTTATACTCAAACACCAGATAGTATTCGCTTTATACTTATTCTGCTTTCTCTGTTATTTATCATCACCTACTTTATTATCTATCCTTACATAAAAAGTAAAAAGGGATTTTCGGAAGCAATCAAACAAACTAAAGTTATTGGCAATGATTTTACAACACCCAATACTGAACAGATACTGACACACACGGAATTAATACGCAGTTCTTTCTCTATGTTTCATCATTATTTTTTTTCGCATGCAAAAACAACATTTACCCTCTTGCTTTTATCTATAGGTATCATAAGCATTTCCCTGCATAATTTTCTGCCGGAATATATCGATTATACGCAATGGTTTTTCTTTACATTTTTTTTCGAATTAGAATTACCTGTATATGTACATGCACTGCATGTATTTAATCTTTCTGTTTTATTATTTTTTGTAGGATTCAATATTCATGAAATGACTGCTTCGGATAATCTTAAACTACTTACATTCGGTTTACAAAATTATTATAAAGCATTGATTACAGCCTTGCTTATCTATCCTATTGTATGGATTCCCAGCACAATACTCGTTCTTATTGCGTTTGCTCTAATCACACCACCGTTACTAATAATCTACAGCGTATCTATAACAGAAAAATCAAATTACTGGCGTGCCATTTCTATCGGCATCGACTATATGTCTAAACAATACATGAACGTTGTCGGCTTATTTATTCTATTAAGCGGCTGTATGGCATTGTATTACTTATTTATTGAATCACCCATCACCTACTTTCTTATACAATTTATTTTCTTCAATTTTGAAGTCGATGCTGAATCGCTCAGGTGGATGTATATTATATTGGATGTTCTTTTTTACTACGGTGGATTTTTTTATTTATTACCACTTTGCATGTATGGAACCATGTGGAACGCATTCGGATTAAAAGAAATTAAGTATGCACAAGGTCTTACTTCTAAAATGAACTCAATCTGGAAATAAGATGATGCATAAAATAATAATTCTGTTTGTTTTTTTTATGCTCTGCCTGAACAGTGTATCAAACGCTGCGTTACCTCAAAAAAATTATCCGGAAAATTCTCTGAATGAGAAAAAGTGGGAAGAAATTTCGTCGGGCTTAGACTATTCAGAAGAAAAAAAGAAAGAAGAAGAAGAAAAGAAAAAAGAAAAGAAAATCGCTCCTCAACAACCTATATCATGGAATTTTGGTGCATTGGGTCCCATCCTGAAAATAATAGGTTTCATAATTATCATAGCGGTTATTGCCTTTTTAATTGCGAAACTTATCCCTGCTCTCTTATATAAAAATGCACGTGTTTCTAAGTCACCCATTGAAATAGAATCAGAAGAAAATTTAGAGGAGGAAAATATATCTGAATGGCCTTTACAGCAGCTCCTCAATAAATATGTTTCAGACGGAGATATGCGGAATGCAATCCGGGTGTACTATCTTATGTCGCTGCAGTTATTACATTTGAATGGCTATATAAAATGGGAAAAGGATAAGACAAACAGCAAATATGTATTAGAATTTTCATCAGACCCACGCATTCAGGACTTTTCAAACCTGACCCGTTTTTACGAAACTACGTGGTATGGTACTTTCATTCCAGATGAAGCTTTTTTTGCTGTAGCAAAAAGCCAGTTTACATTGTTTAACAATCAATTCACTAAGCCTGATGAAAAATAAATCAACAACGGCTTGGATTGTAATAGGTGTAGTACTTGCAATAGTAGCTATTATTGTATTAGTCGTAATCTATTCCAAAAAAGATATCAACTGGCAGGAACACTACTCAAAAAATTCCAAAGATCCCTACGGTTTGTTTTTAATAAAAGAATTATTGAAAGACGAATACGGGGAGAATACTGAAATCATTGTTAAGGCTTTACATAAGGACCTTCCTACTGATACGAATGAAACCGGAAACAATTATCTATTTATAGGTTCTCAACTTTACCTGAACAATATAGATCAGAAAGCATTGTTCACTTTTATTGAAAACGGAAATACTGCTTTTATTGCAACCAAAGAACTGCCTTATTCTATCAGCTATTTATTAAAGCAAGGCGGCACCTTTGTATATGATTCTATTGAACATTCAATCATATATCCGATACAAACAACTTCGTATCTTATCCCGGACACCACTTACATTGAAAGCAATCACCTCGATAGTCAATATACAGACACAGAAAGCGGATACCCGGATAGTTTATATGCTGATCCGGAAAATTATTCTGCAAATCCGCCAGTTGAAGAACAGCAGGAAGATTTTTTCGAGGAAGATTATACTGCAGATTCGGCTGCTGTAGTGGAAGTTGACAGCATTGTAGCAGATAGCAACATTGCAGGGCTTTCATATATAGATGATAAAGAAGTTCAGATATCTCTTTTCAAACCATTAGCCAACAGCCCTAAAGAATATGTTTATAAAAATCCCAAAGTCACTGTAAACAATGATACCATTCCATATCACTGGTTAGGAATATATGGCGACAGCCAGCTTCATGCAAGCTGTATTGTTTTATCAAAGCTTTGCAGCACCAATAGAGATTCTATGAATACATTAATAGGTATTCCTTATGGAAAAGGTATGTTGTACGTATATACAACGCCAATGCTGTTTACCAATTTCCAACTGAAAGAATCTAAGGGGTTCAATCATGCAAGAGAAATTCTTTCCGTTTTATCTCCGGGAAAGTTATATTGGGATGAGGTAAGCGGCTTGCAAAACGACAATGCAGACGGGCCCGAAAGTCCCAGAGCATATTTAAAATATATTTTATCTAAAGAAGCACTGCGCTGGGCATGGTATCTTTTGATCGCTGCAACAATTATTTATATCTTATTCGAAAGCAAGAGAAAACAACGGATTATACCGGTTACAGAAACAGTAACCAATACAAGTATTGAATATGTACACACAACAGGACGCTTATATGCGCAAATAGGAAATCACAGAAAGCTGATACAATTAAACATGCGTTTATTTTTATCTTCTATTCAACAAAAGTACGGTATTAGTGTAAATTTAGACGATACAGATTCTATTCAATGGCTGGCTGCAAAATCAGGTATACCGGCTGAACGTTACGAAGCATTACAAGTTGAGTACAAAAGAATAACGATCCCCGGCCACGATATCAAAACCAAAGACCTTCATACATTTTATAAAAACATGCAATTCATCTATCAAAAACTACATAACTAATGGAAGATACATTTTCGTTCACACCAGATGATTCATACAACAAGCTAAACAACATGGTTTTGCGTGTAAAGAATGAAATACATAAAGTAATAATCGGTCAGGATGAAATGATTGATTTGATGCTGGCCGGTATTTTTTCAGGCGGACATGTATTGCTTGAAGGAGTTCCCGGAATAGCTAAGACGGCTACAGCTAAAACACTGGCTAAAACACTTTCTGTACATTTTAATCGCATTCAATTCACACCCGATTTGATGCCTACAGATGTTATCGGTACAACCATTTTCAATGTTAAAAACTCAGAATTTCAATTTAATAAAGGTCCGATCTTTTCAAACATCGTTCTGATTGATGAAATTAACCGGTCGCCAGCCAAAACTCAGGCCGCATTATTTGAAGTAATGGAGGAAAAACAAATTACGGTTGACGGCATTACTCATTTACTTCAGTTTCCATTCTTTGTTATTGCTACCCAGAACCCAATTGAGCAAGAAGGCACATACAAGTTACCCGAAGCACAGCTGGATCGTTTTATTTTCAAAATAAAATTAAGCTATCCTTCTCTGGAAGAAGAAAAAAGAATTCTCCGCCGATTTAAAGAAGATTTTACCAATCGCGTATCCCAGGAAGTAAATCAAATACTAAGCTATCAGGATTTAATCTTTATTGCTGAGCATATCGAAAAGGTTCATATCGAAGAACACTTACTCGATTACATCGGGCAAATTGTGTTCAATACCCGCAATCATCCGGATCTATATTTAGGTGCTTCGCCCAGAGCATCGCTCTCTATATTAAAAACTGCTAAAGCAGTTGCTGCCATGCGAGGCAGAAGTTTTGTAATACCTGAAGATATTCAGTATGTAACGTATCCGGTTTTAAATCACCGTATCATTCTGACTCCTGAAAAAGAAATGGAAGGCGATTCTACAGAAAGTGTTATTAAATCTATCATAGAAAAAATAGAAGTGCCAAGGTGAGATCATTCTTTCGACATAGCTTCTTAACACAGCGATTCTTTGCAATATTATCTGCTATTATATGCTTGTTTGTTGCAGCCTACCCGTTCCCTATCTTATTGATACCGGCAAAAGTATGTCTGCTTATATTAGCAATAACGAGTATTGCCGATCTATTTTTCATTTTCAGCCCTTCGATACAATTTGTATGCATGCGAAGAGTACCATCGGTATTGTCGCTCGGTTCAGAGAATATCATTCGTCTGAGTATTCGAAACATGAGCAGCCTTCCATTCGATTTAACTATTTACGACGAAATTCCGGACCAATTTCAGGAACGGAATTTTTCATTCAAATCAATTATTAAAGGGCAGGAAAAACAAAACATTCAATATCCGTTAAGACCACTCACACGGGGAGAATATGTGTTTGGAAATACGCTTTTGTTTATTAAAAGTAAATTGGGAATCATTGAACGCAGATATGAGGTAAAGACAACGCAAGCAGTTGCTGTATATCCGTCTGTCCTTTTAATGAAACAACTCGAGCTAAAAACGTTCACCCGGATATCGCACCACTTTGGGATAAAAAAATTGAGAAGAATTGGTCATAGCTATGAATTCGAACAAATAAAAAATTATGTTCGCGGAGATGATTACCGAAGAATTAACTGGAAAGCTACAAGCCGCAGAAGTGAATTAATGGTAAATCAATACGAAGAAGAAAAGTCTCAACAGGTATTCTGTATTATTGATAAAAGCCGTAGTATGCGTATGCCTTTTAATGGTCTTACCCTGCTTGATCATTCCATTAATACAGCTTTAGTATTAAGCAATACAGCTTTGCGTAAGGATGATAAAGTAGGTCTATTAACCTTCAGCAATGTAATCAATCGATTGGTTAAACCGGATAAAGGCACCAGACAGCTGAAGCACATTCTGGAAGCTTTATATAAAGAAAAGGAACATATACTGGAATCGAATTATGAATTGCTCTATCAATCCACCCGAACGTTGATTAAAGGAAGGAGTTTGGTATTTTTATTTTCAAATTTTGAAAGCTATCAGGCACTTGAGCGGGTTCTTCCATACTTGCGAAGAATTAATACATCCCATCTGCTTGTTGTGATCTTTTTTGAAAATACCGAACTGAGTAATTTTGCCCGAGTAGATGCAAAAGATACTGAAGAGATTTACCAGCAGACAATGGCAAAGAAAAACATGCAGGAAAAAATACGCATTGTGAATGAATTGAAAAAGTACGGCATACAATCTATTTTGACTAAACCGGAAGATTTACCGCTCAATGCCATTAACAAATACCTGGAACTGAAGGCCCGTGGAATGCTATAAAAGCAGCACAGAAACAATTGCCGACGAATACTATAATTGTCTGATTTTTTGTGCAAATCCGTTTTCAATAAACGAAAATTCTCTGGACATATTAGAAGGCAATGTATTTATATTGAACCACTGCATTTCTTCAAATTCGTCTTTTATCCCTGGCAAGGGAATATCCCCCGCTACACTAAGCACCACAAAGAAAATAATATTATGTGCCTGGTTCGAGTTGTATTCAAGACTTACAGGTACGTTGCCTGAATCTTTATAACTGTTTAATACATCCGTATATTCCCGGGTAAGATATAATTCTTCATCCAGTTCCCGCAATGCTCCTTGAAAGTCTGATTCACCAGCTTCAACAGAACCGCCCGGAATCCACCAGAATGCTTCGTCAGAAGAAATGCGCTTTCCTAATAAAATATGGTATTCTGAGGATGAATACTTATGTACAAACAAAATTTTAGCCTTACGTTTCATAAGTTATGAGTTAACGTAAGGCTAAATTAGTATTTTAATCAGCTGAAATAAAGCATTATTTCATACTATTTTGTTGAAATCAATTTGAAATTGCTGTCAAAGCCAAACTCATACACTTGTCCTTCTAGTTTCACTTTTGCTACATATATGCGCTCTCCGTTTGAGAAAGTTGTCTCTAATACATAGAATAGGTTTACATCCTGCATGCTATCTACATAATCTTTGATTGCAACTGGAATGTTTGCTTCAGTCAAATGCGTTACACTCTCAACAATCTCGCCTTCTTTGTTTACAAAAACATCTACTTCTTCTTCTCCTACTACAAAGTATGCCAGGTATTGAGTATCTGAATATTCTTTCCAGTTAACATTTTCGGCACTTGGATATTTGCTGATAACAACTTGTTTAATTTCATTTGGTACGGGTCCTTTAGCATAAACAACTTGAACAGACATGGCAGTTAATATAAGAGAAAGGATGGCAGTAATTTTATTTAAATTTTTCATAACGATATTTTTTAGAGATGATTTAAAACCTTTATAGTATCCATAACGCATGATATATAACTAAAGATCAGTGACATATATCAACTTCCAATAAGTGATCGAGGTCACTTTTTTAAACAGGATAAAATCTGCATTATTTGCTTAATAAAGCCATTTTGAATCTCTCTGATGTTTGATCAAATAAAAATGGATCTTAAATAATGAGAAAGGTCATTCTGAGCAATGGTAAAAAATGAATAGATCTACCCATATTATTATTCTAAATACGTGTTTCGTATGGGTTATATCACTTGAAAGGCGTTGCCCTATATCAACCCCAGCGGGATTGCATATTTATAGAAAACTATAAACAGATTAACACGCCCAATACCGAAGGTATTATTTTTCTAATCTGATATTATTCTATAGATATAAGCCCCCTGCCGGGATCATGACGCAATAGCCATAGGATCGTTGGAGAAATTAGTTCAACAAGTTCTAGTCTATAGGTTTATCCTGCACTCAAGCCGCTCAGATCAACACATGAAATTCATTCCGTAAAATCAAAAAAAGGTCCCACGTTAAATTAACGTGAGACCTTTTGTACAAGTAAAAAAGTGTCAATGTTATTTTGTTGATATTAACTTAAAATTGCTATCGAAACCTAACTCATATAATTGACCAGCCAATTTTACTTTTGCTACATACACACGTTCGCCATTTGAAAAATTTGTTTCCAATACATAGTGCAAATCGGCATCATTCATACCAGCTACATAATCTTTAATTTGTTGTGGAATATTTTCTTCATTCAAATGCGTAACGGACTCAACAATTTCTCCGGCTTTGTTTACAAACACATCTACCTCTTCGTCTCCAACTATAAAATAAGCCAGATATTGCGTTTCCGAATACTCTTTCCAGTTAACTTTTTCTGCAGTAGGATATTTACTAATAACAGCATTTTTTATCTCATCAGGTACTTCACCTTTTGCGCTAACACCTTGAATAGACATCGCAATCAATATAAAAGAGGTAACCGTAGTAAGTATATTTAATTTTTTCATAATACAATTTTTAACATCATTTTGAAATCCTTATGGTATCTCTAACGCACAACGATCATACAAAGATCAGTGACATATATCACCTTTCAATAGTTTGTAATAGTTATTGGTACCACATTATAGAATTATAAAACATATATCCTATGCTCGTTGGGAAATAAATTCAGCAAGACAAATCTATAGGTTTATCACGTATTACAGCCGCTTCAGATCAACACATGCAATCCATAAATTAAAAAGGTCTTACGTTAAATTAACGTAAGACCTTTTTAATACTTAAATAAGAAATAAGTATTTCTTATTTTACTTTGTTGATATCAACTTGAAATTACTGTCGAATCCCATCTCGTATAGCTGTCCGGCTAATTTTACTTTTGCTACATACAATCGTTCACCGTTGGAGAAATCTGTTTCCAATACATAATGTAAGTTCGCATCATTCATACCCGCTACATAATCTTTAATTGCTTGTGGAACATTAACATCACTTAAGTGAGTAACGCACTCAACAATTTCCCCTGCTTTATTTACATATACGTCTACTTCTTCCTCTTCGAAAATAAAATAAGCCAGGTACTGAGTTTCTGAATACTCTTTCCAAATAATATTTTCTGCATTAGGGTATTTAGTAGTAACTAGTTTTTTTATTTCATCAGGTACCATATCCTTTGCCTGAGTAGAAATAGAAATTAATATAAAAGAGAAAATGGTAAGGAGTATATTCGACTTTTTCATAATACTTTTAATATATAATTGAAACTTCTATTTAATTGTTTAAGCTAAAGCAACTTACTGATAGGTAAAGATTGTTACTTTTTCAATATTGTGTTTTAATTGTTTAAACATGTATCTAAGAACGTTTAATTAACAAATAAAGATTAAGCTACTGAAGCTTATTATTTACTAAAAAAACAAGTAAAAGTACATATTAAAAGCACCATTCATATTATTGAATTTTATCTAAAAATTTGATTAACATAAGTTAATTGTGTTTTTTAAGTAATTTAACTTAAGGTTATTTTATGCAATTCAAGTATAAAACTTACATAAAACTGTCATTTTTTGAAAATTGATCGGGTCTATCCAAACTACTTTGAAACAGATTTGACAGTCTAATAAATAAACCTGTAAGTACTTATAGAAAGGTCCTTTTACAATTATAAATACCGCATTAAAATTCCAGCAATTGATTTATGGATACAAAAAAAAGTATTGATATAACTTTTTAGATAATTTTTATCAACATTTCGAACTATTTCGGTTAACAATCGTTAAAAAAAGCAAACTTTACAGAATAATACGCTAAGAAATAGCACTTAATAATATTTTAAACAATGAAAAAGAAAATTGCCTATTTGATCATTTTTATAGTTGCAGGTATTGCAAGCACAGGTGGGTATGCTCAATGCCCTGCTGATCCTAGTGTAGGTGCCACTTGTACGAGTACAATTAGCAGTCCTTCGGCAACAAGCGTAACTGTTACCTCTGGCATGGTGGTATGTCTTACATCAGGTGCGCAAACGGGTACATTTACTGTTCAGAGTGGTGGCCTCTTAATTGTCAGTGGTGGTTCAATTGGCCCTCAGGTTGCGGTGCAAAGCGGAGGCGCTCTTGTTGCATCAGGCGGTGTTTTAAATAATAGTGCCAGTTTGCCTTCAGGAGCAAGTATGTATATCAATAATACTCCATCCATAGGCGGTACAATGTCTATGTCTGGCGGTACACTTAATGTTTTAAGCGGAGGTACATTTGGTAAAGATATTTCATCAGGTTCACCAACTGGTATCATTAATAACTGTGGTACTATTTCAGGTTCAAGAAATTTCGGATCAGGTATAACTTTAAATAATTACTCAACGAATAATTTAACCTTAAGTACTGGCGGAAATACCTTAAACAACTATGCTAATAACGTTACAATAGCTTATGGTAACGTGAATACAGCAAACACTTTGAATAATTACGGAACAGGTGTGAATTTCAGCATCACAGGATCATGGAATAGCGGTATGACGTTTAACAATTCCATAGGTGCTAGTTTTAATGTTACTTCCGTACCAGGCCAGATACCTTCAAGTACAGTATTTAATAATGCAGGGAATTTTACTTATACACCGACAGTAAACACAAACGGAGCAACATTCAACAATGCAACAACAGGTAACTTTACTTTTGTGAGTGCTGCATCTTCAAATTCTGCTGTTATTACCAATAATGGCACTATGTCAGTGACCGGTGACTATTATTTAGCAGGCGGAAGTATTACAAATAATGGAAATTTATCAGTTACAGGCCAACTTCGAGTGGATGGTGCTACACTCAATATCAATGCTAATTCAACAGTAACTGTAAATAACTTATACAAGAACGCCGGTACCATTAATATGGGTGACCACAGTTTATTAAACATTGTTCAAAATATTACTAACTATAACGGTACTCCTATCAACCTTACTTCTGGCTGTGCCAGTGTTATAGCTAGTACCACACCAAGTACTTCAGGCATAAATTCTACATTATTAAACAATACAAATTTGAATTTTTGCGGATCGGCACCGGCTCAGGCACCAGCTACTATCCCTATTACCTCTGTTGCTAACAATGGAAGTGGTGCATATAGAATAACGATGTCAAGTGGCCCTGCAACGAATGGTTATGTTCAGATATCAGGTGTTACAGGAGTATCGAACCTGAATGGTTATTGGCAGGTAACTCTGCTCCCTAGTCCACCAAATCCTGCTAACACGTATGACCTTATAGGAAGCACATATACTCCTGGCGCTGTAATTACAAGCAGCCAGGTTGTAGTAGATCAAACAAAATTAAAACTTGGTACCTCAACTTATTTGGGCTATTCAAGCTGTACCAACCCTTGTGCTCCGCTGCCAATTAAACTGGTTTCCTTCAATGCATATAAAGAAGATGCAAATGTCAAAATTGTTTGGCAAACCATTGAAGAAAAAAATAATCAATATTATGTGATTGAAAAATCTACAGACGGTATTCATTATGAAACAGTATCAATCATTGATGGCAATAGAAACAGTACTAGTTTATTGACATATACAGAGTATGACTTCACCCCTTATGTAGGAATCTCCTATTATAGATTAAAGCAAATTGATTACGATGGTACATACACGTATTCATCTGTTGCAGTTGTTAGCTTTGATGGCAATACAGAATGGACCGTATTCCCCAACCCTACTTTAGACGGCTGCTTTACCATACGCTCTAACTTCTCTGGAGATGATATCATGTCTGTAACAGTTACTGATGTTACAGGTAATCGTGTCAGATATTACTCTGATTCAGATTATGCTCAGGAAATGAAAGTAAGCGGATTAGCTGCTGGATTATATATTGTAACAATCCAGACCCTTACCGAAGCCTACTCTAAAAAATTGATCGTTCAGTAATTCACTATAGTATTTGCTATGGGATTTATTTTAATGCTTAACTCAAATAAGTCGTCGGACCACTGAAAAAGCGGTCTGACGACAGTAAAAATATAAAACATTACTATCTCTTCCTTATAATAGAAAAGCCCTGGTATCATTGATATCAGGGCTTTTCTATTATAAAGGCTCAGCAACTAAACTTTTTTAGGTGGTAATGCAAAAGCTATTGCTTCATGTTTAAATTTCTCTTTATGTGAGCCGTCACAAAATGGTTTATTTGCAGATAGCCCACAACGACAAAGCGATACAAGTGTACGTCCTTGCAGATCGTAGGCATTTCCCTCCATATCAACAATTTCAAAATCTCCATCTATACGAATGGCTCCATTATTACTGATTACAATTTTTGTTTTAGACATCTTTATATTAGTTAGAATATTATTTAATGGATTATTATTTTGGTCTGTTTTTCTAAATATGCTTGATCATAACTCGCCCCCAGACCAACCGATTCAGGTACTGTAACTACTCCATTCTTGCCGTAAGTAATACCTCCAGTAACCGGATCTTCGGTAAACATTAATGGTGTATCAAAATCTATGTGTTCAATCCTATTGCTGGTTAGTGCAACATGCGCGGCAGCTGTAAAACCCAATCTCGATTCAAGAAAACCGCCCATCTGTATTTTCATTGAAGCAGCTTCTGCCAAATCTATAATTTTCAGCGCGCGGCTTATACCGGATGATTTACTTAATTTAATATTGAATAGGTCACACGCATGAATATCTATTAATCGCTTGGCATCATGCTGGTCAAAACACGATTCGTCTGCCATGATTGGTATAGGACTGGCAGCCCTGACTACAGGCAACTCTGTATATAACCACCGGGGGATCGGTTCTTCGCAATGCTGAATCGTATATTGAGCCAACGCCTGTAATGTTTCTATTGCTGTCTGAACATTCCAACCCTGATTTGCATCAATTCGGAGAAGCACCTCTTTACCTACAGCTTCACGAATCAATCTAATACGTTCGCAATCCAGTTCTTTAGTACCGCCTAATTTTACTTTAATAATTTTAAAGCCATTTTGTACGATACTGACCGCATCCCGGGCCATTTTTTCGGGTGTATCAATGCTGATGGTATAATCTGTTTGTAAAATCTTATTATTCGTGCCGCCAAGAAAACGATATAAGGGTACTTGAGCATGCTGCGCAGCAAGATCATACAATGCAATATTGAAGGCACTTTTAATGCACGTATTGCCATAAATGACACTGTCCATGTCAGCACTTAGCTGCGCAATATCAAGTGCCGGTTTCCCTATCAGTTGCTTGGCCAAATATTGACCAACAGTAAATGCAGTATCGATACTCTCCCCATGAATGGTCATAAACGGACTACACTCCCCGTAGCCGATATATGGAGAAGATGTCTTTATAACAACTAGTATATTATTTGCATAATCAAACGTACCCAGGGATATTTTAAAAGGTACTTTAAGCTTGACAGGAGCTTTATAAAGTATTATCTCTGTTATGTTCATAGTAGCTTAATTGTACCTGCATGTAACCATAAAACAACATGCGTTAAATCTAATTGCTCAAGCAACCGATGATAAAGATATAAATAAAAAAAGCAAGCTTGTGAATTCACTGTCGGCGCACTCACAATTATTTTTGGAAAAAATGTTATGTGACTTTTGACAGTACAGATAAACGATTTTTTATTTAATCCATGAGTATATATCGGCCATTGACAATGTATACAAGCTTGCATTACAAAGATACTACTTTTTTTATTGGTTATTCAAAAACAAAAAGGGTTTCAACCTGATGTGGCGAAACCCTTTTACGTAAGATTTAAAATAGATATTACATTTGCAAAATCGTAAATTCCACTCTGCGGTTCAACTGACGATTTTCCGGAGTATCGTTGCCAACAATTGGTCTTGTCATACCAAACCCTTTTGCTGTAATTCTATCCTGCGCAATTCCTTTAGAAACAATATAGTTCATAACGGCAGTAGCACGATTTAAAGAAAGAACCTGATTTTTTTCAGGATTACCTGCGTTATCCGTATGTCCCTCAATTTCGATTTTCATTAATGGATTTTCATGTAATAGTTTTACAACTTTATCTAATTCATAATAAGAATCAGAAAGCAAATCGTATTTGCTGGTTTCAAAATAAATGTGATTCAGTTTAATGCTCTGTCCAACTTCGATCGGAACTAAATAGTAATCACGTGAAATTTCAACATACTCATTCTTATCCCCTACAGAGATTGTATCATAATCAGGAACAAAGCCTGGTGCAAAAACATCAATAGAGTAGCTATGACCAAACGGTAAGATGATTTTATACTGACCTGTTTCATGATCTGTATGTGCCACGCCCTCCTCAGATTCATCCGGATAGATTTTATATTCAATCGTAGCATCTTTGATTAATTCTTTTGTTTTACCGTTGTATACCTTACCATCATAAAGTGCTACAGGCTTAGGCTTGTTTTCTTCTTTCAGTTTGAAATAAATAATATCGGCACTACCAATAGAATTCAAATCGGAAACCATATAAGCATATTCCCCTTTTGCATCTGTTACATAATAAGCATCTTTCGAAGCCGTATTTACATGAGGTCCCATATTAACAGGTGCGCTCCAGCTCAGCCAGGAAGTATCATTTAAACGTTCTGTTTTATACACATCGGTCATTCCCATACCACCCGGACGGTCACTTGAAAAATAAAGTGTTTTATTATCTGCTGCTAAAAAAGGAGCAAATTCGTTAAAATCAGGTGTATTAACAGTGGTACCAAGTTTAATAGGTCTTGTAAATGTACCATCTTCTTTCTTTGTGCTTACAAAAAGATCATACAACGTGCATTTCTTCTTATCACACATGGTAAATATAATGGCATTACCATCAATGGATAAATATGCACCGTCATTTTCACCCAAGTTAACCTTTGCCAGATCCTGAATTACCAACATTTGTGGATCCGTCCAGCCGGCTTTAGTCATACGTGTTAAAGAAAAACCTTTACCCACATATTTACCATTATCGTATGCACCACGTATCAAAAGTGAATTACCATCGGCATTTACAGACCAAACACAATTGGCGGGTAACTGATTGATATTATCATCAGCACGCTGAGCAGGCATCCAATGGCCGGCGCTGTCTTTTTCTGAATGCCAGATGTCTTGTAAATTTTTATTGTCAGGATGTCCATCTCTCACATAGAACATCATTTTACCATCGGCAGAAATACGAGGCGTAAGCTCTGTGGCTTTAGAGTTGATATTTTCTCCTAAATTCTGATGAATATAGATTTCACTTGATTCTTGAGCAAACAAAATATGGCTTGTCAAAAATAAAATCGAAAAGATGCTTTTTTTCATTCGTCGTTAGTTTATACTTTTTTGCCATTACAATACAACAGCAATACTATTCAAAGTACAAGTTTCGATATAATTATACAAATATCTACAGAAGTAATTTCACGAAACCATACTTTTAAGTATCACTAATACTTCATTAAAATCCGGTCTGCATAATATATCTGCTTGCAAACAACTATCCCGAAGCACAAATAAATCAGCTGGAATATCATCTGTAGCAGAGTGAAGAATTAAATCATCCAGCAAATATCCCAATGCCCTTACCTCTATGCGTTCAAGCAATGGCAGCAGCCAAAGCTCCTCTCTGTTATATATAGTTGCAGCACCAAAATCTCCTAAAAGAGGCTCATACGCATCATTTATCAATATATTGTGCGCATATAAATCCCCGTGCATAATGCCTCTTTGGTGTAACTGAATCAGGGCCGACACGACACCTGTAGCAATTCCTGTAATAGCCTTGGATGTAAAATGTGTTTCCGCTGAAAATATATCACGGGTACAACTTACAAAACTAGGGGGACCACCCAGGTTTCTGTATTCGCTTGAGATCAATTCCATCACCAATCCTGATTTTTCTTCCGGATGATTGCTGATACGACCTAATACATGCACAAGATTCGTGTGCGCACCTACTCGCATACACCCCTGCATTTCATCGAATGGATACCCGTCGCTTGTAACCGCCCCTTTAAAAATCTTAATAGCAACCGACTTATTCTTATCCTTCCAATAGCCTTTTGCAATAACTCCTGAAGCTCCTTCTCCCAGTTTTTCTTCAACTAAAAGAGATTCCCATGGAACATTCATTAGTGATACTGAATGATTGTATGAAGACGTACTACAGGGGTTTCCGGCATAAGCCAGCCAGGCAAGGCGGGGTAAAGAAAACAACCACTTAGGTAAAATGTGTATATTATTGGCAGAAATGCGTAGCAGCTCAATACTGGTGCATGCCGCCATAGAATCAGGTAAGGCCTCTATCCTATTGCCCGCAAGCATCACTTTCTGTAGTTTTTTACAATCACCTATTGACGCCGGCAACTGTTCAATACAATTATCTGTAAGTATCAACCAACGCAGTGAAACCGGAATCGCATTTTCAGGAATGTATTTAATCTGGTTTGCCTTAAAACCCACCATATCAAGAGCTGGTAGTTGAGCCAGCACCTTTGGAAAAGCTGTAAATCGATTATTAGATAGAAATAAAATACGTAATTTTCTCAATGAGGAAATTTCATCGGGCAATTCTGTTAACTCATTTCCTGATAAATCTAGTATTTCCAGCGTGTCTGCCAATTGAAATATTTCATCGGGAATCTGAGTCAATTGAGCCGACAATTTCAAGGATGTAGCACCAATCAGTGCACCGGATTTTAATTGATCAAGAGTATGCATGCAGGGGTGAAAATACAGAATCTTTACGGGAATAATACGCCAGTTGCTAATTTGCAGAATCCGGAGAGTTAATATTTTCCTGAACAGCGTGAGAAATTAATTGGGCCATTTCATTTGCAAAAATTGTTGAACAGACATGCTTTTTCAGCTTAAGTAAATGTGTAGAATAAAACCCATCTTCATCAACCGGCTCATCTGCTTTCCATACACTTTTGCATTCAATCAGATGGTAACAATTATTTATGATATCATATACAATCATAGGGTTAACAACATCTTCCTGTTCTTCAAAACAGAATAAAAAGACAGGAAAATCAAATAAATGCAAACCTTGTAAATTAGGAATTATATTGGCTTCAAAATACGTATAATGATTGAGCGAACAAGGAACAAACTGTTGATTCAAGAGTAATTCCAGCTCCTTTAACTTATTAATCATTAATGTGTACGGATTATTCGAAACACAAAAATCATTTATGGGAACCCAGCTATTTGTTTTCAATTGCAAATACGAAAGGCTTTCTCTGCCTATGGTTAATTTATAATCGAATGCCCGATAATTTGGCGCAAAATAGCCCGGATAAAAATATTCGAATTGCAACTGCTTGCAATAGTTCATCTTTAACATGATTAAGTATTTGCCCAAACTGAATTTTTTATATGACTGATCATAAAAGGAAATAATACCGGCTGCACTTTGTTTTCCTAAATCAAAAAAACCAACCGCTATCAATTTGTCATTATCATGCAATAAAATTTCATGGGTATTAAAAATGGTGCTTGCCCCCTCTCCATACAATAGTGCTTGTAGCGATTGAGAAGCATTGAAGGTGAGTTCCGATTTGTAACGCTGAAACAACTCTTCCTTTTCAGCTGTTATGCTGGCAGGTTGTATCGTAGTTTTAAAACCTGAATTTTGTTTGCTTAGTTTTTTAAATGTTTTATTAATTTCTATTGTTTTCAAATCAACCCGCAGCCAGATAGCACTGTATAACTGATTATCAAAATTTAAGAAATTCGTTGTAAAAATCCGTTGAGCATTACGAAACCAACCTTCCCGGAGGTATTCATCTAACTCCCCTCCACTTAACGATTCCGGATAATGTACTTGTGCAAACATCTAATAAAGATAGAAAATTTGATTATGATTATAAACGAAAGAATATGCCTCCGGAGAAATCAAACTGAATATTGTTGGAATAACTGCCAATACCAACTCTGGGGCCGCCAATACCAAATCCAACTCCTAAACCAATACCGCTTAAAGGAGCCTGAACCCTGGCCTGTATTTTTATACCCAGATTGTCTTTTATAAAATATTTAAAACCACCCAACAAGCCCGCAGCTAACTGCGTTTGTGAGGCAACATTTGCAACCTGAACGGATTGGCTCATAAAACCAATGGTAGACGACATATACGGTGTAAATTTAGGTATCTCGGTTTGAAAATGTCTTACAATACCAAACATTATATATGTCTGAGAATAATGCGTTACAGTATCTGACTGCCCATTATACGATGCATAATGCACATTTGAATAAAGCGTATTGAAACTAAGCTCATAAGCAACCTGCGGCGTTCTTACATACGCTGCCGATAAACTATACACAGGAGCATTAATAATTTTAGCGGTCGACGTTTTGCCTGCCAACATCCAGCCCACAAGTCCGCCACCTTCAAAAACATATTTTTTATTATTATCAGATCCTTGTGCAAAACAAGGTACATTCAAAAACAACAGAGTGCTTATATGTAAAATGATTAAATAATATATTTTATATTTCATGAATATCAATTGAATAGCTAAATCTACCGATTAAAAACTACAAAATAAATAACCTTCCTGCGGCTTATTCAAACAACTGAATAAACAATGATCATTATTATCAAAAGTTAGTAACATTATCACTAGAATTATTCTGCCTTATGGATTCGTATCAGAGGTATTAGTTATCTTTGTTTTCATTGAGAAAAATCAATTTATCTGGTAACGTTGCTCAATAGCGAATGTTATTCTAACAAAAAGACGTGACACTACATGAGTAACTTTCTTTATGGAATAGATTTTGGCACATCAAATTCAGTTCTGTCTATTTTTGATGAAGATAAAAATGAAATAATAAGCACCATAAGTGTTCCATCTATTTTATATTTTCCTGATGAATATGACCCTGCCCTCCCACTCATATACCATGTAGGTAATCAGGCAATCAACAGTTACATTCATGATGGTATGAAAGGCCGTTTTATGAAATCCATAAAACGTGTATTGCCGCGGACAAATTTTATTGAAACACGCATACATAATAAATCTTTTAATGCAGCCGGACTGGTAACGCTGATTATAAAAGATTTAAAAACAAAAGCTGATGCAATAATTGGTTATGATTGCAAAAAAGCAATTATTGGTCGCCCGGTATACTTTGATGATGACAACACACTGAACGATTCTATCGCTCAAAAACGTTTAACCCAGGCCGCTCAGCAAGCGGGACTGGATCAAATACGTTTTCAATACGAACCCATTGGAGCAGCCTTTGCCTACGAAAAAACAATTTCAAAAAAAGAAAAAGTTCTGGTTGCAGATTTAGGAGGAGGTACTACAGACTTTACATTCATTGAGCTTGATCCATTGAAGCGAATGGTTAAAGACCGCCGCAATGACATATTGGCTACAGGTGGCATATATATAGGCGGAGACAGCTTCGACTCAGCTTTTATGTGGGATCGGGGTACTCCTTATTTTGGCAGAGGTGTTATGTATGAATCTATGCCCGGAAAAATGGTCGATGTGCCGCCAAGCTTCTTCAGTAATATCTGTTCGTGGGAAAAAATGAATTTCTTCAATGGATTAAAAGTACAGAATGATTTACGACAGTATTATAGTTACTCAAAGCAGAACGAAAAAATTAAAAATCTAATTACACTTACAGAAAATAACCTGGGATATTCCGTTTTTCAATCTATAGAAAAAACAAAGGTTGATTTATCCGAAAAATCGATGAGTCATTTTTCTTATGATAAAATCGACATTCATATTGATGAAGCCATAAGCCTTAACGATTACAATAAAATCATTGATAAAGATCTGTCCAAAATAAAAAATTATTTAGAATCTTTTTTGGCAAAAAACAACATTGCACCTGAAAGTATTGACACCTTATTTTTAACCGGCGGAACATCGATGGTGCATGCGGTTCAATCCTTATTCAAATCAACATTTCCGCATACTGCTATAAAATCAGACGATAATTTCATCAGTGTTGCCAAAGGGCTTGCATACAGCGGATATCTATTTGAATAAATAGTGCTGATAGCTGAATTCGTTAATGCCGGTCGAACATAATTCGAAGACCTAATGAAAAATTAAAAGCATAGGGCTTTTCTTTAGCGGCATCGTCTTTGGTATATATAGAAGTTAAAAAATAATTAAAGCTTGGCAACACAAAGGCTTGCAGCTTACTGCTCAGTTGATACCCGATATCAATCTGAATAGGTAAAACCATAGAAAGTTTATTGTACGAATGCGCATACGGGCTTCGGGGTATATTTAGTGAAGGCACATAATTTGAGGTTGTATCCTGGTAATTAGACTTTCTCTTTAACAAAAAAGCCACCGAAAAACCTGAATAAACCGATGTGTGAAATTTACGGCTTATATCAAACGTATACCCAACCATTAGCGGTACAATAAGATAATTGTATTGATTTTTATAGCTATAATCAATCGTTTTATACGATGGCACATTCGAAGAGTGCGCATTCGGAGGGACTACTGTATACGTTTCTGAATAAGCCCCCTTTTCTCCAACATTCAAATACGTTAAGCCGGTCCTTAATGAAACGTGTGGTTCTGTATAATAGCTTATATATACGCCTGTAAACAGGTTCGCTATTTTACTTTCACTTTCATTTCTGTCTGTAACCACTTTCTCCGGAGAAGTCAACGTTCGATAAGAAAAACCGGGGCCTGCAAAAACACTGATTGAAAACAATTCTCTGACATTTCTGACATTCTCAAGATGGCGAATATATCTCCTGGTCACATATACATATTTATGGGTATTTTTTTCAGGATGGAGACTATCTTCAGTAATCTTTGTCTTTACAACAATACTATCATACACTTTGCGCTTTCCGTAAACGGCTATAAAATATTTATTATAGTCTTTATTTTTTCGATAAGAACCAGGTTTATATCTATGGCCATTTCTTACTAAAACAGTATCCGATGGAACCCGGACAGAATCAACCGGATGATTTATTATTTGAGCAGAATCAGCATCTACAACGGGTATAGGCAAATCAATACGCTTCAGAACAATCTGCGTACCGACTATATAATATGCAACAGATGCCTGCTTACATACACTATCTAACACCGTACGCAGCGATTGATTGACAGCGGTATAACAAACAATATTTTTTAATGGAATTTCATTATTGATATACGAAAAATTAAGATTATATTCTGCTGAAAGCGTATATATGACTTCTTCTAAATTATTTTTTGGAAATGAAATCGATACAATCCTCCCTAAAGAGACTGTTTTTTCAGGTGCTTGCTGAGCCAATGCTGTTGCAGAGCATAAAAAGAGAATACTTATAAAAAAAATAAAACGACTGCTGTATCTTTTATTTACAGCCGTTTCCTGACAAAATATAATTTTGGCTTTTCTGGTTAAAGGACAAATCAAATGAAACGGATAAAACTTGTAATATTTCATCAATATTATTTCTTTCAAAAGTTCCTGTAAAACGACAATTCAATATTTCAGAATTGCTTGTTGTTAAAGAAACATTGTAATATTTTTCCAGAGTTTCAAAAACAGTATTCAGTTTCGTATTTGTAAATACAATTTTCTGAGTAACCCAGTCATTATAATTAACATTAGCAATAGCTTCCTGTTTACATTTTCCGGTCACTCCGATTACGGCTTTATTACCTGCTAAAATAAACATTCTGTCATGATTTTCAATCAATGAAGAACAAGATACTTTTCCTGATGAAACAGCTATTTCATCATACAATTCTTTTTTATTTGTTTTAACAATAAATGAAGACTCGGTTACCTCAACATCAGCTAAATGTGTGATAATATGTACCGTTTTCTGACTTGATGATTTAAGATTAAAAAAGACTTCTCCGGTTACAAGTACTCTATAATCCCTTAAATATGAGTCAGAATATGAGATACTGCTATTCCTATTTAATAAAGCCGTACTGCCATCCGGTAAAATCACTTCCTTCCTGTCTTCTAACGTAGCAAACTCAATAACAGCTGCCTTTTTTGTGTTTTTTATTTCCTTTGCAGCAACCGTATTCGGTGTAACCAATACATCCTCCTGCTTCTTCACAACTGCAGGAATATTATCTGTTGAAGCAACAGGTACTTGCTTTTCTATAGATGTATTATCGGCTGAAATGTTGTTTGTTTCTTTTGAAAAAGCAGTTTCATTTACCCATACTGTGGCAACACTAATAATAATGGCAGATGAGATTACAGCATAGTACATCCATGATTTAATAGCTGAGACTTTGGGATAGGTATTTACGGACACTGAGGCATCTATCTTGTGAGATATTTTGCTCCAGGAATCCAGTTCTACTTTCCCTTCCATATCCAACAATCTTTTTTTGAAAAGATTATCTATATCTGAATGTTCATTTTTCATTATCGCGTTCCGTTATACTTAAAAAGTATTTGTTGAATTAGCTTGCGAGCCCGGTGTAATTGTGATTTTGATGTATTCTCCGAAATATTAAGCCTTTCAGCAATTTCTTTATGCGAATATCCTTCAATAGCGTATAAATTGAATACCAAACGATAGCCATCCGGCAGGTTTGATAATATATTAAGTAAATCTTCTTCCTCTAATTCATCAGGCAATTCTACAGTCTTCAACTCATCTTCTATGAATTCATCAAACTGACTGCTGTTTTTAAAAGGCAGGTTTTTCTTATATGTATCAATGGCAGTATTGACCATAATTCTTCTAACCCAGCCATCGAAAGAACCTTGACCTGAATAATTCTTAAGGTTTGAAAATACTTTAACAAATCCATCTTGAAAGATATCTTCAGACTCAACAATAGATCTGGAATAACGTAAACAAACCCCTTTCATTTTTGACGCATAGAAATTATAAAGCTTTTCCTGCGCCTTTCTATCTCCAGCAATACAGAGCTTTACAATTTCCCTATCAAGCATCAATGCTTCAATTCTGTTTGGTTGAAGTTAATTCAAAATTATAGACTGGCAAAATTACTATAAAGTTGCACGGCCCGCCAAAGTTAGCCTAAACCTATTCAAAATCAACTTTATAGCAATTATTTTATATTTTTTGTAACCTTTTCAATAAAATACAGTCTATATGAGTAAGAATCACACTTATGTTCTATCCATTATGATAACCTTCCATTTCATGAAAAAAGGACTGATAACCGTACTCCTGGGGATTATTCTAATCTCACGATCATTTGCTCAAATCAATACACCAAGCGGAGCGGCAGTACCTTTTGGATCAAAAATAGCGGCAAGCAGCAACCCTTATGGTTATGGTATTGTACCCACCAATTTACCAACAGGTGCCTATACACCCGCAAGTAATCTATATGGTAAATCTCAGGATGCTTATTCAGCTTATAATACATGGAAATCAACGTACGTTCAGGCTTGCGGTTCTCAATACAGAGTTTTATTTGATGATGGCTACTCAACCGTATCAGAAGGCATCGGATATGGTATGTTACTGTCAGCTTATGCCGCAGATAAAGCTTTGTTTGACGGTTTGTGGGCATATTATAAAGCCAACTCCAATTCAAATGGATTAATGAACTGGAAAATGGGTGGCTGTACAGGTGCTTCCGGAACAAACGGAGCAACGGATGCCGATCTGGACGCGGCAATGGCACTTATTATTGCATCAAAACAGTGGCCATCTGCTACCAGCCCATATACCTATAGCAATGAAGCAACAACATTAATCACTGCTATTAAAACATACGAAATACAAACAACATCCTTTCAGGCAATAAATGGCGATGGCTGGGGAATGAGTAATACATGCCGTAATCCAAGCTATCAGTCACCTGCTTATTACAGACAATTCGCTACACAGGTACCAGGGCAAGCTACAACGTGGAATAGTGCCATTACAGCAGCCTATGCACTTATTAATGCGAATAGAAATACTACTACCGGTCTGGTAAGTAACTGGTCAGATCAGAATGGATCTGCCAATTCATGTAACGGAAGTAATGAATATGGCTATGATGCCTGCCGGAATCCATGGAGAATGGCCGTAGAAGTGTTGTGGACAGGTAATTCAACTGCTCAAACAAACTTTTGTACGCCAATCGCATCTTATATCAACGGTAAGGGAGCTGGCGGAGCAGGTGGACCTGTTCCTCAGTCCGGTGGGTCAGGAACAGTAAATGCAACCTTTGTATCTACATTTGCTGCCGGTATTTGTGGGGCAACCAGTACATATCAAACAATCATGAATAGTATGTATAGCAAAACAGTGAGCACTGTTGACGCTTCCGGATATTTTGGAAACACATTGCGTGTTATTTCATTGTTTGTACAAACAGGTAATTTTTGGAATCCAAGTACATTAACAGCCTGCACCTTACCATCTGCTGCCGGTGCAATAACGGGCAGTACAACTGTGTGTGCGGGTACAACAGGGCTTACCTATTCAATCTCTACTGTTTCGAATGCAACCGGCTATACATGGACTGTTCCATCAGGTGCAACTATTACTGCCGGATCCGGTACCAATAGCATCACAGTTACTATGGGTACAGCAACCGGTTCTGTTACTGTTACTCCTACAAATACCTGTGGCAACGGAACAGCAGCAACAGCATCTATTACCGTAAATCCTACTGTCACACCAACGGTTACTGCTTCTTCCAGTGCCACTACTATCTGTGCAGGAACAAGTATTACATTAACCGCTTCTCCAACAAATCAGGGAGCTGCTCCGACATACCAATGGAAAAAAGGCGGAACTGCTATTGCAGGTGCTACGAACAGTACGTTTACCACAACTACTGCAGCTAACAACGACAGCTATACGGTAACATTAACAAGCAATGCTACTTGTGCTTCTACAACTACTGTTACAAGCTCTGCTGTTGTTATTACCGTAAACCCTGCTGTCACACCAACAGTTACGGCATCTTCTTCTGCTACTACTATCTGCGCCGGAACAAGTATTACACTAACGGCTGCTCCGACAAATCAAGGAACAACCCCTACATACCAATGGAAAAAAGGCGGAACGGCTATTGCAGGTGCTACGAGCAGTACATATACAACTACTTCTGCAGCTAACAACGATAGTTATACGGTAACTATGACAAGCAATGCTACTTGTCCATCTCCTGCCAGTGTTACAAGTAATGCTGTGGTAATTACCGTAAACCCTACTATCACACCAACAGTTACGGCATCTTCCTCTGCTACTACTATATGCGCAGGAACAAGTATTACACTAACGGCTGCTCCTACAAATCAGGGCACGGCTCCGACATACCAATGGAAAAAAGGTGGAACAGCTATTGCAAGTGCTACGAGCAGTACGTTTACCACAACTACTGCAGCTAACAACGATAGTTATACGGTAACAATGACAAGCAATGCTACCTGTCCATCTCCTGCCAGTGTTACAAGCTCTGCTGTTGTTATCACCGTAAACCCTACTGTTACGCCAACAGTTACTGCATCTTCCAGTGCTACTACAATCTGCGCCGGAACAAGTATTACATTAACAGCTGCTCCGACTAATCAGGGAACAACCCCAACATACCAATGGAAAAAAGGTGGAACTGCTATCGCAGGTGCTACTAAGAATACGTACACTACCACTACCGCTGCTAACAACGACAGCTATACGGTAACAATGACAAGCAACGCTGCTTGCCCTTCTCCTGCCAGTGTTACAAGTACTGCTGTGGTCATTACGGTAAACCCTACTGTTACGCCAACAGTTACGGCTTCTTCCTCTGCGACGACTATCTGCGCCGGAACAAGTATTACACTAACGGCTGCTCCGACTAATCAGGGAACAGCCCCAACATACCAGTGGAAAAAGGGTGGAACTGCTATTGCAAGTGCTACGAATAGCACATATACAACCACTACTGCGGCCAACAACGATAATTATACGGTAACAATGACAAGCAACGCAACTTGCCCATCTCCTGCCAGTGTTACAAGTACAGCAGTAGTAATTACCGTAAACCCTACTGTTACGCCAACAGTTACGGCATCTTCTTCTGCTACTACTATCTGTGCCGGAACAAGTATTACACTAACGGCTGCTCCGACTAATCAGGGAACAACCCCAACATACCAGTGGAAAAAGGGTGGAACTGCTATTGCAAGTGCTACGAACAGTACGTATACTACCACTACTGCAGCTAACAACGATAGTTATACGGTAACATTAACAAGCAATGCTGCTTGCCCATCTCCTGCCAGTGCTACAAGTACTGCAGTGGTAATTACGGTAAACCCTACTGTCACGCCAACAGTTACGGCATCTTCCAGTGCTACTACTATCTGTGCCGGAACAAGTATTACATTAACGGCTTCTCCGACAAATCAGGGAACGGCTCCGACATACCAATGGAAAAAAGGAGGAACAGCTATTGCTGGTGCTACGAGCAGTACGTATACGACCACTACCGCGGCTAACAACGACAGCTATACAGTAACATTAACAAGCAATGCTAGCTGTGCTTCTACAACTACTGCTACAAGTTCTGCTGTTGTTATCACAATAAGTACATCTGTTACAGCATCTGTTTCAATTAGTGCATCTCCCGGAAATGTTATTTATCAGGGTCAATCTGTTACATTTACAGCAAACCCAGCCAATGGTGGTACAAGCCCTATCTATCAATGGAAAAATGGAGGTACAAATATATCGGGTGCTACTGGTGCAACATATACATCTACGACTCTAGCCAACAATGATGCAATAAGCGTCTCAATGACTTCAAATGCCGGTTGTGTATCTACACCAACGGTTGCTTCTAACAGCATCAGCATGACAGTAAATCCTGAGCCTGTATTTGATGCAAGCGTAAGCGGACCTACCTCTGTTACTTCAAATCAATCTTCTGTAAATTATTCGGTTACAAGTCAACCGGGCATGACGTATGTATGGTCGGTACCTCCTGGTGCTACAATTGTAAGCGGACAAGGCACAAATTCAATTGTTGTAGACTTTGGGTCTTCCAGTGGAAATATTACTTTAGTTGAAACCAATCCATTAGGGCAGACTGCTACCATAACAGTTCCTATAAGTGTTGGCAGTACAACAACTCCTGTACTTTTACCTTCAGCAGAAGTACGTGTAATTGTATATCCTGTTCCTTGTTTAGATAATATAACGATTGATTTAAATCAATCAGCTTCAAGTGACTTAAGCTGTACCATTATAGATGCTACAGGAAATATCATTTATTTGAAAACGCTCCACTACACGGGCTCACCTATAGAAATTGAAACACCTTTTGCACAAGGTATGTACCAATTGATTTTACAATGGGATGCACATACTTCCATTCAGAAAATCACTAAAATAAAGTAAGTTTAAACATCACATAAAAAAAAGGGTTGAGCAGATAATTATCTGCTCAACCCTTTTTTTTATGCTACATCAACTACTACTTCATTCGAAACAATGGTTCATAATTTTTTTCTATAATAATACGATACAAATAAATTCATCAAACAAAAGCATTACTAAACAGAGCTGATAGTAAGAAGATACTACAAGTTTGATCAATTGTTCCTTTTAGTCTGAAAGATCACTATCCAAGACTTCATCTGAAATCTTAGCAACAGGCTTGCTCCATCTATATTTCAAAAATCTGTAAAAGCCCCAGCAACAAAGTAAACCTATAGGAATCGACATTAAGCCTATTTGCATATCTGAAAATGATTCCAGTATTTCCGGATAAAAAACCGAAACGTAAGCACCGAAAATAAATGCAAACAGAAACATTCCTCCATAATAGCTGGCTATGCCAGCCAGGCCATATACCCACTTGGTCTTTTGATACATTTCAGCCAGTTTCGCAAACTCTTTCCAAACTAAGTAAATAAATAATATTCCAATCATATTATAGAAAATTAAAAACCACACATAATATAAATGTATCTAAATATCTGTTAAAACAAAAGCCTTAATGGTGTCATAGCAGATTGTATAAAACCCTGTTTTTGATAAAAACGAATTCCTTCCATATTAGAAAGATCTGTGAGCAATGTTATTCGCAAGCAATCGTTTTTCCGTGCAAAATGAATCGCTTCTTTCAATAGCAAGGTCCCTTGCCCTTTTCCTCTGGAATCCGGTTCCAGAATCATATCTTCCAGAATGGCAACCTTACCGCCAAGGGCTGTGCTTATTGTATAAAGTAAACAAACCATACCCACTATTCGATTTTTCTCAGACAGTACCAAAATATTTCCTATTGAAGCATCTTCAATGATCCTTTTCAAGCCCATTGTCTGTTTATCAATATCCGGAATAAAATCTGCTTCTTGTGTAAAGAGTAGTGTTAGTAAATTGGCCAATTGAGGAACATCATTGATTGTAGCTGCTCTTACCTCTGTCATATAGTTTCAATAAAGGAACAAGATATTTGAAATACAAAAATGCAATTTGCTCTACTCCTAATATACTATTTAGACAGATATAAAAAAAGCGTGCAAATGAAAGGATCATTTACACGCTTTTAAAGCGACTAACTATTTATTAAACTGTATATGAAAAATTGGAATTACTTTTTAATGATTTTTCTGGTTTCTACCATTCCACCCTGTTCAATGCGGATCAGATACATACCTTGTTTTAGTTCTGCTCCCATCTGAGCCTCGCTGTCGTACGTTCCTTTCAACACTTCCAAACCCGATGCATTATAACATGTAACGGTAAACTCTCCAGCTCCGGCAATGATCGTAAATTCACTCTCCGATGGATTCGGATAAATCTGAAGCGTTACCGATAAACTATTATGAATCCCTGTTGTAGTACATGTACCTTCTGGTTTACCACAACCACATATTCCAGGTGCTACTTTATTCGGATCATTCGGACAGCCATCTCCTGCTACTGATACATAACCTACCGGCTGTGTACAGGAAGTCTCTATGATGTCTGTTGTACTGCCTTCGCCATCACCGTCTGTATCCTGATACCAAACTGTAGCGGCTCCTATTGAAGCATTTAATGGAGCACAATCGCTTGTATCCGGTACTCCGTCGTTATCATCGTCTGTATCCACACAATCCGGTATAGTATCGCCATCGGTATCTGTTTCTGCAACACCGCAGCCACATGCACCAGGTGCTATCTTATTCGGATCGCTCGGACAGCCATCGCCTGCTACTGATACATAACCTGCTGGTTGGGTGCAAGATGTTTGCGTTACTGCAGGATCTCCCTTGCCATCTCCATCAACATCCTGATACCAAACCGGTGCTGTTGATGCTGTTACTACTGTAGCTGCTGATGTCGCGGAACAGTTATTTGCGTTCGTTACTGTTACCGTATAGTTTCCTGAGGTTGTTGCTGTATACGTTGAGTTCGTTTCACCGACAATTACACCTGATGCATTGTTCCACTGGTAAGAAGAACCTGCACTTGAGGTTAATACTACACTACTTCCTGTACAGAATGTTGTTGGCGTTGTTGTTGAAATCGTTGCCGTTGGATTGGCATTTACAGTTACTACCGTCGCTGTGGATGTGGCTGAACAGTTACTTGCATTTGTTACCGTTACCGTATAGCTTCCTGCTGTTGTCGCTGCATATGTAGCAGATGTCCCAACCTGTGTAGTTCCATTCATCCATTTATAAGAAGAACCTGGACTTGAGGTTAATACTACACTACTTCCTGTACAGAATGTTGTTGGCGTTGTTGTTGAAATCGTTGCCGTTGAATTGGCATTTACAGTTACTACTGTAGCTGTTGATGTCGCTGAACAGTTACTTGCATTGGTTACCGTTACCGTGTAGCTGCCTGCTGCAGTTGCACTGTAAGTAGAACTTGTTGCACCAGAAATTACTCCTGTTGCATTGTTCCACTGATAAGAAGAACCTGTACTTGAGGTTAGTAATACACTACCACCGCTGCAGAATGTCGTTGGTGTTGTTGTCGATATCGTTGCTGTTGGAGCTGCATTTACAGTTACCGTAGTAGCTGTGGATGTCGCTGAACAGCTACTTGCATTGGTTACCGTTACTGTATAACTGCCTGCTGTTGTCGCACTATAGGTAGAACTTGTTGCACCAGCAATTACGCCTGCTGCATTGTTCCATTTATAGGTAAGGCCAGTACCGGTATTTGCATTCAATGCTACACTTCCACCTGTACAGAACGTTGTTCCTGTTGTTGTTGAAATCGTTGCTGTTGGAGCTGTATTTACAGTTACCACTGTAGCTGTTGATGTCGCTGAACAGTTATTTGCATTCGTTACCGTTACTGTATAGCTTCCTGCTGTGGTTGCACTGTAAGTAGAACTTGTTGCACCGACAATTACACCTGCTGCATTATTCCATTTATAGGTAAGACCAGTACCGGTATTTGCATTCAATGATACACTACCGCCTGTACAGAACGTTGTTCCTGTTGTTGTCGAAATCGTTGCTGTTGGCAGGGTATTTACAGTTACCGTAGTTGCTGTTGATGTGGCGGAACAGTTATTTCCATTCGTTACTGTTACTGTATAACTACCTGCTGTTGTTGCACTGTAGGCAGAACTTGTTGCACTGGCAATCACGCCTGCTGCATTGTTCCATTTATAGGTAAGACCAGTACCGGTATTCGCATTCAATGCTACACTGCCACCGCTACAGAACGTTGTTCCTGTCGTTGTCGAAATTGTTGCTGTTGGAGCTGTATTTACAGTTACCACTGTAGCTGTTGATGTCGCTGAACAGTTGCTTGCATTGGTTACCATTACTGTATAGCTTCCTGCCGTGGCTGCGCTGTAAGTAGAGCTTGTTGCACCGGTAATCATGCCTGCTGCATTGTTCCATTTATAGGTAAGACCCGTACCAGTATTTGCATTCAATGCTACACTGCCACCAGTACAAAATGTAGTTGGCGTCATTGTTGAGATTGTTGCTGTTGGTAAAGCATTTACTGTTACCGTAGTTGCTGATGAAGTAGCTGAACAGTTACTTGCATTCGTTACCGTTACCGTATAACTTCCTGCTGCAGTTGCACTGTAAGTAGAACTTGTTGCTCCGGCAATCACGCCTGCTGCATTATTCCATTTATAGGTAAGACCAATACCTGTATTTGCATTCAATGCTACACTACCGCCTGTACAAAATGTAGTTGGCGTCGTTGTTGAAATTGTTGCTGTTGGATTAGCGTTTACTGTTACTGTCATAGCTGCAGAAGTAACCGTCTGACTGCTGGCTGTAATCGCTACTGAATACCCACCCGATTGGCTCGCTGTATAAGAAGCTCCTGTTGCTCCGCTTATCGCCGTGCCATTCTTATTCCATTGATACGTATAACCCGTTCCTGTACTTGCATTCAATACGACACTGCCGCCTGTACAAAACGTTGTATCACTTGCCGCAGTAATGCTTGATGTCAATACAAAATTCCCTTCAAGCATCGATACTTTATCTATATTCACACAACTCGTGTTTGCTCCTACATAAAACTTAAGCTGAGCCGTAGCATCTGTTACTGTTGAATTATAGGTAAATGTAAATGTCTGGGCAGCTGTCGTTAAATTAACCGTCTGTGCAAAATAGGTGGTATAAGGGCTAGCAGACTCCTGAATTGCTACTGACATTTGCCTGGCTGCATCTGCTTTTGCCATGACACTGATCGTATATGTTTTACCCGAAACAATCGGTGTCGTCTCACTTACCTGAACATGCCATTCCAAGGTACCCGGACTCGTGGACGGACAGATCCGCAACGAATTTGTTCCTGATAAATTTCCGTTGGTAACAACACTCATGGTACCGGTGGCACCACTGTTGTTCTGTAATGTCCAGCCTGTGGTTCCGTTATCAAATTCTCCGTTCGTACCAATTTCCTTCTGAGGATTACCTACTACTATTGCTACTGCCGTTGAAGTTGTTTGATTCGCTGAATTATCGGTTGCTACTGCTGTAATACTGTATGAACCCTGTGGTACATTTGTCCAGGTATAGGTATAAGGTGCTGTAGTTACTGTACCTAATAAAGTTGTACCATTATAAAATTTAACACTGCTTATTGTACCATCCGCATCGGTTGCTGTAGCTGTAAGCGTAACATTCGCACCTGCTGCGTACGTTGCATTATTAGCCGGCGACGTAAGGCTTACCGTTGGCGGATTGTTACTGCTGGTTGTTCCTTTATCTGCCAGATATATATTCCCTTGATTAGGTATCGCATCAAATATAATATAAGTTTTGCCGGACACCGTACTTAAAGTAGAAGGAATAACGGCTGAATTCAAATACACTTTTGGATTTGTCCAGCCATTTGGCAAGAGTCTGCGAATCGTAATCGGAACATTATAAATAGTGTTATCAAGATTATCAGCAACTACAACTTTCAGTGAATCACTTGTAATTACTGTTTCTGTAACAGATGCTACATTTCGTTCTTTAATGTATTTTACTACTGTTCCAAAAGGAGCAACCCAAAAATCAGCTATGTTTGTATTCATATAAGACAAATGGGAAGCAAGTTCTGTTGATTGCGTCGGGGAATAACCACCATCATTATCAATCCCATGAGTTAAGAATACACACCAGCCTTTTGACGACTTGGCTGCCGCTACTTTACTGTTTAAATTTGCAGCTGTTTGCACAGAACCTGTATTTCCTGTAATAATAGAACTGATATTATAGAAATCTGCAGGAGTACTCAACTCAACGGTGCCACTGCATACTCTCGCTGCTATATAATATTTCTGTGTGGTTGCTAAATCTCCCCGGTTACAATTCGGATAAGCTAAGGTTACACATTTTGCATTCGGTATATTTGTATTAATAGTACTTTGCGATTGTTGTAATTCTGTATTCTGATCAGCCAGAGACAAAGTAGCGAGCGATGTAGGGTGTGTCATCGTATGACTGCCGACTTCGTGTCCATTTTTAGAAGCCGTAAGAAGACCACTCCAATTGGGGCTCCAATTGATTACTGTAAAAAACGTAACCTTGAAATTATACTGATTGAACAAAGGCAACGCAACGGGTATTTGATTGGTGCAATTGTCGTCCATAGTATAACTCACGGCTGCAGTTTTAAACTGAGACCAGGTACCTATCTCATAGTTCGTTGCAACCTGTGCACGTACTGATATAGCAAGTAATAAGCACACGAATGTGAAAAACTTTCTCATATAGTTTTATTTTTTATTTCATATTGAATACTAAAAAACAAGTCCGTTACTTTTATAAGAAAAAATAACGGACCCGTATGTATTTATTCCAATAGCTGTTATTGTTTTACAACACGTAAAACCTGTGTCGTGGAACCATTTGTAATCTGAAGCATATACAATCCTTTTGCATAATCTGATCCAAAATTCAGAGAGGTCACTTCAGAGAATGTCTCAATCAATCTTCCATCTGCTGCTGATATATATACTGTAGAAGATTCTATCAACAATAATGTAAACTGATCTGTACTTGGATTCGGCATAATTTTGATTGCTCCGCTGGCTTGAAGGTCTACAATACCCGTTGTAGTACATGTGCCTTCTGCCTTACCACAACCGCATATTCCAGGTGCTACTTTATTCGGATCATTCGGACAGCCATCTCCTGCTACCGATACATAACCGGCTGGTTGCGTACAAGAAGTTTCTACAGCGGCAGGATTACCTTCTCCATCACCATCTGTATCCTGATACCAAACTGTAGCGGCTCCTATTGAAGCATTTAATGGAGCACAATCGCTTGTATCCGGTACTCCGTCGTTATCATCGTCTGTATCCACACAATCCGGTATAGTATCTCCGTCGGTATCTGTTTCTGCAACACCGCAGCCACATGCACCAGGTGCTATCTTATTCGGATCGCTTGGACAGCCATCTCCTGCTACTGATACATAACCTGCTGGTTGTGTACAAGATGTTTGCGTTACTGCAGGATCTCCCTTGCCATCACCATCTGTGTCCTGATACCAAACTGTAGCGGCTCCTATTGAAGCATTTAATGGAGCACAATCGCTTGTATCCGGTACTCCGTCGTTATCATCGTCTGTATCTACACAATCCGGTATAGTATCGCCATCGGTATCTGTTTCTGCAACACCGCAGCCACATGCACCAGGTGCTATCTTATTCGGATCGCTCGGACAGCCATCGCCTGCTACTGATACATAACCTGCTGGTTGGGTGCAAGATGTTTGCGTTACTGCAGGATCTCCCTTGCCATCTCCATCAACATCCTGATACCAAACCGGTGCTGTTGATGCTGTTACTACTGTAGCTGCTGATGTCGCGGAACAGTTATTTGCGTTCGTTACTGTTACCGTATAGTTTCCTGAGGTTGTTGCTGTATACGTTGAGTTCGTTTCACCGGCAATTACACCTGATGCATTGTTCCACTGGTAAGAAGAACCTGCACTTGAGGTTAATACTACACTACTTCCTGTACAGAATGTTGTTGGCGTTGTTGTTGAAATTGTTGCTGTTGGTAGGGCATTTACCGTTACTACTGTAACTGTTGAAGTAGCTGAACAGTTACTTGCATTGCTTACCGTTACCGTGTAGGATCCGGATGTTATCGCACTGTAAGTAGAACTTGTTGCTCCCGAAATTACGCCTGCTGCATTGTTCCATTTATAAGAAGAACCTGCACTTGAGGTTAATAATACACTGCCGCCTGTACAGAATGCAGTTGGTGTTGTTGTCGAAATCGTTGCTGTCGGCAGGGCATTTACAGTTACTACTGTAGCTGTTGAAGTAGCTGAACAATTGTTTGTATTGGTTACCGTTACCGTGTAGCTACCTGTTGTGGTTGCACTGTAAGTAGAACTTGTTGCACCAGCAATTACACCTGATGCATTGTTCCACTGATAAGTAGAACCTGTACTTGAGGTAAGTAATACACTACCACCGCTGCAGAATGTCGTTGGTGTTGTAGTTGAAATTGTTGCTATTGGAGCTGCATTTACAGTTACCGTAGTAGCTGTGGATGTCGCTGAACAGTTATTTGCATTGGTTACCGTTACTGTATAACTGCCTGCTGTTGTCGCACTGTAAGTAGAACTTGTTGCTCCGGCAATTACACCTGATGCATTGTTCCACTGATAAGTAGAACCTACACTTGAGGTCAGTAATACACTGCCGCCTGTACAGAATGTTGTTGGTGTCGTTGTCGAAATTGTTGCTGTTGGAGCTGTATTTACAGTTACCACTGTAGCTGTTGAAGTAGCTGAACAGTTATTTGCATTCGTTACCGTTACTGTATAGCTTCCTGCTGTGGTTGCACTATAAGTAGAACTTGTTGCACCAGCAATTAAGCCTGCTGCATTGTTCCACTTATAGGTAAGACCTGTACCTGTATTTGCATTCAATGCTACACTGCCACCAGTACAAAATGTCGTTGGTGTTGTTGTCGATATCGTTGCTGTCGGAGCTACATTTACTGTTACTGTCATAGCTGCAGAAGTAGCTGAACAGTTACTTGCATTCGTTACCGTTACCGTATAACTCCCTGCTGCAGTTGCGCTGTAAGTAGAACTTGTTGCACCGGCAATTATGCCTGCTGCATTGTTCCACTGATAAGTAGAACCTGTACTTGAGGTTAGTAATACGCTACCTCCTGTACAGAACGTTGTTGGTGTGGTTGTTGAAATCGTTGCTGTTGGCAGGGTATTTACAGTTACTACTGTAGCTGTTGAAGTAGCGGAACAGTTATTTGCATTGGTTACCGTTACTGTATAGCTTCCTGCTGTGGTTGCACTGTAGGTAGAGCTTGTTGCACCGGTAATCACGCCTGCTGCATTGTTCCATTTATAAGATGTTCCTGCACTTGAGGTAAGTAATACACTACCACCGGTACAGAACGTAGTTGGTGTTGTTGTTGAAATTGTTGCTGTTGGATTGGCATTTACTGTTACTGTCATGGCTGCAGAAGTAACTGTCTGACTGCTGGCTGTGATCGCTACTGAATATCCACCTGATTGGCTCGCTGTATAAGAAGCTCCTGTTGCTCCACTTATCGCCGTGCCATTCTTATTCCATTGATAGGTATAACCCGTTCCAGTACTTGCATTCAATACGACACTGCCGCCCGTACAAAACGTTGTATCACTTGCCGCAGTAATGCTTGATGTCAATACAAAATTCCCTTCAAGCATCGATACTTTATCTATATTCACACAACTCGTGTTCGCTCCTACATAAAACTTAAGCTGAGCCGTAGCATCTGTTACTGTTGAATTATAGGTAAATGTAAATGTCTGGGCAGCTGTCGTTAAATTAACCGTCTGTGCAAAGTACGTGGTATAAGGGCTTCCGGACTCCTGAATCGCTACCGACATTTGTCTGGCTGCATCTGCTTTTGCCATCACACTGATCGTATATGTTTTTCCCGAAACAATCGGTGTTGTCTCACTTACCTGAACATGCCATTCCAAGGTTCCTGGGTTCGTGGACGGACAAATCCGCAACGAATTTGTTCCTGATAAATTTCCATTGGTAACAACACTCATGGTACCGGTGGCACCACTGTTGTTCTGTAATGTCCAGCCTGTGGTTCCGTTATCAAATTCTCCGTTCGTAACCAGCTGTGTTTGCGGATTACCTACTATTATTGCTACTGCCGTTGAAGTCGTTTGATTTGCTGAATTATCGGTTGCTACTGCTGTAATACTGTATGATCCCTGTGGTACATTTGTCCAGGTATACGTATAAGGTGCTGTAGTTACTGTACCTAATAAAGTTGTGCCATTATAAAAAGCTACTGAAGAAATCGTACCGTTTGGATCCGTGGCTGTAGCTGTAAGCGTAACAGTCGCACCTACTGCATACGTCGCATTATTGGCCGGTGCCGTAAGGCTCACCACCGGATTGTTTGCACTTGCACAAGAGGCAAAAGGTGCCGGTGCCGGGCAACAAGATAAACTCGGCTGGCCGTTCATATATGTTGTTAACCAGGTGAAGGCCGGACGCGGATTACCATTAGTATACATAGTACCGGAATCTGTACCGCTTGCGCCAGATACGCCGTTACCGTTTATCCACGTTGTGCCTTGTATATATCCCCAAAGAGTAATACCCGCTACATGCGGGTGTTCCCAGGCAACAGGTATTAAAGAAGAATAAACATTTTGTTGTGTGGTTTCATTTGGATTCGCTGCCTGATCAAATTCCGTGATATGCGTTGGTAAACCCGTTGTGGACCAGATCTCATCGATACAGGCTTTAAAGTTTGCTGCTGTTAGATTATCTATTCCGTGGCATTGCAAACCCACACCATCAATCAGGTTTTTCTTTCCATCAGTCAGGTTCGGTGCATTTTTAATTGCATTTGCAATGGCTAGATATGGAGCACGGCAATTGTTCCAGTTCATCTCTACATTGTATTCATTAATCAGCAATACTGCATTCGGAAAATATTTACGTGCTAACTGATACGGCCAGATGGCCCATCCGTATTGGTTGTTCTTATCAGCCGCATTCGCCGGATCGGCCTGATAACCTGCCGTTAAAGCTGCTTTCATATTACCCGGCATGGCAGTATTCACCGGTTCATTCAATACATCGATCATTTTAAGACCACCCATTGACGCATAGTGCGTAGAACAGGCTTTGATGTAATTCTCTACAGCTGCTGTAATCGTAGCGGTAGAGGCAGTACTCACATAACCCGGTGTCTGAGAACCCCAAACAAAATTGTGATACTTAAATAAGGCGTTGTTATTCTTGGCCCAGTTATAAGCAACATCTGAAGTGCTGAAATTATAAACACCTTGCGTTGATTCAACAGATCCCCATTTCGATCCGTTCTCTGAAGTTGCCTGATTCCAATATGTTGTATAATTGGTCGGATTCCCCGGAACGCTTCCGGGAATAATGTTTCCAAGATACTTCCCTTTACACTTGGCAAGCTGTGCATGTGACTCAGTAACCTGTAGAATTAAAAAGAAAACAATACCTATAGTAAATACTATTCGGCAAAATCTTTTTAGTACGGATAATTTCATAGGAATCTGATTAAATTAAAACAATGGTTTTTACCTAAAATGGCTTATAATACATGCTACGAATTGGTTAAATGAAAAGTAAACAGCATATTTTCATATTTTTTAAAAAAGATGTAACAAATGCTTAAACAGCCCGTATAAGGCATTCTTTTATGATTTGAGGAATTTAAAAAAGGGTGTCTATTGTGAATTTTTCACATAGACACCCTTTTTTAGCGACAAAATAAGCTTACCTAAACTTACTTTTTAATGATTTTTCGGGTTTCTACCATTCCACCCTGTTCAATGCGGATCAGATACATACCTTGTTTCAGTTCTGCCCCCATCTGAGCCTCGCTGTCGTACGTTCCTTTCAACACTTCCAAACCCGATGCATTATAACATGTAACGGTAAACTCCCCGGCTCCGGCAATGATCGTAAATTCACTCTCCGATGGATTCGGATAGATCTGAAGCGTTACCGATAGACTATTCTGAACCCCTGTTGTAGTACATGTACCTTCAGGTTTACCACAACCGCATATTCCGGGTGCTACTTTATTCGGATCATTCGGACAGTCATCTCCTGCTACTGATACATAACCTGCCGGTTGCGTACAAGAGGTTTCTACAGCGGCAGGATTACCTTCTCCATCACCATCTGTATCCTGATACCAAACTGTAGCGGCTCCTATTGAAGCATTTAATGGGGCACAGTCACTTGTATCCGGCACTCCGTCGTTATCATCGTCTGTATCCACACAATCCGGTATAGTATCGCCATCTGTATCTGTTTCTGCAACACCGCAGCCACAAACTCCCGGTGCTATCTTATTCGGATCGCTCGGACAGCCATCTCCTGCTACAGATACATAACCTGCCGGCTGTGTACAGGAGGTTTGCGTTACTGCAGGATCTCCCTTGCCATCTCCATCTGTGTCCTGATACCAAACCGGTGCGGCTGATGCGGTTACTACTGTGGCTGTTGATGTAGCAGAACAGTTATTTGCATTCGTTACCGTTACCGTATAGTTTCCGGATGTTGTTGCACTGTAAGCAGAACTTGTTGCTCCAACAATTACACCTGCTGCATTATTCCATTTATAGGTAAGACCTGTACCGGTATTTGCATTCAATGCTACACTACCGCCGGTACAGAATGTCGTTGGTGTTGTAGTTGAGATTGTTGCTGTTGGTAGGGCATTTACAGTTACCGTAGTTGCTATGGATGTCGCTGAACAGTTATTTGCATTCGTTACCGTTACTGTATAACTGCCTGCTGTGGTTGCACTGTAAGCAGAACTTGTTGCACCCGCAATGACCCCTGCTGCATTGTTCCACTGATAAGAAGAACCTGTACTTGAAGTTAGTAATACACTACCGCCGGTACAGAATGTTGTTCCTGTTGTTGTCGATATCGTTGCTGTTGGTAGGGCATTTACCGTTACCACTGTAGCTGTTGAGGTAGCAGAACAGTTATTTGCATTCGTTACTGTTACTGTATAACTACCTGCTGTGGTTGCACTGTAAGCAGAACCTGTTGCACCGGCAATCACGCCTGCTGCATTGTTCCATTTATAGGTAAGGCCAGTACCGGTATTTGCATTCAATGACACACTGCCGCCTGTACAGAAAGTTGTTCCTGTTGTTGTCGAGATCGTTGCTGTTGGAGCTGTATTTACAGTTACCACTGTAGCTGTTGAGGTAGCGGAACAGTTACTTGCATTCGTTACCGTTACTGTATAACTGCCTGCTGTGGTTGCACTATAAGTAGAACTTGTTGCACCAGCAATCACGCCTGCTGCATTGTTCCATTTATAGGTAAGACCAGTACCGGTATTTGCATTCAATGACACACTGCCGCCAGTACAGAACGTTGTTCCTGTTGTTGTCGAAATGGTTGCTGTTGGAGCTGCATTTACTGTTACTACCGTTGCTGTTGATGTGGCGGAACAGTTATTTGCATTCGTTACTGTTACTGTATAACTGCCTGCTGTGGTTGCACTGTAAGTAGAACTTGTTGCACCGGCAATCACGCCTGCTGCATTGTTCCATTTATAGGTAAGGCCAGTACCGGTATTCGCATTCAATGATACACTGCCGCCAGTACAGAACGTTGTTCCTGTTGTTGTCGAAATGGTTGCTGTTGGAGCTGCATTTACTGTTACTACCGTTGCTGTTGAAGTAGCAGAACAGTTATTTGCATTCGTTACTGTTACTGTATAACTGCCTGCTGTGGTTGCACTGTAGGCAGAACTTGTTGCACCGGCAATCACGCCTGCTGCATTGTTCCATTTATAGGTAAGACCTGTACCGGTATTTGCATTCAATGATACACTGCCGCCTGTGCAGAACGTTGTTCCTGTTGTTGTCGAGATCGTTGCTGTTGGAGCTGCATTTACTGTTACTACCGTTGCTGTTGAAGTAGCGGAACAGTTATTTGCATTCGTTACTGTTACTGTATAACTACCTGCGGTGGTTGCACTGTAGGCAGAACTTGTTGCTCCCGAAATTACACCTGCTGCATTGTTCCATTTATAGGTAAGGCCAGTACCGGTATTTGCATTTAATGACACACTGCCGCCAGTACAGAACGTTGTTCCTGTTGTTGTCGAAATGGTTGCTGTTGGAGCTGCATTTACTGTTACTACCGTTGCTGTTGAAGTAGCGGAACAGTTATTTGCATTCGTTACTGTTACTGTATAACTACCTGCTGTTGTTGCACTGTAGGCAGAACTTGTTGCACCGGCAATCACGCCTGCTGCATTGTTCCATTTATAGGTAAGACCTGTACCAGTATTCGCATTCAATGATACACTGCCGCCTGTACAGAACGTTGTTCCTGTTGTTGTCGAGATCGTTGCTGTTGGTAACCCATTTACAGTTACTGCAATCATTGCTCTCGGACCTTCACAACCGCTCAGCGTTTGTGACACATAATAATTGGTTGTTCCGGTGGCTGTAGTAACCGGAATAGGCGCACCCGATAATGCTGTAGTAGTTGTATTATCTGCATACCATTTCAATGCCGTACCTGTTGCTGTTAATGCTGTTGCTGTTGCATTCTGGCAATAAGTAACCGGTGTGGAAACCGTTGGTGCTGTTGTTGCACAGGCTGTAGTACACGTAGGTTTTACCAATGTGCTGTTGTTCGTTGTAAATGTTTGTGCAGCCGCACCAAAATCTGCCAGATCACCAATCTCTGTTGTAAGGTTGGTTGTAATATTAGCTGTCCAGGGCATGTGTCCCTGCCAGCCTCCTGTTTTAAGATTATTAAACGCGGTTGTCAAACTCATTGCCGGTGTTGGCATAGGATCTCTTGACGGCATTTCAGCAACAATACAAGGCTTTTCATCCATACCATATTGTGTAGGTGTCATTTCGAACGGAGAGCTGTAATACTGTTCCATCCAGCCATAAAAGTGCGGAGAATAAAAATCCAGATAGGCGCCTGCATTATTACTTGTCTGTGCTTTTAAGTTTGCATCATTCCATTTATTTCCATCTGTATTTGTACCGCCACCGGGCACTTTACTACCGTTCCATTTTACAGAAGCTGAACCTAAGGTTACCAGAACCATAGACCCATCGGTTCTTGCAACCGACGTCTGGTGAAGACCGGCAGCACACAAACCTACAAACTGCTGAAGTACTGCATAACTTGCCCCCCAGTTTGTACCATCTCCTTTACCCGGTCCGTTCTCTGCAATCCATTCGATTTCATTACAAAGATCTACACTCAAAAAGTATGGATTGGTCTTATATCGATTTACAAAAGGTACCAGATAATTATTAATATATGTTTGGATCTTTGCCGGACTGCTCATCATGGCGATCCAGTTATTGGCATTCGGATTACCGGTCTTTGTATGATCAAAAGACATCATCGTAGCATAAATATAGATGCCATTGGTTTGCGCCTGACTGAATAAATCGTCGCAGTTTGCCCAGAAAGCTGCTGTAGGTGCGCTTACCGTACCGTCTGAAGCGATGCTCGGCTGACCGGCTCCATTACAGCTAAACCAGATACGTGTTGAATTTATACCCTTGTTTTTCAGATCTACAAGATCCTGTCCCCATTTCGTAGAACTGTAACTTCCGCCAAAGTCGTTCCAGCTTTCCCAAGGAGTATTAGCACCGTTAAGATAAATCGGACAGGATGCATTTCCGTTTACTACAAACTTTTTGTTATTAATACTTACCGTCTGAGCAACTGTTACTGAAACAGATACAAAAATCAGCACGAATGATAGTAGTAAATCTTTTTTCATAGAATTCAAATTAACAATACGGTTAAAAACAGACTGTCTTCCCATTTGTACCAGACAAAGAAAGCTCTTCTTATACTATATAAGACTATGGTTATTAGTAAAAGTAACCAGTAAAAATGAATTTATTTACAAAAAAAGCCAAAATAATGCTATTTATTACTCAAAAGGTCATTTTAATAGATCTAAGCAGCATTAAAGACAAAGAATAACGCCTTACTAAACTATTGATATAAAAACCTTGAATTTAACCATTTACATATTAACGACGAATATACTCCTATTCAAAACAGCCGCCCTGCAAATTCATTATACCCAATTTACCAGTATATGTATTATATGATGGTAAAACTATATATCACTATTTAGCTTTTAATATAATTTAAAAGAGATACCTTCACAGTTTCATAAGATTTATCTAATTATAATTACAAAATGTATTTTATTAAATCGGTTCATATAATTTTATTTTAAAAGTAAAAACAAAGAGTAATGAAGAAATCAATTTTAATGTTAGTCTTATTATTCCCTGTACTTGTATTCGGGCAGGTGAAATTTTCGGATGATTTTTCTGTATCAACAGGAACTCCCTATCCGGTTGTTGATGCAAAAAACAAACAATACTTTCCTGATGGAAAAGGCAACAGTATTTCAATCAAAACAGAAGAAAAAACAATTACCGTACAGCGTTACGATGTTACCGCTAACAAAGAAATCAACAGAAATGTTTACACAGATTTACCTGCCGACAGCAGAGTTGAAAAAATTCTTCCTATAGGCGGTCGCTTGTTTTATTTTTACAGCACACCTACTAAGACAAAAACAATCAGCTTAAACGTACGCGAAATCAGCTTAAATGATGGTACATTAAAAGCACCTAAATTATTATTCGAAACCAAAGGCGAAGTAGCCGGCAGTATGGTAGGTGCTGATCCTGTAACAGGATTTGCAGCTTATGGCGCTCTTTTTGGCGGCGGTAAACTTTTTGATCTGTCCACATCATTTGATCAGTCAAAAATTCTTATTCGCTATAGAAGAAAACCTCTTAGCAAAGATGATGATACAAACTTTGATGTATTAGGTTTTTTTGTATTCAGCTCAAATCTTGATAAAATTAATGGTGCTGAAGTAAAAATGCCTTATACAGAAAAAAAGATGAACAACCTGGCATATACGGTTGCCAATGATGGTACAGCGTTCATGCTTGCATTTATCACAGACGTTAAAGCATTTGAATTGTTCTCGTTAAAAGACGCTGGAGTGATTAAAGCATACAAGTTAGATGTAGATGCAACATTGTTTTTCCAGGAATTAAAAATGGCCGAAAATGCTGAAGGGAATTTAGTATGTACAGGTTACTATGCCAATGGTATGGATGTAAAAGTTAACTGGACAGGAAGCATGGCATTAAGTATGAATACAAATGGTATTCTTCGCTTCAAAATGTCTAAAGCAGGTGTTACACTTGAAAAATACAAGTATGATTTCCCTATTGCATTGATTAACCAATACGAATCAGCCAATTCAAAAGAAAAAAATGCAGCAAGAGAATCTGATGGCAAAGCTGGCATCAATGATCTTAAAATGATCAATCTGGTTGAGAACAAAGATGGCAGCACACTTATTTTAGGCGAACAAACCTATACAAGAAATGAATTAGTAGGTACTTCAACAAAGAATGTATACTACTATTCTGATATGGTATTTACTAAAATTGACAAATCAGGAAAATTAGTATGGATGATCAAACTTCCTAAAACACAGATCGGGTTTGCCGGCAGAGGCGGTAACGGTGTTAAATTTATTCAAGGTGCAGCAGGTGCTCACTACATTCTTTTCCTTGACAATAAAAAGAATGCTGATATCACAAAAGATGCTGTACCTGTAAAACGTACCGATGGTGATGGTGGATATTTAACAGCATATAAAGTTGACGATGCAACTGGTACTTATACCAAACATCAAATCCTTGATATCGAAAACATCAATAAAATCGAAGCATATCAATTCTCTACATCAAGAATCTTTGACGCCACGGATAAAATATTCCTGGTTGAAATTTATAAGAAAGGTAAAGAAGATGTCATGATTAAATTACAATTAAAAAATTAATCTAAATCACTCATTAAAAAAGGGTCTGTTATACGAATTATAACAGACCCTTTTTAATTATATCCAATCCGGAACTTACTATACTATAGCGTTGCCATATCAATTACAAAACGGTAGCGCACATCTCCTTTTAACATGCGTTCGTAAGCAGTATGAATGTCTTTGATATCGATCAATTCTATATCGGCAGTAATGTTGTATTTTGCGCAGAGATCAAGCATCTCCTGAGTTTCAGGCAAACCACCAATCAATGAACCTACCAGACTTTTTCTGCCGCCAATCAAACTAAAAGCATGCAGCTGATAAGGAGTTGGCGGAACACCTACACAAATATGAACGCCGTTTGTTTTTAACAAAGACAAATAGAGATTCAAATCATGTGGAGCAGAAACCGTATCAAGTATAAAATCAAAATACCCTTTTACTTTTTGCAATTGTTCTGCATCTGAGGTAACCACAAATTTATGTGCACCTAATTTACCTGCATCGCCTTCTTTCATCGGAGAAGTACTCAACACTGTTACTTCAGCGCCAAAAGCCACGCCAAATTTTACAGCCATGTGTCCCAGTCCGCCCAGGCCCAGCACCGCAAGCTTATGCCCCTTACCTACTCTCCAATGTTTCAATGGCGAATAGGTAGTAATGCCCGCACACAGCAAAGGTGCAGCTGCAGCCAGATTTATTTTTTTACTGATCTGCAATACAAAATCTTCGTGTACCACTATGGTGTTTGAATAGCCACCATACGTAGGCGACTTTTTATCCTGACTCAGGCTGTTGTATGTTGCTGTTGATCCGTTCAGGCAGTATTGTTCCAGACCTTCTTTGCAGTTTGTGCAGGTTCTGCAGGAATCTACCAGACAGCCTGTACCCACAACGTCACCGACTTTAAATTTCACTACCCGAGATCCGACTTTAACTACGGTACCAACAATTTCATGTCCCGGTACCATGGGGAAAATCCCCTCCGACCAATCGTTGCGGATCTGATGCAGATCTGAGTGGCATACACCACAGTAAGCAATGTCAAATTGCACATCGTTGGGTCCAACTTCGCGGCGTTCAAATTTCCAGGGCGCAAGATTTGTTTTGGCATCCTGCGCAGCATACCCTTTAGTTTGTATCATACATGTGAGATAATCGGCAAATTGCTTTGCCTTGAATTATTAATTAGAATAGAATGGCAGTAATTTTTTCGGCGATCAAATTTACATTTTTTTGTATTACCAGATTATTCTAAAAAGAATCTTAGAGGTCTTTTTTATATGATATATATCACTTTTTCATCTCTTATTGCTCTAATTCAGGTATCAGCGATGCTTTGTTATATGACATTAGTCATAAACCAATCAAGATTAAGCATATACAAAAATCAGGATTACTACTGGATTCATGCACCTTTGTCGACTCGCCGGAGCAAAACAACTTTAAAAATTAGAATATAACTTTCTCCATTGCGGCCGCAGGCAAATGAGCCCCGTCTGCTTGTCGGAGACCCAGGGAATAATCTTTGATTCTTTACATTATTTACCACTGCCCTAGGTACGCCGACAATGGCGTAAATTATCTTACATAAATATTAATCAAATTATAATAACTAATTAAAAACTTATCTTATGTAAAAAAATGACCCGAAATCAAATTATTTTTCGCAACTATCAAAAAAAACTACTACACTTGCAACGCAATTTTTGCAGAAGTTGCATTTTCCTTCGCCTTACATAAACCTAAGGATATATTTTAATCTATTATTCACTTTTAACCAGGACAAACTATGTCTTACCAAAATCTTTCTGTTAGCATTACGTCTCAGCAAAAAGCAGACATCATTGCTAAAATTGCAGCTGTTAAAGCAGCCTTACCTTTTTTAATCAATCTTTTACCGGACGAGCGTAAGGCGCTGCGCAAGGTGGCAGAGAAACGTCAGGGGTATGTAAACGATGTAATGATCGCTGTAAAAGCAAACCCTACCGTGATTCCTCCGGTGATCAATGTAGCAGAGTACACCAAAGATGCACTGCTATACAATGACATGGCCGAAATTATGGCACACATGAAGACGCTTTATGAGGGGATTAACGATACCTATATGGCTGCGGGCAATGAGGCCATTGTTGTAACCGATCAGTGTTATGGTATCTTGAAACAAGCGGCCAAAGGTAATGCAGCACTTACAAGCACGGTGCAGGAATTAAGCAAACATTTCAAAAGCCAGCGAAGCAAAAAAGAGGAACCTGCTCTTTAAAACTACACAATAAAAAAATCCCGCTTATGAGCGGGATTTTTTTATTGTCAACTGATAATACATTTTTTACCGTCAATATCTTCTCTTCTTACTTATATGTTCTCTTTCGTACTTCGGAGGTATGACAACGTAGTTCGGAAGTGCAAATTTGTACTTCGGAGGTAACTCGTCGGACTTCGGAAGTACAAAATCGTACTAAAAAGGTACGACGTCGTACCTTTTTAGTACTCCGACGGACTTCGGAAGTACTCCATCGTACCTCGGAAGTACCTCGTCGGACTTCGGAGGTACAAAATCGTAGTTCGGAGGTACTCCATCGGACTTCAGAAGTTCGATGCCAGAGTTCGGAGGTTCGACCTGATAATTTATAAAGTGAATCCAGCCGTTTTAACTATGTCCAAACAGCTATTACAAAATAAAACAGCTGGAATTTTGATGCAGCAATTACGCTTTTTCTAAAACGGTTGAAATTTTGTTCAGTAACCCATTAACAGGAATATACATATCAAACTGTACACCCTTGTTTAATTTGCCTGAGGCTGTAATAATACCATGATGGTTCTCTATAATTCTGCGGCATATTGCAAGACCCATGCCTGTACCCTTGTATTCTGAACGGTTATGCAGGCGCTGAAATACTTGAAAAACACGTTCGTTGTATTCCGGGCTAAAACCTATACCATTGTCGGTATATACAATGTGGCAGTAATCGGTATGGGCATCCAGTTGTTTATTTTTCACTTTTTTGCCTGATACGATACTACTCGTAATGTTGATCTGCGGAGGAATATCAGGTATGGAAAATTTCAGTGAGTTACTAATCAGATTCTGTAGAAGTTGCCGAAACTGAAAGCGTATAACATTAACTTCAAACGAACCGCTAATGTGTATAACAGCTTTCTTGTGAAGAATCTCTTCTATAAAATTCTGCTCTACCTCTTCAAACAATTCGGTGAGATCTGTTTTTTCAAATGCACGTTCAGCATTTTTGGTACGGGAGTAGATTAGCAGATTCTACAGACAATACGAAAGTGCCTTCAATATATAATTGTAATTTTTTTATTGATTTTTTACATGCAAAGTGAATGGATTATTTAATATGTGATTGTTATAAGTATATTCTCTAAACGTGTAATTTTTTCGAAAAGGATATCCGCACCTTTGATTAACATATTAATTAACCATTTAAACAAATCAATCATGACAACCAGTAACGCAGCACCAATCCAAACTGAGAAAAAAAATGTTTCTCCGATCGATAATCAAAAGGATATCGAGAACCACAAAAAAGCAGCAGCTCATCACGAAGAGGCAGCTAAGAGTCATCTTGAAGCTGCTAAGTTACATGAAGCAGGTGAACATGAGAAAGCTTCTGAAGCAACTGTAAAAGCACATGGTCACCATGCACTTGCAGCAGAGCATCAAAAAGAAGATGTAAAACATCATGCACTTGCAACGGGACATCAGAAAGAAGATGTGAAACAACATGCAATGAATAAATAATTGCTATTTGAATGGCAATAAAGTATGTGAAATAGGTCTGTCAATCTTATCATATTTTATTGCCGTTCATTTTTCAGTTTTCATTTTAACAAGCTGTTCGTAATAGCTGCAATACAACCAAGGTCACCAAGTGGTTTTTATAACACGCCAGTAATTATGGAAAAAGAAGAACGTGATGCACTAAGAGCGAAATTTCTTGCTGCCATCAACAAAGTAATGAAAAGTAGTAAATCAGAATCTACCCAGAAATCTGAAAAAATCATAGACAAATTTGTCAAAAAGATTGTTAAAACAATCTGTAAAGAAGAAGAGATTATTTCATCCTGATCTACACCTTAGATATGAAAAATGAAGAATTACAGAAAGCTGTTCTGGATGCAATCAAGTGGGAACCGCTGTTGCATGAAGCAGTTATTGATGTGACAGCCGTGGATGGCATCGTCACACTCAGCGGAACGGTTAACAACTTTTCTGAAAAATCAGACGCTTTACTGGCGGCACAATCTGTTGCAGGTGTAAAAGCTGTAGTTGAACACATGGAAATTCAGTTAAACAATACATTAAAACCTACTGATGCCGATATTGCGGCAGAAGTGGTAAATGCATTGAAATTAAATTGGCAGATCCCGGCAGATTCAATTAAAGTTGAAGTTGAGGATGGCTGGATAACCTTAACGGGCAGTGTTAAATGGAACTTTCAGAAATTAATTGTGAGCAACATAGCAAAGAACCTTATCGGAGTTAAAGGCTTGGTAAATAGTATATCGATCAAAGCAGAAACAGACGAGGAAATTGAACAGAAAAGTATTGAAGATGCCCTATGCCGAAGCAGTTCTATTGATGAACGCCATATTGTTGTCCATGTTTCCGGTCATAAAGTAACCTTATCCGGAAATGTAACTTCCTGGCACGAAAAAATGGAAGCTGAAAGAATCACATGGAATGCTCCGGGTGTATCCGACATAGACAATAAATTAAATGTTGAACATGATTACTTATTTATTGAATAATATATCTGCAGACCAGATGGAAAAAACAATTAACCTTTCAGAAAACAACAAGCAATCTATTGCAAATAATCTTGCCATACTTCTGGCAGATGAATACGTATTGTATACGAAAACCCGAAATGCATACTGGAATGTAAAAGATACAGCGGTATATGATATACCTGTATTCTTTGAAATACAATTTGCACAGCTGGATGATATTATTGACCGTGTAGCAAAACGTATTCGCGAATTGGGATATTATACTGCAGCATCTTTAAAAATATTCTCTCAGACAAGTCACTTATATGAAACAATATGCGGTACTACTGACAGCCATAGTTTTATGCAAGGATTATTATTTGATCATGAAAGTATCATTCGTTATTTAAAAACAAACAATCAGTTGTTTTTGAATGAACAAAATAATGGAGATGATATAGAAGATTTTATTTCACAGATCATGCTGGAGCATGAGAAAATGGCGTGGTTCTTACGTACGCATATCAAACAAGTTTAAATTCAATCTTATCTATTTATATATTTCACAATTAAACAATTTACATATATGTTTTACGAAGGTTATCATTTCTGGGGAATGCATCTTATATGGTGGATTATCTGGATCATGTTCTTATTCTGGGTCTTTGCCACACCGTACTATATTCCGGGCCGTCCGGTCGTTAAAACAGAAGCTTTTGCCATCTTGAAAAATCGATATGCCATGAGTGAAATAAGTAAAAAGGAATATGATGAAATGAAAAAATTCCTTGAAACAAATTAAATAGCGACGAGTAGTTATGAAAGCTATAAAAATTTCGTAACAAGATATTCCGACAATATACAAAAAGGTCCCGCTAATAGCGGGACCTTTTTATTATGATACATTTCTGCAAATTACTTTATAAGCATTTTTTTATGCATGTAGGCAATACTACCGGCCTGGGCTTTGTAATTGGCCGGAACAGTCAACACATGCTTACCCATCTTGTCGTATACATCATAGTTACCATCTGTCTTAGCAGGCTTAACGGTATACTCTACTTCACCGCTGCTGTTGTGAAAGTCGCCGTTCTTGGCAGCTTTCCCTAAGATCTTTCCATCTTTATCTACCAGATTTCCACTTCTGTCAATAAAAGCAATTCTTTCACCGGCATGATTTTTAATAATGCTATCTTTTGAGATGGTAGCAAAAGTTGTACCTGCGGAGTTGATAATTGCACCTGAAGTATCAACCTTGATCGGAAATTGTGATTTGTACGTTGTTTGAGCAAATGCAGTAGTGAACGATAATACGATCGCACCTACTGAAAGCAGTAATACCTGAATTGTTTTCATAATTTTGTTTGTTTGATTGGAAGAATAGTTCATTAAGATATTTCCGGCACAATGCTTATGCACAGAAATACGTAATGGCTGTGTAAACAAAATTCGATTGTTTCGGGTTAAAAAGTATTATATTTTTCGAGATAAATGTTGCATCATTTACATGTCAACATAGGAAGATGAGGTTGGAGGTAAAAGATAAACAAACATCGGAGGAAAATAAAAGATCATTGTTCTTCTGCAAGAATTTGCTGAGCCTTATACTGATCTTCTGAAAACACTCTTAATTGTACTCCACCCGAAGGATTCAATCCCAGTACATTTTCATCTTCCAAAAAAGAATGAATTCCATTTAATGTTAGTTTATCCTGCACGATAGTGGCTTCAATTGCATTATTAAATACCAGCAGCGCTACTGTATTGTTATATGGCATACGTATAGGTGATTAAAGGAATTGTTCTTATTCATCTTTGTTATCTTCATGAGATGTATTTCTGCCTGCAGCATTAAATGGCTGAGGTTTCATACGTATATTCATGCTGCGATCTTCTTCGTATTCATCCATATCCATATTTACACGATTTTTTCCAGATACATTTTTATCTGCAGCATTTCTGCTTTTGCCCGGAAGATTATCTTTTCTTACAGGTTTTTCTTTTTGGTTTTTTTTCATTTTTATAGCGATTAGTTGAAAGACATTATCAGGTTGGAATAGCTGATTCCTTTACAAATTTCTTTTTTTGGCGAAAGAAATGATTACATTCTTTTTATAAAAAATTACATGTTTTGCATGTGCTGCCTGCATTAATATGCACCCCGATGTGGTCGACCCGGTTTGACTATCTCAAATAAGCTGCTGTTTCATTACCGGCAGAACAAAGTAAAATGTTGTTCCTTTATCAACCTCCGATTCAAAGCCGATAGTACCGCCATGGCGCTCAACAATACTTTTAACCAGAGCAAGTCCAATGCCTGTTCCTTCAAATTCTGAAGCCGGATGCAATCGTTGAAAAACTCCAAAAATCTTATCAGCATATTGCATATCGAAACCTGCGCCATTATCTGATACTATGTAACGAATGCCTTCATCATCCTCTATACAGCCTATATTAATCACAGCCACTTCTTTTTTTCTGGTATACTTCAATGCATTCGAAAGCAAATTAATCCATACCTGCCTTATCATATTAACATCTCCGTTAACAGGTTCAAGAGCTGATACTGTTATATCAAGTTTTCTTGACGTTTCCAATGAAGTAAGTTCATTCAGAATTTCATGTACTAGTACAGCCATATCAATAGTCGACTTAGAAAGATCATTGCGTTGAAATCTTGAAAAGTCCAGCAGATCGTTGATCAGCCTTTCCATTGCCGATACATTAACGGTTATCCGCTCAATCAACCGGCCAAACTCTCCGTCATTTACTACACCCATATAATCTTCTTTCAATATTCCGGAGAATCTTGATATGGTGCGAAGCGGAGCTTTCAAATCATGAGACACGGAATAACTGAATGCTTCGAGTTGCTTGTTTGCTTCTTTAAGCTGCTGTGTCCGCTCCTGAACAATCAGTTCCAGTTCTTCATTTATTTTTGTCAACTGATGCTGTGCCTGTTTGATTGCAGTAACATCAATGAGCACAAACATAATAGCAAATATTTCACCTTTACCGTCTCTTAATGGTACAGATTTCATTAAAGTATAATACCCTGAAAGTGTTTGCCGCTCTGTCAGGATGGTTTCTCCGGAAAAAACCCGTTGAATAACATCTTTATAATACTCCATGTAATTTTCGGGACTTATTACTTCGGAAATTTTCTTACCCGGCATGCTTTCTTTTAAATATCCCATGGTAAGAAGAAAATCGCCCTCTGCCAACAGATAACGTTCGTCCCGATCCAGAATAGTGATTGCTGTACCGGGAATATTAGAAGCAAGAATTCTGTATATGTGATCGGCCTCTCCGGTCTTCTTCGCATCTTGCTGAATCTGAACATCCGCCAGAGCTCCTTTTAACCGGTAGTTTTCTTCTTCCAGTTCCTGAAGTCTGTTCAGCAGACTTTCTTCTCCTCCATATCGCGCTTTCCAGCTATAGAGCATATTTAAGCTAATACCATGCTCGCGGCATATTGCATCAACACTTACACCTGAATCCATCTGTTGTATGACAGCTTCAATCTGTGCTTTTGAATACTTCTTATCTTCCATTCTTTTAGATTTAGAATTTCCGGTTATCAGAATAACGATGCGTATTTACTTTATTACAACAAATGATGAAGTAATAATGCAGTACAAGTAAATCTCAACATCTCTAGAAAAGTTTGCGGCATACAAACCATTCCATTGCATTTCCGGATTTTTGTTTTTTTAAATTTCTGTCTAAGCTTTTATTTAAAAATTCATAGCTAACTTAAACAGTACTTCAATATATTTATTCCTGACAAAAAAATCAAATTCAAAAGGTTGTAAAATATTCGTTATATGTAAAAGGCTTAAGGCGGAAGACAAAAGAAGCTTTAAGCCCTAGGCATTTGGCTTTACGCTTTACGCTTTAGGCCTTTAGCTTTAAGCTTTACGCTTTAGGCTTTTAGCGTTCAGCCTTCCGCCCTATGCTTTATGCAGTCTTTATCAGATAAAACACCAACAGAATACTGATAAAAAATATGGCAGCTGTAAGCAAGGTAATAAACAGCGAAGAATGATTATACACACCTTCGTCTAACTCTTTGTTTGTATACCGATAGCGAATATACGACATCACTGTTGTTAGCATACCCAATGCAACAAGTACAATACCAACCACAGCAGAATAATGTGAATGATGAGCAGGTACAATTCCCGGATCTTTATCTAAGATCAAAGAGATTTGTTTTACAAATAATGAAAACTTTACGACCACAAAACCAAAGGCCATAATACCAATACTGGTGCGCACCCAGGCTAAGAAGGTGCGTTCGTTGGCCAGATAATCCGTAGCATTTGCTTTTCTTTTTTCCTGTTCCATATAATAAGTAAGATGTAATTTGATTGAAGCGTTACGTTAATTGATGTTCGCTACTGCTGCATCCACATCGGTTTCTGCTTTATTATTTGTTTATGAATCTTGCATTGTGTATCGTGGGCACCCGGCAGATAACCAATACTCATCAAAAATTCATTTACTATTTCACCGCCGGTAAAACGGAATGTTTTTTTGAAAAGCTTCACCCACTCCTCTTTTGTTTTGGGATGATGCATCTGCAGCCATTTTTCAAACGAGCCATGTTCTTTTTGCAGAACAAGAATAGTCTTTGCATTCTCTATGGCAGCATTTATTTTTAAGCGGTTACGGATAATGCCCGGATCAGCCAGAAGACGCTCTCTATCTTCCTCGCTGTATGCTGCCACTTTTTTAATAGTAAAATTACTATATGCTTTTCTGAAGGCTTTTTCTTTTTTCAAGATAATTTCCCAACTCAAACCTGCCTGATTTATTTCCAGCACAAGCCTGCAAAACAATTCATTGTCGTCGTGAATTGGAAATCCATATAAAGTATCGTGGTATGCTTTATGTAATGCCTTCCGCTCTTCAGGCATGTATTCAATTGCGTTGCAATAAGACATAGTATTAACGTAATAGATATTTTCGATTTTAATGCAGGAATAAGATAGTAAAAAATTCTCTTCCGTTAAACCTGCATGATTTATTCCGGGGTTATTTCTTTGAAAGTGCCAATGTCAAACCCAATACGGTTAGAATACTCACACTGCACCATTTTGTAATCTTCCAGAACCGTTCCTGCTGCACATATTTTGTTAACCTGCCCGATAAAACAGCTATCAGACTGAAAACACAGAATGCCTGCAGCATAAACAACAGCCCGAGTATGACAAACTGCACCGTTACACTCATCCCTTTATCGCTGATAAATTGCGGCAGGAAAGCAATAAAAAAGAGCGAGACTTTGGGATTAAGTACATTCATAAAAAACCCTTTTCTTACCAGAGAAAAAATCTTAACATCATCATTCTTTATATCGGTATTGATTTCTACTGCCCGGTTCTTTTCTTTGGCAGCTTTATACGCTAAATAAAACAAGTAAGCGGCGCCGGCATATTTCACTACAGAGAAGGCAGTGGCCGATTGCTGAACAACAATAGATAAGCCTGTAGCTGCCGCCAGCGTGTGTATTAAAACACCCAGCGACAATCCAGCCGACAGCGCAATGCCATTTTTTTGTCCTTTCGTTAAACTTTCTGTTAACACGAATATATTATCCGGCCCCGGCATGAGAGATAAGAAAATTGAGGCTCCAATAAAAGATAAAACAATATGTAGTTCCATGAAAATTAATTTTATTTATTTAAAGGTACAACGCCGCAACCAGTGTATCAAAAAAACACGTGTTACCTACCCCATAGTTTTACTATTCTCCTTGCCTTTTAGCTCATCACATACAAGTTTTTGTATATGAAAATATTTTGTTCAACAAACGTCCGCGCAGCTTTATGGCATAGCATAGCCGTCAACCTAAGAAATTCATTTCAGTTCTTGATTCAAATAAATCGTCTGACCGCTGGAAAAAACGGTCTGACGACAGTGAAAACAGTTGCTTAGCCATTTAGGTTGAAGTCTATGATTCCATTCAGCATGGTATTATTTGTACCTTTCTCTGGGTATAAAATAATGTACTTGTTTATAAAATAGCTTACCGATTTTTATCCAAAATACATGTATGTACCGTATACTTGTGAAAAATATACGGATGAATCAAGCAACGAAACCTCATTATCCTATTCTGGATGGACTACGCGGAACAGCAGCAATCTTAGTGGTTATTTTTCATTTATTTGAAGCCTATTATCCGGCATATAGCAAACACCCCATGCACCATGGGTATCTTGCTGTAGATTTCTTTTTCATGTTGTCAGGTTTTGTGATTGGCTATGCCTACGACGATCGCTGGAGGCAAATGAACATTATTGATTTTTTAAAAATACGGTTGATACGCCTGCACCCTTTAGTTATTTTAAGCGGTATTATTGGTGCCGTCTGTTTCTGGTTTGATCCGTTTACAAATGGCGCTGAACATATAAGTCTGATAAAATTACTTGCCGTTACGCTTTTATCATTAACATTATTACCTACTCCGGATATACGGGGCTGGGGCGAAACACATTCTTTGAACGGTCCTTTTTGGTCGTTATTACAAGAGTATATTGCCAATATCATATATGCACTTTTCGGACAGCGTATGAGCAAATCTGTTTTATGGATTATTGTAGCAATAAGTGCAGCAGCACTCACGGCAACCTGTGTATGGCACGGAGATATAGGAACTGGCTGGGGGTATGATACCTTCTGGATAGCGGTTGTACGAATGATGTTTCCATTCTTTGCAGGTTTATTGTTATTCCGCAGCGGAAAGCTCTTATCCATACCAGCGGCCTATATTGTCTGTTCGCTGATACTGACGATACTCTTCTGTTTACCTGTATTTACATACAACGGACTTTATGAAGCACTATGCATCATTGTAGTCTTTCCTCTCATTATAGCTGCGGGTGCAGGTGGAAAAATTGATGGCAAATGGGCAAAGCTATGCAAATTTTCGGGTGAGATCTCATACCCTATTTATATTCTGCATTATCCGTTTATATACATCTTCACTTCGTGGGTTGCTGTTGATAAGCCTGCACCCAATCAGATTGTTTACGTAGCCAGCGGATTATTTATATTGTTCATACTATTGGCATATATATTACTGAAAATATACGATGAACCGGTAAGAGCCTGGCTGAAGAAAAAGATGTTGTAGCAGATTATAACGTATGAATTTGTCAGCAGAAAAATAAAGATCTCAGGATGCTATTTTTTCCCCTTTTGTACACAGGTTTCACAGACACCGTCAATGTTATAAGTAAAATTCATTGACTTGAATCCTTTCGGAACAGATATTTTTGGCGCTGTAACAGATGGTAAGCAATAGGTATTTTCACATTTCATGCAATTAAAATGTGCATGCTCATCGGTATGCCCCTCATGGTTACAGGCATCTCCGCATATAGCATATTTCGCTACACCTGAAGTATTATACACTTTATGAATGATACCGCATTCTTCAAATGTTTTAAGGGTCCTGTATAACGTAATGCGATCAAATTCTTTTTTAGACAAAGACAGTTCTACATCATGCTGTGATAAAGCATAAGGTTTGGATAGATAGAGGTTTAGTACCTCGCATCGTATGGCAGTTTTTTTTAATTGATGTGCCGACAGAAAATGATCTATTTGATTATCAATCGCTTTAGACATTTTGACAGATTTATTGGATATGTAAATATACAAAATAATAAATGAAGAAACCAACAGTTGCAACAATGTTGCAATTAATAAAATATATGCATAGGTTTGTATTTGCAACATTGTTGCAATAATAAACAAAAGCAATGCTCTTTACTCGTAAATACAGGTTTCGTCTTTTCTTTCAATTAGTGAATAAAGCCATAGCTGTATTAATCCTTTTATACGTTTGCAATACCCGTGTATATGCACAAACAACTGCCTGTACATTCTCTTTGCAAGGACTTATTTTATATGAAGATTCAAAGCTTCCGGTAGAAGGCGCACTCGTATTTGCAGAGGAACTCAACCAATATGTATTAACATCGGCCGAGGGAAAATTCAGATTTGAAAATATCTGTCAACGAACATATAAACTGCATATAGATATGATCAGCTGCAGACATAAAGATACTCTGGTATATGTACCGCAAATAGAACCCTGCATTATTTTATTACAACCAACCGAACAAACCGGTGAAATTATTATTAAGGGAAACAGCACACCTGATCAGTCTGTGCTTAATTCACGAACAGAATTAAGCGGACAGGAACTTGACCGTACACGTGGTGCTACATTGGGAGAAGCGCTTAAAACAATACCGGGGGTGTATGCTTTACAAACCGGCCCTTCTATTTTCAAACCTGTTATACATGGCATGCACAGCAACAGAATACTTATTCTGAATAACGGAGTACGTCAGGAAGGCCAGCAATGGGGTTCCGAGCATGCTCCTGAAATTGATCCGTTCATTGCAACAAAACTTACAGTTATAAAAGGCCCTGCCAGTATACGTTACGGATCTGATGCCATTGCCGGTGTTGTATTGGTAGATCCGGCAACAATGCCTTCTAACAAAGGAATAAATGGAGAAATAAATCTGGTAGGTGCAAGCAACAACCGCATGGGAGTATCCTCAGGTATGATGCAGGGGGCCTTCGATAAAAAACTTAGCGGACTAAGCTGGAGAGTGCAGGGAACATACCGGAGAGCAGGAAATTCAAAAACACCGGATTATTATATGGAGAATACCGGTTTCAGGGAAGCAAATTATTCAACGGCTCTTGCCTACACCAAAACGCGGTATGGTGGGGCATTGTATTATTCTCAATTCAATACCAAACTGGGAATATTTACCGGATCGCAGGCAGAAACGGTTCCGGATATCATTGCTGCAATTAACCGCCCGGAACCTATCACCCCTTCCTATTTCAGTTATAAAATAGAACGCCCCTATCAACAGGTAAAGCATGATTTATTTAAAGCCAATGCATACATGCGGTTCAGCAATACAAACCGACTGGATATTACTTTTGCGCGCCAGCAAAACATTCGTTCAGAATACGATTATCTATCGCTTACCGGAATAACAACACCTGACCTTTATCTGGACCTTACTTCGCATTCACTTGATGTTGTATATAAACATGCTTTATCAAATTCAATAGAAGGCAGCATTGGTTTTAATGGTATAACACAGGGAAACATTCGTATGTACCAGATGCTGATCCCCAACTTTCGCAATTACAGCGGAGGTATTTTTGCTATCGAAAAATGGTCTAAAAATAAATGGACCGTTGAAGCAGGCGTACGCTATGATTACAAATGGCTGCGTGCCTATATGGTTGACAATACTACGGCGCAAATTGTCACGCCTACATTCAACTGGCAACATGCTACCGGATCGGCAGGAACAAGATATGCTTTCAGGCCGAATCTTTTCTGGCTGATCAATGCTTCCAATGCATGGCGTGCACCAACTGTAAATGAATTGTTATCGAATGGTGTACACCAGAGTGCTGTTGCATACGAAATAGGTAATAGCACTCTGCGCACCGAACGTTCTTATAACATCAGTACAGAGTTCAGTTACCAAGGCAAACGTTTACAAGCCGATCTGGAACTATATAACAATTATATTAACGGATACATTTTCTTAAAGCCAGATCTTTCATACATACATACTGCACGAGGTGCTTATCCTTCTTATACCTACACACAGGTCAATGCAGTGTTCCGTGGTGCAGATGTATCAATGAGCTACAGAGTTATTGATTCGCTTTATTTTTCCAGCAAAACATCTCTGCTCTTTGCTTACAATAAGACCATTCATGATTACCTGCAACTGGTACCGGCAAACCGTTTTGAAAATACGCTGAAATATATATTCAGAAACAACGGAAAGCTGCAGCAAGCCTACATAAGTTTCACGAGTGTATATACGGCGAAACAAAAACGGGTTCCTGCCAACAGTGATTACGCTGCCCCACCCTCCGGATACCTGCTCTTTCATGCAGACATAGGATTTAGTATTCCTATGGGAAAGCAACAGATCAGCATCAGTCTTGCTGTTCAGAACATAGGCAATGTAAGATACCGGGATTACATGGATCGTTTCCGGTATTTCACAGACGAACCCGGAAGGAATTTCACACTACGTATGAAGATTCCTGTTGCATTATTCACTCAACACTCATAAACGCTATCACCAATATGAAAAGAATACAAATCATCCTTTCCTGTATAACAACTGTTTCAATTTTATATGGCTGTAATAAAAAAGTAGAAGCCGTCGCTCCTACAGTATCGAACGAAGCACTAACAACCATATCGTTGATTGTAACCAATACACAAACACCTTTTGATACAGATACAGCAACCTGGCAACAGCTGCTCGACAAGAATGGAAACCCTTTACCGACTGATGTGAGTAAAGCAAATCTTGTACTAAAAGCAAACACAACATACCACACAGAGTTGCTGATTCTGGACAAAACACAAACGCCTTATTTTAATGTATCAGATGAAATTAAGGCACGTGCCAATTATCATTTGTTCTTTTATCAGCCTTTACCAGGTACACAAACATTTGTAATTCCAACAAGCCCCGCTGATCAATTACCATTACCCATTCCATCGCAGGCTTCTACTACAGGGCCTGTAACATCAGATCCGTTAAACCTTACTGTTACCATTACAGACCACGATAGTAACCCGCAACAATATCCTCTTGGTCTGCAAACCGATTTTGCCACAGGAGCTGCAAGTAACGGCTGGCTGCGTGTTTTGCTGAGACATCAGCCCAATGTTAAGAACGGAACATTTACACCGGGATCTACTGACCTGGATGTTGGCTATACAGTTACAATTCAATAGAAGCTATTATGAAAATGAAAAAAATATATACTCTTTTACTTTCTTTGATGCTTGCGGGCATTGTTTCAGGGCAACAGAAAGCCACACACTATATAGGAATATCCGGTGGTGTTTCAGCACCTCTAGGCGTTTATGCAAGCACTGATGCCGGTGCCTTCGGAACATGGAACAATTTTTCCGGATTCGCCAAAACTGGATTTAATATTGGTCTGGATGGTGCTTATCATTTCCTTCCCAACATTGGTGTTGGTGGCAGCATAAATTTTTCCGATCATGGAAGATTGTCCGGTGCAGACGTACAAAAACTAGCCGATAGTTATACAGATGCATTTGCCGTCGATTATTCAACCGTGCGCACACAGGGAAGATACCAAACATTAAATCTTTTTGCGGGCCCGTGTTTTTCTTTACCTCTAAAGAAATTTACATTTGAAGCCCGCATACTGGGTGGTTTAACACAAAATATCTCAAGCCCCGAAATATATGTAACGCTTGAAGATAATCCGAATGGATTCAAACAAAAGAGTTCTTCGCACAATGCATTTGGCTGGCAAACCGGACTAGGAATACGCTATGCGCTTACTGAAAAAATTTCGTTTACCATGCGAGGTGATTATTTTCACACAAACGGTATAACTATTGATAATGAAAACAGAAATAATGCTGCAGGAAGAGAGGTAACGAAACAGCGCATGTCCTGGACAAATCTGTCTCTGGGACTTGCTTATGCATTCGGAAAGCAATAACAATCTTATTAAAAGGCCTTCTCGCAAATTGAGCAATTGTATTAAAAAAACCTTACCGGGTAATAACCGTACACACACGTAAGGAACTTTAAAAACTACTTTTATGAAAACCGTAAAAATTATCCTGATCTGGGTTCTTGGAATCATGTTTATTTTAACAGGCCTTTCAAAACTCATGCATGTTGATAAAATGTCAGAAGCTATATTTGCTAAGGCGCATTATCCAAGCATTCTTTTTTATGTAACAGCCCTCTTCGAGCTTATTGGTGGTTTACTACTGATTGCTCAAAAAACCAAACGAATCGGAGCAATAATGATTATTGCCGTTATGTTGGGAGCTATCAGTACACATTTGTATCTGCATGATGACATGGTGCATATCATTGTACCAGTACTTGTTATTCTGTTTGCCGGTTCGTTGATTCGAAAACCTACGGAATAAACATATAGAATCTAACTAACGAAAGAGTCCCGCTAATTAGCGGGACTCTTTCGTTAGTTACCTATTTCATTTTTTTATCGCGTTATATTCCTCGTCTGTTACCTTTCCCAGCCAGGTAACAATTCCGTTCTGCGTATTTGAATTAATTGCAATATGTGTCATAGAACTATCTGCTGATGCTCCATGCCAGTGTTCTATATCGGGGAGAATAGTAACCACATCTCCTTTTCGAATCACCTGTATGGGCTTTCCTTTTTCCTGATAATACCCTACGCCTTCTGTAACCATAAGGATTTGTCCACCGGGATGTGTATGCCAGTTATTTCTTGCCCCCGGTTCAAATACTACATTACCCACCTGGCAATGCAAACTGGTATCATTCGGAACCAATAATCTCACCCAGGCGGTACCAGTAAAATAGTCTGGAGAAGCTTTATCTCCTTTCGGGAAAATAATATTTGATGGCTGATTTTCCGGTGTGTTCATACGTTGCAGTGTTTGGTTGTCTGAGGTGAATAAAAATATACGTGCCAAGGCAACCGATAACGCAATTATTATGCCTATCACTATCCACACATTTCTGGTGTTGTTCATTGTTAGTTAGTTGGTTGGTTGTATCTAAAGTTAAAATAATATTACAGGATCCGGAAATTAAGTAAGCAATATTTCATTCTAAAAACTGACACATATCATCTTTTATAGATTCATGTATCATTTTTATCCCTACATACAGAACTTATATTTGATAAAATCAATAATCAGTATACTATAGTCAGCTATCTATACTGAACTCTTTACAGAAATCTTACTTCTATACTTGATCGGAATAAATACTCTTCTTACTGCCATAAGAAGCCGACCAAACAGAAAATTACTGAAAAGATTCTAACGATTTAGGCACATACATGGATCGGAATTAACTCCTGCCAAAAGAAGGGTTATCTCGTCCTGTTCTGTACCCCAAAGAACTTACCATGCAGAAACTGATCATGCCGAACAGACATTCCTGCAGCATTTTGTTCTACAAATACATCAAATAAGCATAGCAAAAATTGCTTGTGTACTTCACTAAGAAGTATAAGCTGCAATTCATGTACTTTAAATCTACTGCCAACTTAAACACATAAGTTATGACTATAAAGTATAAAGGTCTTACGAGTGATTTACTTGCCGATCTCTCTCTACAATTTGGCCCTACTATCAATCTAAATAAATCGAAAGAAATTTTAGTGCATTTTTTTCAATGCATAATGGAGGATCTTACAACAGATAAAAAAGTACAGCTCATCTGCAGCCTGCCGCATCACATAAAACCGTTCTGCAATGGAATAAGCTACTCTAGTGAAACAACATCATTGCTATTCAAGACTCATACAGAAGAAAAAACAATTGCATCAATCCTGATCATATTAAAAAAATATATTCCCGAAGCATCGTTCCTTCAAATATACAGATATTATACAGATCATGTTTTTAGAGGAACAGATGCTCAACCTGAAAAAATATTTCAGGTTGCTTGAATGCAAAAAAATCAGTTAAATGATACATACAACAAACAATTGCAGAATGATGGATAATGAATCAAGATTAAAGGCGATAATTGATACTGCCATTGATGGAATCATTACTATTGATCAGCAAGGTATTATTGAAACATTAAATTTTGCCGCTGCAAATATTTTTGATTATAAACCAGAAGAAGTTATCGGGCAAAATATCAGTATGCTGATGCCTGAACCAGATAGAGATAAACACAATGACTACATCCGGAATTACCAACAAACAGGCATAAAGAAAATTATAGGAGTTGGCCGGGAAGTTTTAGGAAGAAAAAAAAATGGCAGTACTTTCCCTTTTTTACTAAGTGTAAGTGAAGTTGCTTTGCAGAATAAAATTATTTATACCGGGATTATTCATGACATCACACAGCTAAAAAACGCTGAACATGCATTTAGAAAACTTAATACCGAACTGGAAGAACGTGTACAGCAACGCACTTCTGAATTGTTTGATGCCATTAAAAAATTAAAAGAAACAAATTCAAAACAAAAAGAAGCAGAAGCGGAAGTACGAAAATCTCTTGAGAAAGAAAAAGAATTAAATGAATTAAAATCCAGATTTGTAACACTTGCCTCTCATGAGTTCAGAACACCACTGAGTACGATTCTTTCTTCTGTATCGCTGATAGCAAAATACGATGAGTTGGGCAAAGGACATAAAGTAAACAAACACATTCAACGGATAAAATCTTCCGTTTCAAATCTTACTGTTATCTTAAATGATTTTCTTTCCCTAAGTAAATTAGAAGAAGGAATGGTAAAAAATTCTCCTATTGAATTTAATGTTCATCTTTTAGGAAAAGAAATACAAGATGAAATGCAACCCCTGCTAAAAGAAACTCAAACCTTTCATTATAAATATTCAGGGTCTGAGATCGCATTTCTGGATAAAAATATTATTAAAAGCATTTTACTTAATCTGATTTCGAATGCAATTAAATATTCTGAAAAAGGTGTTATAGAATTATCTATTACTGCAAACAATACTAATATTCTTTTTGGTGTAACGGATCAAGGTATAGGAATTCCTGAAGAAGATAAAGCCCTTCTATTCACACGCTTTTTCAGAGCGCAGAACGCGGGAAACATACAAGGTACAGGACTAGGACTAAATATTGTTAAACGTTATGTTGAATTGATCAATGGCTATATAAATATGGAAAGCACTATAGGAAAAGGCACTGCATTTACAATTGAAATACCAAAATTTTATAAGGGATGAAAAGAATTTTACTAATCGAAGACAATCAGGAAATCCGTGAGAATACAGCGGAGATTCTTGAGTTATCCGGATACCAGGTATTGAATGCCGTAAACGGAAAAATTGGCGTAGAACTTGCTAAAAAAGAACTACCGGATCTGATACTATGCGATGTAATGATGCCGGAGCTCGATGGATTCGGTGTACTCCATGTATTAAGCAAAAATACCAGTACTGCCGGAATTCCGTTTATTTTCCTTACTGCTAAAACTGAAAGGGAAGATATACGCAAAGGCATGAATCTGGGGGCTGATGATTATATAACCAAACCTTTTGATGATCAGGAACTGCTCAGCACCATAGAAATGAGGCTGAAGAAACAAGCAATACTTAAGGATGAGTTCAAGAAGAGTATAGAAGGATTGGATGAGTTTTTAAATCAAGCTAAAGGTTTGCAAGCATTAGATAGTTTGTCAAATGATGAAAAACGAACAATCTCACTTCCCAAAAAACACAGTCTATATTTTCAGGGTGGTTATCCCAATGGAGTTTATTTCATATTGAAAGGTAAAATAAAAACGTTCCGCACAGATGGACTGGGAAATGAGTTGATTACTGCTTTGTATAACGAAGGCGATTTTTTTGGTTATACAGACCTTCTTGAACACTCTGAGTATACCGAAAATGCTGTTGCCATAGAAGCGTCGGAAATCAGTATCATACAAAAAAAGGATTTCTTTTCTTTGATCTATAACAATCGCGATGTAGCCAATAAGTTCATTAAAATACTTTCAGATAACTTGATTGAAAAAGAAGAACGTTTGCTAAAACTGGCGTACAGCTCTGTGCGAAAAAGGGTAGCCGAGGCATTGATTTTATTACAGAATAAATACCAGAAAGGAAATAGCGAAGCATTTGCAATAGCAATTTCCAGAGATGATTTATCTGATATCGTAGGAGCTTCAAAAGAAACAGTAATACGTACCCTTTCCGATTTTAAAGAAGAAGGACTGATTCACATAAATGGCAGCACTATTACTCTTACAAAATCAGACAAGCTATTAAGCATGAAAAACTAATATCTGTTTATTATTATACGACAAAACAAAGGCCTGCATAGTTATATGCAGGCCTTTGTTTTGTCATATAATATGTATTACATGTAGTTCAAATCATTATTGCGCTTAAGCCTAATAATGTGTACAAAATTGAATAATATAATGAAGGGATAAGTAGGATCAAGTTCGTGCCATTTCACCCCAAAATTGGCGCGTCCACCTAACTTATGATGATTGTTGTGATAACTCTCTCCCATCATCAGAAAATCAAATGGCAATAAATTTTTGGCTGTATCAGATACTTTGAAATTTATGTATCCCACTCTATGTGCAAACCAGTTAATAATTGCACCGTGTACTGGCCCCATCAGATAATGCACCGGCAATAATAAGAACATCCACCAATGTGTTGCATAAGCTATATAAAATAGTGTATATGCAGTACCCCAAGCTATACGTGAAATCCATTGATCTCCCAATTTTTCAATAAATACCCAATACGGAACACCTTTAGTAAATTTTGGATCTATATAGATTCTTTTATTTAAAATATCATTATAAATATTTTTGGTCTTCCACATCATATCAAAAAGATTCTTTGAATAAGAAGGCGAATGCGGATCTTTCTCAGTATCTGCATAGGCATGATGCATTCTGTGCATTACGCCATAAGCATAAGGGCTAAGAAAAGAAGATCCTTGAAAGATGTATGTCATGATATAAAACACCTTTTCCCATCCAGGTTTCATTGTAAACATCTGATGAGCTGCGTAACGATGAAGAAAAAAAGTTTGAGCAAATAAAGAAAGATACCAATGTGCGATAAAGAAATACAGAATAATCATATACTATTTTTAAATTACTTTTGAAAATTGAACGGTCATAGTTTGTGTTTTGTGCATGCGCGCATCTAGCGCCATACAAATGTTTCGGATAAACGGCCTACCCTTTTCTGTTATTTCAAGAGAATATAATCCGATTTTTACAAGCCCTTCTTTTTCCATAACATTCATAGAACCTATACCTGAAAACAATGCTATACATTGTTTCGCCGGATCCTCCCAACTGGTTTCCAAGCGGCACATGAGGTTTAGAATATGTTGTCTGATAATGTGATCTTCTCTACTAAGGAAGTGTCCTCTGAATACTGGAATCTGATCAGCATGCACAAGTGTCTTATATTCTTCCACAGTCTTTACATTCTGGGCATAAGCATCTGCCAATTCACTGATCGAAGATACTCCTAAGCCAATCAATGTGGTTGTACTTCCGGTTGTATAGCCCATAAAATTCCGATGAAGTTTTTTACTCCGGAAAACTTTATAGAGATCATCTGTTTCCAAAGCAAAGTGATCCATTCCGATCTCTTGATATCCTGCCTTTTCCAGCATTTCTCTTCCGGTTTCATATAAAGTTCGTTTTACTTCATCATCGGGAAGATCCTGTTCAGTAAATTTTCGTTGTCCGGGCTTAATCCAGGGAATATGTGCATAGCTATAAAAGGCAATCCGATCGGGCTTAAGCAGCGTTACTTTATGCATGGTATCAGTAATATTTTGCAGCGTCTGCATTGGCAAGCCATAAAGTATGTCATAATTCACCGACGCATAACCTATAGCCCTAGCCTGCAAAGTAATCGCCTGTACCTGTTCAAACGTCTGTTTGCGGTTGATAATATCCTGCACCATTGGATCAAAATCCTGAATACCGAAACTTACACGGCGAAATCCCAGATCATACAAAGTACGCAGATGTTGTTCCGTAGTATTTCCTGGATGCCCTTCAAAGCTGAACTCAGGATCTGAAACTACCTGAGCATGTTGTGTAATTCCTTTAACAAGTCTTTCCAGATTTGCTGCACTAAAAAATGTAGGTGTTCCACCACCCAGATGCAGTTCTCTAATCAAGGGCTGGTGCTTCATGCGCATAATGTAGTAACTCCACTCTTTGAGCACCGTATCAATATACGAATCCTCTACTGCATGATTCACCGTTATACGGGTATTACACCCACAGAAAGTACAGAGACTCTCACAATAAGGCAAATGTATGTATATACTTATTCCTTCCGAACTATCTACATCATGAATGGCCTGAAGCCATTTTTTATAAACGAATGTTGCAGCATCCCAGTAAGGTACTGTCGGATAACTGGTATAGCGCGGACCCGGCACATTGTATTTACGGATAAGAAATTTTATATCTGTATTCATATTAATGAGCTGCTGAAACGTGACAGCAATCGTGTCCCGAAGAAACAAACGGTACATCTATTTGCATACCTCTAAGGATTAATAATACACCAACTACACAAGCAAGCATCGGTGCAACTTTATAAATAGCACTTTTCCATTTTATACTTACTGCACTGCCAGCTACACAAACAGCAAACATTAATGGAACAGTACCTAAACCAAATGCAGCCATAAATGCAGCCCCTGACCAACTGCTTCCTGTAGCAAGGGCTGCCAACATAGCTATATAAATCATACCACAAGGAAGCAACCCATTAAGTATACCTAACATAAATAAAGCTGTATATCCTTTTTTCCGGAAGTAAAAATTAAAAGCAGATTTCAGGCGTGTGCGGATAGCATCCGTAATGCGGTTTGTTACTTTGTTTTGTGAAGATGTACGAGACAATACCACTGAAGCAATTATAAGTGCGCCAGCTGCAATAGACAATATTTGCTGCATACCAACCATTTCAAAACCTTTTCCCACCATACCAATAATCCATCCAAGAGATGCATAGGTAACAATGCGACCAGCATTATATAAACCGTATTTCAGCAATTTTATTCGCATAATAGTTGTACCTACCGGCAAGGCAAAAGCAATAGGGCCACACATGCCCAGGCAATGCAGACTTCCCAGTAAACCCATCATACAAGCAGCATACAACATAGTATCAAGGAATCATAATAGCTTGTTCACAATAATATTTTTTACCTTCAAATGCATAATCAATCTGTACACGATATAATCCTTTCGAAAACATACGAATCGGAAACGCCTGTACTCCATTGACAGATAAGCTCACAGGCTTCATCACATCTTTTCTTGCATCGGAAGGACGAAATAAAAGAATATCACCTGTAATTTTATTGGCTGCCAATTTTTTGGGAAATTGTATAAGCAGTACACTATCCGATATAGTACAAAAGATATGTTCTTTCATTTCCTGATGATTCTTTTGCTTTTCAATCTGGCTTTGAAATTTCAATTCCTTCCCATAATAATCTTCAGCAACCAGATCAAAAGTCTGATGAAATGCACTGATTACGAGGAAGAGCATAAAACATACAAACCCAATTGTAATAAACGTTACACGATATCCCCAGCTCATAATGTTTGATTTAACGGTGCAATAAATGTGGTTGAAACCGTCTCCAGCTCTTTTTTTCCGGAATAGACTCCAATTTGTATAGCAGTCTTTGTCTTTTTTATTTCAGATTGATTCAGAATAATAAAAGCTGAAGTCTGTGCAGTTCCCTGTGCAGGAATGACCAATTCTTTACCTACCAGTTTTAATTCACCGGGACCTGATTGTATCTGTAAATGAACCTGAATCTGCTTATTTGTTTTATTGATGAGTTTGATATTATAGAGATTGCTGATCTTATCGCCGGGCAGCTCTTGAAAAGAAATACCTGGTGTTCGCAATACGGATGTTTCAATATCTGAACGCATTACAAGTAGTGAGATAATGAGTCCCATAAGAATTGCTAATACGGCCGTATAACCTATAACACGAGGTGTAAAACGAAATGATTTATTTTCAGAAATACCAGCTTCAGAATCCATTCGGATCAACCCTTGTGAAAAACCAACTCGTGCCATCATAAAATTACAGGCATCAATACAAGCCGTACAATTGGTGCATTCCAGCTGTGTTCCATTTCGGATATCAATACCCATAGGACATACATGTACACATTGATTGCAGTCTATACAATCGCCTTTACCAGCATTAGTTCTGGATTCATTTGCTTTTAACTTGCTTCGTGTTTCTCCTCTAACATAATCATACGCAACTACCAATGAATGTTTGTCAAGCAATACCCCCTGCAATCTTCCATAAGGACAAATGGTTGTGCAAATCTGCTCGCGGAACTTAGCATACACCCAATAAAATGCGAAGGTAAATAATAGTATCGCAATGCTTGTCCCTATGTGATTCAAAGGATGATCGGTCACTAAGATGATCACCTTTTCTACTCCAACAATGTAACTTAAGAAAATACAAGAGATCAATGCAGAGATCAAAAAAAAGATCAGATGCTTACCTGCTTTCTTGATAAATTTCAAAACCGTCACCGGAGCTTTATCCAATGCCATACGTTCTTTCCAGTCGCCTTCAATCCAGTACTCAATTTTCCTGAATACGGACTCCATGAATATCGTTTGTGGACATACCCATCCACAGAATACTCTACCATATACAACAGTAAACAAACCAATAAACACAACCGCAGCAATCATGATCAGCAGGAAAATATGAAAATCCTGAGGCCAGAATATTTTTCCGAACAAAATGAATCTGCGTTCAATAATATTAAGCAACAGAATAGGCTCTCCTCCAATCCTTATAAAAGGACCTGAGGCCATCAAACCAATGAACAATACAGAAAGTATTGTTCTGTAACGGGTAAGTCTTCCCGCTGATTTTTTAGGATAAAGCCAAATACGTTTCCCGGATGTATCTACCGTTGAGATAGCATCACGAAAAGTAGTAGAATGCTTCTGAACAGGAGGAGCTTTAATTTCCATTGTCTGGTGCGATTATTTCGCTTCGTATTTATTTCCCTGAGGTGCTTTACCATTGGGAGGATTTGTACCTTTCAAACTCATGATGTAACTGGAAACTTCTTTTAAATTCAGCGGACTCAATTGCATTTTCCAGGAGATCATACCATTCTGCGGAACACCGTATTTAATAGTTTTAAACACATCGGTGAGTCCTCCTCCATGTAGCCAATATTCATCTGTAAGATTAGGGCCTACACCACCTTCTCCTAATTTTCCATGACACGCCGTACAATTTTCCTGAAAGAGTACTTCCCCTTCTTTAATACCTGAAGCATCGGCCATGGTTACATTGGATTCGTCTATACTATTAGCTGCATGTTTTCTGTATTCCTGCATAGCCAGATCTGCAGCCATTTGTTCTTCCCGATACTCTGCAATCTGCAGCTTATCACTATCCGTAAAGTGATAATAATACAGATAGCCGAATGCAAATACAATTGTTGCATAGAACAAATACTTCCACCAGGGAGGTAAATTATTATCCAGTTCCTGGATACCATCGTAAACATGATCCATTAAAATTGTATCTTCCTGATCAACCGGTACTGTATCTGTAAGATGTTGCACCAAACCTTTCAAGGCAGGTTCTTTTGAAGGAAAAGCAATACGCCTGAACTGATTCATCGAAAATATCAGAAAGAGAAATGCGCATACAAGAAATACCAGAACACCAATGATAAAGGCTCCGAATCCATCTGTCGGAAGATATGTATACTGTGATGCCGAAGTAATCACTCCGGTCTCTGTTGCTAATAGTATCATAGATAATAAGCTCATCATTTTAATAATATATTACATCGATTCAGTCTCAGCAAATATTGCTGGTGCAGTACCATCTTCCAGCGGAAGCTTTTCCATCTTTGCAATGAATGCTTTGTCTCTTTTGAAAACCAGTATAAGAACAACCAGAAAAAAGAGAAAGAAGAGGATAAAAGAAATCATCGGATAGATCTCAACATTTCCGATTGAAGTCATGTGGTGCTTGATAAATTTTAACATACCTTATTCTTTATAGAGTATTTGTGTTTTCACATTTATATCCGTTCCTAACCGCTGCAAATAAGCAATGAGGGCTATAATTTCTTTTTCCTTCATTGTATGGATACCTGATTCAGCAAGTCTTACAGCAATTTCTTCCGATTGTTTATTCAGATCACTTACGGCAATATCTTCATATCCCTTTGGATAAGGAACACCCAAAGTCCGCATCGCTTTTATTTTTTCTGCAGTTGAAGAAACATCAAGATTATTTTCCATTAACCATGGATATGACGGCATGATAGAACCTGGAGACATACTTTCAGGATCAAGCATGTGATTGTAGTGCCAGGAATCCGGATACTTTCGCCCTACCCGATGCAGATCAGGACCTGTACGTTTAGAGCCCCACAGATGCGGATGATCGTAAACAAATTCTCCTGCTTTGGAATATTCGCCATAACGTTCAGTTTCTGATCTGAAAGGACGTACCATTTGTGTATGGCAATTGTTACATCCTTCACGGATGTATATATCTCTGCCTTCCAGCTCAAGAGATGTATAAGGCTTCACACTGGCAATAGTTGGTATATTTGATTTTACAAGAAAAGTCGGTACCATTTCTACCAGTCCACCAATCAATACTACCAGTAAACTAAAAATCATCAGTTGTATGGGTCTGCGTTCCATTACACGATGCCAGCTCTCTTTTGCATCTGACAATTCTTTATGAATCGGAAAAGCTTCAGCTTCTTCATTGGCAAGGAATGAACCTGACTGTGCCGTACGAATCAGATTATACGCCATAATCACTGCGCCAATAATATACATGGCACCGCCAAGAGCACGCAGCATATACATAGTTTTAATCTGCGTAACCGTTTCCAGAAAGTTTGGATAGGCTAATAAACCTTCGGCTGTAAACTCTTTCCACATAAGGCTTTGAGTAAAACCTGCCCAATACATAGGTAGTGCATAAAAGACAATACCAAGAGAACCAATCCAGAAATGAAAATTAGCGAGACTTTTAGAATACAATTGTACTCGAAACATCTTTGGGAAAAGCCAATACAACATACCAAAGGTCAGAAATCCATTCCAGCCAAGCCCCCCTACGTGTACGTGAGCAACTGTCCAATCTGTAAAGTGACTGATTGCATTCACGTTCTTCAATGAAAGCATAGGTCCTTCAAACGTTGCCATACCATAAGCAGTAAGTGCCACTACCATAAATTTCAATACTACATCTTCACGTACTTTATCCCAAGCTCCTCGCAACGTTAGTAAACCATTTAGCATACCTCCCCAAGACGGTGCAATCAACATAATTGAGAATACTACACCCAAAGATTGTACCCAGTCGGGTAAGGCGGTGTACAGCAAGTGGTGCGGACCCGCCCAGATATAGATGAATATAAGTGCCCAGAAGTGAATAATGGAAAGTCTGTAAGAATAGACAGGTCTATTGGCAGCCTTCGGTACAAAATAATACATCAGTCCCAGATACGGCGTAGTAAGAAAAAATGCCACCGCATTATGCCCATACCACCATTGCACCAGTGCATCCTGTACACCTGCATACCAGGAATAACTTTTCATAAATGAAACAGGAATCTCAAAAGAGTTTACCAGATGTAATACAGCAACCGTCACAAATGTTCCGATGTAGAACCAGATGGCCACATATAAATGTTTTTCTCTACGCTGTAAAATAGTCCCAAACATATTCCAGCCAAATACAACCCAAATCAGTGTAATAGCAATATCAATGGGCCATTCCAGCTCAGCATATTCCTTACTGGTAGTGAATCCCAAAGGAAGAGTTATCACAGCAGCGAAGATAATAAGCTGCCACCCCCAGAAATTGACCTTGCTTAAAAAATCACTGTACATACGAGCTTTACAAAGACGCTGTAACGAATAGTAAACACCTGTGAAAATACCATTACCAACAAAAGCAAAGATAACGGCATTTGTATGCAAAGGACGGATACGCCCAAAGGTTGTAAACTCCAGTCCGAAATTCATTGCAGGCCATGCCAGCTGCAGTGCAGCTGTAAGACCCACTAACATGCCTATGATGCCCCAGATAATGGTTGCGAAGGCAAAATTCCGAACGATTGTATTATCATAGGAAAACTTTTCTAACTGCATATTATTTATTTTTTTGTAGGTTTATTTTTTTCAGAATCAAATAACATCCTTACAGATGGTGTATACCCGTCGTCATATTGACCGTTCTTCACTGCCCATAAGAATGCGATCAGAAAAGAACCGGCCACGAACAAACTACAACAGATCAAAATGATAATTACGTTCATTGCTTTTTTCTATCTATACAAAGAAAGGTATTACTATCTATACATGTAATGAGCGCCGACAACTCCAATGGTGACAAATGTCAGCATCGTTCACAATAGTCTATATCGCTTTGCTAAATACGTACTCATTATTGTAACAAACAGAACAATCGAAACCGAGCTTAAAGGCATTAGAACAGCTGCTACCAGAGGTTTCAAATGTCCTTGTACCGCAAAGAATAAACCTATGCTATTATACAGCAGCGATATAGCCAAACTCCAGTAAACAGTAATGGTACAGGCATTAGCATATTTTAGAATATCCGGAATTTTTGTGAATGCAGCAGCATCCAGAATAACGTCCGATGCAGGAGAAAAACTTCCACTCGTCTCTGTAATACTAATACCGCAGGTACTTTGCTGCAACGCACCTGCATCATTTAGTCCGTCGCCAATCATAATTACTTTACGATCTGCAGTTAACCATTTTATATAATTGTTCTTATCAGCAGGTGACTGGCGAAATTGCATACGAAACGATTCAAAATATCTGCCAAGAAAATTTTTCTCAGCATCTGTATCTCCAGATAATAAATGTAGTTTATACTGAGACTTCAATACTGTAAGTACATCTTTCAGCTTTGATCTGTAACTGTTGCGGCATCGGTAATAACCTTTAATCGTACCATCAATATTTACATAGACACGAGTATCCGTATCTTCCTGAGGTATTTTATTTACAGGTAATCCTGTGAATGCGGCTACGCCTATGGCAATTTCCATTCCTTCAACAGTACCTTTGATGCCTTTAGCTGCTATTTCTGAAAATTCATGAGAAACTCCCCCATGCAATTTGCCTAAATAATTATCAATCATTCTGGACAAGGGATGTGCAGAATTGTTTACCAAAGATTTAATTCCTTGTTCTTCCTTTATTGTGAGTACACCTTCGAATATTACTTCTGCCGATGTAGCCGTTGTAATGGTTCCTGTCTTATCAAATACAATAACTTCATTACCTGATAGTTTTTCAATGGTTTCAGGATTTTTCAGATAACACCCATTGCGCCCCAGAATATTCATGGCATGACCGAAGCAAAATGGAATTGCTAATGCGAGCGTGCAAGGACAAAAAATAATAAGTACCGATACCGCAGCATGCAATCCTGTTGCAGCATCTTTATAAAACCACCAGAGATATGTTCCTATACTTAGTACAACTACTGCTGCAGTAAAATATTTTCCTACAGTATTGGTAAAATCAGTAATACCATATCGGCTATGCTTTGCTTGATCTTTATTCCAGAGTTGAGTCAGATAACTTCCAGATACCGAACGTACGATTCGTACTTTAATAGCTGCACCTGTTTGCCTGCCTCCTGCGAATAATTGCTCTCCATATTTTTTTAGTACAGTCGCAGATTCACCAGTTACAAAGCTATAATCAATACAGGCAGTACCTTCCACCAGTATGCTGTCTGCAGGAATGAGATCTTGATTGCGCAGAATAATTATATCATCTGGCCGAAGTTCTTGTAACGGCACATAGGAAGTTGCATCTCCTGTAATCTTGCAGGCTGCCAGAGGGAAATATGATTTATAATCTCGATCAAATGATAAGGCACCATACGTTTTCTGCTGATACCATTTACCAATCAGCAAAAAGAAAATCAGCCCTGAAAGAGAATCCAGATAGCCGCTGCCACTACCACTTATGATTTCTACAACACTCTGTATAAAAGTAGCTATAAGACCTAATGCAATGGGAAGATCTATATTTATTGTTTTGTTTCTAAGTGCATGCCAAGCGGATATAAAATAGTCTGATGCACTGTAGAAAAACACAGGCAATGCCAGAAATAAACTGATCCATACAAAAACCTGTTTCAGCATTGCAGTATCAGAATCAAAAACAGAAAGGTATTCGGGCAAACTCAACATCATAATGTTGCCAAAACAGAACCCAGCAATACCAAGCTTATAATATATATTTTTATTATGAGTCTGTTGTGTTACTTCTTTCCCCTGTAAAGTAATCAGTGGTGTATACCCTACTGAAGCCAATAATGTAACTAGTTGGCGAAGACTAATATGATCCTGATAAAATTGTACAGTGAGTTCTTTACGTTGAAACTGAATAGAAGCACTAATAATGCCTTTATGCAGTTTATGCAGATTTTCGAGCAACCAGATGCAGGAACTGCAATGTATTGAGGGAATATAAAAAGTTATTCCGGCACGAGTACCTTCTTGAAAACTCAACAGAGATGCTATAATGCCTTCGTTATCGAGGTAAGCAAAGTCGACACCTTCTTTTATTTTATTTCCTGGTTTATCTTCCAGTGTATAATACGTACACATAGCCTGCTCTTCCAGTAGTTCATACACCATCTTACAACCGCTGCAACAAAAAGATTTGTCGTCAATATGAATACCAATGTCAGAAAATGAATCTCCGCAGTGATAACAAATAAGTTTGTTCGCTTCTAATGTATGTGCCATGCGTTCAGATCGTTCTGTTTATACATCATGCTGTATTATAGAGGGCATAGGGAGGAACAGCAGTCAACCCAATTCTATCCGGCAGGATATTTTATATTTACAAATAAACAGAACTGCTGATTCATCATTGATGACGAGGATCATACCCGACAATAAGGTTCATCATGTAAAGAGATTCAATTCATGAAGTATCTTTGACCTTATACACAAAAAATTATGAAAGAATATTTTTACGAAGTACATTTATCACACAAAGACTCGTTTACCGGACTGCTGCGTTCACCTGGGTTAACAGAACTGGAATGTATTTCACCGGAGACTCCGTTGCAGCGAAAAAACCAGCAACAGTACTGGACTCCAGAACAATTACTGGGTGCTGCCGTTTCAACTTGTTTTATGGGAGCCTTCATAAAATATGCCGATAATTCTCTGCTGGAATTATCGGGGTATCAGAGTCAGTGCTTTATAAAAATTGAAAAAACAGAGGGGCAATATACTCCTGTAGGTATTTTACTGCGACCTGTTATCACACTGAATGATGTGCAGGCACTTGAAAAAGCAGGTATCTGTCTGGAAAAAGCTGAAGCCACCTTCTGCATGAATAAACTGTTGACATTGCCTATTGATATAGACCCGCAATTTGAGTTTATACATTCAACACCAGTGCATATAAAATAACTCGTACAATTTATTTGCTCTTGCGCACTTCTGCATCTTTATAACTTATAAACTTAATGTACAAGTGTTTCTTTATTAACGTCAGCAGCTATAATTTTACCGGCTATTTTTCTCTCACCCGTAATAAATAAAAATAAAGCAAAGGCTGCAGTAACTGCCATCAACGCAATCATTGCAAACATATTGGATGAATCAAACATACCCACACCAATAGATGCTAATGCTGCAATACCAATCTGTGTGCAGCCCAGCATAGCAGCAGCACTTCCAATATTTTTAGTAAAAGGTGCCAAAGCAAGTGCTGTTGCATTCGGATTGATCAACCCCACACAGCTTAGGAAAATAAAGAACATCAGAATGGTGGAATATAAATTCATCCAATCATACCAGGCAACAAGCAGAAATATCCCCCCTGCTATTACCTGCATGATAAGAGCAAAACGAAAGATTTCACTGCTCGTAAATTTTTTCGTCAGAAAAATATTTAATTGACTTGCTCCTATAAACCCTACTGATAAAAAAGCAAAGATACCGCCATACACTTGCGGACTCACATGAAATATTTCCATGAACACAATGGGCGAACCTGCTACATAGATAAATAGTGTAGCAAAAGAAAAAGAGCCTGAAATAGTATACGTAAAAAATTGGGCATCTGACAATATAGAGAAATATGTTTTTACCATGGGCATTAACTTCAATGAAACCATTTTATCTGGTTGATGCCCTTCCGGTAAAAAGAGAAAAACAATAATCATCGCAAACAGCGCAATCAGCGATAAGAGGAAAAAGACAGCCTTCCATCCCAACATAGTAGCAACGAAGCCTCCAATTGTGGGCGCAAGTAAAGGAGACACACCAATTGTTAATATAAGCATTGCAAATATTCTGGCACCTTGCTCCGGAGGGAAAAAATCTTTTACCATTGCAACAGATGCAACGCCAGCAACACTTCCTCCCAATGCCTGTACAAACCGAATTCCAACTAACAATTCTACATTTTCAGAAAATGTACATGCTATACTTGCAAACACAAAAATAATCAAACCAACAAAAAGCGGCATTTTTCTTCCGAAACGATCAAGCAATGGGCCATACATTAACTGCCCCAAGGCCATTCCAATAAAATAGCTTGAAACAGAGAGTGAGACATGTGCTGTAGTGGTATTAAGATCTTTTGCAATATGTGAGAAAGAAGGAAGGTACAAATCAATGGCAAAAGGCGTAATAGTAGCCAACATACCAAGTATCAGTGTAATCAGATTTTTATTTTGTGTATGACGCATAATATCCTATTAAATGAATGATAACAGAAGACAAATATATAAAGTTTAACAGTCTTGTTTCTTTCTTATACATACAAAAGTACTGAGTATTAAATCAACCCGATAACTTTCAAAAAATAATACGCTAAATGCTACTATTATAAGCGCCTGCTGCTGCAGATTTACCCTGCGTAAATTTTAATATTAAATTAACATCTCCCCTTGCAGGTACAGTAATCCTTACAGAAAAACGCAGAACACAATAATCGCTTGCCGGACTCTTTATAAAGCCATTCAATAGACACGGTTTATTAATACTTATATACTACTCCCTTAACATTCAAGTAATAACCTTTCTATTTATTTGCTTACACCTTTAACCTTTAGACAATGACGAATTATGAAACAACATTTTCAAATTTTTAAGATAAGACCTGCAGTAGCAGGCGGCATCCTATTTATAGGATTAAACATTATTCTGGGCGGATGTAAAAAAAAGTCAGATGATACTACTCCTGCATCCGCACCAAGTATTAATGACGTTAAGCACGTAGTTGTTATTTATATGGAAAACCATAGCTTTGACAACCTGTACGGAGAATTTGCGGGCGCAAACGGATTGTATAACGCAACATCTGCGAACATGATACAAACTGATTCGAACGACAACGTGTATGCCCACTTGCCTGCTGTAATCGGTTCTCCAAATGCTTCTGCATTTCCAACGAACTTAGCGAACAAGTACTTTAATATAGACCAGTATGTTCCTTCCGGTCAGGAAACTCCGGATGTGCTGCACCGCTACTACCAGGAGCAAATGCAGATCAACGGTGGTAAAATGGATAAATTTGCTGTGTATAACAGCAATTCAAAAGGTTTGTCACAAGGATACTACCAAACATCTTTACTTCCTTTACTGCCATTTGCACAGAAGTATGTGCTTTGCGACAACTTTTTCCATAGTGCATTCGGTGGTTCATTCCTCAATCACATGTGGTTGATAGCAGCTGCAAGTCCTGTTTTCCCTGGTGCTCCAAGCAGTATCGTTGCAACATTAGATGCCAATGGTCACCCAATAACTGACGGACAAGTAACTCCAGACGGATACGTTGTGAATACAAGTTATACAGTAAACACACCACACCCTGCATCAGCCGCTACAGCGAATTTAGTTCCAAACCAGACAATTGCTACCATTGGAGACAGATTAAACGACAAGAGTGTTTCCTGGGCTTGGTATTCAGGAGGCTGGAATGATGCGCTGCAAGGCAACCCGGCGAATACATTTCAGTTTCACCACCAGCCATTCGCATTCTTTGCTAACTATGCTGATGGTACTCAAGGAAAAAAAGACCACTTGAAAGATGAAGCAGATTTTATGACTGCTGCCAACAATGGTACTTTACCAGCTGTTTCTTTTGTAAAACCATTGGGTGCTCAAAATGAACATCCGGGTTATTCAAATGTGATGGACGGAGAAAACCACGCAGTAGCATTGATCAACGCTGTATTGAACGGACCTAATGGAAAAGATGCTGTGATCATTATTACATACGATGAAAACGGTGGATTCTGGGATCACGTAGCCCCTCCTATTATTGATAAGTGGGGTCCGGGTACTCGCGTTCCTGCAATCATTGTTTCGCCATACGCTAAAAGTGGTTATATTGACCACACTCAATATGAAACACTAAGCATCCTTTCTTTCATCGAAAAAAGATGGGGACTGAATCCTCTTAACGATCGTGATAAAAATGCAAATCCGCTTGCAAATGCATTTATTTTCTAATTAATATTTCTTGATAAAATAATAGTAAAACATCCGGAACAGCTGTTCATCATGCTGTTCCGGATGTTTTTAAATATATACAATCTGATTTTATACCGATTGCTGACAATTACTTCTTTATGAAAACCTTTTCGCTATTCTTTCTTACAATTTTTATTCTATTTTCCTGCGAACAGAAAAAAAACAATCGGGAAAAGACTGTAGCAACAGTTCTATTGCAGCAGATAGATACTTTTATTACATCGAAAAATGAACTTTTGAGTGCCGTAGAAAAAAATAAAGATGAGAAAGTCTTACAAGAATTATTTCTTCGTACAAGAATAGCATATAAGAAAATAGAATGGGCAACCGAATATTTTTCGCCTCTTGTATCTAAACGTGTCAATGGCGCACCGGTAATAGACGTAGAAAGATCTTCGGGACAAGTATTCGAGCCGGCTGGCTTACAGGTTATAGAAACTTTTCTTTTCCCGCATTACGATACCACAAAACATACGGAGTTAGTAACACAGCTGCAGCAGCTGCAAACTCAGTGTGACAAATACAAAACATATTTTAACAATATAAATCTTCTCGACTGGCAAATTTATGATGCAGCCAAACTTGCACTGGTAAGAATAGAAGTGATGGGTATTACCGGCTTTGACAATCCGCTTACGCTGCATAGCATGGAAGAATCGGCTGCTGTACTTCAGAGCTTAAAACAAGCATTACAGTTATACCTTGACGAAGGCGATACAGAGTTGCTGATGAACAAATTTGAAAATGCAATTCAATACCTTAATAAACATACCGATTTTAATACATTCAACAGAGCACAGTTTATCCTGCAATATGCCAACCCTGTAAGTATTGCGATTTCAAATCTGGAAGAAAAACAACAAGTAAAAATAACTACCTACAACCGGTTACTCAATCAACGTGCAAAGACACTGTTCGATACCAATGCGTTCAATGTAAATGCCTATACCCCTAATCCGGCATCCTTCATCAGCAATGAAAAGATTGCTTTAGGAAAAATGTTATTTTTCGATCCTGTCTTATCGGATAACAACAGCAGAAGCTGTCAATCGTGCCACATGCCAGAGAAAGCATTTGCCGACGGTATGATTTCCAATACGGTATTTAATAGTACAAAACACCTGCAACGAAATACCCCTTCACTCATCAATGCAGGATTACAGCCTGCACAGTTCAATGATATAAGAGCAGTATTGATTGAAGAGCAGATTGATAGTGTGATCCGCAGTAAAAACGAAATGCATGGATCACTGAAAATTGCGGCTGAAAAATTATGGAATCAGGATGCCTACAAAAAACTATTCAGTAAAGCTTATCCCATAAATAATCGCCAGGCAATAGATACACTTGAAATCATCAATGCACTGGCTTCTTACGTACGCAGTCTTACATCGCTAAACAGCCGATTTGACGCATATATGAGAGGCAATCACAGTACGTTAAGTACACAGGAAGTCGAAGGTTTTAATCTGTTTATGGGCAAAGCCAAATGTGGTACCTGCCATTACATGCCCCTATTCAATGGAGCTGTACCACCTTTGTTTATGAAAATTGAAACCGAAGTACTTGGTGTGCCCCAAACTAAAAACAGCAAAACAATTGACCCGGATCTTGGACGATTTAACTCGCAAAAAATACCGGATTTGAAATACAGCTTTAAGACACCTACTGTTCGTAATGCATCTCTTACCGCACCTTACATGCACAACGGCGTATTTACAACACTGAAAGAGGTGGTAGACTTTTATAACGAGGGAGGTGGAATTGGCATGGGAATAGATGTGCCAAACCAAACCTTATCAGCAGAAAAATTAAATTTATCAGAAAAAGAAATGGACGCGCTGATAGCCTTTATAAAAAGTTTAGAAAGCCTGCCGAAATAACAGGCACAGATTAATAATTACCAATATCTGTGAAAGCTTCGATAGTTTCAGAGATATTGGTAATTATTTTATTCTATTTATACTTTATAAATGATGCAACTGCGATCAAAATAATAAGTGCCGGAGCAATCATGTGGGCAAAATCATCTCCCAGATAATAGTGCGTCCATACAGCCCCCATCATTACTGAACCAATCATCAACGCTCCTATTTGTCTGGTTTTTCTGATGATAAAAAGAATACCTCCCACAAACTCAAATGCGGCAACTCCATAGAAAAGCCAAGCAGGGTAGCTTGCCCTAGTGAATATCATAGCCGACATGCTATCGTGATGAGTAAACTTTAAAACCCCTGTTGCAATAAACAGAAGACCTATAATCCAGTACAGAATTATTTTTACGATTTTCATTGATGTATTATTTTACTGTTAAAACTTTTATTTATTGTCGTGGCAGATATTCGTGGCAAATCAATTTGACAATTCTTAAATATAACAAATAGTTTTATTGATATACCTCTATATAGTATTTTGTTGGTAATTTACTTCATCTGTACCTCCATACATACAGCACGTAATTCGTTCCATTATAAAACAAAAATCTGGAGCTTTCCTGATTTTTTCTTTTAGAACGGTCAATATTTACAGCCCGCTTAGAGGTAAAAGTTACTTATTTTTATCATATTGTATTTGAAAATAAAAGGATAATAACCATTGAAACACAATGAATAAGGTCTATCCTTCTTTAGATAAAATATTGATATGGAGCAGCAACCATCAAAACGGGAGTGATCGAAAATCCAAAAGAGTAGAGAATTTTTAACTAAAACATCTATTATGGAATTGAAAATTAATATTGCAGCCATTCTTGTAGCCGTTGCAGTAAACTTTGTACTTGGGTTTATCTGGTACACCCCGTTGTTTGGGAAATTATGGGGAAGAGAAATGGGTTACGACCCGAACATAAAAGTAGAAAGCAAAGTGCTTGCAAAAGGAATGATATTTATGGTCATCGGAAACTTTCTTTTTGCATGGGTATTTGCACACAATATTGCTGCATGGCAATTTGTACCCGGCATACAAGAAATGGGTAAAGTGCCGAGCATCTTGAATTCAGCAATCTTTACCTGGTTGGGATTTTATGTTCCGGGATTACTTGGCTCCACTGTTTGGGAAAGTAAATCGTGGACATTATTTGCAATCAATGCCGGATATAACTTGCTTTCACTGCTTGTAGTAGCATCAATTCTAACCTATTGGGTATAATAATCATTAATCCAATTTAGGTATTCGCAAAAGAGCTTGCTGATGATAACAGCGAGCTCTTTTTGTTGATATATCAGTTTTTTTATACACAAGTCTGCCTGTACACGTATAAAAATCAATGTCTGAAACAGCCCATTAAAAGTCCATTTCACACCCTACCCCAAAAACATTTAGATGGTATTTTTACATCATACATTTCATGCAAGCCGAGTTAGAATTATTCTGAAAATAACACCTTCTTAAACAAAATTAAAATGACACAATCACAAAACGGAAATACATTGACAACGCAAGAAGTTGCAGCTCGTTTCAATGAACTTGCCAGTCAAGAAAAATGGTTCGAAATTCAGGACGAGTTTTTTTCAGATGATGTAAAAAGTATTGATCCGCCACATTCGCCCTACTTAGGATATGCAGAAGGCAAAGCCTCCGTTAAACAAAAAGGGGAAGCGTTTATAAAAAAGATTGAAGCGTTTCATGGTGCTTCTACAACTGCACCGGTTGTGGGAGGTAATCATTTTGCCGTAGGAAGAGAAATGGATGTTACCGTACAAGGATTCGGAAGAATACAAATCAATCAGGTAATGCTTTATGAAGTTAAAAATGGTCAGATCATTTCAGAGCAATTCTTTTATTAGTTTTAGATATTTTTATCAGAATTGGTTTATCGAATTAAAAATAAGCGTTTTGAAATAAGATTAAAAAGCAGACGGATCTAAAAATAGCCGTAAAATAAAGGCTATTTCCGCTTACTGTTCTAAATGTTCTATTTTAAGTTTCTTATTCAACTCCACCAGTAGCTCTGTCTTTTTGTTTTTTGCTTTCCTTAAAAAGTCTCTCCCTGCAGCTGTATTCTTATCAAAATATCCACTCCATAGAATTATTTCGACCATCATTGGCAATAGTCCAATCCCCTTTTCAGTAAGGCTGTACCTTATTCTAGACTTCTTGACACCATCTTCACTTTTAGAAATAATCCCGTCTTTTTCCAGACTCTTTAGTCTGTCTCCAAGTACGCTGGTAGAAACCTTTTCTTCAGACTCAAAAAATTCATTGTAATGTCTTTTACCCTTAAACATTAAGTCTCGGATAATAAGCAGTGACCACTTATCACCAAAATGTTCTAATGCATAATTGACGGGACAGTGAGATCTTAGATTCATATCACAAAAATAATTTCTTTTCAATTAACTTGCAAATTACAAGCTAAATTATTTAACTTTGTTTTTACAAGTTAATTGAATTTAAACGCAGATATTAAAAGTTATGACAACCTTACATAATGAGATTATTATTAATGCGCCTATTGAAAAAATTTGGGAAGCACTAACACAGATAGAGGAGCTGGATAAATATGATCCGACAGTTAAAAAATCGACTGCCATTACATCTGAAAAAATTGGAATGGGTGCTGCCCGAAAAGTAGACATGCTGGACGGTAAAAATTGGTTTGAAGAAAAAGTAACCACATTTAAGGAATATGAATCGCTAACGTATGAACTAACTGCCTGTTCTTTTCCCGTGCACAAATTAAAACACTCCTACAGTTTTCAAAAAATGGGAAATCAGATAAAGGTTAATCAGGTAATGGTATACCAGATTAAGTTTGGCTTCATTGGAAAAATATTGGATACCTTATTGATACGAAAACAATCTGACGCAGGAATCAAAAAATTCTTTGCAGGTTTAAAACAATTTGTAGAACAAAACTCTTAACAAATGGCTTTTAGCGAATTCATAGCTGACAGGATTCGACATCGGTTAAAATCAACAGGAGTTATTGTTGAAAAAAGAATGATGGGTGGACTTATCTTTATGGTAAATGAAAAAATGTGTCTTGGCATTGACAAAGATAAGAAAACCGGAGAAGACCGATTAATGATACGGGTTGGTAAAGATGCTTATGAAGCACTACTGAAAAAGAAAGGATGCAGAGAGATGGATTTTACAGGTAAAACTATGAAAGGATTTCTTTTCATCTATCCTCTTGGTTTCGACAACGAAACTGATCTGGATTTTTGGGTAAATAAAGCGTTAGATTTTAATAAAGAAACAAAGAAAAAATAATTAACATCAAAGCTGTTATCTAAAAATCATACTTTTCAAGTGAAAAGAATTCGAACTGAAATTCTGATCGTGTTTATAAACAGATAAAAGACGGTTAAAATACAAAAACGAAACGCCTATCGGGATTTATTCTTATATTGATAATGCTATCTGGATCTTGCATACCATTATCAATGAATAAAGAATCATTAAGCAATTCAAAGACTTTTTTCCCTAATCTGGACGGTTTCAGAACCGTCGCTTTCCTTACCGTATTCCTCGTACACGGATTCTGGCGATGCATAAAATACCTGGGAGATAAATATTCATTTACAGAAATTACGTTGAGCAAATTATACCATATTGGGGGCATCGGGGTTTCTGCATTCTTTGTTCTAAGTGGTTTTCTTATTACTTATTTGCTTTTGAAGGAGTCTGCACTAAATGGCAGATTTAATATAGGACATTTTTATATCAGAAGAGTTTTGAGGATATGGCCTCTTTACTTTGCTGTAATCATTTTTTCTTTCCTGATATATCCTTACCTAAAATCTCTTACCGGGCACACAGCAACAATTCTATATAATCCTGCTTATTTCTTTTCATTCCTTTCCAATTTTGACATCATGCATGTTGAGAAAAATTTTCCCGGCATGAACACTTCACCGGCAGGTATTACCTGGTCTATAGCCATAGAAGAACAATTTTATCTGATCTGGCCAGTGCTGCTTTATTTTGCTCCAAAAAAAAATTACCCGGCAATCTTTATCTCTGTAATAACGCTTTCATTGGCTTTTAGATATGTTTATATAAATGATCCGATCATTTTATATTACCATTCATTTAGTGCTTGCAGCGATCTGGCCCTCGGAAGCCTGTGCGCCTATTATGCTATATATTCTGAAGGATTTAGAATGTTCTTTGAAAAACTAAGACGTTCGGCCATCATCGGCATATATGCAGCAGGAATTTTGTGGATTATGTACTCAAACGGGGTAACTAATTTTTACTTCTCTCCGGTATTTGCAAGAACGATAAGCGCTTTATTTTTTGCTTTTATCATACTTGAACAAAATTACAGCCACTCGTTCTACAAGTTTTCAAAAAGCAACACGCTGAGTTTTTGGGGTAAGTATACGTATGGATTATATTTGCTTCATCCCATTGCGCTCCTACTGTGTGATGTACTCCTAAAGGCATGTCACCTGACTTATACCGACAGTTTCACCGGATCACTATTCAGGGGCTTCCTGGGTCTGGGCATAAGTATGCTGATAAGCTATTTATCCTATGAATATTATGAGTCGTACTTTTTAAAAATAAAAGAGCGGTTCAAATAGACGAACGCTTGCTGTTTTTCTATTGAGTCTGTTCACTCAAGTAGACTGGAAGATCCGAATTTCGAACCGCATTATTGAAAATTATAAGAATTTGTCAGCTTTTAAAATATATCGATTCACACTACGTTGGAACAACTTTACAATTTAAGCTGTTAAGCTAAGAAATCTCATTAAATTTGATTTTCTTAACTTTTCAAAATGAATAAACAAGTAAATGGTACTTCTTCAGATTTTAACACTGAGATAAAACTTAAAGGTTTTAAAGCCTACGAAGTTGACAGTAACGCCAGTGGTCACAAATATAGTCGTAAAGACTTTTACAAAATCAGCTTGACTTCAGGAAAGTATTTATTTCATTATGCTGACCGGAGTTTTGAAACGGATGAACCTATTTTATTTTTTGGAAACCCGCGCATTCCTTATTCGTGTGAAGTTCTTGCTCCTACTCAAGACGGCTATGCATGTATCTTTACTGAAGAGTTCCTAAAGCTGAGCGAGCGCTCTGAAAGCCTTCTGCAATCACCTTTGTTCAAAATTGGTGGCACGCCTATTTTAAAGCTAAGTAAGGAACAAGAGAACTCAATCGCTTCGATATTTCAAAAAATGATTTCAGAGCAAGACACCAGCTATGCCTTCAAAGATGAAATGATACGAAATTACATACATTTGATCATTCACGAAGCGCTCAAATTACAGCCTTCCGAAGACTCTCCTAAAGAGAAAAACGCTGCCCAGCGCATTACTTCTATCTTTCTGGAGCTTTTAGAAAGGCAATTTCCTATAGAAAGTACTGAGCACCCACTTCAATTAAAGACTGCACAGGATTTTGCTTCCTATTTGTCTGTACACACAAATTATTTAAATCGTTCAGTAAAAGAAATTACTGGCAAACCTACTACGGCACATATTACGGAACGAATTATTAATGAATCAAAAGCTCTTCTGCAACATACTGATTGGAACATTGCAGACATTGCTTATGCTCTTGGCTTTGAATACCCGACCTATTTCAATAATTACTTCAAAAGAATAACAGGGACTAACCCAAAATCATTAAGACCATAAAGGTTTGAAATTCTTAATGATCGGTTCGATTATCATTACATCAAAGGAAGTATAATAACTTAAGTTTGTATAGTAATGTAAAGGAACCCTAACTAAGATTTCGAACATGGAAAATACAAAAAAAGTACTTCTTATTAATACGCATTTGACCTATGCTAATTGGTCGGAAGGGAAATTAAACGATTCATTTTTTCAAATTGCAAGAGATTATTTTTCCTCTAAATCATTTCAAATTTTAGAAACTAAAATAGAGGATGGTTACAACCCGGAAGAAGAGGTAGAAAAACATCTGGCCGCTGACATTGTCATTTTGCAAACACCGGTAAACTGGTTTGGAGCACCGTGGATATATAAAAAGTATGTTGACGAAGTGTTTAATAGCGGATTGCATAGTCAAAAATTCCTCTCAGGCGATGGCAGGTCAAGAGAAAATCCTTCTTCACAATATGGATCAGGTGGAAAAATGCAGGGAAGAAAATTTATGATCTGTGCCACGTGGAATGCTCCGGCAGAAGCTTTTAATAATCCTGATCAGCAATTGATGCTTGGTAAAAATTCTTCGGATCTTTTCTTAAATATTACAAGTAACTACCGTTTTTGCGCTTATGACATCATCCCTGAATATAACTGTTTTGATATTTTTAAAAATGGAGACATTATAAAGGATCTCGAAAATTATCCAACGTACTTAGCAAAGGTTTTTAACTTATAAATGCTACGATTTTATTGAAGAGAAAATCATTCAAATCAATTGAATGCTCCGAATAAGTGTAACAATAGTCGTCGTAACTTTCTTGTACATACTACCTATAATCCGTCTATGGGTTTGAAAAGGAATGGAGATAAAAAGCAGAAAGGTCTTATGCTTAACATAAGACCTTTTTAATGTAGAGAGGAAGAGATTCGAACTCTCGGTACGGTCACCCGTACACACGCTTTCCAAGCGTGCTCCTTAAGCCACTCGGACACCTCTCTATGACTTTGCAAATTCTAAATAACAACTAAAACAAAATTCAAATGAATAAATGTTACCTTATTCTGAATTGGGTTACAAATAAACGCTTTTATTCGGGCAAATCCAAAACAGGATTTTAAGGATTAAAAATGAAAACAAGATTTCTATTCGACTATAGAGATAGAATTCTGATTATTATATACTTGTAAATATATTATACGTTTCAGGCCTCTATCAGCTGCCACAGATGTAGTTAATTAACAGCTGTGTATCATTATTCCGGTCAAATTATTTCAGTACAATATTTAGATATTTCAAGACATCAGTAACAGTTATTCCAAAACTTATACCTTCCGCTTTAATGTTTTTATATGTAGCCACTCCAATAACTTCACCTTTCATATTCAATATAGGACCTCCACTGTTCCCTGGATTTATGCTGGCATCCGTCTGAAGATAAATATTTCCTTCGAATTCTCTCTTTCCGCTAATAATACCTTTCGTTACTGTTTGCCCCAATAAAATATCTTTAGGTGTTCCAATAACAATTATTTCATCACCTGTTTCTGTTTCCCCAGAGGTACTAAACGGTAAAGGAAGGAAACCATGCCCTTCTACTTTTAGTAACGCCAAATCAGGCATTTCGTTTTGCTGAATGATTTTAGGATACAAAATAAAACCGTTTGAGAATATCACCTCTATTTGTTTATTTCCATCAATAACATGTTTATTGGTAATAATAAATCCATCTTCTGAAATAATAAAACCGCTTCCGTGGCCTGATTCCGTCTTTATAGTGACAGTTGATTTTATAGCATTTTTGACAATTTCTGAATGTGATAAACCCTCTTTTGCAAGAATTTTCGATATCATAATTTCCTCCATTTGTGCTCCCGAAGAAGTGCTATCTGTGAATGTATTTAGCAGAAGGTATTTTTGAATTTTTTGATCGTGTGAAAAATTCTTAGTAGCTTCAGCCATACACTCCAACAGACGATTTTTCACATCTGAGCCATGAGAAGCACCGGTTGTTTCGAAAGAATAAACTGTACGTTTCTGATAATTATCATACAATGACCAATTAATATTAACTAAAGCCGCTGACGGTAAAATCCAGATATGTTTTACATCCATGGATACAGAAAATCGCAAGGAATCAATTACATTTCCAGTATTTGGGTATGCTCTGATTCCATCATTTTTTAATGTTTGATAAATTGTAAGAGACGAAGAAGGAATTGCAGAATTAACCCCTACTTCAACAGAGTTCGTGTAATAAGGATTTAGATCTTCTGCAATGGGGGCCTTTGCACTTACTGTAATGTCCTTTACAACTATTTTATTGGTTACTTTACCAGCATACGCATTGGTATATGGCGTGAGCTTAATAGTATATTGAAGTTTCTTGGAATCTTCTATTTTAAGAACTTGTGTATAATATCCTTTCTTGTAAAAAATTATTTTATCTGATATTAACATATCTAATTTAATATTTGAAAAAGATCCCGTTAAGTTCGGTGTACGTCCCTCTTTAGATTGTAAATCAGTAATGAAACTTGCTGCCATTGGCTCAGAATTTACTTCAATGGTTTGACTCGTGGCTTGATAAAAAAATGATAAACCAATGAGAATACTTACGACGTATTTTAACATATTTTTAGATTTAAATGGATATATAAATTATTATTTTTGAAATCGGCATTCCATCTAACAAAGTTTAAATAAATTAGATGTTATTATTATTTTATATTTATTTATAATTTCAATATTTAAACTGAAAAACACAAACAACTAATCAACCAAACAGCTCCTTCGTATTCTTCGTTGTTTGCGCCACCACGGCTTCTTTAGACATCTGCAGAATATCACCAATCTTTTCTGCTACTAATGTGATATAAGCAGGCTCATTACGTTTTCCGCGGTGTGGTACAGGTGCCAGATACGGACCATCGGTTTCCAGTATCACCTGCCCGATCCCAATCTCTTCAATCAGTTTATCAAGGCCGGCTTTTTTATATGTAACGACTCCTCCTATACCAATCATCCAGCCGTATGTTTTTAACAAAGTCACTTCTGCCAGACTTCCTGAAAAACAATGAAACACCCCACGCAAACCGCGGCGCATATATGGCAACAATACTTCCAGCGATTCAGCATTGGCCTCCCTGCTGTGAATCACAATCGGGAGATTATACGTCAACGCCCACTCTGCCTGTATCTGTAGGGCTTCCTGCTGCTGGGGCAAAAAAGTTTTATCCCAATATAAATCTATACCCACTTCGCCCAACGCAATAAATTTTCGACTCTCCAGCTGTTTTTCAATAACAGCTAATTGCTCTTTGTAATCTTCCTTTACATAACATGGGTGCAGCCCCATCATAGCAAAGCAATGCTGCGGAAACTGTTTCTCCACGGCATACATGGGTTCAATAGAATGAATATCAACATTAGGCATATAAAATTTCTCTACACCTGCTGCAATGGCCTGTTCGATTAATATCGTTCTATCAGGAGCATATTCTTCTGAATATAAATGTATATGTGTTTCTATTATTCCTGCACTCATGGCTGTATGTCTTTCCCTTTATATGTCCTTCCTTTCCATTGCACACCAAGGGGCAGTATTTGATAACTCAATAACAGCAATGGAAAGATATATCTGTTCAGTTCAAATAAGACAACATTGTTCCTCAAGCTATGTATGCCCAGCTTGGAAGATACCAGTTCGATAAAAATGTTTTGCAGATTAAAGATGGTAAGCCAGAAAACAAACACCCAAACTAGTGGTAAATAAAAGCAGGCGGCAATAAGCACCGGAAAATAAAAAGCCTGCATGGTTAAAAACACAAGTAATAAAACAGGTAACCGCATAGCTCCGCTGAGCCAGCGTTTACGCTGATGCAGCACTTCTTTAATATTATTCAGTGGTGCAGAAACAGCAGTAGATTCGGCATGCAGCAGATTACGATACCCCCAGCCTTTTTTCAATGCTGCTTTAAACAATTCAAGATCTTCGGTAACAGAGAATGGAATATTTTCATATCCACCGGTACTTTCGTAGCAGCTTTTACGGATAGCCATATTATTGCCAACAGCCGACACAGGCATATTCATTTCAGATACTACGTGTACCATACCAAATGCATAGGCCCAATCGGTGCGCTGTATTTTAGAGAATATATCTGAGGCTTTCACTACTGTAGCTCCCGATACGATACCGGTTGTAGATTCAAAAGCACCAAGCAATCCTTCGATCCAATATTCCGGAACATGTATATCGGCATCGGTGATAAAAAAGAATTCCCCTTTTGCTTTTCGAGCCAGCTGTGCCAACACATTGGCCTTCCCTTTCACCTGGCCCGATGCAGGCTCTATAGACAGCAACTGATGGTTAGGCTTGTTCGCTATAAATTCAGATACAAGTGTATATGTAGTATCGGTTGATTGATCATCGCCAATCCACACTTCTATTTTTTCTTCCGGGTAATTGAGATTTTCTATGGCCTTCAAGCAGGAAAGAATCGATTCTTCTTCATTACGCGCTGCAATCAGAATAGAGATGAGAGGCTGCTCTTCGCTTTTGTAAAGCGGCACCGGTTTATAATAATATAATAACCGTGCAAGCAAAATAAATTGAAAGGTGATATAAACCGCAGCAAAAGATAAAAAGATGTACGGTGCTATACTCATAGTGTTTTGAACTGATAGCCGGCTTTCAGGCACTGTTCTATATACTTAGGTAAGGCATATTCTATATTTGACAATGATTTAATGCTATCATGAAAAATAACAATAGACCCGTCGCGGGTATCGTTAGTAGCCGTTTGCAGGCATTTTTCTGCCCCACGTACTTTATCAAAGTCTCCCGTTATAACATCCCACATAATAACCCGGTAAATTGTTTTCAGATAATCGCACTGGGCACGTTTCATTTTACCATAAGGCGGCCTGAACAAACGCTCGGTCTTCCATGCTTCAGGCATCTCAATATTTTCTTCCAGCTTTTCCATCATTGCTTCGCATGCCATAATATTGGCAAAGAAGTAATCATCTGCATGTGTCCATCCGTTCAGGTGATTGTATGTATGATTGGCTGTACGGTGGCCTTCCTCTAAAATACGTTTATATAATTCGGGATATTTCTGAATATTTCCTCCCACACAAAAAAAAGTCGCTTTAATGTTATATCGCTTCAGCTGATCTAATACATACGGGGTAGCTTCGGGTACCGGACCATCATCAAAGGTCAGATATATCGTTTTAGATTCACTTTTAACCTTATGACGCCATTCTGCTCCAGGGAAAAACTGAGAAAATAACCAACCCGAATGATTGAAATAAAAATCCATCTTTAAATACCTGATATTATCTCTGTTATACGTATCTTTTTATTACAAATGTAAATATACATAAGTCGGCATAAGTTTTTACTTTTTTTGATTTCGATGTAATAAATACCTAAAAATCAAACCTTAACCAATGTATTATTTCTTTAGAACAATACGGTGAAATTTCAGTAAAAAAGCTGCGGCTGCTAATGCAATACCTGATATAATAGATGCCAGCCACCATTCAACATGCAAGTGGTTGTTCATGTAAAATGCAAAACCGGTTACGATTGCAAGTATAAATAATTTAAGGAATATCATTATATCGATAGATACATGTTGTTTTTTTACCACATAAATTAAATATGAAACCGATATAAAGAATGTACTGATAACCGTCGCAATAGCTGCACCCGCAATACCCATGAGTGGCAGCAAAAAGAAATTCAGAGCCACATTCATACCAATACTAAACAGCAGCATACGGTTGATATAGTTTTCTCCGCCGGTTGCAGAAAGCAATGTACCCAGACATGCAAAAAATGCATGTATAAAAACGGCTACAAACAATATCTTCAAACATATCGTCATTTCGATAATCTCTTCGATAGAGCTGCTGCCTAATAAGAAAAATAGTTGTTCGCCATAAAACCACACAAAACAACTTACAAAAATCATAGGTATACCACTTATAATTTGTGACATGGTAAGAATTTTAGAAAGCTCTTCCCGATTTTTTTTAACAAAGGCGAAACGAGCAAAAAACATGGGCAAAATAATCCACAAAAACATCATAAACGCATCGAGCCAACGGTAGGCTCCGGCGTATAAACCAGAGGCTTCATCACCCAGCATACGCTCTATCATTACCTGATCAATTTTATCGTGTACTGAAAACAGCACCGTAATAAATGCAAAGGGATAGGATTGCTTTAAAATGGTTTTCCATGCCGCATGATTCCAGTTAAATGCAAAAGATTTATGACTATATATTCTAACGGCTGGTATAATAAAGATAGCGAGGCTCAACAACATGGCAAGCAATCGTGCTTCAACGTAATTATTTAATGTGATACCCATGGCTAATAAAAGAAGGGTAAGCACAATCAACAAGGTCTTGTCGGAAATAGAAGCCAGCGAATCGAGGGTGAAAAATTGCGATGCCTGAAACTTAGCTCTTATATACATAAGCAATTGATACAAACTGTACGATGCGCTGATCAGAAATAATATAAAAAGTTCCTGATTTGAATACCCCAGTAAATATCCGATCAAGAGCATTATAAACGGATACACGGTTGCTAAAACTACTTTAAAAGAAAAATACGTTGAATATTTTTCCGGATGAACATTGATTTCGGCAGCAAACTTTTTAGTCAGAAACTGATTCAATCCCAGATCTACCAAAACAATGAATAAAAATGCCAACGCATTCAATGCGGCAAAAATACCATAGGCGGCATGGCCAATCCGATCCTGAACAATATTCTCCAATAATAAATTTACCGGCTTGATCGTTAGATTCAAGAGGATAGCAAGGGCGATATTTTTATATAATTTTCCTATCTTACGTAGATTTTATAATACAATAATACGCAATATAACTATAGACACGCAAAACCTTGAATTTTAAGAAATATATTAAGGAATCATACCTGCCTTATAAAAAAGAATTGATTGTTATTCTGCTGCTGTCGCTGAGCTTCATAATAGGTTTTTCTATTGAATCATATTCTATTGCTGTTTTACCCATTGCCCTGCTTGTTACGGCTTTGTTCTTTATCAATTTTAAAGCAGGACTTTATATAACGGCTTTTATTTTACCTTTCTCTTTAAATATTTCTTATAAGTTATTGGGCGTTACGTTAAATACTCCCCTTGAACCTTTCCTGTTTATTTTAACCATATTAACCATATATCATATTGGTTTCAAAGGAATAGACTCCAGGCTGGTCAAGCATCCTGTTTCAATATTTATCACGCTGCTTTGGTTCTGCTTTTTCTTAAGCTGTTGCTTTTCAGCTTCTCCATTTACCTCTCTGCGGATTGCATTGCAAACATTTGCATTCGTTATTCCTGCTTATTGGGGCGTCTTATACATCAGTCAGACTGATAAAACATTTCCGGGAAAATTACTGGCTACTTCTTTATTTTCATTCTCTCTGCTTAGCTGTATTAATTTCTTCAAACATGCCAATAACGGATTCAGCAGAGCTGTTGCCTGGGATATCCCCAACCCGTTTTATACCGACCATACCATTTACGCTACAATGGCCGCATTCATGATTCCATTAGCATTTGTGCTGATGATCTGGTATGCTCAAAAAAATCTATTGCTGTTCTTACTCAATCTGTTCTTATTATTGCTATGCTTTTCGGCGTTGATACTATCGTACAGCCGTGGCGCATTGCTTAGTGTTGCTATTGCATTTGCCCTATACGTTATCATCCGATGGAAAATAAGCTGGAAATTTATCCTTTCTGTTGCTATGATAACTGTTGTGATATTGTTTGTATACAAAGACGACATATCCATGTCATTAAGACGTAATCGTGCAGAGTCAAAAGCAAGAAAAACAAATATTGAAAGTCAATTAAAATCCGTTGCCAATGTTACGAATGATGTATCCAATCTCGAACGCATCAATCGCTGGAGCTCCGCATATAGAATGATACAGATAAAACCTTTTTTCGGTTTTGGATATGGTATGTACCAGCATTCATATTTTGCGTACCAGAAAGAACATGACATGACCGTTATCAGTATACGCAATCCTCAATCCCACTACGAGGCAGGTACAGGCGGCACGGCCCATTCAGAATATCTGTTAATGTCTTCGGAAAATGGCATTCTGGCGGGTTTGCTATACATTTCTATTCTTGTAAGCGGCATTATTTATACCGTTAAAAATATTGAATATACCTACCGCCATGATTATACCTATTATTTAATACTTGGTCTTGGTATGAGTTTAACAACCTATATTGTGCACAGTTTCTTTAATAACTTTTTAGATACAGCTAAAATCAATTTTGTATTTTATGCTATACTGGCCGCCATTGTAAGTCTGAATATTGTATTAAAAGAACCTACATCTCAAAAAATAATTAACTAGATTTACCGTTATAATAACCGATTTATGAAAAGAAATCTTACCGTTTTAGATATTATACGACTGGTCAGCAAAAACACCAGACTTTACCTCCTAACAGGTGGTGCGGCATTGGTTATCAGTGTAATTATTTCATTGATGTTGCCTGTATATTATAAATCAACGTGTATTCTATATCCCTTTAATCCCGAAGCATACGATCCACGAAACGTAGACAAAGCAGCAACACCTTACGGAACTACATTTGATGGCGACAGGATCATGGCATTAGCTGAATCCAGAGACGTGCAAAATGCGATAGTTAAAAAATACAATTTGCTAAACCGTTATAAAATTGACAAATCAGATCCTATTGCCGATGTTAAAGTACGGGAAACATTAAATTCGAATTTAAAAATTTCTGAAAATGAATTCAGTGCCATTGAAATAAGTTTCTTTGATGTTGATCCGGATACTGCTGCAATGATTGTAAATGATATTGTTGCTAAAGTAGATGAACTGAATAAAAAGCCCCTGCTTGATTTGAACAGAAAGATCTTCGAATCCTATGAACAAGCAGTAGCAGAAAAATATGAGAAAATAGATTCTCTTCAAAAGACTTTTGTATTTGATTATACAGACCCTAAATATACCAGAAACCGTTCTGATATATTTTCAATAGAGCTTGTATCAACAATGTCTCATCTTAACTCTGCACGTAAAAGTCTGGAATTAATAAGAAGTGATTTCAGTACCTTAAATATTATTCAGCCTGCTGAACCTATTGCAAAAAAAGCAAAACCACAAAGAACGCTTATTGTATTGATCTCTGTATTTGCCACTCTTGCAATAACATTCCTGGTTTTATTGATTATGGAGTTCTTTAAAATCTCCATCGAAAATGAAAAAATTCAGTAAAATCCTATAACTGAATGTGACAACTCAGCAACGTGATGTCGTCATTATAGGCTCTTGCGCCTTTAAATTCTACCGTTTCTTTAATGATATTATCAATCATTTCAATCTGATCGGAGGAATTTTCAAGCTGTATCAAAGGCAGAATCCGTTCAAGACCGAACTCTTCATCTTTATCATTCATACATTCTGAAAGACCATCTGTATATAAAAACAGGTGGTTATTTTTTTCCAGCAAAATGGTCGTAACCTCAATAAACGGCAAGGTTTCAAACATTCCCAAAATGGTACTTCCTTTGTCAAGCAATACAGAACTATCTTTACATACCAGCGGTATGGAGTTATGCCCGGCATTAATGTAGGTCAGTTCTTTTCGGGTAAAATCAATGATACCAACAAACATGGTAACAAACCTATTCCCTTTTGCATGAAGCAAAATCAGATCATTCAGCTGAAAAACAATCTTTCTCAAATCGTTTGTATAGCGCACCATTGTTCTCAATGCGGCCTGTACATTCGACATTAAAATAGCAGCAGGTACACCCTTTCCGCTTACATCGGCAATACAAATCAAGGAACGATCTTCATCAATATCTATATAGTCATAATAATCACCGCCAATTGTTTGATGCGGTAAATAATATGCTTTCAGAGAAATATTCTGCGTAGCTGGCAAATCTCTAGGGAATAAATTATTCTGCACTTCACGCGCAATCTGCATTTCCTTTTTTAATGCTTCCTGCTGTAATTCTCTTCGTGCAAATTTCTTGTTCTCTATGGCAACCAATATAATATTGGTAAATGTTTGAATAAAGGCTTGATCTATCTCGCCTTTATCCGTTTTCTTTTGCAAGAAGACGTAGGCCAGTACACTGTTTTTATGGATAATAGGAATAACCAGATCAAAATCTGAAAAAGGCTTACCTGCATCAAAAGCCAATGTGGTAATTGCTTTTGTTTCTAAAAGTTCTGCTGTAAGTTCAACTTTATGGTAATCGATACTTGTACCTACGTTCGCTTTACATATCCAGCTATCGTCCTTAACATACAAGGCCAATTTATCTACACTTAAGTTTGCCAGAAGTGTAAATTGAAAGATTTTATATAAGGATGATTCGGGTAAATTTGCGTTGATTGCTTGTGTAATTTCAAGTAAGGAACTTAACTTCAAATCTTTTACAAGCAGTTCGTGTGTATGCATAGAAGCCGACTTTTCTACCATTTTGTAGCTGTTTGAGGATCGTATGCATCCCTTAACCCATTTCCAAATAAATTAAATGCAAGCACCAGCATGCTGATACAAATACTTGGAAAGAATACTAAATACCAACCGCCATCGCTCCAGTTTGACTGATAGCCTTCGCTAACCATCATACCCCACGAAGGCATTGGAGGCTGAACACCCAAACCTAAAAAGCTTAGACCGGATTCTATTAATATTGCCGATGCAAAATTGGATGTTGCAATAACAATCATTGGTCCTACTATATTAGGCAATATGTGATAGAAAATAATTCTCCAGCTGCCGATACCTAAAGCACGTGCAGCTTCTACAAATTGTTTTTCTTTAATGGATAAGATCTGTCCACGCACTACACGTGCCACTTCAACCCACATGGTTAAACCAACGGCAACAAAGGCCACCCAGATACCTTTGCTTTGTAACGCAAGACTGATGGCAATAACCAGCATGATTCCCGGAATAGACCAGGTAACGGTTAAGAACCACATTAATGTACGATCGACAATACCACCGAAGAACCCACCAATGGCGCCGAATGTGATACCTACAAACAACGAAATGATCACCGAAATAAAACCAATGGATAATGAAATACGTGTACCAAATAATAATCGACTCAGCATATCTCTGCCTCGCTTATCTGTTCCCAGCAGGTATGTACGCGACTCAACATTGTGTGTTAAAAAATATTGTTTCAGACTTTCTTTTGAAAAACCTACAACCTGCTCTTTTGAGTTTACATAAAAAGACGAATCAGCTGTTAATTTATAATTTGCTGAAGAGTCTTTAAACAATTTATACGTAGTGCCGGAATACCATACGTCGATATAACTAAGAATTAATTCGCGTTCCCAGATACGTTCTCTAAATTCTCTATAGTAAACAGAATCGCCTTTAAAATAAAATGTATCTACGGGTTCAATGGTATATGGACTCTCACGCCCGGAAAACATCATAGAAAAAAAGCCTGTTTCTTCTATCTCTCTATTCTTATGTTTATTTAAAAGTGTTGTTGAAAAACCCGGCGGCTGCTTTTTAATTAAATTAGCCCCATCATCCGCATCTGGAGTATTATCCGGCATAATGGAATAACCTAATACAGCAATGATATGAGCAAGTATAATTAACCCTAAACCAAACATTGCAGGCTTATTTTTCAATAAGCGTTTTTTAATATAATAGGAAGGTGAGTGTACTTCTTTGTTTTCCACGGTTATTTCAGAAAATTATAAAGTGTTATGCGCAAATAATCCTTTTTTAGTTGCCAGGTAAAAGTAACCGGAACAATCTGCCAACCATTGTTCTGAAGATGTAATTTCTTCGTCGGTTTGTTTGTCCATCACCTTGACCCATTCTTTTTGAACCATCAACAGAAGTAAATTTTTCAATTCATCTTCTTTCATTTCCATTGTTTTACAAAGTTCTTCGAAACTCTGTACAAAATATAACTGATCAATCAATTCAAATTCTATATCTGTCATGAAAGGTCCTCCGTTCGTTCTTTCCATGTATAACTTCCAAAACGTGCCGCAATTCCAAAGCCCACAGCATAAAATGGATAAATCATAACTGCATTTATAAAAGTACTGTTTTTAAAGTCTATTGACAAAAATCTGGCGATAGACTTTAAGTATAAATAATCAAAAAAGGCTTTAATTACCCACATTATAAGGGGTAATTCAGGATTTATCACACCCAATATTCCCAATATACTGCTTAACAATAAGAAAAAATGAAACAGGAAAACCCATACCGCAATAACCTGTACATACCAGAGTTTGTAATGCTCCCATTTTCCTGCCCAACGTTTGCGCTGATTGTAAAATTCACCCCACGAAGCAGCAGGAGCTGTTACCACAATTGCCTCTTTATTTTTGCAGAATATCACTGAGTTAGCAGAAAATTGACTTGTTATTTTATGCATCAGAAATTCATCATCGCCACTGGCAATATTCTCATTTCCTTCAAAACCTTTTACCTTCTCATAAGCGGATCGGGTGTATGCAACATTTGCTCCATTACACATAACCGGAAGGTGCAACCCAATGGCACTTGCTCCGCTGCCAACCAGACTTGAAAATTCAATACTTTGAAAACTATTCCAATAACCCGGTTTTCCTTTCATAATCACCGGCCCGGAAATAAAAGCCGCATGGCTGTGCTCATAACTATCCACCATACTTCTTACCCACCCCACAGGTATTCTGCAATCAGCATCGGTAGTCAATATCAACGTGGCATCTGAAATGGCAATAGCTGAGGCTATCATTTTTTTCTTTCCTTTCCATCCGGCATATTCAGCTAATAAAGATACCGGCTTAAAATAGTTGGGATAACGGTTGATCCAGTTATTAATGATTATATCTGTTCCATCCAAAGAGCCGTCATCGGCCAGATAAACGGTCAATAACTCTTGCGGATAAGCTTGATTTTTCAGATCCTGCAACAACAACTCAATCGTATCCTTTTCATTCCGGATCGGAACAATAATGGCCACGGATGTAACAGGTTTTGATAATTGATTTAAGATTGGTTCATTAATTTTCTTCCATCCCACAATCAGATATACACTGAAAAGTGCATATAGTATTCCGAACGAAAGTAAGACTATAACCACGCTATTTTTGTTTTTGATACTCCAGCTTAAACATACAGAATAATCCAATAACAGCAGGCAGTACCAGATTAAAAAACCACAAACTCAAACTCGCTGCTAATACATGCTGTTCAGAAATACTATCGTAGCTGGAAAAAAAGAACACAGCGGCAAGTTCGCGCACACCCAAGTCAATAAAGGTGGGTATAATGGATTTTACAAAGAAGGTAAACACTGCTCCAATAACTAATATTTCAATTGGTACGTGTACATCAAAGAAAAGTAACAAGCATACAAACTGAGCGGTAAAAATAATATATCGAAGTGCAGACAAGGCTAAGGTTATTGCAAACAATTTATTGGAGTATAATCGTAACTGCTCAAACCAGCTTTCTATTCTTTTGATGAACGGAATACGCTTCATGCGGTCTAATAAGTACGCTCTGTATTTCCACGATATAAATATAAACAACAATGTAAGTACAGCTGTGACTAATGCGAGTATGATATTTGAGTCTGCCTCTACATAAAAATAAAAATACGCTGTTGCAAAAACACCTGTTAAACAGGTAATACAAAGCTGTGCAACTCTGCTGAACAAAACAGATCCAATATTGTCAAGCCGCTTTTCGGGACTGAGGAAAAGTATGCGCCCGATATAATCACCAATGCCATGTGGTGTAATCAGTCCGGCTGTAACCCCACTAAATACAGCCATTAAAGAGGTGCTAAAATGAAATGTTGTATTTGACCGTACCAGAATTTTCCATTTGATCGCTTCTACAGAAATATTTGCAAGCATGGCCACAACCATCAACATAAAACACCACAATCCGTTTTGATTAAAAAATGCGTCTATAAAAAGATCCGCCCACTGCTTCTTTTCCATTAGCATAGAAACAATCACAACCATCGACAGTAGAAAGACTGCTATTTTAAAGAGGATAGAAAAGAATCCCGAATGATTGATTTTTTTCACAAAAGGTTCGCTAAATTGCACGTATTGTATGGTCAATAAAAGTACTCCCAAAATAATCGATCGAATCATTCTTGGTGTTGACCCGGGAACGAATGTAATGGGTTATGGACTTATTGCTGTAAAGGGTACCCAATTAACGTTAATTCAATTTGGGGTGATTCATTTAAGCAAGTACGCGGACCATGCAATAAAGTTAAGTAAAATCTTTGAGAGGATAAGCCTGCTGATTGAAGAGTACCATCCGGATGAGATGGCAATTGAAGCTCCTTTTTTCGGAGCCAATGTACAATCTATGTTAAAGCTGGGCAGAGCACAGGGAGTTGCCATTGCAGCAGCCATTTCCAAAGAGGTTCCTATTTTTGAATATGCTCCTAAAAAAGTCAAACAATCGGTAACAGGCAGCGGTAATGCATCTAAAGAACAGGTAGCTGCCATGCTTTCCAAACTATTAGCCTTTCAGGAAATACCTAAATTACTGGATGCTACCGATGCGCTGGGTGTAGCTGTTTGTCATTACTTTCAAAAAGGTGATGTTAAAAAGAGTAAAGGCGGGTGGAATGCATTTATTAAAGAGAATCCTGATAAAGTAAAATCACCTATAGCTACCGTAGCTGCAAAGAAAGTAAGTAAAAAAAAGACGAGTGAATAAAACATTCAGATTTTAGATTCAATTCAAGATGAAGGTGTTTTACACGATTACTGGCATCATTCTCTTAGCCTTGTTTTTATTCGTTGCATGGGCAAATTATTTTGTCTCTGATTTTTCTTCCGGCGGCATGGGTGGCGGAGAAGTATATAGATTAGATTGTTCCCGACAAGAGCTGTATTCCGGACTAAAATCATATTATGCAGCTAATCCCCTATACCATGTTCCAGCCAAATGGATTAATAACGATTACACAAAACAAAACTATTATAAAGATTTTGAAGGGGTTTCTTTTTACTTTACGGCAACCGAAACTGAACCTGAAGAAATGTACTTTATTACATTAGTAAGTAATGATCTTTCTGATACAACTTATACAAAACCAAGCTACGTAGCTGTTAGAATTGTTACGGATTCAAAAAAACATTCTAAAAAAGAAGATGATGAATATGAAAAAGCTGAAAGGAAAAGAACCGATCGTAGATTTAAAGAAAACATCCTGGATAAATTTAACACCGATTCCTGCTCATGTAAAATAATCGGAATACGGGGAGATAATTACCCATCGCATTGAATAATAAAAAAATCCCGCTGATTAGCGGGATTTTTTTATTATTCAATGCGTATTCAATTACTTAATAACAAAATGCTCCTCGCCGATTTTCATGCCGTCTACATACAATTCAATAATATGCAGCCCGTGTTTAAACTGTTTTGAATTTTTATAAAGGAAATCCATTTCCATTGGCTTACCATCATATTTGCTGCTTACATTATAGGTATAAGGAGTTTCTTTTCCATTTAAGTTGAACAAACCACCACCTGCAGCCGGATCATAAATATCTACCCCATGAGGGTCAATCAAGCGCATCATAACAGACTTGTATCCCTTGTCAGCAGTAGGATTGGTTGTTGTTAAGGTAAATTGTACGTGTACAATTTTGTAATTTGATTTATGCGGATCATGCGCATGATGATGGTGTGCAGAATCTGCAATATTTTCAATATCCTTTACCAGAATCACTTTCAGATTTTCTGCCTTTAAAGAAGGATGTTGGTTCACTTGTGCAATACCTGACAAAGCTGTAAACAGATAGGCAGCCACCACCATTAAAACAATTTTACGTACTTGATTCATATTTAATTTGTTATTCACAATACTTGATACATTTACCTGACTTATCTATAAAACGGGTCTTTTCATTCAAAACAACCTCGGCAGTTCCATTAACCACATCATACGCATATTCATAGTTGAAAGGTATAACTAATTTTCCTTTTTTATCTATAAAGCCATACTTTCCTCCCTGACTCACAACTGCGTAATCTTCTGAAAATGGACGTACTACCTTATATGTAAAAGGTGTTACTATTTTATTTTCAGTATCAATACAGCCCCAATAACCCGCCTTCACCGCCATAATGGTTCCGCTTACGCTCCTATCTTCAAGCCACTGATAGGCTAACGGGACAATTACCGTACCTGTTTTATCAATATACCCATACAGATTGTTTTTCTTCACTTTTGCATAACCACCTGAAAAATCAGAAACCCAATCATAAATAGCAGGAATCAACATTACACCCGAAGAATTAGCAAAGCCCCAACTCTCGCCTTTATTTACCCGAACCAGTCCATCACAAAAAACGGAAACCCAGTCCTGTTCAATGGGCAATATGGTTTTACCGGTGTTATCAATAATACCATATTTGTTATTTTTTGAAACTACTGCTGCACCGTTACTGAAATTACCAGCCTTATCATACGTTGCAGGAATAACAAACTTCCCCGTGGTATTTATGTAACCGAATAAATTATTCTTTTTAACAGCGGCTAATCCGCCCGAAAATTCTACTCCAAATTCAAACTGCGGTGCAATAATTTCTTTACCTGCTTTATCAATGTAACCATACTTGCCTCCTTTTTTTACTACCGCCAGATTTTCAGAAAAGGGAAATGCTTCTTCAAATTTTGCAGGAATTTTCAAGGTTCCAAGCTTATCCATAAATCCCCAAAGTCCGAGTGTTTTTATGGCGGCAAGTCCCTCTGTAAATGCCAGTGCAGAATCGTACTTCAGCGTAATTTTAATGGCGCCGGTCTGATCGATAAAATAACCTTTGCCGGTTTTGTATACCAGTGCTCTGCTTTCCGAAAACGGTGTTACCCGATCATATATTGGCTGGATAATTACTTTTCCTGTTTGGGCATCAACATATCCATATTTCCCGCCCGCAACAAAAGGCGTAGGAATAGATTGAGCAAAGCAACTAAAAGAGCTTTGAACGATAAAAAATAAAATAAGTGGTTTAATAAATTTCATGTAAAAGGTTAGTCTGATTAAGTATAACTTAATTGAAGAGTTGATCACCAATCGGATTGTACTGAGAGTTATTTCTGGGATATTCTTTTCACAATCTTTTTCCCAACTTTTCTGGCAACTCCAATTGGCTCCACACCAGCCCCACTAAAAGTTCCCATCAATTCAACTTCTCTGGTTTTAATATTAATCAACTTTATTGCAAAATCATGAATAAATGGATCTCCCAAAGTAAATCCCACTGCTCCTGAACCTACTAATACATAGTCTACATTTAATGAATCACCTATTTTAAAAGCATCCTCCTCTTTTACTATTTCATTAATTTTAAAATTAACAACAGAAAATCCTGCTTCATGCAGATAAGGGTAAAGTCCTTCTGTCACAGTTTGTGATAAATTAATTAAAGGCTCTTGTGTTTTTTCATGAAATAAATTCAAGCCTACAACACCAATTTTCTTTCCTTTTAATTGTGATGGATTTTTAACCCACACTTTTGTTGCACAACCAAAGGCGAAAGCTGAACAAAGTAAAATTATTGCTACTATTCTATTCATAATTAAAATTGGTTTTTCGTTTATCGAATAAACAACCGATACAATATTACAATCAAACAAACCAGAAATACAATGATGGAGATCTTATTTGCGACATACATCATTCTCATATAAATAGATGGCTTAGCCGCATTCGGATCTTTTTTGCGGAAGAAATAGGTAAACACTTCTCCTACTTTAAAATACTCTTTAATATCCATTTTTCTTTTACTTATATATATTCAGAAACAGCTGGTTCTAACCATTTCCCATCTTCTTTAATTATATTAATTAATTCATCTACGGCTTTATCTGAAGGAACAGCCTTATTAACAACTGTTTGTCCTCTATACAAAGCTATTTTATCTTTGCCCACACCTACATATCCATAATCGGCATCGGCCATTTCTCCCGGACCATTTACAATACAGCCCATGATCCCGATCTTAACACCTTTTAAATGATCTGTTCGCTTACGGATCATAGCAGTTGTTTCCTGCAAATCGAATAACGTTCTGCCGCAAGACGGACAGGAAATATATTCTGTCTTAGTCATTCGGGTACGTGCTGCCTGCAAAATACCGAATGCCAAATTATTCAACGCTTTTAAATATGTCAGTAATGTATCCTTATCCGGCTGGAGGGCCTTTTCGGAAGATAAAAAAACTCCATCTCCTAAACCATCTACCAGTAGACCGCCAACATCTGTTGAAGCAGCTAAAAATAGAGACTCTTCATTTTTATGTGTATAGGCACGTTTAATAATTACAGGCGTGGAGATTTCTCTATTCATTAATGTGATAAAGTTTCTTCTCAGCTCTGCCATTGCATGTTCATTGAATGATTCGAGTATTAAAACAGCACTGGAATCAGAAGCCAAACGCATCAGCAGCTCTTCATCAATATATTCAATATCAGCAACAACAAAATTCAACTGCGGGTGTTTCACCACATCTGTTTTATACCAACGGGCCATAAATAGTGGATACACATGCGTTTGATCCGCTAATACTTTCCAGGTATCCGCATCCACAATCTCCTTTAATCCATTTGGTAACATGAAAGGCGCTTTATTCCGACCGGTATATATAAAGTCTGCACCCAAATCATTCATGCTCCATTTATCCAAAGCCGGAAGATAAAAATGACCGATCGATTTTAAATCTTTTACATCAAGAGATTCAACATGACTAAAGTCTGCTACAACCCGGGGTACGTTTGAGCCTCCTATTGTATGCACATCCGTTGTTGGTCTCCTTTTATAGATATACGGATTAATGGGATTTTTTTCTACAAATGGAATTGGGGCATGCTTCTTCCGGTTTATATAACGATCCACTAATTTTTGAGCCACGGGAATTTCAAATTCCGGAGCCTCGGTTAAAGATACCCGAACGGTATCACCCAAACCATCTTCCAATAATGTACCGATCCCAACGGCCGATTTTATTCTTCCATCTTCGGCCTCACCGGCTTCGGTTACTCCCAAATGTAAGGGGTAAGGACGAAGCCCTTCTTCCTCTAATTTCTCTACCAAAAGGCGATAAGCCTGAACCATTACCTGCGTATTACTCGCTTTCATGGAAATTACAATATTGTAATATTCCAAGTCTTCGCAGATTCGTAAAAACTCCAGCGCCGATTCAACCATACCCAATGGAGTATCTCCGTAACGGGACAAAATACGGTCTGAAAGAGACCCGTGATTGGTTCCGATCCGCATCGCCGTTCCATATTCCTTACAGATTTTTACCAGCGGAATAAACTTTTCACGGATTCGTTCGAGCTCTTCCTGATACGATTCGTCCGTATAATCTATAACTTCAAATTTCTTTTTATCGGCATAATTACCCGGATTGATCCGTACTTTTTCTACAATTTTAGCAGCAAGTTCGGCAGCATTTGGGGTGAAATGTATGTCGGCAACCAGAGGTACATTATACCCACGCTTCACCAACTCCTTTTTAATATTTTCTAAATTCTGAGCTTCCTTAACACTCGGAGCTGTCACTCTGACATACTCACAACCGGCATCCACCATGCGGATTATTTGCTCCACACTACCCAACGTATCCATCGTATCAACCGTAGTCATCGACTGAAGCCGAATAGGGTAGTCACCTCCCATAGGAACATTCCCGATGGTAACAACACTTGATTTTCTCCGCACATATTGTGTGAGACTTGGACAGTATTTTGTGTTTATTGAAGAAAGTGCGTCTGAAGACATCTCTTGATTTTGTTATATAATAGGAAAGATAACTTTTTTGTTGAATTCCTTGCGTTTTTATTCAAATTAATTCAAACAAACGGAGAATTTTATTTTTTAGACTAGTCTAAATTTTAACATTTATAATTTTAGTAATCAGATATTTTAACTACTTATAGTAAACTAATAGATTATATTATTTTTTCACTTACAAAGACTCAAAACAAAGGGTTAAAACGTCTTTTAAGCCAGAATTTTAATCTGCCGGCAAGTGTATTGATATATAAAATTTACCAGAAGAAGTTTTTATATATCCCCCAACTGTGGACGTAAAAGCAACTCTTCTACGACCGTTTGATCCGACAATTCATAGATACCAAATATTGAATTCGCCACATCCTCTGGTTTAATGAAACGTTCCGGAGGTAAATTTACCCCCTCCCAGGAAGCAGTCAACGTTGCTCCGGGCAAGACTGCCGTCACCCGGATATTATAGGGTTTCATTTCCTCTCTCAGAACTTTTGTCATGCCCAGCATTGCAAATTTAGAAACACTATAAGACCCTCCGTTTGCATACGGCATGATACTCGCAATGGAACAAATATTAAAAATGCTCCCCTGCTTATTTTTAATCATCCCCTGAATAACTCCCCGGGTAATATCGTATGCACTATATAGGTTGGTCTGAATCTGAGTTTCCAAAACACCTTCCGGTTCATTATGAATTTGTCCCTGAACAAACACCCCCGCATTGTTGATTAAAACATCAGCCGATCGATTGAGTTTTGTAATTGAAGCTACGGCTTCTGCCCTGCCCTTTGAGTTTGACAGATCGGCTACGCAGGTATAGATCTGAACCGGTGGGTTCAATTTAACAATTGTACTTTTTAAATATTCTAATTCAGAGGCATTGCGGGCACAGGTAAAAACATCAAACCCTTCTGAAGCAAATTTCATGACCAATGCTTTCCCGATTCCTTTTGTACCACCTGTTATAATTACTAGTTTATTCATATTATTTTAAATTGTTTGCCACTTAAATATACCTTATTTTAGTAAGGATTTTAAGTAGATAGTCTGGATAGTTGAAGCTGAAAATACGATGAAGAGTTTTGGAAAATACATGATTTTAATGAGTACCCTTTTTGTAAGACGTGAAAAGTTTAGTGTTTATTGGAAGCTTACAATTGATGAATGTATCATTATCGGGACCAATTCCATCTTTATCGTTGCCATCGTTTCTTCATTTATCGGGGCAGTAACCTGTATACAAACAGCGGCCAATTTAGTTAGTCCGTTGGTTCCAATTTATGTTGTAGCCTCAGTTGTCCGGGAAATGTCAATTTTAGAACTTGCCCCAACTTTTACCTGTGTTGTTCTGGCGGGAAAAGTCGGTTCAAGCATCGCAGGTCAGCTAGGTACCATGCGCATTACTGAACAGGTTGATGCACTGGAGGTAATGGGCATAAATTCAGCTTCGTACCTTATTTTACCAAAAATACTGGCCAGTTTAATCACCATACCTATGCTGGTTACATTTGCCGGCTTACTTTCTATTTTAGGAGGATATATTGCAGGTATTTTAGGTAATATCATTTCTACACAAGATTTCATTTACGGTGTTCAGATAGATTTTAATGAGTTTAACGTAACATTTGCACTTATTAAGGCTTTTGTTTTTGCCTTTTTAATCTCTTCTATTTCGGCTTATCAAGGATATTTCACCAAAGGCGGCGCATTAGAAGTTGGACAGTCTTCCACAACTGCAGTAGTAAATAGTTGCATCGGTGTACTGGTTGCCGATCTCCTTCTTGCACAATTATTATTAAACTAAGTACCCACGCCTTGCGAAGAAATCAATTATGATTGAGTGCAAAAACATTAATAAGGCCTTCAATGGCAAACAGATTTTAAAAGATGTATCAGCTAAGTTTGAACAGGGAAAAACAAACCTGATCATTGGTGCCAGCGGTACAGGTAAAAGTGTATTGTTAAAAACATTGGTTGGTCTCGTACGTCCGGATTCAGGTTCGGTTTTATACGACGACCGGGATTTTACAGAAGCAAATAAAGAAGAGAAGCAAGTAATCCGCCGGGAGATTGGTATGCTTTTTCAAGGCGGTGCCTTGTTCGATTCCAAAACAGTGGAAGAAAATGTTATGTTCCCGCTGGATATGCTGAGCGAAATGTCTAAATCTGAAAAAGCTGACCGGGTGAATTTCTGTCTGCAACGGGTTGGGTTGGATCATGCCGCACGACTCATGCCGTCTGAAATTAGTGGTGGTATGGCAAAACGCGTTGGTATTGCACGTGCCATTGTAATGAACTCCAAATACCTGTATTGCGATGAACCTAACTCCGGTTTAGATCCTCAAACTTCTATTCGTATTGACAACCTGATTCAGGAAATAACCCATGAATATAATATCACTACCGTTGTGGTAACACACGATATGAACTCCATGCTTGAAATCGGAGAAAATATTATTTTCATGTTTAAAGGAGAAAAAATCTGGGAAGGAACAAAAGATATCATCCTTGAAACAAAAGTAAAAGACCTTCAGGATTTCATCTTTGCCAGCAAGCTGATCCGTGAAATGAAAAATTAGTTAGCCCAACGCATAAAGCTAAAAGCCGAAGGCTATGTATTTCGTAAAGTATATAGCCTTTGTTTTTATCAGCCAAGCCCCAAGGTGCTTGTTTAGCTTTAGGCTTTACGCATTTAGCCTTCGGCTTAAAAAAGTGCGCTCAACTGCATTCTCCCCGTATGTATTGCTTTTACCGATTCAGACTTCCTTCCTTCATAGGAGAAAGAAATCTGCAACCCGTTTGTTAAACGCTCCTGCCAAACCACATTCCAGGTCATGTTGTTTCCACTCAAAAGTGCTTCCTGCATTTCGTATGCTAAGGGGCTATTTTCCTGAGTGCCGTTTAATCTCGAATCAATGCGAATGTATTTTACTGTAGTAGTGAATGTTCGTTTAGATAGTTTATTCAACTTCATCTCTGTACCTATATTATATAACAATGCATTTTCTCCGTTCCCACCCGGCATTGTATTGATCTTATATGCCACCCCGCCAAGCAGTGTTAATCGTGTATTGGACCTCGGTTGATAAGCAAGTTCATTATCGAACTTTTTGTACACGATATAATAATTTCGGGTCAGATTAAAATCGGAATTGACATTGGTAAAACCGGTCGATAATTTAACCTTCCAGGCATAAAGGCGCTTAAAAGTCGATCGTAAACCGTAGGTCAAATCGTCGTTCAGTTGGTTTTCAAAACCTTGTGTTAAGAATTGCCTCGACTGATTTGAAGTATACGCCAGATCCATACCAAACAAAGAGCTCGATCGGTTATAAAATAATACAGCACGGATCACGCGTTGAAAAGCCAGTAAACTTGTATCATTCGGATTCGGTGAAGAAGGATTAAATCGTGCCCATATATTATCATCGGTCGTTTTTTTATTCAACGTAAGAGATGCCGTATTCGAAAATTTAGACAACGTTTTTAACATAAACCGGTTAGACGACTTCCATTTTCTGGGCATGCTACCATCCAATCGATAGTTGATTGCACTTGAATAAGCCTTATAGTAATCATTTGAAGGAAGATAAATCTTTATAAACTCTGCAGTATCATTATAAATTTTGGGAACAAATTCATTGATCTGCTGAATGTGATCACCATTATAATCCCGCCACACATAATTACCTAAACCGGTAGCTACTGGCTGATAAATAAATTGTTGTTTGGCTTGCCGCCCCACTCCTGTTGTTACTGTCAATTCAGAACGTATGTGTCTTTTCAATAAACCGATGTTCCAATCCAGTCGCGACATAATTGTTTCATCATTAGGTGTAGTCGTCGGACCAACATTGGCCAGATACCTATATGTAGCTACCATATTCAATTGATGGTCCTGGTTAAATTTTATTCCGCTTGTGAAACTTGTTGTTTGCGAACGTGTATTGGGTACCAATAAACCATTATAAACCAGCTTATCGTTTCTGCTGCTATAATCAATCCGATACTTAAATTTAGAGGTATCGTTTGAGGTAAGGTAATATTTATACTCCTCATAATACATCAGCGATTGAATCAGTCTGCCAACACTATCAGCCGAAGAGTTCTTTTCCGTATTATACTGAAACCCCGGAGTGAATGCATTGGTTTTGTAGTACACGTTAAGATTATAACGTTCCCAATTAGACTTGCCTCTGTATGTTTCAATTTCACTTAAAAACATATCTCCTTTAAAAAATAAATTTCCAATCTTTTGATACAGCTGTGCCTGCTGCTGTATACCACTCAGATCGGTATCTTTCTTACGATAATTAAGCGAATAGCTTATTAATTCATTTGCATTTTTTGCATAGTTAAGATTTCCCGAAACCATATTATTATTCCCGAATCGGGTAATATCTTCACTCCAGTAACGTTCAAAATCGGCAGATCTAAAACGATCAATAGCACTAAAATTTTTCCCGTTGAATTCATAGGATAATCCCGATGATAATAAATACCTATTGAGCAAACCAATATTGCGCTTGGTACTTTTTATGCCGGCATGAACAGAAGTACCATTATCATTGCCTTTATCCAGTGTTGAATAAAGATTAATATCATTTTGAGAGAATGCTACATCACTATATATCTGTTCGTGCTTACTTACATTTTGAACAAATGAACCCTGAATCATTTGTTTTTTCTTAGGTGTTGGAATGTATTGTATGGGTGCGTAATCTCCATTACCCGCCCCTACATACTTATATACCCGAGCATTTGTCGTTGCATTATCCAGAATATAACTCCCCAAACCTGTACCAACCTGTGTAAATTTAACCTGATAAATTGCACTGTCGGGATTTGTTGAATATTGATACACAGTAACCCCACCCACAATGATTTGTTTATACAAGGTAGCACCAGCTGTATATGTAGTAGTATCAGCTCCGCTAATAAACGCTTTCGTTAAATCATCACCAATCGACGATAAGTATAGCTTATCAGAAGTTGATAAGTTAAGCAATAACGGGTTTCTGGGATTATCTTTTTCATTGTAATAAGAAAAATCAAACTGTCCCCTTTCTGTTTTTACAGTTTGAGAGGCAATCGTATTGGTTCTTGAATAATATTGATCCGAATATTCAAAATCAACACGCATCCTGTTATAGCGGGTTATAAGTGTATAAGGCGTAAAGGTTATCTCTCCTGAATTATAATCAATGACATAGTCATAATCAAAACCTCTTGTCAACAACCTGCCATCCAGATACACCTTTTCAGAATTGGCAATAATCGTTATATATACTTCATTGTTTGCGCCTCTTAATCTATAGGGCCCCTGCACCCCTTCCTGAAGGGAATCTTTTGATCCGGGTGCAAATTGCATGGAGTTGAATTTCCCTTTCGATACACCAATACCTACCTGACTGGTTGTTTCAAAAGTTGAATCTTTCTTTGTTGTATATTTTATATGCCCGCCTTGTACATTTCTATAATAATTTAAAAAATAAGATTTCTGATTAAGCACAATGTCCCCCACGGTTAATGCGGTCTTCTGAGATTTAAGCTGAATATAAACGCGGTCAAACTGCTGTATTTGCTGCGTGTTTCCTTCCGGTTGAAAAGGAATGTTCTGATCTGAAATTACTGCAGTTAGTGTTAAATGATCTGTCAGTCTTCCGTCTAATTGTAAATTAAGGGTAGAGTTCACAAATACACTCTGATTATTTCCAACAGAAATACCTCTTGAAATAACACCTGTTTTATTAATACCCGGAGTAGAAAATAGTTCTTCGTGCTGCTGCGGTGTATTGGTAAAACCTCTAAGACGCATAACCTCTCGATATCCTCCTAACGAATCATAAACGGATAAATCACGCTTAAAAACTTTTTTAGCAAGATCAAATGGATAAACACGATAACAGATTAATATAGAATCGGGAAGCGGATTGGGAGAAAAACTTAATTTATTTGTTGTCAGATTGTAGCTGCTGGTATACCCGCGGGGAGATTTAACCTCAATACTTCCTGGCACTACCGAAAGTGTGTCTATTTTAATTCCTTCTTCAGTTGGCTTTACCCACTTACAACGCAAATTACTATATTGTGTGTAACCACTACGCACAATAAACAAAAACAGAAAAAGTATGAGTGCATGCGCTTTGGTCATTCGGTATAGTAAGGCATTTCAATATAAAAGGATGTGCCTGTATCAAGAGATGTTTCAAACCAGATAGTACCTTTCATATCCTCGACTAAGCGTTTTGCCAGCGCCAATCCAATGCCTGATCCGGAATATTTTGTACTGAAATAAGGAACAAAAATTTTATCCTGAAGCTCAACCGGAATTCCCATGCCATTATCTTCAATTTCAATCTGTACCCGATCCAATTTTTGGCTCACCCGAATATCAATTCTTCTTTCTTTTGTATCAGGTACACTTTGAATAGCATTCAACAGTAAATTATTAAGGATATTTACAATCATGGTTTTGTCTGCCAATATAAACGTTGGCTCATCGGGTAAATGCGTGCCGATACCTGAATGGTCGTTTTCCTGGTGAAGTACAGCCAGCTCTTTAACAAGCACATTCAGCTCAACTTTTTCAAGTTGCAATTCAGGCAATTTATAAAAGGATGAAAAAGAACTTGCTATCTCACTTAACGAATCAACCTGGGTTAAGATTGTACGAAAAGATTGTTTTAATTCTTCTTCCGAAGGTTTAGATGTTGGTTGATTAAAGCGCTGAAGTAAATACTGCAACTTAAGCTTCATCGGTGTCAACGGGTTCTTAATTTCATGTGCAACCTGTCTCGCCATTTCTCTCCAGGCACTCTCCTTTTCAGAGTTTGCTAAAATCAATTTACTATCATCCAGCTTCACAAGCATAGAGTTATACTCATGCACCAAACGGCCAATCTCATCCGATGATTGCCACTGAATAGGTTCATTGTCATATAAACCTGTCTTTTTAATCCCTTGTGTAATCAGCTTTAACGGGTATGTTAAATAATATGCTACCAAATAAGACAAGAGTAATAAAATGATAAAGCCTATTGAGAAAATATTTAAAATGATTTTCAAATAGGTTGATATCTGTTTGCTGACATCGTCTTTCGATTCAAAAAATGGAAGGTGAATAATGCCGGCAATGGAGCCAGTACCCGGTACACGAATCAATCGATAAATAGATTTATACGACAACGAACCGGTTTGTTGATTGGTAACAATATATTGGTTCTTATTCTCCAGCAACGCTGCAATAGCACTCGGCTGAATATAACTCGACAAAATTTCTTTCCTGAAAACGTCCGGATGATTGGTTGCTAATAAATATCCGTTAACAGAATATACATTAATATCCAATTGCTCTACCCGTGTTAAATCAGACTCCAGTAGTAATTCCGTTACCGATGCCTTGCTGATTCTATCCTGCAATATTGTTCTGGACGAAATCAAAGCAGCCAGTTTATCTGAATCATTTATATAACGATTCATTAATGTTTGTTCGTAATTCCTGTTTACAAAACCTAGCGTGATAATACTCACCAGTATTAAAGGAATAAAAAAAGCCAGATTTAAATAGATCTGTACTTTGGTTGCATAACTCACCTGGCGCTTCTGTGCATTAATGCGATAAACATGTATCAATACAATAAATAAAATGCCAAGTATATGAAATAAAAAATACAGCGATGCATTGGAAATGAGAATATCCATAACGCCATAAGGCTTACTTACTACGATCCAGGTATTGTCAACGCCATGCTGCCACACATGAAAATAGCCTTCGTATCTGCATTCCTGAAGATTGTTTTCCTGCTTTGATTTTATATGATTTATAAACCGTTGATCGTAGTTGAAATAGCCGTAACTCGTTTCCAGCTTGCCGTTGCTCAGAATACAATAATCAAAATCTCTGTAATTTTCCTGCACCTGTTTCTGATCCAAAACCAATTCAGGGAAAACACTGTTCTTACTGTACTTACCAGATTCTAGCTCAATAATGATATAGGCAATAACCGTATTTGACGATTTAATTTTATTGACAGAAATATATCTGCGGGTATTCGTAATATGGTCGTTGTAACTATACAGATCAAGTTTATTCAGATAGGTCGCCTTAATCAATACTGTATTATAATATTCATTGTAGGTAGTCTGTCCGCTCTGCGTATTGAATGGTTCGCCGGAAGCATCGAGTAATTCTACCCGAACAGAGTAATCGTTAAAATAATTAGACAAATACTTCTTTTGAATTTTTTCTTTAACAACGCTTAAATCTGAAAAAGGAGAAAGAATTTTTTCACGTATAAACCCATCTTTCTGAATACTTGATGACGCTTCTTGCAATAAAAATTCTGTTATTTCATCCCGGTCATACAACAAACGCTCTCCATATTTACTCATTTGCTGTGTTATCTTATTTCTTCCATTAGAATAAATAGTTCCGCCTATAATCAATGACGATACCAGTGAAAAAAGGAAGATGTAAATAAATGACTGATACTTCATTTTCCCCAAAATAGAAGGATAACCCTGCAGCAAACTCAGGATTGAAAAAATACTTAAACCAAAACTTCCTATAACCAATGGAGGTTCTATCATAGCACTGACTCCGATAAACACAATATGCACCAGCACCAGCTTAGTAAAGGATTGAATTCTATATCTTTTATACAGACGCCAAATTACCTGCAACGTAAGATGAATCAAGTAAAAGAATATAAATGAAAGGGATATTAATGCGAATACAAGTAAAAATCGAACGGCCGATAAATCAAGATCTTCAATAAGATTCAGAGAAATAGTTGAATTCGTAACAATGCTTTTCAGCATGTAATAATAGGTTGTTATAAATAACCAGGAGAGCATTGCGCTGGCAACAATTTTAATCTTGACTTCCCAGCGGCTCTTGTTTAAATAAATGTATTTGTAAATAAATTTTCGCTGAATCAGAGAAATGACTTCAAACAATAAATACACACTGCAAAAAATGTTCAGTACCAAATCAAAAATTGATTCACTTAAGAATGAAGATGCGTAATATTCAGATGAAAAAATCTGATCTGAGGAAAAATATTCGGGAAGATTTAATACCAATAAGAGTACTCTTAGCAGCACAAAGCTTATAACACGAATAACAATAGTTCCGATCTTGCTATTCCTTTTACTCCACACTTCCAGTATATAATATAACCAGATTAAGAAAACGAAAGAAACGTAGATAATCGTTGTCAGCGGTCCATAGAAATAATCCTGGTTTGAAAAAATACATTCATAACTGCACAAATAATTAGTATTACTCCTTATTACGTGGCCGGTCTGCTTATTCGAAACATAAATCCGAACAGGGACATTTTTAAAAAACAACTCATTAGTATGATTATTAATAAAGGTATTTTCTACAGAATAGATCCGCTCCAATTCCAATAAAGAAAATATTTCCAGATGTTTCCCGTTAACAATGCAGGTATCCCGTTTGATAATGTATTTACCGGAATTGTTACTGATGTATTTCCATCCATAAGCACCTCTCAAATATTTATAGGATGGTACATTTTCAGATTCCGACCAATATAACAGTCCCCCTTCTTCATAAATAAAAAATGGAATGTTACCGGAAAATTTATTCAGTTCTAAAAATGAAAGTGTATTCGAATGAATCTTTTTAATAATTAACTGATTTTGCACTTCGGCATCAGTTATTGATTTTTGAATGCTCCCTGAAACAGTTGAATAATAAATTGATTGATCCAATTGAATACAAGCATCTCTGAAAAAAAGTAATAAACTAATGCTTATTACTAAAGAAAGTATGATCCAACGGAGTATTTTTAACAAAGACGAAAAAGAGTTGAAGGGCAATTTCATATACCTTAAAAATACGGAAATATGCCATCATTTAAGCATTTAATTGGTGCTTACATGCTCCTTATTTTTCTGTGAAGAACGGTACCAGAGAAAAGCAATTCCTCCGATTAATAAGTAGGGAAACAGCATCAGATATAAAATACCGGAATTTATTCCTGTATTTTTAGCCTCCGCACTTGCGTTGTCTGCTGTCTCAAGCTGAGCCCGGCACATGGCACATTGTGCATCTGCATCTATTACAAAACCTACAAAAAACAAAATAAGTAATACCGGAATAAGTATGTAAGCCTTTTTCATAGGACGTTTTTTGTTTTAGTTTGTATAATACGGACTGATCATTAAGTATACCAACACACCGGAAACCGATACATATAACCAGATCGGATAAGCCCATTTAACTACTTTCTTATGACGTTCGAAGTCGCTGTTAAAAGCGTAATAAAGCGCTTTCAGCACAAAATAAACAACTACAGCTGCCAATATAATATGTGTAATCAATAAGAAGTAATACAGATAATTTAAAGGAGAAGCACCTTCATAATGTGTTGAAGAATGCGTAAGATGGTATAGAATATAAGCAACAAGGAAAACAAGCCCCAGACCTACACAAATGAGCATACATGTACGATGCAAGGAAATATTCTTTCTTCTGATTGCTCCAAAACCGATCACTAAAAATAGTGACGTAAGGCTATTTATTACGGCATTAATATGCGGCAATAAATTTGTCCATGCTCCGAGATCAAGTTTGGTACGAATTCCTAATAACAATGCAACAGCAACCGGTATTGCAACGGCTACAATGTTAATTGTTTTCTCGTTTAATGCTTTTATGATATTATTTTCGCTTTGCATCGCGTTCTATTTTTTGTAATACTTTCAATTCGGTTATCAAACGATCCACATCCTTCTCTTCTGTGCCTTTATAATAGCCTCTGACCCATCCATTCTTATCAACCAGTACAATACGCTCACTATGCAGAAAGTCTGTTAAATCATCTTCATTTTGCTTAGCAGTCAAAAAGAACTCTCTCTGGCCTAATGTATAAATGGAATCTTTGGCACCGGTTAAGAAATACCATTTCCCGGGAATAGCCTGATATTGCTTGGCATATTGCTGAAGCACCTCAGAAGTGTCGTGCTCCGGATCTACTGTCAAGGAAATCAACACCACATCCGCATCATTTTTAAATGCTTCCTGCACACGTATCATTTGTGTAGTCATCTGCGGACAAATACTTCCGCAACGCGTAAAAACGAAATCGTATACTTTAAAACTGGAATCGAACGCAGTACTGTTAAATTCGGCTCCGGTTTGATCTGTTAATTTGTAGGGAGGAATTTTGTGCGCATCCGTAATAATATATCCTCTTTCTGTTTCTGTAGAATCGTAGGCAAAGTACACAGGTAGTGTATGCTGGGTACTGGCAAAAAAAGTAAAGAGGAAAATTAAAAAGACCGGTACTATAAGCGCTAAGCACAAGTACACGGTCTTTTTAGTATTCTTCATAATATGTTATATCAAAAGCACCGCGTTTAGAGGATGCTTATTTAAATGTTATCCGAATATTTCTTTGATTGATTCATGCATGAACGTTGCTTCCATCAATTGCGATAAAATCAACCACATAATGAACATCGTTGGAAGTACTATTGCCCAGATCAATATTTTCACTTCATGCTTCAAGTGCATAAACTCTCCTACAATGTAGAATGTTTTAGCAAAAGTCATCAATACAAATATTGTTGTTAAAAGCGGACCTCTTTCTACTGTAAAAGCTAAAACGAATTCAATAGCTGTTAATACACCAAGAATCGCCGTTACTGTTAATATCTGTTTTACCTTAGCAGGATCTCTTGGTTGAACCTCAGAAGAATGACCTGAATGATGTGCGTGTCCCATTGTAATAAATATTTTTAATTATTGACTAAAACTAAATCAAACCAAATAGTAGAACGTAAATACGAATACCCATACTAAATCGACAAAGTGCCAGTAAAGACCTACTTTCTCAACCATTTCATAGGAACCTATTCTTTCATACGTTCCATAAGATACGTTATAGAATACAAGAATGTTAATGATTACACCAGATAAAACGTGTGTTCCGTGGAAACCTGTAATGAAGAAGAACAAGTCAGCAAACAATCTTGGACCGTATTCATTCTCAATCAAATTTGCACCAAAGATATGGCGAACAGTTCCGTCAGGATCATTTACAATTAGACCTTCAGGAGAACCTTGGATAAAGATTGTCCACTCCCAAGCCTGACAAGACAAGAAAGCAATACCACCTAAGATCGTCCATAACATCCATTTCTGAACATCTTTCTTATCGTTACGGTGACCAGCTTCAACAGCCAATACCATTGTTACAGAAGAAAGAATCAGGATAAATGTCATTAAGCCCACGAATACAAGCGGAGCGTAAATGTGAACAAAAGGAATGTGTGTAAATACTTTTTCAGGTACCGGCCAATACTTAACTGAAGCAGTAAAGTTGTGAATTAAGCCATGGTAAGTATCATGGGAGAAACGAGAAAATCCGTAGGTAATTAATAAACCAGAAAAGCTTAACGCATCTGATAATAAAAAGAACCACATCATTAGTTTACCATAACTAGCTTTTAGTGGTTCTGCATCTCCTCCCCAAAGGGCTTTGTTTTCTTTTTCGTCGATAACTGCCGTTGCCATAAAGTATATTTAAATAATAAATTAGTTCTTATTTCTAATTATTCACTTGTAAAAATACAAACAAATAAATCCAAAGCAAATCTAAAAAGTGCCAATAAGTTGTGCACATCTCAATTTGTAAAAGATTCCCTGAATATACCTTACCTCTAACACTTGAATATAAAACAATTAACAAATAAATCAAACCTGTAACCAAGTGAAATAAATGTAAACCCGATAAAATATAAACAAAAGAACCTGCCGGATTGCTGTATCTTCCGCCAAGAAAAACCTTCTGATCAACGAGCTGACCATACCCTTCCGTTTGCAACACAAAGAAAACAATCCCTAAAACAATAGTCGCTACCAGACCGGTAATCAACATTTTTTTATTGTCACTTTTGGCAGCCCAAAACGACGCTTGTGCAGTCACACTGCTTAAAATAAGAACAGCGGTACTTGCCGTAAACATAGGCGGCAAATCAAACTTCAGCCAATCACCATCAGTACTTCTTACCAGATAAGCACTGGTCATTGCACCAAACATCATGATGATTGTTACGATAAACAACCAAAGCAGAAACTTCTTCGGATGCACCGCAAAGGTGGGTTTTATATCTTCGTCCATGGTAACCATAATCTAATAAATTTTATCAAGTACAAATGCTATCTGAACAACCGGCAAATAGAGGAATGACCCAAACATCAGCAATAAGGCTGCCTTCACGCTACACTCCTTCCACAAATACATCGTTTGTAAAAAGAATAAGGTACCGCAAGCCAGTGCAATATAAGCAGACGTGATTCCAGACATGCCAAAAATAAACGGTAGGAAACCTAATGGCAACAGACATAAGGTATAGGTCATAATAATCGTTGCCGTACGTTTATTTCTGCCTTCTTTGGTGGGTAATAATTTGATTCCTGCTTTTTTATATTCTTCATCCAATACCCAGGCTATGGCCCAGAAATGCGGGAACTGCCAGAAGAATTGAATTGCAAACAAAACACCCGGTTCCCAGCCATATTCCCCGGTAACAGCCAGCCAACCAATCATTGGCGGAAAAGCTCCGGGGAAAGCTCCGATAAATACAGCAATCGGGGAAATTTTCTTTAATGGGGTATAAATAAATGAATATATGACAAGCGATATCAGTGATAAAATAAGGGCATTCAACGTACTGTATAATGCCAATATAATGATCCCGAAAAGCAGGAACAATACAGAAGCAGCAATGGCTTGATTCAGGCCTATAATACCTTCCGGCAAAGGCCTCGTTGCTGTACGCTTCATTAATTTATCGGAATCCCTCTCAATAATCTGGTTGATAATATTAGCTGAAACAGTAATGCAAAACCCTCCTATCAGAAACAACGCTAAATTCACCCAGTCAACTTGTCCCCGTTCAGCCAAAATATAGCCCATACCGGAAGAAAAAGCCACTGTTGAAGTAAGCCTGAATTTGGTTAATTTAAAATATGCTTGTACGAGAGAAGCCAATGAATGATCGATATGTATATTTTGGGTACGCAAGTTACACACTCCTTCTGTTTTGTCCTACCATAAACCTAAAAACAAATGCGAGTTGAGCACCTAATAATACCGTTGCCAGCAATAAATGTATTGGTTGTACCCAGGGTGGTAAAGCAAAATAAGCTAAAATAATACCGGCAGCAATTTCAACTCCAATAATACTGCTGATAACAACTGCATGCTTGTATGCCTTCGGATATAAACCTCTATCCTTGTACAACAACCAGGTAAAATAAGCAGTAACAAGCGTTAAAAGAATAGAATAGCTGCGATGTATAAAAAACACATTCCCGATACGGTCAATCCAGGTTCCTTTCTCCTGATACGATAATGCATACGATATAAGATCAATTGCTTCGCGGACTTCTGTACCAAGAAAAATTTGTATCGCTGTTAATGCAATAAAGCACCACATTGCGAGCGTGTATTTAGTTGACACTGCTTCATCAGTAAAACTATCGCTTGAATGCTGAATATATTCTTTATCTTTTTTAACTGAAACCCACAGCCAGATCAATATCCCCATAATAAGCAAAGCCACTGCCATGTGGAGTGTTATGAGTATAGGCGCCAGAAAAGATGCTACAAGCTTTGCTCCCAACAAACCTTGTGAGGCCATCAAAAAAACAAGCAGCAGGGACATCCAGAAATATTTCGGTCTGGAAGTGATAAATTTGAACGCATACACACATTGAAAGAATACAATCACTCCTGCAATTGCTCCTACCAATCGATTCCCATATTCAGTCCATGTCTTGTATACATTGAATTCAGCCGGGTGTCCTTTGACGGTATATTTTTCTTTATAATCAGCGGGTAGTTGAGATTCTTCCGTCGGTGGAATATAGCTTCCAAAGCATCTTGGCCAGTCCGGACACCCCATACCCGATCCTGTACTGCGTACAATACCTCCTGCAAGAATCACCAGATAAATTGTGATTAATGTAACAAGAACAATGTTATAGAAACGGTTAATTTGATTCGTATACATGTTATTAGGGTAATGATACAAGAATAAAAAATCCAAAAGAGTTAGTAAGACTATAAAAATCCGGACTAATACTTTTGGATAAGAATATTAACAAAAAGACCGACCCGAAGGTCAGTCTTTTTTATATTTTACTATTCGTCTTTTTCGTGAGGGAAATTAGACTCTGGTGTAGCAGAGAATGGTACTGTCTGAGGAATGAAATCATCAGGAGCTCCTGGCTTGCTGTAATCATAAGGCCAACGATAAACAGTTGGAATTGCTCCAGGCCAGTTACCATGTTCCGGATTAAGTGGTGTAGTCCACTCTAATGTATTTGACTTCCATGGGTTCAATGTAGATACTCTACCTTTAAACATGCTGTAGAAGAAGTTAAAGATGAAGATGAACTGAGCAACAAATGTTACAATAGCTGCAATACTGATTAATTCATTCAAATCTGTAAAGCTATTGAAGGCATCGAAACCTGTCCATGAATAATAACGTCTCGGGAAACCTGCAATACCGATGTAGTGCATTGGGAAGAATATTAAGTAAACACCGATGAATGTTAACCAGAAGTGAACATAACCCAAACGCTCATCCATCATTCTTCCGAACATTTTAGGGAACCAGTGATAAACACCCGCTAACATACCGAAGAACGAAGCAGATCCCATTACAATGTGGAAGTGAGCAACAACAAAGTATGTATCGTGTAATTGAATATCTGCTGCAGAGTTACCTAATACAATACCTGTTAAACCACCAGAGATAAAGAATGATACCAGACCAATAGAGAACAACATGGCAGGTGTAAAGATGATATTACCTCTCCATAATGTTGCAATATAATTGAATGCCTTAACCGCCGAAGGTACGGCAATAATCAGTGTCAGGAACATAAATATGGATCCTAAGAATGGATTCATACCTGTTACGAACATGTGGTGGGCCCAAACAATGAACGAAAGGAATGCAATAGCAACGATAGAGAATATCATGGCTTTGTAACCAAAGATTGGTTTACGTGAATTCGTAGCAACAATTTCAGATGTAATACCTAACGCAGGTAATAATACAATGTAAACTTCCGGGTGACCTAAGAACCAGAATAAGTGCTGGAATAAAATCGGGCTACCACCTTCATTATGTAAAGCCTCGCCACCGATATAGATTTCAGATAGGAAGAAACTTGTACCAAAGCTTCTGTCAAATACTAATAATAAAGCTGCTGAGAATAATACAGGGAATGATAACAAACCGATAATTGCTGTAATAAAGAACGCCCAGATCGTTAATGGAAGACGTGTAAACGTCATACCTTTTGTTCTTAGGTTAATTACAGTTGTTACGTAGTTCAAACCACCCAATAACGTTGATGCAATAAAGAATACCATTGCAACCAACCATAAAGTCATACCTAAACCAGAACCATTTACTGCCTGCGGCAATGCGCTTAATGGAGGATAGATAACCCAACCACCTGAAGCCGGACCGGTTTTAATGAATAAAGAAATCATCATAATTGAACTTGACAAGAAGAACAACCAGTATGAAATCATGTTCAGGAAGCCGGATGCCATATCACGGGCACCAATCTGAAGCGGAATTAAGAAGTTACTGAATGTACCGCTCAAACCAGCCGTCAATACAAAGAATACCATGATTGTACCATGCATGGTAACCAATGCAAGATAAAACTCAGGATCTAATTTGCCATTCTGAATCCACTCACCTAACAAAGGTTTTAACCACGTTAAATCTGCATCAGGAAAACCTAATTGAAGACGGAATAAAACAGAAAGTAAACCTCCGATAATAGCCCAAACAATACCAGAAATTAAATATTGTTTAGCAATGTACTTATGGTCTTCACTGAATACATACTTACGAATCCAAGGCAGATCGTGGTGATCGTGCTCATCATGTGCATGCGCATCAGATAAAGAACCAGAATGTGACATATTTGCAGCCGACATAGTATTTATGATAAATTGTTATTAATTCAAATTTTTAATAAATCTGTTCACCTGATATTCTTAGTGAGCATCATGCATGCTTACAACAGCAGCCTTAGCAGTATCAGCAGCCGGAACAGCAACTGAATCTGTAACTACAGCCGTAGACGGCATAAAATCTTTCAGATATTTTTCTTTTAATGCTTTAGGAGCTTTCGTTTCTACATAAGCTGCATTCAAAGATGCCCATGTTTGCTGAGAAGCTTTCCATTTTTCATAGTCTGCCGGTTCATCAACGACAACTAAGAAACGCATCGCATAGTGACCACGACCACAAACCTCTGTACAAGCCAGCTCATACGTGAAATCAGGATTGTTTGTCTTAACTTTCATTTCAGCAGTTGAAATGGTTGGTGTAAACCAGAATTTAGTTGGCATACCAGGAACCGCATCCATTTTAACACGGAAATGTGGTAAAAATACAGAGTGAATAACATCACGGGAACGAATGTGTAAAGCTACATTCTTACCTTTTGGTAAGTGAAGTTCCATCGGAATAAAATCATCGTAGCTGGCTGTATCATTGAAGTCAATACCAAATTCGTTAACCGCATCAATTTTTCTATAGTGATATTTACCTAGTTTACCATCTGCACCAGGGTATCTCACCTGCCATGCAAATTGTTTTCCCATAATTTCAATCACTTCAGCATCTGCAGGCGCAGGTGATGTAATTTCATGCCATTCTTTATATCCGTACACAACAAAACCAGCCATGATAATTGCAGGAATAATTGTCCAGATACGTTCTACAGTATGGTTATCCGGATAGAAATAAGCTTTATTTCCTTCTTTAAAACGATACATATACGGAAAGAAATACAACAAAGCATTTGTTACTAAGAATGCTAATGTCAATACTGCCATGATCACCCAGAACAATAAATCTGTTCTTACACCATGAGCTGAAGCAGCTTCAGGTAAAAACTTATCGCGGGCAGACATAAATGATAAATAGAAGGCTAAAATACCAAGTACAAATACTGCGATAAATAGAAATGAGTTTACAGTATTACCAACACCAACAGTTTTTTGGTAACGGCCATTCAACACATTCGACAACACACCGATTCTGAATATCAAATATAATATTGATAGAATCAGGGCTACAGCTACAATTATAATTACAGAAGTCATTTTATATATAGAGTTTTGTAATGGCTTTAATTAAAATACATCATGGTGAACACTCTCTTGAATCATTGGGTGATTCTTAGCAATCAGGTTTAACTTAGCTAAAGCAGTTAAAACCATGAATAAGAACACGCCTACGAAGATCATACCTAAACCTAATTCCATGAATAAGAATATTCCGTCTAAGCCACCTGCTTGATTCAATACCGGAGGTGTAGTAATCATATAGAAATCAAACCAGTGACCTAATATTACAACCACACAAACGATTTTCAACATAATGCTTAATCTTTTTGCTCCTCTTGTCATTAATACAAGGAACGGGAAGAAGAAGTTTAAGAATAATGTCAGGAAGAAAATTGGTGTATATGCATCTGTTTTCAAACGCTGAACAAAATAACCTACTTCTTCAGGAATATTCGCATAGTAAATTAACAAGAATTGCTCAAACCATACATACGTCCAGAAAATAGAGAACGCAAAGATAAATTTACCTAAATCATGTAAATGGTTTTCATTGATAATAGCAAGATATCCATTGTCTTTAAGAATGATCACTATAAGAGTGATGAATGCTAAAGCAGAAACAAACCAGCTTGCAAATACATACCAACCAAACATTGTACTGAAGAAGTGCGGATCCATTGACATTGCCCAATCCCAAGCACACATTGATGAAGTAACACCAAAGAAGATTAAGAAGAAGGCTGATGTTACAACACTTTTATGCCACCATTTAGCATCAGCAGCAATGTCTTCATTCTTCTGATATTTACGAAGTGTAGTCCAGCTGAATAACCATAAACCAAAATAAATAATAATACGAACAATAAAGAACGGAGTATTCAGGAATGCTTTCTTTCCATCTAACAATTCATCGTAATGTTCAGTACCTTTAATATACAGATCTTCATGCGTCCAGTGGAACAGATCGTGTCCAAATACCCCGAATAACACAAGTGTTAATGGAGCAGCAACCCAAAGATAGTTACCAAATGCAGAAGGAATTCTTTGAATACCCGCAGACCAGCCTGCCCAGGCAACATAATTAAATGCTACAAAGAAAACACCCATTACAGCTATACCTGCAAAGAATATATTGTTTTGCCATAAATCTTTAATCAAACGAAGCGCCCAGATTGGTTTGTGCTCTCCATGTCCGCCTTCAGCATGCTCACCATGTCCTGCAGCGTGAGCATCGCCGTGTGTAGCATGAGCATCCGATGCATGGGCATCAGCTGTCATTAATGAAGTTGAGGCTGCATCTGCGTGATGTCCTGAATGATTTTCAGAATATCTTGCTAAAAAGATGCCTATTAATACAAGTATTACCCCCGCTCCTATTAAAAGGAATAGTTTTTTCTTTATCTCCGCAGAGAATACAAACTTTTCGTCAAGATTAACTGAAGTATTGTGATGATGTGCCATAAATCTACCTTAGTTCTAAATAATTATTTTTTTTGTAGAACATCTTTCACATAAAGTGAAATTTTCCATCTCTCCAAAGGTTCCAATTGAGAAGCATGCTGGAACATTCTTCCTTTACCGCAAGTAATTACGTGGAAGATATGACCTGGATTCACAGCTTTTAGTCTTGATGACTGTAAATTCGCAATACCATCTAATTTTGCGCTTACAGCTCCATCGCCTTCTCCGCCATCACCATGGCAGTGTGAACAGAATCTGCTATACAATACTTGTCCTTCTGCTAATACATCTTCCGTAGGCTCTAACGGACAAACAAGAGTTGCATTCGCATAATCCAACGAATCTTTAGGTATGTGATAAGGTATTGCACCACGTTTAATAGTACCGGCAACCGGCATACGTAAATTTGAACCATTGTTAAATGGCATCACGTTATACGCTTGTGGGAAATCAGTTGAATCTTCAACCAATGTTACTGGCTCGTAGGCTTCAGAAACATACATGTTCGGTGCATACTCAACACGAGGATTCTCGTGAACAGGTATCTGATCGAAATTATGGTTACACGAAGAAACGGTTGCTGCAAAAACGATTGCTGCTGCTATATTGAAGGTTTTCATTGTCATAGTATATGAAGCCTTTCTTAGTTTTCCAATGATTTTGTGGTAACTTCAGAAGCGCCTGTTTCTGAAAGTATTGATTTCAGCTGTGCTGAATCTTGTTTGTTAGATGCTAAATCAAAAGCAATAACAAACTTATCGTCTGTCGTTCTTGGATCAAACATATTAGGTGTTGACCAAGGATTCAAATTACTCGCTACGAAGAATGTACCAGTCATACCCAACGCACAGAATAATACTGTTAATTCAAATGTAATCGGAATAAATGCAGGAAGCGGAATATGTGGTTTACCACCAATATCCATAGGCCAGTCAAAACCAAGCATCCAGATCATCATTGTTAAAGCTGTAATCGTTCCGCAAATACCGAACAAGAAACCAGCTATTGGTAAATTTGAATAATTATACCCCAATGCATTATCCAACCCGTGAACAGGATATGGAGTATATACTTCGTGTATCTTTACTCCTTTTGAGCGTATTTTATCTACAGCACTCATCAGCACTGCTTCTTCATCATATACGCCAAATACAAAATTCTTTCCTTTTTCCATATTATTTAAAGTATTCAGGACTCAGGTTATTTCTTTTCAGAAGATGAATCAATAATCGTTTTAACTTCAGCCATGTTAATTACAGGGAAATACTTCGCAAATAATAAGAAACATGTAAAGAATAATCCAAACGTGAATAAATAGTCACCTACATCATATAATGTTGGAGAGAAATAAGACCAAGAAGATGGTATGAAATCTCTACTTAAAGAAGTACAGATAATTACAAAACGCTCAAACCACATACCAATGTTTACAATGATTGATAAAGCGAACGTCCATGCAATGCTCGTACGAACCTTTTTGAACCAGAACATTTGCGGGGAGATAACATTACATGTCATCATTGTTGCATACGCCCACCAGTAAGGACCGAATGCACGGTTGATGAATGCGTATTTTTCGTATGGTACCCCTGAGTACCAGGCAATGAAAAATTCAGTGATATAAGCAATACCTACAATTGAACCTGTTAATACAATGATTTTATTCATTGATTCAATGTGGTTGATTGTAATGTAATCTTCAAGATCAAATAAGGTACGTGCGACCAACATTAATGTCAATACCATCGCAAAACCTGAGAAGATCGCACCCGCTACGAAGTATGGAGGGAAGATTGTTGTGTGCCATCCCGGTATAAGCGACGTAGCAAAGTCCATGGATACAATTGTGTGTACAGAAAGTACAAGAGGTGTTGAAACACCTGCCAATACAAGCGATACAGCTTCGTAACGAGACCATGTTTTTGCTGAACCATCCCAGTTCATACTTAATGCACCATAGATAACACGACGGATACCTGTAGCTCTCTCACGGATGGTTGCAAAATCAGGAATCAAACCTACATACCAGAATACTAATGATACTGTGAAGTATGTTGAGATCGCGAACACGTCCCACATTAAGGCTGAGTTAAAGTTTTGCCATAATGAACCGTTGTTGTTCGGGAAAGGTAACACCCAGTGTCCTACCCATGGACGGCCCATGTGAGCAATAATAAACGTAGCTGCACAAATTACAGCGAAGATTGTCATCGCTTCTGCAGCACGGTTAATAGATGTTCTCCATTTCTGACGGAACAATAGTAATACTGCTGAGATCAACGTACCGGCGTGACCAATACCTACCCACCATACGAAGTTGGTAATATCCCATGACCAACCAATGGTTTTGTTCAGACCCCACATACCAATACCTTCATACCAAGTTGTCCAAAGGCAATAGCCTCCATAAACAAAAGTAATCACTGCCATTGTAAATGCTATTTTCCACGCTGTAGAAGGAGCACCTTCTACTTGTTTACAAATGTCGTTGGTAACGTCTTTTTTCGTTTTTCCGTTTGTAACCAACGGTGGCCTTACCGAAGAAGTAACTTGCATATCTTAAATCTCGATTAAATTAGGCTTTAGAAATATTTCTGATTTTTGTCAAATATGTAACATTTGGCTGCACATTCAATTCTTCAAGAACTGTATATGTACGCTCTTCGTTGTTTGCATGACGTTCCTGATAAACTTTACCTTCAACATCTCTTAAATCACCGAAAAGAATTGCACCAGCAGCACAAGCAGCAGCACAAGCGGTAGTAACTTCGCCATCAACAATGTGACGTTTTTCTTTCTTCGCTTTAAGCTTACCTTCTTGTATTTTCTGAACACAGAATGAACATTTTTCCATTACACCACGAGAACGTACTGTAACATCCGGATTCAATACCATACGTCCTAATGAAGTATTCATCGCAACGTTTTTATCGAACACTTCTTCATTATCGAAGTATTTGAACCAGTTGAAACGACGTACTTTATACGGACAGTTATTTGCACAGTAACGAGTACCGATGCAACGGTTATAAGTCATTTGGTTTAACCCTTCAGAACTGTGTGTAGTAGCAGCAACCGGACAAACCGTTTCACACGGTGCGTGGTTACAGTGCTGACACATCATTGGTTGGAAAGTAACCTGAGGATTTTCAGAAGGTATTTCTAATGTACCATATCCGATACCTTCTTTATCTGAAGTAAAATACTCTCCTGTTTCAGTAGGTTCTGCATCTGAACTATAATATCTGTCGATACGGATCCAGTGCATCTCTCTTGAATTCAAAACTTCTCTCTTACCTACAACAGGTACGTTGTTTTCAGCCTGACAAGCAATTACGCAAGCACCGCAACCTAAACATGAGTTCAAGTCGATAGACATGCTCCATAAGTGGTTTGGCTGATGATGCTGATCTTTCCAGATATCAACTAAAGCAGGTGCTTTTTTGCCATCCGGAGTAGATACGGTGGGTTTAAATCTACCAGCAGAAGGATCTTTAATATATTCAGCTAATGTTGCGTCCTGAATAATCGGACGAGCCATTAATGTTTGATGCGTTTGTGTTTGAGCAATCGCTACTTTCTCTCCTGTCGGAGTGATTGTAACACCAGTTACGAAGTCTAATACAGTACCATCTGTATAACGACCGAATGGATATGCATTTTTACCAACGTTATCACCACATTTACCAGTCTTCGTTCTTCCGTAACCGATTGCAAGAGACGCTGTGTTACCAGCTTGTCCCGGTTGCACCAATACAGGAACTTTAACTTCATAAGAACCGGATTTAACAACTACCTCATCTCCTGATTCTAATGATTTCTCTTTAGCAAATTTAGGCGATACAGCTAAGTAGTTATCCCATGTAGCTTTAGAAATAGGATCCGGTAATTCTTGTAACCAAGGGTTGTTTGCTTGAGAACCTGTTCCTACACCTATTTTTTCGTATAATTTCAGCTCAACACCTGAGGTGTTTGCAGAATAGTTTTTATTGATACCTGCTTCAACAAATGAATGATCAAAATAAGCAGCAGAAGCATCTGTTGCTGCTACAGTAGATGCTGTTTCAAAAACACCATCCTGTAATACTTTATCCCATGATGTACCACCTAAGATAGCAGACCAGTTAGATTTTAAGTATGTATAATAATCTGTTGAGTTACCAGACCAGGAAAGTAACGATTCCTGAGCAGCTCGTGTTTTGAAGATTGGTGCAATAGTAGGCTGGCCTAATGAATAGAAACCTGCTTTTGGTTCAGCATCGCTCCATGCCTCTAAATAATGGTGATCCGGAGCTACAAACTGTACTAATGATGCTGTCTCATCTGCTCTGTCAGCAAAGGATACAGATAATTTTAAGTTTGAAATTGCTTTAGCTAATTCAGCTCCTCTTGGATGATCAAATACCGGATTTGCTCCGTAGAAGATAACAGCACTGATTTTACCGGCAAGTACATCTGTAACAAACGTATTCATTGCTTCATCATTTCCTTGTTTCTGGAATGAAGGTGTAGCAAGTGAAATTGTTGTTCCGTAGTTACCTAAAGCCTTATTTATTTCATTTACCAATATCTGAACGTTCGCATCATTTGAACCAGATACTACCAATGATTTACCTTTGCTATTCAATAAAGCAGTTGCTGCTTTATCTAATATATCATTCTTAATTGCTGATGTAGCAAGTTTAGAAGATGCGATTCTGTTATATAATTCAGCAACAAATAAACCTTCTTGAGATGGTTTAATTGGTTGTCTGTAATCTGCATTACTACCTGTCAAAGACAATGCAGTTTCAAACTGAAAATGCTGACTCATCGTTTTCTTAGTCTTGCTAAGTCTACGTGTATCAGCATATTGTGACATATATTCAATTGGAGAAATCCATGTACCTAAGAAATCAGCACCAAAGCTTACGATAACGTCTGCTTTACTGAAATCATAAGAAGGAATTACCGCTTGTCCAAAAGATGATTGGTTTGCTTTTAAAATCCCGTATGATGAATTCGCATCGTACTGAACATGTTCAGTAGTCGGATATTTTGCTTTGAATTCAGCAATTGCTTTTTTAGTCGTAGGACTCAAAATCGTAGGAGAAACGATGCGAATGTTTCCGCCAGAAGCAGCAACACCCGAAAGCTCAGCACCTACTTGCTTATCTAAATCAGCCCACGCAGCAGCTTTCCCTTTTACAAGAGGTCCCTGAATACGAGCTGTATCATATAAACTTAATACTGAAGCCTGAACTCGAGCACTTGTACCGCCTTTTGTAACACTTGAAAGCTTGTTGCCTTCAATTTTAATCGGACGACCTTCACGCGTTTTAACCAATACACTGCAATACTCTCCGCCATCTACATACGTAGACGCATAATAGTTAGCAATACCTGGTTCAATTTCTTCAGGCTTATTTAAGAATGGAATCGCTTTTTTTACCGGAGCTTCGCAAGCAGCAAGAGAAACAGCTGCAACGCTAAAACCAAGGAGTTTTAAGAAATCTCTTCTATCCGTTCCATTTGATTCTTGAGAAGAATTCTTAAGAGGAAGGAATTCTGGAAATTCATTTTGAGCATTCTTTACGAATTCAGGGCTATTACCCAACTCTTCAACGCCCTTCCAAAATACTTTGTTATTATCTTTCATATATATGAATAACTAGGCTTTCGAACTTTCTTAGATTAATAGTGACATTTTGAACAATCTAAACCACCGATTTCTTCAGCAGTCATATCGGTCTTTTTCTTAGACTCTTCATGTACTTTCAACAAGCGATCGTAGTATGCATTGTCTTTACTGTTCACAGCAGTTTCTCTGTGACAGTTGATACACCAGCCCATTGTTAAGTTAGAATATTGTTTAACAACTTCCATTTCTTCAATCGGACCGTGGCATTTCTGACATTCAAGACCTGCTACTTGAGTATGTTGAGAGTGATTGAAATAAGCCAAATCAGGCAAGTTATGTACGCGCACCCATTTGATTGGTGTACCTTTTTCATACGCATCTGTTAATTTCTTAATTTCAGCTTCACCGTATTTAGGACCTGTCTTCACATACGTATGGCAGTTCATACAAATATTCAATGAAGGAATATTTGATTGCTTGCCTTTGTATGCACCAGTGTGGCAATAGTTACAGTTAATTTTATTATCACCTGCATGTAATTTGTGCGAGAAAGCAATCGGCTGAACCGGAGCATAGTTTTGTTCTACAGCAACCTCCTGAGCGCTTATCCAGCAAGCTCTAACAGAAATCAAAATGAACAATGTAACAACAACTCCTATGAATGCTTTGCTTTGAACAAATGCTTTGATATCAAATTTCTGATTCAATAACTCTTTATCTTCTGCATCAAGTTTATCTTCTCTGTCTTTCAGATAACGTTTGATGATTGTAAGGAAGACAATCATTGAGATCAATACCAAAATCAATACAACAACAATCAGTACTAAAATGATTGTATCGTATTCACCACCGCCTTGTGCTGCTGCTCCACCAGGATTACCCGGATTACCAGTTTCAATTGTAGGTAAAGGAACCGATTCAACATAGGCAATGATCGCATCAATCTCTTCGTTTTTCAAAGTTGGAAATGCAGTCATTTCTGACCCTTTGAATTTTTCGTAAATCGCAATAGCATCTTTATCGCCAGTAGCTCTAAAGAGAGTATTGTTTTTAACCCACGAATGAATCCAGTCTGCTGAATGGCGTTTTGATACACCTGACAAAGCCGGGCCTACTGCATCTTCATGAATTTTGTGACATGATTTACAATTTTCCTTGAATAATTGTTCTCCTTTACCATCTAGTACCGGAGTTGCCGCTGCTGCTACTTTTGTTGTATCCGAAAAAGCTGAAAATGAGCTAGATAGAGTAACAATAGAGAATGCTGCTAACGTAAGGAATGATCTCGAAATTCTACTCATCAGAATAGTTAATCTGGACATGTTTAACACTGTTTTTTCCGAAATTTTGGCCATACTTTACCTAAAAGACTTACAAATCTATCATGCCATTTCGATTATTCAAACATTTTTTCTGCGTCTACACGCAATAAAACAAGATTCTGGACTTTGAAATAATGCAAAAACTTGATTTACTTAATTTTATGAGAAATTAAAATATATGAACATTACAATTTAGAATTATTACAAATAAAAAAAGTTCCATAAACGTGAAAAAAACTAGATTTTATTATAAAAAACGATTTAAACGAAAGTATTTGAACGTTCAAAACTAAATGTGGAAGTTTGTTCCTCCAAGAATTTCACAAATCAATGACACCTCCATTTGAATTAAATAAAGACTTAAAAAAATACAATACTTTTTCGATTTCAGCAGAGGCAGAAAACTTTGCCATTTTTAAATCTGAAAAAGAGCTTATAACTCAGCTTGAAGAAACGAAAAACAAACACCTTCCTTTATTGATTTTAGGCGGTGGAAGCAATATGCTATTCACTAAAAATGTTTCAGGGGTTGTATTGAAAAATGAAATTAAGGGTATACAGATACTTTCCGAAGATTCCGATTCGGTTTTGGTGAAATGCGGAGCCGGTGAAGTATGGCACGAATTTGTTGTATCCTGCGTAAATAAAGGCTGGGCAGGCATTGAAAATTTATCGCTTATCCCCGGTACAGTGGGCGCCTCTCCTATTCAAAACATCGGTGCTTATGGTGTTGAAGTAAAAGATACCATTGAATCTGTTGAGTGTATCGATATTGAAACGCTTTCTAAAAAGCGATTTACGGCTGCCGAATGTGCATTCGGATACAGAGACAGCGTATTTAAGAAATTATACAAAGGGAAATACATCATTACACAAGTAGCATTTCGCTTAAAAAAACAAGCGCGTGTAAATACTTCTTACGGTGCTATTCAACAGGTATTGGACGAAAAAGGGATTAGCTCCCCTACTATTCGAGATGTGAGTAAAGCTGTAATCGAAATACGGAAAAGCAAATTACCAAACCCCGCTCAATTAGGGAACGCCGGAAGTTTTTTCAAAAATCCGGAAATCCCGCAAAAACAATTTGAAGAATTAAAGAAACAATATCCTGATATCGTTTCTTTTCCCGGATTTAAGGAAGGAATGATTAAAGTACCTGCAGGCTGGCTGATTGAACGCAGCGGCTGGAAAGGCAAAATGGTCGGCAATGTCGGGGTACATCGCTTACAGGCACTCGTGTTGGTTAATTACGGTGGTGCAACCGGACAAGAAGTTCTTGGTTTATCAATCGAAGTACGTAAATCTGTAAAGGATTTATTCGGAATTGATCTGGAACCGGAAGTAAATATTATTTAAGGAATTTCTCTCATAAAAAACTAAAGGCTGCACGTTGAAAATTATCATGCAGCCTTTAGTTTTTATATAAGATATATCTGATTATTTTTCTTCATTCAGTAAGGTAAAATCCCCCTTAAATTTCTCTACTGTTACACCAAATTTTTCTAAAAAAGCATTTCCTTCATCCACGGCAAGACCTTTGTATTCGGCATACGAGTGCAGATAAATTACTTTTTTAACACCAGACGCAAATAATAAGCGAGCACAGGAAATGCAAGGAGAAAGTGTTACATATATGGTTGCACCCTTTACTTCTGTTCCATTTTTTACAGCAAACAAAATTGCATTTTCTTCTGCATGCAATGCTAAAGAACAGCTGCCTTTAGAATCTCTCGGACAACCTTCTTCCGGCCATTCTTCATCGCAGTTGTGCGTCTTCTCCGGAGGGCCATTATAACCGATCGAAATAATACGGGTATCTTTTGTCAATACAGCTCCTACATGTCTTTTGATGCAATGGGATTTTTTAGCAAGGTTAACTGCCAGTTCCATATATATATCATCAAAATCCGGTCTCTTCGTCATCAGGTATTTACTATTAAAAACGTTATAAAATCAAAGATACAATTTCATAACGGCAATTAAAATACAGCAATATTCCCCTACCAGTATCCCTGTATTCATAAGCATCCTGATGTTTATATGATTTATCTGTAATTCTTTACTGAATTAACAGAAACAAATATTTTTACTGCTTAATTTTCGGTAATTTTGCAGTATGTTAACATTAAATAATATCTCTTACTTCATAGGCGGCCGTGCCTTATACAGAAACGTAACCCTACAAATTAAACCTAAAGATAAAATTGGATTGATTGGTGCTAATGGTACCGGCAAATCAACTTTATTGAAAGTTATAACGGGTGAGTATACTGCTGACGAAGGAAATATTCAAAAAAGTAAAGATTGTACCATTGGTTTCTTAAATCAGGACTTACTTTCATTCCAGAGTGAAGAAAGTATTCTGGTAGTAGCCATGGAAGCTTTTGAAGAAGCTACTAAAATACAGATCCAAATGGATCAGGTTATCCATAAAATGGAAACCGAATATACAGATGATCTGATTGATAAATTAAGTGTGCTTCAAGAGCGTTTTCAGGCACTTGAAGGATACTCCATTCAATCTAAAGCAGAAAAAATATTAGAAGGCCTTGGCTTTTCAACAAACGACTTAAATAAACCACTGAAGAATTTTTCAGGAGGCTGGAGAATGCGCGTAATGCTTGCAAAGATGCTTCTTGCCAAACCTGCTCTTCTTATGTTGGATGAACCTACCAACCACTTGGATTTGCCATCCATACAATGGCTTGAAAATTATTTGCGTGATTATGAAGGTGCTGTTATTGTTGTCTCTCACGACAGAGAATTCATTGATAATTGTGTAAAAACAATTGTTGAAGTAGCTCAGCAAACATTAAACATCTACGCTGGTAATTACAGTTTTTATTTAGAAGAAAAAGAATTGCGTTCTGAAATTCAAAAAGCTTCTTTTGAAAATCAACAGGCAAAAATCAAACAAACAGAACGTTTCATTGAACGCTTCAAAGCGAAGGCCAGCAAATCAACACAGGTACAGTCACGCGTAAAGGCACTCGACAGAATGGATCTGATTGAAGATGTGGTGGAAGATAATCAAACAGTAAATTTTCGTTTTACATTTAAAACACAACCGGGTAAAGTCATCAACGAGCTAACGAATATTTCGAAAAGCTATGGTGATTTACACATTCTGAAAAATACCGATGCCAAGATTGAACGCGGCGATAAAATTGCACTGATCGGTGCTAACGGAAAAGGCAAGTCAACAGTATTGCGGATTCTTACAGGTGGCGAGAGTGCCGAAGGTGAAGTGAATCTCGGGCATAATGTTATTTCTTCTTTCTATGCACAGCATCAATTGGAGTCGTTAAATATCAACAATGAAATACTGGAAGAATTAAAACAGCATGGTTCAAACAGAACGGAGACGGAATTAAGAAATGTACTGGGCTGCTTCCTGTTTTCAAATGATGATGCATTCAAAAAAATAAAAGTATTATCCGGCGGAGAAAAATCAAGAGTTGCATTAGCGAAGACATTAATTTCAGATGCGAACTATTTGTTACTCGATGAACCAACCAATCACCTGGATATGGTTTCGGTAAATATTCTGATTCAGGCGTTGCAACAATATGAAGGAACGTTAATCGTTATCAGCCACGACAGGCATTTTGTTTCTAAAGTGGCCAACAAAATATGGTACATAGAAGATCAGCAAATAAAAGTTTATCCGGGCACGTACGACGAATACAAATATTGGATTGAAAATATAAAGGCAACCAATGCTGCTGCTGCAACTCAGGTAAAAGAAAAGAAAGAACCTGTTGTTGAAAAGAAAAAAGCAGCTGCAGCTCCCGTAAATAATCAGGAAACTAAAAAAATACAGCAACAGATTACCCGATTAGAAGAACAGATCATTGTACTTGAAAAACAAAAAACCGCTGCTGAAGCTGAACTTTCAAAACCCGAAGTTTATGGCAATCCGGATAAACTGGCAAAAGCCAGCATGGATTTTGCAAAGGTTGATAGTGAACTTTCTGAATTACAAAAAGAATGGGAATTGTGTGTTGAAAAATTAGAACAATAAAAAAGCTATGAAACATTTTTGGGCAGCCGGAGTAATGATATATTTCTTTCTAACAAGTATGCATGCATTTGCCGATGATGTGCTGCCTGTAGATAGTGTTTATTCAGACAAAATCAAATCCGTATTGTTTTACACCCTGCCTGATACTTCCACAGGTTTACCAATTAATTCTTTCGATCAAAACAGTCCTATGGTACTGGAGTTTGATGAATTGAATAACAGCCAGCAATTCTTCTACTATAAAATTTATCATTACAATGCTGACTGGACACAATCTTATTTATCTGCCGGTCAATATTTGAGTGATTTCAATGAGTACAGAGCACCTGATGGTGACATGTCTTTCAAAACACGTATCGCCTATTATCATTATAGAATCACTATGCCCCGGGTTAAAGTAAGCGGGAATTTTTTAATTAAAGTATACCGAAACTATGATGAAGACGATGTTATACTTACAAGACAATTTGTTATCTATGAAAATCTTGCTCAAATAACACCTACAATAACAAGATCGGCGGTTCCTGCAGATGCTTTCAAAAAACAACAGGTCAATTTTCAGATAAACTATACAGGCGTTACTATTTCTAACGTGTATACAGATATAAAAGTCCGCCTGAGACAAAACTTCAAAGATTATAACTCCATAAATAATTTGCAGCCTGTATTTGTAAATGAGAATGTACTGGATTACCAATACTATAACAATGAGAATGCCTTTAACGGCGGCAATGAATTCAGATATTTTGATCTGAGAAGTGTGTTGTTTAGCGGAATCTATGTAGGCCGGGTAACAAGAAACAATACGCAATGCGATGCCTGGATATTACCGGAGAGTACCCGAAAAAATTTAGCGTATTCTTTTTACGACGATATTAATGGCGCATACTTTCCACAGCTGTATGAAACGTTGAATGAAACAAATGAGCCGGATTATGTCATGGTGCACTTTCAATTGATGAGTCCGCAGCCTGCACCGGGAGATGTGTATCTAACAGGAAGGTTTACAAATTGGAAAACGTTGCCGGAATACAAGCTTACCTACAATGCAGATGAAAAATATTATAGCGGTGCTTTCTTAATGAAACAGGGTTATTATAATTATGCCTATAGTGTAGTTAATGGAGGAAAACGCGATGATGTTTACTTTGAAGGCAATTCCTCTTTAACAGAAAATGCCTATGACATAATCGTATATGCCCGTGTTCAGGGATTCATGTACGATCGTGCCATAGGCTATATGACCAAAAGCAACGGAAACCGTTAATTAATCTTTTTTAATCGGATAAGGAATAATACGAAGGTTAGGATCTGTATTAGCTATATCTAACATACCAAAACCTTTTTCGCCGAATACACCGAAGCCGCAAGTAAACACAAACTCCTGTACTTTAGGATGGGCGTAGAAAGTAAATGGAAACGTATAACCTCTTACTTCATATTTCTCATCGTTAACAAAAACAGGGAAGATACGGGCAAACTTCTTTTCTTCGCCTTTTATTTTCGTTAAATAATCTTTGTCCGGTACCAGCTGGAACTGGAAGTATTGAGCAATTTCATCGGGAGTTGCACCTGCACGCTCCATGCGATTCAATGTATTTTCATACAATGCATCAGAGAACACATCAAACGATGGGTTAATGAAACGCTTAGCATCTACCGGATTGTCCTGAGGTGTAATGATAGCCAACGGAGACAAACAAATATATTTCATTTCGTTTGTAAAGTCAGCCAATTTCTCCTGATCCACATTGATTGGATTCAAGATTAATTTACCAAGGTTTACTTCCGTTTCATTGAACAATTGATTCACCAATGATTCAACCAAACCCGGATCATTTGAAGAGAATATAAGAGTTACTTTACTTGAATAGAAATGTAAACCCTCTTTACCAACACGTGTCTGTCCTTTAAGGGCAGAGAAGTTGTAGAACACTCTTGATGGCTCATTAATCGACTTTAAATACTTGTCGATATAAGGAGTCAGAAACTCTGAAATTAAATATTGGTGATGAAAAGGAACATAAGATCCTTTATTCACTAAACCAAATATCAAACGAACTCTCATACTATTAAATTAAAAATATTTAACATTTTTTAACATTGATTCCTTACACATTGAATCGGAAGTGCATGATATCACCATCTTCAACAAGGTATTCCTTGCCCTCAATAGATATTTTACCAGCTTCCTTACATCCGGATTCGGATTTGTATGTTTGGTAATCTTTTAACTTTATTACTTCTGCTTTAATAAATCCTTTTTCAAAATCGTTGTGAATAACACTTGCTGCTTTAGGCGCTTTCCATCCCTTGGTAATTGTCCAGGCTCTGACTTCCTTCACTCCTGCTGTAAAGTACGTGATCAGATCAAGCAAGCTATAAGATGCGCGTATCAAACGATTCAACCCGGAATCTGTTAAACCATATTCCTGTAAGAATAGTGCCTTTTCTTCCGGATCTGTTAATTCCTGTATTTGAGCCTCAATTGCAGCACACACAACTACAACCTGAGCATTTTCTTTTGCAACTTCTTTTTTCAGAAGCTCTACATATTCATTCCCGTCCGGTAATGATTTTTCATCCACATTCGCCGCATAAATCACCGGCTTGATAGTCAATAAATGTAAATCATCCAAAACTACTTTATCTTCCTGTGGTAAATCTAAAGAACGAGCATTTTTTCCTTCAAGAAGATGATTTCTATAAAGTGTTAATGTAACCACCTCTTTTTTAGCCTTAGCATCTCCGGCTTTAGCCGAGCGCTCTACTTTTGAAAGCTTTTTTTCAACAGAATCCAGATCTTTCAGTTGTAATTCAGTTTCAATAATTTCCTTATCAGAAATAGGGTCAACTTTTCCATTCACGTGAATGATATTATCATCGTGAAAACAACGAATTACATGAACAATGGCATCAACTTCACGAATATTGGCTAAAAATTGATTTCCTAACCCCTCTCCTTTACTTGCACCTTTTACTAACCCGGCGATATCCACAAATTCAATAATAGCCGGAAGTACTTTTTCAGGTTTAACAATGGCTTCCAGAATAGATAAACGTGAATCAGGTACTGTTACAACCCCTACATTTGGCTCAATAGTACAGAAAGGATAATTTGCTGCTTCGGCTTTCGCATTTGAAAGAGCATTGAACAGAGTCGATTTACCAACATTTGGAAGACCAACTATACCACATTGTAAACTCATTTTGTAAAAAATTTAATTTAACGAATACAAAAGTAGTCAATATTCGTCAAAAAAATTTCTTAATGTACAAAAAATGGAATATTTAGGTGTTTAAACAATATTTCAAATGTAAGAAATTAATCCCATTTCAAATCTGTATCGAGCGAGTTTGAACCGTCCTCTTCTTCATCTTCTGCTCTGTCAAATTCATCAAAATCTACTTCAGGCATCAGCTCTGTTTTAACATGGTCTACAGATTGTTTAAGAGCCTCCATGAATTTATTAAAATCTTCTTTATATAGAAAAATTTTATGTTTTTCATAATAAAAACCATCATCCTTAAACCGTTTTTTACTCTCCGTAATGGTCAAGTAATAATCATTGGAACGCGTTGATTTAATATCAAAAAAATAGGTCCTTTTGCCTGCCTTTACACGTTGAGAATAAATCTCTACGTTATCCTTGTCTTTTTTCTCTTCCACAATTCAAAAGTTAAAATTTACTATGTAAGTAAAACTAATTTATTTTCTTTAAATTACAAATAAAATAAACATTAACAATGAGGGGATTGAGAATCTTTGATTGGTCAACAAACAACCTAATTATCAAAAACATACCTCCAGTCATTCCTTTTTGTTTGTTTGTTATCTTAAGTTCAAATAAACCTGTTTTTTCTCAAACAGAAGCTGCAACCGGATCCGCAAGTTATTATGGAAATGAGTTTCAAGGAAGAAAAACAGCTTCCGGACAGAAGTACGATAAACGCAAATTTACAGCCGCTCACCGGACCTATTCTTTCGGCACAAAATTAAAAGTCACGAATCTCAAAAACGGCAAAAGTGTTGTTGTTACGGTAAACGACCGCGGCCCTTATTCCAACCAGAGGCTTATAGATTTATCCTATGCGGCGGCAAAAGAAATTGACATGATAACCGCGGGAATCGCTCAGGTCAGAATTGATATTGTTCCTGACACCTATTCGATACCCAAAAGCCCTACTAAAAAACAACCGGAACACATAACTAAAAACGGTTTCTATACGAAAGGCTTAGAGCCTATTTCAAGGCCTTCGGGCTATATCCTGCAGGTTGGATCGTTTTCATTATACGAAAATGCCTTGACCAGGATTGATGAGCTGCATACGATGAAGCTTGGTACTCCTTGTATTGAAGTTGTAACTGTCCGTAGAAAAAAAGTATTCCGGGTTCTTTATTCCGGATTCAGTTCCAAAGAATTGATTACTGCTAAAAAAGCTGAATTAAAGAAAAAAGGATTTGACAGTATTATCCTTAATGAAGAATAAGCGCTTATGAAACTAGAAGATATACGTGAATATGGTAATTTAGAATTATTGACCCGAAAGCTTGTTGATGGTTTTATTACAGGAAAACACAAATCTCCCTATCACGGCTTTTCTGTTGAGTTTGCAGAACACCGCAATTACAACCCAGGCGATAATACCCGGTTCATTGACTGGAAAGTATTTGCCAAGACAGATCGTTTGTATACCAAACAATTCGATGAGGAAACAAATTTGCGCTGCGTGTTAGCTGTAGATATAAGCTCAAGCATGTATTTTCCCGCTGATACCAACGACAAATTACGCTTCAGCACTATTGCTTGCGGCTCATTAGCGAATCTATTGCAAAGACAACGTGATGCCTTTGGATTGTGTTTATTCAGCGATTCAATTGAGTACATGAGTCAAACAAAATCGACATCGATACATTTACATAATACGCTGCTGCAATTAGACGCTACTTTAGGAAAACCGTCAACCAATAAGGTAACAAACTTACCTGAGATTATTCATCGCTTAGCCGAACAGATCCACCGCAGGTCAATGGTTGTATTGTTTACTGATTTTTTAGGTGAGGACAAGCGCTTAGAAGAATTATTTGCAGCCTTACAGCATCTTAAACATAATAAACACGACATAATTTTATTTCATGTCTGGGATTCGCAGCAGGAAGAATTATTTGAATTGGAAGACCGCCCCTATCTATTGACGGATGCGGAAAGTGGTGAACAGATCAAAATTTATCCGCAGGAAATAAAAACGGAATATGCGAAAAAAGTTCAGGCATATTTTTATGAATTAAAGCTTCGCTGCGGTGATTATGGCATTGAATTTATAGAAGCAGATATCCGGAAAAGCTTCGATCAGGTATTTGTTCCGTTCTTGTTAAAAAGAAATGCGATCTAGTTACAAGGTTCTAGGTGCTAGTTACTAGATAAAATACAAAAGAGTAGAATATAAAAGAGCTTAGATCCATAATAATGGTCTAAGCTCTTTTATTGTATTGTATAATTTCTGTTGCCTGGTAACTAGTAACTAGTACCTGGCAACTCGAAACGCATTTAAGCATTCACATTTGCTCTGATGATGTTTAATGCACCACCCGCTTTGAACCACTCAATCTGTTGTTCGTTGTAGCTATGATTCACTTTAATTTCTTCTCTGCTGCCGTCTTTATGATTTAACACAAGTGTTAACGGCACATTTGGAGCAAAAGATGTCAAGCCTAAGATATCAATTGTATCGTCTTCCTGAATTTTATTGTAATCATCTTTGTTTGCAAATGTCAAACCAAGCATACCTTGTTTCTTAAGGTTTGTTTCATGGATACGAGCAAAAGATTTTACCAATACCGCACGAACGCCTAAGTGACGAGGTTCCATAGCAGCATGTTCTCTTGAAGAACCTTCTCCATAGTTTTCATCGCCAACAACGATAGAACCGATACCTGCAGCTTTGTATGCACGCTGTGTAGCCGGAACCGGACCGTAAGCACCTGTTAATTGATTTTTAACATCGTCTGTTTTCTCATTGAAGAAGTTAACAGCACCAATTAACATGTTATTAGAAATGTTATCTAAGTGACCTCTGTATTTCAACCATGGACCAGCCATAGAAATATGATCTGTTGTACACTTACCTTTAGCTTTAATCAATAATTTAAGGCCTTTAAGATCTGTACCTTCCCAAGCAGAGAATGGATCTAACAATTGCAAACGGTCAGATGTTGGAGAAACAGCTACCTGTACGCCACTACCATCTGCAGCCGGAGCCTGATAACCTGCATCGTCAACAGCAAAGCCTTTTTTAGGGAGTTCATCACCAAACGGAGGATCTAATTTAACTTTTTCACCTTTATTGTTGATCAACGTATCTGTAATCGGGTTGAATGACAAATCACCGGAAATAGCAATAGCAGCAACCATTTCAGGAGAAGCTACAAATGCGAATGTATTCGGGTTACCATCTGCACGTTTCGCAAAGTTACGGTTGAAAGAGTGAACGATAGTGTTCTTTTCTTTTTTCTCCGCACCTACACGATCCCACATACCGATACATGGACCGCAGGCATTCGTAAATATTTTAGCATTCAAATCCGTGAATGTACCAAGCAAACCATCTCTGTCTGCCGTGAAACGCACTTGCTCAGAACCCGGGTTGATACCGAATTCAGCTTTTGTTACCAAACCTTTAGCAATAGCCTGTTTTGCGATAGAAGCTGCTCTTGATAAATCTTCATAAGAAGAGTTTGTACAAGAACCGATCAAGCCCCATTCAACTTTTAATGGCCAACCGTTTTTAGCTGCTTCTTCTTTCATTTTCGAAACAGGAGTAGCCAAATCAGGTGTGAACGGACCGTTCAAATGTGGTTCAAGTTCAGAAAGGTTAATTTCAATTACCTGATCGAAATATTTTTCAGGTGAAGCATATACTTCAGGATCTGCATTCAAATGTTGTTTGATACCATTTGCTAAATCCGCTATATCGGCACGGCCTGTAGCACGCAGGTAACGCTCCATAGATTCATCGTAGCCAAATGTTGAAGTAGTAGCACCGATTTCTGCTCCCATGTTACAGATTGTACCTTTACCAGTACAAGACATAGAAGTAGCACCTTCACCAAAATATTCAACAATAGCACCTGTACCACCTTTTACAGTTAAGATACCTGCTACTTTTAAGATAACATCTTTAGGTGCAGTCCAGCCATTTAATTTACCTGTTAATTTAACACCGATTAATTTAGGAAACTTAAGCTCCCATGGAAGGCCTGCCATTACATCACATGCATCTGCACCACCAACACCAATAGCTAACATACCTAAACCACCAGCATTCACGGTGTGAGAATCGGTACCGATCATCATACCACCCGGAAATGCATAATTTTCAAGAACTACCTGGTGAATAATACCTGCACCCGGTTTCCAGAAACCAATACCATATTTATTAGAAACAGAACCTAAAAAATCAAATACCTCTTTGCTTTCTTTATTGGCAAATGGCAAATCTTTTGTAGCACCTTCTCTTGCTGTAATTAAGTGATCACAATGTACTGTAGAAGGTACTGCTACCTTAGGACGACCTGCCTGCATGAACTGTAATAACGCCATTTGAGCCGTTGCATCTTGCATAGCAACACGATCCGGATTAAAATCAACATAAGAAACACCTCTTTCATACACCTTTGTCGCCGTTCCTTCATCTAAATGAGAATAAAGAATCTTTTCAGTAAGCGTTAAAGGTTTCCCAATCAATTTCTTAGCAGCCTCAATTCTTTGAGGCATAAGAGAATAGACCTTTTTTATCATCTCCAAATCAAATGCCATAATCCTTAGTTCGTTTAAATACTTAATATTTCAATTGTAATTAGACAAAAATACAAAAAGAAACAATAATAAAAATTCAAACTTTTATATTAACATTGTTCAAATAGTTGAATTTTGCCCAAAGCAACCTTCTTAAAATTTCAAATAAGTATATCAAAATACAAAAAAGTATTAACATAAGATAAAATATGCTGCGTATCAATGATAAAAGTCATAAAAGGGAAACCATTCAATTACCGCTTGCGTAAGAATTAGGTAACTAATGTTATGTTAAACTAAAAACAATACGATTATGGTAAATATGTACTCAATCAGAAAGCAATTTTACACAGCTTTAGGTCTATTTTCCTTTTTCGGGTTATGTGGGTTCTTATTTGCCCCATCCTTAAGTAATTCACAAGAAACTGTTTTTAGCCAAAAACATTTAACTACGCCGACAAAAATCAATTTTACGTTAACGGCTACCAACCCTATTCCTAAAATAAATAACGGTTCTATTGAATTGGTTATTACAGAAGGAAAGGCCCCTTATAAAATTCTGGTTTATTCAACAAATATGCCTCTAAAAGAATATCAAGTAACACAAACGTTGCTTATACCAAACTTAGGAGCAGGTGATTACATGATTGTGGTAAGTGGAGGAGATAATGCGTACAGTAGTAAAACAATCACATTAAGACAAGAATAAACTTTGAATCCCATTCGTTCTATATTAACTAAAAGCATCACCGTATTTTTCGTCCTTATTTTACTTCTAATTACGAAAAGTGCGTATGCACAACTATGTAGTTCGCCTGCATTGGTTTCAATGAGTGTGGCTACACAAAATTTACGCTGCTATGGCGACAATACAGGGAGTATAAGCGTATCTATCACGGGAGGGTCTACACCAAGCTATACTTATTCATTATATAGCGTTGTTTTAGATCCGATCATTATTAATAACTACCCTTTAAATAATTACACCTTTTCTAATTTACCAGCTGACAATAATTATTTTCTTGTAATCCAAGTCCCTATTGGCGGCGGTGCATTTGCCTTCTGCAGTCAATCTATCGCTTTAACCCAACCTCCCCCACTAGCAATTTCATCTGCTTCCATTACGGACGTTTCTTGTAATGGCGGAAACGATGGAGCAATTGATGCAACTGTTACCGGTGGCCCAACATTACCTTACACCTATGCCTGGAGTAACGGTGCTACAACAGAAGACATCTCAGGATTAACAGCAGGAAATTATACATTAACCATTACAGATGGAAATGGGTGCAGCACGTCTAAAACTTTTACTATAGCTGAACCGGCAGCACTTACAATAACATCTACAGTAACAAATGTATCTTGTATAGGAGGTTCAGATGGAGCAATTGACATTACTCCTTCAGGAGGTACCGCCCCATACACCTTTTCATGGAGTAATGGTGCTATAACAGAAGACCTTTCAGGATTAATTGCAGGAAGTTATACGGTAACTATTACAGATAGTAAAAATTGTAAAAAAGTATTCAGCTTTACCATCACTCAACCAGCTGCCGCTATTACAGCAGCAGCTCCAACCATTACAAACATCAGCTGTAACGGAACAAATACCGGGGGCATAGACATTACTCCAACCGGTGGTACTGCTCCGTATACATTCGCATGGTCGAACGGTACCACAACAGAAGACCTTACAAATGTAGCTGCCGGATCTTACTCTGTTACTATCACCGACAGCAAAGGCTGTACAAAAGCACTTGGACCATATACCATAACACAAGCTCCTGTTATTGCTCTTTCAGGTGCACCTACAATTACTAACGTTACCTGTAACGGTGCTGCTACTGGTGCAATCGCAATTACTGTAACCGGTGGTACTGCTCCGTATACTTATTCCTGGAGCAATGCAACAACTGCTCAGAATTTAGCCAATGCTACTGCCGGCAGTTATACCGTAAATGTAACCGACAACAAAGGTTGTACTAAAGCATTAGGACCGTTTACAATCACAGAACCTGCTCCTATCACAGCTACTTCGGTTATTACCAACGCTTCATGTAATGGAACATCTGACGGAAGTGTAATTATTACACCTGCAGGCGGTACTGCTCCTTATACCTATACATGGAGCAACGGGGCTACATCTAAAGATCTTACAAATGTTATTGCAGGGTCATACACCCTTACCATCAAAGATAACAAAGGATGTACTTCAACTGTAGGACCATTTGCTGTTACACAACCAGTACCTATTGCTTCTACAGGAACCATTACAAACGTTACCTGCAACGGCGGTAATACAGGAGCGGTATCACTTACTAATCCAACCGGAGGAACTGCTCCTTATACTTATTTATGGAGCAACGCTGCTACCTCGCAAAATATCTCTGCACTTATTGCCGGAGTATATTCTGTTACCATCACTGATTCTAAAGGATGTAAAAACAACCTGAGTTTTACAATTACTGAACCTGCAGCCATTACAGCAGCAGCTCCAACCATTACAAACATCAGCTGTAACGGAACAAATACCGGGGGCATAGACATTACTCCAACCGGTGGTACTGCTCCGTATACATTCGCATGGTCGAACGGTACCACAACAGAAGACCTTACAAATGTAGCTGCCGGATCTTACTCTGTTACTATCACCGACAGCAAAGGCTGTACAAAAGCACTTGGACCATATACCATAACACAAGCTCCTGTTATTGCTCTTTCAGGTGCACCTACAATTACTAACGTTACCTGTAACGGTGCTGCTACTGGTGCAATCGCAATTACTGTAACCGGTGGTACTGCTCCGTATACTTATTCCTGGAGCAATGCAACAACTGCTCAGAATTTAGCCAATGCTACTGCCGGCAGTTATACCGTAAATGTAACCGACAGCAAAGGTTGTACTAAAGCATTAGGACCGTTTACAATAACAGAACCTGCTCCTATCACAGCTACTTCGGTTATTACCAACGCTTCATGTAATGGAAGTGCAACAGGTGGCATTAATATTACACCCAAAGGCGGAACAGGGCCTTATACCTATTTATGGAGCAACGGAGCAACATCTCAGAATTTAGTGAATGTTTCGGCAGGATCTTATAGTGTAACGATAACAGATAGCAAAAGCTGTTCTAAAATATTAGGACCGTTTGCAATCACCCAGCCTATTGCCATTGTTTCTACAGGCACAATTACAAATGTTACCTGCAACGCCGGCAACACAGGAGCTATATCACTTACTAATCCTACCGGAGGAACTGGTCCGTATACTTATTTATGGAGCAACGCTGCTACATCGCAAAACATCTCTGCACTTATTGCCGGAGTTTATTCTGTTACCATCACTGATTCTAAAGGATGCAAAAACACCCTGAATTTTACAATTACTGAACCTACTGCTATTGCAAGTACCGGCGCAGTAACGAATGTTATTTGCAACGGAACAGCTACCGGAGCAATCAATATCAGTAATCCTACGGGTGGTACCGGACCATATTCTTTCTTATGGTCAAATGGTATAACAACGCAGAACATTGTCAATCTTGCAGCAGGCAATTACAGCGTTGTAATAACAGATGCAAAAGGATGTAAACTAAACCTTCCGTTTACTGTAACTGAACCTTCAGCAATAAATACTACAGCAACGACTATTGATGCCAATTGCAACGGAACAGCTACGGGATCTGTAAATCTTTCAAATCCTACAGGCGGTGTAGCTCCATTCACGTATGCATGGTCAAATGGAGCTACTTCTCAGAATAATATAAACATTATTGCAGGCAGCTATACAGTAGCCATTACAGATAGTAAAGGCTGTACAAAAAATCTTGGGCCGTTTGTAATTTCAGAACCAGCTGCAATTTCTGCAACAGGTACAACTACAACACCTTCCTGTAATGGGTCTGCAAGCGGGGCTATTACACTTGCATTGCCAACTGGCGGAACTGCACCATACACCTATAACTGGAGCAATGGTGCTATAACTCAAAATATATCTTCTGTTATAGCCGGAACATATTCTGTAACTATTACAGACAGCAAAGGCTGTGCTAGCCCGGCCCCTATTTCATTTACAATTAATCCCGGTGCAGCAATTACAGGAACTGCTACTGCTACTCCAACGGGCGTTTGTTCCGGAGACCCTGTAACTGTAAACGCTGCTCTTGACCCTGCTTATACACCTGCTGCAAATGCTTACTCATTTAACAATGGTGTTAGTTTTCAAGCTGCTTCATCATTTGCCATTGCAAGTATTACAGGAGATACTGTTGTATCAGTTGTATTAAAAGATGCAACAGGATGCTTAACAAATGCGATTCCTGTTTCAATTACAACCAATAAAATCAATGCAAGCCTTTCTCAAACACAGGCTATTTCATGTTTCGGCGGAAGCAATGGTGAATTAACAGTAACTGTAACCGGAAGTTCTGCAGGCTTTACCTACTCTATAAATGGTTTTGCACCTCAATCTTCTAATGTGTTTTCTAATTTATCTAAAGGCATCTATACGGTGGTTATAGATAATGGGACTTCCTGTAAATCCAGTTACACAGCAACATTAACAGAACCTGCATTACTAACCATTGGCATTAAAAGTACAACGGATGTTAATCCTTGTATAGCACTTAACAATGGCTCTTTATCCGTTACAACAAATGGCGGCAATGGCGGCAATTCATTTACCATAAATCCTTCAGGTACTTCTCAAACAGATAGCTTATTCTCCAATTTAACTGCTGCCACATATACCATTACTGTTACAGACTCAAAAGGGTGTACAGCAAACACAAATGCAACTATTAATCAACCTGCTTCTATTTCCATTACATCTTCAATCACAGCTGTGAATTGCGTTGATCCTTTATCTGGTGCTATTGATGTAACAGTATCGGGCGGTATCGCTCCCTATACGTATTTATGGTCGGATGGCAGCACAAACCAGGATCTGATGAATATTGCTGCGGGAAGTTATAAGATTATTGTAACGGACAGCAAAAACTGTAAAGATTCATCAACAATCATCCTAAACAATGCCCCTACAATAACAGGAACAGCATCTGCATCTCCTTCTGTTGTTTGTTTTGGACAAAGTACTACAGTAACAGCAACGATAGATCCGGCATATACACCGGCAGCAAATGCTTATTCATTTGATGGAGGTCTTACTTTCCAAGCATCTTCTTCTTTCTCTATTTCAAGCATCAGCTCAGACACAGCTGTTAATGTGATTCTAAAAGATATCAATAGTTGTGTAAGCAATCCTATTGTTGTCAATATTACTACAAGCAAAATAAATGCTTCCGTTTCAATTTCTAAACCAATATCGTGCAGCGGAGGTAGTGATGGTGAATTAACTGTAAATGTTATTGGCAGCGCGGCAGGATATACTTATTCCATTAACGGAGGTGCATTCCAAACATCAAATGTATTTTCTAACTTGTCCAATGGTTCTTATGTAATTGTTATTGATGACGGCACTGCCTGTAAATCAAGTTATACAACTTCGATCACAGATCCTCTGCCAATGACCATTGCAATCAAGAATATTATTGATGTTAGCCCTTGTGCCGGTGGAAATAACGCATCTATACAAGTAACAACTACTGGTGGAAATTCTGGCAAAACATTTACCATTACACCATCCGGATCGTCTCAAACAGACAGCTTATTCAGCAACTTATTTGCAGGCAGCTATACCATCACCGTTACTGATTCGAAAGGATGTACAGCAAATACTTCTGCCACTGTTATCCAACCAAGCGGAGTAGATACATCTTTAATTATTCCGATCATTGTTGACAACGTTTGTGCCGGCAGAAACGAAGGAAGCGTTAAATTAACTAATGTAACCGGAGGCATCGGTCCATATACATACACACTTAACGGAGTAACGAATTCAACATCTTCATTCAACCTGTTATTAGCAGGAAAATATACAATGGTAATTACGGATGCGAAAGGATGTACGTATAATTATGTATTCACTATTCATGAACCATTACCGGTTTTATATGCAACCATCATCACTCCTTCTTCTTGTACAAGTGCAGATGGTAGCATAGAAATATTTAATGTTACTGGTGGCACACCTCCATACAAATACAGCATCAATGATGGCGCAACGTATGTAAACACTCTAATATTTAATAACCTTCCTTCAGGTACCTATCCGGTTCGCGTGATTGATAACAATGGTTGTTCTACAGCATATTCTGTTGTTTTACCAACTAAAACAGCTCCTGTACCATATATAAAAATTCAAGAACCAAGTTGTCACGGTAATTCTGACGGATTCATTGTCGTAGATTCAGTATCGGGCGGCGTACCATTATTCCAATATAATTTCAACGGAGTAAATGTTGGTTCAACAACTGTATACTCAAGCTTAGCAACAGGTTCATACGCGCTATCTATAACAGACCAGGCATGTTCGTATAATATTGATAGTTTTTATGTGTACAATAAGACTACAGGGAAATACGACACACTTTCTGCCTTAAAGATCAATGTGCCGGAACCAAGTGATATTTCTGCATCCTCTTTTTCAGAAAACGCAGATCGTTATGAAAATTCAGGAGTAGCTGGTATATATAACATAACCGGAGGAACTCCCGGATATAAGTGGAGTTCGGACAATGTTAGTTTTGCACCGGTTACAAGTGATACCGTATTATTGACCAACCAACACAAAGGAGCTCATACCATTTATCTTGTAGATAAAAATGGCTGTAAAGCTTCTATTGAAATTACCATTCTGGTTCAATTCTTCATTCCTAATTTGATCACGCCAAATAATGATGGAAAGAATGATCGTTTTGAAATTATGGCCTTGCCAATTGGCTGTGAATTGAAAATTGTAAATCGCTGGGGCAATCAAGTATATTTGAACAGCAATTATGATAATACCTGGAGTGCCGATGACGACAGTGATGGAGTGTATTATTATGAATTAATTCTTCCGAATGGTGATCGACATAAAGGATGGGTTGAAGTCATTCGTTAAAAATAAAACCAAGCCATAAAAGTAAAAGGGTAATTGTTGTGACAATTACCCTTTTACTTTTATGGCTTTAATCGTTACTCCCGATAGAGTCTCTATTTTCTAAATCTATATAGTAGTTAAAAAAGCCATGGTATCTACCCCATCTGCAAAATCAGTAATGGCAGGGTGTTGTGCCTGGCCCAAAGAAATGCTTTGAAACAACTCATTTTGTTTAGCACTAACAATACATTGTAACTGATCTTTATTTGCCTGAAGCAATTCTGCTAATTCCTTTTTTGATCTGTAATACGAATACGTTAATGTTGCAATGTGTGAAAAAATACTATCCGATTCTTTTAACAATAAATACCCTGAATCAAAATGATGCACCTGGTCTATTAATAAAATAGCTTTATTGTACTCGTAATTATTCATATACTTATGATGATTACGAACAGCAGAGAATTTCCCTTCCCAAGCGCTTAAGATCGTTACCGGAGAATAACCTTCCGGGAAGTACAAGTGTGACACGCTGCGACAGCCCAAACCGAAATAATTAAACACATCTTCACCAAGCTGCATCAATTCGTTCTGACTTTCTTCTCCGTTAATGACTGCAACAGACGTTCTGTTCTTCCGAATAAGATTAGGTGTATTTCTAAAATAGTATTCAAAATGTTTTGCCGAATTATCACTGCCTGTAGCAATATATGCACCCATATTTTTAAGTTGCTCTACAAAAAATATGCGTTCCTGAAATAGCGGATTAAATGTAATTAATAATGCTGCGAGCTTTTTGATAAGAACGGAATCGTCTGAACTTAACTTTGCATACAAAATATTACCCGACAATAACACACATAACATATCATGAAATCCCACCGCGGGAATATTCCCGGCCATAATTACCCCTATTTTCCTTGGCTGAAGATTTTTTTTATATGAGGTGTAAAATTTTTCAAGTGCATGAGGTTCCAATAATTCAACAATTCCTTCAAGTGCAGATTTTACATTTTCAGCTGTAAACCATGGATTATTTGCCTCAGCACGGTATATCCACTCATTTAATTCTTCCGGATCAATCTTTCGCAGATAATCGTGTAATTGAACAAAGGGCTGTAAATCTGTATGTAAACCTTTCATGAAGAATCTTTGTTGGTGGATTATTGATGTATTAAGTGCAAATATAATTTGAACCTAAGGATTTTGTATCTAATTTTGTAAACCAATTATATAGAATAAAGAAATATGGCAATAATGATAACCGACGAATGCATTAATTGTGGTGCATGCGAACCTGAATGTCCGAATACAGCAATATACGAAGGCGGAGTTGAATGGAACTATGCCGGAGGAACTAGTTTGACAGAAATTCAAATGGAAGACGGCTCATCTGTAGATGCTAAAGATCCTATGGAACCTGTATCTAATGAGTTTTACTACATTGTTGCAAATAAATGTACTGAATGTACTGGTTTTCATGAAGAACCTCAGTGCGCAGCCGTTTGTCCGGTTGATTGTTGTGTAGACGATCCCGATAATGTTGAAACCACGGAAGAATTAGCAGCTAAGAAAGCTTGGCTTCACGGCGAATAAGCTCATTATCAACAAATAAAAAAAGGCGGCTATAAGTCGCCTTTTTTATTTTAAAAGGTATTGCTATTTTAGGAGAAGAATTGAGATAATTTAAAAAACCACCATGAAAACAGTAGACAGTTTTAACTTTTCAGGTAAAAAAGCCCTGATCCGCGTTGACTTTAACGTACCTCTTAACAAAAGTTTTGAAATTACAGACGATACAAGATTAAAAGCAGTATTACCTACTGTATCTAAAGTATTAAAAGATGGTGGTTCAGCAATATTGATGTCGCACTTAGGCAGACCTAAAGGCGGACCGGAAGAAAAATACTCTTTGAAACATATTCTCCCTTATTTAAATAAAATGTTCGGTCAGGAAGTATTATTTGCTGCTGACTGCATTGGTGATGATGCAAAAGCTAAAGCTGCAGCATTAAAGCCAGGTCAGGTTTTACTACTTGAAAATTTACGTTTCTATCCGGAAGAAGAAAAAGGTGATGTTGAATTCGCTAAAAAACTTTCTGTATTGGGAGATGTTTGGGTGAATGATGCATTTGGTACAGCACACAGAGCACACGCTTCTACAGCAGTAATCGGTCAGTTTTTCAAAGACAAAGTTTGTGGTTATGTAATGCAGGCTGAACTTGACAATGCGAATAAATTATTAACAAGTGGTGTTAAACCAAGAACAGCTGTAATGGGTGGTTCTAAAATTTCTGATAAGATCATGGTTATTGAAAACTTATTGGATAAAGTAGATAACCTGATCATTGGAGGTGGTATGTCTTATACATTCACCAAAGCACTTGGCGGAAAAATTGGTAAATCAATCAACGAACCGGATAAACTAGATCTTGCACTTTCTTTAATGGAAAAGGCAAAAGCTAAAGGTGTTAAATTATATTTCCCGGTTGATAATGTGATTGCAGATAATTTCAGCAACGATGCAAACAGACAAACTGTTGCTACAGGTGAAATTCCTGATGGTTGGGAAGGTTTAGACATCGGACCTGAAACTGTTAAATTATTCAGTGAAGTTGTAATCAGTTCTAAAACTGTTTTATGGAACGGACCGATGGGTGTATTTGAATTCCCGAACTTTGCTACAGGTACTATTGCTATTGCCAAAGCAGTTAAAGAAGCTACGAAGAATGGTGCATTCTCTTTAATTGGTGGTGGCGATTCTGCTGCTGCAATCAACAACCTTGGCTTCGGTAACGATGTTTCTTATGTTTCAACTGGTGGCGGTGCATTACTTGAATACTTCGAAGGTAAGGTACTTCCTGGTGTTGCAGCGTTGGACTAGTTGCCAGACAAAAAGTATAGAGTAAGAAGTACATAGTACCAAGTACTTGAAAAATGAAAAGGGATTTAGATATGTATCTAAATCCCTTTTTTTGTAATTATTATTTAAGGATGTTTAATCGTACGTATTAATTTCTACTGAATGTTTCATACGCACGTTCTTCTTTTTGTACTTAGTACTAAGTACTCCATACTTTGTACTCTTATCTAGTATCTAAAAGCTCACATCTCGCAACTAGTTACTTGCATCATCAATATGAAACTTGTGTACCAGACGGTGTAACGTAGGTGCAATGAATACGCCTATGGAACTTAAGAAAGCAATACCGCTGTAGATAGAATAGAACGAAGCGAAAAGCTTTGAGCTGTCATTTTTAAGAATATCTACCGGCCCCATACCACCTAAGATCATACTGGCATTCAATAAGGAATCGATTAAAGGCAAGCCTGCAAAATAGAAATACCCCCAGACACCTATTGCCAATGAAAAAGACAAAAATGAAGCCGCAATCAAAAAAGCAATTACACTTCTACGGATATAAATATGCGTGGGAGCTAATTTATTCTTATATTTTTTATCGTCGAACATACTCATACAAATGATTGTTTGATATTATTTTTAATTCCTTCCAGTAATGTGATACGTGCCTGTTTACTGGCCCAGGCTATATGAGGTGTTAATAATAACCTACCCTCTTCTTTCAGTTTTAATAAGGGTGAATCAGATGGCAAGGGTTCCTGTTGAAATACATCCAGAGCAGCGGCTTTCAATTTGTTTTCTTTTAGTGCTCTCACTAAGTCTTCTTCTGCTACAATACCACCTCGCCCAACATTAATAAGAACAGCCGTAGATTTCATTTTTATCAATTGTTCATATTGAATAAGGTTTGCTGTCTGCGGATTAAAAGGAGCATGAATACTGATAATGTCGGATGTTTTCAAAAGTTCTTCTAAAGATACCGCTTTATAGCCCGCATCCGTATTTTTTCCGCTGGTAGAATAATATTGTATCTGCATTTGAAATGCGGTTGCAATGCGTGCTACTGCCTTACCGATATCTCCCATACCGACAATACCAATGGTCTTCCCAGACATTTCTTCCAGTCCCGGACCAATATGTGTGAACAGATTCTGAGCACTGTATTTGCCGTCTTTCACATACTGATCGTAATAAGAAACCCGATTAAATAATTCAATAATAAAACCAAATGTTAGTTGAGCGACACTATTGGTCGAATAGCCTTTTACATTTTTCACCGGAATATTTAAGGCTGCGGCTTTCTCCAGATCAATATTATTAGTACCTGTTGCTGCTACACAAATCAATTTCAGCTTAGGCAGCTGCGTCATTAGTGCAGCATCTATCTTTACTTTATTCGTGATAATAATATCTGCCGGCAAACAGCGTTTCAGGCGCTGCTCTGGTGATGTTTCTGCATACATGGTACAATTACCCACTTCCTGCAAGCTTTGCAGTTCGGGCATATCCCCCATCGTTAATGCATCTAAGAAAACAATGTTCATAATAAGTTCTACGAATTAACTTTTAAGTTATAAGAGAAAAAAAGCATTTACTTGCGTCAGCTACTGCTTACTTCTTCGTCCAGAAATACCTGCCCGTATCATCGATCTTTACTTTCGCTGTATCCATCAATGTGCGAATAATCTGCAACACAATATTTTTATCGAGTCCAACAAATTCCTTCTCCAACTCTTCTATAGCAATATTTTTTGATTGCAATGTTTGCTGCACCACCATTGCTGCATGGTCGTAATATTCTTTGTTCCGTGCATTACGAATGCAGCGATCACAGATGCCGCAAGGTTTGGCATTATATTCACCAAAGTATTGCAGTACATATTGCGAACGGCATTCTTCAGTATGCAGAAAGCCAATCATATTTTCTGCACTCTCCTGATCATGATCCTTCCGGTCTTCCAGCCATTGCAGATCAAGCTGCAGCTTTGGTGCATCTTGTCTTGGCAGCAAAAATGTCAACTGCGGTACATCACTGGCATCAATAAAATCAATAATACCTTGCTGTGCCAGAAATTTTATACTGCTCACTATTTCAGACTGTGGTGTTAATGTAGCTTTCGCTAATGCTGAAAAAGAAAATTCCTTATAGGTGTTGTATACTTCACCTCCAAACATACGCAGCAATTGTTTAATAAACTCATCGTACTTAGGAAGCTTCAGCCGTGCATTATACAATTGATCGTGATCTACAATTACCCGCAGCTTGGGTGCATTATAAAAGGCTTCGCTTAATTGTATGATACCATGCTGTTCCATACGTTTGAGCGAATAAAACACTTCCAGCTTCTGATGATTGTACTTCTTACAGAATTCATCCAGATCAAACGGATAGCTTTCCATATATCCGCTGCCTACGGCAAGCTGATAGTAATTAGCCAGCGATTGATACATCTTACGAATTACATCCGGAGCAGGATGAGCAATAGGAATCTTTGCAAGTAATTCTTCTTCATCTTTTTTCGTATGCAATAATACTGCAAAAGATTTATTGCCATCACGCCCTGCCCTGCCTGCTTCCTGAAAATATCCTTCAAGCGAATCGGGCAGATCCATGTGTACCACTAAACGCACATCGGATTTGTCCACTCCCATACCAAAGGCATTGGTTGCAACCATAACCCTCACTTTATTTTTCATGAACGCATCCTGCCGAACACTTCGTTCTTTATGATCTAAGCCCCCGTGATAGAATTCTGCAGCTATTTTCTGCTTATTCAAAAATTCTGCAATACGCACCACACGTGCACGGGTATTGGCATATACAATGGCTACGCCCGGTATTTTTTGAAGCATAGAAACCAATCGTTTCTCTTTACTTTCTTCGTACAAACACGAATACGATAAATTGCTGCGTGAAAAACTTTGTGTAAACAACTGCGGATCCTGCAGTGCCAATTGATCCATGATATCATTCAATACCATTTCATTGGCGGTAGCAGTAAGCGCTATCATGGGTACGTCAGGCAGTAAGGTGCGAATAGATACAATCTCCCGATACGCAGGCCTGAAATCATGTCCCCACTCCGAAATGCAATGTGCTTCATCAATGGCAATCGCTGTGATATTCATTTTTTGCACACGTTCTTTAAACAAATCCGATTTCAACCGTTCGGGAGAAACATATAAAAGCTTTATAGAACCGTAAATGCAATTATCAAGCGCAATGTCTATCTCTGATTTGCGCATGCCTGAATGGATGGATATGGCTAAAATACCGCGATTACGAAGCTGTTCTACCTGATCTTTCATTAACGCAATCAGCGGACTGATTACCAGTACCAGTCCGTCTTTTGCTAATGCCGGAACCTGATAGCAAATGGATTTACCACCACCTGTAGGTAATAAAGCTACCGTATCATTTCCATCTAAAATAGAATTGATAATATCTTCCTGAAGCGGACGGAAGGCTGAATGCCCCCAATAGGTTTTGAGAATTTCATGGATAGAAGCACTCATCACCTGTATGTGTTAAATGATCGAACCGTCTTGCATAACGACTTTTCGGTCCGACAAATCAGCCAGTTTTTCATTGTGTGTTACAATCACAAAAGTCTGATTATAGGTTTTCCGTAAATCAAAAAATAACTGATGCAGCTCTTCTGCATTATGTGTATCTAAATTACCGCTTGGCTCATCTGCAAATACAATCAGCGGTTCGTTGATTAAAGAACGGGCCACTGCTACGCGTTGCTGTTCACCACCCGACAGCTGGTTTGGATAATGTGAAAAACGATGTGATAATCCTAAAAAGGACAATAATTCTTTGGCATGAGTTTCTGCTTCTTTCATGTTTCGCTTACCGATCATTGCAGGCAGCAATACATTTTCTACCGCTGTAAATTCAGGAAGTAAATTATGAAACTGGAAAATAAAACCAATATGTTGATTTCTGAATGCAGAAAGTGTCCTGTCATTCATCGATGATATTTCCTGATCGTTAATCGTTACCCAGCCTGTATCCGGCTTATCCAGACTACCTAAAATATGTAATAATGTACTTTTACCTGCACCGGACGCCCCTACAATAGAAACAACTTCTCCTTTTTGAACCGAAAAATCAATTCCTTTTAATACATCCACGTTTCCGTATCTTTTGTGAATGTCTCCTGCCCGCAGAATTTCTTGCATAATGGTATTCATTGAATAGTTAAAGATAGGAAAAATTAAAGGATGTAGGAAGATTTTTATACATACCCAAAATGGAAATATCTATTTGTAAAACCGATCCTCGTTCCACTTTAAAGGGTTGTTATTGATATACTCTGCAATCCGTTCATAGGACATTTCATCACGGATAATGTGTCCGTAATAATTACGTTGCCAAACAACATCAATCGAATGATTCAACAACCGAATCTGTCTGGTAACGGACGATTTGTACCCACGCACAATTGCCCCGATATTGTTCGACGGCGACCGTAGGGGCGAATTGCATTCGCCCTTTTCGTAACCGGGCGAATGCAATTCGCCCCCATGGATGATGACGATTCCGTGTATGTGATTGGGCATAACAACAAATGCGTCCAATTCAATGTTGGATCGGATGTTGGGCGTTTGCATCCATGCGTCAAATGCAATTTTTCCGGCATCATTTAAAATCATTTTCCCATTAAAAATATGTCCGAATAAACATGCTCTGTTTGTGGTACATATTGTAATAAAATAGGCGCCTGCCTGTGAATAGTTATACCCTTTCAAACGGATTGATCTCCGGTGATAGATTTGCGGATTGTAATTCATTTTGTAAAAATTTAGCTGATTGAAAAACCGAAATTACTCAATTATTGAATTAACAAGAGCAATTTGCCATCAGAGGCCTCTGAAATTATACGCCAATTCGTTCTAAATCCGGCATAATACCTCAAAAACAGTATTTTAGAGATATTGCAATTGAAGGGGCCAAGTCTTTTCCCACAAGATGTATTTAATTGCGCACGGGATTTGAATTTAAGGGCTAAAACGAGTAGATTCGTGTGATTGACCCTTAAATCAATTAAAATAACGTAAACCATTTTATATCTCATTGCAATATGAATATTCACGAGTATCAAGCGAAGGAAATTCTTAAGAAATACAACGTTAAGATCGGAGAAGGTATTTATGCCGATTCGCCTGAGTCTGCAGTTGAAGCTGCTAAAAAATTAAAGGAACAAACTGGTACGGATATCTTCGTTGTGAAAGCGCAGATTCATGCAGGTGGTCGTGGTAAAGGTAAATTTGTTGGTACAGAACACCGTGGCGTTATGATTGCTAAGTCTTACGACGAAGTAAAAGAAAAAGCTAAGCAGATGTTGGGTAACACACTTGTTACGATCCAGACCGGACCGTCAGGTAAATTGGTTAGCCGTTTGCTTGTTGCTGCCGATGTATATCAAAAAGGTGCTTCTGAACCGAAAGAATTATACTTATCTATGTTACTTGACCGTGGCACAGGTATGGATGTAATCATCGCCTCTACTGAAGGCGGTATGGACATTGAAGAGGTTGCACACAGCACTCCTCATTTAATCACAAAAGAATTTGTTGATCCTGCAGTTGGTCTGCAAGGCTTCCAGGCGCGTAAAATCGCTTTCGGATTGGGTCTTTCAGGTACTGCTTTCAAAGAAATGGTTACGTTTGTAACACGTTTATATACTGCATACAAAGCGTCTGATGCAGCCATGATCGAAATCAACCCGGTGTTAAAAACATCTAAAGATGAAATCTTAGCTGTTGATGCTAAAATCTCTATTGATGATAACGCCTTGTATCGTCACCCGGACCTAGCGGCTTACCGCGATGTTACAGAAGAAGATCCATTGGAAGTTGAAGCAGGCGAAAGCAATCTGAACTATGTAAAACTTGACGGTAACGTAGGTTGTATGGTAAACGGTGCAGGTCTTGCAATGGCTACTATGGACGTTATTAAATTAGCCGGTGGTGAACCTGCTAACTTCCTTGATGTTGGAGGCGGAGCAAATGCGAAGACTGTTGAAGCAGGCTTCCGTATTATCTTAAAAGATCCAAATGTTAAAGCTATTCTTATCAATGTATTCGGTGGTATCGTTCGTTGCGACCGTGTTGCAAATGGTGTAGTTGAAGCATACAAAAATATTGGCAACATCAGCATTCCGATCATTGTTCGTCTACAAGGAACAAATGCAGAAGAAGGTGCTAAAATCATCAACGAATCTGGCTTAAAAGTTCGTTCTGCAGTTATCTTAAAAGATGCTGCTAAACTGGTTACTGAAGCGTTAGCTTAGTCTGTTCGTTCCCTTATTAAAAGCCTCTGTAGTTTTGACTGCGGAGGCTTTTTTATTGCTTAAGACAGAACGCTGAATGTATAATGCTTATAGTTTCTACCCTTTGGTTTTAAGCTTTTCGCATTAAGCATTTTTTCGTACTTTAATGCTTCAACCACAAACACAAATTAAAATGAAGGTAGGCGACCATGTTCATATAGACGGCTACGAAGGTGTAGGCGAAATCATTGCAATCAAAGGCACAAATGCTGAGGTAGCAATGGGGATTTTAAAAATGAAAGTAAAGCTGGAACAATTAAGTCCGGCGGATGACGATGAATGGGAAGAAGATGAAGTGGAAGAAACATCATACGAAAGTGTAGATACCAAAGCAAAGATGCAGAGCTTCCAGTTTGAGCTGGATGTACGCGGTAAGATGCGTGATGAACTGATCCCGTTATTAACCACCTGGGTTGATGATGCTATATTAATCGGTGCAAATAAAGCGAAGATCATTCACGGCCGGGGCAATGGTGTATTAAGAGAAACAGTTCGCTCTTTCCTGAAAAAATATAAAGAAGTACAAAAACTGGAAAATGAAGAAGGCGGCTGGGGCGATGGCGTTACAATGGTGACGTTTGTGAATTAGTTGTCAGCTACTAATTTCCAGTACTAAATCTTTAAAATATCAAGTTGACAGTGTAGAGTGTAAAGTGTAATTGTTTACTTAATAATAACGATTACCTTTATTCGGGAAGTTATTAATGAAAAATGTCTAAAGAAAGTAAGGAATACACTTTAAACTCTACACTTTACACCCTTTCTTAAAAAAGGGCTTGCGTCCCCGCATTTAATACCCTAGATTTGCAAACCAATTTTGCATCCGTAGTATAATGGATAGTATTTCAGATTCCGATTCTGACGATATGGGTTCGACTCCCGTCGGGTGCACAGAATAAAACCGGCCTCTTACAGAGCCGGTTTTTATTTTTAACACACTATTTCTCCATCTCTTCCAACTTTCGGATACTTGCATAGCATCTATACAAAAGTGCAAAACCAAACACTCCGAAAGAACAATCAATCACTCTCCAGTAAAACGGAATACCCCGAATCGGGCCGGCAATAAGTGCCAACGGGAAAACCATACAACAGGCAATCATACCGAATTGTATCACCCAGATATTCCGAACCGGATCTTTTAACGGCCCTATAAATGCTACTGCAATAACCAGGTGTGCAAAAGCCAGCCAATCGGTACCATAACTGATAAACGGATAAATATCATTGGTTACTTTAACACCTTCATAAACGTTAATCAACCAGCCTCTCGTAAAAAAAGGTAACATATCTTTATGCGCCACGGCTATCTCAAGCTGTGTCTCTATCGGGAATGCCGTAATGCCACTAAAAACAAGACCCACAATAAACAATGAAATTAAAATACGGATTCTGCGTTCGAGTTGCTCTTTAGTATTCATATATAATTCAAGGATAAGATTGTTAACCAAAGTTAAACGTATAACCGATAGTTTACTTATAAAATCACACATTTCACATTTGGGTAGTTCTAATCTTGTATTAAGAATAAAATTTTACCTGCTTCAGATATTTTCCTCTTTTAGGATTGAATGCAATTCAGTACATTGAAGAATTGTTTTTCACTTTTTAATTCAGCTTTATTATGGATCAACTTCTGCCGGAAGAATATTCGTTGGGTAAAGAATGTATTTTACCAAATGAAGATAAATATATTGAAAAAATCATCGATGTGTTTAAGCATACACTGCCCGGCTATTATCCGCAAGGTCAGGTAAAACGCATGTTTCACCCCAAAATACATGGCCTTGTAAAAGCAACGTTCCTTGTACGACATGATCTTGAAAGCACGTATCAAACAAATTTGTTTCAACCGGGTGCAGTTTATCCTTGCTGGATTCGCTTTTCAAATGCAAAAAAGAAACCTTCACCGGATATAAAAAAAGACATGCGCGGCATGGCAATCAAGCTGGTTGGTGTACCCGGAAAGAAAGTATTAGAACACAACCAAGATGCGCTAACACATGACTTTTTATTAGTTACTACAAAGACTTTGCAAACACGATCGGTCAGAGACTTTCAGAAATCGTTATCAGCGCTTATGGGCGGAGGTTTAAAACTTATCTGGTATGCCCTCACCCACCCGATGGTTATTATACGTTCCATCAAACAAATATCGAAATGCAGTAATCTGCTCGAAACATCTTTCTTCAGCACTACTCCGTATCGCTTCGGAACAGATCAACATCTTGCCGTTAAATACGCTGTTGTTCCTTCCCATAAGCAACAAAGCCCAATGCCTGAAAAACCAACTGCAGATTTTTTAAAAGATCGGCTTATCAATGATCTTGCAAACAATGAATTTCATTTTGATTTTATGGTACAGTTTCAGAAAGAGCCTGTACAGATGCCTATTGAGGACCCCACGATAGAATGGACTTCCCCATTCATTAAAGTAGCTACTATACAAATTCCGAAACAGGTTTTCAGTTCTGCCGAGCAGGAGGCTTACGGACAAAATCTTTCCTTTACGCCTTGGCACTGCATACAAGAACATCAGCCTTTAGGCGGCGTAAACAGGGCACGTAAGGCTGTATATATTGCCTTGTCGGCTTTCAGGCACGAACTGAATGGAAAACAAGAAAGTGAGCCCACTGCCATGGAATCATTTACTTAATTCAGCATATTTTATTTTATCGTTTTTTTCACATTAAAATCAGCTTACTCATGAAAAACAATGAAACCTATATCGGTCAGGGCGGTATAACGGTTATTACAGAAATCAACCCTTCGATGGATATACAGGAATTATACACCCTGCTAAATCATATCGGCGACAACATCAACACCACACCTGTAATTGATTTTGCAGGTATGAATGGATTACATTTCTGCCGCTGGTTTATTATCGAAGGCTTAACAGATGTATCGGGACACAAATTCCCCAACAGCCTCGTGTATGCCGCTTATTACGACGGTACAGAAGAAGAACATTTAACCGAACTGCTGGATAAGTGTATGAGCAGTATCAATCTTATTTATGGCTATTGCACAGGATTTCCAACAGGTACATCTGCCAGCAAAAAAAATATCATTCATTATTTCAAAAAACACATCAGCAAAAATCAGCTCTTGTGGCCGGCATACAGAGGCGGTACAGTAGAACAGATACTGGGCGAACAAAAAGTACGTGATTCTATTCAAACTTATCTGAATCAACAGGCTGCTGCAGGAAAACTTTCAGCTGCAACGCCGGAACAATTAAAAGCAGGTATTGTGAATTACATTCAGGCTGATCCTGATTTGAACTGGGCATTGAAACAACGGGCTAACCCTGCATTTGGCTGGAAGTTTAAATACTATTTCAAACTCGCAACAAAATTATTACTTATAGTACTTTTGCTTCCTGTCATTATTGTATTCTTCATACCTATATGGTGGTTATTACTTTCCAGGGTATTTGAAAAACGCGACGATAAAAAACGCCAGCAGATTGTGCGCACCAAAACGATCACCGACCTGCTCGAAAAAGAAGACCGTGTATTTATGAACCAGCTTACCATATACGGATCCATCAATAAGCCTTACTGGTATAGACTCACAACACTTAAGATAGGCCTGTGGATATTCTCTCTCAACGGAACCTATCGTTCAAACAAAGGCAAACTCAGCGGTATTGAAACCATTCACTTTGCCAACTGGAGTTTATTTAATAAAGGCAAGAATGTAATGTTCCTGAGTAATTATGATGGAGCCTGGCAAGTATACTTAAGTGAGTTTATTGACCGCTCTGCAATGGCCATGAATCTTACGTTTGGCACCACAGCAAATTATCCGAAGACAAAACATTTAGTTTGGGAAGGTGCCTTCGATGAACAGGCATTTAAAACAGTGGTACGTAACAATCAATATCCTTCTCAGGTTTTTTACAGTACGTACCCATACATTACAATGAAAAATATTCTAAACAATTCTAAAATCCGAAAAGGCCTGGACGGAAGTTCCGAAGAATCTGTTACTGACTGGCTAAAAAGACTTTAAAATAAATGCTTACCACTATGAACGAATCTGTAGAATTAAATGATGTGCAAGGCATCATCATCAAAGGATATGATAAGTTGAAGGCAGCCAGATTTTTGCTGCTTGAAATACACGATGCTGCTCAGACAAAAAAATGGATTGCAGAACAGCTTCCTGAAATTACTAAAGCAAGTACCTCTACAAAAACATTCGATACTGCCATACACATCGCTTTTACCTATAGCGGGGTAGCAGCTCTGGAAGTAGCTCCGGAAGCATTGAAAACATTTCCGCCTGAATTTATTGAAGGCATGGTAACAGAGCACCGCAGCCGCATGCTGGGCGATCAGGATGATAGTGCACCGGATAAATGGAACTGGGGCGGAACAGAAAAAGATTTTTATTCGATACATGTATTGCTGATGTTGTATGCCGTTGATAGCAATATGCTGCAAACGCTTTATGCGGAACAAAAAACAAAACTTGATGCAGCTGGCTTGAAAATATTATACCAATTAGATACCAATAAACTGCCGAATGAAAAAGAACATTTTGGTTTTCGGGATGGCATTGCACAACCTGTAGTACGTGGTACAAATCAAACGAGCGACAGCGATGCCAACATGATCAATCCGGGAGAGTTTCTTTTCGGATATCAGAATGAATACGAAAAATACATGTTCAGTCCTACAGTAGCACCGGAACATGATCCTTCCAATATTCTTCAGGCAGACAAAAACAATGGTGCACTAAAAGACCTCGGAAGAAACGGCAGCATGCTAGTGTTCCGTCAACTGGAACAAAATGTAAAAGCATTCTGGAACATGGTTGATGCTGCTGCAAAAGAAAAAACAGCGCAGAATGACCCGACAACCGCTGAATACCTTGCATCTAAAATGCTGGGCCGTTGGCCAAACGGTTCTCCATTAACAAAGTGTCCGGTACATCCGGATCCATCAAAAGAGACGTTCGATAATTTTGGTTATGCAAAAGACGATTATGATGGCATGAAATGTCCGATTGGTGCGCATATCCGAAGAGCAAACCCAAGAGATAATTTTCTTCGCGACAGCACAGGAGATAAAGATAAGGATATTGCAAAGTCCATGATGTTCATGAAACGCTTCCGCATCATTCGCAGAGGACGGGCATACGGGCCGCCATTGGTAGCCTCTATGGAACCGAAAGATATTATTCAGGCATCTGAAGACAATCAGGAAAGAGGTTTATATTTCTTATGTTTTAATTCAAATATTGGCCGCCAATTTGAACTGATTCAGCAGACATGGATCAATAATCCCAAATTTGCTGGCTTGTACGAAGATCCGGATCCGATGATCGGTAATCCTGGTATTATGGGCGAAGGTGCAACAACAACCTTTACAGAACAGGCTATACCGGTTCGTAAACAGATCAAAGGCATTACACGGTTTGTGAACGTTAAAGGCGGTGCTTATTTCTTTATGCCGGGCATCAATGCATTAAAGTATCTGAGTTCGATTTAAATATCTTTCCATTAAAAACCCGAACCCCGCCAGTATGTCTGAACATCTGACGGGGTTCTATTATTAAACCAAAATATATCATTTCATTTTAACTTCTGTAGATTGTTTTTCCAGATCAAACAACTCCTTTAATACATCGGCAAGACTTTCAGAATCTCCTCTTCTACAAGCCGCCTTCAGCTGAAGTACGGGCAGCCTAACAATTTTCTGCATAATGCTTTTAGTAATCATTTCAACCTTTTCAAATTGATCCTGATCGAGATGTTTCAAATACCTTTCCATCTCCCGCTGGCGAATGTCTTCTAACGCATTTTTAAATTTATTAATTATTGGAGAAACAGTCATTTCATTGCTCCAATCATTAAATTCCAGTATCGATTCTTCAATAATCTTCTTTACCATAGGAATAGCCTGCATTCTTTTTTCAAGGGCAGCTGTTGTTTTATTACGGATATGATCAATATTATAAACAATCGCCCCGGGTATATCATCAACTGCATATTCTACACTTCTTGGCACCGAAATATCAATAAAATATTTATGAGAAAGGAAAGACAAGGCTTGCACCCCTTTCTCTGTTATCACAGGTTCGTCTTTTGACAAAGCACCTATAATTACATCAGCGTCTTGAATAGCTTCCCATATATTTTCAAACTCAACTATATTAAATCCGAAACAAGCAGCCAGTGTTTCCGATTGATAAATTGTCCGGTTAGATACTGTTACATGTTTAAAAGATGTTTTCGATAGATGTTTACACACATCGGTTCCCATTTCTCCAAGGCCAATAACTAATACTTTCGGATCGGGAAAACCGGCACAAAGACTTTCTGCAAGTTCAACCGTGGCATACGATATAGAGGCAGCACCATCTCTGAAGGGTGTTGTTTGTACCACCTTTTTATTTGTAAAGAAAATGGTGTGTAATAATCTATGCAGAAACGGTCCTGCCATTAACAGATCTGCCGACCATTGATATGCTTGTTTTACCTGAGTGATAATCTGACTGTCGCCTATCACTTGAGAAGACAATCCCATACTGACATTAAAAAGATATTCAATTGCTTTTGTATGGTCGCTAATAATTTCAAAGTAAGAAAAATAAGATTCGATAGGCGTTATGCGTTTCTCTACACCAATTAAGGAAATAATTTCCTTGCTGCAATCTTTATCAGAAATGTAGTATACTTCTGTACGATTGCATGTAGACAGAATAAGCAGCTCCGACACATTTGTAAATTCTTTAATAGCAGTCATTAATCTTTTACAAGAGAACTCATTCAGTGATATTAATTCTCTTACGGATACCGGAGCACGTAAATGAGATAATGAAACGACTTTAAAATTTGCAATCATAATCAATAGTTTCTGGTAAGATTAAAAAGCTTTATTGATCATATCTACGTACGAAATTATTTCATCGGATTTGAGTTTGTAAAATAATTTATCCATGTGCACGTATGATTCTTTCAAACTACCTTATTTAATAATACCCGGAAAGTCTTATTCAAGATCACTTCTATCTTAAATCAATTACAAAACAGTATTAATAAGCTACTTAAAAATAATTTCATGTTCCATAAATCCAAAAGAACAACTTAGTTCGTAGATCTTGAAAATACTTCAAAATGAGTATTTCTATAGATAATTAAAACTACGTACGATTATGAAAAAAAGAACGATTATAAGAATCATTATCGGTTTTTGCGCTCTTATACTTTTATCCGTTGGCGTTTTAGCCGGACATATTTATTCTGTTACTAAAAAAAATACAGCAGAAAATATAAATCAACGACAACTAAGCAGAATCGATTTCAAAGAACCGATAGACTCCACAGAAGCGGCTAAAATAAGAAGTTTTGTAGCGGGTTTAGATGGTGTAGATGGAACGCATTTTAATATTCCTGATGGAATTTTTATTTACACATATAAGGTTAATACACAAAATTCTTTGGACGTATATCAAAAAGTAATGAGCCTCGGAAATTATAAGGCAGAGCAATTCATTGTGCGTGCAGAAGATATAAAATCGAAAGGCGGCTGTCCGATGAAAATGAATGACCATTCGTTCATGTCTTACTTATCTGTATACGTTTCAAAACTTTTTTAATCAAAAATTACAAAAACAACTAAAACAATTTCATTATGAAAAAGCGCATTATTTTATTGGGTGTATGTGTTGCAGCCATGACTATGACCATTTCTTCTTGTAAGAAAAAACACGACGATACAACTACACCAACGCCAACACCAACGCTATACGAACGTGTGGGCGGAACAACAATGGTAGCAGACCCTACAAACAAACCACAGATGATTGAACAGGGCCGTTTAACCTTACGTTCGGTAGTAGATAGCTCGATCAACGTTATTGCAGCAGATCCTCAGCTGCAACCTTATTTCACAACATTGTTTGCAGAGCTTCAATCCAATCCTTCCAATACTACAGGCCTGACTGCATTAAGCAAGAATCTTACTGACTTCATGTGCTATGCAACCGGATCAGCCAATTATCACTATACCGGTTTGTCTATGTCTGATGCACACAATCCTGCTAAAAACAGCCGTATCAGCATGAAAGTAGATTCAGCAGATTTCAATCAATTTGTAAATGATGTTGGTACCGGTCTTGCTAAAAATGGTGTAACTTCTGCCAACAACAAGCAATTAGTTACTGATCTTGTTGCACTTTTGTATACAACAGAAGGATCTATTGTTCAAAAATAACTTAATTGTTAGCAATAATAAAAGCGAGAACAGATATCTGTTCTCGCTTTTTATTTGTATCAAACAGGTAAAAAGTCTTATAGCAATTCGCGCAAGTGTTTCTTATTCGATTCTATTGTTTTCCATATCTCATCCATCCTGCCGCTTAACATCAGCTTACCCATAGATGTAGCCATTCCTTTCATTTGTTCAAAAGTAATTTTAGGGGGCATTGCCAATGCATTAGGATCAGTAATAATATTGACCAATACAGGTCCTTCGTAAGCAAAGACATTTGCCAGTACTTCATTGACTTTCGCAGGATCTGTTACAGTATAGGCAAGCATACCCATTGCTTCTGCAATTTTAGAAAAATCAGGATTCACCATATCCGTCTGCCAGTCGGGTAAGCCGGCTACTTCCATTTCTAATTTTACCATGCCAAGGCTGTGGTTATTAAAAACAATAAGTTTAACCGGTAGTTTGTATTGTACGATTGTCATAATATCGCCCAGCATCATAGATATACCACCATCGCCACACATAGCAACTACCTGCCTATCGGGGCAAGCCAGCGCAGCACCTATCGCCTGCGGCATAGCATTTGCCATAGAACCATGATTGAATGAACCAAGCAAGGTTCGTTTTCCTGTAGCATTCAAATAGCGTGCTGCCCAAACACACGTCATACCTGTATCAACCGTAAAAACAGCATTACTATCTGCAAGTGCGTCAATGCGAGAAGCCACATATTCCGGATGAATTAAGTTCTCTTTACCCGGATCATCAACATAGCTCTTCAAATGATCTTTTACTTCTGTATACAATTTCAGTTGTTTCTTTAAGAAGGAATCGTCGTTGTGTTGTGGAATCAGCGGCAGCAAAACCTTCAGTGTATCTTTAATATTTCCGCACAAACCCATTTCAAGTTTTGCTCTTCTACCTAACTTTTCAGGTGCTGTATCAATCTGAATAATTTTATTTTTCACCGGCATAAAATCCGAATATGGAAAGTCTGTACCCAACAGCAGTAGCAATTCAGATTCGTGCATGCTTTCAAATGCAGAAGGAAGACCAAGCAAGCCCGTCATACCTATTTCATTGGGATTATCATACTGCATACCCATTTTCCCTTTGAAGGAATATCCAACAGGTGCGTGCAATAATTTTGATAAGGCAACAACTTCGTCGTGTGCTTCAGCAGCACCTGTTCCGCAAAAAATCGTAATCTTTGAATATGTGTTCAAATGCATTGCCAGAATATTCAGCTCTGCATCTGATGGTCTAATAACCGGATTTGCAATATATACCTGCATAGATGTAGGACTTTGTACCGCATCCATGTTCGTAAGATCTCCGGGTAAGCCAATCACGGCAACGCCCTTTTTATGTATTGCATGTTGAATCGTTGCCTGAAACATCCGCGGAAATTGCAGTGGTGTAACTGCCACTTGATTGTAACAACTGCAATCGTCGAACAGTTTAATGGTATTGGTTTCCTGAAAAGAATCTGTACCAAATTCTGTTGAATGGCACATCGAAGCAATTGCAATAACAGAGGCCTCTGATTTGTGTGCGTCATATAAGCCATTAATCAAATGTACGTGACCTGGGCCGCTGCTTCCTGCACAACAAGCCAATCCATTCAGCTGAGCTTCAGCACCTGCAGCAAAAGCACCCGTTTCCTCATTACGCACATGTATCCATTGAATACTTCCGTTTCTGCGCACAGCGTCGTTAACAAAATTAAGGCTGTCGCCTGTTACAGCATATATTCTCTTTATGCCTGCCTGCTCAAGCATGCTTACAAGCTGATCCGAGACTGTTTTTGAACTCATAGTATATAGTTAAAAGAAATAAAGAAATGAGAAATTAAAGTAGTGTAGAATCGTTCGAAGAATTTTCCGGTAGTTTAATATATGCTGCTTTTAAAACCGACATATCCTCTGCAAACTCATACAAACGCGGAGCACCTGTAGCAAGGTCTACATGCGCAATATCATCCGGACTTATATGTTCCAGATACATCATCAGGGCGCGTAAACTGTTGCCGTGAGCAACAATTAAGATATTCTGTCCAGCCTTCAGCTTCGGTTCAATTTCCTTTTGATAATACGGAATTACACGTTGATAGGTATTTTCTAAACTCTCGCCGCCAGGAGGAACTTCAGTAAAACTCCTGCGCCACAAAATGAGTTGCTGTGCACCATACTTCTCTCCTACTTCTGCTTTATTCAATCCCTGAAGATTCCCATAATTGCGTTCGTTTAATGCCTGATCTTTATAGACAGGCATGGTAACATTCATCTCATGGAGCATTATATTCAAGGTATGAATAGCTCTTTTCAATACGGAAGTATATGCAGCATCAAAATGATATGCCCGCAATACAATTCCGGCATGTTCTGCTTCATGCTCCCCAAGTATAGTAAGGTCTACATCTGACCAGCCGGTAAATAAATTCTTAAGGTTCCATTCGGATTGCCCGTGACGCACAATAACAAGAATTGACATGTTGAATACAGTTATATCTATAATATATACAATTGAACGGATAAATAAAAATAGACCGTAACACGCTATTGTTATTTATTTTGGGTGTAACACCCATATCATGAGTATTGAAGATTAATATTTCAAAAACAAATCCGCAATGCTGTCTTACTAAGAAATTATTTAGTTAAATTATATAATAAATCGATTTGAAACAGTATCGTTTCATTACTGGTTAGTACAATTAGCAACATCTTTAAACCAAACTAAAAATTATGATCCGTAAAGCAAACGCCGTATGGCATGGAACAGGCAAAGAAGGTAATGGCACACTTACCTCACCAAGCAGTGTATTAAACAATACCCCGTATTCATTTAACAGCCGCTTTGTAAACGAAGATGGTAAAGCTGGTACAAACCCGGAAGAATTAATTGCAGCTGCTCATGCAGGTTGTTTTTCTATGGCATTGAGTTTTCAACTTTCCGGTGCGGGCTTCACTCCTACAGAACTTGCTACCGAAGCTTCGTTGCGAATGGAACAGGAAGGCGGAGGCTTCAAAATAAAATCAATTCACCTGAGCCTTACAGGTAAAGTACCCAATATTACAGAAGCACAATTTAAAGAACTGGCAGACGAAGCTAAAAAGAATTGTCCGGTAAGTCAGGCGCTTTCTGCTATTGAGATTACCCTTTCGGCAACGTTAGCATAACAGGTATTTTATTGAGGAGCGTGTTGAAATTATAGTATCCAAGACCTCCTCAATTATTTTTTCAGTTATTAAACGACAGTTTTTTCATAAGTCGTTATCAGTTTATATTTTCAAACAGAATTTATTCAGAAATGTGATTTAAGTTTAAAAAAGACTTTTATTATTAAACTTAATTATCATAGTATGAAATATCTTTCAGCAGCACTACTGGTTATTTGCCTATCAACTATTGTTATTGCACAAGACAGAAAATTTGAACTTGGTGTTCAAGGTGGACCAAGCATTACGTCCATTCGATATCTTAACGGAGATAGAAAAGCGTTCAAACCTATGGCAGCCTTTTCGGGTGGATTTTTCTTTCAATATAATCTGAATAAAACTTTCTCCTTAAGGATTGATCCTTCGTACGAACAAAAAGGATATAAACTAAAAAGTACTTTAACAGATAGTCAGGGAAATGTTACCGGAGAAGGAAAAGTAAGAGGAAATTTTGATTACATAATGTTACCCGTACTGCTAAGAGCCAGCATAGGAAATAAAATAAAATACTTTGTAAATGCGGGCCCGTATGTTGGTTTATTATTATACCAAAATAACATCGTTCAAAAGCCTTTATTTAAAGGTGCGAAGAGCATGTATAGCAATACCACTGCTTACAAAACAACCGACATAGGTATCACTGCAGGAATAGGTCTCGCTATTCCCATAAAAGACAAATTTGCTCTGTCTGTTGAGATCAGAAATAATCTGGGTTTAATGAATATAAGCAAAAGTTCAACCGGAAATGACAAAACGAATTCAACCAATTTGTTAATTGGCTTTGCCTATAAATTTGGAAAGAAATAAAAAGTTGCACCGCTTAACATTCAAAACTAAGACCATGAAATATCTTTCAGCAGCATTATTAGCTATCATTCTGTCAACCTATACTTTCGCACAAGACAGTAAGATTGAAATAGGTGTTCAAGGTGGACCCAATGTTTCATTCATGAGATTTCAGAATCAAACTTTTACCGAAAAAAATAATCCATTAGTTGCATTTTCAGGTGGCCTTTTCTTTCAATACAATTTTAATAAAACATTCTCTTTACGTGCTGACCCTGGTTTTGAACGAAAAGGATATTTCGACAAATACATATACAACAATTGGGTTTCCAATACTACCACCGAAAAAGACCGGCAAAGTTTTAATTATCTAACTGTACCCATTTTATTACGAGCTGCCGTGGGAAACAAGGTAAGATACTTTATAAATGCAGGTCCTTATATTGGTTTACTTTTATCTGAAAAAGAAAGAGACAACCCTCCTAATCAAAGCTCATTAATTTACAATAACACTAGTTATTATAAAAAAACTGACTTAGGCATCACTGCAGGTATTGGACTTTCCATTCCAATAAAAGAGGAATTTGCTTTATCCATTGAGCTAAGAAATAATCTGGGTTTGATGAATATAGGCACAAGTTCAAGCGGAAATATTAAAACCAACTCCACCAATTTATTGATTGGTTTCACCTATAAATTTGGAAAGAAATGATATTGTATTTCCTTAGAATATTTTCAACTTTATTATATCACACGAGTATGAAATATCTTTCAACAGTATTACTAGCTATTCTATCAATATCAACTTTTGCACAAAATAGTCAATTTGAATTAGGTATTCAAGGATCGCCAGGCATCGCCTTTATGAGGATTAATACTCATAAAGCCAAAGTAACAAACACTCCAATGGCGTCATTTTCATACGGCCTATTTCTTCAATATAACTTAAATAAAACATTTTCTTTAAGAGTAGATCCGAGTTTTGAAAGGAAAGGATATATATACAACGTCACATTTACCAATCAATTTGGGAGTCTGGATGGAGCGTCAAAAAATCATGAAAATTTCAACTATATAACTATACCCATTTTATTAAGAGCTGCCGTGGGAAACAAGATAAGATATTTTATAAATGCAGGTCCGTATATTGGTTTTCTCTTATCTCAAAAAACAACATATACAGCATCTAACGATTTAAAATTCGTGTACAATAACACTAATTCCTATAAAACAACTGATCTTGGTATCACAGCGGGAATAGGTCTTTCAATTCCAATTAAAGATAAATTTGCTTTGTCTGTTGAAGCACGAAATAATATTGGATTAATAAATATTAGAAAAAGCTCTAATAGTAATGACAAAATATTCTCTGCAAATTTATTGATTGGTTTCGCATATAAATTTGGTTCTAAAAAATAGTATTCTCAGATATTATAGCTTATTAATTTACTTTGTAACCCGTAATTTTATTATGGGTTACTTTTTTAAAGTAGATCATATACATGTACACTATATTCTCTGTATGACTACATGTAAAATAATCTATCAACAATCCCCAACATACGTAAAACACTAACGTATATATACTTCGGCTTAAAAGTAAAAACGATTAGAAGGATATAACTTTCCCCATTTTAACTATTACTTTTTGATGTAACCGAATAGTGCCTGTATTCATAAAAATTAACGTAACTTACAATCATGGAATTACTTGACAATCTGGATCCTTTACTTAAGGTATTGTGGTATGTTGCTATACCTTCCAGTCTGATCTTTCTCATCCAAACAATCATGACATTTATAGGCGTAGATGGTGCAGACGGTATAGATGCAGATTTTGATGGCGATCTTGAAAATGGAGATTCTCACTTTCAGCTTTTCTCGTTCAGAAACTTAATAAACTTCTTATTAGGTTTTAGCTGGACAGGGATATCTTTTTACAATAGTGTTAACCATACCCTTCTGATTTTATTATGCGTTGCAGTAGGGGCATTATTTGTTTATATGTTCTTCGCCATTATCCGTGAGCTTCAAAAATTAGCGGAAGACAATACCTTTCAGTATGCAGAAACATTACACAAAACAGCTGATGTTTATTTAAGCATTCCTGAAAATAAATCCGGAAAAGGAAAAGTATTGGTTAGTGTACGAGGTTCTATACATGAACTCGATGCTATGACAGAAAGCGGCACAAGAATTGCATCTGGTGCTGTAGTGAAAATTGTAAAAATTGAAAACGAAAATATTTTACTCGTAGAAACCATTTAACTTTTAACCCCAATTTAATTACTACCATGACCACAATTATTATTATTGTTGTTGCAGCAATTGTTGCCTTTGTAACAATCTCCGCCTTAGTTTCCAGATACAAAAGATGTCCATCAGATAAGATACTTGTTATCTACGGGCGTACGGGCGGCTCTTCAGCAAAATGCGTACACGGCGGCGGCGCCTTTATCTGGCCGGTAATACAAGACTATGCATTCTTAGATTTAAAACCTTTATCTATTGAAGCAAATTTAACAAATGCATTAAGCCGTCAGAATATCCGTGTAGATGTACCTTGCCGTTTTACAATTGCGATCTCTACAGAGTCTGACACAATGAACACAGCTGCAGAAAGATTGCTTGGTCTTTCGTATGAAAATATTCAGGAACTGGCGAAAGATATCTTATTCGGACAACTGCGTTTGGTTATTGCAACCATGACAATTGAAGAAATCAACTCTGATCGTGACAAATTCCTGGACAACATTTCAAAATGTGTAGATAGTGAATTAAAGAAAATAGGTTTGAAATTAATCAACGTAAACGTTACCGATATTAAAGATGAATCGGGTTACATTGAAGCGTTGGGTAAAGAAGCAGCAGCTAAAGCAATCAACGAAGCGAAGGTAAGTGTTGCCGAACAGGAAAAAATAGGTGAAACAGGTAAGGCACTTGCCGATAGAGAAAAAGACACACAGATAGCAGAAACACACAGAGATCGTGACGTTAAAATTGCCATCACACAAAAAGACAAAGAAATCAGTATTGCAGCAGCGGCTAAAGATGAGGCAATTGGTAAAGCGGAAGCACAACGAGATACCCGTGTAAAAACATCAGAGGCGAACGCGGTTGCAATCAAAGGGGAAAACGAAGCAAAGATATCTATTGCTAATTCAGAAGCATTAAGACGAGAAAAAGAAGCGGAATCTTTGCGTATTGCGATCACAGCTGAAAAAGTACAACAGGCAAGAGCTTTAGAAGAAGCATATCTGGCTGAACAGAAAGCCGAATTAGCGCGTTCTGAAAGAGAGCGTTCCACTCAGATTGCCAATATTGTGATTCCGGCAGAGATCGCGAAACAACGTGCAATCATTGAAGCACAGGCCGATGCCGAACGTATCCGTGAAAATGCAAAAGGTGAAGCCGATGCGATCTATGCAAAAATGGAAGCGGAAGCAAAAGGTTTGTATGAAATATTAACGAAACAAGCAGAAGGTTATAAAGAAGTAGTTGCTGCTGCAGGTGGAGATCCTACTAAAGCGTTCCAGTTATTACTACTTGAGAAATTACCTGAACTTGTAAGAACACAGGTTGAAGCAGTTAAAAATATCAAGATTGATAAAATTACGGTATGGGATTCAGGTAATGGAAATAATGATAATGGCAATTCATCAACTGCGAACTTTGTTTCCGGAATGATGAAAACTGTTCCGCCATTGAATGACTTATTTAATATGGCTGGTTTAAATTTACCTACCTATTTAAAAGGAGATGATAAACCTGCAGACATTACTCCTGCTCAACCTACCGATGAAAAAAAATAACAACATTCGGTTACGGTATTAGTAACAACTGATAAAAATTTGTAATATTAAAGAGGGACATATAGTCCCTCTTTTTATTTATATCAAAACTTTCATTTGCATGACAACGAAAGATGTTTCAATGAATTCTTATACATACAATCCCGATCTGCCAACATTGCCGCTTCCCTTTGAATGGAAAGGAACACCTGTAGATTCAAAAGGAAGATTTGTAAATCATGAATTTCCATTTGTCAATTCTTTTAAAGAATTACTCAAATGGCAAACGATGAAGAATCCACAGAAAGAGGAAAAGAAAAAAGAAACGTGGCGTCTGCATGTATCGCCTAACAATGAGTTTATTCATTCAACAAAAGACTGTATTGTCTGGCTCGGGCATGCTTCTTTCTTTATACGGTTGGCAGGTATTACAATATTAATCGATCCGGTTTTATTTGATGTCTCTTTGCTCAAAAGAAAGTCTCCGTTACCGGTTAACCCTAACGAATTCAGAAACATTGATTACATTCTTATTTCACACGACCACCGCGATCATTGCGACAAAAAAAGTCTGAAGTTATTAGCACAAAACAATCCCAATGCGATTTATCTAACGGGGTTAAAAAATGAAACTGTTATACATAAAATAACCGGCAGCAAACAGATACAATCTGCGGGCTGGTATCAGCAATTCAATACCACGAACAGTATAAAAATATACTACGTACCTACAAGACATTGGGGACGCCGCTATTTAACCGATACCAATATACGTTTATGGGGCGGCTACATTATTCAGGGAGCAGGCAAAACAATTTACTTCGGTGGTGACAGCGGTTATGGCAGCCACTTTAAAGATATCGCTCAGGTTTTTCCTTCCATAGATTATGCTATGATCGGCATCGGCGCATACAAACCTGAATTTTTTATGGGGCAAAGCCACATGTCTCCCATCGATGCCATTAAAGCATTTAAAGATACAAAGGCAAAAAATATGATACCCATGCACTACGGCACATTTGATCTTTCAGATGAGCCACTAGGTGACCCCATTCAAGTGTTGGAAAAAGAACAACAAAAGAATACGCATAATGGACAATTTTCATATCCAAGTATTGGTAAAGTGATTCATCTAACAAAATAACACCAACCATTCCATTAACCATGTCTATGAACAACCAGCTTAAAACAATAGATGTATACAATCAATATGTAAAAGAGTATGAACAGAAGTTTATGCCTTTTGATTTATACAATGATACTTTTGATTATCTGTTAGAGGTAATTCCTCTTAACAGCAGCATTCTGGAGCTCGGCTGTGGACCGGGTAATGTAATCAAGTATTTTTTGAATAAACGAGTTGATTTAAAAATAACTGGCATTGATCTGGCTCCTGAAATGCTCAAGCGGGCAAAAGAAATAAATCCTGCAGCAACATTTCACCTGATGGATATTCGTCATACAACGAAAATAAAGGAACAATTTGATGCTATTGTGAGTGCCTTCTCCCTTCCCTATTTATCTTCGAAAGATCTACCCTCTTTCTTCCAACATCTAAAAAGACTTACAAAAAATAATGGCTTTGTTTATATAAGCTGCATGGAAGGCGAATCGGAAAAATCAGGTTTTGAAAAAACAAGTTTTACAGGCGATAGTGAAATTTACATTTATTATCATCAACGCAGATATCTGGAAAGCTTACTTGCAGAAAATGAATTTAGGATCGAAAAATTCTATACTAAAGATTATCCGGAAAGCGATGGAAGTATTACTACAGACTTGATTTATATTGCTAAAAAAATTTGATACTTATGAGAATGAAAATAGTATTAGCAGTTGGGCAATGATTGAAAAATCGACGAACAATTTTATCTGCTGAACTGAATTAAAACTCATTAAGTAATCAATAAATAATCCTGCGAATTATTATAATTTAGGTTACGATGCCTACCTATTGGAGTAAAGACTATGCAACTGAAACAGCCGAAGCAAGTATTTAACTATGGCTTTGAAGATATTGGATCACGAATTTATATATGGTATGGCCAATTCAAATAATACAGCATCTATACACGTGCTTCAAAAATCTAGGCTGCATTATATTGAAACATTTTTTTGGTGGTATACCGCATACATGGCTTGAAATATCAAAAAATACCTAAAAAAAACAGCAAACAGTTCGTTCAATATATTAAAGCGATTATTTCACTATGCTATGCATTATAAAAATTCAATCATTGGAATAATTTCTACAGACAAATTTCAGATTTTAAAGATATATTGAGATCAGTTTAATTCCATATATCTTTTTACTTTATGAAATCTATTTCAACTTTCTCTGTATTGTTTTTTATAAGCATTGTATCCGCATTACAGGCACAAACAGTAAACGTTAGTACAGCCATACAATTACAAGATGCATTGAACAATGCCACAGCCGGACAAACTATTTTACTTGCTGATGGCCTTTATTTAAAATCAGGCGGCTTCATTATTCCTGCCAATATAAATGGTACAAGTACCAGCCCCATTACATTAAAAGGAAGTGCTCAGGCAATCATTACTTCCAATAATTTAAGTTCGGGCTATGGCTTAGGTCTTCGGGGAAATATGTATTGGATCCTGGATGGATTCACTGTTTATAATTCTGCTAAAGGTATTGTACTGGACAGCAGCCACCACAATACAATCAAAAATATTCATGTAAATAAAATCGGAGACGAGGGCATTCATCTTCGCTCATACAGCTCCTTTAACAGCGTAAACAATTGTTTTGTAGATTCTACCGGACAGGTATCAGCCGGCTACGGAGAAGCCATTTACATAGGCTCTGCTGTAAGCAACTGGCCTACTTATACCAAAGGCAACCCGGATACATCCAATTACAATTCTGTTACAAATAACGCTTTCGGTGATCATGTATCGTGTGAAAACATAGATATAAAAGAAGGTACTACCGGCGGACACATTGCGTTTAATACCTTTAACGGAACTGGCCTGAGTGGTGTAAACTCCGCGGATTCGTGGATTGATGTAAAAGGCAATTACTATCTGGTTGAATGCAATACAGGAGCAAATACAATAGCCGATGGTTTTCAAACCCACATCCTTGTTACCGGCTGGGGAGACTACAACAGATTTTCAAACAACAGCCTTAATGTAAATGATGCGGGGTATGGTATCCTGATTACAACAAGCTCTTCTAAAGGAACTGCTGTGAATAATATCGTTTGTTCCAGCAACACGGTTTCAGGAACAAACAACGGACTCAGTAATGTCGCCACTCAGACCTGTACAACAAGCAGCTGCATAACAACCGGCATAAAAAGCATTTCAAGTGAAAAAGCCTTCAGTTTTAAATTGTATCCGAATCCTTGTTCCGAAAATATCCAGATAGAAATTGCTGAAAAATATATTCATACAACATATAGTATTAGCGATGTTTTAGGGAAAATTATCAGTACAGGTAAATTAGACACTCTAGTAACCGGAATTCAAACAGCCAATTTGCCAGCAGGTATATATGTTTTCATTCTGAATAATGCCTCTGCTGATTCGGTTCGATTTATAAAACAATAACTATTTTATTATTGAAGCTAAAGCAGATACGCCAAAACCCTAAAAAGTTTTTTCCACAAGGAATTATTTTTTAGGGCTCTTTGTTATCTTTACTTAACGAGATAACTATTTTAAATATATGGCAGAATTAACACTTTTAGAAAAAGAACACGTTCAACAGGAATTAGATAAACTGAACGAAGCAGTTGCAAAAACAACCGACTTTGGTGAAAAATTGGAATTGAAAGATAAAATTCACAACATGACAATGATATTGAATGGTGTCAAACCATACGGTTCCATTAACTACTTTTGTGAAGGTTGCGGTTCTTAAACCATAGTTACTAATAAATCAAAAAGCGCCTGAAGATCTACTCTTCAAGCGCTTTTTAGTTTAAGCGTCTTTTCATCGGTATATACTTATTGATTTAGAGATATCACGACAGGGTGTGCCGTTTTGCCTTTTTGAGATGAATGAGAACCTGCCTGATGTTTGTAATTAGGATCTCCACCTTTGCTACTGTTAGCGTTTGCAAATGCAAGTGTTGCTGAAACAAGCAACGCCATTGCGAATACGATTTTTTTCATGGTTGTTGTTGGTTAGATTGTTATTATACATCTTAAAAAAAGTGTAGATACCGTCTTGTACTACCTTTGTATACTGATTTATACGTATGAATACAGCATCTTGTTTGCCCCAAAACTGTAGGAAATCTAAAGTCGTTTCATTCAAATTATTTGATTTTATTGTCTAAACGCACTTCTTTTAAAAAAATCAATTATTTGTTTTACGCTGCTGAGTTTTTTAAATTGAATAACATACCAATTATCTTCATACATGACAAAAGCTGCACTCATAGTTGTATGTGGTTTACCGGGTTCAGGAAAAAGCTTTTTTGCGAAACATTTAAGTAATAAAATTCAAGCGAACTACATAAGCAGTGATCTTCTTCGTAAGGAAATGTTTCCGGTGCACAGAAGTTATTCAGAGCAAGAAAAACAACTTGTATATGACCGTATGTTAAGGACTTCAGAGACTGAAATAGCGGACAATAAAACAGTGATTATTGATGCTACATTTTATAAAAACAGTTTAAGAATTCCTTTTTATCAGCTGGCAATAAAATTGAATGCCCCATTATATATTTTTTATATTGAAGCAAATGAACTGCTCATTAAAGAAAGAACATCCGCTGTAAGACCAGATAGCGAAGCCGATTTTTCCGTCTATCTAAGATTGAAAAACCTATTCGAACCAATAGACAAGCCTTATGAAACGCTAACATCTGAGCGTGATAACATAGAAAAACTTTTATCATCAGCCCTCACCTATCTGTCTTATGGAGAAAAAACAACTTGACGAATTACTTCAAAAAGGAAGTTTTCCTTATGAACAAGATGCAAAAGCTCAGTTAATAGAAACTGCCATTTCATATATCATTTTAAAAGGCAGCTACGCCTATAAAATCAAAAAAAATATCAAGCTCTCGTTTCTTGATTTCTCTACAGCTACAAAACGCAAACACTTTTGCTACGAAGAGCTGCGGTTAAATAAACGTCTGGCAAAGGATATATACCTGGATGTATTACCTATTGTGCAGAAAGAAAAACAATGGTCTATTCTAAAAAAAGATGCTGCCGGTGCAAAGGACTATGCTGTAAGAATGAAACGGATGAATCCGGATCATCAGCTAAATGTGCTATTGCAAAAGCATGCTGTTAAGAACAGCTCTATAAAACAACTGGCCGAACAAATAGCACAATTTCATCTCGAAGAAAAATCGGTATTCATTTCTTACGACCCTTTTTTCTTATCCCGTGAATTTGCCGACATAACTCAATTCAGCACAAACATTGAAAAATATTTGGGAAAAGATTATCTCACGCTTACAACAACAGCCATACAGCTTTCCAATGATTTTATTTTTCTGCAACAGGATCTGATTCGTTTGCGTGTTAAATCCGGTCATTTTAAAAACTGTCATGGCGATTTACATACTCAAAATATCTTTATTGAGAAGACTCCTGTTATATTCGATTGTATTGAGTTCCGGGATGCCTTTAGAGAAATAGATATTCTAAATGAAATTGCGTTCCTGTGTATGGATCTTGAGGTGCGTGAACACAAAAATTTAAGCAAACTGTTTTTAAAACTATATTTCGAACAAACTAATTTTGAATTCGGTGCCAAAGAAAAATTATTATTTACGTATTTCAAGGCATACAGGGCTTGTATCCGTGCCAAAGTATCCATCATTGCTTTATCACAGCAGCCTACAGACAAACAATTAAAAGCAGATGCAAAAAAATACCTTGAGGCCATGACACATTATTTGATTGACGCTATTTCTAAAATATGAAGATACTGATGAAATGAATTACTAAAGTTCTCTTTTCGTATTTCCTTTAAATTCTTTTTTGCATTTTTTACAGCTATACGCATTTTTATATGTATACATAAACCATGGTGCTGCAAACAAAAGAATAGAAACGATAGACAAATAAACTACAACAACTCCTTTCCATATCCCTCCTTGAGATGTTTCAATTGTTGTAATACCATTATAAACTTCTGCAGAACTACAATATGGACAGGTAATAATCTCTTCCTTATTATCTGTAAACGGAATACTATCCAGCTCTTTAAGCAACATACACGCCCGATCCATATCTTCGTCTTTAACTTTCAGTTTAATGCCTCCCAATGTCAGATTATACAATGGATTGATAGCAACCATATTTTCATCGAACAAGAAACTTTCTATACCTTCGCTCTCTAGCTTAGAACCGAGTATATGCGCATCTATTACTTTATCAAATGTTTTTAGTGTAATAAGCTGCATGAGAATTATTTATTCAATTTAAAAGATACCGGAATAACTTTTTTAATTTCACTGACTTCTCCATCAATATATCCAGGCGACCATTTAGGCATTGCTTTGATACATTCAACAGCTGCTTCATTAAACATATAATAACTGCTTCGACCAGGAATTATTTTAACATCATCTATACTTCCATCTTTTTTTACTATAAACTGAACATATATCTTGCCCTCAAGCTTATGTTTCATAGCATCCTTAGGATACTTTAAATTCTTTTTAAAATACCGGATCAGATCATCATCACCTTTTCTAAAAACAGGATATATGTATAAATCATAATAAGTAGTATCTTCACCCGTTTTTGTAAAACAGTTACCTTCTTGAAAAACGCCATCCACATACACGGCTTTTCTTTTTATTGCCCCGGTTTTATAATAACCAATGAACTCTCCATTACTTTTTCCTAATATATATTGCCCTTGATACCAAAGTTCTCCGGTTAAATAATATGTCTTCCATATACCGGATTTTTCATCTAGTTCATAGCTTCCTTCTGAAAAACGTTCTCCTTTATTTGAATAATAATAAATAAAACTTCCTTCTTTCACATAAGGGTTGAATGATTTATAATAACCGGAACAATATCGGATACTATCTTTCATGTTATAATCTTCTGCATATAGTATACCAGCACTGTCTGTCCTTATTCTAAAATAATGCGCGCTATCTTTTGTTGTTTCTTTATTGCTTTTATATAAACAGTATCTGTTTCCATCTGCGAAAAAGAAAATGATACTGTAAAAGAAAATAAAAAATTAAGAAGCAGTATTTTTTTTAACATGAGCCCTATATTTATGATTTTTTATTGAATACGTAAAATTAAAAGTATGACATTCTTATTCCTGTTGTATCCAGGCATATTTATTTTTATCCGTTAAATAAATCACTCCACCTCCACACGATTCAGCTTCATGAACAAGAATACCATCGTTTTTTAATTTTATCTTTTCTGATTCGAGCACTTGATCTTCTGTTAGTATTTCACCCTCTTCATCTACATTGTTAAAATAATATTTCCCCTTAGGCGCAACTTCCATAATTCCGGCCCAGTTAAAATTATCAAAACCTTGATCTAAAACATCTTTACCCATGCCCAATGTGTCAATTTTGCCCGTTCCATATTGAATTACTAAACCGTATTTTGAAGTTGCGCTATCCAATCTCAATCCAATTTTTTCTTGTTTAGCATCACCATCCACGTCACAAAAAATATCTTCCGGCATCTTATCCGATATAACTATATCCTTATCATATTTATTACCGGTTGAATGCTTTTCAAGTGTATCAATTATTGCAGGAGTTACGGCAGGAACTACTATGGAATCAGCGACTACAGCTATTGAATCCTGTGTTCCTCCTTTACAGGCTACAAGCAATAAACCCATTATTATCAAAAATACCCTTATCATATTATATAATTAATTTATGTTTCTGAATCTACAGCACTCCATATATTTCATTTCTAATATACAAAAAAAAGTCCCGCTGTTGAGCGGGACTTTTTAATCAAAAATTATTATTTCTAATTATTTTTCTTTGTAATAGAAGTTCAATGCACCTTTATACGTTCTGTATGGGAACGTCATCCAAGCAAATTCAGGAGCTTCTAATTCGAAGTTAGAAGAACCACCCACCATTACTTTAAATGCACCGTCTTCAGTTACACGGCTAAAGTTAATTGTTGATCCTTCACGCTCTTCTTTCACAAACGCAAGATCTGTTTTATCAATTTCAAACGTTACCGTTTTAGATTCGCCAGCCTTGATTGCTACTCTTTCAAACGCTCTTAATCTTTTTGAATTAGGAACCACAGATGCAAACATATCACGAGTGTATACCTGCACAACTTCTTCGCCGTCTACTGCACCGGTGTTTTTAACCGTTACAGAAACTGTCAGTTTAGCATCACCTACAAGAGTATCTGTACTTAATTTAGCATCAGAATATTCAAATGTTGTATAGCTTAAGCCATGACCAAACGGCCACTGCGGCATGTAACCTTCGTCTACAAATCCACCTGGTGTTGTTTCAATATTTGCTTCTGTCCATTTGTGATCGTACATAATGAAATCACCTGTATGTCTTGGATAAGAGAACGGAAGTTTACCACCCGGGTTGTAATCACCAAACAATACGTCTGCAATGGCATTTGCCCCCTGGCTACCTGGCCAGTAAGCATCTACTACAGCAGGAATACCATCAACAATAGAAGAGATTACTCTCGGACGGCCTTCAACCAATACCAGAATTACCGGCTTGCCTGATTTAATAGCCGCTTGTGCCAACGCCAGCTGACGTGCATCTAATGTAAGGTCTCTGATTGAACCCGGAGATTCAGCGTAAGAATTCTCTCCTAAACAAAGAACGATTGCATCTGCACCTGCAAGAGATGGCAATGCATAGTTTTTAGGATCTTCGTAGTTTTCTACAGACTGACAAACAACTTTACCTGCACCGATCTTAGCTTCTAATGCTTGTTTGATTGTTAATGTAGATTTAGGGAACAATGGAAGAACACTGTCTTTTGCGAAATCAAAACCAGGGATAAATGGCTTCGCTCCTGCTTTGGAAAGTGTTGCAGTAGCATCAGCCCCTTGCCATGTATATGACCAGCAACCATGTAAAGACGGAACGTTGTTGGCATTCGGGCCAGCAACTACAATTTTAATTTCTTTCTTTAATGGAAGTGCTTTGTTATCGTTTTTCAATAACGTGATTGTTTGTCTTGCAGCATCCAATGCTTTAGCAGCATATTCCGGTTTGCCGAAATTAGCTTTTGCACTTTCTTCTACTACAGGATTTTCAAACAAACCTAATTTGTATTTCAATGTCAAAATTCTTTTTACAGATGCATCGATACGCTCCATTGGAATTTCTTTGTCTTTGATCAAAGAAATCAAATGTTTTGTAAACTCATAATCATTCGGAGTCATACTCATATCAATACCTGCAAGGATAGCTGTTTTAACAGCATCTCTCATCGTAGGGCTGATGTTGTGACGTTCGTGTAAACGATTGATGTCTTCCCAGTCTGTTACAACCAAACCTTTGAAGCCAAGTTCTCCGCGCAATACATCTGTTAACAGATATTTGTTTGCGTGTACCGGTATACCATTGATCTCACCTGAGTTGATCATGATAGTTGAAGCACCAGCATTCACTGCTGCCTGGAACTGTGGTAAATAATATTCTCTCAATTCAATTTCAGGAATGAAAGAAGGTGTTCTGTCACGGCCAGTTCTTGAAGCAGAGTAGCCGATGAAGTGTTTCATACAAGATGCAACTGCTGCCGGGTTATCAAGACCAGCTTGTTCGTATCTTTTAATTGCAGCCACACCCATTTGTTCAACCAGGTATGGATCTTCACCAAATGTTTCAGGGAAACGCGGCCAAAGCGGGTTACGACCCAAATCCAAAACCGGATCAAAGTTCCAGCGAAGACCGCAAGCTCTTGCTTCTAATGCTGTAACTTCAGCACAGGTAGCTGCAACTGCAGGATTCCATGAAGCAGCAGAACCGATATTGTGCGGGAATAAAGTAGAATTTAATGTGAACGTAACACCATGTATGGCATCAATACCATACAATACAGGAATGTTCTGTCCTGTTTTCGTTGCCTTGTTCTGAATCTCAGTAATGATTGAGATCCATTGATCCTGAGAATACGCACGGTTGATGGCATTCAGAATAGAACCAACTTTGTATTTAACAATGGCAGTATCCAATAAAGCCGGGTTAATAATACCATAGTTGTTATCGTAACCGCTGCCGTTTTCCGAGTAAAGAATTTTGTTCAAATTAACCTGAGTCATCTGACCAGCCTTCTCTTCCGGAGACATTTTTGCAATAAGTGCATCAACTTTGGCTTCGATTTCTTTGTCTTTGCTCGAAACTTCTGAAGTTTCAGGAGCCGCCTTCTTTTCGGCTTTGTTACAAGCAGTGAAAGACCAAAGTGAAACGAGAACACCAAAAAGATAAATTGTTTTTTTCATCGTTTATGTGTTAAAATATTAAAATGCGTTAAGCTACTCTGTTCCATATTGGTTTATGAACGGAATATCCTTCAATAATACAACTTTTTTAAGGTTTAGGCAAGAATGAAACCGTGGAAAGGGCATTGTTTGTTGACCTTAGTTGAAAAAAATTACCGCGAATGTAGTTCAGAAGGACTTTTGTATGAATTATCCGAAAAAACACTCCCTGAAGAGCACTCATTTAACTTTAATCAAACCGAATCGGCCTTGACCTTGTTTGGAATTTGTTCTTTGGAATTTCCGCAAAGCGGGTTAGTGTTTACGTGCAATCGTATAATCTACCAGATCACGTAAGGCTTTTTTGTATACCGAATCCTGAAATTCATTTAAAAATGCGTAGGCTTCCTCTCTGAAATTTTCCATCACCTTACGCGTGTATTCGATCCCGCCCGATTCGCGCACAAACTGCAATACTTCCCGTACTTTAGCAGACTTATGTGTTTGATTTTTGATGATGAACATGATGCGTTTCTTTTCCAGCCAGCTTGCTTTATTCAAGGCATAGATCAGCGGCAGGGTCATCTTACGTTCTTTAATGTCAATACCTACAGGCTTGCCGATCATTTCAGATGTTTCGTAATCAAACAGATCGTCTTTTACCTGAAAAGCCATACCGATCTTTTCTCCAAATAATTTGGCCCGTTCCACTAAGTTCTCATCGGCTCCGGTAGACGCTACGCCAACAGCACAGCAGGAAGCAATCAACGAGGCTGTCTTCTGACGGATAATCTCGAAATAAATATCTTCAGTAATATTCAGATTACGGGCTTTCTCAATCTGCAGCAGTTCGCCTTCACTCATCTCGCGTACGGCATTTGACACGATCTTCAACAAATGAAAATCTCCGTGATTGATCGATAAAAGCAAGCCTTTTGATAACAGGTAATCACCCACCAGAACAGCAATTTTATTTTTCCAGAGTGCATTGATGGAGAACATACCGCGGCGGTAATCAGAATCATCAACCACATCGTCGTGCACTAATGTAGCTGTGTGCAAAAGTTCGATCAGTGCTGCTCCGCGCTGGGTAGAATCGTTTACGTCGCCCGCCAGATGTGCCGATAAAAATACAAACATTGGGCGCATCTGCTTTCCGTTCCGCTTCACAATATAAGACATGATCTTATCCAATAGCATAACCTTGGATTTCATAGAGTCACGAAACTTCTTTTCGAAGTCCTTCATGTCCTCTTTTACTACTTCTCTTATATCATCTAAACGAATCTCAGACATCGGGGAATTTAAAGTGCTAATGTACTAGTTATAAGACAAACAACGTATGAATTTATTGCATGGCTATACAACTTTTTTATTTCATATTAATAAACTGAAGGGCAACGCCCACATCTTTAGATCTTAAAAGTGCTATAACTTCCTGAAGATCATCAATCTTCTTTCCTGTTACCCGGATCAGATCATCCATCTGCGCCGGTGTTACTTTTGTATTGGCATCTTTGATCAACTTAATGATCTTCTTGCAGCTCTCTTTATCGATACCGTTTTTAACCGGCAGTTCACGCTTCACCATTGGGCCTGAAGCATACTCTTCTTTAGACATATCCAGAGCCTTGGCATCAATCCCCTGTTTGGCCATACGTGTAATAACAATATCGACAATAGCATTCATACGCATGCTGTTCTCTGTAGTAACCTTAATGATGGAAGCCTTTTTATCCAATTCGATTTCTGTCTTGGAATCGCGAAAATCATAGCGGGTAGTGATCTCCTTGCGGGCTACATTTAAAGCATTATCAAGCGTTTGCGGATCAACTTTACTCACAATATCAAAAGATGGCATATACGTTGTATTTTGTTCTGGATCAGACTGTATTCTCAGAACGAAGTTAGGCATTTGAAATTTGTTAACAAATCTTAAAACTTTGATATCTCATCCCCGTTAGAAAACTTATTAACAAGCCGATAAAATCATGTAATTCTCCATCCATAATATCGACGGAACATGTATATTCAAACCGAATACTTTATAGTTCCTATTTATTAACAGTTTACAAATTCACCAACGATTTCGGATCGTTCAAACGTTTTTGATTTTATGGCTAAGGAAAAAAAGAGCAAGGATACACAGAAGAAAATCTTCGTGTTGGACACATCGGTGATTATTTACGATCACAATGCGGTTAAGAATTTTGAAGAAAATGATTTAGCTATTCCAATCACAGTTTTAGAAGAACTGGACAATTTTAAAAAAGGAAACGACATCAAAAACTTTGAAGCCCGCGAATTTATTCGCTTTCTGGACGAATTAGCTTCTAACAACCACTCTCTGCAAGACTGGATTCCGCTTACAGGACATGCCAAAGGCAGCCTGAAAGTTGTAATGAACACACACGGAACAAAAGAAATGGATGCCGAAAGAATATTTGATGACCGTAAAAACGATCATAAAATACTCAATGCGGCCATTGCCATGCAGGCTGAAAATCCGGATAAAAAAGTTATTCTGGTAAGTAAGGATATTAACCTGCGCTTAAAAGCCAAGTCATTAAATATTCCGTCGGAAGATTATACAACAGGCAAGGTAAAAGACATTGACTTATTATATACCGGCCATACCTACGTTGAAAATGTAGATGCCTATTTAATCAATGAACTTTACGAAAAAGGCTATTGCTCTGTAGAGGCAGTACCTGCCGATCAGTTATTCAGCAACCACTATTATATCTTAAAAAGTGTTAAGAGTTCAGCCCTTGCTTGCTACAACCCGATTGACAAGCGTCTGGACCACGTTGAAAAAAGCCCGGTGTACGGTATCAAGCCACGCAATGCCGAACAAGCCTTTGCTATTCATGCCATCTTAGATCCGCATATTAAGCTGGTATCCATACAAGGTGTTGCCGGTACGGGTAAAACATTGATTGCACTGGCTGCAACCTTAGAGCAGCGTAAGGACTTTAAACAGATCTATCTGGCGCGCCCGATTGTTCCGCTTAGCAACAAAGACATTGGTTATTTACCGGGTGATATCAAATCGAAGCTGAACCCATATATGGAGCCGCTATTTGATAACCTGAAATTCATTCAGAATCAGTTCAACGAAACGGATCAGGATTATCAGCGTATCACCGATATGGTGAACAAAGAAAAGCTCGTAATCACACCCCTTGCATACATCAGAGGACGCAGTTTATCAAACATTGTATTCATTGTAGACGAGGCACAGAACCTGACACCGCATGAAGTTAAAACAATTATTTCCCGTGCGGGTGAAAACTGTAAAATCATCTTCACCGGTGATATTTTCCAGATTGACACACCGTATCTGGATTCTGAATCTAACGGTCTCTCTTATCTGATCGACCGTTTAAAAAATCAGGATTTATACGCACACATTACACTTGAAAAAGGCGAACGTTCTGAGTTAGCGAACTTAGCCAACGAGTTATTATAAAACTTTATCGTTTAATCCTGAAAGCCTGCTTTAATAGTTTGAAGCAGGCTTTTTTGTTTATGTAATACCCTGGCAAAGAATGTACTTGAAAAGCCTGTCCTTTTTTAGTAATTATGCAGAATGTTTTAATGCAGTTTGAAACGATTAAAATATAATGAGATACTAAATCGTCTCTTCATTAACTTATTCCTTTTCTCATGGAACCCGATAACCGTCCGTTTTTAAAACGATTAAAATATACCCTTCTATACTGGTTAGTAAGAACACTAATCTTTGTGACTGAAAAACTGCCCCGCCCTATTGTATTCTTCGTTTACGGAGGCTTGGGCAGAATAGCTTATTACTTCGCCGGAGAACCAAGAAGAAGAGCTATTAAAAACCTGACCATTGTTTTCGGGAAAGAAAAAACAGAAGCAGAAATTAAAGCTATTGCCAAAAAGATGTTCATGAACCTTGGAAAAAATCTGGCAGATGTGATGCGTGTTTTTCCGATGGAAAATCTGGATCAGTTTTACAAACAGGTAAAGGTAATCGGAAAAGAAAATTTAGATGCAGCGTATGCAAAAGGCAAAGGTGTTGTTTTATTAACAGCACACATAGGTGCATTTGAAATCCTCGGAACATTTATCGGTTTGAATTATAAATCAATCATGGTGGGTACAAAATTAAAAGACCCACGTCTGGATGACTTGATTGTACGTTCCAGATCCAAAGGAGGCAGCAAATATGTACACCGCGGAGAAAATACGCTACAGCTTATGCGTAGTCTGAAAGAAGGCCGTGTGATGATTATCCTGATTGATCAGGATACGAAAGTAAAGAGCCGCTTTGTTGAATTCATGGGCATTCCGGCAGCTACACCAGTTGGTGCTACAATGATTGCCTTGAAATCCGGTGCGGATATTGTTCCGGTAATTGTACAGATGGACGAGCACGACAATCAAACTATTACGTGCATGCCTGCACTTGAAATATCACACAGCGGAGATGCCGAACAGGATCTGCTGGACAATACACTGCGGATGAATCAAGCCGTGGACGCATTTATCCGAAAAGACCCTTCGCAGTGGGTATGGATGCACGAACGTTTTAAAACAAAGCCGGGAGAAGAAATTGTTTAAACCTAAAGGCGGAAGGCCAAAGGCTAAAAGCGGAAGGTCTAAAGCAAAAGATAAGAGCACCATATAAATGAGCATCCGCGCTTCTTTATATGGTGCTCTTTTTATTTGGAAAGCTGCAAGGGTCAGCTAATTTTATTAACATGACATTATAATAACCATCAATAACTGCCAAATATTGTTTTTTATCACTATACTTATACCTTATTATTTTAAATCATCTTTTATATTCATTAACCCTATTTCTATGAAAAAATTTAGTTTAGTAATTGTATGCATTTTTGCAGGTTTATTTTTATCTACAAAAATTATGGCACAGGAGAAAAAAGTTGCTCTTGTATCCTTTTATTGTGACAAAAAAATCGGCGGTACTGGTATGGGTACAGCAGGTGAAAATTTAATGAAAGATCCAAGATTTGACTTAAAGCCAACACTTGATAAGGCTTATGTTACATTCACAACTCAATTTGCAAAGGATTTCCCTTTCAAGTTGGTAGATAAAGCAACAGTAACTGGAAACCCGGCTTACCAGGCATATCAATCTTATTTCATGGCTGATACATCGACAAATACTGGTGTTAAGAAACTTACTGCTACACAGTATGCGATAGAAGATGGTTTCATCTGGGCTGAATGGTGTGGACCGCTTGTAAGAGACGAAAGAAGAGACGAAATCAATCTATACAAAATATTAAAAGATAATTGTGACGGTACTATGTTTGTACACATAGACTATGAAATCACGCCAGGTTTCGGTGGTTTATCTGCAAACGTTACAGCTTATTTCAACATGACACTTTGCGATAAAACAGGTAAAAAGGTTTTCACAATCAGAGAAGCTGGTGTATCTAAAAAGAAAGTAGCTGCTGTTGGTGGTATTCCAATCATGTCAGTAGAAAAAATACAGCCGTTGTGTGAAGATGCTACAACTGTATTATTCAGCGAACTGCAAGACAAAATCAATAAGATTGTAAAGAAGTCGGCTAACTTTTAAGCTGAAGGCTTAAATCGTTTCAATAAAAAAAGGTATTGTCATTCATAACTGACAATACCTTTTTATTTTTACTATGAACATTTATTTACTGTAGCCAGTATCGCCAATTAAACCAATCTCTATTTTTAATTTCAGGAATGATGCCCTTAAACACTCCGAAGATTACAATACTGTTCACAAGTAAAAACAGAATAATAATCACTGCAAGCAAACTTTGTTCCCTTGATGCAGGTACTAATAGCACTCCCAAATAAATACATGGAATAAGCAATAATACGATTAATAAAAAACGGACAATTCCTCGCATTTTATTACGAATGATCTTTGCTAATATTAAAAAAACAAATTGAATAATGGAATAGAACAAAAAGCCCAAAAAAACATCCCCACTACCTGCATAATGTCCTGCAGCTCCTACTAATACTGTAAAATATAAATATAATGGAGCCAGCAAAAAGACACTCCATTGTAAAAGATGATAACTGAAATAAATGATCCGTTCTTTTTTCATTTTACAATCAACAAATTTAAAATTTAAAAATGTCCCAGCATTCCGCTTTAGGCTTTTCGCTTTTCGCTTTTCGCTTTTCGCCTTCCGCTTTTAGCCTTAGACTTTCTGCTTCTTCATAAAAAATGATTCAAACACGGCGTTTGACAAAGAGAATACGAGGCTGAACAAGAACGAATGCCAGAAGGTATCAATATAAAAACCATCGATAAAATAATCTGCCAGCATTACCATAAAGGTATTGATCACCAACAAAAAAAAGCCCAGTGTAAATACCGTAATGGGAATCGTAAGGATGGTAAGCAAGGGTTTTATAAATATATTCAGTAAACCAATTACCGCAACAAACAATATAGCTGCACGCACATCTTTTACTTCCACAAACCAGAATAAATAGGTACAACCCAATACAACCGCTACACTAAAAGCTATTTTTAAAAATGTATGCAACATAAATCTCTTTTTTATTTTGTTTCAAAAATACAAAAGCTTTTTTGTTTTCAATATGTATGAGAAAGATTATTCCGGATGGTTTTCAAAATGCATCAGGACTTTTCAGGTTTCCCAAATAAAAAGTTAATGCCTAATCGAGCATTAAAATATTTGACTGAATATGGATTGAACAATGCAGGAACATTATCGCATGATAAGTAAAACTGAGCAGGTCCGCCACGCACAACAAAGCCGCCGCCAAAATTAAAATAATTATTGGGCATGATGGAATAATTGATCGTAGCCTGAACGGTTTTTCCAACCGTCTGTGTTGCACCAACCGTTACCGTAGGTCTGAATCCATGATAGATATCTGCTGCAATGGCAGAATATAAACTGGTATTTTCTCTCAGCACATAATTAGCGCTTAGGTAAATCAATGGCGAGAGCCAGGAGTTGTATGCTTTTGAATTTTGTACGGGTTTGTATATAGCCTGCAAGGTATCCAGTACATTTTGCCAGTCCGCATTTGCTATATCTGCACTGTCACGCATCAAATAACCGGTAGAGGTATAATCTCCGTTGACCTTATAATTTTTGATCTTACTTTTCCAGTGAATAAAACCAATGTTGTTGACATTACAGGCAATGGAAAGTTTTTCAGAGACTTTATATCTGGCGCCAAAATCTGCTGCAAGACCAAGATTGCTGGATCCCAGTATATCTCTTGCATGCACATGTCCGTCGTTTACAAAGCCCGATGTATTCATTGTAAAATCAGAGTGGCCGGATATAGCAAGTCCGTTGGGATCGGTATAGAGTGAGTTTTTAGATTCTTCCGTAGTAACATTTGTTATGCCCATTAACACTTTACCTCTGACACCCACCGTTAGCCTTTCACCGACATCTCTGGTTGCAGCCAGGCCAATTTCCCGGTAATAGTTCAGATTGAGTCGTACGTTATCCAGATCTGCTGTCTGCCCTGCATACGAAGCATTACCGTTCCATACCAGATTTGCCAAATCTTTTGTGTAATTGAGGCGTTGCGACCATACATCACGTACACTTACCTGAAAGAATGTTTTTCCACTGCTGAAACGCATACTCAGGAGATCATAGCTTCCTCCTGTATACAAGTGATTCATTTTTTTCAACTTGGGAATTACATCATTCGGTTCAATAGTATTGCCATGCACAAGGCCATTGTACTTAAAGGCCGAATTCATATAATACAGCTGAAACGAGCCTATAATCGGCAAGGCTAAGCTTGTTTTATACTGATCCGGTTTAATGGTCAGATCTGTATAGCCAGCTTGTGGTGCCCAGGTTAAATACGGCAGTGTTGTTTCCTGCTGTGCATAGAGCATCGATACAGAAAATAAAAATGATGCGAAAACGAGAATACTCTTTTTAGAAACTAACATTGGCTTTCACATCTATACTAATGTTAGACTTTATTTTATAGGAAGAATAAATCTTCACGGGTACAGTTCCGTTGTTAACGGTACTGAAAAAGGCATACAATACAGCTTTGGTTGATGCTGTTACACGCTTGTATCTGGCTTCATCAAACAGTTCCTGAATAAACACATCGGTTGGCTGCGTTACTTTCCCTGTTGCATCTACAGGAGCTGAAGTAATAAAATGCGGTCCGCTGAAAAGTGAATCAATAACATTGTCTGCATCATCCAGAAAATACATCTGAATATTGGAATTCATCGGAAAACCATTGGACAACGCTATGTTAAAGCCCGCTTTGGTAACCGTTACCTGTTTGCCTGATATAGTAATGTCGGGGTATGAAATCCCTTTTATGGTATCCAGTAAAACAAATTTGGTAACCTTTCCTTCCATCGGAATCTCTACTTCTCCCCTTATTTTTATCTTACTGCTGTCTGTAACAAAATTTGTTGATACCCCGGATGGATTAATAATTCCCGACATCTGGTAAATCACTTTATTGGGTGCCGGATTAAACACCGTCTGCACATTTGAATTTGTTTGATCCAATTGTATGGTAGTTGACTCCACCTGCCCTACCTGCGATGTAGAAGGATAATTGATCGGTATATTGGTATTGATAAGAGAACCTGTTATAGGTGTATTTCCCGTAATCTTTGATTGCGTAACCAATTGATTGATCTTGACAGAAGACGCTGCACCAACAGAATTTTCAATGATGGCACGTACTTTAGGATCTGTAAAATAAATATTACCTGCATACGCATTATCAAAGATATCAATCGCAACCGAATCCTGAGGAACAGACAAGGCATACTGACCTATATAGCCATCGGCGTAAGAATACGTAATGCCGCTGATACCAGTACTAATATCAATTTTCTGTGCGGTACTGGCCGTATTTCCGGTTATAAAATTTACTTTAAGCAATGCTGAATAAGAAAATGTATTGACCTTTGTACCGTTTTCAGAACAGTCGATGGTATATCCGCTCAGGTCAATAGAGCTGTTTGAAATAACCGGTGAAGTGCCTGTATAATTTACAGCGAAGGTTTGACTTAACGCAATACCATTTTTTGTGATATACGGGAAGGTTACAGTAACCTGAATGTTGTGTTTAAAAGTTGAAGAGATGTTAAACGGAATGCTGCCGGATTTAACCACAATGTGTTTCAGCTGCTCTCCGTTGCTTGTATTCAATGTAAAGCTGTTTACAAAGGTATGTGAAACTGTACCTGTATTACGCAGGGCATTAACTTCAGCAGCACTCAGCGATACGGTTTGATTGACAGCAATGTCTGCTATTTTTAACAGATCGGTGATGTATTGCTCAAACAGATCCTGATAATAAATGAATGTATAAAAGCCATCGGCGTCTTCAGTGATATTCAATTGTTTCTTATTCGGATCAACAATATCCTTTAACGACAGTTGGGCATCTATCAAGGGATAGAGATACTCTGGCGTGGCATTCGCGAGTCTTAATTGATTGAAATCTTTTTTATAGCACCCTGAGAAGACGACTAAAAAACAGACCATCAATAAAATATTCGAAAAAGTAATTTTTAGCTTCAGTTTCAATCTTTTAAAATTAAAATGTTGATTCAATTTAATCTATTTTTTTGTATATTGAATTGCACAAATCATATTATTTGTAGTTTTTATGAGAAAATTTATCATCCTTTCCATAATAAGCAGTTTTCTATCTGCAGGTTGTTTAGGCAGTACTGAAGGGCCGGGTAAGCCCAAAAAGTCGGCAACCGATAAACGGATTAAAAAGCAACAAAAGCATAGAAAAAAACACGATTGTCCGCAAATAGATTGCTGATGTGTTTCTTTTTATAAAGAGCTTGAAGCTTAAACGCCTGTTACTTTTCTCTATCTACGTACGAAAGAGAGAAAAGTAACAGGCTTTTTTATTGAAAAATTATCGGATGAATATGATCGTTTCCCATGGTTAAAACGATGGGTTTGTTTCTGAAGCCCGTGCAAGAAAAATATTATCTATCAGGAAGGTCTGTATCTTTTATTTGTTCATTCAATTCCTGAACAAATCGTTGCCGCCAATCTTTACCCAGTATTTTTTCATAAACAGCAAATACCTTTTCATTATGTTCCATAATTTCATTTGCCACGGCAGGAGCATTTTTGTAGCTCTGCAGTGTCCCCAGCCGAGTTGAAAATTCTATATTTATTTTCCACTCTGCGGCAATGTTTTTAGATATCAGCATGCGTTTATATCCTTCTTCCAGATTCGGATCTCCCCAACCGCTTACAATTACCATCCACACAGGCAATCCATCCAAATGTATATAAGGTGTATCTGTCAGAATAGTATTCGCTTGATCTGCATTTTTCATTTTATAAGGGATATAACTAGTATGATCAGACAAATATATACATTGATATCTGTAACAAAAAAGTAATTACAACCCGGGAGTCCCTTTACCTTCTGTTAATAATTTGAACAGACTTCCTTTGATATAATAGTCCCAGCCTTTAGTGCAGTCCTTGTAACATTCAACCTCAGGAACCAAGCCGAAGTGCGTAAATTTGATCTGCGTTTTATTATTATGGCTTGTTATATCAAACTCAATCTTGGTATTTGTCCATTCCTGTTTGTCTTTAATAAAACTAAGATTGCTTTGCGTAACCAGCCATACTATTTTTTTGTCCGGAACAAGCTCAATAATCTTCTGTGTTGAAAGATGCATGTCGCCAAACTGAACTGTAAATGAATCGTTGAGCTTTTGCGAACTACCTTCGAAATCATTCCACCATTTTGAAACGTCGTTAATGGCATTGAATACTTCTTTCGGAGTTTTATCTACCGTTAGTGTAGTTGTATAGTTTTGTTCTTTCATATTGCTGCTATTGTATTAGAGTTTATTGATATTGATATACTGCAAATTATTCCCCACGATTAAAATCATGGGCAGTTCATGGCTTGCCGGTCATTGGTAACAAACATCATGGGTTGCCAGAGTCATGGGCAGTTAAAGTTATGAGCGGCCTAGTCTCTCTTCGTCTGCTGTTGTTGGTTTTCCGTGGGCGTTTGGCTGTCCTTTAACTTTGGTGATCAGGTTGTATAAGCTCTGCTGTATGTATTGTGTCCATGCATTCGCACAGATATCATAGCATTCATATTCGGGTATTAAGCCCTGTTGCGTAAAACGGAGCTGTGTTTTATTTTCTTTCTTAGAAATCTCAAAACTGATTTTGTTACCGGTCCATTCGCTGGTGTCTTTTGTGAATTTAAAATAGTTGGACTCTACCAGCCAAACTACTTTTGTATCCGGAATAACTTCGATTAATTTCATCCGGCAATGATGCACGTCTTCATACTGATAGATAAATTCATCGTGAAGTTTTGCGGTATTGCCTTCGATGTTCTCTGACCACCAGCCGCGAACATTGTTGATGGCATTGAAGACTTGGTGCGGAGTCTGTTCTACCAGTATGCTAAGTGTAAAATCTGATGCAGTCATTTTTTTATTGTTTGGGTTGCTAACTCTTTTTTGAATCGGAACATAGTAAAGATACAGGCTTAATGTATTAAAAACAGGGTGCTAAATAGACATTCTAAAGGGTTGATTTGGACAGCACGATACTCTATCTTTACAGGAAATGGTACGATCATGAAGCACGTTACAATCATTGTTCCGGAAGGAAACGTCAATCTGAGTAGCATAACAGGCTCATTCGAAATTCTGACACGTGCAAACGCATATTGGCAGCGAATCGGAAATAAAGCACTGTTCGAGGTGTGTATTGCAGGCTTTATGCCCGAACTGAAATCCGGCGTTGGCTTCTTTTCAATCCACCCAGCAGATATCACACAAATAAAAAAAACAGATCTGGTAATCATCCCTTCTCTTTCTTACGACTATGATCACGTGCTTAAAGAGAATACGGCACTGATACAATGGATCGAAACACAATATAAAAACGGTGCAGAAATTGCCAGTATTTGTACAGGGGCATTTCTACTGGCCGCTACAGGCCTGCTGGATGGCAAGAGCTGTTCCACACATTGGAATGCCGCAGCCGATTTCAGGCGGTTGTTTCCACATATTCAGTTGCAGGTAGACAAACTTATTGCTGTTGAAAAAGGTATCTATACCAATGGAGGCGCATATTCTTTTCTGAACCTGATGCTTTTTCTGGTTGAAAAATATGTTGACCGGGCAACAGCAATATACTGTTCAAAGGTTTTTCAGATTGAAATTGAACGATCAGTACAATCGCCTTTTTTTATTTTTCATGGACAGAAAAACCACGGCGATGTTTTGATCAATAAGGCACAAGCATATATCGAAGAGCATGTAAACGAACGGATTTCGTTTGAAGAACTGGCCTCTGAACTTGCAACCAGCAGAAGAAATTTTGACAGACGCTTTATCAAAGCTACGGGCAATACACCCGTTGAATATCTGCAGCGTGTAAAAATAGAAGCAGCTAAAAACAGTTTAGAGCAAGGCAAGAAAAGTATTTCAGACGTGATGCACGAAGTTGGCTATGCAGATGATAAAGCATTCAGAGAAGTGTTTAAAAAAATAACCGGATTGTCGCCACTGGAATACAGGGCAAAGTTTACAAAAGAAATTGTTTGATAACGGATAAAAAATAATACCATAGCCTTAAGACTATGGTATTATTTTTTATCGTACTATTTTTTATTCTCCGGATCGAAATTCGATGCAGAGTACGTTTACTTACTTCAACAAATGCTTATAGCGGATTGTAATGTATTTATGAATGGAATCGTAGAATGCTTCAAGCTCCATTTCATCAAGGTCAATAATCAATGAGCTGTTGTTTTTAAAGAATAGCTGAATTTTTCTCATGAAATTTTTTTCATCTCTGATCAAAGAAATATGATCTATATCTTCTAAATCAAAAATACCCACTTTGTCATTATTTCTGTATTCAATTTTTTTGCTCGTAAGCTTCAAAAAATCTTTGTAGTTGTTTACTCCTGATAAAAGTTTTTCTGCAATGGGCATAATCATACATATTCCACCCCAAACAAAGAAACGAACGTGATTTACATCGTATTCAAAATAAATATAGGTTAAAATAAGAGGGATAGAACAATACATAGCTAACTGTACTATTAATTTCGTTCTATGATTTCTAAAAAGCAGTCCGCCATCAACAACTTTTATTTTAACCGGGAATAATATTTCTTCCCAAACAATTAAAACCATAATGATTGCCGCAGTGCTGGCTAAAAACATTCCAACATAGTGATTGTGATCTTTCTTAATGTCGTGAATTGATACATCAAAAATCTGATGTGATAAAAATCCTAAGAAAATAAAAATAAGTAACAGAAGACCTACGCTGAACTCTGCTGAATAAGTTGGCCGAATTATCTTTCCCATCATTGGTCTCATTTTTCCCATACTAAATTATACTTTACTACTTTTTACAAATTAAGCTTATTGCTATTATACTGGAAATACCTTTTAAAGTTACTTTAAAATTATTTCTATATTAATGAATTTTATGAATTAATTATGAATTTAAACAAGTTCAAACATATATTATTGAAAAAGATTGGTTACATCTATTCTCTGGCAACCTATGAACGAAATCAGAGTTAATAAAAGTGTATCCTACCACCTGTTTAACCGGCTTTTTTGTATTGCCGATAATACAAACATGCAAAGAAGTATATCAAGATACAACTGGTTCAGAAAATTTAGATATAAACAAAATTGCTTTTTGCAAAACAAAAGCAATCTGCATGCTTCGGTTATTAATTTTACACATACGACTTCCCTGAAGGGCACATCTAAAGACCTGGTTTGTACAACCTCATTCTACCCTACCTAAGCTATTTCTTTCGCCCTACAAACCTCAGTACAGAGCCTTTGCCGTTATGAAACTCACCTTCGTTCAATTCAATTTCTCTTTCTTCAAGTTCTATGATCTCATAATTGGCAAAATCAGATTTTATCTCGTCTGCAGAGAATAACATATCCAGCTCTTTGGGTCCGCCTACTTTTTCATTTTTAGCCAGGTAATCAAGGTGTTTTTTACTGAAGGCTTCAAAAATAATGAGTCCGCCTTTACGTAGATAGGTACTAAGGGCTTTGTGATAAGCGGATTTAATATCTGCCGGAAAATGTGCATAAATCAAGGCTATGGCATCAAATTGTTCGGGGGCATAATTCAATGTCTCCAACATACCTACCTGATAGTCGATTGTTACGTGATTCTTTGCTGCAAGTAACAAGGCTTTATTTTTTCCTTCAATACTGATGTCAAAGGCTGAAACTGTCCAGCCAAGTCTTGCTGCAAATACGGCGTTGCGCCCTTCACCTTCTGCCGGAAAAAGAATCTTACCTACCTGTAGTTTCTCTATTTGTTCTTGAAAATAATTGTTTGGTGCTTCGCCATACGCAAACGTTTCTCTGCTGTATCTATCGTTCCATCTTTGTGTCCAGGAATCGGTCATGGGTTATATCTAGTTAGTGATTTATGTATGCTTGTTGCCGCCGCATCAATTATTTTTTAATACGAAACGTAAATACAGAACCTTTACCCGGAGTGGATTCTACGCTGATTGTACCGCCTAGTTTTTCTACCAAGCTCTTAACCGTTGAAAGTCCGATGCCTGTACCTGCATTATTAAACCGGTCTTTTGTACCAAGTGTTGTAAAGGTTTCAAATATTTTATCAAACTGGCTCTCATCAATTCCGCAGCCGTTATCCTGAATGCTGCATTCATAAAAATCTGCTTTGTCTGAAATTGTAATATCAATCTTAACAGCATTTTTATTGTTGTATTTAATCGCATTACTTATGAGGTTGATCAAAATCTGTTTTATCGCAACTTCGTTTGTAACGATTGATTCTATATCTGTGTGGTATGTAATATGGTGTTCTTTTTTGGAATCCAACAAACTGATTACTTCTGCAAAGAGCGTAGTAAGCTTAATTTTCGTTCTGGTATGAATTTCAATATTCAAATCCATATAGTGAGCAATGATCCCATCAATAAGAGATTTTAAGCGCGAAGATGCATTCATCAGGTGATCAATAACCTCTGCTTCTTGTTCATTAATTTTTCCATTCAAACTCATTTTTAACAATGTGCCCAAAGAAATAATATTTCTTAAGGGTGATTTTATATCATGTGAAATCACATATCCGAATTGCTCTAGTTCTTTATTTCTGTTTTGAATTTCTTTTTGACTTTCCTGCAGCATACGGTTTGTTTTCCTCAGTTCAAACAGACTTACAACCTGATTGGATAAGGCACGCAATGAACCCAGCTGCATTTCGTTAAGTTCGCGCGGCTTATGGTCGATGACACAGATGGTACCAAGCGAAAACCCATCAGCATTGATCAGCGGCACTCCGGTATAGAAAATTACATTCGGGTATCCGGTCACAAGTGGGTTGTCAACAAAGCGTACATCGGTTCTTGAATCTTTTACCGTTAATATTGAATCCGGTTTGTTAATTGCGTGGGCACAGAAGGCATAATCACGTGGAGTCTCTGTTACATTCAGTCCTCGGTTTGATTTAAACCATTGTCTTTCCGAATCAATCAGCGTAATCAGGGAAATAGGTGTCTGACAGATTTCGGAAGCGATCTTCGTAATGTCTTCGAAATCTTTCTCAGGTAATGTATCGAGAATGGAATATTCTCTTAATGCTTGCAGGCGTTCTGCTTCGTTAACGGGTAGTACAGGAATTTCCATATATTGAGCTGTTGATTAATCGGAACAATGATCTTCTATGATTATGCATTTGTGAACAAGTTCTTTACTTATCTATTCATTTACAACAAAAAATAACAACATTTTAATATACATAATAATACTGAAATATTGAATCGTCCGCACTCATTCAATAACTTCGTTATTTTTTTCAGAACTGTGTATCGGCATAGTCCGGAAAGAAGTTGTGCTATAATTCATAATTTATAATTAAATTAAGCAATTCTTTTATCGAATCTGATTATGAAAAAAATATTCCTCCTTCCAGTATTACTATTTTGTTTTTTTACTAATACGCCTGCACAACAATCACCGTCTGTCTTGATTGAGGATTTTGAAGATGGCAATACGAGTAATAGTTTAGGCGGATACTGGTACACGTTCAACGATAACCAATCCGGAGGCAAAAGCCGCATCTCACAACAGCCCTGGCAGAAAGCATTTGTAACTACCGGTGGGCACGAATCACAGGGTATGCTGCAAGCTGATGTGACACTTGAAAAAGCTGCGTATCAATGGAGCCCGTATTATGCTTTTGGTACAAGCGTTGCAAAGACTGCTTCTCTGAACCCGTCTTCTTTCGCAGGTATCTCCTACTGGCATAAAGGTGTGGCACACAAATTTCTGGTAGACATTCCGGACATAACGGATTATGACAATTATCAGATCCGGGTTCCGGCAAGTGATGTATGGACATTGGTTACCATTGATTTCTCTATGTTAACGCAGGAAGGCTGGGGAAAGAAAGTTCCTTTCAATCCAAACAACTCTATCAAACTTGTATGGAACCTGAATGAAAAAGCGGGCAGCTTTGAGATAGATGATATCCGTTTTGTAAAAGAGATTAAGTATGTAAAGCAATACAATATGGAAATTCTGCCGGCAGAAATTCCGGCACCTGTTACCGTAAAAGGAAATGTATCGAGTCCGTTAAATGATTTATCGAAAAAGTATTTAACAAAAGGCATGAATCTGACAAGCTGGGCAGAAGCAAATAAGATAACAGCTGCAAACCCGCAAAACTGGAAATACAATGAGGCAACTATAAAGCTGCAAGCCGAACAAGGCTTATTGGGCATACGTTTCCCGATCGATCTGGATCTATATGTTGAAGACCGTGTAAACGTACTCAGCGGTGCAAATAAGAACATACAGATAGAACCGATGCTGTACACCTTACTGGACTCTATGAATGTCTGGACCAAGCGCTACGGGCTTTCTTATACGATCGATTATCATGCCTACGACGGAAGTTATAGCCGGGCAGCATCTAAGGACCAGAAATTCCGGGAGGCGGTGTCTTCATTGTGGCGCGTGGTAGCACAGCATTTTGTAAACGAAAAGCGTCCGGATCTTTTCTTTGAACTTACCAACGAGCCTTGCTTGAGTTTGGCTGAAGGCGAATACATTGATCAGGCCGACTGGACGCTGCTGGCGCAGATGATGATTGATTCGATCCGAAAAGTAGATAAAACACGACCGATTATTTTTGGCGACACAAAGTGGTATAGTTTAGATGAATTAATCAAGAATAAACCGTTACAGGATAAGTATGTGATCTATTGTTTCCACATGTATGATCCCTTTGTGTTTACACATCAGGGTGCATCGTGGACCAATATGGGCAGCATGAAGAACATGCCGTTCCCTTATTCGCCTGAACGCTGGTCTACCGAGTTCCGCGACTTTGGTATCACAGATGGTACGCCTGAATGGGTAAAGGATCAGGTAAAAAGATATTACAAGGAAGGCAATAAGCAGTACATTAAAAACAGACTGGCAAAGGTGAAGAACTGGGCATACGACTACAATGTACCATTGATCTGCAATGAATGGGGGGCCTTACCGAACACCGCCAAGATCGAAGATCTGAATGCATACTTTAAAACGATGGGAGAAATTTTCCGTGAAATGGATATCTCCTGGCAGGTATGGTTTGGTATCATGGATTCAAATAACAAGCTGCTGCCAGGTATGGCGGAAGCACTTGATTTGAAGAAAAAATGATTTGTAAATTATGAATATGATTCGGTATTAACTTGGGGCGATGCCCAAAGTTAATACCAGGCTTTCAGCCTGATGTCTTTTCATAGTAGCGATGAATCTTATTTGAAAGGGTCTTTGTGATCTTGTCGGGTTGAAATATATGCGACTCCTATTAGTCGGTGATGCTCGATCTACTCTTATTCATACATGCTGCGTCGATAAAGAACGGCCAAGGCGGCGAATCTATCTCTCACATACGAAAAGTGATCAGCAAAATAAAACAAGCCGGACTGTTATAACAGTCCGGCTTGTTTCGTATAAGACAATTCAATGATTACATTTTAATGATCTTAAACTGATACCAAATTGCATCTATTTTATAACGCACCAGATAGATGCCACGCTGCAATGCTTCACCAATCTGTGCTTCGTGATCCAGTTCAACTGTTTCCTGCAAAGCACCGGATGCATCGTAAATATAAAGCTCAAGTGCTTTCCCTTTGGTATCAACGGTGATGGTATTATCAAACGGATTCGGATACATCGACACATACTCCATTCCGGCAGCAGCCTGTATAGCAGTAGTTACACATTCACTCAGATTCATTTTAGGTGTAATACCAGTTGTTCCGCCTGAACAGATATTGCAAACATCCAATGCAGCAGTTCCGTTGGGCACGCCTGCACAATCCAAACAGCTTTGCTCTGTCTTACCACAGCCGCAGTTTCCCGGATCTGTTTTTGCTGCATCAGCCGGACAAGCATCTCCGGCTGTTGATACGTATCCTTGAGGTTGCGTACAGGATGCCAACGTTGCATTCGCATCTCCTTCCCCATCGTTATCAGTATCGGCATACCAAACAATAGATGCTGTTTCTGTTATTGTTGTTACAGCCGATGTTGCTTTACAGCCTGCAACATTTGTCATTTCTACCGTGTATGAACCCGCAGCTGTTGCCGTGTATGTCTGTGCTGTTCCAACCTGTATTGTTCCGTTCATCCATTTATAAGAAGATCCTGCACTCGCTGTTAACACAACATTTCCACCTGTACAGAATGAAGTTGATGGTGATGTGATTGCTGCAATCGGCAATGCATTTACTGTTATCACCGTTGTTGCCGATGTTGCTTTACAACCTGCGGCATTCGTTACTTCTACGGTATATGAACCCGCCGCTGTTGCCATGTATGTCTGTGCGGTTCCAACCTGTGTTGTGCCATTCATCCATGTATAAGAAGAACCTGCACTTGCTGTTAACACAATACTTCCACCCATGCAGAATGAAGTTGCAGGTGAAGTAATTGTTGCCGTCGGCAAAGTATTTACCGTTATTACCGTTGCAGTAGATGTTGCATTACAGCCTGCGGCATTTGTTATTTCAACAGTATATGAACCTGCTGCCGTTACCGTGTATGTCTGCGCTGTACCAACCTGTGTTGCGCCATTCATCCATGTATATGTAGAGCCTGGACTAGCTGTTAATAACAGATTTCCACCCTGACAAAATGAATTTGATGCTGAAGTGATTGTTGCTGTACATTCTCCTATATGTTCCGTTACATTCATGTAATTCACATTGAAAAGACCATTTACAAAAATCACTCTGAGTGTATGGTTTCCTTGTATTAAGGGAATCGATTGCAATTGTGTATTAGTCCATATTTGCCAGCCTCCCGTAACCGGAAACGCTGCATTTGGAGAAACAGTTACGCCATCAATCTGCAGATATAAACTACCTCCATTTGCTAAACTTGCTGTGCGAAAAGTAAAATCGTAGGAAGCTGTTTTTGTTACGTTGATATCATATTCCACCCAGTCATTGGGATCAATATAGCCAACATCTAATCCGCCACCAACATCGGTAGTTGCTTCGGTTTGCACACCAAACATAGTGTTATACGCTTCAGCTTCTATTATACCCGGAACAGAAATTGGTGTGGGAGTACTGGCAGCACCTTCTCCATAACCACCAATCACTACCTTAACGTTGGTTGGAAACGTACATTGTATGGTTGATGACTGATCACCTACATCATCGTAAGCAAACGCATAGGTCTGCGATTGATAACTGACATCTGTACTATGAAAGAAACTCACATACTGATTAAAAGGATCAACTTTAAAAAAGCGTGTTGCATCACCATTATACTGCACCTGGCCAACAGGTGTATTGGTATAGATAGCATGACGATTAATTGCTGCACATACCTGTGCCTGAATCATTAAATCTTCATCGTATTTTTCGCTTGGTGCCGTGGCGTAAGTCGTTGCTAAAGCCCCGGCACCTTCAATCGCATCTTGTGTAGAAGGTTTTGTATATATCGTGGCTTGAGAATTATCAACCGGATCATAAAAATCAAACCGATTACCCGTAACCCGCCCGCGCCAGGTACCTCTGTCGCCAATGTTGAGTAACAAATCCTGATTACTGTAAGTCGACCAGATGTCGTCGATATAAGAACCAAAATAATTTCCGTATGTTCCGCTTGATTTAAAGTCAGGAATTTTAGATGCCTGCTCTATAATCGGCTCGCCATCCATCGAATGTGTCTTTACTACTTTACAACCATAGAAAGGTGTTGTTACTTTTGTTGTCCACCTATTTAAAATGGTTTGGTGTGAAATGATTTCACCGATTTTCTTATTTACATCCGGTGCAGACCCATCGTGAATCCTGCTATTATAAGACGATGCATACGTTCCGCTGATACCACCTGTAAAACCTGTTACTTCCAGGCCCATCGGATATTGATACGCATCTACCCTCGTGGTATTCGTCCATAAACCAGCATCGCCCCAGGTTAATTCTACCAGTTCCCAACGTATACCATCGTTTGGGTCTGTTGGATTTTGCAAATCAGCTCCGGCATAGCCACCGCCTTGATGAAAATAAATATACATTGGCGATTTAAACGAAATCAAAATCCGGCAAGCAAAAAGTCCCTGTGGAATCTGGATGGTTTTATTCGGAATATCGCTTAGTTTAAAAAACATAGCGGCATACTTATTCTGACCATCCGGTGTATTTCCCCATGCAGGCCCCGGCACTGTATTGTTGCTATAACTCATTACCTGCAATTGGCTTTGCGTCATATCCATCCATACATTTCCCATACCGGGAAATTGCCCAACCAAACCAACATAGATTTCATTGTCGGCATAGCGCGAACTGTTCTGAAAAGTATAAGGCAATGTTTGAGCGAATGCCTCATTATTATATAACAAACATAGAATTATAAAAACCCGGAAGATTAGTTTCAGCTGTTTCATTTTTTTATCGTTTAGTTAATATCTGGTACTCTTTGTTGGATGTTGCTTCTTTATTTAAATAATCGGTTAGGTATAAGTAATTCGTCCTTGGAAGAAAGAAAGCAGTACTTTACAGTCAATTCCTGCCCTTTCATTTTTATAACTGAATTGTATACTTTCAATAAAGTGCCTCCTGTTTTTTTACTTTAAGGCCGCTTTCATAATGAAATAGTTCTACTTTTTAGAGACATAATGAAAAAATAGGGCTAATTATGGGTAACTTGGTTATGGAATGATTAGAATTCGTATGAAAAATCATCTCGCAAAATCAATTTTCAAGCGTTTTATACGCTTTAATAAATAACTGACAATTAATAAATTAAGTAATGATTCGATACTTGGTTTGCTTTTTTTTATACGCTTTAACTTTTTCCGTTCAGGGAAGGGATACGTTACGCATTCACGGAGCCGATCATGCACAAGTATTTGAGCCGTATTTATTGTTCAGAACATCCGACCAAACGGATACCGTGTGGAGGATAATTCATTCAGGAAACACAATTTTAAAATCCTTAACTGTTTTTGAAGGCCAGGCGCTTTTCAAATCGCTATCAGATAAAAGTCTCGTGTTTGAATGGCCCGACAATAAAATTGAAAATATTGACGCTTGTATTACGAATTCAAAAGGTGACACCTGTACACATCTTATGTATAGAGATACCGATGGATATCATGCACAGCTGCTTATAAAAAATCAAGTAATGATCCTGCATCATCCGGATACAACTGAAACATACAAACTATATTATAAACTCTCCGCCCACAATCCCGCATACGTTGTTTGCTGGGTACGAAGTATGGACTCTTTCCTGAATAGATTCATCAAAGAATATTCCTGGTATGGAATATTCTCCGGTATGATCCTGATTGTATTCTTATTAAATCTTTTGTTCTTTATTATTTTAAAAGAGAAAACTTTTTTCTGGTATGCGCTCTATACAATCTCTTTGGGTGTATTTCACTGGTCGTACACAGGCCTTGGCTTTCAATGGATCTGGCCCGGCTTAACACTCTGGAACAGGTATGCGTACATGTATGCTTCGTTCTTTATGCTGAGCTTTCAGTTTATTTATTTCCATTTTTATATTAAAAATTTAATTCCTCTTAACAGCTGGTATATCCGAAGCATTATTCTGATCCGGTTTGGTGTGCTGATGGTTTCCATTTTCAACACCAACATTATTGAATGGTATTTTCTGCTGGACTTTTTCACTTTTTCTTATTTACTGTTTCTGCTGTTTAAGATAAAATTACATACTACGCTGTATGGTAAAATGTTTATCACATCCATCAGCTTATTATTGTCGTGCTACTTGTTTTTCATTTTAGCTTATTATCATATAATTGAAGATAATATATGGGCGTACAACTCAATAGCCATGGGTGGTTCGTTAGAATTATTAATCGGTTTGCTCGCCTTAGCCTTGCGTTTTAAATTTTTAAGCGATGAAAAAAATAAGCTGCAGGTTTCAGAAATTATTTCATTAACTGAAATAACTGTTTTAAAAGATAAGCTTATAACAGAGATTGAAGAAAAAGAACGCATACAAAAAGAGATCAATAAAGAATTAGAAATTAAAATTGCTGAACGCACACGCGAGTTAGCTCAAAAAAATGAGGCTTTAGAAAAACTAAATAGCCGACTGAATGAAATCAGCAGCAGCTTAGACAAACAGAACTGGTCGTTAAATCAGGAATTATCAAGCGACCGGATTAAGTTGATGTGGGGCAAAAAAATCAGTTTTGCAGAATTCACACAAACGTTTCCGGCAGATAAAAATGTACTGCGTTTTATTGCTGAGCTGAAATGGCAGGAAGGATACGTTTGTAAAAAGTGTGGTTCAAGCGAATGGTCGGAAGGGACTCAATACTATGCACGCAAGTGCAATCACTGTAAGTACGAAGAATCTGTTACTGCAAATACTCTTTTTCATGGTGTTAAATTCTCACTCATAAAAGCATTGTATATCAGCCTAACGACTGTTATCAACCGCGACTCTATATCTGTAAAACAAATTGCATTGGAGATAGATTTAAGAGAAGCTACGGTATGGGCTTTCAGAAAAAAAACACTGGATAAAATTGAACATGCAGGTAACAATACCGGTGAAATATTAAAGTGCCTGGTGCAGTAAGTTGTATTGGCCGGTGGCGATTGCGTTAGACTTGGGGCGATACCCCAAGCTCATGTATGTCAGGCTTTCAGCCTGATGTTTTTCCATAGCAGCAATCAATCTTATCCGGAAGAGTTTCGGTTGCCGGAGAGCTTGTATTTTTCACTTAATTATTCTTCTTGTTGATCATTCCATTCAACTCTATAGCCCTTTCATAATTCAGTTCACCAATTGTGCCATAAGCGATTTCTCTTTCGAGTTCAGGATTTATTCCTGTTTCATCAAAAACTTTATCTACTTCATGCCAAAGACTGTCACTTATCTTTTTCCGTTTCCGCAGCCACCTCTCCTGCTCACGCTCTAATAATTTCTTATCGTCAGATTGATTCAAAACATCTGTATAAACAAGAGTCACTATACTATCCGTGTCTAGCATAAATTGCCTGTCTGTTTTCAGCATACCAATTCCTGAATCCAGATTTTTCTGCATAGTTTCCTTCAGCTTTATAAGCGTTGGTTCATAATCATTTGCTCTGTTAACTGAACATGACGTTGAAATGAACAAAATAACAATAGTGAATAGTTTATAAGATTTCATTTATCCATTTATAATATAGTTATCGAATAATGAAGATAAGATATTTACATTTACGCAATTCGTGTACTGTGCGTGATTTGTAATCTTTCCATAAAATACGGATTACAAATCCTTTTTATCTGGCTTCCGTTCGCCGCGGCGAATACAAATTCGGAAGAGCTGGTCTTCTGTTCATCGTCGAATATAAGTCCGGAAGAGATTGAGATTAGTTGGTGACACTCGGTATATCACTGCTCTTGTTCATACATTCTGCCTCGTTAAACACCGACCAAGGCGGGATATGTAGTCAAAGACTACTGAATGATGGGCACCAGTCGCGCTGCGCTAAAGACTGGCGCCAGAGACGGTTAAAGTGTCAGTCCTTTTTCGGTATAAAGCTCAGTACCGTTTTGCCGCCCGGATAGAGTTTGGATTGTGTGGGTGTGAATTTTTGTATGTGGTCTAGTGCGTTAAAAATAGTCATACCGCTGCTCATAGCCGTTGGGTTTATGATCAGATGATATTCGTCGATGAGGTCTTCCTTTATAAGGGATGAAACAATCGCTGCACCTCCAAAAACAAGAATGTCTTTACCGTTTTGTTTTTTTAAGGCTTTAATTTCTTCTGCAAGATTTCCTTTTGCCAAGGTGGTATTATTCCAGTTTGATTTGTCTAGTGTTTTGGTGGAAACAATTTTTGAAATAGCAGCTATTTTTTTTGCGAACGGGTGTTCAGGATTTTCCGCTGCGGTGTTCTCCCAAAATGGTATAATACTCTCTGCCGTTTTTCTGCCCAGTAAAAGGGTATCCGAAGTATCCAGCAACGAAATAAGAAACGCTGTAAATTCTGCATCCGGATTCCAGGTCATCCAGTCATTTTTTCCATTCGTTCCGGCAACATATCCGTTGATGGTCATTTGCATTTGTAATTTTATTTTCCTCATGGTGTTTAATTTTTTAGTTCGTGTGTCTTACGTTCGCACTGCATACAAAGAAGATTTCTCACAACTGGTCGGTGACGCTCGGGATTTAATTTCTCTTATTTGCACGTCCTGCCTCGCTAAACACCGACCAAGGCTGTAGAAGATACTTTTCCTACAGGCCGCTGCTGTTACGAATTATTTGCCGGATTAAAATCTACCATCCATTCAATACCGTATTTGTCGCGGAACATCGCAAAATAGGAACCCCAGGGACTATCACCAATAGGTACTTCAACATCTCCGCCAACGGACAGTCCGTTAAATATTCTGTCGGCTTCTTCACGGCTTTCTGCGAGTACTGAGATCTTGGACCGGTTTTCGTTTTCATTTACACGTCCCATATAGGACGGAATATCATTGCCCATCAATACGTTTTTTCCAATCGGCAAAGCAATGTGCATGATCTTATTGGCATCCTAGTCTGCCACCGGAAACTGCGCACTTGCGAGATCCTTAAGGCGTACAATCGTTGTGAATGCTCCGCCAAATACGGATTTATAAAAGGTAAATGCTTCTTCGGCATTGCCGTTGAAGTTAATATGCGGATCGATACGTGCCATAGTGTTTATTTTAGTTATTTTTTTGTATGTGTTAAAATATAGTGTTTCAATATTTGTTGTTGCTATACAAATCTAACAAACAGGCGTTATTTTACTACGGTGCGAATAGGACAATCTTAGTGGTTTAATACGACAGGAATGGATAGTACTGATCACATTGGTCGGTGACGCTCGGGCAATCAATCGTTCTCATAGTTTAGCATATTCGGTCGCTAAACACCGACCAAGGCGAGGCAACAGCGAGCTGATTCGTGGTTAGGTTAGAATGGTGAAGACCAACATGGGCAAAAAAATCTGAAGAGCTACTGGTTGATTCTAACATTGCAGCGGTCGGACCGCCAGGAATGGATCGTTGTGAAGATTGTGAACTCAGAGCAATAATGAACAAGCAGTCAGACCGCAGCCCAGCAGTTAGCGTCAGCCTAAGCGAGGGATTATCGGTTCACATCGGATCCTCAGGCTGCAAGCCTGACATAGATTAACTTGGGGTATCGCCCCAAGATTTAATCACATTGGTCGGTGACGCTCGAGTAATCTATCGTTCTCATAGTTTAGCATATTAGGTCGCTAAACACCGACCAAGGCGAAGGATGCAACAAAACAAAAAACGCTTCACATTTCCATGCAAAGCGCTTTCGATTCTTTATTGATATGTTGTTGATGATTGACTAAACCGATAAGGTTTTCTTTCAATTACTTTTGTCTTGACTCTAACACTTTAATTACTTCATCCAGCGGAATGTTTTTCGCTTCCAATAAGATCAAATAATGATATAATAAATCAGCTGCTTCGCCTTTAAACAGATCGTCGTTGTTGTCTTTTGCTTCGATCACAATTTCAACAGCTTCCTCGCCTACTTTCTGTGCAATCTTGTTGATGCCTTTCTTAAACAGGGATGCCGTATAGGAAACATCTGTCGGGTTGTTTCTGCGGTCCTTAATAACGCCTGCTAACTTTTCAATAAAGAATGTTCTGCCGCTGTTCACTTCCGACCAGCACGTATCTGTACCGGTGTGGCAAGTCGGGCCCTCCGGGTTCACTTTTATTAATAGGGTATCCTGATCGCAATCGAGTTTAATGTCCACCACGTGCAGGAAATGGCCCGTAGTTTCGCCTTTTGTCCAGAGACGGTTCTTGCTTCTGCTGAAGAAGGTTACTTTACCTTCTGCTTTTGTTTTGTTCAACGCTTCTTCATTCATGTAGCCCAGCATCAGCACATTTCTGGTGGTGGCATCCTGAATGATTACCGGAACGAGTCCGCCGCTTTTTTGAAAATCAATGGTCATGTAATTGGTATTAGGCTACAAAGATAAGATTTTAATTATAAATTCTGATTCGCCGCAGCGAAATGAGGTATTAATGGTGGCTGTTCTATCCACCTAACATCGTCGAGGTGTAGAACCTCGACGACGTTAGGTGCTGATAAACGGTTAAAACCGTTACCGTTCCATTATTAAACATATAGCCCATGATTAAAACCATGGGCTATATTAAAACTATCGCATATTAAAACCGTGGTATATAATTAACCTGGCAAACTGCGAAAAAAAGCGGTATGGCGGGTTGTTCTATCCATTCATTCATCTAAGGTCGTCGAGGTTCTACACCTCGAAAACCTTAGTTCAGACACCAGTCACGCTTCGCTAAAGACTGGCGCTAGAATCCTGTAATTCCTTTAATCCTGTAAATCCTAATTCAGACAGGTATCAATTCTTAAACTTCGACATCAGCATGTTCAGTTTCGATTGCATGTCGCCTTCGACTTCTTTTTCTTTCTTGGCTCCTGCTGCGCCTTTTTGTTTGGTAACTCCACCGGCGTCGCCTTTCATGGATAGACTGATGCGCTTGCGGGCTTCATCTACTTCCAGCACCGTTACCTGTACTTTCTGCTGTACTTTCACTACTTCGGATGGGTCAGAGATAAAACGATCGCTCAGGTGGCTGATGTGGATCAGTCCGTCCTGGTGCACGCCTATGTCTACAAACACTCCGAACTTGGTTACGTTGGTGATGATACCCGGCAGTTTCATACCCGGACGTAAATCTTTCATTTCGTGTACGCCATCCGCAAACTCAAATACTTCAAACGTCTGACGCGGATCGCGGCCGGGCTTATCCAACTCCTGGAAGATATCCTGCAGGGTTGGCAAACCAACTGTTTCGCTGACATAATTCTTCAAGACAATTTTCTGGCGCAGTTCTTTGCTCTTCATGATCTCCGTTACCGAAGATCCTAAGTCTTTCGCCATGCGTTCTACAACCGTATAGCTTTCCGGGTGTACCGCACTTCTGTCCAACGGGTTTTCTCCATCGCGGATGCGCAGGAAACCTGCGGATTGTTCAAAGGCTTTCTCACCCATACGTGCCACTTTCTTAATATCGGCGCGGGATTTGAACGGACCGTTGGTATTTCTATATTCAATAATATTTTGCGCCAATTGCGGACCAAGGCCCGAAACGTAGGTTAACAGCTGCTTGCTGGCGGTATTTACTTCCACGCCTACTAAGTTTACACTGCTTATTACTACTTCATCCAGACTCTTCTTCAAAGCTGTCTGATCTACGTCGTGCTGATACTGACCTACACCGATGGCTTTGGGATCGATCTTTACAAGCTCTGCCAAAGGATCCATCAAACGACGGCCGATAGATACCGCGCCCCGTACCGTAACATCGTATTCCGGAAATTCTTCGCGGGCCACATCCGATGCGGAGTATACAGAGGCACCGCTTTCGTTCACCATAACAATTAAAATTTCTTTTGGTAAGCCTAAGCCTTTTACAAAAGCTTCGGTCTCACGACCAGCAGTACCGTTCCCAATCGAGATGGCTTCAATGCCGTGTTTCTGACACAGCGCCATAATTACTGCAGCAGACTGCTGTGTCTGGCGCTGCGGCTCATGCGGATATACAACAGTTTCTTCCAATAGTTTTCCTTGTTTGTCTAAACATACCAGCTTACAACCCGAACGGAAGCCGGGATCTAAAGCCAGTACATTTTTCTGACCAAGCGGAGAGGAAAGTAATAATTGTTTCAAGTTATCGGAGAATACACGGATGGCTTCTTCGTCGGCTTTGTTCTTAGTACCCATGCGCACTTCTGTTTCCATAGAAGGTTTTAACAAACGCTTGTAGGCATCTTTGGCAGCCAGCTTCACGTGATCGGCGCAGATGCCTCTGCCCTGCACAAACTGACGCTCTAAGATCTCAACGGCATCTTCTTCGACCGGTGCAATGTCAAGCATCAGGAAGCCTTCTTTCTCGCCTCTGCGCATGGCAAGCAAGCGGTGCGAAGGTGTTTTCGCAATCGGTTCTTCCCACTCAAAATAATCTCTGTATTTCTGTCCTTCCGTTTCTTTACCCGGAAACACTTTTGATTTGATGGTTCCTTTTTCGTTGAACAGCTGACGTACGGTAGCGCGCGCCTGCTGATCTTCGTTGATCAGTTCGGCAATGATGTCGCGTGCGCCTGATAAGGCTTCTTCCAGCGTAGCTACACCTTTTTCGGTATCTATGTATTTCGCAGCTTCCGCTTCTAAATCTGTAATCGATTGTTCCAGTAAAACAGTTGCCAAGGGTTCCAGTCCTTTTTCTTTGGCAATGCTGGCGCGGGTCTTGCGTTTCTGTTTGTACGGTAAGTATAAATCTTCCAGCTCAGTCATGGTGCCGGCTGTCTTAATTTTATTTTCCAATTCTTCGGTAAGCTTACCTTGTTCCTGTATGGATTTAAGAATGCTTTCGCGTCTTTTATCCAGTTCGCGCAATTGTTCAAAGCGGTCGCGAATGGCAGTGATCTGCACTTCGTCCATACTGCCGGTGATCTCTTTCCGGTAACGTGAAATGAACGGTACGGTAGCGCCTTCATCCAGCAATTCAATAGTCGCCTGTACCTGTTTGGTACTCACATTTAATTCGGCTGCTACTACATGTACATGCAGCACAGAAATCTCAACTTTACTCATCTTTTATTTATTTTCTTTTAACCGGTCGTACGTTATATCCTTTTTTTCTCAGCAACATGATTAAACCTTTATCTCCTGCCAGATGCGCCGCACCTACAGCAAAAAAGGTTGGCTGGTTACGTATCTGCGTTTCCATACGTTCCACCATAATTTTGTTGCGTTCATTTAAAATTGCTTCATCAAATTCTTCCGAAGAAGAAGAATCTGACTGTACCAACACATCCAGACTATCCAGCGATTCTGAAAGATATATCTGAAGCATGTGCTCCATCATTACTTTCTCTTCTTCAATATTTGTTATCTGATCCAGCAATATGTTTGCCTGTTCCTGAAGAGAAAGCTTGTTCAATACTGCCATCTGTTCTTTAACCGTTTCAAGTCCGCCGATCGTTTTGCCTTGTTTGGCAGCATACTCCTGCAGGTAAGTATCCAGCTCATTCTTTTCATCTTTCTTTAAAAGGTTGGAAGAAATCACAGCTGAGATAAAAATCGGTTTTACTTTATTTATTAATATGGCATATACCCCAAGGTGTTTTTTACAATACTTCTTAACCACTTTATAATCGCTAGCAGACAGCAATGTTTTGAGGCTGGTACCGGCCGGCATCATAATATCCGAAGCATATTTCTTTATTTCAGACTTATTCTGAATATTCAATTCCCCAAACAATGCCCTGGTTTTGTTAATGGCATAATAGGTTGAATCGCCCAGGTTGAATACCCGTTTATCGCGGATATGAATGGTACCGAATAAATAGGATGTGTCTGTTGATCCTTTTCCGGAGATTTCCCATAATAAGGAATTTCCCTGGGCAAATGCGTCTGAAAAAGAGCAGGTAATCAGGAATAAAAAGCTGGCAATCCGGTTGAAGTTTTTCATTTTAACAAAAATCCAGAATCCTGTGTTGATAGAGAAGGAATTCAGGATTTTTTTTCCCACTACTTTTTTAGCATATTGTGCATGAATTACCATGAGAAAACTTGCATTTATTATATTCCTGAGTCTCGGATGCTTAGTAGCATCGCAGCAGAACTCTTATGCACAAACGGAACCGGATGCTTCTACCAATAATGGAAGCGGTGAACCTGCGCCCAAAGTCAAAAAGTCTAAAGGTAAAAAAGGCCAGACCCAGGAAGACCTGGATGCCCAAAATGCCCAGACAACGGAAAAGCAAATGACTCCTGAGGCGAAAGCCTATCAGAAGGAAATGGCTAAGACGAAAAAAGAGAAAGAGAAACGCAATGCGGCTACGCAAAAACAGGCGGATAAACGTGCATCGAAACGTTTGAATTCGGCTAAAAAGAAAACCACGAAAAAGAAGAAAAGTTACGTGAGGTCAAAAAATAAAAAGAAGTAAGTTGTCAAATTATAAATTATGAATGCCGTCTTAACAGGATGGCATTTTTTATTATATCCTTCGCCATTGTCGGCGTGCCGGAGACTAACAACTTTTTAAATAAGAAATACTTTCTCCGCTCCGGCCTCCGACAAATTTTATATAACTCCTCCTTGTTGGAGACCCGGAAATATTCTTTTATTCCTATATATACTTCTCAGTGCCCGGGTACGCCAACAAGGGCGTTTATTTTGCTGGCTCAGTTGGTGGCAAAGGCTTTGGCTTGCGGTTAAAAATGTATGTGACCCCGATGGTACCATATACGTTGGGCGAATGGATCAGTTTTTCGGGTTTCATTAAGGTATAATCGATGTGACCCTGCAATAAAAAATTTTCTGTGAAATAATACCCCAGGTTGACACCCAGTTTGAGTGTTGCAAAATGCGGAGTTATCCAGCCGGATTCAACATCTTTCAATACATGCTGTATCTGCGGGTTTGCAACCACGTGTCCGGTAAAACTATCTCCGAAATAAAAATCTGCTGCTGCAAAATATTTCTTTTTATAAATACCTGGTGCTATATCCAGCTCTCCTCCTAAAAAAGTGCCTTTAAATTCATCCGAAACATAACGGTTCACGGTAAATGTTTTTCTGAAAAGCACTTTAAAACTATGCACTTTCAGAATAAATCCCTGTCCGCCATAAATAAACTGAAAGGTATGATCCTGTTGAAATTTAGTACGATCTGCAAAATCCAGAAACAAGGTCATGTGATCGTTAAAGAGTTTGCCAATATGGATGTGAAAGGTACGAGCTCCCGTTAATAGAAATACCGGGGTTTTATCATACCAGCCATTGGTATAGGAAAAAGCATACTGACGGGGATGAAGAGGTACTAATAACTGTGCATGGGAACGGTAAGCGGAACATACACATAGAATAAAAAATATAGTACAAACAACCTTGCGCATTCCTTCTTTAGCTAATCTTATTTACAAATATACGGTAAAGATCGGGAAGGTTGCAGGTATCATACACTATTAATCCTGCTCTACTTTTTCTCCTGCGCCTCCGAAAAACATTTTCGGATAAATAAAGCTTTTCAGCGTTGCTGTATGCTGCGAAACCAATGCCCATTTATCAAACTCAATATTCAGTTCCACAATACCGCAGGTTGGTACATCGCCTACTTCGGTACCGGTCAAATATTCGGCCAGATAACTGAAACCCGGATTATGTCCGATAATAATTACTGTTTTATGCTTGTCGTCCAATTCGTTGATTACCTTTAATAAGGTACGTACCGACGCTTCATAAATATCTTCCTGAAAATCGACTTTTTCGAATGGATATTTGATCTGTTCACAAATATATTCGGCCGTTAAGGTAGTACGGAGTGCCGGACTGGAAACAATCTGATCGGGCACAATACCCATTTCATGAAGTTTTCCTCCCATGCGGGGCGCATCCATGTGGCCGCGCTGGTTTAATGAGCGGTCAAAATCTTTTTCCCCACTATTAGACCAATCTGACTTGGCGTGACGTATTAATATAAGTGTTTTAGCCATGTTGCTTTTAAAAGCAGCATATTACATAAAATAACCGAATTTAAGTCATTCAAAAAATTGAATTCATATAAATACTTTGATAAATACCATTCAAATTCAACTTATTGAATTTGAATGTTTGCATTTTAGAAAAAAAAATATTCATCTTTGTCCTGTTCATTCAAATAAATATAAGGCAAATGCCAAAGAATTTAGTCATAGTTGAGTCCCCTGCAAAGGCAAAAACCATTGAAGGGTACCTTGGGAAAGATTTTACAGTAAAGTCGAGTTACGGTCACGTAAGAGACTTACAGAAAGGCGATAAGGCCATTGATATAGCCAATAATTTCAAACCTACATACGAGGTTTCTCCGGATAAAAAAGAGGTTGTAAAGGAATTAAAGAAGCTAGCTAAGGAGTCCGATATGGTTTGGTTAGCGACCGATGATGACCGCGAAGGAGAAGCTATTTCCTGGCATTTGAAGGAATCTCTGGATCTGGACGATAAAAAAACCAGACGTATCGTATTCCGTGAGATTACAAAGAACGCAATATTAAATGCGGTACAAACACCCAGAGGAATTGATATTGACCTGGTAAATGCACAGCAGGCGCGCCGTATTCTGGATCGTCTGGTGGGTTTTGAAATGTCTCCGGTACTCTGGAAAAAAATAAAAGCAGGCCTTTCTGCCGGCCGGGTACAATCAGTAGCGGTACGTATTGTTGTAGACAGAGAGCGCGAAGTAGATCAATTTAATGCGACAGCCTTATTTAAGGTAACAGCAGAATTTAAAGACGGCAACAAAACGATCAAGGCTGAATTGCCGCACCGTTTTGCAACCGAAGCCGAAGCGCAGGCATTCTTAACCAAACTGATCGGTGCCGATTTTTTTGTACGCGACCTGGAAAAGAAACCGGCGAAAAAATCTCCTTCTGCCCCTTTCACTACGTCTACTTTACAGCAAGAGGCATCCCGTAAACTGAGCTTCTCGGTTGCACAGACTATGACGGTTGCACAACGTTTGTACGAAGCGGGTAAGATCTCATATATGAGAACCGATTCGGTAAACCTGTCTGAATTTGCCATTGATGCTGCTAAAACAACCATTACTAATAATTACGGAACAGAATTCGCTTTCACCAGAAGATATAAAAGTAAATCAGACAACGCACAGGAAGCTCACGAAGCCATCCGTCCGACGGATTTCAACGTGCAGCAGGCAAGTACAGACCGCAACGAGCAACGTTTGTATGAACTGATCTGGAAACGGGCCATTGCTTCTCAAATGGCGGATGCCAAATTAGAACGCACCGTTGTAACAATCGGTAATAATAAAAGTACAGAAAACTTTATCGCAACAGGTGAAGTGATTACGTTTGAAGGTTTCTTAAAAGTATATCTGGAATCGAAAGACGAGGAAGATGAAGACGAGGAAGAAATCGAAGCAAAAGCAGGCGGTACTGCTACCTTACCTCCGTTAAAGATTGATCAGAAATTAGGTCTGAACCAGATTGTTGCGGTAGAACGTTATTCCCGTCCGCCATCAAGGTACACAGAAGCCAGCTTAGTAAAGAAACTGGAAGAAATGGGTATCGGTCGTCCGTCTACGTATGCGCCAACAATTTCAACAATACAAAAAAGAGGCTACGTTATAAAGGAAGACCGTGACGGCAGAGAACGTAAGCTTACACAATTAACATTAAAAGAGAACGCTGTGAAAGCAGCCGTTATCACAGAAAATACCGGACAGGAAAAGTCGAAATTATTCCCGACAGATCTTGCCATGATCACCAATGATTTTCTGGTTGAACATTTCCCGCGGGTAACAGACTTTAATTTTACCGCTATGGTAGAAAAAGAGTTTGATGATATTGCCGAAGGAAAAATCAAATGGCAAAGTATGTTGAAGGGCTTCTATGGAGACTTCCATGAGCAGGTACTGAAAACAGAAAACATCGACCGTTCAACGGTAAATACTTCGCGTATTCTGGGTGTGCATCCCGAAACCGGTGAACAGATCAGTACACGTCTGGGTCGTTATGGCCCGTTTGTACAGATTGGTGAAGCTGATGAAGAGAAAGAGATCAAACCAAAATATGCGAGCTTACGCAAAGGTCAATTAATTGAAAACATTACGCTGGAAGAAGCGCTTGAATTATTCAAACTGCCAAGAGAGATCGGTATGTTTGAAGACAAGCCTATGGTTGTAGCGATCGGAAGATTCGGTCCGTATATCCGCCACAACAGCAAGTTTGTTTCTATTCCGAAGATCGATGATCCGATGACGATTACCGCTGATAGAGGGATTGAACTGATTCTTGCCAAACGAGTTTCAGATGCAGAGAAACTTATTCTTGAGTTCCCGCAGAGTGAATATGTAAAAGTATTGAAAGGCAGATGGGGTCCTTACTTAGCAATCGGTAAAAACAATTTCAAATTACCGAAAGATAAAGAACCGGCCAGCTTAACCTATGCGGAATGTCTTGCCATTGCTGGTCTTGACCACGACCCTACTGACGTTGATGCCGGATTGGCAAAACCGAAAAAAGGTAAAGCCGCAGCGAAAAAGGCAACAAGTAAAACAGCAGCTGTTAAAACTGCCGCAGCTAAAAAGCCAGCGGCGAAGAAAGTTGCAGCCAAGAAAGCCGCGGTGAAAAAAACTGCCGCTAAGAAACCTGCTGTAAAAAAAGCCGTAGTTAAAAAAGCTGCTGCTAAAAAGAAAGCCGTAGCAAAAAAATAACAGATCACAACCTTTAACCAACCGTATGATTATGAAAATTGTTTTCTCTTTATTGATGGGCCTTGCCATTGCCGTTGGTGTGCAGGCACAGACCTTCCCTATTGATTCTACGACTAAAAAAATTGCATACAGCGGCGTGGTAAATGTTGCAGGTGCTACACAAGCGATTTTATTCAAACGTGCACATAATATGAATGTATCGGGCAGCGGTGTACTTACAGACAAACCGACCGACGGATACTACAGTTACAAAGGACAGTTTAAAGTAACGTATCACGCACCACAGCCGGGCTTAATGCACACAGGTATTGTTAACTACACAGTAGTTATTGCCTGCAAAGAAGGCCGTTATAAATATATCATTACCGATCTGGTACACACATCTGAGAAAGGCAATGGCGGACCGTTAGAAAAGAGTGTTCCGGAATGCAACAAGTTTGTATTGACGTTACAGGGCTGGGGAGATATCAAAAAAACAACTTCGGCAGAAATGGAAAAGCTGATCGCCAACATGAAACTAACGATGGGTAATCCGGAAGATAAACCGATTAACGTAGGAAACGATTGGTAAGCATTGTTGCGTTAATAAAGAATTCATTTAAAGGAGAGTGTTGTGCTCTCCTTTTGCTTTTTATAAGCCCAAGGCGAAACGCTTAATGCATAAGGCTTTTAAAATGTTTAACAGACATACGTGATAATTATTTTCATCGTATCTTTATTTCACAAAAGCTTTAGGCGTTCCGCTTTTAACATTCAGCTTGTATGAAAAACATCGTTATCCTAACCGGTGCCGGCATCTCTGCGGAAAGCGGCATCAACACATTCCGCGACAGTGGCGGGTTATGGGAAGGCCACGACGTGATGGATGTTGCTTCGCCCGAGGGCTGGAGGAAGAATCCGGAACTGGTACTTGATTTTTATAATGTCCGAAGAAAAGATGCGCTTAAGGCACAACCCAATGCGGCCCATCTTGCGCTGGTCGAATTAAGCAAACATTTCAACGTACGCATCATCACACAGAATGTGGATGACCTGCACGAGCGTGCCGGTTCAACGGATGTACTGCATTTACATGGAAAGTTATTTGAGAGCCGCAGTACCATCAACCCCAGAATGATCTACCCGATTGATGGATGGGAACTGAAACTGGGCGACAAATGTCCGAGAGGATCGCAGCTGCGCCCCAATATTGTATGGTTCGGAGAAGCAGTACCACTGATGGATACAGCCGCTGCCATTGCAACCACAGCAGACATCCTGATTGTGATCGGAACCTCACTGCAGGTATACCCGGCAGCAAGTCTGATTGATTATGTTGATGAAGAAGCGGAGATTTTTGTAATCGATCCTAATTTAACTATTGTTAAAAAATATCCAAAACTAACGATGCTCGCAGAAAAAGCAACGACTGGTACCATACAAGTTGTGAACCAATTGATAGAAAAATACAAATAAAGCGATCGATATAAGTCGTATTTCATGGAATATTGCAAGACTTAGGTATTATGCAAAAAAAAGTACGGCGTGTGTGCGTAATTAAAAAATTAAATGTGTATTTTTATATAAATAATAATTAATAACATCACAATAATGAATAACGGAACAGTTAAATTCTTTAATAACTCAAAAGGTTTTGGGTTTATTATCGAAAAAGAATCAGGAAAAGAATACTTTGTACACGTTTCAGGTCTTGTTGACGAGATCAGAGAAAATGACGAAGTTACTTTCGAACTTGAAAAAGGAAAAAAAGGACTAAATGCAGTAAATGTTAAACTAGTTTAGTTTTAATATATACCAATCATTTAAGATTTTAAAAGTCTCCCGCCTATAGCGGGAGACTTTTTTGTTTTACTGCTCTCTCCTCCCTGTACATGAACATTTCTTCGTAATTATAAAGGCAAAACAATACGCACTTATCATTTATAATTCATAATTTATATTTCATAATTATCAGCTTATGTTAAACTTCGAATTTAAAAACCCAACTAAAATATTCTTCGGTAAAGGACAGATTGCACAGCTTGCAAAAGAAATTCCTGCCAAAGCCAAAGTACTTATGCTGTATGGAGGCGGAAGTATTAAGAAGAACGGTATTTACGAACAGGTAAAAACGGCTCTTGCTGCATTTGATGTGATTGAATTTGGCGGTATTCCTGCCAATCCGGAATATGAAATCCTGATGGATGCATTGGCCATCATTAAAAAAGAAAATATCACCTACCTACTTGCTGTTGGCGGAGGCTCTGTAATCGACGGTACGAAGTTTTTGTCTTCTGCTGCACTCTATGAAGGCACTGAGCCCTGGGATATCCTGGCGAAGCCGATACGTACCGAAAAAGGCATGCCCTTCGGAACGGTGCTGACCTTACCCGCCACAGGCTCTGAAATGAATTCAGGGGCCGTCATTACGCGCCGTTCTACACAGGAAAAATTAGGTATGGGCGGACCGGGCTTATTCCCGCAATTCTCTATACTGGATCCACAGGTGATACAATCGATACCCGATACACAAATTGCAAACGGTATTACAGATGCATTCACACACGTACTGGAACAATATATGACCTACCCTGCCAAAGCACTGCTGCAGGATCGTATTGCAGAAAGCATCATGCAGACGTTAATCGAAATAGCACCCATTATTTTGAAAGATAAAACCAATTACGATGCGGCATCTGATTTTATGTGGAGTTGTACCATGGCACTAAATGGATTGATACAAAAAGGTGTACCAACAGATTGGTCGGTACACGCAATCGGTCATGAACTTACAGCCTTATATAACATTGATCATGCCCGTACGCTTGCCATCATTGCTCCTAACCTGTACCGGTATAAATTCGAGAATAAAAAAGAGAAGCTGGCTCAATACGGAGAACGTATCTGGAACATCAAAACAGGAACGATAGAAGAAAAAGCAACACAAGCCATTGCCAGGACTGAAGCCTTCTTCCAGTCACTGAATATTAAAACAAAACTCTCTGAGTATACCAGCGATTACAGCAAAGCCGCGGCTTTCGCTGCCGATCGTTTAAAGAGCCGCGGCTGGGTAGCGCTGGGCGAACGCAAAGATATTACACCTGCGGATGTGTTTAAGATTGTAGAGATGAGTTATTAATTTTAGTTTACGACCGCAATGGGGTACAATGTATCATTGGCTTCTATAAATATTTGAACCCGCTGGGTTCAAATATTTCCTTTGTTCATAGAAAGCCCAACCAAGAATGTACTTTCTTAATGACTCTATAGGAGTCGTATATTTATAGAAAAAGAATATGACAGAAAACTACCAGCCAGCAGGATAGCGCAAATCAGGAAGCATACTAATGCAAAGAATAATTTTAGCTTAACGACGGCCCCCTTCACAATCGATTCGATTTTTTAGCATTATACATATCAACTTAATAACAATACAAAACTATCCTGGCATAAATCCGTACTGACCTCTTGGAGGCCAGTAACCATTAAACGGGGCAATACCGAAAAGCCAGATGAGTAGGAACTTTAGTAAGCACAATTCCAATGGGTATATTCGACACGCTTTTCCAATCAACGCCTTCTACCATCACGTATGCGCCGCAAAGCGAACAGGAAGCATGGGTTTCTATCATGTACGCCTGTATGGCTGTTGATGGTGAAATATCGGATACAGAAACAGATCGATTATGTGAACTTCTTGTTGTAAAAACATTATTCCATAATCTGGAAGTAGCCGACTATTATCAGCCTGCTATGCTGGCTCACAAACACGTTGGCAGCAAAATTCTTATTGATTGCAGTGTGTCTTTGATACAGGAAAACAACAAACCTACCCTTTTTACTCTAACCATGGAACTCCTTCTTGCTGATGGTATTCTTGGTGAAAAAGAAAAAGAGATTGCTGAATACCTGACTGCAGCCTTGGCACTTAATCCGGAAACAGCCAGAAAGATTGTTGAAGTAATGCTGATTAGAAATGCAGGAAATTTTGTGATAGTAAACTGATCGTATTTGCCTGCAACCACTTTAATAAAAGGTTGCAGGCAAATACGTATCATTCATAAAATGCGTTATACATCTGGATCAGATACATTGTCTGTTCCAAACCAAAGATATCCGTTGACGTGATTTAATGTATAGCAACAGAATAACCCATTACCAAACGCTGTATTGGTACTCATTAGATAATAGATAATATACAATAAACTGTATTTATAGTTATTTTTAAATTTAATTTACCTTTTTATTAAAATTGATGTGTAATTTCATAAAACATAAATAACGCTTACTATTAAAACCATATTGACAATGGGTATTTTTGATAAATTATTCAGTTCCACATCTCCTGCACCAACGTACACTCCCAAGAGTGAACAGGAAGCATGGATCGCAATCATGTATGCATGTATGGAAGCTGATGGCTATGTATCAGAGCCGGAAGTTAAAAAGATGTTCGAACTTGTAGCGAAAGAACAACCTTTATTTAAGAATATACACATTGCTGATTATTACCAACCGGCGATGCTTACGCACAAAAAGGTTGGCGGAAAAGTACTTATCGATAATAGTGCTGATATGGTTGCTCCGCATAATAAAGCAGCCTTATTCAAGGCAATTATGGCACTGCTTTTAGCAGATGGTATTTTAACCGACACGGAAAAAGAAATTGCTACGTATTTAACAACAGCGCTGCCTGTTGAACTAGTCGAAGCAAAAAGGATTGTAGATGATATATTGGTGAGTAATTAATTAGATTTTATTTTTTGTTATTAGGATTCATAAATGGTTAAAACCATTATGAATAAAATCGATCATATCTAATCCCACGGTTAATCCGCCGCCGCGGACGTGGGCTATTAATCTGCATTAACAAACGCCTCTGTATAGCCCATGGTTTCAACCATGGGCATAAACGATTAAATAATGCCGCCAACCGTTTTAACGGTTTATCTTTGATTCAGACAAATGATTCATTCCATTCGGTAGAATGGAAACATGATTAAAATCATAACAAAATCATATTACCATTTTTTAAGTTATGATTAAATTACCAATTCTTTCATAATCATTCACCAGCTAACTAATTACATGTCACATTCATTAAACAAAATCTGGATTCATGCCATTTGGGCTACAAAAAATCGTTTTCCACTTATCGAAAACAAACATGAACAAACCATTTATGATGTTATAAAAAATCAACTTCACGAATTAAATTGTCCTGTTAAAATCATTAATGGAATGTCGGATCATGTTCATTGCTTATTTTTATTAAATACTCAAAAATCAATTGCAGAAGTAGTTAAACAAGTAAAAGGGAGCAGTTCACATTTTATAAATCAAAATAATTTATGCTCCAATAAATTTTCATGGCAAACAGGATATGCTGCTTATTCTATAAGCGAATCTGTTGCTGATAAGGTTTTTCAATACATTAAAAATCAAAAAGAACATCATAAATTAAAAAGCTTTCAGGAAGAATATGAGGCTTTCATTAAACTCTATAAATTGGATGGAGTGTATTAATAAATGGTTAAAACCATTATGAACGTAATCGATCACATCTAATCCCACGGTTGAAACCGTGGGCTATACAGCCCCGCATTTACAACCCATGGTTTCAGCCATGGGATAACATCGTTACAATCGGATTTCAAACCGTTTCAACGATTTATAAAAATGATACACAATTAAAATGGTTAAAACCATTATGAATAAAATCGATCATATCTAATCCCACGGTTGATCCGCCGCCGCCACGGGCCAATTTAAAATCACATACCATTTATTTTTTATCAAAATATTTTTTAACTAGCATACACAACATGCAACTACAGCCTTTCACAAAAGAAGATATCGCCTCTCTCTCAGAACTGCAGCCACAAGGCTGGGGCGACCTTGCTCCTGTATTTGAATTTTACACTTCTTCTTCATTCTGTTTCCCAATTAAAATAATTATCGACAACCACATAGCGGGGATCGGCAGCAGCATTATACATAACGATGTTGCGTGGCTGGCACATATCATTGTACATACAGCATATAGAAACAAAGGCATCGGCAGATTCATTACACAATCGCTGATTGATCGTATTGACAAGGTCCAATGCCAAACCATTTATCTGATCGCTACCGACCTGGGTGCTCCCGTATATGAGAAACTCGGCTTTGTAACAGAAACAGAATATTTGTTTTATAAAGATATCAAACCCAATAAAGATACCGTAGCTTCTTCACTCATCATCCCTTACAATTCTGCATACAAAGCACCTATTCAGAAAATAGATGCAATCGTTTCAGGCGAAGACAGACTGTTTCATCTTGAACCATATTTAGCAACTGCATTTTTATATGTGAAAGAAAACACGCTTGAAGGTTATTATTTACCCGACTTTGGAGATGGTTTCATTGCTGCACGTACGCCGGAAGCAGGCAGCGCTTTAATGATGTTACGCTTCACAGCAAAAGAACACGCTGTATTTCCTATTGATAATACATCTGCAAAAGAATACATGCTGCAGCATCAATATGAGCCGTTTAAAACAGCCAAACGTATGCGGTTGGGAACAGAACGCAAGGTTGATTTTTCAAAAATATACAATAGAATTTCAGGAAGCATGGGTTGAGGATATCGTCTTCGCCTGATTCTTCTCCCCTCTTAAAGTAGTTACATTCTTCTTTTTAATATAATAAAATGAATACGTATATGATACAAATCATATACCGAGGCCGATGTAAGCTTCTTTGAAGAAGTTATTTTTGTTTTTAAACAGATTCGAGTACTTTTAACAATTATATAATACTCAACTTTTTACATATTAGATTATTTACAGTACTAAATTAATTATCTGGTAACCGCAATATGAAATTGTTTACCTGCAGAAATTGCAACAATGCATTGTACTTTGAAAATAGCGTGTGCTTAAGCTGCAATAATACCATTGGATTTGATAGTCAGCAATTGATCATGCTTACCATTCAAAAAAATAAGTCCGATGCTCTTTACACAGACCTTCAAAGTAAAAAAACATACAAATACTGTCAGAATGCGCAAGAGGCTACCTGCAACTGGTTAATACCGTCTACAAGTACTGCTGCTTTCTGCGTAGCCTGTGAACTGAACAGAACGATTCCACCTTTGGCTATTGCCCAGAACAGGGAGCGCTGGAATAACATTGAAGTAGCCAAGCATCGCCTTGTATATTCCTTGCTGCGATTGCAATTACCAATCAAGAAAAAAATAAATACCAATGCCGAAGGTATTGCGTTTGACTTTACCGTTGACACATCTTCTACTAAAAGTGTAATGACCGGTCATCAATCAGGACTGATCACGATCAATATCAAAGAAGCCGACGAAGCAGAACGTGCTAAAAACAAATACGATCTGAATGAGAAATACCGTACACTACTGGGCCATTTCCGTCACGAGATCGGTCACTATTATTGGGATTTACTGATCAAGAATAATACTAAGCTGCTGAAAAAATTCAGAGAATTGTTTGGCAACGAAACGATCAGTTACGAACAGGCATTACGCAATTATTACAGCAACCCGAATAAGAATACAAGCAATCATTATATAAGCATTTATGCTACCTCTCACCCCTGGGAAGATTGGGCCGAAAGCTGGGCACATTATATGCACCTGATGGATACCGTAGAAACTGCTTTTTATTTTGGTATACGCCTGGATAGCGAAATGCTGCATCAACGCAAACTCGAACCACCTGTTATAGCCAATCCCTACGATATAAAAGATTTCATCGCTATATTTAATATGTGGGTACCTATGGGTTTTGCCGTAAATGCACTTAGCAGAAGCATGGGACATCCTGAATTTTATCCGTTTGTAATTTCTGCAGAGATTGTAGAAAAACTAACGTTTATTCACGACTTATGTAAAGAGAACAGATTGAAAGCGGATAAATAAACAGCTTCGCATTTCTTCCTATAAATAAAGAACCCCGGTGTATATACATCGGGGTTCTTCATTTATAAAGGTTTGTTATCTTTACTTTTTCAAAGGGAAATTAAACATCCAACGGATGCCATACTTATCTAAACAGCAACCCCAAAGCGCACCCCAAAACTGTTCTGCCAATGGTGCAACTTCTGTAGCGCCGTCCGACAATAATTTATAGATTCTTTCGGTTTCTTCTCTAGTATCGGGTTCAAGGCTAATGGTTGTGTTGTTTCCGATTACGGTATGGTGTCCCATACTTTCTAATGAGTCTGTTCCCATAATTTCAACACCATTCAATGTTGGTAATGCCACGTGCATCACTTTATTTTTATCCGCATCTGAAAGCGGCGGCATACCTTCCGGAGCAGGCATGTCTCCCATCTTCATGATCGGAGCAGTCCACTCAGTTTTAAAAACAGATTTGTAAAAATTAAAAGCCTGTTCTGTAGTACCAGGAAAATTAAGATAGATGGATACTTTTGCCATATTGGTTCTTTTATATTAGTTAGTGTTTTGGTCAGGTAAATTATTACTTATTGGTTGAATAAACAAGATTGCGCTGTTAAGGATTTGTGTTTATTGTTCTTACTTTGATTAGTGATGCAAATACGGGAAAGCTATAATTTATTTTTCTCATTCTGAAATAAATAAAACGCTTTAAAACTTTTTGAAATTCCAAAATGATATAATGATACAGAGTAGACAATAACCATAACCATTAGTGGGATTTTATTAACGATAGATTGCTCGATCGATATTAAAGCAAAAATTGCACCTAAGATTCCAATTGAGAACAATACTAAAAAGACAATTCTTGCCCATTTTTTCCCTTTATAAACAAATATCAACAATCCTATTGTCAATAAGAATCGTATTATTTGTTGTATAAGTTTTTTTGTTTCAACTTCAGAAATTACTGAATTGTAAAAATATATCGTATGCAGTGATACAAGTAAAATACTAATTGAAATTAGAATGGTATTCTTCTTTCCGGCTCTTTCTAAATTATTCATCATTTTTTTATTTTTTAGCTTATCTTGAATATCCAACCTTTCGGTCAATCACATTCACTCAAGCATTAAATTGTCTTAAATGATGGTCAATATGTTTATATACCATTTGCCCGATTTGTTCTTTTGTCAGCTTTCCGAAAAATACGTGCTGAAAATTATTGTTATCAAAACCTGAATATTTTTCAATCGTTGAAATCCATTGTTTCTTCTCCGCTTCAAAATCTCCGGTACTTTCTTCAATAATAAGTGATGGGATTGTTGGTGTGCTTCGTCTCAGTGGATTTGCATTACCTAAAACAGTTTTCAATGCAAGCCGTCCAAAAAGCCGTCCGATAAAAGCCCGTTTCAAATTGCTTTTACTTTGCATCATTTCCTCCCAAAGCCTGCAATGTTTTACCATCTGGTACACATTCATTTTGCCCCATTGTGCCGGAGCATTTTCTTTGAGTGAATTAATTCTATGTATTAATTCTGTTTTAGTTACTTCGTCAAATATTGTTTTCATATCATGTGCTTCCATTGTACACAGTTAAAGTTAAATTATTAGCAGAATAAACAAAAATGGTTTTAGGTTATTTAATCATCATGCTGTTCAGTATACACATCAAAACATCAATTAATAATTTCTCCTTTGTTATTCGCCAATCTTTCGCGCCATGTTTTAATTTCCTCTGGTGTTTGTTTCACCCAATCTGTTACTACACCAACAATTTTCAATGGTGCCTCGCTGCGGTATGAACGTGTCGGGTTGCCCGGAAATTTTTTATCTGTAACGTTCGGATCATTTTCAAAACTTCCCGTCGGTTCAATGATATACACTCGTTCGTGTCCATCGCCTTGGGCAAGAGCGGCGGCAAGTCCCGCGCCATTAATCAGGGCTGTAAAATAAATGTGATTCATGATTACTTCAGGTTTATAATTCGACCTGAAGCCTGCCGTCAGCAAATCGCCGATCTGCAAATCTACTCTAGTACCGTGATAAAAAGGGCCGTTGTCTAAAACGTCAGTTCCTTTCGATATACTACTTTTGCTTTCCATACTTTGATGCTTAAATCACCAATAAGTGGTGAGGGTATTTGCTTTACTGGGCTGTTGGCCGCTGGCACAACAGCAGGTTGGAGCGTGCGTAGGCTAGAGATCTGATCGTCACCATCAGTCGAAACTACACTGTAAGCACCTTCGCCCTTGTCGGAGTTTCCCGCCAGGCAAATATATAAAGAAGAAACCAGTCTCCAGCGGGATCTCCGACAAGCGATTGTTAGTGAAACGACTTTTTTAGTATATTGAACTGCTATGGATAAAATTATTTTTCACCCTGAATTTGTTACTGCTACAATTTACAATTGGCAGCATTTATTAAAGATAAATGAACATAAAGAAATTATTTGCAATAGCCTGAAGTTTTTAGTCGACGACAATCGAATCATCTTATATGCTTATTGCATTATGGATAATCACATTCATTTGATCTGGCAGGTTAAAGGTAAATGGAAAACAAGTGATGTTAAACGTGACTTCTTGAAATATACAGCACACGAACTCAAGCGCAGTATTCAAAAACATCATCCTCAGGAATTAGAGAATTACCGAGCAACTCAACAAGACAGAACGTATCAGATATGGGAACGAAATTCTCTTTGCGTCGAATTGTATACTCCCGCTGTTTTTGATCAAAAATTGGATTACATACATCATAATCCTGTTAAGGCTGGCTTTTGTGAACAGCCCGAACAATATGCATTTTCCAGCGCCGAATATTATATAAATAATTCAGATAGATTTAATTTCCTTACACATATACATATATGACTTACTGTTGACAGCTTGTCGGAGATCCCGCAATTAAAGAAATCCTTATCGTTAAATTTACTTGGCGGGAAACTCCGACAAGGGCGAAGGGCAATGTTTTATGATTTAGGAAAATTAATATAGAGCCTCTGACAATTCAGAGGCTTTTTAATTTCAATTTTTCCCGTGGTCGAACAAGTATATAGTTACCCCGCTGGCACAACAGCGGGTTGGAGCGTGCTTAGGTTAGAAATGTGATCGTCAACAGCGGTAGTAAAATAAACACGCAGACCTGTTGATTTCCCCTTCCTCTCCCATCCACTGGTGTAATCCGGTTGTACCATACTTAGGTTAGAGATCTGATCGTCACCATCAGTCGAAACTACACTGTAAGCACTATTTTCCCTACGGTACGGCGGGTTTCTACTTGAGTATGTGCTTCAGCCATGGAGGTGAAGGGATACGTTTTAGCGATACTGGACTTTATTATACCTTTAGACATTAAATCGGCGAATGCCCGAAGATCTGGGCCATTAAATTGCAAACCTCTTAAAGATAAGTTTACGTTTTTCTCTTTCGCTTTAGACATCAGACCTTCTTTTGAAAGAGCCAAAATTGAAATAATACTGCCGCCTGGCTTTGTTACATCAATAGAATATTCCAACGTCTCTCCGCCTATAGTATCAAAAACAAAATCGACATCTTTAATTACTTCCCAAAATTTTTCAGTTTGGTAATCGATATGTTTATCAGCACCGAGAGACATAACAAAATTTCGATTTTTACCTGAAGACGTTGCTATTACTTCTGCACCCAAATATTTGGCTATCTGCACAGCATAATGACCCACGCCACCGGATGCTCCATGAATAAGAATTTTGTCGCCTTTTTTGATGTTCATTCCGTGAACCAGCGGCTGCCATGCTGTCAAGCCAGCCATCGGTGCTGCAGCAGCTTCTTCGTACGTAATAGTTGAAGGTTTATGCGCTAATAAACCTACATTGACCGCTACGAATTCAGCATAACCGCGGGCATTTTGTAAAAGCGCAAAAACTGCATCACCTAGCTCAAATCCATCTGTATGCTCAGCCTTTTCGACAATCTCTCCGGATATATCCCAACCCATTATTACCGGTCGCTCTGCGCCAAACAAAGCGGTAATAAATGCAGACGAACTGCGATAAATTGTATCAGCCGGGTTTATGCCGATGGCTTTTACTTTTATTAATACTTCCCCACTTTTTAACGTGGGTTTCTGTGTTTCGCCAAGAACCAGTTTGTCGGCTCCTCCGGCTTCATATAATAGGTATGCTTTCATGAATTAAAATTAGGATTAGTTTATAGCTAACTTATGGGCTGTTGGCCGATGGCGCAACAGCGGGTTGAGCCGTGGTTAGGTTAGAGATGTGATCGCCAACAGTGGTGGAAAATATTAAATGAAAACGTAAGTTGAAAGAACTAAAGTGCTGAAAATATTATTATGGTTTATCTCTTCAATATCTTTTATTACTGCATCGATAAATGCTTTTCCAAAATCAGTGAATTCTATTAAACACCTTCTTGTAGATGTACTAAATTCTGTATTATCATATTTCAACTCTTTAGAATCTTTCTCATATTTTTCGACTAATTCATTATATACATTACCAATCAGATACTCATAGGTATCATCGTATTTTTTATAATGCAATTCTCTTTCAAAAGTTATAATTCCTGAACGTTCAAGATTTTCCAAATAGATATCAATATTCTGAGGAAAATATAGCTTCATATCTTTTTCAATACCAGTTAGATTAAATGCTAACTTAATAGAAACATGCTCAATACTATCTATATAGTCAGCCTTCTCAAGTAATTCTTCTTTGGATTTAGCTCCTCTTATATCAAAATGCTGTGGTTTGGGTACTGATGATGTTTTCTTTTCCAAATAAATATCTATGAATGGAATAGGTTTACATTCTTTATTTGCAAATAAAATTATTGCTTCATCTTGTGATAAATTATTTAAAATATTAAAAAAAGACGGATGGATTAAATAAAGCGTTTTTGTAGTAGATGCTTTAGTCAAAAGATTTACAAATACTTCTGAAAGTTCTTCTTGATTGACTAATGTTAATTTATCTAATATCGGTAATCCTATATGTTCTGAGACTTGGCATAATTCATTTTCATCTATCTTTTCTAATTTTTTCTCATATCTTTCTAAATTCTTTTTTAAATATATCCTCGACCTTTCATTAACCAGTTTAAAAGGGAGCATAATTAAATTTCCTAAATCAAAAACATTTGACAATGCCTCACCAGCTTTTTTTAAACTTGGCTGAAGTATATCTTCATATACCTTATCAGTAGGAATTTTAGCTAAAATTTTGTCTAATTGTTCGTTCGTCATATTTAAAAAGTATAAATGCAAATTTATTTTGTTTAGGAGAAAGATAAATATTAATGGTTGTTATCGGGTCTTAAATATCACAACTTCGCCCTTGTCGGAGTTTCCCGCTAGGCAAATATATAAATAAGAAACTAGTCTAAAGCAATACTTACCATTAGGTTTGTCTGGCGGGAAACTCCGACAAGGGCGAGAGATACCAGACCCACTACGCTAAGTCTGGTACCAGAAGAATTACATAATACCAACATTGGTGCAAAGAAACTGTATCTATTTTTCTTTAAAATAAGGTATTTCAAAAATTCTACAAATACAAACCAGACAAACGAACAAACCAAATAAAAATAAAAATATACTTACTAAATATGATAAAATAACAAATTCACCAAACAAAACAATCTTAAATGTAGGTGCAGTTCTTAATTCCTTTACACAACCCACATCTAATTGAATTGTGGTAGGTTGTGTAAAGTAAGTATTAGCAAAATTTTTGAATTCAAATATGTATAATTTTTCTTTTTCAATTTTATTACTTAAAACAAATGTTCCTTTTTCTCCATTTATTAAATAATCACTTTCATAAATAAAATATGAGCCGTACAAATAAAAGATAAAAATAAATGCCATTATTGTTAATGTATAGCCTAATTTATCGATATTCTTTTTCATAAAATTATTTTTCTTCTAAAACATTAGAAATGAATTTTGCTGCACCAACAGATACTGTTATATCGCCAGATGCTTCTGCTGATTTAGTAACAGTTACTTCAATTGCATTTATGTCTGTCACTTTTAACTCTGTCCAACTTGCAACTTTCTTTGCAATCTCTCTTTGAAGTTGGCGATAACTAACTTTACCTACGGTTACATTTTCGATCAGTTGTTTTAGATCCTTTGCTCTCTCGCCCTTTCAATAAACAAACTTCCATCTCTAAAAACAAAAACCCCGATGTAACACCGGGGTTTCTTATTATCTCAAAGCGAAACTTAAATTACGCCAATTGTTTTTTCATTGCTTTCGCCATTGTCTCGCCGATATCTGCAGGAGACTGCACTACGTGAATACCGCATTCTGCCATGATCTTCATCTTCGCTGCTGCTGTATCATCTGCACCACCAACGATTGCACCTGCGTGACCCATACGACGTCCCGGAGGCGCTGTTTGTCCGGCGATGAAACCAACTACCGGTTTAGTACCGTGTGCCTTGATCCACTTAGCAGCATCTGCTTCTAACTGACCACCAATTTCACCGATCATAATGATACCATCTGTTTCCGGATCGTTCATCAATAATTCAACAGCTTCTTTAGTTGTAGTTCCGATGATCGGGTCACCACCAATACCAATGGCTGTAGAAATACCGTAACCTGCTTTCACAACCTGATCGGCTGCTTCGTATGTTAATGTACCTGATTTAGACACAATACCTATTCTTCCTTTTTTGAAGATAAAGCCAGGCATGATACCTACTTTTGCTTCTTCCGGAGTAATAACACCCGGACAGTTCGGCCCGATCAATGTTACTTTTCTTTTCGTTACATAAGCTTTTGCATCGATCATATCACGTACCGGAATACCTTCTGTGATACAAATAATAACTTTCACACCTGCATCAGCGGCTTCCATAATTGCATCAGCAGCAAAAGCCGGCGGTACAAATATGATGGAAACATCAGCACTTGTTTTAGCAACTGCATCTGCAACGGTATTGAATACTGGTTTATCAAGATGAAGAGAACCTCCTTTACCCGGCGTTACACCACCAACTACATTGGTTCCATACTCAATCATTTGTTGTGCATGGAATGTTCCTTCCGTACCGGTGAAACCCTGTACGATGATTTTTGAATTTTTATTAACTAGAACGCTCATTATATTTTATAGCTAAAAGGATTAAGTACTACAAAAATAAAATTTTTTAGGGGTAAAAAAAGCCCAAACGGATTAAAATTGCTGTTATTCTTTGGAACGTGGACAACTTAGTGCTTTCTAGGGATAATATACACGATCCGGACCATGGCAACAAAATAGCCATCAAGTCCAAAGCGGGTTCCCCTTGGCTGCCCCGGTGCGGTAGAAGAAACATAAGAATACCCATCCGGACTTGTTACAATGGGGTATCCCAACCCATTCTGAATGTAATTTAAGTCCCGGGAATGTCCGTTAAACTGATCGGTAGGCTCGGCAGAGCGGTTTGCAAAATACCGGGCATCTGAACTTTGCAGCTGAGAAGGATCGACATATTGTCCTTTAACATCGTCCAGGTAATCGGTAAACGTAAAACGATACCCGAATTCAAACTCCAGGTCAATGTGATTGGTTAATTTGTATTGAAGACCCACTGATACAGGTATATAGGCTGTATAAGATGAATAGGAATGATTTTCGGTGTGGATGGATCGCAAATTACGCCAATGTCCGGTGGAATCTTTGGCCTGCGGGTTGGTATATAAAAGACCCAAACCAATGGTTGCAAAGGCATTTATTTTTTTCCTTTTACTGAAATAATCGTTACAGGGGAACAATTCATACCGTGCATGTATGCCAAATTCTATCACATCGTTGCGCACATGCAGATTGCGGATATAGGCTGCAGAAGAAGAAGCTTTTCTGACATTCGAAACACTTTCGTCGTCTGCCAGCAAACGGATATAATTTACATCGACCGTTATGGAGAAAGCAGGTGTTATTTTATTAAGGTATTGTGTACCAAAACCCGAACGTATGGTTTTAATACCCGAAGACACATCACCAAAAAAATACGAACCTATCCCTTGTACACCAAAGGAATGATACCTTCCACGCTTATCCTTGTTTTGTTGTGCAAATGCGTGCGACTGAATAACAATACATACTAAAAGTAAAAAGACTGGTTTTAATGCGTTCACGATTATACGGTATAAAACGGCTCTTGTAAATATAGGAATTTAATTATGAATTGTGGTAACAAAAAACAGCACACAGGTTTACTGAATTCATAATTTATAACTCCTAATTTATAACTAATAACGGTATTTCTCTTTCCACCTTTTCTGCAAAAATACCCTTAACTCCTGCTCTCTGGCGTTGCTGCCGGGTTCGAATATTTTTTTGCCCGAAAGTTTATCCGGCATGTATTCCTGCTCCACAAAATTTCCTTCAAACGAATGGGCATATTTATATTCTTTTCCATAATCCAGCTGCTTCATCAGTTTGGTTGGCGCATTGCGCAGGTGCAGCGGCACCGGCAGGTCTCCATGCGATTTTACCAGCTGCTGCGCTTCGTTGATGGCCATATACGAGGCGTTACTCTTGGGCGAAGAAGCTAAATAGGTTGTTACCTGAGAAAGAATTATTCTGGACTCGGGCCAGCCGATAAAACGAACGGCGTCAAAGGCTGTAGTAGCCATAACCAGTGCGGTTGGGTTTGCATTGCCAATATCTTCAGATGCTAATATCAATAAGCGGCGTGCAATAAACTCCACTTCTTCTCCCCCTTCAATCATACGCGCCAGCCAATACACCGCTGCATTAGGATCACTGCCACGTACGGATTTAATAAATGCAGAAATAATATCGTAATGCATTTCTCCATTCTTATCGTAGGAGGCTACTTTTTTCTGTGCAATTTTCTGCACGTATTCGTCGGTAATAACAATGGAATCTTTACCTGCCGCATCTACCACCAGCTCCAGCAAATTCAAGAGCTTACGGGCATCGCCGCCGGATAATCTCAACAACGATTCGTGTTCTTTTATTGCAATTGTCTTTGTTTTTAAATACGCGTCTTTCTCTATTGCATGGTGCAGCAAAGTCACAAGCTCTTCTTCGCTTAAGGGCTGCAGCACATATACCTGACAACGGGAAAGCAAGGCGGGTATTACTTCAAAAGACGGATTCTCTGTAGTTGCACCAATCAGTTGTATGATTCCTTTTTCGACCGCACCTAATAACGCATCTTGCTGCGATTTACTGAAGCGGTGAATCTCATCAATAAACAACACCGCTTTACCATCTGTCTGCGCCTTTGTAATCACTTCACGTACTTCTTTCACACCGGCACTGATGGCAGACAAAGTATAGAAAGGCAAACCGACTGTTTTCGCGAGCAATTGCGCCAGCGTTGTTTTACCTACGCCCGGAGGTCCCCATAAAATCATCGACGGAATTTTTCCTTCTTCGACAAAACGACGGAATACCATACCGGCACCAATCAGGTGCTGCTGTCCGTACACATCCTCTAATAACATGGGACGCATACGTTCTGCCAAAGGAATCAATTGCATAATGAATATCTTGAAGTAAATAAAGCCCCTGAATAGAATCTTTTATTACATTCTGCAAGGTAGCCTCAGTAAATTTACATAAAATTGGGTTCGAATTTAATAATCATGAACAGAATACTGCGGGCTCATATTTTTTTAGCAATTCTTACTATCATTTCAGGTTTCAATTACAGCATTGCAAAAAAAGTAATGCCGGATTTTCTGCAGGCATCTTCGATCATCTGGATACGGATGAGCTGCACATCGTTGTTCTTTCTTGTCTTTATCCTGCTTGCCAAACGCTCGTTTGCCATTGCTCCGAAGGATCGGCTGCGTCTGTTCTTCTGCGCCATCTTTGGCATTACTATCAATCAGATTTTCTTTTACGAAGGTCTTAGCAGAACCATGCCCATTAATGCTTCTTTAATCATGGCTGCTATTCCCATCACCGTATTTGTTCTGTCGATTCTTTTTTTGAAAGAAAAAATCAGCTGGATGAATTCGTTGGGGCTGGTATTAAGTGCTGCAGGGGCAGCTATTCTCTTACTGGACTCTAAAGGCAAGCTGGAAGGAATTTTTATCGGCGATCTGTTTATTCTGATCAACGCCATTTCCTATGGCATCTTCCTTATTATTGCCCGTCAGTTGATGCGTACCTACGATTCTGTTACCGTTATTTTCTGGATCTTCTTGCTGGGAGCTATTATGACCTTTCCGTACAGCTTTAGCAGTTATACCCCAACCGATTGGCAGCACATTCCTTTATATGCCTGGGCATCACTTGGCTTTATTGTTATTTTTGCAACCATCGTCAACTATTACATAGGTGTTGATGTATTAAAAGATGTGAGTCCGGCTGTTTCAAGCATGTATGTATATATTCAGCCTATCTTGACTACACTTGTTGCGATGTATTTTGGTTCAGACAAGATGGATAGTCAGAAACTGATCAGCTCTGTTGCTATTCTGGTGGGTGTATATCTGGTAAGCAAAAGTTCTGCGCCCAAACCTGCAGTTGAATAACATTTGTTAAAAGTATCACAAAATTCAAATACACTTTTTCAATAAAAAACCCCTTAAAACAAGGCTAATCGCTTCAATTCAATGTTTTTTTATTTGTTTCTCTGAATAAAGAGCTCGTGAAAGAATGTTTCTGGTGCATTATTCAGAAGTAGTAATTCTCTTTTTGATTGAAAATTAAACATACAAAGTCTAGTACTTCATTAAAATAAGGTTATTTTTGTATAAACATGTACAATCAATTTACACTAGGTTATTAATTATTATGAACATCTTTGTTGGAAGCCTTCCATTTAGTTTAGAAGAAAACGAATTAAGAGAATTTTTTGAAGAGTATGGTGAAGTTAGCTCAGTGAAGATTATCTCTGACAAATTCACAGGAAGAAGCAAAGGCTTCGGTTTTGTTGAAATGCCTGATGATGCACAAGCACAAAAAGCAATCGACGAATTAAATGGTGCTGAAGTTAACGGACGTACAATCGTTGTTAACAAATCAGAAGAGAAAAAAGATGGTCCAAGAAGAAGTGGCTTTAGCGGTGGTGGAAATCGTGGCGGAAGCGGCGGCGGATACAGTGGCGGTGGTAACAGCGGTGGCGGTTACGGCGGCGGCGGTGGAAACCGTGGCGGATACGGCGGCGGCGGCGGAAGCAGCCGTGGTTTCGGCGGAAGCGGAACTGGTCGTAACAGCAGAGGTGATCGTTAATTCTTATCTCATATAGTAAAAAAGGTCATGCTTCTTATAGCGTGACCTTTTTTGTTTTTCTAGCCCATGGCCGCGGCGGCGGCGGAATACAATCGTAAAAATACATCCTCTCATACGTGGAGACTTTAATAGACAAGAAGAACTAATCCTAGATATAACCCTATTCAAACGTGGCACTTATTATGTACATTATTTATCTTGTGTATTAGGAGGAATATTTCCAGTAACAATTGAATAAAATATGACTTTTAAAATGCTAAACAGACACAATGAAAATTTTAGCTTTCGTATCATTAGGCTTGATTCTGTTATCTTGTGAGAGAAGCTATCACAAACAGAATATTATTTTTTTTGAAAAGGTTTCAAAAATTCAATTCCCCAAAGATCTTAATGTGCTTGAAACATATGACAATGGTGAATTTATGTGTTGTGGAGCATTTACTCTTACAAAAGAAAATCTAACATATTTTAGAAATAATGCACCCTTTAAGAGCATAAGAAAACCATCTGAGCAGAATTCATATATTTATCCATACCCCAATCATTTACTTAAAGATAGCTCTAATTATTTTTTTCCAAGATCTTCTATTATACAATGGTATCATTGTAATAATTGTCCTGATATTACAATTTATATAGATACGATTGATTTGAAAATGTGGTGCTATGCTTCATATCCCGATTATGGGGGAGACTTCTGCTGCAAAGACACAATACAATCAAACGATCATCCATAGGATGAATTGCTACCTACCAATATAAAAGCTCACTGCAAAATTTATATTTGCAGTAGAATTTACAACCTTTTTGTTTTTCTAGCCCATGTCCGCAGCGGCGGACATGGGCTATTTCCCATATCTTCCATTCTTTGGGCCGTTCTCCCATTTCCAGGCTGTTGCTATGATATCTTCAATGCTGGTATACTTTGCTTTCCAGCCCAGCTCTGTATACGCCTTTGTAGCATTGGCCACTAAAAAGGATGGATCACCTGCTCTGCGGTCGCCGTATATCACCGGTACAGGTTTGCCCGTTACACGTTCCGCCGCTTCGATCATTTCTTTTACAGAATATCCTGTGCCTGTTCCAAGATTGCAGATCACAGGTCCTTTACCGCTTAACAAATAAGCAAATGCTTTGATGTGTGCATCGGCCAGGTCTTCTACGTGAATATAATCGCGGACGCAGGTACCATCAGGTGTTTCGTAATCGGTACCAAATACGGTAATCGCATCCCGTTCACCTTTAATTGCTTTTAATATCAACGGAATCAAATGTGGTTCGGGATTGTGATCTTCACCAATCAAACCATCTGCCGAACAGCCGGAAGCATTGAAATAACGTAAGAATGCATAGTTGGTTCCATACGCATGATGATAATCTTTTATAACACGTTCCAGCATCCATTTGCTCGCACCGTAAGGGTTGATCGGATCCTGCGGATGTGCCTCATCGATCGGCATGTACTTCGGAGAGCCATAAGACGCACAGGTAGATGAAAATATAATATTCTTACACCCCGCTTCACGCATGGCATCCAACAAAGTAATAGACGCAGCTAAATTATTATTGTAATATTTTGTCGGTTCAATAACCGATTCGCCTACATAGGCAAAGGCTGCAAAATGCATCACGGCTTCAACTCTATAGGATTTAATAATATCCTTCACTAAAGCCTTATTGGCAATATCTCCTTCAACAAAACGTACTTCCGGATTAATAATCGCTTCTTTGTGACCATAGACAAGACTATCTAAAACAATCACTTCATAATTCAGATTGGCAAGTGCACGCACGGCATGAGAACCAATATAACCTGCGCCTCCGGTAACTAATATTGCTGACATAAAATCTCTTAAAACTTAGGCTAAAATAATCTAAATACCCCTGAGAACCAAAATTAAAGATTGCTACGTATGTTAATTTATTATTCGCGGATAATATGGGGCATTGTACTGTAAAAAGCTTTGAACTGAACGCTTCAACTTCTATCTTTAATTGAAATACAATCTTTTAGGCATGAATAGTGAAACCATACGAATGTACTGTATCCAAAAGAACGGTGTTGAAGAAAGTTTTCCTTTCGATGAAAGCACACTTGTTTTTAAAGTAGGCGGAAAAATATTTCTGCTGCTTTCTCTTACTTCCGAACCTTTGCAATTCAACGTTAAATGCGATCCTGAAAAGGCAGTAGAATTAAGGGAAGAATACGATTGTGTACAACCCGGTTACCACATGAGCAAGAAACATTGGAATACGATTATTTATGATGGCAGATTACGTGATACTTTAATAAAAGAATGGATCGACCATTCTTATGAATTGGTATTTGATGCATTACCTAAAAAAATAAAAGAACAGCTTTTAAATTAATCGTATCCGTTTACATAAAATTTCAACCACAACATTTTTATTCACTTCCCTCATTCAATGAAAAATATTGACAAAGATAAACCGGTACTGGTAACCGGCGCAACCGGTTATGTAGCCGGATGGATCGTAAAAAAACTTCTTGAAGAAGGATTTACCGTACACGCTCCTGTGAGAGATCCGGAGAATAAAGAGAAATTAAAATATTTACACGCTGCTGCTGTAAATGCACCGGGAACAATCAAATACTTCAAAGCAGATCTGCTAAACGAAGGTTCTTACGATGAAGCCATGAAAGACTGTGCATTAGTATTTCATACGGCATCACCTTTTATTAATAAGGTAAAAGACCCGCAACGGGATCTTGTTGATCCGGCGCTGATCGGAACAAAGAATGTACTGGGTTCTGTGAACAGAACTTCTTCTGTTAAACGTGTAGTACTAACCAGCAGCTGCGTAGCGATTATCGGAGATGCAATAGAATGTCAGGCGTACCCGAATGGTATGGCAACGGAAGCAAATTGGAACACCACTTCATCGGTCAATCATCAGCCATACAATTACTCTAAAACTGTTGCTGAACGTGCTGCCTGGGAAATCAATAAGGTACAGGACCGCTGGGATCTGGTATGCATCAACCCATCATTGGTTATCGGCCCGGGGTTGAATCCATTTGCAACTTCTGAAAGTTTCAATATCGTGCGCCAGTTCGGAGATGGCACGGCCAGATTCGGCATACCGGATTTAAGCATTGGTGTGGTAGATGTACGTGATCTGGCAGAGGCACATTTTCTGGCAGGGATTACACCGGAAGCAAACGGACGCTATATCATATCAGCAGAAAATGTATCCTTACTTGCATTGGCAGCACCGCTAAGAAAAAAATTCGGTGATACCTATCCGTTTCCTACACGTCTGTTGCCTAAATCAATTGTATGGCTTCTCGCTCCCCTTGCGGGTTTTAAACGAAAAATGATCAGCCGGAATGTTGGCTATCCGTGGCGTGTGGACCACACAAAAGGCATCAAAGAACTCGGTGTCAAATACAGACCAATTGATATTTCTATTACCGAATTCTTTCAGCAAATGATTGATAATAAAATTGTATAAACCTACGAGGTTTTAAAAACCTCGTAGGTTTATACAATCTTCAACGCGTACAATGCAATCGAATTTTCAGGATAATCCTGTAAGCAGGCTTCGTACAAAGCTTTTGCTTCTTCTTTACGATCGAGACAAATAAGGGCAAACGCTTTATTCACCATGGCAGTTTCTCTGTAACAAAGCTTAGATACACTAAATGTAGTAAATACTCTGAAACGATCTATCCATGGATGTTTCGTAAAAAAATCAAAACTCTTCTGAAAGCTTACCAAAGCCTCTTCATACTTTCCTTGCTTCAGTTCACGCACACCTTTTCGGTGATCGATGGGAACAAAATAACGTAAACTATAGGCAAGCACCAGATACACCATTCCGGCCCATAAGCTAGCCTCATCCGAACCGGATTTTTCAAACCCCAAGTACAATGCTATCAGAAAAAGTATTTGCAATGCAAATGAAAAATAATTCATGGATCGTGCTACAGGAAGTTGCTGTGTCATATTATTATTATTTCTGCAAAGCTGAAAAGTTCCAGGACTTTGATTTATCATATTGAATACCGCCATTCGACACCGTCAACGGAGAAGGTATGTTGTTGTGATACAAACCTCCTGTACCTAAGCCTTGCGGCATATATACGGGGAAAGTAGATGTAAACTGGCAGATCGCATTTAATCCTATATTAGACTCCAGTGCCGATGTCATCCACCATTCAATGCCTCTGTATTCTGCAGCTTTGATCCACTCATCTGTAGCAGCAAAGCCACCCAGCAAGGTTGGCTTTAAAATAATAAACGGCGGGTTTAATTCCTCCAGTAAATGTTCTTTTTCTAATTTTGCAGAGATACCAATCAGTTCTTCATCCAGCGCTATTTCAAGTGCTCCGTCTTTACACAACTGGCGCATCAGTTCATGCTGCTTGGCTTTAATGGGTTGCTCAATCGAATGAATACCATACCCGGCAAGCTTTTCTAATTTCTGCCACACATCTTTTTCTGTAAATGCGCCATTGGCATCTACCCGCAATACAATCTGTTCTTCTGAATATTGTTCCCGTATTTTTTCCAGTACCCAGCATTCCTTTTCAAAATCAATTGCTCCTACTTTCAGCTTAATGCAGGTAAACCCTGCTTCGATCTTCTGTAAGGCTTGTGTATACATGTGCTCCGGTTCGTTCATCCATACCAGTCCGTTAATAGCAATCGGTGAACCAAACGTATAAAAACTGCTTTCAAAAATTTCCTGTTTGGCCTCATGCAAATAATCGACCTGCATAGTTTCCAGCGCCATCACAATAGAAGGAAAGCCAATCAGATTAAGTTCGGGTATCAAAGAATCTACAAAGCCTAATGTATTCCAGGCATGCACAGAACGTGTGTTGAGATGTGCACACACAACATCCAGCTTCGATTCAAAGTCCGGACGATCATCTATACTCAGGCCTTTCAGCGGCCCGCACTCACCATAAAACTCTTTGCCGTTATACGTACCAATCAGATACCAGGTATCTTTATGCGTCAATACGCCTCTTGATGTACCTGCCTGAAATGTAAATTCTAACCGATGTTTTTTCCAACGAATATTCATACACACCTGCTGCCTGCCTATGCACTGTTTAAACTTCCAACGTTGTTTGATTCGGGAACAACAACAAATCTTCAAAGGTGAAATTGAGTTTCACAACATCGCCTTCCTGTATAGATATATCCGTCGTAAATGCTTTCAATTGTAATTTATTCGGCAAGCGTAAAAATAATTTATACTGATCACCATTAAATTCTTTGCGAAGCACAATGGCTTTTGTAAGTCCCCTGCCTTTTGTAATTACTTCAATATCGTGCGAACGGATACCTGTTACAAAATTATTCCCCAGCTCTTTCTCACAAGGCTTATACCCCTTCAGCTTAATATCTTCCAGTTTAGAAAAGCGAAAGAAATTAATATCTGAAAACAAGGCTGCTACATAAGGCGAAACAGGTTGATCATAGATTTCTTCTACCGAACCGATCTGTACCATCTGCCCGTTACGCATCACCAAAATTGTATCAGCAAGCGCTAGAGCATCTGCTGTTTGGTGTGTTACAAATATTAAACTTGTTTTGGTCTTACGCACTTCTTTCATCATATACATGCGTATGTGATCGGCAAGTAAGACATCGAGGTTGCTAAACGGCTCATCCATCAGCATAACCTGTGGTGCTGCAGCAAAGCAGGTTGCAATAGCCGCACGCTGCTGCTGTCCACCGGACAACTGATACGATTTACGATCCAGTAAATTTCCGATATGAAAGATCTTTGCCAGATCAGCAATTTTCTGATCCTGCTCTTCCCGCGAAAAATAACGAAGCGGATATTGAAGGTTTTCTTTCAATGATTGATTCTTTTTCAATCCATAATCCTGCAATACAATACGAATCTGTTCATGCCCTGCCACTAAATTATGTGAAGGTCCAAGTACCCGTGATTCATTCAAGTGAATATCGCCTTCATTCGGATCAAACAAACCTGCCAGTAATTTCAGCAATGTTGTTTTACCGCTTCCGCTCTCTCCAACGATAGCTAACTTAGTGCCCTTTTCAAGATCAAAAGAGATGTTTTGCACCGCATCAAAAGTAGCCTCCTGATAACGCATGCTTAAATTTTTAACAGATAACATAGTGTAAATGTAGTCAAAAAAAGCCTAAGGCAGAAGGCTTAATGCCAAACGTAAAACTGAAATTAAAACCATCACTGATATTTTTTTAACCTTCTGCCTTAGGCTTTCAGCTTTAAGCATTTTACACGTAAAACTTTACACTTTACACTTTTTTATGTACCTTTCCTTCACTTCAATTAAGTATCATGAGTACAATTCGTATCGGGGGAGCAGCTGTCAATCAAACCCCTATTGATTGGGAAAATAACGTTAGCAATATTCTGAATGCCATACAACAGGCAAAAAAAGCTAATGTAGAAATATTATGCTTACCTGAATTATGCATTACAGGTTATGGCTGCGAAGATTTGTTTTTAACGGATTGGGTATCTGAAACAGCACTGGAATATTGTTTTAAGATTGCCGCGGAATGTACCGATATTATTGTTTCGCTGGGCTTACCCATGCGCATCAATGGTATTACTTATAACTGCGCCTGCCTGATTGAAAATGGAACAGTAAAAGGATTCTCTGCCAAACAATTTTTAGCGAACGAAGGCGTCCATTATGAAACCAGATGGTTCACACCGTGGCCACGCAATCATACCTCTACCTATTCATACAAAGAAATCAAATATCCCTTTGGTGATATTTTATATAATGTAGGTTCAACACGTATTGGCTTTGAAATATGTGAAGATGCGTGGCGCACAGATCGTGTAGGCATACGCCACTATGAAAAAGGTGCAACCTTGGTATTAAACCCAAGTGCAAGTCATTTTGCATTTGGCAAATCTTCTATACGCTACGATCTGGTTATCGGCGGTTCCGAACAATTTGACTGTACGTATGTATATGCCAATCTTCTTGGAAACGAAGCCGGACGTATGATCTACGACGGCGAAGTGTTAATTGCTCATAAAGGGAAATTAATTCAGCGCAATAACCGGTTATCTTTCAAAGATGTTAATCTGATCTACGCAGACATTCCGCTTCATTCCGAAGAGGTACCGGAAGTAGATCTTACACACGACAACCGGGAAAAAGAATTTGAATTCTGGGAAGCTACTGCTCTGGGGCTTTTTGATTACATGCGCAAAAGCCACAGCAAAGGATTTGTATTGTCTTTAAGTGGTGGTGCTGATTCAGCCGCTTGTGCCATTATGGTTGCAGAAATGATCCGTAAAGGCTTGCAGGAATTAGGTCTGAATGATTTTTTACAAAAATCGGGTATGATCTCATTGTTCGATCTTCCGGCTCTGACTCAATTACCGTTCGAAGAACAAGCAAAAAAAATCAACGCTGTATTTCTTACTACAGCATATCAGTCTACCCGCAACTCCGGAAACGAAACCTTACAATCGGCCAAATCACTTGCCGAGTCGATCGGTGCTACTTTTTATTCGTGGGACGTAGATGCAGAGATCGAAAATTACAAAGCAACCATTGAGCAAATTATTGAACGTCCGCTTACCTGGGAGAAAGATGATATCTCGTTACAAAATATTCAGGCACGCGGACGCGCACCAATTATCTGGCTGCTCACCAATGTGAAACAAGCACTCCTGATCACAACATCAAACAGAAGCGAAGGCGATGTAGGGTATGCAACGATGGATGGCGACACGGCTGGCGGTATAGCACCGATTGCAGGCGTAGATAAAGATTTTATTCGCAACTGGCTGCGCTGGGCAGAAAAAAACAGAAAACACACAGGACTGAACCTTGTAAATAGTCTGGCTCCTACAGCGGAACTAAGACCATCCGAATATACACAAACAGATGAACGTGATCTGATGCCTTATGTTGCATTAGCTCGCATTGAACGTAAGGCTATAAAAGAACGGCTTTCTCCTGTACAAGTATATACAGCACTGGTTGCTGAAGGAGGTTATACAAATAATGAATTTAAGTATTGGGTGAAAAAATTTTTCCGGTTATGGTCAATGAATCAATGGAAACGCGAACGCCTTGCTCCTTCTTTTCACATGGATGATTTTAATGTAGATCCAAGATCGTGGTATCGCTTCCCAATTTTAAACAGCGGGTTTACTAAAGAGCTAAGCGAACTGGACAAGCTCTCTTGAGTTTTAATTGGTTTCGTCCTTCGTCTTTGGCCTCGGCCGTAAAATAATATCTCCGGGCATTGCTTCAAACATCCAGCCTGACAGATGCTCGCTTGTCTGCATACGCAGATCTGTTTGATCATTCATTTTTAGCTTTTCCATATCGGTTAAAATTAAATGGTTAACTGATATTCAAAGGAACAACTTTAATTATTTACATGCTTTTGATTTTCCATGCAAAAAGCACGGTCGTTGTCAGATTCCAATTTCAGTCTTCGTATTATTCTATTATTCAGAAAATTCAATTTTCTATCTAATAGTATCTTTTGAAAGTGCAATCTCATAGAAACAAAATTTATCTTATGTAAAAACTATTTATGCGCTCCATTTCCCGAATAATTGAATTAAATTTACAGGTGTATACAAAAAAATGGAAAAAGCTTCAATAATAGGTACAGACATTACACAAGCTAAAGTGCTGCTTGAATATGGTAAGGTTGTTGCGATTCCCACAGAAACGGTATACGGACTAGCAGGAAACGCATTAGACGTCACTGCGGTAGCACAGATTTTTTCCGTTAAAAAACGTCCGACATTTGATCCGCTTATTGTTCATACACATTCGTTTGAATCATTAAAATTATTTGTAAAAGAAATTCCTGAACAAGCACGCGCATTAGCCGAAGCCTTCTGGCCCGGCCCGCTAACATTGCTATTACCTAAAAAAGATATTATTCCGGATCTTGTAACAAGTGGTTTAGACCGCGTTGCTATTCGCATTCCCAATCACCCGCTTACACTTCAATTATTAAAATCGATTGCCTTTCCTTTGGCTGCACCAAGTGCCAACCCGTTTGGCTATATATCGCCAACAACGGCGCAACACGTAGCAGATCAGCTGGGAAATGATATTGAATATATTTTAGACGGAGGTGCTGCAGAAGTAGGTGTTGAATCTACTATTGTCGGCTGGGAAAACGGTATTGCAACAATCATGCGTGTAGGCGGCTTATCTATTGAAGCAATCGAAAAAGTAATCGGTCCGGTGCAGGTGCAAGCGGTAAGCTCATCGAATCCGGCAGCACCGGGAATGCTGAAGAGTCACTACGCCCCAACCATACCCATGCGTGAAGGGAACATCGAAACATTGATTCAGCAATATCCGTCAAAAAAAATAGCCGTACTATCTTTTCAAAAAGCATATACCGGCGTTTATAAAAATTACATCTTATCTAAATCGGGCAATGTAACAGAAGCTGCACAACACTTGTTTGCTGCTATGCGTGAACTCGACAATACCGATGCAGACATTATTTTAACAGAATATGTACCCGCAATTGGTTTGGGCAAAGCCATTAACGATCGGCTGAAGCGTGCGTGTGCAGAGGAATAAGTTCCCAGTTTCCAGATGCTAGTTTCCAGACGAAAACAGTTTTTTATTATTGCGTCCTTTGCGGTTAAATAGTTACCAGCTGCTGATTACATCGAAAAATTCAGGTTTCTTTTTTTAATCCTAAAAATCCTGTTCAAATCCTGCCTTCAATTTTCACCCTTTAATCATGTTTTTTTTGTACTTTGTAGCTGATTAATATTACAATTGAATTATGCTGAATTACGTTATCTGGAATGTTGCTCCTTATATTGCTGAAATCGGAAACTTCGAACTTCATTGGTATAGTATCTTATTTGCTGCAGGTTTTTATTTTGGATTTAGAATAATAACATCGATCTATAAATCAGAAGGCCGAACAGAAGCCGATGTAGAAAAATTAGCCATATATATGTTCCTTGCTACCTTAATTGGTGCACGTCTGGGACATTGTCTTTTTTACGATTGGGAATATTTCCAACACCACATTCTTGAAATATTTTTACCGGTTGAGTTTGAACCGAAATTTAAGTTCACCGGCTTCAGAGGGTTAGCCAGTCATGGTGCTGCCTTCGGAATTATTTTCGCTATATGGCTGTATTCAAGAAAATACAAAGATCAACGTTTTCTATATGTACTGGATCGCGTTGTGATTGTAATTGCATTGGCTGGTGCATGCATTCGTACAGGTAATCTGATGAATTCAGAAATTATCGGTAAGCCCGCTGCTTCTGCAACTTCTTTTGTATTTACTTATCCAACCAAAGCACTTTTGATCGAAACATTTGGAAAGAATACAATCAAAGATGTCACATTTAAAGAGCTTGGTAAAGACTCTGTCAATTTCGGATTTCCGGTTACAGAAATGAAAATGACATTGAAAACAAAACGCATCGACTCTGTAGATGCATTTGTGAATTATGCTGTCTTTAACGCTATAAAAAAAGATCCAAACTATCCCGAACATATTTCCTTACCGATGGATAAAAACATTCTTTTGGGCAGCCGCATCATTGATGGCAAAACACAGGAGATCGATGTACTTGTATATGGCATACCTCGCTATCCGGCACAATTATTCGAAGCAATATCATGTGTACTGCTCTTCCTGCTGCTGTATGGTTTGTATAAAAAATACGGAGCAGAAACACCGGAAGGATTATTGTTTGGTTTATTCGTTATAATTTTATTCTCTCTTCGATTCTTCTATGAGAATTTTAAAGAGAACCAATCTGCTTTTGAAGAAGGTATGAAATGGAACATGGGTCAGCTGTTAAGTATTCCGTTGGTACTTGCAGGTGTCGTGGTATTGATCCGCAGTTTTATGTTAAAAGCAAAAAAATAATTACTGGCACGCATGAAAAATAAAGAAATCTTCACAGGCATAGTAAAACAAGTATTTATCCTGCCTGTAAAGATTTATAAATACAGTATTTCACCATTATTACCGGGAGCCTGCCGTTACTACCCCACCTGCTCCGAATACTGTATACAGGCAATTGAAAAACACGGACCATTAAAAGGTATCTGGTTAGGCACAAAAAGAATCTGCAGCTGTAATCCATGGGGTGGCAGCGGCTACGATCCGGTACCATAGTAGTTGCTAGTTTCCAGTTGCTAGGTACTAGTTGCCAGACAAAAGTGTAGAGTATTATTTATAAAATGAAAAAGGATAGAGATTCACTCTATCCTTTTTCATTTTATAAATACCTATCCTGTATCATTAAACTTGGAGCGATGCCCCAAGCTAATATATAAAAGGCTTGCAGCCTTTAATCTCGTAACAATATCATTCGACCTAATAATTAAAAAGGATTTGTACTAAGTACTCTATACTTTTGGCTAGCAACTAGTACCTAGCAACCGGAAACTACAGCGCTCCCGCCTTGATCTCATCTACAATTCCCGGATCTAGTAACGTTGATGTATCGCCTAAGCTGGATGTTTCTCCTTCAGCAATCTTACGTAAAATGCGGCGCATGATTTTACCCGAACGGGTTTTAGGTAAGCCCGATACAATCTGAATTTTATCCGGCTTCGCAATCGGGCCAATCATCTTAACAACACTTTCTAATATTTCTTTGCGCAGCTCATCATGCGTCTTATCTGTTTGCTCACAAATTACATACGCATAGATGCCTTGTCCTTTTATATCATGCGGATAACCCACCACTGCCGATTCCAGTACATTGGATTGTTCGTTGATGGCATTTTCAATTTCAGCAGTACCAAATCTATGACCCGATACATTGATAACATCATCTACTCTACCCATAATGCGGTAGTTTCCTTTTTCATCACGCTTACAGCCATCACCCGTAAAATACAAACCGGGATAGGTCGCAAAATACGTTTGCTTGCACCGTTCATGGTCTCCATACGTTGTACGGATAATAGATGGCCAAGGAAATTTCATACATAAATTTCCTTCCACATTATTTCCTTCCAGCACATTTCCGTTTGCATCTACAATAACCGGTTGTACACCCGGCAATGGTAATGTAGCAAACGATGGTATTAAAGGAGTGATATTCGCTAATGGTGAAATAAGAATTCCACCTGTTTCTGTTTGCCACCAGGTATCTACAATCGGACAGTTTTTCTTTCCGATAAATTCATTGTACCAGTTCCAGGCTTCTTCATTAATAGGCTCACCAACCGAACCAAGAACTTTCAGGCTGGCTAAAGAGTATTTGGCTACAATTTCATTTCCGAACGACATCAAAGAACGGACTGCCGTTGGTGCTGTATAGAAATGCGTTACTTTATACTTATCGATGATCTCCCAGAAACGACCGGCATCCGGGTATGTTGGTACGCCTTCAAACATAATCTGTGTAGCGCCCTGCAAAAGCGGACCATATACAAAATAACTGTGTCCGGTGATCCAGCCAATATCGGCTGTGCAAAAATAGATATCACCTGGCTTGTATTGAAACACATTTGCAAACGAAAATGCTGAATACACCATGTAACCGGCCGTGGTATGAACCACACCTTTGGGTTTACCGGTAGAGCCAGAGGTGTATAAAATAAATAACGGATCTTCTGAATCCATTTCTTCTGCTTCATACATAGGCCTACTCTTCGCTATTTCTGCTTCCCACCAGAAATCACGGCCTTCTGTCATAGTTACAGGATCGCCTGTTCTCTTCGCAACAAGTACAGTTTTAACAGAAGCACAGTTCTGCAATGCTTCATCAATCAACGACTTTACAGGAATGCTCTTCGCTCCTCTATACGAGCCATCAGAAGTAATCACAGCAACTGCCTGCGCATCATTTACCCGATCAGCGACAGCACTTGCAGAGAAACCGGCAAAAATCACCGAATGAATTGCTCCGATTCGGGCACAAGCCAGTACTGCAACAGCCAGTTCAGGAATCATAGGCATATACAAACATACGCGATCGCCTTTCTTAATACCCTTAGCCTTAAGTACTCCGGCAAAAGCACAAACTTGCTCGTACAACTCTTTATATGTAATTGTTTTTCCTTGCTCAGCTGGATTATTGGACTCCCAATAAATGGCTACTTTACCCGGATCTTGTTTAACATGTCTATCTAAAATATTTTCTGTAATATTTAATTTCCCCCCGATAAACCATTTCACATTGGGTTCTGTAAAATTCCATTCCAGAGTTTTGTCCCATTTCTTTTTCCATACAAACTGCGCAGCCTGTTCATCCCAATATTTTTCAGGATTTTCCACACTTACTGCGTAAGCCTGCGTATATTCTTCAAATGACTGAATTGGTTTTATCATGTGTATAAAAAGCGGTTAAATACAAATTAAATATATAAATTTAAAAGATAATTATGACAGCGTGTATTCAAATTTAAGACATATTCTTTTTTTCATAACATTTTTTGCATCTATGCCGGCGTGTCTGGCACAAGTTGATTCTACAAATACTTCATACGTGATTATTGATAACGTACAAATTGAAGGAAATAAACGCACTAAAACTTTTATTATTGAACGCGAACTGGCTTTACATGCGGGCGACACAATATCAACTGCAAGTCTTACCGAACACATACAAAAAACACAAAACCGATTGTTTAATACCACACTTTTTTTGGAAACAAGTACCGTGATTACAGGAGACGATCCTATACATAAAACATTACACATACAGGTAAAAGAACGATTCTACACATACGTGATTCCCATTGTTGGTTTAGCAGACCGTAACTTCAATGAATGGTGGGTACAGCGTGATCATAAATTAAACCGATTGGATATGGGTATTTATTTTCTGCAGAAAAATATGCGCGGCAGAAATGAATCGATGAAAGTCAAAGTTGAATTTGGTTTCAGCAAAAAGGCCGAATTTACCTATACCATTCCTTACCTTACAAAATCACGGAAGCTTGGACTTATCTATTACGTTGGATACATTCTCAACAAACAAGTTGCGTATAACACACTCGGCAATAAGCTGTATTATGTTGAAGGGAGTAATTTTTTACGTGAACGCTTTAGCACCGGACTTACATTTACGTACAGAGGTTCTTTCTATCTGGTACATCAATTAGGTGCTACGTATTACAACACGGCAATCGGCGATACGGTGGCTCAGTTAAATCCAACTTATTTTTTAAACGGAAGAACCAAGCAGGAATTTATTTCGCTGAAATATTCACTTATCCGCGATCATAGAGATATTCGCTATTATCCGTTAAAAGGATCATTTGTACGCGTCGATATCGAACAAATGGGATTGGGCATCAGCAAAGAAATTTCTCTTACCTCTTTCAAAGGAGAATTCAGCGTTTTTAAACCCATTAAAAAACGCTTTAACATCGCGGGTACATTAAAAGGTAAATACTCCAGCCCCATACAACAACCATACTTTAATCAACGCGGACTCGGGTATGATAAAGATGTAGTAAGCGGATATGAACAATATGTTATTGACGGTCAAAAATATCTTCTGGCAAAACTAAATCTAAAGTTCAAATTACTTGACCGGAATATAAACTTAAATGGTTTCCCGGATGAGCGTTTCGCTAAAATTCCTTTTAAAATATTTTTAAAAGCATACATGGATATGGGATATGTTTGGGATAACAGAAATTCAATCTATGCCCTTGGCAATAAACATTTCGCAAACACGTATCTGCCTGGCGGTGGTATTGGTTTTGACTTTGTATCGTACTATGATTTCGTTATGCGGGTTGAATATTCAGTTAACAGGGATTTACAAAGCGGTGTTTTTATAAATTTCAAAGCAGGAATCTAGTTGCTCAAGGCACTAGTTACTAGACAAATGAAGAATTAATACAATAATGGTAAACGTACCTATTGAGAGACCTATTAAAAGGCAAGTGATGAAATTAATTATCAAACGAAAAAAATTCCGTATTCAATTTTAATTCTGTAAATCCTGCTCCAATCCTATTTCTATTGTTCGAATTATTCCTTACTTTCAAACATTCACTATAAAAGTTCTATATATGTTAAAACGCTTTATCCTTTTTGTAACTATTGTATGTGCCAGCATTGGGAATATCAGTGCCGACGAAGGTATGTGGCTTCCATTTTTATTGGGAAAGAATTATGACCACATGAAAAAACTGGGGCTTAAGATCACACCCGAACAAATATACTCCGTTAATAATTCAAGCTTAAAAGATGCCGTTGTAAACTTTGGTAATTTTTGTACCGGAGAAATTATTTCACAGGATGGTTTAATACTTACCAATCACCATTGTGGTTTTGATGCCGTTCAATCTCACAGTTCTGTTGAACACGATTATATTACAGACGGTTTCTGGGCAATGGACCGCAGTCAGGAACTTAGCAACCCTGGCCTTACAGTTACATTTTTAATTCGGATGGAAGATGTAACCAGTCGCTTTGCGGGCAAAACAGAAGAGGAAAAAGATGCTGTAACAAAAGAACTTGAAAAAGAATACGGGGAGGCAAATACATATTCTGTTGAAGTAGAAAATTTTTACGAAGGCAACCAGCAAATCGTTTTTGTATATCAAGTATTTAAAGACATCCGTTTGGTTGGTGCACCTCCATCTTCGGTAGGCAAATTTGGCGGAGATACTGATAACTGGATGTGGCCAAGACAAACAGGCGATTTCTCTTTGTTCCGTGTATACATGAGCAAAGATGGTAAACCCGCTGAATATGCGAAAGACAATGTACCGTATCATCCACGTCAGCATTTATCTATATCTACTGCAGGTGTAAAGAAAGACGACTTCAGTATGGTAATGGGCTATCCGGGAAGTACAGAGCGCTATATGACTTCGTATGGTGTTGCCATGAATTATTACCAAAGCAATCCTGCCAAAATAAAACTTCGTGAAAAGAAATTGGCATTGATAAAAGAAGATATGGATGCAGATCCAAAAATTCGCATTCAATATGCTTCAAAATATGCACGTGTAAGCAATTACTATAAATATTTTATCGGCCAGAATCAGGGCTTAAAAAGACTTCACGTTATTGAAGATAAAGAAGCTCAGGAAGCAGCCTTTAATAGCTGGGTACAACAAGACAGCAACCGCATAAAAGAATACGGTGGCGTACTAAAAGATTATAAAAAAATATATGCCGGATACAGTGTTGTAAACTTACCTTATGTATATCTGGAAGAAGCTGCTTTTGGTACTGAAATAATATTGTTTGCATATAAAGCAAATAAATTCAATACCCTGCTTAAAGCCGGACAGAATAGTGCCGATGTTAAAGCTACTCTGGCTGCATACGGTGAAGAATATTTTAAGGATTACAACAAAGCTACAGATCAAAAAGTATTTGCAGCATTGCTTAAAATGTATTACGACGATATTGATAAAGGCCTTCACCCTGAAATTTTTAAAGTTGTAGAGAAAAAATACAAAGGAGATTTCAATAAGTATGCTGCAATGGTTTTTTCTAAATCTATGTTTGCCAATAAAGCTCTGTTTGATGCATTCATGACCAATCCAACCTCTGCTGCCTTAGAAAAAGATCCTGGGTTTGCTTGCATGTCTTCTATCCTGAATGATTTCAGAGGAAATGTAGGACCGGCTTTAGGAAATATTTTCGGCCGCTTAGAAACTGCGAACTCTCTTTATGTAAAAGGAATTCTGGAAATGCGTTCAAAAGAAGTCTTATATCCGGATGCAAATTTTACCATGCGCTTAACGTATGGTACCGTGCAGGATTACGTACCAAGAGATGCAGTATATTACAACTACTATACAACACTTGATGGTATTATTGAAAAAGAAGACTCTACAAATGAAGAGTTTATTGTTCCTAAAAAATTAAAAGAGCTATACAATACTAAAACGTATGGTAATTATGCCAATGCAGAAGGAAAATTACCTGTGTGCTTTATTACCACAAACGATATTACAGGCGGTAATTCCGGCAGCCCGGTAATGAACGACAAAGGTGAATTGATTGGCGTAGCCTTTGATGGTAACTGGGAAGCAATGAGCGGTGATATTATCTACGAACCCTCCTTACAGCGTTGTATTTGCGTAGATATCAGATATGTGTTATTTATGATTGATCAATATGCCGGAGCAACACATTTGATAAATGAAATGACTCTTGTGAAATAAATCAGTAAGAGATATGCTTAAAAATAAAGCCCCCTGCCAATTAGCAGGGGGCTTTATTTTTAAGCTATTAAGTAACAAACGAGCAAGAACCTAATCTATACAAACAAGGTACTGGCTTGTTCGTGTGTTAACGGTTTTACAATGTAATTTTCAATACCAAGATTATTCATCTGGATAATATCTTTCATATCCTCCGAGCTTGAAAGCGGATAAACGCTTGTATTATTAAATAAATGGGCAAATTCCTGATTGTAAATTTTTAAAAATTGAAATCCATTCATTATCGGCATATTAATGTCCAAAAAAATAATCCCTCTATTATTATTTAATTTATTTTCAATTTGTTGATTTAAAACCATTAAAGCCTCTTCCCCATTAGTAGCTATAATAATCTTATTTTTTGATATGTATTTGCCAATAATCCTCTGATGTATAAAATTCTGAATTTCATCATCATCCACCAATAATACCCAATCAAATGTAGAATTCATGCCATTACATATACATATATACAAACCCAATTTAACAAAATGAACATGGATTTACACAAATAAATATAAAAAACATACATAAACTTGAAATAAATACAAACTTATTCATTAAAGTTCACGTACAATGAATTAATACCGTGATTTATTGACGAATAGCCTTTAAAAGGTAATAGTGGGTATTATCGAAAAGCGAACCGTCAGTTATCTATATTGATCATTGATATCAAATCAAATATAGATAAGCGTCACGTTAAATTCAATTTGTTGAATAAATAAATTTTAAAGTGACATGAATACACCTGTACATGCTAGAATCGAAATGATTCTGAAACATTTTAATTTGAATCAAAAGCAATTAGCGAAACAAGCTGGTTTGCCTGAGAATACGCTATCAAATGCCAAGAAGGGCAAAAACATTCCTAATATTGAATTTTTCAATGCCATTTATAAGGCACTCCCTAATATAAATCCGCATTGGCTTTATATGGGCAATGGTCAAATGATAGCAGACCAGTCTGAGCATGCACATAATCCAATTGAAGAGCAAGAAGTTGCTAAGAAAATGGATAGTATGATGCGTGAAATTGATTACCTGAGAGAGCAAATAAGAGACAAAGAAGAAATTATTAACTTACTCAAAACGAATCGTGTAATGTGAGCTAGTTGTTAGACACTAGACAAAAATTACTCAGTATGGAGTAGAGACTACAAAGACGATTCGAAGAACATATTTTCCATAAATAAAAACAGCGCATCCTTATAAAAGGATGCGCTGTTTTTATTTATTCAGGTGTCTGGTCCTGGAAACTATTAACCAGTCCTAGAAGCTAATTAGTCTCTTTTAGAATTAAGCTTAATAAGCAATTTCAATATTTCGATGTACAACCAAACCAATGTTACCAGTAAGCCATAAGAAGCATACCATTCCATGTATTTAGGTGCACCTTTTGCTTCTCCCTGCTCAATAAAATCAAAGTCCAACACCAGATTCAAGGCTGCAATTGCTACAACAACCAAACTGAATATAATTCCTACCGGTCCGTTTCCGTGAATTAAAGGAATCTGAATACCAAAGAAACCAAGAGCAAACGAAGCTAAATAAATTAAGCCGATAGCACCGGTAGCCGCCACAATACCCAATTTGAAATTCTCCGTGGCTTTAATCAAACCTGAACGATACGCCAACAGCAAACAGATAAATACTGCACAGGTAAGTAATACGGCCTGAATAGCAATTCCCGGATAAACGTTATTAAAAAAACCTGAAATAGCTCCCAGAAATACGCCTTCAAATAACGCATAAGCAGGTGCGGTATAAGGTGACCATGTTGGCTTGAACGATGTTACCAACCCAACGATAAATGCTAAAATAGCCGAAGCTATAACATATATTATTCCGCTGCCGGATTGCAGCATAAAATCCCACGACAAAAGAGCTGTTGAGAAAACTAACGCAATCAATATAAAGCTTTTGTTTACAGTCCCTTTTACGGTCATTCTTTCTTCGCCCGAAACCGCAATTGCATCAAAAGTTGAGTCGTTTAAAGCCGGATTTGATGTTCTCATTGTTTTTTTTTGTTGATTGTGAATATAATTGCAATAATACAAATTCGCACTATTATTTGCGCCTTATCAAAACTATAAATAAAGTTACGATTGAATATTTTTCATTTATTTTTTTCTCCATCCCATTTTCAATAGCATATTGATATTCTCAAAATATAACCAAATAAGTGTTACTAATAGTCCATAAGAAGCATACCATTCCATATATTTAGGAGCCCCTCTACTTTCACCCTGTTCAATAAAATCAAAATCCAATACCAGATTTAAGGATGCAATTCCAACTACAAAAAGACTAAATAGTATGCCAATAAAACCATTTCCATGAATCAATGGAACTTGAATATTAAAAAAATAATTTAGAAAAAAAGTGATAAGATAAATTAAACAAATTGCCCCACTTGCAGCAACAATACCCAATTTAAAATTTTCAGTTACTGTGAATAAGCCTGATTTATATGCCAATAACAAACAAATAAAAGTACCTGAAGTTAATAATACAGCATGAATTGCAAGACCGGGATATAGATCATTAAGTAAACCTGAAAAACCTCCCAGAAAAACCCCTTCAAACAAAGCATAGGCAGGAGCAGTAGTAGGTGCTAATCCAGGTTTAAAATAGGTAACAACGCCTATAATACCCCCAAGTGCAAAAGCAATAAAAACATATAACTTCCCATATTCATCTGCATTAATCATAAAGTCCCAGGATAAAATAGCTGTACAAAAAACAAGACCTATTAAAAAAAAACTTTTATTAACGGTTCCCGAAACAGTCATCATTTTCTCATTTTCAGACATCCTGGTTTGAAAAACACTATTGCTTAAAGCCGGATTTGCTGTTCTAAGTATGTTTTTTGATTGATTGTGCATATAAATCCAATAATAGCTCAATTTAGCATTTTTCCATGCTATAAGAAATAACTAACTTGCTTCTTCATATTAGATGAAAAGCATCCTTTAAGATTCCCTATGTCTGAAATTCGTAAAACATATTCCCCGGTTGAAGTAGAAAATAAATGGTATTCCTATTGGCTGGAAAATAAATTCTTTCATTCTGCGCCTGATACAAATAAAAAGCCCTTCACAATTGTAATTCCTCCGCCCAATGTTACGGGAGTATTGCACATGGGTCACATGCTTAACAATACTATTCAGGATGTATTGATTCGCAAAGCACGTATGGAAGGCCGCGAAAGCTGCTGGGTACCGGGTACAGATCATGCTTCTATTGCTACAGAAGCAAAAGTTGTTGCCTTGCTGCGCGAACAGGGAATTAAAAAAAGTGATTTATCCCGCGACAAATTTTTAGAACATGCCTGGGTATGGAAAGAGAAATATGGCGGTATTATTTTAGAACAATTAAAAAAGCTCGGTGCTTCCTGCGATTGGGACAGAACACGTTTCACCATGGAAGACAGCCTTTCAGAAGCTGTTCTTGAAGTCTTTGTTAAACTATACAACGACGGTATGATATACCGCGGATTCCGCATGGTTAACTGGGATCCGGAAGGCAAAACAGCCTTATCCGATGAGGAAGTAATTCATAAAGAAGTTCAATCAAAATTATATTATATCAAATATCAGGTTGTAGGTTCTGATGATTTTGCAATCGTTGCAACTACACGCCCTGAAACAATTCTGGGAGATACGGCCGTTTGTATTCACCCGAAAGATGAGCGTTGGAAACATTTAAAAGGAAAGAAAGTTATTATTCCTTTATTGAATAAAGAGATTCCGATTATAGAAGATGAATATGTTGATCTTGAATTTGGTACCGGCTGTTTAAAAGTAACACCAGCACACGATGTAAACGATTATCAGCTGGGCCAGAAACACAATCTGGAAGTAATCGATATCATGAACGACGATGGAACATTCAATGAGAAAGCTCAATTGTATGTTGGCATGGATCGTTTTAAAGTGCGCAAACAATTATCTGCAGAATTAGAAGAGAAAGGTTATCTGGTAAAAACAGAAAACCTGACAAATAACGTTGGTTACTCCGAACGTACAAACGCTGTTGTAGAACCACGCTTATCGTTACAGTGGTTTGTAAACATGCGCAGCTTCATGGACAAGCATCCGCAAGTACTGGATGCGGTTATGAATGATGAAATCAAACTTCATCCTGCAAAATTTAAAAATACTTACAAACACTGGATCGATAATATTAAAGACTGGTGTATCTCCCGCCAATTGTGGTGGGGACAACGCATACCTGCCTGGTATTTGCCGGATGGAAAATATGTTGTTGCACTGAATGAAACAGAAGCGTTGGAAAAAGTGAAAGCAATCAGCGGCAATGCTGCGTTAACCTTAGCTGATCTGAAACAGGATGAAGATGTATTGGATACCTGGTTCTCTTCCTGGTTGTGGCCGATCTCCGTATTCGATGGATTTAAAGATCCGAATAATGAAGATATCAAGTACTACTACCCTACCAACGATCTGGTAACGGCTCCGGAAATTTTATTCTTCTGGGTAGCCCGTATGATTATGGCAGGCTATGCATTCAGAGGAGAAAAACCTTTCAGCAATGTATACTTGACAGGTATTGTACGCGACAAGCAGGGACGCAAAATGTCTAAGTCCCTAGGAAACTCACCAGATCCGTTAGACTTGATTACTAAGTATGGTGCAGACGGTGTACGTTTTGGTATGCTGTTAAGCTCACCTGCAGGTAATGATTTGTTATTTGATGATAAGTACTGCGAACAAGGAAGAAACTTCACTAATAAATTATGGAACGCATTCCGCTTGATTAAAGGCTGGGAGGTTGATACTGCACTTCCGTATGTAAATGAAGCTTCAGTAAATTGGTTAAATGCAAAAATCAATGCCAGCCTGGTTGAGATTGAGGACCACTTCAGCAAGTATCGCTTATCAGACGGATTAATGAGTGTATACAAACTTGTTTGGGATGATTTGTGCGCCTGGTATTTAGAAATGATTAAACCTGAATTTGGCAAACCTATTGACAGCCGAACCTATCAGGAAACGCTTGCCATTTTTGAACAGGTATTAAAAATTGTTCACCCATTCATGCCTTTCATTACAGAAGAATTATGGCATGAAATTAAAGAACGTGACGCAAAAGATTGTGTGATTGTATCGCAATGGCCAAGCGTTAAACCATATTCTCAGGAGGTATTAACAGGCGGCAATTCGATTATGGAAATTGTTACACAATTGAGAAATATTCGGGTTTCAAAACAATTAGCGAAAGATGTCCGTCCGGAGTTATACATCAAAGCATCTCAAAAAGAAACCTATAAGTCGTTTGAATCTGTAATTAAAAAATTAGGTTTAGCGGGAGAAATATCCTTTGTTGAACAGAAAGTAGATGGTTGCGCATCCTTTATCATCAAAAATGATGAATTCTTTTTTTCTATTCAATCTTCACAAGTAGATGTAAATGAAGAAAAAGAACGCATTCAAAAAGAATTGGAATACACCAAAGGTTTTTTAGTTTCTGTTGAAAAGAAACTCAGCAATGAAAAATTCGTACAAAACGCAGCACCACAAGTGCTGGAAAACGAAAGGCAAAAACAACAGGATGCTTTATCTAAAATAAAATCCTTAGAAGAAGCTTTAAAAGAATTAGTTGCTTAAATTTAACACTTTACGAATCACTTATCAGAATGAAACATTTTCTACGTATTCTAATTTTATTGTTTGTAGTATCTGCTACAACAACTTTTGAGGCATCGGCACAGAACCCTGCACAGAGTAAAAAATACAAAAAGAAAGAAAAGCAGGCAAAAAAGAAAAAGAAAGATGCCTATACTCCGGTATATCACGATGCTGATGCAGATCATGACGGTGTTCCGGATAGCCGTGATCAATGTATTCACACTCCCAAAGGAGAACCGGTAACACCTTTTGGATGTCCGTATGACGTTGACTTTGATGGTATCTATGACTACGAGGATTCATGTAGAAATGAAGCCGGTCCGAGAGAAAACCATGGCTGCCCTTGGGGAGACAAAGATAACGACGGCATTATGGATAACGTGGATGAATGCCCGACAGTACCTGGTTTGAAAATGTATAAAGGCTGCCCGGATACCGATGGTGATGGTATTCCTGATAGCAAAGATAAATGCCCTAAAGAAGTAGGTACACTTCAATATGAAGGTTGCCCTCCTCCATTCAGTGATATAGATGGTGATGGCGTTGAAGACTATTCAGATTTATGTCCGAGTACACCTGGACCAAAAACGAACAGAGGTTGTCCTGAATTGAAACCGGCAGATAAAGCTGCTCTTCAAAAAGCATTCGACAATTTATTATTCGAATCAGGCTCTGATGTAATTGTGTCTTCATCGTTCCAGTCTTTAGATGATTTAGCGAAAGTATTAAGAAACAATCTTCAATATAAATTATACATTGAAGGACACACAGATAATGTTGGAGATGATGAAGCAAACCTTGATCTATCTAAGCGCAGAGCCATTTCAGTAAAAAATTATTTAGTATCAAAAGGTGTAGCAGCAGGCAGATTAAGTACTGATGGTTTTGGTGAAGCCAGACCAGTTGATACAAATGAGACACCGGAAGGACGTACAAAAAACCGCCGTGTTGAAATGCACATTATTCAATAATTAACATTCACTACTATATAAAAGGTCTGGTTCTTATAGCAAGAGCCAGACCTTTTTATGTTTATACCAAAGATCAGCTGTGAAATCAATTTTACTCTATCCTAACGCAGTATTTTCCTTAATAACAATAACAATCATTCAAGTACTAAAAAAAGCCATTTTACCTCAATTATATTACACACTACATGCTGCATAATTTTGCCTGTTATTAAATTCATAAAAATATATTCCGACCGTAATTTATCACCTTTTTTATCCAACTATTTATTCATAAAAACACATACATCTGATTATCAAAAGTATAAAATGGCTCTATTAAGAGACTAAAACGTTTTTTTTATGAGTTAAAAATAATGAGGCTTTTTATTCAATTCAATAATTTGAATACGAATTACTTAAATCTACGAAACGTATAAAAAGTCTACTTTTTTTATTAACTTCGGTTAATCTTTCACAAAATATTACTCAGTATTTTTATATAATTTCTGTTAAAAAGAATAAAAATGAAACAACTGTTACTGCTGCTACCCTTTCTTTGCTGTATTGCAATACCTCTAACAACAAAAGCTCAATGTCCAGCGGATGTAAATTATGGTCAGAATATCGTTGTAAATGGTGACTTTGAAAACGGCTATACAGGATGGTCATTTACACCCCAGACTATTCCATGGACGGGTGATCCACCCGCAGTACAGGCTGATGGATATCTGATACATGGCTTAACTTCTCAACCTGGTGATATCTTCGTAGGCAATAATCCTAATACACAATTTAATGCTGGCTTCCAGACATTTTCAGATCACACTTCCGGTTCAGGTAATTATTTGATGGTAGATGGGGTTTGTAAACTGGGAGTTAAACTCTTTACACAGAACGTTAACGTAGTTGCTAATACGAACTACTATTTTTCTGTATGGATCAATTCATTAAAAGATAACCCTACAAACCCTGGTGTTTTAAATTTCGACGTAGGCGGTAATAATATCGGGGCCAACATTATAGCCCCTGCTTTGGGTGGCGGTAGTGTAGGTGGTGGTTGGAAAAAATATGAAATCGTATGGAATTCCGGAGCTACTACTGGAAGTGTGGCAATCAGTATTGAAAACCAAAACACATCGAGTTGCTCAAATCAAGTAGATTTTGCTATTGATGATATTTCCTTCATTCCCGGTTGTTCGTATGGTTCACCCGGCCCGCAGCCAGATCTTGGTCCGGACCAATCATTATGCGGCAAAGGAGGATCAATTACATTGAATGCCAATGTACCACAGCTTGCTACCACAACTGTTTCCTGGAGCGATGGCACCACAGGCACGGGCTTGTCTGCACCGTATACAAAAGTAATCACAACAGCCGGCACGTATTCTGTTTGTGTAACAGATAATGGCTCATGCGTTAAATCAGATGTAATTGTTATAAGCAATACCTTTAGCATCAACATCGGCGGACCATATAGTTTTTGTGCCAGCTCATCTCAAACCTTAGATGCAGGTTACACAGGTATAGGAGTTACCTATTTATGGTCTAAAAACGGAACACCATTACCTTATCCAAATAATGGCCAAACGTATACTGCTACCTCTGCAGGTACTTATAAGGTTGATGTAACAGTACCGGGTTGTGGCACACAATCCAGTTCAACGACCATTACCTCTTCTGCACCTATAACACCAATAGATGCCTATTATTGTGCAACATCGGCACCGGCATCGGGTATAACATTGCAAGCTTCCGGAACAGCAAGCGCAGGTTACACCTGGTTTACAACAGCAACAGGCGGCTCTTCCTTTAACACAGGACCTAGCTATACCATTACTCCTGCTATCCCAATGGGAACTACATCTACTTATACCTATTATGTGCAGGATAATACAATTAGTACCGGTAGTGTTGCTCCAACAACATATTCATCTGTAAACAACTCAAATATTCCAACCACCAGTAATTACTTACAATTTCAGCCAGGCGGAGATTTTACTATAAACTCGTTACAAATACCGTTTATATTCTATAATCCTTTTGGTCAGTTTACCGTTACATTAGAAGTTACAAATGCAGATGGCACTTCTTTATCACCTGCTCAAACCTTTACATCGGGCTTGTCTGTTGAAACTCCTGTAAGTGATGGAACAACGAGAATGTTTACGCTACCATTTACTGGTTTTAATATTTCTAAAAGCTGGGGATCAACATTAGGCTTAAAATTAATATCAACATCCTTTACCTATCAAGGCCAAATTATGATCGGCACAAATGGTGGCAGTTATCCTTATACCTCATCGATTCCAGGTGTTGTAACGATTCCGAATTCTATTGTTGGCGGCTCTGCTAATACAACTGGTTATTCATTCTTTTACAATTGGAATATTTCTGCAAAAACTATTTGTGCCCGTACACCTGTACGTGCGATAAATAATTGCCCGCAGCCTGTTACCTGGACAGCCTTCTATCTGGTACCTCAGAGTGATAACAGCTGTAAAGTAGTATGGGGTACTGCCAATGAAACAAATAACCAATACTTTACTGTTGAACGTTCTTCAGACGGAATCAACTTTGAAACCATTGGCTCTGTTGATGGCGCAGGCACCAGAGATCTTGCATCGAATTATTATTACGTTGATTATGCGCCGTTGTCCGGCACATCTTACTACCGCGTTACACAGCACGATATAGATGGCAAATATACGTCTACTGTTATACTAGCCTATTCAGAGAATAACACTCAGGTAATTACTTATCCAAACCCGTTCCAGCATGGTACAACCCTTATGGTTACAGGCGAAGAAACAGACTCTTATTCGTATACCATTTATTCAGTAAGCGGTCAGCTTATGGAAAGCGGTACAGGTTCGTTTAACATTCCGAAAACAATTGCTGAAGGATTTGCTAAAGGTATGTATATGGTTACCGTATCTACCAGCACAAACATTATTACAACTAAAATTGTGAAGCAGTAAATTATAGGCCAAGGGCCTAATGCGAAAAGCTTAAAGTAAAAAGAGAAAGGTTTGTAGTTAATTCTACAAACCTCTCTCTTTTTACTTTTAACTCCTCTTATTGATAAAGGCACGAACTTTATGCTTTAAGCAATTTCGCATGAAGCCTTCAGCTTTATTTAAAACATACTTGCCGTTAACAGCTTTATATCCTTATAAGACTCATTGTATTTTTTTGCCATGATTGCATTCGTCAGATAACCTTTGTAGGCATATATTCCATTCATGAACCATTCTTTGTGATGAATCATTTCTTCTACCCCGCCCGCTTCTGCAATCTGTAACAAGATCGGGGCAAAAATATTACTTAATGAAATGGTAGCTGTACGCGCAACACGCGAAGGAATGTTGGGCACACAATAGTGTATCACATCATATTTTCTATAAATCGGATTAATGTGGTTGGTGATCTGCGATGTTTCAAAACAACCACCCTGATCAATACTTACATCGACAACGATTGAATTGGGTTTCATCTCTGTTACCATTTCGTCTGTAACCAGACAGGATGTTCCTTCCTGTGCACGTAAAGAGCCAATCACAACATCTGCTTCACGCAATTCCTTACGCAGATTTACTGTATCAATAACAGATGTATATAACTGCACGCCCAGGTTCAGTTTCAATCTGCGTAAGCGGTATAAATGGCTGTCGAACACTTTTACTTCTGCTCCTAAACCAATGGCAGTACGTGCGGCATATTCCGCAACCGTTCCGGCTCCCAGTATCAATACCTTGGTTGATGGAACACCTGTTACCCCACCAAGAATAACACCCATGCCATTTTTAGAAATCAGGTATTCGGCAGCAATCTGCATAACCGCACTACCGGCAATTTCACTCATAGATTTAACAACCGGTTTACCGCCTGCTTTATCTTCTATAAATTCGTATGCTAATCCTGTAATTCTTTTTTTATTAATTTCGCTGATATAGGCAGGATCAAGGGTTGACATCTGAAGTGCTGAAATCAACGTTTTGCCCGGTTTCATAAAACCGATTTCTTCCATTGTAGGCGGATCAACCTTCAATACAATTTCAGAATCAAATACTTCTTTCTTTGTATAAACAATTTTAGCACCTGCCTCACTGTATTCGCGATCTGAAAATTTAGCGTTTAAACCTGCTCCTGTTTCTACCTGAACAACATGTCCGTTATTAACAATCAATGCAACAGCTTCGGGAGTCAGACACACTCTGTTTTCAATTCCATCCAACTCTTTAGGTATTCCAATGCACAATTGCGGATGTTGTTTCCGCACCTTCATCAATTGTTCTTTAGGATAAAAAATCTGTTCTTTTACCAATACGCCTAATTCAGACTTTGTTTTCATGAGGTGTGAATTTTCATTTGAGTACAGTACTCTTTTAAAATCGTTAGTTATTTATTAGCCGGTACGCGGGTTATGGTATATGCCCGGGCGTGCTCACTAATAACATCAATTTTTATAATTAAATATTTTTCCGGCAATAAAGATGAAATCCGGGAAGACCATTCAATAAAACACATATTTCCGGAATAGAAATAATCTTCACATCCTATTTCAAAAGCCTCACGCTCTGAATGTATTCTGTAAAAATCAAAGTGATAATAAATATTGCCGTTGTTCGCTCTGTATTCGTTTACAATAGAAAATGTAGGGCTTTGTACAGGTTCCACAAATCCTAGATACTCTCCGCACTGCCTTACAAAAGTCGTTTTCCCGGCTCCCATCTCTCCTTCCAATAGCCATATTACTTCGCCTTGAGCAAAATCAAATAAAGCACTTAAAAAAGAGGAGGTTTCTTCGGGTGTATAACATTCAAAGCGCATTACTTCGCTGCTTGTTTGTATAGGTGACATGCACGGTATTTTGTTAGTTGAATCTACTAAGAAAAAATGGTCTATGAAAGAGCCTTCTTAATAAATTGTTCGTGCACGTGCAGAACCTGAGGAATCAACAACTGCTGTTCATCATTATACAGAACATAATCGGCAAGAGCCTGCTTCTTTTCATCGGACCATTGCCTGTCCATAATATCGTAAATCTGTTTTTCAGTCCGGTGCGGATCCCTGCTTAATACACGTTTAACACGTATCTCCCGTGGCGCAGCAACAACAATCATAGCATCCATATCCCGGGCGGTGCCTGCCTCATAAAGCAAAGCTGCTTCTTTCAGAACATAGGGTACATTTTTTTGTTCCAGTGTCCACTGCTGAAAATCTTCACCTACTACAGGGTGAATAATGCTATTTAAGACTGTTGTAGCGGAGGCATCTTTGAAAGCAACAGAAGAGAGATAGGTTCTATTTAAAACAGAACCCTGAAATACCTCAGGACCAAATACAGCGATTAGAGATTCCCGTATGCCTGGGTGATTTTCTGTGAGCCATTTTGCGCGGGTATCGGCATCGTAAACAGGAATTCCCAAAAGAGAAAAAATGCGGCACACAGTAGATTTTCCTGTACCAATACCTCCTGTAATACCTACTTTATACATGATGCTTATTCCGTAAAAGGTCTTTTGTATTTGGTAACATTAAACGAGACCGTAACCTTGTCTGTATTATATTTAATAAGACGTACGGCTGGTTCTGGCACCGTAATTTCTTCTTTATATGCTTCTGAAATATTAGTATCCGAAAGCTTAATCAGAATTTTATGCGGCATTGAATCAAGTACAGAAGAAGGCCCTGTTGCCATTATATATTCGGGACTGATCAAAATATTTCCATCCACCTTATAATCATCGGCCAGAGATACTTTATCACGATCCAGATACACTTTCATTTTAACTTTCTTAACCTTATCCAGCCCGGTGTATAAAGTATCAGATAAAAAATAACGAATACCCAATTCAGGCAGCTTATCTTCCAGATACGGTCTTAACTCAGTAGATAGAATGTATTTGAATTTCTTTTTGTTCTGAATATTGATTTCAATCGGATCAACAAACCAATTCAGTTTTAGTTTTAATAAATCCCAACCCTGACCATAAGCGTGAAAAACAACTTCCTGCTTCACATCACTATTGTTCATCAGTTCCTGATTGTTGAACTTAAAAACTACCGGGTACGCTACATCAGCCGAATGATCTCTATTCATTGAATTTAACAACCAGAATACAATAGTTGCCAGCAGGCAAATAAACATTACTTTCCAGTCGTATTTCCGTTTAAATAATCTCAATATAGCTTTCAATATACTACGCAGTTAAGGGAAACATATAAAAGTAAAACCTCCATTGATGACGTATTTAATAATCAAACAATGGAGGCTTATGCATGATAAGTAATTATTCAGCCTTAGTAGATAAGCCTTGAACAGCACTTTTTTCAAATTTCATACGAATACGATCAACCAGTATAATTACAGTACCATCGCTTTCAATACTTGCAATTGTTCCATGTAAACCACCAATCGTTTGTACTTTATCACCAGGTTTTAAGCCTGCGCGGAAAGTTTCCTGCTCTTTTGCTTTCTTTTGTTGAGGACGAATCATGAAGAAGTAAAATACACCTATCATTAAGGCAATAAAACCAAATTGCATGTAGCCACCTGCACCACCTTGAGCTTGTAATAGAATTAATTGAACGTTTGACATTTTGATTGTATTTAGTTTAAATTTTTAGTTTCATTAAAATTAATGTGCCTCTTTTGCATAAGGGCCTGAAATTGCACCAATCACATGGCCTTTAATTGTAATAACACTTGCTTCAGGCTCAGTATTTGCCAATACAGTAACTGTTTTATGAAAATCGCCCGGACGGCCCTGACTGTTAAATTGTACCAGAATTTTTCCTTCTGCACCCGGTGCAATGGTATCTTTTGTCCATTCAGGTGTTGTACAGCCGCAAGAAGCTTTTGCATCCCTCACGTATAATGGCTCTGTACCTGTATTTTTGAAAATAAATTCATGCTTGGCAAAATTACCTTCTTTTACATCTCCAAATTCATGCTCAGGTTCCAAAAATACCATCGTTGTCTTTTTCAATTCCTTTACCGCCGTTGAATCCTGCGTAACTGCTGATTCTTCATTTTTTTTCTCATCACAGGATACCGCCAATAAAGAGACAGAAACTAAAAATGCATAAGTGACAATACGTTTCATATACGTTATCTTTTAATTTTTTAATTAAGTGAAATTAGTTAAAATTAGAATAGATATGCTTCTTATTACAAATTTATACATTCTACCGTCATAGCCATATATTTTTCTGTATTAAGCACCCCACCCTGATCGGGAGTGGTCTGATCCCGATTCTCGTAAAACGTACTTTCAATTTGATTTTCAACATGTTGACCCAATTCTTTAAAACCGGCCACAGCAAGCAACCGGCAAAAAGAAACTAACAAAGCATACGGATTCGCAATTCCCATACCCACAATATCCGGTGCATGCCCATGCATCGGCATAGCTATATACCCATCTTCTACCTGTATGAAAGTACTTGCCCGCTGAAGTGATTTATGAACGGAGGCATATAATGCTTTTATCACGTTTGCTCCTTCCATCGAACTTACCACCTGATTGGTCTTCATGTACTGCCCATGTTTGATAAAAGAAAGTACATTGGCATCTTCAAACTTCCAATGGTGATTGGTAAAAGCCAGTCTGGTCCAGGACTTCATGGCGTCTTCCCACACCTGGGGCTGTTCCTGATATTGCTGCACCATCACAACTTTCTGTTCCGGATCAAAACACGAGGTTACAACCGATAAGTCTTTTAATGCACCAACAGCCAGCTTTTGATTTAAAGGAATTGCCAGAATACTGCTATAGCCCGGTTTATCATGCGGAATAAGCGTATGCGCATAAAGCGGATGCAGCGGTTTCAACACATCGATCTGTTCCTGTTCAGAAACAAAGGGGCCGCATAAGACATAGTACGGACTATTTAGCGAAGACAAGTCTTGAAAGGACGATAAATAATGAAATTCGATTATGTCATCGAATAACTTAAAAAAAGCCCGAAGCGATTCAAATAGCTCCGGGCCTATGCCGTCTCCAGGATATAGAAATATATGTGTTTTCATTTCAGGCTTTTCCTGATTGTATTTTTTGAATTAAATCTTCGATCTCTGTTACCAGCTTCTCAGCTGTTACTTTTGTATCATCTGCCACTGCTTCTGAAGTTGCCGTGAAAGAATCTTTTTTGGCTTCCATTTCACTCAACAGTTCCATCAATTGTTCTTTATATCCGGCAAGTTTAAATTTTAAACGGGCACGTGTATTTGAACCTTTATCCGGCGCAAATAAAACACCCAGCAAAGCCCCTGCTGCGGCCCCTAAGAGAAGACCCGTGAGTAAGTTGTTTGAGCTATCTTTTTGTTCTGCCATATAGTTGAAAAGTACTGAGTATAGAGTACTAAGTACAGAGTATTAAGAATTGAATTCAAGCTTTTTGTACTCTGTACTTTATACTCCGTACTTATTTATTATCCATTAAACCACGACCGCTTTTCTGAATCGTACCGTTTTTCTGTAAGTCAATAGAAATGGTATCTAATAAACCGTTTACAAATTGCTTACTCTTTGGCGTACTGTATGATTTAGATAATTCAATATACTCATTAATAGTAACTTTTACGGGAATGTTTGAGAATTTAACCATTTCCGTAAGCGCCATTTTCAGAATAATCCGATCGGTAAAGGCCAGACGTTCGATGTCCCAGTTCTGCACTTTATCGGTAATCAATTTCTCTGCTTCGTCATCAAAATCGGTTGAAGCCTTATATAGTTCAAGCATGAATTCCTGATCGTCTTCCCAGTTCGGCGACAAAGATGGAAGTTCATACGTTTCGTCTGTAGACTCCGTAATCCCTTTAACAGCCTTTAGCGTAAGGCTTCTGATTGCTTCATCGTTTTCGTTCCAGTTATAATCCAGATCTTCCCAATAAGCATCTAATTGTTCATTCTTAAACAGATAGGTTTTTACTAAATGAAGAACAATTTCTTTATCTTTTTCGAATGAAGACACAGGAAATTTCTGATACTCCATATACAATGGATCCTGTTTGATCTTTTTCTTGTAAACTGTTTTTAACAGATCAACCGGAGGATTGAGTTTATGTTTTTCTACAAATGTTCTAAGTGATTTATTTTTTTCAATCGCCAATAAAACAGGATTGTTTTTCAGCTTATAAAAATATTCCGGCACTTCGCTTTTTACTACTGTATGAATCCCTTCTGTAGCATCCGCTTCAGCAATAGCCATCAAACGTGTAGCACTGAACAATACCAGTTTATACATCGTTTCTACACGCGCCACATCTTCCAGCAGCATATTTTTAAAATGTGCTACGTCTCTGGTATGTGCGTTGTGATATTGATTGATTGCCTCTGTAACCGCTTTACGAATATCAGGTTCCTGCTCTAAATAACCGGTTTCCTTTTTTTCAAAAAATAATTCGTAACATGTGTGTGCTGTTTTCTTTTTAAGATCAAGTGCAGGAAGATCCTGAACGTCAGGTGACATCAAATCGGGTGCAAAAACCTCCGCGATTTCATCTAATCCTAAATGATAGTTTGAAACTTTGGTTTGGTATAATGCATATAACGATTGCATTACCTTAATCCGGAGAATTCTTCTATTCAGCATATCTTATAAAGAACATTTTTGGTTTACAGAGCAATTTCTGTGAATTATTATACAAGTAAATCTGTTTGTTGAAACAAAGAAACAGAAATTTCTTACTTTGTGATGAATTACAAAGGTACTCTTTTTACAAAAAGATTCCAATTGATTATTTTATTGAAACATACATTATTGTGAATAACTGGGCATTAAGTCATTTAAATAAATATCTCTTACAATACAGATATTATCTGCTTACCGGCATTGTATTCGTGTTTTTGAATAACTTTTTTGGCAGTTATCAGGGACCGGTAATCCGCGAAACAATTGATTACCTGGAGCAGTCACTTCCTGCATTAAAGCAGGCTACAGGTGCTCAAAAAGATGCCTTACAGTCTGAATTTGGCAAAAAAGTTACGTTTCTGGTGCTAGAAATACTTGGCCTGACAATATTGAGCGGTGTTTTCCTGTACTTTCAGCGCAAAATTATTATCGGTACTTCCCGCCGCATTGAGTATGATCTGAAAAATGAAATATACCACCACTATCAGCAGTTACCGGTAAGTTTTTACAAACGCAACAACACCGGCGATATCATGAACCGCATCTCGGAAGATGTAAATCAGGTACGAAATTACCTTGGCCCGGCTATTATGTACGGCATGAACTTAGTAGCAATTTTCATTGTCACGGTACCCATCATGCTATCTGTAAATACAGAATTAACGCTATATACATTAATACCGCTTCCTTTTCTTGTACTGAGTATTTACACCGTTCAGAATATTATTACCAAACATTCGGAAGAGATACAACGAAGCATGTCTAGCTTGTCTTCATTGGTACAGGAAACATTTTCCGGTATTCGTGTGGTGAAATCGTTTGGCAGAGAATTGTCAATGACAGATCAGTTTGACGCTCAAAGCAATTCTTATAAACAGAAATCCATACGCCTGGCACAAATCAATGCGTTGTTCTTTCCGATTATGGTATTTCTGATTGGTGCTTCCATCATCTTCATCGTATGGATCGGTGGTAAACAAGTGATCGAAAATAAAGGAGTTACCAATGGGAATATTGCTGAGTTTATCTTTTATCTGAACAAACTGGCTTGGCCGGTAACGTCTCTGGGCTGGATTACCGTAATGATAAAGCGTGCGGAAGTTTCACAAGGACGCATCAATCAATTCTTAACAGAGAAAAACACCTTACAACCCGGCAAAGAAATTACACATACAATTAAAGGTGCCATTGAATTTACGAATGTATCGTTCACCTATCCGGACACAGGCATTACGGCTACAAAGCATATAAGCTTTACTGTAGAACCCGGGCAAACGCTTGCTGTGATCGGTAATACCGGATCAGGTAAGTCAACCATTGCCTCGCTGCTTTGTCGTTTGTACGACACAACAAGCGGAGATATCCGCATTGATAATATCTCTATTAAAGATTATAACCTGCAGTATTTAAGAAGTCAGATTGGCTTTGTACCGCAGGATGTTTTTCTTTTCTCGGATACCATCCGGAATAATATTGCCTTTGGTTTCGACAATGTAACGGAAGAACAGATCATCGAAGCAGCAAAATTCTCGGATCTCTATAGTTCTATTCAGCAGTTCCCGATGGGACTGGATACGATTTTGGGTGAGCGCGGCATTACCTTATCAGGCGGACAAAAACAACGTTTATCCCTGGCACGTGCATTTATACGTAATCCACGTTTGTTCATATTAGATGACTGCCTATCTGCCGTAGATACCAAAACAGAAGATACCATTCTGAATAACCTGAAAGTGGTGCTGGGCGACCGCAGCACAATTATTATTTCCCACAGAGTTTCTTCTGTGAAACTTGCAGACAAGATTATCGTTTTAGAAGATGGGGAAATAGCTCAAAGCGGTTCGCACGAAGAGCTGATTCAGCACGAAGGCATCTACCGCAGCATTTATCTGAAACAATTGCATGAGACGCCTGCGTGATAAGCCGAAGGCTCATCAGTACAGAGTACATGGTTCAGTATAGAGTACGGACGGAGTACTAAGTACAAAGACGACATGATACATTCTAGTTGCTTATCAAAGAAGTCTAAATATTAGAAGAGGAAGATTATTAAAACTTTCATTTCACTATACGGAGGAATATTTAAATAAGAAACATTTTTGTACTTAGTACTCCGTACTCTGTACTCCATACTTAAAAAACATCTATGAAAAACGTAAAGATCTTTTTTGCACTATTTTTAAGCATCGCTTCTTTAACTGTATTTGGGCAGAAGCAGCTTGAATTAAAAGATACACTGACCGGGAAAGTAAAAGTTTTCAAGATCGGAAAAACCATAAAATACAAAGGTCTTGAGGATACCGATTTTGAAAAAGCCAAGATCCAGAATATTACTGCAACAACCATTGTCTTATACTTGCCCAACCTCGATGAAGACGAAGGCAAACCAATCAGAGAACTGGCGTTAACAGATATTCATACCATACAAAAATCTACCACCATACACAGTGTGTGTAAAGGTGTAGGTGCATTATTCATATTAGGGGGAGCCTACACGATGGCCAGTTCAAGTGCCTTTGCAGGTGACGATGGATCGTCTGCACCTTATCTGGCTGCAGGCGCAGGTATGCTTGCTGTTGGTGTGCTTCCTTATTTATTTAAACCTAAGACGTATATTTTGGGGCAGACACATACGGCGCGGATTAGGTAGGTTGTGATTATGATGCTATGATATATATCAGCATAGAGAATACACTACAATGAAAAATAAAGGACTTGTAATAATCACAATTATCTTCTTCCTAATAGTAAACACAACTTACTACTGGGAAGGTAAAATTGGCTTTTTTTCATTTTTCGGGGTTTTAATTTTAGTTGTTATATATTTTGGACTTGCAATTGTTCTTGTTAGACAAATATACTTTCTGATAAAAGAGAGGTTTGCTGACAAGAAAAGATTTTTTAGAGTGGGGCTATTGACAATTGTATTAACATTGACATTTTATAAACCATTTGGACTAATTGACTTCGACAAATTTGAAGGCAATGACGTGCTTGTAGCTCAAAGAGAAGGCGCAGCAAATTGTATGACAACTTTTAAACTTAAAGACAATTTTACATTTAGAGAAAGAAATGTGTGTTTTGGGGTATCTGAGGTTATTGGGACATATAGAATATCAAATGATACAATTTATTTTGAAAATATTAAACGAGGAAAACAAGAAGATATAAAATATGCATTTGGTGTAATTGAAGAATTGGAAAATTATACCGAAAATCAATATGCTTTAAAATTATTCAAGAACGAGAAAGACACAATAGGGTTTAATTATTTCATTGAAAAAAATAATTTGAAAATAAAACCTAAAATAAAGTGTAACCGCTAGCCAGTCTCGATGTTACCAAAGCTACCCAAAACCGTTTTATGAGCAAATAATTCGCCTTCATGAGGGAACGTCGTTGAGGTTTTAAACCTCAACGACGTTCGACTAACATCCTTGTCCATAGAATAGAAATAAAGTCCACTACGCCCTTGGTGTAACATAACAGAAAATCACATCGAAGTTCCTCGTAGACCTGTAATTATAGATAGATTATTTGATTTGATGTTTCAAAGCTGCTGCTAGCATTCGCTTTTATCTGAGTTCCCAAAGATTATTAAACAATGATTACTTCGACCAATGATTAATAAGAAAAACGGCCATCTAAAAATTTCTACCGAGATTGAATTAGCTCCTTTTGACTCTTTTGAAAACATTAACAAACTTAAGTTAGGGGAAATTAAAGAGATAAGGGACATAAAAAATGGATACAAATGGTTGGATGCAAAGAATGTCAAAATCGACAATTATTATTACAATCTTTCATTCGGGTTTCTTAACGAAGAGTTAAAAATGTTGAACTTCATTGTTGACGACAAGAGATTTGAGTTAAAGGACAATTGGAATAACTGGACTGAAGAAAAAGAAAGAAGCAAGGAACAGAATTATAAAAAATGGGTCACCAATAAACTTGGACGTGACGGACTATTTTCTTGGGGTCAAGTTTCAGTAGAGTATGATTCGAAGAGTGCTTCAAGTTCAATTTTTATAAACTATGATTCGATTTCAAAGAGTACTTTCAGCTCATGGATAAAAAAAATGATGACTTTCGGACAGAAATAAAAACATCACTTCACCATTGGCAGAATTCCCAAGGCTACCAAAACTATTTTATGAGCAAATAATTCGCCTTTGCGTGAACACGTCGTTGAGGTTTAAAACCTCAACGACGTGTTACTTAACACCAATACTCTCTCGCTCTTGACGTTCCCATTATACTAATTCGCTTTGACTCCTCTCACTAAAGCGTTGACTATTTGACAATATGAGAAACACCGATTCGAAAAAATAAGCTATCTTAGTAGTATGAAAATGAAAGAATCCATAAAATCTAAGCTGACGGAATTTTTAGCATTATGCAAAAGCCATGATGTTAAGAATATTTATGCTTTCGGTTCATCTGTTACTGGAAACTTTGACGAAGAATCAAGTGATATTGATTTGTTAATAGAAATTGACAGTGATGATCCAATTGTACGAGGAGAAAATCTAATGTCCATCTGGGATAAACTCGAAGAGTTCTTTCAAAGAAAAGTAGATCTTCTAACAAATGCATCCATCAAAAACCCTGTTTTGCGAAGAAATATTGACAATACCAAAATATTAATCTATGACGGAAAAGAGCAAAAAATATCTTTCTGATATTTTAATGGCAATCAATCTGATTAATGAATTTACCATCGGCATTACTGATTTTACTATTTATGATAACGACAGGAAAACTCAAAGTGCTGTCGAAAGACAATTAGCAATCATTGGTGAAGCACTTAATAAATTAAAGCAAAACGATCCGGAAATTCAGATCGAAAACGATAAACAAATCATTGGCTTTAGAAACCGTCTTGTTCATGCTTATGATAGCATTGATAATTCCATTGTATGGGCAATTATAAATCGTCATATTGAAAATCTAAAAAAAGAAATTGAGTCTTTATCAGAATTATAATCTCTATTTGATATGAAGTTCCCGATAAGGACGGAGTTCAATTTTTATAAACTACGATTCGATTTCAAAGAGTACTTTCAGCTCATGGATAAAAAAAATGATGACTTTCGGACAGAAATAAAAACATCACTTCACCTTTATCAGAATTCCCAAGGCTACCCAAAAATGTTTTATGAGCAAATAATTCGCCTTAGTACGTGAACGTCGTTGAGATTTTAAACCTCAACAACGTTCCCCCTAAAATCAATACTCCACTACCTTCTTCACTTTACCCTTTTTATTATAATACTTCCACGCTCCTACCGCCAGATCTTTTTCCATGTTGCCGGTAGCTTCCAGGATTCCTTTTTTATTATAGATCGTTGCGGGGCCTTCGCGCAAGCCATTCACATACGTGTATATTTCTTCCGGTACACCTGTTGCAGCATAAAATTTCCATTCACCATTTGGTGTACCGTTGCTGTATGCGCCAACGGATTTCAGCTTTCCATTTTCATGATAGCTATGCCACACGCCTTTATACATACCATAATAGTATAACCCTGCACGCTTTAATTGGCCGTTACTATAGTAATACCAGGCACTATCCTGCTCAAGACCATTCTTCCATTGTTCTTTAGATACAAGATGATTCAGCGTATCGTAGTAGAGCGCAATGCCGTTTAATACATCGTTCGTGTATTGTTCGCGGGCAGATAAAGTTCCGTGCGGATAGTAAAATAACCATTCGCCTTCGCGTTGCTCATTTCTAATAATGCCTTTTGATTTGATTTTTCCATCCGGATACTTCTCTACAATAGTATCATTGCTCTGAGCAACAGATACTGTGCAAACAATCATAAAAATAACCAAAGGGTATATAGCAGATTTCATTATTCTTCGTCTTCGTCGCCCAAGTCTGTGTTCTCAATACGAACAAGTTTCCCCTGCTCGTAGTATTTCCAGATGCCTGTTAATTCATCGTCGGTATATTCACCTTCTGCTTCAAGCAAACCGGCATCTGTATAAAATCTCCAGTGCCCCTGACGCAGGCCATCTGTATATTCACCATCTCCAGATAAGAAGCCGTTGCTGTGATAATATTTCCACTTGCCATCCTGCAAACCATTTTTAAAATTCCCTTCTGCAGCAACTTTCCCATTTGAATGATAACTTTTCAATACACCGTTACCATCTTTGAATGTACCCTTACTCAACTTAACGCCAGTCATGGAAGTAATATCACTAACCGACATCAACCGTCCGTGCTCATAGATTTCTTCCGACATTTGTAAGCTGTTGCTCCAATAATTTTTCCATTTGCCTTCTTCCAGCCCGTCTACGTAAGAACCTTCCGAAGCAAGTTTACCATTCGCATGATATTCTTTCCACAGACCTGTTTCTTTGCCCATGATAAATGCACCTTCTTCGTTTACACGACCCGATTCAAAATAGATTTTCCAGGGGCCATCTTCATACCCCTGCACAAAATTTCCTTCCATAGAAACCTTTCCATTTTCATGGTAACTTTTCCAAAGGCCTTCTTTCATACCATCTACATAATACCCTTCGGATGTTTTTTTACCGGTCGGGTAATAGTCTATCCACAAGCCATCTGGCTTCCCATTTTTATATGAACCTTTAGAAGCAAGTGTATCATTATCGTAATACTCCAGCCAATCACCTTCTTTAATACCATTCACATAATACCCTTCGCTGAATACTTTTCCATTGGCATGAAACTCAAACCACAAACTATCTTCCAATCCTATTTTATAAAATCCATAAACAGAAACAACACCATCTTTGGTAAATTGTTTAAACGGACCGTTTTCAACACCATTCTCATACGTTGTTGTTGCAGCTAATGTACCGGTAGGATAATATTCACGCATAATCGCTTCCTGTATCCCATTCACATAAAAAATTTCAGCCTTAATAAAACCATTTTCATAATAACTGGTAGCCAGTCCGTTTTCAATCCCGTTCTCAAATGTAATATCCATTAAGATCGATCCTTTCGGATAATAAATTTTGCGTGTTCCATTCCCATCTTTCAATGTTCCGGGATCCAAGGCAACTCCTGTTTCAGAATAAAATTCAGGTGCAGCAAGCAGTTTGTCCATGCTCCATTCTTCCACACTTTTTTTAGAACCTGTTTCATTCTCATAAAAATATATCCAGGTACCATCGGCTTTACCATCTTTATAATTACCGGAAAATAATTTTATTCCTTTATCAGAATAATCTTCAAACAAACCATTCTCTAAGCTATCTGTGTAATGAGCTATAGATTTAAGTTTTCCGGAAACATAATATTCTTTCCATTCCCCGTCCATATTGCCGTGCACGTATTGCCCGGTAATCTTAGATTTTCCGTTTTGTTGATTCCATATAACGGCACCTTCAATCTTTCCGTTCGCATAAACAGCTTTATGATATAGCGTACCATTTGCGTAGTACTCTTTCCATTCACCTTTACGCGCGCCGGTATCGTATACACCATCTATTTTTATTTGTCCGCTTGGGTAGTATTCTTTCCATGCACCATCTTTAGCGTCTAGTTTATACATTCCATCAATAGATACTTTCCCGTTCGCATAATATTCTTTATAAGCACCATTGCGTTTTCCTGCAGTAAAGGAAGCCTGCACTGACTGCTGTCCGTTATTATAAAATTCTTTCCAGTCACCTTCTTCCCCGCCGTTTACATAATTTCCCTGCAATGAAATTTTACCATTAGGATGATAGTGAACTACAGTACCGTTAAATTTATTGTTGCTGTAATTTTCTTCTGCTTCAATCTTTCCCGAAGAATAATATGACTTCCATAATCCATCCCGTTTACCATCCAGCAAATTGCCTTCAGCCTTTACCACTTTAGTATTGTCAAAATACTCTTTGGTAATTTGTGCATGAACAGAAAATGAAAAGAGTAAGATTAGAAACGAACTTAAATTTCGAAGCATAATAGATACAGTTTGATCGGGTTATTGCATAGTAAAATACGAAAAATACATGAGTAAACAAGGTCTATGTGTTGCAAAAACCATCTAGCAATTTAATTGACATATAGCTCTGAAATTATATTTATAAAATGCCGGATTTCACTCATGCATTGATCCCTTGATTCCTCATACAAATAATTAACATTTGCTAAATAATATCATTGCTGTATTTCAATATCAATAAAAATACCTTTCTTTGAAATCTTTTTTAAACAGCTATGAAAATTTTTACCTTACCGGTACTGATTGTATTGGTATTTTTTGTGCGCCAACTATACGCACAAGATTTTAATGTAGGAGCACGTACCCGAGCATTAGGCAATGCCTGTATTGCAGATACCAATGCATGGTCGATTCTGAAAAATCCGGCAGGAACAGCTCATACAAAAAAAGCAGCCTTACTTCTGAGCGACGAACAGCTATACGGCATACAGGACATTAAAAGTTTTTCAGCTGGATTAGTCGTACCTCTAAGAAAGAAAATTGTTTTAGGAGTAACGTTTCACAAACAAGGTTATCAATGGTTCAACGATCAGCAGATCGGAATACATGCAGCACACAGCATTGGCGCATACAGCCTTAGTGCAAGTTTTTTATTATGGCAGCGGATTGCAGGCGAAACATTTCGGCAAACCTATCCGATTTTGAATATAGGTGGTACCATGTCGCTAAACAAATCCGTGCAGCTTGGTTTGCATATCAGCAACGTAACCAATACGCAGAACGCACAGCAAACAATTCCTCTGCAAATACAGGCTGGCATGCTTTACAAACTTTCGAAGCAACTGCTCTTTTATACAGACCTTGTGAAACAAAGCAATACCAACATTAGTCTGCATACCGGACTAGAATATAAAATTCATTCGCATTTCTTTTTACGCACCGGTATACAAACAAAACCCCTGCGCTTAAACGGAGGAATAGGCTTTTCAAACAAACGCCTGTCTGTTGATTATAGTCTATCCTGGCAGTCTCCACTAGGTTGCCGCCATCAATTATCCGCCTGCATTTTTGTTTATAAAAAATAATGAAATCTGTTTTTAATATCTTTTTTTATTTTCTTGTCTTTTATTCTTCCGCACAAAATAATCTGGAAGAATCGGGTATTATAGAAAATTTAACCGCCAATGAAGATGTGATTGAAAGCAATTCAGAAGCTGCAGAAAATCTGGCTATCCTGGCAAAAAATCCTTTTGATATTAACAAAGCCGATGAAAATATACTGCTAAGTGTAGGCTTTCTGAAAGAAGCACAGCTGAAAGAAATTTTAACCTACAAAGAAACATACGGACCAATCATTAATCTGCATGAGTTGCAAATATTGCCTTCTATGAACGAACAAACATTCGTATGGATGAAAACGTGTTTCAACGTACAAGATAATAGCATAGATAAAAATATAATCCGAAATATTGTAGGCAAAGAACAAAGCATGCTCCTGATCCGCTATGGTATAGCCCCTGCCAATGTACCGGCCGACTGGATGGGCAGCGGTGATAAAGCGTCCATACGTTTTCAAACTTCTATTCCGAATAAAATGCGCTTTGGTTTTAGTCTTGAAAAAGATGCCGGCGAGCAGATCAAGTGGAACTATGCGCAAAACTATTATGGTTTTGATAACATCAATGCATATCTGCATTATCAGCCCTCAAAAAAATGGAAACATGTAACACTTGGTACACAACGCTTGCAATTTGGACAAGGTGTATTAATGGGGGCAGGATTCTATGCAGGAAAAGGATCTGAAACCATTACCACGCTTCGTAAAACCGGGCGGGGCATTATACCTGTTGGCAGTACTACAGAATACGGACGTTTATTCGGTATCAGCAGCACCTATCAATTTACAAAACATATATCTCTAACAGGATTTTATTCCCGAACGAAAGAAGATGCAGGCATTGATACGTCAGATATAAATCCATTTATACAATCTATTTCAGAAACCGGTTATCACCGGACCGCACCGGAACTCTCTAAGCGCAAAGTCTTGCTGGTACAATTGTATGGCTATCATCTGCGCTATGAGAGCAAACATTTTTCAATCGGTCATACAATGATTCACCGTTTCATACCCATTGATATAAAACCTGAGCCAACCTATTACAATCAATTTTACAATACCGGAAAAACTTTTACCGGCTCATCAGTTGATATGCAATGGCACTATCAGAATATGCTGATGTTCAGTGAAGCTGCTGCAACAGCAACTGGTGGTAAGGCTTTATTGGCAGGTATGATGGTAGCCCTGCACCGCAAAGCCGATATTTCTTTTCTATATAGAAACTATAGCAGAGACTATGTAAGTCCGTACGCACAAGCATTCGGAGAATCAAGCGCGGTATCCAATGAAAAAGGATTTTACACCGGATTAAAAATACGTCCGAAGAAAGAGTGGAGCATTCATGCCTATACGGATGTATTCGTTTTTCCATGGCTCAGATACCGCGTGCATACACCTAGCACAGGAGAAGAATATTTCATAAAAATTGAATACAAACCAAATAAAAAAACAAGCATGTATTTTCAGCACCGCCACGAACAAAAAGTATGGGATGTAACCGGAACAACAGCAACCTTACCTGCGGTACGTCAATCGTCTATTATATATTTTGAACATAAACTATCTATGGCCGTTACACTGCGTACCCGTATCCAATGGGGCAGTTATGAAACAAATAGTATCATCCAGAGAGGCAGTTTGTTTGCGCAGGATATAATATTTAAACAGCGCAAATATCAGATCACCTTACGCTGGATGTGGTATGATGTTGAAGATTATAATGCGCGACAGTATGCGTATGAACCAGATGTTCCCTATAGTTTTTCCATCCCGGCATACAATGGAAAAGCGATGCATCCTTTTATCATTTTCAAATACAATCTGTTTGAAAATATGGATCTCTGGTTTAAAGCAGCACTAACCAAACCTATGGCAACTGCAGAAAGTAATCTGACTTCATTCTCCAGCAAGTCTCTTTACAGTGGTACGTGGCAGGTACGGTGGACATTTTAATGCTGAAAGCTTAATGCCAAAGGCTTTAGGCTTTCAGCATTTCGCATTAAGCTTCTCTTATTTGGAATTTCAACTATCTTACTTTTACTTGCATCTGAAACACATCTCACCATGGCTTCCGGAAATTATTACGATCTGTTGGAGATACCCAGAACTGCTACTGCACAGCAGATCAGGAAAGCCTATCGCTCAAAAGCCAAACTGTTTCATCCGGATGTAAATCTGCATTCAGATTCGCACATGCATTTTTTAATTCTGACGCAGGCGTATGAAACACTGATCGATCCTAACAAGCGCCATTTGTATGATATGGCATTGATCTCAAATACAGAACATCTGCTCACGTATGAACAGTGGAAAGAAATTGAGCGCAGAAAAATCAAAGAAGAAGAAGCTCTCGCCTATCAGGATTTTTTACGACGTAAAGAACTGTTTCAGCATTCCATTTATTTTAAGCCAGCAAAAGTATTGCTCTTCATTGCTCCCATACTTACGTATTTAATCAGTATCTCAATTATTTCGTGTGGCATCTGGCTGATGTGGGCGTATCACCCGATGTTTATTTTTCTGTTTTTACCTTTCTTATCCTTATCCATTTATGTACTTTTTTCTACACCAAAATGGGTTTCTGAGTCCAAAAAGTATTTCTAATATATTTAGTAATTACTATTATTTTTAGTAAATTAGAAAAATAATCGTCCGAATTGATTACATCATAAATCAATGTGGTTTTGCAATTGCTGGTGTTTCTGCCTGAACGAATCATTGTATAATGTACTGATAACAAAGCAGATCATTATCAACTGCACCAGTAATTATCCGAATTTATTTTAAACACCATTTCTCCTTTTACTACTATGGAAGAGAACGCTGATTTCATCAAAGGCCGTGGTGCACAGATGCAGGCAAAAAGCCGGTTTCATGCTCAGGAAATTGTCCAGGAACATATTGAAGGTATTGATGAATCTATTGATATCAATACCCCTACGCAATATCTGTATGAAAACGCCAAGCAGATCGTAAACAAAGTAGATAGTGCAGATATCGGCCTTGCCTATTCAATGAATCCATATCAGGGCTGTGAGCATGGCTGCATTTATTGTTATGCCCGAAACAGCCATGAATATTGGGGATACAATGCGGGTATCGATTTTGAAAAGAAAATCATTGTAAAGCGAAATGCCGCAAGTGTATTGGCAAAAACATTTGAGAAACCCAATTGGGAAGTTCTACCCATTATGTTTTCGGGGAACACCGATTGCTACCAACCGATCGAACGTAAATTGCAGATTACACGAAGCATGCTGCAAGTGATTGCCCGATACAAACACCCGGTAAGCATGATCACAAAAAATCACCTCATCACACGCGACATTGATATTTTAAAAGACCTCGCCGCACAACAACTGGTGCATGTGAATATTTCCATTACCTCTGCCCGGGATGAAATCAGGCAAAAGCTTGAACCCCGCGCATCCGCTATTTCACAGCGTTTAAAAACGGTTGAAGCATTAGCAAAAGAAAACATTCCTGTTAATGTAATGATCGCTCCTATTATTCCGGGAATCAACCACCACGAAATTCCACAGATCATGAAACAGATTGCAGACGCAGGTGCATCGTCTGCAGCATATACAATTGTTCGTTTGAATGGATCTATTGGTATTGTCTTTGAAGACTGGATTCGAAAAGCCTATCCCGACCGTGCTGATAAAGTATTAAATCAAATAAAGGAATGCCATGGAGGTTCACTCAACGACAGCCGATTCGGCACACGTATGCGTGGTGAAGGCAATATTGCAACCATTATCCGTGATTTGTTTTACGTATCCAGAAAAAAATATCTATCAGGGAGAGCATATCCTAAACTGCGTACAGATTTATTTGTACGTTCAAATAAAGGACAACTCGGGTTGTTTTAGATAAGTATGGAATAGAAAAAGAATCGTCTATTAAACGTTCCTGGTAAAAGAATAAATCGTCATTTTATTATGGCCACGCATTTACAACCGTAGTATTTGCTGCATATACATAAGCAGTACCATTCATGTATTCCTGATAACAACCGCTATTGTATGAATTTAAACACCCAACTGTTATTGTAAGAGGATAACTGCCCGGCCAAATATACGGTATCGTTAATTGAGTAACCCCGGGAGGAAAATTATAGGTACCAATGCCATATACACTTACCGTATAATATTGATAACTGGAATAGTATCCTGTGGAACTATTAATATTGACCACCAAAGCACCTTGATTATAATTAGTTCCGGCACCGCCATAATACGAGCTATAACTAATCCCATAAGGATTTACAGCATTATAATTATTACTGTGACAGGTAGCAAACAAACATATTACCGATAACAATAATATGAAATGTGGGAATCGTTTTTTCATGATGTAAACAACGAATTAAAAGAATACCTGTAAACCAATTAACAAACCTACATTATTATTATAGTTATTTCCCGGCACATTAAACTTACTGCCGCTGTATGTTACCAATGCTTCTGCAGCAACGTGCTTGTTAATGAAATAATCAAACCCCGGCCCTACCTGAAAATTATATAAGCCAACATTCTTTCTTTCATTATCAGATTCTATACCCCCTCCGGCAGATGCATATCCAAAAAACATACACGTTTTAGGAGGTCCTATATAATATCTAATGAAGGGAGACAGCGTTGCCACGCTGGATTCGTATGATTTATTGCTGCTGTAGGTTAGTGATAAAATACCTCCGACAGCAAAATTATTCGCAATAAAATATCCGTAATTGGGATTGAGATTTACGTTAAAAAGACTCGATTGAGAAGAGAACGTATTATTCATGCTAATTGTTCCGCCCGCTAAATGAGAGCCTTTATCCGTTTGTTCAAATGTTTTCTCTGTACTCACTGTTTGAGCATAACCGTAGTTTAAAACAGTGAATAAAATAAAAAACAGACTTGTTAATCGTATCATATATTTTTTATTTTTTAATTAAATCAGATAGGCTACCGATCATGAAGATATAGAATTATTATTTTTAATAAAAAGCTTTTGAGTAGAATAAAATCTGGTTAACCCGTATTGTCATAGACGTATCGCCACATACCGGATACAAGTAACAATTATATATTTACTCTCAACAATGCTATAAAACGAAAGGCGAATAGTTTTATTGCTATAATCTACTAATCTTTTAATAATACTTTATGGCTCAAGTTACTGTTTGGTCATTCGTATAAACCCTATAAAAATTAATGAACTGAAATCATTGAATAAATAACGTTTACACGGACGATTTTGGTTTTGCAATCAATGAAACTAGAGTCATTTTTATTACCTGTATATCTCATCAAAATACTCAAATTTTGACAACGGTGATTGATTCATTTTTTCATAATTTACATCTATGTGCCTGAATTTGTTCAAATAATCAATATAGAGGTCACAATTCTGCTTTACCTTACCGTAATAATTACTTAAGATAGGATCGAGTAAATCTTCAATGTTTATTTTGTTATTATTACTATAACAATATGCAAGATTCAATTTAGCTAATATTTGAAGTTGTTTATCTTTTGCATTTATAGCTGCCTTTTCAATATAAGGTATAGCCCGAGCAAACATAAAATAATTTTTATCAAAGGCAGGATCGATTTTAGATCTATGTTTTATATCCCCGCTACTCCAATGTATAATAGACATGTGCCAATTTTTTCCAAACCATGTTAGCGATAAATACGCATTACCTACATAATAATTTAACAAGGGATCATTTGGTTTTACCTTTAATTGCTTTTTATATTCGATTAGTTTTTCTAGAAATTGTTTCTTTGTATAAGATACTTTATCTGTTTGAGTATGGTTATGACCGTCAAATATGCTAAAAGTAAAAGGGTCATCATGATAATAAGTTTCCCAATAGCTCTCTGGAAATGTATTATAAACAGCTAATGCATTTTGCAGTTCATCTGCATTAATATATTTCATTGCCATCAGTTCTTTTAATCTAATCGTATCATAAAAATCCCGATGCTCTACTAACTCTTCATCTAAATTATAATTATAAAAATGTGAAGAGGAAGAGGAAATATAATTTTCGAATAAACTCTTATGTTGTTTATTAATAATTTTTATAACCTCATATACATCTTGTATATTTCCATTATCATGCAAGTTGTAATATAAATCGTTCCATAGATCATTCATTGGGAAAGAAGATTGACTTATCAATAAAAAAGCTTTAGCTCTATATTCAGGCACATCAAACAATAATCTTGAAGCACTTCTAATAAATTGATTTCTGAATGCATAACCAGGAGATTTCATAATAGTTTCATAAATTTCATTTTCTATTTCTTTATCAGCTCTTTTTTCGGAAAGCTTAATTAATAAAGCAATCGTTTTGGCCTGAATATTTATTGCCTTATCATTAGAAAGTTGAATTTTATCCAAAATATCCAATGCCTTTCCGTTCCTATGAAGTATATAATTCAAATAAGAATTGATTAGCACCATATACATATTATTTTGTTTATCGATTTTAAGCGTACTAGTAAAATCTAAAAAAGATGAAGTATATAAAAAATCCTTATTGAAATTTCTATTTACTTGATCGTTATCCCAGCCAACATAAGGTGTAAAGGATGTATATTGAGGAGTTAAAATCCAATCTTCAATCTTATTTACTTCTCGATTTAATAAAAAATTAAAATATTTATTATTTGGATTAAGTTGATAAATCTCTTTCAATGCAGTTAAACAAGGCCCCATATTGCGCATAACTTGAATAGCTAGCAAATAAGACTTTTTTTCCGGGTCAGTTTCATCAGACACCCAATCAGAAAATTCTGGAGACGCGTATAACAATTCAATATTTCTAGCTTGTTTATCACTTCCTTTCATGATACACTCAAGACGGAGCTCATCTCGATCAGAAGAAATGTAGGCCACATAATGCAATGCCGAATAGTATAGCCAATCCCGTTCATTATTTTTAAAATATGCATCAAAAATTGGAATGATTGATTTGGGATTTTCTTTTGAACCATAAAAATGTGTAACAATAGATTGATAAGCATAGCGTCTTTTTAAAAACAAATCCGTAGACGTCTCTCTTAAATTATCAAACACATTTGTTAAATCCAACTTGGCAAGCCCTTCATCACTGTAGTAATAATAAGGATTCCGATCATCTGCAAAATTATCCCAGTTGCTTTTAAAATTATAACCTGGTTCATTCTTAATTAAAAATAGATAATCTAAAGCTTTCTTATTATTTCTAAGAGCAAATAAAAAACTATTATTCTCCAATAACAGATCTCTATTTTTTTGTACATATACTCCTGGCAAGGCATATAAAAAATTAAAAATATCTTTTTTCTTTACGTTTTTATCTTTACAGTAGACATACCATTGTTCTATATTTTCTTTATGAGAATCATAGGAAATATCACCTTCATCACCATAATAATCTGTTGTAAAAACAAATTTATTCAGTTCATTAAAATGCAATATATTATCCATGAAGTTAGTCACTCTAACATCATTAGCCCTTGGAAAATCGACACACGGTCTTAACTGAAAAAGGGGAAATAGCAATAAGCCATTACTTAGTAGAAATCGTATTATAAAGCGACTCATCATCTTTTACCATATCTAATGTCTGTTCATTCAAATCAAATAAAGCGACAGTATAGCTTTCGCAATTAGAGAACTCATTAATTAAAGAATATGCCTCCTTTAATTCTTTCAATGTAATCTTTTCAACTTTTAGTTTATTTCCATTTCTCAGATAGTAATTATCAACAACTGTATCTGCCGTAACCTGAAATGTATTCGGAGAAATTTCTTTTAAATAACTCATGACTTTAGGATCCCCTTTGTAGGAAAGAAATCCTAGAAATTTATTTTCATGACTATACAAAACTTTCCATGAAAAAGAAGGTAAAGCAAAATCCAGTGGTAACGGATATTTTATATCACTGGTATATTTTTTGGCTTCTGAATAATCAAATATGCTATTTTCTTTACGATAAGCCGTTGGCGAATTAAAATTGTATAGCATTAACATTGCCCTTTCAGCAGGTGGCACACCCGTTTTTTCCGGATATCTATATTGAAAAAGTCGTAAGGTGATCGAAACTTTTATACCTTTCAAGTGTTTTTTAAGATTCGTTAAAAAATAAAAATAATTTTCTTTACTCTGAGCACTCCAATCACAATCAACCTGACACCATTTAGTAGCGGTATCGTATTTTATTATTCTAGCGGCAATCTTTTCAGACATGTACTCCAATTCATTTTTTGTACTTTTTAACATTACCTCATTTGTGATAAAAACACATGGAATAACGTTCAGGAAAGCCTTCAAGGTTACATCGGAAGGTAAATCTTTCGTATCATCCGGAAATGCGTGATACTGATCACTCCAATTCACATCTGTTAATTTGCAATATAAATCCTGAATGTTATTCTCTTTAATAAAAGACAATTCTTCTTTAGACAAATAAGAGTAATAAGAGCGTTCATCCCAAATATAGATAGCATTTTTCTGATCAATTTTGGGTTTACTACACCCGAATAAAAAAAGAGAAAAATAACAGAGATAAAATATTTTTTTCATTTTATATTGATTATACTATTTGATATTTACTCATTTAAAAAAAGGAAATAGCATGCGTTATTTACTGTGCTATTTAATCCTTTAATCTAACTGAAATATCTAATTAAAAATATTTTGAGAGAATAAAAATAATATAATCCTGCCGCATCTCCTCTAAACAAAAAAGGCCTGTCCTTCGACAAGCCTTCTTCAAAATATATTCTGAAACAATTTTATTTTACCAATGCACTCGGTATTTGTTCAAACTTCATAGCTTCTTCACCATTTTTAAATGATTTACGAGGCTTTAAATTCAATATCTGGAACATTTCTTTATCGGCATTTACCTCCGGATTCGGAGTCGTTAATAATGTATCTCCCGCAAAGATAGAATTAGCACCGGCAAGGAAGCATAATGCCTGCTCTTCGGTATTCATACGTACACGGCCAGCAGATAAACGAACCATTGCTTTAGGCATTACAATACGTGCGGTAGCAATCATTCTTACCATTTCCCAGATAGATACTCTCGGTTGATCTTCTAACGGTGTACCTTCAACGGGTACCAAGGCGTTTACCGGAACAGATTCCGGATGCTGCTCCATTGTAGCAAGTGTATGTAACATACCAACCCTGTCGCCATGACTTTCTCCCATACCAATAATACCGCCTGAACATACAGAGATCTTTGCCTTACGAACATGGTTCAATGTATCTAAACGATCGTCGTAGGTTCTGGTAGAAATGATTTTATCGTAGTGCTCTTCGCTTGTATCCAGATTATGATTATACGCATACAAACCGGCATCTTTCAATTTCTCTGCTTGTTCAGGAGTAAGCATACCAAGTGTGCAACATACTTCCATACCCATTGTACTGACACCTTTTACCATGTCCAGTACTTTATCAAAATCTCTGTTATCTCTTACTTCTCTCCATGCAGCACCCATACAAAAACGTGTACTGCCGGATTCTTTGGCTTTTAATGCTGAATTCAAAACGTCTTTTACTTCCATCAGCTTTTCTACCTTCACGTCAGTATGGTAGCGGGCAGCCTGCGGACAATAAGAACAATCTTCCGGACAACCGCCTGTTTTAATAGACAATAATGTACAAACCTGTACTTCCTGCGGATCATGAAACTCACGGTGCACCGTTGCACCACGATACATTAAATCCAATATAGGGCTGTTGTAGATTTCTGAAATCTCTTCTTTTGTCCAGTTATTGCGAATTTCTGTCATTTCTTTTTCTATAAGCTAATCAACAAATATACGAATTATTGAGTTTTGTATACATACTCTTCAGGCATACGTTTCCTATTGAAAGCTAAGTAATTCAGTGTGAAGATATAATATTTACCTTTTCAACTACTTTATTTCCATGAAATACGGGATACGAGCCTGTACGCCCTGATATTTAGGTAAAGACTGGAGTGTTTTGAAGTGCGTATAATATTCTCCAAAAGTCTTCATTTTGGCTTCTTCTTCTCCTGATAATGAATTGAAGAATTCAATCCATTCCTGATTTTTCTGTTCCGGATAATAAACCAATGAATAAGTTGAATCCATATTTACTGCTTTAGCAGCCAGCTTCACAGCATCATCCATCCCACCAAATACATCAATTAAATTGTTTGATTTAGCATCTTTGCCTGCCCATACTCTGCCTGAGGCATATTTTTCAATACTATCAACGGAAGTATGTCTGCCTTCTGCAGCTTTACGTGTGAATGTTGCATATATTGAATTCACTTCATTTTGAATAATCATGCGTTCTACATCCGTTACCGGTCTTGTTAACGAACCGATATCCGAATACAAACCTGTTTTTTCACGATCCGTATTTATACCCAATTTGTTATTCAACAAATCTTCTGAATTCATCAATAAGCCAAATACACCAATAGAGCCGGTAACTGTTGCAGGTGAGGCAACAATTGTATCACATGCCATGGCGATATAATAACCGCCAGATGCGGCTACATTTCCCATAGATGCAATTACTGGTTTTACCTGACGGGTTAAAACAATCTCTCTCCAGATCACATCCGATGCCAATGCACTTCCTCCCGGAGAATTTACGCGCAATACAATTGCTTTTACATTTTTATCTTCACGCAGCTTACGCAATTCACTGCATAAACTTTCAGAGCCTATTGTTTCGCCATCGCCTCTGCCTGATTGAATCTCACCATTAGCAAACAATACAGCAATATGCGATTCAGAAGCAGGAACTTTTTTATCTACTTTAAGCTCGCCTATTTTTTTATACGAGACAAACGAAATTTCCTGATCGGCGTCTAACTTTAATTTGGCTTTTACAGATTCAAGCATGGAATCGTAGTAGGCAACATGTGTTATTAAACCAAGTCTTTTTGCATCGTGTGCATTACGGACCAACATAGAGTCTGATATGTTTTTCAATTCAGCAAACGGAATTTTTCTACTGCCGGAGATATCTTCAAGCATAACACTATATAGAGAATTTATGTACAGACGCACCTGCTCTCTATCTTCATCGCTCATGTGATCGTTGATCAGCGGTTCAATAGCGCTCTTATATTTTCCTACACGAAACACTTCTGTTTTAACACCGATCTTGCTCAACAGATTTTTGAAGTAAAGCATGTTTACCCCAATACCATTAAACTCAAGCATACCTGACTCCGGCAAGTATATTTCATCTGCTGCCGATGCCAGATAATAAGCGGCTTCGGTATACATTTCCCCATACGCAACAATAAATTTGCCTGTTTTCTTAAACGCAAGAAGTTCGTCTCTCAACTCTTTCCAGGTAGCAATGCCAGCCGTAGCGAATTTGAATTCAATTACGATCCCTTTGATTTTTTCATTTGCAGCACTTTCTTTGATTGCTTCTTTCAATTGCAACAGACCAATCTTTGATGATGCCCCACGCGGATCAAGAATACCGTCAAATAGTTTGTCAGATTCACGTTCAATAATTTCATTATCCAACGTAATCTTCAAAACAGATGAGCCATTTAATGAAGTTGTTTTATCTCCGCCTCCGGAAGAAAGTAATGCAACAACAATTACAATGCTCAATACAACGAACAATACAAAGCCTACAAAGACTGCAAGAACTTGTTTTATAAAACTCATACAAATAGGGGTTAAAGAATCAAATATACAAAACTAGAGGATAGTTAAACATTTATATCTATGATATTTAAGATTGAAATGAATCTATATAAAGAGTCGTATAACAAGAGATATTATTGTATGACAGGATAAACTTCTTTCCGTATCTTTATGCCACAATGATGAAAACCACTTATCATACCGTAGTAATTTTATTGGGCAGCAATCTGGGCAATCGGCAGAAATATATGCAACAGGCCTGTGATAAAATAGCTGCTCAGATAGGTGATATCATTCAACATTCCAGTTTTTATGAAACTAAAGCCTGGGGCATAGAAGCGCAACCGGATTTTTTGAATCAGGTGCTCGTTTGTGAAACAAACAAACAACCTCAACAGGTTTTAACAAATTGTTTGTCGATCGAAAAAGAATTAGGCAGAGACAGAAAAGAAAAATGGGGAAGCCGTACCATTGATATTGATATTCTTTATTATGAAAAAGAAATTATTGCAACTCCCGAATTAAAAATCCCACATCCATTCTTGCATAAACGCCGCTTTACACTTGCACCTTTAGCTGAAATTCTACCAGACTTTATTCATCCGGTATTCAATTTTTCAAATACAGAATTGCTGGAACGGTGCGAGGATATGCTGGAAGTAAGTAAGCTTAAGGCTTAAGGCGAAAAGCTTGTGCTTCTCACATTTTACCTTTTGCATTAGGCTTTAAGCCTTGTATAAATATAAAAAGCGCACTCAATTTAAAATTAAGTACGCTTTCATAATATAGAAATAGAATTAAATACTTGCTACTTCCGTAGCTGCTTCAATTTTCTTTACAAGGCCTTGTAATACTTTGCCCGGGCCGCATTCAACAAATGTAGTTGCGCCGTCTTTCACCATATTCTGCACAGACTGTGTCCAGCGTACAGGTGCTGTTAACTGAGCTATCAGGTTTAATTTAATTGCTTCAACATCGGTTGATGGTGCCGCATTTACGTTTTGATAAACAGCACAAGATGGTTTGCTGAATAATGTATTTTTAATTGCATCTTCTAATTCAATACGAGCAGGTTCCATTAACGGAGAGTGGAATGCACCACCTACAGGTAATACTAATGCACGCTTCGCTCCTGCTGCTTTCATCAGTTCGCACGCCTTTTCAATACCTTTTAAACTGCCTGAAATAACCAGCTGACCAGGGCAGTTATAATTTGCAGCTACAACAACTTCGTCTTTAATGGATGCGCAGATTTCTTCTACTTTATCATCTGCCAATGCAAGCACGGCAGCCATTGTACCCGGATTCAATTCACACGCTTTCTGCATGGCCATGGCTCTTTTAGAAACCAGCTTCAAGCCATCTGCATACGATAATGTACCGTTTGCAACCAAGGCAGAAAATTCGCCTAATGAATGACCAGCAACCATTTCAGGAGCAAAATTATCACTGATTTTAGCAAGTATAACAGAATGAATAAATATAGCAGGTTGTGTTACATTCGTTTGTTTTAATTCTTCATCTGAACCAGTGAACATTACTTTTGTAATATCAAAACCTAGAATATCATTTGCCTGAAGAAATAATTCTTTTGCTTTTGCAGAGTTTTCAAAAAGGTCTTTACCCATTCCTGAAAATTGAGACCCTTGACCAGGGAAAACGTATGCTTTCATATTGTTTTTTTAATTGTTAAAACATAGACAGAAGACAAAACTATTCCTTTATTCATGAAATTCCAAGCACGATTATGGAGGATTAAAATTGAAGACAGGATTTATTCGTCTGATAATTAGTTGCGTCGTTTGTCCTTTTTAGAATTACTATTTTCCTGTCTTAATACTTAGTACTTAATACTTTCTATAAAAATCGCTCCCGCATTTCAGGAGTAGGAACTCTGCAGGTGTCTAGCTGGCCGAACCATTTATATCTGTTTTTTGCAATAAAATTATAAACCAGATCTCGTATAAAACCTGGGATAATGATTGCAGCGTAGCATAAGGGCCACAATCCATTTAATTGTTTTGCAATTTCAAGCGACGCTCTGGATCGCTTGTATACCTTTTTATTACGAATCAGGATGATTGTATCAATAGCTGTTGAATCTTCATTCAGCTGCTTCAATATATCTTTAGCCAACGTTGATTGTAAAGGAGCAAATACAAACTTTTTTTTCGGATCTCTGCCAATAGTAAAATTGACAGCGTTGTTACAGAAATGACAGACACCATCAAATAATACCAGACTTTGCCAAGGTTTTATTTTGCTGTCAACAACTGTACCCATCCTTTGATATTTTTTACTTCGTCTGCTTTATTTACACGACCGTAGAAATGTACCTCAGCATTAAAATAATAAATACCGTCTGAAATAGGCGCCCCATTCACAGAGCCATCCCACATGATATTCGGATCAGTGTCTTTATAATATACTAAAGCTCCCCAACAGTTATATACCGAGAAACGAACAAATTCAGCACCTCTGGGTGCACCTTGCGGAATATTAAATGGCCGCATCAGATCATTCAACAAATCACCATTGATTGTTAACAGATTTGGAAGTCTGTAATCGACACAATCATCCACACATACCTTTGTGCTCTGCGCCCCCTCTACTCCTGCCAGATTGGTTGCCGATACTGCAAAACATCCTGCCGTAGTATGCTGATTTATATACGTGTATGAAAGATTTTTTGTCTGGGTAAGTAATGTCAATCCATCAGATGTATGAAGTGCAAAATAGACGTTATAATGATCTATATTATTACAATTCGGATCTGATAAATCATTCCAGTTCAACACATCCTGAAACACCATTAAATCTCCATTGCAACCCTGAACGGTAAGTGTTGGTGCCGGAGGTGGAATGGTACTCATTGGTCTTACTGAATCAATAGCAGAAGTTTGTGTAGCAACTGTTGCTAAATGTTTATCACAGTAACTGCCAAATTGCTTCACAAAATAATAGACCGTATCGCAATTCACAATTGCGTTATCTGTATACGACAACGAAGTATTCCCCAAGGTTGTTAACTTAACAAAAGTTCCTGAATTCACTTTTCTATAAACCTCAATAGAATCTGTAAGCCACGTTGTACCGTAGTTCCACTTAAGTGTTGCCTTATTGTCATTCGCAACGGTTGTCAGATTAAATGTGCTGATGGTAGAACTATATAGTCCATTATTTACCAATTTAATCCGGTAACTGTAATTCAAATCTTTCGTATCCAAACCTGAATCTACATAGAATGTGTCGGTAATAGTGGCTATAGGTGTAAAGGATGTAGCTGAAGCTCCGGTTCCTCTTTCTAGACTATATGTATAAGGACCCGGTACAACAGAAGCCGTTGGCTGATACCAGGTTAAAGATACTTTACCATTTGTTGTTGACGTCTGCGTTACATCAATGGACGAAAATACCGGTACATCTAAATTCAATGCGGCACACACCTGATCTGATGAATAACTCTCACCATAACCCGGTGCCGGATATTCCGCAACAAGTATATAACAATATGATTTGCCTTTATCAATACCTGCTCCCTTGTTATTGTCTGTAAAGGTGATAGCGGTAGATGGTACTGTTCCTATAAGTGTGTAACCCGCAAGCGGACCAGTTTTACAAGAGTCGGTACTTGGTGGGATCGAATCACAATCTCTTCGGTAGATATTGATTTGACTTGCTTCATTGCTGCAGGTATACAAAGGCCAGTTCAATGTAATTGAATTGGTATTAGGGGTAGCCGTAATGTTTGTTATTTTAGGCCCCTTCACATAGATCAGCCACGACTCGATATCTGTCAATATTGGCACTGCATTTTGATCCGATGCTTTAAACACTACCTGATAAGGTTGTTTGCGCACGTGCGAACAATTGGTTTGCCAGGTGAATGTACCTGTAGGATTTACGCCAACAGGAGAAATGACCGCAACTGCCGGGCTGGACGGAACATCATAGGGTAACCCGTATGTTTCCAGCAATACATCATCATTGTCCGGATCTGTTGCCGAAAATGTGCCGTTTACAATCTGACCTGCTCCAATACACAAATCTTTAGGTATCGCCAATTTAGGCGGATGATTAATAGACTCGAATATCTCAACCTGCATATCCCGTACAATATATCCGATTGCTTTACCATATCTCCATTCCGTTATTTTCATAGCAATGTTGTAGAACCTTGGCGGTGTTCCGTAATCACTTGGCGTGTTCCAGACAAGATCCCCTCTTACAGGATCAAGCGTTATAAAGGCCGGTCCTCCAAGTGTGCTTGTACCTCCAAACACAGGTGAGGCTGGATAATTATAGCCAACGATAATCTGATTAAAATCACTTTGTGCAGGAATTAATTCATACGAAAGACTATCTCCATCCGGATCATAGGCTCCGGGATTGTGTGTAAAGATCCGGTTAACAGCACCAAAGTCAATTGGCGGAACGGTCATAACAGGACTGTTGTCGACACCAAATAATGGATTTATTTTGAGCTGCATCTCCACATAAAAAGCAACATTCGATGATCCGGGAATATTCTGGATATTGGCATTTCTATTTTGATCCCGCATACTTACTAAAAAAGTACTGGCTCCATTATAGGTGTGATTTACTACAAAAACATTTTTTGAGGTATTATTACCAATATTTGTTTTGGGTTGTCTTGTTACTGTTTGGCTCGTGCCATCTCCAAAATCAATATTAACCTGATCCGGATCTACAGATGTACCGCTGGTATTATAGTATAAAGTCAATGTAATTTCATACTCTAACGAACTTGCTGAAAGCCTTTTTGCTGAAAATTCCCCTGCTTTAATGTGTGTTGCAAAGCCTGAAATGCTGCAAAAAAGATAAAGTATAACTACGTACGTAAATTTTCTTAGATTATTAAATTTTCCCATGCCAATCCAAAACAATGAAATACAGTTTGTTGTTGAAATACTAACGACAAAAACTTAATTTAGAATACATCCAAATAATAATTTAGGTTGCATCATTTCAAGTCTGAAGTTAACTTTGGCAAGATAAGAAAAAACATTTATCGAACAGGTAAAAATAAAAGGATTAAAGATGAGTTGGTTCACACACACAATTTTCTCTACCAGCGTGGGTAGAAAAGTAATTATGGCCCTTACTGGGTTGTTTTTATGCAGTTTCTTGGTCGTGCATTTAATGGGTAATTTTCAATTACTGCACGATGATCATGGTCAGGCATTTAACTTGTATACCAAGTTCATGACATCCAACCCATTAATCAAGACAATTTCTTATGTAAACTTCACCTTTATTTTTGCGCACATCGTGTGGGGCGCTTATATCACGTTCAAAAACAAGTCAGCACGTCCTACAGGATACGCTTACAATGATCCGGGTAAGAACAGCAGTTTCTCTTCCCGTTGGATGGGTGTATTAGGAACAATGATTTTAATTTTCTTAATCATTCACCTGAAAGACTTCAAAATGGCGTATCTAGGCTTAACTGAAGAGCTGCCGATGGTTACTTACACACTTGAAAGCGGTGAAAAAGTAACTGTTAAAGATATGTTCTATGAAGTAAATGAAGAATTTCATGAGCCGGTAGTAGTTGGTATTTATGTACTTTCTATGATAGCTTTAGGTTTCCATTTATACCACGGTTTCCAGAGTGCCTTCCAGACCTTAGGTTTGAGACACCCAAAATATACGCCTGCAATCAAAGCGGCAGGCTTTGTGTTCTGGGGCCTTATCCCGCTTGGCTTTGCCATCATTCCTCTTATATTCTTCTTCTGTAGAAATTAATAAACCTTCTGTTATAGCATTATGATATTAGATTCAAAAATACCAGACGGACCGTTAGCTGAAAAGTGGACGAAACACAAGTTCAGTCTTAAATTAGTTAACCCTGCAAACAAAAGAAAATACAACATTATTGTTGTAGGTACGGGTCTTGCAGGTGCTTCAGCGGCTGCCTCACTAGCAGAACTTGGATATAACGTTCAGGCTTTCTGTTTTCAGGATAGCCCGCGCCGTGCACACTCTATCGCTGCACAAGGCGGTATTAACGCTGCAAAAAATTACCCGAACGATGGTGACTCTGTTTACCGTTTATTCTACGATACAATCAAAGGTGGTGACTACCGCGCACGCGAAGGCAACGTTCACCGCTTAGCAGAAGTTTCTGTAAATATTATTGACCAGTGCGTGGCTCAAGGTGTTCCTTTTGCACGTGAATATGGTGGATTATTAGACAACCGTTCATTCGGTGGTTCTCAGGTATCACGTACATTCTATGCACGTGGCCAGACAGGACAACAATTATTATTAGGTGCATACAGCGCTTTAAGCCGTCAGATTCATACAGGCAAAGTTAAGATGCATACGCGTGAAGAAATGCTTGATCTTGTAATGATCGACGGAGAAGCAAAAGGTATTGTAACACGTAACCTTGAAACCGGTAAAATTGATACACACGCAGCACATGCAGTACTTCTTTGTACAGGCGGCTACGGTAACGTATTCTTCTTATCTACTAATGCACAAGGATCGAATGTAACGGCTGCATGGAGAGCACACAAACATGGTGCTTTATTTGCTAACCCTTGCTTTACACAAATTCACCCTACCTGTATTCCGGTATCTGGCGACCATCAGTCTAAATTAACATTGATGTCTGAATCGCTTCGTAACGACGGCCGTGTATGGGTTCCTAAAGCAAAAGGCGATAACCGTAAAGCAAGTGATATTCCGGAAGAAGAAAGAGATTATTTCTTAGAAAGAAAGTACCCGTCATTCGGGAACCTTGTACCACGTGATGTTGCATCACGTAATGCAAAAGAACAATGTGATGCAGGTAAAGGTGTTGGTCAAAGCGGCTTGGCTGTTTATCTTGATTTTGCTGAATCAATCAACCGTTTGGGAGAAGATGCAGTACGTGAGAAATACGGCAACTTATTTGACATGTATGCACAGATTACCGGCGAGAATCCATACAAACAACCGATGCGTATCTATCCTGCCGTTCACTATACTATGGGTGGCTTATGGGTTGATTACAACCTGATGACTACAATCCCAGGTTTATATGCATTAGGCGAAGCAAACTTCTCTGATCACGGTGCAAACCGTTTGGGAGCGTCTGCTTTGATGCAAGGTTTAGCAGATGGTTATTTCGTAATACCAAATACGGTTGGTGATTACTTAGCGAAAATAGGACCAAAAGCAGTAGATAAAAATCACCCGGCATTTGCAGCAGCAAAAGCAAAAGTTGAAGCACAGGCACAAAAATTATTAAGCATAAAAGGAACAAAAACTGTTGCTGAATATCACCGTGAATTAGGTCATATCATGTGGGAATACTGCGGAATGGCTCGTAACGACGCTGGTTTGAGAAAAGCACAGATATTGATTCAGGAATTGCGTGCTGATTTCTGGAAGAACGTAAACGTTACCGGAACAAACGAAGAATTGAATCAGCAGTTGGAACGTGCAGGCCGTGTAGCTGATTTCTTAGAACTTGGTGAGTTGATGGTTGTAGATGCTCTGAATCGTTCTGAATCATGTGGTGGTCACTTCCGTGAAGAGTCACAAACTGAAGAAGGCGAAGCATTACGTAACGACAATGATTTCTGCTATGTAGCAGCGTGGGAATACAAAGGTGATAACCAACCGGAAGTATTACACAAAGAAGTATTGAATTTTGAAAGTGTTAAATTAACTCAAAGAAGTTATAAATAATATGGCAGGTCACATGAATTTAACGTTAAAGGTTTGGCGTCAGAAAGATGCTAAATCTGCAGGTAAACTTGAAACATACGAAGCAAAAGATATTTCTCCGGATATGTCTTTTCTTGAGATGATTGATGTTGTGAACGAGAGCCTGATTAAAAAAGGTGTTGACCCCATCGCATTTGATCACGACTGCCGCGAAGGTATTTGTGGCATGTGCAGCATGTACATCAACGGTCATGCACACGGTCCTAAAAAAGGTATTACAACGTGCCAATTGCACATGCGTAGCTTCAGCGACGGAGAAACGATTACAATCGAACCATGGAGAGCGAAAGCATTTCCGATTGTAAAAGATTTAGTGGTAGATCGTTCTTCATTCGATCGCATCATTCAGGCAGGTGGTTACGTTTCTGTAAATACAGGTGTAACAATTGATGCCAATGCAATTCCGATTCCGAAAGAAATTGCAGACGATGCATTCGATGCAGCTACTTGTATTGGTTGCGGTGCATGTGTGGCAGCTTGTAAAAATGCTTCTGCTACCCTATTCCTATCTGCAAAAGTTTCTCAATTGGCGTTATTGCCTCAAGGCCATGTTGAAAGACATGCCCGCGTTGAAGCAATGATCGACCAGATGGAAGCAGAAGGTTTTGGTAACTGTACCAACACAGAAGCATGCTCTGCTGAGTGTCCGAAAGAAATCGGTCAGCACCACATCGCCCGTATGAACAGAGAGTTCTACGCTGCGAAATTGTCTTCTACAAAAACAAAATAAATTTCCTCGTATAGGAATTTGAAATACGGAAGTCCCATCCCGATAGCTATCGGGATGGGACTTTTTTTATTTGTCTGGATTAGGATTTGCAGGATTAAAAGATTTATTGGATTCTATACCATTTAACATCATCGAGGTTTTGAACCTCGATGACGTTTCTTAGGTCTTGATTTCTCGCCAAGGTTGGTGTTTAGCGAGCGGCAAATGTTGTGCAAAGTTGGTATGTCACCCGAGCGTCACCAACCTTTTGTGACTGCTATAAACACCTAGTACATCAGTCAGACATACCCCCTTAGTTGATTTGTCTGTCTAAAAAACTCTCTGTATCTTATAATATATATGTACGATGGTACATGTATTAACTAGTTAGCGATAACCCTATAACTCAGCATAAACCTCAGACTAACAAGCAATGAATAAATTTTTGATACTACTATTATTGGTGACATCTTCTGCTTATGGACAAATACAAAAGCAAGGAAATAGAGGTTTACCAGGCAACAACACAATTGAGTTTGTTCAGAACAAAAGTGATAAAAAATATTTTACCGACCCTATTGACGATACAATCAATTACAAAAAAGTAGTCGACAATATTTTTAAAGACCGTAGTGGAAAAATCTATATTATCAATGTTTGCTTCCGATCAATGAATAACGACACCTCTATTTATTTAGAGTATTTCAAAGATGTGTCGGACTTTCTTGATTTGAAATCATACAAAGATATTAAGAAAGGTTTTTTTCAAAACAAAGGAAAGGTTTATATGTGGTGGAGCAATTCTGATGGAGACTACCCGATTGAGGTTATTGGCGCTGACCCTAAAACATTTGTTCCATTTGACAACATTGGTGGAGGGACAGACAAACAATATGTTTTTTATGGTGGCGGTCCAGACGACTTTAAAATAATTGAGGGGGCTAATCCAAAAACAATTAAGGTTTTAAATCCTGCGAACGGTTGTTGGAATTGTGGTAACTGTTATTTTATTGATGATAAAACAGTTTACTACGGACTAAACAAACTTGAAGGTGCAGACCCTAATACATTTAAATTAGTAAACCAAGAAAAGATTGATGCAGTGGATAAGAATGGAAAATATTTTGAAGGATACTTGATAAAATGAGTATTAAACTTGGTAAGACATATTTCTGATAGATATTAGAACAGCTCCTAATACTGGCTTTGCTTTAGTGGCCTGCCAATAAGAATAGAAACTATTTGAGTAATTAATAAACGGTGGTGCTAACAGACAGTTTTTGATTTCTCCTCTATCTTTAGAGTTAGCGAAGCGCTCTAATGGATCATCAAATAATAAAGAAGTCTACGACTTATGTTAATTAGCAATTACAAATTAGTTTATGCAGAGTCAGAGACTCTTCCACATTAAACATCCTTAGAGTGCTTCGCTAACTCTAAGGATAGTGAGAAAAGAAATATTTTTTATATTACTAGCATTACTTACGAAATAAAACAAATATTAATGACAAAATACATTCTATACTTAGCTATAATAAATTTGTGCCTTTCTTGTGATAATCGTACAAATCTTCAAAGTAATGATTCAACAATAACCAACATTAGCTTACAACAATTGGATTCTGCTAATTTAATTGAACAGCAACCAATTATTGATATTAAACCTATATGGGGATATCGTTTTCAAATCAAAGGCGACTTCGACGCTGATGGAAAACAAGATATTTTCAATGAGCATTTTTATAGTAATCGTGACCATAAAGAGACAAACAAATATTTTTCGGGTATAACCGATATGTGGGTATTATATGATTCTGCATTCACAAGAGATTGTCATTCATTTTTGCTTAGCAATAATCCTAAATTTGACACTATTCCTATTGGCGGAATTTTGGGACCATTGTGGTTGAAAAACGAAGGTGATTTAGACAATGATGGTGGCGATGACATTTCTTTCGTTAATAGTTTAGCACAAGAATCATCAATAAATCATTGCCATATATTAAGTTTTAAAAAAGGCAAATGGATGAAAATTTACAGTTTTGAAGTCAGAGAATGGCAATTTCCCCCTCTACCTCAAGCAGGAAAGACATACGGTCTTTTTGGAATGGAAGGTTCCTACAACATTGACGATAATGATACCATAAATGCAACGCTTCAAAAACAATTTGATGAATTTCCAGGATTCATAACAAAAATAAAGTCAGGGAAAGTCAAAATTAAAACTTTCACATCAGAGGCCATTGATACAACTTTAATTCTAAACTTATCTAAACATCCAAAAATATACAATTAAAGGATATGAAAATCTTTGCATTACTTTTTCTAATTACTTTTTGTTCATCTATTCGTGAAAATAAAATATTGATTTCAGGCAAATATGATGATGAACTTCATTTGGCATTTAATCCAAATAATAATATAGTTACAGGCTATTTTAGTAGTGCAACAGGATATGACGAAAGTACTGATAAACCTAAATTTACTTGTGTCTTTTATTTAGAAGGAAAGCTTGAAAATAATAAAGTAAATATAAAAACTTATTACCCACTTAATAAAGAAGGTGATTTAATAGCAGGAACTATGAATTTAATTGATAGCTCTCATCTTTCTATTAAGTTGCCAGAAGATCATGGAGGCTGTTGGAATGTACAACCCTTTTCAAATGATTCTATTAATTTTCAACTTTCCGAAAAACAAAATTGGGTAGAAATACGCTATGTTATAAGCGATAAATCATACTTCTATTCAGAAAAAAATGAATCTGCTAAAAAGAGAGCTTACCTTATAAAAGGAGATTTAGTTTATATAGAACGTATTGAAGATAGCTGGCTTTATTGCCATTTTTATGGAAACACTACTACTTCGGGTTGGATAAAAAATGAAACATTAAATAAACTATAATACGTATGAATCATTACAAATTAGGTTATGCCGAGTCAGAGACTCTTCCGCATTAAACATCCTTAGAGCGCTTCGCTAACTCTAAGGATAGAGAGAGTTCCCTTCGAACATAAAGCCAAAACAATTAAAACAGCAGTATAATGAAACAACTTTTGACAATTTTATTAACGTTTATTATTTCTTCAAGTAAGTTATTTAGCCAGACATTAGACAATGTCAAACTTGATAATAAACAATCAATTCTTAACAATAGAGCATTTTTAAATTTTCCAACCAATGCTAAAAATGAAAAGCGAGGCGTTGACATTATGTCGGCTGACCCGAACGAAAATGAAGAAACAAGAATAGTCTTTGATAGCGGTGAAATGCGACTTGTATTTTTTGCTCAAGAACTTTATGCCTTTGCTGACAACGATTTATTTAAAACTATTTCAAAGCAAGGCGAAAAAACTCAATCAAAAATAAAAATTCTTACCGATAAAGATAGTTTGCTATCAATCCTTTCTACCCCGGCAAAATTTGATTCTACAAAGAATATAATCCTTCTAAATAGTTTGGTGGTCAAAACACAAGACAACACCCTTATTAAGATAAGTGCTTACATCAATCCAAGTGCTTACAGTATGAAAGATCAGTATCTAACATTAGCAGAAAATGTTTTCAATACCTTAACAAAAGGCACAAGAAAAAATGATCGTTCTGCCAGACAAGAAAAACGTGAAATATACGGAACGAAAAAGAGTTTGACATTTAACTTGCCCACTGACTATTGCGTAACGGTTGATCAGCAATACGATTTTCAGGTCTTTAAATTTCATAGATATCATACCTTGACGGACACAACTTGGATTCAAATAATTATATACAATGGACATCATCCGTCAATGGTTTATAGAGATTATGGTCTTTCTGAAAATAATGGTCAAAAAACAAAGGGGCATTTTTTAGATAAAAATATTGATTGGCTTTTCTTTGATATTAACCAACAAGGATTTTATGATAAAGAACAAAAAGTAACTTGTGACAATGTTGAAAAAGGGCTTATTTTCCATATTGCAATATTGAGTAACAAAAAAGAACTAATTGATGATTTGACAAAAATCGTTGAAACTATAAAATTAACGAATTGAAAATCTAAGTTAACAGCACCTACTACTCTATCCATAGAAATGAAACAGGTATAACACCACCTTTGTAAACACTCCGGTTGATTATAATTTCAGGCGATTTATCTTTGTAAGATTACTTATCTACAGTATCTTGCGTAAAGTACCAGACTCCAACAATTTTTAATTGTAAGCGTCTGAATAAAGATCGATAGACACAAATGGAAGTATCAAATAAAATACAGGAAGCTTATACCAATCAATACGATAAATCAATTATTGAATGGAGAATGACAGGTGCAAAATTCAAAGCCAAAAACATTATTGCATTATCGAAACACATCACGTTTGATTCTGTTCTGGAAGTTGGCTGTGGAGAAGGTGCTATACTGTACTGGCTTTCGAAATGGAATTTTTCTAAAAACTTAAACGGTCTTGAGATCTCTCAAAGTGGTGTCGAGATCATTAAATCAAAAAAAATTGAACATCTGAAAGATATTCTGCTTTTTGACGGCTACAAAATCCCTTATCCGGACAACCATTTTGATCTGGTCATCTGTTCGCATGTTATGGAACACGTAGAGCATGAGAGAACACTGTTACGGGAAATCCAGCGTGTTTCAAAACATCAGATCTTTGAGGTACCTATTGATTTTTCTTTTTCAGTAGACAAAAAATTTGAGCATTTCATGTCGTACGGACATATAAACATATACACCCCGGCCTTATTCCGATTCCTTTTAAAGTCTGAAAACTACAATACGCTCAATGATATCTGTTACTTCTACGACGATGAGGTATTAAAACTTCTTTATACAAATAATGCTGCAGCTTATTACAAACAGAAAATAAAGTCTTTCATATTGAAATCAGTTCCATTTCTGAGAAGAATCAAACCAGGCTCTTACGCCGTGCTAACAACGAAAACAGACAAACCGCTTTCTATTTTTGAAGGACATTAACCTATATGATATTCCTATCAGTCCTTCAATATAAATATCCTGCATAACCCAAAGCATCTGATAGTCGCATGAATCCGCTTGATAAATCAACTGTAAAAAAGGAAATCGTTTACTATTTAGGACTCATTGGTGCAAGAAATCACCAAGCTGTTGATCTTCATGCGCCCATTTTTATTGATTCTTTAGAGCAATCAGGAGACGCGTTCAAAGAACTTTTATTTTTCGTAAAAGGCATAACCAATCATTCCAGAACTCAATTTAACGAAGCGAAAAATTTCTTTGAACAAGGTTTAACACTAAAGCCCACAGACCCTGAAGTAAAAGGTCTTTTACACATGGGACTTGGTTTTACACAAAGAAGCTTAGGCAATCTCGATGAAGCAGTAAGCAATATTTTTTGTGCTACAGAATTGATAAAACCTGAGGGGGCATTAAATTATTGTATCGTTAATTGTTACCATCAGCTTGGAGAAATACACGTAGCAATTGATGAATACGAAAAGGCAATAGGATATTTTAATAAGATGCTACAAATCTCTGAAAAGTCACCCGATGGCCTTGGAAAATTCAGAGTTCATAATGGATTGGGAGTTTGTTATCTGCACATGAAAGAATATGCTAAAAGCAAAGAACATCTGACCATAGCCTTAGAGATTGAAAATTTAACTCCCGCCATTATTTCAAAAGGCAAACACGATTTAGGCGTGCTGCACATTGAATTAAAAGAATATTCAGAAGCTGAAAAACTATTGCTTGCTAGTTTGCACACCCGGAAAGAACATGCATTAGAAGATGCTTCTTCAACAAGTATGGTTGCCTTGGCAGAGGTTTACATGGAACAAAAAAAGATCTCTGAAGCAATCGAACTATTGAACCAAAGTAAGCTGATTATAGAAAAATACAATACCAAACGAAAAAATATAAAAGTTCTATTATTACTGGCTCGTGGGTATTCTATAAATAAACAGTTTGAACAGGCAAATGAGTATTATGAGCAGTATTACACCCTACAAAATGAAGTAAAAACAGAACAGGAACGAAAAATATTTAAACTTTTAAACGAGCAAATAGAGAAACAAAAACAAGTCATTTCAGACAAACACAATCAGCTTATGGAAACATTTGCAGAAATCAAGCGTCTTAAGATAAACCGGAAAGCCGTTTTCTTTAGCTGGATGACCGTCATTGTGCTTGTTATCATTTCTGAAATATTTATTGATCCTTTTATTGATCAATATGCATACAATAATTTATGGAGTTTGCTTGTAAAGGTATTCATTGCTTTATTATTTAAACCTCTTGATGGCATGTATGAAAATATTCTTTGGAATAAAACCATAAAGAAGGTTGATTAATATATGAAAAAATAAATCATTCTATCTTTTACTCACAGCACTGACTCATCAGGCAGTTTCTCCTTTGCATATTAATCTACCTAAAATAGCCTGTTCACGCTTTTGACAATCAATAAGCAAACACTTTAAAAAAGTTTTTTCACATAAAAAATAATTTCAATGCATAGTATATTACCTTTTTTGTTGGCAATGGTTGCGGCAATAGTCTTACTGGAAATGTGGGCTACAAAATTAAAAGTTGCTTACCCAATATTATTAGTGGTGGCAGGCTTACTGGTTAGTTTTATTCCGGGATTACCCATACTTAAAATTGATCCGAATCTTATCTTTTTTATTTTTCTTCCTCCCCTATTGTTCGAGGCCGCATGGTCTATTTCTTTTAAAGAGATGAAGAAATGGTGGCGCATTATCGGAAGTTTTGCCTTTCTGGTTGTTTTCTTTACAGCCTTTTCAGTAGCAGTAATTACCAATCATTTCATTCCCGGTTTTACATTGGCATTAGGCTTTTTATTGGGCGGCATTGTGTCTCCGCCAGATGCAGTAAGTACCGGTGCTATAACGAAATTTGTTAAGATCCCTACAACTACTTCTACTATTTTAGAAGGTGAAAGCCTGTTGAATGATGCTTCTTCACTCATTATTTTCCGCTTTGCATTGGTTGCAGTTGGCACGGGGCAATTTGTATGGCAAGATGCTTCATTAAGTTTTTTATGGATGATTATTGGCGGTGCAGGAATAGGATTGGCACTGGCTTGGATTTTTGTACAGGCACACAAATACCTTCCTACAGATGCACCTTCGGATATAGCACTTACCATCATAGAGCCTTACTTTATGTACTGGGCAGCAGAGCAACTGCATAGCTCTGGTGTACTAGCCGTAGTTGCCGGGGGATTATATATGTCGACAAAAAGTTTTACCTTTTTGAATAGCAGCAGCCGTATCAGAGGTTATAGTGTATGGGAAAGCTTTGTGTTTATCCTCAATGGCATGGTATTTTTAATCATCGGTTTAGATCTGCCAGAAATTGTGCAAGGTTTGCATGCAAAAGGAATACCGCTATCTACAGCAATAGGATACGGCGTATTGGTAACCGTAGTATTAATTGTAGCGAGAATACTAAGTTCTTATATGGCAATGATAGCTACCCTTATTTTCAGACCAAGTGTAGCTCCCAGTTTCAGATCAGGAAGGCGAAGGTTTTTGATGCCGCTTTTATTGGGATGGACAGGCATGCGTGGCGTAGTATCCTTGGCCGCTGCATTAGCAATACCGGTAACGTTAAACGGCGCAGACTTTCCATACCGAAATCTTATTCTATTCATTACTTTTACAGTAATATTGCTTACCCTTTTAGTACAGGGGCTTACGCTCCCCTATTTTATAAATAGAATGCAGCTATTTGGAGACGCTGGTAATAAATCTGAAGAAGAAACCATCCAGAAAGTTAAAAAAGGATTACGCGAGCATACATATATATTTCTTAAAAACAAATATGACAACGAACTCCACGACCATGCCGGCATGCAGAAGTTATTACAACATTGGGAAGAAAAAATAAAAGCTTCTGAAGAGGAAGATTGGATGAACAATAAGACCAAAACAATTTATTTACAAATGCTGGAAACACAACGTCAATACTTAATAGAGTTGAATAAAGATCCTTCTATAAACGAAGAAATTATTCGTGCGCAATTGTATCAAATCGATTTAGAAGAAGAAAGGCTTACAGCACTTTGAGCTATTGATTTATCCTGTTTGGGAAATCCATTACTCCTTAGAGTTAGGGAAATGCTCCAAAGGAGCAACAAATAAAGAGTCTCCGACTTGTGCTAATTAGTAAATACAAATAGATTATACTGAGTCAGAGACTCTTCTTTACCTGTTTGCTTATTATCAATATTGACTTATCCAAAATGAATAAATAGCATTTTCATGATAGACCGCATTAAAATATTAGCGACAGTTTCAAATAAAGTTTTTTATTTGTTTTTAGTATTAATTTTTTCTTGCGGACAGCCAAAAGAGGGCAAGAAACTTATTGAAACTAATAATAACATCATTAGTAATGATTATCTTATCAATGAGATATTCAATTATGGTAAACAATACTTCGACATAAAAAATATTGATAGCATTATTGCATTAAAAGGTAACCCAATAAGAATGTACAAGACGCAATGGTGTGATGGAATATGTGATGATTCAGTACTTACTACATTTGAATATCCAGGATTATGTCTCAGATTTTTCGAGCGAAATAGTTCAAATATTGAAATAGAAAGTATTGATTTATATGATAAAAAAAATCATTTCCCGGCTAATTTAACTATCGGCATAACAACACGTCAGAATATTCTTCAACGTTTAGGACTACCAGACACAGATCATAATGCCCCGCGGAGGAGAATCAAAAAATCTGGAGATACTACCGTATATGTTACACAAACAGAAGCAGGTGACACTGTTACTTTTTCATATAATATTAAGATTGATGAATATGCTATTAACTTATCCATGACGAAGGATACACTTCGTAAAGTCAGTTTGATTAAAAACATGAATTAAACACGACCGTACAACAATAAGTAGCATTTGTTGTAGGATTCTTTGATAAGTTCAACTATGACACTTTCAAGTCCGCCCCCTCTATCCTTAGAGCACTTCATTAACTCTAAGAATCACCGAATAATAAAGAGTCTCAGACTCCTACTAAATAAGCAAGAAAAGATGGCCGGCACCCATTGAGTTTCAGCACATTTTTTATTTTATGAAATGGTTAATTTTTTAATGCGTATTTTTGTACACGCAAAAACAACTCCAATTGAAATACACTATCCCGATCACTAATTTACCTGTACAGGAAATTGTTCCGCAGGTTATATCGCATTTCCAGAATCATACTACCCTTATAGTAAAAGCTCCTCCAGGTGCAGGGAAAAGCACCTTGTTGCCTTTAACCTTTTTGAATGAGCTCTGGCTGGAAGGCAAAAAGATTATTGTATTAGAACCACGTAGGTTGGCTGCAAAAACGATAGCCACACGCATGAGCCACTTACTGGGCGAACAGGCGGGCGAAACCGTTGGTTACCGCATTCGCTTTGAGACACGCATCAGCGACAAGACCCGCATCGAAGTAGTAACAGAAGGGATTCTTACCCGCATGCTGCAAACTGATAATGAATTGAAGGATGTTGCCTTGGTTATATTTGATGAGTTTCACGAACGCAGCATACATGCAGACGTGGCACTGGCACTTTGCAGAGAGGCTCAATTAACAAAACGAAATGATCTTCGCTTACTCATCATGTCGGCAACGATGGATCTGCCAGAACTTTCTGCAAAATTAAAATCAACGATCATTGAAAGCGAAGGCCGGCAATATCCGGTAACCGTTCATTACACCGGCGTAACAGACATGCACTTATTGCCTGAACTGACGGCCCGCGTGGTAAGCAAAGCAAGCAAAGACAATAAAGGCGACATTCTGGTTTTTCTTCCCGGACAAGCTGAAATCAATGCCTGCAAAGACCTGCTGGAAAATAAACTTGCCAATACTGCTATACATACTTTGTACGGGCAACTTCCTTTTGCACAGCAACAAGCCGCTCTTCTGCCCGATCAAACAGGCAAACGGAAAGTCGTATTAGCTACTTCAATTGCAGAAACAAGTTTAACCATTGAAGGCGTAACGATTGTTGTTGATTCCGGTTTTGGGAAACGCTCCAAGTTTGATCCGCAATCGGGTTTGTCAAGATTAGAAACCGTGAATATATCCATCGACGCTGCCGATCAGCGTGCAGGCCGCGCCGGACGACTATCTCCAGGTACCTGCTACCGCATGTGGTCGAAAGAACAACACGAAGCCTTACAGAAACATCATCAGCCTGAAATAGAAATCACCGATCTGTCTTCTCTGGTATTGGAAATGGCTGTGTGGGGTATTTCCAATATTTATAATATGATCTGGCTTACCCCTCCGCCCAAATCTCATGTGAAGCAAGCAAAAGAAACGCTGCATTACATCGGTGCCCTGGATCGAAATAAGATTACACCTCACGGTAAAAAAATTCATCAGCTGCCTTGTAATCCACGCATTGCACACATGCTACTGATGGCAGAGGAATTAGAGCAGGAAGCACTGGCAACCGATATAGCAGCTATCATAGAAGAAAAAGATCCATTAACGGTTAAAGAAGCCGGCATTGATATCAATGAACGTATTAAAGCATTGCGCCGCTTCAGACGAAACGATGGTAAAGGGCGTGCCTTTGGCCTGATCGAACGGGTTGCAAAATCATACAGAGAATTAATGGAAGTCGAAATCTCAAACGAAACTTTTGATTCCTATATGACAGGTTTGTTATTGGCACATGCCTACCCTGAACGTGTAGCATTTGCAAGGCCGGGCAACCAATCGCAATTCCAGTTGGCAAATGGAACGTATGCACAATTCAGTCACAAAGATTCTCTGGCGAATGAATCGTGGGTATCGGTATCACACATAGATGCACGTGAAGGAACAGGAAAGATCTTTATGGCTTCTCCGTTAAACCCGAAAGACTTGAAAAGTCTGGTAAAAAATGTTTTATCGGTTCATTGGGATCTGATTTCAAACGATTTGATTGTACATACAGAATTACGCATCGGGCAGATTGTGTTGAAGTCAAGCCCCATGGATGAGCCAAGCGATAACGAACGGGCAAAAGCACTTTGTGATGTAGTGAAAAAAGATGGCAAAGAATTATTGAACTTCACACCAGAATTTGAACAATGGCAAATGGCTATGTTTGAAGCCCAGCAATTGAATCCCTTGGCAAAGTTTCCGGACGTGGATACAGAATCGTTGTTGTTATCGTGTGAAGAATGGCTCCCTGCTTTTGCAGAAGAGATTGAAGAAAAAGATGATTTGAAAAAACTGGATCTGCTTAAAATTATTTCTGCGAAGATTCCGAAAGAGTTGTTGAAGTTAGTCTGAACGTAGTTCATTATGGCAGGTTGAATAGTATGCTTCAGGTGTAAACCTGAAGCATAAACAGATATAAGGGCTTCCTGAGATGTAAAACCTCATTTAATGGACGAATTTTCATATACACAATCTTTTGTATAGATTTGATTTTAAATACATGTTAAAATTTTGTATCCATTCATTTTTTAATTTTTACTAAGAATAAACTTTTAATGTAATCGTATGTATAAACTTTTTACAAAATATTATTCTCTTCATATCGATAAGAACAAGTTGGTAATATACCATCTTCTCAATTGTACTGAATAACACATATAATCCTCCATATATCCGGATAAGATATGTAGTGCTTCGCATGAAGAAAAAGTAACGTGGAGACTAGCAACCACATTCAAAAACGGGGCGTTACCGAAAAGCCTTACGAGTAGGAAAATTTTAAAACTTAAAAAAATGAAAAAGAATCTAGCAGAGTTTATCGGAACTTTTTGGCTCGTATTAGGTGGATGTGGAAGTGCACTTTTAGCCGCTGGTTTTCCTAATGTAGGTATTGGTTTTATAGGTGTTGCCTTTGCATTTGGATTAACTGTTTTAACCATAGCGTATTCATTCGGGCATGTTTCAGGGGCTCACTTAAACCCGGCCGTTACCATTGGCTTATGGATGGGAGGCAGAATTAGTGCAAATGAAATTTTACCCTACATCGTTTCGCAAATAGCCGGAGCAATTGCAGGTGCTTCTGTTTTATATCTTATTGTAACAGGCAACGGAAGTGCAATTGGTGACTTTGCTGCCAATGGATATGGCGAACATTCACCCGGAAAATACAGTATGCTTGCTGCAATTATTTCTGAATTTGTAATGACATTCATGTTTTTGCTGGTCATTCTAGGTTCAACGGATGAAAAGGCACCGAAGGGTTTTGCAGGCATTGCAATAGGACTTGCATTAACCTTGATTCACTTAATAAGCATTCCTGTAACGAATACGTCTGTCAATCCTGCAAGAAGTATCAGTCAGGCGCTATTTACCGGAGATTGGGCATTAACACAGCTTTGGTTGTTTATTTTAGTACCGGTTGCAGGTGCTGCTCTGGCAGGAATTGTATACAAGTATTTTAAGGCTGAATAAATATTCATACATTAATAAGAGCGATCTGGCATTGTGTAACTACAATACCAGATCGCTCTTTATTTTTTATCTGAAAGATTAAATAACTTAAATAACGTCGTCGAGGTTTTGAACCTCAACGACGTTATTTATTATTCCAGCCAGTCCAAATTATAAATGGTGTACTAAATATTTCGCCGGGTCGCCAACCAATTTCAAACCAAAATGAACGGATTTTCCTCAAATTTTGTATTGTGAATAACCTAAATTGATTTTCATGGAAGTAACAAATAAAATGAAAGTAGAAGTATGGAGCGACATTATGTGCCCGTTCTGCTACATTGGAAAACGCAATTATGAAGCTGGCTTAAAGCAATTTGCAGACAGCAAAAACATAGAAATAATATGGAAAAGCTTCCAGCTGGATCCAACTATTCCACAAGAACCGGCTGAGGATAATGTATATCAATATCTTGCCGACCGAAAAGGCATGAGCTACGAACAATCGGTACAGATGCACGAAAACGTAGTACAGATGGCGAAAAAAGCAGGGCTGGACTACCACTTTGAAAAAGCAGTTATTGTAAATTCGTTTAATGCACATCGCATGATACAACTGGCAAAAACAAAAGGACTGGGCGATGCTGCTGAAGAACGTTTGTTTTACGCCTATTTTACTGAAGGAAAAAATTTCGGCAGTGCTGAAATATTAATAGAATTAGGCAAAGACATTGGCTTAACAGAAGCAGAAGTACAAACAGCCTTAAGTGACGATGCTTATGCCTACAAAGTAAAACAGGATATTCAGGAAGCCCAGCAATTGGGTATAGGCGGTGTACCATTCTTTGTATTCGATCGAAAATACGCCATTTCAGGCGCACAGCCAGCGGAAGCCTTTTTACAAACACTGGAAAAATCATTTTTTGAATGGCGCAAAGAAAACCCGGCAACACCGTTTGAAGTCAGCAATGGGCCATCCTGTTCGGCTGATGGAATCTGTGAATGATAAGACCCGAATGAGGCTTAATCTAACCAATCTGATCTTAATAAAGCAGGACTCATCCCTTAAGATATAAACGCATAACGGCAGTGATAAAACACTGCCGTTTTTTTGTTCAGTTACGATGCCTTCCATTTGTAATTTATCAAATACCCCGTACCTTAGCGATACATAATCATTCGGAATATTCGATGCTCTTTAACTCCATTCCTTTTGCAATTTTTCTGGTACTGGTATTTATTGGTTATTGGTTTGTCTTTAATAAAAATCTGCTGCTTCAAAACACATTCATCTTTGTAACCAGCTATGTATTCTATGGTTGGTGGGACTGGCAGTTTTTATTTTTAATTTCTTTCAGTGCCTTGATTGGGTTCTTCATCGGACTTTTACTGGAACGGAACCACGATCCTCAGCAACGAAAGACATTAGTAGGTATAGCCATATTAATTAATATACTTTTTTTAGCCGCATTCAAATACGCCAACTTCTTTGCTGCTTCCTTAGAAGATTTGCTTCATACACTGGGTTTCAAAGCAGATTTTATTACCCTAAAATGGATTTTACCTATTGGCATCAGCTTCTATACTTTTCACAACATCAGTTATATTATTGATGTGTATCGAAAAAACATTCCCGCTACAAAAGATATTGTGGTATATCTTTCTTTCATGAGTTATTTCCCACAACTCGTTGCAGGTCCCATACAACGGGCAAAGGATCTAATTCCGCAGTTTCAAAAAGAAAGAGTATTTGATTATTCAATTGCTGTTGCCGGCCTGCAGCAGATACTCTGGGGATTGTTTAAGAAAGTAATCATAGCCGATACCTGCGCCGAACATGTAAATATGGCTTTCGCACATTACGAAACATATTCAGGTTTACAATTAATCCTTGCTACCATATTCTTTGCTCTTCAGATCTACGGTGATTTCAGTGGCTATACCGACATGGCCTTAGGTATCAGCAAGCTCTTCGGTATTGAACTTACAACAAATTTTAAGACACCTTATTTCGCCCGCTCCATTCCTGATTTCTGGAGGCGCTGGCACATTTCACTCACAACATGGTTCAAAGATTATCTCTATATTCCGCTGGGCGGCAATAAACACGGACTGGCAATTACGCTTCGAAATACACTGATCATATTTCTGGTATCGGGCTTCTGGCATGGTGCCAACTGGACATTCATCGTTTGGGGATTACTAAATGGCTTATACTTTATTCCTTATCTGTTTTTCAAATTAGATTCAAGAGAAGAAAGGTATTCATTGACTGATTACATACAAATGATTGTGGTATTTATATGTATCTGCTTCTCCTGGATCTTCTTCCGCGCGGCATCACTTACAGAAGCATTCGCTTATATCAAACACATTGGCATCAATCCTTTCATTGTAAAAACACCTGATATACTCTTACCATTAAGTATTCTATTACCTGCTCTATTTCTAGTTATTATTGAATGGAAGTATTTCAGAAAAGATGGATTTAAACCTGTTTTATTTCAGCAGCAATGGCTGGCATGGTCGGTTTATATAAGTTTATTCATACTTATATTAATGAATATGTCTTTTCACAAAACAAGTGATTTCATTTACTTTCAATTCTAACTATGAAATCATTTATACTGAAATCAATCTTGTTCTTATGCCTGACTTTATTCGTCAGCTATGCAGTATATATAGTGTTAAATCAATTCCAATTGAATTATTACGCACATAATTTAAAGACTCGCTGGGCAATGGAATTAAAAGACAAACATGTTGATTATGTATTTTTGGGTTCTTCCAGAATGGCGAATATGATTGCATTGCAGCAGGCCGATAGTAGCATGCATACATCTTCTGTCAATCTGGCAACAGCGGGTTCTTCGTATGGTGAAAGTTATGTTTTGTTTCAGCAATTTCTGGCACACGGCAACAGCACTAAAACACTGGTACTTTCATTTGACTTGTTCAAATCAAGACATACTAGTTTAGAAAAGGAAACACTCACGCCACTTGTATTCAAACATTTTGAATTCTTTCCGTATTACAGCGATCCTGAAATTAAAACCGTTTATATCGATTATGCTTCTCCTGCACACATGTATTTATGGGAATATGTTCCATTTTCGCGTTGTGCCGAATTCAACAATTATTTCAAAATAGATTCCATTTACAATTACATTATAAGCGGACAAGCTCCGCGACCTTCCTTCAATGCTGCCAACGGCGAACAACTGATCTATAATTTCAAGTTTAAAGGTGAAAAATACGCAGCCCCTGGCGGTATACAATTAGGGCCCAGAAGTGAAAAATATTTATTGAAAATTTTAGATCTTGCTAAAAAAAATAACATCAATATTGTTTTAGTAACTGCACCTTACTATCACATGAAAACATTTGATCGTACATATCATACCCGATATGTAAACTTTCTGAAGCAGCAATATCACGTTACCTACTGGGATTTTACAGCTCCTAAAGAATGGAACAACATCGGATATTTCGTTGATCCGATTCATACCAATGCAACAGGCAGCAGGCTATACACAAACATGCTGTGCGACAGTTTAACACAAACCATGTATGTCCATCATTAAACTCACAACCGTTATTCATGCTTCTATTGAGGTCTGTTTTAATGCGTCACGCAATATCGACCTGCATATAGAGTCAACCAAACATACCGGCGAAACAGCCATTGCAGGAAAGACAAGCGGATTAATTGAGCTGGGAGAATCTGTTACCTGGCGTGCAAAGCATCTGGGCATCTGGCAAACACTAAGTACAAAAATTACAGCCTACTCCTATCCAGATTACTTTGTAGATGAAATGATTTCGGGTGCATTCAAATCTATGAAGCATGAACATACTTTTTATACCAAAGACAATACAACCGTTATGGAAGATGTATTTAATTTCGAATCTCCGGCAGGCATAATCGGGAAGCTTTTCAATAAACTCTTTTTAGAAAATTATATGAAAAAGCTATTGGTAGTAAGGAATGAAGTAATTAAGAAGTATGCGGAGGAAATTACTGATTAGCGCATGTAATTTTCAGAATAATATTTGAAAAATTCATGCGTTAATAAACAAAATTAAAATTCTATGAAACCATTTATTTTTATACTATTAATCATCATAAGCTCTTGTACTACATTATATACTAAAAGATTACCATTAGTTGATAAAGGGGCAATTGGGTTTGGAATGGACAAAGATTCAATATTCAATTTAACTAAAATAAACTTTGACTATATAGATGATTCAAGTGAAACGTACTATTATTTAAAAGATCAACACATGTTTGATAGCCTAGTTTTAATATTTTACCAAAATAAACTATACGCATATAAGGGTTTTATTACTACCAAAAGGAAAACTTCTGAATTATATTATTTCTTAGCAGCTAATTTTAACGGAAAAAAATACGATAAACACAAATATTTTTCATCTTCAAAAAAGGACTACTATTTATTACTAAGTCCTGAAAATAATGATAGTCTATATAATTTCTTTTTTATAGAAAATAATATATATGACACTTTCATATTTCATTGTGGAACTTATCGAAGATTTTTTTTTTGGAAAAATCCGTATTCAAGATGGAATGAATTTGCTCGTGCAAAGAAAAAGAAAAAACTACAACAAAAACTTGGTATTACAAAAAGCTTTAATTAAAGAAAGCATATTAACTGCAAACAAGTTGCATGATATATAACAAAGAAGGGTAACTTGTTAAGCTACCCTTCTTCATGTATACACTCAATATTTTTATTTCATCACACGCTCAACATACTCGCCTGTCTCCGTGCTGATCTTCAGTTTATCACCCGTCTCAACAAACAACGGCACCTGAACTTTGATATTACCTTCTACTTCAGCAAACTTCAATGATTTAGAAGTAGAATCGCCTTTGATGCCATTCTCTGTGTAGGTAACATCTAACTCTACATATTTCGGAAGCTGCCCGTCAATCGGTTGTTCTTCGTCATCAAAACGAATGGTTAAGATCATTTCTTCCTGCAAAAATTGAATTGCTTCTGCAAAAATAATTTTAGGAACGGAGATCTGTTCAAATGTTTCAGGATTCATACATATCAATGAATCTCCTTCTTCATATAAGTATTGCATTTCAACAACCGTTACACGGATCAGATCAATTTTTTCACCTGATCTGAAACGCACTTCGCTTTGTTTTCCGGTCTTCACATTGCGGCACTTAACCGAATAAATAGCATTCCCTTTTCCAGGAGTAATGTGATCATAACTCATCACTGTCAACAGCTCGTTGTTATGTTTAAAAAAGCATCCCTTAGAGATGTCTGAAGTTGTAGCCATAATTTATTTTATAATAATAAGGAGCGTAAAGGTATTGACAGAAACCGACAATGACAAATAAATCACATCTACCTAACAGACAGACCCTAACAGACCATATACCTTATGCACGCATATAATCAGGCTGCCATACTTTTATGGCTCTTTTAATTTGATCCGCAGCCAGATTCTCATTGAGCGTTCTTTCCACCAGAGGAACAAATTCTTCTTCAGAAGCAAAGCGCAATGCTGCCAGCTGAGAAAATGTTAAAGCCGGCTGCTGCAATTCAAGACGTTTATTTGTGCTTGCAAAGTATCTGTAATAAACTTCTAAGCGAACAATGCGGTTCTGGTTATTTAAAGCATAATGCTGACGCATCATATAAGATAAAACGCCCAGTAAAAGAAAGAGTCCCGCAACAGCAAACCAAAGCTTTTGCTGGTCAGGATACTGCTCCATACAATAGAAGCTTATGCCTGCTGAAATAAGTACAACCGGATAAAAAATAAAATGGTGTGGTATGTAATAACGGCTATGATTTGAATAATTCTGGGCTCTCATATAATTTATTTTGGGAAAAGCTTTAATCTGCAATTTGATGCTGATAATTGCCTTTTATTCGCTTAAATTATGCTAAATTGGATGTGAATGAAAGGTTTTATCAATCATTATTTTACACGCTCCTTTTAACAAACGCTTGTATGACTGAAAACGAAATCGTTGACTATATTCAGAATAATTCCATTGAAAAAATAAAGTTTGCCTTTACCGATATTGACGGTGTATTGAGAGGCAAATTAATTCATAAAGATAAGTTTTTAGAGGGCCTGAAAGACGGTGTCGGGTTTTGTGATGTTGTATTTGGGTGGGATAGCGCAGATGCCTGCTATGATAATGTTTCTGTTACCGGTTGGCGAAGCGGCTATCCGGATAAACTGGCGCATATCGATCTTAGTACGTTCCGCTTAATTCCCTGGGAAGACAATACTCCTTTCTTTTTGGCAGATTACAAAAATAATGACCTCACCGATTTAGCTATTTGTCCGAGAACACTCTTGAAAAAAGTAGCTCAGCAATGTTCGGATATGGGCTACCATGCAGCCTTTGCGCAGGAGTTTGAATGGTTCAATTTTAAAGAAACACCACAGAGTCTGGAAGAAAAAAACTTTCACAATCTTACGCCCCTCACTCCGGGCATGTTCGGTTACTCCATTCTGCGCCCTTCCTTAGAAAGTCATTATTATAATGACCTGTTTGATCTGCTTGGTGCATTTGATATTCCATTAGAAGGCCTGCACACCGAAACCGGACCGGGTGTATATGAAGCCGCATACTTTCACGATCAGATATTACGTGCTGCCGATAAAGCAACATTGCTAAAAACAGCTGTAAAAGAAATTGCAAACAAACACGGTATCATTGCTACTTTCATGGCAAAGATCAATGAAAAACTACCAGGCTGCAGCGGGCACATTCATCAAAGTTTATGGAAAGCCGACCAATCAGAGAATTTGTTTTTTGATGCGCAGGATGAACATAACATGAGCACTATATTCAAGCAATATCTGGCCGGTCAGCTATATTGTCTGCCGCATATTGTACCCATGCTTGCCCCAACAGTAAACAGTTATAAACGTTTGGTCGAAGGTGCTTGGGCTCCTACAACAATCACCTGGGGATTCGACAATCGTACCACAGCATTGCGAGTATTAAATCATTCGCACAAAGCTGCCCGTCTGGAACAGCGTGTATCCGGCTCTGATACAAATCCATATTTAGCAATGGCAGCCTCTTTAGCTTCCGGTTTATATGGCATTAAACACCAGCTATCACTGACTATTCCTGCCACAACAGGCAACGGATATGCCAATAAGAGCAATGGATCTATTGCCGCCAACTTAATGGAAGCAACACAGATCATGAAAACATCTGCCGTTGCAAAAGAATTATTCGGCGATGAATTTGTACAACACTTCACCGCAACAAGAGAATGGGAATGGAGACAATTCTCTAAACATGTTACTGATTGGGAAATGAAACGTTACATGGAAATTATATAACAAACCAATAACTCAATTTATTCAGATGGAATTAACAGATTTGTCAGACATTATCCGTAAGGCCTGGCAGGGGTTTGATCTTAGCAAAGAAATAAAAACGATAGATGATATCAGTGCAAAAGTTTCCACCAATCACGTATACAAATTAACTTTTGTAGATGAGGATATCGTTATTGCAAAAATATCGTTATTCGGACAATACGAAAATTTTAAAGAAGACCATCGGATCATCCATGCACTTTCAAACAACCTGTTATACCCGTTTGAAAATGTATTAGGTAAATCGTTGCTGAAAAACAATCAGGTTTATACATTCAGGTATCAGGAAAACAAGATAGATGCCTGGGTAGTTTTTTATAACCCGATCCGTACACAGCAGAGATTGCCCAAACGATTGGAAGAACAGCATATACGTAAGCTCGGCGAACAAATGGGAAAGTTTCACAGAGCTTGTTCCAAAGTGAAAAATGTAATACCAAAATCTTCCAAGACATTACGCACCGACATCTATAAATTATTGGATTCATTAGATGCCAATGAAAACTTATTTGGAACACGTGCCCGCGCAGATTATTTAAAACATCATTGCGAACAATTTCTAAAAAACAGAAATAAATTAGGGGTACGCAATTTTGATATTATGCCGGTGTTTATCGATTGGAACATCGGTAACTTTTCTGTAACCGAAAAGCTTGAATTGTTTTCACGGTGGGATTATGATTGGTTCAGAATGAGCTACCGCATGCTGGATTTCTACTTCTTCAGCCGCGTCGTTTCTGATATTGGCGACCGCACGGTATTTAGTTATGTGATTGGCCCATTAATGGAAGATCGATTTATTATTTTCCTGGAAGAATATCACAAAGTAAATCCATTAACAAAAAATGAAATTCTATTTCTGAAAGAAGGCTATCGTTTCTTCATATTAAACTATGTGATGAAAGATGGCAATTATTTCTTTAACGAAAAATATGCATCAAAATTACAAGCCGAGGCATTCGAAATCTATCTTCCTTCTGTAGACAGAGACTTTGATGCAAGCAAAATATTAGATGCATTAAAACTGAATTAATATTAAACCGTAATTTTCGCATACTTATACGCTCTGTCTCAGAATACACACTTAACTTAATACTATGCAAATCGAATCCTTCAAATCTATATTACCTAAATATAAAGCTATATTTTTCGACGCATTCGGAGTATTAAAAAATTACAAAGGCTTGCTGCCGGGTATTGAAAACACGTTTGAATATTTAAAAGAACAAGGTCAGGATTATTATATAGTAACAAACGATGCTTCCAGAAGCCCTGAGCAATTAGCTGCTTCATACCACAAGCTTGGCCTACATGCAATCACCCCCGATCGGATCATTTCATCTGGAATGATTACCAAAGAATATATCGACCTTAAAGTAGACAGTGGCATTGTGGCTTATCTTGGCACAGCCAATTCCGCAAATTATTTAGAGAATGGTATTATAAAAATGCTTCCTGTAAGCGCCATCAACGATTCAAATATCAGCGATGTAAATGCATTGGTATTATTGGACGATGAAGGTTTTAACTGGTTTGATGATTTGAACAGAACAGTCAACCTGCTGCGCAAACGTACCATACCTGCCATTGTTGCCAATACTGACAATACATACCCATTAAGCAAGCATGACGTAGCCATTGCCATTGGCGGTGTAGCCACCATGATCGAAAGTATTCTCGGCAGACGATTCATTCGTTTTGGGAAACCCGATTCTCAGATGTTTATATTTGCTTATGATATGCTGCGTCAGAAGCTTGATATTAATAAGAAAGAGATACTAATGGTTGGCGACACGCTGCATACAGATATTCTGGGAGGAAACAAGTTTGGATTAGATACTGCCTTGGTATTAACAGGAAATACCCGTATTGATGACGCTGAAACAAAGATAAAATCTACCGGCATTGTGCCCACACACATTTGCGAATCAGCGGTAATTGAATAACTTTATAAAACCGAAAATTGAACATCACCACTAACTTTTACTATTTATGAAAAAGCTTTTAATAGCAGTCATTTTACTTATAAGCACCCAAAATATTTTTGCTCAATTAAGCAAAGGCATGATTGCAGTAGGACTTACTTCAACTTTTTCTTCAAAGAAAACTGAGAATGAAGATAATTATACAAGTGGAGCGCCAAGTAACTACTATTACAATTATACGATGAAATCAACATCATATAATATTGCACCTAGTGCTAGCTACTTTATTGGAAAACACTTTGCAATCGGTATACAGGCAGGCTATTCGGGCTACACAACAACGACTGAAAATACCAACAAATATTCTGCAAATATCGCTTCATCCACTCCAAATGCATACCAAGAGTATGATTATTCAAAAACAACCTCTGCAGGTCTGGTTGTAATGCCTTATCTGAAATATTATATTCCCCTAAGTCATAATGTGTATTTTTTATTAAAAGGTTCTTATGGAGCAACGATGAGCAACGGAAAATCATCGGGATATAATGAAACAACCGATTACGATACAAATGGAAATGTAATGAGTGTGTCACGCAGCAATGAATTTGGACCTAACAAAACAAAAACATTTGAATCAAATTTTGGAATCAGCCCGGGCATGTTATTTATGCCTAATGAAAAAATCGGTCTTGAATTTTCTTTAGGAAATTTAATCGGAATAAATTCAACTGTCAGCAAAACAACTCAAAGTAATGGTGATACAACTAAAAACACCGATACCAGTTTACAATACTTCAGTTTTAACACACTAAGCGTTGGTACTGGCATTTATTACTTCTTTAAATAAAATAACTTATAACACTTTAAATAAAAATCCCGCTGATTACTTAGCGGGATTTTTTATTGACTTAATACCAAGAAATATTCTGATAAATGGATTGTATAAATAATATACCGGATCTGTTTCTTTCAATATCTTAAGGTATTCCTCAACAATCGATGTATAGCCGAATTTGTGCGCCTGCTTCGCTTCATATCTGCAGCGTTGTACCAAAGCACGGATTTCTTTTTTAGTTGAACACAGCCACCACGCTTTTTTACAGACTTGCAGCGTTGATTCGAACATGGCAGCTTGATTTTTTTTATAAAATAATGACGACAGTGAACTTGTCACCACACGCTTAGCAGATACTATTTCCGGCAAATAGCGGTATTCAACTATTCTTGATGAGCGGATCCAGAAATCAAAATCCTCATACGATAACGATTCATCATACCCATTCAACTGATCAAGTACTTCCCTTCTGAACATCATGCTCACCGGATTGATATAATAGCGACTTAAGAGTGCTTCAAATACATTGCCAACAGGTATCTCTTCGGTATGCAGCGGATGGTGATGCCTGGGATAGTGTGTATACAAAATTTTATTTTCTTCATCGATTATATTTACGTTGGCAAATACAACGCCAACGGCATCAGGCATTGTTTCGAATAAAGCTACCTGCTTCTCAATACGATTGGGATACATAACATCATCCAATGCAAAATCTATAATGTATTTCCCTTTTGATAATTTGTATGCAGCGTTAAATGATTTGCAATTACCAATATTCTGTTCGTTTTGTATAAAGCGAATGTTTCTGCCTTCTATTAATGTACGAATAGTATCAGAGCTTTTATCGTTGCTGAAATCATCAACAATAATTATCTCTACGTTTTGATAGGTTTGTGAAAAAACAGATTCCAGTGCCTCTTTTATATAAAATGCATGATTATAGCTTAAAGCAATAACACTTACAAGCGGCTGTTCTCTGGCATCCATACATTTTTATAATATAACGCTATCAGTAATGTATATATAATATAACGGATCAGATTGGCAACAGCCATTACTTCCCAGGTAAAGTATTCCGTCCCAAAAATAAAGACCAGAATAAATACAAGCCCGGAAATAATTTCAAACAAAATAAATCTTCGGGTATCGGATGATGCCATTAATAAATACCCTCCCACCCAGGATATACATCTGAGCCAATCACCTATTAATATCAGGAAAAAATATTTTTCTGCCTGTATAAATTCTTTTGAAAATAAAATCTGAAACAACAATCCACGCAGCAAAAACATACTGGCAATGCCAATAGCTGTTACCGGCACATACAGAAACATAAACTTCTTTACAAACGCATGCAGCATTGCCTTATCTTTAATACTTTCGGATGCATACGGATAAAATATTGTTGACAAAAAGGCTCCGCATAAAAATACAAATGCCTGCGATATTTTAACAGCAGACTGCCACAGGCCTGTCTCATACGGACCAATCAAATCAAAAGCTATTTCACGTACAACATAATCCAGTAGCTTACCGGAAACCAACGATACCGCTCCCATTATGATCAATGGCATAAAATAATCTTTCCCTGCAAACAGATCTTTTACATCTGCCCATGAATAGTTGAATTTTTTATATACCGTAAAAATCATGTAAATAAAAACCGGAAAATTAGAAAGTGTAACTGCCAGTATGATCCAGTACAGAGAATCTGTCACATCAAATAAAATGCAACAGCCCATTCCCAAAACAGACGTTATACCTAATAAAAAGGTATAGATGGCATAACGCTTTAATTTATGGCGGGCAACCATCCACGAAGAGCCTAGCAAATTCAATACAAAGAGAAAGAAAGAAGCACCGATCAGCAAAGAAGATTTTTTATCTAAGAACAACTCTTCTAAAGGAGAATCAGCCCAATACATATAAACGATCAAACACACCCATTGAAATAAAAATATAACAACATTCCACAATACCGTATGAACAATAATCTTACCCGTGTGTGCTTTACTATCTTCTTCCTGTGTAAGCTGGTTGATAAATGCTTTGTGAATACCTTCCTGAGGAAGATGCATAAAAAAAGCAACCAGATTCTGATAATGTGTTAATAGAGATAAACCAATCGGTCCAAAATAAACCGAAACGATTTTATTATAGACAAATCCAAAGACTACGTTTAAGAATATACTGACTAATGAAAAAAAACTGTTCCGAATTTGATTCATATACAAATGTACATATTCAAATGAAAAGATACTAGATGCCAATTTCAAGAAAGTCACGCTTCAATTTTAACTCAAAGACTTGTTTTTCATAATAGAACAAGTGATCTTCAGGTAAAAATGCATTGAAAAAAATTACAACTATGACTAAAATAACACTATTATCTTTTCTATGTTGTTCTTTCCTTTTAGGTTGTAATGCCCAAACAAACAGTATTACCGAAAATTCATCAGCTATAGTAAATAGTGTAGATTCATTTATAAATATTACTAAGTTTGATTCAACCTATAAAACAATTCACATATATGTAGCATTGTGTGATAATACATATCAAGGAATTATTCCTGTACCTGAAAAAATTGGAAATGGGCAAGATCCTTTTAATAACTTATATTGGGGCTGTGCATATGGAATACGTACTTATTTTAAAAATAGTAAAGATTGGAAATTGATCAAAACTCAAAAAAAAGATTCTTTATTACTTGAACGATTAGTATTTAAACATACAACCCAAAATTATTATTTAGTTGCCGATGGATACAATGGCAAATATATTAAGCAATGTACTCAAAACTTCCTCTTCAGTAGCTCTGGTCAATTAAATGATACCATTCACATTGATAACAGAATCCTGGGTATTTCGGGAAATGCCGCATTACTCAGTTACATTGGACATGATGGGCTAATGGATTTTAAACTACCAGAAACAATTAAAAATACCGATAACAAAAAAAGAACTGTTGTCATCTTAGCCTGTTATAGCAAGATATATTTTTCCCCTCATTTACAAAATGCTAATGTCAACCCATTGGTATGGACAACAGGTTTAATGTGTCCTGAGGCTTATACTATTCACGATGCTATTGCCGGATATATTAATAATGAGACGAATGAACAGATTCGCACAAGAGCAGCTCTTGCCTATTCAAAATATCAAAAATGCAGTGAAAAAGCAGCAAGAAATTTATTAGTAACTGGTTGGTAAAATTACGCGTTCCATGTATACGTATTCTTTTGACTGTCAATACCACCAAGGTGTTTTTTAAAAAGATGCAGACCGTTATTCAATATTCCGTCTACAGATGATATGCCCAAATCTATCATTTTATAGTTTTGATGTTGAGCCAATTCATACATAGCTTCTACAAGTAAAACAGAAGGACTTAACGACGCATAGTCCGAATCTGATGCTGCTAAAAAATAATACAAAACATCCTTATTCACTTTTACAAATACTGCATTTGCAATCAGTTTCTCTTCCATATACACTCCTGCATACGTATAGACATCTTTTAATTGGTGAGACAAATGCAGATATGCTTCTTTTGAAATTGTAACAGGAAAATCTTTTAATTGCCTGGACTTTACATAGAGCTTATACCAATCGGCAGATTCAATATAATCATATAATTCCACTCTTGCCTCATGTGATTTTACTTTCTGCAAACGACGTCGTTTCTGATCATCAATACCTTCTGCAAATACTTTTTCTGCATCAACAGATATATGCTGGTTTACATCTGAGCACGTTAATACAAAACCATTATCAAGCAAAACATCGTTAATGGTTTCAGCATACACAGGCTGATAGCAGGCAGGCGATTGACGAATGATAACTGCGGAGGCTTTCCTTCCGGAAAATTCTTTCAGCATATCTTTTACAAAAAAATCAAGATCACCTGATGACCGGCATTCAATACCGCCGAACGGCGCTTTTATACCGCTTGTATAGATACCTTTTTCTGTTTCTGCAAATTTACAAACAAGTGCCGGAGCAGAAGATTTGTCTATAAAGGTGATAGTTGAAGAACTATGTTGATTCAGATATTCATCCTGATTGAATAAAAATTGCGCTGATGCTTCAATGTTATTAGATGAAATTACCATAATCAATATGCTTTATAATGAATTGAATTGCTCGTAATCCCGAATATAATCATCTTCATCAAAATCATGTGATGCCAGGCTCAGCAATACACTTCCCTTCTTCATATAAATCTTTCGCCAATGCATAACCGGTACAAACAGCCCCATGGCTGGCGTATTGAGATGAAATAGTTCTTTTTCTCCATGTATATTTTCCAGTTCAATATCAATGGCACCGTTCACAGCAATCAAGACTTGCCGGCATTGAACATGTGCATGATTGCCCCGCTCAATATGCTCAGGAGTTGCGTACACCCAGTATACCCGTTTGATCTCAAAAGGCAGGTTATTTTTTTGTGCAACCGAAATATAGCCTACTTCTTCATCACCAATTCCTGTAAAATGTATCCAATGAGGTTTTTCCAACATAGAAATTTTATAACTTTGGTAAATATAGTGATTTACACGAATGTGTTGTAAATGCCGCAAACCGTTTTATTCAAACTAATGATTTACCTCGTTTTAACCATACTCTGCACGTCTGCCCTCTTTATTTTATTCCGTCTTTACAGCAATCTTAAAATTAATATATTTCAAACTATTGTATGGAATTATATTATCTGTTCCATTACAGGCTTCATTCATCAATACGAATTGCTGAATGAAGCTTTGTACAGTAAACATATTGATACTGTCATCGCAGCCAGTATGCTGGGCAGCTGCTTTCTTCCAAGTTTTTTCCTAATGGGTATTTCTACCCAACGGGCAGGTTTAACGCCAACCACAATGGCAAACAAGCTATCGATGATTATACCGGCAGGATTCGCTATTGTAGCAGGCCTGGCACCATTTACCTGGCTGCAGCTTGTAGCTTTTATTCTGGGCATTCTTGCAGTCTTTATTGTGACACAAAAAAATACTGTTGTAACCGATGGCCCCAGATCAAATCCTTATCTCCCCTGGTTTGTCTTTATCTCTGCGGGCCTGCTCGATGTAGCTATACTATTTGTAAACAGTCATATTGCAAGTGCCGAAAGTATTGGGTTATTCTCCATACATACATTTGCCGCCGCTGCCAGCTGGGGTATCATTACCTTATCTATATTACTGGTGTTGAAAAAAGAACACTTTCAATGGAAAGCCATTCTAAGCGGTATTGCATTAGGCATACCAAATTATTTTTCTGTTTATTATCTGTTAAAAACACTCAACCATTTCAATCACGACGGTTCGTTTGTGTTCCCTATGCTGAATTTATCCATCATTCTTTTTACAGCCGTTTTTTCTTTTATCTTTTTCAAAGAAAAATTTACTGTTAAACTTATTATTGGTTTACTTCTGGCCTCTTCATCCATTTTATTGTTGTATCTGATAAAAATATAACCATGAAGGACGATTTTTATTTTACGATTGCTGAAACAACAACAGCTGAATACAAAGAGAAAGGCAGTAAGTTCTTAGCATTCTCCTACTATGTAAGTACTGAACAGCAGATAAAAGAAATTATCCAGGAGATTAAAAAGAAATACTACGATGCCCGTCATGTTTGTTATGCATATATCATCGGTACTGAAAACAGAGTACTGAAAGCGCAAGACGATGGCGAACCTGCACACACAGCCGGAACACCCATACTTAACCAGATACGTTCAAAAAATATCACTCAAACACTTGTTGTTGTAGTACGTTATTTTGGTGGAACCAAATTAGGTGTAAGCGGGTTAATCGAAGCATACAAAGAATCTGCCAAAGCATGTTTAGACAAAGCCACCATATTAGAAAAATTCATTACAGAAACAATCGAAATCAGGTTTGAGGCTGCGCTGCAAGGTGAAGTCATGCGTTTGGTAAAGGAAGTCAACGGACAGATCAAATCCCTGGATTATAAAAACACGGCAATATTGCTGCTTGAAATACGTAAAAGCATCGTTCCTACCTTTTTACAAAAAAATATTCCAGGTGTTACGATGAAAATTGTTCCTGATATGCCATAATAACTTATGGTAAACTCTTACGGTTTCCTTTTATTTCCCTGTAAATACTGTTAATTTTAAACTCTGAAACTAATCTTATAAAGCATTGAATAAGAAAGTAAACGTTGGTTTGGTTCAATTGTCTTGCAGCAGCAATGTAAAAGACAATTTTGAAAAAAATGTAAAAGGAATCCGTGAAGCTGCAGCCAAAGGCGCACAGATTGTTTGTCTTCAGGAATTATTCGGTTCTCTGTATTTCTGTGATGTAGAAGATTATGATAATTTCAAATTAGCAGAAGCAATTCCCGGTCCGGCTACAGATGCCTTTCAGGCTTTATCAAAGGAACTGGGTATTGTAATTATTGCTTCTTTATTTGAAAAAAGAGCCGAAGGCTTGTATCACAATACCACAGCGGTAATTGATGCAGACGGAAGCTACTTAGGCAAATACCGTAAGATGCATATTCCGGATGATCCGGGTTATTATGAAAAATTCTACTTCACCCCGGGTGACTTAGGTTATAAAGTATTCAAAACAAAATTTGCTACTGTAGGTGTGTTGATCTGCTGGGACCAGTGGTATCCGGAGGCTGCACGTATTACATCGTTGATGGGCGCAGATATTTTATTCTACCCTACTGCGATCGGCTGGGCACATCACCAGACCGAAGAAGTAAATACCGATCAATATAATGCCTGGCAAACCATTCAGCGTTCGCATTCAGTTGCTAACGGTGTTCCGGTAGTATCTGTTAACAGAACCGGAGTTGAAGCAGACATGCAGTTCTGGGGAGGTTCATTTGTTTCAAATGCACAAGGCCGTTTATTATATCAGGCACCGCATTTAACCGAAGAAGTACATGTACAGGAAATAGATATGGCACAAAGTGATTACTACAGAACACACTGGCCTTTCCTGCGCGACAGACGTATTGATTCGTATGCGCCGATACAGAAGCGGTTTATTGATGAGGATTAAGCCGAAGGCTTAATGCTAAACGCCTAAAGCGAAAAGTTCTATACTTGAGAGCTTATGCTTAATAATTTAAATTCCATTTAAACGATTTCTTCAAACAAAAAGGTCGTCCCGCTGATTAGCGAGACGACCTTTTTAGCTTTAAGCCTTTGGCGTTAGGCTAAGCCTTCGGCTTAATGCTAAACGCCTAAAGCGAAAAGTTCTATGCTTGAGAGCTTATTCTTAATAATTTAAATTCCATTTAAAAGATTTTCAAACAAAAAGGTCGTCCCGCTGATTAGCGAAACGACCTTTTTTTAGCTTTAAGCCTTTGGCGCTAGGCTTTGCACCCTGCGTTACGACATTTTCTCCACCTTAATTCCAAACCAGCCTTTAATTTTTCTGCTAGCCTTGTAATTGATGTAGTACATAACCGGTACTAAGATCAACGTTAAGAATGTTGCGAATGCAAGACCATGAATCATTGTCCATGCTAATGGCCCCCAGAAAGCAACGCTGTCTCCACCAAAGAATATATGCGGATTACCTTCTGCAAATAATCGTACAAAGTCTATATTCAAACCTACTGCCAGCGGAATCAAACCAAGTATGGTAGCTGTAGCTGTAAGCAATACAGGAGTCATACGTACTTTACCTGCGTGTACAATAGCATATTTCAGATCATGTCCTTGTTCCATAATAATATCGGTAAATTCAACAAGGATAATACCGTTACGAACAACGATACCTGCAAGTGCAATGATACCAACACCTGTCATTACAACTGAGAACGGCATTCCGAAAATACACATTCCCAGGAATACACCGATAATACTAAATCCAATCTCTGAAATAATCAATATAGGTTTACTAATTGAATTGAATTGTGTTACCAGAATGAATAAAATCATAATGGCAGAAGTTAACATCGCTCCTCCAAGAAACGCACCTGTTTCAGCCTGCTCTTCCTGTGCACCCGTCAATTGAATAATAACATCAGATGGTTTTTTGAAATTAGGAAGAAGTTTTTTGATCTCGGTATTAATTTCATTGGCATTGGCACCGGATAATACGTTTGAAGCTAATGTAACGATACGACGCTGATTTTTACGTTTGATACCACCATACGAATTATCAAAGCGCGCATGTGCTACAGAAGACAAAGGAATCTGACGGATGATACCACCCATGTTCATGTCACGGAATGTTATTTTTGAATTCATCAAATCATCTACGCTTGAACGCTGACCTAATGTATAACGCAATTCAATATCGTATTCATCATCGTTATCTCTGAATTTAGATACGTCTTTACCAAATACCGCATAACGCAATGCCATACCGATTTGCGCTACAGAAATACCTTCTGCATTTGCTTTTTCTTTATCAATGTCGATCACAATCTCAGGCTTGTTTTTAACTACATCTGATTTAAGATCTTCAATTCCCTGAATACCGGAATTATCAATTTGCCTTTTCAAGGATTCAGAAAGTTCAATCAATTGATCGTAATCATCACCTATAAGTTCAATATTGATTTCCTTACCCGTTGGCGGTCCGCCTTTCTCCTGGTCAACAATGATCTGTGCTCCCGGAATACCTTTCACAGCATCGCGGATTTTACCCAGATATGGTATCGTTGATTCTCCATGGCGATGTGCAAATTCTACAAAGGCAACGGTAACTTTTGCTTTATGCGGTGCTGTACTTAAATCCATTTCATTGGCATCACCGGCACCAATCGCAACGTTTGTGATAATAGATGATATAATCGGGTTATCGTGACCAACAACTTTAAAGATACGCCCTTCTACTACCTGTGAAATTGAATCTGTGTACGATTGATCTGTACCTATCGGTAAATTAATGTACGCATAAATAAAATTCGGCTCACTTGTCGGGAAGAATTCTACCTTCGGTTTAACAATGAAAAACGTTAAGAAGATTGAGAAGAAAAACAATACGACAATACCACCAAGGAGTATAAACGGACGTGCACCTGCTAAACACCATTCCAATACTTTTTCATATTTGTTTTGTACACCCGGCCAGATATCATCCTGAAAATGCTGAATAACATCGATCAATACAAATTTATTTAATGAATAAAGCAGTGACAGTACTATGGCAAAATTTCCAAAACCGAACGAACCTGAAGCATATCCCATCAAGGCGATTACTACAAACACAATCATTGTTATAATATACCCTCTGGTAATTTTCTTATGGCTCTCACCATGTGCATGCGGCTTCATGAAATCAACTGCAAATACCGGGTTAATAATATACGCTACCAGTAATGATGCAAGCAATGTTACAATCAATGTTACCGGCAGGAAGAACATAAACTTACCGATAATACCTTTCCAGAATAACAATGGAACGAATGGCGCAAGTGTTGTCATTGTACCGGAGAACACCGGCATGAATACCTCACCGGCAGCTTGTTTTGCAGCCTGCTTGATTGGTATTTTACCATTTTCATAAATACGGTGTGTATTTTCAATAACCACAATCGCATCATCCACCACAATACCGAGTGCAAGCAGGAAGGCAAAGAGTACAATCATATTTAATGTGATACCCATTGTTGGCAGCACCAGGAATGCGATAGCCATGGATAATGGCACAGATAGACCAACAAAGATGGCATTGGTTGTACCCATAAAGAACATCAGAATCACAACAACCAGAATAAAACCAATAATGATGGTATTGATCAGGTCATGCAAGGTGGTACGTGTAGCATCTGACTGATCACCTGTAATCGTAATTTTTAGACCATCAGGTAATTTTGTTTTTTGCTGTTCAGCAATCAAGGCTTGAATTTTATCAGAAGCATCAATCAGGTTCATCCCGCCTCTTTTAATCACATTCAACGTAATTACGTTTTTACCGTTTAAACGTGCAAAGCTTTCTGCTTCTTTATACGTGTCTTTTACGCCACCCTTTTCTAGAATATCTTTTAAATATGTTTTTGCACCCGACTGAGATACGATCAATAAATTATTTATCTGATCCATTCTGTCAAACTCTCCGGTTACGGTAATGTTACGTTTAATCCCGTCCATTTTAATGGTACCGCCGGAGATTGTCAGGTTCTGGCTTTGAATAGCACGCTCTACATCAGAGAACGTTATATTCGCTGCTTCCATTTTATATTTGTCAACGTTAACCTGAATCTCACGTTCCGGTGCACCGATAATATCTACACGACGGATCTCTTTCATTGATTCAATCTGATCCTGCATATCATCCGCATACTTTTTCAGTTTGCTCAATTCGTAGTCTCCCGAAAGGTTAATACCCATAATCGGAACCTGCGAAACGTCAACTTCAATTACTTGCGGATCATCCGGCAAATCTGTCGGCAAATCATTCTTTGCCTGATCCACCGCATCTTTTACTTTCTGTTTCGCAATATTTACATCTACGTCTGTATTGAATTCTACCAATACACTTGAATAATCCTGAATGGAATTACTGGTAATTTTTTTAACACCGGAAATTCCTTTTACTTGTTTTTCAATATGCTTGGTAACCAACTTCTCCATATCACTTGGCGAAGTACCGGGATAAATAGTAGCAATATACATCTGAGGAAAAACGATCTCAGGGAATTGCTCTTTGGGCATGCTGAAATAAGACATTAAACCGAAAAGCGATATAATGAAGGTAAGCACATAAATGCTTGTCTTATTGTCTATGGACCAGCTACTGACTTTAAACTCTTTCATATGTGTAAGATTAGTATATTGAATGCAATATTATTGCACAATTTATATCTATGAGTTAAGAATGATTATTCGAATTTAATTGGCTGACCTTCTACTAAATCCTGGTAACCGATCGTGATTAACTTTTCACCATCTTTTAAACCGTCCAGTACTTCTACTGAATTGTCATAATACTGCCCAAGCGTTATAAAACGTTTTGCAGCAACATTACCATCTACAACATATACATAGTCTTTGCCATTATTTTTCTGAACAAGATTAACAGGAATTACTATTGTAGATGGATTCGTATAATCTTTTATCTTGATATAAGAAATCATGTTTGCTTTAAGTGCATTTTTATCCTGTTTCAGATCCAGATCAACCTGAAACGTTCTGTTGGTCGGATCAATCACATCTCCAACTACTTTTACGCGCGATTTTATTTCTTTATTATTCAGATCCGGAAATGTAACAATCGCTTCCTGATTTATTTTCACTTTGCTCACATAAGATTCTGAAACATTTGCAACCAATTTCAAATCATTCCCATTTACTAATCTGAAAGCAGGCATACCAGGAGCAAGCATCTGCCCTTCTTTTGTGTATACTTCATCAATTACACCAGAGAATGGTGCACGGATTGATGTTGTAGAATATTGTTCCTGAAGCGTAGCTTTTCTGCTTTCCAAAGCTTCCTTCTGATTTTTCGCCTGCAGATATTGTACTTCTGTACCTATCTGCTGATCCCATAACCGTTTTTGTTTATCATATAATTGAGTGGCTAATTCTAGTTGTTTATCAACTTCCTGAATACCTTTTAAAATCTGATCACCATCGGTCTTTGCTAACAATGTTCCTGCTTGTACTTGTTGTCCTTTAATAACATAAACATGATCTACCGAACCGCCTATAGTAGAGCTGATCTGCACATTTTTATCCGAATCAATTTTACCTTGAATCTGAAGATAATGTGTAAACGCTTGTTTTTTTACCGGCTCAAAACTTACTACAATGAATTTTTTAGAAGATGCAGCCGAAGTATCTGTTTTTGCAATTTCTTCTTCAAGCGATTTTATCTTTTCTGATAATGTTGCCTGCTCTGATTTTAATTTTTCCAGTTCAGCTTTTTTATCCGGCTGTCCACATGCTGCAACCAGCAATACAAGACCTAAACTTAAATATGTGTATTTTATATTTTTCATAATGTGTGTTGTTAATGGATTAAAATATTCTAAAAGAATTATTCTGTATATAATGTTCCTGTTGCTTTTTGATAATCGATCAATGAAACCAATGCATTGTATACAGCATCGTAATAATTTGTCTGTGCTGTTTTAAATGAATTCTCCGCATCAACTACTTCCAGATTTGTACCAACACCTTCATCAAATTTAATTTTCGTTTGTTTGATTACCTGTTCGGCCAGATCAAGGTTACGCTTCTGTGATTTAATGTTCTGCAGATTATTGTCCAATACCATTTTTGTTTGTTGCACCTGAAGATCAATAACACCTTCCATTTGCTCCATGTTGTTCTCTACCTTCTGCACTTTAAGTTTGGCACCTTGCTGCTGGAAATAATGATTCCCTCCGGTAAAAATCGGTATAGACAATTTTCCGCCAACAAAACCATATCCAAAATAACTGCTGGAATATAATTTCACATAATCGTTTTGTGAGTTAATCAAACCTGCCGTACCAAAAACCACCAATTTAGGATAACTGATTGCTTTTGTATTTTTAAAATTCAATTCTTCCAGTCTCTTCTGAGTTCTTAATAAAGAATATTCAATTCGTTTATTGTAATCAAAAGATCCCATATCCGGATTGCTTGCTGTATTCAATCGGGCAACCAATTCATCCAGCGTGCCTTGCAGCTTCAGATCAGTATTTACGGGATATCCCATCTGATACTTCAGCATAGCATAGGTAATGATCACCTGATTCTGAACATTCACTCTATCTGTTTTTAAGTTATTAGATGTTACTTCCAAACGGTTTACATCCAGGTTTTCTGCAAAACCGGTTTTATTAATCTGTTTCAACTGACTTAACGAAGTATCAATACGGGCAATGTTTGCATCCAGTAATTGAATACGCTGTTCATTGATCAATACCAGATAAAATGCTTTTGTGATTTTATCCGTTGTTTCGATCTTCGTTTGAGTGGTTGATTTGGTTGCAAGCTCAGTATATGTTTTAGAAGCTTGTAAACCCACCAGATACGAACCGTCAAATATAATCTGCGATGCATTTAACGTTGCCGTATTCGAAGCCTTCAACTGAAATAAGTTAGGCAACACATATCTGGCAGCTGGATCTACACCCGCCGGTAAAGGCTGCCCCGGGTTTATAAAACTTTGAGCACGCTCATTCGTCATAAACATTGGTTGCAGCTGTACATTGTACATACTGTTTCCTTCAAAGTTAATCTGTGGTAAGCCATACGCTGCTGTTTCTTTCACTTTGTATTTTGAAATTTCCTGATCCAGCATGGCATTCTTAACACTAGCCTGATTTGTGAAGGCATAGTCAAGGCACTTATCCAGTGTAAAGACTGAATCCTGCTGCGCATAAACACCATGATACAAAATCATAGTGACGAGTAATGATAAAATTGATAGCTTCTTCATAGTTTAGTATAGTAATAAAATTAGTAGTAGTAGTAGTAGTGTAGTAATTCGTGTTATTCTTCTTCTTGAATCTGTTTGTATTTATTAATCAGTTTATGTCCTTTAAGTGTACAGATCCCATATAGAAAATGCTCAATTAATTGTATCTGAACATCGGGAAAATGCTTGCTGTCTTTAAACACCCGCGGGTTGAAGCCCCATTCAACTTCTTCCATGCGAAGTCTCGATAAAATATCAATATTGATCTGTGGTCTGTAGAAACCCATGGAAATACCCCATTTCAAATTTTCTGATAAAGAATTTATGATGCATGCTTCTTTAAAACTCAAATAACATTCAAATGCTTTGGGATAGTAGCGTTGAATTTCCATTAATAAAAACGGATTCATGTGTACAAACAAAGACCGGATATAATCCGAGAGTTTCAATACTTCATCGATCGGGTCTTTTGCTGTTGCATGAATCAGATCAACCTGCGATTCCTGATTTTCCATGCTTGCTTTTACCGCCAGCATCACCAATTCATCTTTATCTGCCACATGCTGATAGATTGTTTTTTTAGAAACCCCCAGTTTTTTTGCCACTTCATCCATCGTAATAGACTTAACTCCGTAAGCCAAAAACAATGACTCTGCTCCTGAAATAATTCTACTTTTCACTTCATCCATAAGCTTTTATTATATTCAAAACAAAACTATGGAAACTTTTTACATTTTTAAAGTTTCCATAGTTTATTTTTAGAAAAAGGCTAAAAAGATTAAAAAAGTCTCATTTTATATGAAAAAAGCCCAATTAAACAGATTGGTCTGTTTAATTGGGCGTACTAATAAGTATCTAAAAACCTTAATTCAGCAAAAGTATATGATCTGTTTATTTATTTACCACAACTTTAAGTTTCACCGTTTGTGTATCTGAAATCACTTTTGCTACATATATACCATCCTGAAATAAATGATTTGCAACTAGGTATTTTTCATTATCAGAATGTGCCTGATAAACTACTTGTCCCATTACATTGTATATAATAATATCAAACTCTTTTTTACCTAAAGCCGAAATGGTAAAATATCCTGTATTCGGGTTTGGATAAACAACAATATCAGAACTACTACCATTTGCTATTTGATCTGTATTAGTATCTGCTATATCAGCTACTCTTAGCTGCGTTGTACCAAATACTTCTATTCTTGTATTCCCTACATCGCAAACATAGAGGTTATTATCTATTGGGTTAAATATTATTCCAACTGGATTAGTAAATTGAGATGGAGCACTGCCTGAGCTTCCTATTACACCTACACATTTATAATTCATACCATTCGTAGGACAAAATTGCTGAACACGATAATTGGGAATTTCAGTATTAGGCAAAGGGGCACCATCCACTACATATACATTCCCTGTCGCGTCAATTGTGATGCCCTGCGGATAACTAAATTGTCCAGATCCAGTACCTAAAGTTCCCCATTGAGTTACATATATTCCATTATTAGTAAATTTCTGAATACGATTATTGCCCGTATCCGACACATAAATATTTCCATTAACATCAACAGCTATATACATCGGTACATTAAATTGTCCATTTCCTAATCCCGGTCCTGTATTACCCCATTGAGTAATTAACGTTCCAGTGCTATTATACTTTAAAACCCCATTCATACGATCCAATACAAACACATTTCCTGATTTATCTACTGTCAATCCATTAATTGTCATTGATTGACTAGAGCTGATTAACGTTGAAATATATTGACCAGAAAGAGTAAATTTCTGAACACGGCCTTGCCCAATAAAAACACTATTATCTGATACGTAGACATATTGATTTAATTGGTCAATAGCTATACATTCTGGTGTATTATTAAACTGCCCATTGCCACTACCTGCTGTTCCCCATTTTGTATAATATGTACCATTATTATTAAATACCTGGACACGCGAATTATAGGCGTCAACTACATATATTTTATTACTCTGATCATAAGCAATACCACCTACCAATCCAAATTGTCCGTTCCCAGTACCAGAGCTACCCCATTGGTAAGCATAATTATACACAGGGCCTGTAGTGGTATTTGACTGACTGAATATCTGAATACGGTCATTACCAGAATCTGCAACATAAATGTCACAATCTACAACCAGCGACCCGGCTGTGCCTTCAAATTGACCATTTCCCAAACCTTCACTTCCCCATTTAGCAAGAAAATCACCTGTATTTGTAAACTTCTGTACCCCCAAAAAATCATAGCCATCTGACACATAAATATTTCCCTCTTCATCCAGAGAGATTCCTGTTATGTCCCTATTATCAGTACTCCCATTACCATTGTTATAGTTAAAACTATGCGTATCGAATGAAAATATTAAATTGTATGATATACCATTCGTACTGGCATATTTATAAATATTTACCTTATCTGATACATAAACATTACCTGATTTATCCAAAGCTATATAAGCCCAGTGCGAATAGTCAAAAGTTGCAGCAAGAGGCCATTGTGTAATATATGTTCCATTCCCATTAAATTTCTGTACTCTCTTATTATTGAAATCTACAACATAAACATTTCCTGCTAAATCAACATCCACTGTTGCAAGATTGTTAAATTGTCCATTACCGGTGCCATAACTCCCCCATTGAGTAATAATTGACCCATCAGTTGTACTCTTAATTATAGAATAACTAAGAGTAACAAAATTATTGAGCGTATAGTACACATTATCAAAAGCATCAATAGTAAAACTATTACAATTGAATGGCAATTGCCATGAAGCAATTGAACTAATGAAGATACCATCCTTTGTATATTTATTAATTTTTTGATTTACATTTCCAAGTACATAAATATTCCCTTCACTGTCTTTTGCTAAATCGTATCCTCCAATACTAACCTGTCCATTACTACCCGATGGAGGAGCCATTCGCCATTCAGATTTGTATTGATATGTAGTATTCTCACAAACAGTACAAACCGGTAGTACTTCAAATGTATTGTTACTTGTTATTGGTGGTGAACATGGAATAGTAAGGCTTATATTCCCGCTGGTAGCTCCATCCGGCACAACTACAGTAATTTGAGTAGAACTATTAATAATATAATTGGTGGCGGGGGTAGTATTAAAAAGTATACGGCTTACACCCGACAAACCCGTACCTGTAATAGCTATTTCAGAGCCAGCTAAAGCGGATGAAGGACTAACGGAAGTAATGCTAGATTGGATGCCGGAATTAAATACCTGAATTCTGTTATTTGCATTATCTGCTACGTAAACATTGCATAAGGCATCAATGGCTACTCCCTTGGTACCTCCATTAAATTGCCCATTACCAGTACCGGCTGTTCCAAATTGAGTAATAAACCCACCCGAATTGTCGTATTTTAAAATCTTTGCTTGACCAGCATCCGCTACATAAATATTACCTAAAGCATCTATATTGATAAACCAGGGAGTAACAAATTTAGAAGCGCCACCACCATTATGCGGCGGACCAAATTGGTTGATATATACACCTGCAGAACTGAATTTTTGAACACGACTGTTGCCGCTATCGCTTATATAAATATTGCCAGAACCTTCAATGGCTATGCCTATAGGGCCATTGAACTGTCCATTACCGGTACCCGCTACTCCCCATTGGCTTTGATACACCCCGGTTGCATCAAATTTCTGAACCCGGTTATTGTAAGTATCCGTAACATAAATATTGCCTGATACGTCAATAGCTATGCCAGAAGGAGTATTAAATTGCCCATTACCCGAGCCGGCACTTCCAAATTGAGATAGATAAACGCCATTTTGATTAAACTTTTCAATACGGTTATTACCCGTATTGGCAACATACACATTGCCATCACTATCAACAGCTGTACCTCTTGGATTCATAAGCTGCCCATTGCCACTTCCATATCCTCCGAATTGAACTATAAATGTTTTATTAACATTATTATCAAACTTCTGAATGCGGTGATTTAACTCATCGGTGATGTAAAGTTTTCCGGACCGTGTAATGGTTACATTGGTAGGATTATTAAATTGAGAATTTCCGGAACCTGTAACTCCCCATGTATTTTTATAAGAAATATTGCCCGCCTGACAACCGACACAGGAATTATTAATAACCTGAACAAAATTAGTACTGGTTATATATAGATTATTAGAAGCATCAACAAAAACTCCTGTAGGAAAATGTAAACCACCGACATTTCCAGATGTTGATATAAAACTTCCGGCATTTGTAAATTGCTGAATACGGGAATTACCTGTATCTGCTACATATATATTGCCGGTTAGGTCAATGCTGATGAACCAAGGATTGGAAAAGTATCCATTAACATTCCCTGCTGATCCAAATTGAGATACATAAACACCACTACTGTTAAATACTTGAATGCGGTTATTACCGCTATCACTTACATAAAATTTTCCTGAACCATCTATCACTATACCGATAGGTGTATTAAATTGACCATTACCGGTACCTGCAATTCCCCATTGACTCTGATACACTCCGGCACTATTAAATTTCTGAACACGGTTATTGTTAGAGTCTGTAACATAAATATTCCCGGTAGCATCAATGGCTATTCCTGAAGGAGTATTAAATTGTCCATTGCCCGAACCTGCACTTCCAAATTGAGATACATATACACCGCTGCTATTAAATATTTCAACGCGGTTATTTCCCGCATCCGCCACATAGATATTACCTGAAGCATCAATGACTGTCCCCCTCGGACTACTTAATTGTCCATTACCGCTTCCATACCCTCCGAACTGCATCACGTAAGCTGCATTTGAATTTTTATCAAATTTCTGAATCCGGTTATTCAGCTGGTCTGTTACATAGAGATAGCTGCCATCTGAAATGATGTTTACCGCATTATTAAACTGCCCATTGCCGCTTCCGGAACTTCCAAAGCTGGAATAATAATTTTGCGCTGTAGCACTTATATTTCCAGCAAGAAAAAATAAGAGCACAATAAATACTTTTTGAGTTGAAGACATATAATTTTACTTTATATTTTAAAATAAAATTACACATATACACCATAATAAATAAAAAATATTACTATAATTTCAATAAATAAACTATTCTATTACTTGTATCCAGCCTTTTTTAACTTCCTGCTTTAAGTCAATAGAGTAATAATATACTCCATCACTAACATCGGGATACCACCTGAAAAAACGATCCTGACTATAAAATACTCTGGCTCCCCAGCAGTTATATATTTCTATTCCTCTGAAATATTTTTGGCAATTACCTATCGGTATGCCAGGTACAAAATAATAATCATTATACCCATCGCCATTAGGCGTAACCAGATTGGTTATATTCATACCTTCAAAAGACACCTCATTATCCTGTACTACAATTGTTTGATATACTGTATCGGCATGATTCAAACAGGTATTATCTTTAACAATAAAAGAAATATTGTAGGTACCCGGGTGAACGTCATTACAATTGGGTGTCCAGGTAAACAGAGAACTTATGGTTGAAAGGCTATCTGTTACATCCTGAAAATGCATGTTCCGCTGTCTGTTATTGATGGATAGCGATAATATTTCTGTTGGGTCCTGATCAGTACCATATACATTAAACGATAACAGCGAATCTACTTTTACAACTTTAGGATTGGTGGGCGGATCAATAAATACCTGCGGAATGTAAGTATCTACTACTACAATTTTAATGATAAAATTCAGCGTATCGTATTGGGCCGGGCAACGATCATCGTTAATCACAATCTGTGCCGGATACGTAGTAGTTTGCTTAAGAGAACCGTTTGCACAGGGAAGCACGCAAATACTTAGGTTTGCGGTATCTTTCAAGGCATTCAGCGAAACACTGGCAGGAAGGGAAATTGCTGATGCAGAAAACGGCGACCCGAATTTAAGATAAATAGTTTCAGCAATACCGTATATGGATGCATCCACATCTGTTATATACACCGGAAAACATTTATTATCTTTCAACTGAACAATAAGGGTATCACCATGTATGGATGGGTTCTGCCTGAAGCCAACCACAGGTTTTCGATTTACCGGACAATCCTGCACATTAAATTGATAGTCTTTCCGCACCTCACCTATTTTTACACCGTTCCGGTATTCTTCTACTTTAATGCCAAACAAAAAAACCCCCAGTTGAGAAGGATTAAACGTTAGTACACCGGTTTGAGGATTAATATTTAACGGCACACTTCCAGGTATAGGATAAGCACCGCTATAGCCACTATACCAATCTACATCTCCAAACGGTTGTTGATACTGAAGCGGAGAAACCAGGGAATACACCAGTTGATCATTATCATAATCCGTTCCACTCATATCAAAGGTATTCAGCGTATTCCGGCAGAAAAACTCGTTCTGAAGTTCATTAAAAATAGGAGAGCTGTTCCGTATATTGGTACCCGGAAATTCGGTATACAAAACCATATCCTGATTTTCTGGATTTACTATATTCGTAATAGAAGTATTCCGACAACATTCCTCCCAGGTAACATAATAACTCCCATTCGGATCGAATAAAGGATAATCGAAACTTATATACCCTCTATAAACTTGTCTGCTGGTATTTACAATAGCAGTATTCGCACAATAATTACTGTTTGAGGTTACACTTTCATTTACATACCGACCAAGATTCAGAGAGGTTATACCTTGATTAGTTTTTTTGTCATATATACCAACAGTTATATCCGTCTCAATAGAAAGGCCGTAATTTATTACACTATTTTCATTCAGATATGTTTCCAAATAAACGACATAGTTATTTCCATTCCCTGTCCACACAACCATCAGCTCACCACCAATAAAATGTGTAGCGCAAGCATAAAATTGTATACTTAGAATTACCAAAAGAGAAAATAAGCCCTTAAAAAAAGTTGGATGCATAACAAATTGTTTGAATTATTAGGTACTAAGTTACTAATATCATCATACTTTCTGTTTGATTTCTGTAACTTCTTTATTCAACGGATTTATTGCGTATTTTTGCATTAATTATGTTAGAAAGAGGTCAATTATTAGAATCTGTAGCTATTGAAGAATTAGGTGCAGAAGGTAAATGCGTAAGCAGATATAACAATATTGTTATTTTTTCGGAAAGAACCGTGCCCGGCGACATTGTCGATCTAAAAGTAACACATTTCAAAAAAAAGAAATTCGGCGAGGCGAAGATTGATAAAATCATCAAACCTTCGGAATACCGGGTAGATGCGAAATGCCAACACTTTGGGCTATGCGGCGGCTGCAAGCTGCAGCATATAGATTATGAAACACAGCTGCATTTTAAACACAAACAGGTAAAGGATAATCTGGAACGCTTAGGCAAAATTGCGATTCCCGAAATTAAGCCCATCGTTGGTTCTTCTAAAACCTACGAATACAGAAATAAACTGGACTTTACGTTCTCTAACAAACGCTGGCTGTTAGAGGAAGAAATGAATCTGGAACACGATACGCTTTATGGTCTGGGTTTCCACCTTCCCGGCAAGTTTGACCGTGTTATTGATATTGAACATTGCCATCTGCAACCCGAACCTTCCAACGCCATTCGTATGGAAGTGAAAAGGTATGCATTGCAACATGGCTTAACATTCTATAATGTCCGTGCGCACGAAGGTTTTTTACGCAACCTCATCATCCGTACAACAAATACCAATGAAGTAATGGTGCTGATACAATTTGGCGAAGACAATCAGAAAAACATCAACGCCTTGTTAACGCATTTGCTGCAAAAATTTCCGGAAGTTACATCTCTGGTATATTTTATCAATACAAAAAAGAACGATACGTATTCGGATCTGGATGTACACGTATTCCACGGCCCAGGTTATATACAGGAAGAGATGGAGGGCTTAACCTTCCGTGTGGGACCAAAATCATTCTATCAAACCAACTCTGATCAGGCATACGAATTATATAAAGTAACGCGCGACTTTGCCGGTTTAACGGGCAATGAGGTAGTATACGATTTATATACCGGTACCGGTACCATTGCCAATTTTGTTGCAAAAAAAGCAAAACAGGTAATTGGTATTGAATATGTAGCAGACGCTATTGAAGATGCAAAAATAAATTCCCAAATCAACAACATTAACAACACCTTGTTTTACGCAGGTGATATGAAAGATGTACTGAACAAAGAATTCATTTCGAAACACCAGCGCCCGGATGTAATCATTACAGATCCGCCGAGAGCGGGCATGCACGAAGATGTAATCAACACCTTACTCTTTATCGGTGCACCTAAAATTGTATATGTAAGCTGTAATCCCGCTACACAGGCACGCGACCTGGCATTGCTGGACAGTGATTATGAAGTTACTGCCATTCAGCCGGTAGATATGTTCCCGCATACAGCTCATGTGGAGAATGTAGTGTTATTGAAGAAAAGACTTTAAACGCATCTTTAACTAAATATATTCAACCTGTAAATAAAGCTATGGAATTAAATATTGATACGCTAAGAGCACTGGCACGTGACAAGCAACTCGCAAGCACGTTAAAAGTAGAAGATTCATTTATTATAAGTGAAGATGTAAAAACTGAAATCGAAGGTTTGTTAAAAAATGCAAAAATAGGATATCAGTGTGTCACACAATCCTTGAATAATGTTATGTTCATCATTCAGCCCTATGGTGAACAAGGTTAAAATTATTACGCATAGTTTATAATATATTTCAATTCAAAAATAATGAGCGACCAGTCAAACGACCCGGAGATCAACGGTAAATTTTTAGGAACAGTATCTTCTGATTTTATCATCGTTTGTGATACCTTAAAAGAAGGTGCGTACCAAACAAAAGTACGAGGTATTTCAGACTACCCGATCTTCCCCATTTGCAAAGCAGAGCTGCCTTTCGGACAATTATTGCTTGGCAAAAATGAAGTAGCTACCCAATGGAACTACTATATTTCAACAGCAGATGAATTTCAGCAGCTGGGTTTTATCGATAAAGAAAAATTCGAAGCCTTTCAGGAAACCTATAAAGACCCGGAAGAGTTCTGCTGCCTGTTTGTGGTAGATAAAGAGTTTACGAATTTTTTGTTTATACCGTATCCGGAAGATTAAAGCCTAACGCAGAAAGCTTAATGCAAAAAGCGTTAGGCTTTCCGCATTGAGCATTATGCCTTAAAATGATTCCACCCCTGTGCCGTTACCGGAACCAGGTGATCGCCTTTCGTGTATATATTCACGCCTTCGTCTGCCGATTTAATATAACCGATCACAGAAATATCCGGATGGTTTCGTACTTTTTCAAAATCAGCCTGAGCAATGGTAAACAGCAATTCGTAATCCTCTCCCCCGTTCAGCATAATTGTTAACGGGTCCAGTTCAAATTCACGTGCCGTATCAAATGTCATCGGGTCAATCGGAAGTTTATCTTCGTAGATATAGGCACCCACACCCGACTCTTTACAGATATGCAATAATTCAGACGCTAAACCATCCGATATATCAATCATGGCACTCGGTTTCAAACCCAATGAATGCATACTTTTAATTACATCCATACGTGCCTCCGGACGCAACTGACGCTGTACGATATAATCTTTATCAACCAGCTCAGGCTGCATATCCGGGTTTGCCAGATATACCTGCTTCTCACGTTCCAGTACTTGCAGCCCCATGAACGCTGCGCCCAGATCTCCGGTCACACAGATCAAATCATTTATCTTAGCACCACTTCTGTAAACAACATCTTCAGCAACGGCAGTACCAACAGCTGTTACAGAAATCCCCAAACCGCTTCTGCTGGACGTTGTATCACCGCCAACCAGATCAATAGCATACGCATCGCAAGCCAGTTTCATTCCGGTATACAGTTCTTCTATGGCTTCAACAGAAAACCGGTTGCTTAATGCAATACCAACCACAATATGGGACGGTTTGCCATTCATTGCAGCAATATCCGATACATTGACCGCAACCGACTTATACCCCAAATGCTTCAACGGAGTATAGGCCAGATCAAAATGCACACCTTCCATCAATAAATCAGTAGAAATAAGCTGAACGGTGTTATCTGAATTTTTAATAACGGCCGCGTCATCTCCGATTGACTTTAAAATTGTTTCCGACCTGGCAGGTAAAAACTCCTTTAAACGGTCAATAAGGCCAAATTCACCTATTTCAGATAGTTCCGTGCGTTTTGATGTGTTCATTTATTTGAATTATATAGATATATTTTATAACTTTACGAGTATTCTACTCGACTTTAATTCTCTAAATTTATGAAAAAAATAGCACTCTTCCTTATACTGGCACTAGCGGTCGGCTCGTTTACTGATTGTACACGTTCAAGTAAAACTTGTAAAAAGAATGTGAAGAAAATTAAAAAAATGAGAAAAAAAGACCCTAACTTTAAAGTATAATCCTCCCAAGATCATGAAAACAAAACAAATCCTTATCGCCTTAGGCATACTGCTATTCCTAGGTGTGAGCTGCGTTCGCTCCAGCAGCAAATGTAAAAAAGATTATAAAAAAGTAAGAAAGAGCAAAAGCGCCTGGACAAACTAATATCTCTGTAAAGAGTTATATCTCCTAACCTTTCGTACATTTCTGCAAACAAAAGAACTCTTCAGACGTATCTGATGTTTGAATAGAAAGAAATTAATTTAAAAAGTATGATTTCGATAACTGAAAAAGCGAAAAACCATGTAGCAGATCTTCGTTCACGCGAAGGCTACACAGATGAATACAACATTCGTGTTTCTGTTAAAGGCGGGGGATGTTCGGGTTTAATGTATGATCTGGACTTCGACAATAAAATTGATGCGGCCGATCAGGTTTTTGAAGATAAAGGTGTAAAGATACTTGTCGACAAAAAAAGCCTTTTATACTTACTTGGTACAACACTGGACTTTACCGACGGCCTGAATGGCAAAGGATTTCATTTCGTGAATCCAAATGCCAGCAGAACATGTGGCTGTGGAGAAAGTTTCTCTGTATAACAACAAAGCAATTAACTCATAAAAAAAACTCACTCTGTATAGAGTGAGTTTTTTTTATGAGTTAATGTTTATCGTCTTCATCTTTTTTATTCAACCAGCGAAGTTCATACAAATCATTCCGTCTGGTTTCCATGTTCCGTACCGATCCAAATTTTCGCTGCCGTTTTAACAGATCCAGATCCAGATCCGCAATAAGCGTAGTTTCCGTATTTGGAGTTGCTTCTGCCAATGTTGCATCATGCGGGAATATAAAGTCAGACGGAGAGAAAATACCCGACTGTGCATATTGAATATCCATATTCTCTACACCCGGCAAGTTCCCTACGCTGCCTGAGATCGCAACATAACATTCGTTTTCAATGGCTCTGGCTTGTGCGCAGCGCTGCACACGTATGAAAGCACTTTTAGTATCTGTCAGGAAAGGAACGAAAATTATATTTACACCTTTATCGGCAAGTAAACGCGACAGTTCCGGAAATTCAATATCAAAACAAATCAATATGGCAATTTTACCGGCATCGGTTTCAAATACCTTCAATTTATCTCCCCCCTGTAAGCCCCAGTAGTTAGCTTCGTCTGGTGTAACATGCAATTTATACTGATAATCCCAGGTACCATCTCTACGGCATAAATACGAAACGTTATACAAACCATCGTCTTCGTATTTAGGCATGCTGCCTGCAATGATATTGATGTTATATGACAACGCCAGCTCCATCATTTTGGCACGGATTTCTTCGGTATAATCTGCCAAAGCTCTTACCGCATCCGATGCAGAGTTCTGATTAAACTTTGCCATTAACGGCGCATTGAAGAACTCAGGAAATACACAGAAATCGGCTTTGTAACCCGATACAGTATCGACAAAGAATTCGATCATGCGATACAATTCATCAACAGAAGCCATGTTTCGCATCTTCCATTGTACCAACCCTACCCGCACCAACGATTTGTTACCGCCAAACAGAGTTTCTTCTGTTTCATATAAGGCATTTTTCCATTCAAGCAAAGCAGCATAGGCTTTGGAATCCCTGTCATCCGGCAAATATCCTTGAATGATTTTTCTCAAGTGAAAATCATTTGCCAATTGAAACGTCAACACCGGATCAAATATTTCTTTCTTCTTAACTTCCTCGATGTACAACCGCGGTGTTAATTTCTTCGCATAATTTTTATATCCCGGAATTCGGCCACCAACAATAATTGCACGCAGGTTCAGCTTTTCGCAAAGCTCCTTACGAGCATCATACAATCTTCGTCCCAGACGCATGCCTCTGAACTCTGGATGAACAAAGATATCTATACCATACAATGTATCGCCTTCAGGATCGTGATTGGTTAGTAAACCATCGCCGGTGATCTGCTGATAGGTATGTTTATCACCATAGTTTGCATAATTCACAATCAAACTGAATGCAGCAGCAATTACTTTACCGTTATCTTCAATACAGATTTGTCCTTCCGGAAAATAGTTCAAATGCGAACGCAACTCCTTTTTAGTCCACGGACCGCCAATATCTGCATACACAAATTCCATAATTTCATAGATATCATCGTAATCGCTTAATTTGATATTTCGGATTTTTAATTTGTGCGCAGAAGAGCTTATGTCCGTTTCTTTATTCTTAGCCATAGAAATGTATTTTCAACACGAAATCGTATTCTATTCGAAGTTACGTATCTTAACTTGAACTAAAAATCATAATATCATAAATATGCTATTTACCGTATTATGATTGAGTTAACAGGCAAACCCGACCTTCCGTACAACACCAATGCAGCAATAAAAGCACCTTAATTTTGAATCAATTAGGTTACTTTTTATGTATTTTAGTTCATTCATACCAAATACCCCGTTTAGTAAACATCATTGACCGTATTACGTTTACTAGAGTACTTGTTTTATATGAAGGCATTTTCAAAAAAATCATACTCCATAGTCATCCTTATACTGCTTTTAATTGCAAGCAGATATACTGCTTTTGCTCAGAAAAAATCTGCTGCTGCCGACTACGAAGCAAACATCCTTTTGGTAAAAGTTAAACCCGAGTACAGAGATTACTTTAACGATAAAACAAATATTGATCAGCTAAAAACAGCAATAGCACCAACAATATTAACCGATTATTTCAGAACATTCCCGACAATTGCTCCACCTACTCAAGCCGGCCATACTGATTTAACACGAATCTATACATTGACTTTCTCGGGAAAAGAAAAAACAGACCTACCCGCTTTTGCCCGATCATTGATGAGTCTGGGTATTTTTGAATACGCAGAATTAAAATACATACAAAATCAACATGCCGCCTACTATCCGAATGATCCGGGTGTAGTATCAAATTATCAAAATTTCTTAGGAAGAATGATGGCTTATGAAGCCTGGGCAATTGAGCAGGGAGATCCGAATCTGATCATTGGTATTATTGACACAGGAGTTGATTACACACATCAGGATATGACCAATAACATTGCCTACAATCTTGCCGATCCGATTAATGGAATTGATGATGACCTGGATGGGTATATTGACAATTATCAGGGTTGGGATCTTGCAGGAAACGATAACGATCCCAATGTGTACTATCCGGCCTTCCACGGGGCCAATGTTGCGGGTATTGCAGCAGCAACGGTTAATAACTCATTAGACGGAGCAGGCATTGCATTCAATTCGAAAGTACTGCCTGTTAAAACATCCGTAGATGGAAGTGACGGAACAATTGTACAAGGCTACGAAGGGGTCATTTATGCTGCCAATCACGGCTGTAAGGTAATTAATTTATCTTGGGGTGCCCCGGAAAGTTATTCCGCAGCCAGTCAGGATATGATTAATTATGCTGCCATAAACAAGGATGTATTGATTGTTGCTGCTGCCGGCAATTCAGATGAAGAAGCAGATTATTATCCGGCTGCTTATGATAACGTGCTTTCTGTTATCGCAATGGATACGGCATTTTCTGCAGCAGCAAATACGTATATAGATATCCGGGCGAGTTTTACAAACTGGCCCTGCTGTGATAAAGCCACGTATGCACGCTCCGTAGATATTGGTGCACAAGGGATGAATTTATATACGATCAGACCCGGAAATAACGATGCCTGGTTAGATGGTTCTTCGGCTGCCTCACCCGTTGTTGCCGGCGCTGCAGCACTTGTCCGTTCTCATTACCCTGCTATATCTGCCCTGCAGGCAGCAGAATTACTGCGGGTAACAGCCGACGTTGTAGATACCTTTCCTGAAAATGCTTTATATAAAGAAAAAATGGGCAAAGGTAGAATCAATGTCTATAAAGCACTGACCGATACCAAATCTCCTTCTATCCGATATAAAAATTTACATGCAGCATCACCTTACAGTACGGTTCTTTTCAGCGGAGATACGGTATTCATCTCTGCCGATTTTTTCAATTATTTAAGACCAAGTTCAAATCTTATCATTGACTTATCATCTTCTTCTTCCGATGTTGAAATAATAACAAATACATATAACGCGGGAATGATTGACAGTCTTCAATCAAAATCAAATACAAATGCACCATTTAAACTTGTCATTAAAAATTCGGCTCAAAACAATGAAAGCATAGAGTTGCGCATCGGTTATACAGACCCTTCAATAGGATACTACGATTATCAGTATTTCAATATCACTGTGAATCCTGATTATACAACATTGTATAACGACAATGTTCAGACGACAATTACTTCCAACGGCCGTGTCGGATACGAAGATGTATATAGTACCATCGGTGTAGGCTATCTGACCAATGGCACAAACACCCTTTTTGAAGATGGATTAATGATCGGCCAGTCTTCAACTCAGGTGTCTGACTGCGTGCGGGGCAATCCTGCCGGCAATTCAGATCTGGATTTTAAACCGTTGAACAATCCTTCATTTGTAGCAAGTGCAAATAAATACAGAGAAATACTATCAAATTTTAATGATGCCGGTGCAACAAATGCGTCTCCTCAGAATATTGAATGCATACAGCGATCTTACACATTCAATACAGCTGAATATGCCAATACTGTTTTTCTGGAATATAAAATTATCAACCACTCAACTTCTGATATAGACTCCATTTATGTGGGCCATTTTGTTGATTGGGATATTGAAAATTATTCATCCAACCGTGCAAGCTACGATGTAGATACCCGCTTAGGTTACGCATACGACATTACTTCAAATAATCTGTATGCAGGTATCTGCTTACTTACGGAACAAGACGTAAATTATTATGCTATGGATAATTTAATTGTAGGTGGCGGCAACATAAATCCCAACGATGGTTTTACCAAAGCTGAAAAATTTAAAGCATTATCCAGTAACTTAACACAACATCTGGCTGGTGGTAACTCAGGTGGTACAGATATTTCAATGACTCTGGCAGGTCGTATCAACAATTTAAAGCAAGGCGATACCACTACCATTGCTTTCGCACTACTTACTTCAACAACCACCCTGCTCGATCTGAAACTTTTTGCAGCAAATGCCAAACAAAAATTCATTGAACTGCATACCGGCCCTGTTCCATTAACCGATTCCACTAAATTGTGTACGAATACAAGTCAGGATATTACAATAACGCCTTCTCCGGGAAATAGATTTAATTTTTATACCGAACAGCCAACCGCATTTTCAACTCCGGTTTTTCAAGGAACATCCTATACAAAAACCAACGTTTCAACGGCAGATACAATCTATGTTACAAACATCGATTCATTATACGAATCTGCATTTTCTCTCTATATAATAACCGACAAATCTCCCGTTGCAGCATTCAGTTATATGGCAGAGACAGCAAACACAGCTTCAATATTTACAAATGAAAGTATCAACTACCAATCTGTATCATGGAACTTCGGCGACAATCAAACGTCAACAGATGTAAACCCTATACATACATATACTGCACCGGGTAATTACATAGTAACATTAAAAGCAAGCGACGACATCTATTGTACCGACTCATTAAAACAAACTGTTGTTATATCCTCTGATCCACTGGATATTGCTGCACCAGCTAATTACTCTGGCATAAAAATTTATCCTATCCCTGCAGACAAAACAGTAACTATAGAATTTCAGCAAGCGAGTACAAATGAAATTGATCTGGAAGTTTTCAATGCGCTTGGCCAGTCAATGATTAAAAAAGAAAAACTAAAAATAGTAAGCAATAAAATTATGCTGGATGTTGCGGCCTTAGAATCCGGTTTATATTATATTCAAATAAAAAATACAAACTCAACACTTCGGTTTGTAAAATAAAAAGCATGAACAAACATATATATGCCGATATCATTACTATTGGCGATGAAATTTTATACGGTCAGATAACAGACACAAACTCCCAATGGATCAGTGCTGAGCTTGATAAACTAGGGATTAAAACGCGGCAAAAATCTTCTGTAAGTGATAAAGCAGACGAAATCATCCGGATTCTGAAAGAAGCAACAGAACGTTCCAGTATTGTTATCATTACAGGAGGCTTAGGACCAACCAACGATGATATCACAAAAAAAACATTGTGTAATTTTTTCAATACTGAATTGATATGGAACGAAGAAGTACTAGCACATCTGCAGGCATTCTTTACAAAACGCGGCAGAGAGATCGGAGAATTAAACAAACAACAAGCACTTGTTCCGGCAAACTGTGAAGTACTGTTTAATCATCGAGGTACTGCACCGGGTATGTGGATGGATGTAAACGATGTTGTTTATATTTCCCTGCCGGGAGTACCGTATGAAATGAAAGGCATTTTAAGTGATTTTGGTTTTGAAAAGCTAAGACATCGTTTTCAAACACCAACAATTGTACATAAAGTAATAAAGACAAGCGGTATCGGAGAATCCGCACTTGCCGAAATCATCGCTGATTGGGAAGCCGCATTACCGAAACATATTGGTTTGGCTTACTTACCTTCTGCCGGAGAAGTTAAGCTGCGTTTAACAGCCAATGGCGATCATGCAGATGTATTAAAACAGGAAATTCAAAACCAGATAGACAAGGTACTTCCGCTCATCGGGAAATATGTTTATGGTTTCGACAACGACACACTTGAAGCTGCAGTCGGCAGATTGTTAAAAGCAAAAGGTAAAACAATTTCAACAGCAGAAAGCTGTACCGGCGGCTACCTGGCGCATTTGCTGACTTCTGTACCAGGTTCTTCTGCTTATTATATCGGTTCAATCGTTGCATACCAGAATGCAATCAAGACTCAATTACTTAATGTGCCAGAAAGCGTGTTACAGCAAGATGGCGCTGTAAGTGAGAAAACGGTAGAAATCATGGCAAAAGAAGTTCGCCTGAAACTGGGTACATCTATTGGAGTTGCGGCCAGCGGTATTGCCGGACCGGATGGTGGAACCGATGAAAAGCCCGTTGGAACCATTTGGATCGCCTATGCCGATGCAACTAAAGTTTTAAGCAGAAAATTACAGCTTTCAACCATCAGAGAAAATAATATTCGTGTTACCGCACTCGCAATCCTGAATCTCATCCGACAGGAATTGAACGCTTAATTCTGTTTATTTACATAAACTATTTACAATGAATCTGTTATTATGAAGGAAGGATTCTATAAAAAGGGTGTGTCTTAACAAAAAAAGCGTATTTTTGTATTTAGTAACAAAATAAAATTCCGTCATTCATGGCCTTGGTTGAATTGGTAATGCCCAAAATGGGTGAAAGCGTAATGGAAGGTACAATCTTAACGTGGTTGAAAAAGCCCGGTGATCGTATCCAACAAGATGAATCTGTTTTGGAAGTAGCTACAGATAAAGTAGATACCGAAGTGCCTTCACCATTTAACGGAATTTTAAAAGAAATACGCGCGAATAAAGGCGACGTGATACAAGTAGGCAGCCCCATTGCAATAATTGAAACGGATGTTGCACAGGCTACTTCCGCTACAGCTCCTGTGGCAACACCTCAGGCTACCCCTGTTCAAAATACAATTATCGAACAAAGAATTGAAACAGCTCCTGTTGTTCATACACATATACCTGCCACACCGAACGGTTCTAAAGGCGGCAGATTCTATTCTCCCCTTGTTTTAAATATAGCCCGTCAGGAAAATATTTCTTTATCGGAAGTAGAAGCTATTTCAGGAACCGGTAAAGATGGCCGCGTTACTAAAAATGATTTGTTTGATTACATTCAAGCTAAAAAAGACGGTAAAATTTCAGCTGCTCAACAAACTGCTGAAATAAAAGAAGCACCCAAAACAGAAACAAAAATCCCGGTTTCTGAACCTTCTTATGTAAACAAACCGGCATCTACACCAACCGGCAATGTTGAGATCATACAAATGGACCGGATGCGTAAAATGATTGCAGACCGTATGGTTGAATCAAAACGCATCTCCCCTCACGTTACCTCTTTTGTTGAAGCCGATGTAACCAATATCGTTTATTGGAGAAACAGATGGAAAAATGATTTTATGGAACGTGAAAATGTTGCCCTAACATTTACACCTATTTTCATTGAAGCTGTTGTTAAGGCCATCAAAGATTACCCGATGGTAAATATCTCTATTGAAGACGATAAAATCATTGTAAAAAAAGACATCAATATCGGTATTGCTGTTGCCTTACCAAATGGAAATTTAATTGTACCTGTTATTAAAAATGCAGATCAATTAAATATTGTCGGTTTGACTAAAAAAGTAAATGATCTGGCAAAACGTGCCCGTCAGAATAAATTAACTGCAGACGATTTATCGGGCGGTACATATACCGTTTCTAATGTAGGCTCTTTTGGCAACCTGATGGGAACGCCCATCATTGTTCAGCCACAGGCTGCTATACTGGCATTAGGTGCCGTAGTTAAAAAACCGGCAGTAATTGAAACCCCTCAAGGTGATACATTAGGTATCCGTCACATGATGTTCTTATCTCATTCGTATGATCACCGCGCAATTGATGGTTCATTAGGCGGTATGTTTGTCAGAAGAGTGGCAGATTTTCTGGAAAATTTTGATGTAAACCGAAAAATATTTGTGTAGTAAACGAAGTAAACAAATCATATAAATTAAAAGGCCTCAAAGAAATTCTTTGAGGCCTTTTAATTTATGTAGTTATTATTCTTAATTACTGTTACCCAATATCTGCAGCCAGCCTTTGTGTTCTTCATTTCCACAGCCAGTCTTCAGATAATAATAATACATCCCGTCAGATGTGTTATCTGCTTTCCAATCACTTTTATAATCCTTTGCTTCATATACTCTGTTTCCCCAACGATTATAAATTTCTACAAACGAACCTGTCGGGAACATTTTGTTATTGTAATTATTCACTTCAACAATTTCAAAAACATCATTTAATCCGTCGTGGTTTGGTGTAATCAAATTAGGTATTAACAGGTTTTGCTTAGCAACAGCTGGAATAGCCAGTGTATCCTGAAATGTTTTACAACCGATTTGCGTTAAGTCTTCAACATAAACATAATAGGGATTTAATGTTTCACTTGTGGCAATGTCCAGATAATTATCTTTTGTGGTAATGATCTGATTGGTCAATGTGTTCACCCAATTATAACTGTAATTGCCGGATCCGCCCTGCACATTTACTTCTACTTTTCTTGGAACACCTACACATAAGGTATCCTGAGGGATACTAAGCGATGCTATTTTAAAACCGGGTATGCCTGTATGGATAGAAATGGTATCAGACTGATCCGGACCGCATGCACCAGCAACGGTATAAATAAAGCTATACGTATTGCCATTCGTTAAACCAGAAACGCGGGTATGAGATGAATCTGATTTGGTATCAAAAACAAGCGTTGTATTATTGTATATAGACCATACTCCTGTACCAAACAAAGGGTCTTTCGTAATCAGATCAATGTAATTTGTACATACAACAATATCAGCACCTAATTTAACCGGTGAATTCAGAGACAGATTTGATATTGAAAAATCAGCCGCTTCGGTAGCCTGACAACTCATATCTGAAGTAAATACAGCACTATACGTGCCTACATCTTTTAATTTAATGGATGCTACCGTCCCCAATGAAACTGCATCTTTAAACCATTCTATTGTTCCTGAAACATTCGAGCTGGCACTAAGCGTAACTGAATCTCCCGGACAGAAAGACAGCGGTCCACTCGCTGCCAGTACCGGTTGTGCAGGAATCGGATTCACAAGTACGCTTACATCTGCTGATACCGGTGCCGTACAACTAGCGATTGATTTATATGTTACTGAATATGTTCCTGAAGCAGAAACAATCAATGGATTATCTGTTGAACCTGTAGACCAGGTATACGTGCCGCCTGTAAAGCCAGTTGTTGATGCTGCTAAGCTTACCGAACCACCGTCACAAAATGTGAGCGGACCACTTGCATCTATCGTTGGCTGAGGAGGAATCGGATTGACAACTACTTCTGTCAAAACCGAAGCCGGTGCCGTACAATTATCTACAGATGTGTATGTAACTGTATAGGTACCCGAAGCAATAACAACCAACGGATTATCTGTTGTACCGGTTGACCAGGTATAGGTACCACCTGTGAAGCCTGTTGTAGAAGCTGTAAGACTTACCGAACCGCCGTCACAGAAAGTTAACGGACCACTTGCTGCAACCGTTGGCTGCGGTGGTATCGGATTCACCGTTACGGTTGTTGAGGCTGAAATCGGAGCTATACAGTTGTCTGCTGATTTATACGTTACGGTATACGTTCCCGAAGCTGTTACTACTAATGGATTGGTTGTAGAACCGGTTGACCAGGTATAGATACCATCCGTAAAGCCAGCTGTTGATGCTGTTAAACTTACTGATCCGCCATCACAGAATGTTAATGGACCGTTCGCTGCAACAGTTGGTTGTGGTGGAATCGGGTTAACGGTTACTGTTGTTGAGGCCGAAACCGGTGCGGTACAACTTGCTGCCGATTGATAAGTAACTGTATAAACGCCGGAAGTGGTTACTACTAACGGATTACTCGTTGAACTATTTGACCACGTATACGTACCGCCTGTGAAACCAGCTGTAGATGCAGTCAAACTTACCGAACCGCCATCACAGAATGTTAATGGGCCGCTCGCTGCAACCGTTGGCTGTGGTGGGATTGGATTTACTGTTACAGTAGTAGATACAGATACCGGAGCTGTACAATTATCTGCCGATTTATAAGTAACTGTATAATTTCCGGAAATAGTTACTACTAATGGATTGCTCGTTGAACCATTCGACCAGGTATACGTGCCATCTGTAAAGCCAGCTGTTGATGCTGTTAAACTTACTGAACCACCATCACAAAAGGTTAATGGGCCACTGATAGATACGGTTGGCTGTGGCGGGATCGGATTCACCGTTACTGTTGTTGAGGCCGAAACCGGTGCCGTACAATTCGATGCTGATTTATACGTAACCGTATATGTTCCCGAAGTGGTAACTACTAATGGATTACTGGTTGAACCATTCGACCAGGTATATGTTCCACCTGTAAAGCCTGCTGTAGATGCTGTTAAACTTACCGAACCACCGTTACAGAATGTCAACGGTCCGCTTGCTGCAACCGTTGGCTGCGGTGGTATTGGATTTACCGTTACTGTTGTTGAGGCAGATACAGGTGCTGTACAATTATCTGTAGACTTATAGACTACTGTGTATGTCCCCGAAATAGTTACTACTAATGGATTGCTCGTTGAACCATTCGACCAGGTATACGTTCCGCCTGTGAAACCTGCTGTTGCAGCCGTTAAACTTACCGAGCCACCATCACAGAATGTTAATGGACCGCTTGCAGCTATCGTTGGTTGTGGTGGTATCGGGTTAACTGTTACTGTTGTTGATCCTGAAACCGGGGCTGTACAATTCGATGCCGATTTGTATGTTACTGTATATGTTCCCGAAGTAGTTATTACTAATGGATTACTGGTTGAACCGTTCGACCACGTATAAGTACCGCCTGTAAAGCCTGCTGTAGATGCTGTTAAACTTACTGAACCACCATTACAAAATGTCAACGGACCGCTCGCTGCAACCGTTGGCTGTGGAGGTATCGGATTCACTGTTACCGTTGTTGAGGCCGAAACTGGTGCGGTACAGCTTGATATTGATTGATATGTTACAGTATATGTTCCCGAAGTAGTTACTACCAATGGGTTACTCGTTGAACCGTTCGACCAGGTGTACGTGCCTCCTGTAAAACCTGCTGTAGACGCAGTCAAACTTACTGAACCACCATCACAGAATGTTAATGGGCCACTCGCAGCCACCGTTGGTTGTGGCGGTATTGGATTTACCGTTACTGTTGTTGAGGCTGAAACCGGTGCCGTACAATTCGATGCCGATTTGTATGTAACTGTATACGTTCCCGAAGTAGTTACTACTAAAGGATTACTGGTTGAACCGTTCGACCAGGTATATGTTCCGCCTGTGAAACCTGCAGTGGAAGCTGTTAAACTTACCGAACCACCATTACAAAATGTCAACGGTCCACTTGCAGCTACCGTTGGTTGTGGCGGGATCGGATTTACTGTTACTGTTGTTGAGGCTGAAACCGGGGCTGTACAAAGTGCAGTTGATTGATACGTTACGGTATATGTTCCTGATGTGGTTACTACTAATGGATTACTCGTTGAACCATTCGACCAGGTATACGTTCCGCCTGTGAAACCTGCCGTAGATGCAGTCAAACTTACTGATCCGCCATCACAGAATGTTAATGGGCCACTCGCAGCCACCGTTGGTTGTGGCGGGATCGGATTTACCGTTACTGTTGTTGATCCTGAAACCGGGGCTGTACAATTCGATGCCGATTTGTATGTTACTGTATATGTTCCCGAAGTAGTTACTACTAATGGATTACTGGTTGAACCATTCGACCAGGTATACGTTCCGCCTGTGAAACCTGCTGTAGATGCTGTTAAACTTACCGAACCACCGTTACAAAATGTCAACGGACCGCTCGCTGCAACCGTTGGCTGTGGCGGGATCGGATTTACTGTTACTGTTGTTGAAGCCGAAACCGGTGCTGTACAAAGTGCAGTTGATTGATATGTTACAGTGTATGTTCCCGAAGTAGTTACTACTAATGGATTACTGGTTGAACCGTTCGACCATGTGTACGTGCCTCCTGTAAAGCCTGCCGTAGATGCAGTCAAACTTACCGATCCACCATTACAGAATGTTAATGGGCCACTCGCTGCAACCGTTGGTTGTGGGGGGATCGGATTCACTGTTACTGTTGTTGAGGCTGAAACCGGTGCTGTACAGTTATCTGTAGACTTGTAAGTCACCGTGTACGTTCCTGAAGTAGTTACTACTAATGGATTGCTCGTTGAACCATTCGACCAGGTATATGTTCCTCCTGTGAAACCTGCTGTAGATGCTGTTAAACTTACCGATCCGCCGTTACAGAATGTTAAGGGACCGCTTGCTGCAACCGTTGGCTGTGGGGGGATCGGATTTACTGTTACTGTTGTTGAAGCCGAAACCGGTGCTGTACAAAGTGCAGTTGATTGATATGTTACGGTATATGTTCCCGAAGTGGTAACTACTAATGGATTATTGGTTGAACCATTCGACCACGTATAAGTACCGCCTGTGAAACCTGCTGTAGATGCAGTCAAACTTACCGATCCACCATTACAGAATGTCAACGGACCGCTCGCTGCAACCGTTGGCTGCGGAGGTATCGGATTTACTGTTACTGTTGTTGAGGCCGAAACCGGGGCTGTACAAGTTGCAGTTGATTGATATGTTACTGTATATATTCCCGAAGTAGTTACTACTAATGGATTACTGGTTGAACCATTCGACCACGTATAGGTACCGCCTGTAAAACCTGCTGTAGATGCAGTCAAACTTACGGATCCACCATTACAGAATGTTAATGGACCGCTTGCTGCAACTGTTGGTTGTGGCGGTATTGGATTTACCGTTACTGTTGTTGAGGCCGAAACTGGTGCCGTACAATTCGATGCTGATTTGTATGTAACTGTATAAACACCGGAAGTAGTTACTACTAAAGGATTACTGGTTGAACCGTTCGACCAGGTATATGTTCCGCCTGTAAAGCCTGCTGTAGATGCAGTCAAACTTACCGAACCACCATTACAAAATGTCAAAGGTCCGCTTGCTGCAACCGTTGGCTGTGGCGGGATCGGATTCACCGTTACTGTTGTTGAACCTGATACCGGTGCTGTACAAAGTGCACCTGATTGATATGTTACGGTATATGTTCCCGAAGTAGTTACTACCAAAGGATTATTCGTTGAACCGTTCGACCAGGTATATGTTCCGCCTGTGAAACCTGCTGTAGATGCTGTTAAACTTACTGACCCGCCATCACAAAATGTCAAGGGTCCACTTGCTGCAACCGTTGGTTGCGGAGGTATTGGATTTACCGTTACTGTTGTTGAGGCCGAAACCGGTGCTGTACAAGCTGCAGTTGATTGATACGTTACTGTATATGTTCCCGAAGTGGTAACTACTAATGGATTATTGGTTGAACCATTCGACCACGTATAGGTACCGCCTGTGAAACCTGCTGTAGATGCAGTCAAACTTACGGATCCACCATTACAGAATGTCAACGGACCGCTCGCTGCAACCGTTGGCTGCGGCGGTATCGGGTTAACTGTAAAAACAAAACCTGCTGTATTCTGGTTGGAACATGTAGCAGGATTAATGGTATTCGCTACTACTACAAAATACGTTCCGCTGGTATTAACTGTTAGGGTGTTAACATTTGTGTTCGTTACAATTAAGTTTGCAGGCAATATACTTTGTGTATACCAGCTATAGGTATAGGTATCTCCCGCCTTTAATCCAGTCGCATTTGCTGTTAAAGTTGTTGAGCTTCCTGCACAAACCTGACTGACAGGGGCTGTGATTGTTACTGCTGTTGGAGCTGTACAAAGAGGTGTACACAAAGCAGGCTGACTGCTGCAATTACAATCTGCAGTTGCTAATCCTAATAATGATGCAGATACTGTAGGCCCGCAATATTTCAGTAAAGGCGAACTTGATAAAGGAGCATTCCATGATCCATACGCCGGAATTTTAAATAGCGCACATTGCCCGGTAGCCATACTGTCCCCTGAGAAGAAATTTGTAGCGTTTGTTGTTTCCAGTTTTACTGTTGCTTCTATTGTTGAACCCTGATTCGGATACACCGGACCGGCATTGGCATTTACAATAATAGTAGCCGCTTTTATGTACCCCGCATTATAAAGCTTACCTGCATTTATAATAAATATCCCTCCGATTGTAATGGTTGACTCCCCGCAAAAATTTGTCAGAGCATTATTGCCGCTTTGTACAGTAAAATCTCCGGCAGAAGTAATGGTTCCATTATTCAGAATAAAACCATCGTTTTGCAAAATAATTTTCCCTGATGAATTAAAGCTCGCATTCTTTCCTACTTTTATTTGTCCACCGCTATTCGATGTTACATCCGCAACATTCATAGTAGAATTTTTATCAAGAGTAAAAAAAATCTTTTTGCCGGGATTAAGATTCTGAGTCATTGTAAAACTCGCTCCGGATGTTGTATGAAAAGAAGTAATCCCGTTTATTGTTGCATTTGATATTGAAGCACCAACGTTGTGCATCACAAATGAAAATGTATCTGCTTCAGAAACCAGTGTTCCTATTTTGGTACTATCACCAAAACTTTCAATTGTATTGTTCAATGCCCCACTGCCAATTTGTACGTTCGTAAGCTGAACATTCGGTGCACAGATTTTAACAGTCACATTTTTATAGGCTGAAATAAATGTGAAAGAAGAACCTCCCGTAATACAAATGGTCTGATTATCCGCTGTAGCAGAAACAGCCGTGTTGGAAGTATAAGAAAGCGTACAATTATTACATTGTGAATATGAGCGTGAAAATACCAACACGTTCAATAAGACAATAAGCAAGACTTTTTTCAGCATAATTACAGAAATAGAAAAAGTACAATTTTAGTACGATAGATCATGACAAAATTAACTCATTTATAGTTATTTACAAAAATAGCAACATGGTTTTAATTGTACATTAGAAGTTATAAATTTCATTAAAACAAGAATAAAAAAGCTGAAAACTAAAAAATAAAATAACTTTACAACCATAAAAAATTACATTATACACTATTTTAAACAAATAGCCTTAGTAATAAATTATAATAAGGCAATAATAGTGTAATTTCAAATATTCAAATAATCAGCTATAGTATATGACTAAAATCCTTCTATTTATTTTATTCAGCACAATTCTTAGCCACACGGTTTTTGCTCAGCGAATTGAATATGTAGCTGCAGCGAACTATAATCAGTTTTATAGTGGGGACTTAACTATAGGGGGATCAAATGGCAACACCAATTCTCATGAAAAACAGATCTATAGAGGCGGCTTTGGATATGCCTGCAGCGTTGGTATTGATGATATAAAATTCGGAAAGGTTCCATTTAAATTTACCTTACTATATGATCATTATTCAGGAGGCATAAGTTATTACTATACAGGATTAGGCAATAGTAATATATATGATTTCAATACAAGAAAGGATTTGCTGGGAGTTGGCATTTATCCGCTCAACCTGACGTGGTTTGATAAGCTTCGATTCAGTCTTGGGACAGAGTTCAATTTTTTAATACACGCTCAGCAAAGCGGTACTCAATCTATAGGGGCTTATAGTGGAGGCATGAATAATATGTACATCACAACAAATACAAACATTGATAATCATACGAAAGGTATCAATAATGTATTCTATGCAGGAATCAATTTAAGCTTACGCTATGAGTGCAAACTATCCGAAGAATGGCGAATTGCTCCACAAGCAATGATGTATCTGCCTATGAATTATGAATTTAAAGATTCTTATTCTCCGACAATTTCTTTCAGACCCTATCTTGGTATAGCTGTTATCAAAAATTTAAAAGTGAAGTAGCAGAATGTACACGCATTTTAAATTTTGCTTCCTAAGTTAATTTGCTTACATTTGTAACGGCAGACTGGTACGACCAGCTCCTGTGAACCTCCCCAGGTCCGGAAGGAAGCAAGGATAAATGGTTGTAGCGGTGCGATATTCAGTTTGCCTTTTATTTTTTCCTCTTCTTTTAGTCAATTTCTGTTGCTATCTTTCCAAACTAAATAACTACAATGCTTTCATTTCTAATCGTTTTATAAGGTTAATCATCTTATTTTAAAACTATTCTTTTGAAAAAATTGTAACCATTTTCACAAATAACCGAATACAGTAAAAAAATAATCCAAGTATGAAATTCTTTATCGACACAGCCAATCTTAATGAAATCAGAGAAGCACAGGAACTTGGCATTTTAGATGGTGTTACTACAAACCCTTCTTTAATGGCCAAAGAAGGTATCTCAGGGAAAAACAATGTTTATAAACACTATAAAGCTATTTGCGATATTGTTGATGGAGATGTAAGTGCAGAGGTAATTGCAACAGACTATAAAGGCATTATTGAAGAAGGCGAAGAACTTATTACCATTGATCCTAAAATTGTTGTGAAAGTACCGATGATCAAAGACGGTATCAAAGCAATCAAATACTTTTCTCAAAAAGGTATCCGCACAAACTGTACGCTGGTATTTTCTGCCGGACAAGCATTACTTGCCGCTAAAGCCGGTGCAACGTATGTGTCTCCTTTTATTGGACGCTTAGACGACATCTCACAGGACGGCATGGAGCTTATTGCTCAGATTGTAGGTATTTACAGAAACTACGATTACCAAACGGAAGTATTAGCAGCTTCTGTGCGCCATACCATGCACTTGATTAATTGTGCTGAAGTAGGTGCAGATGTTGTTACATGTCCGTTAAACGTAATTACCGGTTTGTTAAACCACCCGCTTACAGATAGCGGTCTGGCAAAATTCTTAGCAGATCATAAAAAAGTAAACGGTTAATTTCATTTACAAAACATTGGTAATGGTCTTTCTATGAAGTAAATTCGTGGAAAGATCATTATTATTTAATACCTCATGGAAGAAGAAATTTTCGTAAGCCCCCCTACCGGCTCTGATATGTACATTATCAAAGTAAAAGGGAAAGCGAAAATTCCGGATTACATTCAATTGCGGGATGAAAACATGGTACTGGTAGCTTATTTCCGGGCCGACAGACCATTGAAGATATTAAAGAAATTAGGTCTTGAAGGAAAAGAAGAAGCATTTCTTCAATTAATAAACGACTTGCCATTTGGCAAACTTCAAAAATTCGCATTGGCGTAAAATTAAGATATGTCACAATCAATTGAAACTGTATTAGAATTATCGAACGCTGATATTTTTCAGGAAGATGAATTGATATTAGACAACGTATCATTTAAGATTCACAAAGGCGAATTCGTATACCTGATCGGCAGAACCGGCTGCGGCAAATCTTCTTTATTGAAAACACTTTATGCAGATCTTGCCAAACCCAAAGGAATGGTAGATGTAGCAGGCTTTCCCGTACATGCTATTAAACGTAAAAAAATTCCTTTTCTGCGAAGAAAACTCGGAATCATTTTTCAGGATTTTCAATTATTGAACGACCGTAGTGTAGCAGAAAATCTAATCTTTGTAATGCGCGCTACCGGATGGAAAGATTCTTCAAAAATAAAAGATCGTCTGAACGATGTGTTGATGCGCGTTGGCTTAACAAGCTCCATGAATAAAATGCCGCATCAATTATCGGGCGGAGAACAGCAACGTGTAGTGATTGCCCGTGCGCTATTAAACGAACCCCTGATATTACTGGCAGATGAACCAACAGGCAATCTGGATCCGGAGGTAGCAGAAGACATTCTGAAATTATTTTTCGAAATAAACAGAAGCGGAACAGCTGTATTGATGGCCACACACAACCACCAGTTCTTATTAAAATATCCGGCACGGACATTACGCGTATCTGATAAAAAAGTACTCGAACACGGAACACAGGCATAATGAAAGGCATATCGGTCTTAATTCCTGTTTACGAATATAATCCCACAGCATTGCTGACTGCATTGCACAAGCAATGCTCCTCTCTTTCTATTCCTTTTGAAATTATTGTTTTTGACGACTGTAGCAGCTATGAGAGCTACTCAGCTTGGAAACCCTATCTGGATAAAATTATCAATCTGTATATTTACCGGGCAGATAAAAATATCGGCCGCGCCGGAATCCGGAATGAATTGATCAAAAAGGCTTCTTTTGATTGGCTGCTGTTTTTAGACGTAGATACCATGCCCTGCACAGATTCGTACATGAAAACATATCTTCCGTTTTTAGGTGAAGAGAATACCTGTATATGCGGCGGTACTGCTTATTATAAAACCCCTCCTCTGCCCGATCAATCCTTGCGGTGGATCTACGGTCACGCACGAGAAGAGATACCTGCAACAAAACGGAATCAGAATCCATTCGATACATTTACCTTAAACAATCTACTGATTCGTAAAGAAGTTCTTCTGAAATTTCCGCTGGATGACTCCATTAAAAAATACGGACACGAAGATACGTTACTTGGCATGACACTCGCTGCAAATGGATTAAAGATACAACACATCGATAATTTTGTATACCACGAGGGACTTGATAGCAATGAGGTTTTCTTAAAAAAAGTAAAGCAGTCTATTGAAACACTTGTTGAGCTATACCAATCAAACAAGCTTCCGGCTAAAACAAAATTAATTAAACTGCATATCCGATTAAGCAAACTAAAATTGAATGGTCTTGTTTATTATATTCTCAAACCATTTATTCCTTCAATTGAAAAAAACATACTGAGTGCCGCACCTTCTATGAGAGCCATGGATCTACTGAAGCTTTGGTATTTTGAAAAGTGTCTGAACTATGATTCTTTTGATTAATGTGATTATTATGAAGCTTCGTTATTATTGCCATTCCAGATTTAATATCAATTGAATCATATGAATCACAAAAATCATAGTTCAGACAAATTTAAATTTATAATTATTTAAAATGCTCTCTCTGAAAAAAGTACACCACATTGCTATCATCTGTTCGGATTACGAACGGAGCAAAAAATTCTATACAGAAATATTGGGTTGCACCATTGTTAGAGAAACATTGCGTGCTGAACGCAATTCCTATAAGCTGGATTTGGCAGTTAACGGAACATATATCATCGAATTATTTTCTTTCATTGATCCGCCGAAACGCCCAAGTGGTCCGGAAGCTTGCGGCTTAAGACACCTTGCATTCTCGGTAGACAACATTGAAGCTTCTATTGATTTTTTAAAAAGTAAAGGTGTAACCTGCGAACCGATCCGTATAGATACCTTAACCGATAAACGCTTTACGTTCTTCGCCGATCCGGATGGGCTTCCGTTGGAGTTGTACGAAGGATAAGGCAGAAAGCGGATAGCTTAAGGCCAAAGGTATTTGCACTATAACCAACGGTTCATATAATTTTCAATTTCAGATTAAAAATAAGCATGTAAGCTTTTTGCATTAGGCATTCAGCCTTATGCCTTCGGCTTAATCAGTCCATACTTCTTCTCCGCCAGTTCCACCATAAACGGAAACAGCACCTCATGCTCATTCTGAATATCGCCTTCTAAAATAGCTTCAATCAAGTCTGCTTTTATATCACCGATTACTTTGCTTGGTTTGATATTAAATGTCTGCATAATTTCTTCGCCGCCAACCACCGGCTGAAACATACGCTGCTGATCTTTCTCCTCTACTTCTAAAACCTTACGTTCAACTTTATCAAAATTCTCAAGATAACGTTTTACTTTACTGTTGTTTTTTGAAGTAACATCAGCACGACACAAAATCATTAAGTCAGAGAAATGCTCTCCGGCTTCGAACATTAAGCGGCGTACTGCAGAATCTGTTACCTCATCCTTTACTAAAGAAATCGGACGCAGATGCAGACGAACCAGCTTGGCAACCATTTCCATTTTTTCATTCAAGGGCAAACGAAGTTTTCTGAAAATACCCGGCACCATACGCGCACCTTTATCTTCATGGCCATGAAAAGTCCAGCCGATCTTGTCGACAAAACGTTTGGTGAGCGGCTTAGCAATGTCATGCAAAATCGCTGCCCAGCGCAGCCACAGATCGTCGGATACTTTCGCAACATTATCCAGCACCTGCAAGGTATGATAGAAATTATCCTTATGTGATTTATTATCGATCGATTCTACCCCTTGCAACGCTACAAATTCCGGAAAAATATCTTTTAAGACACCCGATATATACAGCAGTTTAAAACCATACGAAGGTGTCTGTGCTAAAATAATCTTATTCAATTCCTGCGAGATCCGTTCCATCGATACAATCTTCAGGCGGTCTTTATTAGTAGTAATTGCCTGAAAAGTATTCGGCTCTATATCAAAGTTCAGCTGTGTAGCAAAGCGAATGGCACGAATCATACGCAACGGATCATCTGAAAACGTCAGCAAAGCATCCTGCGGTGTTTTAATGATCTTACGTTTAATATCTCCCACACCATCGAATGGATCAACCAATTCGCCAAAACGTTCTTTATTGAGGCAAATAGCCAGCGCATTGATGGTAAAGTCACGGCGCAGCTGATCGTCTTCCAGCGTACCGCTCTCTACCGTAGGTTTGCGCGAATTAAAATCGTACGACTCCTTACGGGCACCCACAAATTCAAGCTCCACGTCGCCGGCATTAATCATAGCCGTACCGAAGGTTTTGAAAACATGCACATGCGTATGGTTTCCCATCTGTGCTGCAACCTTCTGAGCCAGCTCTATCCCACTACCCAGGCATACAAAATCTATATCCTTATTATCCCGGTTCATGATCAGATCACGCACATACCCGCCAACAATATATGTCTCCACGCCAAGTTCATCGGCAGCAGCGGCAACAGCACGTATGTGTGGATTATTTTCAATAGATGCTTTCAGATTCATTCTGCAAAACACGTTATATAAATTGCAAATTGCAACTCCCATGGCTAAAGCCATGGGCTGAACCACTGATTAAGCTGATCTACATGATGAAAAATGATAGTGAATATCAATTTTTCCATCAACTCCTTTGTATTAATTATTACTGCAATAAATCTACGACTCCTTTATTCTTAATGAATTATAAAAAATTGAATCAAAATCAGATTATCCCGTCCAAAATCAAATAAATCAGTTGAATCAGCTTAATCAGTGGTTCAGACATTTCTTATCCCCAACCCTAGAAAAATTACCAGTTTTAGTTAACTTTGTATCCCGTAAGTCTAAAACGGGATTATGTCTGCAACTAAATATATTTTTGTAACCGGCGGGGTTACTTCATCACTCGGAAAAGGCATTGTAGCCGCTTCTCTCGCCAAACTTCTTCAAGCAAGAGGTTTTTCTGTCACCATCCAAAAGTTCGATCCATACCTGAATATTGACCCAGGTACCTTGAATCCTTACGAACATGGCGAATGTTATGTAACCGATGATGGAGCCGAAACGGATCTGGATCTGGGTCACTACGAGCGTTTCTTAAGCACGCCAACGTCTCAGGCAAACAACGTTACTACCGGTAGAATTTATAATACAGTAATTACAAAAGAACGTCAGGGCGCTTTCTTAGGAAAGACCGTACAGATTGTTCCGCACATTACAGATGAAATCAAACGCAACATCCAATTACTTGGCGAATCCGGCAAATACGACATCGTAATTACGGAGATCGGCGGCTGCGTAGGTGATATTGAATCATTGCCTTTCCTTGAAGCGGTACGTCAGTTCCGTTGGGAAATGGGACCAACAGAAACACTGGTGATTCATTTAACATTGGTACCTTATCTGAATGCTGCCAAAGAATTAAAAACAAAACCAACACAACACTCTGTTAAATTATTATCAGAGACCGGTATTCACCCGGATATATTAGTGTGCAGAACTGAGCACCCGCTGCCTGCAGACTTACGTAAAAAAGTAGCTTTATTCTGTAACGTAAACATCAACTCTGTAATCGAATCCATCGATGCAGAAACAATCTATGATGTACCGTTGCTGATGAAAAAAGAAAAGCTGGACGAACGTGTATTGGCCAAACTTAAACTGCCGAACAAAAACGAACCGGATCTTGACAGCTGGAAAGTATTCTTAGGCAAACTTAAAAACCCGACATCTGAAATTACAATTGCCTTAGTAGGAAAATATGTAGAGTTGCCGGATGCATACAAATCCATTTCAGAAGCCTTCATTCACGCAGGCGCAATGAACGAATGTAAAGTAAACATCCGCTGGATCTCTTCCGAATCTTTATTAAAAGATAATATAGACTATCACTTGCGCTTTGCAGATGGAATCCTGGTAGCACCAGGCTTCGGCGAGCGCGGACTGGAAGGTAAAATTGCTGCTGTACAGTTTGCACGCGAGAACAACATTCCATTCTTTGGTATCTGTTTGGGTATGCAGTGTGCGGTAATTGAATTTGCACGTAACGTACTTGGTCTGAAAGATGCGAACTCTACCGAGATGAATAAAGATACAGCCAATCCTGTTATCAATATGATGGAGTCTCAGAAGAATGTAACTATGAAAGGCGGCACCATGCGTTTGGGTGCGTATCCATGCGAGCTTACAAAAGGCTCTAAGGCATATAGCATCTATGGCAAGTCTAAGATCATGGAACGTCACCGTCACCGTTATGAGTTCAACAACAAATACCTGAAGCAATATGAAAAAGAAGGTATGCTTGCAACAGGTATCAATCCTGAAACAAAGCTTGTTGAAATTGTTGAATTAAAAGATCACCCATTCTTTATCGGAAGCCAGTTCCACCCGGAATTGAAAAGTACGGTGGAGAACCCACACCCGATCTTTGTAAAATTTGTAAAAGCTGCAATTGATTATTCAAAAGCGAAAAAGTAATTATTTAGAACCTAGTGCCAGTCTTTGACTGGTACTTAATTATAAAACGAAAAAGAGACTCATGCTGTAAGATTTGGGTCTTTTTTGTTTGTTGAAACACCTCGAAGGTTTTAAAAACCTTCGAGGTGTTTCTGCCTTGGTCGGTGTTTAGCGAAGCAGAATGAATAAAATAAGAAGAAAACAATCCCGAGCGTCACCGATCAATTGTTTAATCATTTCTCCAACAATCGCTTGTTGGAACTCCCGCTGGATATACTATTTGTTATATGTATATTCGTTTACGGGAAACTCCGGCAAGGGCGCAGTCTTTGAAACCTCGCAGGCTTTTTTCTTTCTCTATTATTAAAAAAGGGTACTCCTAAAAAATAATAAGAGTACCCTTACATGAAATACAGTGATTATTCATCTTTTGTATCTCCGAAGAAATACGTGAGACCAACTGTAAAGCCATAATTTTTTGAAACAACATCATTTCTATGTGATTCCTGATTGGCATCAGCATAATGCGGTTGTGTATTGCTTATACCCATGTGGTATTGGCCCGTAAATAATAAGCCGCGGACCTGATACCCAATACCATAATTTATACCCCAATTCATTTGATTATAATATCTTGTAGAACCGTTGTTACCTGACGGCACCTTGTTGGTTTGCAGTGAACCTGATTCTGAGTTCTGCGCAGTAACAAAAACTCCGGAGGAGTCAGATGTTTGTGAATATTTACCACCTATACCCATACTATATTGAGGTGCAACGAAAATATTAATTCTTCCGGGACCAGCCTTGAAGGTGCCAACAAAATTTAATGGAACAGAAACATAATCATATGTATTGTTTATTACTCTACTATTATTATTATTGTTATCACCGAACGTTGTGTTTCCACCAATTTGATTAAACAAAACTTCAGGTCTGATGGAAAAATAATCCGATGTTTTAATGTTGATTGCCAGACCAGCCTGATAACCAACCTTCGCTGTTCTGGACATGACGCTGTTACCAGCGGAGTTTCCGGTAAATCGGAAACTTTCATAATCCACATTTAATCCTACCTTTGGACCAATGGTCACCTGTGCCTGAAGTGCAGAAATTATCAGGAAAAGACAAAAACTCAACTGTACTTTTTTCATGTTGTTTATTTTTAGATTTAGGTTGAAAAACACTACATACTAACAGCAATCACAGTCCATAGTTATTGGCCTGATTATGTATTTTTATTTTATCACGTCAATATGTGTTAGTATTTAATCAAAGGTAAAAATCCTGAATCAGGTCTTTGTTGCACAATTATCGAAATTAGTTATATGTTTATCGTTGCTTGTCAAAAAACAAACATGGTAAAACAGCAATTGACGCACTCCTTAGTAAATAGCTGTTGTTTTTAAATGAAAAAGAATTGATATTTAGACGGCATCATCATGATCAAAGAAACTTTACGTAATAAGTAAATCAATGAATATAACTACTCATCGAATAATCTATATCATAACAGTTTTTTTTATTCTGTCTTGCAGTAGTCATGAATCAGAAAAATCAATTTCAAATTCCAACATTGACACCCAAGCCATTGCTAAAAAGGATAGTATAAAAAAAGATACTAATATTCATAAATCATATAATGAAACAACAAGCATTTTAGAAGAAATTATATATAGTGACTCTGTTTTTGTTAACGATATTATTCCATTTGAAACAACGACAAAAAATTTAATAAAAAAATTGGGCAAGCCAGATAGTATAGTAACAACACCGTACAATTGTGGTGGATATTTTGAAGAATTTACTGCTGATGTCTATTATTATGGACACACTTTTTTTGAATCATATAAAGATACTGTTGTAATACAAATAATTAATTTCACCGACAGGCGATTTAAATTAAAAACAACACAATTGGTTTTAGACAATACCACCTCAATAGCTGACATCAAACATTTCTTTCCTCATTCAGTAGAAAAATCAAATGATTGGGTTAACCCTATAGATAACAAAACATACCGGCTTGTTAGAATTAATCCCAAAGCAAACTACGATGACCAATGGATATTAAGATTTCATAATGATAAACTGATTGAAATTGAGTACTGGGTCCCTTGTTAAAGTCAACTCTTTCCTCCTTATTCCAAGCTCTTCCGAATTTGCATTTGTCGCAGCAAACGAAAGCCAGATAAAAAGGATTTGTAATCCATCTTATCCTCCTCTGCCTTGGTCGGTGTTTAGCGAGGCAGAAGGAATGAATAAATAAGAAGGAAGCAATCCCGAGCGTCACCGACCAATTGTTTAATCATTTCTCTAACAATCGCTTGCCGAAGATCCTACTGGATATACTGTTTGTTATACATATATTTGTTCAGTAAAAACTTCCATACTGATATAAGCATTCAAATCAGGAATAAATTATTTACCATGAAAATAACAGCAAGCAAACTTGCAACGTATGTAAATAAGGCAAACCGAATCAAATCCTTAGATTCGATTTTTAGTGAAAAAATTAATTCTTCTGCAATTTCTGCTTACTATAAAAATGCCGGTGTTTTGTACAGACGATTTCATTCTCCGGATGGAGCCATGCACTTACCTATTCAAACAACTGAAACAGAAAAGCACAAACATAAACTACTTTTTCAGGCCAGGTCGGTAGAAGAGCTGATAAAAAAATACAACTATAAAACCATTGTGGAACTAGGCTGTGGGACTGGTTTTAATTCCATTTATCTTGCAAGAATCTTTCCCGCTGTTCAATTTATTGCATTTGATATTACAGAAGCTAATTTGAATATAGGCAGAGCTAATGCAGATGGTTTAACAAATCTCATTTTTATGAAATTCAATTTCAATGAAGATGTGCATGCGTATAAAGCAGATTTGATTTTTGGTATCGAAACACTCTGCTATTCGCCCGACCTATGTATTTTATTTAAAAATATTTCAACCTGTTTGAACACCGATGGCCGCATAGTAATTTTTGATGGTTATGAAAAACTCCCTTCTCAATACAAAGAACTCATTTCGTATGAACAGAAAGTATATCATTTATTTTGCCTGGGGTTTGCATTAAATAGATTTCAAAAACTACAAGAAGTATACGACGCTATAAAGATAAATGATTTGATTGCTGAACATGAAGTAGATTATACAACCGGAATCATGCCTAGTTATAAGACTTTTCACGAGGCTTCTAAAAAGCTATTAAAATTCCCTTTGTTAACCAAACTGCTTCTCTCATTCAAAATAATTCCATACGAATTGTTTCTACAAGCACTTTCCGGATTTTTCGGAATCTATTTCTTTGAACGGAATTTCTTAACTTATAATCATTTTATAATAAAAAGAAATAAGTGATTTTAACATTACTGCATCACCCATAAATTAAATACACCAATGACTACATTTGCATACACCATTCTTTATGTACAAGATGTATTAAAGACGATTGATTTTTATACAAAGGCTTTTGGTTTTGAACAGAAATTTGTGACACCTGATAATACCTACGCAGAAATCGTTACAGGTAACACAACACTTTCATTTGCAAAAACAACCTTAGCGAAAACAAATCTAAAAGGCGGATTCATTGAAAGCAGTCTACTACAAAAGCCTTTTGGAATTGAAATTGGTTTTACTACAGATGATGTAGAGGCTATGATTAAAAAAGCAACAGCTGCTGGCGCAACACTTGTTGAAAAACCTAAGACAAAACCCTGGGGACAAGTAGTAGCATACATAAGAGACCTGGATGGCTTCTTAATTGAGATCTGCACACCAATGGGCTAACTGATGATACTGTCAGGGTTTGTATCGCAATATACGTTTTACCTGCTGAGCATTTTTGATTACATGAACAGCCGTATGATAATAAAACTTATTTCGTGAGTATTCATTCTTTATTGCATATTTATTAATGGCAATTTCCCAGCACATGTCTATATTCAATCGTCTTACTTCAGCAGATACAAGCTTTCTGTAATGTTTTAGCCAATCGATATTTTTGTTCAGTATCTGAATGCGCACTTCTGAACGTTTTGTTGTTTGAGCAAGCTGGTGATACAGATTCCTGTTTTCTAAACGATATAGTTTCTTCTCTGCAGCATTATATGTACTGACCTTAGCTATGCGCTTCAAAATAGACTTATTCTGTTTCAATAATTGTATACACGATCTATTGATCGGATCAATCTGTTGTATAAAATATGCTGTATATATGTAACGCTGTATGGCAGCATATTGGTCATGCTGTAGTTTAAGCCCTTTTTTTAAAAGCATAACAGCATCCTGCACCTCCCTTATCAAATACAAAGGGATCAACTTTCTGTTCATCTTTGTATGTATCTTAATCTGATACAAATACAGTCGGTGCAACTGTTGCATTGAATCATGCACAACATCCAATTCAGACATTTTCGCTTGAACGCTATCATACCAGAATTTTCTGCAGGTATTTAATGAATCTATCTTTCGTGTATTTATATCATAAATCAGCTTCATTCGTGCAATTATCTTAGCAAGAGTATCCGGATGTTTTTTATTATAGGCAGGATTAATCTTTTCTATATTATCTGCTGTCATACGCGCAAAAACATTGCGCCTTCTTTCGATACCACCACGTTGAAGCTTTATCTGATTTTTACATCCACGTATCTGCCCCTTTACTTGTTTCTTATTTTTAAAATCCTCTTTATACAATTTTGAGCTAAAAGGAAGAATGGTTTTATTTCGATTGGCAATACTGTCCAGTACATATTTATGACGTACTGTATTATCTTTTAGAAATTTATTGGTATAGAAAATTACAGTATCGGCATGCAATGAAGCATTTTTTTTACGTGATTGATCCTTATTTTTCCTATCACCCAATGCATACTTTTCATAATAATGCTTCAGGTATTTATATGTATGATATCCTTTCGTACGATTATTTCGTTGAAAAAAATCATGTCCCCTATCACCTTCATACAACCAATTATCTTCCTTTGCTTTCGAATCATACGATTGAATATCTGATTTGAAAGAAATTGTATTTTTTGATAATGAATCCGGTGTAAAAATTTGCCTCTCAAATCGCTCCATACTCAAGACCTGATTTTTTAATTGCCACATAGGCAAAAGCGGCAGATGCGTTTGTGCAAACCAATTTGTATCTGAATCAAAAAACAACGCATTATATCTGCGCACAAATTTACTTTTATAAAAATAAAACGGATGCTTAAAAAGCATAATCATTCTTGCTTTGCGGACAATTCCTCCACTTCCCCAAGTGGCATCCACTAAATGATACGTACTATCAGCGTAAAAAACATTCCATGCATGTTCTTCAAAAAAATAGGGCGCATTATTTCTGTAATTCGGAATTTTATCGTAACCTTCAACAAGCCAGGCCTTCACGCCAACTTCCTTACACAATGCCTGAAATAAAATGGAATATCCGGAACATAATGCTTTTCTGCGTCGCAAGGTTTGTTTTGGTGTTGTTTCTTTCCAGTTAAAATGCTCGTAACGCCAGACATCATACTTTATATTTTCAGTAATCCAATCGTATATACGTTGCGCCTTTTCGTATTCGCTGCAACTATCTTTGGTTAAAGCTGCAGCCAACTTCTTAACGGAATATGTTTTCCAATAAGCAACAGATGTATGTGATTTTATTTTCTGACTAAAACTGTGTGTCGAAAAAAATAGAACCAGAAATAATACATAAATAGACCGCATGCATATTTAGTTTAAGAAAAAACAAAGAACGCAAAATCTTTCTACTTATTTGAATAAAATTCACTCCTCCAGATAGTTTTTAACCATCCAGCATGACTTCCCGGTTTTTTCTGAATGTTCCTGTGCGTTCTTTGGTTGGGTTGTTACTCTGTCCTTCCGGATTTGCATTCGCCGTGGCGAACGAAAGCCAGATAAAAGGATTTTCAATCCGTCTTTTAAGCATTAACCAATCCTCTTTCGTATTCTATCAAAATGATTTATCTTCGACAAAAAAAATAATAAATCATTTCTCAATGACAGCGCTTGAAAGAAAACAACAAACAGAAACATTTTTAAGCCAATTAGGTATTCCTGTATACAGTGAATTGCCGGCAATTGAAGAAGAAAGCGCTGTACAAATAAGAAGCGTTCAAGAAATTACTGCCCGTATCATGATTCTGGCTTACTTGAATTGCATTGCAATACAAGAAGATCTGCAGCCTGAAATCTTAGAGTATTTAAAAACACAAGGTTTGTGGGAAAAGGTATCTGTGAACGAAAAAATATATTTCGAAAAAGATTCACTTACTGAAGAGGAAAAAGACATCATAGCCTCACGGGCAGAATCTATTTGGCTATTGCTTTGGGCCATCAATAAAGTTGATCGCTTACCATTACCCACAAAAGAAGTTGATGTCGATATTCTATTTCCGCTGCTGCCTCCGTTTATGGAAGATCCAACTGAGTATATCACTACAGCAAGCATTCGATCTGCATCTGAAATTTTAAATGAAGCAGATTTTATTTTCAGATTAAATTGGGCTCTAAGTAAAACATCTTTAGAAGGTTTACATGCACGTGTAGCATTTGAAAGATATGTTGCTGTAAACTGGATTACGTCAGCTCGTAAAGATTGGGATGATCATGCCATTTAAATAATACATGATCATCCTGTTTTTATTTTTCAGCTTCCAGATATCCCTTCAATGAAGTATTGATAATATAGTTCCAGCCTTCCATGAAATTGTTTTTTGCAAAATGCGGATGCTTCGGAAATGTTTCTATACCTCTATGTGTAAGTTTTAATAGAGTCTCAGCACCTTGTTCAAACAGTTCAAAGGTCACAAAAGAAATCCCTTCGTAACCTTCATACCGCCAGCTATAGGTAAGTTTCTTTTGTGGTATCACTTCTGTTACTTCGCATAAATGAGTATATGACTTCTCCTCAGGTCCACCTTTAAATTGAAACTGAAAACCTTTTTCTGCCTTAAATTCAGCCAGATCAAAATACCATTTTTTCATTTCATTTTTATCTGTCAGCGCTTTCCATACAACAGCTGCTGCTGCTTTAAATGTCCGTTCTACAATTATTACAGGAGTTTCCATACAACAAATAATTTGCCTTTTACTTTAATTGATTCACTAAATAGCTCTCCAGCTTAACAATATTTTGTTTGATACCTTCGTCTGCTTTAAACACCTTCACAACACGTTCAAATTCTTCTTTCGTTTCGAAAAGCATTTGCCAGCTGATAAATGTTTTCGAACCCTGTGCTTCAAAATTAATCGTTGCAGTAAAATTCGGCGCTATATGGTCGAACACAATCTTAGTAGGCTTAACAATTTCTTTATAGATACTTTTGTTTTTATAATCCGTACCATCCGGGCCGTGCATTACAAATTCCCAGCGACCTTCAGGCTTCACATCCATGATATGAATGGTATTAGTAAAGCCATCCGGTCCCCACCAGTTCTTAATATGTTCCGGATTTGTCCATACTTCCCATACAAGTTCTATCGGTGCATTCAATAATCTTGAAATTCGGATTTCACGATCAGCAGTGTTGGTGTCATTTTTTTCTGTTGCCATGTTTTTTATTTTTTTGTAGTTCATTTAAATACATCTCTAAGCTATCCAATTTTGCTTCCCAGAATTGGCGGTATTGTTCTACCCATTCTGAGATCTCATTCAGCTTATCCAGTTTTGCTTCACAATAACGTTCCCTGCCTTCCTGCTCAATGGTGATGAGCCCGCATTCAGTTAATATCTTAATGTGTTTTGAAATAGCAGGTCTGCTGATATCAAAATTCTCTGCAACCGCATTCAGGTTTAATCTTTTGTGCGCAATAAGATTAATGATCTCTCTTCTGGTTGGGTCTGCTATTGCCTGAAAAACGTCTCGTCTCATAATTTAAGCATTCATGTAACTGAATGGTTACAAATATACCTGTAACCATTCAGTTACGCAAACTTTTACATAAAAATTTTATATTGAGAAAAATGCAAAAACAGGAACTTATCATTTTTTGGACTTTACCTGTATGTTATTTTTTCATGTTTTGGTTATTTATCCAACATACTCATTCATTTATAAGCAGTTATACCACCCATTGAAAGTCATATTTATATATATACTGAAGAACATAAATCATATATAAAATGGTATCTTTGCAGGGTTTTATAAAAGATAACAATACAATTTATAATGGATAAGAATCAGATTATTGGTATTTCCTTAATTACCGTGTTAATGTTGGGCTACTTTGGCTTCATGTCAACACAAACTCCGGAAACACCACTTGCTACCCCTCCGGCAATTACTCAAACCGTAAAAACGGACACGGCTATTGCTGCTTCAACAGCGGCAGATACAGCACTTAACGCTCAGAACCAAAGAGAATACGGTGACTTCGCAGCAGCAATGACAGGCGAAGCAAAAGAATATAAACTTGAAAATAAAGATGTAGTTGTTACACTTTCCAGCAAAGGTGGTGTAATCAAATCTGTACTTCTTAAAAATTATTTCACCTGGGATAAAAAACAATTGTTCCTGTTTTCTCCTGAAAACAATCAGTTGTCGTTGATCATCAATACCAACAAAAAGCCTGTTGATTTATACAACCTGTACTATGCAGGTTATGAAACAAAGGCAGGCGACAAGCAGGTGCTAACATTCAAAACAGATGCAGGCAACGGCAAAACAATTGAACATACATACACATTAGGTGCAGAAGGTTTTCTTGTTGACTACAACGTAAAAATGAGCGGCTTCGGATCTGAACTTCCGAATGTACCGTTAACATTAGACTGGAGAGAGCAGGTTGAACGCATAGAATACGACGCTGAACAGGCACGTGTTAAAGCAACAGTAAACTACATGCAGACAGAAGATGGTTACGATTATTTATCTGAAGCATCGAAAGACAGAGAAACCGAAACATTATCAAACGTTCAATGGGTTTCTTTAAAACAAAAATTCTTTAACAGTGGCTTTATTACACGTGAAGGAAGTACAATTCCTTCTGCTACTGTTACTGCATATCCAATGTATAATGCAATACCAAATGCTCCGGTTAACACGGAAAAATACATCAAATCATTAGAAGCCCAGGTTCAATTACCTTTAGAAGGTGTGATAAGCGGCAAAGCTTCTTATTCTTTCTTCTTCGGACCAAATGACTTTAAAATATGTAAGGCTGTACCAGCAGAAAACTATCATAAAAACGTAAATCTGGGCTGGCCATTAATCAGCTGGATCAACCGTTTTGTAGTAATTCCGGTATTTGATGGTTTGAAAGGCGTATTCAGCAGCTTTGGTTTAATCATCGTAATTCTGGTACTGCTTATTAAATTAGTATTGCTTCCGTTATCCTACAAGTCGTTTGTTTCAATGGCTAAAATGAAGGCATTGAAACCTGAACTGGATGAATTAAAAGCGAAACATCCGGATGATCAGCAGGCGATACAAATGGAACAGATGCAGGTATACAAACAATTTGGCATTAACCCGTTGAGCGGTTGTATTCCGGTATTGCTGCAAATGCCAATCTTGCTTGCTATGTTCAGTTTCTTCCCGAATGCTATTGATTTACGTGGAGAATCATTGTGGTGGGCAACCGATTTATCAAGCTACGATGAATTCGCGAAGCTTCCGTTTAGCATTCCTTTTTATGGTTCACATGTAAGTATGTTTACGTTATTGATGACGGTATCAACACTTGTGTATACCTGGGTAAACAATCAGGTAAGTACCGTAACCGGACCAATGAAATACATGTCGTACGCCATGCCGGTTGTATTCTTATTTGTATTGAACTCCTTCCCTGCAGGTCTTAGCTTCTATTATTTCGTTTCTAACTTAGTAACAATCGCACAACAATTAATCATCCGTCGTTTTGTAAACGAAGGCGACTTACGTTTGCAATTAGAGGCAGCAAGAGACAAAAACTTAAGCGGTGATTCAACAGGTGCTCCTAAAAAGAACCGTTTCATGGCTCGTATGGAAGAAGCGATGAAACAAAGAGAGCAACAGCAGCAATTCAAAAACAATACGAAGAAGAAATAATTGCCAGACATGGTTTCCAGAGTACTGGACAAAAAATAAAATTTAATTCAATTAAAGCCAAAGAAGATCTGCGTGATGTTCTTTGGCTTTTTTGTTTGACAAGCACATTTTTCACTTAATATTATCATCTACCGAATGTAGTTACTTGCATCCAGTATTCTTCAATTGAGACAAATAGCTGTTAAAATAATCTCAAATATTAAAAAGAACGCATTTTATAATACTTATCTATTTAAAGTGTTCAATTAATTGAATATTAAAACTTGCAGAATAATTATATTAATAATTATTCTGCATCATATATTTATATTTATATTTGTCCATATTTTAACTTTATTATTTTACTATGAAAAAAATTATTTTATCAGTTGCCATTCTTTCATTATTTGTCTTGGCTTGTAAGAAAAAGAAAGATGATCCGGCTCCTACCACTACGACTAAAACAACTGCCCAGTATTTAACAGCACACACCTGGAAAACATCGGGAGCAGTATCTAATGTTCCTATCGATGCTGATGACGATTCAAGTACTCCGAATACTACAGACATCTGGGGATCAGAAGATGCATGCGACAAAGATGATGTTGTTAGCTTTGCAGCAAATGGTACAGGTACTTATACCGATGCGGGTATTACTTGCTCAAGTACTACAGTTCAAAATTTTACATGGGCATTATCCAATAATGTAATTACAATTTCATTCACAGGAGGTAGCCAGACGCTTACAATTGTTTCAGTGGATGATAACACTTTAAAAATAGCTCTTCCGGCTGATACTGACGACAATAACGTAAGTTATATAGAAACGGATACTTATTCTAAATAAGTATTTGCTTAACTTTAAATATCAAAAGGATACCTGTTCAGGTATCCTTTTTTATTCATCTGAATTCAATTTTTAAGATATTTTTATTGGAATACCAACATGTTATCCACATTTATTCTTGATAACAATAGGGTAACTTCAAAGTTCCACACCCAGCCCCTAACCAATAAGATGTTATCTTTGTATAATCTGAAAAAATCTAAAAAGGTGGTTTCGTTTAATTTTAAACAGTTTCAAATTTATGGGTAAGATCATTGCGATTGCGAATCAGAAGGGCGGAGTTGGTAAAACGACTACTGCAATCAATTTAGCTGCTAGTTTAGCTGCTTTAGAGCACAAAACGCTTTTAGTTGATGCAGATCCACAAGCAAACTCCTCTTCGGGCTTAAGTGTTAATCCAAGAGATGTTGAACGTGGGATTTATGATTGTATGATTGAAGGATTTGATCCGGCTGAACTGATTATACAAACTGAGATCAATTACCTTGATTTATTACCTTCCCACATTGATTTGGCAGGTGCAGAAATTGAATTGATTAATCTGGAAGAAAGAGAATTCCGGATGAAACAAACCTTAGCTAAAATTAAGGATCAGTATGAATTTATCATTTTAGATTGTTCACCATCGTTGGGTTTAATCACGGTAAATGCATTAACAGCTGCTGATTCGGTATTGATTCCTGTACAATGCGAATATTTTGCCCTTGAAGGAATTGGTAAATTATTATCTACGATTGAAATTATTCAGGAGCATTTGAATCCTGAGCTCCATATTGAAGGTGTATTGATGACTATGTTTGATTCGCGTATGCGTTTATCTAACCAGGTTGTTGATGAAGTTAAAAAACACTTTGAAGAATTAATCTTTGAAACCCTTATTCCAAGAAATATCCGTTTGAGCGAAGCTCCTTCTTTTGGAATTCCTGTAATTGTACACGATGCTGAAAGCAGAGGTGCACAAAGCTATATGAGCCTTGCACAAGAGGTATTGGTTAGAAATGGTATTGTGGTAGCGTAAGGTTTTAAAGAAGAAAATTGAAGAAATGAGTAACAATAATAATACAAAGAGAAGTGCATTAGGCAGAGGTTTAGGTGCCTTGTTAAAAGATGCAGATTCGGTAAAGAGCAAAAGCACTATTACTGAAGCTGCCGCTGTTGCAAGCAACTTAAATGAAATACCTGTTGACCAGATTGAGGTGAACAGTTACCAGCCGCGTTCTCATTTTAACGATGAAGCCTTAAAAGAATTATCCGAATCAATAAAGGTTCAGGGCATCATTCAGCCGATTACTGTTCGTCAGCTTTCTCCAAACCATTATCAGTTAATTTCAGGCGAGCGCCGTTTGCGTGCTTCCAAACTGGCAGGTTTAACGCAGATTCCGGCTTACATCCGTACTGCCAACGATCAGCAGATGCTTGAAATGGCTTTAATTGAGAACATCCAACGTGAAAATCTGAATCCGATTGAGATTGCTATCAGTTATCAGAGAATGATCTCTGAATGTAATTTAAAGCAGGAAGAATTGGGCGACCGCGTGGGTAAAAATCGTTCTACAGTTACCAACTATGTTCGTTTACTGAAATTACCACCGGATATACAGGTTGCATTGCGCGACAATATTATCAGTATGGGTCATGCACGTTCTATCATCAATTTAGAAAATGTAGAACAGCAGTTATATGTATTAAATAAAATCAAAAGCGAAGAGCTTTCCGTTCGTGCAGTTGAAGAGTTGGTGCGCAACATGCACAGCAAACCTTCAGATGCCAAAGGCACAACTCCTGCAAAACCTTCTTCTGCTGCTAATGCTGAAATCACTAGCCTGCAGAACAAATTAACTTCGCATTTCGGAACCAAAATTCAGGTCAAAAGCGACAAGCAGTTCAAAGGAGAAATCAAGATTCCTTTTGTTTCTGCAGAAGACTTAAACCGCATTCTGGAAATATTGAATTTCTAATGAAACTCTTTTCATTCGTATTATTTTTATTCATTGCTGTTATTGCTGAGCCCTGTATGGCCCAGCAGCAACAGCAGGGAAATGTTAGTGTTCCGGCCGATACGTTAGAGCCCCCTCCTACCAAACAGGAATTAGCGAACAAAAAAATCATGAACCGCGAACCCAATAAAGCGGCATTGATGTCTGCTATTCTTCCGGGTTTAGGGCAGTTCCACAATAAAAAGTACTGGAAAGTGCCTATTCCACCTATCGGTCTTGTGATCACGGGATTTCTGGCACATAAGTATTTTATGGAACTAGGCGAATTCACTAAAGCAGCTAATTTAGCGGAGCGTAATCAAGACAGGTCAGGCTTATCTACAAGTTATTATGGATATAATCTTCAAACATTAACAGCAACTCAATTAAACACATTAGCAGACGATTCGCGCCGCTATATGTACATGAACATCCTTATCTTTTCAGGCATTTATGCCCTTAATATTGTAGATGCTTATGTAGATGCTCACTTAAAGGAATTCGATGTGAATGAGAACCTGAGTTTTAAGGTTAAGCCACTTTTTTATGCCACGAATTATTCTCATCTTGCAACAGGTTTAACCCTTTCGTTAAGGATTAAATAAACCGATTCATACCTGAGTTTTACACTTTAAATACCCCAAGCGCACCTATGAGAATTGCATTAATAGGTTATGGAAAAATGGGCAAAACGATTGAACGTATTGCCATAGAAAGAGGTCACACCATTTCTGCTATCATTGATGTTCATAATAAAGAAGACATCAAAAAATTGAACGGTTCAATTGCTGATGTAGCAATCGAATTCTCCCAACCTGAAAGTGCATTTGACAACATAAGCCACTGTCTCGAGAATAATTTACCGATTGTATCGGGTACTACCGGCTGGTTAAAGAAAAAACCTGTATTAGATGAAATCTGCCGTCAGAATAACGGTTCATTTTTCTATGCATCAAACTACAGCATCGGCGTTAACATTTTCTTCCACCTGAATAAAATACTGGCAGGTTTGATGAAGAAGTTCCCGAACTACGGTATTTCTATGGAAGAAATCCATCATACAGAAAAGAAAGATGCGCCAAGCGGAACTGCGATAACACTTGCAGAAGGCTTGATGAGTCAGAACTCTACTAAAACAAAATGGGTAAACGAACCTACTGAAAATGCGGATGAAATAGAGATTATTTCTAAACGTATTGATCAGGTAGCAGGCACGCATACTGTATTTTACGATTCGCCTATTGATACTATTGAAATCAAACATACTGCTCACAACAGAGAAGGTTTTGCGCAAGGTGCTGTAATGGCTGCTGAGTGGACAGCCAAAAACCGTGGTGTATTCGGTATGAATGATCTGTTAAAAATCAGCTAAAGCCAAACATGAAGAATCTCGTTCCTCCTTCTTTTTTCAGAAGAATTCAATACAATACCATTGATCTGTTATTCCTGATTATTGTATTGATTATTATTACGAATGCACTTCCTTTCTTTTCTTCTATACCAACAGTTGTAAACTGGTTGTTATTCGGTTCTCTTGGAATTGTATATGACATTGTATTTCACAAATACATGCATTTCACTCCGGGTCAGGACATCATGGGAATGTTCTTAAGAAACAGCGAAGAACGCGGAGCGAATCCTACAGGCAAACAGTTAGCTATACGTTTTCTGATTAAATACTATTTATGGCCATTTGTCATAATCTCAATCCTTATCGACAAGGAAAGACGTGGTCTTCACGATAAGATTGCTAAAACAATTTTACTGGAAATAGAACAACCTAAAGGTGAAAAAAGAGTGTATACCAATTCGTATCAGGAATGGGGCGACTCTATTTCATTTGCTATTGTTGTAGCCACCTTTGTACGCTGGATCTGGCTGGAGCCATACACAATACCTACCGGTTCAATGGAAAAAACATTGATGGTTGGTGACTTTTTGTTTGTAAATAAAATGTCGTACGGAACACGTGCTCCTATTACACCCTTACAAGTTCCGCTTACGCATCAGAAAATATGGGGCACAAACATGAAATCATTCAGTGATGCCATACGCTTGCCTTATTTCCGTTTACCAGGTTTTACAAAAATTAAAAATAATGATATTGTTGTATTTAATTACCCTGCCGAACTGGATCTGCCGGTTGATTTAAAAACGAACTACATCAAACGCTGTGTAGCTATTCCGGGCGATACCATTTCGGTGCAAAACAAACAGCTGTTTATTAACGGTATTGCAGCGCAGAATCCTCCTGCCATGCAGTTTAAGTACAAATGCTATACAAACAACCCGATATCAGAACGTGTAAGAAAAAAATACAACATCCATTTATATGATTTGTATTTGAATGACATGATCAACATGGGTTCCAAAACCGGTTACCTGGTAGACCTTAGTCCTGCAACGGCAAATAAATTACGTGAAACAAAACTGTTCGATTCTATTATACCAATCAATCACGATGAATTAGATCAGTCTCAGTTATTATTTCCGTTTGCACGCAAAACACAACATTGGACAAACGATAACTATGGACCGCTATGGGTACCTAAAGCAGGTGCAACCATTAAGCTGGATTCAAACATGGTTGAGATGTATGGTCAAACAATCATGAATTATGAAGGTGATAAAACGGTTGAGCAAGCAGGCGATAAATTAAAAATAGATGGCAAACTTGTTTCAGAATATACCTTCAAACAAGATTATTATTTCATGATGGGCGACAACAGACACAACTCTTCTGATTGCAGAGTATGGGGTTTTGTTCCGGAAGATCATATTGTAGGTAAAGCCTGGATGATATGGCTATCGCTTGATTCAGAGCTTTCATTCCCGGAACGCATTCGTTGGAACCGTTCATTTAAAATGATAAAATAGTTTCTAACGACTAGGTTCTATTACTAGACCAAAAAGTATCGAGTATTAAGACGATTTACTCCTTGCACACGTTACGGCAAAATTGAATTCATTAAAATAGGATAGTGCTTGATACACTCAACACACTATCCTATTTCTTTTAAATACTAAAATAACCTGTTTTTATCATTCAGGAACTAGTACCTAGCAACTCACAATTTCCCATGAAATATCGGTCTATCTTATTGATACTTTTCATCTTCGTACTTGTCTGGTCAGGTATACAACCTAAAGAATCTTTTACCTGGCTGTTAGAAGTCTTCCCTGCTATCATCGGAGCAGCGGTACTGATTTATACACGAAATACATTTCCATTCACCCCATTAGTATATACATGCATTTTTATACATGCATGCATTCTTTGCGTAGGCGGGCATTATACGTATGCCGAAGTACCAGCATTTGATTGGTTAAAAGAACTACTACATCAATCACGCAACAACTATGATAAGGTAGGTCACTTTGCACAAGGCTTTGTACCGGCGTTAATCATCCGTGAATTATTTGTAAGGAAAGCTGTTGTTGAAAAAAAGAGCTGGCTGGCTTTTATTGTTGTGTGCATTTGCATGGCAATAAGTGCCGCGTATGAATTACTGGAATGGTTTGTATCCTTATTCAGCGGCGAAGCCGGAGATGCATTCCTTGGCACACAAGGATATGTATGGGATACCCAATCCGACATGCTCTATGCTGCATTGGGCGCAATTACTGCATTAATACTTTTATCAGGTAAACAGAATAGTCAAATCAAAAATATAGCGAAACATTAATAATACTATTGCCTATGAAATTTTTATTCATTCTGGTTTCACTTTTTCTTTTTGAAACAGTATCAGAAAAAAATATCCGCCAAACAGATGTGACCAGTTCATGGAACGACAGTCTGCAAGTAAAACCAACCGTTTTTTTTAACACATTTTCATTCTTGTTCCCCCCTTCTTATATTTCTGAAACAGACGTTACATCCGGAAATACTTTTGATATTTTATACTTTGATAGTCCAGATAGTACTGTATGGATCAAAATCAGAAAAGAAAAAACAAAAAGCTCATTAGAAGTCTGTAAAAGCACATGTGAATTTATGGCTCCTCGTTTTTATAAAGGAGAGATCCATAGAAGTGAGTACATTACCGTAAATAATCATACGGTATATTATTTTGAAATGACCGGCTACTGGAATAAATCAAAAGTAAAAGAAAGCTGGATGCGGTTTTATACCATACACAATGGATATTTATATTGGGGAATGTTTAAATTTCCTGAAAAACAATTAAATGCCTCTGTCAAACTTCGGGAAAAGATTGTGCAATCAATACAATTCATTTAATTCACTAAATATCTTTTAATGCAGCCCGATCCACAACTCCTTCTTGAACTCGTAAACATGCAAATGCCTTTCGGTAAATACAAGGGAGTTGTACTTTGTAATCTGCCTGTCAGTTATCTCGAATGGTTTCAACGCAAAGGTTTTCCTCAAGGGAAATTAGGTATGCTGTTACAGACGATGTATGAAATAAAACTCAATGGTCTGGAAGATTTGTTGAAGCCGCTGAAGAAAAAACAAGTCTGAATTTGGATTCGTTGGATTGATTGGAAAATTTGGATTGCTTTTGCTTAATCTTACTATTTTTAGATTATTAATACAGCTATATTTTTAATGAAATGAATAAAGAACAGATTGAAGATAATCTAACCTATAAAATTATTGGCTGTGCAATGAAAGTACATACAGCTTTAGGTAATGGCTTTCAGAAAATCATATATCAAAGAGCCTTAGCAATAGAAATGAAAAAGGCATCTTTGAATTTTATCAGAGAGTTTGAAATGAAAATATTTTATGCCGGTGAAGAAATTGGAACACGCCGAGTGGATTTTCTTATTGAAGACTCAATATTAATTGAATTAAAAGCTATAAAATACTTAGAAGACGTACATATAGCACAGGGGTTAAATTATTTGGTGGCATATAAATTGGATAAAGGATTATTGATAAACTTTGGGGCTAAAAGTATTGAAGTGAAGCGACTCTGACATCCCAAAAATAAAATGCCTAATACATTACCTACACCCTAATCCAAATTTTCCAATCAATCCAACGAATCCAAATTCAGACCATTTTTATAATAACTCAATGCTCCCGACGGACAGCGCTCAATCCGTTCAATAATTTCTTCCGTTGTAGCACCTTCCGGGGTAATCCATGGATGTTTTGAAGGATTAAATACAGATAATAAGCCCTTTTCGCCTTTCCAGCATAATGTTGAGTGTATGCAGGTAGCCGGTTTCCAAACAATGGTTATATCGTCGTTTGAATACTTTTTAGTGATATCTTTCATATAAAGTCAGTGCTTGATCTGCATTAAAAATATACATTCTTACGTAAAATTCATTCCATAACAGCAATATTTTGTTGTTCCGTCCGCAAATAGGTACAAGAACCCAATACATCCGGTAATATATCGTATCTTACAGTTTCATTTTACATACAGGAATCTTCCGTTCGCGGTGGCGAATCAAATGCAAGATTCTGATTAACAATTCATCATGCAATTTCAATCCTTAAAACTTATAGACCCTATTCTGAAAGCACTGACAGAAGAAGGATATACAACACCTACCCCAATTCAGGCACAAGCCATTCCCTTTGTTTTAGAAGGCAAAGATTTATTGGGTTGTGCACAAACGGGTACAGGTAAAACAGCGGCATTCTCTATTCCGATCTTACAATTACTCAGCGGAAAGAAAAATACGGACCGCAAAAGACCAATTCGCAGTTTAATCGTAACTCCTACACGTGAGCTTGCTATACAGATCGGCGAAAGCCTGCAAGCTTATGGAAAATATACCGGGTTAACGTCTACAGTTATCTTCGGAGGTGTCAACCAATCACGACAAGTAACAGCTTTGCAAAACGGCGTTGATATTCTGGTAGCAACACCAGGTCGTTTACTTGACTTAATGAATCAACGTTATATTTCATTGAAAGATATTGAAATATTTGTGCTGGACGAAGCCGACAGAATGCTGGACATGGGCTTTATACACGATGTAAAACGCTTGCTTCTGGCATTGCCAACGAAACGTCAGTCGTTGTTTTTCTCTGCTACTATGCCACCGGAAATTGTAAAGCTGGCAGATACAATTTTAGTTAAACCGTCAAAAGTTGAAGTAACACCTGTATCTTCAACAGCAGATACAATCAAACAATACATGTATTTTGTTGACAAGGGAAACAAAAATAATTTATTGGTTGAAGTATTAAAAGACCCAAAGATAAAGACCTGCCTGGTATTTACGCGTACGAAGCATGTGGCTGATAAGGTTGTAAAAATGCTGGCTGAACATAAAATAAAAGCAGAAGCTATACACGGAAACAAAAGTCAGAATGCGCGCCAGAATGCATTGACAAATTTCAAGGCACAAACTACCCGTATACTTGTAGCCACAGATATTGCAGCACGTGGCATTGATGTAGACAATCTTGAATTTGTAATCAATTACGAAATACCAAACATTCCTGAAACATACGTACACCGCATTGGCCGTACTGGCAGAGCAGGTGCAAAAGGTACAGCATTTTCATTTTGTGATGCTGAAGAAAAAGCATACCTGAAAGACATTGAGAAATTAATCTCTAAAAAAATTCCGGTGATTGATGAACATCCATATCCATTGATGGACCACAATCCACCTAAGACACCACAAGGCCGTCAGCAAAGACCATCTTCCGGCAATTCTTCCAGAGCTAAAAGCTCCGGCAATAGCAATCCCGCAAGCGGAGGTTCACGCGGAGGAAATAGCGGCGGTAGTCAACGCAGCAATGGTTCATCTTCCCGAAATGGAAATACAGCAGGTAAAAAGAAATGGTACGGCAAATCCAGATCAGAAAATAAATAACATTGCACAAATTGCAGATAATAAAAAAGGTATTGAAATTTCAATACCTTTTTTATTATCTGTGAAATTTATTTCAACATAGAGGAATAATGATCTTAACATACGTGAATGCCAAAAACAAGAAACGACTGAAAGGCTACAGCTATAACTAAACACAAAACCCAACCAATAAACCATCCCAAACCAATTTTCATTTTTTTAACATTGTAATAATACGCAACCATCATAACTGAAACAGACACCACCAATGATAAAAGAAAGAACATTGTACCATTCTCCATACCAGCCAAACTGCTTATAGAATAGGGTATCAGAATAATTGCTCCGATCAAACAAATAACACCGATATTTCTGAGAAAAACCCATCTGCGTTCATCCATCAAAACCAAGGCTGCAATCATTTGAACATTCCATTTGGCACCAGCTATACAGCAGGAAAGTATCTTCTGATTCAGGCTCATATATATTGGCGACCATTCTACAAAATACCAGGTAATGACCGTTGCCAGAAAAAAATATATAGCAGCCTGTTTTATGTTTTTCTCATTTGATTCTGAAGCCATCATTGAATTAAATAATACATTGTGCTTAAATACCAATACTACCTCACCTACAGTAAAAAATCACCATACATTTATAGCTGTTTAACTAAAATAAGATGCTTTTCTGTTTTCTTTCTGATTTCTGGTGTTCACTTACCCCAAAATAAGTTGGCTGCCATTATTACGGCTGAGAAACAATCATTCCAGTGAATTCCTGCCAACAAAATTCTGAAATTGCTCTTTAAACTGATCTGCAATAGGTATGTATTGATTGTTAATGACTGCCTGGCTTCGCTCTATCGATTGAATTTTATTTAACGCAATAATATAGGACCGATGAACCCGCATAAATTTACTCTCGGGTAATTCTTCTTCTAATTTCTTCAAACTGGTATGGGTAAGTATTGGTTTAGATTCATTACTCAACCATACTTTCACATAGTCTTTCAATCCTTCGATATATAAAATATCATCGAGCATTACTTTCAGCTGCTTATATTCTGCACGTATAAATATATAAACCGGTTCTTCTTTCGTTTCATTTTTACGAGCATTATTTACAAGACTAAACCACTCTTTTGCTTTTTGTGCAGCAGTGTAAAATTCTTCAAAATTGTATGGCTTTAATAAATAATCTAAGGCATCAACCTTAAACCCTTCTATAGCATATTGATCAAAAGCCGTAGTAAAAATCACGCGAGTATCTTTTGATATTGTTCGGGATAGCTCTATGCCATTCAATTCCGGCATCTGTATATCTAAAAAAAGCAAGTCGATTTTTTCAGTATGTAATTTTTTTAATACTTCAAATCCATTGCTGCATTTTCCTTTCAACTCTAAAAAAGGAATTTTCGCTACAAAATCTTCCATCAGGCTCAACGCCATTGGCTCATCATCAACAACCAGGCAATTTATTTTTTGCGATGTTCCCACTATTATGCAAGCGTTTTTTTGAATTGTATAGCTAATATTGAATGATAAATACCGTCTTTGATTTCATTACGAAATTCGTGCGCATTGGGGTAAAGCAATTTTAATCGTTTTTCAAGATTATCCAAACCAATACCGGATCCGCTTTTGTCTGAAGTATCTTTGGGAATATATAAATTTTTTGTTGTGAAAATTATTTGTTCTTTATGAATATACATATTAAAATTTATATCTGATTTCTGAGTAGCCGACACCCCATGCTTAAAAGCATTTTCAATCAACGAAATAAATAACAATGGTGCTACTTCTACAGGTTCTTCTATGGGTTGAAAATCAATATGTATAGAGGTGTTTTCAGAAGTCCTTAACTGCATCAGTTCAATATACCGTTTCATAAAGTCAATTTCTTTTGATAAAGACACTGTTTCTACATTCGTTTCATAAAGCAAATAACGCATTAACTTACCCAGACTATGTACTACTTCTTTGGCCTTTTCAGGATATCTGTCAATAAGAGAATAAATATTATTTAACGAGTTAAAAAAGAAATGCGGCTGTAATTGATATTTTAAATGTTGTAATTCTGAAATCAATTTTTCATTTGTCGCCTGCCGGTTTATAGCTTCTGATTCGATCCAGCGTTCGTATGTTTTTAATCCGATCGAAAATAATACAGGAATAATCATAGAAATAATATCTACATATAAAAACAATCTAAATGGCGGTGCTGCATGCCTTGCAACAAAAAAATGTTGTTTAATATTGTAATTGATAATTATAAAAAATCCAATTATCAGCATATTACTGATGAAAAAATAAAGCTTCTTATCTGAAGAAAACCAGAAACGTTCTAACAGGATAAAATAATTTGTATAAAAGATAATGGCATAATACACCAAAGGTATCGTTGAATGCTTTAATGTCCGCTGCAAATTAAACTCTGTACCTGCAGATAATATATAGGGTAAACTAAATAATACAAGCCATACCAATACATGTGTGGCAATTAAAATCAGTTTCCTGTTATTATTACTTTTCAAGTTCATAATTTACTTACTCAAACCTTAATGCCGTAATCGGATCTAATTCAGAAGCTTTTTTTGCCGGATACCAACCAAAAAATACTCCTGTAACAGTACATACAGCAAAAGAAATAAAAATGGAATAAAACGTAATACTAACAGGCCAGCCCAACGCTGATGATATAATTGCAGTAACAGCTAATCCCAGTGCCACACCTATCAAACCGCCTGTTACACTTATAAAAACAGCTTCAACGAGAAACTGTAATAAAATATAAATCCCCTTACCGCCAACGGCCATTCGCAAACCTATTTCCCGTGTTCTTTCTTTTACAGAAACATACATAATATTCATAATACCAATACCTCCGACAACAAGTGAGATACTTGCAATGGCTACCAGCAGAACCGTTAGCATTTCACTCGTGGCACTAAATGTTTTTATCAGTTCCTGTTGCGAAGAAATATTAAAATCATTATCGGTTGCATCATTCAGTTTGTGTGACTTTCGGAGTAGTGCAGTCATTTCATCTACAGCTGCCGGTGCATCATCTTCTGTAATAGCAGAAGCTACAATAGACTGTAGATAGGCGTTGGCGGCAATTCTTTTTTGTACCGAGGTATAAGGTGCCAGCATAATATTATCCTGATCCTGCCCAAACGTGTTTTCACCTTTTTTATTCAATACACCTATTATTCGAAATGGAATATTGTTAAAACGAATGGTTCTGCCAACAACTGGTTCTCCTTCTTTAAATAAATTAGCTTTAACCGTTTGCCCGATCACCAGTACTTTAGCAGATGTTTTAATATCCATTGGCGTAAACATACTTCCGCTTTCGAGTGTTAAAACCCGTACAGGCAAGTATTCCGGACTCACACCATAAATGGATGTAGGCCAGTTGTTAGCCCCATTGATTGCCTGACCGTTTTTATTTACCTGAGGTGAAACATTTGTCACTAACGTTGCTTTTTTCTTAATGGCTGCAAGATCATCCAGAGTAAGTGTTTGTGAAGCACTGTTATCAAGCCTTACACCACCTTGCATACCGGCACCGGGCCTAACCGTAATCATATTTGTACCCATGCTGGAAATTTGCTGCTTGATACTTTTTTTAGATCCTTCACCAATAGCCAGCATAGAAATAACAGACGCAACTCCGATAATAATACCAAGCATAGTTAGAAATGCTCTTGCTTTATTGATAAGCAATGCACGCCAGGCTATATTCAATAGATTCAGTATATTCATAATACATCTTCTTTAGGTAATTTCAACAGCATTTCACTTGCATTCGCTCTGTTAGCAACAGGAGAATCTTTAATAATGTTGCCATCTTTCAGCACTATTGTTCTATGCGTAAACAAAGCAATATCCGGTTCATGGGTTACAAAAACGATGGTTTTTCCATTTGCATTCAAGTCCTGAAAAAGTGCCATGATTTCGTAGGATGTTCTGGTATCCAGATTTCCCGTGGCCTCATCTGCTAGTATCAGTACAGGTTCGTTCACTAACGAACGGGCTATAGCAACACGCTGCTGTTGACCGCCGGACAATTGGCTTGGAGTATGATGCAGACGACCGGAAAGACCTACTTTATTTAATGCATCAAGTGCACGCTCTCTTCGTTCCTTGGCCGAAACAGATGTATTATACATTAAGGGAAGCTCCACATTTTCTAAAGCCGTAGTGCGTGGAAGTAAATTGTATGCCTGAAAAATAAATCCGATTTTTTTATTTCGTATTTCAGCCAATTCATTTTTACTTAAATTCTTTACTGAATAATTATCAATCTGATAGGTTCCATCGCTCGGTTGATCCAGACACCCAAGGATATTTAATAACGTAGATTTACCCGATCCACTTGAACCCATAATAGACACAAATTCTCCTTTATTTACATTGAAAGAAATTCCTTTGAGTGCACGTACAATTTCATCTCCCATGCGGAATTCTCTTTTCAAATCCTGTATTTGAATAATAGCACTCATTACTGTCTTCTTCTTCTTTGAGGTGCAGGCATAAACGGACTCTTTGCAGCACCGGCTGATTGACCGGCAGGTAACTCTTCTCTAATATTTGTTACAAGTGTATCACCTGCCTTTAATCCTTTTATAATTTCCACATTGATTCCATCTGTACGACCAATTGTTATGGAAACAGGTCTGATACTATCTCCGTCTTTTACCCAAACACGTTTGTGCGTATCATCACCATCGTTTTTAAATTTCTTTCCATCTTTTTCACTTTTCCCTTTCATGCCATGCTCCGGACGTTTGATGCCTTTTGATTCCATGTATTTTATCAACAGATCTTTATCCGGTTTAAAATTGACCCCGCTTACTTCCGCAATTAATACATCTTTAATTTCAAATGTATAAATGGATATCGTAGCAGTAAGTCCGGGTAATAATTTAAAGTCTGGATTATCCGCTTTCACCACAACAGTATAGGTTACTACGTTGGTAGTAGTAAGTGCATTCAAACGCACCTGAGTAACTTTACCTTTGAATGTTTCATTGGGATACGCATCAACAGTAAATTCAACACGTTGTCCTTCTTTTACGTTTCCGATATCTGCTTCATCTACATTTGCCTCAACCTGCATATTCTTTAGATCCTGCGCAATCGTAAATAACGTAGGAGTACTAAAGCTCGCAGCCACCGTTTGTCCCACATTAACACCATTCAGCAGCACTACCCCATCAATAGGAGAATAGATATTTGCATATCCAAGGTTTGTTTCTGCACGTTGCAAATTTGTTTTACTTTGCGAAACAGCATTTTCAGCATTTTTGAAATTATACTCAGCTGTTTCAAAATCAATTTCACTGATATTTTTATCTTCGTACAAGCCTTTTTGACGCTCATAGATTTTCTTTAAATAGTCGTATTGAATAATAGCTGTATTCAAATTCACTTTCGCTTCATTCACACTTGCCAGAAGATTTATTTTATCTAATTCTGCAATTAGTTGACCGGCCTTTACTTTACTGTTATAATCAACATATATTTTTTTTACTACACCCGAAACCTGTGTACCAACATCTACCTGCTTTACAGGTTTAATAGTTCCTGTAGCAGTAACGGCATTGCTTATGTCTCCTTTACTTACTACAGTAGTATCTATTTTAATTGAAGTCGTTTCTTTTTTTTCAAAATAATAATATGCACCGATTGCAAGTACTGCTGCTCCTAACGTATATAATATGATTTTTTTGAATGTTGCTTTCATTGTTTACGTATTTGAAAAACCACTTTAATAAAACTTTTATTTGCGTTGTAATAAATCTAAGTTCGAATTATTACAATGCTTTTGAATTGAATTAGATATTGAAATAATCCCTGTTGATCAGAATGGTACGGCACTTTTCTACCAAGATACAATTAAAGGATTGTTTTAAATAAACTGAAGAAAATAACGAAAGAAAAACAGATTCTATATATAGCCTGTATGTATAGATAAAAAAGGGATTTATATAGATGAACCCCTTGAGCAGCTTTTTTAACAAATGCAGTAATTGCCAAAATGATTTATTTGAGCCTTTCTTTTTATTTCCTTGCCCAAACTTGCATTTTAAAAACAAACTACTGATATTTAATACACTAGCTATATTTTTACATTATTTTATTTTATCATTTTTATGGGAACAATATACAATCGTTCAGATTACGAATCTGTGAACATGCGCGGAGCATTCTTTGAAAATGCCTAGGAATCTCTTGCAATTTTTGACAAAGACTTGAATTTTATTGATGCGAATGAAAATCTATTAAAAGAACTTCACCTTAAACGAGATGAAGTTATTGGTAAAAATGTCACAGATATAAGTCCGGATATTGCCAATACAGAGCGATACCAAATATATCAGGATGTATTGCTCACAGGCAAATCTAAAACAATTGACAACATAAGGCTTCATCCCAGCCTTGGTAATTATGGTGCACGCATCTGTGTATTTAAAGTCGGTGAAGGTTTGGGGCTTGCTTCATTAAACATATCAGATTTAAAAGATGCAAATGACGAACTCGAAACATTTATCTATAAATCTTCACACGATATGCGTACGCCAATCTCAAGCATACTCGGTTTAGTGAATGTTGCTTTAAACGACAGCAAAAATATGAACACGGCATTCGAATATCTGAGCATGATCAAACATCAGGCTGAACGGTTGGATTACATACTACAGAAGTTATTTGACACTGCCCGGATAAAGAAAGGAGAGAAAATTATTTATTACATAGACTTTAAAAAAATTATTGATGAAGTTCAGGAATCACTCTCTACCATGCATGGATTCTATACCATCACGTTTAACACAAAAATAAACGTGAACCAAAAATTTTATAACGACAGACTTTTAATCATTTGCATCTTTCAAAACATTATTGATAATGCCATTAAATACAGAAATCAACATATAGACAACTCATACATTAATATATCTGTAGATGATGAAAACAGCGGCGTTAAAATCATTCTTGAAGATAATGGAATAGGTATTCCGGAGAATATTCAAAATGATGTTTTTAAAATGTTCTTCCGTGGTACTAATACCGCTTCAGGTGCCGGACTTGGTCTTTATACCGTAAAACATTGTATTAAAAAACTGAATGGACACATTTCATTAGCTACTACAAAAGATGGTGGTACAGCATTTACCATTTTTGTGCCCAATGAAGATACCCCAAAATGAGTCTGAATGATGTAATACTTCATTTGCGCTCAGCAAATGCTCAAATGAGGGCTCATCTCCCTCATTTTATTTTTTAAATAAAATTTGGATTAATGATTTTATTCTTTTTACTTTGTATTACAAAGTTCTTTAGTAATGACTGAAATAGATAAACAACTTTCTGATTTGAAACAGATCCGTCAATTGATGGAACGGTCTTCAAAATTTATATCCCTTAGCGGACTATCAGGTATATCTGCCGGCATTATTGCCTTGATTGGTGTATTTATAGCCCGCTGGCGTATACACCAGGTACTTGACTACAACAATGTTGCGAGTTATAGAGCTATACCAAGTTTCGATACACTCTATGGCTTAATGTACGAGCTGATCGCATTAGCCAGCATCACGTTTATACTTGCTGTGGGTTCAGCGTATTTCTTTACCAACAAAAAAGCATCTGAACAAGGTCAATCCTTATTTGATGCAATCAGTATCCGCATGCTTATTAATTTAGTGATTCCTTTAGTCACCGGCGGTGTTTTCTGTTTGTTTCTCTTACAGGAAAATATTAGTTTAGTAGCTCCTGCGATGCTTATCTTCTACGGATTAGCTCTTATAAATGGCAGCCGATATACCGTAGATCATATTCGTTATCTCGGAATGGCAGAAATTGTATTGGGACTCGTTGCCGGATTATTCCCCGGTAAAGGGCTTCTCTTCTGGGCAATCGGGTTTGGTGTGTTTCATATCATTTATGGAGCAGTGATGTATTATAAACTAGAGCGTTGAAAAATTTCATTTCACATTTAAACAAAGCTTTTGAAAACAGACTCCGTTTGGGTATCATGTCTATATTGATCACAAACGATTGGGTTGAATTTAATACGCTGAAAGAATTGCTTGAAGCTACTGATGGGAACTTAGCAAGCCACATAACCGCACTTGAAAAAACCGGTTATCTGGAAGTACGCAAAGCCTTTATCGGTAAGAAACCGAATACTTCTTTCCGCATTACAAAAGAAGGCAGAAAAGCCTTCAAAGATCATATTGACGGGTTGGAACAACTCATTAAAAAGTCAATCTGATTTTTTTTAATTAATAACTTTGCAATTCAAAGCACTCTATACATTATGAAAAAGAACCTACTATTAGCAACTCTATCTTGTTTCTTGCTTGAAGCAGGACGCATCATTTATTCAAACTCTCTGGACTATATTTTCCTGATCTGGAATTTATTTCTGGCTGCAATCCCTTATCTGATTGCATCAAACATTCAATCCAAACAGTCAAAAGGTTATAAGCTCATCTGGCAAAGTGCCGTCTGGTTGTTATTTCTTCCCAACTCATTATACATCATCACCGATCTAAAACATTTCAGAGAGCGGTCTCCGGTACCCGAATGGTTCGACTGCTTGCTGCTATTCAGTTTTTCAACAATAGCCCTGCTCTTCGGTCTGTTATCCTTCTACCACATGAATCAAGTGCTAAAAAAATATGTATCGAAAACAGTACAGCATCTGGTTTTAATTTTCATTTCATTCATTTCCGGATTTGGTGTATATCTGGGCAGAGAAGAACGCTGGAACAGCTGGGATATCGTTACCAATCCTTTTTCTCTGCTTTCCGATTGCATAACACTATCAAGCATTCCACATGTATGGCTTTTTAGTATGTGTTATGGGTTATCGTTTTTATTCATGTATTACATAATATCTTCTTTAATCAACTTCAATCATGAAACATCCAAACAATTGGTTTAACAGTCTGTTCCATGCCTTTAATGGTTTAAGGCTGGCAACAAAAGAGCGAAACGTCCGCTTTCATATAGCTGCATCTGCAACAGTAATCCTAAGCTCTTCTTTTCTTTCACTAACAGCTATTGAGTGGGCATTCATTGCTTCAGCAATTGCCTTGGTACTGATAACCGAATTTGTAAATACAGCCATTGAATATGTATGTGATCTTATTACAACAAATTATTCAATACATATAAAACAGATTAAAGACATCGCAGCAGCTGCAGTAATCATCAGCGCAGTATACGCTTTACTTATTGCAGTACTTATACTTTGCCCTAAAATTTTACTATACATCTAACCACATACAACTATGTTCACAAATTTTAATCACTGGATACGCACTTCGATTACACTAAAGCTGATCATTATAGGAATATTAATTTTGGTCTTATTGATTCCTACGAATATGGTAGAAAATCTCATCAATGAAAGAGAATCAACACGCGACAATGCCATTAAAGAAGTCGCTTCCAAATGGGGGCTGGACCAAACAATCGGAACGCCGATTATTTCTATTCCATATTACACCGTAATTATGAATAGCAATAATCAAAAAGAAACAATTACAAATTATGCGCATATACTACCAAATGATATTAAAATAAAATCTGAATTAACAACTGAACAAAGAAAACGAGGTTTATATGAAGTTGTATTATACAATACCAAAGCTACTATAGAGGGTAACTTCAAGTCTGAAATTGAAAAACTTCAGCAAAAAACAAATAATGGACTGCGCTTAGATCAAGCCTATATCCAGATCGGAATAAGTGATCTGAAAGGATTGAAAGATATGGTATCTTTCACTATTGGCACCAACGAAACATTTGAATGCAATCCGGGGGTACCTAACAACGATATCTATTATTCAGGTATGAGCTTCCCCATTGACCTAACCTTAAAACAGGATTTCGAGTTTAGCTGCACACTTAATTTAAATGGAAGTACTTCTCTGCATTTCCAGCCATACGGCAAACAAACATTCGTAGAATTCAACAGCAATTGGAGTAACCCTAGTTTCGAAGGATCATTTCTTCCTGACACAAGTAAAATTGATGAGGCTGGCACGTATGCTAAATGGAAGATCTTACAACTAAACAGAAATTATCCGCAATATGGGTTAGGCAGCTTTATCCGTGAAAGCGAACAAGCCTCTGCTTTAAACAACGGACAAAACGACTCATCATTCGGACTTCGCTTGCTATTGCCCGTTGATGAATATCAGAAAACAAATCGCTCGGCAAAATATTCCATCATGTTTATTTTGTTGACCATCATTTCTTTCTTTTTCGTTGAAGTCATTAACAAGAAACGCATACACCCGATACAATACTTACTAATCGGTTTTGGTGTAGTATTGTTTTATGTCTTATTATTGTCTATCTCAGAGCATTCAGACTTTGATACAGCCTATTGGATCTCTTGTGGCAGTATAGTTGCCCTAATCAGTATGTACACACAATCTATGTTCCGAAAAATTAAGATTACGTTATTAATTGCAGCCATACTTGGTTCATTGTATGTATTCTTTTATTCGTTGCTGCAACTACAGGATTATTCTTTATTGATGGGAAGTATTGGTTTATTCATTATACTGGCAATAACAATGTATTTAACACGAAATATTGATTGGTATAAGGAAGAAGTAGAAAAACCAACTCAGGAATAGAGTCGTAAAACGAGGTTTAATAAAAAACTATGGTATGTGCATTATTAACATATCATAGTTTTTTTTATTATATTGATGTATACCAATAAAAACCGCTATGCTAAACCAGGAACTATTAGAACATTTCTACCATTCATTCAAATACAAGGATGTAAACGGAATGATTGGCTGCTACCACGAAGACATTGAATTTTCAGACCCTGCCTTTGGTACCTTAAAAGGAAAAGAAGTTGCAAGCATGTGGCGCATGCTCCTTGAACGCAATAGCTCATTAAAAATGGACTATAATAATATCTCTGCAGACGCTGATACAGGAAAAGCACACTGGAAAGCAGAATATGTGTTTTCGAAAACAAAACGTCCTGTTGTAAACAACGTTACTTCTTTGTTTGAATTTAAAGATGGCAAAATATTTCGGCATAACGATACCTTTGACCTTGCAGTATGGGCCAAACAAGCATTAGGATTTAAAGGATCGGTGCTGGGTTTCTTTGGCTTACTTCCTGCATCCATTCAAAAAAAATCAAAAGAAGCATTGCAGTCTTATATGACAAACAATACTATTAAAGAATGACCTTATACTTTTTAAGTGGTCTTGGGGCTGATAAAAGAGTTTTCCAAAAACTGCATGTACCGGAAAACTATTCCATTGTGCATGTTGAATGGATTAAGCCTCTGCAAAATGAATCTATTACAAACTATGCCGCACGCCTTTCTGCAATTATAAATCAGGATGAAGCATTCGGGATAATAGGACTATCCTTTGGAGGCATTATGGCATTAGAACTTTCAAAGATTGTTTCTCCTGCTCAAACAATTATTATATCAAGCGTTTCATCCAATAAACAACTTCCGCCTTCTTTCACCATTATGAATTTTTTATTCCTGCATAAATTTATTCCAAAACGTTTTTTAAAAATGAAAAACAAATTTGTTTATTGGTTTATGGGAGCCCGTACAATAAGAGAAAAAGCGGTATTCAATCAAATTTTAAAGGACACAGAAATCACATTTTTCAGATGGGCAATATCTACTATTTTAAAATGGAAACACGACAGTAAAACCAAAAACCTATATCATATTCACGGCACTTCTGACAACATCTTCCCCATTAAATATATATCTCCCGATTATACAATAGAAGGCGGTGGCCATCTCATGGTCTACTCAAATGCAACAGAAGTTTCTTCAATTCTCAGAAAAATATTAGAACAATAATCTTCTACCAATCAATTTCTTTTATTCCACGTGATTTCAAATAGGCATTCGTTTTACTAAAATGTTTGTTTCCAAAAAAACCATTGTATGCTGAAAAAGGCGATGGATGGGCCGATTGAAGCACATAATGTTTTTTAACATCAATAACCTGTCCTTTTTTTTGTGCATACGCACCCCATAAAATAAATACCAGATTTTCTTTTTCATCCGATAATTTTTGAATTACAGCATCGGTAAACGTTTCCCAACCTCTTTTCTGGTGTGAGCCTGGAGTATTTGCTTCAACAGTAAGAGTAGCATTCAATAATAATACGCCTTGCTTTGCCCATCTATCCAGATTACCACTCAGTGGTGCCTGTTTGCCAAGATCTGTTTCAATTTCCTTGAAAATATTTTTTAAAGAAGGCGGCATTGTTACCCCATCATTTACGGAAAAACACAAACCATGCGCCTGACCAACACCATGATACGGATCCTGGCCAATAATAATAACTTTTACATCATCAAACGGACAAGCATCAAATGCTCTGAAAATATCTTTCCCTGCCGGATAAATCAGCTTTGTTTTGTATTGTTCTCTTACAAATTCAATGAGTTCTTTAAAATAGGGCTTTGCAAACTCTTCCTTTATTTTAAGCTTCCAGGAAGCTTCAATTCTTATATCTTCAGACATTATTCAAATTTCATGTGGATTATTAGAAAACTATTCGGTAAATTTAACTGTTATCGATCAAACTACTAGAATTCATATTCAATGATTTCAAAAATTACAGAAGGTGTACGTGTTAGCATTGAAACTGACTATCAGCAGGAGTATTCAAGTCCGATGCAGGCGCATTATGTATTTACCTATCGCATTTTGATTGAAAACTACAGCGAACAAACAGTACGTTTGTTACGCCGGCATTGGTTCATATACGATGCCAATGGCTTGATGCGTGAAGTGGAAGGTGAAGGCGTTGTTGGTCAGCAACCAACTCTTGAACCGGGTGCTTCTCATGAATATGTATCCGGCTGTAATTTAAAAACTGAAATGGGAAAAATGCGAGGGTCGTATTTGATGGAACGCATTGTTGATGGCAAACAATTTACCGTCGTCATTCCCGAATTTATGTTAATAGCTCCTTTCAAATTAAATTGAGACTTTTATCTTTACTATATCGGCTGTACGAATTTTTAAAACATTATATCGTTGGCAGTAACGAACATGGGTTACACTCCCCCTTTGTATTCGAATTATATACGAAAACCATACAAAATCATGAGTGGCCTTATTACGAACATCTCGAACAACATTATTTTGAGCTTATCAGCGATCACCATTTAATAAACAATAAAAATCCCGGTGCAGGCACAAGTTTAAATCACCGCCAGCATTTGCCCATTAATCGTCTGGCCAAACACTCCATCAAATCATTGCCCTGGAGAAAACTATTATGCCGATTAGTAGAAGAGCGTAAACCTAAAATTATTGTTGAATTAGGAACAAGTTTTGGTATCACAACAGCTTATTTAGCCATGACTTGTCCCGATGCAAAAATATATACCTTCGAAGGAAACCCTTCTTTAGTTGCCCTTGCAAAAGAGTTTTTTGAAAAAACAGGTCTTACTAACATTGAAATCATTGAAGGAAATATTGATGAAACGCTGCCACATTTTTTAGAAAAACATCCCAATATAGACGTGGCTTATGTTGATGCAAACCATCGGTTCAGACCTACTATTAAATATGTTGAAAGGCTGATGGATTGCGTTTCCTGGAAAGGCCTGATTATTCTGGATGATATTTACTGGTCTTACCAGATGACAAAAGCATGGAGAGGTTTGTGCGACAAACAAGATGTAACCGTTAGTATAGATCTCTGGCAGATTGGCTTGCTGTATTTCCACACGGGGCAAGCAAAAGAAAATTTTAAGCTGCGATTTTAAAGCTGAACGCTCAAAGCAAAAAAACTCCCATGATAGAAATCTCACAGGAGTTTTTTATAAAAACGATTTAGCTTTATGCTTTTAGACTTACGCTTACAATATTGCTTCTCTGATCCTCACCAATCTTGCTAGTACAGCTTCGAGCTTGTCTAAAGCAATCATGTTTGCACCATCAGACAATGCTTTTGCCGGATTTGGATGTGTTTCCATAAACAACCCGTCTGCACCAACAGCAATGGCTGCTTTCGCAATCGTTTCAATCAATGCCGGCTTACCACCTGTTACACCTGAAGATTGATTCGGTTGCTGCAATGAATGCGTACAGTCCATTACTACAGGAACATCAAATGCCTTCATCTCTACAATATTTCTATAATCAACAACAAGATCACTGTATCCAAAAGAATTACCTCTATCTGTAAGCATCACATTGTTATTACCAGCGGCTTTAATTTTTTCCACTGCAAACTGCATAGATTGCCCCGATAAGAACTGACCTTTCTTTACACTCACCACTTTCCCTGTTTGTGCGGCTGCTACCAGCAACTCAGTTTGTCTGCACAGGAAAGCCGGAATCTGCAATACATCAACGTATACTGCTGCCATCGCTGCCTCATGCGATTCATGTATATCTGTAATCGTTGGTATACTAAATGTTTTACCAACTTCTTCTAAAATTTTCAATGCCTTTTCATCACCAATACCTGTAAATGAATCTACCTTAGTACGGTTTGCTTTACGGTACGAACCTTTAAATACAAGAGGAATCTTATACTTGTCTGTCATTGTTATAAGCTTTTCTGCAATTTCAAAACAAATTTCTCTGCCCTCAACTACACAAGGACCAGCAATAAGAAAGAAATTTTTTGAATCAGAATGATGTATTTTAGGAATGGTAATGTTCATATTCATGTAGCTAAACAGCTAATTGGTTTAAATCAAGAAGTATAATCCCTGCAAAGTTAAAGCTAGATTTTTGCAATTCATAATAGAAAATACTTCGGGCTACTTTCTTGTAATAAATTCTATAAACAGTTCTGTACCTGAACGAGGTAAAACAGAATTGTAACATAGCTCCATTGTTTTTATGAAGAACAGATCTGAAAACAACTTCTCATATTCAGTTTTATCTCCGCCAAACGGCGGTCCATCAAAGGAGAATTGCCTGTTAAACAATACCCCCGCAAGCTTCCCTGCTGGTTTCAGTAAAGAATACATTTGTTGAACATAGTTTGTTCTATATGCAGGATCCAGTGCACAAAAGAATGTTTGTTCAATAATCAGGTCGTATTGGCCCTGATGTTGAAAAAAATCGCCGCATATTAACATAGAATCATCTATTTGAGGCAAACGCTGTTTAATATTTTCGATAGGCTGTGAAGAAATATCAAGTAAATAGACGTTTGTAAAACCCTTATGTATTAAATATTCGAACTCATAACTGTTCCCGCCCCCGGGAATTAAAATTGACACCGATCTGTCTTTATAAGCTATCGATATATTGCTTCAATGGGGGTGAAACTTCTCCCAAATCCCAGGCAGTATCATTGGTTTGATAACGCTGATCCCAAAAATTCTTATCAAAATTCATCATCTTTCAGGCCTTATTACTCTTGCTATGCAAATTCAAATTAATTCGCTTTACTATTGGATTATATATAAGATTTGGTATTTTTACGATAGAACTTTTCAAAACTAATCTTTTATGAGTACGGATAAAAAACCTGTTAAAGAACAAAAAAACAATAATAAAGTATGGATTGTTGTTTTGGCGGTAGTATTATTGGCCGTGAATGGTATTCAAGGCTTCTTTAACTATAAACAAAACGATGAAATCAAGGAAAAAGTCGAAATCATTGCTAAAAAAGATATACAACGCGATAGTTTAACAAATGCTATTAATGCGAAAAAAGAAGAATTATCGTTAGCTAAAGCTGAAATTGAGAAATTAGGCGGAGATGTTACGGCATTAAATGCTCAGATTGAAGAGTTAAATAAGCTGACAACAGATCTTAAAAACGCTAAAAACAAATACTATTCTTTGTATATGAGAGCTAAAGGCGAAATTGATAACGCAAATAAGCTTTCATCTGATTCAAAAGCTGAAGTTGAGCGTTTAAAAATACAGTTAGCACAACAGGATACCATCATCACAAACCAAAAAGTAGCCTTAAATCAGAAAGAACAAAGCATCTCAACGTTGGAGCAGGAAAAAACGGAACTGGCTCAAAAAGTAGCTGTTGCATCTGTTTTAAAAGCTGAAAACATAAAAGTTATTGCTATTAGCTCTAAAGGAAAAGAAAAAATAGGCGAAGTTTTCAAAGCAAAAGCTATTGGACAATTAAAGATTTTGTTCACTATTGCTGAAAACAAGATTGCTCAGAAAAACACAAAAGAATTATATATCCGTATTGTTGAGCCGGACGGTGCTACAATTACTGGCGGTACAGACGGAGAATTCAAGTATAACACGCAAACATTGTTTTATACTACTAAAACAAGCATTTTATACAATGGACTTCTTTCTCCGGTAGCTTTATCCTATACAAAAGACGGAGCATATAAAATTGGCAAACATACTATTGAGGTGTATTGCGAAGGAAGTTTCATCGGTACAGGAACATTCACTATTGAATAACCCGACACCTTTTCTTTTACTAAAAAGCCCTTTAAATTAGTTTAAAGGGCTTTTTTATTGTTTTTTTCATTCGTCTTCAAATAATCGTCCTGTCGGGCTCCCTATAATCTAATCTGTATTTTTGGTATTCCGTTGTAAATAAGTTATATTTGCAACCCTAATTAATAAATAATTAACAATTAACTATGTCACTTAAACAGTACGAGACGGTATTCATTTTAACTCCCGTTTTATCTGATTCTCAGATGAAGGATGCCGCACAGAAGTTCAAGCAAGTGCTCGTTGATAACGGCGCTAAGATTGTGAACGAAGAAAGCTGGGGGTTGCGTAAGCTTGCTTACCCAATTCAAAAGAAAAACACTGGTTTCTACCATTTAGTTGAATTTGAAGCAGCGCCTTCAGTAATCAACACTCTGGAGACTGAGTATCGCAGAGACGAGCGTATCATGCGTTTTTTAACGACCGCATTAGATAAGCACGCAGTTGCATACAACATCAAAAGAAGAAAAGGAGAATTTAAGAAATCCGAAAAAGTGGAGGAGAAAGCATAACTATGACACTTCAGAACGAATCAATCAACAGAGTCGAGAATAGAAAAAAATATTGCCGTTTCAAGAAAATGGGCATATTTTACATCGACTATAAAGATCCAAATTTCTTATTGAAATTTGTAAATGAGCAAGGTAAAATTTTACCACGTCGCCTTACAGGTACTAGCTTGAAATATCAGCGTAAAGTATCTCAGGCTGTTAAACGTGCTCGTTTAATAGGTTTATTACCTTACGTAACTGATTCTTTAAAATAAGCTAAAAGGAGGACTATTCATCATGGAAGTTATTTTAAAAGAAGACATCAAAGGATTAGGTTATAAGAATGACTTGGTTCAGGTAAAAGCCGGATACGGAAACAATTTCCTTATTCCACGCGGATACGCAGTTAACGCTACAGAATCTGCTAAAAAAGTTGTTGCTGAGAACATCAAGCAGGCAGCTCATAAAGCAGAGAAATTGAAGAAAGATGCCGTTGCTACTTCAGAAAAAATCGCAGGTCTTGCACTTGAGATTGCAGCTAAAGTTGGTGATACAGGTAAAATCTTCGGTGCTGTTACATCTTTACAAATCTCTGACGCTTTAGCTAAAAAAGGTATCGCGGTAGATCGTAAGAAAATCGCTTTCAAAGGCGATGTTAAAGATGCCGGTGTACACACTGCAGTTATCGACTTACACAAAGAAGTTAAAGTTGAATTGAAATTTACAGTAGTAGCTGAGTAATCAGTTTTATTGTTACCATATTAAGCCTCTTGTGTCTCGTACACAAGAGGCTTTTTTATTATACCTTAAAGCGAAATGCTTAACGCCTAAAGCTTTGAGAATACCTAGTAATAATTTTGAGCCAATAATTCATATAAGTAAGGACTAAGCTTTAAGCATTTCGCTTTAGGCCTTCGGCCTTACTCTAGCAAGTTTCTTAATAAGTTCGTACTTTGTAGTAAATACAAAACATGATTACCCGAACCGAAATATCTCCCGGAAAAGCCCCTTTTACAATTGAACACAATCAAACAATTGTAACAATAGGTTCATGCTTTGCAGATATGATCGGTGAAAAGTTACACTATTATAAATTTGATGTTGCAGCCAACCCATTTGGAACAACCTTCAACCCCATCTCAATCTTTCAATTACTTACTATAAGTCTGGAAAGAAAATACAACCCCTTCCCTGCTGCTTTAGGAGAAGTTTGGTACGACCATCAATTTCATTCGGAAGTATCTGCATTAAGCGCCTCTGAATTGCATGAAATCAGTAATACACGCATCGCTGAAACAATAAAAGCATTAGCAAGAGCATCCTGCTTAGTAATAACGATTGGTACTTCCTGGGTATACAGACATATTGAAACAAATTCGATTGTAAACAACTGCCACAAACAAAGCGGACGGTATTTTAAAAAAGAATTACTTTCTGTAAAACATATACTGGAAGATTTTGAAACCGTGTATATTAAATTAAAAGAGCTCAACCCCTCTCTTAAAATCATATTCACTGTTAGCCCTGTACGGCATATTAAAGATACACTGCAATTGAACAGTGTAAGTAAAGCCATATTGCTTTCGGCGGTACATTACATCTGCGAACAACATAACGATTGCCATTACTTTCCCGCGTATGAAATTCAAATGGATGATCTGCGCGACTATCGGTATTATGCGGAAGATATGATTCATCCCAATAAACAAGCAGAAGCATACATCTGGAAAAAGCTTACACAATGGGTCTTCTCTCCTGCGCTGCAAGATGCACTGAATGAATGGGATCAGTTGCAAAAATTATTACAGCATAAACCTTTCCATCCGACAGGTACGGCACATCAACAATTCTTACAGCAAACACTACAGCGCTTTGAACAATTTCCATATTGGGATGTTTCATCCGAAATGGCTTCATTAAAAGCACAGGTAAACTAAGCACATGAAATCACCACACGCACATACAAACCGATTGGCAAGCGAAAGCAGTCCATACTTGCTGCAACACGCCCATAACCCTGTCGAATGGTTTCCATGGGGTGAAGAAGCATTGCAAAAAGCAAAAGCGGAAGACAAACCGATACTTGTAAGCATTGGTTATTCGGCCTGCCACTGGTGCCATGTAATGGAACACGAGTGCTTCGAAAAAGACGAAGTTGCGGCTGTAATGAATAATTTGTTTGTTAACATTAAAATTGACCGGGAAGAACGTCCGGACCTGGATCAAATATACATGGACGCTGTAAGTGCCATGGGGCTTAGAGGCGGCTGGCCATTGAATGTATTTTTAACTCCCGATGCAAAACCTTTCTACGGAGGAACATATTTTCCAAAAGAACATTGGTTGAATCTGTTGGGACAAATTTCAAATGCATATATCAATCATCGGGAAGATATTTTTAAATCTGCGGAGAGCTTTGCTGAATCATTAAACCAAAGTGAAATACACCGTTATGGTTTGGTAGATGAATCTCAGGTATTCAATAAAGAAGATTCCGATATAGCATTCGATCGTATTTCGAAACAATTTGATTACAGCATGGGCGGAATGTATAAAGCTCCGAAATTTCCCATGCCTTCCATCTATATGTGGCTATTGCGTGACTATGCTTTAACCGGACGTAAAGCATCGTTGCAGCATGTTGAATTGACACTCGACAAGATGGCCATGGGCGGGATCTATGATACCATAGGCGGCGGCTTTGCCCGTTATTCGGTAGATGGAGAATGGTTTGCCCCGCACTTTGAAAAAATGCTGTACGATAACGGACAATTACTTTCTTTATACAGCGAAGCATATACGATTACAAAAAAGACTTTATATAAAGAAGTCATTGAAGAAACCGTTTCCTGGTTGAAACGTGAAATGATCTCTCCGGAAGGTGGCTTCTACTCTGCACTGGATGCCGATAGTGAAGGTGTTGAAGGAAAATTTTATTGCTGGCATTACGAAGAGCTAATCGATCTGATTGGCGAAGAGATGCCCTTATTCTCTGCATACTATTCCATTACCGAAGAAGGTAACTGGGAACATGGTATGAATATCTTGTATAAACGTATAGCTGATAGTGAATTTGCCAAGATCCATGCACTTAATGAAACAGCTTTGCAGGAATATGTGACACGCTGGAAAAACAGGCTATTTGCAGCACGTGATCCAAGAGAGCATCCGGGATTGGATGATAAAATTTTAGCTTCCTGGAACGGCATTATGCTGAAAGGCTTGTGTGATGCCTACCGTACACTTGGCGATGAACGTATATTGAATACCGCATTGATGAATGCCGAGTTCATTCTGACAAAACTGTATGACGGCAAAACACTCTTTCATTCTTACAAAAATAAAAAAGCAACCATACCTGGCTTTTTAGAAGATTACACGTATGTGATCGAAGGTTATCTGGCCTTATACGAAGCCACACTCGACGAACAATGGATGCGCCACGCAATAGCATTGGTAAATCACGTGATTGATTATTTCTATGATGAAAGTGAAGGTTTATTTTTTTACACATCAAGTGAAAGTGAAAAATTGATTGCACGCAAAAAAGAAATATTTGACAACGTCATTCCCGCCTCGAACTCTTCGTTTGCCCGTAATTTATACCACTTAGGAAAATTATTAAGCAACGACGATTGGATAGAGCACGCACGTAAAACAGCATCCCGATTTAAGAAAGCCTTTCTGGCAGACCCTTCATATCTTTCTAACTGGGGTTGCCTGATTACAAGCTTGATGTCACCAACTGCAGAAATTGTAATCAGCGGAAAAAACAGCATCCAGCTCCGCAAAGAAATCGACAGTAAGTATTTTCCTAATAAAGTTATATGCGGTTCTGTTGAAGCCAGTACTCTACCCTTACTTGTCGATAGAAAACCGCAGGATGATAAAACATTAATCTATTTATGTTTCGATAAAACCTGTCAATTACCAACTACTTCCGCAACCGAATTATTTGAACAATTAAACCGTGTAAACTAATATGAAAAAGATATTCTTACTCGCAACCCTTGTATTTGCTGGCATTCTATTTACAGCTACACAAGCAAACGCTCAGCAAATATATGATACCGTTTGTAAATCGTATAAAACCTATTATTCAATCGAAGAAGCGTTAAAAGATCCGCTAAGTGTACAGAAGTTAGATTTATCCATGCAAAAGCTCACTGTACTCCCGGAAGAAGTTATGCAGTTAAAAAATCTGGTATGCCTGGACTTATCCTTTAACCGCATTGCAACATTCCCTGCTTCATTCCCAACATTAACAAAATTAGAATGCCTGAATTTAATGGGCACACGCTACATGGGAAAACTTCCGAGTATCTTATCTAAAATGCCGGCATTAAAAGTATTAGATCTAAGGGACCACCCGGAATGGTCTGCCGCTACGTATGCAGAGGCTGTTAAGCTATTGCCGCATGTTACGATCATTCAATAATCCGTTTATCAATTAATGAGCAGTAAGGGAATTCGTGAGGAGGCTTTATTTTGTGACGTGGTATTACCCTTACCACTCCCGCAATTTTTCACCTATAAAATACCGGTGCATTTAGTTGATAGTATTTCTATTGGTTCAAGAATTATTGTTCCTTTTGGTCAGCGAAAATTTGTAACAGGTGTTGTTAGAACAATTCACAGCACTGCACCGACAAATTATCAAACCAAAGAATTGATGGATGTACTGGATGCAGTACCAACCATGAATGCCTATCAATTCACATTTATGGATTGGATGGCCGAATACTATCTGTGTACCCACGGAGAAGTCTTACAGGCAGGACTTCCCAGCGGTTTTAAATTAAGCAGTGAATCTATGATTCAACTAAATCCGCTTTTTAAAGAAGCAGATTTTGATATCACAGAAAAAGAGCGGAAAATCATTCAGGAACTTCGTTCACGAACACTGAATTATAAAGATGCCGCAAAACTACTTGATGCAACAAGTATTCAATCTATCATTAAATCACTGATTCAGAAACAAGCAATCTTGCTGTTTGAAGAAGTAAAAGAAAAATACAGCCCAAAAATTGTTACACGCATTCGTTTGAACGATGCGTTTACTTCCAACGAAGCGCTTTCTACACTCGTAAATCAACTAGATAAAAAACCAAAACAACAGGAAGTAGTAATGCGCTACTTGCAGGAAGTTCCTGTAATACAGAATCCAGGTACAAATATCTTAGGACTGGAAAAATCTTTTTTTACAGCATCTGAACTTTCAACATCGTCTCTTCAAACACTAATTAAAAATAATGTATTTGAAGAGTTTGAAGAAATTGTTTCTCGTTTGTTGTATCGGGAAGATGAAAAAAAACAAGCGGTTGTTCTTTCGCCCGAACAGGAACTTGCTAAAGAATCCATCCTTCAGCAATTCAACACTAAAGATAGTGTATTGCTACATGGTATTACAGGAAGCGGAAAAACTGAAATATACATTGACCTCATAAAACGCAGTATTGATAATGGATCTCAGGCTTTATTACTATTGCCTGAGATTGCTCTTACGACCCAGATTGTAGATCGTTTGGAAGAATACTTCGGAGACCGTATGGGCGTATACCATTCTAAATTTTCAGATAATGAACGTGTAGAAGTATGGAAAGGATTACAGGAAGGCCGATATGATTTTATTGTTGGCGTACGTTCTGCGGTATTTCTACCTTTCACACATTTGGGTTTGCTCATTATTGACGAAGAACACGAAGCTTCTTATAAACAACAGGATCCTGCGCCCCGCTATAATGGCAGAGACGCGGCTCTTATGCTGGCACGTATTCACCATGCAAAAACATTATTAGGTTCGGCAACACCCAGTATTGAAAGCAGAGACGCCGCTTTAAAAAACAGATGGGGATATGTACCTCTGCTAAAACGGTATGGTAACGTTGCTCTTCCTGAAATCACACTTGCTGATATGCGTGTTGAACGCAAGAATAAGACCATACAGCAAGGCTTTTCTTTAACATTATTGAATGCCATTCGCGAAACACTTAAGAATAAGAAGCAAGTTATTATTTTTCAAAACCGAAGAGGATATGCTCCGATGCTGGAATGCGAAGACTGCGGCAACATTCCGATGTGCAACAGTTGTTCAGTAAGTCTTACCTATCATCAGTTCAGTCACGAATTACGTTGTCACTACTGCGGCTTTACACGCAAAGTACCGCAAAAATGCGATAGCTGCAGTTCCCACCGTTTAAAGACAGTAGGTTCAGGTACAGAACGTATAGAAGATGAACTACAATTATTACTTCCGGATGCACGCATTCAGCGCATGGATCTGGATACTACCCGCAGAAAAAACAGCTTTGCAGAATTAATCACAGCATTCAGCCAGCAAGAAATTGATATATTAATTGGAACCCAAATGGTAACCAAGGGACTTGATTTTGCTCATGTTGAATTAGTAGGTGTGTACGATGCAGACCGCATGCTTTATTTTCCCGATTTCAGGGCCATTGAACGTACCTATCAAATGATTGTACAAGTAAGCGGACGAGCCGGCAGAAAAAGCGGTGACGGGAAGGTTATTATTCAAACCACCCAACCTGAACATCCTGTTTTCGCCTTTATTCAACAGAATGATTACGATAACTTCTTTACCCGGGAAGTGTACGAACGAGAAATGTTCCTTTATCCGCCATTTACGAGACTGATTCACATTTCTGTTTTACATCTGGATAAAAAAGAAGCCATGCAATGTGCGCAGGGTCTTTCTGCTAAATTAAAAGAAGCAATAGGTGGTAAAAGAGTATTAGGCCCTCAGGCTGCATCCATTGAACGATTAAGAAATTATTATCATTTCGAACTTTTTATTAAATTAGAAAAAGAGATTAAAGGTTTACAGTCTATAAAAAATAAAATCACTACCATTGTATCTAGCGAACATAGTTTAAATATTGGCTCAAAAGGCCGTATAATTATTGACGTTGACCCTATATAACACTATATGAAAAAAACGCTGACCATACTAGCTTGCCTATTTTTAGTTGCTTCTGCCTGTACAACAAATGAAAATGATGGTACTCAACAAATAGATACTGCTAACGTAATTACGGCCGATACAATTGTAAAAACAACAGCAGATACCACTCCTGCAGTTGTTAAAGATGAAGTGCTTAAATATTCTTCAGAGGATGAGGTCAATCTTCTTTTATTCGAAAAGTTCTCGTTAGGTATTACTTATGCTCAATTAAAAAATAAAATTAGCCCTGTTAAACCGCTGCATGCAGAAGATTATAATGAACAAGTTGGTGCTAAAGGTTTGCAGGAATCTATTCAGGACATTACCTTTTTAAACTACAAAGGTAAATTAGAGTTCAATTTCAAACACGACACGTTATATCGTTACAGCATTGTATTTAATGAGCCTAATGAAAAGAAAGGCAACAAGTTATATCAACAGGTACTGACCTATTACAGCGATCATTTAGGCTTCCCCTATCAACCTGTAAATATCGAAGAAGACAATCATTATGCACAATTAAACATGTGGTATCTAAACCCTGATTATCTGGTAGCCGTATACAACCTTAATACAGGCAATGTTACCATTGCAGCACAAAATTTTAAACCTGGCCAATAATTTATTAACTGTTATTTTTTTCTTTTATTATTTATTCTCATTACCTTATTATTAAGGAGAAGAGGCATGCAATGCTCTTTCACCTTGTTCTTATCATTCATATTTTATTTTAATTGTGTCATATTAAAAAGAGTGTATTATGAGTAACGAGCCATTTTCAGAAGAAAAAAAATTCAGATGGATTGCAAAGGTTTATTTTGGAGTACTTGATAGCCCTAAGCATGACGTAAATCCATTTGAAGACATCCCTCCCTTTCTTGAAGCAAAAGTAAAACAGCTGGATTGGGGCAAAAATCCGGAGGAACGCGCGGCCTCTAAACAAACATTTTGCAGGTACTTTATGCGTTTAATTGAGTTGTATGATTTCTATGTTCCTGAAGAAGAAATCATGAAATGCATTAACAACGAAGAGATGAAAAATAAAGATGTTGTGAGCCATTTTAGTGCTGTTGGCACATTTACTAAATAATTATTAACTCTTGAGAGCCTGATTAATGACACTCATTTATAATTAAAAACCCGTACTTAAGATAATTCTTATGTACGGGTTTTAATTTACAATATATATTTTATTCGTAAACAAACTCCCCAGGCTGCAGACCCAATGCCAATCAAAATAGCAGATATTATCTATCAATGGTCAATTTAAATGCAGACGTGCCTAAATCTTTGTAATGATATCCGTCTCTTATGGTAGTATTCACAATGAAGTAAAGTGTATCACTATGCATTTTACCAATTTTGATGATGTGATTATTGTAATAAAATTCTTTCAGATCATATTTAAGCAACACCCCATCGGCAGTTTTTGTCATTGAATGAAAAGAACTTGAGCTATTGAATTTGTTATGCGTTAAGCCGTTAATATACTCATCCTGCACAAATAACAAATGACTCGATGTACCATGTGTATTGAGAGGCGTACCTAAAGCATTGCCCGGTTTAAATGCAAAAATAGAGTCTCTGGTATGCCATGCTTTATACAAATCATAGTCTTTAGAATTATTTTGAACCATAAAATCTACATACACAATATCAGCTTCCGGTACTTGGAACAAAAATGAGATAGAATCGTTTTTTCCTATTTTGATTATTTCGTGTGTAAGCAGATTAAGTGTATCTTTTTTATTTATTACAGAGATACTATAACGCTTATCACCATTATAGTTCGATGCACTAAATAAAATCAATACCAAAAGCAGTACTATTACTGTAAACTTATTCATCTTCAACTTACAAATATCAGACATAACTATAATACAAAATGGTAAAATCGACCCATAAATGACCTTAATGAATAGTCGGCAGTTCCATTCTATTTAAAATCTGTAGCTGTATTGAAAAGCTAAAGTAAAAAAAAAAAATACTTTTTCAACATTTTTATTGTTTTTTATAACATTTAACAACAATTGAAACAGTTTCCAGATCCTTTAAAAGGAAGTTTATACCTCGTTTATCATGATCCATTATGATCTTTCATAACAAAACAACAGCATTCAATACTCCATCATGAGAGAAACTGTCAATTAACCAAGACACGGGAGAATACCCAATTAAGGCTGGTATTTTAACGAACAAGGTTTATATATCCTTCTTCTTTAACTTCCTGATCGCGCCAAGTCAATGCCTTTACTTTATATACATATATGTCTGAGCTCTGCAGTGCACCATTAAAGGTACCGTCCCAGCCTTCATTTATATTGGATGAAGAATAAATCAATTGTCCCCAGCGGTTAAATATCTGAAATTCGCGCAGCTCTTTAATTCCCCAGCCATTTACTTTTACTACATCGTTATTACCATCGCCATTAGGTGTAAACATAGATGGCAGCTTAACAAAGGTCTCCGGTTTTATTGTTATTTTATAGGTATAATTTTCATTATAACATCCTCTCCTGTCAGTAACATTCAAGGTGTACAGAATGTCTTCCAATGGCTGTACCTGAGGATAATTACAAGTCAGGCAGCTAAGCCCTTTAGTAGGTGTCCAGGCAAAGTTATAATAACTCTGTCCCCAAACAGGCAACGTGATGATATCACCAATTACTATACTCGTATCCAGATTTCTTAATCCAATAGATTCAATAATTACAGCAGGTACATTTGCTTGATTTGTACAACCATTTGTATCAGTTTCTATAACAGTATATTGAACCGTATGCTGGATCGTTGCAACCGGATTAGTACTTGTTGTACTTGATAAGCCCGTTGGCGGTGACCAGCTATATGTACTGGTAGGGTTAGGAGTAATGACATTCAGAGCAACGGAACCTGTACTCTGGCATACAGTATCTCCTATAGCCTGAGTCGTTGGATTTTTATAGATCACAACTTGTTTGGAAATAGTATCCGGGCAGCCAACAGTTGAGCTTGATACAGCCAGCGATACGGTATATGTACCAGGTGTAGCATACGCATGTGAATTTACATTCTGAACCGTTGAGGTTTTCCCATCACCAAAGTTCCAGTTATAATTAGCGGCTCCTGTTGACGTGTTTGTTAAGGCATAAGGACCATCATTAAAACAGCTCGTTGTATCAACTCCATCTAATCGGGTAAAATCTGCAATAACCTGATAAATAAAAATTGCTGTGTCTTTAGATGAACTGCAACCTTCAGAGCCTACCAAACTCAATTTAGCTACCGTCTGTCCGTTCGGCGGGTGAAAATCATATCTATGATCAACAGGTGCCTGATTTGCGACTACAATACCATCTCCAAATGCCCAGGCATAGCTAGCTATATCAGCAGTATCTTTTAATGCAAAATGAATTGTATCTCCTTTACATATCGTATTTTTATCTGCTACAAAGGAACCTTCAGGACTATATACCTTGTAGCTTTTATAAATAGTATCTGCACATCCATTTGCAGTAGATGCTATATGTTGTACTTTATATGTACCTTTTCCATATACCAGCGTAAAACTCGATGCTGTTGACGTCTGTCCGTTTGCAAAATCCCAATAACTGTTATATGGATACTTGGAAGTTGAATTATCTTTAAAAGAAACAATCTTAGGTGCACATAGCAACGCTACAGTATCAACATTCGTTGTAAAAGCTGCGGTTGGGTATGTTTGCACATTAACTGTTGTTGATGTAGACCCTGTACAACCGGAAGCAATTTCCTGAAAATTCAGGATAACATTAAATGTTTGATCCGTGGCATATAAAACGGATTGCGATTGCTGGGTACTTGTAGTACTATTTCCGAAATCCCATTGATATTTCAGTGATGAACCTCCGGCTGTATAATCGCTGGCACTAAATAACGCTGGTTGACCCAAACATAATCTGGTATTAGAAACAGAAATCTGACTTACCGGATCGTATTGATTGATGTAAAAATTCAGTGAATCACTGCAACCTAATTTATCACTTACTTTTAAAAAAACTTGATATTGTTTGGTATTAGGATCTGCCTTTACAGTATAGGTATGTGAAGGATTCTCAACCGTTGAACTTGTCCCATCTCCAAAATTCCATTTCCAGGAAACCAACGTAGTATCTCCGGTTGATTGGTCTGTAAAATTAACAACTCCGGGAGTACATATTAAAATATCATCGGCTTTAATTTTAGGTTGAATATCAAATACCCGGAATTTTTGAGTGGTAGTATCTTTACATCCATTCGCATCTGTAACAATTAATCTGGCGGTATAAACACCGGGTGCATCAAACTTAAAAAGAGTTGTTGCAGAACTGGTTGCTGATTGCCGTATACCTTCAGTTGGTGTAGGAATTTGCCAGTTGTATCCTTTGTAACAACCCGCATCTACATCAACCGATTTACTTGCATCAAATATATAAGGGCTATTAATACACAACAAGGTATCTATCTTTAAACCGGCTTGCAGAGAACGGGCCTTAATGATTACCGAATCTCTGCTAGCAGGACACCCGCTTGATGCATCTGTAGCCGTAAGCGTTACTTTATAATCTCCTGAACTCGTATACGTATGCGTTGCATTTAACGAAGTTCCCGTTTGTGTATCACCAAAATCCCATGAGAGACTTGTTGCATTATTATTTTTATCAACGAAATTATATTTTAACGGATCTGCACAGGAAGCATTATAATCAATGCTTGCAATTGTTCCTTTAACATCTACAAAACCTGTTTTCTTAACGGTAGTAAAACAACCGTTATAATCTACCATGAGTGTTACATCCTGAGGACCGGATAAATATTTGTACGACCATGTTAAATTTTTTTGATCAGGACATTGAAAGGCCCTGTTTCCTTCCGTATAAAAATGATACCCATTAATAGCAGGTGCACCGGCTGGTAAAATAGTATTAAATGTTACTGCTTCACCCGGGCATACACTTGTTTTAGTTGCTGTAAAATCAATATTGGGAATTATTGATCCTGCATCAATCTCAACGGCATACGACGTGTCTATACACCCGCGTTTTGTAGTAACAACCAGCTTACTCATATATACACCGGGGGTAGTATATGTGTGGCTTACAGATGCATTAGATGTATTCGTCTGTGTAGCCCCATCACCATATACCCACGTCCACTTTGCAATCGGATCGTTTGATTTACTCGAATCGCTAAACTGCACGCTGAGCGGTACACAGCCCTTAGAAAGATTTGGCATCATACGGGCATTAGATAACCACATGGTATCAAGTGCAATTGATATAGCAGAACACCCCGTCTTTTTAGAAGTAACAAGTAATGTTGTAAGCAGCAATTCTTCTCCATTAATGGAATATGTAATACCTTTGGTTGCGCTATAAAATGTTTTTGTCACATTAGCAACCTTAGCTCCCGTACCATCAGGAAAAACCCAATCGTACGTTACGTTTGATTGATTGGAACTTCCCTTAAATTGAATAGTCATCGGGCTTGAGCAGGAATACTCAGGAGTATGCTGAATAGCCGCCTGAACATCATCTGCGTAAACCGTTTTAGTAGTCTGATCCGAACATTGTCCATCAGGCGACGTAACGCTTAATGTAATGGTATGAAATCCTGCTGTAGCAAAAAGAACAACTACACTATCCAATGTTGAAGGACCTGCGATAAATGCACCGGCATCAGCATACCATTGTCGGACTCCAACACTGGTTGTTTTAAATACAGAGCTACCAGCAAAACAAACTGTATCTTTATGCTTTTGAATAATTGCTACAGGTTTGCCTACACTGATTGTTTTACTCGCAGAAGATTGACAACCTGCTAAATTAGCAGCAAACTTCACAGTTAGAGATGCGGTATAAGTATTGGTTGTATATTTTTGGCTCGGAGGATTTAATGCTGTTGATGTTTGCCCGTTGCCCAGATCCCACGCATAAGATAATGGCAAAGAACCTGTAGACGTACCATTAAAGCCGACAGTCAACGTTGAATTACAGGAAACAGTATTGGCAGGAGTCGTTGTAAAAGATGCAACCGGAGGGTCATATACATGTATGGCATTATTAAAAATGGCTGTCTTATTACAGGAAGGGTATTGTGTTTCAATACCGAATGAAACGTTGTAATCTCCTTTTGCAGTATATAAATGGGTTGTAGATGAAACTGTAGCCCCTTCATCGCTTGTACCATCTCCATATACCCAAAGGTATTTCTGAATCGTAATTTTAGGGTCTACAATTGACGCATCTGATAATTGTGCATTTAATGGATAACAACCTGAAGCAACTTTGATATTTATAGTTGGATCTGAGAATACTTCAATTTTTATCGTATTTATAACAGGCCCTCCAACGGTTTCCTGAAAAGAAACATTATATATACCCGGTTTATTAAAAATATTTGCCGGATTTTGAAGGTCTGAAGTAACGCCATCCTTAAAATCCCAAAAATATGTAGAACTAGTACTTGGCGCTGTAAACGTGACTTTTAAAGGGACACAGCCTTGTGTAACATCTGCCGTTTGAGCATATAATCCTTGAGAAATAAAAACGATTGGCAGAAATATAAATTTTAAATATTTTATCATTTTATAAAAACTAATATTACCTTGCATATATTATTATTACAAACGTAGTGAATTAAACAGATTTTCCAATCATATAAAAAACTATATTTTGAAAAAAGAATCTATTTTCAATACCATATTAATCCTATTTATGGTATTAGTAAATGCTGCCAATATTAACGCTGCTATCCTTGCAGATTCAGTTAAACCATTGACAAAAGTAAACAAAGAATTTTTGGTGGTTGTAAATATTGTTCGTGATGTCAATGGTAATGCTAATGTTAATACTGCCGATATTCAAACTACATTAAATCAGGTAAACACTGTATACAGTCCTATTGGCGTTTCTTTCACAGTCTGCCAGTTTAATTACATCAACAATTTCCAATACGACTCTCTTGTATTGGATGCAACTGTTAATGGGAAAAGACTTGAACTTGATCCTCAATACAGATTACAGCATCGCATCAACATGTACTTCATTAGTGAACCGGATTTAAAACCTGGTGAAGATCCGACTAAACCTTTAACACCACCTATTACTTGTGGTTATGCAGCATTAGGTGGTATTGCAGAATACGAAAGTATTGTGATCAGAAAAACATGTATCGATGTAATAACTATTGCACACGAATTGGGTCATTTCTTTGGACTCAGTCACACTTTTGAAGATACTATACCTGAACTTGTAAATGAAAGCAATTGCAGTACTGCCGGAGATAAAATATGTGACACGCCTGCTGACCCATTTAAAGTAGGCAGTTCTACACCATATATAGATTCCAATTGCAATTTTATATATACTGGTCAGGATGCTAATCATGAATCATACGCACCTGATGTTTCTAATATCATGTCTTATTATACTCCGTGTATTTGTCTGACATTTACCCATGATCAATACCAATCTATGGCCACATATTATCTGTCACATTTAGGCACCTGGTAATAACTGCTATACTGTTTTCTGCTAACAACAAAATGAACATGAAATTTATAAGTACTTTTTGTATTCTGTTTTTGATAAACATTGCGGCAATTGCGCAGGATATTCATTTAACACAATATTACACATCCAACCTTTCTCTAAATCCTGCCTATACAGCAAATTTCGACGGAGATATAAAAGTATCCCTAAATTCAAGAAGTCAATGGTCTCAGATTTCTCCGGCAATGAAAACCAATATGATTTCCATTGAGAAGAAATTTCTTAGAAGACCAAATGAGTTTGGGTTTGGAGCTATCATCATAAACGATCAGGTTAGTTCGTACTTTCTACATACCAACAAATTCTTGCTTTCGGGTAGTTATCAAAAAAATTACAAAGGACATCTTTTCAGATTTGGTTTGCAATCCGGAGTTGTAATGAGAAACATCAACACCAATGATCAGACATTCCCCAGTCAGTGGGATTATCAACTGGGTGCTTATGATCCAACAGCCAACTCAAACGAAGGTTCTTTAAAAAACAGCTGGCATTATATTGACTTGAATGCAGGTGTTGCCTGGGCACATTTATTTGGCAAAGTAAAATTATCTGCCGGCTACGCGTTATTCAATATCAATAGACCTATTGAAGGATATGGTAGTGCTAACAAAGCCGTACCATTTAGACACGTATTCAATGCTTCAGCCGTATATTTTATTGCTCCAAAGCTATCTTTGATACCCCACTTATTTTATATGAATTCTGCTACAGCCACAGACTTTATGGTTGGAATAAATGCCCATAAAAAATTCACTGACAATCTGGGTGTTTTAATTGGTACGGGATACAGAGGCAGCACAGTAAACAGCGATGCTGCCATTGTAGTAGCAGGCTTTAATTATAATAGACTGGCATTCGGATTAAGCTGGGACCTCAACGTTTCAACATTAAGCCAGAATTCAAAAAATAAAAGTGCCTGGGAAGTATCTTTAACATACACAACACCATCAAGAGCATCTAATAAAGTTACACTGCCTTGTGACAGATATTAATATTTTTAATACAACGAATTATTATTTTATGAAATATATATCCTGTAGTATTCTACTTATTTTAGCGGCATTTACTACATCTACTTTTGCTCAGACTTCAGAAGGAATAGACCGAACACTTAGTTTGTCTAAAATGAAAGCGCGGGCAAAAATTGCTCAGGAAACTGGCGATATATATACGGCTCTTTTTTATTATGAAGAAGTTGTAAAAAGTGACTCTTCAGATATAAAGGCTCTTTTTCAGGTTGCCGAAATGTACCGATTCTCGCGCAACTATAAAATGGCAGAATCAACGTATGGCCAGGTTTACAAAGCAGCCCCTTCAGAATACCCGATTGCATTATACTATCAGGCAGTGATGCAAAAGATGAGTGGCAAATACGAAATTGCAAAAGAGAATTTTACAACATTTAGAAAAGTTTCTTCCTCTATAGGCGACAAATCTTTTAAAGCTGCGCTGGCCAGAGATATTTCCGGTTGCGACAGTGGTATATTCTATCGGGATTTTCCACAAAATGTTACTGTTAAAAATGTAGGAAACTCGGTAAACCATCCGCACACTGAATTCTCTCCTGTATTACTGGATAGCAATACATTAGCATTTGGTTCGCTTCGTATTGATTCTGTTACTTATTACGACACTCGCAGTGAACATTTAGAAAAGCAACCTGTAAGACAGGTATACGAAGCTAAAAAAGTAAAAGAGCAATGGGTAGAACAAGGCTTACTAGCGTCTATCAATGACCCGAATATGGATATGGGTAATTTTGTTTATTCTCCTTATTCAGGAAGATACTATTTTACAAAATGTACGAAGAACCATCACGGTAAAGTTCGATGCGAAATTTATTATACCGAAAAAGTATCCGGAAAATGGTCTCATCCCGCTAAGCTTCCTGCTCCTATCAACATGGAAGGTTATACAAGTACACAGCCAACCATCGTAATAGATACGACCTCCACTCCTGCTGCTGCTTCAACTACAGCAACGCCTAAAAATATGCCCCCACGCAAAACGGGCGGTACACGGCCAACACCAAAGCCTACGGTAAATAAGATTGAGTATTTATACTTTGTTTCTGACAGGCCTGAAGGCAAAGGTGGTTTAGATATTTGGTATACTTCTTATAATGAAAGTAAGAGAATATGGAACGAACCGACAAATCTAGCTACTGCTAATACTCCTGAAACCGAATGTACACCATACTTCCATGTACCTACTCAAACATTTTACTTCAGTTCCAATGGCTTGGTGAATGCAGGAGGATTAGATATATACAAAATGGAAAAAGACGGACGAAGATTTAAACGTCCTGAAAATTTATCTTTCCCTATCAATTCTCCGCAAGATGAATTAAGTTTTGTACTATCCGACAATGGTAAAAAAGGATTTCTGGTATCTAACAGACCTGGCGGTACACCTTTCTTTCACGAAACATGCTGTGATGATATATATTCCTTCGACATCATACCTCCTCCTCCTTTCATGTGTAAACTTGATCTAAGTATACTTGATCAGGATCCGAATTCAAATTGCGCGGGACAGTTATTAAACATTCAGCAAATTAATCTTAAATCAAAAAATAAGACAACTGATACCGTTCGGTTAAGCAACTGTACCTATAATCTTGCGCTGACACAAAACTGCAAATATGCTTTCTTCATTAAAAAAGCAGGCTATGTAAACGACACGTTATATGTAGAAACCAGAGAAATGTGTGCAACACCTACAATCAATAAGAGTTTAACACTGACACCCATTGCGATTGCTAAAAAAGAAGAACCTATTATTGAAAAACCGGTTGAAGGCGCGGCTTTCGTACTGAAAGATATTCAATATGAAACCAACCAGACAGAACTGAATGATGAAGCTAAAGCCGTTCTGGATAATGTATTGATACCTTTCTTAAAAGATCACCCAACGGATAAAATCGTTATCAGTTCACATACAGATGATGTTGGCAGTCATAAATACAATCAGGATCTATCTCAAAAACGTGCAACAAACGTAATGCAATATTTAATTTCAAAAGGAATAGCTGCTAACCGAATTCAAGCAAAGGGATATGGAGAAACACAGCCTATCACTTCAAACGAAAATCCGGATGGCTCTGTTAATGAAATCGGAAGAAGTATTAACCGACGCACAGAGTTCCTGATCAGCAAATAATTCAAGATTATTCTTAAAGTTATAAAGCACTATTCATTTGAGTAGTGCTTTTTTTATATGGATGCTGCCTGCTAACAGCTGTTCAATAGATTGATTACTATAACGGAATTTTATTTATCAGTTCTTACCCTTATATTTAACCAGCTGCGAATAAAAATACAATGCCTACAGTTAACGAAGAAAAAGCGATCCGGACAACCTATTTCAGTATAGTGGGAAATACCTTACTGGCTATCATAAAAGCACTGACTGGCTACTTTGGAAATTCTTATGCACTGATTGCTGATGCAATAGAATCTACAACGGATATATTTTCTTCTTTTTTAGTTTTGTTCGGAATTAAATACGCTAATCGCCCGGCCGACAAAAATCACCCCTACGGACACGGACGTGCAGAACCTCTTATAACATTTATGGTTGTAGGATTTTTAATTGTTACAGCTTCATTTATAGCTTACGAAAGTATTCTCAATATTAATAAACCACATGATTTACCCAAACCATATACATTAATTATATTATCGGGAATTATTATATGGAAGGAAATTTCTTTTCGCCTTGTCATTAAAAAAAGTAAAGAAACCAACAGCTCTTCTTTAAAAGCTGATGCCTGGCATCACAGAAGCGATGCCATCACTTCAATAGCAGCTTTCATTGGTATCTCTATCGCATTGTTGTTAGGAAAAGGATATGAATCGGCTGATGATTGGGCTGCTCTTTTTGCCTCATGTTTTATTTTGTATAACAGTTATCTCATTTTCAGACCTGCTCTTGGCGAAATCATGGATGAACATTTATACGATGATCTTGTTGTAAAAATCAGAGAAGTTTCATTATCAGTCAACGGAATCCTCGGAACAGAAAAATGTTTCATCCGTAAAGCAGGTATGAAGTATCATGTAGACCTGCATGCTACTGTTGCCGGAACAATCAGTGTTAAAGCCGGCCACGACCTTGCGCATCAATTGCAGAATACCCTGCATAAAGAGATACCCGAATTAGGAAACATACTCATTCATATAGAACCTGCATAGGTTATTCTTGCTGATGCAGCATAACTCCATCACTATTGAAGTTTTGTAAAAGAATATCGTGTGTAATAGCATTTTTAATTCTACCCGAATCTTTTGTCAGTACCGGATATAACAATACAATCTGAATCGTTGAACCATCCAGCGGTTTAAAAATAACTTCAGGCTCTTCATTTATATTATCTGTACTTATTTTACTATTAAATAGCAGTTGTTTATAAGACTTTATTTTTTCAGCCTGATCAGCGGGAATATTTTTATGCGCAATCTCTTCTAACGCTGCAGCAATCTCAGCCAACGGAGCCTTGTAATCGGTGTAAAACAATACCTCATCATAAATGTATGGAAACAATGCCCACGAATAATTAAAAATAGAAGTACTTAATATATTAGAATTCGGGAAACGAATAATTCTTCCGGAAGGATGATCTGCATTCATATTCGAATTTTTAACTTCCCATATTGTTGTGTCCAGATAATCAATATCAATAACCTCTCCGGAATCCTCTCCTACCTGAATGGTGTCTCCGATTTTATAAGGCCTGCGAACGATAACATAAATCCAGGCAATAAAACTTAATATGGGTGTTTGGAGTGCAAAACCAAGTACAATAGACAAAATACCTAATGAGATAAATGCTGTATACCAATCTGCATATATGATTGACAACAGAATAAAAAACAACGAAGAGTTTCGTATAATCTTTATTACTTGTTTCAGATTATGTTTTTCTGCTTCTTCATCAATGGCATTCATCCAAAACACATTAACTAAGCACGATGCCAGAGCCAGTATGATAAGAAACGTACATCCGATTACAACTCTTGGAAATACCGGAAGATATTTTTCTTCAATAGGCAATTGATCTAAATGAAAGGCAAAATGCAGTAACATCAAACTAATGAGTAAAAACAGATATATACATACTTCTATTTTATCTCTGGTACGGAATTTAACTACATGCTTTCGATGATAATCAGCTTTAGTACTGCTGTAGACATCATCCAACGCATTTTCAATATCAGCATTGGTTTGTGCCTCTTTAATATTGTCCTGATCGTAAGATTTATCTGTATGTTTTTTCATCATCATGGGATTTAAAACACAAGTCTAAACAAATTCTATTTTAAATCCCATGATTACTAAGCATTTAAAATTCCCATAAATTATGCTCATACTCCATAAGCTGCTGTGCTGCCCAATTGGAGGCCATAATAGCCTTCTTCTGGTCTGAATATATATCTGTAAGATAGGCATCCTTTGCATTTGATACTTTTATAATATAAGAACTGAATAAACGCAAATCGAATGCATCGGCAAGGTTTTTATTCTCATGGTCATTTTGTGTATTATACCATATCGCTTTTGGATTGTCTTTGAAAAGATTTTCAGCGATTTCCTTATAGCTAAAAGATGCCACAGGTATCTGTATACCTCTTTCATTCATAGGATGATCGGCGGGAATGAAAACAGTAATTGTTTGTATGTCATACAGAAATTGTGACCGCTGTTTATCAAATAAAACGTCTTCTTTTATTTCAAGCTGATACAGATCTCTGGCCATATATTTTTCATCCAGCATATTTTTTACAATATCTCTCCACCCGGGTCCGTGCTCTAAATAGCTATCTACCGTATCTGTAGGCACAGATGCAGCAGCAGGGGTTAACATTTTATTCAAAAAATCCGCAACAGACAATTGCTTCTTTAAAGAATCATTTTCGTACGCTTTTATAACCCCATTTGTAACCCCATTAATAAGAAGTGCTGTTATTTCTCTGTTGCGTGAAAAAAGTGGCTCGTTTTGCTTTTCGCGCAAATCAAGAGCCCGGGTAACTGTCTTCTGATACATCACATCTGAAGTATGCACCGGACGTACTGAAAGTTGATTATACCCATCCTGAGCAAGTATTGGACTCATAAAAGTCAGAATAGCCATTGATAACAAAAGGTTCTTTTTCATAACTATAAGGTTTAAAGGGTTCTTTATAGAATAATGCTGAGCGACAAAAAAGATACAGCAATTCTTGAAAATATGTTAAAGAAATACCAACCATGCTGAGAATGTATAACATATTTCAAATTTCATGTAATACCAGTGAAATCAAATAGGTTTACATTTAGTAAACTTTATTACCGAATAAATAAGAACAACATACTAAAATCATACATTCATCTGAAAATAGATTATGAAATTTAAAATACATAGTGATATATCGTATGTAGTTGAAACGCCAACAACATTTATATTTAACATTCATGCACTACGTACCAACAATCAGATAATAATCGAAGAGCAATTATTACTGGATCCATTTATACCCATTGAAGAATTTTCATACAACGACGGTACAAGTAGATTCGTGCGTTTAAAAACCAATGCCAATACCAGCTTCACAATCTCATATAGTGCAACGGTAGACATGTATTATAAAGTAATTAATGAAGAACAGTCCATTGGCAACATGGCAATAGAAAAACTAGATGGTAATATCATTCCTTTCCTTTTTCCTAGCCGTTACTGTCAATCAGATAAATTGCAAAAACTTGCTTACAAAGAATTCGGAAGCATACAGAACATCTATTCGAAAGTAATGGCAATTACAGATTGGATATATAATAACGTTGAATATGTCAGCGGAAGTTCAAACGCACAAACTTCTGCTTTAGATACCATCACAGAACGCATGGGTATATGCAGAGATTTTGCACACTTGGGTATTACCTTATGCAGAGCGCTATCCATTCCTGCCCGCTACTTTACAGGATATGCCTACCAATTAAATCCTCCCGATTTTCACGCCTGCTTTGAAGCATATATCAATGGAAACTGGATCATCTTTGACGCTACCCGATTAGTACCTCTAAATGGTTTGATTAAGATTGCTACCGGACGGGATGCGGCAGATGCGGCGGTGGCCAGCATCTTTGGTAATATCATAACTACCGGCATTCACGTCGAATGCCAGGCAGTGGATCAAAATTTCACCCCATTCTATAACGACAAAAATTCTCTTCAAGGTTTATCCTTTCAATAAACAAGATATTATTGAATAGCTTATATAACCTAAAAGATCGCTCCATTTAGAGTTATATAATTATGGCACTAGCTCTTCCGTCGGAACTTCATTCACACTTTCTTCTTCTTTTCTACACCATTTCATGAGGTAATCTATAGCTGCAGGATCATCGTATGAATGTGCCGTTTCCAGATCAATACACGATTGTTCTGGCTTTAACATGTAATGATTGCAGATACCTCTTTGTAACAGTGCGTATGCATAATATTCGCGATCTGAAATTAGTTTATCAAAATAAAAATACGCTTCTGAATATTTTTTGGCAGCCATATACAAATCCCCCATCTTACGATAAGAATATTTACTACTGTGTTTTTGGTCTGCTAAGAATAGCTGCATGCTTTTAATTGCATTAAACGTATTACCATTGTTTTCGTATGCACTGCTCTCATACCAATACAAACTATCATATTGCCGGCTGTGTTCCTGACATTTTAAAAAAGATTCAATGGCTTGCTGATATGCCTGCAGCTTGTAATATGCAAGTCCTTGTAAGGTGTAATAATCAGGTGCTATATAATCCGGCACGGATGATTCTGTATACAGATAATTTAATACCTTTTTGTAAAAACCACCATCCATATATATTTTAGCTTTCAGCATCCGGGCTTCAAAATTATTTTCATTAAAATACAAGGCACTTCCACAATAATCACTAGCATTAGGAACATTTAGTTTTGCTAAACTTTCTTCAGCTTCTCTATAGTAATCTACCGAAGTAGAATAATTCATAAACCCTGCAAAACTAAAAAGCACAATTAAAAAAACAATTATTGCAACCGATATGGATTTCCAGTTCCAGTTTATTTGATTCACCCAGGATTCTTTCTCAACGGCCGTTTCCATCAAACAATAATCCAGCAGAATTAATCGGGGTGAAGACAATTTGCCATCTGCACTGATATTAAATTTATTCGCTTCATAATATAATTTTGTATGAATTTTATGCCGTTGCACTGTTTTACTGGCATAAGAGGCCATTATGGTATAAATAGGATTGTCATTATGCACCAGTGGCGTAGCAAGTTTTACAATGTAGTTTTCGGATCTGCCGTTGTAATCTTCCATATCAATGATTTTTCCATACAAAGGATACAACATTCCATGACTGGTCTTATTAGAAGACAGAAGTACTACTTCACTACCAGTTGTTCTATAGGGTGAATATGTTGAAGCAAACATCGTTCGCATCTTTATCCAATGATTCTTGCATAAGATGATGCGTGAGAGATTACTTGAATAAATAACAATCAACATTACATAAGGAAGTAAACTGCTTACTAAAGAATCGTTGGCGTGTGGGGCACCGAAATAAATGGCATTCAGAATAAACTCAAATAAAAGAATAATACTTAAGCCTGTTATCAATATAAAAGAACTGGATTCAGCCGGAAATTTTATTTCTGAATGATATAAAGGTGATTGATTCAACGCTGTATTATAAAATGCTTTCAAGGCAAAGAAAGAAAAGATAACCATCAGAAAAGCGAAGATATAGAATACTCCAGATCCTGTCTCCAGAAAGAAATCATAGAACCCATGTGTAGATATTGATATCAGAACACAAACAACTACATACTTTATACGTTTCATTAATTTTGAGCGTATAAAACCATACCATATTACCGACGAACAGAATACATGCATGATTACTGCTAATACTGTTCGCTTATGGATAATAATATAAGACTCCGCTCCATAATAGTGATCGAAATAAGAGATGTTCTCCATAAAGGCAAAAGCTATGGCACTGAATGTCGCCAGCAATAAATAATCTATGGGCTCTTTTATTCTTTTTCGAAAAAGCAACATACATACAAATACTGGAACTGCCTTTGTAAATTCTTCAATTACCCCTACTGCAAAAATATCATACAACAAGTTTGTAAACGGATCTTCTCCAGGAACGAAACGATATAAGTAATGACACACATCATACAACACCGTACAGAATGGAGTAACAACACTGGAAACAATAAAAATGAACGCATATAAAAAATAATCCTTCGGTGCGAATATTTTAAATTGTGTATAATAATACCCCCATAATAACGCAATCAATGCTGCTGCAAAGAATAAATCCCATGCCACAGGCATATCCAGTACAAAACTTAAATAAGACACTATAGGACCATGCAAAAAATATTCTTTTTCTAATATGTAATCCGGGCAGTTTTTAACAAAAAACGGATCACTCCTACGTTCATGAATGGAAGCATAATCATTCAATGCATGATAAGACACGGCCAGCCCTTTATTTGCTTCACGTATATTACCATATTTATAGGTTAGCTCTTTTTTAAATGCTTCAATGGCATCTACATAATATCCTTTATGAACTAGCACCCATCCGAGAGCAGAATAGTAATAGGGTTGATCTGGTTTTTTTATAGCATTTAATTCTTCATGCACCAGATCATAAATTTCCTCTTGATTGTATATAAATGCACGACCGAAATGACCCGCATCACTAGATTTTGTATTGTCATCCAGCATCAGCCCCCGGTAATAATCCTCAGGTTTTTTATCGTCCCGAAAATACAAACCTCCCAATACATTTTGATAAGCAGGCTTTTGAAAATGGATTCTTAAATTTCTATACACAAATGCAAAAGATAATGTATCAGCATTTTCAAACGGTTTGGTATTTGTCCATTTAGGATTGATTAGTTCTTCGTGTTTTTGAAAAAGTGGCACAGGTAAAAAACGGTTCACCAGCAAAACAACCCATAAAAGTAAAACTGCGAAAGCAATATATAAGTATCTAAGCATGTAAAGTATTCTATGATTAAACCTTTTAAATATAGCAAATTAAATAACTGAAAACAGCAAATCTATCTGTAGAGTTAGCGAAGCGCTCTACGGATTAGCAGATGAAAAAGAGTCTCCAACTCGCTTTTTTACATGCTCATATATTATTTTCTTTCCATCAATCTTTATAAACATGAATACAGGCAATAACGCGAGTCACAGACTCTTATTCATTATACATCCGTAGAGCCCTGCGGAACTCTACGGATAGAGCACAAACAAACATTCATATTTATTTTATAATCAATTATTAACTTTTTATATATTTATTCTTTCAATAAACCAGCTAAAAAAAATGTCAATAGACGGATACAAAATTCGTGATCAGTATGCTGTTCACTTTATTACTTTTTCTGTAATCGAATGGGTCGATGTTTTTACACGAAAAGACTATGCCAACATAGTCGTGGATAGTTTAAATTACTGTAAAATTCATAAGGGCTTAAAAGTACATGCCTGGTGTATTATGAGTAATCATTTACATTTAATGCTTTCAGCCACTTTACCAGAATTCACCTTATCAGATATAATCAGAGACTTTAAAAAGTTCACTTCACAACAAATACTTAAAGCCATTGAAAATAATCCAAAGGAAAGTAGAAAAGGCTGGATGTTATGGATATTCCGAAGTGCTGGAAAACAAAATAGTAGAAATGAAAAATATCAGTTTTGGCAACAAAATAACCACCCTATTGAATGTTATGATATTTCCATTACAAAAATAAAACTAAACTATATACATGAAAACCCATTAAGAGCAGGTTTAGTAAAATCTGAATGGGAATACACATATTCAAGTGCAACAGATTATTGCTGCAATCAACCGGGGTTAATAAAAATAGATCACATTTAGCTACTCTATCAGTGCTAATCTATCCGTAGAGCGCTTCGCTAACTCTACGGATCTGCAGATGAAAAAGAGTCTCCGACTCGCTTTTTTAGATTCTTATATATTGTTTTCTTCGCATCGATCTTGATGAACAATAACGCGAGTCATAGACTCTTTTATACATCCGTAGAGCGCTTCGCTAACTCTACGGATAGAGTGCGGAACTTTACGGATAGAGCACAAACAAAAAAAGAGTCCCGCTGATTAGCGGGACTCTTTTACTATACATCTAGATATTTCTTAATATGCTCTTACTGTCTTGCCATCCATGTAATACATGAATGCTTTATTCACTACGCGGTTACCACCAGTTGTAGGATAATCACCTGTGAAATACCAGTCACCAATATGGTTCGGGCATGCTCTGTGTAAACCTTCAATTGTCTGGAAAATCACTTCGATCTCTGCATTACAACCTTTCGGTGTAATGATCTCTGCAATCTTCTTACTTACATCTTCGTATGCAAACTGTAAATACAATTCTTTTACGTGGTTCACCATGTTACCACTTAGGTTCGCAATGGCAGACTTACATTTTTCGTTTACATCTTCCAGTAAGTTTTCCTGCTTCGTTTCTTTCAACAAGGCAAGCATAGCACGGAATGCAACGAAGTCTTTTACCTTCGACATATCAATACCATAACAATCCGGGAAACGTATCTGAGGTGCTGAAGAAACAATGATTATTTTCTTCGGACCTAATTTATCTAACATTTTTAAAATACCATTCTCTAATGTTGTGCCACGTACAATAGAGTCATCAATGATAACAAGATTATCGATACCTCTGCGTACCACACCATGTGTGGTATCGTATAAGTTCGCTACAAACGACTGGCGAACATCATCTGAAGTAATGAACGAACGAAGCTTGGCATCTTTAATAACCATCTTCTCGATACGCGGACGCAACGACAAGATTTTATCCAACTCAGGACCGGAAAGACCTTCTGAGATTACCTTTTTGCGATACCGTGCTAAATATTCTTCCATACCTTCTACCATACCAAGAAAACTTGTCTCAGCAGTATTCGGCACATAAGAAAATACCGTATTCTCTATATCGTAATCAATTGCTTCTAAAATCTGTGGGGTAAGAATTTTACCAAGCTGCTTACGCTCCTGATAAATCTGAGGATCTGATCCGCGAGAGAAATAAATTCGTTCGAAGCTGCAAGACTTTTTAGGTAATTGATCGATGAATTGTTTCTCTTCGTAATTTCCATGGCGATCGATGATCAACGCAAAACCCGGCTGCACTTCCTGTATATCATCGTAGCTGATTTTTTCCATCGCACTTTTGATGGCTTGTCTTTCAGATGCAACAATTACAATTTCATCATCTGCATAATAAAATGCCGGACGGATACCTGCCGGATCGCGTGCCACGAAGGCGGCACCATGACCTGCAATACCCATCATTGCATAACCACCATCAAAATCTTTGCAGGAACGCATTAACACTCTTTGCAGGTCCAATTCATTTTCAATGATGGTTGATACCTGTGAGTTTGAAAATTTGTGTTTATGTTTTTCGAATAAGTATTGATTCTCTTCATCTAAGAAGTGACCAATCTTTTCCAATACTGTTACCGTATCTACTTTTTCTTTCGGGTGCTGTCCCAATTCAATCAGCTTATTGAAAAGCTCATCAACGTTGGTCATGTTGAAGTTACCGGCAACAACCATGCTGCGGCTTCTCCAGTTATTCTGGCGCAGGAACGGATGACAGTTTTCAATGTCATTATTACCATGCGTACCGTAACGCAAGTGACCCATGAGTACTTCACCTGTAAAGGCAACATTCTCTAATAACCATTGCGGGTCGTTGATTTTATCTTTATTATCTCGGAGGGCTTTTCTGAATTTCTTATTTACCTTTTCAAAAATTTCCGCAATCGGTTGCTGGTCTACGGAACGGTAACGGCTTATGTAACGGGTGCCTTGGGGAACATCTAACTTAATGACTGCAATACCGGCGCCATCCTGGCCTCTGTTATATTGCTTTTCCATCAGTGTGTACAGCTTATTTATGCCGTAATAAGGTGTACCGTACTTTTCCACATAATGCGCAAAAGGTTTACGTAACCTGATGAGTGCTATACCACATTCGTGCTTAATCGCATCGCTCATAGATGATAGTTTTTAAATAAATGCAACTATTACTCGCAACAAATCCATCAACCAGCCAGGCATAAAGAACAAGCCAATCACCGGAAGCATAATTAAAGTTACGAAAACCAGAGAACTTTTGTGTTTGGATGTAAGGATTATCGTGTTTTCAAACTCCTTGAAAAACAAGGAATAAGGAACCTTCATATAATAGAAAACAGAAGCTACTGTTCCTACAACTGCTGCACCTACCACCCCCAACAAGATCGGGGAATGAATGGTTTCATATTGCTGCCAAACTGCCGTAAAAACGAAAAGCTTGGCGAAGAAACCTGCTGTTGGTGGTAAACCAATGAGCGTTGCCATTACTATAACAAATATAAGACTCATAGCAGGTTCCTGTTTACCTAAACCGTTAAAGTTATTCACAGCGTCGCCATGAACAATATTCTCAAAATAATCCAAAACAAATAAGGCTGCCGGTACGCTAAACAAATAAACAATCAGATATAAAAACATAGATTGCTGGCTAAAATCGCTCCCGCCAAGTAACGACATACCAATAAATCCGCCTTGTGCAATCGAGGAATAAGCCATTAATCGGCGCGTATTATCCTGCATAAGAGCCGATAAATTTCCTACAATAAGACTTAAACCGATAATAGCAGACAATAATAAATTATAGGTTTGAAGTCCCTGAAAAATGGCAGAAAATTTCAATAAAAAGATAAACGCTGCAATCTTTGGTATTGTAGACAATATATTCAATACAGACCAACCTGCTCCCTGATAGGTATCGGGCGTCCATGGGTGAAAAGGGAATAAAGAAGTTTTAAAAAACAACGCTGCCAATACAAGAGCCAGAACAATCCATTTAGAAAAGACCGGAACAGCGGCAAATACCTGAATCCAGCGAGGCGAGAATAGATCCATGCCTCCTGTCAGTCCATATATAAGAGAGATGCCAAACAACATGACACCACTCGCAAATGCTCCATACAATAAGTATTTGATACCCGCTTCTGTACTTTTTTTATCCGCCCTGGAAGCAACCAATATGTATGATGGAACAGAAATAAGTTCCAGCGAAAGAAACACCATAAATAAATTAATGGAAGCCACTAAAAAGAAGCTGCCCATAATAACTGCAAGTAATAGAATGTAAGTTTCTCCCCTTTTTCTTAACCATTCTGATGATGGAGAAAATTCTATGAACAAGGTTGCAATTATTCCACTAATAACAAGTAAAAGCTTACTGAATAAGACTGCAGGATTTTGATGCAGCATATCGTTCATAAATTGTATCTCTGCTAAATTACTTCTGCCTGTTAATTGAAGTGTCAGATAAAATCCAATAATTGCCAGTATTGAAAGTGTTGTAGTAGCAAAATATGAATTATGGCGTGTTTTACTGAACATGTCAAAGAACAAGACAAGCAACAAACCCAATAGCAACCAAGCCTCCGGAACAAGGTGATTTAAACTTTCACGTATGTGATCAATTTTAGACACGTAGTAATTTAATATGTTAGTTTTTAAATGTATTCAGCACTATTTCATGTTCATAAAAAAGCTTGCCCATGCTTCCATAGACGGACCAATTTTATTTAATAATACGGCAGGAAATAATCCGAATAAAATAATTAAACCCGACAATGTATACAGCAATGATTTTTCAAATACAGTAAGATCTGTCAATGTATTTCGATCGATGTGCATGTGTGTAGAAAACTTGCCAAAAAACATGCGCTGTAACGTCCATAAGTAATAAGCCGCAGACAGCAATAAACCCAGCGTTGCCACCAACGGCATCCATGTAGGAATAGTTGCTGTAACTGACTGAGCCTGGAATGCACCGATGAAAATTAAGATCTCTGCTATAAAGCCCGACATACCCGGCAAGCCCAAAGAAGCGAAGAATGCAATTGTAACAACAACCGAAAATGCCGGCATCTTGGAAATCAAACCACGGTAGTTTGGAATCATACGATCGTGTGTACGATCGTATAAAACACCAACCAGCAAGAACAACAACGCTGAAATAATTCCGTGACTGAACATCTGATAGACAGCTCCTGTGATTGCTTCGGTAGTTGCGGCCGCTAAACCCAGCAAGACAAAACCCATGTGTGATACAGAAGAATAAGCAATCATCTTTTTAAGATCAGTCTGCGCCAAAGCAACCAGAGCCGCATAAATAATTGTAATCACACCAAGTAAACCTATCCACCACGATGCATCGGCTGCTTCCTGCGGAAACAAGGGCCATACAATACGCATTAATCCGTAACCACCAATTTTCAATAAGATACCGGCAAGAATCACCGATACCGCAGTGGGTGCTTCTACGTGCGCATCAGGAAGCCATGTATGAAAAGGAAAGGCTGGAAGTTTAATTAAGAATCCAATCAATAGCATAATAAAACACCACACACGAAGCGGATAGCCTAATACCAATGTAGGATTTGAGGTACTCAATAAACCATTCGGTAAATAATTCAATGGGTTTGTCAATTGTATTACATCCAACGAATGAATCAGGTATTGATTTGTTAATTCTCCTGAATGCACGCCTTCCTGAATATTCTGTATATCGTAATCAATGTTCGCCGGCACATACTCCATCATCTCTGCCGGGTTGTATGTACTGATGTATAATAAGATGAATACAATCAGAATTAAAATTGAACCTAATAAGGTATATAAAAAGAATTTAATAGAAGCATATTCTCTGCGTGCACCACCCCATATTCCGATTAAGAAGAACATCGGCAATAACATAAATTCAAAGAACAGGAAAAACAGAAATAAATCCAGCGCTAAGAAACAACCGGGAATAGAAATACATAATAACAGAAACAACGCATGATATCCTTTTGCTTGTGTTTTAATGTTCCAGGAAGCACAAGCACCTGCAAACAGAACAATTGCACTTAACAGCAGCATAGATAAACTCAACCCATCTAAACCTAAAAAGTAATTAATGGATAATATTCCTAAATCGCCTAACGATAATTGAAACCAGTTTACCTTTTCTATATACACCAGCGAATCATAACTATGAAACTGAAAATATTCCGGTTTGAATTCAATAAATAAATAAACACTTAAGCAAAGCTGTAAAGCCGCTACGGTAACCGAAATCCAGCGATATCTGGTATGTTCCTCTCCTTGTATAAACAACAAACCTAATAACCCCAACAAGGGTAAGAAGATCAGTATTGATAATATATGTGATGCCATAATACTATATATATGCTTTTACACGTACCAACTCAAGCAGAGCAGTAAGAGTACAAATGCTATTAATGTGAAATAGAAATATTGCTGAATGTTCCCTTTTAAATACGAACGGAAGAAAGAGCCTACAAACCGTACGGTGCCAACAACAAGATGTACCACTCCGTCGATTACCCAACGATCAAATACATCTGCCAGTTGAGCAATTACAATATAGAAATATACCTTCCCATGCAGGCAACGATCAATAAAACCGTCTGCTGCATAACATTGTTTCGACAACAGCATTACCGGCTGAACAAATACTGCATCTATACTGCGTTCGATATAATAGTTATTGGCAAACAAATGAGTTAAGCTTTGTCTGGTATCGATAAAAGCATCTACTGCTCTGTATTTTTTCACTGCAATCAATAAAGCGAATAAGGCAATCAAAGAAGCAGTAAGCGGAATAAACCAATGAAAAGCATGTGTATGTATGACAACAAAAGATTCCTTCATCCACCAACCTGTTTGTGCATGCAGCGGATTCAAATCAAAGAAAAACCAGAAGCTTAAACCGCTCAGCACAATCAACGGAATATTGATCAGCCACTCGGATTCTTTAACGTGATCAAAGTACTTTTGATACGAAACATCAATTTTTAACAAACGAAACTCTCCGAAGAAAATTAAAATCATTTGACGTGTCATATAGAATGCAGTAATACCAACTGTTACGAATGCTACAGCAACAACCAGCCAGCTCCATGTACCATGCAGCTCTGCCCAATCAAACAACGCTGTAAGAATCGCATCTTTTGAAAGAAAGCCGGAAAAGAATGGCAAACCGATTAGAGCTGCATACGAAATCATGTAAGCAATAAAGGTTATCGGCATCTTTTTCCTAAAGCCGCCCATCAATCGCATATCCAGCGTATCTAGCTCTTTGTATTGTCCATGATCAAACTGATGGCTCTGCATGTGATGCATGGCATGAATCACTGCACCAACCGACAAGAACAAACAAGCTTTAAAAAATGCATGTGTAGCTAAGTGAAAGAATGCCGCATCACGTGCACCGATACCAACAGCCATCATCATAAAGCCCAATTGAGATACGGTAGAAAACGCCAATACTTTTTTACTGTCAAATGTACGGATAGCCTGCAATGCAGCCAATAAAGCCGTGACACAACCAATGATGGTTACGAGATCAGCAACCCAGCCCCCAAGCAGAAAAGACGTTTTTAATAATAGAAATACCCCTGCTGCAACCATTGTAGCTGCATGCAATAATGCCGATACGGGCGTTGGACCAGCCATGGCATCAGGCAGCCAGACATATAACGGAAACTGTGCCGACTTGCCAACTGTTGCAAACCAGATCGCCAAACCAGCTAATACAGGTATCGCAAACATAGAAGTTTGGAGCGCAGCAGCAATATTGGTATGTGCCTGTATGATCGAAATTTCGGTTGTACCATACGTTCCATACAACAACATGATTGCTATCACAAATGCAAGGTCGGCAAATTTGTTATACAGAAAGGCTTTCTTCGCCGCGGCCGCCGAACTATCCTTTTCATACCAGAAACCAATGAGTAAGAATGAAGCTAAACCAACAAGTTCCCAGAAAATAAATGTACAAAGCAAATTGTCGCTTAAAATAATACCAAGCATGGAAGACACAAACAAGGCTAGATAAGGAAAGTACTTGGAATGGTTTCTACGTTCCTTCATATACTGAATGGAATACAGATGCACCATGAACGAAACGAAGGTAGCAATCACCATCATCGTGGTGCTGTAATTACTCAACAGAATACTGGTAGTGAATTGAATGTGTCCGATCTCAAACCAGACCCACCGTGATAAATGTTCTTCTGTAAGATTAATATGCAGGTATAGTGATAAGCCAAACATTACACCCATTACAACTGCTGCTAACCAGGAACGGACAAATGCAGGTATATGCTTGCCGGCAAAGAACAAAACAACAAATGTTATTACAGGCATGAAAAAGATTGTCAGTGCCAGACTGGTAACACCATCTGCTGGAATTAAAGGAACTTCGATATGTGGAATTAATCCGCTCAATCTATTTTTCTTTTAAATTTTTAATTTCTGATAAATCAACTGTATTCAATTTCTTAAACAAGACGATTACAATTGCTAACGCCACAACCGATTCCGCTGCTGCAACGGTAATTATCAGCATGCTGAATAGTTGGCCGTTCATTTCGTGATCAAATTGTCCGAATGCCACCAGATTAATATTGGCTGCATTAAAAATCAATTCGATCCCCATCAGGACATATAAAATATTTCGGCGTGTAAATACAATGGCCGAGCCAATGCTAAACAATAAAATAGAAACGATGATATAATATTCTATCGGAATCATGCGTCTTTTTTATTTTGATCCAACACCTTACTTGCAATCCATCCCGCTCCAACAAGTACTACTAGTAGAAAGATGGCTATGACTTCAAACACAACAATATTTTTAGTGATCCACAAGAATCCGGTGTATTTGGTAATGCCATGATAGTCGTATGGAGACGTATGTAATTCAGGAAAGTCAAATGCCAGATCAGATAACAGAAACAATAATGCGATGGCAATGGCAACAACCGTTATGATAGATAAGAATATATTTCTCTTTTCGAAATATGTCTCCGGTGCACGATAGGTATACAATACACCAAACAACAATAAGATCAACACACCACCAACATACACGACTAATTGTACTACAGCCAATAAATCTGAACCGGCAATTACAAACAAGGCTGCAACGCCTAGTAAAGTTGACATCAATGCGATAGCTGCATACACGACGTTACGTGTAAACAGAATCACTAAGGCCGAACTTAATAATTGTATGGAAAAGAAAAAGAAAACCAGTTGTATCAGTGTCATGCGTTTGTCTCTCCTCCTTCCTCAGTTTTTTTCGGAATAATTGGCTTCATCACAGGTTTCATAACCGGCTTTGGCTTCGCTGCAGGAGGAGCATCTGTTGTCGGTGCTGCTGCTTTATCTTCTATTGGCTTCTCTTCTGTTTTTGATTCAGCTGATACTTCTCCTTCTGCCGGAGTTTCGGTTACCGGCTTCTTCACCGCAGGAATCATTACCTTTGGTTTGAATACAGGTTTCGGTGCTGCAGGTTTCTCTGCTATTGATTCTGCAGATGGAGCTTCCGGAGTTACATCTGTTGTTTCTTTATTTTCTGCAGGTGCATCTGTTACCGGTTTCTTTACTGCAGGTATGGTAACCTTTGGTTTAAACGCTGGTTTCGGCGCCGCGGCTGTATCTGATTTTTCTTCTGTTGCTGTTTCAGCACTTGCTGCCGGTTTAGCTGTTGCTGCTTTCTTCGCTTTCTCTTCTGCAATCAGCACTTCCATTTCTTCTTTCTTCAACACTCCTTCAGCAGGACTTAATTCTGCAAAGTGGTATACCATGTTGCTTACATTGTATTCGCTGAAGTCGTAGGTCTTGGTCATGGTCAGACACTCGGTCGGACAAACCGTTGTACACAAACCGCAGAAGCAGCACTTCGCCATATCAATGTCGAACTTGGCTGCATAAATTCTTTTAGTACTGCCATCGGATGTCTTACCAATTTCAACCGGAGATTTGATTGGTTCAATATCGATGCAATTCACCGGACAAACTTTTGCACACAGATCACAGACAATACAATCGTCTACTTCGTTGTGTAAGCGATAGCGTCCATTGTCCGGAACAGGGATAGATTCAAACGGATATAAATTCGTAACAATACCTTTTTTGTGATTGAAGTAATTCGAATCCATTACACCAACCTGTGGTTTACGCTTCACTCCTATTGAAATGAAAAAATGTTTCAGCGTTAGACGCAATCCTATTGCCATCGATTTTATCGAAACAATGAAAAGGCCAATATTTGAAATCCGTCTACTCATTTACATTTTCATCCATACTACCCACAAGCCACTCACAACAACAAGCAAAAGCGATAAAGGCAATAATACTTTCCAGCATAAATTCATTAACTGATCTACACGCAAACGTGGGTAGGTCCAGCGCATCACAATCTGTAAAAACACAATGGTTATTCCTTTGCTGATCAGCCAGAATAATCCCCAGGTATGACCTGCTGTTGTGCCCGGTGCACCACTCGTCCAGTCTGCCAAACGCAGGCTCCCAATGTTTGGTAAAGCCGTGTTCCAGCTTCCAAAGAACAACACAACACCTAAGAAAGCAACCAACAACATCATCGCATATTCAGCTAAGAATAAAATCGCAAAACGAAAGCCTGTATACTCAGTATGAAAACCGGATACCAATTCAGATTCACCTTCCGGAATATCAAAGGGGGCTCTGTTGCACTCCGCTAAAGATGCAATGAAGAAAATAATATATGCAACCAAAAGGAACGGATACTTGAATGCGTTCCAGCTTACGAAGCCGCCAATTTCATTCACATTAATTCCCCACGAAGTAATGCCGAACAAAGACGTATTTAATTCTTGTGTATTTACAAAATAAATCCCTTGCTGAAAACTGATCTGCTGCAGATCTAATGTTTGGCAAATCAGTACAACAGCAAGTATGCTTAACGTTAACGGAATTTCATAAGAAATAATTTGTGCAATGGCACGGAACGAACCCAGAATGGAAAACTTATTGTTGGATGCCCAACCTGCCAGGAAAATTCCGATTACATCCAGCGAAACAATGGTAATCATAAAGAACACGCCAACATCTGCTTTCGAACCAATCAGATCAGGCGATAAAGGAAGCGTTGCAAAACCGGCAAAGATTGCTGCGAAAATAAGTACAGGCGCTAAACGGAATAAAAAACGATTGGCGCCTGTTGCAATAATGTCTTCCTTTTGCAACAGTTTTACCAGATCAGCTACGGTTTGTAACATACCGTACGGACCAACTTCCATCGGCCCCAAACGGTCTTGAATAAATGCCGCCACTTTTCGTTCTGCCCAAACAACAAATACGGCATACAGAAGAATCAGCGTCAATACAAATAGCACTACAAACATGGTACGAATTTAAGAACAAAAGCCGTTAAAGCCTAAGGAATAAGGGCAATTTATACACACCGAAGCTCAAAGCTTAATGCCGAAAGCCTAAGGCTTTTAAGGACTTACAATAGTTATCAAAGCAAACTATCGATGATGCCGAAATTGAGGTGATGATTGTATTGTGCTGCATGAAATAGGAAGTATTTTATTTCAGAATTTGGGTGGAAGGCAGAATGTGGGCGAAGCCTAATGCGGAGAGCTTAAGGCTAAAGTTTGTGGTATGAATAAAGTTTCTGCTTCAGGGAAATGATGTATCTTCTTTTCTTGGGGCATTACCCCAAGTTGCAGTATTTTATACTTTCAGTCTGAGTGTCTTTTCATAGATAACTGTATCTTACAAATTGAAGTTTTCGGGGTAAAAAGAATGGGTGGAGAGAGAAAGAATTATCCCTGCATCTAACTTGTGTAACATCGGTTCACGATATACTACTTTATATGCAGAGCTTGTATATTGTTTGATTAATTTTTCCGATAAGTAGTGGTAACATAGTTTTCTTAAAAACCTAAAACGTATTACTTAAAACTTTGGTACTACTCCCACAACGGATACCGCTCCAAATGCACTTCCTGCCTGAAGAATAGACGCGTGGATTCAGCAAAGGATTGCGTGTAATCCGACACATAAAATTTATGTTCGGGCTGAGCATTTGTATTCAATAAATTATGTTCCGCTAAATAATCTTTCACTGCGGCCGCAACTATATCTGAACTATCGATCACATCTACACCATCTTTGTACAGACTTTCTATCTGATCTTTTATTAAGGGATAATGCGTACAACCCAAAATCAGCGATTCAATTCCGTCTAAGGAATTATCTTCTAAATAATTTAAAATAATACTTTCTGAAATAGCATTGTTAAAATAACCTTCTTCTATCATAGGCGCCAATAAAGGCGTAGCAAGTGCCTTCAACGTAATTTCTTTATTCAGCTTATCAATTTTACGTTGATATACATTAGAGCTCACTGTTTTTTTTGTGCCGATCAATCCAACTTTTTTCTTTGGATAGTGTACACCAACATAACGTACAATCGGATCAATCACATTGATCACTTTTGCTCTGCTGCCAACATATTCTTTTACCAATTGGTATGCCGCAGATGACGCGGAATTACAAGCAATCAAAATCACTTTACAGTTATGTTGCAACAACATATCTGTAATTTTTACCGAATAGGATTGTAACGCTGCAGTTGATTTGTCTCCGTATGGAAAGTGGGCTGTATCACCAAAGTAAATAATATTTTCGTTCGGCAATACTTGTGTTACTGCGTATGCAACGGTTAATCCACCGATGCCGCTATCAAAAATTCCTATAGGTCTTTGTGCGTGTGTCATTTTTTTGTATTTACAGCATTCATGGCGCGTTCAACGCCTATGGTAGCAAAACCTGCTACAGCATCTTTCGCTCTCTTTAAAACGTCGGGCATTTCTTTTTGTTGCTCCGCAGAAAAAGGTGCCAGTACATAATCTACCTGTTGCCCTTTTGCGAAATCACTGCCAACACCCATACGCAAACGGGTATAATTTGCGGAGCTCAATATTTCTTCAATGTTCGACAAACCATTATGTCCGCCGCTGGAACCTTTCATACGCATACGCAGCGTTCCGAAAGGTAACGCTAGATCATCGGTAATGACAAGAATATTTTCAATCGAAATTTTTTCTTCCTGCATCCAATATTGTACGGCCTTTCCACTCAGATTCATATAAGTAGTAGGCTTTACCAATACCAATGTTCGGCCCTTTACTTTTACTTCAGCAATATGTGCATGACGTTTCAGTTCAAAGGCAACTCCTTTTTCTTCCGCTAATGAATCAAGCACCATAAACCCAATATTATGGCGGGTTTCATGATATTCGGCACCAATATTTCCTAATCCGATAATCAGGTATTTCATAGTTTACTAGTAAGTCCGGCTATTATATTAACAGCAAATGTACAAAAAAGTATAAGAGATGTAGGTTAGCAAATTCCAAATAACAAAAAACAAATTACAAACAGCTAAAAAAAGATATGGAATCTATCATCCCTTAAAATGAAATTCAAACAAGCGAAAAAATCATGTTATCCCTTATTTAATCCTGAAAATCTGTTAAAAAAAAAGACCACGCTTTGGGCGTGGTCTTTACTATTGCTAAGAATGCAAGGCTTATTTTTTAGCTGCTGCTTCTTCTTGTTTCAATGATCTTGGGATAGTCACTGTACAAACAGGAATAGATTTAGCATTCAAAATTGTAAAGTTGTTTGTTTTAATCTCACCAACTTTTACAGATTTAGCTAATTCTAAGTTAGAAATATCAACTGTAATAAAGTCAGGCAAATCTTTTGGTAACGCTTTTACAATCAATGTAGCTACTTTCTGTACCAATTTACCCCCTTTGATAACACCAGGAGAAGTACCTTCAAATTTAATCGGAATGTTCATTTTTACAGGTTTTTTCTCATCTAATTGCAAGAAATCAACGTGTAATAACATTTCATTTACCGGGTGGAACTGAGCTTCCTGAACAACACACTTATATTGTTTGCCTTCTAAGTTCAATAATACTGTACAAGCAACGCCTGTGTAGATTACATCACGGAATAAGAACATTGGTACATGGAAGTGTAATTGTTTGTCTCCACCGTAAAGCACACATGGTACGTTTGAATCAAGACGCAGGTCTTTAGATCCTTTTTTACCGAGATTTGCTCTGCTATACCCTATAATCTCTACTTGTTTCATAATTGTTTTGGTTTATATTAAATTAAAGAAATAATGAACTAACGGATTCGTTATCCTGGATCTTGCGGATTGCTCTTGCAAACAGATCAGCAACGGTAAGAACTTTTATTTTTGAAGTTTCTTTGCGCAATGGAATAGTATCTGTAACCAGCATTTCTGTCAATACTGAATTCTCGATGTTCTCATACGCATTACCGGAAAGGATCGGGTGTGTACATACTGCGCGCACACTTTTCGCTCCTTTTTCCATAATAACCTGTGCCGCACGGGTAATGGTACCTCCTGTATCAATCAAATCATCGACTAACACAACATCAGCACCTTCAACGTTACCAATCAATTGCATGGAAGCAATCTCATTTGCACGCACACGGTGTTTATCGCACACAACAAATTCTGCTTTTAAATGTTTCGCAAATTCGCGGGCACGTTTTACTCCTCCTACATCCGGAGAAGCTATAATTAAATTATCAGACTGAATACTTTTAAGATACGGGATAAATATTGCCGCACCATCCAAATGATCTACCGGAAAATCGAAGAATCCCTGAATTTGTCCAGCATGTAAATCACATGTCATTAAACGGTCAACACCTGCTGCAGAAAGTAAGTTTGCCACCAATTTAGCTGCAATCGGTACTCTTGGCTTATCTTTACGATCCTGACGGGCATAACCAAAATATGGAATAATGGCTGCAACTTCAGCTGCCGAAGCTCTTTTAGCTGCATCAACCAATAACATCAGTTCCATTAAATTATCCGAATTCGGGAACGTAGACTGGATGATATACACATCTTTTCCACGTACGGATTCGTCAAAACTCACATGAATTTCTCCATCGCTAAAACGAGTAATCGTTCTGTTACCAAGGGGCTGATCGTACGCAGCAGCAATTTTTTCTGCTAAGTAATGAGAATTGGTTCCTGAAAATAACTTAAGGGATGGCATACCTTTTATGGTTTGGTATAAAACTAAAACGATTTAACCCCATTCGTTAGGATTAAATCGTCTTTTATTGTTGTCCGACCAGGTTTCGAACCTGGACTCTTCTGAACCAAAATCAGACGTGTTGCCAGTTACACCATCGGACAATCTGAATGATAAATAAAGTCTTTATTTTATCATTTCGGAGTGCAAATATAAGGGAAAACTCATTTTTAGCAAAGCCTATCCATATCTTTTTTCAGTTTTTCATCAAAATTTATACAAAAAGATGTACACATAGAATACAATATGCTTATAATAAGGAGGTTTCCGCTAAGGAAAATCGAATCTTATCGGCTATTATCCTCACTCTATGGAACGTTTCGTATCCGCTGACACGGACTAAGCGGACAACATATTTTACTTCCCGCGGATACTGCGTTCAATTTCCTGCCATTCTTCCTTCGTAACCACATCAAGCCCGTTAAACTCACCGGCTCCTTTCAACCATTCTCCTCCGTCAATCGTCACAATTTCTCCGGTCATGTAAGCCGAATATTCAGATAGTAAATAAGACGACAGATTTGCCAATTCTTCATGTTTGCCAAAACGTTTCAACGGAATACGATTCTCCGGTTCGAACAATTCCGAAATCTGACCCGGAAATAATCTGCTCCACGCCCCTTCTGTGGGGAAAGGCCCGGGTGCAATGGCATTAAAACGGATATTATATTTTGCCCATTCTACCGCAAGAGATTTTGTTAATGCAATCACTCCGGCCTTTGCACAGGCAGAAGGCACCACATAACCCGAACCGGTTGTTGCATACGTAGTAACAATACTTAATACAGTTGCCGGAATTTTATTGTCGATCCAGTATTTTCCAAACGTAAGCACACAATTGTATGTTCCTTTCAATACAATATCCACTACTACATCAAATGCTTTAGGAGAAAGATTTTCTGTAGGGCTCACAAAATTTCCTGCTGCATTGTTCAATAATGCATCTACTCTGCCAAAGCGTTCAATAGATTTTTGCAGAAGTTCTTCTACTTGTCTATAATCACGTACATCACAAGCTGCTGCAAATACTTCTCCTCCTGTAAGCGTTTCTAATTCTTTCGCTGTAGCTTCTAAAACATCGAGTTTTCTGCTGGTAATAACAACCTTTGCACCTAGCTGCAGCAACATCTGAGTCATGCTTTTGCCCAGCCCCGTACCACCACCTGTTACAACAACAACTTTATTTTTAAATGCTTCTGCCTGAAGCATAGGTTTGAATAAATTTAATTCCATCTTTTATATAAGTTTAATGGTTGAAAAGCATGTAGTCAAAACAATAAATATGTATTTTTACAATGTACCGTACTGTAAATATATAATAATACTCTTTCTTCGTTATTTTGTTCAACAACTATTTTAAAGTACTCAAATGAGAAAAACAGGTTTATTACAACTAACTATTATTGCGTTCCTAAGTTTTATTCTTTTATCTACAAACTCCTGTATTGTCAGTAAGAAAAAGTACGACGCGCTCAGCAAGCGTACATCGGCATTAGAGGCAGATAAAGCTTTATGCGAAGAGAACTTTAAGAATCTGGTTATTGAACATACTAAATTAAAAAAACAGTACGACAGCCTATTGGCAGTAAGTAATCAATTGCTGCAGGATACAACTGATCTGGGTACTGCATTAAGAAAAACACAGGCGAATTACGAAGCATTGACAGCAACATACGATCGCTTGTTATCGACACACAACAAAATCATCAATTACAATGCTTCTGAATTAGAAAAACTTAATAAAAGTTTAGCAAAACGCGAACTGGAAGTAAACAAATTGCAAGCCGATTTGAATGAACGTGAACGCAGAGTAAATGAACTGGAAAAACTGATTGCAGATAAAGACCGTGCAGTAAACGAACTGCGAAATAAAGTAACATCTGCTTTATTAAATTATAAAGACAAGGATCTAACCATTCAGGTTAAAGATGGCAAAGTATATGTGTCTTTAGCAGAGCAATTGCTTTTCAAATCAGGCTCTACAGAAGTTGATCCTAAAGGTGTGGAAGCACTGAAAAAACTTGCGGCTGTTTTAAAAGAACAAAAAGACATTACAATTATGGTAGAAGGCCATACCGATGATGTTCCTGTATCTAAAGGTACAAACGGCATTAAAGACAATTGGGATCTGAGTGTGTTGCGTGCAACATCCATTACACGTATTTTAACCGGAGATGGTGTAGACCCGATTCATATAGTACCGGCAGGTCATGGAGAATTCATTCCGGTTGCACAAGGCAAAACTCCTGAAGCCAGAAGTTTGAACAGACGTACAGAAATTATTCTTACACCTAACCTGAATGAATTATATAAACTTTTAGATTCAACAAAATAATTTAAACAACTACAGATATGCTTGATCAACTTATTCAAACAGCACAACAACAACTGGGTCCTAAATTAGAGCAACTGGGCGTTAAACCAGACCAGCTTGGAAGTATATTTAATGTTGCACAGGAATCGGTAACGGGTGGTTTAAAAAACGAAGTACTGGGCGGCGGACTGGATTCTGTCTTTAGTCTTTTTAACGGACAAGGCGGCAGCTTACAATCAAACTCCATTGTATCTTCCTTATCTGATAATTTCATAGGTTCATTAGTTTCCAAACTGGGACTTGATCCATCTATGGCATCAAAAATATCCGGTGTTGTTGTACCCTTTGTTATGGAAAAATTTTCCGGTTCAGAAACGGGTTCTGCATCATCACCAACGGACCTGGCCGATAAGTTAGGATTTGGTGATATATCAAATACCTTAGGAAATTTACTTGGCGGCAAAGATAAAAGCGGCGACCTGCTTGGCGGCATCGGTAATTTATTCTAAAAAATAATTTTATAATCTAATTTTCAAGTCTGAATAGGAAACTATTCAGACTTTTTTATTTACAGAAAGAATTGATCACTATATTTGAACTTTCTAAACATATAACATGAACAAATCAAAAATTGATCTGGCAGAACTAAAGAATGAAATTGCAAAAATAAAAGTGTTCTGGATCAACAGTACATTAAAAGCTAAGCTCTCAATGATTTTTTTGCTTGCAATGTATATTCTTCCCTTCATTTCAAACTTTATATTAGCAACACTCTTTGCAATAAATATTGAAAGTATTAAGAATATGGATCAGACAATGCTTATTTATTGGGGCATCTTAATATTTTTCACCTCAACCTTTTCTATTATCTCAACTACATTGTTGTCTATCGCTTGCGGGTACTTATTCGGGTGGATTTCATTTCCTGTATTATTAGCAATATTCACGCTCAGTTCGTTATTAGGCTACTTTTTGGGTAATGTATTTGATCAGAAAACAATCATGAGCTGGATAGGTGCAAATGAAGTGGCTTATAAATTCATCGAGAAATTAAAAAAACGTATGAATTTCATGGTTTTTGTTATGCGTGTAACTCCCATTCTCCCTTTCACAGTAACAAATATTTTGTGTTCATATTTGTCCGTGCCATTAAAAAACTATTTAGGTATGAGTTTTATAGGTATCGGAACAAGACTGGCTGTAGCTGTTTATACCGGAACTCAAATCAGCTCTATTGTTAACATGGAAGATGATCCCATTTACAAATATCAGAAAATCGGCTTATTCGTAGTTTCATTCATATTATTCGGAATATTGTATTATCTGGTAATGAAAGAAAAGGATAAAGCACTGAATGCATAGTTATTACTTCATATTCACTAAATTAGAACCATCTAAACAATAAATTATTCATCATTACTTTACTATGAAAAAACTTCTACTTCTTCTTAACCTTCTCCTGGCAAGTACCTACACTGTTTTTGGACAAGCAGAAGGTAGCGTTGTTTCTGCTACTGCACGTGGTGGCGTTGCTACCACTATGGTTACAGATTATCAAAGCATTGGTATCAATCCGGCTAACTTAGGTTTGCGCTCAAAATACGAAACCAAACACGTTACGTTTGGCTTATTGGAAATGAATGCTTCGGCATTTGCAAAAGGTGTTACAACCCAACAAATGAAAGATTTATTTTTCAATGGCAGTACACTTTCACCTAGTTCTCAGGCTCAGGCTGCAAATTTATTTGCCGGAAATAATATTTCTGCCAATGTTGACCTGATGTTGCTGGGTTTAGCTATTCAATCCGACAAACTGGGTGGCTTGGCTTTCAGTGTAAACGACGTTGTACGCGGTAACGGAAACCTGTCTCAGAACTTTACAAACTTTGCCTTTTCAGGCGGGTTATCTACTCAATACTTTGACAAATTGAAATTAAATAACGGTTCAACAGTAGCAAACGACCCGAATCAATACAACAACTATAATAGTATCGGTATTGATTCTGCCTTGTCTACCAATGGTGTTTCTCTGGGTCAGGTATTTAAAGGGTCCGATGTAAAAGCACAATACTACAGAACGTTCAACGTAGCGTATGGCAGAGAAGTATTCAGAAATGATGTGTTTAATGTGAGCGTTGGTGTTGGTGTAAAATATGTAATGGGGTACTATTATATGAATATCCAATCTAAAGACGGAGAGCTGCAAGGACACGTTGCTGACAACCCTGTAATATCTTCCCTTTCAAATAGTTTCAATGTGCCTAATAAATCAAATGGCGGTAACATCATCTCACCTGCGGGACAGGGAGCAGGTTTTGATATTGGAGTAACTGCAGTTGTTTACGATAAATTAAAACTGGGAGCATCTGTTGTTAATATTGGTGGTATTAAATACACTCAAAATACATACGATGTAAAAGATACAACCATCCATGCATTAAATTACGATGCATCAACGGGCGATGCCTTTAATCAAACAGTCTACTGGAAATCTACTTCTTCCTTCACTGCAAAACTTCCTACCATGCTGCGTATGGGTGCCAGCTTATCTTTATTCGAAGAGAAAGTTGAAATAGGCGGTGATATCATTGTTCCCCTTAATAAAGAAGCTGGGAATATTAACAAAGCTATTTTTGCTCTTGGAGGCGACCTATACGTGAAGCGTTGGTTTAAAGTATCTACAGGTGCATCTATTGGCGGTAACTACGCAAACTCTGTAGAAGGTTACTCTACGCACGTATGTGTACCTTTCGGCTTTACTCTAATAGCTGGCGAAAATGGCGGCTGGGAATTCGGAATGTCTACAAGAGATATTGTAAGCTTGATAGATATAAATGGAAAGAGTCCATTATATTCTGCAGGCCTTTGTATGTTTAGATTCAGAGTATAAAATTAGTTACTAGTTTCCAGTACTAGACTGGAAACTAGTAACTAATTCTTAAATATTTTTTTAAGCAACAGCGGTGTTGAAAATGTTGTTGCAATACCCATCAATACTAAGATGGAGAATGTACCGGAAGAAATGAAACCCGCAGCTAATGCAATATTAGCAATTACCAATTCCATAATTCCTCTGGCATTTAAGCCCACTCCAATGGTTAACGAATCCCTATCAGAGAATCCAGCCCCTTTTCCACCTAAATAACCACCTACAATTTTACTTACAAAAGAAACAACCAAAACCCCTATCAATAAAGGAATATTGGTTAAGGAAGACAGTTTAAACTGCAAACCGATTGTTGTTAAAAAAATGGGAGCAAGAAATCCCATTGCAATCGTTGAAATACTTTTTTCTACAATCTTAAAATTTTCTCTGCCCAATAATTCATGGCTCAATAACATGGCTCCAAAAAATGCGCCTATAACAAAATGCAAGCCTACAGCCTCCGATGCGCTTGCAAACGCAAGTATGAAAACAAAAATAATCGCAAACAGCGACTCTTTACTTTTCAACGCCCCTACCATCCGATCAATTTTTATTTTTGTAAAATTCTTCTTCTGCGACAAGCGATCTATGATACGGAATGCAATATAAACTAAAACAATAAAGGCAATAACCTTCAATAAAGTAAAGCCTACAGACAACGCAATTGAGCTTAGTGAAATCTGATTATAATCTCCGGGAGTTGATACGTTGAGGCCATCTAATAGAATACCTAAAATAGATAACGCTACAACATCATTAAATATGGCGGCGGCAATAATCTTATTTCCTATATCTGTATTTAATTTATTCAGATCCATTAAAATACGAACACTGATAGGCAAGGCAGTGATCGAAATACACAGACTGATAAATAATGTTTCAACCAGTTTGAGTTCAAACATAAAGCCCGTACCCAACCCCATTATCAATGGAATAAAGAATCCCGCCAGTGATATTAAAATATTTTTCCCTTTAAGACCTTCAACAATCTGTACAACACTAATCTCCATACCTGCAATAATCACAAGCATAAAAACACCAAGCTGCGAAAATACAGTCAATTCAGAATTCATGTGAATGAGGTTCAAAACAGACGGACCAAGTAAGATACCGGCAAGAATTTCACCCATCATCGCCGGCTGACCAATGCGTTCCATTAATTCTCCTAAAACTCTTGCAAACGCCAACAGCAATAATAGGATAACAAAAAACGGCAACTCGGCAATTGGTTCTAACACTGTATTCATTGATTCTTCTTAAGGCTAAAAATATTATCTACTAAGAACAGTTTAACTGGTTTTCAAAAAAAAGGCTTGTTAAAATAACAAGCCCTTTTTGATATTACATAACATCCAAATCGGGATCTATTTCGTCTCTCCAAGCCAGAATGCCGCCTTCAAGATTATATAAATTCTCATATCCATAATTCCCTTCCAGAAACATAATAGCATTTGCACTACGCTTACCGCTTCTGCAATGAATAATTACTTTTTTATCTTTTGAAATTTTATCTACATTTTGAGGAATACTACCTAACGGGATCAACTCTCCTCCAATCTGTGCAGATTCGAATTCGGCCGGTTCGCGTACATCAATTAATTGTATATCGGCCTTTGAATCTATTAATTCTTTAAGTTCACTAACACTTATTTCTTTCATACGAGTATTATAATTTACAGTACAAGTTACCTATTTCCTGAGGTATTTAGAATGAAGTAATTATTATTTTTTTAACACGAAGACAATTATTATTTATTTCCGTCATTCATTGCTTTTGTAATTTCATCCATTTTTTTAACCTTATATTCAAAATCACCTTTCAGCTTATTCCGAATCTGGTTTAATTGTTGAAGAATAGTATCAATACCATCCGGCAAAGCATCTTCCAATAATTCACGCATGCGCTTAGCAAAGGTCGGCGATTTTCCATTCGTAGAAATAGCTATTTTTAAATCCCCCTTTTGTACTACAGAACTCAAATAAAAGTCACATAGTTCAGGTGTATCAGCAACATTAACAAGAATATTTCTTTGCTTGGCATCAATCTGTACCTGAGCATTCAAAACATGTATGCTGGTAGCAGCAATGACCAGATCCGCGCCTTTCAAATCCGATGGTGTATACGCTTTATGATATAATTTTAATCCGGAATGCTGTTTAGACCAGTCCACAATTTCCTGACGAATTTCCGGAGCAATAACATATATAGAAGCCGACGGACTGTTTTTCAAAATAGCACCGACTTTTTCTGTTCCAACAGCACCGCCGCCAATCACAACTATATGAATCTTGTCCATCCTAAAAAAAACAGGAAAGAGTTCGTTCCCTTTCCCGTTTTCTATGTTTTCGCTTACGTTCGTTGTTTCCATTTGAATAAGCCAGTTTTATATATTGCAAACGTTAACTACTTCTTGTCATTTATCATTATCCGTATGCTTATGAACTCTTTCAACTTTTTCTGCAACCAGATCCGGATGCAGGCGCACCACTTCACCAATTACAATAACCGCCGGCGAAGAAATACCTGATTCTTTTACAATCTCAACAATTGAGCTTACAGTTCCTAATACATAACGTTGATCGGGCATGGTGCCATTTTGAATAATAGCAACCGGCATGTCTGATTTTCCTTCTTCAATAAACAACTGTACAATATCCTGCAGCTTGGTCATTCCCATAAGCACCACAACTGTTGCATTGGATTTAGCTGCAATCTGTATGTCTGCTGAAAGCTGGTGATCTCTGGTTGTACCTGTCAGCACCCAAAAGCTATCATTTACTCCGCGGCGCGTTAACGGGATTTTCTGCAATTCAGGTACAGCAATGCTGCTGGAAATACCCGGAATAACTTCCGTTTCAATATTGAAAGATTCAACGTATACCAATTCTTCGTGCCCTCTTCCGAATATAAATGGATCTCCGCCTTTTAAACGCACTACATGCCCATGCTTCAATGCATTTTCAACGAGCAGCGCATTGATTTCTTCTTGTGGAAATTGACACACCCCTTTTTTCTTACCGACAAATATTTTAATGGCGTTAATTGGGGCAAAGCTTAAAATTTCGTCGTGAATAAGTGCATCATACAACAAAACATCAGCAGATGATAATGCACGCATTCCTTTAAGTGTGATCAATTCAGGATCACCGGGACCCGCTCCTACCAATGTGACTTTGGGTTTTTGCATTATGCTGTTACGAGTGCACTTGCTCTGCGTTTTTTCATTTGTTGTACAAAAGCTTCGGCTTCGGCAAGATACTTATCGGCAAACTCTTTTGTTGGTTCATGCTCACTCATACTCAATACCTGAGCGGCAAAGCTTGTACCATTGACCATAAATTTATTTGTACTTACTAAATGTTTATCAAAATCATTCAGCATGGTTATTTGTGTGTTACATGCTACACCTTCTGCTGTAAGCATTGCCTTAGCGCCACATACGTACGTTGCATAAGCTGCGTAGATCGCATCTGCCGGACCAGCATTTGCATACAAACGTTTTGCCCAGTTCAATTTATCTTCAGCCTCTAAAATCAATGTGCCAACTAAATCTACCATCACACCGGCACATTCACCCACACCTACTTCGGTAACATATTTAATATCATGGCCCCAGTCGATGTAATCGATTTCCACCACATTTTCTAAATCTGAAAGCGGTTTCAATAATTTATAGAAATACATCTTTTCTTCAGCAATCTGTCTGCGGTAGTAATCATTGAAGTACTCCCCTTCTGTTGCATGATCTTCGTAATCATTCAATAACATACGAACAGCATCCGGACAACGCTTAGATGGCAGTTTAAGGATTTTATCTGCAATAGTACCCGTACCATCCGGCTCTAATCCTCCACCAAGCATTACCTGCATAGCCGGTAATACATGTGCGCCGTTTTTAATCGACATACCATGGAAGCCAATGTTTGCAATGGTATGCTGACCACATGCATTCATGCAGCCGCTGATTTTAATTTTAATATTTTTATTGAAAACAGTATCCGGAAATTCTTCCAGTAACATTCTTTCAATTTCTGCAGAAAGACCTGTACTGCTTGAGATACCAAGATTACACGTATCTGTACCCGGACAAGCAGTAATATCAGCCATACTATCAAAGCCTGGTTCTGCCAACCCAATTTCATTTAATTCATTAAACAAACCTGGCAATGCTTCTTTCTTTACAAACTTCAGCAACCAGCCTTGATTCACGCTGATACGAATATCGTCTGATGCATATTTCTTAACAATAGCAGCAAACACGCGAGCCTTATCACTTGGCAAATCACCTAAGTGTTGCTTTAACTGAACACCGTAATATCCTTTTTGTTTTTGTTCAAATACATTTGATTTAACAAAACGCTCAAATTTAACAGCATCTGTAGGTGCAACAGCAGCAAACGACGTTACAGACGGAAGCACCACTTCATCTACTTTAGTTCGATCAATAACAATCGATTTATCTTTGATGGCGATACGTTCTTTTTCAACCAGTTCTAAGAATGCTTCAACACCAATACCATTCACCAAATATTTCAAACGTGCTTTGTGACGTTTAGTACGCTCACCGAAACGGTCAAATACACGGATCACAGCTGTAGAGAATGGGATCAACTGATCTTCTTCCAGGAATTCATTTACATTGTGAGCAAGGAAAGGCTGTGCACCTAAACCACCTGCAAGCAATACTTTGAAGCCTCTTACTTCTTTCCCGTTCACTTGTTTTACTTTCGGAATAAATCCTAAATCGTGAATGAAACCAAACGCGGTGTCTTCATCAGAAGATGAAAAAGATATTTTAAACTTTCTACCCATTTCCTGACAAATCGGATTACGTAAAAAGTACTCGAACATACCATGCGCGTATGGCGTAACATCAAACGGTTCTTTCGGATCAACACCTGCCGTGTACGAAGCTGTAATATTTCTAACTGTATTTCCGCATGCTTCACGCAAGGTGATGCCCGCTTCTTCCAATTCATTCCATACATGAGGTGTGTTCTCTAACTTAACGTAGTGAATCTGCACATCCTGACGGGTTGTTAAATGCAGATTATGTGATGCATACTTATCAGAAACATCGGCAATACGAATCAATTGATCCGGTGTAACTTTTCCGTACGGCAACTTTATACGAATCATTTGTACACCTTCCTGACGTTGGCCATATACACCACGTGCCAAACGGAACGCACGGAATTTTTCTGAATCAATAATATCTGCGCGAAACGCTTTAATCTTACTATTCAATTCCTGAATATCTTCACGTGCCGCCAACGGAACCTGAGGAGCAAAATTAAAAGCTGTTGTTTCTGATGTACTACTCATATGTCTTTATTGAAATTTCTTGATTTGAGCCTGTTTCTATTCCTGAAAAGGAAACTGACAGAAGAATAATTCAAATTTAATAAATATTTTACAAAAATAGATATTGTCAAAATTTTATTTTAATTTTGTGGTAATTAATCCTATTAAAGCAAATTAAATTCCGATTTATTGGCAAATAGCAAATAATCGAATCTTATCTTTCCTGCATATAAAAACTATATTCTGCATTATTAAGAATTTGTAAAATAAAATTGGGAATTAAAGACTTTTATCTGCTGTTCTTCAAATTGAGTTATCCAATTAAGCGCTATTCGTAAAAGTATTATTGATTATGGAAATTGAATTAAATCTTTTAAACAAAGCCTATCATTTCGAAGCAAAAAATGAGCAAGGCAATACTATTTCTATTGATGCGTCTCCGGCTATCGGTGGCGAAAACCACGGTCCACGACCGATGGAATTATTAATCATGGGACTTGGCGGCTGCAGCGGTATTGACGTGTTAAGTATTTTACGCAAACAAAAAATTGAACCGGAAGCCTTCCGCATTAAACTTCACGCAGACCGTGAAAAAGATGTGACGCCTTCTTTATTTACAGATATCGTTGTTGAATTTATTTTCAAAGGTGCTGTTGATCCGGGTAAGGCTGAACGTGCAGTACAGTTGTCAATGGACAAGTATTGCTCGGTTGCTAAAACGCTTGAAAAAACAGCGAAGATCAGTTATAAAATCACCATCGAATAAAATACATATCACCTGCGGTTTTATTCAAAGGAAAGTACATGTATTCAAACAGACCTTATTCAAGAATTATAATACATCATGGAATATACAAATTTTGAAACCATAGCGATTCGTACGCAAACAGAAAGAAGCCAGAACAGAGAGCACACAGCTCCTATTTACATGACTTCAAGTTTTGTATTTGAAGATGCCGAACAAGCACGTGCAATGTTTGCAGACGAACTGGGTGGAAATTTATATACGCGTTTTTCAAATCCGAACAACTCAGAGTTCATTGAAAAAATGTGCCTGATGGAAGGTGCTGAAGATGGCTTTGCTACTGCTTCGGGTATGTCTGCTGTATTTTCAAGTATGGCACCATTCTTAAAATCAGGCGACCATATTTTATTATGTAAATCTGTATTTGGCTCAAGCCTGCAAATCGTTACACAGATTTTCCCTAAGTGGGGAATTGAATATACGTTCGCACCTATTGATAAACCTGAGACCTGGGAAAGCCTGATCAAAAAAAATACACGCATGGTAATGATTGAAACACCATCAAACCCTGCGTTAGATTTAATTGATCTTAGATGGTTATCTGCGCTATGTAAAAAACATAATATATTACTTAATGTAGACAATTGTTTTGCAACACCCTACCTGCAAAACCCACTAAAATTAGGTGCTGACATTGTTACTCATTCTGCAACAAAATTTATTGACGGACAAGGCCGCGCCATTGGCGGTATTATTTTAGCTTCAAAAGAATTAATTAAAGAGGTGCGTTTCTTCTGCAGACACACTGGCCCTGCAATGTCTCCATTCAATGCATGGATATTCTCTAAGAGCCTGGAAACACTGGCTGTAAGAATGGACAGACATTCAGAAAATGCATTAAAACTAGCTGCGTTTTTAGAACAGCATGCGGATGTTGAATTGGTTAAATATCCATACTTACCAAGTCATCCGCAATACGAACTTGCTAAAAAACAAATGCGTGCCGGCGGCGGTATTGTTACCTTCATCATTAAAGGCGGTGTTGACAGAGGTCGTCGTTTTTTAGATGCTACTTCAATGGCTTCACATTCAGCGAACTTGGGAGACACGAGAACAATTGTTACTCATCCTGCCTCTACTACGCATTCAAAATTAACGGACGAAGACAGAGCTTCTGTCGGTATTCTTCCGGGATTGATCCGAATTTCCGTTGGTTTAGAACATTCTGATGATATTATCGCTGAAATTAAACAGGCGCTGGAAAAATCAAAATAATATTCTTAATTTGTAGAATGGCTGATATTAAAAGTACTGTTTTTTCCATTCTCGAGAAAGATTCACAAAATAACAAGCTAGGTTGGCTAAGTAAGACAGTCAACTTCACCATCGTTATTTTAGTATTCCTAAATGTATTTGCTGTAATTATTCAAACAGAAAAAGACATTGCCAAAGATTACAACTGGCTCTTTTCTTTTCTTGAAATCTTATCTGTAAGCTTTTTCACTATTGAATACATGCTGCGTGTATGGGTATGTACAGGATACAAACCATATAGCCGGCCTATTTCAGGAAGAATTAAATACATGCTTACGCCAATGGCTATTATTGACCTGATGGCAATATTACCGTATTACTTATTAATCCTGACACCTATTGATTTTCGTTTTATAACCATACTTCGTTTCTTCCGTCTGCTGAGGTTATTTAAGTTGAGAAGATATTCTCATGCCGTTAACACACTAGGAAGAGTAATTATTGATAAAAAAGAAGAACTGGTAATTAATTTCGTAACCATATTGATTTTACTTGTACTATCATCATCTCTGATGTATTACATTGAACATGATTCTCAACCTAAGTTGTTTTCAAGCATACCATCTACCATGTGGTGGAGTGTTTCAACTCTAACAACCGTAGGTTATGGAGACATGGTACCTATTACTCCCTTTGGGAAACTGCTTTCTGCTTGTATTGCCATGCTGGGTATTGCCATGTTTGCATTACCTGCAGCACTTTTATCTTCTGGTTTTACAGAACATATCAAAAATCAACGTAGAAAAAAACACCATTACAAATGTCCACATTGTCAACAAAAAATTGACGGAAACGATTTATTCAATGATTAAAAAAGCACCGATTATTAGTTTATTATGCGCAATTATTTATGTCATTTTATTGAAAATAATTGTGGTTTCAGGAATGACGAGAATACAAATTCCGATGCTCTCAACACTGGTATCCGTATCAATCATTGCGGTTCCTCTATATATTGGCTTACTCTACATAAGGAAAAAAAGCTATAACAATTCAATGAATTTTGGTCAGGCATTTTATTCAGGAATTATCATTTCTATACTTTCTGCATGTTTTGTTTTTGGCATTCTGGCACTTTTGGAAATAAACAACGTGTTAATTCCGGATTTAATTGCCGACAATAAATTATCTGCGGCAGCTTATATTAAAAACTTTCATCCCACACCGGAAGAAATAAAAGAAATAAATAATAATACAACCAATAGTACATTACCGTATGCCTTCGCTAAGGTACATTTTGCAATAGTTTTACTAATCTCTGGATTCAGTTCCACAATTTTATCTATTTTCGTTCGTAATAAAGACACTTTTACTGAAATCAATAAATAACCGTAAATACCTGTATGAATAAAATAATTTTAGCAGCATCAATTTTATTGATTAGCTCATCTATTGCCTTTTCTCAAAAAATAGGAAAGATCACACTTCCTAAAAAACTAACTGTACCCACAAGCTTATCTGAAACAGATATTATTAATGGATTAAAAGAAGCTCTAAACAAGGGCGCAAAAATGGCTGCAGATTCTTTAAATAAAAAAGACGGATATTATGGAAATGCATTAATACGCATACCATTTCCTCCGGAATTGACAAAAATGGAATCTACCTTGAGAAGTCTTGGATTTGGGAAAGAGGTTGACAAATTTATCTTATCACTAAACCGATCTGCTGAAGATGCAGCAATTGAGGCTGCTCCTATTTTTGCAAATGCAATCACTCAGATGAATTTTGCAGATGCTAAAGCAATCTTACAAGGCTCTGATACTGCTGCTACAGCATACCTGAGAAATACTACTTATAACCCTTTGTACAGTGCTTTCACACCACACATACAAACTGCGCTGGATAAAAATTTTGTAGCGGCACAATGGGCAAACCTTGCGAACATTTATAACAAAATGCCTACAACAAAAACAAAGGTAAATAGTGACATTGTAGCATTTACAACCGGTAAGGCATTAAAAGGATTATTTACAAAAGTTGCTGATGAAGAAATGAAAATCAGAAAAGATCCGGCAGCTCGTACAAGTGATCTCTTAAAAAAAGTATTTGGCAACAAATAAAACAAATCACACAACCAAAATAGAAAAAAGGCTATTGGAATTATTTTCCGATAGCCTTTACTATTTTCTGTAATTCTTCCATAGAAGAGTCGCGGTGACTCTGATAAACATTCGTATGAATTGTATCTAGCTTTATCAATAAATAAGCCAGCTGCTGAGATTCTTTATCTGTTAACGGTCCATAAACAATTGACCCTATCTGCATCATATAGGGATAACATTTTTCAAGTACAATCTTTCCCTTCGCTGTTGTAAGTATAGAAGTAGAGCGCTTATCTTCAGGATTTGTTTTTTCCTTTACCAATCCTAAATTTATTAATCGTTTAATAATTTCTATGCCCGTAGTATATTCAGAGATATGCATATCTATGAGCTGCTTTTTTGTTAAAGGCCCCAGCTCTGTAAGGTTTCGCAGAAAAACAAAATCTTCTAATGTTTTCAACTCAAGCTCAACCAGATTTTTTTTAGAATAAAAAATCGACATTTTATAAATTCTACTTAACGCGCGGCCCAGAACTTTTCCTCTGGGGTTATCCTTTGTAAAGCTCTGTTCAGGCTGGATAGTAGAGTCTTTACCCAACAAATAGGATTTGCAAAAATCCTGAATCTCTGCTTTTGGATTTTCCTTCTCAAAAGCATGCCACAAATTCACTAATTCAACAATTTTATCTGACATAATACAAATTTACTATGTTTTTGTTATATTTTAAAATAAAATATAATGTTTTTGTTGTTTATTAATTTTCAACATACTAATTTTCAACCATGGTAATTGCTGAACTAAAAAATGCTTCGAAAGAATATCAAATGGGGGATCAAACCATTACAGCCCTCCAGACGACTAATTTCAAAGTAAACGACGGAGAACTACTCCTGATCATCGGTCCTTCAGGATCTGGTAAAACAACGTTGCTTTCACTGATCGGTTGTGTAATCTATCCAAGTAAAGGAGAACTTACCGTAGACAATGAAAGTGTAAATGCAATGAGTCAAAGCCAAATGGCCAAGCTTAGATTAAACACAATCGGATTTGTTTTTCAGAATTTCAATCTGATTGCCCCACTCAATGCTGCAGACAATGTAATGCTGCCACTCCAACTTCAAGGAGTTCCTTCAAAAGAAGCCAAAGAACGTACAGAAAAAGCGTTAGAAAAAGTTGGTATGCTGGACAGAAAGAAAAACCTTCCTAAACAATTGTCAGGCGGGCAGCAACAACGGATCGCTATTGCACGTGCATTGGTAACTAATCCCAAAATCATTTTGTGCGATGAGCCTACTGCCTCATTAGATAAAGATTCAGTGAGTATTGTGATGAAGGAATTAAGATCATTGGCCGAAAATGGAAAAGCCGTGGTAGTTGTTACACACGATCCAAGGCTAAAAGAATACGCACACAGAATTGTAGAAGTAAAAAATGGAACTGTTACAGAACTAACCGATTTAAATCAAAACTTATGATACATAGAATTGTCTTTATTGGATCTGCCTTTTTATTGCTTGCCTGCGGGTCAGATAAAAAAGAAACCACTCAATTAAATAATATAGATTCTTTAACAGTTAAAGAAGTTGTAGGTATTGCAAATGTAGAGCCGTTGCAACGTATTCTTACACTTACTCCTGAAGCTACAGGGATTGTAAAGAAAATAAATGTTGAAATCAATCAGAAAGTAAAAAAAGGAGATATACTATTCATCCTTGACAATACTACTGAAACGGCTCAGTTGCATCAGGCACAAAGCAAACTTGCTACACAGATTTCTGTTATTGAAAAGAACAATGCGTCTCTTAAAACTGCTGAAACGAATGTAGCAAATGCTAAAATAAATGTTGACCGTTCACAGAATTTATTTGCCTCAAATGCTATTACAAAAAAGCAATTAGAAGATGAACAGTTAAACTATGAGACAAAAAAATTGCAGCTGGAGTCTACCAAAACAGATGTACAGCAGGCGCAAAAACGTTTAACAGAGCTAAAGTCTGACGTAGAATACTATCAAACAATCCTTGACAAGAAAACAGTAAGAGCTCCATTAAACGGAACAATACTTTCTGTCGATACAAAATTAGGTGCCAATGTTTCAACCTCTACTTCCCTGTCGGATTTCGCTCCGGAAGGACCTGTAATGGCGATTACAGAAATTGATGAATTGTTTGCTGACGAAGTTAAAGTAGGCCAGTCTGCATTTGTACGTGCGCAAGGCGATACGATTGTACTTGCAACGGGTAAAGTAATTTTAGCTGCTCCGTACCTACGAAAAAAATCCTTATTCTCAGACAAAGCAGACAACCTGGAAGACAGACGTGTGCGTGAAGTACGTGTGCAGCTGGACAGTTCTGAAACGTTGCTGATAGGAAGTCGTGTTGAATGTATCATTGAATTGAAGTAATATGTTCTTTACAGCCTTAAAATTTATTTGGTTTGATAAACCAAAATCGATCGGTGCACTCGCCGGAGTAATCATTTCTGTCTTCCTGATCGGACAACAGTGCGGTATCTTTATATTCCTGACCAATGCCATGTCAAGTTTGGTTAAGAACAATAGTGAATACATCTGGATTACTGATGCCAAAACTACCAACGTAAATGCATTATCTGCTTTAGACATTCGCATTGGAAAAGAAATTGAGAGTGTTCCCGGAGTGAAAAAAGTTTCTCCGATTGTGATTGCCGGAGGGTCTGCAAAATTTGAGAACGGACAATCAAGCGGCATCACATTAATTGGTTCTGAAGCTCCTTATTTCTATGGCGGGCCCTGGAATTTATTCAAAGGTAGCAATGAATCTATGTTACCGGACGGTGCTATCATTATTGATTATTTCGATAAGAAAGCCTTAGGGGAAGCAAACCTCGGAGATTATTTTGAAGTAAATGGCAATAAAGTTTTTATCGCCGGACAAACGAAAGGTGTACGAGGCTTTGGCGGTCCGGCATACTCATTTACTACGATTGAGCGTGCGCGCTACCTGACCAAATTTTCTACCAACAAGGCCAGTGCTTTCCTTGTTCAATGGGACGACAATGTTTCAAAAGAATTTGTTATCCGAAATATTGAACGACACGTTCACGGCATCAAAGCATGGGATAGTGAAAATTTTGCCAACCAAACAATTCTTACGGTATTAAAATCAAGCGGTATCGCACTTTCTTTTGGTACACTTATCATCTTCGCACTAATCACAGGTTTTGTCATTATTGGTCTTACGCTTTATTCATCTGCTATTGACAGGATAAAGGATTACGGCACATTAAAAGCCATCGGCGCAACTAACGGTTATATACGAAGACTCATTATGACGCAGGCATCCATTATCGCTGTAGTTGGATTCGTGATTGGCTATGGGCTGGTAACTGCGTTTAAAAATGGTATTGCAAATGCCGGAACGATATTCGATTATCCTTTCTGGTTGAAAGCAACATTCTTAGGAATTACATTATTCATTGCGCTTGGCGGAAGTTTGTTTGCCATCAGACGCATTACAAAATTAGAACCTGCACAAGTATTTAGAGGCTAACATATATGAAAGCATTCATCACATATCTATATCTGGTATTATTATCTACACAAAGCCTTAGCGGATTTTGTCAAACGGATACCAGCATTCAATTAAGCCTGAATCAGGCCATTGATCTGGGATTAGCACAACGTTTTGATATTAAAAATCAGGAGCTGGCTATTCAAATCAGTGAAAGCAACAGAGAAAAAATACAAAGTAAAAATTTACCTCAGGTAAATGCCAGCGTAGACTTCAGATACAACGCTATACTGGCAACCAACCTGCTACCGCCTGGTTTCATTGCAGGAAGTAAAGAATATACTCCGGTTAAATTTGGCACACCTTACAATACATTAACATCTATTACAGCCACACAGAATATCTTTAATGCCAATGTGTCGGGAGATAAATTAGTTAGCCAGGCACAAAAAGAATACGATCAGGTTAGTCTTGAAAAATATAAAATCGATGCTAAATCTGCCATCACGCAAGCGTATTATCAGGTATTATTGAATCAGGAACAAATTAAATTATCAGAAGAAAATGTTGCCAATGCTGAAACAATTGTAAAGAAGGGCGAAAGCGAATTTGCGAATGGTACATTAATTAAAACTGATCTGGCGCGGTATCAGCTAGACTTATCAAATGCAAAGAATCAATTGCAAACTGCAAGCAGAAATTATGAAAATAGTCTGCTTTCATTAAAAACACAACTGATAGTACCGCTTGGAACAACTGTTATATTAACGGATGGTCTGGAAAATTTAATTAACGGTACAGATCAGGAAGCAAGTAGTTCAAGCAATCCGGAGCAACGTTATGAATATCGCATGGAATCCAGCATGATGCGTTTAAATGAGATTCAGGCAAAAAAATATAATCGATCTTATTTACCCTCGATATATTTATACGGAAACGCTTCTATTCAAAATCAAAATAGTAAGTTCACTCCTTTCAATACAAACACCTGGTATCCGTATGCGTATGTAGGGATACATGCTGACATTCCGATTTTCGATGGATTTGAAAAAAGCAGAAACATTACAGGTTATAAACTAAGAACATTACAAAACAAAAATAACCTAGAGAAGCTTTCTTACGATATTCAAACAGAAACTGTTAATACCCGCAATCAGCTTTCTACTGCATACAGCCAATATCAAACGTCAAAGGATAATTACTTACTGGCACAAAGCATTATGACTGTAGATCAGGATAGATTCAATCAGGGAACACTTACTGCTGCCGGATTAAAAAATACAGAGTACTCTTTGCAAAACGCACAAAACAACTACTTAACAAGTATCTACAACGTACTTGTAGCACAGGTGAATTATAAGAAAGCGAAGGGAGAATTGTAGAAGCCGAAGTCACAAGGCTAAAAGCTCAACGCCTAAAGCTAAAAAAGCGAACAGTGTAGTATTTACTACTGTTCGCTTTTTTAATGTTTAAATTATACCCTGCGCTGATATAAATATCTAATCTGGCTTTGGGCATTAAGCACTCTGCTTTAAGCTTTAATACTGCATACTCAGCACCGTAATACCTGCGCCGCCACTATCAATGTGTTCATCGTTCATAGCTACAATTTGTTTGTATTGTTTCAGGTGGTCGCGCAACATTTTTCGAAGTATGCCATCACCTTTGCCATGAAGAATACGTGCTTCTTCAATTCCTAAAATAAAAGCATCGTTGATCCATCGATCTGTAAAAGCGATAGCTTCTTCAGTTCGTTTACCTCTAAGATCCAATTGCATGGTAAATACCTGATGTTTCTGCATCAAATCTACTCCGCCTGCTTTAGGCTTGCGTTCGTCCGTTTTATTCTTCAACTCCTTTGCAGAAGCAGAGCTTAATTCTGAGAAATGAACCGTAGCTTTAAGATCTCCGATGAATACAACAGCCAGTTTGCCTTTTACGGATTCAATCTTACCTATAGCGTTATTACTACGTATACGAACAATATCCCCTGCTTTCCAATCGTAACGGATTGGTTCATTATCTGCAATGTTTATTTCCGGCTCCAGTTCTTTTTCAAGTGCCTTTCCTACTTCACGAATTTCCTGACGGTGTTTCTGTGCGCCGTGTTTATCTTTTGCATTAGAAATGGAACGGATCAGCTCTTCTGCTTTTTCATCTGCTTTCTGTACAATCCGAAAGGCTTCTTCTTTTGCTTCCAGCATCAAACGCTTTCGCTTATCCTGAAACTCGGCAAGTTTTTCTTCAAACTCTTTCGATAATTTTTCGTGTTTCAGTTTCATTTCTCTGCCCGATTCTATCTCCTGCTGTAACGTTGTACGCTCACGTTCTATATCACGAAGCAAGGTAGATAAATCCACCTGCTCCTGATCGAGCTTGGTGCGAGCCTGTTCAATCAATGCTTTCGCCAGTCCTGATTTTTCAGCAATCTCCAAGGTGAATGAACTTCCGGGAACTCCAATATCCAGCAGATACAGAGGAACAAGTTTATCAGTATCAAAACGCATGGAACCATTAATCAAACCTTCTGTTTTAGATGCCAATGCCTTCAGCCCGGCATAATGCGTCGTAATGATGCCCATAGACTTGCGCTCATTCAATTTCTCAAGCGCTGCCTCTGCAATAGCCGACCCATACATAGGATCGGTACCACTGCCAAATTCATCAATCAATAATAATGTTTTCGCATCTGCATGTTCAAGAAAAAATGTTAAGTTTTTAATATGCGAGCTGTAGGTACTTAAATCATTATCCAATGATTGTGAATCACCGATGTCAATAAAGAAGTTTTCAAAGATGCCTGATATACTTCCTTCCCCTACCGGAATTAAGAGTCCGCATTGCAGCATGTATTGCAGCAAGCCAAGGGTCTTCATACATACAGACTTTCCTCCGGCATTCGGTCCGGATAATAATAAAATTCTGTTTTGTTCATCCAGCTGAATGGACAAAGGCATTACTTCTTTTTTAACTTTTTGATTTTTAAGCCACAACAACGGGTGGCGTGCATTGTGCCATTTTACAACCGGACGCTTTTGGAGCGCAGGCATCACTGCATTTACAGAACAGGCAAATGTTGCCTTGGCCCGAATAAAATCAAACCAGCCTACCAATTGATTGGCTTCCTTCATTACTTCAGCAAACGGACGGATGTAATCCGTAAGCTGCATAAGAATACGAACGATCTCTTTACGTTCACGAATTTCTAATTCACGTACACTGTTGTTATAAGGAAGTAACGATATAGGTTCCATGAATACCGTTTGCCCGGTACCGGATTCATCATGAATAATACCTTGTACTTTACGTTTATACTCTGCCAATACAGGCAGTACCAGACGTCCAGAACGAATTGTTGCTTCCGTATCTTCAACTGTGTATCCTTCTTTTTTAAATACGCGCAAAAGCCTGTCAACTTCTTTACGAAGCTTTTGTTGTTCTTCGCGGTATTCTTCACGAATCATACGCAGCTCATCTGATGCAGTATCACGTATAATGCCATGATCATCAATCACCCGATTGATTGATTTAAACAACGATGGATCTATCTTAACCGCATTCGCTCGTTCCTGCAAGCGGATATATACTTCCGTTTCCGGTCGTTTAAAAAAAGACTGGCAAGCAATTAAAGTCGTCAGAAATAATTTACACTGAAGCAATTCTTCAATCTCTAAATAATTTCCCTGCAATTGAATTTTACTGGCAAGTATGGTAATGTCTACAAAATCACGATCGGGAAACACCGAACCCGATTCAATAATTTTTTTAAACTCTTCCGTCTCCTGCAGCTCTTTTTCTATCGTTGAAAGATCATAAGAAGGAGTCAGCTCTTCCAGCATATTCATTGCTGTTGTCCCTTTGCACGTTGCCTTCAGCAATTCACGGATTTGATCAAATCCTATTTTACTTTCCAGATCAGATGGGTAAATCATTCAATATGTATTAATACGGTATTCAATCTTTTATAGGAGTGTGTTATGAAATAATGCAATACACAAATTGCATCCAAAGATCATACATACCCGGAAGTATTCTTCTTTGCAAAATTACAACAAAGACGTGGGCTAACCCACTATCTATAGCTTGAAAACCAATATTTTTTGTATCTTTTCAGTGTTTTTGCATTATATAGATACCTTGGATTCGAAATATCATAAAAAACCCGAAGAAATTGAGGACGAACTGCTTTGCATAAAAAAGGCCAAGCAAGACCCCAAACACTTTGCCGAGCTTTACGAGAAATATTACAAAACAATATTCTTGTACCTCTACCGAAAAGTGAATGATATGGATGTGGCAGGTGATCTCTGCTCAGACGTATTCTCTAAAGCTTTATCAAGCATCCATTCATACGAATACAAAGGAGTACCTTATTCTGCGTGGCTCTATCGGATCGCGGCGAATGAGGCAAATATGTATTTTAGAAAATTCAATAAACGAGAAACCATTTGTATCGACGATACCAGCATTCATCTTTTAAATGAAGATATGCAGGAAACAACGGAAGAAGATGTTTATATGAAATTCCTCCCGATTTGCTTGGAAAAATTAAAACCCGACGAAGTAATACTTGTGCAATGGCGGTTCTTTGAAAACAAAGCATTTAAAGAAGTAGGTGAAATCATGAATATGACCGAAAATAATGCAAAAGTAAAAACGTATCGCATCCTTGAAAAAGTCCGCAAATGGATGCTCGAAATGAAAGGAAAAAACAATGAGTAAATACGATATAAAAAAGAATCAGGCATTACCCAGCGACGAAGAAATAAACAAACATAAAAACTTCGATAAGGTAATGAAAAAGGCTGCGCTGTATGAATACAAGCAGGCTACAAAACCTATTTATAAAAATGTAAAAGTATTAAGCGCCGTTGCTGTAATTGTTGCTATTGGCTTAATTATTTTATTTGAAACTACGGAACGCGAAGAGGTTGCCGAACAAAAAACGGAACAAATACATACAGAAAACGTAGTACAAATCATACCGCAGTCTGATACGGCCAAACCTGTAATTCCGAGGCACACACCTACGAATGAACAAACAGAGCACATTCCGCAAAATCAAACAACCTCAACTGAATCAACAAATACAACTACCCATTCAACAACGGATGAAAACAATCTTATTGAAGTAAATGAAGCTACGATTGCTAATTTTCCGGGTGGCGACGAAGCATTACATGCATTTCTCCTGAAAAACATTAAATATCCATACAATGCAATAGAATCGCCTTATTCAGGAAAAATAGAAGTTGAATTGGTGATCGAAAAAAAAGGGGAAGTTGGCAGCTTTATCATTTATCATAACCCCAATAGTGCTATCAGTAATGAAATAAAACGTGTAATAAAACTGATGCCCAAATGGCAAGCAGCAACAAAAAATAATCAACCTGTGGTGTCAAAAGTAACGGTATACTTCCCTTTTACATATTCAGTAGAATAGTTTTATGTCAGAACAGCATCTGATATAAAACTATTCCAGTTTCCCCCTCGCTTCTTTAACATCAATACTATCGATCACAACTTCATAGATGTGATCAAATATTGCTGAATGCTTCGCATAATAATCGTAGCTGGTCTTAAATTGCTCTTCGGTAATCTGATATTTTTTATAAATATCTCTTTTGTAATACGCATACAACGTGAGAGAAGAATCTCTGTTGAAATTTTTTAATGAAAGAGCTGATTCAGTAAGATGAATATCAATCAAAACATCAATCATTTTCTTCTCTGATATTAAATCCTGGGGTATAATTTCCGTAGTCTTTTCAGACTGACAAGAAAATAATACCAGCAGGCAAGCGAGAATAATTATTTTAAAGTCGTTCAAAGCAGTAGATTTATTCACGAAAATTAGTTTTTTTATTGTATTTTTAAAACTGTTGTTATGAAACTCTCTCTTAAAGATATTATCCGCAAGTTACGTAAATATGAGGTACGAATCCGAAAAGCCGTACATTCTCATATGCATGGCAATTACCATTCTATCTTTAAAGGTTCTGGAATAGAATTTTCAGATTTACGGGAATATCAATACGGTGATGATATCCGCACCATTGACTGGAATGTAACCGCTAAGGGACATGGGCCTTATGTTCGTCTATTTCAAGAAGATAAAGAACAACACATCATATTTCTGGTAGATGTGAGTGCGTCTTTAAAAATCGGAAAAAATGATCAGACAAAACTGGATATTATTAAAGAAATCACCGGTGTACTCATGCTTTCTGCCGTTAAAGAGGGCTCTGAAATAGGGCTTGTTTGCTATTCCGATAAAAAGGAGCTTTATATCGCACCAGATAAAGGCATAAAACACGCTTATTATTTAATAAGTAAACTTTTCAATTTAGAAAGCGAATCAACATTAACTGATTTAAACAAAGCAACTCAATATACCTTATCAATTCTAAAGCGAAAAAGTATTGTTATTGTATTGTCTGATTTTATCGATGAAAGCTACGACAAAAACTTAATCAGCTTAAGCAAAAAACACGACCTCGTACTCATTCAGATTCAGGATACCCGCGAGATGTTTTTACCTTCTATGGGTATTATTCCATTGCTCGATACTGAAACCAATAAAACAATCTGGGTAAATTCGTCTTCCAAAACATTTCGCGTGAATATGGAAAAACGTCAGCGTGCAATACAGGAAAAGCTGGAAAATTTCAGCAAATCATACGAATCAAATTACACCTGTATTAAAACGCATGAAGATTATATTATAAAACTGGTTGAATTATTCAGAGTCAGAAATTTCCATAAAAAAAGTGCGTAAGTTCTTTATTCTTTTATTCACTATTTATAGTGTTGCTGTAAATGCACAAACGGATACATCCTATCGTATCAGATCCTCGTTTGAAAAAGATAGTTTTTTTATTGGTGAGCATATTCGTTTCAGCTTACGCATTATATATCCTAAAGATCAGATTGCTGTTGTGCCCGATTCAGGATACAATTATGAACCTTTTGAATATGTCAATAAAATTTACTTCCCTACCAAATCGGATTCTGTGTTTGCATACGATAGCATCATCTACATACTATCAAGTTATGAGCTGGCAAACACCCAATACCTTTCATTACCTGTAAAATTTATAATTAATAAAGACACTGCAAAACTGGAATCCATTACAGACAGCATTGTCTTAAAAAAGCTGGTTACAACTGCATCTGAGAAAGATGTGAAAGCTGATGCAACCCTAGCACCAACACCCAGTGAATTCAATTATCCTTACGTATTGGCAACATGGGTCTCCATTACATTACTCTTATATGTTTTATATAGAATTTTTGGTGGTATTATTATACTTAGATATAGGCTCTTCATCTTAAGAAGAGCTCATAATAAATTCATGAAAGAGTTTGATCTGTTGGCAATGAAGTTTAAATCTTCTACTGACTTGCGTTTAATTGAGCAGGCATTGGCCATCTGGAAAAATTACCTGACTCGTTTAGAAAGCAAGCCGATTAATACATACACAACAAAAGAATTAATTCAATTGTATGATCAGGAAGAATTAGAATCTACATTACAATCACTTGATCGAAATGTGTATGGAGGGCTGGTAACAAAAGATACTAACGATGCCTTACAAACCATTAAACGCTTTACAAATAGAAGATTTCAACTTCGCAGAAGAATTATAACAGGTGGATAATTTTCAATACGATATTACTCAATGGTATTTTTTGCACTACTGGCTTAAACCGGAAGTACTGAAAAGTTATATCTGGGAAAATCCAAATTATTTATATGGAATCATCGCAACGCCTTTATTATTGGTACTCCGCTGGCTATTCTATTACCGTTTCAGAAAAAAATATAAAGTTGCTTTAAATAAAAAGGAAACGAAATCTTTAAATCTGATTCAGGTATTGCGATTCATTCCGTTAAGTTTGCTGCTTATCTCCATATCGTTTATATTAATTGGATTAGCTCGCCCTCAAAAAAGCAATGAAACAAATACACAGTATGTAGAAGGGATAAATATTATTTTTGCTATCGACATATCTGAATCGATGAAAATCACGGATATTCACCCCAGCAGATTTGATGCTGCAAAACAAATCTGCATTGATATTATCAACAAACGCACAGACGACCGTATGGGCATTGTTGTTTTTTCTGGTGAAGCTGTAACACTTTCTCCTTTAACAAATGATTACACATTATTAAAAAATCAGCTTAACGAATTAAAACAAAATAAATCTTTACAATCAGGTACGGCAATTGGTACAGCACTAGGTACTGCTATAAACAGGCTGAAAAATTCTCAGGTAAAAGAACGGCTTATCATATTAATAAGCGATGGTGAAAATACTTCAGGTCTAATGGATCCGGCAACTGCTGCAGAGTTATGTTTAGAATACAACATCAAAATCTATTGTATAGGTATTGGTAAAGACGGAACACACCAGTTTAAAGATGAAGAAGGAACAATCCAATACGTAGAAAGTAAATTGGATGAAAACACTTTAAAAAATATTTCTTCTATTACCAAAGGGAAGTTTTATCGCGCCTATGACAAAAAAAGTTTAGCTGATATTATTACAAACATCAACCAGATTGAAAAAGGAAAAATTGTTCAATTGCAATACACTGACATTAAAGATTTTTACACCATTTATATCAAATGGGCAGTAGTCTTCTTTTTATTATGGACGATGACTCGCATCACCTTTCTGAATAATTTTCTAGAGGATTAACTAATGGCCGATACAATTGACGCAAAAGAATCCGATTATTTATTTATAAAGGAATCTCAATTACCCGATGCAGGAAATGGCTTATTCACTTCTATTGATATCTTTAAAGATGAAGTCATTTCTATTTACAAGGGCCAGATATTAACAGACAAAGAAGCTGCTAAACGGGCTAAAAGCAATACAGATGGTTATTTCATAAACATGCTTGATGGAACAATCATGGATTCCTTGCACGTATTCTGCTATGCGAAATACGCTAATGATTCTCAGGGATTAAGTAAAACACCTTTTTCGTATAACGCTGAAATAGGATTAGACGATGATGAACAAGTTTGTTTAATTGCTACAAAAAAAATAAAAGCAGGTGAAGAAATATTCTGCAGCTATGGCAAAAAATACTGGCAGAAATTCAAGAAAAATTTACGATAGACAATGTTATTTATTTTTTAATATACGCTTGCCAATCAGCATGAAGCTTGGTATTTAAAACTCTTGGAAATTTATTTTGCCCTCCTTCTTTTCCTCTGTAACGCATCCACTCATAAAATAAATTGCTGGGCAATATTGTTACAAAAATTTCTTTCAATGCAGAAGTGCGTTCAACCCGGTAATCATCATTCAGTAATTTCAATGTAGCATCTAACAGATCCGATACAACAACAGGATCTACCTCGTTATCTGTACCTATATACCACTGGTGCGCAAACAACGTGCCGTGAGAAATACCGGCAACAGCAAACTCTTTAATAGTAATATTTAATTCTTCTGAAATCAGTTTTATGGCATGATTCATATTATCCACTGATAAATGTTCTCCGCATAAACTGATATAATGCTTGGTACGACCTGTAATAATAATCTCCGCATTTGCTTTGTCTACAAAACGAATAACATCTCCAATCACATAACGCCATGTACCTGCACAGGTAGATAATAAGAGCACATAATCAATACCCTCTTCTACCTCGTCAATCATAAGTGTTTTAGGATTTACCACAATCTCTCCCGAAGCATTTACATTTTGTTCATTAAATGGAATAAACTCAAAAAATATTCCATTGTCTAAAACCAGCTTCATCCCTTTTCTGCCCGGTCCTGACTGATATGCAATAAATCCTTCAGACGCCAGATATGTTTCTATGTATATTATTGGCCGCTCCAGAAGTTTTTCAAAACCTTTTCGATAGGGTTCAAAAGCAACACCACCATGAACAAAGACTGTAAGATTGGGCCATATATCATGTATTGTTTTCAGCTCATACCGCTCAATAATACGTTCAAGTAAAATCTGTAACCAAGCCGGCACACCAACTATAAAACCTATATCCCAATCAGGTGCAGATTCTACAATATCATTTAATTTACTTTCCCAGTCGCGGTTACGTGCAATCTTTGATCCTGGTTTATAAAAATACTGAAACCAAAAAGGAATCTTGCTTGCTTGAATACCACTCAGATCGCCTTCATAATATGTTTCTGTTTTTTGCAGATGCGTACTTCCTCCTAACATTAAAATCCCTTTCCCCAATAAGCCCTTAGGAAGTTTATAGTGCGCCAATGATAACAGCTGACGAATACCGATCTTCTTATTCGCTTTTAAAAATTGTCTTGTAATCGGAATGTGTTTTGTAGACGCTTCAGAGGTACCGGAGCTCAATGCAAAATAATTAACCTTGCCTGGCCAGGTAACATCTTCTTCACCCTCTATCAACCGATGCCACCATTCTGTATACATCTTATTGTAAGAATACACCGGTACCCTGCGTTTGTAAAAATCGTAGAAGGCTCTTTTGTCGCGGGATAAAAATTGCGTAACAATTTCTGAGAAATTATAATGCGTCCCAAATTGCGTATGAGCACTCTTTTTAAGAAGCTTTTTTAATACTTTTCTTTGTTGGCTAAAAGGATCACGTTTTTTTTTATTTGGTAATGTGCTTAATTTTAGTGCTCTTGTAAATAATTTCCCCAACAAATCCATAGCCATAGCGCGTTAATAGTTGAAATTTAATATTTTCACATGAAGTAACTGTTAAATTATGATAAACAAATCTGCGTTAGAGCATATTAATACTTTTTTAAAACCTTTTCATACCAAGCTTATTGCGGTTACTAAAACGCATTCTGTTGATGTTCTGAAAGAAGGCTACCAAAATGGCTTGCGTGCATTTGGTGAAAACAAAGTACAGGAACTTGTTGCCAAAGCAGAAGTATTACCTAAAGATATAGAATGGCACTTAATCGGTCACTTGCAAAGTAATAAGGTTAAATACGTTGCTCCTTTTGTTTACATGATTCATTCGGTAGATAGTTTCAAACTTCTTCAGGAAATAAATAAAGAAGCAAAAAAGAACAATCGAATTGTATTATGTCTGCTGCAAGTATACATTGCAAATGAAGATACAAAATTTGGATTAGATTATACAGAACTTCTTTCCTTACTGAGCCATCCGGAATTGGAGGGATTAAGCAATATTAACATTCACGGATTAATGGGAATGGCTACTAATACAACCGATCAGGATCAGATAAGAAAAGAATTTCATGCGTTAAAAGAATTGTTCGATCAACTTTCTGCCACAATTGTAAAGAAAAATATTCACTGGAAAGAAATCTCCATGGGAATGACGTCTGATTATAAAATTGCCGCTGAAGAAGGCAGTACTATGGTACGCATCGGCAGTGCAATTTTCGGAAGCAGATAAAGTGTTTTACGTTCTATGTAATATGTTTTAAGAAAAAGTTCAAGTCATAATTTATCATTCATAATTAGAAAACATGTATAAAACATTCTTATTGGCAGGCAGCACCTTAGCAGGACTAGGCGTTGCTATCGGTGCATTTGGTGCACACAAATTAAAAGATTTCTTAGTTCAAACAGGTCGTCTCGAAACATTCGAAAAAGGTGTGACATATCAATTTTATCACAGCTTTGCTTTATTGATTGTAGGTTTATTCATTCTGCAAAATCAATTCAATGAAAAATATTTAACCTATGCGGGCTATAGCTTTATTGCAGGTATCCTGATTTTCTCAGGTTCATTGTATATTCTATGTTTAACAGAGACTCCTAAATGGGGCGCCGTTACTCCTATTGGTGGTGTATGTATGATTGCAGGCTGGGTATTTGTTTGTATGAGCTTTCTGAAGTAGTTACTAGGTTTTAGTTGCTAGTTACTAGACAAAAGAATAATAGTTCTCTATGTCTTTTACTTTCGCCGTCTAGAAACTAGTACCTGGCAACTAGAAACTTTTTTACGGAATTACATTTACACGAATTCTCAAATACTCTGCCGGATCATTATTTGGCAATACAGCATTCGATAAAATAGTAAGCGTCTTATTTACTACACCCATTTTTCCGGTAGAATCAAAAACAACCGTAATCGTTGCGCTAGCTCCCGGCGGAACAATCTTTTCGTATTCCTTGGGAATGGTACAGCCGCATGAGCTGACAACATTACTGATCTTTAATGTATCGTTGCCTGTATTTTTATAGGTAAAGGTATGTGTTACCTTCTGTCCCTGTTTTACATCACCAAAATCAAACGATTTTTCATCAAACGACATTACCGGACTCTTTACCAAAGTCTGAGCAAAAACACCCGTCGAAAAAATAATTCCCAGAGTAAATAAAATGATCTTTTTCATATATCTAATTTAATCTATTTATAATGGTTTACAATAACTGAGCCAGTTTAGTTTCCAGTTGATAGGTTCTAGTTTCTAGACCAAGGAAATAGAAACTATAGAGCATTCTGCGATGTTTATTTTCTTCGTCTAGTACCTAGTAACTGGAAACTAGCAGCTAGCTCTCAAAGAACCGCGGATGAAAATTCACCAGAAAGACCTGACTTTTCCCTCGGGTAATGGCAGTATATAGCCAACGCAGAAATTCAATATCTATTTTATCTTCTGTCAGATATCCTTGCTCAATAAATACCGTGTGCCACTGTCCGCCTTGTGCTTTATGGCATGTAAGTGCATACGCAAACTTTACCTGCAAGGCATTCAGGAACGGGTCTTTGCGTATCGCCTCCATCCGCTCCTGCTTTGTTGCAATATCTGCATATTCTTTTTCAACTTCAGTATACAACTCCTGCATTTTATCCCGCTCCAGATTAGGAGTAGCAGAATATAATGTGTCCAGCATAATCTTCAATTGAAAATTACCGAACTCCGGAAAGTCTCTGAACACTGCTTCTATATCTGCAAAGCGAAATCCATACTGATCCTGATAACGCAGTACTTTACGAATTTCCAGAAAATCACCATTAGCAATAAAACCCGAAGAAATATTGGAAGGAAGAATGGTGTAATTATTTCGTACCGACATTAGTAAATCTCCGGCATCCAATTCATTTTCGGTAAAGAAAATAGCTTGCCGTATATAGCGATTATAGCCTGTTGCAGACTTATTGCTTCGGCACACAACAATGGTTTCTTCTCTTCCAAAGTTATCGTATGCATAGCGCAAACCATCTTCCAGACGATCGGAAGTCATTTTATAAAAATCCTTAAAACCCGTTGTAAAATGTATGGTAGTAGCATTGCTCCGAATATCATTTCGCAGTTTGGTAGCATTGTATAAAATACCGGAAGTCTGCGCCTGGCGCACCACATCTGTTAATTCAATTTCCAGAAGATCCAATGTAAAATGAGATTCCAGATAACGTTTATCTAAAGCCGGACTGATTGTTTTACCAACCGGCGGAAGCTGTGCCGTATCTCCGCATAAAATCAATCGATTATTGCGCTGTTCAAATACATAAGAAATTAAGTCTCCCAGTAAACCGTTATTTCCGAATTCATTATCATCACTGAGCATCGATGCCTCGTCAACAATAAAAATGGTGTTGGCAAACATATTTCTCTTTCTCGAAAAATGAATACCACCTGACGCCCCCGTTTCTTTGCGGTAGATATGCCGGTGAATGGTTGCCGCCGCTTGTCCGGAGTATGAAGACATTACTTTAGCCGCACGTCCTGTAGGAGCCAGCAGTACCGTTTGAAACCTATTTTTAGGAATAGCCCTTACCAGTGCGCTTAACAGTGTTGTCTTACCCGTTCCAGCATATCCTTTCAACAATAACGCCTTATTATTTGTACCTTGACTCTCTACCAATTGCTCCATCAGCTCAATTGCTTTGGCCTGGCTATTGGTGGGTGCTGCAGGCAGACCTGATATAATGAATTGAGATAGCGCCAAGGGAAGTTTGATTTAGGTTTACTAAATTGCAAAAGTATGGAAGAAATAAAAAACGAAATCATCCACAGTTTTGGTAACAGGCTACGAATCAGAGTATGTGGAATTTGTATTGAGGATAACAAAATTTTATTGGTCAAACACCACTCATTGGGTGAAGGAGGTGTATTATGGGCTCCGCCGGGTGGAGGCATGAACTACGGAGAAACAGCTGAAGATGCTCTTAAAAGAGAATTTATAGAAGAAACAGGCTTAACAATTTCGATTGAAAAATTTCTATGTGTAAACGAATATTTAACACCGCCTTTACATGCCATTGAATTATTCTTTCTTGTAAAAAAAATTACAGGAACGCTTAAAACAGGCATTGATCCGGAATTGCAACAAAACAAACAAATCATTACACATGTTGAATGGCTTTCATTTAACTCAATACATGCACTGCCCAAAAATTCAATACATAGTATTTTGCATGATAAAAATTCAAAAGAAGATATAGTACATTTACATGGCTATCATCATTAATTCTATTTCATTGAAATATTCGGATTAAAATGTTTACTTTTATCAACATACTTGTTAACATTATTGCTATAATGCAATAAATATTTTAATTTTAAAGAATTGGATATAATTTCAGTCAAAAGAATACAATTTTAAGAACAGGACTTGTTCACAAATCAGGGTGTATAACATGCTTTCAGATATAACCGTAAGATATAAACTTAACAATTCCGTAAAAGACAGTCGTTTTGAAACAGATAATCTGGCTAAATACCATTTATCTTTTCAAGTCAATTTTGAATTATTTCGTATCTGTGTCATTGACAGTGAAACCAATCGTTGTTTATTTTTAGAAGACTATCAATTGTACGATATCTACACTACTTCAGACTTGCTGGAGCAATTGGATGTATTGTTTGAAGATCATGTGCTTATTAAAGCAGGCTTCTGGAAAAGTATTACACTCGGAATAAAAAACACTCAGTTCTCTTTAATTCCTGAATCCTTATTTGAAAAAGAATATCTGAAAGAATATCTGACACTCAGTACTACACTGGATAAAGAGCCGGATGAGGAATACCACTTTTTCAAACACAATCAAACAGAAGCAATAAACGTATTTGCTACAAACAAAAGACTCACTGCTTGGTTTAATGCCATGTATCCATTAAAACAAATCAGAGTAGTACACCATACAGCTCCAATGATTGAAGGCATCATGCTTCAAAAGGTTATTACTCCTTCTGAAAAGTGTATCTACATTCAGGTTGAACAATATTTTTTAACAATCACCGTGAAGCAAGGGAAAAAACTGATTTTCTGCAATAGCTTTACATTCAATACAAGCGAAGATTTTGTTTACTTCATCTTATTCGTTTTTGATCAATTAGAACTAAATCCGGAAAAATGTCCGGTAGTAGTTTTCGGAGAAATAACACACGATTCAGAATCATTTAGTAAATTGTACAAATACATCAGACATCTTTCATTTGGTTCCAAACCTGAATTCATTCGTTTCGGATACCAGTTTGATGAAGTGTTTGATCATCGTTATTTTGATTTGTATAACATGCACCTGTGTCAGGGTTAAACAATACCTTCATGCCTAAAATAGCTGTCTTTCCAGGCTCTTTCGATCCATTCACCAAAGGTCACGAGGATATAGTACGCAGAAGCCTTCCGCTTTTTGATAAAGTCATTGTTGCTATTGGCAACAACACACAAAAAAACCGTTACTTCGATATTGACTTTATTATTCCGAAAATTGAAAGCTGTTTTACCGATACAAAAAGTGTTGAAGTAAAAGTATTTAAAGGACTAACAGCTGAATTTGCAAAAGAATGCGGCGCACAATTTTTAATCAGGGGATTACGCAATACAACAGATTTTGAATACGAGAACAGTATTTCGCAGGCAAATAAATATCTGTGGAAGGATCTGGAAACAGTCTTTATGATTACAAGCCCTCACCTGGCCTATATCAGTTCAAGCCTGATAAGAGACATTCACAAATACGACGGAGATGTAAGCGGTTTTTTACCTTACCAGCTCTGAGTGTAAGCGGTAATATTCATTCACAACTTCCTGAATGGAAGCATACGAGTTCTTTACTGATTTAACAACGTCTTTATACGACATCCATTTTAAATCCTCAATAAATTCAGCTAACTGAGGTTGCATATTTGAATCGTCGAGACAATTCATTTCATACCAATCCGTACGTTTCAAAATTCGTTTTCCTTTGCGTACGTATGTGTGCCATGTTGAGCAGATCTTATCCTTCACTTCAACCTTCACACTACATTCCTCTTCCACTTCGCGCTTAGCTGCCTTAATAGATTCTTCTTTCTTCTTTAATTTGCCTTTTGGTAAATCCCACTTACCAAGTCTAAAAATCATCAATACCTTATCCTGCTTACGCACCACGCCGCCACTAGCTTTAATCACTTTAAACTGATCTTTTATAAACTCAACCATGAATTCATAATCATCAACTGCGAACGTAATAGAGACCAGTTTTTTTAAACGCTTTAATTCCATGATACGAATCAAACGCTCCAATTGACGGGGGCTTGCCTGCTCAATTAAAACTTTGCCAAGCAATTTTTTAGATAAAATCTCGTCCGTTGCACCTACAATCGTATCGTATTCATACACAGGTAGTGTAGAAACATATTGTATTACTTTTAACGGTTTATCGTTTATGAAGAGTTTCATCAGTATCGTCCTAATCGCGGGCAAATTATCAAAGTAATAGGGAATTAAAAAGGATAGCTACAAGGAATTATTAACAGAAGTGCGCGATAGCGCATTAAATGCTTAAAATGTATTAAATTTATCCCATAATAAAATATTTACTTCCATGAACTATACGAAAGAAGTAGCACTTTCCTTATTGAAAATAGAAGCAGTACGCCTACGCCCTGAAGAACCATTCAAATGGGCATCAGGCTGGAATTCCCCGATATACTGTGATAATCGTTTAACATTATCATTTCCTGAATCCAGAAATCTGATCCGCGATGGATTGGTTGATCTGATCCGTACACATTTCCCTGCCTGCGAATGTGTAGCTGGTGTAGCAACGGCGGGGATCCCGCAGGGTGCTATTATTGCAGACAAAATGAATCTGCCGATGATCTATGTGCGCCCGAAACCAAAAGATCATGGCATGCAAAATCTGATTGAAGGTAAGATAACAAAAGGCCAGAAAATTGTTGTAGTTGAAGATTTGATTTCAACAGGCGGCAGCTCATTAAAAGCTGTTGAAGCATTGCAAGACGGAGGTTTTGAGGTATTGGGCATGATTGGCATTTTCACCTACGGATTTCAGATTGCCGCCGATAATTTTAAAAATGCATGCATTACCTTGCACACACTTTGTAACTACGATGAATTAATCAAGGAAGCAGAATCAAATGGATATGTGAAACAAGATCAGCTTGCCACTTTAGGCGAATGGAGAAAAAGCCCTGAAACCTGGAAGAAATAATTCCTAAATGAAGCGGGCGACTTTAATTAAAGTCGCCCGCTTCATTTATAACACTTTTAACTTACCGGCCTTACCGGTTATTTTTATTGGTATAGAAAGCCCTGCCTTGGAATCGTTCGTTAAACCACTCGTATCCGGCTTCTTCTTCATATTTTTAATAGGCAACAAAATATAAAAATTACTTTCCCCATCAGGTTGAATGGTAACGTCTAAATAGAAATATAAAATATTCGTAACATAAAGCGTACGTGGAATTTCAAGTACATGATCTTTCATAATAATGGAAGATGATATTTTATCAAACGTTACACGATCCAGATCCTTTTCATCAAAACCAACTTTTGCTAATTTCATCAATGGCTCTACATGAATAAGCTCTAGCTTAGTAATAGTATACTTACCATTCACATATATCGAATTGGTATCAATTACCAATGTGCTATTCATTTTAAAATAGGTATAAACTTCTCCGCTTACAGTACCTCTTATGTTATTAGAAGTTAATATTTTTTGATTGAAATTATTAAAAGCAGAAAATACCTGATCTAATTTGAATTTTCGTAAGAGGATGTTAGTCCTGCAATGAATTTCATTTTTTAGAGGAGTGAATATGGTTGTAAAATTCATTGAGCCCCCAAATGAATTCATTGACTCTACTACTTTTACATTTTTATTAGCAAGCTTTATGTCCAATTCAATATTATTACCATGAAAATTTCTGGAAAACATGTTCGCAACTTTGCCTGTAAAGGTTGCCTGTAAGTCGTATGGCAGAAGAAATTTATTATTCTCTACTATGTGAATAGTTTTTCTGGATAATGCCGGGCTTTCCTTTTTAGATTGTGCGGAAGATGTTTTTGATTGACCACCCGTAGCTGTTGTAGTAAAATCATTAAAATAAAAGTTATTGGAAATGAAGTTTATATTCATTGTTAAACCTGTTGTGTCATTAAAAATTGAATTGAACAAATGATAGGCAGATCCGCTCACCTCCATGTCCGTTTTGCCGGATTTTATTGCTAATTTATTCATTTGAATAGAATCGTTTTGGAAATTTATTTTACCAAACAGATCATCAAATGCAAAAGGTATTTTGTTTAATTTTAAGTTTACATGATTAAGATTAACCAAGCCCGTCATTTGAGGTGCGTCTGATTTTACACCAAGCAAATAGTTCAGTTTGCCATTATAATTCAAATCAACCGCAACATTTCCACCAACAGCTGAATAATCTTTAAATTGAACAAAATCGAAAAGTGTTTTGGTTTTTATCTTCAGCTTAACTTCCGTTTTCAGAATAGGATCTTTAAAATTCTCTAATGAAATTCTTTTCGCAATTATTGAATCATCCTGATTAATGGTACCATTGAAGTTTTCAAAAGCTATTTTATAGTTTTCAATTTTAATACTATCTGTAGATGTCAAGTTCCCTGCAAAATTGATATGGTGAATTTTTGCATTTATTTTTTCATTACTGATAGAAAAATTTCGTGTTGCAAAATTAATATCAAAATTTGGTTGACTACCTGGCAGTAAACTGATTTTAATGTTAGCGTCGGCATCTATATTTCCGGCCAGATGCAGCGGCTTTAATTTTTGCGACCAGCGTTCAGGAATTATCCTGAAAACATGCTGAATATCCGCTTGCTTTGTTTTAATGTTCAATGTCATCAAAGATTGGTTTTTAATATCAATCTTTCCCTGCCCTAAAAAGCTGTCTTCGCCTGCCAACAAAATACTTTTTTCAAATGCGAATATTTTGGATTGCATGTTGTATGTAAAAAATAAATCTGCTTTTAAATCAGATTCCTTTAATAAAGTACCGGGCTTCAATGTTATTTCCTTCGAATATATAAAACCATGCATTTCGCCCGAAAAAATTTGGGACTCAAGGCCCAGATGTGTTTCCGTGTTTTTAAAAACTAAATGAACACGTTTGTCTTTAAAAAGATTTTCGTAGTAAACGGTTAAATTTTTAAATTTTATTTTTTTTAAGTTGAATTTTAAAATTGAACTTGAATCTTTCTTAACGCTATCTTTTTTTAATAGGATGTCAAAATCTCTATTCCCCAATGAATCAACACGGGCATCTAGAAAACCATTCTGAAAAAGTATTTCTTCTACTTTAAATTTCTTTATAACGATATTGTGAGGGGCAAATAAAATTTGCAGCTTTTCTAATTTCAATAAAGGAAGATTACTTGAATCTGATTTCGGAACAAAAACTCCATGCAAACTAAATGATACAAATGGAAAATTAGAAAATGCCGAAATGCTGATTTCTTTAATCGAAATAGGTCTAACCAGATTCTTATTAATTTCAGAAGTAACCCGCTCTTCAATTTCTTTTTTATAATAAATTGAAAACAGTGAAATTGCTGTAAAATATACAGTAATAATTAATACTAAAACCAGCAGACTTTTAGCGAAAAACTTCAAGGCAGTATATTTAGTTGATTCATGTAATTCCGGTTTCGGTATGTATTGTATTCTAAAATAATAATAATATATTAGTATTCATCGTTTTTAAGCTTATATAATAATAACCAACATGAAGAATCGTTTCTCGGCTTTGGGACTTTTGACAATAAGCGGCATCGTTTTTTCATTGATGGTTTCAACAAGCTTTAAGCCGGCAAGAATCGATAATTGCCAATTCTCTTATCTTAGATACGATGTAGAAATTCAGGATAAATATGTTGGCTGGATGACCTGCTCAAAAAATACACTTGCAGACCAAAGTGTAAGTTACACCATCGATTCGAAAGTAAATATCAATATCATCACATCCTACGATATTCAATTCAAACAAGAATCTTCGTTTAAAAATGGTTCGCTCTTAAAATCAAATTATTTTACCAAGGTTAATGGAGATACGCAGTCATTCTCACGCCTCAACTGGGATGGTACCCGATATATTGGCTGGGATGGCAAAAAGAATAGCGTCATAGACACGAACAAAATCGGCCATTCTATCGGTAACTTATATTTTAAAGAGCCTGTTGGTTCAGCAAAAATATTTTCCGAAAAATATCTTACAATATGCCCCATTACAAAATCAGGAGAATACTACACCATACGATTTCCGGATGATAAAGCCACTTGCTACAAATACCAAAATGGTATCTGCGTATGGGCCGAATCAAAACAAAAACTTTATAAAATTGTTTTCAGGCTTAAAGAAATAAAATAGCCTCCTGCTTTCTTTACCGTTGAAATTCTTCCCTTATTCATGAAAATTGGCTTAATCTCCGACACACATTCATATTTAGATGCGTCCGTTTTTACTTACTTTAAAGATTGTGATGAGATATGGCATGCAGGAGATTTCGGAAACGTATCTATTTTCGACAAATTAGCTGCATTTAAACCAACCATAGGCGTTTATGGTAACATAGACGGGCAAGATGTGCGCATTGTATTACAAGAAGATTTATTTTTTGAACGAGAAGGGCTAATAATTTATATGACTCATATTGGTGGCAGTCCGGGAAAATATCCGGCCAGAGTAAAACAACAAATACTATTGCACAAACCGGCTATATTCGTTTGTGGCCACAGCCATATTTTGCGCGTTGTAAGTGATCCGGGCTATAATAACATGCTTTATTTAAATCCTGGAGCCGCGGGCAAAGAGGGGTTCCACAAAATGCGTACCCTTATGCGTTTTGAAATTAATGCGGGAAAAGTTGAGAAGATGCAGGTAATTGAGCTTGGTCTGCGGGGAAAATAAAAAAGACGTCCATTTAATGAACGTCTTTTAAATAAGATATGAATGAATTCGAATGAATTAAGCTTGTTTTTTCAATTCTTCTACATCCACGCGACGAATTACAGGAACACTAGTCATTTGTTTGATAACTGCCTGTCTATTATTCGCAACCGCTTTGTTTCTTCTGTCTTTTCTTTTAAGTCTAGTAACTCCCATGTCGGTAATGTTTTATTCTGAAGGAATGCAAAGATAGCATATTATTACAATAATAAAAATAGTTTCTGTTTATTATCAAATAGGCATTACGAAGTCCTTTTTGTAATTTTAGGTCTATTTATTGAAAGAATACTAATGGAAAAACCTTCATTACCGAAAGGAACAAGGGATTTTGGACCCGCTCAAATGCTAAAAAGACAGTATTTACTGCAAACAATACGTGCCATTTTCAGCCGTTACGGATTTTTACCTATTGAGACACCTGCCATGGAAAATTTGAATGTATTAACAGGCAAATATGGCGATGAAGGCGATCAGCTTATATATAAGATATTAAACTCCGGTGATTTTGCTCAGGGAATCGATGAAAAACAGCTATATGAAGGATATAAGAAACTTATCCCTAAAATCTCAAAAAAAGCGCTTCGTTATGATCTGACTGTTCCATTTGCAAGACACGTAGTCATGAACCGGAACGATATTACCTTCCCTTTTAAACGCTACCAGATACAACCTGTGTGGCGGGCCGACCGACCGCAAAAAGGCCGTTATTGTGAATTTATGCAGTGCGATGCCGATGTGGTAGGTACAGATTCGCTGCTTTGTGAAGCCGAAATTGTATTGATGATACACGAAGCATTTGCTGCACTTGGTATCACAGACTTTATTATAAAAATTAATAATAGAAAAATCCTGACCGGAATTGCTGATGCTATCGGCAAAGAAGGAAGTGAAGCAGAATTATGTGTAGCGATTGATAAATTGGATAAAATTGGACAGGACGCTGTTCTGGAAGAACTGAAAACAAAAGGTTTTTCCGATACCCAGCTTACAACCCTGCTGCCTGTTTTTGGCTTAAAAGGAAGTAATAAAGAAATTTTCCCTGTACTTAAAGCCATGCTTCAAAAAAGTGAAACGGGCTTAAAAGGTATTGAGGAATTAGAAAAAGTATATGATTTAATTGAAAAATCAGGACTCAGCAACGCCAGTGTTGAAACGGATTTAACCCTTGCGCGGGGATTATCTTATTATACAGGAGCAATTTTTGAGGTGAAAATACTGAATGTACAAATGGGCAGTGTCTGCGGGGGCGGCCGGTATGATAACCTGACAGGGGTATTCGGACTGCCGAATGTTTCAGGAGTTGGTATTTCCTTCGGTATTGACCGCATTTATGATGTTATGAACGAATTAAACCTGTTCCCGTCTCAGGATTCAAATTCTACCCAATTATTAGTTTGTCCATTTGATTCAAGTACATTTGAGCATGCGTTACCAATGGTTACAAAGTTCCGCTCAAACGGTATCAATACTGAATTATACCCGGATCCGTCTAAAATAAAGAAACAATTAAGTTATGCGGATGATAAAAAAATACCCTTTGCATTATTAATCGGTGAAGATGAAATGAAACAGGGTATATATTCGTTAAAGAATATGGTAACAGGTGAACAATTCAAAGTTACCATTGAAGAGGCTATTCATAAACTTGTTTAACACATTGAAAACAGCAACAAACTTTTTGTTATCGGTAATACTCATAAGCATGATTAGCTTTATGAGTAATGCAGCAGATATTCCATGCTTTACACCTTCGGCGTCAAAAGCATGTTTGCCCGTAACAATTACGCTTGACCCATCCTGCAGTTCAAATACAAGCGGCTCCACCCCTCTGTATAATTATGACCATGCGAATAATCCTACAAATTTTGTTGCAACAACCTCACACACCTACACAGTAGCCGGCACGTATATCGTTAGACAAATTATTGGTAACACAGGAAATTTTACGGATCGAACAATTGTAATTGTAGATGCGCCTACTCCTGCTTTCACAATACAATCCTGTATCAATTTAAATGTCAACGTAACAATAACCGACACCGTTTACGATAAATTCATTATTGATTTTGGCGATGGTTCACCTACACAAACTGTTCTGCCCGGTTCTGTCACCAATCACATATACAGCAGCAGCAGTACTCAAAACATTAAAGTAACGGGAGTTTTTCTACCCAATACCCCATGTGGATCAGGTTCTCAAAGTACGTATACTTTTGTTAGTCTAACCAAACCCGATCTTGTTGATTTAACTGTTTTATCACAAAATACCGCAACAGGCTCTATACAGCTTAGATTTAATGGCGTTATAGGCCAGCAGTACAAAATTCAACGAAGCACGAATGGCGGGGCCTATGTTACAGTAACAACAATGAAAGGTGTAGGACTTCTATCTTTTACTGATGTCAATCTGAATACGCAGGCAAATGTATATCAATACCAGGTAATAGCTTTTGATGATTGCGTAACAACAGTTTCTTCAGACATTATCTATTCAATTATCATGAATGCCGTTGCCAGTCCGGGGGTAAATACGGTTAGCTGGAATGGTTCCCCATCTGTAAATTCATTTACCCTTACAAAAAATTCTGTTGCACAAACATTAACAACACCTACCAGTACCAGCTATACAGATAATGTCATTGTCTGCGGCGGTAATTATTGTTATCAGAATACCGCTTCATTAACAACCAATACCGCTTCAGGAGCACCGCAAAAGTCCTATTCAAGCAGTGTTTGCGTAACAGGACTTGCCGGTGGTACAGGACCAACAGCTGTTACCAACCTGAATTCTACATTACAAGGTAATACAGCTGAAATCAGCTGGGATGCTCCAGTAAGCGTATCAACATACACATTATATCAATCTCTTAACGGCAGTGCCTTTTCATCTGTAGCCCAACCTACGTCTACACCCTTCACCTATACTATTGCGAATACCTCTGATAATGTTTGTTACCAGATAGACTATACAGATAAATGCGGCAGACTCAGCCCTAAATCTTTATCAACGTGCCCTGTCACATTAAAAAATGATTTGAACGGAAATCTCGTTACACTGAACTGGAACACCTATTCTGGCTTCGATAATACAGGAATACAATCTTATGTTGTGCAGAAGTTAGATGAAAATGGAAATATCATCTCTGAAACAAATGTGGCATTAGCTACTACCTACTCTGAAACAGTTAATTTCAACCAGCCTTATCTGAATTTCCGGATTAAGGTCATTCCGCAAACCGCTTCGTATAGTGTTACGTATTCGAATGATGCAATATTAAAATTCGAAGCGCAATTATTTATTCCTGATATTTTTACTCCTAACGGAGATGGTGTCAATGATGCATTTATTGTAAAAGCCAAGTTTGTAAATACTTATTCGATCAGCATATTCAGCCGATGGGGAGAAGTTGTTTATGCGAGCAATAATATTACCGATGGGTGGAATGGCATGAACAATAACAGTTACGCTGTAGATGGTGCATATACATATAAAATAATTGCTACAGACATCAAAAATAACGAGTTTGTAAAAACAGGTACAGTAACATTAAGTAGATAATAATATGAGCATGTTTGACATGATGGGCATGATGGGTAAGGTAAAAGAAATGCAAGCCCGCATGAAAGAAATAAAAGACAATCTGATTCATATCACTGCTGAGGGTGAATCGGGCGCAGGTCTTGTTAAAGCACTTGTAAACGGAGCCAAACAAGTAATACGCATTGATATTGATCCATCTTTATTAAAAGAAAGCGATAAATCCATACTTCAGGATTTAATTGTAGCTGCAGTAAATAAAGCACTGCAGAATGTGGAAGAAAAAACACAAGAAGAATTTAGAAAAAAAACCGAAGGCTTACTTCCGAATATTCCGGGAATGGATTTAGGAAATATGTTTGGCATGTAAATGGAATATACTACTGCTGTTGTAATACTGAATTGGAACGGAGTTGAACAACTCCAGCGTTTCCTTCCTTCTGTAATCACCCATACACAAAATGCTGAAATCATTGTTGCCGATAATGCATCAACCGATCATTCCGTAGCATGGTTAGAAGAACATTTCCCGCAAGTAAAAATTATTCGGCTGTCAAAAAACAACGGATATGCAGGAGGATACAACGAGGCATTAAAATTTGTAACAGCCGATTTTTTAGTATTACTTAATTCCGATGTTGAAGTAACATCAGGCTGGCTCTCTCCTCTTATTCATACCCTCACTGCAGATGAATCTATTGCTGCATGCCAACCCAAAATACGCAGCTACAAAGACAAAGAATATTTTGAATATGCAGGAGCTGCCGGGGGATACATTGATAAGTATGGTATTCCTTTTTGCAAAGGGCGTATTTTTCACACGATTGAAAAAGACAGCAATCAATACAATAAAGCATCTAATATATTTTGGGCAAGCGGTGCATGTCTAACCATTCGCAATAAGGTATTCAAACAGGCCGGTGGTTTTGATACAGATTTTTTTGCGCACATGGAAGAAATTGATTTGTGCTGGACAATACACAGGTTGGGCTACTCCATTGCTTATGTACCCGAAAGTACTATATACCACGTTGGCGCTGCAACGTTAAAAAAAGAAAATCCAAAGAAAACTTTTTTGAATTTCAGAAATTCGCTTTGGATGCTTCACAAACATCTTCCTTCAAACAAATTATTACCGGTATTATTTATCCGGCTTTGTTTTGATGGTCTAGCCGGAATGCATTATTTAAGCAAAGGACAGTGGCAGCAATGCCTTGCTGTATTTAATGCGCACATGTCATTTTATTTCAGTAATACCAATCATGGAAAACGTAAGAAGCTTTCAAGTCTGCCTTATTACTACTCTACCCCACTTGTTCTAAATAAATCTATTATTATAGAATATTACTTCAGAGGAAAAAAAATATTCGGACAGCTTTTTTAATTTCTGCTATTTCAAAATTTCCATTTCAACACGCCTGTTTAATTTCCGTGTCTCTTCCCATGTATTATCAGCTATCGGGAAGGCTCCGCCATAACCCACCGTTTCAATTCTGCTTTCAGCAATTCCTTTGCTCACAAGGTAGCTCTTTACATTTTTCACCCGTTGTTCAGACAATAATATGTTCAACCTGGGATCACCCTGATTATCGGTATGCCCTATAAAACGCACACGCACATCTGTATCTCGGTTTAGCCACTCAGCAAGAATATCCAGTTCCTTTTTTGCCTGAGGAAGTAATTCTGCTTTTCCCTGCATAAAAAGAATATTCCTTAATATAACACGCTCAATTTGCGGAGCCGCTTCAGTAGCTGTATCTTCTTCGACAACAGGTTCAACAGGTTTTTTATTCTTATACTGAATGGTGTAAACTCCATTATTCAATGAATCCCCCTTACCAAGTTCGATTCCATAATCCGATAATGGGACTTTTCTTTTTACAACAGGTTTGGTATAATCCCTGCTCATAATCGAAGTAATTTTTTCAGGTGGTTTGTAATCGGCAGGCATTGTACGGATATATACCAAAGAAATATCATCTAGCGCCAGATCATTCCCATTGATATTTGTATTCACATTCTGTATTGTAATCCGAATAGGTCCGTTATGCTCTCCGGAATACCAGATTGCAGAGGATTTCAACCATCTGAACATGTGAAAATAATCTCGTTCAAGAAGTATCTCTTCCGAACCAATGGTAACTTTTATTTGAGGATCGTTCCCCTTAACATCTCCATTTTCAAAGACAAAATTAGTTTTCGGAGGCAAGAGTCTATAGATATTGCAAAAAAATACTGTAAAGTCATATTCTGAATTAGGCAGCACATCTACTTTACAAGACCATGCATTTTTACTTTTAGTCCCATCAGAATTAACAACCATGTATAAGCCGTAGCCTCCTTCTGTATGATCGCCGCCTTCCGGATCCCGAAAATCTTTATTTAAAGACGGTGCATGATCTGTAATGGAATAGGTACCCGGAGGAGTTGTATTGGATGAAAATGAATATGAACTTTCAAAGCCGGCATTACCCTGTTCAAAAGCTCCATTAGGAATCAAATTTTTATTGCTTACCTGTCCTGAAAGCATTTGAGGGAAAATTCCTCCTGACAGACATAATAGTAGTATAATCGTCTTGCTGAAAACCTGAACAAACAATTTCATTGGGTTTTGAATGCGCTTTATGCTGATTTAGGTTCTCTATAACGACAAAATATCGCTATTTATATATCCCAAACAGGTTTTCTGTTGTTTCTTAAATGTTTGTGCATGTTCATCAAAAAAACCAAAGCCATATAGATCACAATAGGAGATCCAAAGGTCAAAAAAGATAAATAGATAAAAAATAGCCTTATGCTGGCAGAAGCAATTCCAAAGCGTTCTCCCCAGTAAGTACATACCCCAAATGCCCTTGTTTCAAAAAAAGAACTTAATTTATTCATACTTTAAATTGATTAATCACTTTTTTATCAAGTTAAATATAATCATTATTTTACAATTATTAACAAAATAAAAAGCAAAATTGGTTGTTTTACATGTTTCATAGACTTATTTTCGCACTTAAGGAAACTAATTTGTTGATACAATTATGACATTAAATAGACAAAGCGTAACAGTAGCATTAATGACAGCTGGTATGTTAGCATTTAACTCTTGCTCATTGAAGCAAATGGTTAAAATGGCTAAAGACCAAGAATTAACAGTAACACCTTCTCCTTTAGAGGTTCATGGTGATAGTGTAGCATTTGATATTTCAGCTACATTGCCTGTTAAAATGTTAAAAAAGAATAAGATTTATTCTGTAAGTAGTTTTTATAAATATGGCAGCGAAAAGCTAGAGCTTGGCGCTTTCGATTTTGTTTCTACAGAATATCCGGATGCTAAAACAACAGCTCCTAAAATCACTAAGCACCAATCTTTTGCTTACAAACCTGAAATTGGTAACGGAGACTTAACGATCATCGGAACAGCTTCAAACTTAGATAAAACAAAAACTAAGTCTACTGAAGAAATGCCGATTGCTAAAGGCTTAATTACTACATCTCGTTTAGTAAAAGATTATTCTTATGTTGCTTATGCTGACCATGGCTACAACAACAAGGAAGAATTAATTTCTTCTAACGTAAACTTCTACTTTGAACAAGGTAAATCTGTTCTAAGAAAGTCTGAAATGAAAAGTGAGAATGCTAAATTCTTAGATGCTTTCATTACTGCAAAACACGTAACCCGTACAATCAGTGTAGTTGGTCATCACTCACCTGAAGGTACTGAAACAAAAAATGCAAACCTTGCAAATGAGCGTTCAGTAGTTATTGAGAAGTATGTTAAAGAAAGAATGAAGCATTACAAACAAGATTCTCTTGTTAATACCATTCAATTTGTAACAAAAGGCGATATCAAAGATTTCGAACCAATGAAAGCTGAAATTGCTAAGGATGCAACATTATCTCCTGAACAAAAAGCTGAATTGTTGAATATTATTGCCGGAAGCGGTGATTTTGCTTCTAAGCAACTACAAATTGAAAAGTTACCTTACTACAACAAATTAGTATTAGCTCATTTATATCCTTCACTTCGTACTGCAGGAACTGAAATCTGGACTGTTAAACCTAAAAAATCTGATGCTCAGATTTCATTATTAGCTGGTCAGATTGCTGCAGGTCAAGTATCTGTAGATACTCTTACTATTGAAGAATTAGGTTATGCAGGTACATTAACTCCAATTCTTACAGAAAAAGCTGCTATCTATACTGCATTATCTAAAAAAGCAGATAACTGGGTTGCTTATAACAACTTAGGTGCTGTATATGTAGAAATGGCTAAAGTTGAAGCTGATCAAAACAAAAAAACTGATTTGATTAACAAAGCTATCAACGCGTTAGAGATGTCTATTAAAAAACAAGATAACGGTGAAGCTCACGTAAACTTAGCTTCTGCTTATATGTTATCTGGTGTTCGTACATCAGCTCGTGACGAAGCAAACAAAGCTGTAGCTTCAAACGCTTCTGACGCTGTTAAAAAAGGTGCTAACGGTATCTTAGGAACAGTTGACATCAAAGATGGTAAATACGAATTAGCATTACAGGATTTGTCTAAATCAAACGATTCACTTCAAGTTAAATTCAACTCTGCTTTAGCAAGTTTATTGAAAAAAGATTTCAATACTGCAAAAGCTGGATTTGCTAACTATATTGCTGCTGCACCTAATGATGCTGCAGGTTATTACTTAGCAGCAGTTACAGCAGCTCGTCTTAAAGATGAAGCTTCTTTAACTACTAATATCAAGAAAGCTAAATCGTTAAACGCTAAAGCTGGAGAAAGAGCAGTTTCTGATATGGAATTCTACGATTACTGGAATTCTGACAACTTCAAAAATGCGTTGAAATAATTCAACATAATTCCTTTAAAAAAACCTCTGCTTTCAAAAGCAGAGGTTTTTTTTTGCCTATATTTAACCACTTATTACCAGCATAAACCTCAATTTATCTTTGTAATTGCGGGCAATATATTTAATTTTGTTAGCTTGATATTTATTGAAAGTACGATATGAGAGAAATACAATTCCGTGAAGCGCTTCGTGAAGCGATGAACGAAGAAATGAGAAGAGATCCTAATGTATTGCTATTAGGGGAAGAAGTTGCTGAATATAATGGTGCATATAAAGTAAGCCAGGGTATGCTGGATGAATTTGGTGCAAAAAGAATAATAGATACTCCTATTTCTGAATTAGGATTTGCAGGTATTGGAGTTGGTGCAGCAATGAATGGTTTACGTCCAATCATTGAATTCATGACATTCAATTTCTCTCTTGTTGCCATAGATCAGATTATTAACGGAGCAGCCAAAATCATGTCTATGTCTGGCGGTCAATATACAGCTCCAATTGTATTCAGAGGACCAACAGGTAATGCAGGACAATTAAGTTCACAGCACTCGCAAAACTTTGAAAACTGGTTTGCTAATACTCCCGGTTTGAAAGTTGTTGTACCGGCAAATCCTTATGATGCCAAAGGTTTATTAAAATCGGCTATCAGAGACAATGACCCTATTATCTTCATGGAATCTGAAGTGATGTATGGTGACAAAGGACAGGTTCCTGAAGGCGAATACTTACTTCCTATTGGTGTAGCTGATGTAAAACGTCAAGGTACAGACGTAACCCTTGTATCTTACGGAAAAATATTAAAAGTAGCGTTACAGGCTGCTGAAGATTTAGCAAAAGAAGGAATTTCTGCTGAAGTGATTGATTTGCGTACGGTTCGCCCTATCGATTTTGAAGCAATTGTCACCTCTGTGAAGAAAACAAACAGACTGGTAATTGTTGAAGAAACATGGCCATTGGCAAGTATCTCTTCTGAGATTTCTTATCACGTACAACGTTATGCTTTTGATCACTTAGACTCTCCTGTTCTACGTGTAACAAGCCGCGATTTACCGCTTCCATACGCACCTACATTAATTCAGGAAATCCTTCCGAATGTTAAGCGTACAATTGATGCAGTAAAAACTGTGATGTATCAGAACTAATTTTCAATCTCACGCATAATACATAAAAAGACGCTTAATGGCGTCTTTTTATGTATTATGCGAAGTACAATTTATCCGATACCAATAGCAATGGAAACACTATCCATCATCATTCCCATCTATAACGAAGAAAAGAATATACCCAGCTTATATGCTCGTTTAAAAAACGTGGTAGCGGCACTAGGTATTAACTATGAATTTGTTTTCATTAACGATGGCAGTAAAGATCATTCCATTACATTGATTAAGCAGCTGGTATCGATCGACACAGCCGTTCGATACATAGACTTCAGTAGAAACTTCGGACATCAGATTGCTGTAAGTGCTGGTTTGGATGCCTGCATTGGCGATAAAATAGTCATTATCGATGCCGATCTCCAAGACCCTCCTGAGTTAATCGGAGATATGTATCATAAAATGCAGGAAGGCTATGAGGTAGTATACGCCAAGCGCAGAAGTCGCAAAGGGGAAAGTTTTTTTAAGAAATATACTGCACAGATTTTTTATCGTACACTTGCCAGCATCACCTCTATCTCTATTCCGGTTGATACCGGCGATTTTAGAATTATGGATAGAAAAATTGTTGATGTATTAAAAAATATGCCGGAACAGCAAAAGTTCTTGCGCGGACAAATATCCTGGGTTGGCTTTAATCAGACGTATCTTGAATATGACCGCGACGAGCGCCTTGCAGGTGAAACAGGCTATACATACAAAAAGATGATCCGCTTTGCTCTGGATGGAATCACCTCTTTTTCGGATTTACCTATCCGCTTTGCAACACTATCAGGATTTGGAGTTTCTGCTATTGCATTCTTAATTATGCTATATGCACTCTATTCCAGATTCATTCTCAAAGATTATGTACCCGGATGGACTTCTCTTATACTAAGTGTTATGTTTATCGGAGGCATTCAATTAATTGCCATTGGTATCATTGGCGAATACATTAGCCGTATCAGTTCAAATGTGAGGCAACGTCCTTTATATATTATTCGGGACACCAATACGAAGAATACGAACTAACAATCTTCCTGCAGAATATCTTCTGCGCTAAAAAATACTTAAATGAAAATGATAAGGCATATAAATATGCCTTATCATTTTATCATTGTTTCCGTAATCTCAATAATATCCTGAGTAGGTATTTGATATGCAATATAATTACCCGCCAGCACAGTTAATGAAGCAATTGTAGAACCTATTTTATCTGTAGAACTTTTGGTACGCCCTACCAGCTTACCAACCAACACCTCACCATATTTTAGATAAGACAAACTTCCTCTTTTTAAACGAGTCATAACAGTCTTGTTATTTAACTCATCTGATAACTGCTCAAAGTTCATATTGGTTTACTTTATTCGTTGAACATATTTAAACTATAACGGTTAGACGCCTAATATTGATACATCCTTCGACTATCATTACAGAATAATATTGTTTAATGAATATAGCTTTAAAATTTATATTATTCAACTGATTGATAATGAAAAACTTTCAATCGACCTCCAAACATGTTTTAGACAAGGTCGAAAAATTCAAATTCTGTTTATTTTACCCCAAAAACAAAAGACCGGCTGCTTTCACAACCGGTCTTTTGTTTTTATGTGTCACAACATTCTTTATCGTTTCATTAAATTTTTCATATTGGGAGGAATGCCTTTGCCCTGCATCTTATTCATGCTCTTCATCATCTTACGCATATCTTCAAATTGCTTCAATAAGTTATTTACCTGCTGAATAGAAGTGCCTGAACCTTTCGCAATTCTGTTTCTTCTGTTGCCACTCAAGATATCCGGATTTTCACGTTCTTCTCTGGTCATAGAAAATATAATGGCTTCGATAGGTTTAAAGGCATCGTCATCTATCGGCAAGTCCTTCATCATTTTACCCATACCAGGAATCATCCCGACAAGATCTTTGATGCTGCCCATCTTTTTAATCTGTTGAATCTGATTTAAGAAATCTTCAAAGTTGAATTGATTCTTTCTTAACTTCTGATTTAACTTCTTTGTTTCTTCTTCATCAAATACCTGCTGCGCACGCTCCACAAGAGATACGACGTCACCCATGCCAAGGATTCTGCTTGCCATACGTTCCGGATAGAATACGTCAAGCGCATCCATCTTCTCTCCTGTACTTATAAACTTGATTGGTTTTTCAACTACCGAACGAATCGATATAGCTGCACCACCGCGCGTATCACCATCTAATTTGGTTAATACTACACCGTCAAAATTAATACGTTCGTTGAATGCTTTAGCTGTATTTACAGCATCCTGTCCGGTCATTGAATCCACTACAAAAAGTGTTTCCGAAGGTTGTAATGCCTTCTTCACTTCTGCAATTTCATTCATCATCTGCTCGTCTATCGCTAAACGGCCCGCAGTATCTATAATAACAACCTTCTTATTATTTTTCTTTGCATATTCAATTGCATTCAATGCAATCTGTACCGGTTTTTTATTTTCAGGTTCAGTATATACTTCTACACCAACCTGCTCTCCCAACACTTTCAGCTGATCTACTGCAGCCGGACGATACACGTCACAGGCAACCAACAATACATTTCTATTTTGTTTTTTAATATACGCAGCAAGCTTGCCGGAGAATGTTGTTTTACCCGAACCTTGCAGACCTGCAATCAAAATAACAGCCGGATCACCTTTCAGATTAATATCCTGCTTCTCTCCACCCATTAAGCTTGTTAGCTCTTCATGGGTAATTTTCACTAATAATTGTCCCGGAGAAACAGAAATAAGTACTTCTCTTCCAAGTGCTTTTTCCTTAATATCATCCGTTACAGTCTTAGCAACTTTATAGTTAACATCAGCATCAATAAGGGCTTTACGGATTTCCTTAGCTGTTGTAGCAACGTTAATTTCTGTAATTCTACCCTGGCCTTTAAGGGTTTTAAATGCTTTATCGAGCTTCTGACTTAAATTATCAAACATACTTTTGCTTTATATAAACAAGGGCTGTAAAGATACAAAAAAGCTGTTTGTCTGCCTAATAGCCAAAGCTTGTTATAAATGAATAGTTTTAGCTAATTTCAGCTTCTTCACCTTTTACTTGTTATATAACAATATGGGAAAATGGCCTATCTTTTTGATTTTTAGCTTCTTTATCATATCCTGCTCTACTTTCAACAAATCAAAAAGTTCAAAAACCTTGCTCTGGGGAGATTGGTACGGAGGGCCCGGCACCAAATATTCCGTTACAGGGAATAATAAGCAATGGATTCAGGATTTACCAGCCGGCAATGCCTTATTTGTACATGAGCAAGATGGCATCTTTATTAATCATTCTGCCAATACAAAGTCTTTCTACGAATTAAAGGGAAATAAAATTTATTATGATATTGATAAATCTGATAAAAAAGGTATTACATCATCGAGACATTATCAACCGATTCTTTAATCGTTATTGGTCCTTATAAAGATCCTAAAAAACTATATGTGCCCAACATACTTTACAGGTTAAGTTATTACCGAAAAAAATAATGTACTGCTCAAGTTCTTCCACACTATGAGGCAGCTACAAGCCAGTCAGCTCCAGTTGTTATCGGGGAATAATTTTGTATTTTTGCTTCAATAAGCTGTATCAAAGTATCTGCTACCGAAATCCTTAAATGAGATATGTTATTGATCTTTCAAATCAGTAACATGCAAGAGCACATGTTAGCCTTATTAACCAGTATATTAAATACGCTACATTCTATTTATGAAAATCACACTCATTGCAGGTGCACGACCAAATTTCATGAAGATTGCACCCATCATTCATGCAATTGAAAAATATAGTTCGCCAAAAAATATCAGCTACAGACTTATTCATACCGGGCAGCATTATGATGAAAAAATGAGCCAGGTTTTTTTTGAAGATTTAAATATTAAAACTCCTGAAGTTAATCTTGAAGTCGGTTCCGGCAGCCATGCCGTTCAGACAGCACAGATCATGATAAAGTTCGAACAGGAGCTGCTGGAACACCCAACGGATGTTGTATTGGTTGTAGGTGATGTTAACTCCACACTGGCATGCAGTGTTGTTGCGAAAAAATTAAATACCCAGCTGGTACACGTTGAAGCAGGCATTCGCTCTTTTGATCTGGCAATGCCGGAAGAAATAAACCGGATGGTTACAGATGCATTAAGTGATCATTTTTTCACTACATCTGAATATGCCAACACCAATCTGAAACATGCTGGTATTCCGGATAACAGAATTCATTTCGTTGGAAATGTAATGATCGATACACTCTTAAAAAACAAACACCGTTTTACAGCAAATGCAAAATGGAACGAATTAAAATTAAAACCACAATCGTATTGGCTGCTAACACTGCACCGTCCTTCTAACGTTGATGACGCTGAAAAATTAAAAAGCATTCTTACACTAATTTCAAAAAATGCCGGTGATCTGCCAATCATTTTTCCTATACATCCAAGAACATTACAAATCTTAAAACAATTACCGGAATCTGTTGTATCGAAATTTATTCTTCTGGACCCAATGCGATACCTGGAGTTTATGTATTTCGTACAACATGCCAAAGCCGTAATTACGGACTCTGGCGGTATTCAGGAAGAAACAACAGTACTTTCAATTCCCTGCATGACCATTCGTGAGAATACAGAACGTCCTGAAACCGTAACCATAGGCAGCAATGTATTGGTTGAAGACATTACTGGTTTGCCTTCATATATGAAACAAGTACTTGACAATACCTGGAAAAAAAGCGGCATACCACCTATGTGGGATGGCAATACTGCTGAACGAATCATTGAAAAATTAATGGAATTATACGCATAAGTATGAAAGTCGTTTTTATCTTTGGCGGACTGCCGCATTATTATAATTTTATTTTAAATAAATTAAATGATCAGCCAGGCCTTGATGTTACAGTCTTCCATCCTGAAACAAATAATGGAAGCTTAGGAAAAAATGTGCATCAGGATAAAAAAAATATTCGGTTCAATACCGTTGCCATTGAGGAATCAAAAGATTTATTCGGAAAAAATTATTTCAAACATTTAATTCCGAAATTAAAAAAAGAAAAGCCGGACATCATTGTTATAGGATGGCCGCATATTTTAAATTTTTACAGTAATCCCTTGATATACGCGTATATTAAAGCGAACAATATCAAAGTCATTGAGAAATCTATTCCATATCAGTTGCCTGCACTGCAAAACGCAGCTCATTTTTACAGCAACATCGATAAAATATTAAATGAGAATCTGGAACCCATTGCAAAAAAAAGCAGCTGGTCGACAATAAAATATTGGCTATTAACTCAATTTCGAAAATTTCAATTCAGAGCTGTTGATGCACATGTCTGTTATGTAGAAGATGCATTTGAAATTTATCAAAGCTATGGCGTTAAAAAAGAGAACATCTTTATCATTTATAATTCACCGGATACAAAAATACTACTGCAGGCAAGTAAGCAGATTGAACAGGAGCCGCCCATTTTGCCGAAAAACCCACACCGTATTGCACATGTAGGTCGGTTGGTAAAATGGAAAAAAGTACATTTATTAATAGCAGCCTTACCAGCCATCCTGAAAAAAATACCGACGGCAGAACTGCTTATAATCGGCACTGGACCTGAAGAAGAGGCGCTAGCGAAGCAAGCAAAAACACTTGGTGTAAGCAATCATGTTGTATTTGCCGGCGGTGTATACGAACCAACAGAACTTGGGCGCTATCTGAATGCTTCAGGTTTGTATGTATTGGCAGGTACCGGCGGCTTATCAATCAACGATGCCATGTGTTTCGGCAAGCCCATTATTTGTTCTGAATGTGACGGAACAGAGAAAAAACTTGTGCGCAACGACTACAATGGATATATTTTTGAGACCGACAGCGTTACAGACTTAACCGATAAAATCCTTGCTGTTCTATCCGATCAAAAACGTATTGAAACAATGGGGCACAATTCACTTGATATTATTAAAAATGAAGTGAACGAAAATGTTGTTATCGACGAATATTTAAGAGCTTTTAATCACGTTATGAAAAAATAATCAACCTCTGATTCTTTTCAGTAATTTGTCTACATTATAATTCACTTCAGGAATTATATTCCAGTATAGTATAAATAGAAAAAATGCGATGCTTATCAATGCGGAATATACAAATGAATTAACCCAGATTGAATTCCAGAGAATAATTTTAAATTCCCATAACGCACAAAAACATATCAGGAATACAAATAGAACTACATGCTCTTTTTTAATAGACGAAATATTGAAAAATCGTTTTAATAAAACACTTGAAGCTACATTGATCACCAGATAAACCAGTAAAAAAGATGTGGCAGCACCTTCTGCTCCCCATACGGGAATAAACAGATAATTGCATCCGATACACAGCAATAATGAAAAGGTAAGTATATAAGCACCGTAAATATATTTATCACTGATACTGATAATAAATAAATTCAGTCCGCCTGCACAATCGATCAGATAGGCAAACCCAATTAAATAAAAGACTCTGTAATATGGATTGAAATCCTGTTTGTCAACAATGAATAATAGTACATCCATATTAATCACGCCCATCATAAAAATAAATATTCCTATGGCCAGCTGTGTTAAGGATGATTTGACATACAGTTCCTTTACCTTTTCAATATCCTTCATCTGCCAAAACTCAATGACTAGTTGATAAACGATCCGGCCAATTCCCCGTGCGGGTATGCTGATCATTGTTCCCACTGTAAAATAAATTGAATAGATCCCCATTACAGCCAGACCTTTCATGTTAGTCAGCATGACATTATCAACATGTATGATCAATACATTTGCAGAACCTGCGAAAATAATAAACAAGCCATATTTGAACATATCCGTCATCTCAATTCTGGATAATGTGATCTTTTGACGCAGGCTGAATTTTTTAAGGCGAAATACTTCTACTAATAAAACCAGTGTTGAAAGAATACTAAGCAACACATAAAAATGAATGAAGTCCTGAAACGTAATTATTTTAACAAATACCAGACCTAATAATGCAGTAACACAAAGACGCATGAAAAAATCACGCATAAATATTGTTACTAAGCCTTTAAAATAGGCTCTTGCCATCACATCTGCCATATTCATGGTAAGTGTCAGCAACGCCAACACCAGCGTTTGTGATAAATACAGCCAGCTGATATCTGCCGGCAGAGCAAGGTAGGATTTGATGGGATCCTGAAAAAGGATCACCATGAGAGTAAAGAATGTAAACGATGAAACCGATATTAATAATATCCATAAGGTAAACCCTTTATCTTCTGTGCAATCACTTTTAAATGCAGGGTAAAATCGCTGAAAGACGGAATTGATTCCCAATCCGGATAGTTGAGAAAATATAAGCGAAAGACTTATTAATAAATTGAATGCACCTATTTGTTCGGCAGATAAAATTCTTGGATACAAAATAATCGTATTCAGAAACCCTGTAAGGATTCCTGCATATTGAAAAATTGTATTGTATATACCTTGCCGAACAACAATTCCCATACCTTATTGTTTTATACCAATGCGGCCCGTGTAATCAATTCTATTCAACAATATTTTAATGTTATTTGCTGCAATGTATTCATCTACCGCTTTACGTGAACCCTGCCAATGACCGTAATCATCAATAATTAAAACACCGCCTTTAACTAATTTAGGGAACAGCACTTCCATTTCCATTTTAGTAGACTGATACCAGTCTGTATCCAACCGTAAAATAGCTATCTGGTCTGGTACCGTATGCAATAATGTATCTTCAACTTTACCAACAACATAATGTATTTTATCTGCCGGATAATTTATTTGAGACACATTTTTCTTCACTTCATCCAAACCGGCTACACACCACACCGAATCAGATTGAGATTTATCTCCTTTTTTTAATAAGGTATCTGCAGACTCACCATTCACTGCTTTGTCGTTTGCATCCGGTTCAGACATGCCTTCGAACGTATCATATAAATATGCTTCTCTGGAAATATCATTCAAATTTTTCAATGTACTCAATGCAGCCATCATGCTGCCACCTTTCCATACACCACATTCCACAATAGCACCGGAAAGCTTGTTGGTACTGATGTATTTTACAGATTCATGAAACGCAAACAAACGTTCTGCAGAAGTCATGGTAAAAGGTTTAACCGCTGAAATGATCTGTACTAATTCTGCACTGAAATCAACGGGTATAGTATTTTTCTTTTTTCTCCAGAAAAGTATTTTATCAATAAGGATTCCCATGTAAATTATTTTTTAAAGCTTTTTTTAATTTTAATGTATGTATTCAATATGTTTTTGGGCAACAGATCGAACAACGTTACCGGAATTGCCGATGGTATATAATCTTTTTTTATTTCGGCACGTTCGTATAATGACACATATTCTTCAAACATGCGTTTAGAAGAAAATGCAATATCTGCTTTTTTCCTGGCATTATCACTCAACAATTTCCAGTCAATGTTTCCGGTATAAACTGCGTCGATCGCTTGTACAAAACTATTGCTTTCGCCCATCTTACAGGCAATTCCTTCAACCTCATTTTTGAAGCAAATATCTGTAATATTTAAGATATCAGACATTACGGGCACACAACCGCTTGTCATTGCTTCCAATACATTTAATGGCAAGCCTTCAAAATAAGAAGGAACAAGTAACACATGAGATTGCAGCAATTTATCTTTAATATCTGAATGACTGACATAACCAAGCAATGTCACTTCATCTTCAACATGCAATTTCTTAATCTGCTGCTGAAGTTTTTCGTAATCACTCCCCTCTCCCGCAAGTTCAATATGAAAAGAAACATTTTTCTGTTTCAATGCAGCAGCTATTTCAGGAATCAGAAATACCCCTTTTTGTTCATCAACAAGGCGACCGATAAAAATGATCTTCATTGATTCCCCCGGTTTGTACTGCTGTCTTGACAAGAACCGTTCTTCCGTTTCGGGCTCAATGGCATTTAATACCTGCACCAGCTTAGATCGGTCTTTTACAATGTTGGCCGCTCGATTATATACCGCAGGACTAACGGCAACAATCGAATCGATCATCGCTTCATTTACGCAGGCATTTTTACATAACACCGGGTGGTCGTTGTGGATGACAGAGATTACCACAGGTTTTTCAGAAAGTACGGACAACGCTGCCAGTACCTGAGGGGCGTTATTGACAAGAATCAAATCGTACTGCTGCTTTTTGAATACACCTGCTATTTTATGTATGTAAAAAAACATGGGCACTACCCATGAGGATAACCCACTAATATATTGATACGTTACATTCGGTATCTGCATTTTCTCAAACCAGATACCTTTACTTTCTGTCGTAATAATTGTGACTGTATCTCCTTTAGCAGAAAACGCTTTTGCAAGCGTTAATATGAATGTAGAAACACCACCATAATTCAAACTATATGTTACGATTGCAACGTTCATATAATTTATTTTCTCCTCGCTACTACAACGTATAAAGAAGCATCAATATTTTTCTTTTCAACGGATGCTATTCTATCAAAAAATAAAATCAGTGATTGAAAAACAAATGCCAGTCCGCCAATAATAAATTTATTCTTAAAACCTGAAATGATTCCATCCTGAAACAATTGTAACCCGGATGCAGATACACTCATTACGCCTTTAAATTCAACGATCTCGAATCCTGCTTTTTCAATGGTACGTTTTAGCCCTTTACTTGTCCAGCGCCAATAGTCACCAGGGGTAGGATGATAGACCCAATAACCATGAGTACTTAAAACAATATGTCCATCCTGTTTCAGTAAACGATGACATTCTTTCAGATATAATTCTACTTCATCAACATGTTCTAAAACCTGTGAAGAAAGTATCAGATCTGCATATTCGCCGGGCAGCGTTGTTTTGCTATCAAAATCAAAATGCACATCAGCTGATGGATTAAGCGACAGATCTGCGCCAACATACTTTCCAATAAGCGGTTCAATAATTTCTTTATACGGCATATCGCCACAACCGAAATCTAGCAGAACTGTTTCTTTACCTTTGGTATTGTATGCAGAAACTGCACCCAGTATGGCTTCTTTCAATCGTATTAAATGAACGTATGATGGATATAAGATCGACGGATATAATCTCTTATTTTTAGTTTTTGCCATAATGCTACCTCTATGAATCTATAAAAATAGGGATAATTCAGTAATCTTGTCCGATTTAATTGCCTTAGTGGACCAAAAATAATTTAGAAATATCTTGATATAAGAGTAGATTTGCCCTAATATCTCTTAAACATATATGCTACTTTGGTTGAAAATTATTTTAAAGGAGTTCTCGCTCTTTTTTAGAGATTCGAATTATCGGGTATTTGCACTACTAGCTACACGGTATGGAGGTAAAAAGAGAAATGTGCCGGGATATATATCCATTTCAGGAAAAAAATTCCATACTCCTGACAATCTTTCTGTTATATGGCAATATTATGAGATATTCTTCAAACAGTATTACCGCTTTTCACCCGTTCACGCTGCTTCACCCAGAATTATAGATATTGGATCAAATATTGGATTGAGCCTTACTTTTTTTACTCAGGAATATCCAAATGCCCGTATTACGGCGTATGAAGCTGACCCTAAAATTTTTTCCTATTTAAAAGAAAATTCAACGTATTTCCCCAAAGCTGAATTGATCAATAAAGCAGTATGGATACACGGCAACGGAATTCAGCTTTTTTCAAATGGAGCCGATAGCGCTTCAATACTTGTTGGACAGGGAAATACCATTCATGTTCCCAGCATTTCATTCAGAGAAATACTGGAAAATGAAACTGAAATTGACATGCTGAAAATGGATATTGAAGGAGCAGAAAATAATGTACTTACAGATAACACACTTCCGCTACATAAAATCAAGAATATATTTTTAGAATACCATTCGTATAAAGGAGAAGATCAACATCTGCATGAAATACTTACCCGTTTGGTTGAAAATAATTTCCGGTATTATTTTATGGATGGAATCAGTAAACCCAATACAGACAAAGGCAGTTTAGACTTACAATGCAATATTATTGCTACCAGAAATAATTAATGAAGGTTTTAATTGCAGGAACGTTTTATAAAAGCGGCGGTGCTGCTATTGCGGCGCACAGGCTTGTATCTGCATTGTCTTCCGATTGCGATGTCAGTTACTTAACTCAGAAAGCTTCAACTGACAGCTTACCACAAACGTATTCATACGATTCAGAACGCTTTGGAAAAATCCGTTATCTGTTTCGGTTTATTGTTGAACGCCTTTATTTTTATACCAAAGAGAAAAATAAACTGGTTCGTTACAATTTTTCTCCTGCTAATACCGGCGTTGATATTACCCAACATCCATTTTTTCAATCAGCAGATATTATTCATTTGCACTGGATCAATCAAGGATTTATTTCCTTAAATAATCTGGAACAGATTATTCAAAGCAATAAACCTATTGTTATTACTTTACATGATATGTGGTATTTCACCGGCGGTTGTCACTATAGTGGTAGCTGTGAAGGATACAAACATCAATGCGGCAATTGTCCGTTACTGTCAAGACCATCGTCCGACGATATATCGCATCAATTACTTCTTAAAAAGATATCCATCCTTTCACAGGCAAAAAATATACAATGGGTAACGTGCAGTAACTGGCTTCAAAAAGAAGCATTAAGCAGCACCCTGTTAAAGGAGGCAAATGTTGTATCTATACCAAACCCATTGCCGGAATATTATGCAACGGAGCGCCCGGATACGGCATCTTTACGCAAGTCATTTGATCTGCCGCCAGCTACACCGCTTATATTAATAGGTGCCATGCAGCTGCAGGATGCACGTAAGGGTTTTGCTTATTTCAAAAAAGCATTGGATTTCTTAGTTAAGGAGCACTTTGTCGTGCCGCCTGAAATCGTAATCTTCGGTGGGGTAAAGAAAAAACAAGCGGAGATTTTTTCCGACTTCCCTTTTACTGTGCATTACAAAGGTCAGATGAATCCATCCACTGAATTGCCAAAGCTTTATGCTGCCTGTGATGTATTTGTACTCCCCTCTCTTGAAGACAACCTTCCCAATACAGTAGCTGAAGCTATGTCGCAGGCAACACCTGTTGTTGCTTTTAATATTGGTGGTTTATCTCAGATGATCGATTCGGGAATCAATGGTTATTTAGCCAAAGAAAAAGACAGCGCAGATTTAGCAAAAGGAATCTATACTGTTTTAACGGGTGATCTGACCTCCTATAAAAAAGAAGCCCGAAGCAAAGCTATCGGGCTCTATGATGCAAAGAAAGTAAGCAGCCAGTATGTTGGTATTTATACAGATTTGTTAAACCGTCTGCGCTGATATTTTTTTATATCCAAACCAGGCAAGTACCCCCAAAATCAATATTGACAGGATAGAGAATATAAGTGAAACTGTTTCTGTTAAGTTATATAAATGCGGTTCAAACTTGAAGGTAATTGTATGCTTCCCGGCCGGAACAGCCATCCCTCTCAGAATATAGTCTGTACGGATATGTTCTGTCGGTTTACCATCAATGTAAGCATTCCATCCCTTGCCGCTATTGTAATAGATCTCAGAGAATACAGCAAACTGACCTGTGCTCGCTGAAGACTCATAGGTTAATTCTACCGGTGAATATGATGTTAATTTAATAGTAGCTGCACTATCTTTATCTGGTTTAGCACCATTCAACTTTTCAGCATATTTTTTCTCAACAATCGCTACGGAATCCGGCTTGAATGAATCTAATGCTTTCATCTCTGCATCGGCTCCTTCAACTACTTGTAATGCAGATACAAACCATGCGTTTCCTAATGCATTTGGATTTCGTTGCGCAACAGGTTCTCCCGTCTGCTGATCCTGCACAATAAAATATTTTGTATTCAGCATATCCAACACACGCATGTTGTTTTTAGAAATCTGGCGGTCGATCAGGTCCTGATATCTTCTGAGTTTTGCTGCAGAATAACCGCCTATGGATTTATGATAATAAGAAGTAGATGCATCGTTAAATGTACTAACTGTAACATTCATTACACGATAGTCCGGATCTTTATCGTTTAGGATCATATCGTCAGCAGATGTACGCTGCATCGCTGCATTCAAATCTTTTTTACGTTTAAAATCTTTATCGTTCAGAAAACGTTTTGATACAGTCCATTCATCTGCGCATACAAGTACAATTAATGCAATCAGTATATATTCTTTTTTGACTTCGGTAAGTGCATAAGCATATAAACATCCTCCGGCCAATACAACAAAAAGCAATGATCTGAAAGCATCTGAACGGAACAGGTCTGCACGATCAGTAAGCAATGCCTGATAGATTTCATCTCCGAATTCTTTATCCTGTGCATTTTGCGACCACATTTCTACATACGATTTTCTAAACTCTTCTGCCTCTTCATCATTTGACTTTTCGAACTTTACAATACTCGGAACAATCAGCCACAACAAAATTAACAGTCCGCCTACTCCGGATACGCTCCAAACCAAATACTTTTTGAAAATGGTTTTATCTAATTTAAAACCTTCATGAATACCCCATACCGCAATCCATACTAAAAACATAGCAACCAGTGCATGAATCATAGTCACCGCTCTGAATTTATTATATAGCGGGAAGTGATCAAAGAACGTATAATTCAGAAGCTCGAAATTTTTACCCCAGGAAAGCATTGTGAAAAATATTGCAACACCCAGCAACCACCATTTCGTAGAGTTTTGAATCGTGAACATTCCCAGCACAACCAATAAACAGATAATCGCACCCATATAAGCAGGTCCGCTTGTCCCAGGCTGATCGCCCCAGTATAAAGGCCATTGTTCTGCCAGTGCAAATTTATTCGCATTGGTTTTTCCAAAACGCTCATTGATGGTTTTATAAATTTCAGAATTTTCTGTTACTGCCCCGCCTGATTTACCACCATAATAATTCGGAACAAGATAAGTAAAGGTTTCTTCGATGCCATAACTCCAGTTAAACGCATAATCTCTGTCTAAACCTGTTGTAGAAACAGACTCCTTATTTTCTGCTGTAAGCTCACTCGGACCTCTGATTGTATCTTTTGAATACTCATACATTGTTGCAAAACGTGTAAGCATTGAAGCAAATACAACAACAGAAATACCTATTAATACGAAGCTTGATTTTAAAAAATCGACCAGTTTCTTTTCCCTGATATGTTTAACAAATTCAATGATTGCATATACTACCAGTGCAATGGCCAAATAATATGTTATCTGAATGTGGTTTGAATATAATTCCAGTACCATAAATATCAGATATAATAATGCCCCTTTAATAATCTGGCCGCGGTAAATAAGTATAACACCTGCTGCGATCGGTACAGCATAACCTACAGCAAGAACTTTAGACGCATGCCCGGCTTCTAAGCTAATCAGACTATACGATGAAAAACCAAAAGCAATGGCCCCGAGTAATGATTGCAAGGGAGAATTGCCAAGTGCTGCCATCGCAATGTAAAAACATGCCAGCAAAACAAATATGTAATTCGCCGGATCAGGTAATATATACGATACATACGATGCAACAGTACTTGTCCACGAATTTGGGTAATGTCCTCTGATGGTATAAGATGGCATACCACCAAACATACTGTTTGTCCATAAAGGAAAATCCCCCGTTTTTTTATAGTACTGATCGATTTCATTTTGTGCACCTGTTGACATAACCAAGTCATGCTGCACCAATCGTTTCTTTTCTAATATTGGTTTACAATAAATAACAGCAGCAATAGCCAGAAGGAACAGAAACAGAATGTGAAACAAAAATGTTTTGCTTGAAAATATTTTTTTCATGATTAAGCGTATATAAAATTTTAAATAATTTCAATTAAATGAGACAATTGTTTTTTTGATAAAAAGACCGGATTATTATCTGAACGTAAGCAAAATGCATGTTCGATTTTTTTTGCATTGAATGTCGAAGACCAATAGGCTTCAATTTCGTGTTCATGCTTATTGGGCAATAAAATGAAATATTCGTCCGACTCCCAGGTATAACGTGCATCGTCTTCAGTTATCATGTCTTCATGCAGTTTCTCTCCTACACGTATGCCAATATATGTTTTTTCACATCCTGCACAAACAACCTCTGCCAGATCCTCAATTCTAAACGAAGGACTCTTGGGAACCAGTACTTCTCCGCCCAAACAATGTTCGCAGGCAAAGAGCAGTACAGTCACAGCTTCTGAAAATGTAATACAGAAACGTGTCATTTCAGGATGCGTAATCGTAAGGGCTCCTTTATTTTTTTGTTGAAGAAACAAAGGAAGAACAGATCCTCTCGACCCTAAAATATTTCCAAACCGTACAACAGAGAATTTTGTGGTTTTATATTTATTCGCATCAACAAATAATTTATCTGAAATCAATTTAGATGCGCCATAAACACTTTCAGGGGACGCGGCTTTATCGGTAGACAATGCTATAACCGACGCTACATTTTGTTCCACACAGGCATCAATCAGATTAATTGCGCCGATAACATTCGTTTTAACACATTCTCTTGGATTACTTTCGGTTGCCGGCACATGCTTTAACGCCGCAGTATGAAACACAATATCAACGTCTTTTAATGCTTTAGATAAGGCTTCAAAATCCCTTATATCCCCTATAATAAACTGCAGTTTACCAGCCAGTACAAAAGCCTGAAGACGCTCATGCATTTCAGATTGTTTTAATTCATCTCTGGAAAAAACAATTACCTTCCTGACAGCCAGATCATGTAAATTCAATAGCGAATCAACCAGCCTTGAGCCCAAAGACCCTGTGCCTCCTGTAACAAGTACTATTTTATTTTTTAAAGAATGCATTTGGTCGACAATATAACGATTTCGCCCGAGGAAAATTTAATATTTCTTATTGAAAAATAGATTCTTCCAGATATATCGAAAGACGATATACACGTGTGCAAATGCGGTATATACAAAACCATAATGTGCCGCATAAATATTCCAGCGCTCTTTCCAGCCTGTTTTCTGATTTTGAGCAGAAAGTCCGCCCACTAAATAATTGGAAAGAATCATTTCGCAATTATGAATTGCTCCGGCATTTTCCAGGCAACTTATAACCCAATCGATATCAGCACTGAACCTATAATTCAAATTATATAAAGGAGCGATTGTTCTTTTGGAGATAAAGGACTGATGGCATACCACCATGCCTTTAATCATGGAATATTTAGTCATTTTTGAGGGTAAAACCCGGGTCGTCTTTTCTGAACGAATCCCCAATTGACTGCCCTTTTCATCCACCAGCATGGTCTCCCCATACAACACATCATTATTGGCGGCTTGACCAATCAATTGCTGTATCGTATCTAAAGAATAAATACCGTCACCGGAATTCATAAACCAGACATATTTCCCGGAAGCCATTTTAATACCTTTATTCATGGCGTCGTACAGTCCTTTATCCTTTTCGGAAATAAAGCGAAGAGCCGGAAATGCCAGACCGGCGAGCCATTCAGCTGTCCCATCGGTTGACCCGCCGTCAATTACCACCCATTCGAAATCAGTAGATGATTGGCTATGAATAGATTGAAACGTGTATTGCAGACCTGCCAGATTATTATAAACAACAGTAATGATTGATAAAAATGGTGTATTGGTATTCATCCGCTCTGCTTCTGGTTATAGTTGTTCGAGGCGAATTTAATTTAAATAATAAAGATCGTCTACATATTTAATGTGAAATTGAATAAAAGAGCATACATTTCATTTCTATTGTATGATTTTTTTAGTAAAATTGGAAGTTGGAACAATAATTGGGCTGAAACTGCCTCAAAGTTCTCCTCACCATATTGAATTTGTCTTGACAACTTACTTATAATGAAAAAAATAGCAGTATATACATCTGGTGGAGATGCTCCGGGGATGAATGCATGTATCCGCGCAGCGGTTCGTGCGGGTCATTACCATGGCTTAGAAGTGTATGGTATCGTTCGTGGGTATGACGGGATGATTAATGGGAATCTGATCGAACTTGACAATCGTGCTGTTAGTAATATCATTCAAAAAGGCGGAACAATTCTGAAATCTGCGCGCAGCGAAGAATTCAGAAAACCTGAAGGCAGAAGAAAAGCATTTGAACAAATTCAGAAATTTGGTATCGACGGTTTAGTTGCCATTGGCGGTAACGGAACATTCACCGGTGCTGAATTATTCTACAACGAATATCAGATTCCTTGTGTAGGTGCACCTGGTACAATCGATAACGATTTATATGGATCTGATTTCACGATCGGATACGATACGGCTGTAAATACATGTTTGGCTGCGATAGATAAAATCCGTGATACAGCAGATGCTCATGAACGCGTATTCTTTATTGAAGTAATGGGCAGAGATACCGGATACATCGCTGTGCGTTCAGCTATTTCAGGCGGTGCAGAAATGGCGATCATACCAGAGTTTCCTTATGACAAAAATATCGTTATCAATCGTTTGAAACATGGTACAAGTGATGCTAAAGCTTCCCATATTATCATTGTTGCAGAAGGTCACCAGGAAGGTCGTGCAAGTATGATTGCAAGAGATATTAAAGAGGCTATGCCTCAACTGGATTGTAGAGTAACCACATTAGGACACGTTCAGCGTGGAGGTGGGCCATCAGCGGCTGATCGCGTATTAGCTAGCCGTTTGGGTTTGGCTGCTGTTGAAGGCTTACTTGAAGGAAGATCAAATGTAATGGCAGGTATTATTGATCATAGAGTAGTCTATACTCCATTCATTGATACTATTACAAAACGCAAACCAATCAATGAAGATTTACTTACATTGGCAGAAAAGTTAAACGGAAGAAAATATAAAGAGTAGGTGCTAGTTTCTAGGTACCTGACAAGAGAAGTACGGAGTACTAAGTACAAAGGCCACGGAAATATAAATAATACTCTACATTAATTTTCCAAGAAAGAACAAGGCTGAAAGCCTTTCATATAGTAACTTAGGGTATCGCCCCAAGATCACATCAAGATTTTACAATAAAAAAGGTTAGAGTTAACTCTAACCTTTTTTATTGTAATCATAGTACTTTGTACTTCTATCATCTGGCAACTAGTACCTAGAAACTAGAAGCTAGCAACTATATACGCCTCAATCTCTGCTACCTGCCCCGGATGAAACCATTTAATTTCTTTATCCTTCGTAAACCAGGTCAGCTGCCTTTTCGCATAACGCCTGCTGTTTCGTTTCAGCAAACGGATCATTTCTTCCCGGCCATACAACCCATCCAGATGTCCGTATATTTCACTATAACCAACGGTTTGTAAGGCGTTCACATGCCGGTACTGAATATACTTAGCCGCCTCTGCTTCTAAACCGGCAGCAAGCATCAGATCCATACGTTTATCTATACGTTCGTATAACTCCTCCCGCTCCATCGTTAAACCAATCTTAATGGTTTTAAAAGAACGTTGTTTTTTATCGCCTGTTTTAAATGCAGACAGCGGTTCGCCTGTCTGCCTATATACTTCAATAGCTCTGAATACACGCAGTGGATTTTTCAGATCAATTTGATGATATGTTACTGGATCAATCTGCTTTAATTCTTCCTGCATTATCTCCAGCCCTCTTTGCTCAAACTCTTCATTTAATGCGGTGCGCAACTCAGGGTCTGTTTCAGGAAGTTCATCCATTCCTTCCAACAATGCCTTTACATATAAGCCCGTGCCGCCACAAACAATCACCACATCATGTTCTTTAAATAATACATCCAGCAAGAGTAATCCTTCACGCTCAAACATTCCGGCATTGAATGGTTCTTCAATAGATAATGAATCGACAAAATAATGCGGCACACCATCCTGTTCCGCTATGCTTGCCTTTGCGGTACCGATAGAGAGTTCTTTATATATTTGCCTCGAATCTGCTGATAATACGCAGGTATTATAACGTTTTGCCAACGCAACAGAAAGCGCTGTTTTACCTACTGCCGTAGGACCAACTACTGTTATAATGTATTTATTTTCAGATGGCATGTACTATTTAGAATTCGTTTCTGTTATATTTAGTGAAGATAAAGGATTTCATTATTTTTATAGAACAATTCAGATAAAGAATGTTAGATATAATTATTGTTGCCGGTGCGAGACCAAATTTTGTAAAGATAGCACCTTTGATTCACAAACTTTTGCGTGAAGAAAAAATAAACTATACACTTGTACATACCGGTCAGCATTATGACCCGCTTATGAACGATGTCTTTTTTGAGGATCTTTCCATACCAGCACCCAGCTACCATTTAGGCATTACAGGAGGTTCGCAAAATAAACAGACCAGTGAAATTATTGTTGGTTTCGAAGAATTTTTAAAAGACAATACCGCTAAAGCTGTAATCGTTGTAGGCGATGTTACTTCCACTATGGCTTGCAGCATTGTTGCAAAAAAATTACATAAAGATCTTATTCATATTGAAGCCGGCCTAAGATCGCACGACCGCAATATGCCAGAAGAGATCAACCGCATCATTACCGATTCTATTACCGATTACTTCTTTACCACATCGCGGGAAGCCGGAAATAATCTGGAAAAAGAAGGTATCAGCGATGACCGTATATTTTTTGTAGGGAATATCATGATTGACTCACTGATCAGTGAATTACCTTTTATACATCAGCCTGATATTGCACGCACCTTTGCTTTGGAAGACGGCCAGTATTACCTATTAACACTGCACCGGGCAGACAATGTAGATGATGCAGACGTTCTGACAGATATTCTCCGTGCTGTTTCAGCTTCTATCGGTGACCGGGGATGTATCTTCCCGGTACATCCCCGTACAGAAAAAATGCTTAGAGGAACAAGCATCTTTCAGGAAATTCAAAACATCGAGTTTATAGAACCGTTGCGCTATACAGAATTCCTGCATTTACAAAAATATGCAAAAGGGGTTATTACCGATTCCGGCGGTATACAGGAAGAAACAACGTACATGAAAGTTCCTTGTATAACATACAGAACAACAACAGAGCGCCCGGAAACAATCTCTGTTGGCTCTAATGAATTGGCTCCGGACTTACACACGCTAAAAAGATTGCTGGCACAGCTTGAGTCAAACCAATGGAAGAATTCAGAGATTCCGGCTTTATGGGATGGAAAAACGGCAGAGCGTATTGTGCAAAAGCTTTATGAAATTTATTCGATCTGATGAATAAAAAAACGCTTGTAAGTACCTTTCTTGTCCGGTTCATTCTGGCTATAAATACCTTTGGCATATTTATCTTATCGTCGAGGTATTTAGGAGCAGAAGGCAGAGGTACTATAAGTTTGTTTGTTGCCAACGTTACAGTTGTGCAATTATTCAGCGAAATTATTTTTGGTTCAGGTTATATTTATTTCATTCACCAATACAACAAAAAAAATATTATCACCTACGGATTTATTCTGTCAACACTCTCCGGACTGATTGTGCCGCTGTTGTTATACGCAGCCAATCTGCATCCTGAAAATCTGGTTGCAGATTTAATCATCAATAGTATATTATTTGCCTGGGTCAACTGGATCGGTCTGCACCTTAGAGCGCACAAGCATTTTACTTTTTACAACATCTTTTATTTATTTCTTTCCGTCTTTCAGCTTAGCTTAATCTGGTTGATGATGCATCAGCAGGCAACCATACAGAATTATATCTTAGGCTTACAAATACATTTAAGCATAAGTTTTATTATTGGATTATTATTCTTACTCGCATTACCAAAGAAAAGCGAACATTCGGAGCATGCACCTATACATTGGTTTGATCTGATTCGAAAAAGCATTATTTCTCAATATAGCAACTGGCTGTTCTTTTTAAACACTCGGGTAAGTTATTATCTGATTTATTCGGTATTAAAAAACAATCAGCTCTTGGGTATTTACTCTGCTGCTTCTGTATTGACAGAAGCAATCTGGATCATTCCGCTGGCATTGGCAACACCACTCTACCCGATTATTTCTTCTGAACCCGACAAAGCAAAAACAATCCGCATGACAAACGAATATGCGTATACCTCTTTCTGGCTAAGCCTATTTGCAGTCATTGTCTTAGTATTAATTCCTGAATCGTTGTTAGAGTTTGTCATCGGAAAAGATTTCAAGGGCCTGCATACCTTTATCTTATTACTTTCCGGAGGAACGGTAATTTTATCTTACGCAAAAATTTACTGGAATTATTTTCAAGGGATGGGTTTATTCAAAATCAATGCCCAAGCAACACTTATTTCATTTGTGCTTCCCTTAACATTTTTTGTTCCGTTTATTCAGATGCTGGGTATTTACGGAATTGCATTGATGAGCTGCAGCAGCTATTTAATTTATAGCTTTACATTGTTTTATTTTTATACGAAAGAAACTGCAACAAGCTGGAAAGCATTGGTATTACCGGCGTTCAGATTGTTTCCTAGAATATAAAAAAATCTCGTCCAGATGAGACTCGTTCGATCCTCTGTTTTTGTCTTGTTACTATCTTCGTCGCCGCGGAATTTCATCCCATCGGAATTACACATGAGATCAAGTAACGTACAAATATTCCTTAAGTGAAAACTACTTCAGTACATGGAACATGATAAAAATTTAATTTACTCCTGTCCTTTCAATTAAACATTTCACTCAATGCCATTCTCATCTTTGATCCGTTGATAGATGGAAAGCAAAACTTTTTCCTGCTCCTGCCAGTTGATTTCTTTTGCAGCAAATACCAGGTTTTCTTTCCACACTACATACGCTTCCGGATGGTCGTAAATCCATTGAATGCGCTCTGCTATATGTTTCGGCTCATACGATTCAACGAACGTACCAATGCCATACAAATTCATAATACGCTCTACTTCCTGCAACCGTGAAGCCAAAACAGGTATTCCTGCATGTACGTAATCAAATACTTTATTCGGAAAACTATAAATATAATTTTCACTGATGGGTTTATCAACGGTTATTCCAAGATGCGCCTGCATGGTATATTGCTTTAATATATGATGCGGCACTTTCGAAATAAAGCGTACACGGTTTTCCAGTTTATGTTCTTTTACAAGATCTTTCAATACATCAATTACATCGCCGCTGCCGACAAACAACAATAAAAAACGCTCATCCAGATACTGCATAGCCAGCGTCAGCTCTTCTGTACCGCGCGCTACGTTGATACCCGTCCCCTGATAAATCAATATAAATTTATTTTCAACGGCAGGTAATTTATAATGAATATCAGGAATTGTTTCCTGAAGGATAGGTACATTCATTACCACATCAACCGGTTGTTTGAATTCATTTACAAACAAACTTCTCTTGGCAAAATTATCGGTATAGATATACGTAAGCTTCGGAAAAATCCAGTTTTCAATACTCTTCCAGATCTTCTGTACCTTAGGTCTTTTAATCAATTCCGGAACACCGGTAAAATACTCGTGGTTATCGTATGCAAGCGGTACACCTTTCAGTTTCGAAACAAGATAGTTTGGCAACAACGTATCTAAATCATTTGCCAGCAAGATATCTGATTTGTGAAATAACAGATAGAAAAATAAATACAGATTATATTGTGCGTAAAACAAGGGACCCTTTTCAAACCACAAATTAAAGCGATGTGTTTTGTACGGACGCACGTCCATCGGCATACTGTCCTGCTTTTTTCTTCCAACCAATAGAATATTATATCCATGTGTATGTAAGCTATTACACACTTTATATACACGCTGATCCGTTACTAGATCAGTTGTTACAGAAACAATTATATGTATGTTACTCATCAGGCATGTTTAAATAATCGAAACCAGAAAGGCAATGAATTTTTATAAATCAATACAAAGTCTTCATCAAGTGCTCCGAAGTTTTTATTAAAGTCAGCAATAACCGGTAGATTCGAGCCTCCGAAATGCACTCGTAACTGCGCATCCTGTTCGTATTTTTGCTGAATCAATTTATATAATAAATAATGTAATAAACTATGTTGTCTGGCCGTATCATTACTGAAACACGCCACAAGATAGATTCTGCCTGTTATATACAGATAGAATTGGCCGCAGTTAAAAGTACCTTTTTCATCCTGTATCCCTTCAATAAAGCCATATCCCGAACCGATCGATTCCTTAGCTAAGCGTTCCAGTTTTTTATAATCGGCATTCCGGTATGGATTTCCTTTCTCTATCAATTCTTTCTTCAAAGCCGTTACAAACAGATCCACCGGAACAGCAGTCAATGTTGTTAATCCGGCACTTTCCGCTTTGCGTATGTTTCTGCCCCACACTTTAGTCGGAAAACGCACGCCTTCCTTTAATTGCAATAGCTGATGACGGCGTTTGATATTTTCTGCAGCATTATCTGCAAATACTGGGTCTGTCGTATAACACACGTAGTCTATATTTTTTTGCAGTGCATGCAATTGTACAGCAATTTCACCAGCGTAAGCCGCATCTCCGTAGACACTTATTTTCTGAACAAAATTCGGCAGATCAAAAAACGACCAGCGCATTTTTTTTGTGATAAAAACCGGAAACACTGCTGCATAATCATCCGCTACCAATGCCGACCAATCGGGTGCTGCAATAGTTAGCCAGGATGAAAGTAAAAACGGATCTGCGCCGGCAGAGCGCCGTATCAGTGCATCCCACTTTTCAAAATCCAATTGATGATGTAATATGTGCTTTACCAAAATTTCAATCTTGTTGTAAGTCAGAATAACGTGCAAACGTACATGAATCTTTGACGCTTAAAATAAATTCGTCTAACTTCTGTACTGAAAATCTGCTTTGTGCCTTAGGATGGCCAATAACAACCATAGTATCGTCACCAAACTTTTTTCTTTTATCAAACTCTTCCTTCAACACACTCGCATAATATCCGTCACAGCTCAAAGCCTGCTGTGAATAACCGGTCAATACTTTTTTCTTTGTGCCCGGTTGTGCCATCGGAACTCCATCCCCCATGGATGCGTGTAAGCCACGATTCAAGCGGCCTCTTACATACAGATTCCAGAAGAAAAGCGGAGAAAAGCGTACAGACGAGATCGGAAGTTCGAGAAAATAACCAATCGGATCTTGTATCATTGGATCCTTTTCAAACAGCCACTGATCCAAGGCCGGAGCATTTCTAAAATCAAATTTTATTTTTCCTTCTTCCAGAAAACCTTTTTCATATACCGTACTGTCGATCCAGACGCCAAGCTTTTTAAATGTATCCGCCACTTTATCCCAGGGCGGCAAACACCAGCCACCAGCACGGAATGCTATTGGTGCCGCTCCGCATACGTCTTTTGTTACAGCAAAATATGATTGAATAATTTCCTGCATCTGTTCGTCCGAAAAATGATCCAGCCGATATCGGTCTGTATTCATCTTCCAGCCATTGCCATCATAATACGAATCTTCCCAATGCGGATGTATATGCAATTGACAATCATGCCCCGCTTCGGCAAGTTGTTTCAGCTGTCTATACACCTGCTGTTTTTCGTATGCCACAGATGAGTAGCGTTTTGAATATTTTTCCAGGGCAAGTAAATAACCGCTGTCTACAAAAAAATTCAACCGGATAGCGTGTTTTGAAGCAACATTCAACAATTGATCGGTTGGCTCGATTATGCATTGGTTGGCAGAGCCACTTTTAGCTCCAAAAAACAACTCATAATCAAACGACAAATATACATTCATGAACTTCCTTTTATACGCTTCGCCCTATTGTAGAAAACAGATATTATCGGTAAATTTATACATAGTAGCCTATACACCCAAATTGTATCCCAATCATATTTCCCACCTCGAGGAAAAATAGCATGACTTCAGAACACGATTTCCCGTTTCAGAATACCTCAAGAGATGAATTGATTCAACAGGTTAAGGACTTGCAGGTAATAACTGCCAATCAACGACCTGAAAAAATACTTCAGGAAGCCTTCGAAAAAATCAATTTACTGGTCATGACCATTGATCAGGATGGGGTAATTGTGTACACCAACGAGGCTTTTTTAGAAGTGATCGGCTGGGAAAAGCAACGCATACTTGGCGAAAACTGGAAAGAATTTTTAGAACCGGGAAAAGACAAAAATAAAGAAGAACATATTTATACCCTGATTAAGAAACAGGGCTTTATTGATCAGCTGAAGCGCAAGTTTCTTTCAAAAGAAGGAGATTACCGCACCATCAAATTCAATGTTGTTATTCACCACCCAATCAGTAACGATACACATTTAACTACCCTGATTGGCGAAGACATTACAGATAAGAAAAAAGTAATACGCGCTTTAAAAGACAGCAACGACCAGTTACAGGATCTGTTTGAAAATGCCAACGACTTAATACAGGTATTTGATCTGGACGGAAAAATTCAGTTTGTAAACCGTGCATGGAAAGAGACGCTTCAATATTCCGATGAAGAAATTCTGAAACTCAATTTCAGAGATATTATTGCCAAAGAACATGTAACTGTTACAATGGATCATTTGAATAATATTCTTGAAGGACAGAAAGACGATAAATTCGAAACGGTATTTACCAGCAAATACGGCCGGAACATACAGGTAATATGCAGTGTGAACGTTCGTTACGAAAAGGAAAAACCCGTTTCATTCAGAGGAATTTTCCACGACAATACCGAACACATGCGCGCAGAACGTGCGCAGAATCTATATTACAAAATATCTACTCTGGCAATAAACAGTGACAAACTGGATTCTTTGTTAGATAACATTCACAAGGAATTACGGACTCTTATTGCAGTAAATAACTTTCACGTTGCCTTATACGACAGAGATCACAACTTTTTAAATTTCCCATACTATGTAGATGAAAACATAGGTCCCAAACCGATCAGCATGAAACGTATGGTTGGCAAGGGACTTACGGAATATTCGCTTTTTAATGAAGAGCCTACCTTTCTGTACGAAGAAGATATTAAAAAACTTTCAGATGAAGGAACAATAGAGCTTTTAGGACCGATACCAAAAATCTGGTTAGGTGTGCCGCTGCGACTTGAAAACAGAACCATTGGTGTTATCTGCGTTAAAAGTCATAGCGACCGCAATAAATATAAAAGAAGACACTTAGATCTTCTCCATTTCATTTCCGGACAAATAGCTCTTGTAATTGAACGGAAACGGAACGAGGAAAAAATCATTGATCAGACAGCTCGTTTAAATGCCATCTTCGAAAGTAGTTCGCATTTGATCTGGTCTGTAAACCGCAAACGTGGCTTAACATCGTTCAACCAAAACTATGCGAATGCCATTTTTAGAAAGTATCAAAAATACCCGACCATTTACGATGAGAATGTAACGAAAGAGTTATTCGTTCTATCCGATCCGGAGTTTCATGATTCCATTGATCAGAAATACAAAGACGCCTTCAACGGGCAGCCTCAGCATTTTGAAGCATGCAATACCAATCAAAACGGAGAGATCTTCTGGAGAGAAACATATTTAAACCCAATTTTCCTGCCGGATGGGAGAATAGACGAAGTGTCCGGTATTTCTCACGACATCACGGAGAAGAAACAATGGGAAATTACGATTCAGGAGAGCGAAGAAAAATTCAGAAACATCTTTGAATCGTTTCAGGATATTTATTACCGGACAGATTTATTCGGACAGATCACGATGATCTCTCCTTCGGGTTGTGAATTGAGCGGCTATTCACAGGAAGAAATTATCGGCAAACACATCAGTGATTTTTTCACGACCGAAAAACAACAAGTGAATTTAATTCGCGAAGTTTTAAAAACAGGCCGTGTAAAAAATTACGAAACAAATGTAAATATCAAAGGCGGCGAATCTATTCAATGTATTTCAAACATTCGTTTGATCTATAACAACGAAGGAAAACCGATTGGCGTAGACGGTGTGGCACGCGATATTACCTATTTGAAAAAGGCATCGGAAGAATTGCTTCATGCAAAAGAAATCGCAGAAAAATCGTTAAAGGTAAAAGAAAACTTTTTAGCCAATATGAGTCATGAGATCAGAACACCGATGAATGGTGTGATTGGCATGATTGATTTATTAAATGAAACACCGTTAATGGAAGAACAACGCAAGTATGTTCAAACCATTAAAAAATCTTCTGAAACACTTCTGAACATTCTCAATGATATTTTAGACCTTTCAAAAATAGAAGCCGGTAAAATGCAGCTGCGCCTGGCTCCTATTTCTATCGAACAGACAATAGAAAAACTACATGCACTCTTTTACCAGCAGGCAACATTAAAAAATATAGAACTACTCTACAGCATTGATTCAAATGTACCTAAAGTAGTATTGGCAGACGAAACCCGTTTGCTGCAGATCCTTTCAAACTTAACATCAAACGCTATTAAGTTTACGGAACATGGCTCTGTACGCATTCAGATTTCGCTGCAATCACGTAAAGACTTACTGCATAAGATACGTGTCAATATAAGCGATACAGGTATTGGTATTCCTGAAGATAAATTAAATGTATTGTTTGGCTACTTCAATCAGGTTGATAACTCTTCTTCTAAATCGTATGGCGGTACAGGTCTTGGACTAGCCATCTCAAAAGAACTGAGTAAGCTGATGAATGGTGAAATAGGCGTTCAAACTGAAGCCAACAAAGGCAGCACCTTCTGGTTCACCTTTGAAGCAAATGAAAGTAAACGCCTGGTTGAAAATAAGCAGGATACTCCAAATGCATTTTCGGGTGAAAAACAGTTTAAAGATTATCCAAGAATTTTATTGGTTGATGACAACGCCATAAACCTGTTTGTAGCATCTGAAATTCTGCGTAAAGCCGGCTGCGAAATTGATACTGCAGGCAATGGTCTGGAAGCCATTCAAAAAGTAAAAGAGAATGTCTACCGCATTGTATTAATGGATATTCAAATGCCGCAAATGGACGGGATTGAAGCAACGGCTGAAATACGGAAACTAAATCTTCCACAGACTCCACCGATCATTGCCATGACCGCTTATTCTATGAAAGAAGATAAAGAGCGGTTTATGCTGAATGGCATGGATGATTATATAGCTAAGCCAATTAAAGCAGATAGCCTGATCGGAAAAGTAAAAACCTGGCTGGAAAATAAACCTCCTATTGAGCTGAATGGCACACAACCTATTAAAGATGACGAAATTGAGGTTTCAGACCCGATTATTGATTTGGATATTTTTGAAAAGTTAAAAAAGTTATCCGGAGCTGAAATTCTGGACCAAATCTACAAAGAGTTTGAAAATGAATCACTTGAGCAAATTGTGGATTGTAAAAATTCCCTACCTATGGGGGACTTTCATAATATTTTAAATAAATTGCACACATTAAAAGGTGTATCAGGTACACTTGGTTTAATTGAATTAGAATCGCTGTCAAGATTCATTGAAACTAAGTTGAAAGCCGGCTATTATCCTGAATTAGAAACCGACATTGAGCAACTTTGGCAGGCTCATAACCGTTTCAAAGAACATTACACTTTTATTTTAAATTCAAATTCAAAATGAGCGCAAAAAAAGTATTAGTAGCTGAAGATAGTTCAGTAATTCAGAACTTAACGAAGAAAATTTTACAGTTTCAAAATTATGAGATCACGGCTGTAAAAAACGGGAAAGAGGTAATGAAGGAACTTGAAAAAGGTACTTTCGATATTATTTTAATGGATATTAACATGCCTCAGATGGATGGTATGACCTGTGCACAGGAAATCAGAAAATTAAGTGATAAAACAAAAGCAGGTATTCCGATTGTAGCCATTACGGGAAATGCTAAAAATTATTCTGACGACGATTTTAAATCTGCCGGTATCAACGCATACTTACAAAAACCTTTGGATTTCGACAAATTAGTTGAAGTTGTAAAAGAATATACCGCTTAAATACAAGCATGGAGGTTAAATACACAACGCAGTTTTTAAGTAAACTTGAAGATATCTTTTCAGAGTCTGATTATATGTTGCGCTACGAAAAAGGCAACTTCAATTCCGGCTATTGTTTATTAAAAGAAACACATGTAGCTATTGTAAACAAATATTATCCGTTGGAAGGTAAAGTAAATTCGCTGATCGAAATTTTAAAACAGATTGAATTGAATACCGATAAAATGACTGATAAAAACAAAAAGTTATATCAGGAAATCAATCAGGCATAACGTGTTAAAAGCAACTTTTTTGGGAACAGGTACATCGCAGGGAATTCCCGTGATTGCCTGCGAATGCGAAGTTTGCAGATCATTTGATTACCGCGACAAACGCTTACGCACATCTGTTTATATTGAAACCGATAAGGTAAAACTTGTTATCGATACCGGACCGGATTTCAGACAGCAAATCTTAAGGGAGCGCATCAAAAGCCTCGATGCCATTCTTTTCACTCACGAACATAAAGATCATATTGCAGGCCTCGACGACGTACGTGGCTTTAATTACGCACAGAAGCGTGATATGCCCGTGTATGCACGCCACAATGTTATTGATGCGCTGAAACGCGAGTTTGCCTACATCTTTGCCGAATATCAATATCCTGGTATTCCCCGCATTGACATACATGAATTAAAAAATGAACCCTTCGAGATTCTGGGAGAAACAATTACGCCGATTGAAGTAATGCATTACAAGCTTCCGGTGTTCGGTTTCCGCATTCAGGATTTCACATACATCACAGATGCTAATTTCATTTCAGATGCTGAAATAGAAAAAATCAAAGGTTCGAAAATTGTTGTATTGAATGCCTTACAAAAAGAACCGCATGTGTCGCATTATACATTAGCTCAAGCCATTGATACCATTCAGAAGATTAACCCGGAACAGGCGTATTTTGTACACATGGGGCACCGCATGGGCAAACATGCCGACGTAGAGAAAGAACTTCCTGCGAATATTCATTTCGCATACGACGGACTTACACTTGAGCTATAAGTATTATTTTATTCTTAGCTGTTGTTCGTGCGCTGCCACAACACAAACAGTATCATTAGGCAACAACACCAACAACTGCACACAGCGTTAAACACATTAAGTAAGTGAAACTGCAACTCTGGACCATAGGAAAAACCAACGATGCCTATTTAAAGGATGGCTGTGCACAATACACCAAACGCCTTCCCCATTATCTTCCCTTTGAATATATTGAGATTCCGGAACCAAAGAATACAAAACTCAGCAGTGATGTATTAAAAAAGGAAGAAGAGAAACTGATATTGGATCGCTTGCAGGATGCCGATCAATTGATTTTATTAGATGAGAAAGGAAGTGAATTCAGCTCTACAGAATTTGCACAATACATTCAGAAAAAAATGAATTCCGTTTCAGGAAATTTAATCTTTTTAATCGGCGGCCCTTTTGGTTTTTCTGAAGCCGTATACAAAAGAGCCAATGGTAAAATCGCCTTATCTAAAATGACTTTCTCTCACCAGATGGTGCGCCTGTTTGCACTGGAACAGCTGTACAGAGCCTGCACCATTATTAAGGGAGAGAAGTACCACCATTAATATTCTAAGGCCTATCAATATAGATAGGCCTTGAGGTATCTCAGCCAACAATATCTCCTCCAACCTGCTTGTCTGAAATATAGCCTAATGCATACGCAGCAAAAGCTCCTATAATCATTACAGCAACCAGCACAATAAGCGCTGTAGTCAGCATTTTATATAATTTATTTTCTTTTAAAAGAGTATGTCTTTTAAGAATGTTTTTAATAACATTTTCAGCACGCAAAAAAGCACTTTCGCTTTTAACAATATAATCAAACGCACCATGCGTTACAGAATTCACGGCTACTTCAATTTTTTCCTGTCCTGAAAACATCACCACTTCAATTTTAGGCTGAAGACGTTTAATTTCTTTCAGAACCGAAATCCCGTCTTTTGCTTTATTGTTCGCCGAATTCAGATTATAATCCAGAAAAACAATGGACGGATGCTCTGCAATATGTTCTATGCATTCTTCCCCGCTGGTAAAAGCACGCACGGTGTAATTACTTTTCTTACTTAAATGATCTTTCAGCATCTCCCGTTGCAATAGATCATCGTCAACTACAAAAATCAATAGGTTGTTTTGTTCTGCCATAGTTCTGAATATTAAGGTTGAAATATAATTTATAGTAAGTTCTGTTTTTCAGATTTTAGTTCTTCCAGTGCAATGTTCAATATCTTCTCCAGTCGCTGAATTAATTCCGGCAACAGATCCAGCTGCTCCTGATCTCTTCCGTAATGTTCCATTTGAGAAACAATCTCAAGCCCTTCTTTTAACCCCAGGTAATTAATCTTAGGTTTCATGGTATGCGCAATACCCGACAGATTGGTCCACTCCTGTGCTGAACAATAATTATTCAATGCAATTAAATCGTTCGGAATAGATTCAAGCATCAGATCTATATATTTCACTGTATAAGCGTTATCATTTCCTGTTAACTTTTTCAGGAAAGTAAGATCTATAAGCTTCGTTGTATCTGATTGCTTCTCCCGTTTTACTTCTTTCACCTCATAAACATGCTGGCTCAATAAAGCAGCTATTTTCTGCATCAATACATTGGGGTCAAAAGGTTTTGCAATGCAATCATTCATGCCGCTTTTAAAACACTTTTGTACTTCTTCTGTTGTAGCGCTGGCTGTCATAGCCATAATAGGCACTTCGCTATACGCTGCGCCGCTGCTTCTAATGGCTTTTGTTGTTTCGTATCCATCCAGATCAGGCATGTGTACATCCATCAACAAAATATCATACCCTTTTTTTGAAACTTTTTCCAACGCAATTCTTCCGTTCTCAGCAATATCAATATCCAGATCTTTAATCAAGAGATTTAAGGTATCCACGGCAACAACCTGGTTGAACGCATTATCTTCTACCAATAGAATTTTAATACCATGCAGGTTTGTTGTATTTACTTTCTGAATTTTAAAATCTTTCAGATTTGTCTGAGAACCTATGTTAAAGGTTAAATAAAAACTAAATGTGGTTCCAACATTCAATGTACTTTTAACTTCAATCTCGCCTCCTTGTATTTCAATTAACTGCTTTGAAATAGTAAGGCCCAATCCTGTTCCGCCGTATTTCCTTGTGGTATCAGAGCTAGCCTGAGAAAAACTTTCAAAAATAGTGGACAGCTTATTTTCACTAATACCTATACCGGTATCTTTAATATTGAATTGTATGGTTACGGATTCGGTATCTTTCTGTAAGGCTACACATTCAATTGTAATACTGCCTGTTTCAGTAAACTTAATAGCATTGCCAATAAGATTGATAAGGATTTGATTGAGACGAACAGGATCGCCTAAAATCACGTCCGGCAAAGACGAATCAATTTCATGAATAAATTGCAGGTTCTTTTCTTCAACTTTGAATTTAAACGTATTGTACAAGCCTTGTAACAGTTCTGAAAGCCTGAAGTCAATACATTCAATTTCTATTTTGCCTGCACGTATTTTTGAAAAATCTAAAATATCATTGATAATGATTAATAAATTATCTGAAGATTGCTTGATTGCTTTCATATATTCGAGCTGCTTCGGCTGCAAGTCAGACTGAAGGATCAGGTTGCTCATACCAACTACAGCATTCATAGGCGTTCTGATTTCATGGCTCATGTTTGCCAGAAACTGCTCCTGTATTTTATTTGCATCTTCGGCCACTTGTTTGGCAACCTTCAGCTCTCCTTCTACGCGTATACGATGTTTTATATCCTGATTTAAAATAAACAACGCAATGATTAAAAATAATAATGCAATTACATTACCCAGAATAATAATATCAATGGTGTTGTCTCCGCTGGATACTTCTATATTAAATGTTTCCTGAAACGTTTTATTCTCATACAAAATCATAGTATTGGTTAAGCGCCGGATATCATCCATTAAAATGATGCCTTTATCTGTAAGCACTTCTGCTAAAGCCGCTTCAAAACCTTTACTTTTTCTCAATGCAATCAATTCATTACACAATTCAATTTTTTGATTAATCAATTGTTCCAATGAATCTAAATTTTTATGCTGCAGATCACCGTCCAATAACAGCTTCAGTTCTTTTACTTCCCCATGTATAGAAGATATCGCATGATTATATGGTCCGAGATAACTTTCTCTTGCTGTTATAATGAAGCCACGATGTCCGGATTCAAGATCTTTTACGGTTGATAATACATCTTCGAGTTGAGAAAGTATTTTACGGGACTTCAATTCCCGTTCATTCATTAAACGAAAATTATGTATAGTTTTAAATGACTCGACTCCTACAATCAGGATAATTAAAAAGGCAACTAAAAATCCGATTGTAATCCTTTTGCTTAAATACCAGCTCATAAATTCCTAAAAGTTAATTATACAAGCTACTTTTAAATTCTATTGGGATTCTGTGCATAAAAAACAGGCCTTTTCAGCGGAATTAAGGCATTTATGGCCTTCAAACAGAAATAAACAAGAACCGGACACATAAAAAAGTAAAGGCTTCCTTACGGAAGCCTTTACAATCTAAACCTCAACAAATCAACAACACCATTACTTATAGTCTCTTTCGTTAGATTCAGACGGTTATTTTTTAATCAGGTTAGTGATTATCTGTTACGGAACTGAAATTGATTTTTGTAATTATGAGACTGCGTTTTAGCATCTGCAGCACATGAACCTTGGTTCGCCTGGGTCTTCACATACGTATACGTTGTCTTTTTGAAGTTACTCTTATAGTTACCGGCATCTGCAGTTTCTTTGTTTACCTGAGTAATTTCTTTACCATCCATGGCATCTATCTGAGCCTGTGCTTTGGCTGCTTTGCCCGGGTGTTTGTAATTGTTAACACTTACCTGAGGGTCATTACCAGCGAATACGATACTTGCTACAGATACGGCAATTGCGGTTAAAATATATTTAGTTTTCATAATTGTAGGTGTTTGGGTTAATTTTTTTTGTTTGTTTTGATATATCAAATTTAACGCACCAAACACCCCTTGTACCCTCCTACAAATTCGTGATTTTTTAATACGTATTTTATGCAGTCTTTCTTTCAGGGTTAAATCAAAACCGCATTCAAATTAATTTTTCAAACTTTTTTTATTGACATGCTTCAAAATGCCTACAGATTATAGGCTACAGAGTTTGTACAGATTTCATTAAAATAGAAAAAAGACCTACTCTGATAAATAATATTTTTCATAAAGGCGTCAAAAATACACTCGTAAAATTAGTGCGTATAAGCTGTGGCAAAGATGAATCATGACCCCATCGGGATCACATATCTATAGTACAATATCAGATTAGAAAAAACACGCACAATACCTTCGGTATTGTGCGTGTTAACCTGTTGTATGTTCTTCTATAAATATCCGACCCCTATGGGGTCGATATAGCTGCAATTCCTTTCAGTTGATATAACCCATACAAAGCAGTTATTTGAGTAATAATATCTATCAGGCCAGATCTAAAAATCAATTTTTTGAAAGAATATATAGATAAATTATTTGCATTGATTTATCAAAAAAACCGTATTTTAGATATACTATAAAATAGTTTTAACCTTAAAAAATAACCCTAATGAAGCGCTTGCTATTTTCATTAAGTCTGATGGCTTTTATAAGCCTTTCTGCTGCTGCCCAAACACAAAAAAAAGTAGATCCTGAACACACCAATTATTACAAACCTGCTGCCGTAGAGTTGACTGGTGTTAAAATTGATTTACAGGATATCGTATCTAAAATAGATTATACAAAATTCAAAATAAAAATATCCAACACCACAACAGATTATATTTTATATAAACCTCAGGAAAGTAACTTCACAATTGAAGGAAATAAATATAATCCTGAAGATAAAAAATACATTCTGGTTCAGCCCTTAGACAACAGCAGCAGAACGATTGATGTAAAAGGAAATGGCAACAATTTACACGTAGATGGGTATACATTTAACCTGGATGGCTTATATAAAGTAGTGGTTACTTCAGTGCCTGTTAAAGCACCGGACTTTATGCTGCCGGCTTCGGTAAATCAGTTTACTGCCGGTGACTTTACCGTAGAGCTGGTTAGTGTAAGTAAAAAAACACAGGAAACCGCTGCTAAGTTTAAAGTTACGTACACGGGAAATGGTATGGGTATAGTAGATCCAAAGAATCTTGGTGTTATGCTTGACAACGGACAAATTTTCGCTAACGATAAAAAAGACAAAGCATCTGTACTTGCAAAAGGCGAATCCGACACCTTTACTGCACTCTTCCATATTGAAGGAAGAATTGCCGACATGCAGTTTGCGAATATGAAAATTATCTGGAACAATACGTTCAAAAATGCTGAATTACAAAAGATTGATGGGGCTGCTTTCAACCTGGTTGTTGATCCGGGAATGACGGCAGGCAAAAACAAATAGTTAACCTCAACCTGATCGAAACAAAAAAGGTCACGCCATAAGCGTGACCTTTTACTTTTACCGTGATCAATGATTATCTGTTACGGAACTGAAATTGATTTTTGTAATTATGAGACTGCGTTTTAGCATCTGCAGCACATGAACCTTGGTTCGCCTGCGTCTTCACATACGTATACGTTGTCTTTTTGAAGTTACTCTTATAGTTACCGGCATCTGCAGTTTCTTTGTTTACCTGAGTAATTTCTTTACCATCCATGGCATCTATCTGAGCCTGTGCTTTGGCTGCTTTGCCCGGGTGTTTGTAATTGTTAACACTTACCTGAGGGTCATTACCAGCGAATACGATACTTGCTACAGATACGGCAATTGCGGTTAAAATATATTTAGTTTTCATAATTGTAGGTGTTTGGGTTAATTTTTTTTGTTTGTTTTGATATATCAAATTTAACGCACCAAACACCCCTTGTACCCTCCTACAAATTCGTGATTTTTTAATACGTATTTTATGCAGTCTTTCTTTCAGGGTTAAATCAAAACCGCATTCAAATTAATTTTTCAAACTTTTTTTATTGACATGCTTCAAAATGCCTACAGATTATAGGCTACAGAGTTTATACAGATTTCATTAAAAAAGAGAAAAAATTCCATCATTCAATCAGCCTATTGATTGAAATAATTAGAATAGCGGCCGTAGTAATTAAAAATGTTTTTAACGTATGTAGATGTTTCATATCCTCTGCAATAACCATATTTGCAAACAGGATCTCTGTAATACTTTGGGTATGCTTTGGCTAATATCATTTTTTCTACATTACCTTCCCAGACATTCGGGTTCAGTTTGTATTTTACACAAAGTGCCCGTGCATCTTCAACATGCCCCGGACCAGCATTATAAGATGCTACAATAAATTTTTGTTTTTCAATAAATGCAATAGATGAATCTTTAAAGAAGTTTTTTTCCAGCCAATGTATGTAGCTGGTACCGGCTGCAATATTCGATTTAGGAACAAAAATACTTTTTCCATACACATGGCCATATACCGATGCTGTATGAGGCATGACCTGCATCAAGCCACAGGCACCGACCCATGATTTAAGTTTTGGATTGAAATGCGATTCCTGATGAATTAAAGAAGCAATCAATCTCCAATCCCAGCCTATCTGTTCTGCATGTTTCTTAATTAACGTATCGTATAAAGAAAGCTTCGATGTGTATTCTTCAATCGGGGCCACTTTAAGCAGATCTGAAATACTTTGAGGTAAGGCCTCATATTTTTTTATGATCCATCTATAATCCGTTGAATGTTTATGTTTCGCTAACCATTTATTATATACCACTCGCAGTGTATCCATTTCAGGATGAAACATAAAACCTACCGGTGCATCTTTTGCTAATACCTTTTCTATCCGTACATCCAGATAAATAGCCTGTATCAATGCAACTTCATTTGCATCTGCAATGGTAGATTCAATCTCTTTGAAGTGAACCTGCTTTAAAAGTAATTCTTTAGTTGTTTGGTCTGAAACGTACACAGGCGTCAATCCTTTGATTGCATCTTTTGCCGATAAATATCTAAGGTAAGGTGCATCTTTGATGACCGATGGCGAAGTAACAGCTGCCGTATGGTCTTTATGCTTCACCAGCAACAGATCTGTCGTATATATAGGCTTGCTGTAAAGTACATTGGGCAACGGCTGATCCGGAATAATAAATGTACCTGCGGCCATGTGAGCACCGGTAGCATGTAAACTATCACGAATATGTTCCATGTCATCAATCAGTTTAATTTCTAAACTGATTTTCTTTTCTTTCAAAAAGAGTCGCAGCAATTCAAATTCCAAGCCATGGGATTCGCCTTTATACAAAAAAAATGTATTGACATTATTCGTAATCAATAAGGTTAACTTATGTGTTTTAAAAGGATTTGTAACAGGTACATCTTTTGGTTTTTCTTTTATAGTATCTGAAATAATTACCATTGGTTTTTCCGCAACTGCAGCCGCACCTTCCGGTTGTGTTTTGGTACAAGACACAATAGCTATACACGTAAAAATAATGGCAACTAAAAATCGCATGCTTTAATTTACGGGAAAAAGCTAAAAACGATGCTCATTTCGTAAAAATATGTATTAAAAATAATTCCATGCTGCACTCGGTGAAGCCTGGTAAACTTCATACACGTAACCCTTCAGGGATTCTTTGTTAAAAGTATTAGATCTACCCTGATGAATACTATTATTCTAATACGTGTTTTGCATGAATTATATTAATTGAAAGGCATTGCGCCAATATCGACCCCATCGGGGTCGATATTGCTCGATATCAGACTCCGATGGGGTCATAATTTTTATGTGTATCTACTAAGCTATTATAGCCGACCACTCTTACTCCGCCGCTCCATTAGGTATTTCCAGATTAAACGTGGTTCCTTCATTCTCTTTCGAAGTCATGGAAATCACACCTTCAAGTTTTTCAAGCGTTTCTTTAACAATATATAAACCTATCCCTGAACCTGTACTTTGGGATGTTCCTCTGTAAAACATTTTATATATGTGCGCTTTGTGCTGATCTGAAATACCTATGCCATTATCACTTATTTTTATTTTAGCACTCCTATCAGATACATCAATAGAAACTTCTATTTTTTTATCTTCCGCATAGATTTTTTGGTATTTAATGGCATTAGACAAAAGATAGCTAATGATAACGTTTAAGCGGAATTCATCATTTATATAAGGTGTTTCCTGATGAATAGAAATAACAAAATTGATATCATCAACAGAACAATTATGAGACTCTTCTATAATTTCAATCGAATCTTTTAAAATCTTATTAAAATCAATCTCATTAAATGATTTTTCAGAGCGGGTATTTTTATAATAATCTGTTATGTTATTGATAAAGTAATCGAGTTTTTTTACGCTTTTACCTAACAAAAAAAGCAGATCATCCTCCGATTTACGTTCCAGTTTAGCAAGATTTAAAATACCTTGCATCGATTTCACCGGAGCTTTAAGATCGTGCGATGCGCTGTAGGCAAAACGATTTAACTCTTCGTTCTTTTTTTGAAGTTCTTCGTTTTTTCTTTTTAACTGAGAATTGATAAAATAAAATTGAAAAGCATTTTCAATCGCCAATTTCATTTCATAATCGTTCCATGGTTTCTCAATGTAACGATACACATGGCCTTTATTTATTGCATCAATAACAGAGGTCATGTCTGAATATCCGGTCAAAAGAATCCGGATAGGGTTTGGATATTGCGTTAGCATAGAAGCAAAAAAATCAACGCCTGAAACTTCAGGCATCCGTTGATCCGAAATAACAATTTGTATCTCCGGTACATCAGCCAGTATCTTATATGCTTCCTCAGCACTATTGGCTAAAAAAATACTATAATCTTTTCTGAATTTGGCTTTAAAGGATTGTAAATTATTTATTTCATCATCTAAATACAAAATATTGACTCTATCCATTTGGGCTCTTTTCTTTTAGTAAATACTTTCAAAACGAGCTGGCGAAAGATAGATGGCATTATTTGTTTTTTTATTTATTCAGATATCTCCTTAAATATATACAAAATATTGAATATTGTTACTATGATAAAAGTTTTTGTCTGATCATAAATTCAAGTTGATTGTTTACCTTAAGAAGTTCTTTCGTTAAATCTTCGTTTTCTTTTCTAAGCGTATATAATTCGTGCGCCTGATTGATAAACATTTTCAATTCTTCTTCATTCCAAGGCTTGTTGATGTAACGGTAAATCTGTCCTTTATTAACAGCATCAATCAATGCCTGCATATCCGTATAACCTGTAAGCAAGATTCTTATTGGGTTAGGGAAATCCGGAATGATCGATTCTAAAAACTCAACACCAGTTATATTCGGCATACGTTGATCGGTAAGAACAATTTCTATGTCTACTGTTTCAAGCACTTTGCGCCCCTCTTCTGCAGACTCCGCAGTATATATATCATATAACTTTCTAAAATTTGCTTTAAAAGCTGAAAGATTATTTACTTCATCGTCTATATAAAGTATTTTAATTTTAGATTCTTCCATAACGCCTATTAATAATTTGAATTAATTGTTTTACTGAAATTACATTGAATATTACCTGATTATTGAATGTCTTTTTGAAATCAAGTATTTAATTTATGGAAAATAATTTATCATTGATAACAAAAAGCATATAAATAATCGTATTAGTACTTAATTTATATTAACTGTATAATTAATTGTAAAATGCTAAGCACATATTTATCAAATAAAAGCCATTTAAAGGACGTTTCTCACATTTTTAAGCCTACTATTTACAAAATTATTGAAAAAAGCGATGAAATAGCACTTAAGCAACTTTTAGAAACCAATGCAAATATTGTAATTTTTAATGAAATCGATGGACAATTAAAAGAGCTTATTAAACTCCTGAATCCTACTCAAAAATTAACTCCGGAAACTTCTGAACAACTTATTCAAAAACACTTAAATGGATGTAGCCGTGAAGAATATGGCGTATGGGTGTATTATCCATGGTCCAATAGATTAGTACACCTATTGGATGAGGAGGAATTTATTCTCGTTCGTACCAATAGGAATATGTATAAAATAACCCCCGAAGAGAGGCATATTTTATCTCAAAAAAGAGTAGGGATAGTTGGGTTATCTGTAGGCCAATCTGTTGCAGTAACTATGGCTATGGAAAGATGCTGCGGAGAAATCCGATTAGCAGATTTTGATTTATTAGAATTGACCAATTTAAACAGAATAAGAACGGGAGTACAGAATTTAGGATTAAACAAAACATACTCTGTAGCTCGTGAAATAGCTGAGATTGACCCTTACATAAAAGTAAGTTGCTTTACTGATGGATTAACGGAGCAAAACATGGATGATTTTTTTCTGAATGGAGGTAAAATTGATTTGTTTATTGAAGAGTGTGATGGCTTAGATATGAAAATAGTAAGCAGATTTAGAGCAAGAGAGTTACAAATACCAGTCATCATGGAAGCCAGCGATAGGTGTATGGTAGATGTTGAACGTTTTGATTTAAATCCAGAGCTCCCGATTTTGCATAACCTTGTTGAGCACCTTGATATAGCCAAATTAAGAACGTTAACAACAAACGAAGAGAAAATGCCTTATTTGCTAGATATTATTGGCATTGAGACTACTTCTACACGATTAAAAGCATCTATGCTTGAAATTGAACAAACCATAACAACCTGGCCTCAATTAGCTTCAGCTGTAACCATGGGCGGCGGCGCAATGACAGACATTGCACGCAGAGTAATGCTTAACCAGTTTACTGATTCAGGCAGGTATTTTATCGATGTAGAAGAGCTGATATGTGACAAGCCACCGGAAGAACCATCTGACAAAGAAACAGTATTCAATAAGCCTTCTCCCCTCACGATCGACAAAATGAAGGCTTTAATCAACAACAATACATTTACCAACTATTTTTCAAATAATATTGAAATTGAAATTGTAAGAGAAATTGTCCTGGCCGCTTCTTTAGCTCCTTCAGGAGGGAACTCTCAACCATGGAAATGGGTTTATCAAAATAGCAGCTTTTATTTATTTCACGATGCAAGCAGATCTGAATCCTTACTTGATTATGCACAGCATGCATCTTATATAGCACTGGGAGCATCTGTAGAGAACTTTGTGCTGAAAGCTCATGAACTGAATTTTGAAGTATTAATAGACTGGTTGCCTCTTAAAAAGGACAATAGTTTAATTGCCCGAATCAATCTGTTTAAAGATGTACCGAAAGAACTTATAAACCGTATAGAAGCACATACAACAGATGATTTGTCTGCATACATACCATTACGATTGACAAATAGAAAAAACGATTTCAATAAAAGTATACTGCCACAATCTATTCTTGAAAAAATAAAAAATGCAGCCGAAACAATTGATGGAGCTCAAGTACATTTTATTTTAGAGGAGGATAAAATAAAAAAACTTGGAAATATCTTATCTGAGATAGAAAAGATAAGGCTTATGGACAAAAGAGGTCATTATGATTTCGTAAATGAAATAAGATGGAATGAGGCGGATGCAAACAATAGCAAAGACGGTATTGACATCAGAACAATTGAATTAACACCATCAGAAGAAGCGGGATTCATCGTTGCCAAAAAATGGAGTGTTATTGAGAAACTCATTCAATGGAAAGGAGGAAATGCCTTCAAGAAAATTGCCCTAAAAGGGGTAGAATCAGCCTCCTCCCTTGCAATTATTCTAATGCCTTCTAATACCCCATACGATTATCTTAAAGGTGGCAGATCCGTTCAAAAAGCTTGGTTATCAACCAGCAAATTGGAAATATCTTTCCAGCCAATGTCACCTTCTACATTTCTTTTTGCTAAATTAACAGACGGTGATACCAAGAATTTCTCTAACGAGACAATTGACAAACTAAAACTACTCCGAACTGAGTTCACTGAATTATTGGGGCTACAAACTGGTATCGGAGAAATATTTATCTTTCGCTTATTTAAAGCCACAAATCCTGAAGTAAAATCATTAAGACTCTCAATTGATAATTTATTACATATTGAATAATTTAATTTAATAGAAGTGTATACATTCAGAGCATTCAGGGCAATAGATGACCTTGATTCTTGTAATAATTTTTTAATAGGCCACGTAAAAGTACTTACGGACTATGGCATTACAAACATTACAACAAACAATAATGCTTGGATGAGTAATCCGTATGTCTATGTTATTGTAGCAGAAACAACGGTAGAAAAAAGAGTCATTGGAGGAATAAGAGTACATAAAGCCGATGGAATAAATCCATTACCCGTTGAAACAGCCATCGGTAAGATGGATGCGAGAATTTATGATTTAATCCATTCACATATAGACGAAGGTACAGGAGAATTATGTGGATTATGGAATGCAAAAGAAGTAGCAGGCATGGGTATTAGCCTGCTTCTTATAAGAGCAGGTATTGCATTTGTAAACCAATTTGGTATTTCGTCTCTATTCACTATCTGTGCTGAATATACCCTTCCGATGGTACATAAAGTCGGTTTTGTACAGGAAGACAACCTAGGCAATAATGGAGCTTTTGTTTATCCTAATGAAAATTACATCGCACGGGTATTAAAAAAGCTTAATGCAATAACAGTTGATACTGCTCAAGCGATCGACAGAAACAGAATATTGGATCTAAGAAACAATCCAGAACAAACTTGTGTCGAATTTATCAACAATCGCGAATTACTGATTGAATACAAATTACAATTATAAGATCTATTATGAAGAAACAAATTTTATTGGCACTTGTATTACTTTCAACTTTTTGCTCGTATTCAAAACCGATTAAATATTATCAAAACTCAAACAATATAGACATTGGTGTTTATTCAGAAATTTTTATTGATCCTAGTGACAGCCTCTCCATTAATGAAGTAATCAAAATAAATAAATTTGTTCCTTCAAATAACCCCGTACCAAATTTAGGAATCTCACCTAACGCCTTCTGGATAAAATTTTCCATTCAAAATGAATCCGATTTTAAAAAACTATTATTAGAATACAAGCAACCATTTATAGATGAAATAAGCGTTTATGAAGTAGATCCAAAAAGCAATAAAACTATTCGAATTCATAAATCAGGAGATAAATATAATTTTGAGTACAGAGAGTATGATTATCAAAACTACATTTTCTGTATCCCGATGCAAAAAGGGGAAACCAGAGATTTATACGTCCGTCTGAAAAGCGGAGAACAAATAGTATTGCCAATTATTCTTGGCAATACAAAATCTATATTACAGTCTAACCACGGCACTGATATTGTCTTTGGTATATACTGTGGAATAATTCTCGTAATGTTCTTTTATAATCTCTTTATATATTTTACGCTAAAAGATCCTCTTTACCTTAAATATGTAATATACATATTAGCCATTGGTATGACGCAAGCATGTTTGCTTGGATATCCGTTTGAATACCTATGGCCTAATTTACCCTGGTTTGCCAATCAAAGTGTTTATCTGTTTTCATGCATGGTAAGCATTAGCGCATTAGAGTTTTTAAAATCATTTTTACAGGTAAAAACGCATGCTCCTGTACTATATAAAGTTTCTTTCATATTTACCTCTTCATATATTCTTACTGCTATTTTATCCCTGACCGGCCATTTCAACGTTAGTTATTTTCTGGTTTTAGCTAATGCTGCTTTAATAGCTATATACATGCTTATCGTAGGCATTGTTATTCTCCGGAAAGGATACAAACCTGCCATATTCTTTCTAATAGCTTGGTCTTCTATGTTAGTAGGAATAATTATTTATGTTTTAAAAGATTTCAATATTCTTCCGCCAAATAACTTTACCAATTATACAATGCCTGTTGGTTCTGCCATTGAAGTCATTTTACTTTCCTTTGCATTGGCCGATCGTATAAATATTTTAAAGCAGGAAAAAGAAGAATCCCAGGCACAGGCATTTAATGCATTGCTTCAAAACGAGCTTATTATACGAAATCAAAACATTGTGTTGGAAAAAAATGTTGAAGAAAGAACCAAGGAACTTAAAAACACAAATAACGAACTCTCAACAACATTAAGTGAATTAAAGCAAACACAATCGCAACTTGTTAATGCTGAAAAGATGGCATCTCTTGGTCAGCTTACTGCCGGCATTGCCCACGAAATCAACAACCCAATCAATTTTGTTGTATCTAATGTAAAACCATTGAAGAGGGATATTGAAGATATTTATGAACTGGTACACAAATACGAGACGATAAATAGAAGTGATAATTTTGATGAACAAATTGCTGAAATTAATACTTATAAAAGCGAAATAGATTATACCTATATAAAAGAAGAAATAGGTTATCTATTAAAAGGTATTGAAGACGGTGCCGTTCGAACAGCAGATATCGTCAGGGGTTTAAGAGTTTTCTCCAGACTGGATGAAAATGATTTAAAACGCACGAATATTATTGAAGGTATTAATTCTACTCTAACGCTCTTGAATCCTGAAATTTCAGGCTCAATGGAATTAATTAAGAATTTTTCTGATATCCCTGAAATTGAATGTTTCCCCGGAAAGCTGAATCAGGTATTCATGAACATATTAAACAATGCTATTTTTGCCATTAAAGAAAATAAGAACCGAATTGAAAAGGGACAACTAGTCATTACAACCAGCTACGATTCATCTTATGTGTATATAAGCATTAAAGATAATGGCATTGGAATGACAGATGAAGTTAAAGAAAAAATATTCGAGCCTTTCTTTACTACTAAAGGGGTTGGTAAAGGGACGGGACTTGGCATGTCTATAACGTTTTCTATTATCAACGACCACCATGGCAAGATCGAATTATATACAGAATATGGTAAAGGTTCTGAATTTATAATTTTACTGCCCATTACTTATAAAAATGAGTAAAGAATTTATTTATTACAGGCCAAAGCAGCAGATTAAAACCAATTATTTCCTCTTCAATTCTTCAGCCTCTTTCATATCCTGTGGCACAACCATAATAACTTCTTCGCGCTCCATTTTCATAGAACCTAATGCACCACCTTTAAATTTACGAACATATTTTTTTTGTGTATACGAAACAGGACACAAACTATCATTTTTTAGTGTCGAATAATAGGCCGATAAAGCGGCGGCCTTCTCAATGACATCTTGTGGAAATGCTTTTCCGGATTGATACTTAATCACAACATGCGAACCCGGAACATTACGTGCATGTAACCATAAATCGTCTTTATGCGCATACTTTAATGTTAATAATTCATTATTGGCAGCATTCCTCCCAACCCATATTTCAAAGCCTTTAACAATATATCTTTTAAATGGGAAAATATCTTCAACTGCTTTTTCTTCTTTTTGATATTTAAATTCGATTGTTTGCAATTGCTTATAGTCAGAGATCGTTATTAATGCATTCAAATCTGCTTTATATGAATCCAATCTGGCTTTTCGCACTTCAATAATTATTTCAAGCTGTTTAAATTGTTTATGCCTGTTTTTAGATTTTTTATATAAATGCTCTGCCATTCTTTGTGGCGAAAGCTTATCTTTTAATTGAATAACAATAGTTGTGTTACGATAAAAATCAAACAATTCACGTTCTTTTGCTCCATCTCTCCAATCATGCAGATTAGCCATAATAATATCTGCTATTTCATTTGGCGGAACTAAGTCATATAGTAGTATTAATTGCTCGCTTGTTTTCTTAATATATTTTTCAGCACCTTCAATTTTTTTCTGTAATTGAATCTGCAAGCGTGTTCTTCTTTCCTGAAATAAATTATATCGAAAATAAAACTGAACAAATTTATTTAGTGCCTCATAAATATTTTCAGAAGAAAAAACCGTGTATTCATTTTTCCATAAACAAAAATAAACCTGATGATCCTTTAACTGAATAAAATACTCTTCAGCAGTTGCAAAACGATTGTACAAACCTTGCATTTTCTTTGCAAGCTCTGTACCTGTTGATTCTCCTGTTTGTTCCTTCAGATATACGTTTGTTTCTGCAGACAAATACATCGGTTTCACCATCTCTAAAAATGTTTGTTCCGGATTAAATTGTATTGTCTTATCAAGCGCTGTCAACGAAAATTCCCAATCACGCACATGGGCTTTTTTTATAATTTCAGAAACTCCTTTTTCTGAAAACAATAATACGTTTGATCGGCTCGCATACATTTTAAATAAAATGCTTGATCCGTCCATTAATTCAATAACAATGCTCCGGTCGTTAGTTCCAGCATAAACACGTACAACAGATAAGCCATATACATCTGTAAAGTAAGGATGTACATTTTGTCTGGGTTTCGATATTTCTTCGGGTACAAATACACACTGGAAGGTATCTTTCAGAATGGTCTTAATATAAAAAGGGGTTGAGTCTGATTTTCGGAATGCCAGACATAATTCATCTGCTTGCGGAGAGAAACACTCCGTTAAAGTAGCCTGGTGCAAATCTTTTTGAAGTTGCTCAGCAAGTGAATGAAGGACAAAAAAACTGCTTTGCACAATGTATGTTACTAAGTGCCCACAGGGAGATTCGAACTCCCATACCACTTAAGGCACCACCCCCTCAAGATGGCGTGTCTACCAATTTCACCATGTGGGCGATGAATGGAATATCAAAGATATAAAAAAACTTTATATGACATATCTTATGTATACAAATAACTCATTTAATGATAACATCCTGAGCGTGTTTTTCTACTTCTTTTCCGAGGGGTTTATAAGAAATAACTTTCCCTTTAATCTGTTTAACATTCAACCCTTCTATATATACGATTACATAATTTCTATCCACGTCAAAATATACATGTTTAATTAGCCCCTCACTGATAGAAAAATAGTCCGACTTATAGAATACCCTATTAATCGGTTTATAAAAATTAATTTTTACAGCTGTATACAGGGCATATTTTTTCGTTGTATTGGGTATGCAAACTGCTGATTGAATAAGCTGCAAAGGTGTTTTTTCAATTTCATCGTCGGTGGGTTTTGACAAAATAAGTTTTAAATAACCGGCATCTGTTATCACATTATCCGGTTCGAATACACATTCATTTGTATCAAATGTATGTGTAGCTTTTTGCCAACGGGTGATATCAAAATACTCAAAATTATCGGTCCATTTAAGCTGAAAACTATCTGGTCGGCTTGGTTCGTAGGCATAAAAATTAACAAAGTCGTATACAACCTGTACTGGAAATTTAGCAGCTTCAATTTTGCCGGCCCAGGCTGCAGAACTACTTGGCCATATATTCATCATCAGTTTCTGCGGACGGTTCATTGCTTTTATAAAGTCCCCTGTCTGACGGTATATTTCAACGCTATCTACCGACCAGGAAATATAATATGGAGTCCAGCTAAAAGAATATAAATGAAAATCTTCGTGAGGATTAAATGCAAGAACCTGGCGTTTTTCGTGCATGGTCTGATTTCCTGTAATAGAATTAAATTGCACCTCATTTGTATATCGACCGAGTATTTCTATATCTACTTCGTTCCATTTTGTGAGGAAATCAGGTTCGTCATAAAAAGTAAAAAATCCATAGATTAGTCCGCTTGCTTCTGTTGTTTTCATACGTGCTTCAAATTTTCCGTATAAGAACGTTTGCATAGTACGTATCTCCGCCCCTAAATAAGGCTTTTCCTGTGCATAAGCGGCACCGTATGTACATATAAACCCAAGCAAATTCAATAACAACAGTCGTTTCAACATGGTTTTATACTATTTTATATAAAATTAAACGTTTGAAAAGATAGGAAGATTCGATACAATAAAAAATATGCCGGGCTTTTTGTTTTTTATACTTGTTTTTGGTTGCTTTAGGTTAGATGATAAATAATAATTCAATATTGACACAGCATATAACAAAGGCAAGGGAAACTTGTCTGGTTTATATTGACGATCTCCTGTCGTCTGAATTATTAGATACGTGTATTGAACAGATTAAGAAAAGTATTGCGATAGAACTTTTTCTTAATCCTGCGAATAAAATTCATTTCGAAAAGAATCCGGTCATTTTCAACAAATGCTGTCAACTCATTAATACAGGAGGCAGTATTTTTTTCATTTCCAACGCTGCTACAACAGACACAACTAAACAGACATGGCAATGTCTGACTGACTTTAATCTTTACAGTTATTACAATCCCGAGGGAAATAACATACCACAGATTGAAAAATCAAATAGTATGTTGTATCAACAAGCGCTTAACCTTTTTGATATATATAAGCTAAACAGCACTCCTTATTTAGTTGAAAAAGATGATATTCAAATTCATTTTTCTGTTTCTGAAAAATTGATTTTCCCAGGAGATTCTATTGAAATTATCTGGAAAGTAGATGGTGCTGACAAAATCCTTATTCAAGGATTAGGTGAAGTTGCCCCCTACGGAAGAAAAAAAATATTTATTAATAACGATACGATCATTAAGATCGGAGCAAGCAACGCCAAACAATCTCAAATCAAGAGTATATTCGTACAGGTTGCACCAACTGAATTAAATATATCGTATGATATTGGCTGCATCAGCTCTGTTACCAAGCAATACGCCAGCCTGGTAGATTCCAGTAACTATCCTCATGTATATGGCATTGCTGCAGGTAACCAGGCAAGATTAACGTGGTCGGTACCGCACGCATCTCTTGTTCGGATCAAACCATTTAATCTTGAACAAACATCTGGAGAATTTACTTTTACACCTGCCGATTCAATTGTTATAGAAATTGAAGCTACCATTAAAGGATCTGTTTTTTGCAGAAAAATTGAATTGCTTTTATTCCCGATTCCGTTGTTTAAAGAAAAAATACCGACGCTGCCTTCCTTACATTTAAGTACCTTTAACATCAATATTCCTACATCTTTCAAAGAAAAAACAAGACAGTTCAAAAATACAGAATACCAAACATACCTTGCACTTCGGGAAGAAATACTTGAACGGAATAAAGCGATCTTTTCAAAAAAAATAAATCAAAAAAATATTTACACTTCTCTTTTTTACAAATTAAAGAACAAATATTTTACCAGGAAAAATATATTAACCCAGCTAACTTCTCTTCAACCTCTATATGAACAACCCGGATCAAATATCAAAGAGCCGCTTTAGCTTTTTGTTACGCTTCTTCATATTTTGTTCGGCGGCAGATAAACGTATTTTAGAACGTTGCCCTGCTTCTGAACAAAATAAATATGCCAGTATTGGTGCAACTGTTTTTTTTACAGGCGTATTGGCATCCTTATCCGGCGGCTATGCATTGTATACCGTATTCAATAACATCTATCTTGCCATCGCACTGGGAATTTTCTGGGGTACACTGGTATTTAATCTAGACCGTTTTATTGTATCTACCATTAAAAAAAGCGAGCAAAAATATGGACAGTTCAAGCAAATCATTCCTCGTTTGTTGTTAGCAATATTCCTTGCCATAGTAATTTCTAAGCCCTTAGAATTAAAAATTTTTGAACAGGAAATCAATGAACAGCTGCACTTAACCGGCTTACAGAAAATGGAAGACCTGGATGTTTTGTATGAAAAAAAAATACTCACAAAGCAGCAAGCCATTGTACAATTACATGCAAAAACAGAAGAACGTTTTGTTTTAAGGGAGAAATATTACGAAGAATATAAATGTGAATGCGAAGGTTCCTGTGGAACGGGGGCCAAAGGTGTTGGAACTGAATGTAAACGTAAAGAAGAAAAATATTTAAAAGCAGACACAGAATATCAGGAATTAAAAGCGTATCACGATAAACAAGTAAGCTCCATTCAACATGATATTCAAGGTTTTAAAAATGAAAAAGAGAAGTATAAAGCTGAACTGAAAACAACTTTCTCATCGGGATTAATGGCACGTTTAAATGCTTTGCATGAATTACCACCCGGGCCTTCTCTGGCTATTGTACTTTTACTAATCTGCATAGAAATTGCACCTATTTTTGCAAAATTACTGGCACCATTTGGCCCGTACGATCATCTTTTAAAAACGATTGAATATGAATTTGAAATAGATGAAATTTCATCTATCAGTATGCGCAATCAAAAACTGAATAACCACTTAACATTACTGGCAAGCGTGGAACAAGAAAAAGTGGAGCAGCAGATTGTGAATACCAAAGAAACACTCCACCTGATTGAAATTGCTCATCAGGAATTGGTAAAAGAGCAACTCAACATTTGGGTTGAACAGGAAAAAATAAAATTAAGACAGGAAGCTGCAGATAATGTTTATAAGAATTAGCGAATATAATTAGTACAACCTATATATGCTATCTTTTAATTTCTTTTACTTCGCATCTAATAAATGACCTATCACCCGATTCAGTGTCTTCTACAATTTTTTTCTCATCTACATTTCCATTTTCTTTGCTTTTAGCTAAAAGAGCACTTAAGCGCCGAGCTCTATATGCTTTAGTATTTTTCTTAATTGGTTGTTTTTTTCCTGTAACACTATTTTCATACAAACCTGAAGCATACGGATGATTCGCATTTAATTTCCCTGCATCGAATCTGCTTTCCAGGCTAGGTGATGAATGAACAACGGAACCATCATTCATCACCGACATTCCCCCTGGTGGCACTAAACCATACTCAATTTTTTCTGCACCTTCTTGCGCTTCCGGTGAGGCTCTCCACTGTGCTAATTCATCCTTATACCACTGAGATTTCAAGGCACCTTCATTTACTGCATCCCCTTGAATATCGGCTATATATTCCGGACCTATTATTGTATTGTCATTCAAGAAAGACAAATTCACATACATTCCTGTACCCGTAGAATCCTTATGAAAAGCAGCTTTAGCCAAAGATCGTTTGTGATAATAATCTACATCGACTACATAATAAACGTCATTTGTAGTTTTCTGACCTTCTTTTAACTTTTCATATTGTCCTGACTTATTCAAAGATTGATCAACATGTGCTTCTACAGCAGCTTTCAATTCAGATGAGTTCTGTAAAAAATCATACGTAGCAAAACCATCTTTATACGTACCTTTATATTGACCACTATTTTCTTCATAAACAACTCTTCCAAGTAAGAGATACTTATCTGCTTCCGGCTCATTACCGGTATTCAATTGTACAAGTTCAATGACTTTTGCTGCTAACCCTTTATTGGCAGCAATTTCCTCGTCATTTAATGCAATCACTTTTACGCCGGTCATTCTCTGAACAACAGTAGAGCCGGTACTATTTTTTTTATTAAAATTTTTATTAGCTATTGCATCTATTCTTTTTTGCGCAATAGCCTCTGCCCGATTGTCAATACTTTTTTGACCGGCATTATTTTTTTGACTTTCATTCAGATTATTGGCAATCGAATGATTTTGTTTTTTTTTATTTCCAGTAGAAAACTTTTTCATTTATATACTGATAAATCCATTTACTTAACCACCAATCATTACTGTTGGACAGCCCAATACTATTTGTCCGCCATGTGCGGTAGTATCACCCATACGTGCAGCAGGCTTACCTCCGATCATTACTGTTGCAGAACCTTTAATAATACTATCCGGCGGACCGACACACACACAGGAATCTCCCATCACGGCGGCAGGCATCATACCAATTAAAACTGTCGGCACACCAGGTCCAATAACAGGTCCGCCAACGTGTGGTATTGGTGGTACGCCGGGTGTTACCATAGGACATACATGTAAGTCAGTTAATCGTGCAGCTAATGGCATAGGTCTATATTTTATCGATTAGGAATTTACATTAAATATTTATGTTAGATCCCAGAGTTTATACGTTCTATTATCATTTATTTTTGCAGTATTCAGATATCCCGATGATATTTGAAAATCTCTGGTTGCACCACCCCACCACTTAGCAACTATATAAACATCACCTGACTGCCCTTGGGCAAAGACAGATCCTCCCTCCAAGGAAACATATTTATTATTCATTGCACCTGATGCCGCTTCGACATTATTTTCATAAGCTGCTCCATGTCGTATATATAAATCATTTTGTACTGCTTGGTGTCCCGGAAGCCAATTATTGAAAAATTCATCTGCCCTATCTTTCGAATCGATATTACCAGTTACACCAAAATATCGTCCTCTATGCATACCAAAAGGGACTCCGGTTATAGCTTCAACATTTGCTTTCGTTATCTGATAACCTAACCTTTGCATCCATTTCCATGGTTCATTTATATCTGGATTAGCTGCCATATTCAACCGTAAACAATGTTTATCAAAATGTGCCCTCTTATTCGCAGGAATAGAGTTATTATTTCCTCTACCCCATACAAGTTGAGGAAGAGCCCCATTGCGTGGATAAACAGCTCTTGCTGCTTCTACAATTTGAAGATGCTGATCTTTAAGTCCGAATGACGCAAAGTGATCTCCTTCTGCATGAATATCATTTGAAGTTGCTATTAGGTCATTAACAGCAGGCTGCCTTACAGCAGAAATGTGTAACTCCTTAAATCCTCCAGCTGCTTCCATTGAACGGGCACCTTCAAGTCGATGAGCTGCTAGAGGTGAAATGGCGGCATGCACAAGATTTAATTGAGCTGTTGTTGCCTTTGCATTAACTATCTTTAATTCAAAATGCCGGCTAGCAAATGTATTATTATACCATAATAGTCGGACAAATCGAGTTGCATGATTATTATCGTCAAAATCTAGAAATGACTTTAACTTTTGCAATTGTGATCTACGTAACGCTCCATCTGCAGGATCTAACCAAGTAATAATTGTAGCGCTATTTGCTTCGATGATATTATTCACAGGATCAGGCAATATATTTAATGGATGGTTTAAATTAAATGTTGCTTGAACTTGATCTTGATTTAGTAAACATTGAACCACCCCAGTCCTATTTGCAAATTCTTTTCCTTCACGCTGCACCGTTTTAGGTTTGTCAGAATCATTTTTTCTTTGAACAGTACTTACAGAAACTGAATGAGCTAAACGCTGTATTGCATTAAATCGATTTGATATCGGGAATGTATTAGCAGCTTGTTGAATTTTACGTTGTGCAATACCTTCAGGCCGATTATCATTTCTTACCATAAAGGATGTAATACCTGTATGCTGCACAACTTTATTAGCAACAGCATTATTTTTATTTTCTTGGCCCCTACCAGTGTATGTATTCATAGGTCTCTTTAATTTAAATAATTTAGAGCAATTGACTATTGATCAGAAAAGACATAACAGCAGATCAGTTAACAACACAAACGTAGCTAGGTCAAAGATCCAAGTACTAAAATCCAAACAATAGTAACTATTTTAGATATTCTAAGCATTTCTACATTAAACTAAATTCTAACAAGCAATCTACGACAATGTGCTGGTAGCAACGTCGAAATTAGCAGTAGCAGCGGCAATAACAGGTTCAACTCCAACCCCTGCAACTATAGCATTAATCAGATTGAACCGAGATTTCCACCGGGTAGTATTGGGATCTACATCACTCCATACTCCTCCTAAAGCAACTGCAAATCCGATATTTCCAGCTGCAGCTGGTACCTGAGCCACCAATTGTGCAGCAGTAGCAGCAGCTATTGCACCGATTGTTGCAGGATTAAAAGTAAGGGCATTTCCACCCCCAATTGGATCGGGAATGCTAGCAACATATGCATTAACTGTATCGTAATGTCGCATTACTGCTCCTTGTGAAGGTGCACCTGTATGATAGGCAACAATAGCAATACAATTACCAAGTCCATTTGTAGTAAGGTCATCAGCAGGACCTGCAAACATACTTTGCGTTGCACTACCATCGAAACCAACCTGCACATTTACAAGTTGAGCTACCTTATTTTGCTTTTTTTGAAAAACTCTCAACTGTTTTACATGCAAATTGTCATTTTTAATCGTTTGCATTTTCCTTTGTAAAATTGCCTCTTGTCGATTGTCTACAAACTGAAAAACAGAACTACCAGCGCTTTGCTTTTGAGAAATATCATCCGCAACTGCATTGCTCTTATTTTCTTTTGATAGCTCTGCGTTAATATTCATACATAAAATGTTCTAAGAAATAATTTCGCTATTTAATCGTACTCAGCAGCGGCGGTCTCAATTGCAGCATTATATGAAACTATAGCTGCACGCATTTGTGTTCGACGGGTATTTATATTGCCATCTGCTCTACCGTGTGCGTTTGTTGGTTCTGCTATATGATGCGTATCTCCGTTAACAACATAAGTATAAGTATTATCTTGGTGATTTCCCGTCGACCTTGGCCCTGTCAGAACTCCATAATCTGCTGCCATAAGTACTAATTGAGGATGAAAATCTCCCCAATTGAAATTATCGGCAGTTGTTGTTGCAATTTTTGTCGTTCTAATATGAGCTGCTATCGCAGCGCTTAATACTGCAGTTGCTGCACTAAGAGCCGTAGCGGGCTGAGGACTGTAGGCATCATCTTCAATAGTAGTGATATAATCAGCCTCAATACCAAATCCTTGTGCTACACCCACAAGTGTATTCCATGCAGTTGCCTCTTCTGCACTAAATGGGGCTTGTTCATAATGATATAAAGCTCTTTGAACAATATTACCTTCGCTGAGGTTTTGTATCTCTGAAGCATTTATAGCTTCACTTTGATAAGCATTTTTTTTTATACTTTGTAATTTTTTTTGCACAATTGACTCAGGTCTATTATCGACCATTTGTACAGGTGATTTAAAACCTGCGTTCTGAACTAGTATATTCGAAACCGCATTACTGGTATTGTCTTTCGACGTGTCGGAATGTATATTCATAAAACTGTTACGCTAAAGTTTAATTTATCATCACCATGGCCCCCTTCACTTCAACCTGTCCGCTGGCTTTTAAACTAGCCTGTGCAGAGCCTTGAGCAGCGAATGCCATCTTTGCTTTTGCATTTATATTATTGCCTTCAATAGACACGTCCGCTTTAGAATTCAATGTAATACCCATTGCATCTACTGAAAATTTCCCTTTTGCAGAAACGGTAATATCCTTTGGGCTATCAAGCGAAATACCATCGGCAGACAATACTACCTTGTTGCTATTCTGATCCTGAAGTGTAATAGATTTACCATCATCGCTTATGATAATTTTATTTGCTCCGGGAGTTTCTAACGTAATGATCTTTTTCTCTTCATCAAAAATAAGTTTCAACTTAGATTTTGTGATAATTGCTTTGGTGTAATTTTCAGCAGCGGGTGTATAAGGAGGTTTAATTTTTTTACTATACAGCATGCCCATAATAACCGGATAACGAGGATCATCATTTAAAAATCCCAACACTACCTCATCTCCTATTTCCGGCAAAAAAAATGTACCGATTTCAGTAGATGCATATTCATGCGTAAGCCTTGCCCATATACCATCTCCGGCCTCTTCAATCATGGGTACTGTTACTAATATTCTATACTCTCCATCCGGATCCTGATCAAGCTGTTTTACCACACCTATCTGCAATCCTTGTATACCAGGCAGAAGGCCCATAGCCGGAGGTGATACAAGTTGCTTGGTTTCAGAAAACCATTTCGGATGTAAACCAAAACCAACCTTTGTTGTCCAACTGCCTGACTCAAAAACATGCTCAACTTTAGATATGTATGCATTACCATTCATGCGCTGACCAAAACCATTGAGTTCAATAATCTTTCCCGGCAATACTTCAGAGCTTCCGGGAAAAGAAACCGTTCCACGTATTTTAGCCAGCCGTGATTTTTGCAATTTCGCATTAGCCCAACTTTTTAATACAGCTTCTTCTTCAGGTACTGTTGTATGCATATTATACGCACCTACACTTAACACATCCGACAATGTTTTGCCGGTTATATTCCCCTGTGCATTTACAGTAGGTTCCACAGATACGCCGGATGCGGATTTTTGCTGGCTGTTATCCCATGACTTGCATGAGACGCTTTCTATCTGATGCTGTGCATCTAACTCCGCATTAAAATCAATTACGTCTTTCCCATACGTTAACGACAAAACAGCACTTCCTGATAATTCGGGCTTTCCGATTTTCAGTTCGCCATCGCTGCATAAAAGTATAAAGCCATTTATTTCAGCCCGTGACAAAATAAAATCCCAATCGGTACAATCATACTGAACCATTTTTTTATGCTGATAATCTGTAGCATCAACAGTCTTGGTAAGGCCAGCTTGCGCTATAATAGACGTAATAACATCGCTGTCTTTTTTATCTTTATATGTTACGTTGTTTTTTACAATGGTAAGCTTCAATGCTTCGTCCGAACACTTTACAGTTAACTGAGACAGTAATCTGCTGGTACTGCTTTTAACTTTTATTTGCTGAGCCATGATAATACCTTTATATACCGGTACATCTGTAGCGTGGTATCCAAGTTGAATTTCTATTTTTGCACCCGGAACAAAATCAGCTGATTCGCTGATAGAAAAGTTTTCGGTAGATGTATCTCCATCCATCAATACAATCTGAGCCGTGCTGATGGTATTAATTTCCTTTTCAACCCGAATGCTCACAACCTGATAAAAATCTTTCATCGGTTGCCCATTGATTAATATTTTGAACGTGGGCAGGTCGCATTCAGATGTTAGAGGACTATTACTCATGACTTAATCTTGGGAAAATTATTTTAGTATTAGGAACTAGTGGATGAACAGAAGCTAGCTTATTAAACTCCGCTACTTGCAAGTAATATTTTGAATGCCCATATACTTTGTAGCAAAGCATTGGCAATGTATCTCCATCCACAACCGTTTTCACGTGTGTCATATCCGGAGAACTTTTATTATCTAATTTAGCCTTGGTAGAAGGATCTATAAATTCTTCAAACAAGGCTGTAAGTTTGGCACGTACAGGAGTTCCGTCGGGTTTAAACAACTGAAAATCCGCTTTTAAATCTTTCATTACACAGGGGAATAAAAAATCTTCTCCCCAACGCACTTTCAGATAATTTGCCCGGTGAATGTTCCCATTCACGTCCAATCCTAACTTTCTCAAATCACTGATATTTTTAGGAACATCATCGCAACCAGGCACCACGCCTGTTGAGTCAATATAAAATACCAATTTCAGCAGTTCAATATCTGCGGGTTTATTCGTCGGTGCACTTTCCCCTCCACTCAGCAGTTGTGTATTTTGCACGGCGGCTGGTTTTGCAGACTTTTCATATTTTTCAGGATTGATCTGAAATTCGTATGTGCCTGCAGATGTTGAGAAATCAGGCTTTTCATACGCATCAATCACCATTTTAACACGCTTACCATTTGGCATAATCTACCTACCTTCCTTCTTTTGTAAAAGTGCTTCTACTTTTTCCAGACACTCATACATAATTTCTTCTTTCAATGCCAGCAAATCATTCGGATTAATTGCCCGCTGATCGGGTACGTCATTTTCTTCTCCTTCAAACTTTGCCTGAATAACAAACTCATTTATTTTTACCGGCATACTTGTTACGATTTTAATACTGAAATATTTGCAAACTTAAGCGTAATCGTTTCAATCAAAATAGCTGCATCTCCGCTAGCCATAGAATTAAAACCACTTATTTTCATCTTGCTTGGGTACGCCTGTTGAAACTGCCATACCATAATGGGTGTACCTGTTTCATTCAATAGTTTTAGATACACATCTTTCATTTGCAGTTTCTGACTGTAGTCGTTTAAAAACCAACTATAGCACCATTGTGTCAAATCTGATTGTGCAGCAAGTAAACCTCTGCTTAAAACCAAATCAGAAAATGTTGTCTTCTGAGGAAGATTAAACTGAGTTCCATTATCACCTCCTTCAGTAACTGAATTAAATTCCAACGACATTTCTATTCCTGAAACTTCTTTGAACTTCGAATCAATTTTACTGGATATTTTACTAAACGAAAGTGTAAAAAAGAACCCCACCATTGGGTAGTAGGGTTCTTCTCCAAATTTACCTGTTACAGACATGTAAAATTATTGCTTGAGATCATGTTACTATTTTGTAGTAATTGCTAATCCTTCGTGCGCTAATATTAATGTTTCAACAGCTACGTCACTTGATCCGGAATTCAGATCTGTGCCTGAAACTTTTTTCGGGAACGCATTTGTTAGTGTCCAAACAATTTCTGCACCGCCGGATTCATTCATTAACATGATAGTTACTTTCTTACGCTCAATTGTATTCAGCGTATTGGCGTTAAACCAGGTGAAGAATTTTATGTCTGTGGTGAACGTTCCTTTCTTAAGTGTCACATCACCATATTTTTTCAATCCGGGCATTTTTATTTTTGAAAACCCTTTGCTATCACCGTGTCGGTATTCTGTTACGTCAACCTCTGCATCTAATCCTGAAACCTCCTGAAAAGAGGCTTCCATTCCGCCATCTACTGTTACTTTAAAATAGAACTTTGGTAGAGGCCAAACTTGGTCTTGTTTTTCACCAGCCATTATATATATATTTTTGTGTTAACTACTTATTTAAATTATGATTTTTGCATTTGTTGCTGAATAGTGATTACAATAAACTCGGCAGGTCTCACAACAGCCAGTTTAATTGAGATATTCATAATACCATCCAGAATATCTGTAGGTGTCATTGTAACCCCCAAACCAATATCAACTGAAAATGCATCTTCAGGAGTTGCGCCCGCAAGCGAACCTCTTTTCCATTGGTCGGTTAAGAAGTTTGTCATAGATCCTTTAAGTGTTACCCATGTATTCACTGTATTCGGTTCAAACACATATGCTTCAGATGCAATTTTAAGTGACTGCTCAATCATGATAATGGTACGTCTAACACTTAGGTATCTCCAATCCTGGCTGTTACCATCAAGTGTGCGTGCTCCCCATACCAATACTCCTTTACCGGGAAACGTACGGATTGCATTTATCGCTTTACCTGTTAATGGTAAGTTCAGATCTTCCTGCAAGGCATTTGTAATGTTCACAGATGGTTTAACCACTTTGCCCATTGATACATTTGCCGGAGATTTTGCTACTCCAACCGTTTGATCAACCATAGAGATAACGCCCGCCATACCTCCGCTTGGTGGAAGCAGATTAAGTTTATTGCGAAGCTCTCCCATGATAGATTTATACAATGGAATCTTAGCCAGCAATGTCTGGTGAAGTGTAGTGCTTGGTGCTGTTAATTTTGCAATTTCAGCAGATATCACAGCGAGCTTAGGATCGTCTACTAAAGTACCTGTCTTATCCGGAATCTGAGGATACATTAACTTAGCTTCCGTATCAAGAATCGTCTTCAGATCTCCGTCAGGTTTATCTATATTATCCAGCGTTACTTCGGTATCCGCAACAACTGTTGTTTCAATCCATGGATAATAGGCAGCCGCCCACTGAAGGTTGTTATTTCCGATTCCATTTCTAAAATCTTCAATTACTAATTTAGGTTCTTTAAACCCATCGTATACATCGAGTAAGGCTACTCTGTTTCGCATATCAACGCCACAATGCATCAGCATGGTTTGCTGCAAGCTGAAACAATCTGTCTTTGCCAGTAACACAGCGTCTGGTATAACAATCATTGTTGGCTCTAATTCTTTTAAAAGCGTATAGATTCCTGTTTCTGAATCCGGATTCAATGTTGCTGTTTCTACTCCTTTGCTGTAATCACCAACAGAAACAATATAACATGTAGAGCCTCCGTTTGCGAAGAATAATCGCAAAGAAGAATACATATAAAACTGGGTAGTGGTTACCGGATCAACTTTAAATTTCGTTGCAGGATCTGCCGTAATTGTAAATTTAGTTAACGGAGCTCCTCCAAAATACTGGTGATACTCTGCAAGTGAAGTAATCCTGGTTGGTTTACTTAATAGTGTTTTATTGCCATCAAAATGTGTTTCTGTGTAGCCAATGAAAGCAGGCACAGCCGTTGCTACTGCTACAGCAGAGCTTGGAAAAGCACTTTTCTCTTCAATATAAACACCCGGGGTGGCGTATACTTGTGACATAGTTAATTAAGGTATTAAAGGTTGAAATTTATTATTGTATTGTTTTTATAAATAGATATACATATCCGAATAGGCATTAAGACCGTCGCTGCTTTTAAATACTTTAATTTTATTTGTTTCTGGCACAGGCAAGCTCAGTCTCTTTTTAGAAATAGTTTGTCCTGTCTTAACATCTGATTTTACAAACTCCAATTCATACATATTCTCATATCGTTCAGCAAGTAAAATAGTCTCAGACGTTTCAAGCAGATAAGCACTTTCTCCGGTACCCAAAACTATTTGAGACTGCGGCTTGAGTGCAATGGCATTTTTTCCGAAAAAAATTTTGAAATCTTTATAATCTACCTGCTCCCTATTAACTATGTGATACCGCCAAACTGCTTGTCGGGAGCCAATTTGGGTAGTATAGAGTGTATCATCAGCAAGTTGAATCGAAGGATCAATACATAGTTGCAATACGCCGAAAGGCCTTTTTGCAGTAGCCTCAAGTGCGTAGCATACTATTTTATCAGAAGTATTTACTTCAAAACTAAATCGTCCATATTCTATTAGATCTTTAAATGAAATAGCAGTTACAAGATCTTTAAATATACCGTTGAAAAATTCTATCTGATTATTGGTTGTGGCATTCAGGTATGTTAACACAACAGCATCTGTATCATTTGTTACATAACTGCGAAGTGTATTATATCCTGTAACAATAACAATCTTGTCTTCTTCAGAAATAAATTCATTCTTGTGCAGCAATAGATCCGGAGATTTTTGTGCGATTGCATTTGTCAATAAAAAGCCTTCATTCATATTATTAACTGACAAACCGGAATAGTTAAGCAAAAAGGCATCTTCACAAAAAACAGTAAATGATAATACCAGTTTTTCTTTCAACTGAGTCAACATGCTTTTATTATCTTTTTCCTTATAAATAAGCAGATACTCGCTTCCAATCTTCTTTAATAAAAGGCCATAGGAATTCATGGTCTTTATACAAGACGAAGTGGGAACAATACTTAATCCATCATATAAATGATTTTTAAAGTATTGATGTGAAAATCTAATACGACAGTATTTTAGATATTTCAAAATCGAAAAAGTTAAAAGTTATAGCTGGTGTTGTTGAATTACTAATCGCAATTCGATTAGCTAATTAGTTACATTTTTTTATATTTCCAAGAGTACTAAGTGATTTATATTTACGACATACTTCTATATTATTTATTATTGTACACGAACATCATTTCCTGTAATAGCCGGCAGATCATTAATGATATTGTCTTGCGTAAACGTTAGCATACGCATCTTATATATTACAGACGGCATGTACTTGGCTCCTAATACTGAATATATATTCATAAGTTCCTGAGGCGACACAGTGAGTAAATCAAAATGTAATTTCTCAACACCCTTACTGAGCTTTGGTGTATTTTGCGGATTAAACACTGACTTATTCTGAAAAAAATAAATCACTCCTGAAATATACTTTAATGACTCAACGTAATGATTCTTATTAAACATGGCCGAAAACATAATGGTTATATTAACATGCACAGGCGGTGCAAACTCCATATACTGATTCCCCATGAGCTGCGTATTCGAGGTTGATTTTGAATTCGAATCACGGTCAATATGTACAAGGGTAGAAATAATTTTATTACTGCCATCAACACCTACCGAACCATCCTGATTGATAATATTAGAAAGTACAACTTTATCTTCCACCGCATTAAATTGCGATTTAAGATATTCATTCAATTCATCTACTATAACCGGCAATACTTGCTGTATCATATTCTAACGCACCTATATTATACTTTCAATACTGCTTTAACAGACCAAACAGCAAGCCTTGCAATGTATACACCCGCAAAACCAATAATTCCTCCAATAAGCAACAAGTCTATTTCCAAAACAATTTCCATCTCCGTACCCGGTATAAATTGTACCAGATACATAAATAAAATACCGATTGGTATTGCAACTATAATCCCTGTAAAAAAGAATAATACTTCTTTTGAAATTAATTCTTTCATTTTATGGCATTATTTTTCTATTGTTCAAATTCATTTTTGTAATAAAATATACAACAGCACCTCCAACGAGTAACCCACTAATCAGTGGTAACACAAGAGTACCCGAACTTAGATTTCCGGTAAAACAATATATTGAAAGCAACAAAAGCATTAATAAAATAAATGAAAGTACAGCACGATAAATATAACTGCGGAAGAATATTTCCCGTACACGCCAATCAAGCAATGATAGCAGGAGACCTGTTATAAAAAAGGTCAATAGTATGAACAAACCAATACCAATCATCTTTCTGTATTTTTGTATTGCCAGCATAAATGAATATGCTTGTCCGTTATTGATTTTAAAGGGAATTATTTCCTGTACAGGCGAGATAGCAAAATTGACTGAAATAGCTTGCCACACTTCAGGCCTTCCGCCATCATAGCCCAAGCCCCACAAACCAACACCAGCCAGATTATGAATTTTCGCCCACAAAAACTTTCGGTAGAGGCTTTCACCGCTTTCATACCAGATAATTGTATCTCCTTGATTATTGAATTCAATGATGGTACTTTCTGTTGCCAGATCAACACGTGGGGTATAATTTTTTTCATAGATAGAAACAATATCATCATACGTCATTTCATGAGATTGATTCTGATACCAGATAGTGCCATATAACGGAAGGTTTAAAATCAAATCACTTTCCTTAAGTCCGTTTTGAAGACAAAAACCAACTGTATGCACAATGCAATGTATATCATGTTCATTTGAAAAAAGCGGCGCCATAGCTCTTCTTTGCGTACCTGTTTCTTCATAATCATATCCCTGAACAATAAACTTGTTAACCTTTGCGTCCGTCTTCAATGCAGGCAGATCAAAGACAAGAGATCGTAAATCTTTAGACGTAACATGCATAGAAATGATACAGGTATCGCCAAGTTTACTCCGTAACGTTTTCATAAAAGATGAAAAATCATTTTTACGTTCTTTGGGAACATTCATAAAATCAATATCTACACCTTGTGCATGTCTTATACGAAGCAGATGTAATAAACTATCGCCCAATGTGAGCCATGCATCTTTATTCAATAGAAAAGCATTATTTCGCTCTTGTCCATAGCTGGTAACTGAAAGCAGTACTTTTGTATGGTGTTTTTGTGCGGAATCAATCATGGGCGTTGTTTTCCATTTTTGAATGGCGTCCTGATCCTCGCACAGCCCGTCTTTATTAACATCATAAGCAAAAAATGCAATATGAGTTATCAATGCATAAGGATAATATTTATAAGCTTCTTCAATCCAGTATGGGTGCCAACCAAATACTTCTGCTTCCGGTTTAAGCTTATTTGTATTTGTCAAATGACCGTAATACAAATTATTTATTATATCGTATGAAATTTCATTCAACGAAGCTGCATCAGAAAAATAAGCTGTTTGCTGTACTCCATGCAACGTTTCAAAAAGCTTTTTGTAATTATTTACTTCTGATGTAACAGGTATATAACGTTCTTTATTCCATACTACTGTATCTAAAAAAGGTGCTTTCAGATTAATGCTTGTACTTGTTTTCTTACTGCTAGTATCTTTAACTATAGGAATAGAGCCAGGAATCTTCTGTCCAAAAACGCTTTTTTCAAACACTAAAAAAATACCGCATACTATACAGCTTATCTTAAGCCAATGAAGTGCTTTTGAAATTTTTAAAAAACGATTTCTGTACTGAAGCCCCATATTATTGACTCTTGTCTTTACTAACCTTCTTAAGCCTTTCAACTTCTACCAACCGCACATGAACATATTTACCAACCACTTTATCTGAATTTGAGAGTAGCAGATATGACTCTGTATTCGCGTTTAGATGGGTAGTACAATATTGTTCTTCTTTTAATAGAGTTTTACTCAATGAATCCTGAAAATGTGTATTCCCATCATACACGTACAAATACATAATACAACTTCCTTGCGCTGTATTAACGGGAACTGCACCATTGCATGAAGTAACCAATGCTTGAGGAACGGTTTTTTTAGATAGATCATCTTTTGATTTTTCTAGAGTAATATTTACATCCCGCATAATAGCAAGATCATATTCTTTTGTATGATCTATTTTAACAAAAAAATTATTAGGCTGATTCAGATTTAATGTGCAAGCCAGATAAATAGTAGTATCCATAAGGGTTGACATAGAATCCACATATACATATTTTACCGGTACAGGAGGCGGTGTAATAACGGGAGGAACAAATACGGTCTTTTTTATATCAAGTGTAAAATCATTCCCTAGGAGGCTATGATTTTTTATCATAAAAATGAATGTTCTTTGACTCTTTACAGTAAACCCACCTGAAACAATATTTACCCCTTTATCAAATACTTCATCAATTAATGGGGCATTATAATCCAACAATGAAAACCTGGCTTCGCGTTTATACTGTCTTGATATAGTATAAGCAACGGTATCGCCCTCATTGAATGACAGCGTGAGGCTCTTAAGTCCCTTCGTACCTGGATTCCATATAATGGTAGACACTTCTGTCATTTTTTTAAAAGGAGGCAAGTCTTTTGGTGAGAGCAATACAAAGGCACTATCAGCCTGACTCCAAGAGAGCAAGGATACTAAAAACAAAATACCGAATACCACATACCGCATCATTATCAAGGGCATTTATTGTACTAAAATTCACGAACAGTTCTTCCTATAAAACGGCAGGCTTTATAAAAACAACTTCGTTACAATAATGATGTTAAATACTAAGATTTCCACAGCTCGTATTTTATCACCAAAAAATTCACTCCATCAAACAGCTTACATCTGAAAGAAATAAATTATAAAGTGTCAAATTAAGTTGTTTTGATTGGATTTGCAAACATTAATTTTATATTATTAAAAGCATTTATATTGAGATTCCTTCCTTTTGGTATTCTTTACTTATTCCTTTATTAATATCTTCCTGATATATTTTGTTACTCCCTCGCTGCATAGCCGCTATGGAACAATATCTTAGAACATTAATCATACTCCCACCCGAAAGCTCGTGCTGCAGAGCTATTTCTTCTATATCAACATCCAGTTCAAAAACTGGCGAGAAATATTTTTCCCATAATTGTATTCGCTGTTCAAGCTTAGGTTTGGGAAAATAAACCACAGATTGAAAACGTCTAAGAAAGGCTTCATCAATGTTATCTTTAAAATTTGTTGCCAGAACTACTATCCCATTGTAATTCTCGATACGTTGCAGCAAATAGCCTACTTGTTGATTAGCAAACTGATCGTTGCTGCTTTGTGTCTGCGTCCGCTTTCCAAATAACGCATCAGCTTCATCAAAAAACAAAATCCAGTTTTTATTCTCAGCCATATCAAATACTGCCGCAAGGTTTTTCTCTGTTTCACCTATGTATTTTGAAACAACAAATGAAAGATCTACCTGATAGACGTCCATACCAGCTTCTTTACCAAGTATTGCCGCAGTCATCGTTTTACCCGTACCCGGGGGACCGTGAAACAATACCCGATATCCTTTTTTAAGAAACTTAGCCAAATGCTGATTCGCCATTATTTGATCACTATGCTTTATCCAGCCACGTACTACTTCCAGATCCGTTTGAGTATGTACATCATAAACGGCATCACCCCAAGAATAGGTTGTTGTAATTTTTTTAGCAGGAAAAGAAGATGTAAACTGAGGCTGATACTTTTTGCCCTGAGTAAGAATGCTTAGATATTCTTTACTGATCGTAAGTGTTCCGCTAAATACAGGCTCTCCTTCTTTCACCTCCGAAAGATGCAAGATATTAGAAATATGAAACGGGTGATGATCTGAAAAATACTCCAGCATTTGGAAACGTTTTTCAAAATTTCTTCCGCAAAGTAAAAAAGAAACTGTCTCACCTGTTGGAATAAAACCACTATGTGCCGCACCGGTAACACCTCCAAATTCTGTATAACCCCTATTCAGATTTTCATTTTTCAAAAAAAAGATGTCGAAGATTAATGGATTTACATGAATAGCTAAAGCCATCAATAGAATAACTCTTTCAGACGTATTAAAATTATATGTACGAATTAAATGTGCATAAAAAGAAGCATCTTCTTTAAGATCCGGCGGTGCCGAACAATCGGTGATTTCAGCTGCATCGTCTCCACTGAAATGCTTTTCCATTCGAAATTCAATAATCGAATTTAACCAGGACAGATCTGCTTTTATAGCAGATAAACTGTGTATTTTATACGTATCATCTATATTCATTATTTCTTACTTTTAAATAGTAATGATCATTCACCTAACGTTTTCACCCATTTCGTTGTTAAACTCAAATCCATCCAGGATAATTTAATAAGGCTAAATGACCATGGAATAAAATCAACAAGAATGTCTAGTGATTTCCTCTCAACTTCTAATTGCCAGCCAGCATCCGTTTGTTCAATATATCCGTCCCGAATTAAAAAAGTTTCTCTCAACGCCTCAACAGAGCTTGACTTCATCTTATCCCAGTTTGACAGAACTCCGTTTAGTAAACTCTCCGAGATTTCAATTTCTTGTTCTGTAATAGCAAAACTTGTATCAATAGGTGTATCGATAGGTACTCCGCATAAAATTTTATTTAATAAAAGATCATGTTCTTGCATGTAAGTTTGGCCTGTAGCCAGATACTGCACAAGCTGCACAGCTCTACATGCTTGAACCTCATCGACAAAATTCCGTCCATCAAGCATGTTAAGGCGAGTAAAATAAACCTGTAAAAAAGGGCCCAGCAATACGACTCCAGCATTATGAATCAACAACCGATCTTCTAATTTTATTTCCGACTTCTTTTCTTTCCTGGTATTATCCAGAACTTTTTTTAATAACGCTTTTCGATTGTTTTGAATAAAAATTAATTCAACTTGCTCCAATGCTTTGATAAATAATGACGTTGCCTGTTCTGTTGAAGAAAATTTCTGAATAGATTCGGAAAATTTATCGTGTAAAAAATTCATATCATTTTTTTTAAAAAAATCAACCGCACTTTTAAGATACAAAAACAAACCAACAGTGGTTCGTTCCTTTTGAAGCAGCATATTATAAAGCGTTTTTTCTGTCAATGATTGAACGATGGATGTATCAAAAGTTGGATGAACAAACTGAATAAATGCATTTAATTCCGATTTCCACTGAACAAATTCAGAAAGCCTTGAACCTGAAAGTTCGCGTAAAAAATAAAAATTAATATCTGAATCTTTTATAGTAAGGAAACGCTGCAGGAGTGATTCATCATTGAACAATTCTCTAATAACATAATATGCACGACCGGCATTCTCCTGAAAAAAATACTTGAGATAATTTTTAAAATCATCCATAGATTCAAATCCATCTTCCGGATCATTCAAAAACGTTGCAGTAGAGATATAATATGTAATTGCTTTTTTAAAAAACTGATATTGAGTACTGAGTTGCTTTTTTATTAAAACAGTTTTTGTTTCCATCAATTCATCTGATAGAATTGAAAGATCCGTTCGGATTTCGTCCGAATCAAATTCAATATGTATATTATTATCCAATATTTCTGAAAGGATGCTGAATTGGCTCTTCCCTTCTGTTTCCAGTATTTTTGAAATATGAAACAATCCATGATTAAGTTCATTCAAACTTAATTTATAATTAACAGCAAGCATAGTGTTCATTTGAAAAATAAATTCATTCGCAGAAAACGATTGCTTGCTTTTTAATAAATAGGCGTAAATGTATGAATAGGTATTTTCAGAAAATACTACCTGTAACCGTGCATACGTTAACCGGTGTCTATCTAAGGCGGTTAAATACAATAAGACAAACCCTGCTACGTCCGGAAAATCATGTTGAATAATTTGTCTGAACGTATCTAAAGAAGTATACTTTTCATATCTGACCGAAACATTTTTCTGAACAGGATACGTTTCTCTTAAAACGGCATAAAATTCAGGAAAATATTTTTCAAGCGAACCATTTCCGGTATCGATCATGTACTTAAAAATAATATCATTATTTGCTGAATAATATTGTATCAAAATTTCAGAGATTACTTCCTTAGATAAAATGCTTTGTCTTTTATTTAGGGCTTCAAGAAAATAAACATGAACTGCACGAAAATCCCTAGAAGTCTTAAGTACTACATCGTGTATATCACTAAACGTATCTATCTCAGCAACTAGTGATTTAAAATAGCTATAATAGCTTGGAATAATTTTTTCTATAATTTTTTCTATAAAATTCAATTGCGAAGACTGGCTTAAATAAGACCAGAATGTTTGAGGAAAATTCAAAATAAAAATAGATGATACAAAATCATTATCACGGTTGATGTGGTGTTGAATAAAAGAAATAATCTCCTGGTATTTATTTTCACTCAATAGAATAGCCACTTTATCTAAAACGGCTTCAACACTTTCATCAGGATTTTCTTTATAAACATGGACAGAATCAAGCTGCAGATTTGTATTTGATACATCTCCTAAATAGATATCTAATTCAGATAATGACTGAATAAATGCAGCAGAAGCTTTACCTGACAATAAATATTTTTTAGTTACTAATTCAGCACTGCCACTGAATGCTGAACCATACTTTTCATAAATCAAACGAATTGTGCCATTTAGAATATAAAAAAGTCTCAAAGAAATGTTTTCGGCTTCGAGTATATAATTAAAAATTACATTCTTTATTTTAAAACGTACGAATTCTTTTTCAATACCGGGATATAGCCACATCAAAAAATCGTATATCTCTTCATTCCATAATAGTAATGCATGGTCATTATCAGCTGCTATTATTTCTACAATGGATTCTTCTATTTGCTGATTGCTCCGGTCAAGAAAATATTCTACTCGTTGAGGGGTAGTAAAAACTTGTTTAAGAATTATTTTCCATTCAGTATAATCAGCTAGTACAACAGCTTTTACACGAGACAAAAACGCATTCAAATCCGAGAATGGTGTATTAGAAAAATCAATCAAAACGCCATTTACCACATAATACTCAAGAAAAATTCCATATAATATTTTTATATCCCGACTTTCAAATTCATGTGATTGAAATAAACATGAAATGTATTGGTGTGCATTTTCATGCAATATTGCTACTTCAATTCCCTCCTCTCTAACCAAATTAGGTAAATTTGGTTTGCCCCCCCAATTTAGTATCAGCTCATATTCCAGCATAGACAAAAAATATTTAGCTGCTATTAACGTATTTTCAGTTGGTGGATGTAATATATGTTCTTTACTAATGCCGGTTAGAATGTCATCCAATAGCTTTAAGAAATCAATTGAAGCATGTTCATTTATTACAAAAAAATATAAGGCGCTTTTTTTGATTTGAAAAATTATAGATGAACGTGTAAGTTGTGGATAGATCAGCAGAATAACAGATTCAATTTTTTTCTGCCAACGTATAACTGCTTCGTAGTTACCGGCAGCCAGCACATACAAGACTGATGATTCAATAGCATTGTTCGCATGAGTAAGAAATTTATCTATTTGATCGGAATTGAACAGTATCTTTCTTACAATGAAATTCCATTCTGTTTTTTCATCAACGGAATTATTTTTAATATAAATCAGCAGTTCTTCTAATGTATATAAGGGCGCTTGGGTAGTAGATACATCAATAAAATTTCCTGATTCAATAAAATGATTGAGTGCATTAGCATAAAATTGTCTTGCATTATAATCAACTTTATTAAACAGGTGTGACAAAATCTGTCTTAATTCAACAACATCTACCGAATTGAAATCTTCGGTCATTAAATCGGCATCGAAATTAAATTCGCTTGAAAATACTTCTTTCAATACATAAAACCGTGTATCGCCATTCTGAAAATGATTATTCGAAATTTCAAGCAATACATGTTGTACCTCTTCGTATTGCTTCGACAGCAAACGGGAAAACTCAGCTGTCACTATGCGAACAAATAATGAAGCCGAAAAATTATTTTTATTATTTAATAGATAATGATATATGCTTGTATAAATAGTATTAATAGAATCTGCTGAACCTGATGCATATTTTTTAAAATAAATATCTAACGCCAACAAATAGATTGTCACAAAACCGGCTGTTTCAGGAAAATCTGTTAATAATATCGCATTAAAATAGTTGATCTTGATTTGCTCATTCCGGGTATATACGACAGCAGCAGCACTGTACAATACAGGAAATTGAGAACGAAGCCTGCCTAGATCTATTGCAAACAGATCCTTTTCAACAAACATTTCAATTTTATATTCTTTCAACAAATACTCCAAAAACAGTTGCGCAAAATAGTCTTTGGATATAATAGACTTGTCTTTATAAATAGTACGTAAAGAAAACAGATAAAAAGATCTTGCAATAAGATTCGAATCAAATTGTTTTTGTTTCAGAGAAAGATATTGGGTTATTTCTTCCAGAAAATTATTCATAAAATCGAGCTCATGAGCAGCAACAACCGTAGCAATAAATCGATTGAGCTGGGCGGTTGTCAGTGGATCAAAAAATTGTTTCCATTGTTCATATTCATGCAAAGACGAGAAAAATGTTTCCCGAATAAAATCTTCCTGTCCGATAATGTGTTCGAAATAGAACTGAAAATGATCTTTGGAAATATGATTAAAAACAAAAGTATTTGTTTTTTGAGTCAAACCATCAACGTACATATCAAATGAATCGATAGAAGCAACCGTAGTAAAAATTTCATTAATCTGAAAAGTGAATCCATTCCATGGAGAATTGCCCGGTTGATTATTAAATGTATGAATTAACTGCATTAAAATCCAATCCTCAAATTTGGTTCTTAACCAGTTTTCTCCGTGATTGGCTGCCAAAAAATCGAAATACACAGCCGTTAGCTCTCTAACCAACTTCTCTATCTGCTTTTTTATCGGAAATGTTGTATGAAGAATTGTTTTCGTAATGATTTCATTAAACCACTCGTATGTGTAATGTGTTCCCCACATTTTTTGAATAAGCCGATCAATCTGATTCAATTGAAAATGATGTGCAAGTCGATACCGCACATTTTCATTCTTCCATAGTCTGCTAAGTTCAACGATGAGATACTCAGAATTTTCTCCAAGTAATTTATCAAGCCATGAATCAAAATCAACATCGTTACTTTTTATAATACCGAATGTTAAATAATAAACGAATATGTCTGTGTCACTAAATAAAGTAAGGTCGGTATCGACTCCGCGCTCTTTGTCAATAACATCTTTGAGATGTTCAATAAATTTTAAATGAATACCAGGTATAGCTTTGTTATTATTATCAACAAAATATCTTTTAAAATTTTCGGACGTTTGAAATACTGTATTGTATTTTATCAGTTGGTTGTAGAGGAGCATGGATTTTAATTCATCCGAATCAAAAGGTAAAGATAGGTATTCTAAAAATGCAACTCTATGCGATATCGTCTCCGGCTTGGCATATCCCCATTCCGCAAACAAATTTTCAATATATCTCCATTGAATAAGATGCTTTGATAATTGATCTGTTTTTTGAAACCCTGAGATTAATGTTTGTAAAGTCAACACTTCCGAAATCCGATGCAAAAATGTTTCATCAGATAAATTCTCATACAAAAAAGAAAAAAATACCGTGCCATTGTATTGAATTAAATTTCTTACAATTTGATTTATATCAACCAAGCTAACCCCCGATCCAAATTGATCGTATTGACCGGTTTTAAAATAGGTTTGAAGATGAAGGAGTATTTGATCCCAGAAAAACTGCCTGTCTTTATCTTGTACAAGAAAATTACTCGCGGGCAAAACCGTTAATTTCCTGATCTTATCAATTGTCTCAGGTTTAAGCTGCATAATGCGTTTAAGTACATAAGCATTATTTTTATTTTTCTGAATCAGCTCAATAAAATCAGGTGCATTTTCATTGAGTAATTTAGCAATATATTCATCCAGATTAAAAGATGGATCTTGTTGCAATACAGCATTAAAGCCATACAGAAGATATTGCTCCAGTAAATAAAAAGTATCCTGAGCAGATTTCAGGATTTTTTTATTTACGTATAATGATTTTGTTTTAACGAGCTTTTCAAATTCTGCTATCAATAAACTTTCAATACGTGATTCAAAAATACTGCTATAGTTCGCTAGCGTTACATTCCCGATATCTAACTGAATTTTATCTATCTCTACCAAATATCCATCCGAAAAGTACGTATCAAATATTTTATTAAGCAGACGCAAAATATTCTCCTTCCTGCTTAATAGACTATTATCAATGTCAGCCTTATTGAAAGAGGGAGAAAATGTATACTCAATAGAATATTTATCTATAACATGTTCTTGCATAAATTTTACTAAGCAAGAAAACTATATCAATTAGAAAGTGCTTTTGCACCCATCACGTCAGCTTCATTTTCCAGTGCAGCATCATCGTTTACAGCTACACCTTCCATCTGTACCGTAGGCTGTACACGACCCTGCATTTGCTGCACCACGTGCCACGCTTCATGAGGCAAATGCTTTTCCTGACCGGAAGCCACATGTATATCTGATCCCTGTGCGTAAGCAAGTGCATTCAACTGAGCCGGCTTATCCGATCCATAGTGTACCTTCACATGATCTAAAGACATTCCTGAGAGGTTTTCAACACCGCTTTTTAAATTATCGGGTAAGCCGGTATTATTTTCTTTTTTCTGTATTGGCATAAAAGCAGATGAAGAAGGAATATCTGCCGTTTTCTTTTGCACCAGTTCTTCCTCATGTGGGCTTTGCAGCTGATGGGTATTTATTGATTTTTTTTGAATTTCTTCTTCTTTAAGGGCTGCTTTTTGAACAGGTCCTAAAATACGCTGGATGGATTTTTTTTGTGCCGTCATTAACGAGCTATTAGCAACAGAGTAGTTTACTTGTGTATGTTGCAGAGTCTCCGGGCGGTTATCGGCAGATTTAACTAATTGGGAAGCAGTTTGTGCATGATCTAACGCAGCCGGAACATTAGCGGCATCTGCTTTTTTATCATTATTGTATGTTATCATAGCTAGCTTAGGGTTTAGATGGTTCAATTAAAAAGATTGTTTAATATAGTATTTATTTAAATTTAATGTCAAAAAAACTACTCATTGATGCACTTTCACATTTCTCGCACATCAGAAAATATGGAAAGTCAATTTTTTTAATGGTATCCTCTTCTATATAAGTGCATTCACTGTACTTTAAAGGTTTTTTGTATTGAATTTTATCACTATAATCCTGTATAAAATTCGGATTCAATGATTTAGAATAATTGCTACTCATTAGCATTTCTTGTTTATGCACTAACGTATCTTCGGGTATAATAACGTGGCTTCTCAGCACTTTCTGAAAAATCGAAACAAATAACGTCGAATCTTTTTTAATTAGTCTATTTCGTCTGTTAGTCCAGAAATTATACTTGAATAAAAAGCTGAACTCATTTAGGTTATATAGCTCGTATGAATACAACAATACTGAATCTCCGTTTACTTTAAGTTGTTCAGTCTGTGATTCAGAGAATCTTTTCAGCGAATCAATTCTGGTGTGCGGTACATTGTCCTGCAAAGCATGCTCTCGCAGTTTTTGAATTTGCAACCCATCAATATATGAAATGATGCGTTGATTTTCCGCAACCATACAATCAAACTGAGATTTCATATTATCAAATTTGATCATCATAATTCTATAGAACGGAAAAACGACCAAACACAAAATCAGTAATGTAACAGTAATAATTCTGGTTTTAAATTTTAATCTTTTCTCGTTTTTCAGTTGTAGTTGCTTTTCCTCTTCCGCTTTGTCTCTCCAGTATTTTATTCCATCCCGAATATATTGCTGAGTATCTTTTACGGTTGCAAAGCCAATTCCTAAATTTTCAAACGTAGCCTTTGCCCACGAATCATTCAGATAAAACAATTCATCAATAATCTGAAACTCTTCCGGATCATTTGTTTTATCACGCTTCTCATCAGCAAGCGCATAGGCTTGCAGCGTTGTTGGATAATCTGCTTTACCGGAATTTTTCTTATCGTAGGCAATTCTTGAATACCATTCGTATTCGTTAATTAATTTTATTTTAGATTTTTGAAATATCTCAAGCCTATGCCATCTTGAGACAAGGCAGCTGTTACGAATGGAAATTACATCACCATCTGATATATAATTATCATTCAAAAGAACCAAAGAGCGATCAACCTCTTCCATCGAGCGTACAATTTCAAAAAAACCTAAACCATGTTCGCTCATTTCGTAAATAAATGGATTTACACAATCCTTGCGTAAATATTCCTGATCGGTTGAAAAAAGCATAGAAAACCGTGCAACAATATTTTCATACTTTGTAGGTATAAACTGACCTTTCTCATTAATTAGTGACCGGATACAAACTTCATAAATCCGGCTATACTTGGGAACTGTCTTTTTTACAAATTCGGTAAAAATTAATTCTGCCTGATTTTCAAAAGAAGATTTAACACCTCCTATTTCTTTATAGCTAATCGTTAAACTATCATCACGCTTTGTATCCCACTCGGCTTCTAAACTATCATTCCACAATAATGTGGGATTTTTCAAAGTCCATTTATCTTTGTATTCCTTTAATTGCTTATCACGGCTCGCAAGCCAATTAGATAGCACTTGCTGCAATGCTTGCTGTAAAAAAAACAACCATTCCTTGGTTTTTGAAAATTCTTCCTCAACATCGGCTTTTACTATAGATTTGAATGAATCATAATCGCTGGCTTTTTTAATACTATCTGGTAAAATATGATCAACAACATCTTCCACCAGATCAACAGAAATGCCCTGATACTCAAATTTATTTTTCTCAATCAGATCTAAGAACTTAGGGTAACTGCCCGCTTTTTCAGGAAAGCGGTTTGAAAAAGAAAGAACGGTATAAATGGGCGTTTTTTTACAATAATTTTCAAACGTACAAAACAGATTAATAAAGGCATCAATATGTTCTTCAATTGCTAATTTATCTGTGCCTTGAATTACATTTGACAATAGAAACAAATCATCTACCGGATCAATTACTAACAATAACTTAGCTCCTTCTTTAACAGGGTATCTGGCAAACAATTCAGTAAGCCCGTTACTGTTGTTTATTAAAAGGTCTGTGATTTCTTCAACAAACCCATTTGTTAATTTATGTTCTGAAAAATTACTATTAGAAAGATAAAAAGCAATGCTTTTTATGGGATTTAGTCCGGGCCTTATTTGAACAATAATCCATTCATCTTTCGGATTGCCTATTGACTTAATTGCATCATTAAAAATACAGTTAACGAACGATGTTTTTCCAATACCTGAATTACCTGTCAAGACAATAAAATGATCTCTTTCCAGTTGCCGGAAAAAATGTTCTACCTGAAACTTATCCGGTGGATAAAAATTCGTTTCCCCGATTGTATAGGGTAACAATCCTTTTATTGGCAATATCTGTACTTCATTATCCATATTACTCTCTTAACGAACAATTTTTAAGCGTTCTAATAATTCAAACGACAATTGATCCAGCTTTACTTTATCTTCATGCAAGGTACTTTTCAGACGTGCTTGCCCAGGTTTGTTATCAGCTACGTTTGTATGATTAGAAAAATCAATTTGGTATTTTAATGTAATCCATTCTTTGTATTTTTTTTCAAATTCAAACATATCGTTTTTATTAAGCCACGCCTGATTAACAGAAATATGTGCCGGTATAGACCGAACTAAACTATGCTGAAATAAATTTCTAAAATCGGGATCATTAAATCTTGGAAGCCAATCAGGAATTACTAAACTGATGGTTGAGTCATACCGGATATCATTATCTATATCACGAACATCACCTTGAACAATTTTTTCATTAATGATTGAATTGATTTCTATTGCCGGCGGAATGATTGATTTATCCTTGCTTAGCGTCTTAAAGAAAAGCAGTAAAAAACTATCTATATATTGCTGAGCTTCTGTACTGGAAACAAATAAGGTATTTAATTCCAGTAAATAGTTATTCAAATGGTCTTTCAATACAATTCCATATTTTATAGATCCATCACTATCTTGTACAGTAACAACCTCAAACCGATCTTTAAATAATCCATTATTAATAATTTCCAATATTAAATATTTACATCCATCATAAGAATCTGTGTATACAGATTTCATATATACATGTTGAGTTGCTAAATCATCCAGTATAAGTTTTAATTCAAATTGTTCTTTTAATACCGGTCTTAATAAAATATGTTCAATCACATGAAATCCTTCTGATTTTCGATTCAAATATGTAAACCTATGAATCAACTTATCAATTAAACCTTCCGCTTCATCAACCGAAGAATAAGACCCTAAAGCAAGCGGAAGAATGTCATTGTTTTTTTGAGAGACACTTGCCGGTGTAGTAAAAAAAACGGTAAAAAGGCCTGCAGTATCATCATCTTGAGAGACAATATAATTTTCCTTCTGCGCTCCATAATACATCAAATAGTCCTTTTCCTGTTGTCCCTCAGGCAATACAAACGTTACCTTCTTTGAATCGGGCTCTTTATATGTTTTATAATATTTTAAATTTTCATTTTGCGCAGTATTTTTCTGATAGATCATATCCTTTCGATCTTTCTCAGCAATATCCCTGGATTCAATTTTTGAATAGTCACTTAACAATGAGCTTTGTCTCAGATTTGATTCAGGAATATTCAACAGCAAAAATATTTTTTTCTTAAAGATGTAATAATTATTCTCATCGTCTTCAGATTTTCTATTTGCATCCTTATATAATGGAACACTATCCCAGATAGGGAATTGGAAATTATAGGCTTTGTTCCTGTTTTTGCTGAATAAATAATACTTCTTCAGAAAAGATTTTTTCAGCCGTACAAGTGTCATATCAATTTCTTCCTCAGAAGAAAGCCCATATATATTTTTTAAATTATGATGAGACCGATCAACAAATTTTTCTGAAAACCTTGCAAGCAAATGATCCAAAATTTTATTTTTTCTATCGTAGTATTTATCATCGATTAAACCATACATGTTATCATTATAATCTGAATGAATTAATTCACTGATATCAGGAATTTCATCCGGATATTTTTCAAAATACGTTTTGTCAGAATTCGTTTTGTTTAACGGATTGTCGTCAATAGAAAATATGGTTGAAACATTTTCCAGCTGCGCTAAGTGGTTTAAAAGTATCTGGTCAAAAAACAATAAAAAGCTTTGCAATTGGCGGGCATATTGAAATCTTTCGTGTGACTCACTTTCTGACAATCCATATTGACCAATACCATAGGTAATTGGAAATGTATTTTGTATGGATGAATATGAGTAAAGATTCTTATCAATATTTTTTTTAATTACATAATTCAATGATGAGTTGAAAAAATATTTTTTAGTATACTCTGAAATTTTCTGATAATATAACGAGCGCACTTTATCAATACTATAATCTATCCGAATGTGGTTCTTATTTACAACAATTTCATTTTTCTCTAAAATGGCCGCTAAAGAAACAAATCTTCCATTTTCGATACGTATTTGCTCATCTCCTATCTTAATTCCGTCTTTCCGTACACTAAGATCATAAACATTTCGTACACCTTTAATTTCAGATATTACCGTTTGAATTTTAGAAAAAGAAAAGGAGGTTTGATATTCATGCATTGAAGATTCATTAATAAATCCTTTATTTTTATTAATGGATGGTCTATTAAAAATAGTATCGTACTCTTTTCCCTGAGCCAGCAGATTTTCAATAGAATTATACGTGATTTTATTATTAAAATATGAATCCAATTGAAAATACATTTCAGCCAATACTTCTTCAACCCGATAATCTTCATATAAATCAAGTGTAACTGCAATCTCAAGATCTTCCGGCTGTAGAATGATTACGTCATTAATATCTTCGCACAAATTTCTGTTTTGTGCAAACAATGCTCGAACTTCTTGTTCAACTTCTACACCTTTTTTATCACTCAAAACCGGTTGAACAAAAATATCATATAGTCCTTCAATATTCTGCTGCTCAGATTTTCTGAACCATATATTGGTTACATGTTTAAGATTGTCAAGAAAAAATATCTTACTATCTCTTAAAGTAACGACAGAAGATAATAAAATCTCTTCCGGAAGAAACAAGCAATTATTTTCAGATATATCTTTTGGATCGGTATTTTTATCCGCAAATAATATTTTTTCTATATCGATATTTGTTCTGTATGCAATATCGGTTAATGCAAAACAGCATTGTTCCAGTATTGTAACTCCCGGGTCATGGTCATTATAATCTGTCCATATTTTTCCAGCCATTTCCTGTACAAATCGTATTCCTTCTTTTCGAAGAAAATAATAATCCATACTTTTTAAATGCAGGGGATTATAACTGATAGAAGGTGATTCTTTATTTTCGATCGTTTCCATAAATCAAAAATTTAAATTATCATCCCAAAGACGGCAAATATGGAATCTTATAAAGTTAAATTCCTTTTTATCTTCCGATAAAAAATAATGTTTACCGGTACGTATTTGCAACGAATAATTACCGGGTGTTCCTTGCCAACGCAGCATTATCTTATCACGAAAATCAAACCAACGATAAGAGGAACTGAGCACTTTAATTTTACCGCTTTTACCTTGATTGGCATTCATAGCTATCGAATGGGCAAGGGTATAATTTCCATCTCCGCTATTTCCTTTTGCCTCTGCCACAATTTCAAAGACATTGCATCCTGTAAGTCCGGATAAAATATCGTGCCATTCAGCATCTGCCCGAACTTTGCCAATTTTATAACTACCTACCCTTGCCGAGCTGCAAATACTCCCTTTAACATCTAGTTTAACTGCAGGCTCTGTAGTTTCAATTCCTATATTACCTTGATCGCTGAAAAATAATACCGGCGTATTTTCTTTCCCAGGCTGAACAAAACTTAACCCTTTTACTTGATTTAAGTCAATAGCTATTTGCCAATTGGGCTCCTTATCCAAACTGCTTTTATAGAAACTTAATATTTTCTGAGACGTGCCAGGCCCAAGCTGCAGACCATCATCATTTGTTTTATTTAACCCGTCATCATTTATATTCCACGAAGAATCAATTAAATCAGAAAACTCGCTTTGAGAAAGGAGATTTCCATTCTTGAAATAATTCTTCAAAACATTTCTACTAAGTTTTGGCATAGTATAATAATTTAATTATTACAGTATTTACGTATTCTTTACAGTTCAATATCAATCGTTACAAATCGGCCTGAATATTTTTCAGTTCTATCTATCACTAATGCGTTCGTATTTTCTTTCGTTTTATCAACCAATATAAACTCTCCGCCCAAACGCAAATTATCAACTGCGGCCTGTCCGGGAGATAAATAGTTATCGGTATCAATAATATCTATCGAATGATTTTTCATAGAAATCAATACAGACCAAGGTTTGCTGGCAAATAATGTTTTATCACTCAATGAAGTCATAACGGAATCAGAAAGTGAATAATTTTTATCATGGTAATGCAAAACTAAAATAGAGACCTTTGTTACATAACTTATGTATGGCCTTGTTTTAATAAACGTTTCCAGCTCATCCAGATTAATAGAACCACCGAAAAGCATTTCGCTGTTACTATTAAAGTACCAGGGATTAACAAACCCAATTAAATCCCTGTTCAGATTTTCAACACCAATACCTTTCTGACCTGAATCAGACAATCGTATTGATGCTGTAATCTTTACTTCTTCATAAACCGGATTGATTACTTGCACATAAATAAAGGGAGACGAGTGCCTCTGAACACATTCTTTTATTTCCTGTAAGACACTGTAATTAAAACGTGGCGGTGTAAATCCGCCTTCAACTTCAGATTTAGGTACAACAACTATTATTACGTTTCCAGCATCAACAAATCCTTGATTATCGATCGGAGAAATACATTTAACCTGATGTACAAAAGAAAACTTGTTGAGAATTAATCGTTCAAAATCCCATGCAGTAATACATCTGTTGCGGTGCTGCAATCTTTCGCTAACACGTGTATAAAAATCTATTGATGTTTCCTGATCTCTTCCTCCGAAAGATGGTGAAGGCTGTATAATAGAGGCCACCTCTGTTCTGGTCTTCATAAAACGTTCAATTTTACCGGATGGAATAACTTTAGCCCAGGTTGCGCCAGGTTTGTTGGGAGCCCAAACCAATTTCAAGGCTTGAGTATAAATTCCTTTTAGTTTAGCAACAAGATTAAGATCGCCTTTAAATGCTATAGAAATCCAATATTTATCAGATGGCAGAGTAGTATTTTGATTGTCCATAAATTTGGGCATCATCAATTTAACAATACCAGTATCGGTAAAGCCTTTTGTTGTATCTGATATCAGATCCTTTTTATCAAATAGGGTCCATTTGTCATTTGAAATATAAAACCATTCTACCAAAGGAAGTTCTACTTCAAATTCATTTCCAACAGAAGGATCAAGAATAAAATGCAGTGTTAATGGTTCGTTTAAAATAACATGATCCAGTCCTATAAATAAATAGGCATTATGAAAATACTGTGGTAAAATCTGATTCGAAAATGGCGTGCTATCTTTAAAAATAACCTGTGTTCCGAATGGATGCAGGAGATACATTTTTTCTTTGGCCTTTACATCAGATTTAACAAAAGCATCTGGCTGAAAATTAATGATTGATGAAGCATGGTAGTTTAATGTTATGGATTTAAGCTGTGGTATATATGGAGGATTGGGCAAATCAATTTTAGCATTTTTAATTCCTTTTAAAATTTTAGAAGAAAAAATTGTCGGATAGATGCTTTGTCCAAAAGCCATTTCAGGGCTCGTCAACTCTAATTTTATATAACCGGATTTTGCTTTAATACTATATGGTTGCAGTTCGTTGATAGAATAGTCTGGATTTATTTTTAATTCATTTATGTTAAAACCTTCCAAATTATTTACCGATGCCAAAACAGGCAATTGGCCTTCATTTTCTTCTTTGGTTGCGAATAATGAAAATTGTTGTACTTTATCTTTTGTTGTTGGATGAAATTGAAAGTCTGACAATGCCGTAACACCTACTTTGAATGAATCGTTATCAATCGTATCATCATATTCCTGATAATACGATTTAAACCCACCGCCATTTCTGGGAAGATTATGCCATTCTAAATCAAAATTAAATGTATCAATATGCTTTTTATACAATTCATTATTACCGATTAAAAAGCTGCTTCCTACAACAGGTAAGGTGCCAAATGGATAAAACGGATTACTGATATCCACTTTCCCCAAATCATTAAATAATTCTAAGTTTTTAATGCCACTTACATCCACATCAATTCTGCAGCTTGTAATAATCAGATCTCTCAAATAAGAATACACAAACATGGATTTCTGATTGGTGAGACAAAGTTTCAGTACAGGCCAGCTAGTTTCATACAGTTGTTTTTCCTTCTTATCCCACTCATTACCCATACCTGTAATTGCGGGACTTCCCATAGGAAGTGAAAATGAAATTTTAAAAGATCCGTTAACAAAATCTGGAGAATGAAGCTTATAATCTTCTACTGCATACCATCCATTTGTTGTAGTTAAAGAGATTGTATATGCCCGAAAAAAAAGTAAGTGAAACGCATTTTCATACGTCATATTTTTATTCACTGTATACCTTTCTAAAAAAGTAAGGAGTGTTGAAAGTGATTTCAAATTAAAATTTATCGTTAAATCACATTCTCTCTTCCCTTCATTTAATAGTAATACAGGCGAGGCAATGGCAAAGCCGATTTCAGATATTGTCATGATATGAATATCCGTATCGTACTTGTTTTGTTCAATGAGAGAAAAGGATTTAGGATCCAATGAAAAATCAAATCCTCCGGTCTTAGTATTTAATATTTTGGATTGGTAAATATTTGAAACAAATTCAAAAGAGTCTTCTATACCTACTGCATCTCTCTGAGGAATATATATGGAACACAGGTCTGTAATTTTTGTTTTATTGATGGTTAAATAATCTTCCGCTTCATACAAACAATCATACCCTTCTTCATCGGTACCAGCATTAAAAAGTGTCCCCTTTTCTATTTCGCATCTATCGGCAAAATCTGCTAATGCAAAACAAACATGCACATAATCGGGTTTAGACGGATTGATTTTCTGATTCAGTATTTCCTTATAAAAATAATCTAAATGTTTTGCCGTAATATTATTCAGATCATCCTGAACATTTGTATAAAGCTTTAAAAAGGCGATAAATAGTGCGGTTCCGGGCGTATGATATTGATTGTTATTTATCGTTTCTAAAAAAAGCGATTTGCTGTAGTGAACCACCTGGCTCATAATTGCTAAAAACCGATTCATTAAACTATTAAGTTCATGTATATCGATTTCGTTTTTTTGAGAAACATCTAAGACAGAATCATTGGTATTTGCCCAGAGCGATTCAAATTTTTTAAATTCCTTATCCGAGTATTTTGTAGGTAGCCCTATAAGAGAATTCTTATGTATAATTTCATCGATTTTACCATCGCTGATAATTTGTTCCAAGTAATCGATTAATTGCTTAACCTGAGGATCGTTGCCGTGTTGATTAAGAATTGCGTGATAGGAATTCGTAATAAAAGAAACAAAATCAGTAATCAAATCAAGTCTTTTTTTCAAAGCCTTTTGCTGATTTTCAAAACTTATAATTGGATCCTCTTTTAAATAAAATGGCAACAATTCATTTAAGTCAATAGTAGAAACCTTTGCCAAAAAAATAGATATATCTCCGCAAAAGAAAGACTTCCAGTTATCGGGATTATTACCATCGCCATTACTATTTTGATCTGCAGGATGTGTAAAAACATAACTTGAAAGTTTTTCTACAAAGACTAGAAAATCGGCTATTGAGCGTTCATCAATTTTGAAATTTTTAGGATTAAGCATTGGAAGAATTATTCCAGATCGAACCGAACCTGCAGGATTGTACTTCACTTCTCTATTCACTTTACCCATTTTATTCGTATTGTTTTAAGCCTCCTGAATGTTTGTGCCTTCTTTAAAATAAAAGGGATATACAATATTGGTTCTCACATTAATTTTCCTGATTGTGTATTCAATCAGTATATCAACTCTTCCTTCAAATTGATTGGTACTATCAATAGCAACAGTATCCAGCGTAATTCTAGGCTCAAAATTTAATATTGCTGTAGAAATGAAATCCTTTATTCTATTGATTAAGATACTATCGATGCTATCAAAAATGAGGTATGAAAGTTCGCAGCCGAACTTAGGATTCATAAAACGTTCTCCCTGGGCAGTAGATAAAATTATTCGTATACTTTCACGAATATCTTCTTCTTCTTCTACCATTACCGGTGAATTATTTTCAAAATCAAATCTTGGAGGAAATGCCCATCCCCGTCCCAAAAAAAGACTGTTCTCTTCCATAGAAACTAGCTTAATGACACGCAGCCTTTGTCGGCAGAAAAGCGCGTTTCATTTTAATTAATTTAGTACCTGATTATCCTTTAGCTGTTTTTATCGAATTGACAATTCTTTGTTTAATTGTCTATCAAAAATTCAATAAAGCATAAAAATACTAAAAAGTACCTACTTTCCACCATTATTGAATTTTAATTATTGGAGCCGAGACAAACAACTCAAATAACTAATAATCAACTATTCAAGAGTAGTATAAAGGCGTTGCAACGAATCAACGTTAAAAGAAAGTCAATCTTATTGCCGGAATTTAAGCGTATGTACAACCGCCAGCATACCGCGCTGCAGGGCACTAGAACCAGCAGTACATTACCCTAGATTAAATCATAAACCCTACTAAACAAAGGGGCAACAGTACATATACAACAACACGGCTATTGCTGTACTACTTAAAACAAAAAGGTTACACTCTGTGAAGAATGTAACCTTTATTATTCTTGTGATCCCGCTGGGATTCGAACCCAGGACCCTAACATTAAAAGTGTTATGCTCTACCGGCTGAGCTACAGAATCAATATATTTTATCACGATTATTTAAAAGAAAAAGGTTGCACTCGTGAAAGGATGCAACCTTTATATTCTTGTGATCCCGCTGGGATTCGAACCCAGGACCCTAACATTAAAAGTGTTATGCTCTACCGGCTGAGCTACAGAATCATTGTGCTTTTACGAATTATTTTTCCGTAATTGCGTGTGCAAAAGTACGAGAGTTAAATGAAAAAGCAAAGCCCGGCACCTAAAATATTTGTCATTACAGCCTTTTTTTTGTGCTTAGTTTTCAACACGAGGGCTAATTCTCTAAAAAACACCAATATAAGCAAGGGGGATTCTCTTTTTGCAAAGAAGGATTACCATGCAAGCATGAATTACTATAAAACGGCTTTCAACAGTGACAATGCCTTTTCTCAGCAAATGCTGGCCCGCATGGCTATGATGGAAGAAGCAGCAGATCACTACGTAATGGCGCTATATTATTTAAATACGATGTATTCTTATTATCCCGACAGCAGGGTCATTCAAAAAATGGAAGACATGGGAAACAGATACCATTTGAGCGGATACAGCTATACCGATCTGGAGTACGCTATTTCAATCTACAAAGAATATTACTATTACATTATTTTCTCCTTGAGCGCTATTGGTATACCATTCATTATTTACCTTTTTTTCAGAAAAAGAAAAGACATTGGATTAGGTATGCGCCCCCTTATTTTCTTATGCATTCTGGGCGGAGCTTTCTACTTGAACAATTACGATATAACACCATCAATGGGCATTATTAAAAATGATTGCAACATCATGGAAGGACCTTCATCAGGAGCACCCGTGATGGAAAGTATTGATGCCGGCCATCGTGTCCGGGTAATAAAAAAAGAAGGTGTCTGGTATGAAATCGCATGGAAAGACAAACATTTATTTGTTCGCGATTTGAATTTGCTACCTATCGGAAATTAAAAACTCTTTCACTTCAGGTCTATCAATGGCTTGCAGCATTTTGCTGTGTGTGTAATCCAGTTCAATATATAAGCCATCGGTTTCAATACAAATATCATATATTTTCTGCTTGGCCACTAACTGATCATCCTTACCAACCAGGCACATAATTAAGGCGGTGCAGGAATTGATTTGTTTAATAAAATCTATGGCTGGTAATTTGAGTTTTCTAAGATACACCCAGGTATTATAAATTTTTTGTCGCTGTTCATCTGTTGAAATAGTTTTCTCCAGAAATCTTTTTGTTACACCATCAATCAATCGCAAAAAATAAAACAGATTTACAAAAAAGCGTATTGATGCAGGATTAGCCAAACTATATCTAAAAATGAATCGGTTTATCGAAGTTGCAGTAGCAACAGAAAACCAAAATGTATTGCCAAATCCATCCGGGGCAATTAACACAATACGGTCAATCATGTTACACTTTTGCTCAAATAAAGAAACAATAAAACGAGCACCAATACTGAAACTAAGCATTGAAAAAAAACTAATAGAATGTTTTTTTAACAACTCATCAAAAATAACATTCCACGTATCAATTGAAATGAAATTTTGATGCATATCATGAATAGTGCTTTCCCCATGAAAAAACAGATCTATTGAAATGACTGTATATTCAGGTAGTACAGAAGGTATAAACGAATCAAAAACATCTGATGTCTGTCCAAATCCATGAAATAAAAATAAATATCTTTCGCCTCCTTTATACAGTTTATAAGAAAGTTGATATTGTTCCAGTATTATTTTTTCATTTGTATGCATGCAAACCAACGTATACGAGATTATTTTTTAACTTTATTTTTATCTCTGTACATGATTGGAATAATTCAAAGCCCAATATACCACCATAACAGGCTCCGCCGCCTAACGACAGCTTCCCATTTGTTCTATTGTAATTATCATAATATTTATAACTGCCCCAGTACTGGTAACCGCCAGTGGCCGTCAATTCTATGCGTTGCGCAAAACTGCTATAATTTAACAATAGCATTGAACAAAAAATTATTAAAAAGGCTCTTTGTTTTGATACCATAACTTTAAAAGTTTATTACTGATTTAACAACTATACTAAAAGTATAGGATTAAAGCTTAATTTCAAAATTAAACTGTTTATTATCATTAAAATGCATATTGAAACGACAATACTTGTTGTTATTTAATGAATAGTTTACATTTGCGTTGTTTCACAATAACAGGTTTTACATACTTTATCAATACCGGATTTACAAGTCAATTAAATTTAATATCATGAAAAAAATAACCGCATCTTTGTTAATAATCTTTTTGTTTGCAATTACCGGAATCGTATCTGCGCAATCTCATGACGAAATGTTTAACTCCGTTTTTAAGCAAGAAAAACGTGCTTACTTTTCTGATAATATGCATTTGAAAGCGGCTGAATTTGATCAATTTTGGACCATATACGGTTCGTTTGAAAGTGACCGGGCAACCATTGCACAACAACGTCTGGATCTATTAAAAAACTACGTTGAAAAATACCAAACCATGAGCAATGAAGATGCAGATGCCTTTATGAAAAAATGGCTGGTAGTCGACAAAAAAGAGGATGCCATGCGTATGAAATATTATAGCAAAATGAAAAAAGCATTGGGTGCCAAGGTCGCTGCCCACTTCATTCAACTGGATGACTATATTCAAACAGCGATTAAATTTGAAATTTTAGATGAACTTCCATTTATCGGAGAATTCACTCATTAATATATTTTACCTATAAAAGACGAAGGCCCTGATAAATACAGGGCCTTCGTCTTTTATAAATGAATCAAATTTTCGTTTACTATTTTTACATTATACCTTTTAAATAAGCAGCAGAGCCGCCGCCATGCCGTCTTAATATTTTAAGACTTTCTTTGTATGAAATATTCACTTCTTTAATTTTTTCTTTTGACATATACAACAAGTTCCCTTCACTTGGATTGGGAACATCCGGAATAAAAACAGCAACATTATTTTCATCAATTTCTTCAATCAGATAAGCCAGTTGCCAACCCTCTTCGGCTTGTACGAGTATTACTTTATAGGCATTAATGGAATCTTCCGCAAAGATTGATTCGCGCATTTGTTTCATAAACATATAGCCTGGCAGCAACATCAATACATTGCTTTCCAGCCATTGTAAAAATCGTTGCGCCAACTTCAGATTCGCCACCAGCCCCATGAGCAAACCCGTTGTAACAAGCAACAATATTGCTGCCCAATATGCTTTCCCCACTCCCAGAACAGCGTGAAAAGGTAATAGATTAGCAATCGGGGTAATGATATGAATAAACTTTTCAAAAATTTTATCTGCTAATACAAGAGCAATTAATATAGGTCCCAGAAACAAAATTCCCCGGAACAAGGTCTTCTTAAAATTTTCTAGTAGGCTTTTCATTAGGTCTGGCTATTTATAGATAAATTAAATGTATTATTTTTTTTTAGGATTATCATAAGACAGGATTTAATAAAATAATTGTAACTTAGCTTATATACCTTAGTTCTATGCCGACAATATATAGGGTTTACTTATTTTTATTTTTATCCTTTCAGTTTTTTCAATCAACAAAACTGATTGCACAAAACAGTTCGTTTCTCCAATTCAGGCCGGAAATAGATATTACTACAAAACCGTTCAAAAAAACAACCTTGCAGCTGGACGTGTATTCACAAAGAGAATCGGATGAAAATGCAACGAATATGTTTCAGCATCCATCTAATCTAGGAGGAAAGTTTTGGGTAAACCATTATTTCAAATCAAAAGTAAAAAGCTCTGCCTTTTTTGAAACGATATACAACAAGCCCATTCCGGAAGCCAATAGTGATGCCTCTTATGAATATAGAATCGGCCTGCAAAATACGTATACCATGCCGGCCGGGCGCTTCACATTCTCACATGCTATCCGTATTGAAGACAGAATAATAAAAGACAACTCAGATCATTACATCAATGCACTGCGGCCTCGCTACAAACTTAAAATGATTATTGGTCTGAATAAAAAATACCTGATTAAGGGAGCATTTTATTTTGTCGGAACAAATGAAGTATTTTTCAATCTTGGCAGCAGCGTTACAGGTTATCATGTATTCGAACAAAATGATGTAGAATTGGGATTAGGATATTGTTTAACAGATTATATTACGCTAGAATCGTTATACGTTTATAATTACAAACGCCTTGCGTATTCAGCAAGCGGGGCCAGAAATATTCAAGCCTGGCAGCTTACACTATCATTCAACAACGTATTTTCAGGAGAGTATTTAAAAGGGTATTTTCACAAACAATAACCACCTATTTTTTTCTTAAGCAGGCATAATGCCGTTGAAGCAGGTCTTTGTCTTCCTTGATAAAAAGATATTTTTTCTGATCATGTATAATAAATTCCATTTTAACAATCGTGTTCTTTTCAATGTATCCCAGATCTTTTGAGTTAATCTTAAAATATCCTTCATACGAATTTTTAGATGGTTGTCCTTTAAAAGAATTATAGGTCAATAATATTACCGTACTATCCGAAAGTTGTATAGCTATATCTTTGTTGTAATTTTTCTCATCAATCAACTGATTAATGTTTTCAATTCTTAACACCAAAAAGTAATCTTTATCAATCGCATACATTGCTGCCAATATATTAATACTGTCCACTACATAAATGGTTTCGAAAGATACTCCACGAATCATTAAACCATCAACACGTACATATTCTTTCACCTCACAGGTATCATCAGGAAGCGCCATTCCCGTAAAAGCAAACAAAAAGCTCAGCAGGATTAAAAAATGTTTTACGAATTGTTTCATATACATGATATTAATGTACTTAAACGAATGTAACAAAAAAAACCTAACAATGATCAGCTGTCTTTTCTGTTCATCATTCTCTTTAATGCCAAAAAGGATACAACAGGAAATAAAAACAAACTAATACATACTATTACCAGCAATGTATGATTTGTTTCTGCAACCGGTACATGAAGAACTTTGTTCGATTGCAATGCTACTGCAGTATCTACTTTTAGTTGCTTAAAATAGTTCATCCTTACTTCTAACAGCGGATCTGTGTATCCGTATGTTTTTGCCTGCTGATATACAACTGTAGCCTCATAAGGAGTCGAAGACAATGCCAGCACATTTCCCATATCAAATAAAAGCTGTGCCACTATTTTATCTTTTGGCTTCACAAATGTCACCCTTTCATTGAGCTGAAAAAACAATGCATTTTTTAAATGCAGCAATTGACTCTGCGTTAAATTCCGGGTAGGTATAGTTCCTCTGCCAAAATTCTGATTCAATAAAAAATCAGATGTAATAAACTGGTCACTGCCCTTGATTTTTGCTTCAAGAATTTTCACATGCAGCCACTCTGAATCCATGTGCGATTCCGGATAAATTGCAATCGCTTTCTTAATCCATTTAAGTGCTTTTTTATTATCTCCCAAGAGTTCATAAATAGTACCTAAATTTGATGCTGTTTCGTATCGTCCAGGTTTTATCTTTTCAATTTCCAGATAAATATTTTTAGACTCTTCATACTTTCCCTGTAAAAGCAGAATAAGAGCGTAATCCGAATAATAATCGATATCATTTGTCACTTTCCATAGGCTATCCATGCGCTTTAATGCCGCAGGAAATTTATCGGTTAAAAAAATATGGCCGTATGGTATGTAGTAACCCGGCTTGTCTTCGATAATAACCGTACCATCTTTTAAATGGGTTTCATTATTAACACCTGCAAATGTATTAACGACTGTCCCTGCTACCAGTAAAAGTACAAGTCCTATCCTTTTCATGTGCCAACTATTATTCCGTTCCTGCCGATTCATACACTTAAGATATTTAATAATATCTGCTATTCAAATTACTTGCATGAAAAATAAATAGTTAAAATTATTTCTGGATGATACTATATTCTTTTCTCCCACAATTAATAATGTGTTAAAAAAACAAAAGCCTCTGCACATTTCTGTACAGAGGCTTTCTTTATCTACTGAATGAAGCAGTGACTAAACTGTTTCTTTCTTCGTGTTTCTCAAACGTTCGTTCTCGTCAAGAAGGATTTTACGCATACGTAAAGACTTAGGCGTAACCTCAATGTATTCATCCTTCTGGATGTATTCCATCATCTCTTCTAATGAGAAGTTAATTTTCGGAGCAATCTTAGCGTTATCATCTGTACCGGATGCACGCATGTTGGTCAATTTCTTCTCACGTTGTACGTTTACCGTGATATCGTTCTGACGGTTGTGCTCGCCGATAACCATACCCTGATAGATAACATCACCCGGTTCGATGAAGAATTTACCACGATCCTGTAATTTATCTAAGGCATACGCTGTAACATCACCGCTATCCATAGAGATGATAGAACCACTCACACGTTCAGCGATCGCACCTTTGTAAGGCTCGTATCCGTCGAAACGGTGTGTCATGATTGCTTCACCGAATGTTGCAGTCAATACGTTTGTACGTAAACCAATGATACCACGGGAAGGTATTTTGAATTCTAAGTGTTGTAAATCACCTTTTGGTTCCATAATCAACAACTCACCTTTACGTTGAGTAGCCAATTCGATTACTTTACCTGAAGTTTCCTGAGGCACATCTACAACCAATACTTCTACCGGTTCGCAACGTTTACCATCAATTTCTTTATATAATACTTGTGGTTGACCTACCTGTAATTCATACCCTTCTCTTCTCATTGTTTCGATCAAAACAGATAAGTGAAGAATACCACGGCCAAATACTAAGAATTTATCTTCAGACTCACCTGGTTGAATACGTAAAGCCAGGTTTTTCTCTAATTCTTTCATCAAACGATCTCTCAAGTGACGGGAAGTAACGAATTTACCTTCTTTACCAAAGAACGGAGAGTTGTTAATTGTGAAAAGCATACTCATTGTAGGCTCATCAACAGCGATACGTGGAAGAGCTTCCGGTTTTTCCAGATCAGTGATTGTATCACCGATTTCGAAATCTTCGATACCAACTACGGCACAGATATCACCTGCTAAAACGCTTTCAACACGTACTCTACCTAAGCCTTCAAATGAATGAAGTTCTTTGATACGTACTTTCTTGATAGAACCATCCATTTTAGTTAATGAATATTGTCCACCTTCTTTTAATTCACCTCTGAATACACGACCAATTGCAATACGGCCAGTGAATGTAGAGTAATCTAAAGAAGTGATTTGCATTTGAGGAATACCTTCATGCACAGGTGCCGGAGGAATGTGATCCACAATAGCATCAAGCAATGGAATGATGTTATCTGTTTTTACTTTCCAGTCTGTGCTCATCCAGCCACCACGGCCTGAACCGTAAAGTGTAACGAAATCCAGCTGATGCTCGTTCGCGCCTAAGTTGAACATTAAGTCGAATACTTCTTCGTGTACTTCGTCCGGACGGCAGTTTTCTTTATCTACTTTGTTAACAATCAGGATTGGTTTTAAACCCAGACCCAATGCTTTACTTAATACGAAACGCGTTTGAGGCATAGCACCTTCAAATGCATCAACCAATAGTACTACACCATCAGCCATTTTCAATACACGTTCCACTTCACCACCGAAATCGGCGTGACCTGGAGTATCGATAATGTTAATTTTATGTTCTTTGTAACGAATAGAAACGTTTTTAGCCAAAATTGTAATGCCTCGTTCACGTTCCTGATCGTTGTTATCCAAGATCAAGTCTTCAAAAACCTGATTTTCTCTGAAGATTTTAGACGCGTGAATGATTTTATCAACCAATGTTGTTTTACCGTGATCGACGTGTGCGATGATCGCAATATTCCTGATACTCTGCATAAATTGAATTTTATAAGGTGCAAAAGTACGGAAAAAAGCTTAAAGCGTAAAGCGTAAGGCGTAAAGCTTTAAAAAAGAATACTGTTGAAAGCCTAAAGCTGAAGGCTGAAGGCTGAAAAAAGCTATTTTTCAGCTTAAATGATGGTTTTAAAGAGACCAGAATTAATGAAAAAGTAATATAATACAAGTAAGATTCAAGCATGATACGCAGAAAACTACATGAAATGCAAGGCATTAAGACCTCAACATTCAGCTTTAAGCTCAAAAACGTGCAAAAAAGCTTTAAGCCTTAAGCCTTAAGCCTTCGGCTTTTCTTATATTTGCAGTTCATTAGAGTAAGATTATGACAAACAAACCTTCCAGATATACCATTACCTCTGCTTTGCCTTATGCCAACGGACCTGTTCATATTGGCCATTTGGCGGGTGTTTATGTGCCTGCGGACATTTATGCGCGTTTTTTACGTTCAAAAGGAGAAAATGTATTGTTTATCGGCGGTTCTGATGAACACGGAGTACCTATTACTATCCGTGCGAAAAAAGAGGGTGTTACCCCACAGCAGATTGTAGATAAATACCATATTCAAATAAAACAATCCTTCGAAGAGCTGGGAATTTCTTTTGATATCTATTCCAGAACTTCTTCCAAAATTCACGCAGAGACTTCTTCTGAATACTTCAAGAAACTATATACAGAAGGTAAATTCATTGAGCAAACCAGTGAACAATATTACGATCCAAAGGCAGAACAATTCTTAGCCGACAGATATATTGTTGGTACCTGTCCGAAATGCGGCAATGAAAATGCCTACGGTGACCAATGCGAAAAATGTGGTTCTACGTTAAGTCCGTCTGAACTGATCAATCCGCGCTCTACACTAAGTGGTGAGAAGCCGGTAATGAAGTCGACCAAACACTGGTTTTTACCCCTGGATCAATATGAACCATGGCTGAAACAATGGATTCTGGAAGATCATAAAAACTGGAAGACCAATGTATATGGTCAATGCAAATCATGGCTGGATCAGGGTTTGCAGCCACGTGCCGTAACGCGCGACTTAGACTGGGGTGTACCGGTACCTGTGGCTGGTGCAGAAGGAAAAGTATTGTATGTATGGTTTGATGCACCGATCGGATACATCTCTGCAGCAAAAGACTATTTCAAAAATTCTGAAATAAAAGCCATTCACAAAAACAATACGTGGGAAGATTTCTGGAAGAAAGACGATACCAAGCTGGTACACTTTATCGGCAAAGATAATATCGTGTTCCACTGCATCATCTTCCCTGCCATGTTAAAAGCAGAAGGAAGCTATATTCTTCCGGACAATGTACCAGCCAATGAATTCATGAATCTGGAAGGCGATAAGATTTCTACATCACGTAACTGGGCAGTTTGGCTGCATGAGTATTTAGAAGAATTCAAAGGCAAGCAGGATGTATTGCGTTATGCCCTTTGTGCAAATGCACCTGAAACCAAAGACAATGATTTCACCTGGAAAGATTTTCAGGCCCGCAACAACAACGAACTGGTAGCCATTTATGGCAACTTTGTGAATCGTGCATTGGTATTGACACATAAATATTATGATGGTGTTATTCCTGCATTAGGTAAGCTTGAAGCTACGGATGAAGCGGTAATTATGATGCTGAAAGAATTTCCGGATAAAATTGCTGCATCGATTGAGCAATACCGTTTCCGTGAAGCACTTGGTTTCATGATGGATCTGGCTCGTTTGGGAAATAAATATTTAGCAGATACGGAGCCATGGAAAATCTATAAAGAAAATCCGGAACGTGTAAAAACCATTCTGCACATTGGTTTACAGATCGCTGCAAATCTTGCGATCGTTTCTGAACCATTCATTCCGTTTACATCGGCAAAATTATTTACGATGTTAAACATGAAAACAAATACCTGGAACAATGCGGGTACGATTGACTTATTAAAGGCCGGAGATCAACTGAACCCGGCAGAATTGCTATTCGACAAAATGGAAGATGCAACGATTGAAGCACAAGTAAAAAAACTGGAAGACACCAAGCAGGCGAACTTACTGGCAAATGCAGAAGTAAAGCCCTTGAAGGAAAATGTTTCTTTTGATGACTTCGCGAAAATGGATATCCGCGTAGCAACCATCATAGCAGCAGAGAAAGTAGCGAAGACAAAAAAACTATTAAAGCTTACGCTGAAGACAGGAATCGACGAACGTACTGTAGTGAGCGGTATTGCAGAACATTTTGAACCGGAAGCGATAATCGGTCAGCAGGTATCATTACTTGCCAATCTTGCTCCGCGCGAGATCAAAGGCATCGTATCGCAAGGTATGATCTTAATGGCGGAAGACGCCGATGGTTCATTGAAGTTTGTACAACCGTCGTCGACAGTCAATAATGGTAGTTTAGTAGGGTAGCTTGTTGAAATTCCAAATAACAAAAAACAAATTTCAAACGGATATAGATTTCGACTCATTATTGTCTGAATTAGAATTCATGGGATTAATATGAAAAACATGATATTCAATAACAATCAATAAATTCGCTCGACATATTAATACCAGCTCTTCGAAATTTGCAATTTCGAAGCCAGATAAAAAGGATTTACAATCCGTATCATGTTGCTTTATCTCTTTTCAGTCTCTTCAACCACCCTCTCACCCTCCTCCAATAAATCGGCATCCAGATTATTAAAACAACAAGCACAGAAATTAGTTGAAAAGTAAGCAACCAGTTATTTGAAGAAACAGTAGGATGAGTAGATTTACAATTCAGATCTGTTGATCTGCCCCAGGCAATAAAAGCATCAGCCATTGGCAGTGCTCCAAACAAATATTTTTTCTCCTGATTATTTTGAGTAGCGAAGCCAAAAGCATGTATTGTTTTGTATTGTTGATCAGCCAGTACTTTATCATTGTACATAGACATAGTTCCAATCATTACAATTGTCGCAGAAAAACCTACACCTAAAATAACAGGGCCTGAATCTACATCTCCTATACCAAACTTCCCTTGGGGATATTCTCTTACTGCCGGCAATCCAAACTTCGTTGTAATAAAATTTGTTTTCGCCAGATTAAATTGTTCAAACCCAAAAGCTGTATCTATTTCAGCCAGCATACGCAAACTTAAACCTATGGAGCAACCTCTCGCTCCTTCAATAGTCTTAGCTGTTTCCGAATCTACTTTATGAGGAATCATTCGGGTTGCAGGGTCGAGTTTCTTTTTAACAAGTTGAAGCCATGATTGAATATCTGATCGAAATCTTGGTGTATATATTTTATCATAATTACTCAAAGAAGTCATTGCTACAAACATATCTGCTGGCCACACATCACCATTATAGGATTCTAAATATGGACTATTACTTTCTCTAAGAGCATTAACAATACTATCGCTCTGAATTTGAAATATTTTTTGATAGGCTTCATGTTTTTTAAATGTTCGATCAACACTTAAAATTTTTGACAAGAGATAATTTCTCCAACCACAATAAAAAATGCCATTTTCTGGAGTAAGGTCAATTGGAAAATTAGATGCTGCTTTTTCAGAATTGATCTGATCGAATGCATACAGAGCTTCATGTATTGCTTTTTCTTTTAACTTTTTATCGTGTAAAGAATCTGCAAGTGCCAGTTCACACCAGCTTAGTCCGTATAGAGCATGAATAAATACATATCCTTCGGGAAAAAGGTGCTGCATACGTTCACCAAGATTATTTTGCTTTAACTCTGTTTCTAGAAAATGTAACTGCAGTCGTATATCTTCTTTTTGTTCACTCCGGGTCTGTGTATTTGTATTCAATTGAAAATTAATCCAAAAAATAAGTATTGTAAAAAGCGAAAGAATGAATATTAAAATGTATCGCATAGAAATCAAGTTAATTAACCATGAAAATAGCCAACACAAGATACAGAATTATTCGATTCTCTTTCCTTCAAAATATTTATAGTTACCGTATTGAGCATCTTTCGCTGTTGTTGGTCTTCCTCATAATAAATGAACTGAAGATAGTGTAGGTCACCAACAACGACTACTCTATAAAACATTGGGAAGATTTCTTCGACCTCCCCAACTTGAGGTCACAAATTGTGACCTCAAGTTGGCAAACTCTTTTTCAGAAAGCTCAAACATAAAATCCTTAGGAAAACGTTCAATATTTCGCTTTACCGCTTGATTTAAAGCTTTCGTTTCTAGGCCATATAATTCAGCTAAATCTGAATCAATCATAACACGTACGCCCTTGATTAAATAAATTTTTGAAGTAATAACTTCCTGCGAAATTGAATTGGAAAAATCCATAGCTATAAAATATTGGTTAAATATTTCCAAAACTACAAATCAATTACAATATTTTCAATCAAACTTCGTAACTGTTAAATCGGTAAACTGAGCGAGTGTACTAACGTCAATCCACAGGCCTATGCTACCGCGCAGATCCTTACCTTGTTTTAAATCATTTACAATTAATGTCGGTTGTACGGCACCATTTACATATAGTTTCGCGGTATCATCTTTGACTTCAATTTTTATTTTCGTCCACTCACCAGCAACCATATCTACATAAGATTCATATACCGATGGGGTTTCTGCCCTTAATTTACGCCAGGTATAGCCCGGATGTGACACATATTGTGTTGTATGATTTCTTCTGAACTGGTCTTCTGAACGGCCGTTGGTTGGCCTCAGATAAATAATTTCATACTTGCTCGTATCCGATAGAATCCGAAACGCAATACCTACAAATCCTCTCGCACCCTCTACTGCATTGGCTTTAGGCTGCCCGGCCAGTGTGACTTCAATAATGCCGTTATGAAAATCCATATTTTTCAAACGAGCAAATGTATATCCTTTATCGCTGTCTTTAAGTACTGTTTGTTCTGCAACAAGCGCTTCTTTATTTTTATACGTTTCGGACTTTAATGAAACATTGTACGTGTCAAAATTTTCAGACTTAAGAATTATTTTTTCTGCTTTTTGTGCATAGCAAACCATTATTGATAGTTGCAGAAATAAATACAAGAAATATTTTATTGAATGTTTCATTACAGTAATTTACTAATTTATCGAATGATTGTTGGTGACCTGTGCAAACCTGCATCCTCTATCATCTCATTTGTTCAGGCGGAGATATACTGCTTTTTATCTTTTCGGAACAGACTCAATTGGTAAGGGAAGATAATCTCTGTTTAAAATCATCCATTCCTGTAACTTCGCTTTCAACTCATCTTCTATCGCCCGATATTCGGGCTTACCCGAAAGGTTCGTAAATTCTTCCGGATCGGTTTCTATATCATACAATTCAAATAAGGGTCTATGCTCAGCAAAAAGCAATTCACTCCATTTGTCATTCAGCCTTCCATCCGCATGCTGCTGTTGAAGATCAAACCAGAAAGGTAAGGTAGAAAAATCAACCGGTGTATATGGTAATTGCCAAAGTGCGTTATAAATCAATTTATATTTATGATTAAATACTGTTCTTCCCAGATCAAAATGTGCTGTATTTGTTGGTAGACCTTGACCATGAGCACTTCGTGCTGCATAAATATATGAATGACCTTCATAAGGCTTGCTTTCAAAAGCAGGCAGCAGGCTTTTTCCGGTAATCTCTGCAGGAACTGTTATACCTGCTACACTTAAAAACGTTGGTGCGATATCAATTCCTGAAACAAGAGCCGTACTTGTTTGTCCGGGCTTTATCTGCCCCGGATAACGTGCAATCAAAGGTACATGAATACCCAGCCGATGCAGCGTACCTTTACCACGAAGTAATGCAGCACCATTATCACCCATAAAAACCACAAGGGTATTTTCTTCTAAACCACGTTTTTTTAATTCATCCAATACCTTACCAACAGAGACATCCAGACGTTGTACTTCTCCGTAATAACTCGCTAAATCTTCCCGCAGTAATTTCGTATCCGGAAAATACGATGGAACCTTAATCTTTTGCGGATCCGGCTCATAGTCGCGTGCATCAAAGATTCTGTGCGGATCACTGAAACCAACCTGTATAAAGAATGGTTTGTCTTTAGGTACCTGATCCAGAAAGTCGGTATATTGTTTTTGAATTCCATCCAGATCCTGTGTGATCTTCAGATAATCTACCCGGTTTTTAAATGTTTCCAATCCGTATGTATCGTATACAGTTGCAGATTCCTGAGGAGAACGGTTTCCATCCAGATGAAAAGTACGTCCGCAAATACCCGTATAATATCCTCCTTCTCTCAAGTATTCGGGATACGCTTTTATCGAAGCAGATAAGGGAGCTGAGAAACGAGTCATATCAATTTCTACCTGTGAACGGCCCGTCATAATAGATGCTCTGGAAGGTACGCATTGAGGTGCCGTTGTATAAGCATTCGCAAATACAATTCCATCTTTACCAAGCTTGTCAATATTCGGTGTTTTCAAATCCGGATTTCCATAGATACCTAGGAAAGAAGCACTATGATCGTCTGAAAGTATAAAGACTATGTTTGGTTTTTTGTTTGTCTTCTGAGCATAGCCAGTATGTGTGAATGCAAGAAACACAAGTGATAGTATGAAAGAAATTGGTTTCATAAATTGATTGTTAAATGCAGTCAAATACTGCTTAATGATAGACATCAGTCTCCGCTACTGCTAAGACTGGTGCCAGAAGATTATTTTTATTTGGATCGTTCAGATATAAAAAAGTTCACAGCAAAACTTTCACTGTGAACTTTTTTTATAGAGATGAATCAAAACTATTCTGCCGTTTGATATACAGGCTGAATGCGTTCGTATTGAACAGGAGCTTGTATCGGTTTTTCTTCAAATACTACAGGTCCGTCTGCAGACAGCTCACTGCCGGCTTTCTTAGATTTGAAAATGGGCCACAGAAATTGTGCATACCATTCTTCTTCCTGATAATATTTTAATCCATACCCTGCAGGATATCTGCGTGTAATAAGTCCTGTCCCGAAAATAATATCCCAGATGAAAAACATATTACCAAAATTTCCTTTGTAATGTCCTACTCCATCGTCTGTAGAATCCGCATGGTGCGCCTGATGTGTAGCGGGAGTAGATATAAGGCGCTCTAATACCCATGCCACCGGATGAAGAAATTTATTTGTGTAAAAAGGTTTATCCCATGCGATACTTGAATGCGCAAATGTTGTGATCAATGATTTAATCACCTTTACAAATAAAGCCGGAAAGCCAAGGCCCAGATACACTAGTGTTGCTGTTACATACGTTTGTGAAAAGAACACGGTATAAATAATATTCTGTCTGGAGTTCATAGCCATCCCCATATACGGTGCGGAATGGTGCGTACGGTGGAACCTCCACAAGAACGGCACCTGATGGTGCAGACGGTGATACCAGTATTGTGTAAGATCATCGGCAATGGCTATGATGGCACAGCCCCACCAGAAAGGAACCCAGGAGAATTCACTTTTCAGGGTTGGAAATATAACAGGTAACAGTTTTAATGTGAAGTAAGCAGTGATCGGTGCAATAATGATTTTAGGAACCACAAAGCAAACGATGTCTAAAATACGTTCATTCTTTGTCCACTTTTCTTCGTAGAGCCCTAAAGAAAATTCTGCGATTGCTAATACAAATACAATCACCGTAAGTCCCCAGGTCTGTATGTTTCTGAATACAGATGTAACCATACCTCCCAATGAATCTGTATTTATGTTATCCGGATTAAATGCTTTTGAAGGATTGTTCCAGGGCTGATCGCCGGTCAGGTAAAATGTTGTAAACATCAATACGATTGGCAACATGTAAAGAGCAACTGTCAGGGTTGCATTTCGCGTGGTACTATGTGTTCTTACGTAATTCATACTTGTAGCTGTTTAAGGTTGAATAGTTTGACTGGTTGCTGCCGTATTGTCTTTTTTAAGCACCGCTTTTGTAAACAATAAGCCGCCTATCAATAGAAAAACAGGGATCAGGTATATGATGATACCGACTGTTATTTTCTTTATTAAAATACCAAGGTCATATGCTGTCATATAGTTGCTGTTTTATTTATTGGCGATTACATTTGCATTCAGAATGAAATTATTGTCTATGGCTTTATCGCCAAGGTCTCCGAAGAATGAAGCAGATCTGTATTTGATATCGTATTTAGTTCTATCGATTGTAATAACAGCCGTTGCAGTAACCTTATCTGTCGCTGCCGGAATAACTGCCGGAAACGTAATGGGATTGGTAATGCCTTTGATGGTTAAGTTACCTGTTACATCGTAGTTGTCTTTTGTTTTTAGTTTTACAGATGTAATAACTAATGTTGCTTTTGGATATACAGCTGTATTAAAAAAATCCGCTGACTTTAAATGTCCTACTAATTTTGCATTAGTAGCTGCATCTGTAATGTCAGTAACTGTAAGATTTGCGAGATCAATATCTACAGAGCCTGCAGTTATACTATTGTTAGTTACTGTTAATGAACCGCCGGAAATGGTTACGTTACCGGAATGTTCGCCGGTCACTTTTTTACCTACCCACTTTACGCTACTTTGTGCAGGATTTATTTTATATACAACGGCTGCCTTGTTTGCTGAAATAAAAGACGATGCTGCAAATACTGCTGCTCCGGCGATCATCAATAATGTTACTGTTTGCTTTATCATATTACTGAATATTTTAAATTGTTGGTGTAAAAGAATGTTTAAGGAAAATAATTTGATGATTAGAATGATGTTATTTTTTTAATGCAAGTTTTTGTTTATTCAATTCGTCTGGATTAAAATTCAGAAATCCGGTTTCATGGTTGTACTTCTGCCCTTCTGTTAATACCCAGTTCAGAAATACAGCTATATCAGGGTTTGTTGTATTTTTAGCGTAAAGCATATTTACATCTTCCACAGACAACAAGGGGTTTGAAGTAGTTTCGAATTTTCGGATCACTTCATCCAATGTAGTGTAGAACTGTTCGTCTGCATCAATCTTTCCATTACGATTCAGATCTACAGGTAATATTGTAATACCTGCATTCAGCTTACGAGTCTGAATATCGTATACATAACCTAAATTGTTATAGGAAATTCCAAGCGAATCTTTTTTCATTGCATTAAACAATGCCTTGTCATCTCCTGGTATTTTTGTTCCCGATAAATCAGCAAAGGTATGTCCATGCTGGCTCGCAAAGGTAGTAGGCGCACAAGACTCCTGTTGTCTGGTATAAACAACATAATTTTTAAATGTACCGGGAGTAGTTGTAAAGAAGAGCTTATCTACATCAGCCTCCTGTAAGCCTTTGTTCTGATAGTATGGTACTAATGGAGACTTTGCATTTGCAATTGTAAGCAACCCGTATTTTGCAACAGCTACATACGTATCTCCTGCTTTCAGATCAGCTGGTGCTATATCATGTGATACAATTCTCAGGTTAGCTGAATCGGCAGCAGGTGTACCTAATGGAGCAAGAGCGATAGCAACATCGGGATGCGTTTTTTTAAACTCCGTTACCCACTTTTCAACTACGGGATACGTAAACCGTGTGCCCGTAATAATAACTTTACTATGCGCTGGCTGTTGGGCAGATCCATCTCTTGCTAATAATATCATTGCAAGAAGGATTACGAGTGATGTTACTTTTTTCATGAATGATAAAGCTTATCAATTTATATTTCTGTTTGCTGTTCAAATTTACTATATACTCTATAGGATAAGTATAGAATAAAGGAATATTTAGTGGTAAGGAAAACAGATTATTTTATGCTAGCCTATTCTGACCGTCAATCTATAAGGCTTCAACAGTTATGGATGGATTGTTTTTAATTATATCTGCTACCTACGAGGTTTTAAAAACCTCGTAGGTAGCAGATATAATATATAGGTTTTACGAACCATCAAGCAGCTGACAAGAGTCTCAATCTTTAACTGAAAATTACTTGCCGTTTTCATTTAATTCAATCGAAATAAACTCTTGAAGTGCTTGCTCTAATTCAAGGAGTATTTCAGGAGATGTAGACTTCTCATCATCTGTTTTTACATGATGCAGTCTATGAGCATAAGCGATGCTGACAAGGTTATTATATCCATGCTTCTGATATACGATGGCTTCTCCACCAGGCTTCACAGTAGCTCTGTTTTCTTTCGTCCCTTTAACCTTTGATGCCTCAATTGACTCAAATGATTTTTCGAATGCTTCAGCAACTGAAGCTGAATAATAAATACCACGTTTGCTGTCAACAGAATCAGTCAATATCCATTTGCCGTTTTCCTGTTTCCAGTCTTTCACTGCTACAGCTGCGCCCAGATGTATCCACAGTCTTGTATCTTCAGGTTTTGGTGCGGCACTCTCCACAAATACCTTTGCGCCCAGATTATTCAATTCATGTCCTGAGTTTCCTACAAACACAAATGTATAATCTTTATATGCCGAGAGATTTGCATGTGCCCATTTTGCAAGGCCCAGCCAAACAGCAATACCGGGGCCACGTTCGCCACCTGTTCTAAACCAGCCACTGATAGGTGTAGAAATAACTACTTGCTGTCTGCCTGTTCCGATTTTACCAAGTATATTTCTTGCTGTAACCTGTTTCACTGTTCCTTTAATTTCTATATGAACTTCTTTACGCTCAGTAATTGATTTCACTACAAGAGATGTGTCTTTCGGTGCAACTTCATATACAGGTGCATTCCATGGTTGCTGATCTTTAAATGTATTAAGCGCTACAATTTCTCCTGTATTGTTTTCAGGAACTACTAATACTGCAATAGCACCTGCTTTTATAAAGGCATTGATCTGCAGTGTTGTTGCCGGTGTAGATGCTCCATGCTGACTTATCAGGTGTGTGAGCACAATCTTGCCTTTAACAGCTGAGCTATCTTTAAGATGATCTCCGTTTACTACAATTCCGGATAGTGATAACTGCAAACCTTCTTTTACCGGCCATATAGGAAAGATATCTACAGATTGAGTGTCATACGTAAATTTACCTTCTTCAAAAAAGAATTGTGATACAGGAAACTCAACATATTTTGTCTCTGCGCCCAGAGAGTCCAGTTCAGCTTTTAACCATGCAGACGTTGCAAGGTCTCCTTCAGAAGCCGTTCTATGTTCACCAAGCTGTACAAAATGCTCTACCGTCTTGTATAAATCCTGTCCGGAGGTTTTATATACCTGCTCACTCTGCGTATGTGTACACGCTGCTCCAAGCATTAAGAGCAGGCCTGCTGCGATTACGATTTTTTTCATTTTTATATCTAGTCGATTAAATAATTTTTATTTTGCGGCCGGAAGTCCTGCCGATTTCAATTGTTCAAACCCGCCAATATTATAATAGGTTTTGAAACCAAGTGTACCTAAGCTATCTGCAGCCTGTCCGCTTCTGTTTCCGGAACGGCAATACAAATAGACTGGTTTATTCTTATCAAGCTTACTGACTTGCTGTTTAAAATCACCGGACTTAATATTAATATTTTTTGAGTAATCTAAATGGCCGGCCTGATATTCTTCAGGAGTACGCACATCAATCAGATAGGCTTTGCCGTTCTCAACCTTTTTTAAAATCTGAGCAGCCGTTTCGGTTGTGCCTTTAATCGTATCCGTTTTTGTCTGAGCACATGAAGCAATTGCTGCTGTACACATGAACAGAAATAGAATTATTTTTTTCATAGATATTTACTAATTATTTGTTGTTCTTTTTACATCTGGTACAAACCTTCCAAGGGTTTGATTGATCTGACATTCTACTATAATACACGAACGCTTAGGTTACAGTCTATATAAGTATAAGATCATTTATTTTTTTATTCCTGCATCACCAGGTAATGGACCGGCACTGGCTGGTTTTATTTTATCATAATCCACAACTCCTGTTCGTTCTGCCCACGCTGCATACAGTTCAGCGAGTTGATTTACTATATCAGGATGTTGCTCTGCCAGATCTTTTGTTTCGCCGCGATCTGTTTCAAGATCATACAATTCCCATTTATAGGAAGGATATGTAGATACAATTTTCCATTTGCCATTGCGTACCGCTCTATTGCCTGCACGTTCCCAGAAAATAGGCTCTCCCCGCTGCACTTCTGTTGTTTGTCCGGTTAATACCGGTACCAGACTTTTCCCAGGCAATGAATGTGTGGTAAATGTATTAAACTTAAGCGGATACTTCACTCCTCCCAGCTCATAAAAAGTTGGTGCCAGATCAATCAAATGAGCAGTACCCTTTACAATAGTACCAGGTTTAATACGATTTGGATACCAGGCAATGAATGGTGAGCCGAAGCCGCCTTCATGCATGTTGTTTTTATACTGGCGCAAAGGAGTATTTGAAACATAGGCCCAGTTCTGTTCCTGATAATCAAAAGAACCGGATGTACCTATAGGCCCTGAATTTTTCACCAAGCCTCTTTTTAATGGATTATAACTGCTGAAGCCGCCTTGTGCACCATTATCTGAAATGAATACAATCAATGTATTCTCATCTTTTTTCAACTCTTTAAGCTTATCCAGTATTCTGCCTACATTCTGATCCATGCGATCAATCATGGCTGCATACACTTCCATTTTTGCTTTCCAGAATTGTTTTTCATCGTACGTCAGTTTATTCCAATCAGGTACTTCGGGATCATGTGCTGCAACCGTTTGCCCCGGACTTAAGATACCAAGTTGGCGTTGACGCTGTAAACGCTGTGAACGCAGCGAATCCCAGCCGATATCGTACTTGCCTCTATACTTCGCAATATCTTCAGGCAAGGCCTGCAACGGCCAATGCGGAGCCGTAAATGCTACGTACAAAAAGAACGGCTTATTCTCTTTGTTTTGTTCATCCAGAAACTGTATAGCATTCGTTCCTATTTCATCTGTGAAATAATATGAATTATCTTTCGGATACTGACGTACGTTATTTTTCATCAGCGTAACCGGATAAGCTACATTTCCTAAAGGAAGAGAGTCTGTATCAAAGTAATCAGAGGCTCCTCCGAGAATGCCGTAGAACTGATCAAAACCTCTCTGATTTGGCCATGACGTACTATCTTTCCCAACATGCCACTTGCCGGATAACAAGGTGCTGTAGCCACCCTGTTTCATTACTTCGGCTATGGTCAACGATTCTTTATTCAAATATCCCTGATAGGCCGGAAGCCCGAGGTTTACGTCAAAATATCCGATACCTGCTTTATGCGGATACTGCCCTGTAAGTAAGGATGCACGCGTAGGTGCACAGATTGAATTATTATAAAATTCCTTAAAGCGTATGCCTTCTGCAGCCAGTCGATCCAGATTCGGAGTCTTAATTTCTGAACCATACGCACCAATGTCTGAATATCCCATATCATCAACCATAATTAAAATGATATTCGGTTTTTCAGATTTTTTTTGTGCGATTGCCGGCAAAATAGCTACAAGGGCGCAGCTTGCAGCAATAATAAATTTCAGCATTGTTTTTTTATTTACATTCATTACGCGTATTGCTTATGTTGATTGCTCTTATATTATCTTATTGCGCGTGTAGGCGGGAGTGTTCCCAATGACTCCACATATTTATTGGCTTCCGCTATCAGCTGATTTGTGAGCTGCACATTACTCAAAGAAATATCTGTCGTTTCATTCGGATCTGTTTTCAGATTGTACAGCTGTACCGCCTCGATCTTTGGAATCCCTGCACGACCAAAGCTTTGCGGACTTCCTTCATACGGGAATATAATTTTATAATCACCCTTTCTGTACGCTCTTAATTTTCCACTATAAAAATAATAGATCTGGTTTCCTTTACGCTCTGCCGTTCCATTCAATACAGGCAATATATCTTCTCCATCATATACACGGTCTGCAGGCAACGTACCGCCAGCCAGATGGAGCAATGTTGGAAACCAATCCAGCTGTGACGTAACGTTGTTATAATACGTGCCGGGTTTTATATGCCCGGGCCATTTTGCAAGCAATGGAACTCTGAAACCACCTTCAAACCAGGTAGCCTTTTCGCTGCGCAGGGCTCCGCTTGTTCCGCCATTATCTTCTTTCACTTTCCACGGACCGTTATCACTGCTAAAAATCACAATAGTATTTTTATCCAGACCCTGATCTTCCAGCGCCTTCAATATTTTTCCTACACTCCAATCGATCTCTTCTATGACAGCACCGTAGATACCGCTTTTAGAATTTTGTGTAAACTCCGGAGAAGCAAACAACGGTACATGCGGAAGATTGTGTGCCACATATAAGAAGAATGGTTTCTCTTTATTTTTCTGTATATAGCTAACCGCTTCTTCTGTATAGGTTCTGGTGATGTAGCGCTGATCCAGTATTTCTTTGATGGTATCATTGTTCCTGTAATAAAAAACAGGAGTCATATCATTGCTGTATGGAATACCAAAATAATAATCAAAACCATTCTGCACCGGTAAGTGCTGTTGCACAGTTCCCAAATGCCACTTGCCGATAATACCTGTTCCATAACCCTGTCCTTTCAATGCTTCTGCTATTGTAATTTCATTTGGGTCAATACCTGATGGACTTGTCGGATGCAACACATCATTGAGCCCGTGACGGATCTGATATCTCCCGGTCAGCAAACCCGCTCTTGAAGGCGAACATACTGATGAAGTAGAATAATGCTGATTGAAAGTAATACCTTCCTTAGCGATCCTGTCTATATTCGGTGTACGTATACTGGTGTTGCCATACGCACCAAAATCTGTTATGCCTGCATCATCCAAAAATATATATACAATATTGGGCTTAGGTGCTGCAGGCTCTTTCTTAGTTTGTGCCTGTACTGTAATACAGAACAAAACAGATAGTATAGTAATGATTTTTTTAATCGTATTCATAATGTGTTCTCTTCGTTATTGTATACATATTTTTCAATATCAGATCAAAAACCCTCCAACGATTTGGAGGGTTTAGATCATTCATCTGCCGATACTAATTTTATTTATATTGTATCACTACTTGTTTTAATATTCCAGTGAATTTAAACGGTGACTTGTAGTGCTCTGTAACCGGCGAGTTTACATCCTGTCCTACATCAAGCCCATCTTTGTAGTTCGCGATGTACTTAGCCTCTGAAGCGAGTATGTTGCGCTCTGCAACTTTCACTCCATTGATATAAATGGCTTCGGTACCTGCAGGCGGATCTATTTTAGGCGCACCTTTCTGTTCTTTCACTTTCGGCGGTGCTATATAATTCAATTCAAAAGTCAGGTTTACTTTGCCGGATGGCAATGGTTTATCTGATACCAGATACTTTACAATACCTCCTGTATTATGTGCTACCTGAAACTTACCGTCCTTAATGTATAAGCTCAAGCCATCAAATTCATCGCCGTCTGCAAACAAAACACCTTGTTCGTTTTTATTGCGCAGATCAACTTCTGCCGTCACAGAAAACGATTGTGCCTGAAACTGCGGACCGCTATAGGTCATGAACTGATCAACTCCCGGATACAACACAATTCTGTCTGCATTGCCAAACACACTGCGTGCTCTACCGGCAGGACCGGGAACCTGAGAGTTGTCGATCAACGGATATACATTGTATTTCTTTGCTTCGCTATCGAATAATGCCTGTAGCTCCTTCAGTTTATCCGGATACTTCGCTGCCAGGTTAATACGTTCATTGAAGTCTTCGTTGATATTATACAGTTCCCATACATCGTCTTTAAAGTCCGTCCCTGTTACATGAAATACAGATGCCTTCCAGCCATCCTGATAAATGGCACGTTTACCACGGAGTTCATAATACTGTACCGTATGTTTAGATGGAGCCTTAGCATCTGTAATGGAATAGGCAAAACTTGTTCCTTCAATTGGCTTTTGCTTATAACCTTTGATCACATCTGGTACCGTTGATCCCGTAAGCTCAATGATTGTTGGTGTGATATCAATCACGTGGCCATACTGATTACGGATACCCCCTTTTTCTTTAATTCCTTTCGGATAAAAAACAATCAGCGGCTGGTGCGTTCCTCCTTCTGAGTTAGCATCTTGTTTCCATAAGCGGAACGGTGTATTGGTAGCCTGTGTCCAGCCTGAAGGTGCATCCATATCTGAATGTTCTGTACCGAAGTCATCCAGATGTTTTACCATCTCAGCCACTTGCTTATCATTATCCAGATTCCGGATGTAGCCGTTATAGGCCCCGTGCTCCGGGCTATGGCTGGAACCATTGTCACCAATGCTGGTAATGATAATCGTATTTTCAAGCTGACCGGTTTCTTTCAAATAATTTACAATCCGGCCAAATTCATAATCGGCATGCGTCATGAAGCCTGCATAGATTTCCATGTAGCGGGCATAAAGCTTACGTTCCTGTACCGTTAAGCTATCCCATGCTTTCACTGTCGGGTCACGTTCCGGCAATACTGCGTTCTGCGGAATAACACCTAGTTTTTTCTGACGGGCAAATACTTCTGCACGGTACCAATCCCAGCCTTTATCAAATTTTCCTTTATAAAGGTCGCTCCACTTTTTATCTACTTGGTGCGGCGAATGTATCGCACCTGTTGCGAAGTACAGGAAAAACGGGTTCTGCGGTGCAATGGACTTTTGGTTGGCAATGTAGTCGATTGATTTATCTGCAAGCAACGTAGTTACGTGTTTTGTATTCGGTTCAATATCAATCACGTTATTATCTTCATATAGATTTGGATGATACTGATCGGTATGTCCCAGCTGCCACCCATAGAAGTGGTCAAAGCCTCTTCCCGTGGGCCATCTATCGAACGGACCTGCTGCCGTGATTTCATGCAGTGGTGCTAAATGATATTTCCCTACCGCATACGTATTGTAACTGTTTTCATGAAGAATTTCTGCAATCGTTGCTTTATCGCCCGGCATTACTGCATCATAACCCGGAAAACCTACAGAGCTGTAATTCAGCCAGCCCATGTGCACCGAATGGTGATTGCGTCCTGTAAGCAAGGCCGCACGTGTCGGAGAACATACTGCAGTGGAATGAAAATTGGTATACCGTAATCCGTTGTTTGCTAAACTATCGAGTGTAGGTGTTTCCATTAAACCGCCAAAGGCACTGGCTGTTCCATAGCCGGCATCATCAATAAGAAACAACAGCACGTTTGGTGCTCCCGGACGTGCATGTTTTCTTTCCGGCCACCACTCTTTCGAATCTGCAAGCGTTTTACCGATAATACCTTTGTATGTAGTATCTTCAGAGGAAGTTGTTTCTGTTACTTCTTTGTGTGTGCAGCCTGCATTCCATAAAACGCTGATTAGTGCAACACCAACTGCAATACTTTTTATTGTGTGTCTTTTCATCTGTGTATTATTTCAGATCCAAAATAATTTTATTCAAGGTGCCTGTAAAAGCAAACGGTGCTTTATAGGTATCACCTACAGTTGTAAGATCATCGAAGCCAACGTTTAAACCTTCGTGTGCATAAAGGCTTGAAACTGTTCTATCAACCTTAGCTTCTCCGACTTTTGTATTGTTGATGTACAATGTTCCGATACCTGATCCGCTTGGTTCTGCTTTTGTAAAATTGAAATCGAATCTGATCAGCGATTTACCCGGAGCAATTGTTTGAGAAGATGTGATGATGTATTTCTCTACTCCGGTATTATAAACAAATACAGGCTTTCCATTCTGAATAAAGAAACTAATACCACTGGCTCTTCCTCCGGTTGAGAACAATACGCCTTCCGCACCTTTCGCCGGAATAACAACGTCTGCCGTGATTGAGAAGGAACGGTTGACAAGCTTTGGCGCTGCCAGTTCTACAATGGTGGAAAGACCCGGATATAAAATAACCTGCTCTTTGTTATCAAACAGACTCGGGCCAACGGTTGGTATAGGGCCTGTACCGTCTTTCAACGGATAGATATTATATTTCGCAGCTTCACTGTCAAATAAGGCCTGCAGCTCTTTCAGCTTTGCAGGATTTTTATCTGCAAGATTGAAGCGTTCATTAAAGTCTGTATTCAGATTATATAATTCCCAAACATCTTTGCTGAAGTCTTCGCCTCTTTTATGCAGCACACCTGCTTTCCAGCCATCTTTATAAATAGAACGACTGCCAAGTACCTCATAATACTGGACGGTATGGCGCGATGGCGCTGTTGGATTGGCAATACTGTATACAAGGCTTGTCCCTTCTATAGAATCCTGTTTGATTCCGTTAATAGATGTAGGAACATGAAGGCCAGCCAGTTCAATTGTTGTAGGAAGAATATCGATGATATGGCTGTATTGGCTGCGTATACCTCCTTTGTCTTTAATTTTAGCCGGATACGAAATGATCAATGGATTTCGTGTACCTCCTTCTGTATTTGCATCTGTTTTCCATTGACGGAAAGGTACGTTGGTTGCAGCAGCCCAGCCCAATGGATAATTTGCTTTGGCATATTCTGTTCCGATCAAAGCCTGATCTTTGATATTTTGCTGTAACCGCTGTTCATCTGTCAAGGCCGGATCATATCCATTTACAAAACCTACAAATGTCCCTTCCTTACTGGCACCGTTGTCACCAATCGAAACAATAATCAGTGTATTATCCAGCTGACCGATTTCTTTTAAATGACGGATCACCCGACCAATTTCATAATCGGTATGTGATACAAATCCGGCGTATACTTCCATGAACTTTGTATACAATTGTTTTTCTGCCACAGATAATGAATCCCATTTCTTAATACCAGGATTACGGTCTGGCAGAACTGTGTTCTTAGGAACAATACCCGCCTTGATTTGTCTGGCCAGTACTTCCTCTCTGTAAGCATCCCAGCCTTTATCAAACTTGCCTTTGTATTTATCAGACCATACCTTATCTACCTGATGCGGTGCATGTCCTGCGCCCGGTGCCAGATAAAGAAAGAAAGGCTTGGAAGGATCAACAGATTTTTGTTCGCTGATATACGAGATGGCTTTATCTGCAAGCAATGTGGTAAAATGTTTGCCATCGTTATCCTGATTCACCCTTCTGGTATCTTCCCAGATCTGAGAATGATATTGATCGGAACTACCACGATACGGATAGCCATAGAAATGATCAAAGCCTCTTCCTGTTGGCCATCTGTTAAATGGACCGGCAGGTGTTAAATCTGCAACAGGCGTCAGATGCCACTTACCAAGTGCGTACGTGTTATAACCATTCGCCCTTAATATTTCAGAAGCAAAAGCTTTTTCAAACGGGATATACGAATCATATCCCGGTGTACCGATTGCATTCTCTGCAAACAGACCCATGTGTGCTGAATGGTGATTGCGGCCTGTAAGTAAGGCTGCACGCGTAGGTGCACAGATTGCTGTAGTATGTGCATTCGTATACCGCAATCCATTATTGGCAAGTGTATCGAGATTGGGTGTTTCTATTAAACCACCAAACGTACTTACTGCACCAAAGCCAACATCATCTAATAAGATCCACACCACGTTCGGTGCACCTTCAGGAGCTTTAGTCCGCTCGGGCCATGATTGCTGCGTTTCAGCAAGCGTCTTTCCAATCTTACCTTTGTATGGAGGGGTTGGTGTATTTTGTGCAAGAGCGGAAATTATTCCCAGCTGTAAAAAAACAGCACTTGCTATATTAATTTTTTGAACAAAATTCATCTTATTATTTTGTTTAATATTTATGATAATGTATTCATCTGTTTTACTCTGCGTAGCTGGAGCGGAACTTTACGCCCCAGCGGCCATTTTCTTTAGTAACTATATAGAGGGATTCGTACGTACCGATAAGGCTTCCATCGACTCTGTATCTGGAGAAGCGTGTATCTACGTGCACCTTATCACCGGAGCCTTGAACAATATTGCGGTGATCCCATTTGCTATGGTGCCAACCTGCTTTCTGCAAACCGCCGAATACTTTGGAAGAATCACGCAAACCGGCAGTCTTCAATTCCGACATGACTCCGCTCGCAAGTCTGTAATGCGGAAACTGATACGTTGCCTCCCATCCTTTGAGATCTTTCGCATTAAAAGTATTCATGTATTGATCCAGCACATTCAGTACTTCAGCTTTCACAGTAGGATCTACTTCATGAGAACCTCTGTCTTCAACTGCTCTGTAGGTAAAGGCAGAAAAACCTGCGATACCTATTAATAGTGCTACACTAATAATTTTATATTTTTTCATCTGTATGTATCTATGCGTAACTAATTCTATTATTCTGATTTCTGATCAATCACCAATGTGTATACTCTGCCTGTAAAGGGATAGGTACCGGCATATACTTTTGTAACCGGTGCATTCAGATCTTTTCCTACACTGATACCTTCTGAAGAAACAGGTCCCAGGTATTTTGATTTTGCTGTAATGGTTTGTTTTGCGATCTGCTGACCATCAACAAAAAGCAATACGGTAGTATCATCCGGATATTCCACTCTGACAACATGCTTACCTGCTGCAAGAGCCGTTGTACCTGATAAGGTTATTTCCTTTGTACCATCGTTCAACAGATAAAATATTTTACCGTCTTTAAAGTATAAGGTAGATCCTCCGTACAAATTACCGTCTGCAAATACAACGCCTTGTGTATTGGAAGAAAACAGTTCAATGTTTGCTGTGAAGCTTACAGCCTTCTTGCCAATGTACACACGTGTCTTTACAGTTGTTCCCTCATAAATGATCGATTGAAATTTTATTACCGGTGCAGGAATACCTGCTTTGAAATCACGCAGCGGATACACATTATAAACTGTAGCCAAAGAATCGAACAGCGTTTGCAGCTCTTTCAGTTTTTCCGGATTCTTCGCTGCCAGATCTTTTGTTTCTGTTGGATCTACATTCAGATTATACAGTTCCCATTTGTCCTGAGAGAAAGGACGCGGATTAAAGTTTGGATCCGGATTGCCAGTCTCACTGAACATGTTGCGTGGATGATACACTTCTGCTTTCCAGCCGTCTTTATAAATAGATCTTCCGCCATGCAGCTCATAGTATTGAACACGGTGTCTGGTAGGTGCCGCAGGATCTGTAAACGAATAATTGAAAGCAATTCCCTGCACAGGTACTTGCTTATAGCCATTGATTTCTTCCGGTATGGTAGTACCTGTCAATGCAATCGTTGTCGGAAGAATGTCTGTTACATGCAGATACTGTGTGCGGATAGTTCCTTTGTCTTTAATACCATTCGGATAATGCACGATGAGAGGGTTATGTGTGGCTCCTTCTGAATTCACATCGCTCTTCCAGTATCTGAAAGGTGTGTTCATTGCCTGCGACCAGCCCAAGGGATAATTCGGTGCGGTATATTCTGTTCCTATTTTATCGATCTGACTTAATAAGAATGGAATGTCATCTCCTTTTGATTTTTCATCGGTAGCATTTCCGGTAGAGCCTGTATAGGTACCTTCTTTACTGCCGCCGTTATCACCGATTACTAAGAAGATCGCAGTGTTATCCAACTGACCAATCTGCTTTAAATAACTTACTACACGTCCGATCTCATAGTCGGTATAAGAAAGAAAACCTGCATACACTTCGAAGAAACGTGCATATACTTTTTTCTCATCGGGTGTTAAAGAATCCCATGCTTTCAGACCTGGCTGGCGTTCCGGCAATACAGCATCTTTCGGAATATATCCTAAATCTTTCTGACGCTTGAATACCGCTTCTCTGTATTTATCCCAGCCCTGATCAAACTTACCTTTGTACTTATCGCTCCACTCCTTCGCTACCTGGTGCGGTGCATGTGTAGCACCGGGAGCCAGATAGAGAAAGAATGGCTTTTCAGAATCGGCAGATTTCTGATTCGCAATATAAGAGATGGCTTTATCAGCCAGCAAGTGATTGAGATGTGTAGTGTTCGGTTCTATGTTGATGAAATCATTTCCTTCTACCAGGTTCGGATGCCATTGATCGGTTGATCCGCCCAGAAAACCATAGAAATGTTCGAAGCCGCGGCCCAGCGGCCAACGGTTATAAGGTCCGGCAGCAGTCAAGTCTTTGGGAACCTGCCCGTGCCATTTACCCAATGCAAATGTATTGTACCCGTTTTCTTTAAATATTTCTGCAATCGTACCTGCTTCAAAAGGAATGTCTCCATTATAACCCGGAGTACCAATGCTCCATTCCGCATGATGTCCCATACCTACAGCGTGTGCATTTCTGCCCGTAAGCAAAGCCGCTCTGGTAGGACTGCAGATTCCTGTTGTATGAAAATTGGTATACCGCAATCCGTTATTTGCAAGCGTATCAAACGTTGGTGTTTCAATTAATCCACCGAATGCAGAAGTTGCACCAAAGCCAACATCGTCTAAGAGAATCCATACTACATTGGGTGCACCCTTAGGAGCCTTTACACGCTGCGGCCAGGCTTGCTGTGTTTCTTCCAATGTCTTACCAACTTTTCCTTTGAAGGGTTGAATCGGATCGTGCTGCGCCGAAACATGCAGCATTGTTCCAAGTAAGAAGACTTGAATCAACAGCAGTGAACTTTTTTTCATTTGCTCTGTAAACGAATTCCAATGTTTCATATTAAAGTATTATCTATAGAAGTAGTAGTGATTATTAAACTAGTAGATGAAATAATCATCACGTATCTGTTTTACTTCAGATACGTGATGATTACTTTTTTCAATTTTCCTGTGAAATTATATGGAGCTGTATATTGATCGGAAACGGCAGAACGCTGATCACGTCCTATATCTGTGCCATCAATCTTGTTCCCTGCTGTGATGGTTGATTGTCCTTTCGCAATTGTACGCTCTGCGGCTTTTACGCCATTCACATACAATACTTCTGAGCCAACAGCAGTACTGCCCTCAACAGGCGTAGTTAAAATGTAATCAACCTTGAAGCTAACTTTTCCTGTTGAAATGGAAATGTTTGAAACAAGGTACGATACCTGTCCACTGGCTTTATGCGCAAAGCGCAATTGACCCTCTTTAATATATAAGCTGATACCGGACTGTTCTCCGCCTACTGCAAACAAAACGCCTTCTTCTTTTCCTGTCACAATCTCTGTTTCAGCAGTTACACTAAATGAACGGCCTTCATACAATGGACTGTTCACACCCACCAGATGATCCACTCCGGGAAATAATGTAACAACCGGAAGCTTTCCATAGACGGTTCTTCCCGCAGGCATATCTGACGCTGTAAAATCTTTTAACGGATATACGTTGTATTTCTTAGCTTCTTCATCAAACACGGCCTGCAGCTCTTTTAACTTATCCGGATATTTTGAAGCAAGATTAATACGTTCATTAAAATCTTCGTTTAGATTATACAATTCCCATACATCCTTGCTGAAATCGACTTTACCGCCAGTAGTATCTACTTGTTTAATATCAAACCCTTCCCATACATTGTGGTGCAGGCTTGCTTTCCAGCCATCTTTATAAATAGCTCTACTCCCCGCAATCTCTGAGTACTGCAGGGTATGTCTGGAAGGAGCTTTAGCCTGCTCCACTGTATAGGCAAGACTGGTACCTTCTATAGGTGCTTGCTTGTATCCCTGAATTGTTTCCGGCACAATACCGTTTACTAATTCCAGTGTAGTCGGAAGTACATCGATCACATGACCATACTGATTGCGGATACCTCCTTTATCTTTAATTACTTTTGGATAAGATATAATCATTGGATTCCGCGTACCTCCTTCTGTGTTTGCATCTGCTTTCCAGTAACGGAACGGTGTATTTGCTGCCGCTGCCCAGGCAATCGGATAGTCGGTATTAGATTGATCTGTACCAATGATGTTACCTGCTTTCAGCATCGCTTCTATTTTTGCAGGTCCTTCTTCCATGCGGTTGATTTCCGGATTTACCGTACCGGATTGTCCGCCGCCTTTACTGGCACCGTTATCACCAAGTACTAATACAATCAAGGTATTGTCGAGCTGATCAATCTGTTCCAGGTAATTTACAATGCGACCGATTTCATAATCGGTATAGGTATAGAAAGCTGCATACACTTCCATATAATGAGCATAAGCTTTCTTTTCATTTTCGGTTAATGTATTCCATGCTTTTACACCCGGGTTACGCTCCGGTAATACTGCATTAGCAGGAATCAATCCGAGCTTCTTTTGTTTGGCAAATACAACTTCTCTGTAATTGTCCCAGCCTGCATCAAATTTTCCTTTATACTGATCGATCCATTCTTTTGCTACCTGATGTGGTGAATGTGTTGCACCCGGTGCCAAATACAGGAAAAATGGCTTCTCAGCATTCGATGATTTCTGATTGGCAATATATCGGATGGCTTTGTCCGCTAATAAGGTATTCAAATGTTTGGTATTCGGTTCAATATCAATTTTAGTCTGGTCTTCCCACAGCTCCGGATGCCATTGATCTGTAGCGCCCGGATGAAATCCGTAAAAATGATCAAAGCCTCTGCCTGTAGGCCATCTGTTAAACGGACCGGCATAACCGTTTTCTACTACCGGCGTCAAATGCCACTTACCAAGCGCAAATGTATTGTATCCGTTTTCACGTAATACTTCTGCAACGGTAGCCTTTTCAAATGGGATGCGTGTATCGTAGCCGGGAAAATCAATGGCTGCAGGCGTTAATAATCCTACGTGTGCAGAATGATGATTTCTACCTGTTAGCAAAGCTGCTCTTGTCGGAGAGCATATACCTGTTGTATGAAAATTTGTAAAGCGCAATCCATTGTTTGCAATTTTTTCAATATTTGGCGTTTCCACCAAACCGCCAAAAGCCGTTGTAGCACCAAAGCCGGCATCATCGATCAATATCCATACAACATTGGGTGCGCCAGGTGCTGCTGATTTATTGAACACCGTATGACCCGGTGTTGATTCTGAAAGTGTCTTACCAATTGTTCCGGTGAATGGTTGCTGCGGACTGTATTGAGCGATGGATACGGAATAAGAACACAAAACTGTTGCCAGTACACATGTCCATTTTTTATGCTTGTATAGGGTATTGCGAATAGTGAAATTCATACAACTTAATAACTTATAATTTTTATTTATTAACGGAATGGATTTGATAATACGTAAACTCTCCAAGGGGTTAAAACCCTTGGAGAGTTTGATTTACAAGATTACCAATCGATCATTATCAGATTTATTATTGCGGCAATTGGGCCTGAATAGCTGCTTCTATATCTTCACGTGTAATGCGTCCATTTTTTCTCCATACAATTTTATTGTCTTTGTATAAGATCAATGTTGGAATAGAAGCTATGTCCAGTGCATTTCCTAATTCTTTATTTTCAAACAATTCGATGCTTACCAGTTTTAATTGTTCAGCATTTTGATGTGCAACAGAATCAACAACAGGAGCTAGTTTTTTACATCCTCCGCAATATTTTGATTGCACATCTACCAGAACCAATTTTTGAGAACTGATTAGCTGCTGATATTCTGCTTGAGTCAACCCTGCACTCACAGAGCTTTCCAGTGGTTTTCCTTCTCCGATCCATTTGCTGATACCGCCCGGTAATTCGTACGCCTCTTTAAAATTCTGTTCCTGTAATTTTTTAACCAGTACACCGCTACGCCCATTATTAATGGAATACACAAACACGGGTTTGTTTTTATCCAGCTTATCAATGTATTTCTGAACGTCTGCTTCATTTGTCAGTGAAAGATTTACTGCTCCTTTCAGGTGACTGATTTTATATTCTTCCGGAGTTCTGACATCCAGCAGCTGCGGATTAGGTGACGCTGCCTGCAGCTTTGTTACAAATGTTTCAAAGCTAATGGCTTCCTGATTTGTTTTTGTATTCTGTGCCCATGAAGCCTGCAGCGTCAGCAGCATAATAAGTGTGATAAGAATGTTTCTTTTTTTCATAGTGATAGTATTGGTTGATTATGCGTATGTATATATTGAAAATAGCAAGGATACCATACGTACCCTTGCTATGCTATATTACCATCCTGGATTCTGCGTAAGCTTTGGATTCAGGTTTAATTCCTGTAATGGAATCGGGAATAAATAATGTTTTTCAGCTACACTGTTTTTTCCAACTAGCTGTAAGGATGGGATCAGCAAACCACCATGTACATCCGGACCTTTTTCTCTGATAAGATCAAACCAGCGCTGCCATTCCCAGACAAGCTCCAGCCTGCGTTCCAGATAGACAGAGTCACGGAAATCACTTTGACTCAAACCGGTTGTCAGATCAGGAATACCTGCGCGTTCACGCACCTGGTTGATGTACTGATATGCATTACCAGGACCATGGGCTTCGTTCTCTGCTTCTGCTGCAATAAGTAATACTTCTGCATAACGTATGATCGGAACATTCGCTGCCGATTCAGACAACTGCGAACCTACAGACGGATCCCAGTATTTGTTGAGGAACGGTACCGTATCACCCGGTGCATTTAAGGTTACATAGTTTTTACCATCTGAACCTAAAAACTTTGTTCTGAATGCACCGCCATAAGAATTTGCCGCAGTACCGCTCGCTTTTCTTTTATCATTCGGTTGATAAAGCTTATATATACTGAAGTATGGATCACCTTTATACGGATAATATACCAACTGATCCGCATACGAACCTGTTACACCAGGAACACCTGAGCGGGCACCTCTCGGCGCATTTCCATTACCTTGCCCCTGAGCATTAGCTTTGAACTGTGCAGAGAAAATATGTTCCGGACCATTTTTATAGGCAGGTAAAAACACTTTTGAATAATCCGTGCTTAGGCTATACAATCCACTTGTAACAATTCCTTCAGACAGATCTGCAGCCTGCTGCCATTTACCTTGAGTAAGATAAACTTTGGACAGAATAGCGCGCGCAGCACCTTTAGTTGCTCGTCCTACATCTATACTTCCATACGTTGCAAGCAATGTACTGTCTGCAGACAACAAATCGTTTTCGATCTGCGCATACACCTGTGCAGCCGGTGTTCTAGGCACTTGTATTGCACTGGCATCAAAAACATTCTGATCTTCCAGTATCAATGGTACATCTCCGTACAAGCGCACCAGATTAAAATAATAGAGAGCTCTCAGAAACTTTGCTTCTCCAATGTATCTTTTCTGCGTAGCAACATTTGCGGGTGCAAATTGTATCTGAGGTATTTTTTCGATAGCAATGTTACAGCTTCTGATTCCGGCATAATGAAACTGCCAGATCTGCAATACACGAAGGCCTGCAGAGTTGTGCTGAAGTACTGCCTGAGAACGCACATCCGGATTTGTAGCTCCGGGACCCGGGTTAATATCATCAGTCATCATTTCCATACCGGTAGAAAACAGTACGTCATACGGTGTCTGTGCTGTTAAACCACCAGGTGTTACAGAACCTCCGGAATTCAACATATAATAACATGCCGTTATGGCTTGTTTTGCATCGTCTTCTGTTTTATAAAATTGTGTTTCGGAAATAAAAGACTTTGGTTTTTCCTCCAGCTTGGCGCATGATAAAACGCCAAGAGAAAGAAAGAATAATATATAGTTTGATTTTTTCATACTGAATAGCTTTTAGATATTATCAGAGTTACTAGAAGGTTAATGACAGACCACCTAAAATTGTTTTATAATTCGGGTATGCTCCGTTATCTACACCTGCTGTACTAGGAGTTTGCCCGTTCACACTTACTTCCGGATCAAAACCTGTGTATTTTGTCCATGTCAGCCAGTTCTGTGCAGACACATAGATACGCAGGTTCTGCACTCTTAAATTTTGCATCCATGCCTTCGGGAAGGTATATCCTAACGAGATATTTTTTAATCTCAGATATGATCCATCTTCTACAAAGCGGCTGGAAAGAACCGAAGCCGGATCCTGATATGCTCTCGGAATATTTGTGTTGGTATTAGTAGCCGAATATCTGTTCAATACATCTGCTGAAGCACCCTGATAACCTGTCTCAAGTGCAAGGTTGGCAGCATTCGCATTATATATTTTGTTACCATAAACACCTTGTAAGAAAATAGTCAGATCAAAACCGCCGTAGGCAAATGTGTTTGTTAAACCTGCAATAAACTTCGGTTGATTGTTTATGATTATTCTATCATCAGAAGTAATTTTACCATCGTGATTTACATCTGCATATTGCTGAGCACCTGGCGCTTTATCAGCAGCCGGTGTTAATGCATTGGCAGAACTTGTTCCCGGCTGAATAAGGCCGTCTGTCTTGTATACAACAAATGATCCTACAGAGTGACCTACAGCAAGCACAGAAGGTGATGCCGTATTCGGCTGATAGAAATCTGTACCGTTATTTAAACTAAGTATTTTATTTTCGTTGTGTGCAAATACCAGACTGGTATTCCATTTGAATTTACCAATCAGGTTTTTAGAATTCACGGCAAGCTCAACCCCTTTATTATACATACTTCCGGCATTTTCGTAAGCCTGCGTCTGAAGTACATTTGGGTTATAGTTTAACAAACCTGTAGTAGCCGGCAACGTAACATTCAGCAACAGATTGGTTGTATATTTATAGTAGATATCTGAAACAAAAGAAAGACGGTTATTGAACAAGCCCACATCAACACCAAGGTTGTATTGTGCTGTCTTTTCCCATGTCAGGTTTGGATTAGCTTGCGTGTTTGGTGCAAATCCGGATACAGTAGTATTCCCAAAATTATATTTCACAGCTCCCATCTGAGAAAGCGATGTAAACGGAGGAATCTGCTGATTACCTGTAAGACCGGCACTGAAGCGCACTTTTAATTCATTCAGGTGTTTTACGTTCTGCAGGAATGCTTCTTTATGTGCGTTCCAGCCAATGGCTGCTGATGGGAAGCTTCCCCACTTATGTCCATCAGAAAAACGGGAAGAACCATCGGCACGTGATGTTACCGTTATCATGTATTTATTTTTGTAACTGTAGTTCCCTCTTAATAGAACAGACTGCAGTGCCCATTCTGACTGAGCAGAAGAAGGAGCCACCTGAATGGTTCCTGAATTTAAGCTGTTATATGTATAAGCATTCGATGCAAAACCAGCTGAATTGGCAATAGCTAATTCTGTATAAGAAGCCTGCTGCATATAACCACCCAATACATCAAAATGATGGTCATCGTTTATTTTTCTTGTATAGCTTAATGTATTTTCATTCAGCCATGTTTGCGAAGATAATGTTCCGACAGAAGCCACACCATTACTACCCGATCCTTCGTATGTAGTAGAAGGCAAATAAGAATTCTCCTTGTTGCTGATCAAATCAACCCCACCGGATATTTTTGCTGTTAAGCCTGGTAAAACTTTGTATTCTCCGTATGTATTCGCTAATGCACGTATAGTATTGGTTGTATTGATATCATTCACAAGAGAATTGATCGGGTTGCCGTAAACCGACTGATACGGGCTCTTAAGCGTATATACTCCATTGGTATAAAGAGGTACAGACGGAGGCATCGCAAGAATTGCCGGTACAACGTTCTGCGGAGCTACCTGAGAAGTGATATCACTCACCATGGCAAAGGCACCTATCTTCAAACGTGCGCTATAATCGTGTTCAATATTGAATCGTCCGGAATATCTTTTAAACCACGTGTTCAATAAAATACCATCCTGTTTAAAATAGTTACCGGAAAGTACCATACGTGTTTTTTCTGTTCCACCAAGTACTGATAAATTATAATTCTGAATACGTGCATTTCTGAATGCTTCTTTTTGCCAGTTAGTACCGGTACCCATGCTATCAACCTGATGCTGGCTGTAAGGTGCTTTCTTTCCTGAGTTCACGGCAGCATCATTTGCTAATGCAGCCCATTGCGATGCATTGATAAGCGGCAGTGTTTTAATAGTGCTTTGTACACCTACATAACTATCGAAATTAACAGACGACTTATTATGACTTCCTTTTTTTGTTGTTACAATAACAACGCCGTTCGCTCCTCTTGAACCATAAACAGCAGTTGCAGAAGCATCTTTCAATACATCTATCGATTCAATATCTGATGGGTTGATGGAAGCGAGCGGGTTAATAACCGGTGCTCCTCCCGTACTATTGGTGTTGTATGTACCCGAAACAACACCCGAAGACATAGAAGAGGGATCATTGTATATCGGAAAACCATCAATTACATATAAAGGCTGTGAACCCGCATTGATTGAACCAACACCCCTGATCTGAATGTTTACACCGGCTCCAGGCTGGCCACTCGATTGTGTTACGTTCACACCCGATACAGAACCCTGCAACAATCTTTCAGGCGAACTGGTTGGCTGCGCCATCAGCTCCTTGGCAACGGTAGCAACAGATCCGGTAACATCTTCTTTTTTCTGTGTTCCGTAACCGATAATAACAATATCCTCTGTCTCGTCTGATTCCAGAATAATTGTCAACGCTTCTGTCTGCCCGGTGTATTCTATCTCCTTTGTTTTATAACCCAAGTAGTTTACCTGAAGAATAAACGGCGGTTCTTTTTTTGTATGGAGTTCAAAATATCCTGCTGTATCTGCAGCCGCTCCATCAGAGCCGCCTTTTATACTAATTATGGCTCCGGGTATAGATTGCAATGAATCTCCGATGTTACCCTTTATGACTCTTTCTGTCTGAGAATAAGAACTAATCGCAAAGCCTGTCATAGCGATTAAAAAAATCAATATTTTATAATAGGTTCGTAAAGTAATCATATGTTCGTGTGTAGTGATTTATAATATTTAATGTTTTGATTTAAATAGTGGAATCGTTCGTAGTTGTTCTATTCATAAGATCTTTGTTTAAACATGTTTTTAAATACATTCTCTATCGATTTAGTATACTTAAATTCGCATCAAATAATTGCTCTTACTTATCATTCCAAGACGTGTAAAGGGAATAAATCACTTCTGCGCTGATGTAAACATAAAAACAACCTGTGAATTCCCAAGCAGTCTTGTGGTACGAACACAGTACTTTTCGGTGGTAGAATCTCCAATAAGATTCAAATAATACAATGAAATAATAATTTATTACAAAATAAAAGAGTCCTAAAATGCAACATTAAACTTTAACATGTGTTAAAAATTAAAAAAGACCGGATGTCTGAACAGCTTATTTATTTGATCTAAAATGATAAAAACGATCTTTAAATAAATATAACTTTTTAGTCCTGCTCTTATTCAATTCGTATTCTCGCCAAAATAAACTTTTAGATCTATCCTGATAAAGATTATTATTCTAATAACTGTTTCGTATGGATTAAGGCGTTGCCTCTCTATCGACCCCATCGGGGTCGTATATTTATAGAAAAATATATAACCGGCTAACACGCACAATATCGCAGGTATTGTAGTAGAAAAATAAATGAAACCACTATACCTCACCAAAAATCAAAAAAATAGCCTCCTTTTAAAGCGCTTCAACTTTCGCTTTTACCTCTTCAATAAATGCGGCTCTCGTTTTATCATTCAAGCCTGCCGTTGAAACAGGTGTACCTACCGAAACAGTAACATCCCCCGCTTTAATGGTAAAGCCTCCGCTGGGCCAGATTTTACCGGCACCGGATATTTTTACAGGCAACATATCAACGCCTGCCTTTTCAGCCATAACAAACGTGCCTGCTTTAAATGCACCAATTTTTTCATCCAGCGAACGCGTGCCTTCCGGAAACGTCATTACACTTTTTCCTTCGCGAATAAGCGTCCCTGCACTAATCATACTATTCACGGATTTTTCACGGCTGCTGCGATCAATAAAGATCATACCCATCATATACATGTACCAACCAATAAACGGCACTTTAGCGATTTCCTGTTTCGCAACAAAATATACATTGAATGGAAGCACATAAAACAAAATAGGAATATCAATAACAGATTGGTGATTGGATACAACGATATAAGATTGCTTATCGGATGGAATATTTTCAATGCCTTTTACTGTCAAACGAATACCCGCGAGCCATAGAATCACTGGAGCCCATACCGTACGTGCCATAGCTACACCTAAATGGGTTGAAAAAGTACAGATACGAACAAGGATAGAAGTGGTAATGCACAGAATAGACCAGATGATCATTCCGGTTAAGCGTATAGAACTCATGCGTCAAGGTTTATATTAACAGAAAGAGTTAATATGATTGAATTTCGGTTAATGTTTATGGAACAAATATCGGTAAATCTTTCTGAAGTGTTGTGAGATAAAAAAGGAAAGTTCCTGTTAACTAGTTAACAGGAACTTTCCTTTTACAAATCTTCGCGACTCTAATTAACGTCTATTCGTTCAAAATCAGGCTCTAAGCACTTTACTTCACACATCTGAAACCCATGTGTTCCATGCTTGAATCAGGAGAACTTTTCATGCGGCGTGCCACACGATAACCTGTACAATAACTCTCATTGCATAAAAAGGATCCTCCCCGTGTTACACGTTTGGGAGCGTATGGTTCGTCCGGATCAAAACTTTTCTTCGGCCCTAGCGGGTTAGTAACACCTGCCGGAATATTATCCGATTCATAATGATCATTCTTATACCAATCGGCGCACCATTCCCAAACATTCCCCGACATATCAAATAATCCATAACCATTTGCCTTAAATGATTTCACAGGTGCGGCACCATAGTATTTATCTTTCAGTTCATTTGTATATGGAAACTTTCCCTGCCAGTAATTTGCCTTCGCTTTACCCGTTTCAACAGACTCATCACCCCAGGGATAAATATTATTTACCAAGCCACCACGCGCGGCAAACTCCCACTCTGCCTCTGTAGGTAAACGCTTTCCGGCCCATTTGCAATACGCCATGGCATCATCCCACGAAACTTGTGTAACAGGATAATTGTCTTTCCCTTCTATCGTACTTTCCGGTCCATGCGGATGTTTCCAATCGGCGCCACGCTTCCATTCCCACCAGGCGGAATAATCGTGTAGGTCAACTTCGTGCAATGTAGATTTGAATACCAAAGAAGATGCTTGTAATAAACTATCGTGTGGCTTAGGTGTACCGGGAGCTACCTGCTTTTTCATCTCTTCCCAATTCACTGGCCGCTCTGCCGTAGTAATGTAACCGGTAGCATCAACAAACTCCTTGAACTCTTTATTTGTTACTTCGGTAGCGTCCATCCAGAAAGCATTAACCGTTACTTTATGTTTTGGAAATTCATCGGCTGATGCCTGCTCGCTGTCTCCTCCCATCATAAATGTTCCACCCGGAATACGCACCATCCCATTATGGTTTGTATCGGCACGTTGAACAATATTACTAGCTGTATTGCCTGAAACAGCAGATGATGCAAAACGATTGGGAATCCCCGAATGACAAGACATGCTATCTTTGGCCGCTGCTGCTGTTTTATTAGAACCTTCGTTGCAGGAAAGAAATAACAATGCCGCAATCCCTATTCCTATTTTATATACCATCAATTTTACTATTAGTTATACGAACCCGAATATACTTATTTTATCAGAAGCTTTTTACAAGCTAGAGGTACGAATCCCTTAATTCATAAGCCGCTTCTGCGAATTTTCTGAAATACAATCTGATTATATTAAAATAAAAAAGCACAAAAAAGAAGAAACCGTTTTACTTATATAAAACAGTTTCTTCTTGAAACAAGCAGGTTATTGAATGGCTGCAAAAACATTAAATGATATGTTTTCAATTCGTTTTATTGGCATTAATCCGGGCCATATAATCCGCTTTAAAAAGTTCAGCTTTATTGATTTTATTTTTTAATGACCCGCCAATATCAAATTGTTCAAGTTTCAATATATTCTTTTGACTTAAATCCCATTCTTGAATAAAACAATACGCTACTGCTAAATTCTCATAAAGGCTTGCTGTAATATGTTCGTTGATGCGCGCTTTTTTATTTGTAAGATCTGATTCCGTTAATGCCTGTTCCCATGCGGAGATAGCCTTTAATATATAATCAGATGCCCGTTCTTTATCGGAAGATAGTAAATCGTAGCCTCTGGATACATTACCAAATGCCTGAGTCAAATCTGTATATTCAGGTTCCTTTTTCACTGTAGCCACATCCACATAAATTGTTTTAACCTGATATCCTAATTCATCATTCAATTGCAATTGAGCACATTTTAATGAATGCTGATAGGCTTCATTATCGCACGACTGCAAAAAACCTGCACTCGTATAACTATTATTCCACCAGTTATCTGCATCCATTCTTGAATTAAATACGGGAGAAGTTCGGGACAGTATACGGTCTGAATCTTTTACTACATACTGCCTTACAATTCCACCGTTTGCGTTGATGATCTGCACCGACACAACATTGTAGTAAGAAATAATATACTTAAACTGAGGTACAGAAACACCATTCGATATTATATAAGATGTATTGGGATTTACATTTGTTATTTTAAAACCAAGAAACGTTACAAGTACAGTAAAATCAGGTATTGAATCTGAAATTTGTGTACATCCGACAATTCTTATTATCGGATTATCCGCATCTACGGTTCTGACAATAGGAGTATAATTTGAGCTATATGAATTGCTGTTATATAAATCTGTATGATTCATATATACCTGCATAAAATACTTCTTTGCCATCGGGCTCACCGGCATAAGAGGTGGCTGCATATACGTAACGGCTACCTTGTCCCAATCAGGACGCTGACTGTAGACTTCAGGCGCTAACAGCGCTAATGCAAATACAATACATACAATTCGTTTCAACATATTCTAAAAGATAGTAAAAGATATAATTCCAATCACTTTATTCGTATATATTTTAAAAGCGCAACACTTCAAGTTTAACCTTGCACTATTGCGCTTTTAGTATTCAGCTTACACACGCTGCTTTTATCTCTTTACGTGTAAATACGGATCGTAACCATTCAGTTCCTTTGGATATGCCCCCGTGCCATCATACGGACGCTTCTCCGGATGGCACTTACATGCTTCTGAACACGCACCTTCCATCTTAATGCCACAAGCTTCGCACATGGGTTCATGTCTGTTGCAAACCGGGTTAGAACAATTTACCATACGGTCGCTTAATGTGCCGCACACATAACAGGTAGAAATAATACTTGGATTTACTTTGTTGACATCTGCAATTACACGTCCGTCAAACACGTAACACTTCCCTTCAAAATCTTCTCCACCCTGTTCTATACCATATTTAATGATACCGCCATGCAGCTGGTACACATCTTCAAAACCTTGCTCCAACAAAAAAGCACTTGCCTTTTCGCATTTTATTCCGCCGGTGCAATAGGTTAAAACTTTCTTGCCTTTTAAATGATCCAGCTCTTTTATTTTTTCCGGAAAATCCCTGAAGTTCTCCATGTCGATCGTAACGGCATTTTTGAAGCGCCCAACCTGGTGTTCGTAATTCGAACGTACATCCAGTATAACAACATCTTCACGATCCTTCATTGCCTTAAATTCGGCAGGCTCTAAATGTTTGCCCGTACGTTTGGTTGGATCTACATGCTTCAGCGAAGAGTGTACAATCTCCGGCTTTACACGCACATATAATTTCTGGAACGCATGCCCTTCGTGTGCTTCAATTTTGAATTCGAGTGCTTCAAAGCGCGGATCGGCTTTCACGTATTCCATATACTTTCGGCAGTCTTCTTCCGTTCCGGAAACCGTTCCATTAAGACCTTCACCGGCAATAATAATACGGCCAAGCAAACCTAATTCAAGACATTTAAGATGGTGTTCTTCCCTGTACGCATCAGGGTCCGCTATATGAGTATAGCAGTAATACAGTAGTATTTGATAATTATCCATAATAATAACGTTGCTTAGTTTCAATCTAAGTGTTGTTACAAAGATAAGAAATTCGGGAATAATTATAAAATGATAAAAGTTGAATGGTTGAGTTAGAAATGTAGCCAAAGACTACTAAAATGTGGACACCAGTCGCCACTACGCTGAAGACTGGTGTCAGATATTTTTGTTATTTGAATTTTAGCTTTATCCTTTCATTGCCTGAGCCGGATTACCAAACACCGTCTCGCCTGGCTTTACAGGTGCAATCACTACCGAACCGGCACCCACCCGGGCATTTTTCCCAATAGTAATGCCGCCAATAATAACAGCTCCTGTACCAATAAATGCTCCTTTTTCTATCTTAGCACCTGCATTTATAATAGCACCTGCACCAATTTGAACAAAATCTTCTACTACGGCTTCAAAATCAATGATTGCGCCGGTATGTATCAAACAGTGGCTGCCAACTTCAGCATTTGAGCCAATCACAGCTGCTCCGTTTATAAAATTACCGTGACCAATCGATGCCGAATGTGCAATTGATGCCGAAGAATGAATGGCATTAACTGCTTGTGTTTGTCTGCGTTCATGCAGCATTTTAGTTAAGCCTTCCCGCAGCTTTGGTTCATCGCTGGCAATAAAAGCATCACAGCTGTCTCCTATTAATTTTAAGTACGCATCATCATCTGTTGAGCCCAATACCGTTACATTATTTATTTCTGTTCCATGCAATGCTTTGGTATCGTCCAGAAAGCCATAAGCCACCATTCCATTGCTTTCAAATATTTCCAAGGCTGCTTTCCCTAATGACGAAGCACCAAAAATCATTACTGCATCTTTCTTTTCCATAAATAGATTTTTCACAAATCTACGTACATTTTTTTAATTGTAGCAGGTGTTTATAAGGTTTACATGTAGATGTCGAAAGAATTCTATAATTTGTGAACGTTTACTACTGCTTCTGCCCTATTAATCCGGTGGACCATCCTTTGCACTGAAAACTGCCCATTCGCTGCAATGATCCCACTGAGGCCGCAACATTTTACTAGTCATTCTTTAAATATGCGATTTAATAAATATCGTCTTATTCTTATATGCTGCTGGCTACTGGTAAACGTATCTCTTTATTTCACCATGGGAATAAAGTACGCCATTGATACAACACGCTTTGATAACGAAGCAACTGCATGGACTAACGGAACCTTTGAATTCACCTATCATTTCTGGTATACAGGCTATATTGCAATTTTGACTGCAAGCAAATTAATCTTCCATTCTATTTACCTAAGCATATTGTTTCAATATATTTTTGCTTTTTGTTCAACACTGCTTTTCTACCAGGGATTAAGCAAAATCAGTAAAAATAACCGGGCAGCTTTTATTACAACACTTGCAATAATCTTCTATATACCCATTCAACAGTGGAACAGATGTCTGCTTACTGAATCCATTTTTATAAGTCTGGTATTATTATTCATTTGGGGGTATTCTATTGAAAACAAACGGTACAAATGGATCGCCCTATTCATCGTTGCTGTTGCAGCTGCAACTGTACGGCCTAACGGATGTATCCTTTTAATCAGTTGCTTAATGATGTATTGTGGGCATTTCATTTATTACACTCAGAAAAAGAACATCTATATACTTACAGCTGCAAGTATTGTGTTTCTGGTATATCTTTTAAACACATATACAGATACTTTTTATCTTTTTTTACTGAATTCATTTAATAAGGGAGAAGTAATATGCGGGTACTCAGGCTGGACAGTTTCTATTCAATCCGTAAGCCAAAATGATCCCTTAACGGGAAGTATCACAAAAATATTCTTTTTATTTTATGATCATCCGATTGAAAGCATACAACTGGGAACATATAGATTGTTAGCACTCTGGACAGACTTGCGCATGTACTATAGCTGCATACATAATATATTCATCGGAATATTTTTATGTGTTATGTATTCAATGGCCTGTATCGGATTTATGCAATACAAAAAAATATACAGAGAGCTTTTATGGATTACTTGTTCATACATTGGCATGAATAGTCTATTAATAATAATCACTTATGCTGATTGGGACGGACGTTTCCTGGCCCCTTTATTACCAATTGTTTTTATCTGGTCTGGTTTAGGAATAAATTATTCTATCCATTTTTTAAACCGGAAGAAAACAGCAGAATAAGTAAGTCCGCTATACTTTAGTAGAATAAACGTATAAACCGGTAAATAAAAAATACGGTAACGGTTGAAGCTTCCAATGTTGGGCGAAGCCAATATCAATAGTGCACCAATCAATACAATGAACATTAATGCCATCCATTCCATCTTCAACACATGGATCTTCTTTGTTATTGACCGATAAATCAATCCTATTGCTAAGGTAATGAATACATAACTTTCAAGGGCAGCCAGCAACGATGATACATTGTGAATTTGCCATGGGAAAGGGCTGAAAAAGCCGTACAATATAGCCTTGGGAAAGTTTAATAAGATTGAGGTCCACGACATCTCTAAATCAAAGGGAATACAGGCGTAAGCTTCCACATACTTTGTACAGGTAAGAGTGTAGCTTATGTATATCACTTCAGGCAGATTATTCCAATGCAATGCGGGATGCAAATAACCCAATCCGATAATCAGCATTATGATAAGAAATGCTGAAACCGCTGCCGTGCGTATTGAGAGCCGAACATATACATGTATAAAATACATCACACATATCAATAAAAATATTGCTGCCAGATAATATTTAACAAACCATACCAACAAAAAAAAGGCTATAAAAAGAATAATAGATCGTATGTCTTTTCCTCTTTTATCTGCAATCCGATTAAAATAGTAGAACAATAAAAACAGTACCGGAATAACAAAGGCTTCTTTCAAGAGCCCGACTGTCCATATAGTAAACGATGGCACAAGCAATACCAACACCCAGATACTAAATGCAGGCGTATGTCTTTGTGCGGAAAGAAATGGCATGTAACACAAGGTGCCGAATAAGGTTACCCATGCCCCAAGTATAAAATAATTATTGGCTGAAAATATAAAAAAGGGAATTAATACTTTCAGAAAAAATGCTACGCGTACTTCTTCCTGCAGGTACTGTTGCAGCCAGGAAGACAAATGCATTTGATCATATTCTCCCTGGAAAAACAGCGCTATATCGGATGGGTATTTTCTAAAATCATCTGTCAATTCAACAAGAGAAGTATGATAAAAAAATGCATCCAGCTGATTGTTATAAATGGTATAAAATAATATTGATTGAATACCAAAGAAAAAAAATCTGTATAGCAACAACAATACGAATGGCTTTCTTAAATCCACCGTCATGCGTACGAAAGAATAATAGCATACAAAGCCTAAAAACAAACTACTCAACAGCAGCAGGAATAGATTCATTGCGCAGTATAGAATATCCGATGCTACAAGATAAACATTTTTTATGAGTACAATACATCTTATACAATTCAAGGCTGCCCTGACTATCAAATCCGGTTTTCATATTCATACCCAGCTCTACCCATTTTCGTGTAATCACATTATCTTCTGCTTTTATTGAATCAATAAATTGAAATACCTCCTCCCATTTCTCTTCATTTTTATTATACCGGGCTTCAAGCGCAGCAAAAGGAATACAGGCATTAATTATAAATGTATTAATAAATGCTGCTCCTGTTTGTTTAATCATATACTTTGAAGCAGTATCAAAACGATAATGTGTATGCCAGTATGCTGCAGTATCGCTCTTAAAAAATAGTACCGCCTGTTTCAAATCTTTTATTGAAGCAAAAAGATAATACCATTCAGGACTGGAAAAAACGGCTGCAAGTTGTGCTAATCGTATCGTGGGAAAATTAATCGGACGTGTACGCAGAAATTTCCACTCCGAATATTGAACAACAGGAACTACTGCAAGAGTCCGCTTTAAATAGTCAAATTCTTTCTTCAACTCCCGTGGATAAGGATCTTCCAATGTATCTTCAAGCATTCCTGCCAATCCAAAAAATAATGCTTCAATGGATTTAGGAGAATAACTCAAGCGATCTAATTTATTGAAGTCAATATGTTCTGCGAGCCGTTCAAATAAAAAATCATTCAGGCCTGTACCAAACGATTTAAAAATCAACCTTCCGGCAACCATCTTCCAATTGGGTTGTTCTTTTAATAACAGAAACAGTGACTCTGTCTTACGTTCCAAACGTTCCACCAATACACGCTGTTTCATTTGTTCAATAACAATCGGATTTGTTTGTGCAAACATACCGGCACAAGGAATGACGGCTTCTTGTTCCATTAAATACTGATATGTTTGCAAATGGGTTGAAGAAATACGATCCTTCAATTCCAGAACAGGAATCATTGTACCGTCGGCGCGTTGAATATCAACATCGGCCTCATACACCACGTGCAGAATAACCGATTCGTAAGCCGGATTAAATTGGTGTTTGTGTTTGTTCCAGTCTGAAGACCTGATGTGTATTTCTATATCTCCCCGCCATTCAATGGAACCAATCACTAATGATGCGAGGCTGAAATCCGGGCCCGCGTGCGCATTAAGAGTTCCATTGCGCTTAATAATAATAGATTCTCCGGCTGTTGTTTTCAGGTCTTCAACCGAAAATAACAGGTTCTGCCAAAGTACCCACAAAAGTTCTTCGTTAATCATAGCTGAATGTAATGTGTAAGAAAAAATCCCCTCGCAATATTACATTAAATTTGTATTTTTAGAAAAACATATTTTTATGAATCAATCACTGTTATTCCGCTCCACAATATTATTAGCATTTGTTTTCTTAATCATCAGCGGAATGGTTTATGCGCAAGGCTTTCTTATCCCTGTTTTTTTCGCTGGTTTACTATCACTGCTTTTACTGCCACTATCAAACATCATTGAATCCAAGATCCATCATCGGGTTGCAGCCATTATACTTACAATTGTTGTATTCATCATTATCATCTGCGGCATCAGCTATTTTATTTCCACCCAAATCTCTTACATCATTTCTGATTCTGAAATGATCCAGGCCCGCCTGACTGTACAGATGCACAAATTGCAAATCGTTATCAGTGAGTATACAGGTATAAATGAAACCGATCAATTGGCATGGTTCAATAAACAATCTGAACAATGGATCAAATCAGGTTTTACCAAGGTGCAGGATGTGTTATTAACCTTTGGTAATTTTGTATTCGGACTTACACTTGTGATTATTTATATTTTCTTTCTTTTATTGTATCGCAGCCGAATCAAATTATTCATTTTATCTCTTACAAATGAAAGCAATCACGAGACGATCCTTTCAATTATTAATAAAGTAAAACAGCTTGTATTACAATATCTCACCGGATTATTCATTGCATTAAGCATTCTGGGCGCAATGAATGCCATTGGCTTAAAAATACTGGGTATTGAACATGGTATTTTCCTTGGGTTTCTGGCCGGTTTTTTAAACATCATTCCTTATATAGGTTCATTTATCGGAGGCGCTTTACCTGTTATAATGGCCTTGATTTACAAAGATAATATCTGGTATGCTGTAGGTGTGCTGGCAATATTTATGTTCAATCAATTTATAGATAATAACATTACTACACCAAGAGTTGTTGGCGGCTATGTACGTATTAATTCCTTAGCTACCATTATTGCCGTAATTATTGGCGGCATGATCTGGGGTGTGGGTGGAATGATTTTATTCATTCCATTATTGGGGATTTTTAAAATTTTCTGTGATAACATTGAAACCCTTCATCCATTAAGTATTCTTTTAAGCGAAGATGAAGAAGCAGGAGATTCATTTATTAAAAAATTTACCGATTGGTTTAAAAAAAAGAAGATTACCAGTTAAGGTAATCTTCTAAATATTTTTTCATTTCTATCTGCATCTTCTGTGCTTCTGTCTTTGCTGCCTGAGCAAAGCCTTCATCAGAGCTGGCATACAAAATACTTCTTGACGCATTAACCAGTAAGCCGCACGAAGCATTTAATCCAAATTGCGATACTTCCTGCAAATTACCACCCTGTGCACCTACACCAGGTACCAGCAGAAAATGATCCGGTACAATAGAACGGATCTCTTTGAAATAGGATGCTTTAGTAGCACCTACTACAAACATCAGATTTTCTGAGCTTCCCCAGGTAATACACTTTTTCAATACCTCTTTATATACAGGTTCGTTTGTGCTGCTTAATATGAGTTGCTGAAAATCTTTGCTGCCTGCATTAGAAGTTAAAGCCAATACGATAGCCCACTTATCTTTAAACGCTAAAAATGGTGTAACAGAATCTTCTCCCATATAAGGAGCAACCGTTACTGAATCAAAGGACAACTGTTCAAAGAATGCCTTTGCATACATAGTTGCTGTATTGCCAATGTCTCCACGTTTTGCATCTGCAATTGTAAAAACATCTTTCGGAATCCACTCCAGTGTTTTTTCTAACGATTCCCAACCTGCTTTGCCTAAAGACTCATAGAAGGCCAGATTGGGTTTATAAGCAACGGCATAATCAATCGTTGCATCAATGATGTATTTATTAAATTCAAAGATGGGGTCTTTAGCCTTTAACAAATGAGTCGGAATTTTTGTAAGATCGGTATCTAAACCAACACACAAATACGACTTCTTTCTTTTTATACCAGCTACTAAATCTGCCTTATTCATTGTGCAGCTAATTATCGTAGATCAATGATTTCAACGCCGGGATATTTCGATTTGTCGAATGTAAAAGGTGTATCGTCGGCAATTGTATTTGGTGTGAAAGTTTTGATGGAGTAATCGTAAATATTACCATTCTTCTCAAACAGTTTCCAGTTTTTGATCGACTTATCAAGTTTATTGATTTCAAGCTTAACTTTAAAAAACCGGTTTTTTCTGTCTTCCGGTACCAGCTCAATCATCTGATATGTTTTGCCAGCTTCCACGCGATCACCTACGTAACTGTATTTATAGCCTTTTTTGTACATGGTATAAATCTTACTTGGAGAAATATCGTCGTCGGCAGGATCATACGCAGAAATATTTACTTCATTCGTTTCCTTCATGTAATTCCAAACCGTAGTACCGTTATTAATAATTTCCATTTTAGGAAGTTTGATACGATACTTGGCTCCGCGCACCATCAGCTCGCCCTGAGAAACCTCATTGATGCTTGCAGATGTATTTTTAAGCGTAAAGGTGAATGTAGCTTTGAAGGAAGAGTAAGCTTTCATTTTATTACTCATCTCATCTAATATTGTCAATGCCTTAGGATCGTATTGACCAAAAGCAAAGAGTACAATAAAAAATACTGGTAATAAAATCAGAATGGTCTTTTTCATGTTAATCTAATATTCGTATTTATATTTAATAATTTTAACGTTGGTCTAATCCTTTTAAATGAAATTCAAGTGAGTATTCATCTTTAATAAGTACTTCACGGGCTTTACTACCTTCAAACGGCCCTACGATACCGGCAGCTTCCAGCTGATCAATTAAACGGCCTGCACGGTTGTAGCCTAGTTTCAGTTTACGCTGCAACAAAGATGTACTCCCTTGCTGATGCATAACTAATATTCTGGCAGCTTCTTCAAAAAGGGCATCCTTTTCCGAGAAATTAAAGTCTCCTTTTTCCTGCCCTGCTTCATCGTCGGAGTACTCTGGCAATTTGTATGCCATTTCGTAACCACGTTGAGAACCAATGAATTCGCATATTCGTTCCACCTCAACTGTGTCAAGGAATGCGCATTGCAAACGCACCATATCACCATGGGCGAATAACATGTCCCCTTTTCCGATCAATTGGTCGGCTCCCCCGGCATCCAGAATGGTTCTGGAGTCAATTTTAGAAGATACTTTAAAGGACAATCTGGCCGGGAAATTGGCTTTAATTGTACCTGTGATAACATTTACCGAAGGTCTTTGAGTTGCAACAACCAAATGTATACCAATGGCACGGGCTAGCTGAGCCAAACGGGCAATCGGTGTCTCTACTTCTTTACCCGCTGTCATCATCAAATCAGCCAGCTCGTCTATTACAAGTACAATATATGGCAGAAAACGATGTCCGTTATTCGGATTTAATTTACGTTCAATAAATTTCTTATTGTACTCGCGGATATTACGCACCTGAGCATCTTTTAATAAATCGTACCGCAGATCCATTTCCACACACAAAGAGTTCAGTGTGTGAATCACCTTCTTTGTATCTGTAATAATGGCATCTCCGCCATCCGGCAACTTAGCTAAGAAATGTCTTTCGATCTTGTTAAACAAAGTCAATTCAACTTTCTTTGGATCAACCAATACCAGCTTTAACTGAGACGGGTGCTTTTTATAAAGCAACGATGCAAGTAGCACATTCAAACCAACAGACTTACCTTGTCCGGTGGCACCCGCAATAAGCAAGTGTGGCAATTCAGCCAAGTCTACAACAAATACTTCATTGGAAACGGTCTTACCAAATACTACCGGTAATTCTTTATCTGATTTCATGAACTTCTCTGTAGATAGTACAGAGCGCATTGAAACCATTTCTTTATTCTTATTCGGAACTTCAATACCAATTGTACCTTTGCCTGGTATCGGTGCAATGATACGGATACCCAAAGCCGAAAGACTTAATGCAATATCATCTTCCAGATTTTTAATCTTGGAAATACGGATCCCCACTTCCGGTACAATCTCATACAGTGTTACCGTTGGCCCGATGGTGGCCTTAATACTGGCGATACCGATATTGTAATGCGATAGCGTTTCAACAATTTTATCTTTATTCGCTTCCAGCTCTTCTTTTGTTACCTGAACTGTCTTGCTGGCATCGTATTCATTCAGCAAGTCGAATGTTGGATATTTATAGGAAGAAAGATCCAATGTTGGATCATAGTTGAAATTTTTCAGATTCTCAGGCAGCTCTTCGCTTTCTTCTTCAACAGGCTTTTCAACTACTAAGCTCAAATCTTCCATCTTAGGAGATTCAATAACAGGCTCGGCTATCGGCGTTTCAATCTGCAGTTCAGAAGAAGCTTTAATTACTTCCGGCTCTTTGCGTTCAATGACCCATTCTTCTTCGACTTCTTCCTCCTCCTCTTCTATTTCTTCGGCCTCTTCTTCCTCTGTTTCTTCTTCGTCTTCTAATTCATCAATCTCTTCTTCTTCCAGCTCTTCAATTTCTTCTTCCTCTTCTTCCACAGATGCTATAGGTTCAACAGCCAATTCTTCTGCATGATCGGTGTTTGGAGCGAACAGATGTATTTTTGTTATATTAAAGAAATAGATGATAAATGCCAGTAAGAAGAACAGAAGCAAAAATGGTGTACCCCAACCGATCAGGTTATCTAAATATTCGGCCATATCATAACCAATGCCACCGCTCAAAAAAGCAAGATAGGTGTCGTCTTTAAACGAGAGTACTACATAACCCAGGGTTGTGCTGATCCATAACAGGAAATAGAAATTTGTCTTGATCAACGTACCCAGATTAAGCGGCGAAGTGAGATAAACAATTCTAAAACCGGTTAAAAAGAATATCGGCAGAAACAAATAAGAAGCTAATCCAAACCATTTATAAATAAAAAAGTAAGACAAAACCGCACCCACAATACCCAATAAATTATCTACTTCTTTACCGGATTCCTGCAAACTGGTGTCCCAGATGGATTCAACAATACTTTGATCGTTTCTTCCGCTAAATAAAAAAGAAGTAAAAGCAATCAGTAAGGCAAATGAAAAAAGCATAATAAACATTCCTGCCACCAGATGGAATCTCCGGTCTTTCAGAAAGGTTGTTATTGCAGATGGGCCCTTTTCTTCAGGCTCATTTGGTTCAGATTCTGTTTTGCTGGCTTTAGAAGCCGTATTTGCACGATTATTTTTCTTCGGAACAGGCGTATTATCAGCCTTATAGGTATTCTCAGCCATATTTGCGTAGTAACCCTTAAAGTTAACCAAATTATTTTATAGTTACTAGGTGCTGGTTACGAGTTACAAGAGTATAGAGTACTGAGTAATAAGTACAAAGATGATGTTGATAAAATCAGCATACCCCTCCCTACCATTTTACAATTATTTTGAATGAAAAAGCCTTTTAAGCCACGATTTACTAGACCTAATTCTTCTTGTACTTATACTCTGTACTCAGTACTTTATACTTAGTACTTCTTCAAAATAGCTTTATTAATCGCTCCCACCAGTGCCGGCCCTTCATAAATAAAGCCGGAATACAGCTGAATAAGTGAAGCTCCGGCTTCTAATTTATCCAGCGCATCTTTAGGTGAATGTATGCCTCCGACACCAATTACCGGAATCGTGCCATTTGATTTTTGCACCAGATAACGGATCACTTCTGTAGAACGGATCGTAAGGGGTTTGCCGCTTAAGCCGCCCATACCTACTGCTTCTACTTCTTCTTTAGGTGTTGTTACTAAACCATCTCTGGAAATGGTTGTATTGGTTGCTATAATTCCGCTTAATTTTGTTTCAGTGATAATTTCTACAATATCATCCAATTGTTCGTTGGTTAGATCGGGTGCTATTTTCAATAAAACAGGCTTAGGATGTGTTTTTTTATTATTTACTTCCTGCAAACTATTCAATATTTTTTTCAGTGGCTCCTTCTCCTGCAACGCACGTAAACCGGGCGTATTCGGCGAACTGACATTCACTACAAAATAATCTACGCAATCAAACAACTCATTAAATGCTTTGATATAGTCATTCAAAGCTTCTTCATTGGGTGTTAGTTTATTCTTGCCGATATTACCGCCGATTAATACTTTTGATTTTCTTTTACGAAGCCTTGCTGCCACAGCTTTCATTCCGCCATTATTAAAACCCATACGGTTAACAATCGCTTCGTCTTCCGGAAGGCGGAACAATCGTGGTTTATCGTTGCCTGACTGCGGAACGGGTGTTACCGTACCTATTTCAATAAAGCCAAATCCCAGACTCGAAAACTCATCTACGATCTTTGCATCTTTATCAAAACCTGCTGCCAGACCTACCGGGTTTGGAAACGTAATACCAAAAACTGTTCGTTCTAAACGTTTATCTTTTACAGCGTAAATAGCCCTGAAAATGCTGCTTACACCAGGTATTATAAATAAAATTTTAATGAACGTAAAGGTAATGTGGTGTGCTTTCTCCGGCGTAAAGCAAAATAAAACGGGTTTTATAAATAGTTTATACAAGGCCTTATTGGTTTTAATAGTCCGGTAAAAATACGGAAAGGGGAATATAGAAGGAAGGAATTGTGGAAAAGAACAGGTACTGAAGGCCAAATGCTTAAAAGCTAAGATGAAAACTCAATATAAATTGAAGTTTTTATACAACAGTTTAAATCTATTTCAATGAAATCTATTCAACTTCTCGGATGAAAATCTTTGATGATCTGTTGCAGGTAATCACGATCCAGATGGGTATAAATCTCGGTTGTTGTAATCGATTCGTGGCCCAGCATATCTTGTACAGCTCTTAAATCTGCCCCTCCTTCAATCAGGTGTGTAGCAAAAGAATGGCGGAAGGTATGTGGACTGACAACTTTTTTCAAACCTATCTGCGCCACTAAATTTTTTATAATGGTAAAAACCATTACACGTGTCAGTTTATTACCTCTGCGATTCAGAAAAACAAAATTCTCTGCTCCCTTTACAATATTGATATGACAACGGACTTCATTTTTATACATACCAATAAATTTTCTTGCCTCTCTGCCTATTGGTACCAAGCGTTCTTTGTTGCCCTTGCCCAATACTTTCACAAAGCCATCATCAAAAAACAGATTTGATATCTTAAGTTCAACCAGTTCGGTAACACGCAAGCCACAACTGTAGAGTGTTTCAAGCATGGCCCGGTTACGCATCCCTTCAGGTGTAGACAAATCTATAGCATGCAATATCTGTTCTATTTCAGGAAAAGATAAGGTATCCGGAAGTTTGCGCCCCAACTTCGGACTATCAATCAACGCAGACGGATCTTCGTCGCGAATCTCTTCCATTAACAAAAACCTGAAAAACGATTTTATGCCGGATAAAATGCGTGCCTGCGAATAAGCAGACATTCCTAGCTCTGTAATGTATTCTAAAAAATGCTGAATATGTGCTCCTTTTACCTGCATCGGGCCTATAGAAGGGGCAGTCAATTCAAGATATTGCATAAATTTTACAACATCGTGCTCATAAGCTTCAACCGAATTTCCTGACAAGGAACGTTCAATTTTTAGATAATCTCTAAACTGCCGTATGAGGGTTTTCCAATTCATGTTGTAAGTTATACGTTTTTTAACGTAATCAGTAATAGGTTTTAAGTTTTAATAAGTACAAATAAAATTCAATGAATAGCTAAATAGATGTCGTCTCAGAACATAAAACATATTACATTAAAACTTATATTTGCTTTATGAAAATACTCATTCTCAACGGTCCGAATTTGAATCTGCTTGGCAAACGCGAGCCCGGAATATATGGCTCGGCTACTGCTGAAGATATTTATAAAGAATTACAGCAAAAGTATCCTGCTGTTTCATTCTCTTATTTTCAATCCAATATCGAAGGCGAGCTGGTAAGTAAGCTCCATGAAGTTGGTTTTGATTACGATGGTATTGTATTCAATGCCGGTGCGTATACACATACTTCTATTGCAATTGCAGACGCTGTTGCCGGCATTAAGACACCTGTTGTTGAAGTTCATCTTTCGAATGTATATGCACGTGAAGAATACCGCCATAAAAGCCTGATGGCTAAACATTGTATGGGTATTATTACAGGCTTTGGGATGAAGAGTTATACCTTGGCGGTACATCATCTCATCAATCAACAATAATATGTTGAATTTCTATCCGGGGCCATCTAAGCTCTACACTGGCATTGACATACATATACAAGAGGCTGTTATGTCAGGCATATTAAGCATGAACCACCGCAGCAGCGATTTCATGGAATTATATGCGTCTGTACAGGATAGATTTGAAACCTATTTTGATTTACCGAAAGGTTACCGCCTGCACTTTACTTCGTCGGCAACCGAATGCTGGTTCATACTTGCACAGTCTTTTCCGAACCGTTCTTTTCTGCATATTTATAACGGAGCGTTTGGTAAAAAATGGATGGAAGTTTCTAAACAATTGAATATTGAACATCAATCGTACGTTTTTGATATTCATGCAGAATTATCAACGGACTTTACTGATGAATATACTTCTGCAGAAATTGTATGTACAACGTTGGTTGAAACTTCAAACGGAACATTTTTATCCAACGAGATTCAGCATTCCATCCGTCAAACATTTCCGGATGCACTGATCGCTGTAGATGCAACATCTGGTATGGCCGGTATGGCTGTTCAATGGGAAGACGCGGATATCTGGTTTGCTTCAGTACAGAAATGTTTTGGACTGCCTTCCGGCTTAGGAATTTTAATTTTATCTCCTCAGGCTATTCATACCATTGAACACAGCAGCAGAAATATTCATTATAATTCCTTAAAAAGAATTGCAGAAAACGGACAAACATTTCAAACAACACATACACCCAACATTCTTGGAATCTATCTGCTTTCGAAACGTATTGATGCTTCTGTTCAAAACGATTATTTTATGTTGAAAGACCGTATGAATGGCTTATACGAGCACTTTAGAAAACATACTTCTCTTCAACCGCTCATCATCGAAAAAGAGGTACAATCTGCTACCGTATTGGCACTGAAGGGTGACGAAGAATATATTTTACAATTGAAAAAATCGCTTAAAGCACAACAGATCATCATTGGCAGCGGATATGGTGTATGGAAAGATAATACTGTCCGCATTGCAAACTTCCCTGCTCATACAAATGAGGATTTTGAAAAATTGCTGACTGTTGTCTGAGATTATCCGAAACCTTGGTGTAAAAGATTTATACGATTATTACATCGCTATTCTATAACGTCGTCGAGGTTTAAAACCTCGACGACGTTATAGAAATTTTTTCTCGCACCAGACTTAAGCGCATCGTGTCTGGTGTGTACCATTGCCCAGTATTGGACTGTCCAGAAAAGATCAGAAAAATAATTGCGACCTTTGCGTTATTCTTAGCGACCTCTGCGGTTATTTTTTTATTTATTACAAATGCAGGTAAAAATCTTTTAACGCATCTACAAACTGCTCTGTATATTGGTTCTCTGAATTTCGAATCACGAATGTTAGTTCTTCATCGGCAAGGTGTATTTCATCTTTTCGAACATGTATTATGTAGCGAATCAATTTTTCTCCATTATCATACATACTCAGATAACGCTTTCCTTTTAATCCAACTGCCGCAGCAGCTTGCAGGAAATTACCTTCTTCGTAGATACTGATCAGCATATAAGCACTTCCTTTTTTGGTAAGCATAAAAAATGTTACCTGCATCAATTCTTCAATGGATAAGTGTGATTGATGCAGCGCCATGTCTTTCGCTTCGTTTCCCGTTTTTAAAGAGCCCGAAAAGAATGGTGGATTGCAAACAATCAGATCGTATTGTCTGGTTGTGAATTTAAAATAATCCTGAATAGATGTTTCATACAGTGTTAAACGCTCTTTCCAGGGGCTATGAAGAAAATTATCTGTGGCCTGCTGAGCGGCATCTGCATTCAGTTCAACCGCATCAATCAATGACCCGCTACGCTGTGCCAGCATCAAGGCAAGTAAGCCCGTTCCTGTACCTATGTCTAAAATAGCATGAATATTTTCGTTTACCGGAACTGTTGCACCAAATACACAAGAATCCGTGCAGACCTTCATGGCAGCTTTGTCTTGCTGCACGGTAAATTGTTTAAACTGAAACCAGGAATTCGCCATGGTATTATTTTGACAAATGGTCTTTGTTCAGCAAACCATTTTCTGTTTCATATCCAAAATCAATGAGCTTGCCAGGTCCGTCTGCAGCTTGCGTAGCAAGTACGTCGCAGCGTTCATTCTCTCTGTTTCCTGCATGACCTTTTACCCATTGAAAACGGATTTTATGTTTGCTGGAAACATACAAATAACGTCTCCACAGATCTTCATTTTTTTTATCCTTAAAATTCTTTTTTACCCAACCCAACAACCATCCTTTCTCTACCGAATCAATGACGTATTTAGAATCGGAGTAAATCAAAACTTCGTGTCCAGGATCTTTAAGTGCTTCAAGTCCGGTAATCACAGCAAGCAGTTCCATGCGGTTGTTTGTCGTAAGCCGATATCCTTCACTGATCTCTTTGCGGTGTTGCTTATACATCAACACTACGCCAAAACCACCGGGACCAGGATTGCCGCGCGAAGAACCATCTGTATATAACGTAATCATAGTACGAAGGTAGGAATAAAGTTTTACGTTCGAAGTTTTATGTTTTAAGAAAATTTAAATTGCTTAATGCTGAAGGCTGTTGAAATACTACCCATAACAATTACACTTTTGACTCCTTAAAAACAATATCAAATGCTTCGAGCTTTTTCAAGATCGGTTTATAAATTTCTTCGGCAATCGGAATCACTACACCGGAGGATGTGATTTGTCCGGATAAAAATAAATCTACTGCAGCAGCAAGTGGCAAGCCTACCGTTTTGGCCATCGCTGTGCGTTCAGCATCTTCTCCATCTACCAGCAAGCTGCTTTGTATGGTCTTTGTTATACTATTGAGTTGATAAGAGATGCGATGGATCATCACAATACGGTCTTTATCTTTAGCATGTAACTGCCATTCCTTTTCAATAATGCTCTGAAGAATTTGTGCCGGTGTAGCTGCGGCCGTGAGTATGGATGTTTCATGTAAGAGGCCTAATGCACGGATAAATATTATTGCCGAAACTGCATGATCTGCAAAAATACTGTGAAGTTTTTCTTCGGCTGTTTTATTGCCATCCGGTAAAAAATGTGTTAAGAATGACCGGCCAGTGCGACTTTTATCTTCCGGCAGCAACACTGTATCATCTGTTAAACCAAGCTGCAGCAGGTAATTCCAGCCTTCGCAATAACCGGGATACCGAAGTGTTCCACGTACAAATGTTTGTGCCTGCTCTAACTGATAGAGTTCCTGATAACGCAATGAATCTCTGTTCGGATAACCTTCATAGATATCAGTCTCTGATATTTTCCAGGAAGAAGGTTTTGTAAATAATTGCTGATACGGTACCATTTTAATAATCCCGTTTTCTTTATATTGTGCATCAGCTCCTTGTCCTGCAAGCACCACATTACGCGGGTTCCAGGAGACCTTGTAATTCCATGGCGGGTTTGTATATGCCGGATGAATAAGTCCGCCTGTAAACGATTCAAAAGAGGTTATAGCTGCTCCTTGAGATTGCAATTGATGAATCAATCGAATGGCAGACATGTGATCAATACCCGGATCCAGACCACACTCCATCATAAACAGCAAGCCGCGTTGTTTGGCTTGCTCACTTAAGGCTTTGATCTCAGGGCTCACATAGGAAGCTGTGAAAAAATGTTTTTTCTCCAGCAGGCACAATTCAGCAACCATTGTATGAAAAGCCGGTGGCAGCATAGATATAACAATCTCTGCTTTTTGTATGTGTAGTAATATAGATTTTTTTTCAATCTCTGATTGCAAAAAATGTATCCGGGGAAATTCCTGCTGACGCTTTCTAATAAGGGTTTCCTGTATATCAACAGCTGTTACCTGTACGCCTTTAGGAATCAAAACATCATGCAAGTATTGCAAAAGATAATACGTTGACCTGCCAATGCCGAGAAGAAGAATGTGTCGCATGAATAAAGGTAATAAGTTTTAAGAAAGAAACTGCTAATTTTAATAGCATCAACTGATCAAATATATTCTTACTATTTCATGTAAATAGCAACTTATACCAACCTATTTTAGAACGAAATAATTTACAATAAATATATCAATCAAATCGTTCTGAAATACATACAATATATTCTGCAGCTATTTTACATACTTTTCATTCATGAAAAAAATCCTCCTTCTATTTATTCTTTTCACTTCTATTCAATCATTTTCTCAAGTATCTATTGGCCTTACAGGCGGGTTTATTTTTCATGTCAATCATTATAAAGATTCGTTACCCAAACCTAGCGATGCTTCCAGATTTGGAGCTGAAATTATTTTTGGTATACATACACACTGGAAATTGCGGACAGGAATAGAATATGCCTCTTTTAGTTTTTTCAACCGCACAATGAAACAATCTACGAATGATGCATTATATACATATACCACACATTATCTGGGTATACCTATCGGGCTGCGGTATACCTTTAATGAAAAAAAATACACACCCTTTTTAGATGCTTCCGTAACCTTCATGGGTAACATAGATCATAACACCAAGGTTAACACGATTAACGGCACGTCATCAGCCTCCAATGGCCCAACACCCAATGCATTTGTTTTATCCCCTGCTCTTGGTGCAGGTATGCTCTTCAATCCTGCAAATAATATCTATCTCTCTTTTTTGATGAATTATACCATGCAAACAGGTTATCTATACACAGCCCTAAATAATAAACAGGAAATGAAACATCTCCGGTATAATGGTATTGGCGCATCCTTATCTGTAGGGTACAATTTTTAGGAGTTTATTACTTACAAAACAACGAACGTCTTCGAGGTTTAAAACCTCGACGACGTTCGTTGTTTATGAGACAAATTCTACATGTGGACAAACCCAGACTGGAGACATACTTAACCTTTGGACATTACTTCCAAGGTTGAGAAGTAATATCCGTCGCTCCTACGGAGCTCCGCGCATGGATTTGATCGAAATGTTTTTTCTATAAATATGTTTTCCCGATGGGGAAATCGTTTCATAAAATTCATTACCTACCATAAATTATTGGTCTATTAACAAATATGGAATAGGCTGGTAGATATAAGCTAAACCTTCGAGATCTTATCTTACTTATAAAAAAGTGATTGCTTATATACGTAAATGAGATTATAAAAGACCTCGAAGGTTTTCTACTATAAATAACCATTACTCTCCAGTTATGAAACATAAGCCTCAGCTATCAAGGGAGGAATGAACGTCGTCAAGGTTTAAAACCTCGACGACGTTCGTTGTTTATGAGACAAATAAAAAACCCTGACCGTTTCCGATCAGGGTTTTAATATTATTGGAAGTATCGTTAATTACTTAACAACTACTAATTCTGCTTTTGCAGGAGTACCATCTAATACATACGTAACAGTGTACATACCTTTTGCTAAAGAAGAAGCATCAAATATCTGAACTCCGTTAAGAGTAGAAACTGTTCCGAAGTTTTGAGTAGCAATTTGCTTGCCCATTAAATCTGTAACAATTGTAGTTACGTTAGCAGGATTTTGTAACGTTAAGTTAGCAAATACCTGTGCAGAAGTTGGGTTAGGGAACAATACTGAAGAACCGATGTTAGCAGCAGCAGCAGTAGTACCTAATGTAGAAGAGCTACCAATTGTGATGTTTTTTAATTTAACAACTGCAGTACCTACACCACTATTAGCTTGGTAGTTGATTGCGAATTCAATTTTACCAATTTTTTGAGCTAATGCAGCAGTTAAGAAAGTAGCATCATCTGGAGCAGAGTTAGCACCTGTTAACTTTGAAAAAGTGCTCAACAAAGCAGATTGGTCTGTAAATGTAGAACCTGTAAGTGCAGATAAATCGAATATTTTTCCATAAATATCTGCATCCTGAACACCACCAGTAAATGTAGAGAATTGAACTTTAACTTGAGTTCCAGGTGCATTTATATTCATAAAGAATTTATCACTTGCAAAATTAGCTGCAGTATATCCGAATGGTTGTGCAGCTCCTGTTGCGCTATATGAACCATTTCCAAAACCATTAACATAATAACCAGTTGTTGAACCAGATGCTGTAATGATATATGGAGCTGATGCAGCTGTATCTACAGTAAATCCGTTAGAACCTGGTGTAAAGATATACGGAGTTCCAAAACCTGCATAAGACGATCCATCATTTGCATCCCAAATCTTGAAATTTTGTGCGTTCGCTGCGAAAACTGTCGCTGCTAATAACGATAAAGAAAGTAAAACTTTTTTCATACTAGTTTAAATTTAAATTTATTGTTGTGTTTAATTAATTGTTGTCAATCGTATTTCAAATATATATAATTTTCTATCTATAATCCATGTTTGTATAAATAATATTCCACATTTTATTCAAAATTTAGAAATAATGATATTGTGTTGGAAGATAGCCTGGAAAGGCTGGAACTGTATATATTAGGATCATGACTTAAGAGATTCAGCAAGCCATGAGAAAATCGTATTTCGGGTGAAAATTTAAACAAGGGATAATAGAAATCAAAACCGGCTCCTAAGTCCAGGCAGAAGTCAAAGCCATTGGTTCTCAGATCCGATGATTGGCGTTGTTTTTTCTTTGCCCCGGCTTCAATACCAGCTTTGAAGCCAGCCAACGCATACATCCGGGAGTTTTTTCTGCGCTGTGATTTATATTTTAACAACAGTGGAAACTCTACAAAAGTAGACTCAATACTCTGTGTTTCTGAACTGTGTGCAAAATCGTACGTAATACTGCGGCTGTAAAACCCTACGGTTGGCAGTAATCGCAGGTCAAAGTGATCGTGCAGACGTAAATTAACAATAAAACCCAACGAAAAGCCGGGTGTATAATTAGACGTGGCGCTCTTCAAAGTATCTGAGAAATAATCAGCTGCCATTTTTTGCTTAAAGCCTGAAGTATTTATACCTAAGGTAAAACCATAATGAAGTATTTTATCGTCGTAATTGGGCAAGTTGGTCCAGCGTGGATCCTGAGCCTGGGCTTTAAATACGATAAATGCGGATAAAATGAAAAGGCTTAAAGACTTCATGAAAATACTGAGATGCTACTAGATTATGTTATTTACCACCCACATACGCGGTACAAACACCAAACGTAAAAGGTTTATAATGTTTTATTCCAAAACCTACTTTTTCCAATATGGCACAAAATGCTTTTCCATCAGGGAAAGCATTTACAGAATCCGGTAAGTATGTATATGCTGCGGTGTCTTTAGAAATTAATTTACCCACAGCCGGAAGTATATTTTTGAAATAGAACTGATAAATCTGCTTAAAAGGTGCTTTTTGAGGTTTCGAAAATTCCAAAACCATAATGTTTCCATTGGGTTTCAGCACTCTATAAATTTCAGACAAACCAACTTCCAAGTATTCAAAATTACGTACCCCAAATGAAACGATCACGGCATCAAAAGTATTGTCCGGGAAATTAATTTTTTCTGAGTCACCTTTTTGAAGCGATATAACGCCTTCTAACTTTTTCTTAGCAATTTTTTCACGACCAATCTGCAGCATGTCTTCTGCAATATCAATACCTACTATTGAAACCGGTTTTAGTCTAGTGGCTGCTTCAATGGCCAAATCTGCTGTACCTGTTGCAACATCTAAAATAACGACAGGTTTATCTTTCTTAAGCAGATTCAGAGCTTGTTTTCTCCAGATGGTATCTATTCCCAAACTTAATACTCTATTTAATAAATCATATTTGGGGGAGATATTGTTAAACATAAGCTCTACCTGCTCACGTTTTCCTGTTTCCATCTCCTGGTAAGGCTTAACTGTTACTGACATAAGAACAAAGGTACAAAGTTTTTTGAGTTTCCAGATACTAGTTTCCAGTTACTGGTTTCCAATTACTAGACTAACCACCTTGGAGCGATGCCCCAAGTTTGAATATGTCAGGCTTACAGCCTGATTTTTCCATAGCAAGCAATATATCCAAAGGTTATAATTACTCGAACGTATGGTTTTGTTTTAGTTAAGCTTTATTATACTCTATTAAAATCCAAAAGGCTGAAAGCTTATATGACAACTAGGGGTATCGCCCCTAAGTCTGGTAATGAGTAACTATTCAACTATAATCTCTACACGCCTGTTCTTGGCTCTGCCTGCTTCTGTGGTATTGCTTGCAATAGGTTGTTTGGAACCATAAAATTCTACCTTTATCCGAGACGCTGAAATACCTTTTAATTCCAGATACTCTTTGGCAGCGAGAGCTCTTTTCTCAGAAAGCTTATAGTTTAACGACTCAACCCCAGAGCCATCGGCATGTCCTTTCAACACAATCGTTGCAGCCGGATATTTTTCTAAATGAGCAATAACATTTCTTAATTCTGTTTTAGATGCAGGACCAAGCGCTGAAAAATTAGAAGCGAAATAAATCATATTCTCCAGATAGGCAGGAGCTGCTTCAGGTGTATGCAGGGTATCTGGCGTTACAGCTACTGCGACACTTGTATCTGATATTTTTTTATATGGTACTACAAATGTATGTGTAATTGTTTGATTTTTTTCTTCCGCAAGATCCAGTGTAAGCACATCACGGTGCAAGGTATCAGAGCCTTTTGTAACAAACACATAATATACATTATCAGATAAACATGATGTAGTAAATGCACCTGTACCCGATACACCAACCTGTTTTTTAACTGCTGTTTTAGAAGTGGCCATAATCGGAACAAGTGAAACCATAAGGCCTTCCCCATCTATGCTTCTATTTGATTCATCCACTAAAAATCCGTTAACCATCACCTGTTCTATGGGTATTACTTCATATATATCTTTTTCTCCAAATCCACCGCTCCTGTATGAAGAGATAAATGCGTGCGTAGTTTTAAAGGAAAGACAGAAGTACAAATCTTCATCGGGTGTATTAACCGGATAACCCAGATTTTCAGGCTTCATCCATTTACCCGTTGCAGTATCAAGCCTGGATTTAAAAATATCATATCCGCCCATACTGGTATGACCGCGAGAACTAAAGTACATAGTCGTGCCATCGGCAGTAATATAGGGCGCATCTTCATCTTCGTCTGTATTGATTACAGATGACAAGGTTTCCGGTTTACTCCAGGTCCCCTCTCCTGTTTTTGTAACATAACAGATATCCAGATCTCCGTTTTTCTTAAAATGATTGGTTGCAAAATATAATGTCTTGCCATCTGCTGCCATAAAAGCATCGGCTTCAAAATCCACCGTATTAATCGCCTTCATGGAAACCGGTATGCCCCAGATGCCATTTTGTTTTTCTACTAAAAAAATATCACCGTCGTGCGGATAGCTATATATAAATAGTTTGGTATCATTATCAAAAAGCTGAATAGATGCATCATGCCCGGAAGTATTCAATTGGAAAGATTCCGGTTTGGACCATATTCCGTTTTTATCTCTATAGGAATAGAAAATATCTTCAAAAGGCTCTCCGTCGTATTCTTCTTTTGGATTGGTAAGATTTGTTCTGCGGGAAGTAAATAAAAGAAATGTGTCTGTAACGGATGTAATCGGACTGTGTTCCGAAAAGCTTGAGTTTATTGATGACCCGGCATTCTGAACTTTATAATTTGCGGGATTAGCCATGTAATCACGGGCATAATTAACCTGGCGTTTATACTTTTCTACTTCTTGGTATTGAACACTCTTTTTCGACTGTTTTTCCTGAAATCTGGAATAAAAAGTAAATGCTTCATCAAACATTCCATTCAAATGATATGCCCGTCCTAACCAATAAGGGAGGTATTTATCGAACGTTGAATCAATCCGATAAACTTTTTCAAAATTGAATAATGCTTGTTCTTTTGAATACCGGTAAAGATTGCAAATACCGGCTTTATATAAGGCATTTAAATTATCAGGATCTGTTTTTAAAATCTGTTCAAAATAAGGAAACGCATTTTTATATTGCTCTTTTCTATAACACCTTTCGCCATTACTTTTCAATATCTGAATATTCTGTGCCTCGCTAACCTGAATACAGGTTAACATTACAGAAAAAAAAATGACTAAGGCTTTCATTATTTTCTGCGGTTATTTCTTCACGATTTTAAATTCTGTTCTTCTGTTTAATTCTCTACCTTCCGGTTCGTCGTCGTTAGATGCTAAAGGTCTTGATTCACCATACCCTTCATACGATAATCTGTCTTTTGAAATTCCTTTTGCAACCAACCAATTAACCACTGCCTGAGCACGTTTTTTAGATAATACCTGGTTGTATTGATCAGAACCTTTACTATCGGTATGTCCTGAAATTTCAACTACCATAGAAGGGTTGTTCTTTAACAGATCAAGCAAATTATTTAATTCTTTATTAGATGCAGGTTTTAACGTTGCTTTGTCAAAATCGAAATAAATATTTCTCAACACATAAATATTCCCTACAGCTAATTTTTTCAATATCAAATTCTGAGTGATTTCTTGCTTGCTCGGTGCCTTGCCCGGCACAGGGAATGTCTTATTCACAAAACCGTAGCCTTCTTTTTCAGCAGACAACGTGTATAATATTGCTGCTTCATTATTCACAATAAATGAATATAAGCCATCCGGACCTGTTGTTACAGCTGAAACCAATTCTCCATTCTCATTCGTTAACTGCACGGCTGTTTGAATAGGCAAACCAGTCTCCGCATCTTTAATCACCCCTTTGATGGTGATCGGCATCAATTCAACGGCTGCCACCGGCGTAGTGGCTACATTAGTCGGATTCGGAGTTGAAGTCGTTGCAACAACTTCAGGAGCTTCCAGGTGCATGGCCTTCATTTTTGCAATCAATGCATTACGGTCTTCCCTTGGCGGCATCGAGATCATATAAATATCTTTTTCACCCAACCCATCGTCTTTTGCAGAAGCATAGTAACCATGAGAACCATCTCCAGACAATACAAAGTAAATATCGTTATCAGCAGAGTTAATCGGATATCCCATGTTTATTGGCTCTGTCCAATCATTGCTTGTGGAATCGTAATATGTTTTGAAAATATCATACCCACCCATGCCTTTATGCGCTCTGGATGAGAAGTACAAAGTAATTCCATCAAAATCCATAAACGGACCTTCATCATCTTCGGGAGTGTTGATTTTAGGCCCAAGGTTCTCAGGTTTTCCCCAATACCCTCTTTCATTCATTTTTACCATGTACAAATCCAGTCCGCCATATCCACCTTCCCGGTTACTGGCAAAAAATAAGGTTGTACCATCCGGAGAAACAGCCGCTGCATTTTCATAATTTGACCTGCTGTTTACCGAACCCTCTATTGGCATAGGTTTGGACCAGGAACCGTCTGCACGTTGTTTACAATAATAAATATCGCCGGCACCGTCATCTTTATAAATAAATAATTCAGAACCATCTGCTGAAAGAGCAATACTTGCATCATGTCCATCGGTATTAATGTTGGTACCGATATTTTGCGGAGTACCCCATTGTCCGTTTACTTTTTTAGATATGTATATATCTTCATAATATTGACCGGTTTCATCAAGCAAACCTCCTGTACTTCCGGGTCTTCTGGAAGTAAAGATCATAACTTTTTCATCTGCAGATATTACAGGTGCAAAGTCCGGGGATGAAGAATTCAATGTGTTACTTACGGTTTCAATTTTAACATCAACCGGATGTGCCATAAATTCTTTACCGTTCTCGCACTCATAAAGTCTGCGGTCTACTTTCTTTAGTAATGGACTGTCGGGTTCCAGTGTTGCTTTAAACTTTGCATAATATTCAGAAGCTTCTTCAAACCTATGGTTTTCCTGATACGCAACCCCCAAATTGAATAAAATATCTTTATCTACTTTAGGATCAATTTTATAGGCACTTTCAAAGAAAGAAAGGCATTTATGCGGGTAATCCGATTTCAGGTATTCAACACCAATTTTATTATTTAAGCTTGCGTTCGTTTGATTGAGTTTATAAGCCTGTAAGTATAAGTTTAATGCGGTTTTATGATCTCCGTTCTGCGCAGCAGCATCCCCATCTTTTATGTATCTTTTTTCGTTTTGTGCAAGACCTAAAATAATAATACCAATAGTGAAATACCCTAAAAATAAAATTTTAGAAACGAGCAATCTATAATTGTTTGATTTCATAAGACTTAAAATTTCTCGAAATAATCTATATTTCTTCTTTAACACGAACTTAAATGTAAAGGTTACGTTTGATTAATACAATTTTTTGAAAGAAACTTTCTCATTTCTTCTAAATTGAGTTTAATTAAGTTTAATCGAAGGAATGCATAATATTTAGTAAATTGGCGACCCATATCAGAATTCAGTGTTAATTATGAAAATGAATGCAAAATTCATCAGCAGTTACGACGATTACAAAAAATGTATTGAAACCAAAACTCCTGAATATGCTTTCATTGGGCGCTCAAATGTAGGCAAGTCGTCATTAATTAATTCGCTGACAGGTGTCAAAAATCTGGCAATGACTTCTTCAAAACCAGGCAAAACGCAACTTATCAATTTATTCAATATTGAAGATACCTGGATTTTAGCTGATTTACCGGGATATGGATTTGCCAAAGCAAGCCAATCCAGCAGGATAAAATGGGGCAGAATGGTGCATGACTATTTAAAAAACCGTTCTAACCTTACCAACGTATTTTTACTGGTAGACTCCAGACACGAACCTATGAAATCTGATCTGGAGCAGATTTCCTGGCTTGCCAGCAATGGTATACCCTTTAGTTTGATATTAACCAAAGTTGACAAAATGTCTACCAGTCAAACAAATGTAAATGTTGCCAAATGGATTGCAGAATTAAATAAAAACTGGGAAGAACTCCCCAAAATGTTTATAACATCTTCTGAATCAGGAAAAGGTAAAGAGGAATTATTGAATTATATAGCAGAAATTAATAAACAGATTTTGAATTAAAGGTAATACTTACAATGATTTTTCATATAATTGTAAATTAAACCGTAACCAATTATTAGATTATGAAACAGTTCCTATTTGTACTGGCTATTGGCTTAGTTACTTTCATTTCATACAAAGAAATTCAAGCTCAGACTACACCTTCTAAAGTTGTTCCGGCGGCTCAATATTATGAAGGCGGTCAAACTGCAATGTATCAGTTTATCAACTCTCAGTTGCTATATCCTCCTGTTGCAAAAAGAAACAGAATTCAGGGCGAGTGCATTATCGGAGGCGTATTAGAAGCGGATGGTACCATGTCAAATATAACTGTAGTAAAAAATATTGGCGGCGGTTGTGGCGAAGAAGCTGCCCGTATCGTAAAATTATTAAAATTCCGTGCTCCGGGTTTCAAATCACAAACAAGTATTCCGGTATATTTCAAATTATAAATTATCATCATTCATTTCGAATATTAATTAAAAATGGAGTTAAGAGAAGTAGCAGCAGTATCAGGCAGAGGTGGTTTATTCAAAATACTTAAACCAACTAAGAATGGTGTAATCCTTGAAGCAATTGATGCTTCAAAAAAACGTTTTGTGGCTGGTGCCAATGAAAGAGTTTCAATACTAAATGAAATTTCGATTTACACTACAGATAAAGATGGTTCTGTTCCATTGGAAGAAGTTTTGCATAAAATCAAAGCTAAATATGATACAGATACCAAAATCACAGCAAAGTCTTCAAACGATGATTTAGGGGCATTTCTAGCTTCTGTTCTTCCTGAATACGATCGTGAAAAAGTATATCATTCAGATATTAAAAAATTAGCAAACTGGTATTCAATTTTACTGGCTAATTTCCCTGAGATTTTAGTTGTTAAAAAAGAAGAAGCCAAAGCTGAAAAGAAAACTGCTGAAGCTAAAACAGCTGAAGCGCCTGCTGCAAAAGAAGAAGCTCCTGTTAAAAAAGCTGCTGCTAAAAAAGCCAAAGCTGCAGATGAAGAAGCTCCGGCAGCTCCGGCTAAAAAAGCAGCAGCTAAAAAGACTGCAAAAGCAAAAGGTGAGTAATTCCTTAGAAATATTTGAAATTCCTATACCAGAACATCCGGAGCTCGATACTCCGGATGTTTCTATTTTTAAGGCTAACCTGACAAAACAAATCCTCTTCTTACTGGAAAAAGATCCTACCTCGCTATGGAATGGGCTTTACAGAATTGATGTTGCAGAGAATAAAGTAAAAGAAATTTTTTCGGGCATTCCCGACAGCAGTGAAGTTGCACATAAACTATGCGCCTTGATACTTGAACGGCTTATTCAAAAAATGCAGTTCCGAAGAAAATATTCTTCATGCTCAGACGAATCGCTTTAATGTTTCTCTAACAGACGCAACATACCAGCCGCCAAATAAATTTACATGCACCAATAGCGGATATAAATTATAAATATCCATACGTGTGTCATAAAACCCTTTATCTAAAGGCAGAATTTCATTATATGCCTGATAGAATTCATCTTCAAAACCACCAAATAATTTTGTGAAAGCAATTTCAATTTCACGATTACCATAATACGTAGCCGGATCAACAAGACAAACCGTACCCGATTGGTTGAGTGTAAAATTGCCGCTCCACAAATCTCCATGCAGCAACGTTGGTCTGGATTGCGTAAGTAAATCAGGTAATCGGTTACCCAATTTTTCAATCATAACCATAATTTCAGGCCCCAATACTTTTTCTGCTTTTTTGGCTTGAGGCAGAATCCGCTCTTCAATAAAAAAATCTACCCAATTGTTGTTTTGTTTATTTGATTGAGGCAAAGAACCAATGTAATTATCGTATTCTAAACCAAAAGTGGTACTTGTTACTTTATGAAGTATTGCAAGGGTACGCCCAAAATCGGCCCAAAAATCTGCAACACGTTTGCCGGGTTCAATCAATTTTAATATAAAATAACTGATGTGATCTATCGTTCCGAAACCCACAACTTCAGGAGTATTATCCGGAAGTACGTTTCTAAGTAACTCTAAATTTTTAACTTCTTTTTCGAACATATCAACCAAGCCTGCACGATTGGTTTTAATAAAGAAATTTCCATTCGAAGATTTTACTGCAAATGCTCTACTTGTATTCCCTCCACCTATAGGACGAACTTCATTGACCTTTACATCAGTGCCCGCCACTTGAATCAATAAGGATTCAATAGTTTCTTTATTCATTTGTACACAATTTGTAGTGCTAAAACATTAGATAGAATGTTCGGTACGAATATAGCGTAATAATTCATAGGATGAACGCTCCAGCATATCAAAAACTTCATAAAATCCTTCCATGCCACCGTAATATGGATCAGGTACATCCTGACCTTTAAAATCAATATCAAAGTCACGCATTTTAAAAACTTTTGCATTGACTTTACCTAAAGGAAACATGGATTTAATATTGCCTAGATTTTTACCATCCATGGCAAGAATATAATTCTGATCAGATAAATGCCGGGTAATAAACTCCTGCCCTTGGTGATTTAAAATAATATCTTTATGCATGCATGTTTTTATTGCCCGCGAATCAGGCTCCTCTCCGATGTGATATCTGCTAGTACCGGCTGAATCTATGTAAAAATGTTCCTGAAGCCCCTCCTTTTCTACCACTTTTTTAAATATTCCTTCCGCCATCGGTGATCTGCAAATATTGCCTAAGCACACAAATAGTACATTTATTTTATTCATTTTTTTGTATTTGTTTATTACACAAAATAACACAATTTTTGTGGGTAAAAATTCTACATGATTCAATAGTTAGTATATCTTTTTCGGAAAATTTGCGTAAAAATTACTACCTTGTTAACCAATGTTAATGCGTTTAACAACTAAAAATGAAAAACGAAAACAAATTTTATGTAAAGATTTTCACCCTGTATCTACTTATTTTTGTAAGTTTTTTGGTGAAATCATACACAAAACCCAATTTTTCTATGTTGGTATCTGTTGTGAAAAATTCTCAGCAGTTTGGTTCTGTATCTGAAATTTTCAAAAAGCCGATCACGCCGCACCAAGCTCGTTAAAAACTGGTTTCTTTAAAATTTATATTTTGAATTTTGTTTTGAAACGGCATGCTCAATGTTTATACTTGTACTATATTATTAGATAATAATAATTATCAACAAGTATTGATTCAAAACAATTTACATAATCCTATTTCTTTAGAAGAAATTAAAAACAAATTAACGGCGTATGGCATGAAAGCCACGCACCAGCGGTTAGTCGTTTATAATTCTTTGCAAAGAATGAGCTTCCACCCTTCTGCCGAAGAGGTATATTCAAACATTCATCCCCAAAACCCTTCTATATCCTTAGCAACAGTCTACAATACGCTCGACAGTTTTGTTGAAGCAAAATTAATTACAAAAGTATCTTCTGAAGCAGGTAAAAGCCGGTACGATTTCAACACCATGCATCACCATCACATTCATCTTACCAATACAGATGAGATTATTGATTATCATGATACTGAATTACAACAATTGATTATCGGATATTTAGAAAAGAAAAAGATCACGAATCTTGTTATCAGCGATCTTCAGCTCCACATTAAAGCACACAAGATCAATCCTGAAAAAAAAATTCACATTAAATAAATTGTTCACTATAAAAAATAAATCTATATGTCATTAGTAGGAAAAAAAGCTCCTTCATTTGTTGCTCCGGCAGTTTTAAACGGTTACGAAGTTGTTGAGGAATTCTCATTGGATCAGTTTTTAGGAAAAAAATATGTTGTTTTCTATTTCTATCCAAAAGATTTCACATTTGTTTGCCCAACTGAAATTTTAGCATTTCAGGAAAAACTAGCTGCATTTGAAGCAAAAGATACAGTTGTTGTTGGATGCTCTACAGATACGGAGAATTCACACTTTGCCTGGTTATCTATGCCTAAAAACAAAGGTGGAATTCAAGGCGTGAAATATCCATTGGTTGCAGACACGGCAAAAACTATTGCTACAAACTTTGGTGTATTAGGCGGTAATTTTGATGTTGACGATAATGGCAATATGATTTTCATTGGTGCACCAATTGCATACAGAGGAACGTTCTTAATCGACAAAGAAGGTATTGTGCGTCACGAAACAGTTAATGATTTTCCTTTAGGCCGTAATATTGATGAAACATTGCGTATGGTTGAAGCATTACAACACGTTGAAAAATTCGGCGAAGTTTGTCCTGCTAACTGGGGTGAAGGTAAAGAAGCGATGAAAGCAACTGTTGAAGGTGTTTCTGAGTATTTAGCGAAGAATTAGTACGGAGTATAGAGTACGGAGTATAGAGTACGGAGTATAGAGTACGGAGTATAGAGTACGGAGTATAGAGTAAAAAAAAGATGGAAGAACATAAAGTTCTTCCATCTTTTTTTTACTCTAGTTGTATACTATCTAAGTCTTTTTATACTCTGTACTATGTACTCTATACTTCGTACTCCGTACTTAATACTATTCCTCCACATAATCCAGATCCTTACCAAAGGTTTCCGGTAAGCGGGATATTGCCCAGAATGCAACAGCAAACAAAATTGCCGTAACAGCAAGTGCTGCCGTAGCCAGACTTCCCAATTTTTCAGGTCCTTTTAAATAATCAAATAGCATAGCAATCAATACCAACGATCCTCTTACAAAATTAGGTACTGTAGTGGCTGTGGTAGAGCGAAGATTCGTTCCGAACTGTTCGGATGCAACTGTAACAAACATAGCCCAGAAACCCACGGAAAAGCCTAGCAGCGTAATCATAATATAATAAACAGCAGCAGTCACATCAGACAGGTTCAAATAAAGCACAATCAATGCGATACAGAATACATAAAAAATATAAAATGCTTTCTTGCGGCTTTTTAACCACTGTGATAAAGCACCGCTGGCAATATCTCCAAATACTAAACCGGCATAGCAAAACATGATGCTGTATTCACGCTCAATCAATACATCTCCGCTAATACCCAATTCCGCAGCAAATTCAGGTGCACGGCCAATTAAAATACCGATTACAAACCAGATTGGTGAGCCGATTAAAATACAGTATAAATATTTAAGTGCAATTTTCTTATTCTTGAATAAATCAAAAAAGTTTCCGTGGCATACTTCTTCACGTTTTGATTTTTCAAACATGCCAGACTCAAACACCCCTATTCTAAGCATTAATAGCGACAAGCCTAATCCCCCTCCGATAAAATATGCCACTTGCCAGCTTAAAAATTTACCTATCAAAGCGGCTATAATTGCTCCGGTAACACCTACTGAGGCTACAATCATGGTGCCGTAACCACGTTTTTCTTTGCTCATCACCTCACTTACCAGTGTAATACCTGCGCCTAATTCCCCTGCCAAACCAAAACCAGCAATAAATCTTAAAATTCCATAGGCTAAGAGCGCCTGGTCTTTATCCTGAAATACATCGACAAAGCCATTCGCAATATTGGCCAATGAATACATAATGATTGAACCGAATAACACAGATAAACGACCTTTCTTATCTCCTAAAATGCCCCAGAAAATGCCTCCCAAAAGCATCCCAATCATTTGAATATCTAATAAAGATTGAAATTCTACGATAAAATTATCCTTGATTCCAATCCCTTTTAAACTTTTAACGCCAATAATCAAAAACAGTACAAGGTCATAAACATCAACAAAATAGCCTAAAGCAGCTACTAAAACAGTCGTAGTAATCGCTTTGCTTACAGAAGAATCAGCAGTATTTGGTATCATAGTTCGTTTATCTTTTCAATAAAAATCTTCGCAAAATACAAAACTGTTGGATGCTTATCAAACATATACTATTTCGTACCTTGCAGTAATTATGAAATTCATTTACGATCTATCTATACACGCCTATAATTTGCTTATTGCTGTTGCCAGATTGTCGGGCAATAAAAAAGCATCGCTTATTTCTGCGGGAAGGGCTGAAACCTTTTCAAAAATAGAGCAGTTTAAAAAATCTTCTTCAGAATCTATTATACTTTTTCACTGTGCATCTTTAGGGGAATTTGAACAGGCCAGACCTGTTATTGAATCCTGGAAAAAGAAATATCCTACCCATAAAATAGCAGTGAGTTTTTACTCTCCTTCTGGTTATGAAATCAGAAAAAAATATTCCCACGCTGATTTAATTATCTATTTACCTGCTGATACAAAAAAAGAAGCTTTTCAATTTATTGATGCGCTGAACCCTTCAATAGTATTTATTATCAAATATGAGTTTTGGTTAAACCTGTTAGATGCAATAGGTGCAAAAAAAATACCTTTATTTCTTATATCGGGTGTATTCAGAGAAAAACTACTTTTCTTCCGCAAAGGTGGCGGCTTTATGCGAAAACGTTTGCAGGCATTCACACATTTTTTCCTTCAAGATCATAACTCGGGTAAACTATTAACATCAATCGGCTTCAACAACTGGAGCGTATCGGGAGATACCCGATTTGATCGCGTACAACAGACTGCCGGCTCTGTTATACAAATTCCCTTAGTAGAAACGTTCAAGCAACAGTACCCACTACTTGTTATTGGCAGCGGCTGGAAAGAAGATATGCAAGTATTAATTCCCTTCATCAATTCTTTTAATAAAGAATTGAAAATTATTTTTGCTCCGCATGAAATTCATGAAGAAGAAATAAGCGGCATTCAAAAACTAATTACAAAAAGAACGATCCGCTATTCACAATTAAAAGAACAGGCAACAGCAGATGCCGATGTACTCATCATAGATAATATTGGTATGCTTTCTTCTATTTATGCTTACGCTGACTTTGCATACGTTGGAGGTGCCTTCGGCAGCGGACTGCACAATATACTGGAGCCGGCGGTATTCGGTGTGCCAATATTTTTTGGACCAAAGATTAAAAAATTCCCGGAAGCTGCCTGGTTAATTTCATTAGGTTATGCCAACAGCATAACAGATACAGAATCATTCACACAACTATTCAATAGTGTATACAATTCGCCTGAACTAAAACAATCGATTCGAAGTGGCCTGCAAAGTACCATGCTGCAGGCTTGCGGAGCAACAGAACACATTATGAGTAAAATAGCAACAGATTTTTCAGATACATCTACGGTCCTTAACCGCTCTGCCCGATGAAAGGTACTATATATAAATCGACGGGATCCTGGTATTCTGTAAAAGGTGAAGATGGCTTATTTTACAATGCCCGGCTGAGAGGTAAGTTTAAACATCTGGATCTAAAAGTTACCAACCCATTATCTGTTGGCGATTTTGTAGAAATGAATATTGATCCGCTTACACCAAGCGAAGGAATGATTTTTAACATTGCACCGCGCATCAATTATATCATCCGCAGATCTTCTCACAAAACAGCCTTCGGACATTTAATTGCCTGCAATATTGATCAAAGCATACTGCTTGTTACATTAAAGCAACCAAAAACTTCTATTGGTTTTATTGATCGCTTTTTGATTTCCTGCGAAGCATTCAGAATACCCGCCATTATTGTCTTCAACAAATCAGATCTGTATGATGAAGCACTGATGGAAGAATACTTGTATTTAAAGGATGTGTATACTCCTTTAGGCTATACATGCATTCTTACTTCCATGGAAAAAGAAAATGGACTGGACGAATTGATGCCCTTGTTAAAAGGGAAAGTATCTGTATTCTCGGGCCATTCAGGCGTTGGCAAATCAACCATGGTGAATAAGATATTCCCTCAATTGGATATTAAAACCGACATCATATCAGATCATTCACAGAAAGGCAAACACACCACAACATTTGCAGAAATGTATGACCTGGATGCAACATCTAAGATTATTGATACGCCGGGAATAAAAGAGTTAGGTTTGTTTGAAATCGAAAACGATGTGCTATCGCATTATTTTCCTGAAATGCGAAGATTGATGGGACAATGCCGCTTTCATAACTGCAAGCACACCAACGAACCTGGCTGCAAGGTGAAAGAATACGTGGAAGATTTTAAAATAGCACCCACTCGCTACGAAAGCTATTGCAGCATATTATTTGAAAAAGAAACCCACCGCTAAATTCGGTGGGTCTGTGTTTTTATTTTAAAAGATTGGCAACCTTTACTTTTATTTCCGCTTCTGTTAACTCGTACTTAATACCATTATACATCTCTCTAATGATTTGAGGTACTTTAGCCGGAGGATATCCCAATAACAAACCAATTTCGTTACAGAAATCAAATTCCGTAGAATCTAATAAACTATCGTTCAATACCAGGTTTAGTAAATAGAAGAGTTGTTCAAAACGATCTTCGTCATTCTGGGGTGTTTTTATCTTATCAGCACTGATATCAGCCATTAATGATTTAATTTCTGTACCACGCATACCGTTACGTTCAGCAATGTCAATTATTTTTTGAACTTCTGCCGGGTGTTCTTTTTTATCTGCATTTAACATTCTGAGGTATTCTGCTAAATGGCTTTTTACTTCACCCTCTTTTTTACTAAAAAACTTATATACCATAACGATTTGATTTTAAAAGTTAAACTTTGCTAAAATTTATAATTTAAATATACTGCTTTTACAATTACCCTATACGGAAAAAAGGAGTAAAAGAGTTGAAAAGCAAAAGGCAGTATAAGATTTAAATAATTTATACTGCCTTTTGAAACTAGTTCTCTTTTTAGAAAGAAACCTGATATTGTAATACCACCATACCTCTTCTGACTGTCTCTTTGGGAGCCTCTCCAGCTGCCGCTTGTGCGAAATAAGGTCTATTTTGATAGTCTAACGTGAATTTGGAGTTATGTCCTTTAATTAACCAGTTAATCCCAACATCAAATGTTGACATTATTTTATAATCATAATATTGAAATCCGGATAACTGTGTCATAACATACGGTAATAATGTACCATGTTCTCCTAATAAATCATCTTTCATTTTATAGCCCAATTGTGCCGATACGGTACTTCCTGTACCATTCATAGCATACGCACTACCGCCACCACTATTGTATAAGCCGGCTTTTCCACTATACGCCTGACCAGCATCTGCTGCATTCATTACGCCAAGGTTTCTGATATAATTTCTGCCGTAATCGCTGTATAAATAGGCTGCATAAAAACTTACTGCGGTTCCTTTTTCTTTATTAATCGGTGCGTCATAGAATACATCTACACCTGCAGTAAGTAATTGATGTGAAACAGTATCGATTTTAGCTGGCGTTGAAGCATCCGGAGTAGTATACCACATAGCATTCTTCTGATATTGAATACCTCCACCTATATTGAATACTTTTTTAGTACCATGGTATGTACCTGTATTATACGGTATCTTATTTGATTCCTGATCGTAGAATTGATAAGACATATATGTATTCAATTGAGGGTTTGCTCCTCTGGTAGAAAATGTAGCAACATTGTTTTGAAATCCTGCAGCACTTAAATTACCGATAGCGGCTTGCCCTCCGGAAATATTTGCAGGATTGTTTGTTGTACTATTAACAATGAAAGGTTTAGAAACACTTACTCGATAATCTAATTTGCCTATTTTACCTTTTGCAAATACCATAAAACGACGTACAAACTGATCGTTCAAATCATTCGTTGTTTGCTGATATACGGGAGGATCAAGACCCATAAAGGAAGCTACACCCGGTGCTGAATAACGCAGCGGCCCAACCCATGATCCAAGACCAGCACCAATAGACAAATGCTTCTTGATGAATTCATAATCACCTGTTGCATCCATTAAGAAAAGACCAAATTTTCTTTCTGATAAATAATTGAAACTGTTTTCCCCTACCTGAGCATAAAAGAATGTACGGTCTGTTAATTGTGCCATTGTCTGGAAACGCACACGTCTCAAACCAATATCAAAGGTGTTTTTTGCATTATTATGTTGGCCATTGACTGTAGAGTTCGGATTACTCTCATCGTAACGCACCCAAGTTTGTATTAAACCTGTGAATTGCACATAATGACTTCCATCTTCATTCAATGAAATTTTAAGAGGTTTAATTATCTGAGGCTTGATAACCTTTTTAGGTTTCACATTTGTAGTATCTGCCACCTGCGCTGAGGTTGAGTATACTGCAATAAGTGAAAGAATTGCAATGCTTATCTTTTTCATGATTAATTTTGACTGAACAAATGAAAATAGTACGGTTCAAATAAAAGCCCCATCATTTTCAGACGGGGCTTTAAAATGATTTAGTTATTAATTATAAAAGCATCTATTGAAGACGTAAAAAGCATTCCACCAACATGTGAGCCGGCATCAATTACTAATTTCAACTTATTCATAGCTTTCATAATATTTTCAATAAAATTAGTGTACAACACCGGCCGGGAATAAGGAAGTAATAATGCCATAATACACTGGTATCCCGATTACAATATTGAATGTAAATGTAACCCCCAGAGACATAGGAAGCAACAAGCTCATATTGGCTTGAGGTACCGCCATTCTCATCGCTGCAGGTACTGCAATATAAGAGGCACTAGCACAAAGAACAGTGAATAATAATGCATCACCATGGCTTAAACCAAGCAAATAAGCAATACCTATACCCAATGTTGCATTAATAATTGGTGTAATAAGACCGAATGCTACGAGGAATAAACCAGATTCTTTTAAAGCTGAAATTCTGCTGCCGGCCACAATACCCATATCTAATAGATACAAACAAAGCATACCTTTAAATATACCACCCACAAATGGTTTAAGATCTGTTTCGCCATGCTCACCAGCTAAATAACCAATAATCATTGAACCTACCAACAATACAATAGAACCATTAAAGAATGCTTCTCTTAACACTTCACTCATATTTGATCCGTGAGCTGCGTCGATTGAAGTTTTCTCTGCTGCGGTATTCTTTCTGATCAACATTAATCCTACTACAATAGCAGGAGACTCCATCAATGCCATACCCGCTGTCATATACCCGCCAAAAGGCTCGTTCTGACCAGTAAGGAAAGCTGTTGCAGTTGCAAATGTTACAGCACTTACAGAGCCATAGGTTGCCGCAATTGCACCGGCATCATACACATTCAACTTAATTTTCAATACTCTGTAAGCAACAAAAGGCACTAAACATGCCATAAACATACAGGCAAGGATAATATAAATTATGTGCATGGTAAAACCGCTGTGAAATAATTCTTCACCTCCTTTAATACCAATATCAAATAACAGATACAAAGAAAAGAATTTTGCAATTGCAGGCGGAATTTCAAGATCTGACTTAACTGCTACCGCAAGTAAGCCTAAGAAAAAGAATAATACCGCAGGACTTGTAAAGTTGTTTATCACTGCTTGGAGATTCATAAATAAAATTGTTTAGGGTTTTAATTAAAGTAAATAAAATAGTTCAATTCAGTTTTTAGCTTTTAAAGCTTGGCTAACTTTAAAAATTTCATTCTTTTCAAATATATTTCAGAAATCTGAACCAAATCTGTCTATACAAAAACTTTTTCAATTTGATATATAAGTAAATACGTATAGAGTAAATCTATATTAAATTCTGATTATCAATTATATAAGATATATCAAGAAGACTTATAAGCAGAACCATGGTAGGTTTTAATGTGTGGACCAAGAAATATTCTGGCATAAATCCGAATAATAGCCAATCCGTCAATAATAAAACAACTGGATACTACAAATGCTAAAACAATCTGGTCTTCATGAATATGGCTAAAGATCAGATCCTCACCGATAAACGTTGGTGTAATCGGAAAACCTGTTAAACCCAAACAACACATCAAAAAGAAAAGCGCCAAAAACGGATGCTCATAAGAATGTCCCTGAAATTTTTCTAACGTAACATTATTTTCTAAAGATTTTAATCTCGCCAAACACAGGTATCCGGCTAAACCCGCAACCACGATACCGCTTAAATAAAGTATGGATTGATTGATATTGAAATGTTCGTTAAATGAAACAGCCAAAGCAACCCAGAAGTGACTCATAATAACCAATACCAAACTGATCTGTGGATCTTTTCTTTCAGCAAAAGACTTAATTACCAACAACAAACCTATTAAGGAAAATATGATAGGAAAATTATGATACAGCGTAACCGGTATACTTGCTTCATTATAAAAGCAAACCAAGCCAATCAGATACGTAGGAATAAATAATAAGAATACTCTGCTTACCGAAATGAAATTTAATATACTGCCAACTTTCTTTAATGGATTCCAATAGAACCGATATAATGTATCATCCAGATGCCATTCTTTAAGGCTCAATACATAAATGGAATATCTAAGCTTTTGAGGAAGGTATCCCATTACGCTTTGTCTTTTTGGAATAGCTGTATAAAATTGTTCTCTGATCAAATACGTTACTACTGAAGGAGAAACAAGTAATTGATATGTTCTTAAAAATGCATTACCTGCAAAATGTATTAAGGCAAGATTTTCGAAACCCGCTGCTACTTCAATAAAGATAATTCCTATTTGCCCCACAGATGAATAAGCAATCTGACTTTTAACAGAAGATTGAACGTGTGCCATACTAGATGCAATGATACTTGTAGCCAAACCTAATAAAGCAATTAATATCCGAACAGATAATTGATGTTCCCAGAATGGATATGTTCTTAATAAAAGAAACACACCTAAGTGAACCGATAATGAACCGTAGAAAATGGCTGAAGATGGCGTAGGTCCTTCCATCGCTTTGGGTAGCCAGGATGAAAATGGTAATTGTGCGGATTTAGCAGCAGCGGATACCAGAATCATTACTGAGATAAAAATCCCGATCCAGCTGTGTGTTTCGAGATGTGCGTGAACCAATGTTTCATTATGCAATTTTAAGAACGTTATATTTTCGTGCCATAAATGATGACTCAGCCACATAGCAAGAAGCAAGCCTACATCACCTATTCTGTAAATAGAAAATACCCGCACGGCATTTTTAACCGGTAAGTATCGATCTCTATAAAATGCAATCAACAGAAATGATGCAATCCCTAATATCTCCCAACCCATAAAAAGTGTTTCAAGGTTGCCCGATAAAATCACAATATTATAACCCATATAGAAAAATAATATGGTACAGAAAAATCTTTTGTAACCAACTTCACGATGCAGATAATCGCGGCTATAAACGGTGATCAGAAATGTCAGAAAAGCTCCGACAGATAAATATACGGCCCCGATTTTATCAAAATAAAAGTCAATAAAAAACTCATACCCTCTTGAACTAAAGAGTACGATTTCCTTCATATTTAATGTCAGATGGTGATTGAATAACCAAAAGCCGATAAACACCAGAAAGCTTGTAAAATGAAGGCCTACCGTTATAAAAGCAACAGAGGAAATTAATTTTTCATTATGACGTGGAAGTAATAAACTTATTATGAACCCAATCATGGGTATAAAAACAAACAACTGCAGCAGTAAGACCATTTGTAGTACTATGAAATTAAGTAGACAGGAAGATTTTCAGTATTTGATTCCAATATCGGCGTAATATCCGACACCGTAGCGATCTGAGTTTTTATAGGCATGTATCGCTCAAATTTTTCATCCTTAAACACAAACAATTCTTTTGTATCAGGATTAATAACTACCAGCTGAACCCATTCATTATCGAACCACTCATACGTTTCAGGCATTACCTGAATAGTTTTAAGCACTACTTCCGGATCGTGCTCAACAATAAATAATATTCTAACCGGATCGTGTACTTCAATCATCTGGCTTGGCAAGCCGGGTCTTAAATCCCCATCAATTCCATTTGCTACACCAATAAGTCCCATAACATTATGCGGCAACTTTGTTCCTGCCCCCAGTTTATGATTATCAACTCTTGAAAAATAATATTCAAGATTAATACCGCCACAAACGGGAGCTGCAGCCTTAAGTATATTCAATAAATATTTCCCATCGGGATCTGTTGCATAATCATACGAATTAAGAAACAGTCTTCTGTCCAGAAATAAATGTTTTGTTAAAGATCGTCTGCCGATCACACACAATGCATTTGTTGCGTGATTCAGCTCCGGTCTCGGTTCAAATAAAGAAACCGAACGTATTTTTATTTTATCATGAATCTGAGCTGGAGTTAATTTTGTATTAATTGACTCAAATCTTCTTGATCGCTCTTTTGCATTATTATCTGCTGCTTTAGCAAAAATCGATTCGTTTTTAAGATGGGCTTCAAGGTTCTTTTGAGATAATGTCTGTTCATCAAAGAATACAATCTCATCCCGGGTAGTATCGTGCAAACCGCCTACAAATTGTGTCTCAACAGGAATTTCAATACCTCTTGATTTTAATACAGCTCTTACTTCCGGCTTGTTTGCCATAAGACTGAAAACACGTGCATTCACAGAACCTGGTCTGCCGCAGCAGGCGCCACAATCATACGCGGCATAATGCGGATTATTAATCGTACTTGCACCATGCCCTATTACATATATGATTGGAGCAAAATCTTTTATTAAGCCTATACTTCTTAATAAAGATTCAACTCTATTCGTCATTTCTTCAATTGTAAACCCAATCTGAAGACCATTTTCTTTGTGATCGGGATGTGTATTTTCGATCGTAAGTTTTGAAAACTTATCCATGTGCTTTAATGAGCTCGATGTAGCCGGACTCATAGAAGGCTTAAAAATATTTATAAATAATTTAACCGCAGACCAAAAACCAAGTGTGGGAGAAATCAACGATCCTCTAAGAAGAGAATGTGATTGCTTATCAAAATGCAAATCCTTTTGTCTTTTGCCTGTTGTTCCCTGCTCCTTTATTAAATATTTAGGAAATACCGGTGCCGGACAAAGTTTAGTATAAAATTTTCCATGCTCTGGCTGGTAATAAAACTCCACACTGAAAAAACCAGGTGTAGCATAGGTTTCACAGGAGGTATCTAATTTTTCTAAATAACTTCTGAAAGAACTTTCTCTGTCATCAATACAAAATATGGCTTGAAAACTTGTTACCTTATTGGCAACCGGCTCATCTATTTTTTCAAGCAAAAGTCCTGCAAGTACTTCATCGTAATAACTCCATTCAAATGCATTTTGCCAGATCAAAGTTACCTGATTCAATTCTGTATCCGGAGTATCTGCAAAAAGATCTATTATCGGCGCATCCACTGTATAACTAATGGGTTTCCAGTTTTTTCCTAATTCAAAATCAAGTGCATCTATCTCCAGTAATAGCTCGAATACAATTAAATCATGGGTTGATATTTTTCTTGCACTAATAAGATTCTCCGGTTGATCTTCAATAGATGATACCAAACCAGACCAGCCCTGGTGTGCAAATTGCTGATCGTATAAATATTGTTTATACAATGATTCATCTCCAACAATAATTTTCAATAACTGTTCAATGCCGCAATTATTCGAAAGGAATAAGTGCTTAGCACGTTCTGTTCTGAATAAGCTGGCATAGCTGTTTTTTTCAATATTACGGATAGATGAAAGAAAGCCTTTGGGACTAACAGGAAAGTGCCACATGGAAATTCCCTGGTCCAGATAACTGCATAATATTCTAAAAAGAATTGGATGCACTAATGAATCTAAATCGACTCCGTAATTTTTTTTCCAATTTGCCCGTAACCTGCCAATTCGTGGTGTAGTAGAACAATCGTATTCTTTTGAAAGCAGTTTTTCTTTCCATTTTCCAAAAGCTTCAGGTCCTTTTATATCTGAAATGGCTTTTTCAAGAATTTTTTCTGAAATGCGATTTTCTTTATAAAGCTTCCTGTATTCATCTAATCCTAAATAAGTCTTATAGCCGAATATACTATTTGCTCTATGCAGCGCATCGTTAAACTTTAAATTTTGAAAAGCATGAAGGGTGTTATGATGAACAAAGTCTTTAAGAGGTGATTGAGCTGGTAAGTAATGCTTTAATTCATGAATTATTGCATGCTCATCAAAAATTGAGGAATGTACTTGCGTGATCATTTATTGATAGGGTACTTAAATGATTTATTATTAGTATCTTAAAGTACCCTTAAAATCTGAAGGAAAACTGTTTGATCTGAAAAAATTCTGTATATTTTTAAATTAAACTATTTAATATGAATTAATCCTATTTAAAAATCAGTTAAAATTCAATTATTATAGAATGAAGTCTGCTTTCGCAGGAATAGGTAATTTTAAATTTATATAAATCGCAGATTTTTTTGACAATAGACAATCCCAAACCAACCGACATCTCAGAGGTTGAACTTTTCAGAAAACGTTCAAACATTCTTTCTGCTTCTACAGGTAATTCTCTTCCGGTATTCGAAATTTCAAGAATGTTTTTTGAAAGGGTATTAATAGAAATTGTACCACCATCTAAATTGTGTTTAATAGCATTTGATATAATATTGAAAAGCAGTGTTTCAATCAAAATCTGATTGGCCGGAATAATAATTGTTTTGCTAATGTTTAATTCAAGACGGATATTCCGTTCGTCGATCAATTCTTCAAAGCTTACCAATAACTTTTCCAATAATTGTCCTATGTTGATGCGCGACAATTCACTGTATTGGTTATTCTCAATTTTCGAAAGCAGGATAAGTCCTTTATTCAACTGTGTAAGTCTGTTGATTGTATAAAAAACAGATTCAATCAAAACCATTTCTTCATTTTTCAGGTTTTTTGACTGAATCAATAATTCAAGTTTATTTCTAATGATCGCAAGGGGTGTCTGTAATTCATGCGATGAGTTTTCATTAAATTCTTTCTGACTATTAAAATCCCGATAAATGCGGGTAGTCATCTTTTCTACAATCTCACTCAATTCATCAAACTCATCAACATTTGATTTTTGATATGGAATGATTTTAATATTAAGCAAATCATAATTTTTAAGCCTGTCTACCAAATCATAAAAAGGCTGCCATATTTTATTTGATATAAAACGATTGATTAACAATACCCCTACAATTAACCCCAAAAATAATGCTACTTCAATCGGAAGGATAGAATTGATAAGGGATTCAGCTTCAGTTAAGGGTTGTCTTATGGTAATCTCATAAAAATTTGCTCCATGTTTGTATACACTTTTTAATTCTCTGTAATCGATTGCTTCTTTTTTATCAGGGTGGTAAATACTCTTTGTGTAATATCTGTCATACACTTTATCCGAGTCCACTTCAATGATTTCAATAAAATCACTATTGTGTATTCCCTTAAAATCATTTTCATATTTCAAGTTCTCTACAACCTGATTTTTTTCCTGATGCAATGCTTCGTCTATTCCATCAAAAAGTACATTTCGAATCAGAAAATAAAATAAAATAGTACTTACCGTAAAAATAAATAAGGTATAAATAAGATAATAAATAGAGCTCTTAGCTGTTAATTTCATTCTGCCTGAAATTTATAACCAATGCCATATACCGTGTTCAAATAATCTTTACAGCCTGCATCAACTAATTTTCTGCGCATATTTTTTATGTGCGTATAAATGAAATCAAATGAATTACTTTGATCCATGTGATCGCCCCAGATGTGTTCCGCTATTGAATCTTTAGGTAAAACCCGACCTTTATTAGAGATAAAAAACAAAAGCAATTCAAATTCTTTGCCCGTTAATGTCACGCGTGTTTCGTTCACAAACACTTCATGATTTTCAGGAATTAAACGAATCTCATTAAAGACAATATCTGTATTGCCATCAAATTGTCTCCTGCGCACAATAGACTTGAGGCGTGCATTTAATTCCGATAAGTGGAAAGGTTTTGTCAGATAATCATCTGAGCCCAGATCCAAGCCTTTGATCCGATCTTCAAGTGTATTTTTTGCAGAAATAATAATGATTCCACCTTTAATATTCTTTGTTTTTATTTCCTGAATCAGGTCCAGGCCATTACCACCCGGCATCATCAAATCAACGATAAAACAATCGTATGCATAGGTGTTTATTTTCTCCTGACCTTCAGCAAAAGTACGGGCTACTTCGCATACATAGCCTTCGTGAGACAGATAGCTAATGATTGACTGTCTTAACTCCTTCTCATCTTCGATTAATAAAAGTTTCATATATATTCAAGTTCAAAAGTATGCCTTATTACTAAATTTACTTTTTTTAATTAACTTGAACAAATTATGAGTCTAATCTAAAGAAAAGTTGAAGAACAATGATCTGTGTTATTGCCGGTACTAATAGACCAAATTCTTACTCATTAAAAATTTCTCACTACTACATCAAACTGTTAAAAGAACAAGGTGTTGAATGTACGTTAATTGATTTAAATGCAATGCCTGAGAGTTACTTATTCAGTGCACTATATCATAATCAGGGAAAAGATTCTGTATTCAACTCTATTAAAGCTAAAATTGCGGCAGCTGAAAAATTTGTATTTGTTGTGCCTGAATATAATGGCTCATTTCCGGGCGTTTTGAAAGCATTCATTGACGGACTTGATTATCCGGCAAGTTTTAAAAATAAAAAATGCGCATTACTTGGAATATCTTCCGGTGTAATGGGCGGCAGCCTTGCATTAAGTCATTTAACAGATATATTGAACTACCTGGGCATGCACGTTTTAGCATCAAAACCTAGAATTACGCGCATTGAAAAAACGTTTGTTGACGGCGAAATTAATGACCCTGTTGTAAAAGAATTAATCTTATTACAAGTGAAAGATCTCTTACTATTTTAAGAATGAAAAATCTATTTCACCTCTTTTGCTTCTGTTTAACGATCGTATTTTTAACTAACACTGCGTATGGTCAATCAAATGAATATTATTTGGGATTGCTATCGAATACTTCTAAAACAATCAAATTTACTATTTATGCCTATCCTGGTTCAGTAAGTCAAGTCAAACGAAACGATGGCTCCGTTTATTCAGGCATGCGTATAGCAATTATTAATGACGAAAAAGCCGAACCGATCGAATGGAGTGATTATAAAATTTACATCTTATTAAAAGATGGCACCTTATTTTATAATTTTTTAACAACCGCTGCCACTGGCGATTATGCATGCAAGTATACTGTTCCGCCAGGTGAAAAACATTTACAATTTGCTTGTTTTGAAAAAGTATTTACCGCAGCTGATATTGATAAAGTATGGTTAAGCTTCAGTGCAAATCAATTTCTTCCTTTATTTCTTTATAAAGACGAAGACAAACCAACAACAACACCTGCGGAAGAACCTGCCATAAACCCAACAAAAAAATAAACCTTGGCTTATAGATTTTATAAGCCAAGGTTATCAATTTTTACATTATATTTTTTAGTCAACGTTATCGTGCAGAAACTTATTGTTCCCTAATATTTCGTTATCATCATTCAAATTAAAGCGAGAGATATTTCTATCAGACGAATGTGGATAGTCTTTCAGATTAACATTTTTACGTTCAAAGGCAGGTCTGTCGAGCATATCCTTGAATTGCTCATGCGGAATATTCGGATTGCTGTTCAGACTTTTCAAACGCTTAATTCTATCCTGAGACTGTTGCACCAGTTTCTTACGCTGCTCTTCAGCCATAAGGCTTTCAGGAGTTTGAGCCGTTACAGGTTCAGTTGTTGTATTCTTTATTTCGAATACAAATTCCGTTTCGTCTACTTGATTCTTATCTGTATTTTCTTCGCTATTTACTCTCTGCGGAGTTGTAAATTCATAGGTAAATGTATCGGTCTGCTCAACAGATTCAATTGTATTGGGTTGAGTAGTCACAACATCTCTATTTGTATGATCAAATAAATTAGTCACAGGCGAATCTTCTTTCAACTCTATTTTCGTATCCTGCGATTTTTTTTCATCAATAGCATCAAATATGGTGATCTGTTTAGAAGTTTCCAGATCAAAGAACTTTTTTACGTCCTTATCAACTTTATTTTCTGACATTTTATTTGGCTCGAAACCTGTAGCAATAACAGTTACACGAATACTATCGCCCAATTCCGGATCAACACCTTGTCCCCAGATCGTATCCTGATCTAAGCCAGCACGTGCTTCAATATAGTCTGCAATTTCAGACAATTCATCCATACGCAATTCCGCATCCGGACCGTACATAATAGACAACAATATTTTCTTAGCACCAGTAATATCTGTATTGTTCAATAACGGAGAAGATAATGCTTCTTCAACGGCACGTGTCCCTCTGCCCTCTCCGCTAGCAATACCAGAGCCCATTACAGCAGCTCCTGAATCTTTCATTACTGTTTTAACATCTTCAAAATCTACGTTCACATCACTTGTAACCGTAATAATCTCCGCAATACTTTTTGCTGCAGTGGTTAAAATATTATCGGCTTTGGCAAACGCCTCGCGAATTGAAAGGTTACCATATATATCACGCAAACGATCATTCAGAATAACAAGTACTGTATCGCAATACATTCTTAATTCTTCGATACCCTGCTCTGCCTGCATGATTTTTTTCTTGCCTTCAAAACCGAATGGTGCCGTAACAATACCTACGGTTACAATATCCAGTTCTTTTGCAAGCTTGGCTATGATTGGTGCAGCACCGGTACCGGTACCACCGCCCATACCTGCCGTAATAAATACCATCTTCGTATTATTACTAAGCAGCTCACGTATATCTTCTTTGCTTTCTAAAGCAGCGTTCTTTCCTCTTTCAGGGTTTGCACCTGCCCCTAAACCATCTGTCAGACCAATACCAATTTGTAATTTATTAGGTATCGGACTGCCATTTAATGCCTGCACATCTGTGTTACACACAATGAACTCAACATCTTTGATGCCTTGGCTATACATATGATTTACGGCGTTACTTCCGCCGCCTCCAACACCAATTACCTTGATGATGGATTTGTGATGACTTGGCAAATCAAACTTATACATAGGACACGAAGTTTAGTAAAAATGAATTTATTAATAATCTTGTTTATCGTCTATATCATCCATCAACAAACCTTTCAGTCTATCGCTGGCTTTTTTCAGATTAAAGCCAAACAATGATTTAGTATCGTCTTTATAATTTTTTTCCTGAATTTTTTTATGCTTATCCTCAGGTGTTGCTGTTGTTGGAGTTTTCTCCACAACATCCGAATATTTATTTGCACGCTCATCGATAGACCAGAAGCCTGCCAATACAAGACCTACTGCAGTAGCATACATCGGGCTTTTAACCAATTCTGTTTTACTCTTGCCCAAATGTTCGTTCGGATAACCGATACGCGTATGCTGACCAGTCATCAATTCAAACAATTGTTTTAAATTCTGTAACTGTGCACCACCGCCTGTGATTACAATACCACCTGCTAAACGATCTTCATAACCCGAACAGATAATCTCTGTATGCACCAGCTCAAGAATTTCTTCCATTCTGCACTGAATAATACTTGCCAGATTTTTAGCAGAAATTTCTTTCGCAGGTCTGTCTCTTAATCCTTTTACTGTAATGATGTCATTCGCCCGGGCTTCGCTTGCCAATGCAGAACCGAATTTCATTTTCAATTCATCTGCTTGCTTGTGCATGATGTTGCAGCCTGTTTTAATATCAGATGTGATAATATCACCTCCGAAAGGAATAACAGCTGTATGACGAATGATGTTGTCATAGAAGATTGCAATATCTGTTGTACCGCCACCGATATCAACAAGACAAACTCCAGCTTCTTTTTCTTCTTCACTCAACACCGACATACTGGATGCAATCGGTTCAAGTATTAAGTTGTCAATAGAAAGTTCACCTTTCTGAACGCAACGGTTTATATTTTTAATTGCATTGGTATTTGCAGTAATTACGTGAAAGTCTGCTTCCAGACGTACACCTGTCATACCAACCGGATCTTTAATATTCTCTTCGTAATCTACCGTATATACCTGTGGCATTACGTGTATAATTTCATTACCAAACGGCATTACTGTTCTGTACATATCTGCCGTTAATCTGTTTACATCATCAACAGATATTTCTTCATCTCCGTTCGGTCTGTTAATGCCATGGTGATGCACCGAACTTTTAATATGCTGTCCGGCAATACCAACATTTACAATACCAATATCAATGCCTGATTGATCAGAAGCTTCTTTAATTGCTTTTTCAATAGCGGTTACTGTCAGGTTAATATTTGTAACCATACCACGAATCACCCCTTCTGAAACAGCCTTACCTATACCAAGTATTTCAAGCTTACCATACTCATTCTTTCTACCAACAATGGCACAGATTTTTGTTGTTCCAATATCTAAACCTACGACAATTTTGTCGTTCTGATTTGGGTGAGATTGATTGTTATCTTTATACATGGGCTTAAAAATTATTCACAGACAATTTGATTATTAAATGCTACGTTAACCGAATGATATGCGTCCCACCCCTTGGATGGCAGAATATCAAGAAAGAACATATCAATTTTTTTAAACTTTGTTTCAATATCTTCCGGCTTGCCGAATTGAATTTCGTAATCTCCTATTTGCGGCAACATCACAATATCTCCATTGGCTTTCAATGTGATTTGTGAAATCATTCTTTTCCAATGTTCATTGCTATCTATAAACTGAATCAATTCAAAATATTTTGTTCCGACAGAATCTGTCAGCAAATAATTTTCTTTCATCAGTTTTGATGCAAAAGGACCATCAATAATCAGTACACGAGAAGTGAATTTATCAGAAGTGGATAGTGCCGTAGCATTACTTCCTATGTAAGCATGAGGAGAATTTGTATTTACGATTCTAGCAATTGGCTTGCTCTGTTTTATTTCAACCATTAAGGTTCCTTTGTGATCGGCACTAATCTGTGCATCTTCCACAAATTTAATGCTTTCGAGGCGTAATTCCAGATTCTTCAAATCAATATCACGATATTTTTTACCCACAATCTGATCTGCACCATTCATCGTAAGTGTACGAATAATGTCAGGTTCATCAACAAAGTAATTATCTTCTTCGAAATTAATACGCACAAGCGTTCTAAGCACTTTTCGATTGGCATGTTCATTCTCAACAAAACCAATCAAAAAGAACATACTACCGCCAATCAGAACAAACACCAGCTTGTTCCAGAATGAAGGTCCTATCTTCCACTTTGCTTTTGGTTCAGTTTCCTTTGCCATATCGCTGCTCACAGAGCAATTTTATTGGTTGTATAAATCGGTCTATGTCGCCGGCTCCTGCCGTAACGACAACATCGAAATTCAATTTTTCTAATTCTGACAGTAATTCTTCTTTACTTACCACACGTTTGTTTGTAGAAGGAATCATATCCAGCAAAACACTAGAAGTGATGCCTTCGATCGGCAATTCTCTTGCCGGATAAATATCCATCAACAACAATTCATCCGTTAATGACAAGCTGTGTGCAAACTCCTGCATGAAATCACGGGTGCGCGTAAACAAGTGCGGTTGAAAAACCGTTGCTACCTTTTTTCCGGGAAATACCATACGTACTGCCTTTAACAACGCTTCTAACTCCGTTGGATGATGTGCGTAGTCATCCACATAAACCAATTGAGCATTCTTGTAGATATATTCAAAACGTCGTTTTACTCCTCCGAAAGAACGTAAACTCTTTTTAATCGAATCAACATTCACTCCGGCATAATATGCTGCAAGAAACGCTGCCGTAGCATTCATTACATTATGCATGCCGGGCATTTCAATCCGAATATTGTTCCAACGCAGAAAATCATTATCAATACTAAATGTAACACCGCCATTTTCAGTAACTACATTATGAATTCTGTAATCTGCTTCTATGGATTCGCCAAAGGTTACTGAAACCGAAGCATGCGATGGAACCTGAACATCTACATCGACTCTTCGGATAACAATACCGTTCGGTTTTAATTTTTTAAGATACTCGTTGAATGAATCGTAGAATGATTGTACATCTGAATAAATATCCAGATGATCCGGATCCATATTATTTATTACAGCAATATCCGGGCTCAATTGCAAAAACGAACGATCGTATTCATCTGCTTCAGCAACAACCCAACCTTCTCCATTTACATGGTTTCCAATTAAAATATTCGTGCCATAATTTTGAGTAATACCCCCCAGAAAAGCACTGCATGGCATTCCTGATTCGTACATGATATGAGCAGCCATCGACGATGTCGTTGTCTTCCCATGTGTACCCGCAATCCCGATTGTTTTTAATTCTTTTGTTAAAAAACCTAAAACCTGAGACCGCTTATATAATTGGTATTGATTATCTCTGAAGAAATTTAATTCTGCATGATCAGCCGGAATTGCCGGTGTATAGATGACCAATGCAGTATCTTTTGCTTTAAATGCATCAGGAATTTCATTAACAGCATCTGCATAATGCACCCACATTCCTTCGGCTTCCAATGCTTTTGTAAGGTCTGAAGAAGTTTTATCATAGCCCCCAACGGTATAGTTATTCTGCTTGAACCATCTGGCTAAAGCACTCATACCGATACCACCGATACCAATTAAATAGACGCTATGTACATTATTTATATTCACTTCTTTGCTGCATTAATTATTTCAATAACTTTATCTGCAATACGCTCTGTTGCATCGGGCTTTGCAAATGTTAGTATGTTTTTGCTTAATACCGTTTTTGTGTCTGAATCGTTCATTAAAGCCAATGCCTTTTTAACCAGGTCAACTGGCGCATCTACATCCCGTATCATCCAGGCAGCTTGTTTATCAGATAGTGCACGTGCATTTTTTGTCTGATGGTCTTCAGCAACATTTGGCGAAGGCACCAGAATACAAGGCTTACCGACGATTGATAATTCAGAAATAGATAAAGCACCGGCTCTTGATACAATGACATCTGCCATTGCATACGCCCTGTTCATATCTGCAATAAAGTCTGTAACCTTTATTGTTTCTGAATTGTATTGCTTCAACGATTCATAATAGAATTTTCCTGTCTGCCATAATACCTGAACACCTGCAGCTTTCAACGCTTCCAGGTTTCGTTCGATAGATAGGTTAATAGTACGCGCACCGAGACTTCCGCCCATCACAAACAACGTTGGTATGCCCGGTTTTAATCCAAAGAATTCATGTGCGCCGGATGCAAACTTTTTATAATCAACAATATCTTTACGAACCGGATTACCTGTATATACAATTTTTTGCGCCGGGAAGAAACGTTCCATGCGTTCGTATGCAACGCAGATTGCCTGCACCTTTTTAGAGAGTGCTTTGTTTGCAACACCCGCATACGAATTCTGTTCCTGTATCAATGTAGGAATCCCAATAGAATTAGCGGCCTGCAACAAAGGCCAACTGGCATAGCCACCTACACCAATAGCAATATCCGGTTTGAAAGTCTTAACAATGTTACGTGCTTTAAAATAGCTTGATACTACTTTTAACGGGAATGCCAGATTATCCAACGAAAGTTTGCGCTGAATACCGCTGATCCATAAGCCTTCAATCTTATAGCCTGCAGCGGGTACTTTCTGCATTTCCATACGCCCTTTAGCGCCGACAAATAAAATCTCCGCATCCGGAAATCTTCCTTTGATGGCATTCGCAATGGCAACCGCCGGATAAATATGTCCGCCGGTACCGCCTCCGCTAATAATTACACGATATGGATTATGCTGTTGCATGCTTTGCTTCTACTGAATTTGATTCTGTAAGATCTCCTCTGCTTACACTTAATATAATTCCTAAGGATAGTCCGGTAAATAATAATGATGTGCCACCCATACTCAACAAGGGTAACGGCTGGCCGGTAATCGGACCAAGTCCTACGGCAACACCCATATTAATCATAGCTTGTCCGACAAGACTAAATGCTAAACCGGCTGATAATAATCCGCCGTAAGCACGATCACTCTTCACAACAGTTTTCATACCTCTGTATAATAATGCCAGGTATAAAAACAGAATAAATATGCCGCCGATAAAACCATACTCTTCGATAATAATCGCATAGATAAAATCGGAAGAAGATTGCGGCAGAAAATATTTCAGATCACTATTACCAGGCCCTTTACCTAAAAGGCCTCCGTTCCAGATAGCAATGTACGCTTGCTCTGCCTGATATGGAATCTCTGCGTTTTCGTCCAAGAAGATTGCCGCAAATTGTTTTACCCGATTGATGGCCGTACCCAAACGTTGTCCCAATGTCAGCGCAATAGTTCCGCATATAGCACCTACCATTATCAACATAAATAAATACTTTACCGGTACGCGGCCAATAAACATCAGCAGCAAACAGGTAGAGAATAAAATCATGGCAGTAGATAAATTCGATAGTGCAATTAAACCACAGATCACTCCGCACCACATTACAATTGGAATAAATGATCCCTTAAAGTCTTCAATGCTTGCTTGTCTTTTGGCAAGCATACTTGCGAGATTCGCAATCAAAGCAAGTTTTGCCAAATCGGATGGCTGGAACGATTGGTTAATAATCGGGATCGTTAGCCAACGGGTAGCACCGCCGCTCTCTGTTCCCATTAAAAATGTAAATAGTAATAATGGAACAGAAATAATTAAAGCCAATCTGCTTAGTCTTGAATAATATTTATAGTCTACTTTGTGCGCCAGCCAAACCAATATCAAACTACCAACAATCAAACCACCGTGCTTAATTAAATAATACATCGTGTCTCCATCTTTCTTCTGAAAAGCAAGCGAACTGGAAGCACTGTATACAACAGCAACACTAATCAGCGAAAGCAGCATAATAATAGACCAGATGAAAGGATCACCTTTCAAATTTTCTTTCAACCAGTCTGTAACGCGATTCAACATATCTATCTAATTAACCTGCTAACTCTCTTACTAAATTTCTGAATTGATTGCCTCTGTCTTCATAGTTCTTGAACAAGTCGAAACTGGCACAAGCGGGCGACAATAAAACTGTATCGCCTTTTTTTGCCGAATCATGTGCAATACGAATGGCTTCAATCATAGAATGTGCTTCTTTAATTTCAGAAACCATGTTTCCAAAACCCGTAAGTACTTTTGAATTGTCTTTACCCAAGGCAACTACCGTATGTACTTTCTCACGAACCAACGCTTCAATCTGTGAGTAATCATTTCCTTTATCAATTCCACCCGCAATAAGTACAACCGGTGTTTTCATACTATCTAAGGCATACCACACAGAATCAACATTCGTAGCCTTAGAATCGTTTACATATTTCACCCCATAGATTGAACCTACAAATTCCAACCGGTGCGGTGCATTTCTAAAACTTTTTATCGCTGCTGCGCTTTTTTCAACATCAGCACCTATTGCTACAACTGCATTTAGCGCAGCCATTATATTTATGTAATTGTGCTTCCCCTGTAATGGAAAATCAGATACATTAAAAGTATGAATAGTATCATCCAGTGCGTGAACCTGAATTGTTTTCTCATCAGCGTATGCTCCTGAACTATGAAGTTCTTTCAACGAAACTGGCTTATAGCGTGCGTTGATTACAACCTGCTTTTTATGTCCTTCGATTACTTTGTCTTCTGCGTACGTGATATAATAATCTGCAGGAGTTAGATTCTGAAAGATTCTGAATTTAGAAGCAATGTAATTTTCAAATTTGTATTCATACCGATCCAGGTGATCAGGAGTTATATTTAACAATACAGCTACGTCTGCTTTAAAAGTATACATATCATCTAATTGAAAACTACTCAGCTCCAATACATATATATCCCTTTTTTCATTGATGATCTGACGCGCCAGACTTGTTCCGATATTACCTCCTAATCCAACAGAAAAACCTAATTCGGATAATATGTGATGCGTTAATAATGTTGTTGTTGTTTTACCATTGCTGCCGGTTATAGCAATAAACTTTACCCCTGCATGTATATGTCGATATGCAAATTCTATTTCTGAAATAACTTCAATACCTTTCGAACGAACCAGTTTCATGATTGGAGCTTTCTCTGGTATACCGGGACTTTTTACAATAATACTTGCAGATAGAATAACTTCTTCAGAATGTTTGCCCTGTTCGAAATCAATATGAGCGGCATTCAATTCAGCAATAAATGATTCTGAAATCGTACTGGAATCGGAAACAAATGTATCGTAGCCCTTTGCTTTTGCAAGCAAGGCTGCACCTACACCACTTTCTCCTGAACCCAATATGACTACTTTTTTACTCATGTAATTTATCTCAACTTTAATGTTGCTAATGAAAGAATAGCTAACAGAATACCAACGATCCAAAAGCGTGTAACGATTTTAGATTCATGATATCCTGATTTTTGATAGTGATGGTGCAAAGGTGACATCTTAAATATTCGTCTTCCTTCTCCATATTTTTTCTTAGTGTATTTGAAATAGGCAACCTGCAGCATTACAGATAAGTTTTCAATTACAAATATCCCACAAAGTAATGGAAGCAATAATTCTTTACGAACAGCCAGCCCCATTACGGCAATTAATCCGCCAAGTGTAAGACTGCCGGTATCTCCCATAAATATTTGTGCGGGAAAAGAATTATACCAAAGAAAACCAATACATGCTCCCATCAACGCGGCGCCAAAGATTACCAGCTCTCCGCTATTCGGAATGTACATGATATTCAAATAGCTTGCGAAAATGGCATTACCTGATACGTATGCAAAAATACAGAGTGTCAAAGCAATGATTGCTGAAGTACCTGCGGCTAAGCCATCAATACCATCTGTAATATTTGCTCCATTTGAAACTGCTGTAATAATAAATATTACAAGAAGTACATACAAGATTGGCGTACAGCTGTCAGAAATCAAACAGGAAATAGAACCGTAATCCAGTTCGTTATTTTTCAGAAATGGAATGGTAGTTAAATTCGATTGCACGTCTTCAAAAACAGTTGAACTCTGAGCTGTTGAGGTAGAGCCATCGGCCAATTTATATTCACGGATGACAACATTGGAATTGTAAAACAATGTTAATCCTACAATTAAGCCAAGCGAAACTTGTCCTACAATTTTAAATTTACCCTGAAGTCCTTCTTTATTTTTCTTGAATACTTTAATATAATCATCCATAAAGCCTATGAAACCAAGCCATACAGTAGATATCAATAATAATACGATATATATATTGGTTAATTTGGCAAACAATAAAGTAGGAATAATGATGCATAAAATAATCATTAGACCACCCATGGTTGGTGTTCCTTTTTTCTCCATCTGACCTTCTAAGCCAAGATCACGGATACTTTCTCCTATTTGTTTATTTTGTATGAAGGTGATAATTTTCTTGCCAAACACTAAAGCAATTAATAGTGAAACAAATGCAGCCATGCCCGCGCGAAAGGAAATGTAATGAAACACACCCGCACCCAGCAAGTCAAATTGTTTATCCAAATAATCAAATAGATAGTATAGCATTAGTTCGACTGATATTGAAGTTGAAAATGATATTGATCGTTATGACTGATAATATAATTCAGCATGTTGATGACATTATTCAATAACTCAACACATGCATCACACTCCGAACTTAGCGGGTGTTTCATTTGTATTAATTTTAACCAGTATCTGGTCTGCACAGACATTTCTGAAGCCATAGAAATCGACTCCGTAAAATCCATTTGCGTAGTCGAAGCCCATGCTGTCTCCGCATGTTTTCGTATAGACAGTCCGTATTTCAACAGTCTTACAGACAACTCCATTTCGTTATTCTTTAATAGAATACCGTAGAGGTCCATAATCCTGGAGGACAGCTCAAAAGTTCGGTTACTTAGTAGTTCGTAAGTCATTAACTAGTCTATAGATTTGAAAGTATAGGTACTTCTATGCGTATTTCTTCTTGCCTGCTCAACCTGATTTACCAAGTCTTCGAAATCTTTGTAATCTTCTTCCAGAACAAGTATTATTTTATATATTTTTATAAACCGGATCAGATTCAACAACCCTTTTGATTGCTTCGATGCAGCTAACATATTCAACCTGAATTCGTGATTCGATTTAGATGTTTCAGCCTGAAGCAATCCATTTACAATTTCTTTATACAAGAAATCAATACGTTCAGCCAGATCCGTACGATTACTGTCATTTAATAACACCACAAACCGTTCAACTGAATATTTTACAGTTGTTTGATTAAAATGCTTGATTTCTAAAAATGAACTCATCATAGTATTACTTGCCTAATGTTTCTAATACTTCTTTTACAATTAAACGATCATCAAAAGGATGCTTCACACCTTTGATTTCCTGATATGTTTCATGCCCTTTACCTGCAATCAATATGATATCGCCTGTTGATGCCAGTGTACACGAAATTTTTATAGCTTCTTTTCTATCTAAAACAGACAACACTTTTTTCTTGTCTACAATCCGCACGCCCTTCTCCATTTCTGAGAGAATTGCTTGAGGTTCTTCATCTCTCGGATTATCGGATGTTAGAACTACATGATCACTGAATTGACAGGCAATATCAGCCATAATCGGGCGCTTGGCAGCATCCCGGTTTCCGCCACAACCAACAACCGTTATAATCTTATGTCCGCCTTTTAATTCAGTAATTGTTTCCAATACATTTTTCAATGCATCAGGTGTATGTGCATAATCAACAATTACCGTAATGTTGGTTGTTGAGTTATATTGCTCAAACCTTCCGTTTGCTGCTTCAATAGAAGAAAGCTGCATTAACACTTCTTCTTTCTCTTCGCCCAATAAAACGGCAGCACCATATACAGCCAGTAAATTATACGCATTAAAATTACCTATCAATCTAAACCAGGCCTGAACACCATCTACATCCATTTCCAACCCTTGCATGGTTGTAGAAATTAATTTCCCTTTAAAGTCTGCCAGTGCCAGTAATGAATATGTATATGTTTTTGCCCGTGTATTCTGTATCATTACTCTGCCTCGTTTATCGTCGGCATTTATAAGTGCAAACGAATCATTTGGCAACCCATCAAAGAACATTTTTTTTGCTTTGATGTATTCATCAAACGTTTTATGGTAATCGAGGTGATCGTGTGTAATGTTGCTGAATAAAGCACCGGCAAATTGCAATCCAGCAATTCTTCTTTGTACAGCAGCATGAGAACTCACTTCCATAAAGCAATGTGTACAGCCTGCTGCAACCATTTCTGCAAGAAGTTTATTTAAAGAAATAGCATCCGGTGTTGTATGAGTAGATAAAATCACCTGATCTTCAATTCTATTTTCAACCGTTGAAATAAGTCCCGTTTTGTAGCCCAGATTTCTGAACAGCCTGTACAACAACGTCACGGTTGTTGTCTTTCCATTTGTTCCGGTAATACCAACCAGCTTCAATTTAGAAGAAGGTTTGTCATAAAAATTAGATGCAATGATACCCAATGCTTCAGAAGAATCCTTTACCTGTATAATTGTACAGTCGGTAGCTTCATCCAATACGGGCAACTCTTCACAAACAACTGTTGCAGCACCTTTTTTAATAACATCATTTATATATGCATGACCATCACTGCTTACGCCTTTCACAGCAATAAACATAGAACCCTTTTCTACTTTTCGGGAATCGAAACAAATAGCAGTAATATCTATATCTGTTCTGCCAGATACAGATATTAAAGACACCTTATAGATTAAATCTTTTATCTGCATATTATTGTAAGACGATTGTAATATAATTCCCCTTATTATATCTGGTACCCGACGCAATCGATTGAGATACTACTCTGCCTGTGCCTTCATAACGGACATGCAAACCAATATTTTCCAGAATGTATAACGCATCTTTCAACCGTAGTCCATTTACATCGGGTACAATACCTGAAACTATTTTTCTGTCGTACCAGACAACAGATTTATTCTCAAGATTTGCACGCACCCAATCATCATTTGCGTTTGCACTGGTATGATGTGGAATTTTTAATTCGTTGCATAAAATTTTCAAATCTTCATATAAGCCACCTTTTATTACCGGATATATTGCTGTATTGGCAAGTGTATTTGTTGTAACCGGCACATGAAGATCAAGATCCTGTGCAAATATTTTATCTGCTACTTCTTTAAATACGGGTGCTGCCACATCCGAACCATACAGATTAAATCCTTTCGGATTATCGATCACTACAATGCAGCTGTACTTTGGACGATCGGCTGGAAAATACCCAACGAAAGATGTATAGTATGTTTTGGTATAGCTTTGTTTTACCAAACGCTGTGCGGTACCTGTCTTACCTGCAATTTTATAATTCTCATTCTTTATATTTTTTGCTGTACCATTTTCAACTACACCTTCAAGCATAATGCGTACATTCTTCAGCGTTTCATCCGAACAGATTTTTTCAACAACAACTTCCGTTGTATAATTATCCAATACCTGATCTGCAACACGCGTTTCTTTTACAATCATTGGCCGCACCATTTTACCATTGTTTGCGACCGCATTATAAAAAGAAAGTGTATGTATCGGCGACATGCTCAGTTCATACCCGATCGACATCCATGGCAGTGTTGTGCCACTCCAGGTTTTAGATGCGGTATTTTTAAAGTATGGTTTTGCTACACCATCCATCTGAAATATGACAGGTTCAGTTAAACCCATTTTTTGAATGTACTCCAGAAATTTATCGGGCTTAGCACCAAAATATTCGTTCACTTTTTTTGATACAGCAATATTTGAAGATATCTCAAATGCATGCTGTAAGGTAATCTTACCATACCCTCCCGGTTTGGAATCGCGCATGATACGATCATAAAATTCATATTCTCCGTTTCCGGTATCAATTGTATCGGATAAGTTTATATCTGTATCTTCAAACAACGCAATCATTGAAGCCAGTTTAAAAGTCGAGCCCGGTTCTGTTAAACCCTGATTACCGATGGCATAATTATAATTCTCAGCATAACGGCCTTCACCTACTTTTCCTAAATTCGCAATTGCTTTTACTTCACCTGTTGCAACTTCCATCAATACTACACAGCCGTAATCTGCATCGTGTGCCGCAAGGTGATTACGCAAAGAAGCTTCGGCCACATCCTGAATATTTACATCAATGGTTGTAACGATGTCGATACCATCCACCGGCATAATTTCATCTTCATCGTGTACAGGCTTCCAGTTGCCTCCCGACATTTTTCTGAACAATGCTTTCCCGTTCTTGCCCGCAAGCTCTTTATTAAAGCTATATTCAAGACCGGCTCCATTGTTGTCTTCATTTACAAAACCAACGGTACGTTGTGCCAGGAATGAAAAAGGCATAAAACGTTTATCTACCTTTTCAAATACAATTCCTCCTTTTGATCTTCCTTCTGAAAAAATCGGCCATTCCGACATTTCCTTTTTACTCTGGTAGTTGATCAGTTTATGATTAAGAACAATGTATCGTTTATGCGTTCTGCGCGCATCGTTTATTTTTCTTTTATATTCTGTTGCAGACTTATCTTTAAAATAAGCAGAAAGCTTATTCGCTAATTGGTTAATTCCTTTATCATATATATCCTTTTCTACAACCGTAGGATCTATGCATACTCTATAGAATGGTAGAGACGTAGCCAGCAAGCTTCCATCTGCAGAAAAAATATTGCCGCGTGTTGGCTTTACATCTTTAAAGTCCAGTAAATTTTCCTCATGAAGCTTCGCCCATCTCTCGCTTTGTACAAATTGTATTCTTACAATTTTGTATGCAATAGCAAAAGAAAATAACACGATTACCAAAAAGGCAACGCGAATACGAAGGACGATGGATTTTTTAATATTCACGTTGCTTCTCTGTTATTTTAATGGGTGGTTCAATACTTTCCTCCAAACCCAGGTCCACTACTTGCTTTGCTACTTCTGATTGCTTGCTCTTAAACATCAGATCCGCTTTAAGGGTAGTGTAATCTGCTCTCAAATCATTTACTTCGTTCTGCAATCTATTTGTTTTACGAACCAGCTTATCGCCATAATGTGCGTTAGCAATGTACAGCATCATCATAAAAGCAAAGAACAATACCTTCGGAACATATTGTACAGGCAAGCCCTCATTAAATATATTTCCGATCGGAATGTATTTATCTACAATAGAAAACACTCCTTTACCGGACCTGGATGGTGTTTCCATTGTTTCCGGTTCTTCAACCTGTGGAGTAGCTTTTACTGTATTCTTAGCCATATTTTATTCGCGTTCTGCAATTCTTAAGCGCGCACTGCGTGCACGGTTGTTTCTTTCTTTCTCTTCATCATCCGGATCAATTGCTTTGCCAACCGATTGAAACGGCTTATTCGTATTGCCATATAAATCCTTTTCTGCATCACCATGGAACTTTCCCTGTTGCACAAAATTCTTCACCAAACGATCTTCTAAAGAATGGTAACTGATAATCGAAAGTCTTCCACCCGATCTCAATACCTGCTGACTTTGTTCCAGCAAATCTTTCAGCGCTTCTAACTCTTCGTTTACTTCGATCCGCAATGCCTGAAAGACCTGCGCATAATATTTACTTTCTTTACCCCGTGGTGCGTAGCCGGATAAGACTTCAATCAATTCCGATGTGCGTTGTATAGGTTTGTTAATACGTTCTTTCACCAATGCCTGTGCAAGCGTTTTGGCATTACGTACTTCTCCGTACATACCCAATATACTGTGCAGGCCGTGTTCAGAATATTTATTAATGATATCCGCAGCTGTTTTATCAATACCACGATCCATGCGCATATCCAGAGGTGCGTCATAACGGATGGAGAAACCTCTTTCCGGTGTATCGATCTGATGGGAAGAAATACCAAGGTCGCCCAACAAACCATCTACTTTATCTACACCATTCAGGCGCAGATATTTTTTAATGTATCTGAAGTTGGCAGGAATAAGTGTAAAGTTGGGTCCGATCAGATCCTTAGCATTGTCTACCGCATCGGCATCCTGATCAAAGGCGTAGAGTTTGCCTCCTTTTAAGTGTTTTAGAATCTCCCGGCTATGTCCACCACCGCCGAATGTTACATCGACATAAATTCCTTCCGGATTAATATTTAACCCCTCAACGCTTTCTTTTAATAAGACCGGAACGTGATACATAAGCTTTCTATTCTTTTTTTGTTGGTGCCAGATATTTTTCTGCGAGTTGTGCAAATTCAGATGAATCCTGAATCAGGTATTTTTCATATAAGTCAGGTGCCCATATTTCAACCCGATTACCCATGCCTACTACCGTAACATCTTTTTCAAGCTGCGCATGGCTCATAAGCATCTTAGGGATCAATAAACGACCGTTATTATCAAGCTCTACTTCATTGATTCCACGGAAGAAGTTCCGTTGAAATACCCGGTATTCTTCGCTGAATTCATTTAAACCCGAAACCTTAGAGTATATCTTTTTAAATTCTGTTTGGGAATACAAAACGATACAGGCCTCGAAACCTCTTGTCAATACAATGTTTCCGGCATCTACATCGGGTAAATTGGACTTAATACGAGCCGGCAAGACCATGCGGCCTTTCGCGTCTACAGTACTGTCATATTCACCTGAAAAGAATCCCATATATTATTTACCCTGATATACAATTGGTTAATCAAATTTAAAAAAGAAAAAACAAAATCCAACCACATCCGCCCACTTTAACCCACATTTATAGCATTTTAAACCCATTTGTGGAAAAATAGACCGTTTACCAACACATATTCAACCGGAATGCGCTTTAAAAGGCTTACTAAACAGGAAAACGAGAGCAAAAACAGATAGCGAGGTCATTTACAGTGTCAAAACAATCTTGTAAAATCTGAACATATATAAGCAAAAAGGTACTGCTTCTTCAAAGCCCAAGAACAAAGGGCTTGACAAATTCAATAACAGACTGAAAAATCATGTGCCCCTCTGGAGACAGCCACCAGATAGAAATAAAACTATATCCACACCTTAAAAATAAATGTATATAACATGTAACCTATTCTGAAACACTTGTGAATAAAGGGATACGTAATTATCAAAAACTATAATGTGGGTAAATAGCCTACCAATCAAATTGTACTTTAACCCGCTATCTCCCTATTAACGGAGGGTACAGAATATGTGAATTATTGTAAAGTTATCAACAAATGGATAAAATATTGCTGAAGCTCTTGCAGAGTAAGGGTTTTCCTATAATTTCGTAAAAGAATTTTAACTTTTACAAACAAAAACTACACACTATGAACAAGGCAGAATTAATCGATGCAATTGCAGCTGAATCAAAATTAACTAAAGCAGATTCTAAAAGAGCTTTAGATGCATTTCTTAACGCTACTGGTAAAGCGCTTAAAAAAGGTGAATCAGTTGTATTAATTGGTTTCGGTTCTTTTAAAACAGCTACACGTGCAGCTCGTAACGGTAGAAACCCACAAACTGGTAAAGTGATCAAAATCAAAGCTAAAAAAGTAGTTAAATTCAAAGCTGGTGCTGAACTTACTAAAAAAGTTAAGTAATTAACCAACATACTTTTTTACATAAAAAAACCTAATCGGCTTCGATTGGGTTTTTTTATGCACTTTTTTTTAAATACAACACCCTAATTTATTGATAATTACAATTATTTAATGATTTTTTAATAATTAGTTAGTTCTTTATTTTCAGAACTAACTAATTATTTCATAACTTTACAATCATTAAGAAACAACTACATATATGATCGGAGAAATTGTAACAGAAAAACAACGCATGCTTATCGAACAACTGGGAGTGTTTTATGAACACGAAGGCTTTCATCCGGCAGGTGCACGTATTCTCGCTCTCCTCCTTATTTCAAATAGAATTGAACTAACCTTTGATGAAATAAGAGAAACGCTCAATATCAGTAAAAGTGCTACAAGTACTGCAATCAGTTTATTGATCAATACCAACCGCGTCGAATACATTACAAACCCCGGCGAACGCAAACGCTATTTCAGAGCAACCATTGTGAACTGGAAAAAACACATGCGGGAAAAATTACAGGAAGTGAGTAAGGTTCGTTCATTAATGGAAGAAGTCATAAATCAACGTCCTGCTTCAACAGAAGAATTTAACAATAGTTTAAAAGAGATTTACAGCTTCATGACTTTCTTCCATCAGGAAATCCCTTTACTGATAGAGCGTTGGAAAGAAACACAAAAAAATAATCCCAATCATACAATAAAACAATAATACAATCGACTTCAAGCTAACGAATACTAACAAAGAACGAATATGAGAATATATGTACTAGGCCTTCTGCTCGTGCTCACCGGCACAAACTCGATGGCACAACAGCAAAAATACACCCTCAAACAATGTATTGATTACAGTTTAAAAAATCATTTAAGCAATCAGGTTTACCAAAACAGTACTGAAATTGCCAACCAGCAAGGAAGAGAAGCAATAGCAAGCTATCTCCCGCAAGTAAACCTTAACACTACATTTGATGATAACCTTAAATTGCCGACTACAGTAATTCCAGCAGGTTCATTTGGAAATACAGAACCAATAAAGGCACATTTAGGCCAGCCTTATTTGACAAACCCGGTAGCACAATGGGATCAGACAATTTATGATCAATCTATGATCTATGGCATTAAAGCCAATACGCCAAACAAACAAATTGCAGCACTCAATGAAAAACAAAATCAGGAAACTCTAATTTATAATACTACGGCTGCTTATATAGAGACTGTCATATATGCAGAGAAAATCCGTATCCTGACTATCAATGAAAATAAATACAAAGAACTGCTTGAGATAAAAAAATTACAATACGAAAAAGGTACAGCTACTCAGGTAGACTACAATCGTATTCTGGTTACCTACAAAAACATTGTAGCAGAAAAAACACTTACCGAAACCAATAGAGAACTAGGATTAAACAAGCTAAAAGACGCCATGGGCATGACCTTGGATGAAACTATATCCATCAATGACTCTTTAGATTACGAACGTTTAATTCCGGATTCAGATATTAGTAGTTTCGATGTGTCGCAATTATTCACATACAAAATCAATGCACAGAAAATACGCTTACAGGAAATTGATGTAAAACGAAAGAAGGCAGCATTCTATCCTACATTAACAGGATATGCACGATATGGTGCACAATCATATAGTGTCACAATTGATAGAGCATTCAGCAATTGGATTGATTATTCAGCTATTGGTTTAAAATTAAGTATTCCGGTTTTCAGTGGATTCAGAAAACAAAGTCAATTGAAACAAAGTGAACTAAACTTATTAAATCTTCAGAAAAATTTCATCGTCAGCAATAATACATTACGGTTACAGGCACTCAATGCAAATACGCAATTAAAAAAATCTTATAACGATGTTGCAAACAACAAAGAGAATTTAAATCTCGCTCAGGAAGTATTTGACATCACGAATCTACAATATCAAAAAGGTATCGGCACATTAACAGATCTGCTGAATGCCGAATATTCACTGAAAGAAGCACAGAACAACTACATTACTTCTATGCTGAATCTATTGTCTTCAACACTTAACAATGAAAAAGCGAATGGAACATTAATTCCATTTGCAACTAAACTATAAAACAACACTTACTACGCATTTATCTTTTATATCTATATGAAAAAATTTCTGATTATAGGCGGCATTTTAGCTCTTGTAGCGATTGTTACTCTAAAACTTGTTAGTAACAAAAAGAAGATCAACGAAAACAAACAGATTGTGGATCGTTCAAAAATACCTGTTTCGGTATCTGTAGCAGTTGTAGAGGAAAAGCCTATGGGCGGCTCTTTCCAGTTACCTGCTACATTGGATCCGATTGAAGAATCGGATATTGCTGTAACAGTATCCGGAAAAATAACACGCTTGTCGATTGAAAATGGTTCTCGCGTAACCAAAGGCCAGATCATCGGTGCAATAGATTCTCAACTAAAACAATTAAATCTGGAAGCAGTTGAATTATCTGAAACTAAACTAAAAAGAGACTACGAACGCACACAAGAATTATACGAAGGTAAAGCAGCAACCGAAACAAGTATGATAGATGCAAAATACGCTTACGAAAACAAACGTATTGAAGCTGACCAATTAAGAAAACAAATTGCTGATGCAAACATTGTGGCACCATTCAGCGGAATCATTTCAAATAAAAATCTGAATGAAGGTGAATTTGCAAACGTTGGTACCGTAATTGCCAGCATTGTAGATATTCAGAAATTGAAAGGTGTTGTTTATGTAAACGAAAAAGATGCGTATCAATTGACAGTCGGACAAACGGTATCTATTTCTTCAGAAGTATTTCCCGGAAAACAATTCACCGGAAAAATTTCTTTTGTAAGCCCTAAAGGTGATGTCAGTCACAATTACCGTGTAGAAGTACTCATCAACAACAACGAAAAAAACACTCTGAAAGCGGGTACCTACGTGCTGGTTACATTCAGTTCTGAAAGAAGTACAAATGTATTGCAGATACCTAAAATTGCACTGGCAGAAGGTTTAAAGAATCCTTATGTATATATAGTAACCGGCAACAAAGTAGCAACTCGTAAAATTGTTACGGGCCGTGAGATTGGCGAAAATGTTGAAGTGGTGGGCGGATTACAAAAAGGAGAACAGATTGTAATCAATGGTCAAATCAATTTGATGGATGGTAGTATCATAAATGTTGTAAGCAACAAATAAATTATATAGCTATGTCTATTACAGAAATATCGATAAAAAGACCGTTACTGATTACAGTAATTTTCTTTACACTGATCCTCTTCGGATGGATCAGTTACCAGAGTCTTGATTATAATTTGTTGCCAAAGTTTGAAGTAAATGTAATTACAGTTCAAACAATATATACGGGTGCTTCTTCGGATGAAATACAAAGTTCGATTACAAAGCCTGTTGAAGATGCTGTTGCATCTATTGAAGGAATTGACATGATTACTTCAACTTCCATGGAAGGTGTATCTATGATTGTCATTCAGTTAAAACCGGGTACAAGCACCATCAATGCACAACGAGACGCTGAACGAAAGATAAATGAAATAAAAGCCTCTCTCCCTGATGATGTGAATGACCCGGTTATCAGACGTGTCAATCTGGACGAAATTCCTGTATTAAAAATCAGTGCTACAGCGAGTATTCCTCAAGCTCAATTGTATGACTTGATCGATCAGAAAGTAAAACCTTTGTTATTGAATGTTGAAGGTGTAGGTACTGTAAATATTATCGGCGGCAATGAACGTGAAATCAAAATCACACTCGATAATGACAAACTTCAAGCGTACGGAATTTCATCTGCACTCGTAAATCAGATTATTGCAAACAGTAACTCCTCCTATCCTGCTGGTAGTGTAGAAACTTCCGACGATCGATTATCTATACGTATGAATGCAAAAGTTACTCAGGTAGACGAATTAAGAAATCTGGTTGTTTCAGAAAATAAAGACGGCAGCCGCGTACTGATAAAAGATATTGCAACCGTAACGGATGGTCTTGCAGAATCAACAACAATAAATCGAATTAATGGCACAAATGGTATTGGTATTGAAATCATAAAGCAATCTGATGCCAACGCGGTAAATGTAAGTCAGTTTTCTAAAGCACGCTTAGAAGAAATTAAAACCTTATACAAATCACAAGGCTTTGATTATAAAATAGCAACTGACCAATCCGTATATACCTTGGCCTCTGCAGATGCAGTAATTCATGACTTGTTTCTTGCCGTGCTTATAGTTGGTACGGTTATGCTTCTCTTCTTGCATAGTATCCGCAGTTCACTGTTCGTGCTTGTGGCTATTCCATCAGCAATGATTCCAACATTCATATTGATGTACATATTTGGTTTCTCATTGAACTTAATGACATTGATGGGACTTTCTCTTGTTGTTGGTATTCTGGTTGATGATAGTATTGTTGTACTTGAAAATATCTTCCGTCATCTTGAGATGGGTAAGAATAAAGTACAGGCATCCCTTGACGGTAGAGATGAAATAGGATTTACAGCACTTGCAATTACACTGGTAGACGTTGTTGTATTCCTTCCTCTCGCTTTGAGCACCGGAATGATTGGTAACATTCTAAGAGAATTTTCTTTGGTGGTTGTATTCTCAACATTGATGAGTTTGTTTGTATCCTTTACACTTACTCCTTTGCTTGCATCCAGATGGGCCAAATTGGAAGTGTTAAACAAAAACTCTCTGTGGGGGTTGATCAATATTAAGTTTGAGGAATTCCTGACAAATTTAAAAGAGGCCTATGGCAAAGCATTGTATTGGGGCCTCAAGCACAAAAGATGGGTACTTATCAGCATCTTTTTATTATTTGTCGGAGTAGTTGCTCTTCTAGCCGGAGGTTTCGTTGGAGCCGCATTTATAAGCGCAGGTGACCGTGGGGAGTTTGCAATCAAGGTTGAACTGGCTCCTGAAACACCTTTGTATCAAACCAATTTGAAAGTAAAACAAATTGAAAAGATTTTATTAGCACAACCTGAGGTGACCAAAGTATTTACGAATGTGGGTACACAGTCCGGAGCTATGGGCGGTGCAGGTGCTTCCAATTCAAATCTTGCAGAGATTACGGTTACACTCGTTGACAAATCAGAGCGAGCATTATCTGCCGATAAGTTTGGCGCAGAGATGCGAAACAAAATTGGAGAAATTCCTGGTATTAAAGTTACGGTGCTGCCGGTCAGTATCACAGGTAATAGCCAGTCTCCAATTCAGATTGCAGTTAAAGGAGCTGATATGGATAGTTTGTGGAAAGCAGCAACAATACTTAAAAGAGTTGTTATTGCTACTCCCGGAACGGACTACGTTGACTTCAGTACAAAAAGTTTAAAGACTGAAATCGATATCAAGTTAAACAGAGAAAAAATATCAAACTTAGGTTTTAGTATCCCTGAAATTGGAAATGCTATACAGCTAGGATTTAGAGGCAATGATAAAACAAAGTTCAAAGATAAAGGCGAAGAATATAGCATCAATGTCTCTTTGGATAAAGCTGATAAGCAAGATATAGAAAGTGTTAAAAATTTGATCATACGAAATAATCAAGGGACTACGATTCGATTAGGAGAGGTAGCCGATGTAAAAGAAGTATTAGGACAATCTGTACTGGAACGGACCAATCGTATGAACTCTATTAAAGTCACCTCTGCCGCTGTTGGCCGTCCTTCAGGAACTATAGTAGCAGAGATACAGGCAAACCTTGCAAAAGAAAAACTTCCGGAAGGTATTTTAATCGATTATCAAGGAGATGCTAAAAATCAAAAAGATGCTTTCGGCAGCCTTGGTCTTGCCATGCTAATGGGTATCATATTAGTGTACTTAATTATGGTTGCCTTATATGAAAGTGTAGTCTATCCATTTGTAGTACTATTCTCTATTCCGGTGGCCTTGATCGGAGCCTTTTTCGCACTGGCACTAAGCATGGAAACACTCTCGATCTTTGCGATTGTAGGTTTAATTATGCTTTTAGGTCTGGTTGCAAAAAATGGTATTTTGATCGTCGATTTTACCAACCATTTAAAAGCTGAGGGAATGCCTCGCTTTGACGCATTGATTGAAGCCGGTAAAGAACGTTTACGTCCAATCCTTATGACGACTATTGCCATGATCACGGGTATGCTTCCGATTGCATTAGCATCAAGCTCCGGTGCCGAAGTGAAGAATGGTATGGCCTGGGTAATTATCGGTGGATTGACCAGCTCACTGATATTAACGTTATTCCTCGTACCAACTATGTACATGATTATTGATACCGGTGTTGAGCGCGTAGATAGGTTCTTCAGAAGACGTTTTTTCAAAAAAACAAGAAAATCTCTGATCGCAAAGGAAACGATTGATTATTAAAATGTGTTATATAATTGTTGGCATTAGTTTCCTGTAATCGCCAATAATGGTTTTAGTTAGTTTATAAAGGCAAAGAGCTCCGGAGTAATTCGGGGCTCTTGCTATTTAATGTAGATTACTAATAAACAAAAATTCAATAATTTTTCACTAATCACTTCCATCTTTTTATACAATCTTCTAAACCTGATTTCAGCCCTTCATAAAAATCTCCTCGTTTAAAATATGGAATCATGGATGCATCAATAATATCTTGACACATATTATCTGTAAGATATTTTTCAGTGCCTAAACCTGTTGATAATTGTACTTTCTTTAAATTTCTGCTGCACAAAATTACCAACCCATTATCCTTATTTTTTTTCCCGACACCCCATTTATTTCCCAAATCAACTGCATAATCGGCCATACTTTTTGAATCACCAATATTATCAATAGTTACAATAACAATTTCATTTGTGGTATGCTTTTCATAGTCGGTAATTATAGAATCAAGTATCCGTTCTTGTTCATCTGTCAAAATATTCTCATTATCGTATACCCATTTCTTTTTATTTACAGAGTTATTGCTCTTCCCGGTAGCAATAACAATTAAGCTGAAAAATATCAGGATTATGATTGCCGGATTCTTTACCAAATTTGTTGTAATCATGTTTATTTCTCCTTCTTGTAAAACACTATTTAATTTAAAACGAAATCTTAAACAGGAAACTCTACGATAAACTCCGCACCAACATCCGGCTGGCTTTTCACCTGTATATTTCCGCCTAAAACTTCTACCTGCGTTTTAACAATAAATAACCCTAATCCTTTCCCTTCAATATTTAAATGAAAACGTTTGTATAGTCCGAATATACTTTCTCCATGGCGTTTGAGATCTATACCTCTTCCATTGTCCTTGAAAGAAATTTTTATTCTCTCATTACTGATCTCACTTTTAATTTCAATAACCATTTCTGTATCCGGTCTCCCAAACTTTATAGCGTTTGAAATTAAATTGTGAAAAATGCTATGCAAGTAACTTCTTAAGGTTAAGATTTCATCAACGGCAGAAAAATCTGTTATGATTTTTACACGCTGACTTCTTATTACATTTTGAATACCGGATGTAATATTGCTAACCAATTCTGATAGATAAACGGGTTCTTTATTTTCAATAATTTCATTTCTGATTTGTAATACATAATTCAGATCTTTTACTATTTCATCAAAATGCTGTATCTGTTTAAATAATAATTCCTGCGTTTTAATACGCTCTTCTTCTGAAAGACTGAATTTTAAAACATCTCCAATGCCCAGAATATTTGCTACGGGGGCGCGTAAATTGTGTGAAATAATAAAAGCAAATTGTTCAAATTTTTTGTTTCGTTGAATGATATCAGCAATCATCTTATCTCTTTCACGTTCTGCTATTCTGCGTTGGGTAATATCAGTAGATATAATCATGATATGAGAAATAGATCCCTGAGACATGATTGGCACAAACCTTGAACGGCTCCAATGGCCGAAACGCAATGCGTTTTCCATTTCCTGATTCTGCCCCGTAGCAAAACAGGTAAGAATTGCTTCCCGTACAGATTCTCTGCTTTCTTCCGGCAAAATTTCAACGGAATCAACTCCGATCAATTCTTCAACAGGAGGGCCTTCAGGCAAGCCATGGTTTATAGTTTCGATTTTAAAATCTTTATTGATAATTAAAATAATATCCGGTGAATTTTCGAATTGGTACTTAAATAATTCAGTCGCTTGCTTTCGTGCTGTAATTACTTCCGTAAACATTATAATGCCGCCAATTTCATTATTGGCTTTATACCATGGATGAATTTCCCATCTCAACCATTCCTTGCTGCCATCTGCGAGCGTAAATATATCTTCTTCTTTCTTTTCAATAGCGCCTGTTAAACACCGTTGATGAATCACTTTCCAATATTCGGAAGTATCAGGAAAAATTTCGTAGTATGTTTTTCCTTCCAATTGCTGGCCTTCAAGATTATAATCATTTATCCATCTTCGACTGGTAGCAATGTATCGCATTTCATTATCAAACATTGCCAGCGATACCGGACTATGTTCAATAAACAAGGCGAGTTGCGCTTTATGCTCAATCAACTGATCCTCCATACGCTTATGAACAGTAATATCTTTATACGACCCATCCAAATGGCTCGGATTTCCATCAGCATCATGAATCAAAATTGCATTCAGTGAAATATGTACCAATTCGCCGTCTTTCGATTTGAAACGCATTTCGTGATCCTTTAATGCACCTTTCTCCTGTAGTATAGCAAGTGCCTTTTCTCTATCGGCAAGTGAATAATAAAGATTTGCTACATGAGTTCCGATCAATTCTTCCGACGTGAATCCCAGGTGATTCTTCACCGAAGGACTTACATCAAGTGTTATCCCTTCAAGGCTGGTTTGATAAAAAACATCCTGCACATTTTCAAAAATGTTTCGATACTTTCTTTCACTCTCTGTTAATTTTGTATTACTCGCACGAATGCGCTTAATTAAATCATTGACATTTCTGATGATGTAGATTGAAATAGCACAAATAAAACTCAGGGAAAGCGCAATCAGAATATAAAATCTTTCCGTGGCTGTATTATATGCATCGGTATTGTTTATGTATATACCCCTGCTGACATTGACTTGTAAATGTATTAATTTATTTATGTTAGCAATAACAGGGTTTATAGCAGGGTATAATTCATCTTTAATAAGACTGTCTAAAGCTTGTTCGTCTTGATTACGCAATATCAATGTTAATTTTTCAATTGTCTCATTTGATTTGTTTATCAATACACTCGTTTGCTTAGCCAGCTGTCCTTCTTCAGGTGTAAGATAGGTGAGCATATATGTTTTCCAATTAATAGAAATTCGTTCGTTTGATTTCTCTATTATTTTCAGAGCTTCGTTATATGTACATTGATGTGTTTGTACCTGATGTGCGGAAGAAAGGATATCAACTGAATATGAAAATAAAATCGTTTCTAACTGTTCCATTGGAGATACCCGATCTGCGTATAGCGTTTGAGTATCTTGATTCATTTTTTTTATTTCATAAATACCATACAACCCAATGCCGATTATAAAAATAGATACAACAAGTACCAGCAAATATAATTTTGTAGAAGCCTTAATTTTATTAAATGGAATCATTTACAAATAGTATATATTTAGCCAATATGATTTAATCATAGTTTTTACTAGTAAAAGAATGTCTTTCCAACGTTTAAAACTAATGCTGTATACGTTACAATCTATTATGTATGTTTTATTATATAAAGAGAAAATACAGTCTTTTAACAAATATGAGAAAACCAGACAAACAGCATTTTACAAGAGCATTAAAAATCAACATCAACAATTAGCTCTTAATTAAATATGACCTGTTTTTGAAGAAAAAACAAGGATTCAGAATAAAATTCTTTTGATTTAATTATTACCATTAAAAGAATACCTCTTTTTAGTAACATGAACCAAACCAAGGGTTCTTCGTGGTTATCAAAACGCCCCTCAAACAACATAGCCCACGATTAACACCATGGGCTATGTTTATTATCTATACATGTCCTTATAACAACGGCAAACTACAGCTGTTATTCAAATCTATTCTTCTCTCTTGAATTCATGAATAAGTGTTGCTACCAAGCCTGTCCAGCCCGTTTGATGGGATGCACCGCAACCCCGGCCGTTATCACCATGGAAGAACTCATAGAACGTAATCAGATCTTTAAAATTCGGATCATCGCTGAATTTATCTACATCACCATTCACCGGACGTTTCCCGTTTTTATCTAATCTGAAAATATTAATCAATCGATTGGAAAGCTCGCCTGCAATATCTTTCAGCGTTAACATCTTCCCGCTGCCGGTAGGATATTCGATAATAAATTCATCTCCATAATATGAATAAAACTTCATCAGACTTTCAACAATCATATAATTGATCGGAAACCAGATTGGTCCACGCCAATTGGAGTTACCACCAAACATCGCCGAGTCCGATTCTGCCGGCTTATATGCAACCGAGAATACTTTACCGTGATAATTGAATTCATAAGGCTTGGCTTCATGTTCTTTAGAAAGTGCACGAATACCAAAGTCTGAAAGGAACTCTGTTTCATTCAGCATACGTTTTAACACCATAGTCATACGGTGACCACGTAAGAGAGAAAGTAATTTTGTATCCTTCAAACCATCATCCGACCATCTGGAAACCTGCCCTGCAAGATCGGGTCTGTTTTTTAATACCCATTCCAACCTGCGTCTGAAATCAGGCAGGTGCGCCACGTTCGATTTAGATAGTACTTCAACCGCAAACAACGGAATAATACCTACAATCGATTTTACTTTTAAGTGCTGGCTCTTTCCATTCGGCAGGTGAATGATATCGTAATAGAACTGATCTTCTTCATCCCAAAGCCCTACGCCTGAATCACCAATATTATTCATGGCTCCGGCAATATATAGGAAGTGTTCAAAATATTTTGAAGCCAGATCCTGATACACCGGATTCGTCAAGGCCAGCTCTGTAGAGATCCGCAGCATGTTCAATGAATACATTGCCATCCAGCTTGTACCATCCGATTGTTCTGTTCTTCCACCGATTGGCAACGGCTGACTGCGGTCAAATACCCCAATGTTATCAAGGCCTAAGAAACCGCCTTCAAATATATTTTTTCCATCTTTATCTTTTTGATTTACCCACCACGTGAAATTCATGGTAAGTTTATGCAGTATTCGCTCAAGAAAAGCTGTATCACCTACTCCGTTGTTACGTTCTTTATCGAGCTCATATACTCGCCACGTAGCCCAGGCATGTACAGGAGGGTTCACGTCACTGAAGTTCCATTCGTAAGCAGGAATCTGTCCGTTCGGGTGCATGTAGTATTCACGCAGCAGAATAGTCAATTGTCTTTTTGCAAAATCCGGATCGATCTGCGCAATAGGAATACAGTGAAAAGCAAGATCCCATGCCGCATACCAAGGATACTCCCATTTATCCGGCATAGAAATAACGTTGGAGTTATTCAAATGTTCCCAATGACTGTTACGACCTTTTTTTCTGGCTTCGGGAAGTGTGTCTCTCCGCACCGGATCTCCATCCAGCCATTGCTGCACATTAAAATAGAAGAACTGTTTGCACCACATCATACCGGCATAACCCTGACGTTGTATCAAACGCAATTCAGGATCTTTTACACCATGCTGTATTTCATCATAAAATACATTGGCTTCATGCAAACGTTCTCCAAATATATGATCAAAGTCTTCAAACGGTTTCTTTAAGGATTTATCACTTAATCTTGAACATACAACTTTCGTTTCGCCCGGCTTTATTTTCAACTTATACATTGAAGAAGCCTTTGTACCCTCTCGCTGCAGCATGTTCACCGCACTTGAATTATCATTCACTACATAATCGTTGATACCATCTTTGCAGTAACTGTATTTATTAGCTTTGTTGTATAAACGTTTGTTGTTTGATTCATTTTCACAAAACAATAAACGGTCTGCATGATCTGAATAAAAATACCGCTTGCCGATAAAATCATGTTCAATAAGTATAGAACCATCTTTTTGTGCAGCCATTTTAGGTTTTGCAAAATCGTAGCCCCAGGTCCAGATGTTTCTGAACCAAAGCGTGGGAAGTACTGTAATTTCAGCTTCCTCCGGACCACGGTTCACAACACTTATTTTGATCAGGATATCTTCCATATCCCCTTTGGCATATTCAACAAAGACATCAAAATATTTATCTTCATCAAATACACCCGTATCCACCAATTCGTATTCAGCCTCATGTCTCGAACGGCGGTTGCCATCAATCAATTTCTGATACGGAAATTCTGCCTGCGGATATTTGTAGAGCATCTTCATGTACGAATGTGTAGGCGTACTATCTAAATAGTAATACAACTCCTTCACATCTTCTCCGTGGTTCCCCTGATTTCCCGTCATACCAAACAAACGTTCTTTCAGAATAGGATCCTTTCCGTTCCACAATGCTACCGAAAAACACAACAATGATTTGTTATCTGAAATACCTGCGATACCTTCTTCACCCCAACGATATGTATAGCTTCGCGCCATATCATGTGTTGTATGCTCCCAGGCCGAGCCATCTTCGCTATAATCTTCCCGTACAGTACCCCATTGACGTTCAGTTAAAAAAGGCCCCCAGTTTTTCCATGGGTTATTTTCTTTACTTGTCTTTAATCGATTGTGTTCTGCTGTGTTATACTTAGACATGCTGACAAATGCGCTTAGCGCTCTATATGTATTTTATTAATTGTATTTATTCTATGACTTCAAACTTTTCATATCCGATCATATATGTTCGGGGCGTATATGTTTGAATAATTTTCTTCACTTGCTTTTTGCCTTCCTGCTCAAACCGCACGTAGTAATATATCTCCATCAACTTCACATCTACAATCAGTTCACAATCATCGTCACCGATTGGTGTAACATAATACATGTTACGGTCTTCTCCTGATTTTTCAACAATTGCTCCCCTGCTCGAAAGTACCTGATTATATATAACATGATCCATACCTCCTTGTATTCTGACAACTATGATATTGACTTGAGCGCTTTTAAGATATTTTAATGGGTATAGTGAATCTCCTTCTAAAACAAAGAAACTCGCAGTAGGTATTCCTCCTTCATTGTAATTAAGAGTTTTATTGTCTTGCGCAAAACAAACAGCTTGAATGCAAAAACAACAAATACTCAGCAGAAATTTCAAGGGACAACAGGCACGCATTATTTGGAAAGACTAAGTTAAAAAAATATTTGTTTAGACTGATATTTATAAACTAACTTGCTTTGAGTAATCTGCATAAAATATTTTGTATTGAAATTAGTATTTAAGTACTAAATAATGGAATAATTATGTGATTATAGACATATCATAATCCAGACTTACAGTACGTAAAAAAATGATTGCGGTTATACAACGTGTAAAAAAAGCTTCTGTCGAGATTGAGAGCAATCTGCAGGCTTCCATACAAAACGGACTTTTGGTTTTATTGGGCATTACCCACACCGACGATAAAGCAGATGTTTCCTGGCTTGCGGCCAAGATTTGCGGTTTACGGATCTTCTCAGACGAGCAGGGAAAAATGAATCTTTCTTTACCTGACATTGCAGGTGAACTATTGGTTGTCAGTCAGTTTACTTTATTAGCCAGCACACAGAAAGGCAACCGCCCGTCCTTTATTGAAGCTGCCCGCCCCGAGCAAGCCATTCCGCTTTACGAGCAATTTATTAAAGAATGTGAAACGCTGCTATCACATAAAATTGCTACGGGAATATTTGGCGCAGATATGCAGGTACAGCTGCTCAACGACGGCCCAGTGACTATTATCATCGACACAAAAAATAAACAGTAATATGACAATCAGTGAATTACAAAAAACTGTAGATCAATGGATCAAAAACCACGGTGTACGTTATTTTAACGAATTGACGAATACTGCCATGCTGATGGAAGAGGTTGGCGAGGTAGCCCGTATCATGGCCCGCACTTACGGAGAACAGTCATTCAAAGCTTCAGATAAAGATAAAAACCTTGCGGATGAGCTTGCTGATGTGCTCTTCGTACTCACGTGTATTGCAAATCAAACAGGCATTGATCTTGAAAAAGCCATGCAAGAAAACCTGACAAAAAAGACAAATCGCGACAAAGACCGCCATAAGAATAACGATAAGCTTTCGAGTTAAACACAATTAAAATTTGGAAAAACACCATTACCGTTTGACTAACAACGGTTAAATGGTTAATTTTATATAATTAACCAAAAAGTAAACTGATGAGTGCAGCTAAAACCGTAAACTTTCCTATTGAACGTACACAACATTCACGATTATCTGAAACAGATTTTTCGAACCTTGAATTTGGAACGGTCAACTCGGATCACATGTTTGTGGTTGATTATAAAAAAGGCGAATGGATAGACCCAAAAATCATTCCCTTTCAGAATATTTCTGTAAGTCCGGCATGCAGTTCTTTGCATTACGGTCAAACAGTATTTGAAGGCATGAAAGCATTTCGTGCACCAAATGGTGACTTGCTTGTGTTCAGACCTGAAAAACATCTGGAACGCATGAACAATTCAAATCGCCGTTTATGTATTCCTGAAATTCCGGCAGAATATTTCTACAATGCAATTGATGAATTGGTAAAACTTGATCAGAACTGGATTCCGAACAAAGAAGGCTGCTCTCTATACTTGAGACCATTCATCTTTGCAAACGATCCTTTCATTGGTGTTAAACCTTCGTCTGCATATAAATTCATGATCTTTACCTGTCCGGTAGCTGGTTACTACAAAGGTACGGTAAAAGTAATCATTGAATCAGATTTCGTACGCGCCTCTCCGGGTGGTATCGGTGCTGCTAAAACCGGTGGTAATTATGCGGCTTCTTTATTACCTGCAAAACTTGCAGCAGACAAAGGCTATCAGCAGATCTTGTGGACCGATAGCAAAGAGCATAAATACTTTGAAGAGTCCGGCACGATGAACTTAATGTTTGTGATCAACGATGTGTTGATTACACCATCATTAGACGGTTCAATTCTTCCGGGTATCACACGCGATACTATTTTAACAATTGCCAAAGACTGGGGTGTTAAAGTTGAAGAAAGAAAAGTAAGTATTGAAGAAGTAATTAAAGCCTTCGACAACGGAACACTACAGGATGCTTTCGGTACAGGTACTGCTGCAACTATTACACAGATTTCAGAGATACATCACAATGGAAAAGATATGGTGCTTCCTGCTATTGAAACAAGAACACTTTCAAATAAACTAAACCAAACAATTGTTGATTTGAAAAACGGTATCGGAGAAGATAAACATAACTGGGTACACAGAATCAAAAAATAAATTCTGAATCTTATTCTTATAAATAAAAAACGCTGTCTCATCAACAGCGTTTTTTATTTATAAGAGGATTTATATCATTATCTATACTTAGGCTGCTGAAGTATTAACTCATCCATCTTATCTCCCATGTGCAGTTTTACAGCATGTTTACCAAAACCGCAGGAGTATAATCGATGTTCGATTTTTGTTTTAAAACAAATGGTTGAACCATTAATAAAATACTCTGTTTTATCGTCTCTGTTTTTCCTGTATGTAAGAGATGGTACAATATCAATTGTAATAGAATACTCAAACTTTGAATCAAAACATTTTGAAATTTTTTCAATTAATTCAATCTCATTCAGAAATAAATATTTGTTGTCGGTATTCTTAATTTCTCCTTCTATCTCAATCCCTATAAGTCCATTGTTCTTATGTAAATCAAGTTCCCCATCTATAATACTGCATCTAAGCATTGATATATTTATCTGAATGTCTTTGCTGTAACGTTGTGAGCGAACCTGAATATCTGAAACAGGTTTTCTGGTTTTATTTTTCACTAAAAAAGACGTCAACATGGTTTCGAGAAATAAAATATTTTTTTTCATCTCAGAATGTATTTTTATCAGCCCACTGGTTTAAAATTCGGATACATATAGCGTATATTTTCATTCATAAAATTCATTTCACTTTTATATTTTTTGCACTACTCTGCTATATGAATCTTTATAGCTTTGCACATTATTATTCAGATCACACACCTTCATATACCACTCTCCGCTTGTATATTGAAAGGTATACACAAAGCCAACAACTTCATCAATGTGATTTCTGATCTGTTCAGATTTCAACGTACATTCGAAAGAAGAATAGTTCCTGTTAACAGGATCCAGATTTGGAAAAAACATCATAAGCGTAAACATTTATGTTGAATAAAAAGAATGCACAACTCATGTATAAGAAAAAAAAATCTCTACCTGTCGACGAATACTTCTGTGGTCATTAACGCATGTGCGCAAAATAGAGTTGCCTGTTTAATCGTATCCGAACAAATAATTAAATACAAGAAGTAGTATCTTAAATTCTATTTCTTGCAACTGATTGTAAATTATATCTTCCTAAATACCTTATCTTTAAAAAATTATATCAAAATACCTGCGAATACATCTATTCTTTTGAATGTTGATAATTAATGAATATATCATCATTCAATAAAGCATGATTTCTATCATCTATTAAAAAGAATAACCGCTTTAAATAATAGTACATCCCTTTACAAATTATTTTGGTTATGTTTGTACCCCACAAGTTTAAACCCATCATTATGCTTACACCTTCCGAATTAACATCACTTTATACTTTACTAAATAATTACATTGCGTCCGATGCTTGTATATCTGCCTTCACAAAAAAAGACGGATCAGGTATTGATTACTCTAAAATGGTTATTTGCGTAGATGAATTGATTTGCGAAGATTATGCCTATCCAAATCCACATAAGATAACGGATAAGGTTAATAAATTGAACGGTAAAAATGATTTCAATAAAACGTTGGTGACAATTAAAAATGAAAAAAAAGAAGCTGTCAAAACGTTTAAATATTCCGACTTGCCTAAATAATACTAAGGCCGATCTTTCATGGCCGGCCTTATTTTTTTAACAGAGCTGTTTGTAAATACTCCATTTTAACCATAGAAAATTCGCTGATACATTTTTGAGTCAATAAATTATATTCGTATAACTTATTATATTTTATAAACACATAAAAAGAACAAATGATTGACCAGACTAAACCTGCATATCCATTCAAGAAATTCCTTTCGAGAAAATAAAATTTCAAGAAATAAAATGGAGATAATATTACTATAGCTAATCTGCTGCGTGATTTGCTTTTTCTATTTAATTCAATAGCAGCTTTTGAAGTATATTGATTAAATTTTTCAAAGTATTCATGTAAGTCTCTATAACTGTAATGAAGCAATTCGCCGGATAGTTTTATGAGCGGCCCTTTTTTTACCAGTGTTTCATGAACTGCAGCAAAATCAAAATTGCATTTATTCTTATTAAACAATCTATTTATTAATTGTTTGCTTTCTCTTCCGTAATTAAATTTTTGTTTTAAAAAGATCAGCGTTCGGGGAATTTGAAATACCGGGAAAGAATCAGCATGTAAAGGAAGCATTCTTAAAATATCTTCTTTTAATTCACTGGTAATAATTTCGTCGGCATCAATATTTAATACCCAATCATTTTTAGCCTGCAATACTGCAAAATTTTTCTGGGCACCAAAGCCATGAAAATCTCTGTGAATAACGCGGCAATTAAATTCGTCGCAGATAGACAAGGTTTCATCGCTACTTCCCGAATCAACTACAACAATTTCATCACACCAGGTTAGTGATTGCAAACATGATCTGAATAGTGAACCTGCATTTTTTGTAATGATAACAGCACTGACAGGAATAGACATAACATGAAGAGATAAGTGCGGACAAACTATTTCGGCATACGCTATTCAGGTATAGCGCATATATACAGCATGTTGAATTCTATGCTGTAATACTTAATCAGTAAAGCTCTGAGAACCATACTTAATAATTAGACGCTGGTTATTTATGAATCCTTCGGCAGAACGAAAAAAATATTTCAAGAATTTATTTTTGCCGATTCTTTATACTAATTTAATGTACATTAAATAGTACAAAAAAAATATTTTGTCTGTACTGTTAATACTATAACATTAGTCAAAAGTTGAAATATTAGATGCAACATAAGAAACAAACCATCCTTCTCTGCGGTACACGTCAAAGTGATTTATATGAGGCAGAGCAATTGATTCCTTCTATAAAAAAACACCAACCTGCTGCTGAAATTATTTTATATACTAATTTTAAAGATTACAAAAACGACAATATTGATGAAATTGTCATTATTGAAAATCCTTATTATGGATACGCAGATAAAATATATGCAATGAGTACTCTTCCAAGAAAAGAATTTTTGTTTTTGGATAATGATACTTTTCTTATAGGAAATATTGATGAATTATTTACCATAACCGAAAAATTTGATATAGCCGTTGCTCATGCACCTAACCGTTGGACATTTAAACTAAATAATATCCCTGACTCATACCCGGAGTTCAATACGGGGGTAATACTTATAAAACGAAGTGAAAAAATCAATGTCTTTTTATCTGATTGGTTAACTTTTTATTTACAACAAATAAAAGATCAATTACAAATTCTTTCAGGTGACCAACCATCTTTTCGCGAAATTTTATATGGATCCGATCTACGTGTAGCAACACTTACACCTGAATATAATTGCAGGTTTACAATGGGATGCCTTGTTAGCCATCGGGTAAAAATACTTCATGGGAGAATTCTAAATTTTGAATACGTAAAAGATCGCATCAATCTGGGACCAATAAATGATTGGAATAATGAACCAAGCATACGATTTATAAAATACGATTACAACGATCCTGAAAAAAAATTGGATTCCAGCAATTCAGCTAAGCAAGTACAATTCAGCATAAAAAAACTCTTTACATCTTTATTTAAATAACGTCTTCTTGGTTTATAACTGACTATTGAGACTATGTTCAATCACTGCACAACAACACTACATCTCAACATAAAATTGTTGTGTAGCAATCTTGTACTTTTCATCTTCATAGATATAAAGTGTTTTAAAATTTTCCCATTTTATATTTTTAAGAATAGCTCTGCCATACGCATCGTAAACAGGCAAGCCAGGATTTTTGGGTATAGGAAAATATAAACTATCTGCAGAAACAGAAACCCATACTTCCAACTCAATCTGAGTCGTTTTACTTAGTTTCATTTTTTCAGAAACAGGTATTACATAGAATGCATTTTTGAAATTGTATGTTGTGTCTATTTTAATAATTGCTAAATCATTCTTTTCTTTTAAAAAATAATGTACCACTCTGGTATCCGTCTCTAAGCCCCATAACATCACCCAAACACCATTTGATTGATCTGCTTTAAAAATCAATACAGGGGTATTTTGATTTGGCCAACTCTGTATATTTAGAATTATTTTATCGGGTATTTTAATAGAATCCTGTGCATACGTTATGTTGCATAAGAAAAATACCAATACTGCCACCATATATGTCCTTATCATACCGCCTCCAGTTTCAAAGTACTATTAGATAATATATACGAACGAATGATACATGCTCATTTTATAAGCGATCTAAACCAATCAGTAATCCTGATCCAAAACTTTTACTCACGGCATTGAGCATCAAGTAATAAATACTGATTCTCCAATAATTAATAACACTAACATCGCATCCATAAGAGATAAAATACGAGTAATCTTATTTAGTTTACCTTCCATATCAATACATTTATTCTAAATCTAATAAATATAGCTATGCTAACAATGGATACTATGATTAACTTTTGTTATTGACATTCTAAAGGCATTGTATAATTATTTCACCTGCGTTATCCATTTTGTAAACCTTATCCTGCTTGTTTATCAATAAAAGTATCTATTCTGAAGCAACTCTGAAGCTAGTTGTAATCATATAAAATGCTTTGTATATTATGTAAATGATTTATACGGCCAAAATACCAATCACTCCGTATAAGTTATAAATCCAGCTAAATCTGACACTGCCTTTCTCTTCGTATATAAATTTTTGAACCGTTAAATTATGTTAAAAAAAACATTCATACCGCTATACGTGATCGCACTACTGGGAATCATCTATATATTCTTTTATAGAAATTCCAGTAGCACACCAGAATGGACAGAGTTCAATGAAACGGTCTTTATAAAAGCAAAAAGAGAAAATAAATTAGTTCTGCTTCATCTTGGTGCCAATTGGTGCCATTGGTGTCATGTCATGGAAGAAACAACCTATGAAGACCCAAGGGTGATAGAGTATCTCAATAAAAATTTTATTGCATGCAAAGAAGATCATGACCAACGCCAGGACCTTACAAGTATGTATGCTGAATATGGATGGCCGGCAACAATAATTTTTGATTCAAATGGCAATGAATTGCTTAAGCAGGCAGGTTTCATTGATCCGGATCGCTTCATTGCATTGTTAACACAATTAAAACAAAATCCGACACCGCTGCCATCCAACAATACACCGATCAATGACACTGCTATTGTAACAGATTCAACAAAACAGAAAGCATTGAATCTGATACACGAAAATCTGCTAAGCGCACTGGATATAAAAAATGGCGGATTTAATTTTGGGCAAAAATATATTGACTTTGAAACATTTGAATATGCCTTTGAGCATAATACCAGTGACACGTTGATGAATAACTGGCTGCATAATAGTATTGTAAATTCAACGGGTATATATGACAGTACCTGGGGAGGTGTGTTTCAGTATTCCACACACAACGATTGGGAGCACGTGCACTTCGAAAAATTACTGTCTATACAAGCCCGATATATAAAGATGTATTGCTGGTTTTATAAACGATTTAATGATTCAGATGCATTAAAAAAAGCAATTGGTACTGCTGGCTATGTAAATCGTTTTTTAAGCGATCCAAATGGCGGGTTTTATAATGCCCAGGATTCCGATTTAATTCCAGGAGAAAAAGCAACTGAATATTTTGCCATGAATGATGCTGAAAGAATTTCTGAAGGTATTCCTGCCATTGATAAAAATATTTATACAAGCGAAAATGCAGAAATAGCAGAAGCATTCATCATACTTTGGGCTACAACAGGAGACATCAACTATTTAAACAAAGCTTCAAAATGTATAGATCTATTGAAAAACACGCACAAAAAATACAACGCATATATTCACGGTGAAGCATATACAGCGACCACCTCGTTAAAAGACAATCTCGCCATGTTAAAAACATTGATGTTATTATATCGTGCTACCCAGAACGGAGCATACAAATCTGAAGCATCTATGCTGGTAAGAGAAATTGCAACTACATTCAATTCAGGGAAAGGGTATTTTTATTCATATATCGGAAGCTCGCCGATTAAGCCTTCTTATAATATTTCCGAAAATATTGAAACATGCCGCTTACTGAATTACAGTTCCTATTTCTTCAACGAACCGAAATATAAAAAAATAGCCGAAGATTTATTGAGCTTTCTGACAAGCACCACTGTAATAAACGACATCACAATAGAACCGGGCATTTTAACAGCGTCAGAAGAATTAAACAGCGAGCTCAACACGGCTGCATTGATAATTAAAAATGGCAATGTGTTAAAATCGGATTATATAAAAACAAGCTTATCCTTTCCTAAATTTTATTTCAACGACGTTATTTATACTGAAAAAAATATTGCTGCAGACAAATTAAATTTGTTCGACGCTTATGATAAGAATTTCATCTTATTATGCACCTCATCGTATTGCAGCTCTCCATTATTCACACAAGCATCATATATTGATTTTCTATATAAGCATGCATTTGAAAATAACTCTAGCCATTAAAAATAATTACTGGAAGCACCCCATAATAAAAAATGCTGTCTCATCGACAGCGTTTTTTATTTTCCTTAAATAAATGAATTTATGCTTTATCCATTTGTATGACTTGCGCCAACGTTTTCAAAATTGTACTATGCTTTTTTACAAACGGATTTTTCTTATCCCATACATATCCCGCCAATACAGAACATATCATGCGCTTATGATCCATATCCGGATTCTTTGCAAAGAACACTGCATGTAACGTACCATCGTACCAACCTGTCACAAATGAGCGGAAGGTATCAATACCCTGCATCATGTGTTCTACAAAATCCCGCTCCCAGTTAACCTCTTCACCTTTTAAGAACTGAACAGCCAGTTTACCACCTTTTGATCCTGACTCCATAGCAAACGTTGCTCCTGAAGAAAAGATCGGATCTAAAAACTCTGTTGCATTTCCTGTCAATACAAAGCCATCTCCATATAATTTAGAGGCAGAAATTGCATACCCTTCAATTGTTTTCGGTTCAAATAAAAATTCTTCCCCATCAAAACGTTCTTCAATATGCCCTTCGCTGGCAATCATCGCACGAAGCCTTTCTTCCGGCGTTCCCTCATATTCGTCGAAGTAAGAAGGTTCACCTACAAAGCCCACAGACGTATTTCCATTTGAAAAAGGAATTACCCAGATCCATACTTTAGGCTTATGTACAACTGCTGTAATCCTGTTACCTTCCATTTCTGCAGCCACCGGGCGCTTCAGATCTTTAATATGCGTAAATAATGTTCTTCTCGATTCAAAGCCCGATGGTTTATCCAAACCAAACATCCGCGGTATTACTCTTCCGTAACCGCTTGCATCAACAATAAAGCGAGCTTCGATCTCTTTCTTATTTCCGGCAGCATCTTCAACAATAGTTATTGAGTCTGTTCCGAAAAATTTAATATCTATAACACCTGTTTCAAATTCTACGTCTACACCTTGTCTGGCAACCTCATCGGCAAGCGTTTTATCGAAATTACCACGCGGCACCTGCCAGGTCCATTTCCAGCCTTCTGAGAATTGATCAGAGAAATTAAAATCGGCAATCTCTTTTCCTCTTACAAACTTGGCACCGAACTTTTCCTGAAAACCTTGTGCCTTTACAGCATCTAAAAAACCAGCTTCATCAAGGTGTTCCATGCATCGCGGCAATAAGCTTTCGCCGATTACAAATCTTGGAAATTTTTGTTTCTCAACAATCTTAACCTTAAAACCTTCTTTATTGATTAATGAAGCAGCTACAGTCCCTGCAGGTCCTGCTCCTATTACCAACACATCTACTTTTTCGCGTTGCATTCTTTTGATTTTTATTTATTTAAAAATTCGGGGAAAATATCTTTAAGCTGCCACAAGTTTGCCATTACGCATAATAGGCAATACCTGATAAACATCTTTAGTCAAACAAAATTCGATGTCTTTAGTAATTCCTAAACCCTGTAATCTGCGTACATGAGAAGAGTTCGACAGAAAACCCATCATGTCACTTTTTGCTGTATAATATAAATTCAATGCTGTTAATACAGAATCTTCATCGTGTGCAAAATCTCCTTTCAACGCATCAACAACAGCTCCTGCAAATAAGGTATCTTCCAGATTCATTTTACCTTTCCAGCCTGCACAATGCATCAAAACATCATTGGGCTGATTTCTCAAATAATTTACAATGGTCGAAAAGTTCAAAAACGAACCCACAAGAATTTCTTTTGCACCTATTGACTTTACAATTGCCTGTGTTCCGTTTGTTGTTGTTACCACAATACTCTTTCCTTTCAAGGCCGGATCCTGGTAACTGAAAGGAGAATTTCCGAAATCAAACCCTTCTACCTTCTTACCATCCCGCTCAGCAGCTGTTAAACAACCTTGCTCGCCCAAAGCTTTACATTCTTCTAAGGTAGCTACCGCCGTAATGCTTTCAATACCATTTGCCAATGCGGTAGTCATACAGGATGTAGCTCTAAGGATATCTATAACAACAACAACTTTACCTTCCGTTTTATGCAAATGCACCATTTCAGGCGATAAACAAACATCAATTTTTTTCATTATAAGTTACTAGTTTCGAGTTGTCAGTTTCCAGACCATACATTCAGCCTTTAATACTAACTCGCAATATCTATATTTCTACTTTATTCATTTATTGAAACGAATCCGGCAACTAGTAACTAGCAACCAGAAACTAACTACTAAAAACTATTTTTTCAGAAATGGGAATTTCACAACCTTTGCTTTAATAAGCTTGCCGCGAATATTGACAAATATTTCCGTGCCGGCTGCGCTGTATTTTTTTTCTACATAGCCCATACCAATACCAACACCCAAACACGGAGATTGCGTACCGGAAGTAACTTCCCCAATCTTATTGCCAGTTGCATCTGCCAGTTCATAATGACCGCGCGGTATCCCGCGTTCTACCATTTCAAAACCAACTAACTGACGTTTTACACCGGCAGCTTTTTGTGCCTGCAAAATATCTGATGCGGTAAATTGTTTTGTGAATTTTGTGATCCAACTAAGGCCTGCTTCTAAAGGTGACGTGGCATCTGAAATGTCATTGCCATATAAACAATAGCCCATTTCCAGACGTAGCGTATCCCTTGCGCCAAGGCCCACAGGCTTCATACCTACAAGCTCTCCCGCTTTCATCAACTTCTGCCACACATCTTTTGCAACTTCATTCGGCATATAGACTTCAAAACCACCGGAACCTGTATAACCTGTAGCGGCAACCAATACATCTTTGTAACCGGCAAGTTCTATACGTGCGCAGGTATAATATTCCATATCTGCCACCGGATAAGATGTTAGTTGTTCCAATACCTTATGTGCTTTTGGGCCTTGCACTGCAAACAGGCAGGTCTTATCAGATACATCCTGAAATACTGCCCCTTCAGCAGGAATATGTTTTAAAAACCAGGTTTTATCTTTTTCAATATTGGAAGCATTTACAACGATATAGTATTCTTCATGACCGGTATGGTAGACAAGCAAGTCGTCAATAATCCCTCCCTCAGGATTTGTTAATGCCGTGTACTGAACTTTACCAATCGGCAATACGGAAGCATCATTTATAGTGATCTGCTGAATAACATCCAGTGCTTTCGGCCCTTTCAAAATAAATTCGCCCATGTGCGATACGTCAAACATACCTGCTGCATTTCTTACTGCCATGTGCTCTTCAATATCTGAAGAATAGCGTACCGGCATCATATAACCGGCAAACGGAACCATCTTTGCGCCTAATGCAATGTGCACAGACTCCAAAGGCACATGTTTAATTTCTTCAGTTATTTCGCTCATTTTTCTTTTAAAATATTCTTTGAAAGCAATATGCCTTGCATGTTAAAACAAATCCAGTTGCTTAGGTTTAAAATGAAAAGATGTTCTATGATACGGCGTAAGCCCATGAGTTTCCATAGCTAAACGATGTTTCTCTGTGGCATAACCTGCATTCACATCCCAACCATATTCCGGATGTTCTTTGGCAAGTTTTGCCATCAGAGCATCTCTATGGGTTTTGGCTAAAACGGAAGCTGCTGCAATCGATAAATACAAACCATCTCCCTGAACGATGCAGGTATGAGCAATACCGGGGTATTGTTTAAACCGGTTTCCATCAATCAATAATAAATCGGGTTGTTGTTTTTTTAAGCCTTTAACTGCTTTATGCATGGCTTTCATAGTCGCATTCAAAATATTGATCTGATCAATCACGGTATGAGAGACCTCTGCAACGCAATAATCAATGGCATCTTTAATAATATCCTGACGCAGTAATTCACGTTGTTTAGACGTTAATTTCTTCGAATCATTAAGTAAAGAATGTTTGTAATCAGGGGGTAAAATAACTGCTGCTGCAACCACGGGACCAGCCATACAACCTCTTCCCGCTTCGTCTAAACCAGCTTCAATTTTCCCTTCTGAATGAAATGATAAAAGCGACATATAAAAGCAAAGATAAGAAGGTATTCGGTTAAAGCCTAGATAGGTGAACGGAGCAACACCTGTATGTGCAAAAAATACTTCGGAATATAGTGGCTTTCATACTCATAATGGTGATTTTAGTGATTTATTGTCTTTCGCAAATGCCTTTTAGTTCGTAATTTGCAGGCTATACCTACATGTTTATGTCTAAGGAATTTGAAAATCCGTGGAAAACAATTCGCTCCAGAGCGATTTATGAAAATCCGTGGATTTCTGTACGCGAAGAAGATGTATTAAAACCCAATGGTAACCCGGGAATTTATGGTGTCGTTTCGTTCAAAAACAGAGCCATCGGGATCGTTCCCATTGATTCAGAAGGATATACTTATTTGGTTGGCCAGTTCAGATATACCCTGAATGAATATACCTGGGAAATCCCCGAAGGCGGCGGCCCAATGAATGAAACACCTCTGGAAACAGCAAAACGGGAACTGGAAGAAGAAACCGGATTAAAAGCAGCTAGCTGGCAGGATCTCGGACGCATTCATACATCAAACTCGGTAACGGATGAAGAAGGTTTTCTTTTTCTGGCAACAGACTTAACCCCCGGACCAAGCAGCCCTGAAGATACTGAACAGTTAATTATAAAAAGAGTATCTTTGAAAGATGCTGTAGGCATGGTTATGAGTGGCGAAATAACGGATAGCTTAAGCATGGCAGGTTTGTTGAAAGCGCATTTATTAGTTTCGAGAAGCTAGTTACAAGTTGTCAGACAATAAAAAAATCACTTAAATATTTAAATAAAAAGCAGAGCCGATAGGTAATACAACGATGTGTCTGGTAACTGGCAACTCGTACCTGGAAACTAAAAACAAATGAAGAAAATAATTGAAAAAATATACATGTTTTGGGTCTGGGGATCCTTTATTGTAGTTTTCACAATCCTGTATATTCCCTTTTGCATAACTATTATGCGCGAACCGTGGAAAAAATACGGACACTTCCTGAATAAAATATGGGCACACACTATTTTCCTGTCCTGTTTTCTGTCGACCAAAGTAGAGTGGAGATTTAAAGTAAATAAGAAAAAACAATATATCTACTGCGCCAACCACACCTCTTATCTGGATATTCCGACTATGGGTTATGCCTTGCCAGGCTATAATGTATTTATAGGAAAATCTTCTTTAGGAAGAATTCCTTTCTTCGGTTACATGTTTCGCAACTTATATGTTTCGGTAGACAGAAAAAGCTCTAAGAGTAAATATGAAACAATTGTACAATCCATGAAGAAAATAGATCTGGGCTACAACCTTGCTATATTTCCTGAAGGGACTATTTCTAAAGATCATGCACCCATTCTAATGGATTTCAAAGATGGCGCATTCAGAATAGCCATTGAAAAACAAGTAGCCATTGTACCAATGACCATAGTAAATAACTGGCTTATTTTACCAGATGATGGCAACTATGTGCCAAAAAGAAGACTCATGAAAACCGTTATTCATGAACCAATTGAAACGACTGGTTTAACCATGAATGATGTAGATTGGTTAAAAGAAAAAACGAAACAAGTCATCGGTGATGAACTAAAAAAACATTTTCCGGAAATATATAACGAAAAAGTAAAAGTATGAATTTAGATGCTAAAACAATTGGTAAGATTGCGCATTTGGCGCGTCTTGAGTTTGATGATAAATCACTTGAAGCATTTTCAACAGACTTCAATAAAATCTTATCCTGGATCGATAAATTAAATGAGGTGAATACAGACAATGTGGAACCATTGATCCACATGAGCCATGAGTTAAATGTGCTTCGTGAAGATACTGATAAAGTAACCATTACTCACGAAGAAGCATTATTCAACGCACCTAAAAAAGATTCTGATTATTTCAGAGTACCTAAGTTCTTAAGTTAGTCACTAGTTGCCAGCTTCTAGTTTCTAGACTAAGGACATACGTGATATAGAATTACATTAAGGATATATAGTTTCTAGCATTCTTATCCGGAAGCTAGCAACAAGCAACTAGTAACTAACATGAAAGATTTATTCTTCTGGCTACAGTGGAAAAGTTCTTATAGAACCCTCTACGTAGCCCTTTTAATTTTATTTCTTGCAAGTATTGCATCTGTAGTTTTTGCGTACATGTATGGCGATATCTATACAATTGGATGGAATACAACCGGTGAATGGAAAAATATCACGTTAAGTCTGGATGTATTTAGTGTCAACCAATTTGATATTTCACAGGAAAGTCAACAGTACTTATTACAAAAACGCTACATCCCGGGTAATCTTACGATTCATCCATGGATCTCTTACACTCATCTTGCAGTTATTTTAGTAGCTTTCGTTTGCTTCTTAACCATAATCAGCTATCTCGATTTATGGCTATATATAGCTGGTATGACATTGTTCATATTTTTTATTGTCAGCATGCACACCGAACAAATCGGAATCTTTGGGTTATTCAATAGAATTCCAACGGCAGCAATACTTATTATCTTTGGCGGTATCACGTATTACTTTAATGCCTACGGAAAAAATATTGGCCTGTTTATTCGTCTGGGAGTATTGAGTATAACAACAATACTTTTTATTACTGCAATACTTTTCAGCAGTCAAATCAATGTACCATTATTATACGTTGCAAATTATTCGATTACAATCCCGATTATCATCAGCATACTGTTTATGTTTGTTGTTGGTTATGACATCCTGCAATTTCTTGTCGTTATCACCTCCTTCGGAAAGTCCGAATTCAAAACCTCCAGCAACTCTATCTGGAGTTTTATTATCATTGGTGCGTTATACATTGGTAATTTATATCTGGTATACTACAATCCCGATTTCATAAAAGAAATGGGCATTGTATTACTAAGACCTTTTGCTGTGTTGGCCATATCCGCTATACTGGGAATATGGTTGTTTGAAATGAAAGAAGATGTAAAGAGCGTTATTCCTTTTAAACCGCTTGGTGCAATTTTATATTTAACCATAGGCATCATCACATTCAGCACCATTGCATTTGGCTATGCAACAGCAAACGATGCATTAATAACAACGCTTGAATATTCTGCCTTATACATCCAGATTGGTATGGGCTTAGGAATTTTTCTCTACGTCATTACTAACTTCTGGAACAGATACAAAAAACAAGAAGAAGTATATAAGCAATTTTATATTACCTATCAGGTACCGTTCTTTGTTGGAAGAGGTATGGGCTGGGTAATTGTTATGTACTTTGTATTCTCATCAAACCGTTTTGTATTCAATAGCGGCAAGGCGGGTTATTACAACAATGTAGCCGATATTTATTTGTATACAGAACAAGATGATCTGGCTGTATCTTTTTATAAGCAAGCCTATACGTATGAATTTCAAAACCAGCGTACCAATTATAGTTTGGGGAATTTCTACGAGCAAAGAAACGACAAAGAGAATGCGTTTAAATTTTACGAATCGACTTTAGTAAAAAAGCCTACACAATATGCTTATGCGAGTTTAAGCTCGTTTTACATCAATAATAATCAGCTCTTCCCGGCTATGTTTATGCTGCAGGATGGACTGAAAAAATATCCGAACGACCCGCACTTGCTGAACAACCTGGGATATTTGTATACCAAGTTTGACTCTTCAGACTCTGCCGTATATTATTTCACCAGAGCGGCTGCATTAACAGATGATGACATTCCAAAAGCAAATTTGTTAACTTATTTTGGTGCTCAGGGAAAATTTGCTGAATGTGCTGCCATTATAAAAGAAGAAAATGCAAAGCCTTCTGAAACCTATTTAGCCAATAAAATCGGAGTAGCAACGCTGCAAGGAAAAAAAGAAGCTACCGTATTGCCGGCATATTTATTATCCGACACTACATTAACATCCGGGTCATTTACGTATTTGTATAATTATACATTTAATAAACTCGCAGAACAGGATACGCTGTTAGATTATACACTGGAACGCTATACCAGATATGCTGACAACGCATTTTACATTCCAAATCTATTATACGCCAAAGCAGTTCACTTATATTATTCACAAACGAATGTAGATCAGGCAATGATATTGATGAGAAGCATCATCGACATCGATAAAGCACCTGTCTATATTATAACACTTGCACATTGGCAGCTTAAAGCAGGTTTGTTTCAGCAGGCGTACGATACATACGACATGCTGAAAATGCATCCCGACCAACGTATGGTTGCTTACAAATGTCTGGCAGCAATGGATTATGGCGACGTTGCATCTGTTCGTGAAACAATAAAAATTCTTACGGGAAGTCAAATTGGTGAAGTAGCGTCAATTGCTGCTACTTTACAGGCATCTATCGAAAAACCTTCACCTGATCATTATAAAGTACTTACTGATAAGCAAAAAGTTCAATGCTTACATTATCATACATTATCTGCACCGGAGTTTATTCTGTTCAAAAACATGATTGAAGATCCTATCCAATCTTTACTACTGGATCTGCAACACATACAAGCATTGAATGAACAACACAATTATGCAGCAGCCCTTTCAGCATGGAATGCACTGAACAAACCATCCGGCACTCCCGAGGAGATCATTGCACAAGCCAATCTTGAATATCTGAAAATTCTTGCCGGATATAAACAATGGGATGCACTTGCCAAAGAATTAAAAACGATCCCTTTACTTACCAAAGATTTAGGATACAAAGATTACTTTACTGCGTTAACACTTCAAAACAGTAAAGATAGTTTACAGGCTTTACCTTATTACAAGCTTGCAGTTGCTAAAATAGGTTATGTACTACAGCTGCAATTAGATTACGCACGCTATGTTTCTTCCACCATTGATGAAGTACAGGGTTTAGAAAAACTGATTGAAGCAAAAAAAGTAATTGCTTATTCAAAACCTTTAAGCATGGCTTATATAGAAGCTTGTATCCATCTGGGCTTATATAAATCTGCTGAAGATGAATTACAGAATATATCGTCAACATTAAGTCTGGCTGAAATTACAGCTATACAAAGTAGATTCTTTACCGCTTCTGCTATACCGGAATAAGCATTTATTCATTTCATCTGTAGTTATATGAAAATATATACCAAAGGCGGAGATAAGGGAAAAACTTCTTTACTCGGAGGAACTCGCGTAAGCAAGCACCATGTGCGCATTGAAGCCTATGGCACAACAGATGAATTGAATAGTGTAATAGGTTTGCTGATTGAAGAATTGCCACTCAACTCCGATCAAAAAGAAATTCTTAAAAATGTTCAATATAAAATTTTTGAATTAGGTGCATCACTGGCTACTGAGCAGGACAAGCAGGAATTATATGCGCCGGATTTAACAGAGTTGCATATACACCAATTAGAGGAGGCCATCGATGTCATGCAGCTCGTGCTTCCCGTTCAAAAATATTTTATTTTACCCGGCGGACATAAATCAGTAGCAATGGCCCACCTTTGCAGAACAGTATGCAGAAGAGCCGAACGACAAGTTGTTTTATTAAACGATTCGGAGCCAGTACATCCTGTTATTCTTCCGTATTTAAACCGGTTATCAGATTATTTATTTGTAGTGTCCAGAAAACTCGCTCAGGATTTTGGTGCAGACGAAGTATTTTGGATACCGGAGAAGTAATAAAGCTTAAGGCCAAAGGCTAAAAGCTTCTGGCCTTAGGCCTTAAGCATGATGCTTTTTTATTATATTTACATTTCAATTTCACATTAACAAATCCATGACCAACGAACAATTGAAGGATTTAAAAGCGAGTGTATACGCTTTGAGGGGGTATCTTTGACTACGATGCCAAAATGGACGCTATAAAAGCGGAACAGGAAATATCACTCTCTCCTACTTTCTGGGATGACTCTAAAGAAGCTGAAAAGCTTCTGAAAAGCATCAAAAATAAAAAAGTATGGACCGACCCATACGATGCCTTATTAGCAAAACTAAATGATCTTGAAACGCTAAATGAATTTTATATTTCAGGCGACGTTGACGATAAAGAGATGGATGCAGAATTTGCAGTAGTCGCAAAAATGCTCGACGAACTGGAATTCAAAAAAATGCTGAGTGCGGAGGAAGACCAACTGAGCGCAGTACTTGAAATCAACCCCGGTGCAGGTGGTACAGAAAGTAATGACTGGGCAGACATGCTGATGCGCATGTACATCATGTGGGGCGAAAAGAATGGCTATACTGTTCGTGAGATAACTAACCAGCCGGGCGAAGTTGCAGGGATCAAATTTGCATCGCTTGGTATCGAAGGTCAGTTTGCTTATGGAAATCTAAAATCTGAAATCGGTGTACACCGCCTTGTGCGTGACTCTCCTTTCAATGCAGATGGTAAAAGACAAACATCTTTTGCATCGGTATATGTATACCCGGAAGTAGATGATACAATCAATATCGAAATCAACATGGGAGATATTGAATGGGATACCTTCAGAGCAGGTGGTGCCGGCGGACAGAACGTAAACAAAGTTGAAACTGCAGTACGTTTGAAACACAAACCATCGGGTTTAATTATCGAATGTCAGCAGGAACGTTCTCAGATTCAGAATAAAGATAAAGCGTTGAAATTATTAAAGTCGCGCTTATACCAAATTGAAATTGATAAACGCAACGAAGCGAAAGCAGCTGTTGAAGGTTCTAAAAAGAAAATCGATTTCGGTTCTCAGATCCGTAACTATGTATTATTTCCATACAAGCTAATCAAGGACGTGCGTACCGGTGTTGAACGAACCGACGTAGACAATGTACTTGCCGGCGACTTGAATGAATACATTAAAGCCTATTTATTGATGAAGTGATTTCTTCATTAAGTTGTGTTATAAACGAGAAGCCCTTTGTTAGTTAGCAAAGGGCTTCTCGTTTATAATAAAAATAATTATTTCTTTTTAAAAGTCCATACATAAATCCACTTAGCAGGTTTTTGTGTGTAATCCACTTTACTGTAAATTTTTTCGTCAATAATTTCTTCTTTAGTAATTACTTGATGGGTTGAAGTATATTTCATTTTTTTTGCATAACAAATCTTATCATTTATTATCAGCATTTTCAATAAAACACTTTTACTATCTCCAACATATGTTATTAATATTCGTTCTTCTTTAACACCATCACCATTAAAATTGATTTTATGAATGACCAATTTTGATTTATTATCAAATGTACCAGACATTCTAATTTTCCTTCCAGTACCAGAGTGACTAATACGTAAGTTCGAAATATTCTTATTTGCATCTAACAGATACGTATCAATTTCTACCATAAATGCACCAATCGTATCATTCGTTTGAGCGTTCAAATCAATACTAAGCATAGACAGTATAATCCCGATTACTAAACAGCTGGTTATTTTCATAGAAATAATTTAGTTGAAGTTGTTCTTAAAAGTACTAATTATTTGAAAATTAAAATAAATATTTATCCCCTTACACCATCCCCTCCATCACACCCATACCAAACAACGCAAAATCATACTTCACCGGATCTTTGGGATCGAATTCTTTTAAGTTATTGGTAAGCTCTACCGCCGTTTGCCAATCTACCTGCGTGCGTGTTATAAGCCCCAGCTGACGCGCAATACGATCTACATGTACATCACACGGACAAACCAACTGAACAGGTTGTATCTTTGTCCAGATACCAAAATCTACCCCCTTCTTATCTTTCCGTACCATCCAGCGCAGAAACATATTTAAGCGCTTGCATGCCGACTTTGTTTCCGGTGAAGAAATATGTTTACGGGTACGGTGTGGGTGTTCAAACGAGAAAAAATAATTGCGCAAAGCAATTAAACCACCTTCAATATTTTCAGATTTTTTATTCATGCCTTGCAGCAATACGTCTTCCATGGAAGTATACTGCGCATACATTTCTTTCAGTGCATAAACAAAATAAAGCAGATCGGTATCATTGAACGTTCGATGCACAAAGCCTTCCAGCTGCTGCAGATCGGTTTCCTGATGCTGCATAATGAATTGATAGGGAGCACCATCCATACGTTCAATCAATTCACTGCATTTATTAATAATGGTTTTGCGTTGCCCCCATGCCAACACGGCCGCAATAAAACCCATGATCTCAATATCTTCTTTTTTTGTAAAACGATGCGGAATGCAAACAGGATCATTTTCAATAAATGCAAATTTATTATACTCCTTATATTTTGACTCCAGCAGATTATACAGTACGTCTCTTGAATATTTATTCATTCGTATGAATGTCTGTTAAATACAAAATCCGGCTTCCATAAGTGCTACTTTTGAAATCCGGATTTTATGTAAATAAGTTAGTATATATTTTCCGTTATTACGGAATATACATCAATGTAGCTGAGATACGTGCACCTGTACCGCCTAAGCGCTCATACGCCTTTTTAGAAACACGGATAATTGTTTTTCCATCAATACCTGTATCTGTAAGCTTTCCAATAACACGCACATATATTTTAATACCATTTGATTCGTTCAGCAATTGAATGATCGTTCCAACAGGAGCCGTTTTATGGTACGCAAGATATTTAGGCGTATCTTGATTATCTGCCATTACATCTGCAAAACCACTTTCAGTGATTTTTTTAAAATCCGTCGCAGGCACCGGTTTTGTCGGTGTTGTTTGCGTCTGCATTGTTTCTAAACGCACTTTATCTTTTTGTAATTGTATCGTATCAGCCTCTACACTTGTCGCTGCAGGTTTTGTGGCCGTTGCTGTAGTTGTGGTAGCAGTAACAGTAGTCGGAGTTGTTGCAGTTGTTGTGTTCGTATTAGTAGTTGGCTTAGCCGTAGTAGTTGTTGTAGTAGTCACAGGCGTTTGCACATCCGCTTCTGCTCCTGCAATCTTCAGCGTTTGTCCTACTTTTAATGCTCCTACACCAGGATTGGCCTTTTTAATATCTTCAACACTTACGTTGTATTTTTTTGCAATAGAATAAAAGGTTTCGCCGGAAGCAACTTTGTGTTCAATTGTTCCCTGAGTAGTTTCAGCTGGCGTTGCTGCTGTAGTTTTTGCGGCTTTTGACGGCAGCTTTAATTCCTGACCAACACTTAATGAAGAGGAAAGTCCCGGATTCGCTTTTTTCAAATCATCTACCGAAACACCGTATTTTGTAGCGATGCTGTACAACGTTTCACCACCAGCTACTTTATGTGTTTTAGCAGCTTCGCCTGTAGTGCTTGCCGTAGTTGCAGCAGGCAGTGGACTTGGCACTTTTATCACCTGACCTACTTTCAACCCTTGTGCCGCTTCCGGATTCGTTTTTTTCAATTCATCTACAGACACATTATATTTTTTAGCTAGAGAATACATCGTTTCTCCGGCACCAATTCGGTGTAATATAAAGAGCTTACCGTCTTTTCTTTCTACTCCAATGGAATCGCAAATTCCGGCATTAGAAATAGTGCTTATAGAAAGTGAAACGATTAATGCTAAAAAAATTCTATTCAATACTTTTTTACTTAATAACATAAGCCTGTAATTCATTATTATTTTTAACTACAACCAATTGATCTTTCAGAACAAAGAATGTATCCATACCAATTCCGGTTAATGCTCCGCGAAGTTTTTCGTGCAATAAAACAGCACCTTTTTCATCTGCCACAAGCATAAAATTGGCCAATTTTTCTTCCTCGTAAATATAATAAGAAATCAGCACCTTATCGCCTTTCTCCAAATATTCTATCATTCTAACTGCCTTATGCTTAGTAATTATTTCAATGTATTCCTGAATTTTTGTAAAAAAGGAATTTTCTTCTTCAAAATGAAACGGATAATCTACTAACCCTAGCTGCTGCGCTTTCTTATTAAAGGTTGAAAACATTTCCTTTACAGAAATTTCCCGCAGACTATTTCCCGTATTCCAATCTAATTTTGCATAACTGCTCTCTTCTCCGCTAGCCTGCGAAATAATAATGCCATCTGCCTCTGTATGCATCACCTGAGCATCTTCCCGGCCCCATTTTATCTTCCCTGAAACACCATCTGCCACAGCAAAACCTCTTTGTTCGGGCATTTCCGGATCGTTAAATTTAACGATCAATACATTGCCGTTCATAGCTATTTTCAGGCTGCTCCACCACGGATCCAGGATGGATTGGCCCGACCACAAAACTTTCTTTGTTTGTATATCAAGACTATGAAAAAATGCTTTACGCTGATCACCATCACGTGTCTCAATAAATAAGACCCCCTTTTCATTATCTGCAATTATTTTCCAGATTGTTCCATCAAACACCTTAGAAAAAGACGGACTATATACAGGCATACGTATTATTTGTTAATTTTAGGACAAAGGTAGGGAAAAGTTTTAAGTGTGAAGTACTAAGTTTTAAGATTAGAATTTACAGCTAGCTCATTATCAAATACTATATCTATTCAGTATGAAAAAGTATATCGGGGTATTTTTATGTTTTCTGTTCGCACTTCTGCAGGCTTCGGCACAAAAAGTAATGATCATCAAAATCAGAGAAGAGATCAATCCTCAGATGTCGCATTTTGTTGAACTTGGTCTGGAAAAAGCAACTGCAGAAGCATCTGATTACATCATTATTGATATGGACACTTATGGCGGATCACTTGCTGATGCAGATAAGATACGTACACTACTCCTCGAATATCCCAAACCGGTTTATGTATACATCAATAAAAATGCAGCTTCTGCGGGCGCATTGATTTCCATCGCCTGCGACTCTATTTATATGGACGAAGGTTCGAACATAGGCGCTGCAACGGTTGTAGATGGAGAAGGCAAACCGGCTCCGGATAAATATCAATCCTACATGCGTTCGCTGATGCGCTCTACCGCAGAGACAAATAACCGCAACCCGGAAATTGCTGCACGTATGGTAGTCACTGTTGTAGGTACAGACAGTATTACGGTTGGCAACGTAACAGCCTTCACAACTTCAGAAGCTATCGCAAACCACTATTGCGAAGCCGAAGTTCATACACTCGACGAATTGCTTACTCGTCTGCATTTTGAAAAAGCAACGGTCCATACATTTGAATTAAGTACTACAGATAACATTGTCAATTTCTTCATGAATCCTGCCCTGAAAGGTCTATTTCTATTGCTTATTATTGGTGGTATTTATTTTGAAATGCAGAGCCCCGGCATTGGTTTTCCGCTTGCTGCTGCAATAGTGGGAATAATTCTGTATTTCGTTCCTTCTTACCTGAACGGTCTGGCGGAAAACTGGGAAATCATTATCTTCTTTATCGGCGCTATATTATTAATTCTTGAATTCACGGTCATTCCCGGTTTTGGTGTTGTTGGTGTATCAGGCTTAATTCTGATCGTTTCTTCTTTGATTCTGGTTGCATTAAATAACAACGTATTTGATTTTACTTTTGTACCTGAAAGCGATCTTTACATTACTTCTGCTTCTGTGTTACTGGCCTTTACTGCAGGTATTGCCTTAGTATTTATTGCTGGCAATCAATTCATGAAAAGTACTCTATTCAACCGGATCAGTCTACAGGAAACCTTTCAGGCAAGCGATGGCTTTACGTCAAACTTCAATACCGGATCATTCATTGGTAAACAAGGAGTCACTTATTCTGTATTGCGGCCTAGCGGTAAAATCATGATTGATGGAAATATTTATGATGCCTATTCCCGAGGCGAATTTATTGATGAAAAGAAACCTGTTGAAGTGATTGAGCAGGTTGGAAGCTCCTTAAAAGTAAAAGAAATTCATGTCTAAGCAATTGTCTATCGTAGCCATTATTCCGGCACGTTACGCCTCTACCCGATTTCCGGGAAAACCATTGGTATTAATCAATGGAAAAACCATGATTCAATGTGTATACGATCAGGTAAAAAGCACACCTGAAATAGCCGAAGTAATTGTTGCCACTGACGACGACCGTATTGAAGCGGAAGTAATCCGTTTTGGCGGTAAGGTTGTACGCACCTTGCCCGAGCACCCAAGCGGTACCGACCGTTGTTTCGAAGCCTATCAGAAATTAAATCAAGCATTTGATTTTATCATCAACGTGCAGGGCGACGAGCCGTTTATTCAACCCGAACAGATCCGTACACTGGCTGCTATTTTATCACCCGATGTGGAACTGGCTACACTCATCAAAAAAATTGAAGACGAAGAAACACTCTTCAATGCAAACACGCCTAAAGTACTAATCAATACAAAAGGTGAAGCGATTTATTTCAGCCGGCAGACGATTCCATACTTGCGCCAGTTCCCGGATAAAAAAGACTGGCTGCAACACCATACGTTCTACAAACACATAGGTATGTATGCGTACCGTCCGGATATATTAGCAAAGATTACAACATTACAACCATCTTCGCTGGAGCTGGCGGAATCGCTAGAACAACTGCGCTGGTTAGAGAACGGCTATGCGATACAAACGGCTGTTACTACGATAGAGACGGTGGGAATAGATACGCCGGAGGATTTGGCAAGAGTTACGAAGGGATAGGTACTAGGTGCTAGTTACTAGGTGCTAGATATCTCTCATCGGTGGAGTTTAGTGAAGTGCTCTACGGATAGACAGACTGCTTAACCAACGTTGTCGAGGTTTAAAACCTCGACAACGTTTCAACTCCATCTCAAACCTCAGGGGCTCTTCCGGATTTGCGTTCCAATGTCGTTTAGTTAAGAGGAAAAGAACACTGTTGTTGGTGTTTCCGCAAGCTATAATGTTATCTTTAGTGATGAGATAACTACGCGGATCATCGACAACCCATTACTCTCCTGATACAACAATTTTATCATGACAAGATTCGACCATATGTCCTATTGCTCTGTTTGTGCGAACGGACAGATGACTATTGAGGAAGGCCCAATTTGCACTCTAACAAACAAAATCGCAGATTTCGAAAAGTCATGTTCATCTTTTAATCTTGATTTTGATAAAAAGAATAAAAAAATAAGAGAATATCAGATAGAGATTGAAAACAATATTCAAAAGCGAAGTATTTTTCTAAAAATGATAGTAAATGACGAACCAGAATTGAACTACTTGATTCAAAAACCAATTGAAGCTAAATTAAATAATATACGGCTTGACAACGAAATTGTAATCTCAGAAACGAGTAAAAATAAAATTCATTTGCTGATAATTGGCGTACTCTTGATTGGCTTTGCGGGAATTGGTATTTATAATAAAAACTTTGATTTTAATAACCACTTTTTAGTAGCTATACTAACCATCACTTTTTCTTTAGGACTATTCGCTATCTATAGCTTTATAACAAATACAGTGCTATTTAGAATGAACCAATTTGGATTAACAATAAATAAAAATGATTTGATTCCTTGGAATAGAATAAACTATATACATTTTAGTTCTAAAAGAAATAATCGATTCACAGAAGACTTTTTAGTTGTGAGAATGCATTTAGGATTGGGTAAAGACAAAAAAATCCTCATCAATTATGCTGACATTAATCCATCAGAAATGGGGGTGGTCGTCTATAACTACATTAAAGCTTTTAAAGTAAATTGACTTTAAAGACACCTCTTCCTGATTCCCATATCTGTCTATCCGTAGAGTTTAGTGAAGCACTCTACGGATAGACAGACTGCTTAACCAACGTTGTCGAGGTTTAAAACCTCGACAACGTTTCTTTCAACTCCATCTCAAACCTCAGGGGCTCTTCCGGATTTGTATCTCTATACTTTTTAGCTTACCCGGCTTCATTCGTAGCAAAGGTCGAAAACACATCTCAAATAAAATTTGAAAAACAAAAAACCATTCCTAGAGATTTTCTCTATCCATAGAGCACTTCGTTATACGCTACGAACAGAGGAATACTTTCACCGTTTGGAATTTATTTTTTGTTATTTGGAATTTCTGAGCCTACTTCACCTTGTACCCCATTTCATTCAGCAAAGGCACCAACCGTGCCCTGAAATCACCTTGGATCAATACCTCTCCGTCTTTTACAGAACCGCCGACTCCCAATTTATTTTTTAATTTTTTCCCTAAATCTTCCAAATCTACAGTCGTTCCAACAAAACCCGTAACAACTGTCACGGTTTTACCGGCCCGGCCTTTACTGTCCAGTACTACTTTTAGTTTCTGTTTATCAGCCGGTAATGTTTCTGGTTCAGTTTCTCCTTCATACATATAATTGAAGTCTTCACTGGTAGAATAAACCACTCCCGAACGTCCTTTATGTTCTTTTTTTGCCATTTAATCGCCTGGGTAATTTGTTGTAACTATTTTTTTTAATACTTTAGTGGATACTTACTAAATTAATTGCACCATGAAATATACGATCGTTTTTTTAACTGCTCTGGTTATTAGCTTGATTGCATCTTGCGCACCGCACCATACGTGCCCTACTTATTCAAATTCTGCCATTAAATACCATCACCACCCGACACACACATCTCATCATTAATCTGGTGGGCTGAAGCAGGTTTAAATTTAACATTTAAAAATATAGATAAAAAAAACACCCCGTTTCCGAGGTGTTTTTTTTATGTGGTATCAACCTGTATTTCGCAACGCTCCGGCAATTGCATTTACTGTCAGGAGCAATTCCGTTAAGATTTTATTAGCCTTCTCAGACTGAGGCTGACTGTTCATCTTCCTCCACTTACGTAATAGTTCTATCTGATCGTAATGCAGGTCATTTAATGCTTCTGCACGTAATACATTCGAATAATGGTGGAATGATCTTCTTTGCTCGAACGAATTATCAAACAATAAAGCCAGCATTTTTTTAGTTTTATTGAATTCCTTCACAATCATATCCAGAATCTCTGCACGAATTTCTTCGTCTTCTACAAGCGTTGCATAGCTTCTAAAGATCTTCTCATCTGTAGCTGCCAAACTCGTATCAACATTTGTGAAGATATAGCGAATGATGGTATCACTCGCAGCCATTTTCTTCAGGTATTCAAATTCTTCCGGACTTTCTTTGTAGAATGCTTCAAGTGCATATCCCACACCATACCAACTTGTAATATTAAAACGGGATTGTGCCCAGCTGAATACCCATGGAATAGCTCGTAAATCGGCAAGAGTACGTTTCCCCGAACGACGGGCCGGACGCGAACCTATTTTACTTTGCTCAATCACATCAATCGGTGTTGCCTGACCAAAGAATGTAATGAAGTTTTTATCTGTAATTAATGCTGTATAATAATCTTTACTTTTAGCAGCCAGATAATCTAAGTGCTTATCAAAGCGATTTTTCTTATGCTGCGTGTGTTTATGCAGAATAGTATACCCGGCAGTACCTGCCGCCAGCAATTCAAGATTGAATGCGGCATTTATTTTATTTGCATACTTCTGAGAAATCGTTTCGCCTTGTTCGGTCAAACGCATATCGCCCTGAATAGAATTGTGCGGCAACGTTTTGATGAACCATTGTGTAGGACCCGCACCACGGCTGATTGAACCACCTTTACCGTGGAAGAAGCGAATCCGCGCGCCATACTTTTTACCAACATCCACCAATTTCAATTGGGTATTTGACAGATTAGACTGACTGGCTAAAATACCACCATCTTTATTACTGTCACTATAACCAATCATTACCTGCTGCACCTTCTGTTTCTCTGTATTAGCTACGCGCTGATATTCCAGACTGGCTTTAGTGATCGGATGTTCGAGGAACTTACTTAAAATATGCGGACTGCCTTGTAAATCTTCAATAGTTTCGAATAGCGGAACTACCGGGAGTTTACAAACAATTCCTTTATCTGTTTTAATCAACAACCCGGCTTCTCTTGCCAGTAAATAAACAATCAGCAAATCAGATGTAGAACGGGTCATACTTACAATAAGCGCCCCCAATGCATCTGTACCATATTTATCTATATGGGCTGCAACAACTCTGTAACATGAAATTACAGCATCTGCCTCCGGTCCGAGTTTTGTATCCGGATAAGAGAACGGACGAAGTGATAATAATTCTTTATTGATAAACTTAATACGTTCCTCTTCTGTCAGCGTCAAGAAACGGTCACCATCCATTGAAGCAGCATTCATCAATTGAGAAAGTGCATTGTCATGAAATTTACTGTTCTGACGAATATCAAGGTGTGCCAAGTGAAAACCAAATGTTTGCACCAAACGCACCATCTCACGTACATCGTGATACGCAATCGTTCTGGCACCAAATGCAATCAAGGCATCGCGCAAAATTACTAGATCATCAATCAGTTGTTGCCCGACTTTGTAACTAAATTCTTTTTCATTAATGCGTAACGCATATCCTTTGTCTTCTTCTACAGGAAGCTTCATCATTAACAGCTCAATATAGAAACGGAAAATCTCTCTGTTATTCGTTTCGTTTTCTAATAAGTGCTGCTTATTTGTTTCTTCTAATAATTCATTGATTCTTTTCTGAAGCGGTTTCGTTGTTTCCTTGAATACACACGTAAAGCTTAAATTTTTCTCAAGTTTTTCCAGTTGTCTGTGCATTAAAATAAATGCATTCAATCTGAATAATTCTAACGTTTCTTTTGTTACCTCACTTGTTACAAGCGGGTGCCCGTCGCGGTCACCGCCAACCCAGTTACCAAAAGAAATTTTAGGAAGTTTGGTATATGAAATAATCAGTTCAGGATCAAAACCCATCTGCTCCCAGGCCATACCCAATCTTCGATCCAGAATAGATACAACTTCAGGAAACACGGTTGTAAGATAATGCAGCACGTTCGAACGCTCTGAACTTAAATCTGGTTTTTCCAAATAGATTTCACCTGTTCTCCACAACCGATCAAGAGTCAACTTAATCTCGCGGCGAATTTCACTTTTTTCAAGATCTGTATAGGTCGAATCTTCCCAGCGAAGAAATAATAAATATAACTGTCTGTGGTGCTCAAGTACTATAGTACGCTTTGCTTCGGTTGGGTGCGCTGTTAAAACAGGTTCAATACGGATATCGCAAAGCTCTTCAGCAATCTGTTCCTGTGTAATCTTCTTTTGCTTCAGCATGGCAAGGCTTTTGCCCCACAAACCATTTACACTGGCAAGTGATTTCTCACTTTCATGTTTACGGCGCAGCTTAACAGCACCGTTTTCTTCAGCCATATTCAACAGTTGAAATGCAATTGAATACACCTGAATATGTTTTTCAGTGATCGAATCAGGACTGACTTTCCCTTTCTTATTGATCCATGGAATATAGCGAGCAAGCTCTTCTTCTCCGTTTTCAATCAATACTTCTTTGAAGCAATCTAATAGGAATTCTAGGTTGAGGTACGTTTTACCTAATTTGTCCTGCGTCACCGTTAATGCACTCATTTGATAGTAATTAAATAGTCAAGCTTCGTTTTTTATAAAAAATGAACTGAAGGGGCGAACTTTCAAATTCACTACAAGATAAAATATTTAAATTGAAAATATTAAAATCGTTCAAAAAAAAATCGTTTAGAGTTGAATTTTTAACTTTAATCTTAGAATTAGCCTAAATCATACATCCTTTTCGCCGATAACCATACACATTCAAGAATAAAATGTATTTTTGGAACGTTATTCAGTACATTCCTCAAAAATCCCTTTCATGAAACATTTCCTGCTGCTGCTTGGCATTATCTGCATCTCTCACGTAAGTTTTGCCGCCAAACCCTCTCCTCCGCCGTTAGATAGTTCAAAAAAAGATTACTGCTACTATTTTGATTATCCTTTCAGTACTCCAAAATCGTGGGATAGCACGCTATTCTTTACGAAAAGATTCTTCGATAGTTTATACTTCGAACATTATAAGATCATAGGAATTGATAGTGTAAGCAGAACAATGAAGATCCGGATTACATCCAAACTGCATACAAGAGGCATGCTGAAGAACACGCATAAACCCGTGTATTCAAATTGTTACATGACTTTTGATTACATCATTCACTATACAGAAACCGGTTTGCAGTGCAAGGTAAAACGCATCGTGCATTATTATACCTACACGACAGAATCGTCATACATGGGTAATACAAACGGCAAAAAAACCATGCGAACAGAAAGTGAGCGTATTGAAATACCCATGATACAAACAGACGTGAAATTTTTCACCAAAAAAGTACTGGCAGAGGTTAATGAAGACATAACGGAAAGTATTAATTCCTTCAAGTCATATAAATGGTACTATAAAAAACCAGATACTAAAAAGAAAAACATTGAAGACGACGATTATTAAACCTTTTCTACTCATACTGATTGCATGTTTTTGTTCCATTTTGTTTTCATACAAATGGAACAAAACATCTTCTATACCAAATACAATAGCAGGTAAATGGTCATTGGTTCGATTTTATCCGGCTAAAAAAGACACTTTTAAATATATGCAAACCGTATCGCTGTTGATAGAAGGAGATGGAATCACAGCAGGATTTTTAGGTTGCAATAAATTCAGAACAGAGTGTACTGCTAATGGTAATAACATTCGGTTTGGAACTATTCTTTCTTCCAGAAAGTTCTGTGAACGGGAATACATGGACTTGGAAGACGAAATAAAATCGTTGCTTATCAGAGCCAACACATTTTCAATTATAGATAATACCTTAATCTTATCTGAAGGCAAAACGAAACTAGCGTCGTTTAAAAAACAATAACATGTTTATTAATCCACGAGATCCGGATAATAAAATCATTACCTCTAAAATTTCAGAATGGGTTCTTTCCTTCGACGAAATTCCGAGGGATGCGCATGTGCAGATAAGAGAAGTAACCTGTAATGATCCCGGCTGCAACCATACAGACACTTACATAACAATCGAAGCTTCATCAGATTTCAAAAAAGAGCTGATGATTCGCAAGCCACTAGTTTATATTCGTAAATGGGATATTGTGTTGTAATGTGTTTGACACACAGCAATTCAATGTATATTTCCAAATATGTATTTTCAATACTTTTTTACGCTCAAGATGCATTTGTTTTTCTAACACCATTTTTCAAGATCTGTCCATAGTAAAACATCACCAAACCAACGAACAACTTCTTTTGGAAAGCCGTCCGGATTCTTTAAGGAATCATAGTCAATACAATAGCAATTGATTGGATCTTGTCTATATATTTTTTGTTATACATACTTGTTTTTTATACCTTGTCCAAGCATAATAAAGTTCTATTTATTTCATGAAAAGAATATTCGCCTTTCTTCTCCTTGGTATAGTATACTCCTATAACATACCGGCTCAAACACCAACAGCATCTTCTGCCGACATTCTGCAAAAAATTCAAAAGTTAAATACCGTTGGTTCGGTTTTATATATTGCGGCACACCCCGACGATGAGAATACGCGCCTCTTACCCTATTTAACATACGAGCGCAAACTGCGCACCGGCTATTTATCATTAACACGCGGCGATGGCGGACAAAACCTGATTGGTAAAGAACAAGGTGAACCATTGGGCTTGATCCGCACAGAAGAACTGTTGGCAGCAAGACGCATCGATGGTGCAGAACAGTTTTTTACACGCGCCAATGATTTTGGTTTTTCTAAAAATCCGGATGAAACATTTTCTATCTGGAACAAAGACAGCATCCTGGCAGACATGGTTTGGGTAATCCGCACATTCAAACCAGACATACTTATTACACGTTTCCCTACAACGGGCGAAGGCGGACACGGACATCACACAGCTTCTGCCATACTTGCGGTAGAAGCATTCACCGCAGCTGCAGATCCTACACGTTTTCCCGAACAATTAAAATATACCGAAGTATGGCAAGCCAAACGTATCTTCTGGAACACATTCAGTTTTGGCACAATTAATACAACCTCTGAAAATCAGGTAAAGATTGACATTGGTGGTTTTAATCCGTTACTGGGAAAATCTTATGGTGAGCTTTCTTCCGAGAACAGATCAATGCATAAGAGCCAGGGCTTTGGTACAGCAAAAACACGCGGACAAACAATCGAATACTTTAAACAGCTTGGCGGCGATTCTGCAAAAAAAGACCTGTTTGAAAATATGAATATTACATGGAGCCGCTTTCCGGCAACAGCTAAATTTTCAAAAACAATTGAAAAGATTGCAGCAAAATTTGACCCACAGCACCCGGATTTAATTATTCCTGATTTGGTAGCTTTCTATAAACAGCTCCAAGCATTGGACGAGACAGATCCTACCTTACGCTTCTGGAAAAAATACGCACTGAAAGAAACAGAAGATTTATTACTGGCTTCTTCCGGCTTATGGATGGAGGCTTATGCAACCGATTACGTAGCGATTCCCGGCAACGACATAACAACAACCGTACAGATCATTAATCGAAATAAAAATGCTGTAACAATAAATAACATTCGCTATATCAATCAGGATAGCGCATTGGCGTTGACATTAAAATCAAATGAATTATATACGTTCAAACACATTGGCAAATTGCCAAAAGACTTTTCGTATTCAAATCCTTATTGGTTAAACAAAAAACACAGCAACGGATTATACACCGTTTCAAATCCGCTGTTGGTGGGTAAACCCGAAAACGATCCTGCAGCGGCTGTTGCATTTACCGTTACAATTCTGGATTTAAAATTATCAATAACCCGCCCCGTCGTATATAAATATACAGATCCTGTTAAAGGAGAAATTTACAGACCATTAGAAATTCTTCCTCCCGCAACTGTAAATGTTGCCGAAAGAGTTTATGTGTTCAATGATACCCTTCCTAAAAATATTTCATTTGTTGTAAAAGCAAACACGTCTGCTATCAACGGAACGCTTGGCTGGAAGCTGCCACAGGGCTGGAAAGCAACATCTTCAAATACCTCATTCAAGTTGAATGCAAAAGGCGATGAAGCAATCATCAGTGTTTCTGTTCAGCCAACAAATACTTGTACGAATGGAAAAATTTCTGCCTACATACAAATAAACGGGGATACACTAAGCAAAGGAATTACCCGTATTGAATACGATCACATTCCTTACCAGTTCATATTAAGCGAAGCCGAAGCAGCAATCGTAAACATTAATTTACGCACAGCAGGAAAAAACATCGGATATATTCCGGGTGCAGGAGATGATGTAGTAGCTTGCCTGAAACAGGTGGGATACACTGTTACGATCTTAACCGACGACCTGCTGGATAAAGGAAAGCTTGCAGAATACGATGCTATTGTTGCCGGTATTCGTGCATACAATACCAACGACCGTTTGCAGGTATACTATCCTGCTCTCATGAATTATGTAGAACAGGGTGGTAATCTGATTGTGCAATACAATACCAATAACCGCATCGGCCCGTTGCTTGCAAAAATAGGACCTTATCCGTTTACCATTTCAAGAGACCGTGTAACCAATGAAAATGCGGAAGTACGCATATTGAACCAGCAACATCCGGCGTTCCATTTTCCAAACGAAATCCAAGCTTCAGACTTTGATAACTGGATACAAGAACGGGGAATTTATTTTGCAACAGACGTTGACAAACATTATGAACCCTTATTATCATTGAACGACCCGAATGAGAAGCCGCATGAAGGAAGTTTAATTGTTACGAAATATGGCAAAGGCAATTTTGTTTATACAGGCCTTGTATTCTTCCGCGAGCTGCCGGCAGGTGTTCCCGGATCGTATCGCTTATTTGTAAATTTACTTAGCCTTCCGAAAAATAAATAACATGTCGCACAAAGATGATAAGCCTCCGTTTCTTGGTACGTGGAACAATGTGTATAAACTGGTTATTGGTTCGCTTATAGTTGTGATGATTTTATTTTATCTCTTTACAAAATACTTCGCATGAGCAGTATTGACTGGTTTGTATTGGGCATAACAATCGTAAGTATTGTTGTATATGGTCTTTGGAAAAGCAGAGGTGCTAAAAATATTGAAGGTTATTTATTGGCAGATAAAGAGCTGCCCTGGTATCAGGTAGGCTTATCGGTGATGGCTACGCAAGCAAGTGCCATAACTTTCATTTCATTACCCGGACAAGCATACAGCGATGGGATGCGTTTTGTACAATTGTATTTCGGATTACCACTTGCAACCGTCATTCTTTGTAAAACATTTATTCCGATATTCCGCACATTAAATGTATATACAGCGTATGAATATCTGGAGAAGCGCTTTGACAGCAAGACGCGTTCGCTAACAGCATTTTTATTTTTATTGCAGCGCGGCTTGTCAACTGGCATTACCATTTACGCACCATCGATTATCTTATCTGCCATACTCGGTATCAATATCACGTACACCACGCTATTCACAGGCGGTATTGTAATCAGCTATATTGTATATGGCGGAACAAAAGCCGTTGCCTACACACAAATGTTTCAGATGGCAATTATTTTTTCGGGTTTATTTGTTGCGGGCTTCATGGTGGTACACCTGTTACCCGCAGATATCGGCTTCTTAGATGCATTGCATCTAGCAGGCAAAATGAATAAACTGAATGCCATTGATACTACCTTTGATCTGAATAATCGATACAACATCTGGTCGGGTATCATTGGCGGTTTCTTTTTACAACTATCCTATTTAGGTACCGACCAATCGCAGGTAGGCCGGTATTTAACAGGTAAATCAACTACGGAGAGCCGGTTGGGGCTTGTTATGAACAGTCTGGTGAAAATTCCCATGCAGTTCTTAATTCTTCTGATCGGCATATTGGTATTTGTGTTTTATCAATACAATACACCTCCCCTCTTCTTTAATCAAACGGAAGTTGCGCGTATAGAACAAAGTACACATGCAACTGAATATAAGACACTCGAAAATGAGCACATTATAATTCATAATCAAAAGCAAACACATGCAACTGAATTACTTCAGGCAATGAATAAAAAAGATGCGGAAGCAATAACGATTTCTCAACATCGCCTGTTGCAGGATGACTCTTTAGCCAGAACTATAAAAACTAAAGCCGTTGATTTGATGGCAAAGAATAATGTATTGTCTGATCCGGATGATACCAATTATGTGTTCTTAAGTTTTGTTACTAAATACCTGCCTGTAGGCTTAGTTGGTTTATTGATAGCGATCATTTTATTAGCATCCATGGGTTCAACAGCGAGCGGCATTAACTCATTGGCATCAACAAGTATTATTGATTTCTATAAACGTTTTATAAATACCGCCGCAAGTGCACATACGTATTTATCCGCATCACGCTGGGCAACGGTTGCCTGGGGGATATTCTGTGTATTGGTAGCCTTATATGCAAGTAAGCTTGGCAATCTTATAGAGGCCGTTAATGTCCTGGGGTCTTTATTCTACGGCACGATACTTGGAATTTTTCTCGTTGCCTTTTATCTGAAGAAAGTAAATGGTACGGCTGTATTTTACGCAGCCATCGTAACAGAAATTTTTATTGTCTGTGCATGGCTGCTTGAATGGATGGCCTTTCTCTGGTTGAATGCCATTGGTTGCATTCTATTGATTTGCCTGGCCTGGTCAATACAAGTGTCATTGAATAAAATCAAATCATAACCTTCACTGTGAGTTATTACAGTAAATAAGAATCACTGGCCATGAAGGTGTATGTTGTAAAACACCACCAATAAGAGGCTCAGTGAAGACACAAGTGCCAGATCAATCCTGCTAAAAATTATATTCTATAGTACCCATAATTATATTTTTCTATAGAACTGTTCCAAATAAACGTGTGCTGGCCAGAATGCTTTTTTAACAATTGTATATTTTTGTATGTTTAAATGTATAAACAAACCTTTTTAAATATGAAGAAAATACTACGAGTTGTTTTATATATTTTAGCTGGTATAGTGGTTCTGGTTTTTTGCTTGCTAACGTATGTAAAAGTTGCACTACCCAATGTAGGTCCCGCACCGGACATCAAAATCACTTCTACACCTGAAATGGTTGAGCGCGGCAGATACCTTGCAAATTCTGTAACTGTTTGTATGGATTGTCATTCAACACGCGACTGGAATTATTTTGCAGGCCCTGCAAATCTGGATAGCTGGGGCAAAGGCGGAGAAATATTTGATCAGAAATTTGGTTTTCCCGGTGAATTTTATGCCCGTAACATAACTCCTGCAGGGCTCTCAACCTGGACAGATGGTGAAATATATCGTGCCATTACTTCCGGTGTCAGTAAAGATGGCTCCCCTTTATTTCCTGTTATGCCGCATCCCAATTATGGAAAAATGGCTACAGAAGATATTTATTCCATTATTGCATATTTGAGAACATTAAAACCAATTGAAAATAAAACCCCGGCTTCCGTTCCGGATTTTCCGATGAATTTCATTATCCATACTATTCCTCAGAAAGCAGAACCTCAGGCTATCCCGGATCAAAAAGATCAGATTGCGTATGGAAAGTATTTATTGAACGCTGCAGCTTGCGATGCCTGTCATACAAAGCAAGATAAAGGTAAACCGCTGCCGGGTATGACTCTTGCAGGCGGTTTCGAATTTCCTATGACCGGTGGCCTGCTGCGCTCTGCAAATATTACACCGGATGCAGAAACAGGCATAGGTGACTGGTCTGAACAAGCATTTGTCAACCGTTTTAAAATGTACGCAGATAGCTCATATACTCCTGCCAAAGTTGACCCGAAAGAATTTAATACTGTTATGCCTTGGCTCATGTATTCAAAAATGACTCGTGAAGATCTTAGTGCTATTTATGCCTATCTAAAAACAGTAACGCCCGTTAGTAATAAAGTTGAACGCTTTACACCCAAAAAGTAATACATGATAAAATTTCTGCTACATTTCATTTCATTAATTTGGTCTGGGGTAACAGCGCTCTATTCTGTGGCACTCTATGATAAAATTACTAAGCCACCTTCCAAAGATTTGAGTGTGCAGGAATATTTGATTGTTGGATGTGTTATTGCATTGCTCTGGATCTTGATCTATTTCAGTTATAAAAAAACAAATAAAAAAGCCATACATTAACTGTATGGCTTTTTTATTTGTTTGAAACCGATTCAATTATTTTTTTGTTTTTGCATTTGCATCAGCAATCAATTGATTACCCATTTTTACGTAATCATCGTTTTTAGCCGTTGTTGCTAAAGCAACTGTTTTTTCTGCAGTAGCAATTGCGCTTTTCGTATCGTTCAATTTATATTCAATACGTGCTTTCAGCATCATCACCCAGAATGCATTTGGATTTTGTTCAACAGCTTTATTTACCCAGATCAATGCCTGATTCAAATCTTTATCATTCTCATAATAATAATTTGCTGCCTGAAAATATGGACGCGAATCAACAGCCATAGATGTCTCTATGTTTTTCATAACCTTCGCATCAATTTCAGTTGTAATCTTTACCGGTACAAGTGTTTTGTCCCAAAGCAATTCTAACGTTGTAGAAGTAGCCGTAACATCTGCCAGGCTGATCGTAAATGTTTCAATTTTATGAGACAAACTAACTGGTTTTACAGTTACACGCAACACTTCATTTTCAGGCTTATATCCTGAAGTGTTTCCACCAAGTGTCAAGTCACTGTATAAAATAAAATCCCACGTATCTTTATTAGGCACTGTGTATATTGCATACGTACCAGCCTTTACGTCTTTTCCTTCTATTTTTACATCATCTGAGAAGGTAATTTTAGTAGCAGCATTGGCACCCGTTCTCCATGTTTTTCCATAAGGAACTAAATCACCAAATACTACACGACCTTTTACTGAAGGACGGGAATAATCAATAGTAATATCGCCAAGACCAAAACCTTGTTTAACGGTTTGTGATGAACTCGGAGCTGGTGTTTTTAATGTTTGTGCTTGTACAACAAACGTTGATAGTGATAATGCGACTGCACTTGCAATCATTGCGATCTTATTCATTTTGATTTGAGATTAATTTTAGGTTTGAGTAATTATGTTCAAATTATGCTTTTTACCTTTTAAACGAAAGTTATTTTTATATTACTTTTTAAAAAAGCGCATGAACAAACTAATTTTAAAATTGGTTCAAACATAAGCAACACCTTCATTGACAGCATATATAGCGAATCAATTGTACATATCCCTCAAACACCGCATTAAAAAAAGATCCCGGCTGCAGGTACAGCCGGGATCTTTATATCTTAACTAAAAAATAATATGCTGCATTTATTCGACAATAATTTTTTCAATCTTTCTATTACTTCCATTCCCAATATTTAAGAAATAAATGCCTTTTGAAAGATGTCCTACTTCAAGTTTGAAATTTGTATCCCCGGCATTGAAAGTTGTTTGAATCATTGTCTTACCAGTCAGATCCTGCAACTGTACTGTATAGATCTCACTTGAGGAAGTATTGGATGATATATATACAACGTCTGAAGATGGATTTGGATAAACACTCACATTAGTAAGTACTCCTAATTGTGTAGCCGTTGAAACACTAGTAGCTGTAATAGTAAACGAACATGTGGCTTTATTGCCTGATGCATCTGTTGCTTCATAGGTTTCTACATTGGCACCTGCAGGGAAAACTGCTCCGCTACCCAATCCTGCAGTTTTAGTAACTATTACACCCGAACAATTATCTGTAGCAGTCGGAACAGTATATGTATAAACTCCTTCAACAATTGTGACATCTAACGGACAAGAAGCAAACATAGGATTTTCTCCATCTGTTACCGTTACCGTAAAGCTGCATGTTGATGTATTGCCTGCAACATCAGTAGCGGTGTACGTTACAAGAGTACTACCGGTATTAAACGTTTCACCGGAGGCATGATCTGATGTTAAGGTAGCTGTTGTACAGCCATCTGCGGCTGTTGGTTCCGTCCAGGTAGCAATTGCAGCACATGTTTCAATAACAGTGGCTACAGTTATATTGGCAGGGCAACCTGAAATAACAGGCGGAACAAGATCAACAGTTGACAATATAACAGGATCAGAAGTTGCATCCGGAGAGCAGGTACCTGTAAGAATAACGCGATAAGAATAACCATTCATAGCTGTTGTTGCAGCGGCAACGGTTAAAGCATTTGTTGCTACACCGGAATAAGGTGCACCATCTGTAAGGTCAGAAAAACCTGTTCCCTGATCTTCCTGCCATTGATACCCTGTAACATTCGAAGCTGCAACCGTGAATACCGCATCCGATCCGGCACATGTTGCACCTCCTGTTGGCTGTGTTGCAACAGCTGGCGCAGAAAGAACAGTTAATACTGCGCTATTCGAAATGGCATCCGGTGCACATACCCCTGTAGCTATCAATCTATAGCTATATCCATCCAAACCTGCTGTTGCAGTCGTAATTGTCAATGTTGTAGTTGTTGTTCCCGAATACAAAACATCATCCGTGATATCAGCGAAACCTGCCCCCTGATCTGTCTGCCATTTATAACCTGTTGCATCAGAAGCCACGGCCGTAAATGTTGTATTTGTTCCTTCACAAATTGATTTTTCTGTTGGACCTGAAACAATGAGTGTACTTGGATTAACTGTAATGGCTACGATAGTAGGTGAAGCCGAACAACTATTTAGGGTTGGCGTTACAGAATAATTCACAATGCCATTACCACTCAGCGTCTGTGTAACAGATGTACCAGAACCTGCTGATGCACCGGTAACTGTACCACTTGCAGTTGCTGTAGTCCATGCAAATGTTGCACCCGTTGGTGTTGACGTTAAAGCAATGTTTGTTGCTGTACTACTGCAAATACTTGCCGAAGATGGAGCGGCTGTTAAAACAGGAAGTGGATTTACTGTAACAGCAATGATAGTCGGAGCCGCCGCACAACTATTTAAGGTTGGTGTTACAGAATAATTCTGTACCCCATTGCCACTAAGCGTTTGTGCAATCGAAGTACCGGAAGTTGCTGAAGCACCGGTAACCGTTCCGCTGGCAGTTGCTGTAGTCCATGCAAATGTTGCACCTGTTGGTGTTGACGTTAAAGCAATGTTTGTTGCTGTACCACTGCAAATACTTGCAGAAGATGGAGCAGCGGCTAAAACAGGAAGCGGTTTTACTGTAACAGCAACTGTAGTCGGAGCTGCAGAACAACTATTTAAGGTTGGTGTTACAGAATAGTTCTGTACGCCACTGCCACTTAGCGTTTGGGCAATCGAAGTACCGGAACTTGCTGATGCACCCGTTACCGTTCCGCTAGCAGTTGTTGTCGTCCATGCAAACGTTGCACCCGTTGGTGTTGACGTTAAAGCAATATTTGTTGCTGCACCGCTACAAATGCTTGCTGAAGATGATGTCGCCGTTAAAACAGGCAACGGTTTCACAGTAACAGCCACCACAACCGGGGTACCTGTGCAGCTATTTAATATTGGAGTTACAGAATAATTTACCACACCATTACCTGTCAACGTCTGAGCAATAGAAGTACCGGAATTTGCTGATGCACCCGTTACCGTTCCACTGACAGTAGACACTGCCCAGGCAAAACTGGCCCCTGTTGGTGTAGAGGCTAACGCAATATTCGTTGTTGCTCCGCTGCAAATACTTGCCGAAGATGGTGTTGCGGTAACTACTGGAATTGCGTTTACATCAACGGTTATAGTAGATGGCAGACCAACACACGCATTTAATGTTGGTGTTATCATATAGTTTATTGTTCCGCTACCACTTAATGTTTGAGCAATAGATGAACCTGAACTTGCTGATGCACCTGTAACTGTACCGCTTACTGAAGCTGTAGTCCAGTCAAACGTTGCACCTGTTGGTGTTGATGCTAATGCAATGTTTGTAGCAGTGCCGCTGCAAACATCCGAAGATGATGCAGATGTTACAGCAGGAATAGGTTTTACCGTTATGGCCACCGTGGTTGGCGTACCGGCACAACTATTTAATGTTGGTGTTACAGAATAGTTCTGTACGCCACTGCCACTTAGTGTTTGGGCAATCGAAGTACCTGAACCTGCTGATGCGCCCGTTACTGTTCCGCTGGCAGTTGTTGTAGTCCATGAAAATGTTGCACCCGTTGGTGTTGATGCCAATGCTACATTCGTTGTTGCTCCGCTACAAATGCTTGCTGAAGTCGGAGTTACTGTTACCGTCGGACTAGGATTGACTGTAACCACCACGGTGATTGGTGTGCCTGTACATGTATTTAATGTTGGAGTAATTGTATATGTCTCCGTTCCATTACCCGATAATGTTTGTGCAATGGATGAGCCAGATCCTGCAGAAGCACCTGTGACTGTACCACTTGATGAGGCTACTGTCCATGAATAGGTAGCACCGGCAGGCGAAGAAGTCAACGCAATATTTGTAGCACTACCGCTACAAATTGTAGGTGACGATGGAGTGGCCGTTGCTGTAAGAGTAGGTATTACAGTAACAGCTACGGTGATCGGTGAGCCGGAACAGCTGTTTAAGGTTGGTGTTACCGTATAATTTACAACACCATTACCAGTGAGTGTTTGTGCGATCGAAGTACCTGAACTTGCAGAAGCTCCTGTTACGGTACCACTTGCCGTTGAGGCCGTCCATGTAAAACTTGCACCTGTTGGTGTAGACGTCAATGCAATGTTTGTGGCTCCTCCGGTACAAACATTCGCAGATGACGGAGTAGCCGTAGCCGTTGGATTCGGATTTACCGTAACAGCTACTGTGATCGGTGAGCCGGCACAGCTATTCAAAGTAGGCGTTACCGTATAGTTGGTTGTTCCATTTCCTGTTAATGTTTGTGCAATGGAGGTACCAGAACTTGCCGAAGCACCATTCACTGTACCAGTAGCTGTTGCTGCTGCCCATGCAAAGCTTGCTCCTGTTGGTGTTGAAGTTAATGCAATAGAGGTTGCTGTACCACTGCAAATCGTTGCAGACGATGGCGTGGCAGTAGCTGTCGGATTCGGATTTACCGTAACCGCTACCGTGATTGGCGAGCCGGCACAGCTATTCAAAATGGGTGTTACCGTATAATTGGTTGTTCCATTTCCTGTTAATGTTTGTGCAATAGAAGTACCAGAACTTGCCGAAGTGCCGTTCACTGTACCAGTAGCAGTTGCTGCTGTCCATGCAAAGCTTGCACCCGTTGGTGTTGAAGTCAAGGCAATGGAGGTTGCTGTACCGCTGCAAATAGTTGCAGACGATGGTGTGGCCGTAGCTGTCGGATTCGGATTTACCGTAACAGCCACGGTGATTGGTGAGCCGGAACAACTGTTTAAGGTTGGTGTTACGGTATAATTGGTTGTTCCATTTCCCGTTAATGTTTGTGCAATAGAAGTACCGGAACTTGCTGAAGTACCATTTACTGTACCGGTAGCTGTTGCTGCTGTCCATGCAAAGCTTGCACCCGTTGGTGTTGAAGTCAAGGCAATGGAGGTTGCTGTTCCGCTGCAAATAGTTGCTGATGACGGAGTAGCAGTAGCGGTCGGATTCGGATTTACCGTAACAGCTACCGTGATTGGTGAACCGGCACAGCTATTCAAAGTAGGTGTTACCGTATAATTGGTTGTTCCATTTCCCGTTAATGTTTGTGCAATAGAAGTACCGGAACTTGCTGAAGTACCATTTACTGTACCGGTAGCGGTTGCTGCAGTCCATGCAAAGCTTGCTCCCGTTGGTGTTGAAGTTAATGCAATAGAGGCTGCTGTTCCGCTGCAAATCGTAGCTGACGATGGCGTGGCCGTAGCAGTCGGATTCGGATTTACCGTAACAGCTACTGTGATTGGTGAACCTGCACAGCTGTTCAAGGTTGGTGTTACCGTATAATTGGTTGTTCCATTTCCTGTTAATGTTTGTGCAATAGAAGTACCGGAACTTGCTGAAGTACCGATAACTGTACCAGTAGCTGTTGCTGCCGTCCATGCAAAGCTTGCACCTGTTGGTGTTGAAGTCAAGGCAATAGAGGTTGCTGTTCCGCTGCAAATCGTAGCTGATGACGGTGTAGCCGTAGCAGCTGGCAAAGACTTCACGGTTAACGTCACTGCATTTGATGTAGCGTTCGGTGTGGAAGAACCTGTCACCACACATTGATACTGATACGCATTCATTGCTGCTGTAGCAGCTGTAATGGTTAAGGAAGCCGAAGTTGCACCTGAATATAGTGCGCCATTACTTACATTCGTAAAACCAGATCCGGTACTAACCTGCCATTGATATGTTACAGCATTAGAAGCCGTGATACCGAATGTAGTGTTCGTACCGGCACAGATACTGATGCTGGAAGGTTGCCCGGTAATAGAGGGAGGTGAACCAGCCGAAAATGTTGGACCTGAAGAAGCAGTAGAAAAAGTAACTGTTCCGGTAGTACCGACAGTAGTCCAATTTGCGGGATTTGCCACAAGTGCCTTGTAAGCTGCCAGCGAAGATTGACCGGATGTAGCACCGGTATATTGTCCGGCCACAATATTTGGCCCAAGAAAAATCTGACTATTTCCTGAAAGATCACCAGGCAGATAAGACGTCGACCCGTTAATACTTCCTGTAGTTACCCAGTTTGTTGCTGTTCCTGTTGAACCTGAATAATCCAGCCCGAATAGTAACGTTCCGCTAAATGTGCCTGTCAATGAACCTGTACTAGGCCCGCCTGTACCTTGAAACGCAAAGACCTGATCACCGGATGTATTGGTTAATGACATGTTAGTTGCAGTACTGGCATTAGACGAATTTGTAACAGACGTAATAGTGCCAATATTTGTAATACTAGCGGTTGGAGTAGTGGCAGAGTTCGCTTGAATAGTAATGATTGTACCTGCTGGAATCGTGCTGCCGGTATTATTAGTCCACACTACATATTGTTCCTGTTCTCTATAATTACCTGTTGTAGTACTGCTCGAAGTACTGTTGAAACCATTATCAGTAAACTTAATTACTGTGCCCGAAGCAAGATCAACCCAGTTAACAAATGCAAATCCATCTGGTGAATTTGCATTGAAACCTACAATAGAAAGATCACCCTGAACAAGTGTGGTCTGAGCAAAAGACCTGACTGATGCAAGCATGATAAGTAAGCACGTTACAAGAATTGACCTTATAGCATGCGTATGTGTGTAACATTTCTTCATATTCATCAATGGTTAGTAAAAATAAAACGGTTAATTAATTATATACATAAATAGGTATTGGTCCATTTTGAAAATACACCTTCCGGTTTATCGTTTATATATTTTTCAAAATTTTCTAAAATGGAAACATCTTCTTCGATAAGCTTCAGTTTGCATTTTTTATTTTCTGCAGAAATTATTTCTGTTATATACATAGGTGCTATTAGATGATGTGTATGAGCATGCATCTTGATAAAACCTCTGGGACTTTCAAAACTGATGTATTCAAGATCCTGCTGTGCCGCACGAATCTTATAATTGTGCCTGTTTAATATTTGTCTGCATTGAATAATAAACTGTGCTGCTTCCCAACCAAACATGGAAAAAATGTTTCCTGTCTTGCCTGTTTCTTGTTCAAGCCTTTCAAGAAATAATTTATTTGAATACGATGGAAGATCTGTAAGCCATGTTACATAACCTCTTATTCCATCAAAAGGATATGAGATAGTAGAGAGCCAAGTCTCTTCAAGCATAAATGGAGAAGAGTATAATTTCAACTCTTTATATAATCCGCTATTAATATATTCGTTTAGAAAAAAAGCACCCGACTCTGCCGAAAATTGTGCCAGCATTGAATCCGGTTTATATTGTTCCAAGGCGTGGTGCAATGGATCTATTTTAAAATCTTCTCTTTTAAATGGTACAACAAAATGCGATTGCACCTGTCCGCCTCCATTTTCAATTCCTTTTAGATATGAAAAACATTGTAAGTAACCGCCTTCATAAAATGACGTAGCAAAAATAGGTTTACGAGAACCTTCTGCTGTAGCCAATTGGCCTGTAAGTCTGCTGCCCAGAGCCGCCTGAAGAGATAAGGTATAACAAAAAGGAGACGTTTCCCAACTTAACGGTATATGAGCTCCCGGATCAAGAACAATAAGCAGCTTGTTTAGATTGGCAAAAAGATGTTCTAATTTAAACGCTTCTGTATGATCCATAAAAGCAATCACCACAGATACATTTTCTTCCAAAAGAAGTTTTTCTACTTTAGCATATACGGTAGCTTCTATGCCTCCAAATCCAATATTTTCATAGCAGAATTTAATATCGGTTGCATCAAATGTTTTAAATGCATTTTTTAATCCGTCCATTAAATCAATTGCTATTGCTGGATATAGAGAGGAACGCGGCAACAATACTCCGATCTTATATTCTTCCATCAATTATGTATTGAAAATAAAAACAGAAAAAGTCAGCAGTGCCGACTTCTTCTGTTTAACAAGTTTAATTAGTTTCTGGAAGGAAAAATTCCTTCTAAGCATATAATATAACTCACCGCTAATATCGGCTGTATAATACCAACCGGAATATTAGAGCCTGCTACAGCAGTTGTAAGATTCGTATATAGATTTGCTGCAACGCCTGTAGTTGTTGAACTATAGATAGAAATATTTGGCGTTCCAAGGTATGCCCCAAGAGGACCATCTGCATCGGCATTACTATCATTAACCGGCAATTGAACAGTTCCTGAGATAGCATGGTTATGCGCAGGCATATTATTTAATAACAGGCTTACACTTTCATTACCCATTACCTGACCAATATTATAACTTGACAGACCAGGTCCCTGTCCCCAGCCAATTGGTGCACGGCCTCTCAAATCAGGCAATGCAAATGTTGTTTGTCCGTTACCACCATAGGTAGTACCTATAATTGAAAATAACGCTGTGTTTTGAGCGATACTTAAAATTTGCCCCTGACACAAAGCCCATCCGCGTGGCGCAAAATTTCCACCGAAAATTTTAATAATTGCTAAATACTCTTCCATGTTGGTAGATTTGGTTTATAGTTGATTGATAATAAAAACGTGTGTGTATATAACCCCGACAGAGAAATTATATAGATCAGAAAATTTCCATAACTCAAAATAGCTGGCAGAAAGGTACTGAAATTATGTTACTATCCAAAAAAAACATAGTAATACAAATTAAAATCATAATGATAATTTATTATTAACAAAAAAGCGGATATAGCTTACTCATAAAAATGTATTAAGCTCATTTTCTGATAAATACTATTCACTTCTGTAAGGTCTTGCTCCAATTCAATCTCTTTATCACTCATAAATACATTATTGGGGTATTTAGAATGTAATTTCAACCGTTCCTGCATTTGCCCCCATTCTGCTTCTTTATATTGAATCTTCAGGAAGGTATTAAATGCTGTGAGCATATTTTCCATACCATACTGATAATCCAGAATCCGGCAATTTCTATCGAGGATGCAAAAATCATAAATCGCCTGATAATATTTCTCTAATACCTTTGCACCGAATGTATCCAGTGAAAGCGCTTCAATCTCTTTTTCACCTAATCCAAAAAGCTCTAATGGCAAGGCATGTGGAACCAGATGCATACCTCTTAAATGCTTGTGCGATTTTAATATCTCAGATGGTTTTCTGCAAAGTATTATAAAAGGTATGTGTGGGAAGTACATTCTTAATACTTCTATCTCTAGCACATGCCAGGCGTCGAGCTTTATGAAGAGCTGGGATTCTTCCGGAAAACGTTTTTGCCCCAGCAATTTCAGCACAGCAAAAATTACCTGAGCTTTAGAAGATGAACTTAATTTTTTATTTCTTAAAACCTGATCTATAAGCGGAGCTTCTGAAATCATAACGTTCGACGATGGAATGGTTAATAACTGACTGATCATTGTTGAGCCGCAACGGGACACATGAAAAATCAAACCCGACAACCGGATCGATGTAATCTGACCGGACCATGTTATAAGATTTTCCAGCGTACTTAAAACTTTGTACCCGGCAGAATTATATTGATGACTTCTGCATCTGGCCATGGTATCATCAAAGAAAGGTTCTGTAAATCTTTTCTCACCCAGATAGAGCCATTCAAAAAAAATTCCTTCTTCTTTTTCAATGAGTTTATGTGGAACCCAATTACAAAGCGGATGTACAGCCCCCTCCATTGTATATACTATTGTGCTTGTAGATTCGTAATTAATTTCAAATTCGCTTCCGTAGGATTTCGCAGCAGTTCATTAATTACCTGCCGTTTCATATCTGAAGACATTGCGGGCTGTTTGGAAGAACATGTAGTATCAAAACCTGCCTGTTGAAATAACTGATCTGACCATTCATTCCTGATACAATCAATCACCAGGTGTACGCGGGCTTCCTGACTTTTATTAATCACCCGGTGCGGGAGCTGAAAATCAGCATACCAGCACTCTCCTGCATGCATGAATACACGTTCATTATTTACATAAAAATATACCTCCGCATTTGTCAGGATAGGAATGTGTATTCTGAAAAATCCATCTGCATACGAAGTATCATTATCCGTATGCTCTTTAATTTCACTTAATGGATCAAGCCTAAGCAAACGAATAGCTTCTTTTTCACACGCAAACCAATCAATGACTTCTTGAAAATACTTACACGTATTCAGCAGGGTTGTGTTTATGTACGCTTGGTTTGGGAACGAATGAATATCGTTTACATTACCTGAACCGGAACGCAAAGAAATACTGCTCCAATTGCCGCTGTAGCGTTGCGTATTGAAATGTGAAGACCAATGTTCGTTTTCACAAAACTGAAATTCTTCCTGCAATTTTTCTATAGAAAAATTAACAGGCAATTGAAAAAAAGATGGATTCATATCATAGCTGGATATGCTCAAATCTACTGAAAAATATCAGAATCCTAAATTACACAATCATACAAACCTTTAATTTGTTCGTGAGGGTTTATTTGTAATGAAATAAATTATCATGAAAAAAGCCTGACTACATACATAATCAGGCTTTCTAAATATCATTTATCTGTTTCTAAAAATGTATAATAATCAGTTCATATTTCCATAACACATACAACACTCCGGCTGCCAATAATAAAAACAAGAGCATTATTTGCCAAAGCGGTCGGCCTTTAGGACTGAATGGATCATTGGTATTAATTTTTGCATTCTTAGGCAAATTGGCTATTTGTGTAAGCGTGTTTCCAAATGGAATATTAACAATTACTTTCGCATTTACAGCCCAGCCATTTGCATCTAAAATCAAGGCTAAATTTCGCTGACGCAATTTAAAATATGCCATGATCATTGCAGGGCCGGATATAATCAATAAGAGCCCCAATACTGCCAATGGCATCTTCCACCAGATCAATCCCATAAAGCCGGCCAATACAGATGCCAATGCAGTACCAATAGCACCTATGGCCAAACCAATAGCTGCAAAGATCCCTACAAATTTACCTACATCAAATGGCACAGGAGGTGCTGCCGGCGCTTCAACTTTAGCGGGTACTGTTTCAATTTTGGTTGTTACATCTGTCAATACTTTATTATCCTGTTCTGAAGCAAATTTATTTACCTGCTTTTCTATAAAGCGCGACACCTTACGATATGGAGACCAGAACGCCTGAATAATACTGATCGGATTTTCTACAATTTTTATAATTGTTGCGTCATAGGCTGCTCCTTTCCTATCGTAGAATACGGCATTACGGCCTACAATTAAATTGTCAATATCACCATTGGTTAAAGCCGCAACAATAATCATGGTTTCATTTGTAGATTTGGAAACGCATTTACAATAGATCAGAAACATACCACTTAACGACACCATCATGTCATGCCTGGACATGTCGCTTACTTTAATACACAGATCACAGCTGCGTTGGTCGATGTACAAAGTGCCTGATTGAAAAATCGCAATATTATCCGGTGAATAAAAATCATAGAAGGTTACAAAATTCTTAATCAACGTAAATAAATCACGATAATAACGAACCAGCTTATCTACTAGAATAATATTATTCGCTTCAGTTTCTAATGCTTTATCTTTTTCTATTAAGTCTAGCAGCTGCACAGACAGGTTTTCAGAAATAATTTTTCTGATCCGTTCTAAACCTATTGATTCTACCTGCTCTCCGGCTTTTTCAGATTTCCATACTTCATAGGCTTGAAATTTTTCTGAAATTAAATTCCATTCAGATTCTGACAAGGCTTTTTTATTTGGAAAAAGATAGTCAATGATATGAATTCTTAGCTGGTTGATTTCCTTTTCCCAGGCAGGATTAATTCCCTGCAGCAAAGGCAAATTCTTTTGAGCTTCAATTTTTGCTAACGGGAATGTTTCAATCTCTTCTAAACACGTTGTTAAATCTTTGGCTGTAATCAATTCAACGCGTGCAATAAGTTGATTTAATATGGCTGTAATTTCTACATCAAATGCGGCAAGACGACAACGCAAAAAATAATCGTCTATTTTAGATTTAACTGCCAGATATATTTGATAGCACTGTTCTGTATTTTCATTAAAGGGTAAAATACTGGCATTATTATCTTCTGCTTTTTTATACCAATCGGCATAAGCAGTACATGCTTCTAAAAATTTCATTAAATGCGATGTATCGATACCATCTTTGCCGCCGCGATCGGTCAGGCTTCCCGTACAGGTAATAATATCTTTCAGAAGAGCTTTTAATTCGTCGGTCGGACAAGAATCTTCGGTAATAATACCATCTCCATTAAATGCAGTACCGTGAAATATTTGAACACGATCAGAAGTTTCTTCTACTGTTAACGTAGTAGCCTCGGGCCGGCCTAAATTCTTCAGAATATTTTTTGCTGAGGCCATCAGGATCTTACCTTGATCACTGCCTTCATTAATAGCACTTAATGGGAAAACAGCATTTTGCTTCATTAAATCATCGGGGTTATTAATAATGGACCCTATCCATTTAATTGCCCCCAGCATCTCTACTACTTTGATGTGGTCATCATTGTCGCTATCAATTAACTCTAATGTTGCTGCGTCTATTTCTAATCCATTCGTGGGACAACTTAACACCGTCCATAATTTTTGATCCAGATATTCCAAAGCAAGAATGTCGCGACCAGAATCAAAATTTACTCTCTTTACTCCTCCAACTGAAGAGAAACTCCATTCGTAATTTTTATGCTGCATAATGAATATAATAGTGTATTCATCAGCGAATATAAGGAATGATTTTTCAAAAAGACACTTCTTTTCATGAATGCAATTCAAATGCTTCAGCAATCAATTCGAACGAACGCTGTCTATCCGCGCTATTACCGGCCATGGTAGAAATAATGATTTCGGTCACATCAAATTCTTCTGCCAATTGTGTGAGCTGCATTTTTACTGATTCTTTTGTGCCGGAAATAATTCTGCCGCTATTGTGTTTGATCCGCTTCAATTCTTCTGATGTAAAAACATAATTCTGAATCATATCATATTCTCCAAAATTATGAAAGTTTCCGGCTTCAAACTGAATGAAAACATAGTCCATAAACTTTCGCATCTCTTTGGCTTTAGCATCTGTATCGGCACACAGCACAAAGATAGAAAGCATTGCCTGCGGTGTGGGAAAATATGCTGAAGGCTGAAAATGTTTTTTGTAGGTATCAATAACTTCTCTGGTAACAAAGCCATTAATAAACTTAGCAACAACAAGGCCCAAACCAAACTTTGAAGCAATGAGACTGCTTCCTCCGCTGGAACTCAAAATCCATTGTTCAGGTACAGTAGTTGATTGCGGAACAGCCAGAATACGGCTGTTATTTCTTGTAATAGCTGTATCGGTAAAAAAATTCTGCAAATGATCTAACTGGCGTATATAACTTTCTTCTGCAAAATCATTGGAAGGATTTAACAATGTTGAAGTAACCCGATCGGTACCCGGTGCTCTACCCATCCCCAGATCTATACGACCGGGGAAAAGTGTTTCTAACATTCTGAAATTCTCTGCCACTTTCAACGCACTGTGGTTCGGCAACATAATACCGCCTGAACCAATGCGTATATGCTCTGTAACTCCTGCTAGTTTAACCATCAAAATCTCTGGTGCTGAGCCGGCAATAAAAGTCGAATTATGATGTTCTGAAACCCAAAATCTGCTATAACCCAATTTCTCCGCCAGCTTTACAGTGGCTATTGTTTCTTCGATTGCCTCCTTCGCTGTTCTATTCTTCTGTACTACAGATTGATCCAGTATACCCAATGTTATTTTTTTCATCTTTCAGTTATCCTACAGGAATTCTTTCAAGTGAATATAGAAGATAAAAGTTCCATTTATGTTAAAGCTAAATGCGTAACACGGAAAGTCTGAAGCTTAAAAATCAAGATGCTATTTTAGCTATTATGATCCACCGTCAAAAAAAAATAACGTAAGCATATAGCTTTAAGCGTATAGCCTTCTGCTCAAATGATATTTTTCACAGATTCGTTTATGACATTTTAAGAATCGATTCAAAAGCCTTCAATTCCTCACGTAGACAATAAACATCCATTTCGTGTTCATTCAAAGCATTTGCCTGATTCATTGTTACAATAAAAGGTATAAAGCCACAAGTTCAAGGGTATTCTTACATTTTATCTTCTTAATCATTAATTAACCATAATTTAATTGCTAATTATTCACCCCATAATTTTTTTGCCCGAATTATGGGGGTATTCTCTGCCATTTCATGAATCAGATTACAAAGCATGAAGAGTCGGTTTTGAAGGCTCTCAAGAGTTATTTACTAAAAGATAGCGAAGGACAACAGGAATTTAAAGACCTGACTAAAATTGCGGCATCGGTATGTCAGACCGAGCATTCCTTTATCACCCTTCTGGATAAAGACCGATTACTTTTTCTATCTACCAATGAACAAAATCTGGCCGAGATCGAACGCACTTTTTCTTTTGGCGACACGACAATACAATCAGAGGAAATACACGAGGTAACGGATGCTTTACAACACGAAGTATTCAAACATAACCCATACGTTGCCGGCCCTCCCTATCTGCGTTATTATTGCGGTACACCACTCATAGATGAAAACGGATACAGACTTGGCGTCTTATGTGTCTCCGATACTATACCACACACACTTTCTGATACGCAGAAAAATTCTCTTGTATTGCTGGGCAGGCAAGTAATGCATGGCTTTAAACTGCACCTCAGAGAAAAAGAACTGGAACGGCAACACGCAGAATTGGAAGAAATTATTCGGCAGCGTACGGCCAGCCTGATTGATACCAATCACTGGCTTTCGCGCATAATCGATTTAGTACCACATCCGATTTTTTTAAAAGATCAAAGCGGAAATTATTTACTTGCCAATATTGCTCAGGGAAAATTATTCGGAAAAAAACCGGAAGAATTACTGGGCAAGACAGATATTGATTTTGTTTTCAATAATGAAGAATATAAGATCATCAAAGAAACGGATGATGAAGTAGCAGCCTCACGTAAAACAGTTATTCTTGCCGAACAGATCGTTACCCTGGGTGACACAAAATATTATTTATATACTTCAAAAGTTCCATTGATCAGTCCGGTCGACGGGGAATTGCGTATTCTGGGTGTATCTATAGATCTTACAGAGGTGCGAGCTTTGCAAATTGAGTACAATCAAAGCATGGAAGCGTATCGCAAGCTTGTAGAAATTTCTCCGGACGCAATTTATATTCAAAGTACTGATGGCAAGATATTATTTGCCAACCCCTCGGGCATTGAATTACTTGGCGCGAAAGAAATGAAGGACCTCATAGGCATGTCTGTTATGAGCTTTATTCATCCGGATTTCATTCAGGAAGTAGAAAGCCGCATTGGCTACTCTGAACAATTAAACGGTAAGATATCCGAACAAAAAGCAATTACACTCACCGGCGAGATACTCGACATTGAAGTTGTATCTGTTTCTTTCATGTACAATGGATTACCTGCAGAACAGGTAATTGTCCGTAATGTAACGGAAAAAATAAAAGCCCGGGAAGCACTGTATCAAAGTCGTGAAGAGTTCCGCACGCTAACAGACAATTCTACTGATATTATTGCACGTATCACTAAAGACAGACGGTTTGTATATATCAATAAAGCTATTACAACACTTACGGGTAAGCAACTGGATTTTTATTCGGGTAAAACACCGGAAGAAGCCGGATTCCAGGAAGAGCTTTGCAAAGGCATCGAATATATTGTTCATAAAACCATTGCCAGCAAAAAAACATCTTCTCTCTATTTTGAAAATCCTCAGTTAACGTTTGCGTTCCGTTATGCACACGTTACCTGTGTGCCGGAATTTGATGCGCAAAAGAATGTAAGCTCTGTTCTATGTACTGTGCAGGATGTAACTGAGCTCAAAGAAAATGAACAGCAGTTGATCCGAACCGGAAAAGACCTAGATCGTTTTGTTTATAGTGCTTCACATGAATTACGTGCACCGTTAAAATCTATACTAGGCTTAACACATTTAATTCAATACGATCTAAATGCAGATAACTACAGCGACATACATGAATATGTTTCCCGGATTGAAAGGTCTGTAATGCGTTTAGATGAAACGGTAAAAGACATCATTGAATACTCGCGCAATACCCGTTTGAATGTGATCAGCGAACGTATTTCTTTTGCTGATATGATATCTCATGTAACAGAAAACCTGAGTTCTTTAACTAATTTTTCTCAGATCCATTTTAAAACAGAAATAGATGAGCTCACGCCCTTTCATTCAGACAGCCGACGAATACAAATAATACTCAATAACATTATTTCAAATTCTATTAAATACGCCGACCTCTCAAAAAAGAATTGTTATATTCATTTGCATATCAACAACAACTCAACAGGTGCCACGATCCAGATCAGTGATAACGGTATTGGTATTGATCCGGCCTATATACAACAAATCTATGATATGTTTTTTCGTGCTACAAGCACCAACGAAGGCGATGGATTAGGACTGTATATTGTGAAAGAAACGCTGAACAAATTACAGGGAACGATTGAAGTAGAATCTATTCCGAAACAAGGTACCAGTTTCACTATTCACCTGCCCAATTTATAAGCAAACAATATAGCAATACTGTTTTATAAAAATAATTAAGGATACATTTATTCTTTATTCTCGAGAAATTTAATTTCACTCTTTTCTTTAACGATAAATTGTCTCAGAAGTGAATAAAGGCTCATATAAATATTTGATATCCATATTAAAGAAAATCCTGCTATAATATAACCCCGCCAATCCGGCAGTAATAGTTTATATTCTGTGAGAAACAAAAAAAATACTGTTACATAGTGACTGAAACAATATTCACAGGTGAACAGATAAAAAAACTTTTTTATCATGACTGCTTTACTATTTTTACTCTTTTCTATACAATACTCTCTTGGTTCCCTGAATACTTCTTCATGGGTAACTGTCCAGGAAATACAGGCAATAGGGATTGACAATAAGAATAACCAAACAAATTGCAGATACACGCTTTCCATAGACAACCGTAATTAATAATTTAATTCATCGCACCCATCAAAGGTCATATAATTTATAATAACAGAATTTACATAAGATCTAAATTCCATTTCAACATTTACATAGCAGGATTTATAATAATTAAATCACCCCTTATAATCCATTTCATGTCTGATCGCTTCTCTGATATCAGCCCCAGCCCATTTCTCACACAAATACAAGCCAAGATCAATTGATGAAGAGACAGCTCCAGCTGTAATTATATCTCCATCCTCAACAATTCTTTCTTCAACAACTTCTCTGCAATACGATTTTAAATTATCATATTCCGCAAAATTTGTAGTAGCTCTTTTATCTTTAAGAAATCCTGCAAAACCCAGAATCAAGCTTCCTGTACAAACAGAAACTTTGCACGGAACACTTTCTGCTGATTGTATCCACGCTTTAAATAGATCATCTGTTAACAATGTAGTTGTTCCGCAGCCACCGGGAATTATTATTACGTCATAGATCGCCAGCGTCTGTTTAATAGAATTTGGTTTCATAGCCAATCCAAAAGCATCTGCAGCATTTTCTGTAAACGAACAGAATTCCCATGTTAATTCAGGTAAACAATTCATTGATTTAAGACGACTAATCGGATCATAAATACCTATAAAATCCAGCCAAGTCATTCCATAATAAAGCACATACCCGATTTTCATACACCTAACTATTTTATAATATCTGTAATGAAAATTTTTCGTGCAACTGATCCATATTTATTAATATGATTTACATCGACGGTTAATTGATTCGTAACAATTATTCTTTATCGATTTTCTTATGAATATTCTCTACTTCAAGAATAAAATTTGAAACTAAGGAATCGTTACCCGCCCCATAAGCATTAACCAATGTCCCTCGCTCTCCATTGTTTGCTTCAATAGCATATAGAATGCAATTATCTTCGGGATTGGAAGCACCTTCAAAACGATAAAAATTAACAATCTTAATTTCTGCCGGGAAATAAATATATTGAGTTGACAGTGATTGTAAACCTTCTTTCGAAGCCTGAAACTGGGCTTTAAAACCTAGACTTTCAACCATCCTGATGCAAGATGTTAGTGTTGTCATCTCTCCGATATTTGTAGCTAATTTTGTCATTATGAATAGTTATTAGAAGAAAATTATCAACCAGTATGCATTATTTCATTCAAGGTTGTCATAAAAAATAGTTTATGTATTACATATTTTTTTGTAAAAATTATAAAATACACAGATTCAATAAATGATAACCTAATATGTTAACAGAAATATCTGTTTAAGATAAGCTCGACAGTTTTTAAACACGACAAATGAAAAATAAAATATTGCATAAAAATAGACACCTGATATACATCCGGTATCACAAATTATTTAATACAATTAAATAGTATATCTACTGTACCCTAACGATACATTCATAGATTCATGTTACATAAAAAAAGAGTCTTTACATTTTTTCTTCTTTATCAACCTTTTTATGAATATCGTCTACCGCCCGAACAAAATCTGAAACCAATGGATCATTGTTGGAACCATAGATATCAATGAGTGTACCCTTCTCGCCGGCAGTTGTTGAAATAGCATAGAGAATAGCATTGTCATCCGGATCAGACTCGCCTTCGAATCGATAAAAATTGACAATTTTAATTTCCTGTGGCCTATATACCTGTTTGGTAACTATTGATTCAAGCCCTTCTTTAACTGCTTTAAATTGTACACTAAATCCTAACTTATCAAGCATCTGCAGACAAGTTGTCAATGTACTCATTTGATCATTATTATCAGCTGAGTGCGCCATGTGTTTGAGCTTCTTGTTTTGGTTTGGTTTTAACATCTAAAATCTTTCTTCTCATACCCATATCTGATACCGGTATATGCACAACATTATTTCTCTGTGTTTGAGCTGTTGTTGTTTCCTGAGGTTTTGATTCGTTGTTTTTCATAATTTTTTTACGGTTAGCTGGTTATACATTATTTCTTATGAATTACATGCATGCAAATTCGGATTAAAAAATAGCCGATGTATTACATGAATTCATATAAAAGTTACATAATATACATATCAGATTTCACATATTATGCATTAAGATATAATTAAGAAAAATAAATACTGTTTAGACCTTCAAATCGACATTTTCCGCAAAAAAATTTAACAAAAGATAACTGACGCTGAAGTGTATCAGCATACCTGAACCTATTCTTTCTATGCATACCAATACGACATAGGAATATATTAAGTTGGCCGATGCGCACTAAATTATTTAAAGTTCAGTAATTAATAACGGATTATTCACGCGCATTTCTTCGATGAGTTTTTCTGCTTCTCCAGACTTTGTCAATCGCTCCAGCTGAGCAGCAGTAACACCTACCATTTGCAGGAACGTAAGTTCTCCATGAGGTGTAGCAATCGTCCCCAATTCCGGATCAATAATAAATACTATCCCTACCATTTCAGTTGAATACCCCAGTCGAATTGGCCCGTTTGCCGGCACATAATGATAGCTGTCAAACCAATTGCCGCTTTCAAAAACATAACGTGCAAGACTATTCATGAGGCTTACCACCCAGACCGGATCTTCATCACCTTCTTTACTTTTAAGGCGAAAAGTAAATTCAAAGCCCCAGCCATTAAAATCACCGCCTGCTTTTTCAGGCGAATAATATAATTCGGACATACCATAACTTACTACATGCCGATGAAAAGTCTGCTTGTGCGAATCATATATACTGGCGCCATCCAGCGGATCCGGACCGCCCATCATGTATTTAATTGCCGAAGCATAATGCTTTGGTTCCTGATCCGGATATAACGCTTTCAATGCTTCATCAATAGCTAGCCAACCGGGAGCATCGTCTTCGTTGTACTGTTTGATGTATTCTTCCTGTGTCATATAATAAAAATAGTTAGAACTACCCATTTAAGTTTTATTAATAATCTTATTTAAGGATTTGGTGGTTATAATTTACAAAAATGCCTTCTATTTATGTTTATGAAAGAAAATAAATTAGATAAAGATGGTAGACCACTTTTGAGAGGTCTTGAAAAGGTTAGACCAACTATGGGTGAGTTATTTTATTGTTTCAGTGAATTTATGTAATTCATCCTGCACATGTTTATCCATTATTTTTTGTTTATCTTCCATCGCCAATTTTTACATATAAATACAACCAAAAAATGAAAATTATTGACATTACTATTCAGTTTGGAAAATTTATTTACTCATCCCCCAGTGAAAGTTTTATATGGAAGTTAATTACACCTACATTAAGTGGTGTAATAAGCTTTGGGGTTGCATATTTTATATTTTCAAGAGGTCAAAGGATAGCTAAAAGGAAAGAAAAAGAACGACTAAAAGAGGTGCGGGAATACTTTTACATTACCTTATTGAAATTCAGAATAGGGATTGATACACAAATAAGCATTTTTGACAACAATATCATAAATGTAAATAATGATACAAAAAAATCAATTTCAATCCATAGACCTGCTTCATATTCAATAGTCTCATCACCAGTTCAAATTTTGAGTATATCAAAAAATGATACATTTAAGTTTTTTATCCAAAATGGAAAAGAAAAACATAAACGCATTAAAATATATTCCACATTTTATGATTTACTTTTAATGGTTAAAAAAATAAAAAAGAACTCTATACTTTAAATTCTGAGATGTTTAAAAGATTTGAACAAAATCAAATGGATATTTCTAAATTTTCACAAGAAATTAGAGATATGATTTCACAAGAATATCACAAATCTATAATTTCAAAAACAACTTTAGATCCATATTATCAAGAATTGATGATCATAAATGCAACTTACACAAAAAACATGAATGGGACTCTTGAACCTATAATATTTGACCTTATAAAACCAATACAAGATGCTTCTTACAATCATCTTACCAATGCAGATTCAAGAGAATTTCTTCTATTATGTCAAAATGCAGAAGATCGCTATAAAAAAATATTTGATAACAAACGTTTGATTTTAGAAAGTGTAGAACACTGGAATAAATTTTATCTAGAAATAAAAGATACAATATCAAAAATGATTGATATTGAATTTACAGACTTTAATTACAAAGAAGAAATTTTTATAATCCATGAATGATCAAAAAGGAATTAATCAAATGGAAAGAGAATCAAAGGATTTCTTTTTTAAACGAAATCCTAAATCTGCCACTTATGAGGAATTATATACATACTTAGAAAACAAAGGATATACTTTATCAAAAGCAGAAAATGCTATTATTAAATATTATGACCCAAATGTTTTAAGGATTTTCACTAATATAACAGGGGCAGATATTTTTAAAACACACTTTGATATACTCGATAATCCAAATACTCCAACTTCCATAAATTACATAAATAATGGAGGTTATGACACCATAAAAAGAAATATAAAACAACCGTATGAAATGAGATATGAGATGGAATTATCTCACAGTGCATATTTGACAAAACAACAAACAATTGAAGAAGAAAATAAACTATTAAAAGAAAAAGAAGAATCAAAAGCTAGAGAACACAAGACCTTCCAAATTACAGAAGAGAATTATACTTGGGCAAAAATAGGAATTTGGTCAACCGTAATTTTGGCCTCAGTTCAAATAGGAATATCCGTATATGACGTGTGGTGGAAAGACTCTGATCACGAAACAAAGATGATTCAACTCGACTCAATTCAAGTCGAACAAAACAAACAAATAATTGAACTCCTTAAACAAAATAAACACAGGGATTCTGATACCACAACCATAAAATAAACAAAGTTAAAATATGACATCATTTAAGAGATATGAAAAGATAGTCTATGACAGTCATTATATTAATCATATAGTTTTTTTAGATAATTATACCAAGATCTCTGTTGTTAATACAAATGGTGAAGTTTATCCAGATCGCTTATTTAAAGTTATAGAATTTATAAGAGCCAATATAAGTAATGAAGTAGAAATTTATATTAACGATTATATTGATTTCAATAATTGTCATTTTACTGAAACAGTTAATTTTTCAAAATGTATTTTTGAAAAAGAAGTCATATTTGATACTTGCACATTTGATGGAACAACTGATTTTATTGGTGCAACATTTAAAAACGAAGTAACTTTTGAAAAAACTAAATTTTTATCAAACATAAGATTTATATCATCTGAATTTAAAGAATTTGTAAATTTTGAAAACACGGTATTTGAGAAGTTAGTTGATTTTTATGGTGCCATATTTGAAAAACACCAACCTTTTTATAGAACCGATTTTTTAGATAAAGCAATGTTTGCCCATGTTCAATTTAAAGGACAGGTTCAATTTTTGTATAACAAAGTATCACCCAATACCATTATTAGTTTCGAAAATGCGACCTTTCATCAGTCTTTAGATATCTCTCGATCAAACTTCTGGTGCAAGGTGCAATTCTGGAGAATAGAAATTAATAGCATTATTCCATCTGAATTTTGGTTGTATGAAAATGATATGATAGAAGATACATCCACAAAAAACAAAAAGAAAGCATTAATAAAAATTCGTGAATCATACAGAAGAATAAAACAGGAATTTAATCAGGAGGGAAATAATATTGAGGCATTGAAATTTCATGAGTATGAAATGCATGTATACAAAGAAGAGGCAAGTATATCGAAAGATAAAATAAAATGGGAAGATAGAACAACATTACTATTTAACGAGTGTTCGAATAATTTCGGATCAAGTTGGTTAAGAGGACTATGGTTTACGACAAAAGTTTCACTCCTTTTTTATACCATTTTTTTATTAATGTTGTGTATTTTCAATGAATTACATTTCAATCTCTCTTGGACATCAGCATCTGATACTCTAAAATATTTCATCCAATTCTTAAATATTACAGTATGGGAATATAAGCCATTTGGATTAACGACTTATAATGGATTGGGATATCTTGTATTTTTCATTGGTCGAATATTCATTGGTTATGGATATTACCAAACAATACAAGCTTTCAGAAAATATAAAAGCAATTAACCATAAAACTTGGTTTCTAACCAAATTTAAATGATTTTGGCTTAAATATTTATGAAATCATTTAAATCAATTTATTAATAAAACTTATCTGGGTAGTTCTAAAAATTTATTCGATCTTGGAATGGCATGATTTCATTCAGAGTATTGAATATCTTCAAAATTGCTTCAGACTTTACTTATTACTTAAATTAAACTAAAATCGTTTTTTTTATGAAAAGAGATATAATAAAACTCTCAATTGTTTTCTCATGCGCTATCCTGTTATTCGGATCGTGCAAGAAAAAACATCACGACCCTGTTGCTACAACAGACAGTGCTATTCAGGGAACAACTGCAGTAGATCAATCAAATTACATAGCAGTATCAAATCAATCGTCTGAAGAAGCGGATGTGATCGCTTCCGGATCAAGCAGCACAGCACGTATAACAAGCGGCGGTACTACTGTTCCGGGCATGACAATAGATTCAAGCAATGTTGCTTCAGGCATCTTTTATATCACGTATTCAGGACAGAGTGCTTCCGGAATAATCCGAACAGGAAAAGACACCTTGATTGTAACAGGAAAATGGCATGTTGCCGGCAGCAAAATTATTTCTAAATACAATTACACGGTTGTTTTTCTTAGCGGCAAAACCCTGCAATTGGTTGGCACAGATACTATAACCAATATATCTGGTGGCGATTACTGGAGCCTGTTGGCAGGCACATCAATTACTACATCACATACGGGTACAGCACAGATAACATTCGATGGTGTAACAAAAAGAACATGGCATCACTCCAGACAAAAAGTACGGAGTTTTTCAAATGGCATCATTACAGCGACTATTACAGGAACAGGCAGCTATGCAGGTGCTACAGATGTTGAGGCTGTTGGTGTAAACAGACTAGGGGAAACATTCTACGGTGAGATTACTTCTCCGCTAGTATGGTCATATTATGCCAACCCGGCTTCAAACACCTGTTCTCACTGGGCAGATCCTATCTCCGGTTCTTACTTTCATAAAGGAACGGGATCCGGGCTTACCGTTACATTTGGTGTAAGCACTACGGGTGCCGCCAACACAACTTCTGACACTTGTCCTTATGGATATAAATTAGATTGGACATTCAACAATAAAAGCGAGGAGCTTATTCTTTCTTATTAAAAGAAATAATCCATTATTAAAAAGCGAGAAACCCGTTGTTTAATAAACAGCGGGTTTCTCGCTTTTAATAATACTTGAATTTTATATATGTACTATTAAAGGACAAACAAATTTTTAAGGCATACTTTTTTCTATGAAGGAAAATTCAAAATCGCTGAAATAAAAAACAACTTCCTGGAAAGCATTCGATACTATCCTATTAACCAGACATTCATTAACACATGTAAACAATGATGCTTACTACAGACCCGCTATATATGTATATATAATATAAGTGAGGTAAATCATGTAACATATTTCTGCAAACATGTAAAACATAACACTACGGAAAGGTTCAACTTTGACATGTAAAAAATCATTAGCAAATCATTTAAATCAACACAACTATGAAAAAATTAATTGTACTTATCGCAGCGGCAGCATTTGCACTGAATGCAAATGCTCAATCACAAAAAGTATTGGCTAAAGACGTACCATCATCAATTGCAGTAGCATTTACTGAAATGCATCCCAATGCAAAAATGATTGAGTGGAAAAAAATTGACTCTAAATACGAAGCTGAATATGATGAAAACAGCAAAAAAACATATTCTGTTTATGATGCTACAGGGAAATTGATTGAAACAAAAGTAAAAATCAAAGAATCTGAGGTTCCTAAACTGGCAACTGATTATGTATACAAGAATCACAAAGATCCGTTGGAAAAAGAATATTTTAAAACAACAGATTCAAAAGGAACGCTTACATACGAAGTAAAAGTAAAAAGCAAAAAATTGATCTTTGACTCAAAAGGTAACTATATCAAAACGCTTGAGTGCAAAGAATAAACTTTCAGCAGAAGGGTAAATAGGCGTCTTGTCGGTTGGGGTCCGGCAGGGCGCTCTTTTATTAAAACAAACGCCGGTTTCATTACATGAAACCGGCGTTTGTTTTTACTTTAATTTTATATATTTATTTACTCAGAGCTTTCTTCTTAAGTACACCTATTGTTGCACCAGGCGACATAATCATAGGTACCTGAGTCCAGTCACTGTATTTAGCAATAAGTTCTTCTTTTTTAGAATCGTCATTCGCTGCCGTCTGCATGTCTACAAAATATTGGCGGAAGTTATCTATTACTTCAATGCCGCCTACAGGACCGTGGCCAGGCACAACTGTCTGAATATCGAATTGTTTTGTCAACAGATCAAACGCTTTCATATACCCATCCGGATCTGCCGCATGGCTAACCAACGCGGGCACTTGCTTGTTTAATACAACATCTCCGGCAAATAACATTTTCCGCTTGTGCAGATATACTACCACATCACTCGCAGTATGTACTTTTCTGGCAAGGTTAAAAACGGTTACCGTGTCGTCACCCATTTTAATATCCATTCTATCTTTCAACCATTGATTCGGTAACGATTCTTCACTTGCCTCTTCCAACCATATTTCTTTGGTATAATTACCACCGGCAAGAATTGTTTGCCCGGTGTAAAATTTATTTCCGCCGATATGATCCGAGTGATCGTGCGTATCAATCACCAGAATTGGCTTATTTCCGGCAAGTTCTTTCACCATTTTATATAATTCTTCTGCTGCATCACCCATCTTTGTATCAATAACAATAACAAGGCTGTCCGAAACCAGAATGCCGCTGTTACCGCCGCCACCCAGCACAAGGGTAAGTTCTTTATCGTATTTTACGACACTGGTTGCTTCCATTTTTTTCAATACAGGACGCAGGTATATGGCATACAGTGTAAAACCTATGCCCGCTAATACAAGCAGTATAATACCTATCCATTTGAGTGTTTTCTTAAGTGTTTTCATACCATTGTTTTTTTATTTTTACATACATCTTATTTCATCTTATCTGCAAAATGGAGGCTCAGGTTAATACTGATAAGCAGTATACCTATAAAGAAAATAATCAATGCAAGTTTAGTTTTTGAACTTATTTTACTGGCTCTAAAAAGCAAGTAACCAATAACCAAATTAAATGATGCCCATAAAACATTCACCAGCGGAGAAGAGAGGCCTTTGCCTGGCGGGTTTGCAAATGGAGATGGAAAAGAATCTCCCATCACACCACTTACATAATGCGGAACAACATTGGCTAAAAAAACGCCTGCAAAAAATGCAGCAACGTAATTATACCATTTCAATTTTGTTGATATTTGTATTTTTTCCATTTCGTATATTTTTTGATTGTAGAATCAATTGCTTTATTTATCGATTGTTATTATCCGGTTATTAGTATTTATTTAATTTCTACAAGTTTATTTAAGACCGGCAAAGTCTTTATAAGCAATTCCCTTTCTTTATCTGTAAGAGATGTTTCAATAACCCCTTTCAGCCAGGCATCTTTTTCGTACTGCGTTTTCTGAACCATTTTCTTACCTAAGGCAGTAAGCGAAATAAGTACTTTGCGCTTATCTTCTTTAGAAGGTGTTCTTTTAATCAATCCCTGAGCTTCTATTTTTGCCAGAATCTGAGACATGGATTGCGTGGTAATACGTGTTAAGGCTGCAAGTTCTGTAGGCAATAGCGTAGGATTCCGAAACAAATGTCCAATAGTTTCCAGTTCTGTCATAGAATAGGTACTGGCAGCAGAGGTTTGTTTTCTAAGTCCTTTATGCAAAGCAGCAATTACACCGCGTAATGATGAGGACAATTCCGTTCCATCCATAATATGTTATACAACTTGTTAGTTTACCTAACAAATTTAAATGATATTTTATAAATTGCAAGGGAGGAGATAAAAAATAAAAAAGGGGGAATAACTCCAAAAATGGCTTAGAATGCATAATACTCTATATCACAACGAGCATTATACATTCTAAGCAAAGCAAGGTTATAAGTCTATATCTTTGAATTGATCAAATCTATCATCATTTTTATTAGCAGTATTTTTTTTAATTTCTGCTTCAAAATACTTTTGCTCAGTTCGTAGGTATTCTTCATATTTTTCCGAACGAAGATAGTATACCAGCAAATGTTCTTTTTCTATAATCCATATTACATATAACATAAATATGTATTTGAGAATAAGGCTAAGATTGAAGGAAATTATTTTAATAACATAAAGGGTTCTGAATAATTTATTAAAAATATCAGGATCGTTAGCTAATGTCACTTTACTATTTTTCTTAGTTAAAATATTTTGTTTTTGTTCAATTAAAGTATCTTTTTTAAATAGCGAACAACTATCATATTGAATACTAAAACTAATCTGGGAACTATTGTAAACAATAAGTGAATCAATAAAATCAAATTTTTTGTGCATTATAAAATGGTTTGGATCACCTTTTGAATTTTTTTGAAGTTTATTTAGTATATCCTTTTCCACAAGCTGAGGCATATCGTGTAAAACAAATAATAACGGCTGTAAAGCAACGTAAAAAAACAATGTAATCTTTAACCACATCGGAGCTCTTAGTGTATCTTTTGTTAAAGCCGATACTAATAGCCCCAAAAAAGTACAGCTAAAAAGTGTTTTTAATATCCCAAAAAATATATTGGCTTCAACAAAATCATCACTGATAGTAAGATCAAGAATACACAAGGCCAATATAAGCATTACCACAATGATACCGTTCCAATATTTTGTTATTTTTTCTCCTTTTCTGTAATTCTGAATTGAAAGCAAATAAAAACAGGCCGCAAAAGAGATCGTTTCTGTAATTATAAAAATATCAAAAAGTGATGACGATGTTTTAGGTTCTACTAACAGGGCTATATAGTAGCAAAACCAATTTACCCAAAGCATAACCCATATAACCTGAAAGGCATTTATACTCTGACATGCTGCAGCAAAATTATCTTTAAATTTTTCATACAATATTTCTTTGCCATGCTCTTCATGGTTTTTATTTTTTGAAATATTATTGAATCTACAAATGGTATTCCAATTCGCATCCGATTTTTCAGACTTCTCAATAAATGAACAAATAGAATCCTGAAGAGGGAGCTTAAAATGTTGAATCTTTGAAAGAAAATAAATGATAACGCAAAAGATAAATATGATCTGAGCAACAAGACTTACCTCATAAAAATTCAAAAAAGTAATTTTTGAAATATGCTTTTGAATAAAATCATAATTCAGAAAATAGGAAAATATAAAAGGTAAAAAAGGCAAATACATTAGGATAGATCTTTTACCAAATTTCAATTCATTATAAATCCACTTGGTAAAATTGTACTTTAGTTCATTATCACACTCCTCTTGCTCATCACACATTTGTTTATTCGGACAAGTTTCACATTGGTGATATCCCTGCTTAGATTGATTTTCAGATGTATTGTCCATAGAAATTTTAACTTAAATGTATTCCAAATACGAAATAGAAAAATTTTATCGTTCAATACCATACGCCCTTGAGCGTATTTTATTTTTGAGATATATCATAAGAAAATAACCTCAGCATTTTATTACCATGGAATATTTGAATGCCACCCCAACGGTATAAGTACCGGATTTTCAAAAATTGAATCGCTCAACACAACATGTCAGACACAGCCTCTTCTATTAACAATTGTATATAATCATGCCTTTTTGCCACCTAAAACAGTAGGGAATGTATGTTTACATGTGAATTATGTAACAATTCAATGAAAATATGTAAGCATTTATAGCATACAGGCGATTGTTTCTAACGTATAACACAAGTAATGCATCTTACTGCATCAAGGTAAATATCTTTTAACTAACTGATACGCCTATGAAAAAGATCATTGTATTACTCACTGCCGTAATTTTCGTTTTACACCTTCAGGCACAATCTTTATTGGATACTGACGTACCTGCTGCCGTTAAAACAGAGTTTTCTACTGCTCACCCTACTGCCATGACGGTTGGCTGGAAGCACTCGGCTGCCGATTTTGAAGTTGAATATATGCAGCATGCTGCTGTAAATTATGCTGTATATACTGCCGATGGTAAGCTTGTGGAAACACGATATAAAATTACTGCTTTTGACTTGCCATCTACGGTATACGCATACATAAAAGAGCATTATCCAACTGCTCAATCAAAGGAATACCTAAGAATTACAGATGCTTCAGGGATTGTAACGTTCGGTGTGAAGGTGAACGGACAAGAAGTTTTCTTTGATAAAAAAGGCACGTATCTGAATACGATTAATTTTGTTTTATAATATAGAGTACAAATACCTTTAAGAATCACACTGCCAACTGCGTCTTGGAGAAGGCGATCTTGTGTGCTCTAAAAAAAGCATCCTAGAAGATATACGAATGAAGTAAAGCGAAAATTATCGCTGTAAAAAACGATTGAAGTAGCTGTAAAGCCCGAGTGTGAACCATTGTGTAAGCGCGCTGACAAGAATGGCTCCTTCCAACCCAAAATATGGAATGAGCAGAATACTGAACACAAAACCAAACACTGCTGCGATCAACGAAATCCAGATAACCACATACTGCTTATCTGAACGGAACAGCATGTGAATCTTAATCAAATAAATAAAAAACGGAATGATTTGTATATAGCCAATTATATACATCCAGACAGAAAATGAAAAACCATAATAGTTCTCTATCATGATATAAATGATACCCATTACAGGAAGAGATATAAGTATACCTCCTATTGTCATCATGCGAATGATTTTATGAATGGAAGTAAACCGGAGCCTGTAAATATTTTTTAAAAAAGGCATGATCACAAAACCCGCCAGAATATGTGGCACATTGATCAGGTTCATGAAAATTTGATACTCGCCTACTTTATCTTTTGATAAAAACCACGCAACACTATATAGATCAGCTTTTGCCTGCAACATACCTGCCAGCGACGGCAAAAAAAACGGCAGTGATAACAGCAAGGTGTTTTGCCGGTTGAAAAAAGGATCTGCTTTTTTCAACGGAAAGATATCTGCGTGCAGGTACCATATAGTTATGATACACTTTAAAAGAATAATGGCAGCACTGCACAATACTACTGCATCCAAAGTGAGTGAGTGCTGCGGAGACAATAACAACAGACCTGCAAGAATGATATAGCCTCCTGATTCAATGACTGCAGAAAAAATAAATGTTTTTTTATATAAGATCAGGACATCTGTTGATTTATAAATAAAAAAGACTGTGATCCACGCCATAACGGATAGAAAGCGTACTAAGGAATAATCAAAACAGATAAAAAGGATGACAGCTACTATACAATAAATAACACTGCGATACATGAAACTGTTTTGCCAGTTTGTTTTAATCAGTGACGGACTTCTGCTGAACTCCCGCAATAAAAATTCTTTGTTTCCCCATCCTAAAATCATGACGCATGTATTAACCACTAAAAACAGGGTTACATACTCTCCCCAGAAATCGAGGGATACACGTTTAATGAGTATAAAGGATAATACAATATTAAAAACCGGTGCAGAAAGATTGTTGCACGCATACATAAATATATCCAGTACTCTTTGCCATGAAGTGCTGTTTGTTTTAGTATGCAAAGCTATATAGGCATATAGTTGACGTACCATATCAACGGAAATTAATTTTACGCAGTGTAGTCAGTCCCGGCCCTCTGCCCTGATCACTCAGATAAATAATTTCATCTTTGTTCAGGAATGCTGGTTGTCTTTTCAAATCGTTTCCGGAGGTAACCTGTTTTCCGTTAACGTAGATCTGATTGCCGTTTATATACAATTGATCGGATGTACGGATATCATCGACTGTATTATATGTGATACTATCAGAGCCATCTGGACCTATATAGTACAGCATAAGACCTTCTGTAGTTTCTTTATACGCAGTAATAAATAAAGAAGGCTCCCGCGATAAATAATAATCACTCCGATCCTGCTTCTGAAAAAATCTGAGACAAACCGGCAATAACAATAGTACTACAATTACAAGACTCTGCATATTAAACCATACGATCTGTTCTTTTCTGATTAACAGTATAAAGAGTACAATCATCAGGTAAAGCCGTCCAAACTGCAGCCATAGCGGATATTGAATAAATTTACCCACCTGAAAAAATGCTATACACAACAGCAGCAACAGTAATATACCTTGATCTATTTTATTTTTATCACTCTGCAATATTGCCAGCCCGATAAAAAGCAATAATACAAGACTGTAATTGGTACCATATCCACTTATCAAAAGTCCGCTGAAAAACACAATGCCAAAACTTAGTAAAGAATGTTCTTTATACGTGCGGATCAATTGCACAGAAGCCTGCACAACAACAGCTGTTATCAACGTATTCAGCAGCGCATATAACCAGTATGCATGAAACCATGGAGAAGGGTTTAATAAATGATCGTATAGAAATGCTTTTTTAAATAATACGCTATATGACTGAAAGGTTACCGAGAACGGATCGTTTATCTCTCCGGATAACAAGCGTGGCAATATGGATGTATGATAGGAGAACCAGAATGACATACCGATACAGGGCAACACAGCTATAAGCAAAAGGCCTGTAAACATAATTGTCAGCAGCATTTCTTTTTTTTTACCGGTCGCATACAACCATATCAGGATAATGACAGGAAATAATTTCAGCGCAATCGGTATAGCAAACAGCAAAGATGCTAGCCATGTACGCCCCTTCATTGAACACAGATAGGCTTCGATTAGTAAAGAAATAATAAGTAAATAAGATTGTCCCTGAACAAGATTATTATAAATAGGATAAATCAATATGCCCAACACAATTGATACGTGCAAGGGTTTTATCTGCTGATGAATAGAAAGCCTATAGAGTGACGCCACAAAGAAAAAAACACTGACAACATTAAAGACCACTTTAGACCAAACAAAACTTATGCCTGTGAACGGATAATAAAACAATAAAGAAAATGGTGGTACCGGAGCATAATTTGAAAATGCGTTCTGTATACCTTCCGCAGCAATCAGGCTGTTAAAAGATGCTGTATCATATATTGAGGATACTAATGTTCCCTGAAAAAATAATTTTGTTCCAAAATAATAATTCAGATAATCCCCAGGGTCTTTTGTTCTGACAATATACGTCAACAACAGTAATAGAATAGCAAACATACCAAAGCATACCCTTAACAGGAAACGATCTGACATTTGTTCCCGGAATGTTGTAATATAAGTTGCAGCTGTTTTCATTTATAGGTTACAAGAAAAAGTCTGTATGCGTCGTGTGTTCTAAAGCCCCCATCAAATGTTTTCAGATATTCAATTTTTAGTTGTTCATCTTCTTTAAAAGCTCTGACACTATCTTCGTGTATTTCGTTATTTAATATTAAGAGAGCCTGCGTATGCCCTTTGGTTCTACAGGATCTTACTTCCTGCATCAGTTCAGTATATGTAATAAAAACAGGCCAGGTACTCCAGATGCCATAAGTACCATAGCCATGATATTCGGGGTAGTACAAAGGCCTGTCAAGATAAGCAGACAAGGCTGGCCCTGAAGTAAAACTGCTCACAATGATTAGGCTGTCGGTATAATTACTCTTTTGAATGTATTCGGCAAGCGGTTTCGCTGTGCAGAACCGATGATTGTAATCCCATGAAAACATATATGCTGAAGCTGCCACCTGAACAATCAGAGCACTGTAGAGCAAACGATCTCTCCAGGTATCATTTGTAGAAGGGGAGAAATCAGGAACCGGGTATTGCTGTATCCTTTGCCACAAGGCATTCTGATTCATTCCTTCTGCAAGCCAGATAGCGGCATAAAAAGCAAGGAAGATGAAACCCCAGTGTCGTACGGTATAATCGTGCATGATTCCGGTATAAAAGAAAACAGAGATTGCTGCAACGGAAGAAAAAAACAATACGAAAGATGCCGGCTTATTAAAAAAAGCTTTTACTGATACAATAACAACAAGAAGCGTCAGCGCAAAGCCTGGTAGTTTATAATGTGTAAAAATATTTGTGTTCCAGGAGCTGCCATCCATATAGGGAAATTGAAACAAGCCTTTAGATATAACAGTAAATGCACTCCACTTTTTAACGGAAAAAAATTCCGGACGTGCGTGCTTCAAAAACATGGACGATTCTTCTGGTAATACATGCTGTATACATACAGCGCAGGATAGAAGAAAGATACAACCCGGCAGAATCAATTGCTGTGCTGCTTTTTTTAAACCACCTGATTCTTCATTACACAACACCAATGCAGCAGTCAGGGCAAGACAGCCCGCTAAAATCAAACCTAAGAAATGAGTATTAGCCAGAAGGCCCAGTACACAGGCAATAAGAATATAGTTTTTAGACGAACGGCAGATCAGGATACAATAGACTGTAACGAACAGGATACAGAGTCCATAATTTCTGCAAAGGATGTTGTATTCAAAAAAGAAATAATAACTGAAAGCGAACAGTACTTTTTTTATTTTATTCATTGGGGCATAATATGCCAGTAAAAAAATGGTAGCAGATGAAATGAGTATATGCAGCAGCTGCATATAAAATACATCGTGTGTGACTTTAGTCAGCAGCCACAATAAACAGTACCACACCATCGGGTGACCTTCCTGTCTGCTGTTGTGTATCAAATCCAAAAATGAATTACTTGCTTTTGCAATAAGAAAACTATGCGCCTCATCGAGCCATATCTCATGATGCAAAACAGCAAACAGACTGATCAGAAAAAACAGCAATGTAAGTGCTATCGCAAGAAAAACCGTATTATTAGCTGGCTTATGCATAGTCATCGGTCTTAACGTATGGTTGGATGATATTGCATACTCAGTATGAAATGATCTGCGTACGATCTGCACAAAGGAAACTGTGCTGTTTTTTCATCGAGCCAGGTAAGCATCTTATACGCTGCCGGAAATCTTTCCGGAAACTTCTCTGCATACGGCGGGGGTGAAAACGTAGCCAGCCCCTCCAGTTTTATTTTTTTAAACTCCAAACCAAATGCAGCAACTGCCTGCGGTGGGCTGAAATAATACGTCGGAAAATATTCTCCTTCCAGATGTGCCGGCGCACCTTTTTTATTGAAGCGTCTGAATGCTTCTTTCCATTTACCTTTGAATACTTTGCCGATCTCCCAGGGACATACCGGCGGCATGATTACAAATGTTACGATGGCTCCCGGTTTCAATAATGCAGGAAGGTGTTTTATTACTTCCGCTAAATTGGGAATGCAATTCAAACCACCAAAGTTTGAAAATACATAATTAAAACCATTCTCTGATAAGCGATCAAGTTCTGTATAGGAGCACTGCTGCACCTTCAGATTGTTACCCAGTTTCCGATCTGTTATTTTCTGCTCTATCTGTTTTATCATGCCATCAGAAAGATCGGTAGCATATACCTGATGTCCCTGTTCTGCAAAGAATAGTGCATCAAGACCGGTACCTGCATTCAGTTCCAGTATGCGATCGTTTTTTTTCAATTGTTTCAATACATGGCTGCGCACCTGTTTTCGCATCCAGATTAATATATCATTCGACGCATCATACGCGTCATAACCATCCGACTGCTTTGTGAACGCACGGTTAACAGAAGATGTATCGTATTTCATTTCAACATCGATCATAAGCCTGTGTCTTTTTCTATATCTGTGTATACGGAAACATGCGTGTGCTCCGGACAAATCAGTTCAAAAATATAATTATACTCTGTCCAGACTTTTGTCGCATAGACTTGTTTCATTTCAACAGATGCTTTATTGGCAATTGTCTGAATGGTTTGAATGGCACAATCTTCTGAAAGAATCATATATGCCCTTCCGTCAGCAGACAGGTGAAACGGCAGTTGTGCAAACAGTCTTTTAAAGTATTGAAACTCTTTTCCGCAATACCAGGCATATTGCTCTTCTGTAACAGGATCGCTGGCAAAGTAAGGTGGATTGATAATAATAATATCGTACTGACTTCCTTTTAATTCATAAAACAAATCAGACTGAATCATTAAAACATCGATGTTGTTTCGAAGTATATTCTCTTTCCCGCTTTCAACTGCCGTACGACTAATATCCGTAGCTGTTACAATTGCCCCTCTTTCTGCCTGAACCATTGAGATCAGTGCACTGCCGGCACCCAACTCAAGTATCTTCTTTCCTATCACCCGCTTTGTTTTCATGAAGGTAAGCAGAACATGTGTACTGAAAAAAAAGGCAGGATGAAACACACCCGGTTTGATGTGTAAGATAAGCCCCTGATATTTGTATACACGTTCTTTTGAAAGATAGCGGACAACAAAAGGCCGGTATAATTTTTCAAGCAGATATTTAAAAAGCTTTCTTGTACGCATGGCTAAAATCCTTCCTTTTCAGGCTGTCTGTATCTGAGCCAGAATTTCTGAACAACTTTCAGTTCGTACGGTTTATTATATATGTTCCATTTATATCTCCAGGAAGCGAGTGTCCGGATTACTTGTCGTTTCATGGGAGTTAACTTCACATCTGATACAGTAGGGTAATATCCGTTCAATACAGTTTCAAAATTTTTTATCTTATCAACCATCTCCGGCGTTAACCAAGGCGTTAGGGGATTTTTACGCAGATCAAAATTTTCCCATTTCGGGTCAAGCCAGTCTTCCAGTTTTTCCGGAAATTTAAATCCGGACTTTTGAACTTCTTTATACAGCTCAGATCCTTCCGTAGGTACCGGACTGTAGATATAAATAATGATCTCTGTATCGGGGTTAATCTCTTTTATTTCTTTTATGAATTCAATTTCTCTATCAATCTGCGCAGCCACTTTTTCAGGGGTTTCAGCAGGCATGCCCAACACAAACGAATATTCCGGAACAATATCAAACTGTTTCATTCTGCCTGCAAAGCGTTTGATCTGCTCGCCGGTTTGCTTGCCTCCTTTATCCATTTGTTTCAGAATAGAATCGTCTCCCGTTTCCGCACCAAAGAAAATCATCACACAACCACTATCTCTTAATTTTTGCAGCGAACTGTCTGAGAATTTATCCATGGTATCTATTCTCGCTTCGCCCCACCAACGTATCCCTTCTCCCTTTATCAATTCAGCAAATTCAACCGCACGCTTCTCCGACACAAAAAAATTATTGTCGTGAAACTCAATAGCATCTCCCCCATATTTGTCTTTCAGGTATTTAATATCCTGATAAATATTATGGGCCGACTTGCCTTTCCATCTTCCTTCATAAATAGGAACTACAGCGCAGAAGGAACAGGTGAAAGGGCAACCAAAACTGGAATGATAGGCAATCGTTTTTTTACCCAGATAGGTTTTGCTTAAATAGCGATCCATGGAATAAAATTTTCCCAATGTCTCATAAGGCAAAGCCGGCAAACTATCCTGATCCAGTATTGCTTCTTTAGCCGTTTTTATAATTTCACCGTTCTTTTTAAATATAAGATTCTTAATATTGCCAATCTCTTCTTCACGGCCTTCCTGTATAGCATCCAGCAATTGAGGGAAAGCAAGATCTCCCGGTCCATTGATGATATAATCCACGTAACCGGAATTCATCACAGTAGCATATTGATTGGAAGGAAAATATCCGCCCCAGACAATCTTTACAAACGGAAAACGTTCATGAATTTTTTTTGTAACCGGAATAGCCTGTCTCAATTGAGGGCCCGGCATTACTGTACTTCCAAACCAGGAAAAATCACCTGTATTGAGATATGATTCAATCTTGTCCCAAGGGTCCTTTTCCAGATTCCCGTCCACAATGGCATATTCGTATTTGGTATGAATGGATGCTGCAATGCTAAGTATTGAATTGGGGATCCGATACTTTGCATTAGCACTTCTGGGATTAAAAAGCAGAATTTTCTTCATTTAAGTCAGATCCTATACACTATTGAAGTTCAGACGCAGTTTTTGGCTGTGTGGTTGCGTTGCCTCATCAACAATTTACCTTCCCGAATATAGGAATTTATGTTTCAAAGCAACCTATTAAAAAACTATTGCGTCTGGTTAGTGAATTTATGTTCTAAATCCATAAAATGCAGCCTATGATATCTGTTAACGACAGCATACAGAAACAAAATGTCTCTTTATCTTTACTGGCAAAGGACATTCTTCGTTCGCTGGTATATTTTGACATTTTTAATTATCCGCTTAAAATAGATGAGATTCATTTCAATTCTTCTATTAAAGACTTGGAATTAATAGATGTGCAAAAAGAAACAGACCGCCTGGCTTCTCTGGGAATCATTCATAAGATTGATGGCTGGTATTTTCTTTTTGATCACGCATCTAATATTGACGATCGGATCAAAGGAAATAAGAACGCTGGTTTTTACCTGAAGCTCGCAACACGGATCGGACGCTTTATGTCCCATTTCCCTTTTGTACGCGGCGTCTTTATATCCGGCTCGTTATCGAAAGGATATATGAATAAAAAAAGTGATATCGATTTTTTTATCATTACTGCCCCAAACCGTTTATGGCTGTCAAGAACGTTGCTGATCTTATTTAAAAAAATCTTTCTCCTTAATTCCAGAAAATTCTTTTGCCCGAATTATTTTATCGACACCAATCATCTGAAGATCGATGAACAGAATATCTATACCGCCAAAGAACTTAGTTACCTGATACCAATATATAATTTCCATTTATATAATGAATTCCTTGAAGCCAATGAATGGAGGGAACACTACATGCCCAACTTTATTTTCAAGAGTAAAATACAAGAGTCTGATACCATGTGGCTGAAAAGAATACTGGAGAAATTATTATCCGGCTCCTTAGGTGAAAAGCTGGACAATTTCTTTATGCAGATTACTGAAAACTTCTGGAAGAAGCGCTACAAAAAACGTTACAACAATGCCGTTAATATAAAGTGCAGCAAGCATGTTTCTAAATTTCATCCCAAGGGTTATCAGAATAAGGTAATCACTAAATTTAACGCACGTATTTTACATCTCGAACAATTACACCATATTACTATTCTCTAATGGCAGATGTTGTTATAACCCATTCTTATTTTCTCCGGTTTGATCCCAAGCAATGGAAAACGATGCAGCCCTACCCACCGCTGGGTACGCTGTACGCTGTTTCAATGCTGCGGGAAGCAGGTATTCCCGTGCGCTTCTTTGATACCATGTTTGCACATGGGCCAAATGAAATCGAAACTGTGCTGCGAAAGGAACGGCCATTTATTTTTGTCATTTATGATGACTGCTTTAACTACCTGACCAAAATGTGCCTCAGCAACATACGGCATGCAGCTTTTGACATGATACAGCTTGCCAAAAGTTATGGCTGTACCGTTGTTGTATCAAGTTCTGATGCAACAGACAATGTTGAACTGTATATGCGCCAAGGTGCTGATTTTGTAATTATTGGTGAAGGAGAATTAACACTGAAAGAATTATGCAGTGCCTTGGTTTCTCCGGACACAGCCGACTACAGCGGCATTGAAGGAATTGCCTATAATAACAGACAGGGTGTATTATCACATACGGCCAAGCGACATGTGATGCATGAATTGGACCAGCTTCCGATGCCGGCATGGGATGTGGTACACATTGCCGATTATAAATCAAGGTGGCTGAAAAAACACGGTTACTTCTCGTTGAATATGGTCACAACCCGTGGCTGCCCGTACAAGTGTAACTGGTGCGCCAAACCAATATATGGCAACCGATACAACACACATTCTGCGGCCCGTATTGTTACAGAGCTGGATCTGTTGATGCGCACTTTTCAGCCGGATCATATCTGGTTCTGTGATGACATCTTCGGATTAAAACCCGGTTGGCTTAAAGCTTTTGCTACTCTGATAGAAGAACGTGGCTTGCAGTTTACATTTAAAATTCAGTCGAGAGCCGATCTGCTGGTGCAGGAAGAAAGTGTGCATGCACTTGCCATGGCTGGCTGCAGCACCGTATGGATCGGAACGGAATCCGGATCGCAAAAGATTCTGGATGCCATGGATAAAGGTATTACGCTGAATGAAATTTATATGGCTACAGCATTGCTTAAAAAATACCGGATCGCTCCGTGTTTCTTTCTGCAATTCGGGTATCCCGGCGAAACCTATGAAGACATTGAATCAACAATTGATCTGGTTACAGAGTTATTGCCGGAAGATATCGGCATCTCCGTTTCTTATCCGCTGCCCGGCACAAAATTCTTTGATAATGTAAAGAATGAATTAAAACTAAAATCGAATTGGGTAGATTCAGACGATCTTGACCTGATGTTCCGGAATACCTATACACCGGGATTCTACAAACGCTTGCATAGGTATGTGCATAAAACATATCGGCAGCATCAGGCACGCTTTTACATAAAGAATATGCTGAACACGGCTCACATCAAAGAACCTTTTTATTATAAGCGTATTGCAGCACTTCCGTATTATTTCATCATGTCGAATATTGAAAAATACAGAATGAACAAACTAAGAACATTCTGATTGAAACACAGATAAACCGCATAGCAGACCAACAAGCGTAAAGAATATATGGGGTAACATTTGAAGAGATAACCTTTCTTATTTGAAATAATATTTTAAAGAAAAGTATACACCCGTACTCACCAGTTTAATATCGCCGGCACCAATACCATTCAAAGGAATTTTTACGTAAGGCTCTGCCTGTACAGACCAGGTATCATTGATACGTTTTTCTACACCTAGAGACACGTTCCAGATATTGAAAAGGTATCTGTTTTTATTTACGACGTCTTCTTCCTCATCCGGACGATGGTATTTATCAGGGTATTGAAAGATGTACGTTTCTTTCAGCATGATGTAACTGGACAAACCCGTTGTTGCATACACATTAAAACTTTTTTTGTTCAGGAACTTATACCGGATATTGACAGGAATATCAATAACCCCGCAGCTTGCTTTTACGTGTTCCGGATAATAGCTCTTACCATAATGTATATATGAAGGCGAAGAGCCGTAATCAGAGGCATCGCAGGCGTATAATTTCTTTCCGTAAATCATCCCTGAAACAATGCTTAATCGGGGCAGAATATAATATTCCACATTGAGCCCGATGTTAAAACCGGGTTTATAGAAGCTGAAGTCTGTCGGGGAATTGTATTCGGGATTGAGAAGCAGACTCATGCTGAAACCTCTTTTGTATAGTTCTTTTTTATCTTTATCCTTTATGGATGTTGTATCAACAACCTGAGTTAAAGAATCCGTTTTCACCGGTATAGAATCGAGAGCTGCAAGAGTGATCGCCTCTGTGCCGGGCACTTTCAACAAAGTGCTTTTATTGGCATTTTGGGTGCCGGCATTTTCATCTGCATTATTATTGACCTGTGTTGTATCCTGAAACAAAGATGTCTCAATATGAGCAGCACTGCCCGTATTGATGTTCGTATTGGTATTGGCGGAGGTATGAACATTTGTATTATTTGTATTATTTGTATTGTTCGTATTCCCCTGTGTATCCCCTGTTCTGTTACTGATAGAAAGATTGGCATGCTGCGCGTCTGCTTCTGTAGCAATTACTCCCGCAGCTATGCTTTTATCCAATGCACTGTTTCTACCTGCTGCATTGCTTGTGTGTTCGGTACCGTTCTTTTCCCCTGACTCAGATAGTTTATCAGAAGCAATACCGGTTTGCTGTGCAACTGTATCTTGCACTGTTTTTGCTGCAGTTGTCAAAGCAGGTTTTTCCATACCTGTATAACTGCTCTTATTATCTGTATTAAGAGATCCTTGTTTTGCTGTAAGCTTCTGCGCTCTATTGTTACTGGTAGTATATATAGATGCATTAGTATTATTTACACCGCTGCTTTTTATATCTCTATGTTTAGCAAGATCTTTTTCTGAGGCTGCTGTTTCTGAAGCAGACACAAGGTGATCCGCCCCTGTTAATGTCTGTTTCGTAGAATGCACCGAAGCTTCTTGATCTCGCTGCTCAGCAGATCCCTTGTTGTATGCCGGATTGTTATTTTTATTACTATTAGCCTCTATCCCTGTTGGAGAAGATGACTCCACAGAATTATTATTTCCAGATGCTATAGTAGATGTTTGTACCGGTTGCACGGCAGTTTCCTGTGCCAACGGCTGGGTACTCTTTTCGTAGAAGAAGAATGTAACGCCTGCCAGCAAAAATACAGCGGCAACAGCTGCGGTATAGATCCGGAAATTGAACGCCCGTCTACGGTCCTGTTCATCGAGCTTTGACTCCATAGCTTTCCAGGCATCCGGATCAAAAGGTATATCAGGATTCTCCAAAGATTTTCTGAATAAATCATCAAACTCTTTATCCTGCATTTCGCTCATAATCGATATTGTAATTTTCTTTTAACATTTTCTGCAAGTTTACTCTTGCTCTTGACAATCCTGACTTAGAGGCCCCGATAGAAATATCCATGATCTCTGCAATCTCTTTATGCGAATACCCATCAATCACATACAGGTTGAATATAGTACGATATGCGGGAGACAAGGTCTGGATCAATTTTGAAATATCCTCATACTGAATTTCATCGAGCACATTGTTGTAAGACACTACGGCCTCTTCAAGAGCCAGATGATTGTTGTGCTTTTTATTCTTTCTGTAATAATCCAGAGCCGTATTTATAATGATCCTTCGAAGCCATCCATTAAAGGAGTTCTCAATATTATAGGTAGATAGTTTATTAAATATTTTCAGAAATGAATCGTTTACAATTTCACCTGCTTCTTCTTTTGAACTGCTGTACCGCAATGCAATACTCATACTGAGACTGAAAAATTGGGTATACAATAGCCGCTGACAGTTTCTGTCTTTTTTTATGCATCCATCGATCAGATCAGACAATCCTTCTTTTGATATTGAATTCAAGTGCAGCAGACTAGTTATATAAAGACGATCTTTCTATCCTAAAGGGTTGCGTTAACCCATTCAAGAAATGGTAATGATGTGGCAATCACCCTTGATAAAGATACAAACTTAACGGGAAATTTCAGATGGAAGAATTCATTAAAAGGAATTTATGCAGCTGTTTTGTACAGAATGCGGATTTGTGTGCTGCAAACACTGAGAAAACATGGTTAGATATTCCCCTTATGATGCGTAACCAAAACAATCATATGATTTCTTCATTTTTATGATATATTTATCTTTCATAAAACCAAACCATATTATTTATGAAAAAACACCTTATGAAAATTTCTTTTTTTGTACTGGCAACATTAGTTGTTTTTGCCTGTAAAAAGAAGAGTGATTCAGCTCCTGCTCCCACTCCTGCAGCAACTGTAGTAGCTCAAGTAACTATTAATAATAAAGCATACACGGCAACCACACAGGTACTGGTTAAAAATGACAGTGCTATCTACTCTGGAACGTTTGATCCTGCCATAGCTTCTACCGGGTCGTATCTTGCCTATACATCATCTCGGATAGACAATGCTACTAAAATCTATGAGCTATTCTTTTACCAGGCAAATATCCCTTCAAGCGGAGATACAATTGCTGCCGGTTTATTTATTGAATCAACCTCACCTCTTACTACAGGTACATATTCATTATATGGAACCAGTAATCTTCCAAATGCTACTACACTTGGCGTTGTTACATATAATGATACAAACAGTAATTATAACGATAGCCTTGCAACCGGTTCCATTGTTATAACGCAATTAGATGTAGCCAACAAAAAAATGAGCGGCACATACAGCTATACAGCTTCCGGCACTAAAGGGAGCTCTCCTGCTACGCTAACAGTAACAAACGGCTCATTCACGAATATTGCTATTCAGGAATTTTAAAATCTTATTTTCCTGCCAGAAAACGGATTTAAAAAGCCGGAGTAATTATACTCCGGCTTTTTTATTTGAAAAAAATCAGTCAAAAATTTGCGTAGTCAAATAGCTTCATATATATTTGTAGCCAAATAACTACACAATGAACTTAAGACGGGACGTATTTCAGGCGCTGGCTGACCCAACACGAAGAGCCATACTGATGCTGGTTGCTTCGCAATCAATGACCGCAGGCGCAATAGCGGCGAACTTTGATACCGCACGGCCAACTGTTTCAAAACATCTGCAGATACTTACAGAATGCGAATTGCTTCAACAAGAGCAAAACGGCAGGGAAATTTACTACCTCATCAACGCAAAAAAAATGAAAGAAGTAGCCGACTTTATTGAGCCTTTCCGCAGCATGTGGGATGACAGATTTAATAAACTGGAAAGTGTAATGAAAAAACACGCAACAGGAAATAAAAAATAACCTACAATGGAAAAGAAAACAAATATTGATGCGGAAGACGGCAAACAGGAATTAGTAATCACCCGGGAGTTTGGCCTGCCGTTGGAATTACTTTTTAAGGCTTATGCTGAAGCTGAATTTATTGAGCAATGGATGGGAACGCATGTATTAAAACTCGAAAGTAAAAAGCACGGCAGTTACCATTTTGAAACAACAGATCCCAAAGGCAATAAACATCATTTGCATGGAGTGATTCATGAGTTTGATCTGAATAAAAAAATTATCCGAACATTTGAGATGGATAGTATGCCTATTGGTGTTCAGCTGGAGATTTATGCATTTGAAAAACTTACAGACGAGACCAGTAAACTTACGATGCATGTCGTATATGAATCGGTTGCACAAAGAGATCAGCTTATGAAGCTACCTTTCGCGCAAGGTATCAATATGGCGCATAACCGTATTCAGGAGATTGTACGTAAACGGATGTAATACCCGGAGATAAACACAGTATGTTCTCAATCAAATTCCTTCAAAGACTTCTTTAATTGCAGTAAAGCTGCCATTGCTAAAAATGGTCTGTCCGCACAGTAAATAATGCGGAGGCGTAATCCGAAAAGCCAGATGAGTAGGAACAAAACATAACCGCTATAAAAAATGAAAACATGGAGAATTATTCTTATCGTATTACTTGTACTATATGGATTGGGTGCTTTAACCGGAACTGTATTGAGTTTATGTAATCAGGCAAAACAGGCCGAGATACAACAGCTGGGAGAAATAACACCCGGACTGGAAAAATTAATGCTGCTATCGGGAGCAATTCTTGCCGGACAGGTATGGCTCTATTTCTCTGCCATTGCTTTATTGGCAAGAGGTATGAAGGAAGGTTACATGTATGCCATTACATTAGGTTTTATAGAACTTATTCAGGCAATTGTCATTATTGTTACCTTCCATACTCATAACTTTGGCAGCCCTACAGATTACTTCGCAATTCTAAAAGGCCTGCTATTGCTTGTACCCGCAGTAATCGCATTTAAAAAAGCAAACCCCGAAGCCTGATCTGTATTGGTCATTATTTTAGTCCAACCGGTAGTTGGTTCTAAAATACGGTAACTATATATTCGTTGTACAAAAATTTTCACGTTCATTTATTCAACTATACCTTCATCATAATTTAAGACATGGAAAAAACAAAAAACACATCAGAAAAAAGAAATAAAATTATCTATTGGATTGCTACACCCTGGCTTTCCTTAGGAATGCTTTCGGGTAGTATCGCACAATTACTTCACGTGAAAGAAACGCTGGAAGGCATTACCCATCTGGGCTACCCTGCCTACTTTCTAACCATCATAGGTATATGGAAAATTTTGGGTGTTATTGCAATTCTTATTCCTAAATTTCCTCTGCTAAAAGAATGGGCGTATGCGGGCTTTTTCTTTATCATGACAGGTGCCCTTTTCTCTCACATAGCCAGCGGAGATGCTGCTAAAGAAAATTTCGGACCGGTATTATTACTCGTCCTGATTATTGTATCCTGGTACTTCAGACCTGCAGGCAGAAAAATCTCTGCTCTGCATTCCTAATGTAATTATCCGGTGTCACATTTTTGTAGCACTGGATAATTCAATACATTAGCTTTACTAAACGACATTAATTCATCATTTATAAACATGAATCCAAAAGTTGATTTTTATTTCGACAAAGCTAAAACCTGGCAAAAAGAAATTGAGCAATTACGAACAATCGTTCTTGACTGCGGGCTTACGGAAACATTGAAATGGGGCTGCCCCTGCTACACCACTACGGTAGAAAAGCACGAAAGCAATGTTGTTTTAATTCATGTGTTTAAAGAATACTGTGCGCTCTTATTTTTCAAAGGGGCTCTGTTAAAAGATCCCAAAGATATTCTGATCCAGCAAACCGAAAATGTACAAGCGGCACGCCAGATCCGGTTCACCGGTTTGCAGGAAATCGTGAAGCTGAAAACGGCTATCAAAGCGTGTATTAAAGATGCTATAGCCGTTGAAAAAGCAGGATTGAAAGTGGAACTCAAAAAGACTTCTGATTATAGTATTCCGAAAGAATTTCAACAGGTATTAAAAGAAGATGCGGCCTTGAAAAAAGCATTCAAAGCGCTGACACCCGGCCGACAAAGGGCATACCTATTTTATTTCTCACAACCCAAACAATCCAAAACACGGGAGTCGAGGATTGAGAAATGTATCCCGCAGATTCTTGAAGGTAAAGGTTTGAATGATTAATAACATGAAGAGCGTACACCACCAAGAGTTTGCACCTTCTCCAGTGCTACAGGACACCATCAAGTGCTTTTGGTATGATAGAAGAGACTCCGGAGCAGTACAATCAAGTTTTGAAGTACTACCCGATGGATACGCTGAAATTATTTTTCATTTCGGAAACGCCTGCAGCATATCATACAATGGCGGCTTGCAGCCCTTACCATCACCGTTTATGATGGGACTACTCAATGAACCTGTTCTTTTTTACACAAAAAATCGCTTAGAAATTATTGGCATCCGGTGCTTTCCCTGGACCGTATTTGATTTGCTCGGACTGCCGTCAGGCAAAGACGGTGTGTGCATATTTGAACATCCCATCGCTTGTCTTCAATCTGTGTTGAATACGTATATAGAAACTGGTAGAATAGATGAAGCGCTGGCCCTTGTTGAACAGTATTTCCTGAATGCACGATCGCAGGTGGCAACCGACAGTATGTTATACAAAGCAGGCATTGCTATGCGGGAAACAAATGGCAACATGCCGGTAAGCCAGGTAGCTGCAGCAGCTCATGCAACGGTTCGTACATTGGAAAGGAAATTCAAACAATCCTCTGGCCACACAATCAAAGATGTGTCCGGTCTGATGCGCTTTGAGCAAGTACGAAACCAATTATGGTCTTTCCCGGATTCCAACCTTGCGGGTTTGGCTCAGGAGTTGGGGTATACGGATCAATCTCACCTGAGCAGAGAATTCAAACGCTACAGCGGCGCTACACCTGCGGCATTCGCACGTAAAGCAAAGAAAAGGAAACAAACTGTAAGCAACAACTTTATAGCATTTATACAAGCCTGATAAATTTTCAATCATCTTATAATCATGCAAAGCTCTAAAAAAAAGTTATCGTCCAAACAAGGAGAAGAACTGCTCACCGTATTAAAAACCCGTTTCGAAAAACACATGGCTCGCCATAAGGGCATTGAATGGAGCAACGTACAAGCAAAGCTCGAAGCCAGCGCAGACAAATTATGGTCGCTCTATGAAATGGAACGTACGGGCGGTGAGCCGGATGTGGTAGGTTCTGATAAAAAGACCGGTGAATATTTTTTTTATGATTGCTCAGCAGAAAGTCCTAAAGACCGCAGAAGTATGTGTTACGACCATGCTGCACTGGAATCGCGAAAAGAAAACAAACCAAAAAACAGTGCTCTTGAAATGGCAGCAGACATGGGCATCGAGCTTTTAACGGAAGAGCAATACCGGCAGCTGCAACAACTTGGGAACTTTGATACCAAAACATCAAGCTGGATCATAACCCCTGCTGCCATTCGGAAACTGGGCGGCGCGCTCTTTTGCGACCGTCGTTATGATACAGTTTTTACTTATCATAATGGTGCTGAATCTTACTATGCCGCAAGGGGTTTCCGCGGAGTGCTGAAAGTGTAATGTAAAACACAGACGGTCAAAGAATGATTGAATTACTTATAGTCTTCGAGTTATAGACTTCGGTGAAAAAAGCAATTCGCATGATTCATTCTTCAATAGTATTAAACGATTTTAACCGTTAAAAACAATGTCCAAAATTGAAGAAGAATTGCCCATCTTCTTTTGATACAGCATAATCAAATCGGAGAATGGTATTTACATTCCATGCAATTCTTAATCCCATACCTTCACCATAACGATAATTATTGATGTTGGCAATGTGTTTGAATGTATCCCAAACACCTCCGAAATCAAAAAAGGGAACGGCACTGAAAGCAAGATGCTGTTTGAAAATAGTTGTCTGAGCAAATCTGGTGCGCAATTCAATATTTCCAAACGTCATTCCTCTTGCCATAAAACGTGCCTGCTTATATCCCCTGATGGTGTGCGCTCCACCTAATCCTTCGATGCTTCCTTCTGAGCTCCACTCATCCTGATATTCAAAAAATGGCGCATCCCATGCTGTATAACCCGTACCAAAGCGTCCGGCAAGAATCATTTTTTTAAACACCGAAGGAAGTAATCTTTGATACGCTTTTACATGAACAAATGTCTTATTGAAATTGTATTTAGAGCCAAAAGCTGTTGTAGAAAATTCGTCCGTAAGCTCAGCAAAAATACCTTTGCCCGGATCTGTTTCCAGATCTCTGGTATCATAAACAATACCTGCCTGAAGCATGCTAATAACGCCATGATTTACGCCTGCTACTTTACCTGCATTATAATCATACTGCAATAATGAATTTCCGCTGAACGTACTGATTGTAACATCTGCTAATTCATACCCACCCAACACTCTAACCTTCCCATCAAAAAAGGAGTGTTCGGCACTGACATTGAATATAAATTCCTGTTTGGTGTATCCATTATAGTGTTGATTAGTGCCTGTAAGAGAATTTTTATAGTCTTTATATTTCGCATCTGTTACAGGAGCCTTGGTGGAATCTCCATTTGGATAATAACTCAATGGAGCCAACGATGCTTCTGTGTTACCAAAATAAAGCAGATTGGGATTTGATTCATATCCCCCTTCTACCCGAAGCCTCCATTTAGAATTAAAAATATAAGGGATATCCAATTTGAGCATTACCTCTCTTTGATTATTGGTAGTATTAAAAAGAACCAAATCAAGTTTTCTTCTATAAGGAGTATAAGCGAAAAAAGGATCTGTTTTCTTACCATTAAAATAAATTGATCCTTCTACACCATAACCAAAACCGTTCAACGGATCCGAACTAAACTCAGGAACACCTGTAACGTATGTTCCTTCCCGTTTATTTTTTAAATCTTCTTCTGATAGTCTCTTTACTTCTGATATACCAAAAGGAAGTTCTGATGATACAGAGTCTTCTACTTTTACAGTCAAACTGCTATCAACTAATATTTGCGCTGAAACCTCTTCTGACAAAAGAACAGACAGCAAAAATATGATCATTGATATAACGGATGATTTTATTTTATACATGATTACACGTAATGACTTTATCTAATTTAATATTGATTGAAATGACTACCCAAATGTTACTATGGTTTGTAAGTCATAAGCCAGAAGTTAGTGTTTTCGCTGTTACCATACCACTTTTTCCAGCAGTCCGACAAATATGGTGGTTCACAGCTTCCGTGAATGTACTTGTTTATTCGTTATTCCTGATATAGGAAAAACGAACACCGCTTATCTTTTCACATACGTCAAGAAATCTATTCTGTATATTGATATCGCTGGCTACGGGATTATAGCGCTGTTCTGCTTTGTGATAAAAATACCGGCCGCTTACTTTCGCTTTATCCTCATTGCTTACCGCAAGCCACGCCTGCGTCTCTGCACCTTTGTCAAGATCGTCAGGTGCGCCTTTGCCACCCATCTTTGTAGGAACCCAGCCGGGATTAACAGCATTGGAATAGACATCGGGCCAGTTGCGGGCCACAACCATTGATAATAATAAGATATGTAGTTTGGTATCCGAATACGTGATTCGATTCATGTTGGTTAAATCCGAAAGGTCCGGATTACCCTGCAGATGCATACCCGAACTCATATAGATCAAACGTTTTGGTCTTTGAATGAGGCACGTCAGCATATAGGGCGCGAGTGTATTTACCCTAAACATCATCTGATGAAAGTTAGAGGAAGGGCTTGATTGTTGATTGTATACACCTGCATTATGTATCACCGCATCAAAACGGTCCATTGCGTTCACTTCTTCAGCCAGCTTTTTAATTTCTTCAAGATTAGATAAATCTGCAATCAGCGCATTCTCTGCAGCCGGCACTCTACGCAGTGCTTCCCTTGCCCGTTCTGCATTCCGTGCATGCAATACAACCTGATGCCCCTGATCAACCAAAACCTTTGCAGCCAGATGCCCGAGCCCGTCGGCCGAACCCGTGATAAATATTCTTGCCATTGCTCTATTTTTCTTATGGGTGTTGTTGTGTGATTATGTAATATCAATACCGGAAATATAGGCGGGACTATTTTTAAACATTTCCCGCTGTTCTTCTTTAAAGCCAGTAAACCTACAGATCACACCGGCAGTAACTTCTTTGCTGAGGCTATGCACCATTCCAAGCCGTAAGGATTTTATGCGGTTATACAGATCGCTGCCTGTATCGAGCCAGAGCATAGCCGAATTTCTGCTGTAGATTGCCAGCACCGATTCAAACAATGTTTCCAATGCCTTTTCATTTCCGGGGCTGAAATAAATTCCTTCGAGTGTTATAAACCGATAGTCTTTTTTAATAAGCCTGTTTAATACCGGCAGAAAAGAAAACGTATTCAGCAGCATCTTGCCCGTGATACCCGGCATTTCCAGAATCTTCCACCTATCCGGGTTAACCTGAACCCCTACAATAATATTTCCTTCGTGATTGCGTATCACATAATATGCACCAACACGGAATATATTTTCAAACGAAAACATCGTATAGTCTTTGTAAAAAGATTCGAGCTTTTCTTTTATCTGCGGCAGCTCAGCCAGACTCAGCTTTTCAACCCGACTATTTTGTTTGGGATTGAGCCGATTAAAAATAAGGGTACTGCATGTACGTACCTGTTCAAAAGCAAATTCTTTGCATAATGCTGCCGAGCGGTGATTGAGGGGATCAACGTAGGCGTACTGAAAAAATGTATGCTGTGCACCCGCTCCCAATCCTTCGCCAGAAAGCAAACGTACCATTTCGGTACGCAACCTGCTCTCTTTGTTTTTTCTCCGGGGCTGCATCTGGGGGTTGCTTCTGTACAAAGCCTTAAATGTAACATAGCGCAGATAAAAAGCAGGTATCTTTTCTCCCCGGTTTATTGTATCTCGGCTGCAAAAGCAACAGGTACCTATTATTTCATTGTTTCTTTTGAGTGCAACATAATAGGGATCTTCAATGGCTTTCATCTTGTTTTCTACTTCTGCATGCTGATATACCATACTGTACCCGGGTGTACCAATGGTATTTTTCTTCAGAAGATCTATTGTACCTTCGGCAGGTATAGACTGTATAGTAAAAAACGTATCACTCATGGTATATGTATTCCCCGGTGCAAGATAAAAAATATTGCCCGTATAAAATATTCGTTCACGTTATACCACCTGTGGTCTATATGTTATATACCTATAAGATACCATACGCGCCGAGCGTATTTTTATATAAGGTTATTCTTTTTTATTTTGCTTCTTCTTAAATTTCTATGATCATGTTCATACCAGCTACTACTATTGACGAAGTTATCTCTGCCTTAGAAAAAATTATTGCTCATGCCGCACAAACCAAAAGCCGAACTAGGTATTTTGCAACACTCTATTTAAATGTTACAAAAAGCATTAAAGATGGTATTGCCAAAGGACAATTTCAGAACGGAGCCAGAATGGAAAAACTCGATGTTGTTTTTGCCAACCGCTATCTTCAGGCGTATTACCAATGGCAGAACAAGGAAACGCTCAGTGCTTGCTGGAAGCTCGCTTTTCAGGAAACAGAAAAATCTTCCGTGCTGATTATAGAACACCTTATGCTGGGTATCAGTGCCCACATCAATTTAGACCTGGGCATAGCAACAGCACAGATACAAACCAGCAGTGGCGAAGCTCTGCAAAATATTCACGATGATTTTGACACCATCAATACCATCATTTCCTCCTATACATACAAGACCCTGACAGAGCTCGACAAAGTTTCCCCTTTTCTGTCTTTACTGGGGCTCCATGCCGGCAACAGCAGTTCTGTATTGATCCAGTTCAGTACCGAAAATGCGCGCGACGGAGCCTGGTGCTTTGCAGAAGAGCTATACGGAAAAACGGGCAACAATTTTACAGCTGCTATCTACGAGCGGGATCAGAATATTTTACAGTTAGGAAAAAGTATTGTTAACCAACAGGGCCTTCTCGCATTTACCATCTGGCTGATCCATGTATTTGAATGGAAAAATCCAGTGAAAATTATAGCGGCATTATCGGCAAATAAGAAACAGCATTTTACTATTGGCAAAACATTGCTTGCAAAATAAATACCTGAATCAAATGCGGGTGTTTATTTCTGCTGCACGCATTCCAATTTTTTATGTCGAAAAAAAATAGAGAGTAACAAAAAATGGCCTGTGAGTACAGGCCATAGTGATGGCAGCAAATCGCTGAATAGCACGTTCATTGCTTTCGTGCAAAGGATAGATACATACCTTGGTTCCGGTTGGGGAATTAAAAGAAGGATAATGTCTCAGATATCCTCAGCTTTCAAGATCCCTCATGAAACGGTCATGGGGAGTAATAGGTGCTTTTCTGACAAGATCTTTAACCTATGTTAAAATCTATTCAAGTCAAAAATTTTTCTTGTGTTCAAGAGCAATATTATTTAATTTGAAAAACCTTTTAAATCATATTTCATTTGCTGCCGCAATGATTGAAGCTACTTACTCGGATAGAAAATCTGCTGTTCAAATACTATCGAAATCGTTTGATTCAAACAAAAGTGTGGAGTATGTAATTAAGGGCGGACCCAAACGCTGCGCTCAAATTAGAGCATTAATGGAATATGCGTTTGATATGTGCATGCTCTTTGGAGAAGTATACATATCAGATGATAAAAAAGCCTGCGCATTAGTTATGCTTCCTTATAAAAAGAAACTCACGTTGAAAAGCATTGAGTTGGACATTAAATTTTTGTTTTTCTGCAGCAGCATAAAAAAATTATCCAAGGTATTAAAAAGAGAAGAAGCCATCCGGGATTTTCATCCTGAAAATAAATATGCCCATTTATGGTTCCTTGGGGTTTTGCCTCAGGAGCAAGGGAAAGGCTATGGAAGCAAATTACTTAACGAATTAGCTGCTTCATATTCTAAAAGATATTTACCTGTATACTTAGAAACATCTACCCGATCAAATCTTCCGTGGTATGCCAAACATGGATTCATGCTGGTTAAAGAATTACGCCTTAGTTATTCTTTATTCATTCTTAAAAAAGAATTAACAATTTATCATGCTTTTGCCCGGAACTGAAATAGTCAGAATATATTGTCTATCATTCAATTCTTAATCTTGCCAAAAAACAAAAGACCCTGAAGTTACAACCTTCAGGGTCTTTTTGTTTGTACCCCTGGCAAGAGCTATATCCAATCAAATGATTGTTGAAATCAGGGAAATATTAGTTACAATGCTCTAAGTAATAACCAGCAATATCACTATGCCATTCTTTAAGGCTATCTTTGTTTCCCCAAGTATTATTCAAAATCAAATCTTTCATTTCAGGACAGAACTGAGCATAAAAATTAGCCGTTCTTTCTCTTAATGTGGCATTGCCCCATCCCCCGACTGCAGCCATTTTGCCGGTTTTTACTTCTCGCAAAACAACTTCCATCGCTACAAGATTTTTAGTGATTCTTAAATCCGTCCCCGCATCTACATTCGTATTAATGTATTCTAACAATTTTATTTTTCTATTCTGTGCTATTTCTTTAAATATTAGCCTTTTAACAGGAAAGTCTTGATTGTTATCAAATTTGTAAACAGAAAATGTAAGATTAGGACCAAAATCCATAGAGGAAATCGAATCCGGATTTATTTCCATTTTTTTCACAACACCATTTTCAATGTACATAAAAGCACCTCCATATAATTTCAAGAAGGCTTGATTGTGAGAAAAATCTTTTTGAGAGATAAGTTTTCCGGAACGTCGAATATTATTAATCGTAATAAGATCACCAGGGAATTCAAAATATCCGGCTGGAGTTGCATATGCCTTTTTAAGTGCTTCAGAAATCATTGATTCTTTATAATCTGCTGTAAGATTGTAATACATCTTTTCTTTATTATTCAATCTGCTTAAATGCCACGTTTCAGCATTCGCTGTTTTCAACATTTCTTTAGCCGAATTTGATCTCGCCAGCATTAACTTTCCATCGGATTCAACATAGCCATTTTGAACAACCACATTCGCATTAACCGCGCATTCATCAAGCAATTCCAGGTATAACTGCGCTTTAGATAAATTCAGGTAATATGCATATTTTAATTGCTTCGTATTTTTATCTATTACAACAACCTTTCCTCCGTTCTCTGCCATATAGGCCAAGTCAGGAGCAGCTTTCGTTCTTGCCTTTTCCAAATCACCACCTGCCTTAAGTTCTGTTAATACGTTGATCACATTATTTAAATGCTCATTAAACGCAGCGAACTCTGGTGCTTTCGACACGTCAATCTGCCAAAATCGTTCTGTTTCATTCACTATTCTGTAGCCATACTTAGATTTGATTTTAGCCATGTTACCACTGAATAATGCTTTATACTGGTCATTAAGACCTGTTAAACTCTTTTTGTTCTTAGCATTGCCGTCTTGAGCTTCAGATTTATAGACTTCAGCCCCAGTAGTCAAGATAATGGGGGCATTAGAACCCGCAAAATTAAACTCCTCAATTATACCTTGGGTCGCATTGTCGATTAACTGAATCGTTGAATTAACAGTATATTTAAGTTGGCCTGTATAGACTGTTGTTTTTACCATTTGACCAGCACTATTCTTTATGTCCTTTGTACTTTCGATAACATCTTCACTCAATAGTGTTACTTTATCGACCGTAACTTTTAAAGTGAAATCGCCTTTGTCTACTACATATTTGTAGCCTTCCATGTAAAACTGATTTTTCAAATACTCATCAGAAAAACCTATAATGTCTTTTTCAGAAATATTAAATGTAAGAACAACATTGTACGTATTGAATTTTGTAAGCGCATTGTTTTGTGGTAAAAGCACTTGTTCAATACTTACATCCCGTTTATCCAGGTCGATTTTTTGTGCTTGTAGTGTCTGAATAAAATATACAAAAATAGAGAGCAATAATATATACTTTTTCATTGAATTGGGGTTATTGAATTTATTTATGTTAAAAAGGTTTAGATTCGGTTTCTTTTGAAAAATTCCTATCATTCTTTAACAGAGATTTTAAAGAATTCTATTGTTAGGTAATTCCTGTAATGGCAAACTGAACTGCAAACTAATAAAAAAAGTCTATACTTTAACAGCTTGATTTTTTCCAAACTAAGTAACCTGTAACAGAAGTAATCACTGTATTGTTCTTAAACGCAGATGGCATTCCAATGCTTCATCATAGAAGATAACAATCAACTTATCAAAATCCCAATTCTGACAATTCTGATATGACCCTCGATTTTACGCACTTGCTCATAGCCCAAATCTGATATTAAACGAAATACTTGCCAATCTTCTGCTTTTGAAGTAAAACTTGTGCTGAATACCTTGAATCTATGTTGCTCCAACCGATCATCTATATCCTTACAACTTCCTATATAAAACTTACTTAACGAATCTGAAAAAGAATATAAACAGATGCCATAAAAATTTAGCTCTAAAACAATAAAGAGAAACACCGCTTGCGTGATGTTTCTCTTTACCTACCTGTACCTCTGACAGGAGCTATATCCAATCAAATGATTGTTGAAATCAGGGAAATAATGGAGTTTATGAAGGATGTTAATCAAGCTTTTGAATAAATCAAATATAAAAATAGATTAAAAAATTAGTGTGAGTTGGAGAGTGAGTATTAAAAGCACACTCACCCCCAAACTCACACTGCCTTACATAGTAACAGGAACTTTGCTTAGATATAAACCGTTTTGGAATTTTTTTTCTATTTCATTACAATCATTGTATTAAAAAATGCGTTGTTATCCATTACTATTTTTATCGTATAAACTCCTGAAGTAAGCGATCCGGATATTTCTTCATAAAAATTTTCTGATACTACACCTGATAATTCATAACTATAAACAATTTTTCCTGTAACATCAACTACCTGTATTGATTCAATGGGTGAGGTAACTCCTTGCATAGACAAAATAAATTTCCCATTGTTGGGATTTGGATACACATCGATTTTCAAATCTGCATTCTTTTGTTTTGAAGAAACACCATTTATAACATAATGAAAAGGTGCAGAGGTATCAGATACGCAGCCTAAAGCAACTACCTGTAGTTTGTAATCACCCACTTCTGATAATTTTATGTTCTGATGGTTACTATTTTGCACAAGAATGTTGTTTATATACCATTCATAGGAGTCTCCCTGAACATTGCTGATTAAACTATCGTTGATATTAGTTATAACGGGTTTAGATATATGATTTACAATGACACTCTGCGAGGATGATTTATTGGTACAGCGATTTGTATTCACCAAGCCTACGAAATAAGTACCTTGATTTTTAACATAAATAGAACTCGTGCTATCTCCTGTAGACCAATAGTATTTATCGCTGGAAATATCTGTAAATAGTAATACACTATCGCCTGCACAAAACTGTGTATTCCCCGATACATGCAGAATCGGTTTAGATGGTACACTGTTCATTTTTGTGATAATTTCGTCAGAAGGAATACTTAAGCAATTATGCGAATCCATGACTGTAAGAGACATCGTATCGCTTATTTTTACTGTAAGTGTTTGTATATCCTGCTGCCCGTTCCACAAGTATTTTTGATACCCGGAAGGACCTGCTAATTGCACACTGTCATTTGCACAGAAAACCAGGTTGCCAACTACATTGACAGAAGGTTTTGCAGGCAGACCATATACAATGACATCCTGTGAGGATGATTTATTGGTACAGCGATTTGTATTCACCAAGCCTACGAAATAAGTACCTTGATTTTTAACATAAATAGAACTCGTGCTATCTCCTGTAGGCCAATAGTATTTATCGCTGGAAATATCTGTAAATAATAATACACTATCGCCTGCACAAAACTGCGTATTTCCCGATACATGCAGAATCGGTTTAGATGGTATACTGTTCACTTTTGTGATAATTTCGTCAGAAGGAATACTTAAGCAATTATGCGAATCCATGACTGTAAGAGACATCGTATCGCTTATTTTTATTGTAAGCGTTTGTATATCCTGCTGCCCGTTCCACAAGTATTTTTGATACCCGGAAGGGCCTGCTAATTGCACACTGTCATTTGCACAGAAAACCAGGTTGCCAACTACATTGATAGAAGGTTTTGCAGGTTTTGCATTGATGGTAATGGCGATCGTATCAGAATTGTTCTTACAGCCGGCACTGTTTGTAACACGTACATAATAATTCCCTGCTGCATATACAGGCCTTTGTTTGACGGTGTAACCATCAGACCAGCTATACGAAACAAAATCGGCGGTGGTTTTAACAAATAAGGTATCATTTTCGCATACACTCTTATCGCCGCTGTTCAATATAGGCTGAGGTAAAGCTTTAAAGTTGATCTTAACGTTATCGGTTGTATCATAACAACCATTGCTTGCATATACTATACATGAATAACTACCATTTTTATTCGTAGTTAAAGATCTTAGAGTATCTGCTACCGCGGTATTCCATTTATATTTTGAATATCCACTTCCTGCATCCATGGTTAAAAGATCTCCGCTACATATAGCGGTAGTATCTTTACTAAATAAAAGAGATGGAACATGGAATGGTTTTATTTTTATTTTAAAGGGAGAGGAAGTTGTAGTACAACCATCATTATTAACAATGGTTGTCGTATAACTAGTAGAATCTGAAATTAGAATATTTTTTGTTGTCATACCATTAGACCAGGAATAGTGATCTCCGAATCCTGCACTAAGTTGCAGGCTTGTGCCATTGCATATGACGGTTGTATCATTTGCCGAATGAATAATCGCTGATTTATTATACATAAGAAAATAACCATTGGTTGATTTTGAAATCACCAAATCTGTTTTTTTATCTCCATTAACGTCTGCATTAAATCCTGCGCCCGAAATACCTGGCAAAGAATAAAGAATGGGGCCATCAAAAGTACCATTCTTTTTCCCAAGCATAAATGTAACCTGGGATCCGGTAAACGCAATATCGGTATAACTATCACCGTTGTAGTCACCCATCACGATACTACCTGTACCGCTGCCTGTACCGTTTGCGGTGTTATTACTCAGAAGCGAAAAACTGCCATCTCCTTTTCCGGTGTATACATTTATGGAAGCTTGTATCGTACCTAATCCGTTCATAAAATATACTATATCGTCGATCATATCCTTATCAACGTCTGCAACCATGATCTGATATCCATTTGTAGCAGATACGCTTTTATAAGAATTCCCTTTTACAAATGTTCCGTTTGACTTAGAAAGATATACCGTAAATGAATAATCCAGTGCGTTAATTAAAGCCAGATCTTCCACATGATCATTGTTGAAATTTCCTTTTGCTATTTGTGTAGGTCTGTTGCCTGTCTGATATTTTTGAGGAAGGCTAAGACCTTCACCGGATGGTAATCCATACATGATCCATAAATAATTATTATTATAATCAGTAAACGTTATATCAGGAATGGTATCGTTGTTAAAATGTCCTGAAAGAACCGGTGCATTCGTATTTACAACTGTATAAGTAGCAATAAGAGACAAGGCAGAATTATAACTGTATAAAAACAGTTTGCTATTAAAACTGTCGTATAACAATATATCTTTTTTACCATCGTTCGTAAAATCTTCAATAACCGCACTCGTAATAGGAGTAGCTACATTTATAGTAATATTATTTGATGGTGTAAATGACCCATTACCGTTACCATATTTTATATATAATTTATTAGCAGTCACGACAACAACGTCCATATAAGAGTCTGTATTTACCTTACCAAGGAATAGTTGACCAATGGTGGAAAAAGATTCGCTATTGACAACCTCTGAAGTAAACCCATTATTTCCCCCATAGCTCAGAGCCAATTTGTAAACACCAGATGAAATAGTTTTAATATAAACGATATCGTCCATTTTATCACCATTAAAATCAGCCAGTTTCATATTATCATAACTACCCACTACTTCTTTTGCTTGTATAAATCCTCCCGGAGATTCTCCGGTAAATTTTTCTATATCTCTGAGTCCCGTAATATTATCCGTACAGATCATATCTATAAATGCATCGCCGTTCAAATCTAAAGGTTCTGCATCACTGAAGATGGTATTGCTGACTGCAAAATAAACAAGATTAGTGGCCGTAACAGAGCTGGTAATCGTACAATAAGAATTACCATTGACAATGATATCTTTTAGCCCGTCTTTATTTACATCGGCAGTATCGATAAGGTTAACAGCTGAAAAAGAAAGGATATGTGAAGTAGGGACGATTAAATTCTGATTGGTGTTATCTTTCAGATAAATATAAATACCTCCGCCAAATGCACTATTTGAGGAAGCAATCACCACATCTTGCAGTCCATCTTTATTGACATCATAGGTTAATAATTTATGCACATAATTACTTCCTCCCACATATCCATAAGATGGTCCTTTTGAAAAATTGCCCGTACTGCTTCCATAAAGCACTCTCAAACTGTCTTTAGCAGATATAAGATCAGGATATATATCGTTATTAAAATTCATAAGTGTGAAACTTATGTCTCCTACCCCCAGACTATAATCTTTGTCATGCGTGAATACACCGGTGCCATTATTTAAGAAAACGGAAGAATTGGTGATTGTTCCCTGATATCCTAATACAATGTCAGGATGATTATCGTGATTAAAATCTCCCGACAAAATAGAAGTAGCTCTGTTTCCTGTAGAATATGAGCTGCTATATGAAAAACCACCTGTTCCATTTCCCGACATAATAGTGAGCTTGTTCGATTGGTAATTCGTAACAGCAAGATCTAGTATATTATCGTTATTGTAATCAGCTGTTGCAATACCCATAGGCACATTCGTATTTGTTGATAGATCAACATCATAATATACTTTGTCTTTCAGAGAGCCGTCTCCGTTTCCAAGCATTACACATACGTTCCCTGTATTCCCTGCCGTAAAGGCAATGTCAATTTTATTATCGCTGTTAAAATCTCCGGATACTAATGCGTTTGCAGAAAGGTTGTCTGCATCGTATGCCTCTCTAACCGCTTCAAAACAAACATTACCGCTAACATCAGGAACAGAACCTGTCGTTACAGTTACCCCTAAAGAAACAACTGGACTTGCACCACATGCATTTAAAGCGGTACATGTGATTGTCTGATTGCCAGTCACTAGCCAGTTAACAGAGATATTATTTCCTTGTCCTGTAATCTTGCCTCCTGTTACGTCCCATGCATAAGAAACAGCGGGATCATTCGTGACGTTGTAAGAAGTCAATCCTTTAGTAGTATTTGTCTGGCCCGAAATAGGCGAAGGAGCATTAGGTAAAGAATTTACAGATATAGTATGGATACCTGACGTATCAGTAGTGGTACAACTATTCGAGAGAATACAACGATACTGTCCATTGTCAGCAGGTTGAAGATTATTAATAATGAGCTTTAACGTATTAACACCTGCATATTTTGAACTGTTAGAAAGTAATGCATTGTTTTTCATCCACTGATAGCTGATCTGGTCGCCCGTTGTTGTTACATATAGTTCTGCGGTATCTGATTGGCATAGAGTAGTGTTGATAGCGCCTGAGGTAGTTTGAAATGGATGACAATAATAATTGTATTGAGCAATAAATCCTTTTTGAGCAGTATTACTGGCTGTGCCTATGTTCTGTATAGCTATACCCGGGTCCATATCAATTATTTGGGTAAAATAGCCTCCCACAAAAATTTTATCCGAACGATCTATATAAACAGAATTTATATTTTCAATACTAGAAGTACTGAATTGTTTTGCAGAAAGATAATTACCTGAAGGGTCATACATAGCTATTAAGTAATCTTCAGAGATGCTGGAATAATTTGCTGTTCCAGCCCCTGGATCTGCATCCAGTGTACCAACGAAATTTATTCCTGCATAAATATTTCCGGATTTATCTCTTGCTATATCTGGTATGTCTACCGAATTCGAATTGCAAAAAAAGGATTTCACCCATTTAAAATGTCCCGAAGAATCGTATTTCCCGATAAAAGAATTATCAAAGCTGCCTGCCACCGAAGTAAGATTATACGTATTAGTAACGTCCGGATCAAAATCAGTAGTACCGCGAAAAGTACCTGATACATACAGATCGCAGCTGGTGCTGTCTAAAGTCAGACTCGTAAATTCAAATTGACTGGTATTCTTTATAGGGGCAGTCCAGACAAGAAGGCCAAAGTGATTTATTTTTGCTATTATACCATTACTACCCGAAGAGAGATTGCCTGTTATATATAAATTGTTTAATGGGTCGGCAACTATTCTGGAGAGAAAATTTACACCCGGAATATTTATCGCCCAGATAAAATTTCCCTGAGAGGAATATTTTACTGCATAAGCTCCCGTAATGTTTACTGTAGCGGTCATGCCAGGCATCGGATTAAAATCAATATTTCCTACGGCACTACCAATTACTAAAATATTACCAAGCGCATCTACTGTCATATTTCTGCTTTGTTCACCACCAGTATTAGGGCCTGTGATAGGGTTGCTCCAGAAAAAATTTCCTAAAGTATCGTATTTCGCTACAAATCCATCTGTACTTCCGTTGGCTGTCCATATTGCATACGTAGGTCCCGGATCGAAATCTACCATTTGACTGAAAGTACCTGCAATATAGACATGACCAGAATCCACCTTCAACGTCCCAGTATAGGTATCCTCATTTAACTGTCCCCCGATGCTAATTGCCCAGATAAATTTCCCTGACTTGTTATATTTAGCCAGGTAAATATCCCTGCCACCAACACTCGTCATAGTATAACTGCGTACCCCAGGATCAAAATCTACCGTATTATTGTAGGTCCCGCTAGCATATATATTTCCAACTTCATCTGTGACTACATTTAGATTATTAACACTTCCGTTTGAAGTAAACAATGGCAACGCCATTTCATACTGTTGTCCGTATGACGTAAGAGACAATAAAACTAATAATAGCAATATTGATTTTCGTAGCATTTTATTTAGTGAGGAAAGTTGAGTGAGCAATATGCTATTATTAACTCCTAAGTTATCAAAAAATAGATGGTAAAATAGGATGAATCTAAAAAAACAAAAGACCCTGAAGTTACAACCTTCAGGGTCTTTTTGTTTGTACCTAGAGTCGGAATCGAACCGACACACCTCACGGTACACGATTTTGAGTCGTGCGCGTCTACCAGTTCCGCCATCCAGGCATTTATTCTTCGCCAAAGCGAACCCACATCATTATCTGGGGTTGCAAAAGTAGGGATTTTGGGTGAAAAAACAAAAATGTTCTATGTATTAGGGAATAAGTTTTAAGAAATCGCGCTTAATGGTCTGATTATTAAATTGAAGGATTTTTATATTGTTATAGAAACAAGCGGTCTGACCGCTGAAATATGATATTGCAAAGAAGCATAATAAAAATCAGATGTAACCAAGAGAGCGGTCTGACCGCTATGGTAGAAGTTACTAGGTGCAAGTTGCTAGATAATAGTCTACCAAATTAGTTTACAAATACTTATGATTAGTTACGAGTTGCTAGTTTTTAATTTCCAGATTAGAAAAGTACTTGATACCGAATCTTTATTTGTCTGGTAACTAGCAGCTAGTAACTAGAAACTAATCTAGAGTACTTCCTGAAACCTGATCTGTACCTGACTATCGTACTGCAATCCCAGCAGTTCAGAGGCGTTGCCATGGCAGATGGCTACTTCGAGGTTGCCGCTGCTGTTAAAAACCACTACGCACTCCCCGCTTTCTACAGAATTGTAGGCGGTAGAAATGGTTTCTACCTGTTCGCGGGAAAACATGACAGAATAGGGCCTGCCTTCGTGTACTTTATCAAACATCTCGCGGGTAATATTGGTAATGAGATTGCCGTAATGATCTACATGGATAACCCGCCCCCAAATCTGACTCCTCGTTACTTTTACCTGAGGCAGCATCATAGACCCAAGGGTCTTTAATTCAATGCCCATATTGTAGATGGAACTGCCGCTGGCCAATGCCACAGCAGAGGTTGCCAGGGTACTTCTTTCCGGAAACAGCGGGGAATATTTCTCGTCTTTGCGGATCTCTACAATTACGGTGGGCTGCTTGTCGCTCAGCAAAGAGAAAAAGCCGTTATCGATGCCCACAAAGAAATGTTCTTCGAGCTTTAAAGCTACCAGTTTTTCACGGCCGGTAATGGGGGTATTAACACACACCAGATGCACAGTACCTTTGGGAAAATCGCGGAATACATTGCGCATCACATAGGCTGCGTGGGGAATGTTGAAATGCTCGATCTCGTGTGTGATGTCTATCACCTGCATGGTATGGTTGACCGATAAAATTTTTGCCTTGATCGATGCCACGTATGGGTCGCGCCAGCCAAAATCGGACATAAAAGTAATAATAGCCATGAACGAACGGTCTTTTTAGTATATTTGTTTTAAGCGTAGAAAAATTACTTACTAAAGTAAAAATAAGCTTTTTTATCGTGTTGTTCTAACATTAATACCAATTGAATTGATCGTAGAAAAAATAATCAGCCTCGAAGATTTGCCCGTAGCAGAATTCATGGGTGTGCACAACAAGAACATCAATGAGGTAATTACCGCCTTCCCGAAATCTAAAATCATAAGCCGCGGCAACGAGATTAAAATCATTGGCAGCATGCTGGAGGTGCAACGCATCTCGGACGTGATTGATACGCTGCAGATCTACTTTCACAAGTATGGCTACCTGGACGAGAAATACATACGCTCGGTACTGAGCCCCGCAGAGATTGCCACGCAGGAAGGGATTACCCTTGCGGAAGGTGAAAGCAGCGGCGGTATGGACGATGATATTATTCTGCACGGCAACAAAGGTTTGATCATTAAGGCGCGTACGCTGAACCAGCAGAAGATTGTAAAGGGTATACGTGAAAATGACCTGATGTTTGTACTGGGCCCTGCGGGTACAGGTAAAACCTATATATCGGTGGCATTGGCTGTGAAGGCTCTTAAAAATAAAGAGATCAAGAAGATCATTATTACGCGCCCGGCGGTTGAAGCGGGCGAAAGCCTGGGCTTTTTACCGGGCGACCTGAAAGAAAAGATCGACCCTTACCTGAGACCAATCTACGATGCGCTGGAGGATATGATACCGGCCGAAAAATTAAAATATTATTACGAAAATAACGTTATCGAGATTGCGCCGCTTGCGTATATGAGGGGGCGTACCCTGCACGGGGCTTTTATTTTACTGGACGAGGCACAGAATACCACAGCCATGCAGATCAAGATGTTTTTGACCCGTATGGGTAATAACTGTAAGATGGTGGTAACGGGCGACAGCTCACAGATTGACTTGCCGCGCAACCAGAAATCAGGTCTGGTGGAGGCCACGAAGATTCTGAAAGGGATACCGGGCATTGCACAGATTGAACTGGACAAAAAGGACGTGATGCGTCACAAACTGGTTGAACGGATTCTGGAAGCGTACGAAAAAGAACAAAAGAAAAACGAATGAGTAAACGCATAGTACTTTTTTTATTGCTGGTCGGCAGCCCTTTTTGGGGTATGACACAAACTATATTGCATTGCGGGCAGGAGGAATACATGAACTACCTTTCGCATACCAACCCGGGCCTGCACAAACAGCTTATTGATTTTCAGAATCACCTGAACACACATATCCAGCAACAGCAGGGCCTGTCAGGAGGCAATCTGCGCACAACATCAACAAATACAATAATTACAATACCGGTTGTAGTGCATGTGATTCACAACAATGCTGCGGGTACCATAGGCGGCAGCAACAATACCAATATCAGCAATGCGCAGGTGTTTTCGCAGATTGATGTACTGAACAAGGACTATCAGCGACTGAACATTGATACCGTAAATACACCCACAGCTTTTAAACCGGTTGCTGCCAATGTGCAGCTGGCCTTTTGCATGGCAACGATGGATCCGGACGGGAACGTAACCAATGGCATTACGCGCACCTATTCCAGCCAGGCAAGTTTCAGCATCAGCGATGAGACGGCTTTAAAGTCGCTGTCGTACTGGCCCAGCGATCAATACCTGAATATCTGGGTATGTAATTTAACGGGCCCAACACCTACCCAAACGCTGCTGGGCTACACGCAGCCCCCGGGCGGCGGGCTTCAAGGCTTATCGGCCAGCGATGGCAATGCACTGACCGATGGAGTAGTGATCAATTACAAAGCGTTTGGTACAACTGGTACCTTATACACGCAATTTAGCCTGGGCCGTACGGCTACACACGAAGTGGGACATTGGTTTGGGCTGCTGCACCCTTGGGGAAATTACAACAGCGGAGATTGTTCGCTCTCGGACTACTGCAACGATACCCCTACCTGCGCAAACCCTTTTGAAGCAAGTGCTCCTGCATGTACAGACAACCCGCCTATTACCTGCGGCTCTACACGCATGATACAGAATTACATGGAATATTCGGACGATGGATGTATGAATCTCTTTACCAATGATCAAAGTACGCGCATGCATTCTTCACTTGTGCTGAGCCCCAGAAGGCAGGCCATACTTTCGTCGCTGGGCTGCTGTACCATAAAAGACGGCATTGTAAATGCACCATACTCCAAGTCTTTTGAAGATGGAGACTTACTCTCCGATGGCTGGGTGGCAGACAATGCCAACAGCAGTAGTGTCTATACCAAAGGTTTTGAATTAGCGCATCTAAGCGGATACGGTATAGGAAGCTTCGCAACGTCTGTTGCCAACGACAGTGTATATGTGAACAGCGACTCTGCCAAACAGAAATACCATTACAGTTATATTTCTCCGTATATGAATCTGCAGCAAACAAGTCAGCCGATACTGCATTTTGACTGGGCCTACAGTCCGCGTACGGCAGGTGGCAATACCGACAGCGTTGTGGTATATGTCACCAGTGGCTGCTCGGAACTATGGCAACCCCTGCAAACATTTTACGGCAGCACATTCAGCAGTACCTCAACTCCCAGACCTTTCTTCAGCCCAAACAGCAATGAATGGAGTACTTCTGAAATCGATATGAGTGCCTATACTACTAAGCCTGCCATACGAATCAAATTTGTTTCGTATTCAAAAGGCATTAATACGTTTTACCTGGACAATATTGATTTCAGCAATTCGGCTGCACATCTGCAGGTGAATTGCTACCCTAATCCTACCAGCGGTATACTGAATGTAGCAAGTACGTTTACTGAAAAGAAAAATATTCATTATATGGTGTATAATGTACTGGGACAATCTATGTATCAAACAGAAGACATGAATGTATACAGCAGCACCAAACAACTTGATCTTTCTTTTCTGGCCAGCGGTGTATATTTTATTCTGGTATCAGATGGAGATGATAAAGTAGTAAAGAGAATCGTTAAACAATAATATTTTTTACCTAACAGCTATGGGGGAAATTTCACGGAAACATGTTCCGATGTTTCGGTATGCACTTTTATTATCGGTGGGCATCGGCCTGGCCCATTATATCACCATACCGCTATGGGTTGCCGTACTAGCAGCTACAGGCGCTTTATGTTATACGCTTTACCGGCTTGTATATACAAGGAAAAATTATCAGCAGCATTTGTTTATCAGTATTTCTGTTGCCGTACTGGCAGTGGGCGTGGTACGCCAACAGCTTTGGGAAGCACACGAAACACCAATACTAAAAAAATGCCGCATCACGTCTTTCCCCCGAAAACAAGCCTTCCAGATTCAGTTTGAAGCAACAATACTGAATACACCACAACTGCACCTGTTCGACACGGAAACATTTCTGGTAACCTGTTCAGATACCAGTTTACAACTGGCATACGGAGATGTATTTACATGCAACAAAACGCCTGAAATCATTGCACCACCTGCCCTGCCCATAGAGTTTGATTATAGAACGTATCTGTATGGCAATGGCATTACACACCGGCTGAATCTGTGTACGCTTGTACCGGAAAAGGATAGCAGCCGCATAGCGTTCTTTTATGCCTGGATAGAAGCAAGCCGCCGGCAGTTCAAAAAAGCAACAGCACTTGTTTTTAGTTCGGCAGAATCGAAAGGTTTGGCAGAAAGCCTGTTGTTGGGATATAAAGAAGGACTGGATACAGAGACAAAGGATGCTTTTTTAAAAAGCGGTGTGTCGCACTTGCTTGCTGTATCAGGGATGCACACGGCATTACTTTACGAAGCTCTTTTTTTATTGTTTCTGCCTTTTGGTTCTTCACAAAAACACCGGTTCGTTTTTTTAATCAGTGCGTTATTTCTGCTTACCTATTTCACCCTGCTTAGCGGCTGTTCAGCATCAGTACTCCGGTCGTCTGTTATGTGCAGCATGTTTGCCATTGCATACACGTTCCGTAAACGCAGCAGCGGATTAAATACACTTGGCACCAGTATACTTCTGATCCTCTGGTTCAGCCCCTATCAACTGTGGAATCTGGGCTTTCAGCTTTCTGTACTGGCAGTTGCGGGAATTGTTACACTACACCAATACATTACCCGCCATATTACATTTGAAAACCGGGTATACCGCTATCTGTTTGAAGGTACATCCATAACGGTGTGCGCTCAGATCACCACACTACCGGTGGTCCTCTATCATTTTCAATCGTTTCCGATTTATTTTATTCCGGCAAACCTTATTTTAATTCCTGTATCAACACTGGCCCTCTTTGCAAGTATGTTCAGTATTTTTCTGGTAGGTCTGGGCATACACGCAGACTGGATTTTTTCCTGTACCCAAAAGCTGATGGAACTGTTTGCCTGGTGTGCAGACTATATAGCAGCACTGCCGAATAGTTCTGTTCAGCCAATCTCTTTATCTGCAGCAGAGGCCTGGGGTATTCTACTGCTGGTTGCGTATTACATGGAGCGTCCTTTTGTACTGAATAGAAAAACAATCTACCTGTGTACACTCTTATGTATTGTATGGAGCGGATATCGGATATCGGAAGAATATAAAACAGAATCAAAAGTTGAACAGGTATTTGTATGCAACGGAAAAAAATCAGCGCTACTATCAATCCACGGTCTGGATGCAACCATATACACACAAACAATACTGAAACCATTTGATAAAGCTAAAATCAATGCCCACTTCAACATCCGTAACCTGCACGAAATACTTCTTCCGAAAAACAACAGCGGACTTATTGCCCCTATTGGCGATACCCATATCGGCTGGATCTATAAGAAAAACTGCACCCCTATCTCTGTTCACTTATCGTATCTGTACACGTATAAAAATGCAGACAGCCTGATGTATGCACCCAAGCATTACCAATCTTTAAAAGTAAAATGCCTGACATCCTTTTAAGGATTTGAGAAATTCTGCTTATATTTAGTATGTACTTTTAGATAGTAATATGGAATTTGTAAAGACGAACATACTTGACCGTATTGGTTTTATTATCTTAAACCGCCCCGACAAAAGGAATGCCCTGAATGATCAGTTTGTTACTGAACTGAAAGAAAGTTTTACTTCTTTCTCTAAAAACGATGCGGTAAAAGTTATTGTATTAAAAGCAGAAGGTACTACGTTCTGTGCCGGGGCAGACCTGGAATATCTGCAGCAACTTCAAAATAATACCTACGAACAGAATCTTGCCGACTCTACACATTTAATGGAGCTGTATAAACTGATCTATACATTAAATAAAGTAGTGATTGCACAAATCAACGGGCATGCCTTAGCAGGTGGCTGCGGACTGGTAAGTGTATGTGATTTTGCATTCAGTATTCCGGAAGCAAACTTTGGGTATACCGAATCGCGTATCGGATTTATTCCCGCTATTGTCATGAACTTTCTGATCCGCAAGATCGGAGAATCAAATGCGCGCCAGATGTTACTGAGCGGTAATGTAATCAAAGCACAGGATGCATTGAATTACGGCATCATTAATACCATTGTTGATTCGGATGATGAGCTAGAGGATGAAGTTATTGCATTTGCGCAACACCTGATTATTCATAATTCAAGCACGTCTATGGAGCTGACTAAAAAAATGCTGGCCGATATCCAGAACATGCCGCTGAATGATGCGCTTACGTATGCTGCGAAGATGAATGCTACTGCCCGTAATTCGGATGATTGCAAACGGGGTATTCAAGCGTTTTTAAATAAAGAAACATTGAAATGGTAGTAAATAATCCATGCGGATTATTTACTTGCCAGATCGTATATGTTTGCTGAAGTCTTTTTCCCAAGCAGGCCTTTTTTTCCTACCAGTACCAATTTGTTTTCCCACCAAAGAGTATAGTTACGCAAGAGCGTTAAACCTTCGTCGTTTGAAAGAGCCAGGTCTTTTACTTTACTTCCGCTCAATTCATCCCACTCAACGTAATGCATTTGATTGTATACACCTGTTGAATTATCACTATTAGCAAATACCATTCGCACCTTGCCTTCTTCGCTGATGTTCATACAATAAGAAGATGAATTGATGCCTGCACTAATATCATTCACTTGATTTTTTGCATAATAATTTTCCCAAAGCAATTCGTCGTTTTTATTGAAAGCAAACATAACCACAGATTCTGCGTGTACCTTGCCCACTCTCTCCTGCCAGTTCTTAATATCGTTTACATTGCCGGGTTCATAGTTGTAACCAATCGATTCAATTTCTTTCTTCTCCAATACAAGAATTATTTTTTCGTATTCGTTTACATAAAAATCAGTGATCTGATAGTTCATCCAGTTTTCTTCACCTGAAAATATTTTCTTAGAATTACGTACCGCTACAGATGTCTGAATCAAAGCTTCTGAGAGATCGTGAATGTTTAATTTTTCAACAATGCGGTCTTTGAAATTAAACTTGGCATACATAATTCCATCGAGTTTTTTATTTGCAATAACCAAATTGGCTACATACATCTCGTCGTCGTTGAGAAACTGTACTTTCAGTCCTTCTCTTTTTGAAATGGAACTCTGCACATCTAAAAAAACCATATCTCTGGTGGTTAAATCAAAACGCACAAAAACAATTCTTCCCAGCTTATCACAATTCAGTATATGCAACTCCTGTCTGTCGTTTACATAAATACCGTAATTCACAAAATTATTATCAACGCTTACGTTCCCTTGTTGTAATACATTTAGTTTGGTATCTAAAATAATGGTTGTTGCTACCAGAGTCTTCTGGCTATAATCAAAGGTATACACGAGCAGAATTTTTCCATTGGGAGAGAACTCAATGTGATATTGATATTCAAGCGGGGTATTAAAATTGTATGTGAGCGAGCTTGATACAGCCAGTTCAAAACTCTCTTTGGATGCGCCTTTTGCAGCATATACGAGCCAGGGAGCAACGCTTTGTTCGTTGATGATCTTATCGCTTATCAGCGCACCTGTTTCGATATTAAAGATGTATACTTTTAACGCTTTCTTTTTATTAAGCAAATCATGAATCTCTGAAAACAAATGCAGCTGGCCTTCGATGATGTGAAGTTCTTTGTAATCTTCGTCTATTGATACGGTAAGCGGAATGCTGTAAGCCACAACCAAATTTAAGTCGTACTTCTCCAAAAGATACGACGCGCCGCTAAGCTGTGTACCTTTTATTTTATTGAGACTTATAAATGCTTCGTTACCCAACGGCACACAATCAATCTGTTGTGTAGTTTCCAAATACGGACTGGCAATGGTAAATAGTGACGTTTTAGTCAATACCTGCGCGTGAATGGAAAATGTAAGGGACGAAAAAATAAATAGGAGTATACGGTTCATTCTATAACATAGTTTCGAGTAAACTTACTTACGAATTATGTTATACGGAAGTTTTTAATTGTTAGGTAAAACTATTAACATTTCATCAACAGCCGCATAAATTTTATCTAACTCCTGATTAGTAATAATATAGGGCGGTAACACGTAAATAATATTACCTAAAGGGCGTAATAAAATCCCTTTTTTTATAAAAAAATCGTATAAAAAATGTCTGATCTCATGCTCGTATGTTGTATGTCCATTCGTTGTTTGAACTTCTATAGCCAGTATGGTGCCTAATGCCTGAACTCTTTTGATGTTTTTATTATTAACATGTGTTAATACAAATTTTTTATGCGCCTCTTCAATGCGTTGAATATTATTCTGACACACCTCTGATTCGAATAAGCTTAAACTTGCCAATGCCAGTTGACAAATGGTTGCATTGGCTGTATAAGAATGTCCATGAAAAAAGGCCTGATGCAAATCGCTTGATAAAAACGGTGTTTCCACTTCTTTGCTGCAGGTAGTAACACCCAGAGGCAGCAAGCCACCTGTAATGGCTTTCGAGAAACACATCATATCCGGAGTTGTTTCACAATACTGTGAAGCGAATTTTTTTCCTGTTCTTCCAAAGCCAGTCATTACTTCGTCTGCAATGCAGAGCACACCATATTTTTTACAAAGACGAATCATGTTATCCAGTATCTGCGGACTATATATCCGCATGCCTGCCGTGCCCTGAATAAGTGGTTCGTAGATGAATGCCGCTACAGACGAATCCTGCAAATATGCTTCTAATGTCTGTAACACAAACGCATCGTTAGTGCCGTCGGGATAGGGAACAAATTTTACGGGATTCAGCAATGATTCAAACGATTCGGTAAACAAACCACGTGCACTCACAGACATGGCACCAAAGGTATCGCCGTGAAAGGCCCCTTCCAATGCGAGAAAGGTTGTTTTATTATATCCCTTGTTCTTCCAATACTGAACAGCAAGCTTCAATGCTACTTCAACAGCCGTGCTTCCGTTTTCAGAATAAATAACACGCTGCTGATCGCATGCCAGTACACGTAAAAAATTAACGGCAAAATCAACGGCGGGCTTGTGTGTAAAACCCGCAAAGAGTGTATGATCTAATTGCAGTATCTGATCTTTTACTGTGTTTGCCAAGACTTCGTTTGCATGACCATGTATGTTTACCCACCAGGAAGATACTGCGTCGAGCAGAGTTGTACCATCAGCAAGGTGCAGATACATTCCTTTTGCTGCAACAACTTCAGCATAAGGTCTGCTGTTACGTAAGGGTGTATATGGATGCCATACGTGTGCCGCATCCTGTTGAAGAATGTTATTATTCATACCAATGATCGAATAGTTTTACTGCATACGCATTGATAACTTCAGCTGTAATTTTTTCTTCCGGAAAAACGTGCAGCAGCATTTTATAGCCTGTATGTTTTAATATGATCCGTTCTGTCTCTTCGTTTGTAGGACCATTAAATACAATACCTTTAACTTTTATATTCCGGCGTTTTAACTCTTGTGCGGTAAGCAAGGTGTGATTAATACTTCCCAGATAATGATTGGAAACCAGAATTACTTCGGCATCGAATTGTGTAATTAAATCGGCAACAACGGCTGTATCGTTCAAGGGTACCAGTACGCCTCCTGCCCCTTCAATCACCAGATCATTTCCGTTTGTATCGGGCAGCTCTATTGCTGCAAGATCTATTTCAACACCTTCGCTTTTAGCCGCTGCATGTGGTGAAGCCGCCTGCTTCAGTATATATGCTTCCGGGTGAATCAATGAATGTGCGCTATGCAGCATACCACGCATGGCTGCACTATCGGTAAGCTGTACACCTGCCTGTACAGGCTTCCAGTAATCTGCCTGCAGTGCGTTTGTTATAATGGCACTTACCAGTGTTTTACCGGAATCAGTTGATATAGCTGTTATAAAATACTTTTTCATACGTGAGTTTTAGACGAACCCCTCCAAGGGTTTTGATTTACACTTTTAACTTTACTATATGAATGCTTCATCAGACTAAATGTGTTTTAACACACGTAAGTAAATCTGAAATTTGTTTTTCGGTATTAAATGCATGTACACATACCCGCAGGCGTTCTTCTCCTTTTTTAACTGTAGGTGAAAGTATGGGGCGCACATCAAAGCCCTGCTCCTGTATGGATTGTGCGAGCTGTTTTACAAGATCGTTACCGCCCGTTTTCAAAACATGTATGGAACTGGTGCTTGCTATATAGCCTTCGTGCTTGCTTAAACCATCGGAAAGCAATCGAATGTTTTTATTCAATGCTGCAATAACATTTTCGGATTGCTGCAGTTTTTCAAATGCGGCCTGTACCGAAAAGAATGCGTGTGGTGCAAACGCTGTTGTATAAATAAACGGACGAGAGAAATTAATCAGGTAATCAATCAATACAGCAGAACCGGCTACACAGGCCCCGTGAATACCCATTGCTTTACCAAATGTATGAATGCGTATATCCACACCGTCTTTCAGATTTTCTGCAATCACCAGACCCTTGCCCTGGGGACCGCAGGTACCTGTTGAATGTGCCTCATCAACAATCACACAAGCGTTGTATTGTTTTGCAATACGCACCAGTTCTTTGAGTGGTGCCTGATCTCCATCCATTGAATAAATGGATTCGACCACAACAAAAATATCACCGCTTGCTTTTTTTATTTTACGTTCTAAATCTTCGAGGTCATTATGCCGGAACGACATACGATCGGCAAATGATAAACGGGCGCCATCTTTGAGACTGGCATGGATCAATTCATCATACAAAATGGTATCGCCTTTCTGAGGCAGTGCCGAAAGCACGCCAACATTGGCATTGTATCCGGAATTGAATATAAGTGTACGTTCAACCTCCAGAAATATGGCCAACTGTTTTTCTATTTCTTCGGCAAGCTTGCTGTTGCCGGATAATAAACGTGAGCCTGTTGATCCATTACATACCTGAAGAGCGTATTCTTTTTCTTTACTTAAAATACGTTCGTGCAGATCTTTATCGCGGGCAAAACCAAGGTAATCATTAGAAAAAAAATCAACCAACCCCTCTCGTACTGTCAAGGTGCGAAAGGCATTCTCTGATTTTCTGGTAAGCAGTTTCTGTAAGATTTTATCTTTGTATGCCATGTATATACATGCAAATATAAGGCAATAATGAAGAGATATTGCATAAATAATATGCTTATGATGAAATGCGGAGGTATTTTAAGTCATTATCGTTTAGTTAAGCAATTTTAATTTCCGACTTAATTAAACAACATTGATTTATAATTCATTGGGTGAATTATTCCCTAATTTCCATGCCGTTATATTTTCAATGGTAGTTTGCGCAATACTGGCGAGTGCATTGGTTGTTAAAAATGCCATGTGCCCTGTTATCAATACGTTTTTAAAAGTCAGCAGCTGTGCAAATAACTCATCTGCGGGAATAGCTGCTGAATGGTCTGTAAAGAACAGCCCCTTTTCATTCTCATATACATCCAGACCCAGATAACCGATCTTGCCAGACGTAAGGCCCTGAATGACATCTTTGGTATTCACAATACCTCCTCTGCCTGTATTGATAATCATTACACCATCTTTCATAGTTGCAATACGTTCGGCATTAATCAGGTATTTTGTATGTGCATTCAAAGGTGCTTGTATAACAATAATATCCGAGGTGCTGATCACTTCTTCGAGGGATGTATAGCGAAGCCCAAACTGATTAACATAATCCTGAACGGGCTGTGGATCATAGCCTGTTACAATGCAGCCAAAGCCGGATAAAATCCTGGCTGTAATTGCCCCGATGCGACCTATACCAATAATACCTACTGTTTTGTGGTGTAAATTAAAGCCCACCAAAGGTTCTAAATCAAAGTTGTATTTTTTGACTCTGCTATCGGCTTCCACAATGTGTCTGGACAATGCCAGTATCATGGTTACGGCATGTTCGGCCACTGAATGCGGGGAATAGGCCGGAACGTTTGCAACATGTATCCCCAGACGGTGTGCCGCTTCATGATCGGCCTGGTCGTGGCCGGCAGCACGGATAGCAATTCCTTTTACCCCGTAAGCAGCTAATTTTTTCAATACCGGTTCTGAAGCATCGTCATTTACAAAAATGCATACGGCAAATGCTCCCTCAGCCAGATGTGCTGTTTCAAGAGTTAACGCTTGTTTAACGTATTCAAATTGAATGTCAGACGCTGCGCAGGCACCAAAATGCTGCTTATCATAGCTACAGGCACTATATACAATTACTTTCATAGCTTATGTATTTGGGAAACGATATTGCAATTAAGATACGACACAAACAATGATTTAAAACATTGGTATTCGTATAAAAAAACAATGCCCTTTGTGACAAGCAAAGGGCATTTGAAAATAAACTATAAACTATAAACTAAAACAACAAAACTATTTACTGAGCAGAACCGCCTGAAGTAATCTCTCCTTTAATAGACAGGAAAGTTGTAGCAGGTGAAGTATTTGCAATGATGATGATATTCTTTTCAAATAAACCGGACTTATTTTCAATTTTAAACCCTCCACGTATCACAGCTGTTCTGCCTGGTTGTATGGATGTTTTAGGCCATTCTGCCAACGTACAGTCACACGATGTCTTTACATCCTGAATCTGCAAGGGTTCATTACCTGTATTGGTAAAACTGAAATTATACCATAATGTATCTTTACCCGGAGCAACTTTACCAAAGTCGTGCGCTGTTTCTTTAAAATTAATATCTGCCTGTGCATTTGACACAAATATTAAACCTATAAACAACACTGATAATAAAGAGATGCGAATCATATTCATTACGGTTACAAAATAATATAAACAACTATTGTGCCATAATTAACGAAAGAATTATACTTTTAGTTTCATTATCTCTTTTAAAGATAATACGTAGGTAAAAAGATCAAACAACAGCAGATATGAGTCCGGATTTTACTATAAAACAGCAGGAATGGAAGTCTTTTTTGACTCAAAACAGCGATCAGTCATTCGATGTAATTCTGGCCGGATTCAAAGAAATTTTTACTGAAAATGAACTTCCGGCTGTGTGGTTTCCGGAACAATATCCTATACGGTCGAATGTAAGTAGCTGGATAGAAGAACTGAAACTGAATACCTACCCGGAATTTTATGCATGGTCGGTCAACGAAAAAGAATCTTTCTGGAAAAAAGTCATTGATACCATTCCGCTGAAACTGAAAGAACCATATACATCCATATTAACACAGACTTCTAATCCGGACGAAACGATCTGGTTGAAAGATGCGCGTTTTAATATCATAGAAAGTTGTTTTCAGGCAAATCCGGATCAAATAGCTATTTATTATCAGGCTGAACAATCTTCCCGTATTGAAGAGATAACATACAAGCAGCTGCTGCACAAAGTAGGCTTGTATGCCTCAGGGCTGCGTGCTCAAGGATATGCTGCGCACGACCGCGTGGTTCTGTATATTCCTTTCAGCATTGAGGCCATTGCCGTATATCTGAGCCTGATCTACATTGGCGCTGAACCAGTACTGGTATCGGATAGTTTTTCTGCCCCGGAACTAAAAAAACGCATTGATATTATTAACGCAAAAGCGGTTATAACGACCGACCAGTATTGGTATGCCGACAAGCAGATTCAGATACTGCCTAAGGTGATTGAAGCGTCGCCGGCACAGATTATTCTGCACACTTCTGAAAACACTGCGGCCATATCAATCCGGAATAACAAAAACGATCTGCTGCTATCTGAATTAGCCGAAGTGCATACGCAATTATTGGCTCCGCAGTACCAATCGGGCAGCGATACCATTTCCATTTTGTTTTCTTCAGGTACTACTAAAGAACCTAAAGCACTTCCCTGGAAGGCTACGACACCTCTTAAATGCGCTGCTGACGGACGGCTGCTACAAGACATACATGAAGGTGATGTTGTTACCTGGACAAGCGGTATGGGCTGGATGATGGCCCCCTGGCTAATCTTTGCCAGCTTATTGAATAAAGCAAGTATAGCGGTATATGGAGGGGCGTATTCTAAAAAAGCATTCATTGATTTTACTGTTGCAACAAAAGTTACGGTATTAGGTACCATTCCCTCTGTTGTAAAAAGCTGGCGTATGCAGAACTTTGGGCTTATTCACAACTGGAGTGTGCGTGTGTTCAGTTCTACCGGAGAACCCTCAGATACGGATGACTATTTGTATCTGATGTATATGAATCATTTTAAAGCACCTATTATAGAATACTGCGGCGGAACGGAAATCGGCGGTGGTTATATAAGCAGTGTTGTGGAGTTACCCAATGCAGTGTCCTATTTTAACACGACAGCACCGGGCAGCGGTTTTATTTTACTGAATGAAAAAAATCAGGTTCAATCTTCAAGTGGTTCGGGAGAAGTGTATTTAATTCCTCCATCCATTGGATTATCTCAGGAGATTCTGAATAAAAATCATTTTGAAGAATATTATTCCAATTTACCTGAAATCCCTGCTTATCCACTGCTGCGCCGACACGGAGATGGTTTTCATGTGACCACTTATGCGAGAACAAACTACTACAAAAGTATTGGCAGAACAGACGATTCAATGAATTTGGGCGGAATTAAAATCAGTGCGGTAGAAATTGAAACGATTGTCAATAAACACCCGATGGTTATTGAAAGTGTAGCAATAGCTGCTCAGGACAAGAACGGTGGTCCGGAAAGACTTGTTGTTTTTATCGACTCAAAAGATGCCGGAATTGATGTACTAAACCTGCAAAAGGAACTGCAGAAAATGATTCAATCTGAATTAAATCCGTTATTTAAAATTTCAGAGATTATTCTAAAAAATCATTTTCCCAGAACAGCCTCAAATAAGCTCATGCGCAAAGAATTACGCAAAGAATATCAAAATAATCGGGACTAAAATCATCTTCAAAAAGCCTTCAGAATTAACCCAATATGTCTACAGATTTGTGCTGTATAATTGTATTAATAATTTAATGCAACAAGTTAAACCGTTACACATATGAAAAAGTTAATCGTATTCAGCACAATAATCTTAAGTTTATTTGCGTTCAGTGTATCAGCAGCAACAGTGTCTCATGGTCATAAATACAAACACCACAAAGTGAGTAAGCATCACCATCACCACGCAGATCCTTCTTATCAGAATTAATCGTTCATAGTAATAGTAATAGTTTATATAGTCTCGTTTCAGTTCGTTTAGTTAAAGTAAAAACGGATAGCTCTCCCAAAGCTATCCGTTTTTTTATGTTGTATAAAATGAATTTACTACTGCATACTTCGGGGATAAACGTAACAATACATATATTTTTCTTATTCTTAAACACAGAAAATTTTTGGATGGTTTAATTTATGAACGCTGCCATTCATCACCAAACTTTGTATTAGAAAATGAATAACGTATCTGAATTATTAATTCAAAGACAGCGGAGGCATGCTGTACTGAGCTGTATTGTGGAAGGCCAGCTTGTGAATAGAATATACCATATATGAAATGAGCGGAAAAGTTGCCAAAATCTCACCCACTTCTTTTTCGCTATCGGCAACAATTGTAACCCATAATTTGGAACGATCGATCGACAAACTATATGATGTAACAACACCATTGTGCATGTGGCTGTTAATCATAGCACGCTGAGATGGAATTAATGAAATAAATTCATCATCCGGTTCGTCGGGAAAGTCTATGTCTATTAAATACTGATCCATGCTTTATATTACAAATAACACGAATAAGTAACTAGTTTTTGACAAAAAAGTTTTACGCAATGCGTTTTAAGAACCTAAAAAAACAGATACCAAAGAATACTTCGTCCTGAGAAATTCGATTAAATGTAGCCTTTGCAAAAGAATGTATCATTACGTACCAATTCTGTTTCAGTAATTAAATTAAAAAGAGACCAAAAGGTCTCTTTTTAATTTAATTACTTCTTCTTTTTCTTCTCCGCTTTTTCCTGTTTTTTGTATGCCCCCCTCAATAAAAAACTATATTTAAGAGCTGCAAGATCTTCGTTTAATGTTTTTGTACTTGTATCCAAATTATTGATTGTGCTTTTCAAATGTGCGCCTGACTCGTCGTCGTGAAGTAATATACCCAGCGTACTATTCGGATCACTGCTGGCATTTTTAAGATTATTCACCATAACAGATGCGGAGTCTGCAATTTTTTCCAATTCAGCAATTGTTGCGGACATAGATTTAAAAACAACTGTATCGGTAACAAGATCATTTATCAAGGTACCTTCCTTATTCAGTTTTGATGTAAACCCGGAAAGCGAAGTCATGAGCTGCTGTGCCTTTAATGAAGCCTGTTGAAGAGACTGTGTAGTTGCGTTGATATTATTAAATATAGATTCGTCGGTTATCAACTTGCCCAGCGTACCTTCCCCGTTTGCCAGCTTCTTACTTATCACTTTAAAATCTTTTGTGATATCAAGAAGGTTTTTATTGTTCTGCTGCAGGGTATTCATAATATCATCTGTAGATAACATTGCTTCCACACGTAACGTATCGCCTTCTTCAATTTGCCCGCCATTTGATGTTCCGCCGTATATCACAATGATCTTATTACCAATCAACCCGTCGGTACTGATCTTTACTTTCGCATCTTTGCGAATATACTCCTGCGCGCTCTCATCCAGATTCATCACAACCTCTACCTGCGATTTATTATGAAAGTGTAAGGTTTTAACCGTACCAATCTTTACACCTGAAAACCATACGTTACTCCCCGGAAGAAGCCCGTTTACATCTTCAAATAACGACGTTATTTTTACTTTTCGGGTAAAGGTTTCATGCAAATTGCCAATCGTTAAAATACCTGCAAGTAACACAAGTACTCCAACCAGAACGAACAAGCCTACTATGACTGCACGTTTATTAGGTGATTCATTCATATCTTATTTAATAAAATTGTAATTATAAAAACTTTGTATCCGTTCATCTTTATCTTTAAACACTTCTTCAAAGGTTCCTGTCTTAACAAATGTACCATCGAGCAACATGGCAACACGGTTGCATGTTTCTTTCGCACAGGTAAGGTCGTGGGTAATAATAATCGAAGATGTATTGTATTTTTTCTGTACGGTATTTATTAATTCGTTGATTTCGAAACTCGTTATCGGATCAAGACCCGAAGTAGGTTCATCATACAACATTATTTTAGGTTTTAATATTAATGTACGGGCAATACCAATACGCTTGCGTTGCCCGCCGGAAAGATCGGATGGCATCTGATTCATTTTATCAATCAAGCCAACGGCATCCAATACTTCTTCAACCGCTGCATCAACTTCTTTCTTTGTAAGATTTTTAACATTCATGGTTAACGGAAACTCCAGATTCTGCCGCACATTCATACTGTCATACAAAGCACTGCTTTGAAATGAAAAGCCAATGTGTAACCGAAGTGCATCCAATTCTTTTCGGTTTAGTTTATCAATTTCTTGGTCAAGTACTTTTACTGTACCCGAATCCGGCCTTAATAAACCTACAAGGATCTTTATCAAAACAGATTTGCCTGTACCGGAACGACCCAATACAACAACATTTTCTCCTTTATATACATCCAGATCTATTCCTTTTAATACATGAAGATCCTCAAAGGATTTTTTCAACTCCTTAATGGAAATAACTATTTCGTTTGTATTAACTTCTTGCGCTTTCGTTTCCATCGTTAGAAAAATTTAATCCAGTTACTAATCTGAACGATTGTAATCTCTTCTATAAATATTAAGAACATTGTTAACACTACTGCCTGGTTGGCTGCTTTACCAACACCACGTGTACCCTGCGATGCATTATATCCTTTGTAGCAACCAACAATACCAATAGTAAACCCAAATACAATCGATTTAGCAACGGCAGTAAATAAATCAATAAAGCTTATTGTACTGAATCCGCTTTGAAAGAAATTGGAAAAGCTTGTAGTTTCATTTGCATGCACATTAACAAAAGACCCTAATAAGCCTACAAAGCTGCAATACATAGCCAATATGGGAACCATCAATGTGGTTGCAACAACGCGTGTAACAACTAAATACTTAAACGGGTTTATTGCTGACACCTCCATGGCATCTATCTGTTCTGTTACTTTCATCGACCCTAACTCTGCCCCAATACTGGAACCGACTTTACCGGCACAGATAAGTGCCGTTACTAACGAACCTAATGCGCGAACAAGTGCAATTGAAATCAAAGACGGTAACCAGGATGCAGCTCCAAATATTTCCAGCGACGGCCTGGATTGTTTGGTAAAAACCACTCCTGTAACAAAACCTGTCAACGTAATTAAAGGCAAAGATTTCAATCCGACTTCATAACATTGATCTATAACCTGACGAAAATGGAAAGGAGGTTTAAATACCTGTTTAAAAAACAATGCAATAAATATACATGCATCATAAATTCCTTTAAAGTATTCATCAATGCCTTTAGAAAAAATATATGGCCTGATTTTTTGTGTCATGACTTTTTATAAATTATAACTTGAACAATTCAATAAACATGTTCAGAACAAAATTCTTTCTTCTTAACTCATTTAAGTTAACACAAATAGCCCATGGGAACAAGGCTTTAGAGTTTAATTTATGCTACCACCAGCTTGCATATACAACAATTCATTTTATAAGTAATTACATAATAAAATGAAAATTTTATATTAACACCAGATTGTTGCTTACTATTGATCTGTTATTCTAAAACCAATGGCGCATAATTTTTCATTGGGTAACACTAAAATCTATTATTAAAAATTTATTTCCCGTCAAATTATTCCAATAAAAAATTATTACTTATTAAACAGGTTTACGAATATAACACACACCATTTTTTGTTTGTTCAATTCGCACAGGTATTTTATGTTTTGAAAAATAATCGTGTACTGCCAACGTGCAACCATCCCAGGTATAATAATCATCAATAATTACAATGCCTCCGGGAACAACTTTAGCATATAAATTTTCAAGACAGCACATGGTTGATTCATACCAATCGCCATCGAGTCTTAGTATTGCGATTTGATTGGTAGAAGGAAACACAGGTAACGTTTCATTAAACCAACCTTTAATCAATGTATATTTTTTACACCCTGCCGTTTTCATTGCTTTTTCAGCAAACTGAATTTCTGCTTTACAATTATCAAAATAAGAAGGCGCATCTTTTGCATTCTGCCATTCTTTTGCCGATGCACCATCTATGGCTGTAACATCCGGCAACCCTTCAAAACTGTCAAACAAAAAATAATTCCGTTCATCCTTCAACAAGTCTGCAATACCTGCAATCATACCGCCTCTCCATACACCACACTCTACTACATCTCCGGATATGTGCCTGTTTTTATCACACAATTCTAAATTGTCTTCATACAACAATTCAGGAATCATTGTAAATGCAGAAAATTTTTTAAAAATACGATTGTACGAATACGACTTTTTTACATCTTTTAATGCAATAAAAATATTCCTGACAATCAGATAAGACTTGTTCATTCTGTTTCCCGGTGTTTACTGATAATCGTTCATTTAAAGTTAATTTTTATTTGGAGATAAAAAACACATGCAATGGCAATCATAAAAACCACTGTGCTTGAAATACCTACCTCTATATGCATTTACGCATCAAATATATTTAGAGTTCGATAAAACGGGTAAAAATAAAAAAGCTCACTGCATGACAGTGAGCTTTTTACTTGCTATTTTTGGTAGCCTGTACGGGAATCGAACCCGTGTTTCGTCCGTGAAAGGGACGCGTCCTAACCCCTAGACGAACAGGCCTTTTTCTAAAAGGTTTGCAAAACTATGAAAGATTTCGATAAATACAAAACCATTCAGGATATTTTTTAATAAAATAAATAAAAGTGCTTCCTGGTTGATTTTGGATATGCGTTATTGTATGTTTGTAGCTTATTCTGCTAGTTCAGAATGTTCATAAGTTTGTGGTTTAATCTTTAATAATTATGTCAAAAATCAAAGTAGGTATTAATGGCTTTGGCCGTATTGGTCGTTTGGTTTTCCGTGCTGCGGTTAACAACCCTAACATTCAAATAGTTGGTATAAATGATTTGATTGATGTTGATTACATGGCATACATGTTAAAGTACGACTCTACTCACGGTCGCTTTGATGGAACGATCGAGGTTAAAGGTGGTCAGTTGGTTGTTAATGGAAATGCAATCAGAGTAACGGCAGAAAGAGATCCTGCTAATCTTAAATGGAATGAAATTGGTGCTGAATACGTTGTAGAATCTACTGGTCTTTTCTTGACTATGGATACAGCAGATAAACATATTGCAGCTGGCGCAAAAAGAGTTGTTTTATCAGCTCCGGCAAAAGATGACACTCCTACATTTGTAATGGGTGTAAACAACAAGTCATATACTAAAGACATGACTATTGTTTCTAATGCTTCTTGTACTACAAACTGTCTGGCTCCTGTAGCTAAAGTATTAAATGACAACTTTGGTATCCTTGAAGGTTTAATGACTACTGTGCATGCTGCTACAGCTACTCAGAAAACTGTTGATGGCCCGTCTGCAAAAGACTGGAGAGGTGGTCGCGGTGCATACCAAAACATCATCCCTTCTTCAACAGGTGCTGCTAAAGCAGTAGGTTTGGTTATCCCTCAATTAAAAGGTAAACTAACAGGTATGTCTTTCCGTGTTCCTACACCAGACGTTTCTGTTGTTGATTTAACTTGCCGTTTAGAGAAACCTGCTTCTTACGAAACAATCAAAGCTGCTATGAAGGCTGCTTCTGAAGGTGCTATGAAAGGTATTCTTGGATATACTGAAGATGAGGTTGTTTCAACTGACTTCTTAGGCGATGCTCGTACTTCAATCTTCGATGCAAAAGCTGGTATCTCATTGAATGATAACTTTGTTAAAGTAGTATCTTGGTATGATAACGAGTGGGGTTATTCAAACAAATTAGTTGACTTGATTGTCCACATGGATACTGTTAAGTAATTAACGACTTAAAAGAATATATAAAATCCCCCGCTAATCAGCGGGGGATTTTTATTTTGTGGCAGGAATATTTTCTATGATCAGCTGCTTTATATCAAATTCATTTATAATAAAGAAGGCCTGATAAGATATCTTATCAGGCCTTCTTTATTATGCTTATATTCTTGAATTATGACTCATGAAAAGGAAGATCCGGAATATCATCAAATTCCTTAACCTCTGTTTCTCTGAAATTACTTCTCACTTCTATGTCTAATTTTTTCTTTTGTTTAACATGATGACGAAAATGCATTTCCATCAATTTAAACCATTCTTCAGCCGACAAATAGCCCAATGATGGATGTTTGACTTTGGCCGAAGGTTTTTTATAATCAATTTCTTTAGCAACCTTATAAATCAATTTTAGAAAACGGTAAAAGTCGTCTTTTACCTTTTCTGTACTTAACGGCTGCGCCGGTTCTTTATAGGGATTGCTTTTATGTTTGAATGGCAAATAGCTCCCATACGAAAACTGCACAAAACCTTTGAATGATTTTCCTTGCTTTACATTTGCATCTTTTGCTAACAAACATTCCTGGATAGCTTTAACATGAATTTCCTGAGAATACTTTAGCAAATGGTCGTATATCTGACCAATTGTCCAGCTGGTGTTCGTAACCTTCTTCTTGAATTGATTATTGCCATAGAAGTCCAGTTCTTTCAACCAATATTTAGCCAGTGGTAATAATTGCTTATAGGTATTTTCTGCGCTCATACATCAAATTCGTTCCTTCTGCAATAATACCGATAATTAATGTCAATTTCCTTAGCTGTTAATAAAATCTGAGGATCAACAGCCTCATTATAGAGGGGTTAAAAGTAAAAGGGATGATATCTCTTAAACATCATCCCTTTTTTGCAGAAGTATCATTAAAAAATAATAAAAATATCTTTCCCAAAAGTCATACTACAAATATGTACCTTTTATATTAAAAAGCAACAATTTAAAAACAAATTTATTACAACAAAATATTAAACAAACATTAAGTATCTAATTATTAACAAATTAATAATTTAAAATGTTTTACAGTAATCAAAAAACAGTATGTAATATCAATATTTGAATTTTAATTTATTAATAATTTGAGGGTAGTATAGAATTTTAAACGAGATCGCGAACTGAAAAAACGACTTGGGGAAAGTCGTCCGGATGATCTAGGATTCGAAGATATTTCGCTGCAATAGTGGCTGCAGAAGCTAATTCTCCTGCTTCAAATAAGGTTGTAAAACGATTGAGCGTTGAAAATGATTCTACAGATGCTTCTCTGATCTTTTGCTGCATAGCAGTATCTACAACACCCGGTGCAACTGAAAAGATAAAATGATTGGGAATTTTCTTTATTTCAAGCTCTCTTGAAACATGAAGCGAAAAATGATCGAGTGCTGCTTTTGCCGTTCCATATAAGGACCAGCCGTCAATCACTTTAGTTGCTGCGCCTGATGAAACATTTATAATTATGCTTCTTTTAACTGTAGCTGTTATTTTCAAAAAAGCACTTATTAATTGAATCGCTGCAATCAAATTAACTTGCAGTAATGCCTGAATTTCATCTTCAGAAAAGTCTTGTGCATATTTAATCGGATCAACAACACCAGCATTATTTATGAGATAAATGTTATCCCCGGCAGTATATGGGCCATTAAATAATCCGGTAATTTTATTCAACGCTGCAGGATTGCTCAGATCAGCAAATACATGATTGTATTTGCTGTGTTGTATTGAAGATGTTCTTGAAATACCATAAACAAGTACATCTTCCCGCTCTAACAATTGCTCAGCTATTGCTTTGCCCAAGCCCGAAGATGTACCTGTTATGTAATAGTAATTCATTATAAAATAAATTGACTTAAATCTCTGTTCTTTACCAGGCCTTTCATCTTCTGTTCTACAAGTTCTTTAGTAATCAGAATTGAAGCATCGGCACTGATTTTATCCGGCACGTCAAACAATAACTCATTCAATAAATGACTCATTACTGTATGCAAACGTCTGGCTCCAATGTTCTCTACTTCAACATTCAGTTCAAAGGCTATTTCAGCAATTGCTTTCAAGGCATCGTCATCAAAATCTATTGCTACATTTTCTGAAGAAAGCAATGCTTTGTATTGTCTTGTCAAGGCATTCTTTGGTTCTTTTAAAATGTGGTAAAAATCGGATTGTGTAAGGCTGTTTAGTTCTACACGAATAGGAAAACGTCCTTGTAATTCCGGAATTAAATCTGATGGTTTAGAAATATGAAATGCTCCTGCAGCAATAAATAAAATATGATCGGTATGAACAATACCGTATTTTGTATTCACCGCACTGCCTTCCACAATAGGTAACAAATCTCTCTGTACGCCTTCCCTGCTCACATCCGGACCAGATCCTTTTTTAGAAGAGGCCACTTTATCAATTTCATCGATAAAAATAATGCCCATGTTCTCTGCTTTTCGAATGGCTTCGTCTTTTACTTCGTCCATGTCTATTAATTTTGCAGATTCTTCTTCCAGCAAGATTTTACGTGCCTCAGCAATACTCAGCTTACGCTTTTTTGTTTTCTTAGGTATCATATTGCCGATCATCTCCTGAATGTTCATCATTGATGCTTCATCCATTGGCCCGCCTACAACGCCTATTCCAGAGCTCTGCTGCTGAACGTTAATCTCAATCTTACGTTCATCCAATTCTCCTGAACGAATCTTTTCTCTGAACAACTCGCGTGTCCGTTCATTAAGTTCCTGTTCGTTATCCGGAATTTCTCCTGCATCTGTTACAGGTATATTAGTTGTTTTAAAACCCATACCTGTATTCTTAACAGGTGGAATTAATAAATCTAAAATAATATCCTCAACAACCTGAGTAGCCTTTATCTTAACTTCTTCTTTCTTTTTAGCTTTAACCATATTCACGGCCTGTTCTGCCAGGTCACGTACCATGCTTTCTGCATCACGGCCCACATAGCCGACTTCTGTAAATTTAGACGCTTCTACTTTCGTAAAAGGCGCGTCTGCAAGCTTTGCCAAACGTCTGGCAATTTCGGTTTTACCTACACCGGTAGGGCCTATCAATAATATATTGTTGGGCATAATTTCTTTGCGCATATCTTCCTGCGCATACATTCTTCGCCAACGGTTTCTTAGTGCAATAGCAACATTCCTTTTGGCATCATTCTGTCCAATGATGTATTTATCTAACTCAGCTACAATTTCAGTAGGCGTAAGAAATCCTTGTAAAGCAGTCATTAATTATGTGTGTTAATTATTTTTTTATCCATTCATTGATATTCAACCCTAGCGTAAAATAACTTGTACCGCCTTTAATTGAATAATACGAGCGTGTAAAGCCAATATCAAATTTTTTCACACGCAACATAAAGCCCCAGGTTAAGCCAGCTGCAGCAGATCTGTCCTGAAATCTTAATTCTCTTCTCATTAAAAAATTATATCCGAAACGAAAATGGAAATTCTTTGTTAGCAGCAATTCTCCTCCTATAACAAAGTGGCGCAATAATTTATCTGTAAATGTAGTTCCTATTGGTGTTACTGATCCATCTAAATTTACTTTTACGTTTATTGAAGGGTCGTTATAAACAACATTGAATTTATATAAATCATGTGTTGTAATAGATAAGCGCAATGGCATGTGCGCCGGTTTATATGTTGCACCAAGTTGAATATCGAAAGGTAGATTTACGGCTTGATTTTTTACATAATTATTCAGATTAAAACCAACGTTTTTAAACACCAAACCAACAGTCAGCTGTTCTTTGGGATGTTTATACAATACTCCAAAATCAATCATAACTGCTGCCGCATTATATGACCCAAGCGAAGAGTATACAAGCTTTGTATTCACGCCCATGGAGAATGGCCCTTGCCCTCTGGCATAACCCGCAATCAGTGCAAATTCATTTGGATGAAATACAGAACCTGTAACAGTTCCTGAAGCATCTGTTTGCTGAATTGAGCCATAGTTAAAGTAATTGAGGCCAAAGCTCACCATGCCCTTATTATTTTTTAAAGCATTGGCCACGAACAAGGTCGATTTTTTAATATCAGCAAAAAAAGGCTGATAGGTAAAACTCACATGTTTATGGATAGAGTCATTCAGCAAGGCTGGATTGGAATAACCCATGGCTACATCTTTATCTAAAATAGAAACATTATAACCACCCACCGCTGCCTGCCTTGCCGCTACCGGAACTTCCAGAAACGAATATCCGGTACGCCCACCCAATTGCCCCTGTGACATGAACGGCATAAATACAATAAAGAAAAATAAAAAACGCCTTTGAATCATATAGAATAAAACGTAAAACGGCAGTAGTTGGTATCTACTGCCGTAATTTAATGGTTTATATTTATTTCTTCTTTGCTTCTTCTGGTATCTGAAGGTTGAATGGTTTTTTAATTTTCTGCTTTAACAAAGCTATTGCTAACACTTCATCGGCTGTTTCAACAAAATGAAATTTCAAGTCTGCAATATCAGGTTTATTGATCTCTTCAATATCCTTTTGATTTTTCTTGCTAAGAATTATTTCTTTGATACCCGCTCTTTTGGCAGCCAGTATTTTTTCTTTTATTCCGCCAACAGGCAACACTTTGCCGCGTAACGTAATTTCTCCGGTCATAGCAAGTGCAGGTTTAATTTTACGTTGTGTAAATGTTGATGCCAAAGAAGTATATAAAGCTATACCTGCAGAAGGGCCGTCTTTCGGAGTAGCGCCTGCAGGTACGTGTACGTGCAGATCAAAGTGGTCAAACACCCTGTAATCAATCCCGATTGCATCTACATTTGCTTTCAATAAGGAAAGTGCAGCTGTTGCCGATTCTTTCATTACATCACCTAATTGACCCGACAATGTAAGCTTGCCTTTCCCTTTGCTGATTATAGATTCTATTGTAAGAATCTCTCCGCCATAAGGTGTCCAGGCCAAACCGGTAACAATACCGGCTAGCTCATCTTGCTGATAGGTATCCTTTTCAAAATCTTCTGAGCCTAATATTTCGCGTACCTGAGCCGGCTGAATTTTCTTGGTATATTCACCTTCCATCGCAATTGCAACAGCAATATTTCTAACTACCGCACCAATCTTGCGCTCCAGATTACGCACACCGGATTCCCTTGTATAATCATCAATGATTTTCACAATGGCGGCATCGGTAAACGAAACATCTTTTGCCTTTAAACCGTGTTCTTCTTTTTGCTTTGGTATTAAATATTTTTTAGCAATCTGTATTTTTTCTTCCAGTGTGTAACCATTGATTTCAATGATCTCCATACGGTCTCTCAATGCAGGCTGAATAGTATCAAGCGCATTTGAAGTTGCAATGAATAATACTTTAGATAAATCGTATTCAACTTCCAGAAAATTATCCATGAAGGTTGAATTCTGTTCAGGATCCAACACTTCTAATAATGCCGAAGAAGGATCACCTCTGAAGTCTTTAGAAATTTTATCAATTTCATCTAAGATGAATACCGGATTTGATGTTTCAGAACGCTTAATACCCTGAATAATTTTACCCGGCATAGCGCCAATATAGGTCTTACGGTGACCACGAATTTCAGATTCATCATGAACACCACCCAAAGACATGCGGATGTATTTACGATCTAAGGCCTTGGCAATCGATTTCCCTAAAGACGTTTTACCAACACCCGGAGGGCCGTACAAACAAAGGATTGGCGCCTTCATATTGTTTTTCAATTTCAATACGGCGAGATACTCCAGAATACGCTGCTTCACTTTCGTTAAACCGAAGTGGTCTTCGTCTAATATTTCTTTGGCTCTTGCCAGATCAAAATTGTCGGTAGAGTTTTCGCCCCAAGGCAGATCAACCAATAATTCTAAATAATTAAATGTAACCGGATAATCAGGTGCCATTGGATTAACACGTTGCAGCTTCGACATTTCTTTATCAAAGTGCGCGCGTACTTTATCTGACCATTTTTTGGTTAAGGCTTTTTCTTTTAAGCGCTCAAACTCCTGCTCACTGCTGAAATCTCCAAGTTCATCCTGCAGTACTTTAATCTGCTGACGCAGAAAATAATCGCGTTGCTGCTGATCAATGTCTGTATGAACCTTGGTATGAATTTCTCTTTTTATTTCCAGCATCTGAATATCTTTATCCATCAGCTGCAGCAGCCAGGTAGCCCGCTCTACGGCATCATCAAACTCAAGCAGTTTCTGTTTATCTTTCAGTTCTGCATTGATATTTGAAGACAGAAAATGTGTTAAAAAATTTTCACTTTCAATATTGTTAATAGCTATCTGCGCATCCTGCGGAATCTCAGGATTCATTTTTAAAATTTTTGTTGCAGACTCTTTAACAGATTGCAGAAGCGCTTTTACTTCTTTTTTATTCATATTCGGATGTATGTCTTTCAACATACTTACCTTTGCCTGCATGAAAGGTTCGTCCTGAATATGTTCATCAATGGTAAAACGTCTTTTCCCTTGAATAATAATCGTTGTATTCCCATCGGGCAATACAAACATCCGAAGTATTTTTGCAACAGTACCAGTCTTAAAAATATCCTGAAAACCTGGTTCTTCGGCTTTTTGGTTTTCCTGTGCAACAACCCCTATTGTTCTATCACCTTTATAGTATTTTTTAACTAAACGTATTGATTTTTGACGACCAACCGTTATAGGTAAAACAACTCCCGGAAAAAGAACAATATTGCGAACAGGTAAAATAGGCAGAATTGCAGGGAATTCCTCTTTATCCATTTCCGCTTCTTCTTCAGGTGTTATCAGTGGAATCATATCCACAGGCTCTGTTTCTAAGATATTAGATAAAAGCGACCATTCTGTTTTATTGATGTTATCCATATCTTTCTGCGTATCCCTTTCTTTATGCCAATATGGCATTTTTTTAGGATTATTTGCGTATTTAATCTAATTAGAACTATCTTTATATAAGTTTTACAATTCGCATGCCATTATATATTTTTAATAGATTTGTTTCAGAAATAAAAGAGTTGAAGAATTCCGGTTTAAGTATTGCACTTATACTGACGTTTGTACTCTTCTATCAGGCAGCCTATCCCCAAAAAGGTAAACATAAAAATAATTTTCAGACAATTGCGGCTCAAGGTCAATTAGACAGTATTTCTGTCATGCGGTCAGAGTACCAGTTTCAATTCAAGAACATCAACATTATCCCCTTTTATTATAACGAAGCCGAATATTTAAAGATCAAGAAATATGAAGAAGCAAAGAATTACAAAGAATTGCTTCCGGCTCTTGAGCAATATGTAAATTCTTTTGGTATTCAGAATTTCAGCCGAAATACGGACATGATATGGAAGCTTGGCCGCCTATACCAAATGTATGGTTATAAAGACCGCGCCTTATTTTTATACACTACGGCGCTAAAAAATTTACGGGGTAAAAAAATTGAAGAGATTAAAAAATATTATGATACAATAACTGCCTCTTCTACTGAAAAGTATGTACCTCTTGAATATTATTACCAATTAGTTGATTACCGAAAATCTGTTGATACACTATTTCCTCCTAAAAGTGTGTTCCTGAATATGGGCGAATTGGTAAATGACCTGCGTTATCCGGATTATGGCCCAACAATGAATGTCGGAAGCAATATTCTGATTTTTACTAAGCGGAAAAAAGTATTAACAGCCACTAAATTAGCTTACAGAGAAAATGAAGATTTGTATTATACCATTAACTACGATGGTTTCTGGGACGAAGCTCTTCCTTTTTCGAATGTCATTAACTCTCATTGTAATGAAGGTTCTGCAACAATCAGTAAAGACGGAAAAACATTATATTTTGCACGTTGTATCGTTCCTGAATTTCTATATGACTGCAGAGATTGTATGGGCTCCTGCGACATTTATGAATCGCATTTAGATCCTGAAGGCAAATGGTCCGTGGCTCAGAATTTAGGTATACAGGTTAACAGCATATCGTGGGATTCACATCCTACACTTTCTCATACAGAAGATACCTTATACTTTGCATCTGACCGTATCGGAGGCTTTGGATTGTCTGATATCTGGTTCACCTATAAATTACCCAAAGGTGGCTGGGCACCTGCACAAAATATGGGGCCGGTAGTCAACACCCGCGGCAATGAGGTAAGTCCTTTCTATCACCCATTGTATGATGTTTTCTATTTCAGCTCAAACGGACAATTATTGAACTTCGGAAAAAGGGACAGCCTGGATTTTACTTACCATACATACGACATATATAAGTCGCGTAAACTGGAAAAGAAATGGCAAAGCCCTAAAAATATTGGCCCTTTAGTTAATGGCCCCGGTGATGAATACTACTTTACCATTGATTCAAAATCACGCGATTTATTTTATTCAAAATCAGAAATTGACAATTTAGCGAATCTGGATCTGTTCAGTTTTCCATTACCAATGGAAGCACAGCCACTAGCCTATACAAAGCTGAAAGGTTCCTTAACAGATTCGCTCACCAACGAACCTTTTAAAGGAATTGTATCTGTTATTGATTTAACAAACGGCATTGAAGTGGCACCTAAGTTTATGCGTGAAGATGGATCATTTGAGTTTGATCTGAATAACAACAATGATTATTTACTGGTTATTCAAGGCGATGATTTCTTCCGTATTGAACACAACTTTAAGTTGGATGGCGATACAACCATTAACATTCAGACAAACTCTATTAAATATAATAAGTGGAAGTTTACGTCTTTGGAATTTGAAAACAACAGCGCGAAAATCTTACCTGAAATGGAAGGTGATTTAAATAAAGTTGTTGATTTTCTGGTAGACCACCCTTCTATTAAATTAATTATATCCGGCCATACCGATGGCAGCGGTGACCCGGAAGCCAATCTTAAACTATCTCAGGAAAGAGCTAATGCTATCAAAGAATACATTATTGAAAAAGGCAGTATAGCACCGGAACGTGTTGAAGCAATTGGTCATGGAAATCAAAAACCAATCATTCAGCAAGAGACTTCTGAAGCAGATAGAAAAATCAACCGACGCGTTGAGTTTGAATTAATCCGCAGTACTGAACCGGTTGCCACTCCGAATGAAGAAGTAATTGAAGAAGAGTCAACGGGAGAATAAAAAAATATTCATCTTCTTATATGCTATAAATAAAAAATGTCACGCAAAGCGTGACATTTTTTATTTATAGCGAAGTGCTTTTACTGTGCATTTGGCGGTGGCAGCTGATTCATGATTTTCTGTGCCATCTTTGGTACATTATCACTTACAATCTGATACACGTAACAGTTATTCGAGTTGTAGTGTACTTTGAATTTATCTCCGGCTATTTGTTTACCCGTTGCATCAAAGATGGAATAGTGTACAGTAAATGTTCTTTCATAATTAAGCGCTGCACGATCCAAACAATTCTGATAATTTGTTTTTACTTCAAACTGATTAATAAAAACATAATAATCTACGCTATACTTCTCATCGAAATACTTGAAGAAATCCGGATTGCGGATGGTTACCCCAAAATATTTTCCGTGATCTTCAGGAGTGTTGTATTGAGCTGTAGGATCGTTGCCGTTACCTGTAATTGTACCAACCGTATTCTTCATCCAATTACCACCGCTCTTCTTAGATGTTGTGGTTGCTGCAGACGATGCTGCATTTTTAGCTTCAACTGAATTTGGATTATTAATGGCTGCCTGATAGTTATAGCTTACAGACGAGTAGATTTTATTTAAGTCAGTTAAGGAGTCACTATTTTTACCTCCAAGCAAATGAATAGTTTCATATCCCTGAGCCATTAATAATGTATTCAATCTCCTTCTGAATACCTCTCTTACTTTTGTCCGCTGCATGTTAGACTTACCTGCAATTTCATCGTCCGCATCTGAAAAGTACAGATACGGATCAAATGGAACAACCAAAATCTGTTTGCGGGTTGGATCAAATGTGTATGGTGTACCCAAATCGTTGAATGGCGGAGCGAAATTTGAAACGTTAGACAACGCCGGTTGATCTGTACTGATTTCCGGCGCAGGTGTTGTAATAGGCTCTGTCGTTGTATTTGCAGGTACAACTACACTTGTTGTTGTAGTATTTGTTACAGGATTAGTTGTAGTAGTGGTCGTCGGAACAGTTGTTGTAGTAGTTGTGGTTGGATTTTTTATTTCAGTGCTAGTTGTTGCGGCTGTATTAGTATAACCAACAACAATCTCTTGTCCTGCTTTCAAATCCATATTATTCATTTTAAGCAATTGCTCAACAGTTGTGTTGTATTTTTTAGCAATGCCATAATAGGTATCTCCCGGTTGTACTTTATATACCTGCGTATTTGGTTTGGCCGGTGTTTGAGGTACCTTCGCCATGGTGGCAGGGTTATATGGAATATTCACGACCTGCCCCACTTTCAATCCGTTTTCTAATTCCGGATTTGTATCAAACAAATCTGAAAGCGGTACTCCATATTTTGTAGAAATACCATAGATCGTCTCTCCCGGAGAAACCATATATTGTATGTGCAGCTTATTATTCAATTTAGTAACACCAATTGAATCCTGAACACCAGCATTGGTTGTTAAACAAATGAATACGATTACGATCGGAAGAATAATTTTTTTGATCATCATACTTAACGCGGTTAATTAAAAGAGATTCCTGATTACATCATTTGAAATAGCAAATAACATAAGTGTTAATAATATTGCCATTCCTATTTTCTGAGCATTTTCCAGAAATTTATCTGAAGGTTTTTTCCCTGAAACAATTTCATATAATAAGAACATCACATGACCTCCATCCAATGCAGGAATAGGAAGCAGATTCATAAACGCCAACACCATAGACAAAGTTGCTGTTAAACTCCAGAAATGTGACCATACCCATTTCGGACCATACGCTTTACCTATTGACAAAAAGCTGCCTACAGAATTTGATGCTTTCAATTCTCCTCTGAATATTTTAGAGAACGCTTTCAACTGATCTGTAATTACTTTGATCGACGTATGAATACCTCTTGGAATAGACTCTGCAAATGAGAAGTGCTGTGTTGAAGTATTTAATATTAAGTCCGGTCTAATCCCTAATAATCCTGCTGTATCTACCTGTGCTTGAATTTTCACTTCATGATTTCCTCGAACAACAACAACATCAACCTTTTTATTCTTATTTGCTTTGAGCTCTTTCGTCAACAAATGAAAATAAGGAACCGATACAGAATTAATTGAGATAATTGAATCTCCAGGCTTTATGCCAGCTTTCGCTGCATTACCATCTTTAAGTACCCCTTCAACTTTAAAGTTGAGGAATGGTGTAAAAAACCCTGCCGCATCTTTATCTGCCAGCTTATCCAGCAAATCACTTGGTATTGGAATTACTTTTTCTTCTCCATTACGACTAATGGTAAGAGTACTGTTTTGATTCAACAGCATTTCAAATATTTCCGAATAATTTTCAATAGTATGTCCGTTAACCGCAACAATTTTATCTCCCGTTTGCAGACCTATTCCTTGAGCAATTGGCTCTGCAACAATTCCATGTTTATTTAATTCATTGATGCTTAAATGCTCTTCGCCTACAACCCATGTTAAACAGATATTAATAAAAAAAGCTACAAGAACGTTTACAATAATTCCTCCCAGCATTACAATCAAACGCTGCCAGGCTGGCTTGCTTCTGAATTCCCAGGGCTTAGGTTCTTCTTTCATGGCTTCGGTATCCATAGATTCATCTACCATGCCTGAAATTTTCACAAATCCACCTAATGGAATTGCCCCAACGGAATATTCTGTTTCACCTTTTTTAAAGCCGAATAATTTTGGAGGAAAGCCGATCGAAAATTTCTCTACACGCATACCAAAATACTTGGCAGATAACATGTGCCCCAACTCGTGTACTCCAACTAAAATTGATAATCCCAAAATCAATTGGGCTATCATAATTACTATTTCCATTTAATTATTTTACTTATTTAATTTTTACTTGTGTAAACGCCCCAGCAACCGTTCTTGTCTCAAGATCTGTCTGAATATAATCATCTAAACTTGGTATAGCAATATACGGTACTTTTGCCATACATTCAGCTATCAAATCCGGCATTTCTAAAAATGCTATTTCATCTTTTAAAAATTTCTCAACAGCAATTTCATTTGCAGCATTCAGAATACATGACATATTTCCGCCTTTTCGCAATGCATCATACGCCAATGCTAAATTCCGGAACGTTTCCGTATCCGGTTCATCAAAGGTTAATGTCGGGTATTTGGTAAAATCAAAACGCGGATAATCGGATTTCAATCTTTCAGGAAATGCCAGTGCATATTGTATGGGCAATTTCATGTCGGGCAAGCCCATTTGAGCTTTAATAGAACCGTCTTCAAACTGCACCATGGAATGAATGATAGATTGAGGATGTACAACCACTTCAATCTGGTTTGCATCGAGCCCAAACAGCCATTTGGCCTCAATGACTTCCAAACCTTTATTCATTAAAGATGCTGAGTCAATGGTTATTTTAGCCCCCATATTCCAATTGGGATGCTTTAACGCCTGTTGTTTCGTAACGTGTTCGAGGTCTTTACGCTTCATTCCCCGGAAAGGCCCTCCTGATGCTGTTAAAATAATTTTTTCAATTGCATTCATGCCTTCTCCGGGCAGGCATTGAAAAATAGCTGAATGTTCAGAGTCTACCGGAAGTATTGCGACTTTATTTTTATGGGCCAGAGCTGTAACTAAATCCCCGGCAACTACTAATGTTTCTTTATTGGCCAGTGCAATATGTTTGCCTGCTTTTATTGCATGAATGGTAGGTATTAGTCCGGCATAGCCAACCAGGGCCGTAAGTACAACATCAATGTCTTCCATTTCTACAACAGACGCTAATGCTTTGGTTCCACAGTATACTTTTATGTAAAGCGGCTCCAATGCATTTTTTACTGTTGCATATAACAGTTCATTCCCAATCACTACTGCATTGGGACGGAATTCAACAGCTTGTTCAATCAATAACGCTGCATTGTTTTCTGCTGTTAAGACCTCTACTTCGAAACGATCTTTATTTTTCCGTATTACCTCGAGTGCCTGCGTTCCAATGGAACCCGTAGATCCAAGAATGGCTATATATTTCTTATTCGGGTCTTTCATTCTTTGAATCTATTCATTCACAATATTTGCAATAAAGGATCTGTCGTTTGACAAGCGCGGTGCTTTATTTTGTCCTCCTAACTTACCCATTTTTTTCATTCCATTAATAAAACCACCCTCAGAAATTATAGTAATTACTAAGGGACGTAAGATATTGCCAACGATTAAATCTTTATAGTAGATATTCCGCTGAATCATTTCCTGATCCAGATCATGAGCAAACTGCACCATATTGTTTGGTAACGTTATGAATTCTATAAACCATTCATGATATGGTAATCCTTCGGCTGGTGTTACCTGAGGTGCTACAGTAAATTCAGTAATGGAAACTTCAGGATGTTTTAATAACGTATCGGCCAATGCGCGCTCTACTTCTTCGCCAATCACATGTTCCCCAAAGGCTGAAATAAAGTGCTTTACTCTTCCTGTTACTACAATTCTGTGTGGTTTTTTTGAAACAAACTTTACTGTGTCACCAATGGAATATGCGAATAAACCTGCATTGGTAGACATAATCAATGCATAATTTACATCCAGTTCTACTTCGCCAATGGTAAGTCTTTTAGGATTTGCGGAGCCATATTCTTCAACAGGAATGAATTCGTAAAAAACACCGCTGTTTAACAATAGCAATAATCCCGATTGCTTCGGCAAATCCTGAAAGGCTATAAACCCTTCTGACGCCGGATATGTCTCAATTGTATCAACCTCTTTACCGATGCTTTCAATCAACTTTTTCTTATAGGGAGAAAAATTTACCCCGCCGTATACCAGCAGCGAAAATTTGGGAAATACATCTTTGATTTTTTTATTGGTACGCTGCTGAATACGATCAAAATACATTTGTACCCAAGGCGGAATGCCGCTGATTAAAGACATTTCCTGATCAATTGTTTCATCAACAATTTTTTCCAGTTTTGTTTCCCAATCATCTATGCAGTTGGTCTCAAAACCCGGCAATTGATTGCCTCTTAAATAGCCGGGTACGTGATGATTAACGATTCCGGATAAACGGCCAATGTAAATACCGTTTTTCTTTTCCATTACCGGGCTGCCCGATAAAAAAATCATCTTATTATCTAAAAATGAAGCATTGCCGGTATAATAAATATAATTCAGCAATGCATCCTTTGCCCCATTTATATGATGCGGAATAGAATCTTTGGTGATGGGAATATACTTTACACCCGATGTTGTACCCGATGTTTTAGCAAAATATAAAGGTAATCCGGGCCACAAAACGTTCTGCTGACCTGCTTTAATATCTTCTATATACGATTTAAATCCTTCGTACTCCCGAATAGGCACGCGTTGTACATATTCCTGATGTGTTGAGATTGTTTCAAATGCATGGTCTTTACCAAATACCGTATTTCGGGCATGAAACAACAATGATTGTAATACCTCATTTTGGGTTTCAACAGGTTTTTCTGACCATTTTATCTGTTTTTTAACAACCCATTTAGCCAGCGGCTTGCTTAATATCGAACGTATACCCATATCTAAGGCAAGATAAAAAATATATAATTAAATACAGTTACGGATTATACGAATGCTAATTTACTACCACCTAAGACTGATTAAATACATTAAAAAGTTATATTTGAAGATTGATGTGTTGAAAGTCTCATTCATCCAATCACAATGCCACGTTCTGCAAATGCAATAGGCCATTCAATTTCTGTGATAATTTATAGCCAAAGGAAGTTTTACTCAAACAGCAGCTTTATATAATTCCTTTTAATCAATGAAATCTATCTATAAGATATTTATTATTTTCTTAGCACTTTGGTTCATTCTATTATTAGTAACGTTTAACAGACATATCAGACGGATTCCTAATACTTATAACAGTGAAATCTGGGCAGACAAAGCAGGGTATTATGTTTTTCTGCCTGCAACTTTTATTTACCAGTGGCATGGAGAAGAAATGCCGGATTCCATTGATCTAAAAACTGGTAAGGGCTTTGATATTATAGATAATAACATCATTACAAAATATCCCATGGGTGTTGCATTAATGATGTTGCCATTCTGGCTGGTGAACCATTATTTTGTTGCTGATCCAAACGATGGGTTTTCATTTTCCTACACACTTATTTCATCGGTAGCCTCCACGTTTTATGTACTTGCAGGCTTATTTATAAGTTATTTCTGCATAAGAAGATTCGCTTCCCGAGTGCGTTCTATTCTTGTCATTTTATTCCTTTTTTTAAGTACAAACCTCTTCTATTATACACTTATCGAGACCGGAATGTCTCATAGCTTTTCATTCTTTTGGTTCTCTTTGCTTTTATACATCATTCTTAAAATAAAAGATCAGCAAAAAATATTCCTCTCAGATGCCATCATTTTGGGTGTAATTTTAGGAGCGATACTATTGATACGACCAATCAATTGTGTTTTCTGCTTGCCTTACTTTATCATTATTCTCATTCATTCTTCTAAACCGATACAAACCTTTGTACAGGTTTTCCTATCGAAAAAAAGTATGCCGATATATCTGATTCCGGTAGTACTATTTGCGCCTCAGCTCTATTATTACTCGTATACGTCGGGTATTTCACCAGCTTATTCAGGTGAAGGATTCATCTATTTATCTAACCCCAAAATAGCTGAAGTATTATTTTCACCGAATAATGGATTATTCCTTTATACACCCATTCTGTTTTTCTTATTGCTCTTTTATCTTTTCAATATTAAACACTATGCTACGATTCTGATTCCGGTAATAGTATTATTTGTATTGATCGTATTCATTTATGGATCGTGGTGGAGCTATGAACTGGGCTGCGGGTTTGGCCACAGAAGTATGGTCGAATTTTACTCGTTGGTATTTTTACCTTTAGCGTTGATTGATATGCCGAAAAAGATAAAAAATACAGTTATCTTTATAGGCATTTTATGTTTTATCTACTCCTTAAAATTAATCTTGTCCTATGATGGTTGTTTTTATGGCAACAATGATTGGGATTGGAATGCTTATATAACTTTGTTGGTTTCAAATATAAAATAACACATGATTATTAACACTCTCTCAATCGTAATTCCAGCATACAATGAAGAGCGCACCATTCATTTAATTCTGAACAGGGTACTAGAAGTAACACTAATAAACGGCATACAAAAAGAAATTATTCTTGTAAATGATTGCTCTAAAGACAATACAAAAGGAGTCATTGAAAAATACATCGCTGAACATCCTTCCCATAACATGGTTTTATATAACCACGAAATAAACAAAGGGAAAGGTGCCGCTTTACACACAGGAATAGAAAAAGCAAAAGGAGATGTTATTATTATCCAGGATGCAGATTTAGAATACGATCCGAGAGAATATAATATTTTATTACAACCAATTGTTGAGGGATTTGCTGACGTTGTATATGGTTCTCGTTTCGTTGGCGGACGTCCTCACCGTATTCTGTTTTTCTGGCATACAATCGGCAATAAAATGTTAACCTTCGCAAGTAATATGTTTACCAATCTGAATCTTACAGATATGGAAACCTGTTATAAAGTTTTCAAAAGTGATATAATCAAAAACATCTCTCTTAAGGAGAAACGTTTTGGTTTTGAACCTGAAGTAACGGCAAAAATTTCAAAAGTTCCGAACATTCGTATTTACGAAGTTGGTATATCATACTATGGAAGAACTTATGAAGAAGGTAAAAAAATAGGAATGAAAGATGCTTTCAGAGCATTGTACTGCATCATCAAATTCAATTTATTCAGCAAATAATTAATTCACCATTGAAATATATACGAATGGCTATTCAGATAATTCATTCGTATATATTTCAATGGTATTGTTATCGGATACTTTTTTAGAATACACTTTTTTCAATTTGCTAAAAATCGCATCGTCGCTTTTTATATTACAATCAATATTCAAAAACCAATCGTCTCTGATTACCAGAATTTTCTCATTCGCCGGAATACTGTCTTTTAATTGACTAATTCCTACAAATTTATTTGTACCAAATATGTCGTAATCCAATAATATCATCAACGGAATGGATGAATAATATACCTTGTCCACTTGTTCCGGATATATTTCATACTCACTTTTTATCTTTTTCATTTCAACCATTTCCGGGTCTTCAACAAAATCTTTCGGTATCGACCAGGAACTTTTATTTCCTACAAACGGGAATATGATTATGATCAAACACAAAACGCTTATCACGATTTTATTATTCCAGGATGTATAAATCATATTGAATAAATAAACCACAATTAAAAATCCGATCGGGAGTATTGATATCAGCACTCGGCTCATTCCAAATGAATGGTATAATCCGAATTTCCAGAAAACTACGTGTGCAAAAAAGAAACTAAAAAAAAGAAGCAGGTAAACAGATTCTATAGACAAAACTGTTTCTGAAAATTTTCTATTCATCTTTCTGATCAGAACAACCAACATAACAATACATGAGGCCCAGAATAGAATGGTAAAGGGGATGCCGGTCATATAAAAATATTTAATAAAGAAGTCGTCCCAATTACCTGAACCATAATTATTAAACCCTGTATTTATGGTATATGGATTTGTGTTAAATGTCCACAACAATGAATCATAATGCAGGCAAAAACCTAAAACAGATATTACAACAAAGCCTACAAAGAAATAAGGTACCTCTTTCCATTTTTTTGCAAATAAGAAAATAAAGCCTAAAACCGTAATAGAAATAAAACCCTCACTTCTCACAAACGGAAGAAAAGATATCACTATTGCACTCCATTTATATTGATCAGATAAGAAGAAATACACACTGCAAACGAGTATGAGTGCATATAATGGTTCTGTGAGACCGGAATTTAATGCCAGCGGATAATTCGGAATAAAAAACAATAGCAACGCTGTATACGGAGAAATTTTCCAATTAAGTTTAGCAATAATTTGCGCCACCAGGCAACACGTAACAACTCCTACTAAAGAATTAAAAAAGGTCATACCTTTCCAGCCCAGTTGGGTAAAGGGAGAAGATAGAATTGTAAAAACCGGTTTCCCCCAGTTGTCTACCAATAAATACGGATGCTTCCATGAATAGCGGGAAATAGCATAATGCGTTATACTGTCGCCGCTATCGTATGTATTATCAACCAACAGCCAAAAACAGCAGGCAATAATTGCCGCTAAAGCCGCAAATATATAGGAGTTAAATTTCATACCGCTCTATGTTATTTCTGAAAATAAAATTCAATAAATTTACACATGATTATTGAGTATTAAAACTAAAATAACATCTACTGTGAAAACTATCTATGTCATTCTAATTGCTGTTTGCGCAGGTTTTATAGGATCAGCTATATATCAAAACGTATACAGCACACAAAACTATCCTACATCTTTTACCCCGGAAAATTCTTACCCTACACATGCCGTTAATTATACGCACGGCCAAACAAATATTGCTGCTGATTTCACTCTCGCCTCTTCCATCAGCACTCCGAGTGTTGTATACATTACAACAGTATCTGCCAATCAAAGTAACAACAATTGGTTTGACTGGTATTTTAATGGAGGCGGAAATAATTTTGTTGCCGGTTCAGGATCGGGCGTAATATTTTCTGCTGATGGCTATATCATTACCAACAATCATGTGATTCAGCATGCAGAAAAAATTGAGGTGGTGCATAATAAAACTACTTACTCAGCTAAAGTTATTGGAACCGACCCTTCATCTGACCTTGCTGTGCTAAAAATTGAAGCGTCGAATTTACCTGCTATAAAAATCGGCCATTCATCAAATGTGCAGATCGGGGAATGGGTATTGGCTGTAGGTAATCCATTCAATTTAACATCTACCGTTACCGCAGGTATTGTATCAGCCAAAGGGAGAAATATTAATATAGTAAACAGCAGCTTCCCTATCGAATCATTCATTCAGACAGATGCTGCAATTAATCCCGGTAACTCAGGCGGTGCTCTGGTTAATACCCAAGGCGAATTAATTGGTATCAATACCGCTATCTTATCTAAAACGGGCAGCTATACGGGTTATGGATTTTCAGTACCGGTTGATATTGTAAAAAAAGTTGTTGATGATCTTATAAAATATGGCGTGGTACAAAAAGCCTTTATTGGTGCGGAAGTCAGCGAAATTAATTCTTCTATTGCAAAACAATTGAATCTGTCGGGATTGGACGGCACATACATTACTTACTTACAAAAAGACGGTGCTGCAGAAAAAGCCGGATTAACTAAAAATGATGTACTGCTGAAATTAAACGACAAATCGATAAACTCAAGAAGTGATTTTGATGAATACATTGCATACAAATCTCCGGGAGAGAAAATAAAAATTACGTACAAAAGAGATAATACAATCAAGGAATGTTATGTAACACTTACCAATGAAGACGGAAAAACCGATATTGTAAAACATGAATTATATTCTTCTTCAACCTTAGGAGCCGATTTCAGCACGATACCTAAAGTTGAAAAAGATAAAATGGGTCTAACCAATGGTGTTCGGATTGTAAATGTAAGAAACGGGCTTATAGGCAGACTTGGCCTGCAGGAAGGTTTTATAATAACTTCTATTAACAGAACTCCTGTAAGTGAGCCCAATGAAGTATCGAATATTCTGGAGAACATCCGCGGCCAGGTAATTATCGAAGGTATTATGACAAATGGATCAAGAGCGATTTATCAGTATTACTTTTAATTTATATTAACCTAAACTTTTATTTTAATATGAAAACCAAAATCACGTATGCCCTTTTACTTGCGTTGCTTGCCACATCGCTATCAAGTTTTCTGTTAACGGATTTTAATAAAACAATCATTGGCAAATGGGAATTGAAAACAATTCAAAGCCCGGGTAAACCCGCAATGGATACAAAATCTGTTCTGGGGGAATCTTTTATGCAATTCAACAGTGATTTTACATACAACGAAACCGGATGGCGCGAAACCAAAGGCATCTGGAAAATTGTTGACAATAAATACCTGCAAACAAAAGGTGAGAAACAAGCTGACTTTACTGAGAAAATTGAACTTAAAGAACTGGCGTCTGATAAAATAGAGATGTCAACATCTGATAAAAAGAAATTCGTTTATCAGCTCGTTAAATAAGAACACTAAAAAATAAAAGAGTCACACTTTTCAGCGTGACTCTTTTAATATCCATGTATCTGAATAATCAGAAGCTTATGCTTTTTGAGCTAAGCCATCCAATACATTCATAACTTCTTTTACGTGCTTTCTCGAAGTTTCCATTAATGCTTTTTCTTCCGCATTCAATTTCAATTCAATTACTTTTTCAATACCGTTTTTACCGATTACTGCAGGTACACCAAGGTAACAGTCGTTGATACCATATTCACCTTCTAATTTGATACAAACCGGAATGATTTTTTTCTGATCTTTTACAATCGCTTCAACCATCTGAGCTGCTGCTGCACCTGGCGCATACCAAGCAGAAGTACCCATTAATTTCACTAATTCACCACCACCGTTTTTAGTACGTTCGATGATTGCATTTAATTTATCCGCTTCAACTAATTCTGTTACCGGAATACCGCCAACAGTAGTGTAACGAGGAAGTGGCACCATTGTATCACCATGACCACCTAACAACATACCTTGAATCTCTTTTGGAGAACAGCCGATCTCGTCTGCAAGGAACGCACGGTAGCGAGCAGTATCAAGAACACCTGCCATACCAATAACTTTGTTTCTTGGCAATTTAGATGTGATGTGCGCGCAATATGTCATTACATCTAATGGATTAGAAACAATAATGATGATTGCATTTGGAGAATATTTCACAACGTTTTCAGTAACAGATCTTACAATACCTGCGTTTGTAGAAATCAAGTCATCACGTGTCATACCCGGCTTACGAGGAAGACCTGAAGTAATAACTACTACATCTGAATTTGCTGTTTTAGAATAATCGTTTGTAACACCTGTTGTTTTAGTGTCGTACTGTGTGATAGGAGCTTTTTGCCAGATATCTAAAGCCTTACCTTCTGCAACGCCTTCTTTAATATCCAATAAAATTACTTCGTTTACAATTTCTCTGTATGCAAGAACGTCTGCGCAAGTTGCACCAACATTACCAGCACCAACTACTGTTACTTTCATGATTTATCTTTGGTTAGTATGTATAATTGTTTTAGGTGTACAAATTAAGAAAAAAACTTAAAAAATGCTCTTTTTTATATTGTCTGGCTCCATTATAATCGGTTTGTACGTACATATCAGAATTTTTTCTGAAGAATCTGTGATTTTGCATTTTTCACTGGTCCGATAGCCTACAATCCATAAGATATCGTTGTTTGAGATCAAAATCGGAATTTTTTTCTTTTGATTATTAGCCACTTTATTATCAATCAGATAATCGCTTACCTTCTTCATTCCTGCCATTCCAAAAGGCTGAAAGCGATCCCCCTCTGTCCAATTCCGGAGTTTCATCGGCCAGGTGATTGCAGCAGCATCGATATATGCAATTGTTCTGGAATGGGTAAATCCTTTAAACTGTTCAACACCTATCATCTGAAAAGACAAAGAACCTCCCGGAATTTCAATGGATTCCGTATCTACATCAATGCTGTACTCGAAGTCTCCAAGATGCTCAATACTATATAGCTGCCAATGAGTGCGGTCCTTTTGAACAATATAGTTCGGAGAATAATAGACAGAACCGGATTCCTGAAAGCGATTTTTATAGATGGTCTGAATGGTTGTAAAATTAAATCCAAACGGAAGCAATATCTCTGTCAGAATAGTGAAGGGCGCTGCCGTCGCATCAACGTCTGCTATGCTAATTGCATATCCTTCTCCGGTCTTTTCCAGAAGCTGAGTCTTATATTGTTCAATATGAAATCGGTATAATTGTTCTGTACCTTTAAACCGTTCCGTATTTTGTTTGAATATTTCTTCCAGATTGGGATTTAGTTTTTTTAATGCCGGCACAACCTGATGGCGAATTAAATTGCGTGCATATTTCTCTTCCACATTGGAACTGTCTTCACGCCATGCAAGATTATTTTCTTCTGCATAGGCCCGAATTGCATTTCTGCTTGAAAATAAAAGCGGCCGGATGATCTTTCCATTTTTTTCAGGAATCCCGTGTAACCCCGCAATCCCTGTACCCCTGCTTAAATTAATCAGCGTTGTTTCGATAATGTCATTCAACTGATGAGCCGTTGCAATGTATTTGTAGTGATAGGTTTCTGCCAATTCATCAAACCAACTATACCGCAGCTCTCTAGCCGCCATTTGTATTGAAAGTGCATTATCGGAAGCAAACGTACTGGTATCAAATCTTTTTACATGGAAAGAAACTCCGTATTTAATTGCCAGATCAGATACAAACTGCTCGTCTTCATCTGATTCTGTGCCCCGTAGGGTAAAATTACAATGAGCCACCGCAAATGAGAAACCTGCTTTTACAAACAAATGAAACAACACTACCGAGTCAATTCCACCACTAACAGTTAGTAAAATTCTCTCATCTGGAGAAAAAAGTTGTTTCTCTGAAATAAATTGGCGCAATTCGTGCAACATAGGTTAAATATACAATTTAATTTATTTTTGTAATTATGAATAAGTACGCGTTTCGAAAAATACCTTTATTACTGGCCGCATTAAGTGTTTTAGTCGCAAATAGTGTTTTTGCGCAAACGCCACAGGAAAAAATAGAATTGATTCAGGCAGGAACGTTAATGGGCCAGGAAGGAAACCAAGCCTATGTGAAACTAAAGAACAATGTTATTTTTAAGCAAGGCGAAATGTTTCTGTATTGTGATTCAGCTTTTCAATACGCCAAAACAAATTATGTGGAAGCCTTTGGACACGTGCGTTTAATACAAGGTGATACATTAAATTTAACATGTTCAAAATTGGAATACGACGGCAATACAAAAAAAGCCAAAGCAATCGGAAACGTTATTCTGGTCGACAAGCAAACAATACTAAAAACCGACGCATTGAATTATGATCGGGTACTTAAAAACGTAAGCTATTATTCCGGAGCAAATATCAGTGACAAGGGTAACATTTTAACAAGTACTATAGGTATTTATAACACCTCTTCAAAAATATTTACGTTCAAAAAAAACGTACACATCACTAACCCCGGGCAAGGCTTTTTATTAGATGCAGATACACTGCAATACAATTCCAATACATGTGTTTCCACCTTTAGGGGAGAAACTAAGATTACCACTAAAGATGGTACCATTATTTCAAAAGAAGGTTCTTACAATACGGCAACAGCTGTTATGTACTTTGGTGGCCGGGCTCAGGTATTTTCGGGCGATAATATTATCTCCGGAAATAAAATTGACTACGAAGAGAAAACAGAGTTAGGTATTGTTACGGGTAATGTAAAAATCGAAAATAAAAAAGATAGCATTACCGTTATGGGCCAGCATGCCAAGTACACAGGTAAGCAAGGCTATTCGATTGTTACCGGCAATCCTCTGATGTATCAAGTCTCAGGCAAGGATACATTATTCCTTAAGGCAGATACATTGGTTTCCATTAACGATACCGTAAACAAAGTAAAATTACTGAAAGCCTATTTTCATGTACAGCTTATCAGAAGTGATATGCAGGGTATCTGTGACTCATTGGTCTATAATTTTTATGACTCATCCATTTATCTGTTTCGCAACCCTGTACTGTGGAACGGGAAAAATCAGCTTGTTGCCGATTCTATCTGGATGACACAAAAAAATGGAAAAATGGATGCCATGCACATGCATGTGAATGCTTTTGTTATTTCAAAAGACACCATCAACAACTTCAATCAAATTAAAGGGCGGCAGATTACCGCTTATTTCAAAAACAATCACATCAACAAAATAATGGTTGAAGGCAATGCGGAAACTATTTTTCACGCCCTGGAAGCTGAAAAAAGAGTGATGGGTGTAAACAAGGCTGAAGCAGGATCAATCGTTGTATTATTCAAAGACGACAAGCTTAGTACCATAACCTATGTCACAAAACCGGAGGCAGTTTTTGTTCCTCCACACGAGCTGAAACCGGAAGATACCCGTTTAAAAGGCTTTAAATGGCGTATTAAAGACCGCCCTACACGGGATAGTGTAATAGGAAACAACTTAAAATGAACTAGTTAAGCATCACAAAACGTATTGCTTTAACAAAAATCATTTCGTACATTTGTAAGCTATGCCTTTTAAGAGTTTTGCGATATTAATAACAGGTTTACTGATTGCATTTCTGCAGGTTTCTTGTGGAGATTTCAATAAGTTACAAAAAACTGGCACGCCTCAGGAAAAATTATCTAAGGCTATTGAATATTACAATGGCGGAGATTATTACAAAGCGGGTGTGTTGCTTGAAGATGTTGCTCCTATCCTAAAAGGTAAAGACGAAGCCGAAGATGCACTGTACTATCTGGCAAATAACTATTTCAAACAGAAACAGTTTATGATGAGTGCATTTTATTTCAAGGATTTCTATTTAACCTATCCGAGAAGTAAGCGTGTTGAGGAAACAATGTATATGCACGTGTATTCTCTTTATCAGAATTCACCTGAATATAACTTGGATCAAACCAGCACTTATGAGTGTTTGAAGGCACTGACTATGTTTTTAACGCGATACCCGAGTACGGTATATCTGGATGAGTGTACTAAAATAGCAGACGAGTTAAATAATAAGCTTACTCACAAAGCATTTCAGCATTCGATGATGTACCACAAAGTAGGTAATTACAAATCAGCTGTTGTGGCCTTAACTAATTTCATTAAAGAATACCCGAATTCAAAATATACCGAAGAAGCTTACTTTACAAAATTTACATCGCAGTATCATCTTGCAAAAAATAGTGTTCAGGGCAAAACTCAAATAGATCGCTACTACCGTGCGATAGAGTTTTATCAGGTATTTGCTGATAAATTTCCGGAAAGTAAATTCAAGAATACTGCCGAAGTTGATTATGATGATACCGTAAAACAACTGAACGACATTAAATCGCTAAAATCTAAATAAGTACATTCATATAACACAAAAATAGAGTGAAATCACCAATTGTATCCGCAAACTTAGTTACCAGAGACAACGATAAGATCGCTGAAAAAACTGGCAATATTTATGAATCACTTGTGGTAATTTCTAGACGCGCTAGACAAATTTCTATCAAGATAAAAGAAGAGTTAAATTCTAAACTAGCGGAATTTGCATCTAAAGAAGACAACCTGGAAGAGATCTTTGAAAACCGTGAACAAATTGAAATCTCTAAGTATTATGAAAGAATGCCAAAACCATCAACATTGGCTACTGAAGAATTCTTAGAAGACAAAGTTATGTTCCGTCATACAGGTATTGCTTCTGCAACACCTAGAAAAGAAGACGAAAAATAATATAAGAAACATGACATTACGCGGACGGAAAATTCTGTTGGCGGTATGTGGTAGTATAGCCGCATACAAGTCCGCTTTAATTGTCAGACTTTTAAAAAAACAAGGAGCAGAAGTGCGTGTTATCATGACGCCTTCTGCTCTTGGTTTTATTACGCCTCTCACACTTTCAACGCTTTCTGAAAACCCTGTTCACCATTCTTTTACAGAAGGAGATCAAGGCTTATGGAACAATCACGTTGATATGGCTTTATGGGCCAATCTTATCTTAATAGCTCCTGCTTCTGAAAATACCATTGGCAAAATGGCGAATGGCATTTGCGACAATTTAGTTTTGTCTGTTTATTTTTCTGCAAAATGCCCTGTATATGTTTGCCCGGCAATGGATCTGGATATGTACAAGCACAGTACTACCCAGGAAAACCTGCAAAAACTTCAAGATAATGGTATAATATTAATTGATGCTGAAACAGGCGAACTAGCTAGCGGACTTATTGGGCAGGGACGGTTAGCTGAACCGGAAAATATTGTTACTTTCATTGAAAACCATATCGGGACTAATGCCCCGCTTCTTTCAAAAAGCATTTTAATAACTGCAGGTCCAACATACGAAGCAATTGACCCTGTTCGTTTTATTGGAAACCATTCTTCCGGCAAAATGGGAATTGCTCTTGCTATTCAGGCCTGGAAGATGGGTGCAACCGTTACACTGGTTTGCGGCCCTATACAAGAACAACTGATACAAACATTACCGAAGGAGATTTATATTCATAAAATTGTTTCCGGTCAGCAAATGTTTGATGTTGTGACCACGCAAATAGAAAAGCAGGATATTGTAATATTTGCTGCTGCAGTAGCAGATTACACACCGGAAGATGTATCTGCTGTTAAGATCAAAAAGACAGAAGACACATTTACGATCCGGTTAAAGAAAAACCCGGACATTGCAAAAGAATGTGGTTTAAAGAAAAAAAGCCATCAGCTATTTATCGGCTTTGCTCTGGAAACAAATAATGAAGAAGACAATGCCCTTGCTAAAATGCAGTCTAAGAATTTTGATGCCATTGTGTTGAATTCGCTGAATGACACTGGTGCCGGGTTTGCAGGAGATACCAACAACATTACTATTTTTTCTAAAAAACAGGCACCCTTTAAATCTGATTTGAAGAGTAAAGAAAACATTGCAAAAGACATCTTAAACTATTTACTACAAATATGAAAAGAGTAATATTATTTTTATTAAGCGGTATTTTATATGGCTACTCCTTTCAATCATTCAGTCAGGAATTTATGATCAATGTGACCATTGATGCAACACAAATACCAGACATGCAACCATCCGTAACAACGGATATGAAACAGGCTATTACACGCTTTATCAACGACCGGAAATGGACCAATGACGATTATCAGCAGAACGAAAAAATACGCGGAAACTTTGCTATATCACTTACAGGCCAGCCTTCTCCTTATAATTACAACGCTACCCTGCAGGTACAATTAACCCGCCCTGTGTACGGTACGTCTTACGAAACCATTCTAATAAATTTTTTCGATAAAAATTTCAACTTTGACTTACAAGTGGGTCAACCATTAAACTATAATGACAATACCTTTACCTCTAATCTGACTGCAATGATTGCCTTTTATGCCAATGTCATGTTAGCACTTGATTACGATAGTTTTGGCAAATTGAGCGGACAACAATATGTAGAAAAAGCATATAGCATAGCAAACATATCTGTTGAAGCAGGCGGAGGATGGTTAACGAGCGGAGATCCTAATAACAGATTTGCGTTAATCGACAATCTGAACAGTCAGCTTATGTTGCCCTTCAGAGAGAATTTCTACAGTTACCACCGATTAGCACTAGATACTTACCTTAAAGATCCGGTTGCTTCAAGAGCAAAAATCATAGATATGCTGACTGCAACCAAAGGCGTAGTTAAGTTAAAGCCCTATTCAATATTAATCCGTAGTTTTTTTCTGGCAAAACGCGATGAATTGATCAACATTTTTAGAGATGCCAATACCGAACAGAAAACAGCTGCCGTAAACCTGCTCAGGGAACTGGACCCACTGAATTCTGAAAAGTATGGTAACCTTTTAAAATAAGATTCGCAGGTTGTTATTGCATCTCGTTCGACTTGTAATTAACTTGCCTTTATGGGAAAACGGTTACAGCGCCTAAGCGGAAATTCAATTATTGAAAAACAAAGTCAATTATTGAATACGGAATTACATCTTGTATTGAAAAATGGCTCCACCTTTCATGGAATCATTCATGGATGGATTAAATCCGGTTGCAATTTCAAGGATTTCCGAAACCATCATCATCATTTTTTAATTTCTGAAATTGAAGAGATAATTACTGACAACCTATCATCTTATTAATCGATGTTACAAAATTTGATTATTCAAAATTATTCTTTGATTGAAGATTTAGAATTAACACCATCTTCAAACTTCAATATTATAACCGGTGAAACAGGCGCAGGTAAATCAATCATGCTTGGTGCTGTTGGTTTATTACTTGGCAATCGCGCAGATACCAAGGTGCTTTTACATGAAGAAGGTAAGTGCGTTATTGAAGGAACCTTTCAAATTGGCTCGTACAAATTAGAGTCCTTATTCGAGTCGTATGACTTAGATTATTCAAACCAATGCATCATTAGAAGAGAAATAAGTAATACCGGAAAATCAAGAGCCTTTGTAAACGACACGCCTGTAACGTTAGACGTATTAAAACGCTTAGGTGATTATTTAATGGACGTGCACTCACAACACGACACCTTGTTGCTTGGCAGCATGTCTTATCAATTAGCACTTTTAGATGCCTTTGCCGTAAATCAAGAAGCATTAAAGAGATATCAATCATTCTTTAAAAAATATAAAGAACTTCAACAGCAGCTAAACAGTAAAAAAGCAGAGCTGCTTGAACTGCAAAAACAATCCGACTATAATCAGTTTATATATACAGAATTGCTGGAAGCTGCACTGGTTGATGGCGAAATGGAAGCCAAGGAAATAGAACTTAAGAAAATAGAACACGCAGAAGACATTAAACAAAAACTTGAGCTCACCTTAACTGCGTTGAATGGTTCAGACCAAAGCATTCTTTCAACATTACAAAATTATAACAAACAGCTTCAATCCATTAAAGAGTGGTCTAAAGCATACGAACTGCTTGCAGACCGCATGCAGTCTGTATACATAGAATTAAAAGATATTGAGAGCGAACTTGAAGAGGAATCTGCAAAAGTTGAATACAATCCACAACTGATCGAGCCCATTGAAGACCGATTAAATAAAATTTATACCCTGTTAAAAAAGCACCGCGTTCAAACAGTTTCTGAATTAATCGATCTTCAAAATACACTGGAAGGAAAAGTTGTTTCCGTTGATCAGTTAGTCGAAGAAGTAGCAGCTCTCGAAAAAGAATTAAAAACAATCTATAATGATGTTTTAAAGGAAGCGAAAATAGTATCTGCAAACCGGTCTTCAGCAAGTCCCAAACTTGAGAAAGCCGTAAAAGAGCTGCTTAAAGAATTATCGATGCCAGATGCAACGTTACAAATTCAATTGGGTACTGATGAACCTGGCCTATATGGAATTGATAAAATCAATATGCTGTTCAGTGCAAATAAAGGCGTGGCTCCCGGAGAATTAAAACAAGTAGCATCCGGAGGTGAATTTTCAAGACTCATGCTGGCTATTAAATATGTTCTTGCCGATAAAGTTGCCTTACCAACAATAATATTTGATGAGATTGACACAGGGATTTCTGGAGAAGTGTCTATTAAAATGGGTAAGATGATACGCGAAATGTCTGCAAGGCACCAGGTGATGGTAATCACACATCTGCCTCAGATAGCTTCTATGGGCGACAAACATTATTTTGTTTATAAAGATGCCAGCGGCAAGCGTTCTATCAGCAGAATGAAAGAACTTGAGGCCGCTGAAAGAATTACAGAAATAGCAAAAATGATTGGTGGTGAAAAACCCACACAAACAGCTTTACAAAATGCTAAAGAGATGCTGACTGCAAAATAAGGGCTTAAAATATTGTTGTATATTTGAATTCGTATTAAAAACATTAAATCATAATCATTACACTCATGGCTTATAATTTGTTAAAAGGTAAAAGAGGAATTATTTTTGGGGCATTGGATGAAAATTCCATTGCGTGGAAAGTAGCAGAACGTGCGCATGCTGAAGGCGCAACTTTTACATTAACAAATGCCCCTATTGCCATGCGCATGGGCGAAATCAATAAGCTTGCAGAGAAATGCGGCGCAACGGTTATTCCTGCAGATGCTACGTCTTTAGAAGAACTTGAGAATCTGTTTGACAAATCAATAGAAATACTGGGAGGAAAAATTGATTTCATACTTCATTCGATTGGTATGAGTCCCAATATCCGTAAAGGGAAAGAATATGGAGAACTGAACTACGATTGGTTTTTAAAAACCCTTGATGTTTCAGCATTGTCTTTTCATAAAATTATGCATGTTGCCGAGAAAAAAGATGCCATGAATGAATATGGTTCAATCCTGGCACTAACGTATGTTGCCGCGCAACGTATTTTCCCTGATTATACAGACATGGCAGATGCCAAAGCTACATTAGAATCAATTGCCCGCGGCTATGGCGGAAGATTTGCAAAACTCAAAAAAGTTCGTGTTAATACCATTTCTCAGTCGCCAACAAAAACAACTGCCGGTAAAGGTATTTCAGGATTTGGAGCATTTTATGATTTTGCAGATTTAATGTCGCCACTGGGAAATGCAAGTGCTGATGAATGTGCCGATTATTCAATTGTCATGTTCTCTGATCTGACAAGAAAAGTAACCATGCAGAATTTAATGCACGATGGAGGCTTTTCTTCTACAGGCATGACTCCCGACATCATGAAAATATTTGAGGAAAGAACCCCAAATTAATTCCTTACAAAATAAAAATAAAGCCATCTGTGAATTAAACGGATGGCTTTTCAGTTTATATAAAGGAAATATTCAACTGTTTATGAAACATGTTTTATCACTAGTTCTCTTAGCCTTTTCAATATTGCAGCACGCATTTGCTCAAAAAAGCAATACCATATATACCGCTGATGAAGTTACAGAAGGTGCCGGTGCTGAAGTGAGAAGGTTATTCCCGGGTTCTTCATTTAAACACCTTGATCCGTTTATTTTACTGGATGATTTCTCCGTTCAGCCTCCGGCGGGCTTTCCGGCCCATCAACACAGGGGATTTGAAGCAATTACCTATATGATTGAAGGCGGATTTATACATAAAGATAATATCGGCAATAACGACACAATCTTTGCGGGTGATGCACAAAGATTTACTGCTGGCAACGGATTGATACATTCTGAAATGCCCGGAACCAATGCCATCAACAGAGGCTTACAACTGTGGTTAAATATTCCTCTTGCAGCTAAAAAACTCCCGCCCTCCTATCAATTGGTCAATTCAAACTCGATTAAAATAGATAGTACAAAAAATATCATTACACGAACCATCGCGGGGCCAGAATCTGCCTTGCATACAAATTGCGGGTGTGATCTTACGTATTTAGATATCAGCCTAAAAAATGATTCTCTGTTTTTTTCTCCTTTAGCAGGGTACTCAACATATATTTATTTACTAAGCGGCACAATAAAAATTAATGATGCAACTCTGCAGGAAGGCCAATTTTATTTATTAGAAAATACCTATAAGAATAAAATAGAAAGCTCTGCTGATGCGCGTTTTGTATATCTTAGTGCCAAACCTCTAAACCAGCCTATAAAACAACGTGGACCATTTGTTGATTAATATGATGAAGGATATAAATGCTATTGAAACCTATAATTATGATTTACCTGTTGAACGTATTGCAGAATACCCGCTCGCAGAAAGAGATCAATCAAAATTATTGGTTTATAAAAATGAATCAATAATTGACAGTCAATTCAAATCAATCATAGAGTTTATTCCGTCGAATGCATTATTAATATTTAACAATACGCGTGTTGTGCAGGCTCGTTTTTTATTTCAAACAGAGACCGGTGCAACAGTTGAAATATTTAGCCTTGAACCGGCCGATGGTGAAGGTGGTCCTGCTGAAAGCATGACTGCCAGAGATAAAGTAATCTGGAAATGCTTTGTTGGAAATGCAAAGCGATGGAAACAGGAATATCTAACGAGGTATCTTCAGCTTGAAGATGGAAGCAAACTTACTTTTCAAGCAAAACAAATTGAAAGACGTGAAGACTATTATATAATAGAATTTTCCTGGAACCTGAATCAAATTACCTTTTCTGAAATCTTTGCCTTACTCGGAGATTTACCTTTACCTCCATACATGAAGCGCAAAACAGAAGATTCCGATAAGATCCGCTACCAAACGATTTACGCCAAAGACGAAGGTTCTGTAGCCGCACCAACCGCAGGACTTCACTTTACAAATGAAATTTTACAAACACTCGCAGACAAAGGAATCGAAAAACAAGAAGTAACACTTCATGTTGGGGCAGGTACATTTAAACCGGTTAAAACAGATTCCATTAATGAGCATACCATGCATGGTGAATATATATCTGTCAGCAAAAAAGTATTGCAACGCTTAAAAGACGCTGGCTCATTATGCGTTATTCCGGTTGGAACTACATCCATGCGAACACTTGAAAGCCTTTACTGGCTTGGCTGCAAGATCCATGCAGATCCTTTATTATATAATAACAGACTTCCTGAATTAAACCAATGGGATGCTTATACATTAAAACCTCTCTCTCTCGCAGATTCTATGGAGGTATTGATACGCTATGTAACAACGTCTAACAAAGATGCTTTTACAGCCAAAACATCTTTATTAATTAAACCAGGATATCAATTTCATATTTGTACTGCTTTAATAACAAATTTTCATCAGCCTAAAAGTACATTACTTTGTTTGGTCGCATCCTTTTTAGGTATTAATACAATGAAACAGATATATGATTTCGCATTGTCTAATAACTACCGCTTCTTAAGTTATGGGGACAGTTCTTTATTATTTCCTCCAAAACAGGTTTTGTGAATTATTTATAAGATTTAAGGGCGTCTAAAAGATTTCAAAAAAATAATATCCCTTAAGGACCTGTTATAGCCTTAACAATTTATTAACCGCCCCGTATTCGACAAATTGAATAATGAATGGTTGACGATTCGATTATTTGTACTTTTCCACAGTCAAACATTAAATAAGCATATTGTCAATAGTAATTATTACATAGATATTTTTTCTTTTACACCAGATTTTTACTTCATAACAAAGTTATTAACATTTGTTAAACTACATAACTATTTAAAGAATATATATTATAAAATAAAGAATATTAATGTTTCCAAATTGTTAAATTAGTGGTGCTCTGATAGGTGAAAAAGTCAAGCGATAAGTATGATTTTTTACTAAAATATTTTTTCACATCTTTGTCATCCCTTGAAAAACGAAGGAAAACAATTTTTAAACACCCTTAGGATATGATTGATGTAAGAGACTGTAAATCAGTTTGGAACAGTTGTCTGGAGTACATCAGACAATGCGTTGGAGACCAAAGTTTTAAGACTTGGTTTGAACCTGTTGAGCCGTTGATGTTGGTTAATAATGTCTTAACAATCCAGGTGCCAAGTCAGTTTTTTTACGAATGGCTGGAGGAACATTATGTACATGTTCTAAGAAAAGCTATCGATGAACAATTGGGACCAGATGGCAGATTAGAATACCAGATTTTGGTGGATAAAAACGACATAAATCGTAAATCTTATGGTACAACCTTACATAAAGGTAGTATTATTTCAAGAACGGTCAATCCGGGCGTATCAAAAGATATCAAAGAATCCAATATAGTGAATCAGCCAATTGACTCTCAATTGAATGCAAACTATTCGTTTGACACATTTATTGAGGGCGATTGCAATAAATTAGCACGTTCTGCAGGTTTGGCAGTAGCAAATAAGCCAGGAGTTACTTCTTTTAATCCACTTTTGGTATATGGAAGTGTTGGTTTGGGTAAAACGCACTTAGTTCAGGCTATCGGCAATCAGATCAAGAAAAACCATGCAGATAAAAAGGTTTTATACGTTCCTTCAGAACGTTTCTTAAGCCAGTTTATCGAAGCAATGAAAAATAATATGTCTCAGGAATTTACCAATCAATTCTTAGGTCTTGATGTGCTTATTCTTGATGACGTGCAATTCCTTTCAGGTAAAGAAAAAACACAGGAAATATTCTTCCATATATTTAACCATTTACATCAATCAGGTAAGCAAATCATTATCACAAGTGATTGTGCGCCTAAAGATATTAAAGGCTTACAGGAGCGTTTATTGTCTCGCTTTAAATGGGGTTTGAGTGCTGATTTACAAGTGCCGGATTACGAAACACGTAATGCTATTATTTGTAAAAAGATGCAATTCGAAGGAATTGAAATATCTGCAGATGTAATTGACTACCTCGCTTACAGCGTAGATACAAATATGCGTGATTTAGAGGGTGTAGTAAATTCTCTTATCGCTCAGCATACATTAAGCGGCCGTCAGATTGATCTTGAATTAGCAAAACAAATCATTCAAAACATTGTTCAGAATGTTGAGACTGAAGTAAACATCGATTATATACAGAAATTTGTTTCTGAATATTTCGCAGTTACAATTGAGCAAATGAAAGACAAAACCCGTAAGAGAGAAATCGTTATTGCTCGTCAGGTTGCTATGTACTTTGCAAAAGAATATACAAACATGTCGCTGAAGTCAATCGGAAACCATTTTGGTGGACGTGACCACAGTACTGTTATTCATGCACTGACTTCAGTAAGTGATTTGATGGATACAGATAAAAAATTCAGAGCAACGATGCAGGATTTAATCAAAAAAATCAAAATCAAATCTGCTTGATACATAAACTTTAATGTCAGAGATAATCCTCTAATAATAAAAAAACCGGACGCCATGCCGGTTTTTTTGTTTCCTATCAATACCTATAATAAATGCTGAATAATATCTATTTCATTAAGATATACATGGTTCGCTTTTTATCTGTCGCAGTTTCATAGTTAATTTCATCAACCCGGGCAAAACCAGCCTTATCAGCGTATTCTTTAATCTCAGAACTTAACGGAATATAGCATTCAATTTCACCAAAATCGGTTGTCAGCTTAATGCGTTGCTGATCGATATGGTCGGCAATCGTCTTTATACCAATCCGGGGAATATCAATGAATAGCTTTCCTTTATTACTTAGAATATCAAATAAATGCTTCACTACTGCCGCTTGCTCTTCGACCGAAAAATCTATCATCCCCGACCACATCCAAAGCGCAGTATCAAGTTGATTTTCAAAAGCTACTTTATAAATATCGCCTTCAATGATTTGAATGGAGGAAGTATATTTTTCTCTTAGATGCTTGCACAATGCCGCACTCTGCTCTACTGCAATAATTTTACCCTGATGCTCTTTACTGATAAGAAAATCTATACAACGCCCGTAACCCGCACCTATTTCAACAATATTTTCGGTAGGCTGAATATATCTGTAAGCAATTTCAAGATCTACAAACGTATTAAAACCGCCCGTCTGGGCTAAAGATTGAAAAGTATCTAAGCCAATTTGATTATAAAAGTTAAAATTTTTCTCGTTCACATGTTCCATATATACTGTCATAACTAGCTTTCAATTTAAGTACAATAAAATACCAAAGATATCCTATTTACTTTTAGCTAACGAAAACTCTCTGTCAAAACTTATGCCTTAAATAAAATTAATTTAATTAGTGATTTTAAGACAGCGATGTGCCATCTGCCATTGTCATTTCATTCAGTGCGATTTTCACTAAATCATAAAGCGACCATAAGCCTAACCCGCCTAAGGTTATGAACTGAAAAATCCATGTTTTATACCCCATCATAAACCGATGCCCGCCGGCAAAACCCAGCAATAAACAAACCACATACATGCGGGTTCTGGGCTGAATAGATGGTGTTTTCAAATAAAAAGGCAGATTTAATATTTTCTTTAACATGGGAAACAATTAATGTACAATCAGACAACGTTCATCTTTCAGCAGTTCAATATCGTGTTCTTCTGATTCAGGCATATCACCAAGTTTTTTGAGTTCTTTTTTATAGTAATCTTTTATTTCTTTCCGCTTCATAGCGTCTATGAAATTTTTAACCTCTTCTTTTGTTTCAAGAAGCAAACCCGGCACTTTTTTGATCTGATCTGTTTCATCTTTAGAAACCATCGTAAAGTAAGAGGTATTGGTATGCCTTACCGTAGATGTATGTACATTTTCAGAAATAACTTTAATACCAATCATCATCGAACTATTTCCTACATAATGTACAGAAGCGATTAGGGCTACAAGTTCCCCAACTTCAATCGGCTGCAGAAAGTCTACGGTATCTACAGATACCGTAACACAATAACCCGACGAATGTTTTGATGCACATGCGTAGGCCGCTTTATCCATTAATGATAATAGAATACCCCCGTGAATTTTACCTCCGAAATTAGCATAAGAAGGTATCATTAGTTCTGTTATAGTTGTTTGGGAAAACCGAACTGTTCTATAAAATTTCTGATCTTCTGTCATCTTATTTTAATCGTTTTTCTAACTCAATTTTGATAGTATCCATCGAAGCTAGCAGTTGATCGTAAGACTTGATAACAAAATATTTTTCCTGAAAATGATTCTTAACATACGGTGTATCCATAATGATTGATACATTATGGTCATACTTCGGAACACCTGCATTAAGTGCATACGAAGCTTCATTACGTGATGTAATCATGTGCGCACCATAAATGCGTAATGATTTATCAGCATCAATCAAACCGTATTGTATGGTATGCCAATACACACGTTTTAAGTATAGAATAGCTTTTGAATCTTCAATATACTGTAGTGCCAACTCCCCTAGCTGCTCTAAATACAGACAGTATGTAGGTATATATAATAAGGAAGTATGACCGAATACATCGTGAAATATATCATATTCATCTTCCAGTTTATCTAATTGATCAATGCTTCTTACCCATGTTCTGCAAGGGTATAATTTATCTGCAAGCATGCTGATAAATTTGGTATCATCTACCATATCCTCCAAGGGTACAATTCTCCAATCTGTGTGCTTGGCAAGATGATCGTTAATTTCATCTACATTCGGAACACGATCTCCCGGCAAACCAATGGTGCGAATTCCTGTCATTACACTCTGATCTGCAACATCCCCTAAAAAATTTAAGATTCGGCTATAGGCTGTTGCCCAAATTTTATTTTCTTGTTCTGTATAATTATGAATCTGATCCATTGAATAAAATTGTTTACGCCCAAATTTAAGGAATTGAAGTGAATTTATGTTAAAATTCCAAGGTCTGAATTCAAATATAAATATTCCTTAAAATAACGTTTAATTTCATTTTAAAGATGTGTAAAATAGGGTTATAATTGTATCTTTATAATTCAACAATTTCTTTTTATGACTTTTAGAAAGCTTTTTAGGGAGAGTTTTTTGGTAATGGCCTGGATATTGGGTTTTATGTGGCTCATTTCTAATATTCCAATTAATGCCGATGTATTTAGCCCGGTTTCTGACGCATTCAAAGATTTTGAGCTTACAGATATTTATTTCTCGCATTTCAAAGAAAATGAAGATGTAGATAATAATATTGTTTTGGTAAATATTGGAAACTTAGATCGCGGCGGAGTTGCCGAATTAATCAATACGCTGAACTCTTTCGAACCTAAGGCAATCGGAATAGATGCTTTTTTCAGGAAACCGAAAGAACCTGAGCTTGATTCTGCCCTTGCGCAAGCCTTTTCCCACACAAAAAACCTTATTTTGGTGTCAGAATTAATTGAAAACGCCAACACCGGAAAAGTCGACAGCATCAAATATTCCAATCCGATATTTATGCGCTATGCCCAGCCCGGATTTGCAGATATGATTGCGCAAGGGAAAAATAGTTTAAATACTGCCCGAGACTGTATTCCAAAACAAATCATCAATAAGGACACCATTTTGTCCTTTCCATCAAAATTAGTGAGTATTTATGCTCCCGAAAAGCTTAAACGCTATTTGGCAAGAAATCATGACGTTGAAGCGATAAACTATCAAGGCAATATTAACGTACATATAGAGGGAAGTACTTCTAATTCCAAAACGGTGTTTACAGCACTTGATTGGTACGAAGTATTGAATAAAGAATTTACCCCTGAAACAATTAAAGATAAAATTGTTATTATGGGTTTTATGGGTGATAATATTGGTCAGAATAATTGGCAAGACAAGTTTTGTACCCCTTTAAACAGCCAATATGTAGGGCGTACGGCCCCGGATATGTATGGTGTTGTTGTCCATGCCAACATTGTTTCCATGATTTTAAAAGAAAAATATATAAATGACATGCCGGATTGGCTCAATTGGTCGCTATCGCTGTGTTTTATATTTTTCAATATTTGGATTTTTAATTGGCTTTATTTGAATACCGCAGAATGGTGGGATGGTATTTCAATGATTCTATCGCTTATTGGAGTCCTTTTGCTTTCTGCTTCCATGGTAATGATATTTCATTTATATAATTACACATTTGATATTGCCCTTGCATCCGTGGCATTGTTATTGTCAGGTAATCTAATAGAATTATACTGGGGAATCATTAAACCCCTTTATATGAGAACAAAAGAAAAAAATGTATCTTTACAAGACCAAAATAAAACCGGTGAATCAATATGAAAACACTCTCACTCATAGTTATACTTTTTGTTAGCGCAATCTCGTCTTTTGCCCAGGACGAAATTTTCAAAGTGCTTATCACAAAAGGTGGAAATAAAGCAATCGTAACCTCTTCTGCTACTCCGGTAGATTTAATTGTAGGTAAAAAATTATTTGCAACAGATAAAGTTGTTGTTCCAACTGGCGGCTATCTTGGATTAGCGCATAAAAGCGGTAAAACAATTGAGCTTAAAACTCCGGGTACCTATGAAGTAACTCAGTTGGTTGCTCAGGTTAACACGCAAAATGCCAGTGTAAGCTCTAAATACGTTACCTACGTTGCCGGACAGATGACTGCTAATAATGAAGATCTGGCGGCTAATCGTTACAAGCACATGGCTGTAACGGGTTCGGTAGAAAGAGCAACAGATAAAATCAAACCGTTGGCACCAAGCCAGGCTGTAGTTTTAGACGAGTTAGTAATTCTTAAATGGAACAATGTTAAAGTTGGAAAAGAGCCTGCTAAAACATACGTGGTTACATTTACAAACATGTTTGATGAAGAGTTACTTGTTAAAGAAACTACCGACACACAACTTGTTATTGATTTGGCAAAACTAGACCTTAAAACTCAAAAAAATATTGTTTGGTCTGTTAAAGTGAAAGAAGCTCCTTCTATCCATTCTGACAAATTCAACCTTCAATATGTTTCTGATGAGAAAAAAGCTACCGATCTGCACGATCAGTTTACATCATTAAAAACTGAATTAGCTGACCAAACAGCGTTGAACAAAGTGGTTCTTGCTTCTTTCTGTGCAGAGAATAAATTGACATTAAATGCCATGGAATATTATGAAGAAGCGATCGCTTTAGAACCTGATGTAGATGAATATAAAATACTTTATGGTAAATATTTATCTGATTCAGGAATCGCCAAAGCCAAATAATCAGAGAAGTTTATTCAAATCTTATAAATAAAAAAAGGACTCCAAGGAGTCCTTTTTTTATTTATAAGATTCGGTTGTTATACCATCTTCTTCAATTCACTGATAGAATCTTCAGATAACGGTTTAGTAATGAAATGAACAACATAATCATTGTCAACAATCCGATCAATATCTTTCTTATTATCCGAGCTAGACAAAACAATAATTTTACAGTTTTGTTTAATGCTTTCCGGAAAACTTTCAAACTCAAATAAAAACACAAAGCCGTCTACAATCGGCATATTAATATCCAAAAATATAACTTCAGGAATCAGCTCAGGATTGTCCTGATTTGACTCCAAATATTCTAACGCACTTTTTCCAGAATTTTTTACAATGATGTTTTTAGAAAAATTCCCCATTTCCAAAACCCGCCTGTGAATGAAATTGTCCGTTTCATTATCATCAACAAGCATTACTAATTTTTTATACGGTGTTTCTACTCCCATTTAATTAACGCGTTAACAAATTTGGTATTTCAACAGTGAAGGTCGATTCCTTTCCATGAATGGAATGTAACGTAATTCTTCCTTCAAGCTTATCAATTGCACTTTTCACGATATATAAACCAAGGCCGGAGCCTTGAGATTTTTCTGAGGCTCTAAAAAACATATGAAATATTTTATTATGATATTCATCTGCAATTCCAGATCCATTATCGCTTATCACTATTATTGCTTTGGCTTCAGCCACCTCAATTTTAATGTTAATATAAGGATTATTACTATCAAACCTATGATACTTATAGGCATTTGATAATAAATTACTAATAATTGTTTCTACCCTGCTTGAGTCAGAATAAAATAAACAGGGTTGCTCAATCTGTTTTTCAATCGAAATAGATCTGGCATTTTCCTCATACTTTAAACTATTGTCAATTTTAGTAATTAATTCATTAAAATCAATTAATTCTTTAACTACTTCCATACGACTATTGCGCGAAAAATGCGTCAAATCCTTGATAAAAACATCCATATTCTGGATGCTTCGTATCATCATATCCAAATATAGTTTTACGGTTTCATCAGCGTTTTCTTTTTGAGAAAGATTGATTAACCCCAGCATGGACCTCAGCGGCGCCTTTAAATCATGCGAAACTTTATATACAAAACTATCAAGTTCATAGTTTGTATTCATTAATTGCTTTTCTGTTTGAATCCGTTCACTAATATCGTGACAGTTAACAATGATTCCATTTATTAACGGCTCATTCAAAAAGTTCACCGCATTCACCTCACAATGAATAATTTGCCCGCTTTTATGAATAAGCTTCAGATCATTAATTGCGTATGTGATGCCGTGATTTTTCAGAACGTTTTTAATGGCAACGCGATCTCTGAATTCGATAAATTTATTCGAATTTGAACCTAATACTTCTTCTATTTCATACCCCAGCATCTTTTTAATTGCCGGACTGATAAACGTAATTTTAAAATCTGAACTTAATACTATGATTATATCAAACGCGTTTTCAACTAATATTTTAAATTTCTTTTCTCTATCCAGCAGTAACCGATGTTCTACAACTCCCTTTGTAATATCACGGATAATTGCCTGATGCGAGCCATCATCAAACAAGCGGACACTCATCTCTCCATAGAACGTTGAGCCATCTTTTTTTATAAATTCCTGTTGAATGACAACTCCTTTTTCTTCAATAATATTACTAGAAAAGGTATTTAAAAGATCTGCTTGAGAAAAAACTAATTGATCGATCTTTTTTGTCATTAATTCATCTGCATCATATCCAAAAAGTATGTGGGCACTTGGATTTGCATACGTAATATAACCTTTTAGGTCTACCCAATAAATCGCATCTGATGCTTCATTTAAAAGCATCTTATATTTGCTTCTTTCAATACTAATGGATTTCGGCATAAATCCATTGTTTCGAAAAGCCTGAATGATACGGTTTATCTTTTTAAACATTTCCAATGCGTGTCCATATAGTAACAACCATACAAATTTTATATGAAATAAATTTAAGGTTGATATATCTTCAGTTGTTGTCCTGGTTTTAAATTATAATCAGGCAAATCATTCCATAATTTAATTTGATCAGCCGTAACATTATATTGTTTAGATATCTTATATGCAGTCTCACCAGCTTGCACCGTGTGGTAAACAATATGGTCCTCTTGCTTCTTAGCTTTAAAGCCTACAATTAGTTTTTGATTTACCTGAATAGCATATCCATTCAAATGATTCCAAGCTCTTATACTATCCGAATCTATTGCATATTGCCTTGAAATACCAAATACCGTTTCGCCACTTTGAACAACGTGGTAAACAGCTAAAGCTGAATCAAGCGTAGATACTGCTTTTGAATCAGGCGTTTTCACTGTGTTTATTTCCTTTGGCTGCTGAACCACCACCGGATGCTTGATCGGCACTGTATTTTCTTTTACAGGAACTACTGAAGCCTTATACTCCACTGGCGTTGATTTAGGCCTTGTACTTCTTAACCACAACACTCTGTTTTCTTGTACAAATTCATTCTTTGCAAGTCGGTTGTGCTTCTTTATAGATGCTGTTGTAATAGCATATTTTTGTGCAATCGATTGTATCGTTTCACCTTTCGATACAGTATGAAAAGCAACCAATGCTTTGCTTCTTTTCAATTGAAGATAATAAAAACTACCGACAGAAACACTTTCATATCCTTTCATTTCATTAAAAAACAGAAAAGATTTCTTAGTCAGTCCCGCCTTAACCAATAGGCTATTAATATCATCGCCGCGGCTTGCCCGAATGGCTTTTACTTTATTGATTGATACAAATATTGGAATTAAAGAAGAGTCCGCATAACTGCGAATGTCCGGAAAAGTCTTAGGAAGGGCAACATGAGTATGCTGTTCGTTGTTTGCTGGTACATGTACAACAGGGTCGGCAGTATGCTCTTCAATTACAGGTTTGGCACCATGTGCGGCCGGAATAATTACGATGTAATCTTTATCATCTGGCACGGTTCCTTTTGTACACCATTTATTATATTCTTTCAATAACTCATACTCTACTTTAGATTGCCGGGATATTTCTGTTAACGTTTTGTTTCGAATACCGCTATATTCAATCAAACTTAAATCCGGATGATTTGCCTTACCGACCAATGTTTCGTATGCGGTCTTATATGCTAAAAAGCGAATGACATACCAATGCATATCATCATCAATAACCATGTGTTTGGCACCTACATACTTTGATTTTACATGCGATTTTACGCCACCCGGACCAACGTTATACGACAGCAGTGCATACACCCAATTGTCGAGTAACAGATTGTTTTTTTTCAGGTATTTTGCAGCTCCCCGCGATGCATAAGCAATGTGCATACGCTCATCTACAAAAGCATTAACAGTAACACCAACTTCTATTGCCGTCTCTTTTTTAAATTGCCAGAACCCGACAGCATTTGAACTTGATACCGCATCTGAAACCAAGCTTGATTCCTGAAGGGTTAAATATTTGAATTCTTCCGGAAATCCTTCTTCATGAAACACCCGTTCAATAATGGGAAAATAAAGGTTTGCCCGATCTACTTTCTGTTGTAAAAATTTAGCACTTCCAAAAATCATTGTAACATCTGCTTCAATCTTTCTTTTTGCTGCAGGTGTTAACTCAAGCTTCATACCGGCAAAATCAATCACATCCGGTACCGAAGGCTTCGTGAACGTTTGGGCTTGGCTTGTTAAAGCCAAAGTACATATACTAATGAAAGAGACAAATATGAAACGCAGCATGCAGGATTATTTTTTTCGAATTATAGTTATACCATCTCTTACAGGTAAAATAATTTGTTCAACACGGGGATCATTAGAAATAAAGGTATTAAACTCATGTAGATTTCTTGTATCCTTATCTTTAGCAACAATTTCGGGAATTGCAACCTTACCGTTCCACAAGGTATTGTCAACCAGTATAAACCCTCCCTGCGGTACTTTATCAAAGATCAGGTTATAATAATTCAGATTATTGTGTTTATCTGCATCAATAAAAACCATATCAAATGTGCCTTCCAACGCAGCAATCACCTTCATTGCATCACCAATTAAATAAGTAATTGCAGAGGCTTTTTCAGATTGAACAAAATAGGCCCGTACCCGATCTTCTAACTCTTCATTTATGTCAACAGTAATTAATTCAGCCCCATCTTGCAAACCTTCTGCCAAACACAACGCTGAATAACCTGTAAAGGTACCTATTTCAAGAATGCGTTTTGGCCGGATCATGAATGACAACATAGACAAAACCCTTCCTTGATAATGGCCGGAAAGCATTCTCGGCATTAATACTTCTGCATGGGTTTCTCTATTTACCTGCTTTAATAACTCACCCTCTTCAGAACTATATGCACTGATATATTCTTCAATGATTGGATTGGTAATGTCTATCATTTCACTTCAGGTTCATATATCAATTTGCTCATGCGCGCAGGATTCATCAATTGATTCGCCAGGTCGTTAATTACCTCGGCTGAAATACCATCAATTTTTTTTATGATCAGATCGAATGAATCAATTTTCCCAAAATCCAGATAACTTTTACCCATCATCTGCATGAAGTTGCTATTGTTCTCTTCTGCCATAATGAGCTGTCCTTTGATTTGTTCTTTTAACCGATGCAGCTGAACCGAGCTCAATTTTTTTTCTCTCACTTTGCTTATCTCTTTATGAAATACCTCAAGTGCTTTATCAAATTGTTTGGATTCGGTAGCAAAGTAAAAACTGTACACACCTGTATCTATATAAGACGTAAAATTAGACTCAATGGTGTATACATAGCCTTTCTTTTCACGCATTGCCATGTTTAGAGAAGAAGTCATGCCAGGGCCGGCCAGTAAATTTGAAAGCAGAAACAAACCCAATCGACGCTCTTCTTTAATATTCAAACCTAAGCCTCCAATTACACAATGTGTTTGCGAAGCATCTATCTTTTTAATAAGTGTTGTAGGTTTAAATCCTTTATTCTTTTCTCTTTGTTTAATCGGATGCTGCGCCTTAACAAAAGGGATAAATTTATCCGCAATACGTTTCACTTCCGAAAAAGAATGTGGGGATAATACTACAAAAGCTATTCGGCTGGTATCAATATTCTTTTTTAGAAATGCCGTTAAGTTTTGTTGTTTGAAAGAATGAAGTGTCTTTTCTGTTCCCAGAATATTATACCCTAAGGAGTGGTTGGGGAAAATGATCGATTCGAATTCATCCTGAATAGCATCTTCCGGATTATCTGCATACATGTGCATTTCTTCCAGCACTACTTTTTTTTCTTTTTCGATTTCTTTTTCAGGGAATACAGAATAAAACGAAATGTCTGTCAATACATCAGCAGCACGCTCTAAATAATTATACGGCAGTGATGCATGAAACCAGATTTTTTCCTTTGTTGTATAGGCATTCAGATCTCCGCCAACCTGTTCAAGACTACTCAATATCTGGAACGTTTTTCTTTTTTCAGTGCCTTTGAAAGCCATGTGTTCCCAAAAATGTGCCAACCCCTGACTTTTCAGATCTTCGTCTCTGCTTCCAACATCAAATATATATCCACAGTGAGCAATGCGCGTTGACAAAACTTGTTTATGCAACAACGTAATCCCGTTTTGATATTGATGAACATTAAATTCTTTATTCATTATACGATTTCATGAGCCATAGAATACGTTGAACTAATTACTCCCAAATAATTTCAAGAGTCAAAAATTCATCTGCAACTATGGTTGTTCTCATCACATTTTTTTGACGTTTAATTTTTAGTTGACCTTTTTTAACAGAAACAGTTTCCTGATTCAAAACAATGGTCTCATTTTTCTTATTGAATATGACTAATTCAACATTTAATGATGAATCAAAAGTACGTTTGTATACTTTTTTAGATACCGTGATGGATGTTGCCTTACCAAAGTCTATACCTGGATTCTTTATTAGTTTCAATGCCCGATCAGCCTGGGGTATACCATAACCGATATAGTTATTGCCGTATGGATATAAGTGCGCAGATTTTTGAATAATGTCTTTTAACTGAACATTGGTCAATGTTGAATCCTGTTTCATTAAACAAGCAACGAAGCCTGCCAATGCGGGACAAGAGAATGATGTGCCGTTAGGTGAAAAACAGGACACATTCGGTTTCAAATATGGCAACGCCTCAGGCCCGATACTGCTGTACGAGATACGATCCCACGTCAATGCTTTAGTAGCTCCAACAGATAATGCGCCCTCCGCATCGGCAGGTGCTGAAATAATTCTCCATTGCGTATCACCTTCGTTCCCTGCCGAAACAGTTAAGAATATTCCTTTCTGATAAACAGCAATCTGAGCAGCTTTAGTAATGCGCGCCGTTTTGCCATCCATTTCAGATTGTTTATAATCATCATTCGGATCATCCATTTTAATGGCATAACCTAAAGAAGTGCTAATCAAACGTACACCGACACTATCCATCCATTCCATAGCCATGATCCACATATCCTCTTCGCCCCTGTATTCTCTGTCTCCGTTTTCTGTTCTTGCTAAATAAAAGGATGCATTAACAGCCATACCATATTGTGCATTCTTAGACGTATCATATCCGGCAATCATCCGAACAACTTGTCTTCCATGATCATCGGCAGAAGTGGCGGCCTTCGTAATCAAATCAACACGTGTGCGGTCGATAAAATCCCGCTGGCCAAGTATCCTTTTATCCGTAACTAAATAACTTGTTGCCCCATCTTCGTGTAAATTATAAAAGCCGGCATCAATCACACCAATGGTAATGCCTGCACCGGTAATCCCAGCCGAAGAGAACGACTTGGCTTTCATTTGCTGCAACGCTATATGCATATTCTTTACGTCAGGCTTAGGTGTTATGGTATTATTTGACGAGGCTATTAGATATACATTAACCGGCTCAACGGAGGATACAAATGACAACTCTCTTACTTTTGCAGCATCCTCCGCAGATAGATATGCTGTAATTGCATTTAACCATTTAGATGTTGAAACAACCTGTATATTTAACTTATGTAAAGAATCAATGTTTGATTGGGAAACAGGGATATCACTATATTGATATAAGGGTATATGCAACGTTGTTCTGTTAACAATAGTCTTTGCACTTAAATGAGTGTTATAATTATATCCGTTAGTCTGTTTATCTTTAAAAGAAATCCAATACTTTTGAGTTTGTGCACTCGACTGTGAGATTGTTGCTATCAAAAAAATACTTATGAAAATAGCACGTTTAATAGTTTGCATATACGTTCAATAATTAATTACTTCAAGTCTAAATTTAGTTAAAATGAAATACATGCCCATCGATAAAAGCTTTTTTATTCAAAATAGAAGAAAATTAGCAGATAAGTTGCGCCCTTCTTCTATCGCAATATTTCATTCAAACGATATATATCCTACCAATGCCGATGGCACAATGCCATTTAAACAAAACAACGATTTATTTTACTTTTCAGGCATTGATCAGGAAGATACCATACTTGTTATTTTTCCTGAAGCAGTTGATGTAAGATATAAAGAAGTTCTCTTTATACTGGAAACCAACGAGCACCTTGCCAGATGGGAAGGACATAAATTTTCTAAAGCCGAAGCAAAAGAATTGTCAGGTATTGAAACTATATTCTGGTTTCATGAATTCGATTCGATATTCAAACAATTAGTTTATGATGCAAACTATATTTATTGTGATCAAAATGAACATGGACGTGCTGAAAAGCTTATAGATACAAGAAATGACCGGTTTGTTAAATCCTGTAAAGAACTATACCCGCTGCACGAATACCAGCGTTTAGCTCCTATAATCAATGCGTTTAGGAGCAAGAAAGAAATTCAAGAAATTGAAACCATTAAGACAGCCTGCGATATTACAAAGTCTGCTTTTGAGCGTATCTTAAAATCCATTAGACCTGGTATTAAAGAGTACGAAATTGAAGCCGACATTATTCATGAATTTATACGCAAGGGTTCAAGGGGGCATGCATACCAACCGATAATTGCTTCAGGAGCAAACGCCTGCATTCTACATTACATACAAAACGATCAAATCTGCAAAGACGGAGATTTAATTTTAATGGATTTTGGCGCTGAATATGGTAATTATGCATCTGATTTAACAAGAGTTGTTCCCGTTAATGGCACATTCAGCCCAAGGCAAAAAGACGTTTACAGTTCGGTATTAAGAGTATTTAAAGAAATAAAAAAAATAATGAAGCCCGGGGTCACGCTTCAGGAACTTAATATTCAGACTGGCAAACTGGTTACAGAAGAATTGTTACGGTTAAATGTACTGTCCCAAAAAGACGTTGAAGGACCAGAAGGCAGCAATGCGTATAAAAAATATTTCATGCATGGAATAGGTCATCACCTTGGTTTAGATGTTCATGATGTGCATGTAAAAAATGAGCCATTAAAAGAAGGAATGATTGTAACATTAGAGCCTGGAATTTACCTTTCTGAAGAAGGACTGGGAATTCGCTTAGAGAATGATATTCTGATAGTTAAGGATGGAAATATTGATTTAATGGAACATATTCCGATAGAAATAACTGACATAGAATCCCTAATGCATTCATAATTTGCATGTTAGAAATTCGCCTTCTTTTCCGAAAAATTAATATAAAAATTGACAACCCAGAACAGCTTAATTTCGTTAAAACGGAAACTATGCTTTTAATTAGATCTTAAAGCCTACAACTAGAAACCGCCATGAAAAAATTATTTACATATTGTTCAATCTTATCGGTATTAATTTTTGGATCTTCTTTTAATCAGCCAGATGCTAAAAATTATTATGAGACAGGTTTAAATAGTTTAAATCAAAAGGATTATATAAAAGCTATTGGTGATTTTACCAACGCAATCAGTATGAACCCTAAATTTGGGGATGCTTATTACTATCGTGCATATTCTAAAGAATTGCTAGGTAAAAAGATGGGTTTTGTAAGTTCTGAGCTTTGTTCTGATTTGATTTACTCAATGGTATATGGTAAAGCTGAAGCATCTGAAAAAATAAATGAATTATGTACTGGTGAATGCTTTAACATGGAATCAGCATTCGTTGAGCCGGAAATTGTATACTGTGCAGACTTCAGTTCTAAAATTTTAACAGACCTTCCTGACGGCGTAGAAAATTTACAATACTTAGTTAAACTAAACATGTTTAATAATAAGCTTGTTACACTTTCTCAAAAGTGGTCTCATGTAGATAAGCTTATTTCACTTGACCTTGGAAGTAACAGACTTACATTATTACCTCCGGTTATTGGTAAATTAACAGAGTTGAAAGAATTAAATTTAAATAAAAACCTTTTAACTACACTGCCAGCTGAAATAGGCAATTTAAAAAATCTTAAAACGCTTACACTTAGACAAAATGGTCTAAAAGTACTGCCTCCTAATATTGGCACCTTAACCGAGCTTGAGGATTTAGACTTAGCCTTGAACATGCTTACTACCTTACCTGGAGAAGTTGCATCACTTAAAAATTTAAAGAAATTAATACTTGTTGGGAATGAGATTTCAGTAAAGGAGCAACAAAGAATCAAAACACTATTACCTAATACTGAAATCGCTTTTGAGTAAAATATTATTTGAACGGATTGAGACAATAAAAAAACCGACGTTAAGTCGGTTTTTTTATTTATTAGGTATTTTATATCTGAATCAGATTAGCTCAATGAAATACGAACAAACGCTGATGCTGTTAATCCTTTTTGTACACCATCTAACATCTGAGCAATTGTCTTAGAGTTATCTTTCACAAACTCCTGATTCAATAACGTTGAATCTTTGTAGAATTTATTCAATTTACCAAGAGCAATTTTCTCTAACATAGCTTCAGGCTTACCTTCAGCTCTTGCTTGTTCTTTACCGATTTCGATTTCGCGTTCAACTGTTTTAGGATCCACATCGTCTTTATCAAGAGCGATAGGTTTCATAGCTGCTGCTTGCATAGCAACATCTTTTCCTGCTTCAGAACAATCTTTACCGCCAGTATTTTTCAATGCTACCATAACACCTAATTTACCATTAGAGTGAACGTAAGGTACAACCTGTTCGCCATCCATTGATACATAAGAAGTAATAGTAACTTTCTCTCCTATCTTACCTGTTAAATCAATAATATGATCTTGTACAGAACGACCGTCTGCAAGAGGTAATGCAAGAAGTGCATCAGTAGAAGCTGGCTTTTTAGCCACAGCTACATTCATGATTGCTTCTGATAAATTCTTGAAATCAGCTACTTTAGAAACAGGTTCTGTTTCACAAGCTAATGCTACCAATTTACCATTTTTACCATCTGCAGAAATAGTAATAGAAACGATACCTTCAGATGTAGTATTTTCTGCACGGGCTGCAGATACTTTTTGTCCTTTTTTACGAAGAATATCGATTGCTGCTTCAAAATCTCCACCTGATTCAGTAAGAGCTTTTTTACAGTCCATCATTCCTGCACCAGTCATTGTTCTTAGCTTATTAACTTCAGCTGCCGTAATTGTTGACATGATTTAATGTGTTAGTTGTTATAATTTGATTTGATTTTAAAAAAAATTGAACATTGGAGACCAATGTTCAATTTTAACTATGAATTAGAAAACTAATTATTGAATCTCAGCTTTATCAGAAGCTTTCTTAGATTCTTCGTCTTCTTTTAATTTAGCGTCATCTTTTTCTCTTTTTCTTTCAGACAATGCATCTTCAATTCCTTGACCGATTGCTTGAGTTAAAATAGAGATAGATTTGAATGCATCATCATTTGCAGGGATCGGGAAGTCTACAATTGTAGGATCTGAGTTTGTATCAACGATAGCAAAAACAGGGATACCTAATTTTTTAGCTTCAGCGATTGCAATGTGTTCTTTTTTAACATCAACAACAAAGATAGCTGCCGGAAGACGTGTCAAGTCAGCGATACCGCCTAATACTTTTTCAAGTTTTTCTTTTTCACGACTTAAAACAAGTCTTTCTTTTTTGTTTAAAGAACTGAATGCCTCATCCTTCATCATTTTCTCCATTGAAGACATTTTCTTCAACGATTTACGAACTGTTGCGAAGTTTGTTAACATACCGCCTAACCAACGCTCTGTTGCGTAAGGCATTTTTAATCTTTTAGCTTCAGCTGTAACAACTTCCTGAGCTTGTTTTTTTGTTGCAACGAACAAAACTTTACGTCCTGAACGTACAATGCTCTTAAGTGCTGCATTTGCTTCGTCTAAACAAACTAATGTTTTATTTAAGTCGATTAAATGGATGCCATTCTTCTCCATGAAGATATATGGTGCCATCTTTGGATTCCACTTGCGTGTAAGGTGACCGAAGTGAACGCCTGCATCCAATAAGTCTTTATATTCGATTTTCTTAGCCATCGTATTATAAAATAGAGAGAAATATTAACGTTTGCTGAATTGGAATCTTTTACGAGCTTTTCTCTTACCGTATTTCTTACGTTCTACCATACGAGAATCTCTTGTCATTAAACCTTCTTTTCTCAAAGGAGATTTAAATTCACTATTTACTAATACAAGTGCACGAGCAATACCTAAACGGATTGCTTCTGCCTGGCCAGTAACACCACCGCCTTGCACATTTACATTAATATCATATTTGCCGGCTTCAGCTACTAAGTTAAGAGGGCTCTCAACAGATATTTGAAGGGGTTCCGTTTTGAAATATGTTTTGAAATCAAGACCGTTTACTACAATAGAACCTTTACCTGATTGCAGGTAAACGCGTGCTACTGACGTCTTTCTTCTTCCAATGGCGTTTAATACTTCCATCTAAACAATAATTACAGTTGAATAACTTTTGGTTGTTGTGCTTCGTGCGGGTGTTGAGTTCCTTCAAACACGTGTACGTGTCTGAATAATTCTCTACCAATACGATTTTTTGGCAACATACCTTTGATTGCTCTTTCAAGAACTTTCTCAGGATACTTTGCTAATGTTTCTTTTGGTGTCTGAAAACGTTGTCCACCTGGATGACCTGTATGAGAAGTATATACCTTATCATTCATTTTATTCCCAGTCAAACGAATTTTCTCAGCGTTGATGATGATGACATTGTCACCGCAATCTACGTGTGGAGTATAAGAAGGCTTATGCTTTCCTCTTAAAATCATTGCAACCTGGCTGGCAAAACGACCTAGTGTCTTACCTGCTGCATCAACAATAACCCAGTCCTTCTGAACTGTAGCCTTGTTTGCAAATGTTGTTTTGTAGCTAATGCTATCCATTTTCTTAAATCAATAAATAATTCGCCCTTCAATTCAAAAAGGGATACAAAGATACCTGTTTATAAAATTAAATGCAAACCTAGTTCAAAAAAATCACGAAGAATACTCTTCTAATTTTTTTACCAGCACGTCAAAATCCTTCGGATAGGGTGCTTTTATATCTAGAATCTGCTCATTCATATCTGTAAATATCAGAGAATTAGCATGTAACGCAAATCTCTGGATTAAAGGTCTTTCTTCAGAATCTTTTTTCAGATTAAACTTTTTTCTTTTAATTTCTGAAAGATAGATCGGTTCGCCGCCATAAGTAGCGTCTGATACAATAGGTGCGCCTAGATGAGCAAGGTGTACCCGGATCTGGTGCATCCGGCCCGTAATTGGAATACAACGGACCAATGTGCTTTTTTTAAAGGCTTTTATCGTAAAGAAAATAGTCTCGGCTAATTTCCCTTTGGCTTTATCAATTTTAACAGTTCCATTAGGTAAAGCCAGAATCGGCAGGTAAACATCTACCCCATCCAGATCGTGTGTGCCATTCACTACAGCGTGATATTCCTTTGTAACCTGTCTGGACTCAAACTGTATCGACAAATGCCTGTATGCAGCCGGATTCTTCGCCACAGCCAGAACACCAGAGGTTTCCTTATCTATCCGGTGGCAAAGCTGCGCATCCGGCCAATACTCCTTTGCAAGCCTGATAATACTCTGTGCACCTGCAGTACGTTCATCTAATGAGGATATAAAAGGAGGTTTATTGATAAAGAAATAGTCATCGTTTTCAAAAATGATTATATCCTTAATATCAACCTTTTTCATTTATTACTTTTCCTTTCTTTAAACGGAATTGGAATTCCGTTCCTTCATTTACTTTACTTGAAACTGTAATCCTGGAATCGTGTGCCTCAAGTATGTGTTTTACAATCGATAATCCCAAACCAGAGCCTCCCTGATCTTTCGATCTGCTTTTTTCAACCCGGTAGAATCTTTCAAAAATACGATATAAATGCTTCTCTTCTATACCTGGACCATCATCTTTCACGGAAATTAATACGGACTCGCCTTCAATTACATAGGAGAAAAGTACGGTACCGTTGTCTTTTCCGTACTTTATCGCATTGACTATTAGATTTGTAACAACCTGCCCCACCCGCAATTTATCTGCATATATATAACAGGATTTGGGGGAATATTTATAAAACTTTAATCGGGTACCACGTTTTTGCGCCGTATCTTCCAATTGCTCGAAAATATCTTCGGTTAGCTTCCGTATATCAAAATTCTGGAAATGCATCTTGATTTCCCCGATTTCTAACTGGGAAATTGTAATCAAATCTTCTACCAATAAATTGAGGCCGTCTAAACTATAAGCAGCTTTCTGCAAAAAGCGATCGCGAACATTAATATCATCCATAGCACCTTCCATAAGGGTATGTACAAAGCCTTGTGCAGCAAATAAGGGGGTTTTTAATTCGTGAGAAACATCCGCTAAAAATTCACGCCTGAATGTCTCCAGTTTTTTAAGTTCTTCAATTTCACGTTGCTTCTGGGCTGCAAAATCGGTCAGCTCGGTACGGATCTTAAGAATCGGGTCGGTCGTATTGATGTATTTATTACGTTCCGGATTTTCTTCCTTTTTCTTAAATGGACGCAGCATTTCAGAAATAGTGTCCAGTTCTTTATAAAGGGTCGTATTCAGCAACAGGTAAGAACCGGCTGTTATTGTAATAAACAACACAATCAATAACCATTGCCAGCCTTTTACAACAGGGATTACGGAAAAGAAATAAAGTAAAAGAGCCGTTACAAGAGTTACAAATAACCCTATAAAGATTGCTACATTTCTGGGATGCGTCATTTAGTAAATGCAATTATTCATCAATCGCAAATTTATAACCAATTCCCTTAATAGTTGTTATGTAATCTTCACCAATTTTCTCTCTTACTTTACGAATGTGTACATCAACTGTTCTTGGTACCACATATACATCCGTGCCCCATATATTTTTCAGTAATTCGTCTCTGTTAAATACGGTATCCGGACGGCTTGCTAAGAAATAGAGTAATTCAAATTCTTTTTTAGGAAGAATAATTTTATCCGGCCCTTTCATCACAGTATAACTAGAGCGGTCAATAACCAGATCTTTTATAATGACACTTTCTTTCTCGGTTGTTGTTTTGGTACCCCTGCGAAAAAATGCAGATACCCGGCTGATGAGTGCTCTGGGCTTGATTGGCTTAGTAATAAAATCATCTGCGCCTGCATCAAAAGCGGCTATTTCCGAAAATTCTTCTGAACGTGCTGTCAGAAAAATAACATAACTATCTTTTAATTTCGGAATCTCCCGGATCTTTCTGCACGCCTCAACACCATCCATCTTAGGCATCATAATATCCATAAGGATAAGCTGTGGCAGAAAATCTTTAGCTTCTTCAACTGCTTTTAAACCATTATTTGCTGTGCGAACGTCGTACCCCTCTTTTATAAGATTATATTCGAGCAATTCAATTATATCTTGTTCATCATCTACCACCAAAATCCGACTTGTCGCTTTCATTTTATTTTATGGTTTATTTAATAATTCCGCCAATTTTGCTTGAAGATCTTCTCCCCGAAGATTCATTGCAATTAATTTTCCTTGTTGATCAATTAAAAATGTTGCAGGAATACCTTTAACATTATACAATTTTGCAGGATCAGACTGCCAGCCTTTTAAATCTGAAACATGATTCGGCCATGCCAGACCATCTTTATTAATTGCGGCCTGCCATTGATCTTTATTCGTATCTAAGGACACGCTGAACACCGTGAAACCTTTGTCTTTGTATTTATTATACGCAACTACTACATTGGGATTTTCGCCTCTGCAGGGGCCACACCAGGAAGCCCAGAAGTCAATCAATACCACTTTACCTCTCAATGAATTTAAAGAAAGTGTCTGACCGGTAATATCTGTTAAGGTAATATTCGGCACTTCTTCACCAACAGAAAAACTACCTTTCGGTAAGCTTGCTTTTAGTTGTTTGGCATCGGCTGATTTAGGATACTCCTGAACAAATGCATTTGCAAGTGCTTTTGCATAATCCAGATCATTTTGAGTAAACAAAGGCACAACCGTTGAATAAACTACTTGTTTGTTATCTGAACCCGCAGGACAAGCGGACAGCAATTGTTCTGTTGCGGCTTTCCAGGAATAAAGATCCTGCTTCACATAATATTGAAAGTATGTATGAATTTTAGAAGGAAGCATATCGCCTGCAGCATATTCTTTATCCGTAAATTCTGCCTGTGAGAAAAAATTCTCTGCTGTTTTACCTTCAGACAAAAACATCCCTATCACTTTTGTCATAAATAAGCCCGGATTCTGGGCAGACAAATGCGACATAGATGCAGTATATGCTTTATTCAATGAATCACTTTTAGCTCTCAACCCAACAATTTGCTGATTGAATAATTCTTCTGTCATTCCGGGCTGTTGCTGCAATTGCTGTGCTTTTTGATTCAAGGCAGTATTTTGTGCATTCTGTTCTTTATTCAATTTTTGATAAATACTGAACAGATCATTTTCCTTGGAGCCTGCAAATACAATACTTCTTTGTATATCCGGATTACCCGTGATAACAATATTTTCATACCCGGCAATTATTGTCATGGCATCTTTAGAATCAAACCCAAGTTTGTAAAAACCTGTAGGTATCACATCTGCATATTTAAATTCAAAAGAGCCGGCATTGTACTTCGTTGAATCAAAAACAGACACTGTATTTCCCAAATATTTATACAGATAAATGGTAGAGTATCCTGTTTTTGTTAATTTACCTTTAATGCTGATAGGTTTGGCTGTGGCAAAGGAAGCCAGCATAAATAGGGCATTCAAGGAAATAAGAACTCTCTTAACGTATTTCATGCTATTCAAATTTAGATATAATAAAACGGAGATTACCAGTAAATTAAGGCAATGTATCAATATTAACAATTCCTTAATTTACTGGTAATGCAAATATAATGTACAGATTGCTTATTTTTTAGTAAATACAATAGGGTGTTTCAAACCTGTGAAACTTTTCAATTCAACTTCCACTTTACCAACAAACATTTCAGCTTCAATTTTAACCGGAATTTTATTGGCATCATCAGAAAGCCACATACGAATAGAATTACCGCCATCAAACAATTTATTATCGGGCATTACAGGTTGTATCTTAATTGCATTCACATAACCATATTTTGTATGAACCCTTTCTTTACCCGCATATTTCAATGTGAAATCATATAACTTATCTTCAAAAAATGCCTTCATATTAATCGGGCTACCAACAACCATTTTAGAATAGTCCAGCGTACGCAAATAATAGGCTCCACTTACAATATCCTGAAGATTGTTCGCAATGACATACTCTGCAGTAGTTCGCTCCAACTCTTTCCCACTCTCTCTTATTACATTTGCTTTATTGTTTTTATAATCGAACATAACCATTTCTTTCAAACGGTAATTATTTTCAACAATATCACGCATGCTTCGCTGTGGAATTTTACTTGCCGTATCGATATAACTTATCCATTGATCGTTTACATGCATGGCCACATCAAATGTGCCCGTGGTGGTACCAATCACAGCTGTTTTATAACAGACTTTGTTATTTATCATATAAAGGGTGGGATCTACTTCAATACGTGCCTCTCCTGCAGTAATAAATCCATAATGAAGACGATACAATAACACCTCCTTGGGGCCATACGCCGCTATAGCAGATTCCGGAGCCTGTGTTTGAAATGTAAACGACGCAGCTGCAATCAATACAAGTGATAATGTAAAAAAGCGTTTCATAGTAATAGTTAGTTTAAATAAGCTCACCGGTACAAACACAAAAGGCATACCAATCTTTATATAAACGTAATTATGAAGAAATTAACTCCAATAACCTCATTATTTGTTCTAAAAAGTGTTGATAAATACCCTTCCATACGCAAGATAAAAGTTTGTATCTTAGTAAGATAATAAACTTTCACCTAGCAAATACTAAAATAATTAGTATTTTACTTGCTAATTATTTTAGTATTTGCTAGGTTTGTATCGTCGGTTAAGAAAACGGCCTTATTTTGAAAGGCAGTGTGAAAGAGTAGAATATTTCACCCCGCAGCAGAATAGGATCTTTTAAATCATTTTAACAACAATTGCCATGAGTAAAAGCACTAGTACACCAAACCCACAAAATGAAAAGCTAAAAGCCTTACAGCTTACTATTGACAAATTAGAAAAAACATACGGTAAAGGCACCGTAATGAAATTAAGTGATGAACCAGTAATGGATGTACCTGTCATTTCAACAGGCTCATTAGGTTTAGACATCGCATTAGGTATTGGCGGTTTACCAAAAGGCCGGATTGTAGAGATCTACGGACCGGAATCTTCGGGTAAAACAACTCTTTCTATGCATTGCATTGCTGAGGCACAAAAAGCCGGCGGTATGGCAGCTTTTATTGATGCAGAACATGCCTTTGATAAAACGTATGCAGAGAAATTAGGTATTGATACAACAAACCTATTGATCTCACAGCCGGATAACGGAGAACAGGCATTAGAGATTGCCGAACACTTAATCCGTTCAGGTGCTATTGATATCATTGTTATTGACTCGGTTGCGGCTCTTGTACCAAAGGCTGAGATCGAAGGCGAAATGGGCGATAGCAAAATGGGATTACAGGCACGTTTGATGTCACAAGCACTTAGAAAACTAACGGGTGCTATTAACAAAACAGGATGTTGCTGCATTTTCATCAACCAGCTAAGAGAAAAAATTGGTGTAATGTTCGGTAACCCTGAAACAACTACAGGTGGTAATGCTTTGAAATTTTATGCTTCGGTACGTTTGGATATCCGCCGTATCGGACAAATCAAAGAAAGTGCTGACAATATTACCGGTAACCGCACAAAAGTTAAAGTAGTAAAAAATAAAATGGCACCGCCGTTTAAAGTGATTGAGTTTGACATCATGTATGGCGAAGGAATCTCTAAGATTGGTGAGATCATTGACCTTGGTGTTGAACTGGGTATCATCAATAAAGCAGGTTCATGGTTCTCGTATGAAGGCACAAAATTAGGGCAAGGAAGAGATGCTGTAAGAACAGTGTTCCTTGATAATCCTGAAATGCAGGATGCGATTGAATTAAAAATCCGTCAGAAAGTACAATTGAGCGGAGTTCCCGCTGCCATGGAAGCGAAAGAGGAGCTCGAAGAGGAAGAGGCTTAATCTTCCCCTGCGAATTCTACCGCAGGAATTTCTCATGGCAAAAGGCATCCAATTCAGAAATGAACGGATGCCTTTTTTTATGTTGTCTGAACCATTGATTAAACCCACGATTAAAATCGTGGGCTTACCTAAAACCTTCCAACCAATTCCCCATAAGCCAGTACACTACTTTTCATGGCATCCATCACTTCTTTCTTAGTAGGATTAGTTAGATTCAGATGTGGTATAGATAAAGCATAGATGCGAAAGTAATAACTATGTTCACCTATCGGTGGTTTGGGTCCTTTGTATTCAATGCCTTTCTTAAAATTCTGCCCGAGGCTGATACTATCATTTTGAAGCTGTACACTCGTAGAACCTTTACTTAATGATGCAATACGGGTTGGAATGTTGTATACAGTCCAATGATCAATAGTCATAATCTTTAAGAATGGTGCAGGCGCGTCATAATCCGTCATGAGTAAAACCAATGAACGGGTACCTTCGGGAATATTACTCCAATGCAGTTCCGGTGAAAGATCTTTTCCTCTCCCGCTGCATTCAAGCGGTATCATTCCATCCGGAACAAAATCAGCAGACTGCAATTTTATGGTATTGGGAATATTTGTATGAAAATCAAATTCCGCTTTTTGCTGAAAATATACAACAGCAAGTTTTGTTACCAATGCAAGCAGCAGTATAACTGGGATAGTAATTAAGAGTTTTTTTATCATGAAATATAAATAAAATATGCCGTCTACGGCTTCTGACTGATAGATACAAGTACGCTATGGTTACAGATTCGCACCGGATACAAGCGTTAATTACTAATTATTAAATATGATCTGTTTTAGGAAGAAAAACAAATTAAGAAGAACCTAACCAACATGTTTATACAAACTGCATTTCAATACTCCTTTAAAAAATGTTTCAGACTGCAGCAATACAAAATTATGTTGTAATACAATTGTTTCGATATTGGGAAGCTGATTGGCAGGTAGTGCGGTTGTCCATTTAAAAAAACGATACAGCATTTTCAAACCTGCTTTTGTACTCCATTGCATCAGGCCTTTTGCTGCAGAAATGGTAAAATCTGTTATGTATAACAACCGCTCTGCATTCAGATGTTTTTTAAACTGTTCAAGCAATCTGTTTACGTATGCGTCGTCAAATACGTCGAGAAAATAATTACATACTATAACATCATATATATCAAATGCAACAGCAGCAACATCCTTGCATATAAAATGTACCCGGTGCAATTCATTAGGTAATGTTTTGGTTATACGTTTCTTCGCTGCCGCAATCATCTTAGCAGAAGCATCTACATAGGTAATTTGTATTGTCTTATTTTGTTCCAATAACTTTTGCAAAAAATAGCCGGTGCCACCGCCTAATATCAAGCAGGTTGATTGTGTTGAAAGTTGTGAAAGAAAGGCTAGCTGACTTTTGTTGATGCGGTTGAATGACAATACTTGTGCCATTGCATCGTATATAAATGTGATCCGATCGAAACCGTTGGCTGAAGAACTATCTTCTCTTCTCATTTATTGTCTGAATTAGGATTGATCGGATTAATGGATTTAAGGATTGATTAATTATATCACATTCTTTTCATTCTTTAAGATTAGTTTTTAAACGCTAAAGTCACAAAGATAAAATGCAAGAGACGCAAGTTAAATCAAATACTTTTTTATAATAGATTGTTTTGCTGGTTATCTTTTAGTTGAACGCCCGACAATTGTTTTGACCGCATTTCATGAAGCAGATAAGAAATCTTTGCAACAGCAGCCTCATAACTTAATCCGGCAGGTTGAATATTTGACACACAATTTCTTTTTTCATCTGTATTGCCACTTTGTGGCTGATACGTAATATAAGCTCCTAAACTTGTTGGTGCGCTTAGCCCTGGTCTCTCGCCCAGCAGAATCAAGGATATCCGAGCTTTTAGTGCTTCACCAATCGGATCCGATAATCCTACTCTCCCCTGTGTTGCCAGTACAAGTGGCGCAATTGACCAAAACGACAATTCTTTTAACAGCATTTCAATCAAGGGAAGCGCATGTAAATTTACAGCATCTGCAGATAAACCATCTGCAAAGATGATACACAAATCTGTTTTTTCAGTCTGCAATGTTTCCAGTTTCAACCGGCTGGTCTCATCAAGCAAGCGTCCTTTATTCGGATTCCGGATATAATCAATGCGATCTGTTGCCAGACTCTTTACTGTTTGCACATTTAACCCAAGTGCTATTAATTTTTCACTCAATGAAATATAATCCATCTCGGCCTGCACAGCATCTCTGGCCAGTGCGTGTGCCATTCTCAGATTCAGTACTTCGGAAGTAGGCAATGCATTACCAGCCCTGCCCATTGCTATTCTGGCATGAGTAAAGTTTCGCAATGCTTTCCAATGATCTTCTTCCATCTGCTTATCCAATGTTTGTTAATCCATTCAGATGATCTAACCATTTTACTGTATGCGCCGCTCCGGTTATTTCATAACGCTCATTCATCAGACCCATTTTAAAAAGCCATGCTTCAAACTCGGGTGCTGGCCGCAAACCCAGCAGTTTCCGCACATAAAGTGCATCGTGAAAAGAAGTGCTCTGATAGTTAAGCATGATATCATCTGCTCCGGGTACACCCATGATAAAGTTACAGCCCGCCGTACCAAGTAAGGTAAGCAGGGTATCCATATCATCCTGATCTGCATCTGCATGATTGGTATAGCAAATGTCACACCCCATAGGCAGCCCCATAAGTTTTCCGCAAAAATGATCTTCTAAACCGGCGCGAATAATTTGCTTTCCTCCAAACAAATATTCAGGACCGATAAAACCTACAACTGTATTTACCAAAAAAGGATTAAAGGCTCGTGCTACTGCATAGGCACGCGTTTCAAGCGTTTGCTGATCAATGTTGTGATGGGCGTTGGCAGAAAGTGAACTGCCTTGACCGGTTTCAAAATACATAACGTTGTTACCAACACTTCCCCTGTTCAACGATAAAGCTGCTTCATAACCTTCTTTGATGAGTGCTAGATTGATACCGAAACTGGTGTTGGTTTTTTCTGTACCTCCGATAGATTGAAAGACCAGATCAACGGGTGCGCCTTGTTCAATAGCAAGTATGGTATTCGTAATATGACTGAGAATACAGGATTGAGTAGGAATCTCATAATGCTGGCGTACATTATCAATCAATTTCAGCAATTGAATTTGCGTAGCCACCTGATCGGTTGCCGGATTAATACCAATAACAGCATCACCACTGCCGTAGAAAAGTCCATCAAGCATGGAGGCCATAATACCTTTCAGATCATCGGTCGGGTGATTAGGCTGCAACCGTGTAGCCATGCGCCCTTTAAGTCCGATGGTGTTTCTGAACTGCGTAATAACTTCGCATTTGGAGCTTACAAGAATCAGATCCTGCAGACTCATAATCTTCGCTACGGCTGCAGCCATCTCTGGTGTAATACTTTTTTGTATGCGCGTTAGTTCGGCTGTTTGGGTAGTATTACGTAATAAGTAATTCCGAAAATCGCCCACGGTAAGGTGCGCAATGGAAACAAAATTTGCTTTGTCGTGGGTATCAAAAATGAGACGTGTAATTTCGTCTGTTTCGTACGGTATAAGAGGTTCTTCCAGAAAAGTTGTAAGCGGCAGATCGGCAAGTGCCATTTGCGCAGCTACTCTTTCCTGATAAGATTCTGCAGCGATGCCTGCTAGCTGGTCGCCCGAGCGCAAGGGAGATGCTTTAGCCATGAGCTCTGCCAGAGAGCTGAACACAAATACATGCTGTTTTACGGTATGCTTGTACATAGCATTTTATTTACATTAATCGGTGCTTATTAAATATGCTCTGTTTATGGGAGATTAGCAAAAAAATCTGGTTTTAAGTTTTGAGTTCTACACCCTATAGAACGGATTTCAAGAATACATCCATAGAATTTGTACCACTCAAATACCTAATAAATACTGTGTTTGGTATTATGTATATATTATTAAATAATCAGATTCTTGTTCTGCTAAAAGAAAACCGCTACCTTAATTTCACTTTTATCTGATGTTCTATAATTGGTTATCATGCATACTTCTTTCAATAAAATAGCGGCTTTACTTTTTATTACTGCAGTCGTGTTAGTTTTTGTTTCCTGTAAAAAAGAACATGATTCGCCTAAAGATCATTTATACATATATTCAACAAAAGGCGTATTAAAACGCAGGCAATATATACACCTTAAATTATCGGGCGATGACACACCGAAGAAGAAGCATGAAACACTTACTATCTCCTCACATGGAAGAGATCACATAGAAAGTGATTATGGTTTAACACTGTATTTTCCTTCAGGAGTTCAAACAACCACCTACTTCGATATGGCAGGAAAAAGTAGTAATAATGTCACCATGAGCATAACCTCATATCATGGATATAGTGGTGCATGGTATCCGGTTTCAGGACAAGTGAATGTTCATGATCATTCAACTCACCTCGTTCCTCCTTTTATAGCGAAAGGGCGCATTTCATTTTCTAATCTGATGTGTATCGACACTTCTTCTGCTTATAGTTCAGATACGATAATCATAACCGGAGATTTGAAATATGAATAAACGTAATGAAAACAAATTGTAGAATTCAAATTCATTTCACCCTCAATCATATCAAATGCAATTTGATATTTAAGTTCAGTGAAGAGCGATCTTCTATTTTTGTCTGAAGCTTTTTGAGTTCTTTGTTCCAGTCTATTACTTCTCCGGTGTCGGGTATATAATGTGTGTTCTTTTTCAAAAGTATCTCTACACATCTGATTCCTCCTTGCTCCGGAGCATTTGCAGATATGAGTCCCTTTCGAATATTAATATTAGATTTGATTTTATTCCCAAGCTCATGGACACAACAGGCTTTAATATCATCTGCAGTAATAATTTTATTGTGTGTAAGCAAATCAGATTTATATGATTCTATATGTGCGTCTGATTCGAGTACAGGCTTCCCTCCGATTGTTGTGGTCAGCAGATAAAGTGATCCGTTTTTAATTTGCTGTCCTTTATATTGATTAAGCTTTGTTCCTGCTTGTATCCCATTGGCATGCGCACCATTGGTGAGCCAATATTTTATAAAAAACGTATCTTCTACTTTGCTATGATCTACTACAACAAAATGACTGTATTCTGAATAATATTGATTGCTTTTTCGAATACGCTGATCAAGTTGTATCAGCAAGCGTTCCATCTCTTTTAGAAGACTTTTATAATCCTGTCCATATTTTGCTAAAGATGTAGAATCATCTCGTATCATTTCCAATAGGTGTACAAGATACTCTTTTGTTATACGTGCATCCATAGATTCAGAGTATCCTTTTCGTAAGGTATACATGCGCTGCTCTGGCTGCATACCTGCTGTACCCCGTATTTTTCTGAATACATTCCCTTGACTATCTTCTACTGAAGCAACAGAGAGGAAATATTCAAAAACATTTGCATGCAGAGGAATTGTATTTGAGATGTTTTTAACACAATGTGTATATTCTACATATTGTCTGTTGAGCACAGGAAATGCATTTATACTAGCCTGTAAGTCTGTCAATACAGATTCTTTCAGAGCAACAGGCATTACAATCTTGATCCATAACAGAGGTTCCTGAAAAATTTTAAGATCTATATTTGAAAATTGTTGTTGAAATTCTTTTGGGTACTCTTCCTGGATACCAGATAATACATTGTTTTCAAGTGAGCGATCTGTAATAGTAACAAAATGTTTATTATATATATTTCGTACATCTTGCTCTATCTTCAGCATTTCTTCTGCATTTGATTTTTTATTTGGTTGTGTTTTAAGATCCGAAACAAAACTATTAGTTGTAACAAGTTGTTTGTTATTTAAATACCAAGCTGCCTGTTGAATAGTATCAAGTATATCACTATCGGGAAAAGTATTCTTAAGCTCAAAATAAAAAGGAATGTTATTGATGCTTTTAACGGCAGGATTCATTTTTACTCCAAGCCAGAGTACATTGTTCTGTGAATAGCTATGTCGCGCTTTAAGCAGATATGTTTTAGTGTTAGGTTCAGTGATATGCCAAGCAGTAGAACCTGTTATAAAATATTTAATGGAAACATCACACAACCGTACAGATGATGCAGGCGTAAAGAATATATTTTGTGTATCATATTCCTTACTTTTTTTCTTTGTACAAACAAACTGCGTTGTTGTTGAAATAGTATCTATAGGTGCATTAGGTCTTGCATACGCAATGGCATGTGCACAAAGATGAGCTGATAACATATCAGGTTTAAGCAGCATGCTGATTTTTTGCATCAGTCGTTTTTCAAGGGTATGAGTTTCTTCCTTGTTAGTCTTCAAGAGCTCTTTTGTTAAGACATCAACAAGTGCTTTAATCAAAGGGTCAATCAATTCACTATTTTTGTTCCCCCATAAAAAATTGATATTCTTAAGCATCCGTGCTTTAATATCTTCATGTACTTCGATTGAATCGTTCATAGCTAGGTGGTGTTGAGTGTTACTTGATAGCGGAAAATTTAAAAAGTCATTGGATACACAATAAATAGGCTTCGCCTATCTTCTCTATATGATATAAATAAAAGTATGTAATCAGCATTTTCAATAAAACACGTAGATCAACCATTGCCAGTCTTATTATCACAACTATTTTAAACGTATTTTTTGGAATTACTTTTTCATTGACAGGAATAAGTCTGATCAGAGAGCTGCAAATACTTGCTTTCAACTGCCAAAAATTCTGCATAAAATAAAAAGGCAGTGCACAAATATTATAGCAAGACGAATCAGTGCTGCAATGCTTGTTACATTTTTGCATAATAATAACCTGCAGATTCTTGGCAATTGACTCTGCGTTATTAAAACTCATTGCTTGGCTGGAGTGAACAGTATATTCACTATCCAGCGGATATTTATATGTATTCGATAGCATGGTAAAAGTTTAAAAAACGGTTAATTTATTTAATCTGAAAAATCGTATAGATGATTAAGTAGATTCAATTTACATAATTTATTCTTACATAATATTAACCTTTGTTAAAAAATGAATAAGCTATTTTTTTAACAAAGCATATCTACTCTTCAATTATGTATTAAGCCAGTATTTATACAAACTGTTGAGAATAGCTATACAGTAATTGCATGTGCGTATCCGATAAATTCGATTGAATATTATTATTTTTCAAAAAAGTATTTACATCTTCCATATTTTTCACTTGCCTTGAAAACAGCAACCACGCAATAGCCAATGAGGCGCTACGTGACATACCTAAAGCACAGTGTACAAAAACAGTTTCATGTTCCTTAACCAGCTTATCAAGCTTCATTGCTCCAACATGCAGTTGATCCAATGTAGGTACCGTCTGATCTATCAAAGGATAACTTACATATTTCTTTTTATATACACCTTCCCGTTCGTATTCTGAACAGAGATCAAAAACAGCGTTGCAATCTATGTGGTTGTGCATACCAAAGGCCCCAAGATATAACTGATCTGTTATTCTCTGCGGAGCCGGAGCAGATTCAAAGAAGTATTTACGTACCAACCGACTTGCAAAACGGTATGGTGCGTGTATGATACGGGCCGAGTAGGAAAATTTTCCGTAACGGTGTTTTTGAAAAATTATAGGCCCTAGCCCCATATAAGCCAAACCAACAAGAATGGTAGATAAGCTGACCCAAAGTATAAAGAGTGCTGCCCAATAATTCACGAAGAAAGCAGTTGTCAATAAAAACATGCCAGGTAAGAGGTATCTGCTTGCAAGCCTTATATTGGCAGGGTATTGCCACTGGAACCGATGTTGCTTAGACAATGGAAACACATAACAAATGATTACACCAATTAAAAAACCGGCAGTAGTATCTATTATATGATGCTGGTAGGTAGTTAGTGCACACAAACCGATTATAAAACAACCTATATTTAAGAATATTCTACCTATTTCTCCAAACTGTGTGATATAGGCGCGCCAAACAATCACCAGTAATATAATATGCAGTGCCGGAGATTGACCAACTGGTTTATCAAACAACATTAAACGGTCGTACAAAGCCTGCCAGATGTTTAAACCATGGGTTAAAGGTAGTGTAGCAGAGTTTGCTGTAGGATAAAAATAAAAGCATATCAAGGCAATTGGTGCTGCTGATATAAGTCGCAAGGCATGTTGACGGTGTGCATACATTGTCATGGGTAAAAACAATGACACAACACATAAACCATACAAACTCCAGTAAGGTATAATTGTCCAGGGTAAAAAGGGAATATTTTTCTCCCAGTTATACATGATCTGAGATACCATGCCTGGAGATAAAGAAACGCTATAATCGTTTGCCCAATAACTGCACATCAAAATCAATACTGCCAAAATACTTAGCCAGATAAAACCACGCAGCCAATGTGTTTGAATTTGTTCCATTCCAGTACGGTTAAAAACTTACAAAAGATCTCCGTATACCAGCAGTTATACGCAAAGATTATATTTTGTGATTACATATATTTGCTCTTAATTTTAAAAGCATTGGTCGTAATATAAATCACTTATTGCCCCATGTATTACAAAAACAATTAATATCAGTGCCGGTATTTAATTATTAATAACCAAAGATATTTTTTTCAGCACCGCTATTTTTAATGAGGAATAATTATAATTATATATTCAATGTAAGCTAAAATATTCTACCAAACAAGTGAATAGCCGCCGCACAATACATGTTACAACTCGCTTTTCCCCCTTATGCTCAGCAGTTAAAAATTACCTGTTATATTAATACAAGCTTGATTCTACTGACCTTCCCAGCCCGACAATTGAAGAGCATACATATAATTAGCACGAGCTTGTACAAGATCTCCTTTTCCCAGATACATATCTCCGATACATGCATATATTCTAAAAGTAACATTGCACATATTTACAGGAGGAGGAAGCAATGCCAGTGCAGTATTAAATTTCAAGAGTGCGCCATCAAAATCTTTCTGATCAGCCAGATTACATGCTTCTTCAGATAGCTTCGCTACACGGGCCTGTACTTCAGTAGAGATGGTCATTGTGTCTTCCATGATTTAAATGATTTAAAGGTGTGTAAGATTAAAAAACTTGTTGTATAAATAAAAATATCTCTGATGTTTTATTAAAATAAAGCTATAACAAAAAACAGATATTTGTTGTTAACATTTGATAAAAAATATCTGGAAGAAAATATCAATAATTATATTTCAATATTCATAAAATAATTTTTCTAATTATTAGAACAGTAGTATTTAAGGGGAGTTCATTGATTTGTTAATATTACGATATGACTAAATATATATTAATTTCAATTCTAAACTCATTTTATCGGGCATAATCAATATGAATTAAAACTGCCGATTATAAAATGAATTGAGTTTTACATGACATTTTAAAACACCACTCGCTGATAATAAATCGATGTTATTTATATATTTTATACTATTAGTTTCAGCTATAATACTTCTATCAAAAAATCTATCATCTGAAATATTCTCTTTATTACATTCCATTTTAATTGCAAAAAGAATAGATTCTGATAAACTATTGCACCCATTACTTTCTTTAGGAACAGATGTGTTTCCAATCATCACCTATAAAGATATACTTCGTGTTGTTTTGTATGACAACCAACATTTTTTTCTATCCACGGAATAATAAGCCTTACAGTGGCTGACTAAAATAACCAAGGCGAATTTTTATAAAAGCAAAAGAGGGACTGTATTACTACAGCCCCTCTTTATTTTATAAATTTAAAAAGATTCTTATTGCTTAATCATACGTTTTACAAGTTTACCTTGAGCTGTGTTTACTTCTACAAAGTAAACGCCTGCAGGTAATTCTTCTAATTCCAAAGGTTTAGAAGCATCTGCGACAGTAGACATATCTGCGTTGTATACATGACTTCCATCTGCTTTATAAACAATTACTGAAACATCATCAAACGTACCGTTGAAATCCAATGTAGCATTTCCATTAGATGGGTTTGGATACAAGTCAATTGCCGTAGCTGCTAATGTCTTAGTAAGACCTGTAGGCGTACCAACCACAACAGATACATTTAATATAAACGGTGTATTTCCGCTAATATCATTGCTTGAAATTGTAATTGATCCTACAGTCGGAGTAGTTGATGTTGGTGTACCCGATGCTTTAAATATAGCAGTAGCCCCTGGGGCAATTGAACCTGAAGGTGATATCTGAGTTGCCGTGAACCCAGTAGAACCAAATATACTACTAATAGTCAATGGTAAACTTCCGATATTCTTAACCGTAAAGTAATGAACAGAAGTAGCTACACCAGCAGCATTTGCACCAATTGCTACTACCGTTGAATTATTAGCAATAATTGTTGTGCCGTCTAATATCTGAATAGCAGGCCCCACAGGAGCAGCGGTACCATCTACACCAACATTGATTACAAACGGTGAATTTGGATCATTACTAGGTATTGTGATCGTTCCTGAAGTATGACCTATTGTTGTAGGAGTTGCTACTACCGTAAAGGTACCTGTTCCACCAGCAGGAATCGGATTCGGAGAAACCTGAGTCACTGTAAATGCAGGATCTGAAGAAACAATCGTACCTATTGTTAACGGAGACGTACCGGTATTCGTAATGCTAAACGTTTTAGTTGCAGTAGGATTACCTTCAACCGCAGATCCTAACGATATTTCCGGACCATTGTTAGTAGCACCCGAAACTGTAACTGTAGGAGGTATCGGTGCTGAAGTTCCTGTTGCGGAAACATTTAACGTAAATGTCGGCGTAGTAGGATCATTTGTAACGATTGTAATCGCAGCCGTATTAGTACCTACTGTTGTAGGAGTTGCCGTCACTGTAAACGTTGCCGTAGAACCTGCCGCAATTGATGTAGGAGTTGCAGGTGTTACAGCAGACACTACAAATGCCGCTGAAGAACTTGTAATAGATGTAAATGTAAGAGCTGCACTACCATTATTCTTAATAGAGAATGATGTATAAGGAGAAGCCGCTGTATTAATCACGGCTGAACCTACAGATATTGCTGTCGCATTGTTCGCTACTATTGAAGTATTATTTAATACTTGTAAAGCAGGTACTGGTGCCGTTGTACCAGTTACAGATACATTCAACACAAATGAAGGTGTTGTTGGATCATTTGTAACGATTGTAATCGTTGCTGTATTTGTACCAGCAGCGGCAGGGGTAGCTGTTACTGTAAACGTTGCACTCGCTCCAACCGCTATTGAAGTAGGTGCAGCAGGAGTTACTGCTGACACTACAAATGCTGCTGAAGAACTTGTAATCGACGTAAATGTAAGCGCTGCTGCTCCATTGTTCTTAATTGAGAACGAAGTATAAGCAGTTGCTGCAGATCCAACAACTGCTGTACCTACTGAAATTGCAGGTGTATTGTTGGTTGCCAATACAGTTGTATTGTTTAATACCTGAAGCGCTGGGGTTGGTGCTGATGTACCTGTTACCGAAACGTTCAATACAAATGAAGGTGTTGTTGGATCATTTGTAACGATTGTAATCGTTGCTGTATTTGCACCTACTGCTGCCGGAGTAGCGGTTACAGTGAACGTTGCGCTTGCTCCAACCGCGATTGAAGTAGGTGCGGCAGGAGTTACTGCTGACACTACAAATGCTGCTGAAGAACTTGTAATCGACGTAAATGTAAGCGCTGCTGCTCCATTGTTCTTAATTGAGAACGATGTATAAGCTGCGGCAGGAGTACCAATTGTTGATGAACCAACTGATATTGCTGCAGAGTTGTTTGTTACAACAGTTGTATTGTTTAATACCTGAAGTGCAGGTGTTGGTGCTGATGTACCAGTTACCGAAACGTTCAATACAAATGAAGGTGTTGTTGGGTCATTTGTAACAATTGTAATCGTTGCTGTATTTGCACCTACTGCTGCAGGTGTAGCTGTTACTGTAAACGTTGCATTTGCTCCAGCGGCAATCGATGTAGGTGCGGCAGGAGTTACTGCTGACACTACAAATGCTGCTGAAGAACTTGTAATCGACGTAAATGTAAGTGCTGAACCACCGTTATTCTTAATTGAGAACGATGTATATGCCGAAGCAGCAGATCCAACAACTGCTGTACCTACTGAAATAGCAGGTGTATTGTTGGTTGTTAATGCAGTAGTGCCGTTCAGTACCTGTAATGCAGCCGGAGCAGCAGTACCTGTTACTGAAACATTCACTTTAAATGAAGGTGTTGTTGGATCATTTGAAGCGATTGTTACAACACCTGTATTTGCACCTACTGTTGCAGGAGTACCTGTTACCGTGAAGGTAGCTGTTGCGCCTGCCGCTATTGTTGTTGAAGCAGGTGTCAAGGCTGATACTACAAAACCTGTTACACCCGTAACGGTTACACCTGTTAATGGTGCAGTTCCATTATTCTTAATTGTGAATGAATGTGATGGTGTAGCAGCAACACCAACCGTAGCAGTACCTACTGAAATAGCAGGTGTATTGTTGGTTGTTACTTGTGTTGTTGTGGTAGTACCATCAAATATCTGAATAGCAGGAACATTTCCTGTTACACTCACATTAACTACGTATGAAGGTGTTAACGGATCGTTTGATGTAATTGTAATTGTACCTGTATTTGTCCCTGCTACAGCAGGAGTAGCCGTTACCGTAAAGGTGGCAGATCCACTAGCTGCAATTGAGGTTCCCGAAGGTGTTAAAGTAGATACTACAAAACCTGTACTTCCTGCGATCGCAATACTTGACAAGGTTGCTGCACCTGTATTTTTAATAGTAAATGTAAATGGTGTAGCTGCGACACCTACAAGAGCTGAGCCTACAGAAATAGCAGGTGTATTTCCGTTTGGCACATTGGTAGTACCATTCAATACCTGAATTGTAGGAGTAGCTGCTGCAGTTCCCGTAACAGTAACATTAACTTTAAATGAAGGTGTTGTTGGGTCATTTGAAGCAATTGTGATTGTTCCTGTATTTGTACCAACTGCTGCTGGTGTACCTGTTATAGTAAAGGTAGCAGATGCCCCAGCTGCAATTGTGCTTGACGCAGGCGTTAAAACAGATACGGCAAAACCAGTGCTACCTGTTACAGTAACACCTGTCAACGATGCACCACCTGTATTTTTAATTGTAATGGTATATGGCGAAGCAGCCGTTAAAACAACTGAAGACCCTACTGAAATAGCAGGCGTATTATTTGTTGATATTGGCGTTGTACCATCCAGTACCTGTATTGTTGGCACATTACCTGTTACAGAAACGTTTACTTTAAATGAAGGTGTTGTTGGATCATTTGAAGCAATTGTAACCGAACCTGTATTTGCCCCTGCCACAGCTGGTGTACCTGTTACGGTAAATGTTGCTGTAGCTCCTGCCGCAATTGATCCTGTAGGTGTTAATGCAGATACTACAAAACCAGCAGTCGGTGTTAATGTAATATTAGTTAACGGTGCAAGACCATTATTCTTAATTGTAAATGAATGTGCCGGTGTAGCTGCAGAACCTACAGAAGCAGATCCTACGGAAATAGCAGGCGTATTATTTGCTGTCACCTGAGTAGTCGTAGTCGTTCCGTCAAATACTTGAATAGCAGGTGTTGTTCCTGTTACAGTAACATTTACTTTGTATGAAGGTGTTACAGGATCGGTTGTTGCAATAGTAATTGTGCCTCCATTTGTGCCAGATGCTGCCGGAGTAGCCGTTACTGTAAATGTTGCTGTTCCTCCTGCTGCAATTGCACCTGTAGGCGTAATTGATGAAGCTACAAAACCTGTCACCCCAGTTATTGAAGTAACACTTAACGGTGCAGTACCTGTGTTTGCAATTGTAAATGTATAAGGTGTGGCTGCAGTACCCACAGGAGCAGAACCTACAGAAAGAAATACTGTATTATTATTCGCTACAACTGTTGATGTTGCATCTTTTACCGTAATAACCGGTACACTTCCCGTTACAGAAATATTAACTGTATAAGTCGGAGTAGTAGGATCGTTTGTTTTAATAACAATTGTACCGGCATTAATACCTGTTGTTGCAGGAGTCCCTGTGATGGTAAATGTTGCAATGGTACCTTGTAGGATAGGTGTTGTTGAAGACAATGCAGATGCTACGAAACCTGTCGAAGCTATTACTGATGTCACAGTCAACGGACCTGCACCAGTATTTTTAATACTAAATGTATAAGCAGGTGTTGCTGCTACACCTACCGGTGAGGTTCCTACAGATATTGCTGTTGTATTATTATTAGCAATAACCGGAGATGTTACCGTACCACCATTTAATACATTAATAACAGGAACGGTTGCAATACCCGTTAAATATATAACATACGTACCTTCGTCAGCATCATTACTTGTAATAGTAATTTTAGCAGATCTTGCACCACCAGCTGTAGGTTTGAATTTCACCGTAAAGCCCGTTGCACCAAGAGCACCAACAGATGTTGAGAACGTTTGAGTTGTTGAGATAATGAAATCTCCAGGATTTGCACCACCCAATACCAATGCCGCTGCACCTGTACCTGTAAGTGTTAAAGATTGTAAACCATCATTCAGAATGCTGAAATCCATTGAAGTACTATCACCGATAGCAGCAGTTCCCATGGCAAATGAACCTGTTGATGGAATATCTGTTGTTGTTGGTGTAGTTAATGCCTTGATATTAATCTCCGGTGAAGGAGCAGAATATTGCAAGTCATCAAATTCGTATGTCCGTTGAGCAACTGTACTTGTTGCGCTAGAGAACGTACCAGCACCATCTACAATAAGATCTATATAATCAACATTCGTAGCGTTTAACACATTTGTATGGTCAAAGCGCAAGGTTGTCCAGGTATTTGCTGTCTTAATAGTATCTGTAACATCACTCACAGAAACACCAGCTGATGTTTTAAGAGACATGGTAAGAGTTACTCCAGCATTTGGAGAGTAAACCTTAACTTCAATAATGTTATGACCTGCACTTAGATCAAGTTTATTTTGACATGCTGTAAAACGAACAGATGTACCTGTTGTACCAGTACCTCTTAAGAATTCCCCTACGATAGCACTTGTATTAATACCTGTTGGATACGGATTCGATTTAATTGTATTGAAATACGGTGCAGCTCCAGAAGTAGATAATGGGAAGGCAACACTTAAATATCTGTTGTTCTCAAAATCATTCAGGATGTTCGTTGCAGGAATTCCGGTTACGCATGGCAACGCAGATTCCAAACGAATATCATCGAAATAGAATTTATTGTTTGGTGCTGAAACAGCCGATAAATCCGTAGGATCGAAGAAGATATCGATTGCGAATACATTCGGAAGATTTGCTGCACTAATTGTAGACAAATCAAAATAGATTCTATGCCACTTGTTTGCAAATACTGTCTGCGTAGTAAATGCAGCAGCATCATCGGGATACGTATCCGCATCAGCACCATCCGGTACTTTAGCAGATACCTGTATATTCGCATTTGCTACAGGAGCATATACAAGCATACTGATATACTTCTTTGTAGAAAAATCTATTTTGTTACTACATCCGTCGTAACGAATACCGTCATCATAAGTAGCAGCATTGATAGTTTTTGTAAACTGACCAACATTTGCAGAAGTATTCACACCGCCAGATACTGGATTTGCAATAGGTGCAACAAGTGCCGCATTTGCATAATCTAAAGTAAGGTTGTTGTGTGTATCATAATCTTCCAAGATACCTGATAAATCATTCACACATGGATTGATACCATATTTAATCTGATCCAAATAGAATGTACGTGCAGAAGCTGCTGCATTTGCAGCTAAACCTGCATACGCCAATAATGGGTCAATCTGAATATCTAAACATTTAAAGTTTGCCTGCACACCTGCAGCCAAAACTTTGCTCATATCGAACGTAAGAAGTTCCCACTGATTTGCTTTAGTTGTAACAACACTAATATTACTTGAGTAATCCGAAATAAGTGGAAGCCAAGCACTAGCTGTTGTAAGATCCGGTTTTTGCGGAGCTACTGTAATTGTAATACCCACAGCCGGAGAATACATTAATATTTGTATTGTAGGATTGGCCGTTGTAAGGTTAAACGCAACGTACGTAGAAGCAGCATGTGTTGCACCCGCTGTCGTACCGCAATTGTAATAACGGATAATATCGTATGTGCCTGTAGTACCTCTTACATAACTTGCTACCGTAGGGCTTAAATTCAACCCTGTCTGATATTGATTTAATGCAGCCTGAGAGAAAGTACCCGTTGGAGTAAACGCCAGTTTTACATTGATATTTCCATCGTAATCATCAAGAATATTGCTTGCAGGTGTTGCAGAACAAGCTGCTGCACTCGCAGTTACATTAAGTACATACGAAGGTGCATTTGGATCTGTTGTTGCAAATGTAAGTGTTGCACTACTTGATGTAGCTGTTGCAGGAGCTGTATAACCGATTGATATATATTTTGTCCCACCAATTGGAACAACAATCGGATAGGTAACGCTAGTACTACCTACTACATTTAATATTGAAAAAGCTGTAGGATTAGCTCCTGTAAACGTAGCACTATTCAGATTCAATGGTGCATCTCCGGTATTAGTAATTTTAATCAATTTGCTACCAACCGTTGATACAGTATATGAGCCCATTGCAAGAGTTGAGCTGCTATTCAATACATTTACAGTATCATACACCGTCATTTTAGGAGCGGTTGAATTTGCTGTTCCTGTACCTGTAAGATTAATAATGTATGGAGATTCAGAAGCATCCGGATCATTATTGGCAATTGTCAAGACTGCTGTTTTAGTTCCTGTCGTTGTCGGTGTAAAAGTCACCGTAAAAGTTGTTGTTGCAGATAACGCCAATGAACTTGCTGTTGGTTGAACTACAGTAAACAATGCAGCATCTGTTCCTGATACAGCAACCTTTGTTGTACCCGTTAAATTAAGTGCAGCAAACCCTAAGTTTTCAATTGTGAACGTTATCGTTTTACCGCTTGTAGCAGGAGGTGTTGTTTGCTGATTTTGAAAATCAAATGAAGTAGCGCTTGGAACATTTAGAGCACCCTGACGAACATTGATATCCTGGAACGAAGTTGTACCATATTTCCAGAAGTTACCTGTCATCATAAATAAAGATACGCAACGCAATGTGTTACCAAAATAACCAGACAATGTCTGATTTTGAATAACATCTTTCGTATTCTTAACTTCAGTGTACATTGAGTTCATTAACGTCTGGTAGGTAGACGTTGATCCCATAACACCCATAGCAAAAGTAGATACGAATGTTGCATTGTGCGCATAACCGGAATAATTTGTTCCGTCCTGATTTAATGGACCACCAACATTACCAGTTGATCCTCTCCCATTTAAATAAGCAGCAATTTTTGTACAAACTGCTTTAGCTGAAGCATCGTTATTCCACAATACATCCTGAGCCATTCTCCATGGGTTACGACAAGCATCGTATCCATAACCATTTGTTGCAGCATAACCCAAACCACCCGGGTTACATGTATTTCTTACACCACTCGGATCAGACCAGTCAGAAACTAAACCTGTTGTAGAGCTTGCGTTTGCATTAATTAGGGTATATGCACCTGTTACTCCTGAGTTCCAAGATGATGCATAAGCAGTATTTATAGTAGCAAATGTTTTATAATAAGCAGGAGACTGGTAAGAAGGGTTTCTACATGTATTTGAAAAACCCCATCCATCTCCGTTGATTAACTGACCGTTAGAAGCAAGTTCAAGTTCTTTAATTGCATACATCATATTTGTTGCTTCTGATGCATAATTATAAGGACTCGTTGCGGAAGGCCACTGAGTTGCAGCAACTAAAAGTGCCCAAGCAGCATCGGCATCAGCATCGGCAGCACTACCTGTTCCTGTAACTGTAGGCCCGCAACCTGAAACTCTCCAGTTCATCAACTTACCGGTTTTGCCAGAAGAATTTGGTGAAGCAAAGCTTTTCCAATAGGCATACAAACCATCAAATAAGTTTTTATCTGCGGCATAGGCTGCTAATTGCATACCATAACCGATACCTTCTGATACTGTTAGCGATGGATCATCGAATTTAACTCGATACATGGAACCGCAAGCCTGAACGTAGTTTGCTTTCCACTCATTATATGCATCGGCAGCATCTTGAGATTTACCGTATGTGCCACCAGAAGGCAGGTTGGTTGGCATAATACCATTTGTACCATAATTCGGATTCGAATTGAACGGCACTACTGCTCCTGAGGGAGTATTTATTTGCGCCGACAACATACTGCTGTACAGACAGGCGATAATAAACACAATGAGCTTCAGATTAAACTTCTTAATCATATAAGGTTGAGTTTGTATTAATTTAGTAATAAGTTGAAGTATATATATAATTACTAGTCTGCTAAAATAGTAAAAAAGTAACCGACAACGAAAAAAGTTTATACTTTATATTATAAAAATTAAATTATTTCTCGGTTTTAGATCCAAATTCAATTGATAGAATACTATATATATTATTGAATTTTAATTGTTTATATATAGAAAATGGCCAAAGTTAACCCTTAAAATAGTTGTTTTTAGCCATTCAAATTCCTCATTTCCACACTGCTCATACCTTAATTATTAATCATCCCGGATAGCATTTCCAGCAATTATCAGGTTGGATCTGGGTTGATCAAAATCAAAACATTTCAGTCCGGATCCTTTTTATAAGCTATATCAAGAGATGCATTTATTTGAAACCCTACCAACAGCATTAAAATATTCACAAAAATCAATAGCAGAAAGCCTATTAAAGCTCCGATTGAACCATATACTTTATTATATGAGTTAAAATGCTCGATATAAAATCCAAAACCCAGAGTAAATAAAAAACATAAGACAGAAGCTGTTAAAGAACCCAGAGAAAAAAACTTCCAGCGCTTATGAATAGAAGGTGCGATATAATAAATGATTGATACAATCATCGTAATCAGGAAAAACATTATAAACAAACGCAGAAAGGTTACAAAATAAAGTTGAAAGTATGATACATCAAAGCCTTGTTCCAGATTAACATAGATCACTTTAAAAATCCAGGCAATAAGACCTCCTCCTACCACAACCAAGAAGATCAAAAACAAGATGCTGATACTTACTCCGAGTTTAGCAATAAAACTTCTGCCGTCTTTTGTTTTATAACAGTGATTAAATGTATTAATCAATGATATAATACCATTATTAGCTGCATAAAAAGCAAACAAAAAACCAAAGGACAATAAGCCACCTCTGGGTATATTGATGATGTCTGTTAAGGTTGACTCTACAGAAGTATAAATACTTGCCGGAAGAAAATCCGCCAAAGACCGGAGTATTTGTTTATCAAGATTAGGAACGGGTATATATGGAATCAATGTGAAAAGAAAAATCACACCTGGAAAAATGGAGAGAAAGAAATCATACGTAATGCTTTTGGCTCTTACATTAATATCATCATTATTGAGTTTTTTAAAAAGTATGGCTAAAAATATATATAAAGAAACGCGCCTTTCTCCGACTTTAATTTTAGAAAGTTTTCTTTTCCCTAAATGAATAATAGGGTGGTCAAGAATTTGCGATTTTATTTTTTGAATCATCGTCATAATACTTTTCAAAAAAAGACATGAAAACCGGTGGAGGTAATACCGGCTTGCCTGTAGTGGAATTTATAAAAACAAGTGTCGTTTCAGCAATGGTTAATAAGGTATCCGCTTCATTGTATACCTCATATTCAAATGTAATACGTACACCTGGCTTATCTTTAATCGTTACTTTAATCGTTAAGAGATCATCGTATTTAGCCGGTCTGATGTATTTGGTTTTATATTCGAGAACGGGCATCATGATGCCTGCTTCTTCCATCTCTTTGTATGAAAACCCGATTGCCCGAAAAGCTTCTACCCTTGCTACTTCAAAATAGCTGGCATAGTTCCCGTAATACACATAAGCCATTTGATCTGTCTCAGAATACCGAACACGAATTTGTACAGAATGTGCAATCATCTTAATGAATGTTCCTTTTGTTTAAACTCTTGCGATAGGCATTTGCCTTATTTACATGCGAACGGTAATCGGTATTGAAAATATGAAATCCCGGTTTGGCAGGATCAGCAACAAAGAATAAATAATTATGGGTTTCATAATTCAATACTTTATCAAGAGTTGTAATGGATGGCATGTTAATAGGCCCCGGAGGAAGACCTGTAACTTTATATGTATTGTAAGGCGAATTTCCTGCCTGTTCAATCAGATCTTGATTAATTCTTTTTATGGTAAAATCTCCGAGTGCAAATTTTACTGTAGGGTCTGCCTGCAAGGGCATATTAATATTCAAGCGATTGATGTATACTCCTGCAACAGTTGGTTTTTCAATAGTCATATTGGTTTCGGCTTCAACTATCGATGCCAGAATACATACCTGAAGTGGCGTTAATCCTGCAGCTGCTGCTAAGTCTTTCCGCTGTTGTGTCCAGAATTTATTATACTCACTGTGCATACGTTCCATAAAGCCCTGCGTAGAAAGTGTCCAGTACAATTCATAGGAATTAGGAATAAACATTGCCAGTATAGTGGTGGTGTCAAAACCATACTTCTCACATAATTTTTCATTTGCCAGGCACAAAGCCAATGAATCCGGACCAAAAGCAAATTTTGCTCCTACCCGCTCCGAAAATTCTGATTTTAAGCGAATGCTGTTGAATGTTAGTTTAATAGGATCTTGTGCACCACTTCGCAATTTGCGTACAATTTGCAGATTGGTTGTTTCTTTGGGAATTATGTATCTGCCCGGACGAACATTTTCCTGATAACTCAACATCTTGGAGATAAATGCGAAAGAAGTCTTATCATCATACACTTTATGCTTGTCCAGCGTATCCAATACATCCTGAAACGTCGCACCCTTTCTGATGTACAACACAAAATCTTTCGCTCCGTCTTTATTGCCAAAGTTAGGGGTGAAAAATATTTGGTATACATAATAGGAAAGCATTACAAATGCAATACCACTGCATGCCAGTATATATTTGAATGTATTAGAACTGTTTTTCATCTATATTATTTACAACGTACAAATCAATCCAAATTTAATATGCTTATATGATTATTTACGCATAAATGTATATTTTATTATCAGGCTTCATGCGAAAGGATGAAAGTCTAAGGCGAAATATGCAACAATTAAACATTGTTTTTAGTGTTAGGCTTTAAGCGCAAGGTGTTCCGTTTATGCCCTTAACGCAAAGAAGGAATGCATCTCTACATTCCTTCTTTCTTATAGCAAAACGATATGATATTTATACTAATCCTTCGATAGTAACATTTTCATTCACATCAGCTTTATAATCAATTTTATCTACGTCAAAACCAAACAGGTTCAAGAAATCAGTTTTGTATCCTTTAAGATCTCCGATCTGAGCAAGGCTTTCTGTAGTAGCTTGTTCCCACAAAGCAGCTACTTTACTTTGCACACCCTCTCTCATTTCCCAATCGTCTATTCGGATTCTGCCCTTTTCATCTGTAGGAATTGCTTTTCCGGTATACAAACGTTGTGCATACAAACGTTGAATCTGTTCAATACATCCTTCGTGTATGCCTTCTGCTTTCATTACTTTATACAATAAGGAAATATAAAGCGGAATAACAGGAATAGCTGAACTTGCCTGTGTTACCAGAGCTTTATTAACCGAAACGAATGCTTTTCCATTAATAGATTTTAATTTATCGGTAATAGCAAATGCCGATGATTCTAAGTGATCTTTCGCTCTGCCAATTGTTCCTTTGCGGTATACTGCTTCTGTTAATGCAGGTCCAATGTATGAGTAAGCAACAGTCATAGCGTTTTCTGCCAGTACCCCTGCTTTTAATAATTCATCTACCCACATTCCCCAATCTTCGCCGCCCATTACTGCAACCGTGTTTTCAATATCTTCTTCAGTTGCCGGATCTATTGAAACGGTTGAAACATTCCCGGTATGGAAATCTACTGTTTTATTGCTGAACGAAGCTCCGATTGGTTTCAGAACGGAACGGTGTGTAACACCTGTTACCGGATTTGTTCTTACAGGAGAAGCAAGGCTATATATTACCAAATCAACCTGACCTAAATCTGCTTTAATCAAATCAATTGTCTTTTGTTTTATTTCATTTGAAAAGGCATCTCCGTTAATACTTTTAGCATATAAACCGCTTTTTTTAGCCTGATCGTGAAATGCTACTGTATTATACCAACCCGGAGAACCAGGTTTGCCTTCCTGTGGAGGTTTTTCAAAAAATACCCCTATTGTTGAAGCATTCGATCCAAATGCACTTGTAATTCTGGAAGCTAAACCAAAACCTGTGGAAGCACCTATTACTAAGACTTTTTTAGGCCCGTTTATCGCTCCTTTAGATTTTACATAGTTGATTTGATTTATCACGTTTTGTTCGCAGCCTTTCGGATGTGAAGTCAAACAGATAAATCCACGCATTTTAGGTTCAATAATCATATTTACTTATTTAAAATTCTAATCTCTATTAAACGTATTTCCCGACTATTTATTTGTTTCAGCTTACACTTTTCAAAAGAAATCTATTTTAGAGCCTTTTTCTCCGTGTTTCTAACTTTCAAATTTAATATAAATATGTTGAATTCATTTCATGGATCAGAATTTAGCCGATTTTTTAAATGACAAGATCTAAAATAGGAAGTCGATTATGAGTAAAACACAAAAGTTTAACCAGTAAACCTGTATCATTTGTTAAAATTGAGCGCATCCTGAATGTTTCTAGCAATCAGCAATGAAGTTGGGAGCGATTCTGCCAATTTACTTTAGTGGTATGTATAATTTATTTTTCGCTCTACTTTATTTACTATCAATACCATAACTACTATCAATATTTTTTTTCACGTATTCAAAATCCGGTTGAATGTGTGGTGTCGTATCTACATTAAACATTTAAACCATTCACAAATTTTAAACTTTTACTGTTATGAAAACGATACAATTAAAAACAATCGCTGCGTCTGTAGCATTAGTAGTCATGGGCATTGCAGCACAAGCACAATCAATGGACAATACTGTAATGGTAGGTGGCGAAGCTATGTACCCAACAAAAAACATTGTTGAAAATGCTGTAAATTCTAAAAAGCATACCACATTGGTAGCAGCTGTGAAAGCAGCAGGTTTGGTTGAAACACTTCAAGGAAAAGGTCCATTTACGGTATTTGCGCCAGTAAACGATGCCTTTGAAGATTTACCGGCCGGCACTGTTGAAACCCTCTTAAAACCGGAGAATAAAGCTGCTCTTACAAAAGTACTCACCTACCACGTTGTAAGCGGTAAGTATGACTATGCAGCTCTTGAAAAATTAATCACTGCTGGTAAAGGTGTAGCAACATTAAAAACTGTAAGCGGCGGTACATTAACAATCATGAAAAACGGTGCTCACAACATTATTATTAAAGATGAAAACGGTAATATTGCCAATATTTCCACCTATGATGTGATTCAATCAAATGGTGTCATTCACGTCATTGATTCTGTACTGTTGCCTAAATAATAATGATTTCATAATACGCACTTTTATCATTTCTCTAATTAAAACACCCCAAAAGTCTTTCTCTTGGGGTGTTTTTAATTTACAGAAGTTCTTAACAAAGGCCTACAGCGCACAAAAAAACACTCACTTTCAATAACTTAATAACACTCACGAGATTTACAGTGAATGCTAGCGAAAAAAAACATATCTTTGCCCCTTAAATTATTTTCCTTAAAATTTAATACCGTAATATTAAATGAAATTATCTGAATTCAAGTTTGGCCTTCCGGCAGAACTGGTTGCACAATACCCCGCTGCAAACAGAGATGAAGCAAAAATGATGGTTATTAATCGCGCTACTGGTACCATCGAACACAAAATTTTCAAAGACATTATCAATTATTTCGACGAAGGTGATATCATGGTTATGAATGATACCAAGGTATTTCCTGCCCGTTTATATGGTAATAAAGAAAAAACGGGAGCTAAAATTGAAGTCTTCCTACTTCGTGAATTGAACGCCGAATTGCACCTTTGGGATGTATTGGTTGATCCTGCACGTAAAATCCGTGTTGGGAATAAACTTTATTTTGGCGAAAGTGATCTGGTAGCTGAAGTTGTTGATAATACTACTTCCCGTGGCCGTACAATCCGTTTCTTATTTGATGGAAATTCAGAAGACTTCTCAAAAATCATTGAGACGATCGGTGAAACTCCTCTGCCACGTTACATTAAACGTCCGGTTGAAGAAGCTGACAAAGACCGTTACCAAACAATCTTCGCTGAAACAAAAGGCGCTGTAGCTGCCCCAACAGCAGGTCTGCACTTTACTAAGCAGGTAATGAAGCGTATGGAAATTAAAGGCGTACACTTTGCTCCACTAACGTTACATGTTGGTTTAGGTTCTTTCAGAACAGTTGATGTGGAAGATTTAACGAAACATAAAATGGATTCTGAAAACTTCATTATCAGTGCAAGCACTGCCGATGTTGTAAATAAAGCACTTGATCGTAAAAAACGTGTTTGTGCTATTGGTACAACAAGCATGCGTGCCTTGGAATCTTCTGTTTCTGCTAACAATCGATTGAAACAAAATGCAGGCTGGACAGATCGTTTCATTTTCCCTCCATACGATTTCAAAATTGCCAACGCAATGATTACAAATTTCCACATGCCTGAATCTACTTTGTATATGATGGCTTGTGCATTTGGCGGGTATGAGTTGATGACAAAAGCATATAAAACTGCTATTAAAGAAAAATACAATTTCTTAAGTTACGGCGATGTAATGCTGATTATCTGATAAGAAAATGTCTTCATAACAAAAAGTGCCGCCCCAAATCAGGGCGGCATTTTTTGTTACTATCCCAACACATCTTTTTTCCAGCTGTACTGATCTTCTTTGAGCCTCCAGATATAGCCATCAATAATATAATGGCTTATTTGCGGTACAGATAATAAAGGTACAACAATAGCAAGCAGGGCCTGACTCGTAATTACCGGAATAAATCCAAACCAGTTAAAATAGCTCGTATGCTCTTTCCAGATCATAGAATCCCACAAACCTTCTTCGGTAAAAGAGCATAGCAGTATAATAGATATATACGCAAAGATACCGGGCCATCTAAACAGAAATTTATACCATTTAGGTGTTACAGGCTGTACAGATTTTTTATTACCATAAATCCAGATCATTACCATATAAGGTATACCATGCGACAACACATTAAATAATGTGAATACCAAATCTGAATTGAAATATACAATGCCCATGTACCACGAAATTAATGTGCCGAAGAGTAATAAATTCTTGGGAAGATTTATATTTCTGTTCTGCACAATAGAACGTATCTCAGCTACCACATAAATAAGCACAAGCAGAGCTAATACGCCTTTCAGGTAAGGTATCAAAAAGGAAAAATGCAGTGAAATGAAATCGTCTTTAACAAACCAGAAAAAAATACGATCGGGACTGCAGTGCCAGATCAATACAGGAATACCTGTTATAAAGTAGATGAGACAAACAGCATATTTATACAGCCACGAATCTTTGTTTTCGTTCCGCATATATATTTTCAAAAAACCATATTGCTGACGAATAAAATGATATACGGCTAAATAAGCCAGAACGCGCCAGAATAGCAATGCACCAAACGTATACAATATGATTCCCGAGAACCATACAACAGCCGGTAAAAGAAGCAAGAAGTGCCGATGCCGTGTAAATGTTACCGGTTCAAAATATGTTCTGAATAAAGTGCTGTATACATGCGACACATCTACACCCATTACAAGCAGTATCCAAAAGAGCGGACTCACCTCTTCATGAGTGGCAAAAAAATCGGGAAAGAAAAGAACAATTGCAGCAATGATAAACGGTATGCCTACAATACCTGGTATGTCTACCAAAGGAGAAAAAATCCAGGGTTGTTTTTTACCTATGTTCAGATTGTTCATTTTATATCTCTGAATAATTCATTAACCGCATGTATTCCCTGATAGAATCCTTCTTCAAAAACGGAAATTCCACTTAGATCTGTATGAGCAAAGTATATATTGTTATGAATTGGTTGTGCCGCATGAGCCTTATCGTTACTCCAAATAAATCCTTTTAATGGTTTAGTCATTGCGTGTCCCCAGATAAAAGGATCGTAGCGCACAAGTTGTTTATCCAGATCTCCATACACATGCATCAAATCATTCATCATAATTGCTGTTAGCTCTGAATGATTCATTTGCAGCAGTTTCTTACGACTTACGTTTTTATCGTCAAATACATAATAATACGTCAGGTTCAAATATGGCTGATGCCTGTGCAAATGCTGAGCATTAGAATTGACATATCCCAGCGACGCACTTTTGTAAATAACATTGTCCCATGAAAGCGCTACACCGCCTTTCTCTATCAATTCATTTTTCACAAGGAGATTCCCAACCATCCACGATGAATAAGTAAATGGTTTATAATTTCTATTTTTCAGTTCCGGAATATTTGTTTTGATATGAGCCGTTACAAACTGCGGGCAAGCAAATATAATTTTCGAGCAGCTCCATTGTTCCGCTTCTCCTGTAGCCACATTCAAACTTACTACCTGATACTCATCTTCTATTTTGTCAACCTGATAAACAAGTTGACCAGTATAAATATGCGATGTATTTTTTACCTTCAATTGATTCATCAACCATCCATTTCCTTCCGGCCATGTTAATACATCATGCTCTTCTGCATTAGCAGCAGTACCTCTTCTTGCACAAAAATAATGTAAGCCAGCCCAGGCGGAAGTCTCTTCAACAGAAGTGCCATAATCATCTTTGCAGCAATAATCAACATACCAGATGAGATATTCGGATGTGAACTTATTTTTGATCAGATACTCTTTCATTGTTATTGCATCAAGTTCAATAAAAGATGTATCCTGAGAAGAAGCATTCAAAGGAAAAGTAAATGCATATAAACCATCTTTACCCTTAGCATATTTTAATGCATCTGTTAGCGCATGAAATTTTTGTATTTGAATTTTATCTTCATCAGGTAATCCGAAATCCGGTACAAGGCCACTCTGCCAATGTCCATTAATATATAAACGATCTTCAGGGGCCGCACAAAGATACTGTTCATTATAGATGGGTAAACCTGTTTCGGTGAAGGATTCAATCACATTGACTTCTTTTAAAAAAGAAATCAATTCTTTCATATCAGGAGAAGGTATCGGTAAATAATGTGCCCCGAATGGATACCGTCCGGCCTGATTTTCTCCGTACCTTGAATTTCCTCCGGCAGCATTTTCCAATTCTAAAATTACAAAATCAGTTTCCCCTTTATCCATCAATGCCCGGCCGGCACTTAATCCTGATATACCGGAACCTATGATAACAATTTTTGTCTGATGTATTTTTGTTATTTTTTTAAAAGGAGTCTTCCAAAGTAAGTGTCCTATTTTGTAGGATGCTGATTTGATTTCACCGGTTATGGTTTTGTTAAAAAAAAGTTTTTTTATAAACTGATAAGCGTATCCAATCACAGGAATGGCTATGATTCCCAACAATATAAAAAGGATGAATTTCTTTCTGGAAAAAGTACTCATTGCTTATTGAACAAACTTACTCCATTCCTGATCAAAATAATTTACCAGCACCTGGTTATTCAGACGATTCACTTCAACGGGTCTTTCTTCCATATCTTTAGAAAAGAAACACATTTGTCTGAAAAGTTCCGGACTGATATATTTCAATCCCTGCGGATAAGAATGCGTCGGATTAAAATGTTCTTTATATCCAATAATATACCCCCACTCGCCAAAGGATGGAATATAGGTATGATAAGGCAATGTATTGAAACCGCTTTTTTTGAGCGTAGCATTCACACACCAAAAAGACAGCGGTGCAAAATAAGGTGATGTTGATTGTATTACCGTGCAGCCATCGGGCTTTAACAAATGGTTTAAGCGATTATAAAAACTATAGCTGTATAATTTCCCTAAAGAGAAGTTTGAAGGGTCCGGAAAATCGATGATGATAACCGAATATTTTTGCTGCTGATTGGTAGACCAGATAAAAGCATCTTCGTTTATGACCTCTACTCTCGGATCTGAAAAAGCATTGTTATTTAAACGTGTTAACGCCGGATGCGTTTTGAAGAGATTTGTCATGACATGATCCAGGTCAACAAGAATAATCTTTTTGACTTCAGGATATTTAAGGAGCTCGCGCACAGCCAATCCATCTCCGCCTCCCATGAGTACTATTGTGTCTCTGTCTGTTACATTAGCCATGATGGGATGTACCAGTGATTCATGGTAGCGATATTCATCCAGTGTCGAGAACTGAAGATTCCCATTCAGAAATAGTCTCAGTTCTTTTTTATCATTCGTTACTACAATACGTTGATAAGGCGATGATTTTGAAATAATAATTTTGTCGTGATAAGCCATCGATTCAGAATAGTTTTGAATACCATCTGCATATACAAAACAACCTAACATAACAACAAATACCATCCATGCCAACACCAGCAATCTGCGGACTTGCTTTACTTCTTCTTTAAATGTATAAATAACCCAGAGTGCTACTGCCGTATTAATCAATCCAAAAAAAAGAGAGGTTCGTATCAGGCCCACATGCGGTACAAAAAACAATGGAAATATAAGTGACGCCAATAGCGCTCCGATATAATCGAATGTAAATACTTCGGAAACCAATTCTTTAAATTCAAATTTTTCTTTCAGTATGCGCATTAGAATCGGAATCTCCAGACCAACAAACATGCCCGTTAGAGAAACAACTGCATACAGAATCACTCTGAAATAAATAACCTGTTCGAATACTACAAACAAAATTGTAGAACTAAAACCTCCCACTAAGCCAACCAGCAATTCAATTTGAATAAACCAGATAATTAAGTTTTTATTTATATATCGGGAAAGATAAGAACCTATCCCCATAGCAAACAGGTAGGTACCTATTATGGTAGAGAATTGTGTAATTGAATCTCCCAATAAATAACTGGCCAATGTACCAGCCACCAATTCATAAATAAGACCGCATGTTGCAATTACAAAAACCGACAATAGCAATAATGTCGACTTTGTAATACGCCTTTTATCCGCTTGATTATCCATGTATGGCAGATGAAACAATTATTGCAATTGCGATAATAAATGCAGCGGCAATAATAGCAAGTGCATGATTTTTATTTACCAGAATTTCTTTCCAAAGATTTTCAGGTGTAATTTTTTCAATCACCCAGAAAGAGATAAGCAAAATTGCAATCCCGATAAATGAATACAAAACAGATGAGATGACGTACTTGAATTGAATGTAATTTTCCATATTTTCTTGTTTTAGTTTTTATTTGTGGTGATTTGAATGTCCTTCCGGAGACCATTTCTCTGCACTTGATCCCAACAGACGCCAGCCTGTAAGCCCTGAATAAAGCATCAGTATGATGCTTATAAACATAATACCCAGCAGCCATTTTACTTTTAGAAATTCTCTTATCATATAATATTACTGCTTAACCATCTGGAAGCGTTAAAATTGTTCACATAAATTAACATGCTGACAGGTATTAATAAGGCAGCAAAAGAAATAAGAAAGAAGTTGCTCCACAATGTTACTCCTTGAGAAACACTTATGCGATAGCTCATCACTTGTTGCCCGTCAGTACCTGCAAAGGGTTTCACGATCAATCTATATCTTCCATCCGGCACTTCCGAAAGGGTAACGTTATTTTCTTTGCTTCCTTCCGACCAATCCGAACCATAATAATATTCTACACCCAATTCAAAATAATATTCCTGTCCTGTTGTTTCATTCACTAGTTTAGACGAAGCTTCAAACCAATTATTCTGAACCGGCGCTTCAAGTACTACATCCAGAGCCGTTGAATTAAATGTACTGGACACCGTAAAAGGAGGTGTTACAAAAACGTTTGAGTCCGGAGAGTATACAGATGTTTTTACATATTGGCTATCCAGGGTATTTGGCAGATTCGGATTATAATATGGGTTTGCCAGTGAGACAATTGATTTGTGCAGATCTTGTCGTGTATCATACACCTGCTGTTCGTTATTAAAGAATGTCAAAAACGACATTACTACTGCCATAACAAAAATATAGCAGAAACATAATTTAGCTAGTGCACCAGGCTTGATAGCAAACGGCAGCGGCTGAATAGAATAGCGGCCTGTACGATCTGGAAGAGTCTTATATCGGTTAAAGATGCTTTTTATTTTAGTCGGGGTAATGTATTCAGACCGATACCAATTTATTTCCGTCTTTTTATATTCTGCTACTAAACCATAAGGCGGATTGATGTATTCATAAATCTGAGGTTTAATTGTATCAACGATGTTCCAAAAGAAATCTCCTTCTGCAGCTACGTTAACAGATTTGTATGTATTAAAAAAAACATACCACTCGTTATCATATTCAATATCTTCCTTTCGGTTTGTACTTTCTACAATAGCAGGTATTTGTTCAACATAGCTCCAATGCCCGTCATACTCCATGAAGTAGCCAACAGTCTCATCTTCAAACTGAACAATGTATTCGCGCCAGTAATAGTTTGTATTTGCTTCTTTGACTTCAAGAGCGCCGATTAATTTGAATTTTTTATTTTTATACTCCCCTCCTGATCCGATTGGAAAAACAGGAGTAAACGTTTTTTTAAACGAAGCACTGAACGTTAATATACCCGCTTCATTATGAAAAAGCTTATTACATTTTACACATACAACATATTGTGCCTTCTCTCCTAAAGTTGTTTGGATAGGATTTCTGCAACTGGGACACTGATATTTTGAAAAGTCTTTTTCTATTCGTTTCACACTCATGACAGGCTGACTTTTAAATCTTTGAAATCAACACACTTGCCGGTATACATTTCAATCAGATTATCCGGATAAATATTGAACTGAATAAGTTCATCCTGATTACTGCATTCAATGCTTACTCCTTTGGCATGATTATATAAGAAATCAGGTAATTCACCTTCCATATAATAATTATAAAATGCACTCAATCCATCAACCTTATATTTTTTTTCTTTATATGAAAAAAAATGATCGGGTCTTAAGGTAGCTGCATCAATATCTTCCATATCGTTTTCAGGCGAAAGCACAAACCAATTGCCCAGACTTTCGCATAACCAGATATATTTTTTGTTATTATATGCAGCCCATTGATATAAATAACCTTCTGTATAAAAATATCGGATATACCCGGTGATCTCATACGAGGATTGATTATACCAAAATGATTTATGCATCAGATCAAAGTTAGATTCATTCGGTTTTCCGGCAAATACTATTTTAGCCGGAGCAGAAGTTTTACGCTCTTTAACAATCGGCGTTTTACAATTTAAACACACAATCACTGAAGTATGTTTATACTTCGTATAAGTATGCAAGTTACAATAAGGGCAATTGATCAGGTCCATTATCTCTTCACCTCTTTCTTATCAAATGCTGTGGCACTAAAATACGCTACACATGCGTCAAATAAAGACCGTGCTTTATGATCGTTTTCTTTTTGGTAATTAGACAGGAATATATCAATCGTGAGTAGATTGTATTCCGGCCAGGTATGAAATGCAATATGAGATTCGGTTAAACAGATCATGCCCGTATAGCCTCCTCCTTCAAAAGAATGATAAAAATCTCCTAATGCACTTAATTCATGATCGGATATTTGTTTGATGAGCCACTCTTTAAAATGTGTATAGTCACTTAAAAGTACAGATTGATTGGAGTGAATTGTACCCAATACATGCAGACCAGGTAAATACACATTTTGATTAAGCATTCGATTGAAAAGATAAAGCGTAAACTTGTTTCAATAAAAATATCAAATTTGAAACGAATATGCTACTTCTGAAATCAGTATCTTCTATTGTTCTGAAAAATGAAAAGGTCCCGGATTAAAGGGACCTTTTTGTTAACTAAACTCTACTTCTACAATTGATATGGTTGGTATGTGAATACCGCCTTTGAGTGTAATGTATTGCTGATCTGCAGACCAGATGGTAGTATGTACCATCATTAATTTACCTGCTTCCGTTGCAAAGGTCATTTTAACTTTTCCATGATAGGCATTTCCCAACCGCTCAGCTCTTTCCAAATATATTTGCCTTAATCTTCTTTTAACAGGGTCATCAATGACATCAGTTTTTGAAAATAGTATAGTGGATAATTGTTCTTTCTCAATTAGTGTCACTTCTTGCTGCATCTTTTCCATATATCGCTCACAGTTTACAATACAAATGTTATTACGGAAACAGAAAATTATAGTTTCTTCAATTAATTGAAATAAAAAAAGGGATGTTTTTTAGACATCCCTTAAATTTATAAAACAATTCTGAAGAAAATTAGTGTCCCATTTTCTCGTTTGCATTGAAGGAATTCAAATCTTCGAATGCCTTTTTCAAACGAGCCACAAATGTATCTTCACCTTTACGCAACCAAACGCGAGGGTCATAATATTTCTTATTTGGCTGATCTGCCCCTTTAGGGTTGCCGATCTGACCTTGTAAATAGCCTTCATTTGCTTTGTAGTAGTTCAAAACACCTTCCCAGAATGCCCATTGCAAATCTGTATCAAGGTTCATTTTAACCACACCATAACCAATTGCTTCACGAATTTCTTCCTGAGAAGATCCGGATCCACCGTGGAATACAAAATCCAATGGATTTTCTTCTGTACGGCCATAATTTGCTTTAATGAAATCCTGAGATTTTCTCAAAATTTTCGGTTCTAATTTAACGCTACCAGATGTATAAACACCGTGTACGTTACCAAAAGCTGCTGCGATTGTAAACTTATCACTTACTTTCATAAGTTCTTCGTAAGCATAAGCAACTTCTTCCGGTTTTGTATATAATTCATCATGGTGTACACCAGAGTTATCTACGCCATCTTCTTCACCACCTGTAACACCCAATTCAATCTCCAATGTCATACCTAATTTGCTCATACGCTCAAGGTATTTTTTGCAGATTTCGATGTTTTCGTGTAATGGTTCTTCAGAAAGATCCAACATGTGAGAAGAATACAATGGCTTGCCATGTACTTTGTAAAATGCTTCACCTGCTGTTAACAAACCGTCGATCCAAGGAAGTAATTTTTTAGCAGCATGATCTGTATGCAAAATAACACCAACACCATATAATTCAGATACCTGATGTACGTGATGTGCACCTGAGATAGCACCGGCAATAGATGCTTCCTGATTTCCGTTTGGTAACGATTTACCAGCATAGAATTGACCACCGCCGTTAGAGAACTGAACAATAACCGGAGAGTTTGCAACTTTTGCCGTTTCCATTACTGCATTTACAGTACTAGTACTTACTACGTTTACTGCAGGGAATGCAAGTTTCGCTTTTTTAGCTGCTGCAAATAATTCCTGAACTTGATCGCCAGTTATAACGCCAGTCAGTGCTTTGCTTTTTACATTTTCAACCATAATACTTTGTTTATTTCTTTGTAGTTGGATACATTTTCTTTCCTGTTAAAAGGAAGCTTTAAATATACAAAAAAAGCCTAAAAGAGTGCATCAAACGGCTTTAAAATTGCTTTGCATGTAATAATTGGGGCTTTTTTGGACTTTACGAATATTATATATAAACATGCTGACGGGTTTGAGCACTATTTCGGAAGCCTTAGCCAATGAAGTTTTGTCATTTCAATAGAATCCTTGCTACCTTGCGCCTTATCTATGCGCCTGATTTCAAAACCGGTTTTATGTAATTACTATGTCACCTATCGCTGCAACGCAACATGCGGATTTTGTGATATATGGGAGAAGCCTTCGCCCTATGTTACGATAGAAGCTGTTGAACAAAACATGCGCGATCTAAAAAAACTAGGTGTTAAAGTCATTGATTTTACTGGCGGCGAACCGTTGTTGCACCGGGATATTGATATACTGCTCCGTATTGCAAAAAAATACGGGATGATCACTACACTTACCACCAATGCACTGCTCTACCCAAAGTGGGCCGAACGTTTGAAAGGTTTGGTTGACATGCTGCATTTTTCATTAGACTCACCCGACAAAGCAGTACATGATACCTTGCGTGGTGTAGCCTGTTTTGATTTTGTAATGGAATCCATACAAACCAGCAAAGGCCTGGGCGAGCGGCCGGATATTATTTTTACGGTATTTGACCATAATATACATTTGATTAAAAGAATGTATGAAGAAATCTGTTTACCAAATAATCTGGTACTGATACTGAATCCTTCTTTTGAATACAACCAGGTTGAAATTGGCACAAGTCTGAAAGAAACCGATCTGAAAGAACTGGAATACTGGGCTAAGAAAAAAAATATTTATATCAACGAAGCTTTCATTCAATTGCGTTTAGACGGAGGCAATCACATTGCGGCCCCTGTATGCAAAGCAGCCTCTTCTACCCTGGTCATTTCTCCGGAAAATAAACTGGTGCTTCCCTGTTATCATTTAGGTACAGATACTTTCCCCATTGATAATAATCTATATGAAGTGTATCATTCTGCTGAAGTGAAAAAGATTATTGCTCAGGAAGGAAAACTTGAAGCCTGCGAGGGCTGTACCATCAATTGTTATATGCAGCCATCGTTTGCCGTAGAGCTAAATAAATATTGGTTCAAAGCATTGCCTAGTACACTGAAGTATAGTATGGAGAAAGGCACGTGGAAGCAGTTGTTTAAGTAGATTTATTTATACAGTCAAAGACTGCGGAATGATAGACACCAGTAAACATAAAACCTTCGAGGTTTTGCTTATAAAAAGAAGTACTCATTCGAATATGTAAAAGGAGATTGTTAAAAGACCTCGAAGGTTTTATCTGTAAAAATCTTTCCTTCCTTTTCTTCACCGACTTCCTTATATTTACATATAACTATTAATTACGTTCGGCACATGAATCTTCGTATCTTTTTTGATCCTGTTTCTATTGAACTTCAACCTTCCGATTTATTAGAACCTTATATCTTCGCTAATACGATTCATTACTATAAAGATACTTTCCCTGAACTGAATGGTGTAGATATTGCACTGGTGGGTTTATCTGAAGAACGTGGCTCGACAACAAATCAGGGAGCAGAAAAAGGTGCTGACGAAATCCGAAAAAAGCTATATGCGTTACGAAGAGGTGCCGGAGCAAATAGCATCGTAGATTTAGGCAATCTGCGTGTAGGTATTAATGTGGAAGAAAGTTATCTGCGTATTAAAGAAGTATGCGAATATCTCTTGGGCATTAATATTATTCCGGTATTATTTGGTGGTACACACGATCTGGATCTTGGACAATTTCAGGCGTATGCAAGCTCTAACAAACTGATCAGTGTATTGAATGTAGATGCCCATATTGATATGAATATCCCAACGGATGATATCAGTAAAACACATTTGCACCGCATACTTTTACACGAGCCAAATTTCTTATTTAACTTTTCGCAACTTGCATACCAGACATATTTAACGGATCAGGAAACATTAAATGTGCTTGAAAAGCTATACTTCGAAATGTATCGCATTGGTCAGATGCGCGAAAGTCTGGATGAAGTTGAACCGGTAATACGCGATGCTGACATGATCAGTTTTGATATTACAGCTATTCGCCACAGTGATGCTCCGGGTAATGCAAATGCACAACCATTCGGACTAACAGGTGAAGAAGCCTGCCAGATTTGCTGGTATGCGGGACAGAATTCTAAATTAACGTCTATCGGAATTTACGAATACAATCCCTTATTTGACGAACGCAAACAAACAGCATCAGTCATTGCTACTATGATTTGGTATTTCATTGAAGGCTTTTACAACCGCAAAGAAGATACCGATTTTACCAGCAGTAAGTATGTGCGATACATCGTGCCTATGCAGGGCGACCCCGCACAGCTTACCTTCTATAAACACCTGCAAACAGAGAAGTGGTGGATGGAAGTTCCGTTCCCGAATCACAAACACCAGTACGCGCGTAACTCCATTATTCCATGCTCGTATTCGGATTACTTAACGGCTAACCGCAGCGAGCTTCCTTATCGCTGGATCAATACACATGCTAAACTCATCTGACAATCCTGCTCTAAAAGAGTATACCAAAAGTCAGCTGGCTCTGCGCAACGGACAAGACAAACCAGAGATCTGGTGTGCTTATAAAGGTTTGATCTATGATGTATCTTTATCTAAGCTCTGGCGCAACGGCAAACATTATGAACACTGGGCCGGCCAGGATCTGACAGATGAAATGAAAGATGCACCGCATACACAGAATGTATTTGATACGTTTACGGTGGTGGGTAAACTGAAGGAGTACGGAGTATAAAGTACAGAGTACAAAGTACACATTTACTAACTTAAAATTTATTGTACTTAGTACTCTGTACTCGGTACTTAATACTAAAAATATGATTGCCATCGTCGATAGTGGTTCTACAAAATCAAACTGGTTATTCACCGGCAAAAAAACGGGCGAAGATTTTTCTATCCGTACAACCGGCATCAATCCGTATTATCAAACAGCTGAAGACATACAGGAGACGTTGCAAAAAGAACTGGTGCCGAATCTCCCGCAGATGAATTTAATTACAGCCGTTTACTTTTACGGTGCGGGCTGCGAACTACCGGCACAGCAGGCGATTGTTGCCAAGGCAATTTCTCCTTTGTTCAATAATTGTATCGTCCATGTAGACAGTGATCTGATTGCTGCTGCACGTTCTGTATTAGGTGATGAGGCAGGCATCTGCTGTATCAGCGGCACGGGATCAAACACCTGTTACTACGACGGCAAAAAAATCGTGCGCAACATCAACTCTCTCGGATTATATATGGGCGATGAAGGCAGCGGCGGTTTCTTAGGGAAGTTACTTGCACGCGATTACATACGTGAATCTATGCCTACAGATATACGTGCACGTTTTGAAGTATTTACAGCAGATCGCAAAAGCGATATTATGGATAAGGTATATAAAAAACCTTTTCCGAATCGCTACCTAGCTTCACTGGCGCCATTCGCCATTCTTCATAAATCCGAAACATACATAAACGAATTAATTGAAGAGAATTTTCGTTTATTATTTGATAACTGCATTTGTCGCTACGAAAATTTCGACAAATTACCAGTGCGCTTTATCGGCTCTATTGGCCTACATTTGAAAGAAGCACTTGAAAAAGTTGCTGCCGAAAAAGGCGTTCGTGTAGATAAAACAATTGACGACCCGATGCAGGGATTAAAAGACTATCATTTAAAACACACAGTATGAGTATAACAGAATCGTCTTCGCATTACTCCAATCTGGAACACATGTCTGTTACAGACTTATTGACTAACATCAATAAAGAAGATAAGACCGTACCACTTGCGATAGAAAAAGCATTGCCGCAATTAGAAGCATTGATACACTCTATTGTTCCTCGTATGAAAAACGGCGGCCGTTTGTTTTACATCGGCGCAGGAACCAGCGGCAGACTTGGTGTGGTTGATGCATCTGAATGTCCGCCAACGTATGGCGTACCTCAGGGTCTGGTTGTAGGTATTATTGCCGGTGGAGACAGTGCCATACGCAAAGCTGTTGAATTTGCCGAAGACAATGCAACGCAGGCATGGATCGATCTGAAAGAATATAACATCAATACAACCGACACCGTTATCGGCATTGCGGCATCAGGCCGCACACCTTATGTGATTGGTGGTTTAAAAGCATGCAAAGAAGCTGGTATCAACACCGGATGCATTGTATGCAATCCGGATTCAGCAGTAGCTGCGGCCTGCGATTTTCCGGTGGAAGTTATTACCGGCCCGGAGTTTGTTACCGGCAGTACACGTATGAAAGCCGGTACGGCACAGAAGCTTGCGCTAAATATGATCTCAACAGCAGTAATGATTCAGTTGGGAAAAGTAAAAGGGAACAAGATGGTAGATATGCAGCTGAGTAATTTGAAGCTGGTTGACCGAGGTGTACGCATGATTATGGATGAATTAACTATTGAAGCTGATGCTGCTAAAAAACTATTGGAAGCAAACGGCAACAATGTTCGTAAAGCGATAGAAGCCTATAACCGCCATGCATAACATAGAGCCATTTTATAATTGGGAAGAAAATTATTCTTCAAGCGAAGATCCAAGATCTCCTTTTTATGAAGCGGAATACAATACCGAATATTATACCAATGCCATTTATGGATATTACATTCATCCGCTATGGGACTTCATTGGTTCTGAAACGCTATATGTAAAAATACTTTTTGCTGATTACGACGAACAGATTGTTGTAATTGAAATGTTCGGTGAATGGAACGACACCTTGCACAACGACATCATGCATTTAAAGCGCAATGTAATTGACTTATTACTTGCAGAAGGTATCACGAAGTTTATTTTAATCGGAGAAAATGTCATGAACTTCCATGGTTCAGACGATGAATATTATGCCGAATGGTTTGAAGAGATTGAAGATGGCTGGATCGCTGCCATCAATTTCCGCGAACATGTAATGGAAGAATGGAAAAAATTCAATCTGGATTATTACATCAATTTTGGTGGCTCGCTGGAAGTGATCAATTGGCGTACACTAACACCGCAAGTATTTTACAAAGCAGTGGAAGAACTTATTCAGAAAAGACTCGGATAAAAGAATAAGGTCGTAGAGGTTAAAACCTCGACGACCTTATCTCTATTTGAAATTTGTGTTTTGGGATTTATTATTTAAGTTATTATTTCGTTGTAACAATAAACTTATCACTTTTCATTTTTGCTACTACTGCTTTCCATACCTCTTCAACTGTTCTATTGATTGAAGTAGGATTTACGGTAGACGAAATACCGGACCATACCAACTTATCCTGCTTCACAGAAAAAATATTTGTTTCAATAATATAACTTGCATCTTCTGTATAATAACCGGGTGTATAGAAATTATTATAATGCATTCCATACCAACCGTAATAACCTCCCTGATACGTACCAGGCACATAATTAATATTTTTCTGCACATCCAGCAGCTGCATTGTAACAACTCCATCAAAACCATGTCTTGCTACAAATTGTTTAACGTCCGCATCATCCATATTCTGCTGATCCGGTCCAAGTATGGTATACGAAGCGCGGAATGTTGAATCCATAGATGCCAGTTTATCTTCGGCAACTCTTCGAGTCGTTTCATCTTTAACCAAGGCAACAACCATCACCTTTTTAAACTGCTCTTTTGTATAAGTTGCACCCGGAGCTTTCCAACTGCTCTGAAGCGTTGTTGAAGTACAGCTGCAAATTGTAGTTATTATTGAAAGAATTATAGAAAATAATACGAGATGCTTTTTCATAAGAATATGATGGATGAGTTAAGAAAACGTTACCAAAAACACAAACCCAGAGTTTTGTATTACATATTAAAATAAAAATGACTCAAAAAAAATCTTTTATAGAGAAATACTTATAATATACACCCCAGATATATGCTCTATATCCGGGGTGTACTAAAATTAAAATGCGTAACCGATTCTAAAGCCAGTACCCAATGTTACTGTACCTTTTTTAAGGGTTGTATAATCAATCTCATGTCCGCTTAGCGGAGCTGGTTGTGTTGGATTAACAAAAATAGTACCATTACCATTTCCATTATTATTTACAGTATTGTATTCAGCAAAATGATATCTGTTTGTTCTTGTACCAACACCAACAAAAAAGTCAATGACAATACCACTACCCAAATTATATGCCCAACCACAATTAAACTTCACATCTGCAACTTCCCGGTATTCTTTTACATCCCCAACAGAAACAGTTCCGTTATTAGGGTCATCGTAGGTGGTAGAGATGTAATTATAGTGTCTGAACCTATATTCCATACCTAGATAAATTCCATTGAAATATCTTTCTTTCAAATATATTTTAGGCTGAATCATATAACTATAGCCCAAATCAGACGTACGATTAAAATTATCATCGTAATTGGAATTCCCGCCAAACAGATCTCCATTCTGCATAATATCATATATTGAATTTTTACTTGTTACACCGCCACTTACCATGATGTTAAAGGGGCCTGCAACATTACGCTCATAGTACAAAGGATAATCTCCTACAAATAAGCCTAACGGATTAAGAGCGAAAAAATTTTTCAATTTAGGTTTTTCTGTTTCCTTCTGAGAAGGAACATAACTATCATAAACCATAATTCGTTGTGATGATGAGTCTTTAACAGTTTGTGAAAAAGCGTTATGAATAAACGCAATAAACACGGTTAAAATTATAATTAGTTGTTTCATAAAAATTATTTACACTATTTTGGCGTAAAGTTGATACTATTATTTCAAAAAAACAATTCTATTACATCTATTGTATTACACTATGAAAAACTTATCAAATCTTTTTTTATTGATTTTATTCTTCCTGTTACTACCACACACAAACACGCTTAATGCACAAACAATAGAGGTCCAGTGGGGGCCCGTTTTAAAGAACGACTCAAAAAACTATCCTATGGATATTATTGGCAAAGACGAAAGCGGCTTTTTCCAGATATCATATAGAAGCCGAGACTATTACATTGAAAAATTCAGCAATGCCCTGACATTGATATTTAGTCATAAACTCGAAGTATTTGTAGCTAAAGGCAAACCTACTACGTATGAAAATGTTGTGTATTTGAAGGATAAAATTATTTATTTCTCTTCTTATTACGATGATAAAAATTCAACACGAGTACTTTTTGCAAGCTACATTTCTACAACAACTGGAGTAGCTGATCCTAAGTTATATTCTATAGCTTCATTTCCTGATCAGAAGAATAAAAAAACAATGACTTTTGATGCAAGTATTACAAGCGATTCAAGCAAAATATTAATCATTTCAAATAACGTTGAACGTTCCAGAGACGAAAACGAACGTTTTAATTATACCATTATTGATGATGCATTTAATAAAGTTGCAAGTTCGTTTATAGAATTACCGTATGCTGGTGTTAACTGTAATATCACAGATTATATTGTTGATAACAACAATAATGTACACATGCTTTACAGGGTAAATTTGAAAAAGGAAGGTCTTAAGGAAAATGATGATGATGTGAACTTTGCATATTATTTATTTAGTTATTATAGCAGTGATAAATCAACAGTAGAATATAACCTGAAAGTCGGCGATAACGTGGTCTCCGGAATCGATATCAAACTGGATAAAAAAAATGAGTATATCTATATACCCGGATTTTACTCAAATAGATCTGAGTACGGATTCAAAGGGACATTCATCAGCAAAATTGACATCAAAAATAAAAAAGTTGTTTACAGCAAAACAAAAGATTTCACAGCAGATTTTGTTTCTTTATTTTATAAAAAACCTCAAACTTCAAAAGCAGGGAAAAAAGTAACGCGGGAATTATTCGATTACATACCACGCTTTTTACACATTACAGAAAACGGTGAAGTGTTTGTTGTAGCTGAACAATACTGGCTGCAGGTAGTTACAACAACACGCTACGTATCAACTGGAAATGGCGGTGGTTACACAACTACATCTACAACCTATTATTATCACTACAACCATTTAATAGCTGTTAATTTTAATAGCGAAGGGGATGTTGCATGGACTGCTAAAATACCCAAGTTGCAACTTACGATTAATGACGGAGGTTTTTATTCATCCATTGCTACATGTGTCCATAAAGACAAACTTTATATAATCTATAATGACAATCCAAAGAATGGAACAAGTACAGAAGTAAGCTACACAATGAATGCGCCATTAAAATCTCAAACAATCATAACGTCTATTGATACTAATGGTAACATTGAAAAAAATGTTTTGTTTAAAGAACAAGACCGTGCAGCCGTTGTAAGGCCAAAGTTCACCGTTCAGATTTCTCCCGACGAAGTGGTTGTTTATTCGGTAAGGGGCAAACAATATAAATTTGGTAAGCTTGTATTTAAAGACTAATACAAGTACAATCTTTTGAATAAAAAATGCCTTCTGTAATCAGAAGGCATTTTTTATTCAAATCATCGACTCATTTCCAATATCTTTTCCCGCATTGCTTTGCTATCCCAGGCATGATCATTATCCGATGGTACTTGCTGCCTGTCGTTTTGCAGCAATTGTTCCTGTAACGCTATTTGCTCGCGCACAGCTGATAGATATACTTTTTCATCTTTTCTCTTCAAACCCAATGTTTTTAGAGCTGCTTCATCATATTTAATAAAATTTTGTCCGGCGCGCATCGCTGAATAGGCTCTATATCCTAATTCCCGCATTACATCTACACCCAACCTTACTGAAGTGTCCAGATGTTCACGATATACATCTTCAATACCTTCATCGATGAATTCGTATGCATCCATGCGGTTTCTGGAACGCACAAAAATTTTCAGGTTGGGGAAATGGTGCTTAACAATTTTTACAAGATCAAGGCTTATTTCAGGAGAGCCTATCGCAACAATTAATATGTGTGCCTCTGCTGCCCCTGCTGCTTCTAATATTTCAACGCGTGTTGCATCACCATAAAATACTTTCAAACCCATTTTTCTCAAAACATCTACCTGATCTGAATTGTTATCTAAAATTGTTGCCTCTACACCATTAGCACGAAGAAACCGTCCGATCGTGCTGCCGAAATGTCCAAAGCCTGCAATCAATACTTTATGTGTTTCATCTATTGTATCAGGCTCACGAGCCGCTTCTTTATTCTTAGCATCATCCAGTTTTGGCAAAATCCATTTGTCCAGTACAATCAATAACACCGGGCTAATTGTCATACTTAATGCAGTAACTGCCATCATTGTATCTGTTTGCGTTTGAGTTAAGATATGATGCATACCAATAAATGAAAATAAAACGAATGCAAACTCTCCTACCTGCGACAAACCAACAGCAAAAATAAGATTTTGATCAAGATTTACTTTTGCCTTTTTACCAATCAGAAATAATATAATTGTCTTTACAGATATAACCGCAACTGTAAGTAAGGCAATGCTTACAGGGCGTTCAATAATTAATTCAAAATCAATGGAAGCACCTACAGAGATAAAAAACAATCCCAGTAATAGACCTTTGAAAGGTTCTAAATCTGATTCGAGTTCGTGTTTAAATTCACTATTTGCCAAAATAACACCTGCCAAAAATGTACCCAACGCCGGACTAAGCCCTACCTGTTCCATTAACAATGCTATAGCAACTACAATTAATAATGCACTTGCAGTAAATAACTCGCGCACGTATGTTTTTGCAATTAACCGCAACAAAGGAACAACAGCGTATCGCCCAACAAGTACAATTGTTGATACCGCAGCCAATACAACAAGCGTTTGCTGCCAACCGGGCAGTTCCTCTACTACAGAATGTGATTCAACAGAAATCGTTACAGGAAGGAATATCAATAAAGGTAAAATTGCCAGGATAGGAATGACTGCAATATCCTGAAACAATAATACGGCAAAAGCATTCTGACCGGAAGATTCTTTCATCAATCCTTTTTCTTTAAATGACTGCAGTACTATAGCTGTTGAAGACATAGCAAAAGCAAAGCCTATGGCAAGTGCACTTTGCCATACCATATTCAATAACATTGCTATGATAGCAATTGCTGCGGTTGTAATGAGTACCTGCGACATGCCTACACCAATAATTTGTTTCCGGATCTTCCACAGGTGTGCCGGATCTAATTCCAGACCAATCAGAAACAACATCATGACTACACCAAATTCTGCAAAGTGCATAATGTCCTTGCCTTCGTTACCGATAAAGCCTAATGCAAACGGACCAATCAGCATACCCGCAATCAGATAACCCAATACAGAACCCATTGCAAGTTTTTTTGCAATCGGAACACAAACCACTGCAGCACCTAAATAAATGACTGCCTGAAATAAAAATTCACTTCCCATATTGCTATCGTTTAATATGACTTCACACAAATTTCATTCAGATAGGTAATTTCTTTTATATGCGATTCCGTGAAATCACCTGTAGCCATTTTCGTTAACAAAATCACGTATTGCTCTGAAAAGCCCTCCAGCTCTTTATCTGCCAGTTTATGTGTACCCTGCATCAGAAAGGGTGGAAAATATTTCATCTTACACAAATAGGCTGTTTGCTCAAACGGGCGTAAAAATTCCTGTATTGTAAATCTATTATGCCCCTCCGCATGATAAGCAGCATCCGGCCCGCCAGTTGTAATGGCATTGAAAATAATTTTATCTTTTAGGGCCGTGCCTCCGGGACCATACGCCCAGCCAAATTCGAGTACCATATCAATCCACTGCTTCATTAACGGAGGACAGCTATACCAATAAAAAGGATGCTGCCAGATAATAATATCGTGTTCGAGTAATAGTTTTTTTTCTGCTTCTATATCTATATTAAAATCCGGATAGCATTCATATAAATCATGAAATGTAATATTATCGGCCGAAGGAATATATGCAAGTAAACCCTTATTGGCTCTTGATTTCTCCATCCGCGGATGCGCGAATAATATTAATACTTTTTTCATGAGAGGTATAAAATTATTTATAATAATAATCTGTAACACAAATGCTGCAGCAATGAAGTGCGACAAGACATTTAGTAAGATAAGCTGCCTTTAATTGCCGTTGTACTTTAGTCAATAGTTTCAATGTTTGAGATACACGTTACGTATTTCAATAAAGCTTAGCTATATCTAATTACAAACCCGGCGTATCTTTTTTTACTTTCATGGCTTTAGCCACGCTGTATTTGCGGCCTGTTTTCAATTGAATACAAAGTGCCCGCTTCTGTTTAAATTCTTCAATCTTAAACGAATCATTTTTGATGTAAAAAGTATCACCGACTTTTAAATCTTCGAGAAACGTATATTCATCTGCATCTTTATCATACCGGCCCAATACTTTCATCAGCGCAACATCTCCGCAGGACGATGCCGATGGATCGTTAAACATGTGCAGATGCAATGCAAGTAAAATATCTTCCGGAAATACCTCCGGTTTTAAAATCGGATACATGACTTCTTTAAATGCCGACTGCCATTCTTCGCCGTGTGGCTTAACAGATAATCCGTGGCGAATGGTTGTAACCAGATGCGCCACTTCGTGCAGGTATGTTACCAGAAACGAATATTGATTTAATCCTTTATTAACTGTAATGGTATGTTTTTTTGATCTCGGGTCGAAGGTATAATCACCAAGCTTTGTTTCCCGATCTCGGCTGGCTTTAAAATAGAACCTGCCCAAGCGCCACAATTCAATGGCGTAATCAACCGCAGGAAGCGGAACATGAGCACGGAGTATCTCCGGAGTGGATCGCATGCTCTAAGGTACGAAGTATCTAAAAAAGAAAAAACCGCTCATGGAGCGGTTTTTTCTAAAATTCAATGGACCTAAGTCCGGTGAATTAGTGAGCAGCAGGAGCAGCAGCAGCTGAATCTTTAGCTAAAGTGTCAACTGGAGCAGCAACTGGAGTTGTGTCAACTGGAACAGTTACAGTGCTGTCTACATGAGACTCTTCAACTTTTTTGTCAGCGCAAGATGCGAAAGCAAATACTGCAGCTACAGATAATAATGCGAATACTTTTGTCATGATTGTAATAATTTATAGTTTATTTTCACTTACAAATTTAATACTTTTTTCAATTATCCAAGGTCTCGCCTTATTTTTTTTATTTAAAAGGAAATATTTAGAGAATATTTCAATAATACCTTAATTTCTTACACTTATTTCTTTCTGTACACAATTGAGATGGGTACACCTTCAAAATCGAAATATCCACGAATCTTATGTTCCAGAAATCTGGAATACGATTCGCCTACATACTGCGGAAGATTACAGAAAAAAGCGAAAGTCGGCGATTTTGTCGGCAACTGTGTTACATACTTAATCTTCACGTATTTCTGTTTCAATGCCGGCGGTGGATTATAATCAATTTCAGGAAGAATCTTATCGTTCAATTCAGAAGTCGGAATTCTCTTCCCTCTGTTATCGTATACTTTCATAATTGCTTCCACTGATTGAAACAAACGCTGCTTATTCAATACAGAAATAAACATAATCAATGGATAATCAATAGGCTTCAATGCCTGACGGATATTTTCCTGAAATTCCTGTGCTGTCTTAGAATCCTTTTCAATCAGATCCCACTTATTCACCAAAATAACGATACCCTTTTTATTGTTATGCGCCATCCAGATGATGTTCATGTCCTGTGATTCAATGCCGCGTTCAGCATCGATCATGATCACACACACATCCGATTCTTCCAGGGCTTTAACAGAACGTAAGATAGAGTAGAACTCCACATCTTCTTTAATACGCGATTTCTTGCGAATACCTGCTGTATCAACAAAGATAAACTCCTTGCCAAACACATTGTAGTGAGAGGTAATGGAATCTCTGGTGGTTCCGGCCTGATCGGTAACAATACTGCGTTTCTTACCCAATAAAGCATTTACATAAGAAGATTTACCCGCATTCGGACGGCCTAATACAGCAATTCTTGGAATGCCTTTATTCGGATCTTCTTCTCCTTCGTCTTTAAAATGTGAGATTACTTCGTCCAGCAATTCACCTGTACCTGTTCCGTTCTGAGAAGAAATCGGCCAAACCTCGCCCATACCCAGTTCATAGAACTCGGCACTCATGTGCAAACGTTTGTTGTTATCTGATTTATTGGCAACCAGCAATACCGGTTTTTTAGAACGTCTGATCTTATTGGCAAATTCCTGATCAAGATGATGCACACCAACATCTGAATCTACCAGAAACAAAATTACATCTGCTTCATCAATGGCAATATCAACCTGCTCTCTGATCTCCCCTTCGAAAATATCACTTGAACCCGTTACATATCCTCCGGTATCAATTACGGTAAAGAATCTGCCGCACCATTCAGCCTCTCCGTAGTGGCGATCTCTTGTTACGCCACTCTCATCATCCATGATGGCAATTCTTGCCCCAACCAACCGATTGAAAAGCGTTGATTTACCAACGTTGGGTCTACCAACTATGGCTACTATATTTGACATATTATTTATTAATCTAATTTATACCCAAACTGACGTAGATAGAATTCTTTGCTTCTCCAGTCGGGCTCTACTTTTACAAATGTTTCAAGAAATACTTTTTTGCCAAAGAATTCTTCCATGGATTTACGGGCCTGGGTCGCCGTACGTTTCAAGGCCTCACCACCTTGTCCAATCACAATTCCTTTTTGTGAATCGCGCTCTACAATAATAACTGCCTGTATGCGCAACAAATCTTTCTGGTCTTTGAAAGATTCAATTAATACTTCCGAACTATATGGAATTTCTTTACTGTAATTTTTAAATATTTTTTCTCTGAAGATTTCAGAAGCGAAGAAACGTTCCGGCTTATCGGTTAATTCGTCTTTCGCATAATATGGCGGATGCTGCGGCAAATGCGACAATACCCATTTCAATACCATATCGGAGTTGAAATTTGTTAACGCTGAAACTGCCAGAATAGAGTCTGCTTTCGGAAATTCCAGTTTCCACTTCTCAACCAATGTATCTATTTCTTCCTGTGTAGAAAGATCTATTTTATTCAACACCAATAATACCGGCACTTCTACGTTACCCAGGCGCTGCAATACAAGCGCATGGTCTTCCGGATCTTTTACATCCAACACCCAAAGAATCATATCGGCATCTTCCAGAGAGAAGTCGACAAACCGCATCATAGATTTCTGCAATTCGTATTTCGGCTCAATTACACCCGGAGTATCTGAGTAAACAATCTGAAATTCAGGATCATTGATAATACCCATTACCCGATGGCGGGTTGTTTGTGCCTTAGGGGTAATGATGGACAAGCGCTCGCCTACCAGGCAATTCATCAGGGTTGATTTACCTGCATTTGGTCGCCCGACAATGCTTACAAATCCTGCTTTATGTGTTTCTGAGATGTTCATTTGTGTCTGTAATCTTCAAAGGTACGAAAAAGTTTTGGCTTCATAACTAAGGTATTAGGTTTGAATATGATATAAAACGGGGGTTTTCATACATGGAAGCCTAAGGCAGTATGCTAAAAGCCTAAGGCTGGGCGAACCCGATTTAATTGGTAGATTTTAAAAATCTGGTTTTAAGAAAAAGGGAAATAGTTATAAACCGTGCGTTATACTAATCAATACTTATTTTTTGTGTTCTTGTTATAGTAGCGGAGAATGAATTTGCCGAAAATAAAAAACAATACTAAAACCGTTATGCTTCCCAATACCATTCCATTTTCAAAAATATAGAATACGTTGTAATTTATATGAATAAGAATAACGCACACACAAAATTGCAATACAGCATAAGCAATGTTCCCAGTCGGACTGAAACCAAAGAGCCCCAAGAAGCGTGTCTTCGTAATACCCAAAATAAAATGTGGCATAGCGTTCATCAGCAAAGCACCTATGATAAAATCAATAATCAATTTGTTCATTTTGGTTTTAGTATTTTTTCTTTGAGAGTTGTTAATCTTACCTGTGGAATCAAAAAAGCAAAACAATCTGCTCCCTCAATGATATCTTTTAGCCAATTACTTTCAACTATAGATACTTGAAGAGGTTTGATCTCACTAAGCTGAAATTTTAATTCTATATTACCGACAGCATAATCCCCTTCGTTCATTTGTGCTGCAATAGCAGCATCCTGATTGCAAATTAAAGCAATTAATTTTTCTCTGTCAGAAGTAATCGTTTCGAATACTGCCGGAATCGACCAGGAATGAGCAAACAGTACTTCAGTATATAGATCTGGCGCATTACTAATACCCGGTTGAATCTCTGTTATAATCTTATTTTTAGCAACAGTATGTTTAAAGGTTTGCGGCAAATGTGTTTGCAAAATATTACTGGCAACACGACTACCTACCGCATACATAGGCTCGTCAATACAATTTTTAATGAAGAATACGGTTGGTTGCCGTAAACCAAAATCCTGATTATTTTCCACATAAAATCGCCAGTTGCTTTGTAAAGGAGATGCGAATAGATGTTTAAAATAGTTTAAGAATCCCGGACGAAAATTTCCGTGCTTATAGGTAAGTACAGTCAACAGCACGTTGTTTTCATACGTCTTCAGTTTTACATCTTTTGGCAACAGATGTGTAATATTCTGAATCGGTATCATCCAGTTCAGGTATACAACATTGGTAATGTCACTTGTTAACTGTAATTGCGTGAATGGATAAAATAAAATGCGTTTTAGTTTAATGAAAAAAACATTATTCAATATGAAATTCAAAAATGCACCGCGAATTGTTTTTCTTGGGTAAAGAAACGAATTATCCTGATACTTATTCATTACATGAATGTAGCAGTTTTCTGATAATTATTCTATTTAATCCTGGTCCAGGTTTTCTACCTATCCTTAGAGTTAGCGAAGCGCTCTAAGGATCAGCAAATGAAATAGAGTCTCTGACTCGGTTTGTTCCATAGATTAGATCAATGAATTAAAAACGAGTCAAAGACTCTCTTCTATCAAATCTCCTTGCTTAGCTAACTCTACGGATAGAAATGTTTCTTCCTTTTTGGGATTTGTTTTTTTGTTATTTGATTTATTTAACCCGTGTCCAGGTTTCGGTGCTATATAAAAAACCAATATAACCGCGCATACTAAGCGTACCATCTGCATTCACCCACAATTTTCCGGTATATATTTGTCCATCCCGGCAATCATATATTTTACCTCCGGAATACTCACCGTCTTTGTATTTAAAATTATAAAATATAATCGAGCCCAAAATAGCTTGTGATCGCTTTGCTGCATCCGGATTTTTAGAGTCAAGCTTTGGCTTTCCTGTTGTCGGGTCATTAGGCTGCTGCAGCCAAATAATCTTACCGTAATATATATCATTTGATTTATACATTTCTACATGTGCTTTTTTATCTGCAGTAAGCCAGGTGCCAAGTATTTTGTCGGATTGGGCAGACGCAGTAACAGCAATTAATAAAAAGAATAATGTACTAAATGAATGTTTCATAGCTATACGGTTTAAGTACTTAAAATAAGATACAAAAAATGTGGTTATGTATGTCATCTACGTTAAAATAAAACAATTCGTTTCTGCCATAAATTTCATCTGGTTACATACCCATTATTCCCAATATAAAATCCCTCAATGGCTGCACTACTTCTACAATAAAATTGTGATGAAACAATAACGGCATAGGCAAAATCAACCAGGTGAATACCCATACATGGGAAGCAATAGGATGTATTATGATCTGTTTGATGACAGCTATTTTATCTTCCGCATACATTACCAATCCATGAATCACAAAATATAAAAACGGTAATCCATATCCTGTCTTCACCGGAAATGAAATGGCAATTTCGTGCAGCATACCTGATACCAGAAAAGATGCAATCATCGCAAGTGTTATGCCATACATTGTTTTTAAGGGCTTGTATACAACGAGTGCTGTCATTTCAGAAAAAGCCATATTCCAACGCTTGCCCCAAAAGTCTTTCAGTGATTTTGCTTTATAAGGAGAACGGAATAATTCTTTTACATCCACACCTGAAAAGCGCCATGAAGCCGTACTCAAATTCAATATGCCAAAATGCAGCATAAAACTCAAACCTACCAGCATCACCAGTTCATATAAAAAATAAACCGTTGAACATTCTTTCTGCAAATAAACTGAAACAATTAAAAGTATAATACCTATACCAATTCTTGTAAAACCTTTTATTACAAATGGCATTACCTCATTCAAGGGTTTAGAAGGAAATGTTTCGAACAGGCGCGGGCGCATACCAAACCAGCCTTGTGCAAATGCCAGCCATTGAATCAGATTTAAGGTTGGTTTTCCGGTGTACGTTTCAACCATTACAATAACTTTCATGGATAATAGCTGTAGTGATGCAATAGCAATCATTCGATATGCCGCACTTTCTGCATGAGTAATACATATAGAAAAAACGGCTGTACCAATAACAACTATCCAACCGAGAATGCGGGCTATCTGTTTATTTAACAGATAAGGAAGCACATAACCCATTACCAGAAGCGCCGCTGCCCAGATAAGCAATGATATTAAAATCAGATCCATGAACGATTGTATAAAAAAGCTATGAGATATACCGCAGCGAATAAAACAAACAATGCTATCAAGGCAATTTCAGCCAGGATAAAGATGCTTCCTTTGGGAGCATTGGTCTTATCAAAATAAAAGAATTGAATACCAATGCGCGTGAACCAGTACAAGCCAATAAACAGCGTGATGCTTTGAGCTAAGAAAGAATGGTTCAATAACTCATCTGTTCCAAAAATGGAAATCAGTCCAAAACATATATTAATTACTAAAATATATGCCGCATAGGTCCAGAACATCTGCCGTATCAGGGGCTGCACATTTCCTAATTCTTTCTTCCAGTTCAATACTCTGGGTATAATACTACTACCAATACCCAACATAATATGCAGGAGTCCGGAGATGAAAATGAATGTATGTAAAATGGCTGTGTTCATGAACAACGTGTTACAGATATATCAGGTTAAATATACTATTTTCGATGTTGTTTCTTAATTTTTCATATTCAATTCAGCTAAAACTTATCTACCTTTGTTTTATGAATCAGTATCCGATTGCAGAAATTGTTGATGAGATTAAAGAAGCCTTGAATCTGCAAACAACTGTTATACTACAGGCTCCTCCCGGTGCCGGTAAAAGTACGATTCTACCTATTGAATTATTATCCGCACCCTGGTTAGAAAATAAAAAGATCATTCTGCTGGAACCACGACGTATGGCTGCCCGCAGTGTGGCACAACGCATGGCAGACTTGCTGAACGAAGAAGTTGGACAAACAGTGGGTTACCGCATTCGTTTCGATCAGCGGATATCAGAACACACACGCATAGAAGTTGTCACAGAAGGCATCTTAACACGACGCCTGCAACAGGATAATACACTTGAAGGCGTGGGCATGGTTATCTTTGATGAATTTCACGAACGCAGTCTGCACAGCGATCTCTCGCTTGCACTATGCCGCGATTTGCAACAGATTTTACGGGAAGACCTTCGTATACTCGTTATGTCTGCCACACTCGATGGCGAACAATTATCGTCGATATTAGGCAACGCGCCTATTATTACCAGCAAAGGAAGGCAATACCCGATTGAAGTACGCTATACAGCCATTGATACAAATGCTCCGATAAGCGGACAAGTGACTTCGGTTATAAATAAAACATTAAAAGAAGAAACGGGCGACATACTGGTTTTCTTACCCGGTGTGCGTGAGATTCAGCAAGCAGCAGACGCATTAAGTGAGCAACACGGTCACCTTGCCATTCGTCCGCTTTACGGCGAATTGAGCATGAACGCACAACAGGATGCGATTAAACCGGATCCGCAGCAGCGAAGAAAAGTTGTACTGGCAACCTCTATTGCAGAAACCAGCTTAACAATCGAAGGTATACATATTGTTATTGACAGCGGATTGGCACGTGTTCCGAAGTTTGACCCCAATAGCGGAATGACAAAATTAGATACTGTAAAAGTAACCCGTGATGCTGCCGACCAACGTGCAGGGCGTGCAGGACGACTCGGCCCCGGTATCGCAATACGTTTATGGCCCGAAGCCACACATCATTATTTAAAGCCGCAGCGTGTACCTGAAATTGCAGAAGCCGATCTGGCGCCACTGGTACTGGAACTTGCGCAATGGGGTGTAAAAGATATTCAATCCCTCACCTGGATCACGCCACCACCTTCCGGTTCGGTAGAACAAGCAAGAGAGTTGTTGCAGGAGCTGGATGCCTTAAAAAACGGAAGTATCACTGAAGAGGGAAAAGCTTTAGCCAAACTGCCTACTCATCCGCGCACGGCTCATTTATTACAAAAAGGAAAAGATCACCATTTACTCCCATTAGCAATAGACCTGGTTTGTATACTGGAAGAACGCGATGCCCTTAGCAAACATGCAGGTGCAGACATCAGTCTGCGTATTGAAGCGCTCATCTCCTGGCGAGCCGGCAAGCGTTCGCAGGGAGATAAACATGTACTGGAACGTATTGAGCGTTCGGTGCAGGCATGGAGAAAAATATTTTCTATTAAAGCTGCTCTCTACGAATTTGATCCGGATGCCATTGGCTTATTAATCGCTGCGGCCTATCCGGAACGCATCGCGAAACTTGTTGATGCTGCTTCTGCCCGATACAGAATGGCAAACAGCCGCAATGTACGTCTGCATGAAAACGACGTACTTGTAAAAGAAGAATGGCTGGCCATTGCCCACGCAGACGCAGGTGTTGGTGAGGGGCGGATTTATCTGGCGGCACCATTGAACCCGCTGCAACTGACCGAACGCATGGAACAACATGTTCGCATCCGTTGGGATGAAGTGAAGGGAGTATTAGTACAACAGGAAGAAACACGCATCGGCAGTCTGGTTGTATCAACCAAACCTTTAAAAGATGTAGACGAAAACATCCGTACAAAAGCATTGTGTGAAGCGGTACGAAAAGAGGGATTGAAACTTTTTAACTGGGATGAAAACTGCGCACAGTGGCAGGCACGTATTCTCTCATTAAAACAGTGGCGCACAACTGAAGAATGGCCGGAAGTAAGCACAGAACAGTTATTAGCAACGGCCGAAGACTGGCTTCCGTTTTATTTGAAAGATGTAAAACGACGAGAAGACTTTAAAAAAATTCCATTGTTTGAAGTTTTAAATACGATACTTCCCTGGGAGCAATCACAATTACTTGCTAAACTTGCACCCACGCATATTGATGTACCCAGTGGCTCATCCATTGCGCTGGAATATAAAACCGATGGCAGCTTCCCTGTTCTGTCTGTGAGATTGCAAGAGTTATTTGGACTAACCGACACACCAACCATAAACGAAGATAAAACACCTATACTCATTCATTTACTTTCACCCGGTTACAAACCTGTACAGGTTACACAAGATTTAAAAAGTTTCTGGAAGAATACCTATCCGGAAGTGCGTAAAGAATTACGCATGCGTTACCCAAAACATTCCTGGCCGGAAGACCCATGGAACGCTGAGGCTGTCCGTGGTGTTAAAAGAAGAAATACCTAAATACTTTACATGCAACGCCTACAACTATTTGTATTTACTTTATTCCTGTTTGCAATTACTCCATTTGTTTTTGCACAAAGCAGCTGGATGTTAGCTGAATCTATTGACAGATCGAATACATGGAACGAACCTTTTTACAAACCATACAATTCCGTTGATAAACTATTTTCAAATAAAGCAGACTCCGGCATTTATTGCAGCGACTGCAATCTGTCCAGTATTTTATGGAAAGGGATTGATGCGAATAAAATAGCGGTTTATCAGCTTGATAAAAATGCAGCACTAACCGTTCAGAAAAATAGTGTTCTTAAAAAGAAACTTCAAACCATACTGGAACATGCATCCGAAACGAAAACGATTTCCGACGCCTTGCATCTGGCAGAAGTATCGCTATACAGAAGAGCTGTAACAGCGGCACCTGCTGCTATACAGGAACTACCCATAGAATGGATATCGATTACCATAACCATCGACAATAATACATCCATTTTATATCTGCATGCAAAAGAATGTTTTGCTTTTTTGAAAAACAATGCTTGCCAATGGGTGCATCCATTAAACCATGCCATTTCAATGAATCTGGCAAATGCACTTGTTCAACGGAATTATCTGGCAGGGAGATCTACGGTAGTTGCGGCTACGAATCTTCAGACTTCCGCTCTATATACAAATTCGCTTCCGAACCTTGCACAGTCATTACTAGCCAATGATAAAAACACACTGGCAAACAGCAGTGACACCTTGCTTATACATATACAAGCAATATGCCGTGCAGATATAAAAAATACAAACAACAGAGGTTTTTATAAAATAGGTCTGCCGGAAATTTTATTGAAACTTTATTCTGAACAAAAACTAACAGGATACAATTACCACCGTGCGGGATATTTCACTCCGATACAACCGAAAGAACTGTCAGACCATTATCTGGTTGAATCTCTGGAAGACGGTGAATACAGTGTAAAACGTTTGGATGAATCAAGCATAACAACTATGTATATTCTTAAAACACTTACCAATAAATCTATGTCAGTCACTGTAACAAACGACTGGCTGTTGCTGGGCATGAGTAAAGATATTTCCGTTGCGTTTGAAAATAAATATATCATTGCTTTTTCTTTCGAAGAAGTATTAGCCGCGTTAGCACATCAGCCGCTGATGTGGTATAATGGAACCAACCAAAAAGACTCTGTAAAATTAGATGAGGCATTACGCACGCAACGCATCGCCTATGATGAAATGCTTATTACTTCTATGTATGGAGATACTATTACACGTATCACCAATGATTTGTTATATAATGAAGAAAAACCGTATGACCCGGTATCTATGGGACTTTATATATACACAACTCCGCTTATTAAGGACTTTGATGCCGAACATAAACGCATCATCCGCTTCAGCAAAGACAAGATTGAAACCTATCAGCTGCATTATGCATTTACTGCCAATAACAATTCTGTATTAACAAAAAGTAATACATTAACTGATTTACTGTTGGAAGCAATAAAATCGAACAATATTGCAGCATACAGCAACGAAGCTTTGACTAATATTATTCCTGCCGAAAGAGTTATACATAACCTTGATAAGGCTCGCTTTTATCAAACCGGAAACAGAAAAAAAGACAGCATTTATATCAGCAAACTTCCGGTTGAGGAACGCTATATCAAGAGCAGTCAGCTTACGCAGTATTCACTCAAAACAAATTATACAACGGTTAATTTAAAAGGAACAAATCTTCCTATAGCTATTGGTATTTTTATTCCGGCAGAATTAAATCCCCAGTATGAACCAGAGACTTTGTGTTATATATCCTACTCAGCCTTCGTCCGTTTTCTGCAATCAAATAAAGCATACAAAAAACAGATACCACAATTGAATACTTTATTGAATGAAAAAGGGGTTGTACTTGTGGAAGATTTTTACAACATTAAAGTATATGAGTTGTCGGAAGAAAGGCCTGCTGTTCCGGCTACGCTGCCGCCGTATGTTAGAGAGCGGATTGTTGAGTGATAATTACTTAGAACCGATTCTTTATAACCATTCAATATAATCACAAAAAAAGCCTGAGTAAAACTCAGGCTTCAATATTTATTAACTATTCGTATTCTTACTTTTTATTTTTGAATGTCACATTGTACAATTCAATGCTCTCGTTTACGATACGGAAAGCTTCTTCTCTGCCAAGGAAATCTTCAACAACAACTTTCTTGTTTTCTAATTTTTTATAATCTTCAAAGAAACGTTGTACTTCAAGAACCGTATGCGGAGGAAGGTCTTTAATATCGTTATAGTGATTTACAGAAATATCATCTGCCGCTACAGCAATGATTTTATCGTCTTTTTCACCACCATCCAGCATACGCATTACACCAATCACTTTTGCATTCACAATACAGAATGGTACAACTTCAACCTGAGAAATAACCAATACATCCAACGGATCTTTATCATCACAGTATGTACGCGGAATAAATCCGTAGTTGGCAGGGTAATGTACAGATGAGAAAAGTACACGATCTAAACGAAGTAAACCGGATTCTTTATCTAATTCATATTTCGCTTTACTTCCGCTCGGAATTTCAATAATACATTGAACTATTGCTGGAGATTCTTCTCCAAAAGAAACGTCATGCCAAGGATTCATATTTTCATTTATTATTAATAGCGCAAATTACGAAAAAATATTACTTTTTGACAGGTTTATTATCTCCTGACTACAAGACAGTTACTATTAATTCGGCATTTTGTAATGCGAAGCAATAATTTTTTCAAACATCTTTTTCGGAACCAGTCTTCTTACAAGGATTGATAATTTCTGCATAGGCTTACCTACTAAATAATTAATATCCGGGTTTCCGGTTTCAATGATTTTCGCTATTGCAATGCCCATCAACGCCGGATTGGAAGAATTTGCGACATCGGAGTTAATCATTGCTTCAATGCGATTGATTTCTTTTGTATATACAGAACCTGTTCTACCTGCCTTTGCTACACGGCGGTTATCACTAATACTGGTAGCAAAATCGCCCGGATCAACCACACAGGCTTTTACACCATACGGTTTTAACTCCATACGCAAGGCTTCCGTAATCATGTGTACAGATGCTTTCGTGGCACTGTAAATACCTCTGTACGGCAAGCCCATATAACCTGCAATCGAACTTACATTTATAATTAAACCCTGTTTACGCTCGCGCATGTGCGGCAATACCGCTTGGGTAGTACGCAGGACACCATAAACATTTGTTTCAAAAACTTCTTTTACTTCTTCTGCTTTGCTATCTTCAATAGAACCAAGCATACCAATACCGGCATTATTAATTAGTACATCCAGCTTGCCTTCTGCATCAATAATCGTTTTTACTGCTGGTGTAATGGTTGCTTCATTCAATACATCCAGAGCAATCAGTTTAAACGGTACTTCACTGGCACATCGTTCCGGATTTCTGCTTGTTCCGTAAACAGTATATCCTTCCCCGTGCAAATACAAACAAATCGATTTGCCAATACCCGAACTTCCTCCTGTTACTAAAACTACTTTGCTCATAATCTCATTTTTATAATGGTTGAAGTTAGAAGTAAAAAATCAGAGCTGAAAGTTTTAGCCCAAAAGTTTTAGGCTCTACTCCTGATCAGATTTTTTTGGTTTATTAACTGAAGTTTCCTTTTCTTTTTCAGACAAAAAATTTTTTAAATAATCGTTCTTTAAATGTTCATAAACAGATTCTTTATCAATAATCATTGCAAACAGGTATGCAAGCATGCCTGCCAGCATTAAGTAGAAAATAACCGAATGCCTGTCTGTCATCTCAAGCACCAATATGGCCGATGTAAATGGGGAATGTGTAACACCGGTTAAAAATCCAACCATACCTGTTAAGATTAATAAGTTTGTATTCTCCCTGGAGATATCAGCAATGTATGAGATGAAGGCTCCTACCGTTCCGCCTGCACTTAATGAAGGAGCAAAAATACCACCTGCACCGCCGCTGCCAAAGCTTAATATAGGACCTACAAAACGACTCACCATTAAATTAAATGATACATCCCTGTTATCAATAAACAGCAAATCTTCTAATATTCCTTTGCCTGCACCAGCAACAGCATGATTTACAAAATAATAAACACATGCAAATGCAAGCCCAAACAACAATACAACAAATATGCCCTTACGTATCGATTGGATTCGTTTCTTCCATTGATGAATACTTAGTATCAAACTACCAAACAATCCACCGAGAAAACCAGTAAGAGCTGCTACTAAAATAACCCATAGAAAAAAAGAATAATCAGACGTTCGCACATTAGGAAAACCAAGGTATAAATAAGGCCCAAGCATAGCTTGAGCAGTCATACCTGAAATGATTACAGCAACAAATAATGTGGTACGGAATTTAGAAAACTGAATGCGGGAAAGTTCTTCTATTGCAAATACAATTCCACCTAATGGTGTATTAAAGGCTGCTGCTAAACCAGAAGCCGCGCCAGTCAATATCATCAGTTGCGCACTGAACTTCTCCCATTTTTCAGGCAAAGTATGATGCATAAAATTAAAAATAGAAGCTGAAACCTGTATGGTTGGCCCTTCTCTTCCTATAGCACCGCCACCGGCAAGCAATACCAGACTGCTCAATACTTTAACAATAGAAACCTTAATATTTAATAACTTTTTACCTAAAAAAGTTTCACCTTCTAGCTCTACAGCTGCCATTACCTGAGGAATACCACTTCCGGCAGCCATAGGAGAAAAGAATTTTATCAAAAACCAGGATATTAAAAAGCAAACGGGACTAACAATAAAAATTGCAACGGGGTATTCATCTAATAATTCTGTGCTGACTCCTTCTACAAAAACAAAACCTTTTGCATATAGAACTGCTGCAATCCCAACAAGTACAGATGCGATCCATAAAGGGATCAGCTGATAAACGGTACGGTGAAATTGCTGATAATCGAACTGCGAAATCTTTTTATAAAAAAATTCTTTCATATAATCAAGGTGAGCATTTTTACATTAAAATACAATATTTAAAAAAAGATACCACTTTCAGATTGTCAATCTGGTTTACTATATGAGATCAACAAATACAACAGAATAAAGATAATTACTCGTTTCATTTTCTATAATTAAATAAATATTAAAAACACCAATTGATAAATAAGCCATAAAAAGAAAATCTCTACTAAGAGAAGAATCTTTATAAGCTAATACACTACCGAGTAGCAACAATACAAATGGTACAGCTGCTAATATTTTAGTAGACAATTTCATAATTACTACGAATCTTTCCTTTTATTTTTTTTATACACCTGGTATAATACCCAACCAAACGGATACATCCAGATTATATCATTAAAAACATTTACCCAGAAAAAAGATGGATCCAATTGTACGGTGAAAATATAAAACAAAGAACCGATCGGACCCAATACTTTACCAATTAAACCTACCAATATAAGCGGCCAATACCTTGCCGGATCAAGCGAGGCAAAATAATATGCAATACCATATACTCCTACCAACATACCGATACATTGCAATATGATGATCACAAAAACGGAATCGCAGGAATCAAATAAAATAATTCGCGGGAAAAGCGAAATTACAATTCCCCAGAAAATATTATAAATGGCTGCCAGCAATAATATGATTTTAGAAATTTTACGAATTGAAGTGTCCGTCATTTTTTTAATTTAATGTTCATACAAGTTATAGCTTTTGCCGGATATTTTTCCTGCATACAAACCATTTCGCCCACAGGTAAACACAAGCTACAACCAACTAGATGCTCCCAAATGTACTATTTTATGGCACTTTCTTAAAAATTTACCATTCATTCACACAGCATTCGATCTAATACTTATACTTTATAGCTATATTTGTACCGTTCAAAATCAGAATTGCAAAAGAATCGTATTATGAAAAAGATTGCCGACTACAGAAAACTGTTAGGTGTTGACAAAACAATCGAGCTGAAAGAATTAAAAACAGTTTATAGAAATTTTATGAAGGAGTGGCATCCGGATAAATTTAATGGTAATGAAGAAGCGAAACTTGAAGCGGAAGAAAAAAGCAAAGAATTTATTGAAGCATATAATTTCCTGATCAGTATTGCTCCTGAAACTGTTGAATCATTTAAAGAAGAATATTTACACACGATCACAAATGCAAGTATGATCGATTATCAATACAAAGCGCGGGTATTAGAAGTAAAATATTCGGATGGCAGTGTGTACGAATATTTTGATGTACCAAGCAACATTTACAATAAATTATTAAACTCCGACGTACCAGGTCGTTTTGTACGCCGCAATATCTGCGGGGCATTCGTATACAGAAAAACAGCAAACCCATCGAATGTTGACTAGTGCAGCAGCGGCGGTTTAATCAATAGCAAAGAGAGGTTTTATAGCTTCTCTTTTTTTATGCATTCCTTCGCTTATGGCTTGACGCGGAAGGCTTAAAGCTAAAAAGACTAAAGGAAAATAATTGTGTCTCCATGATTGTGCAAATGTAATTTGCTTGCAAAAGCATTAAGCTGTTAGTCTTTTGCTTTATGCAAAAAAAGAGCTGCTGTTAAATAAACGGCAGCTCTTTCAATAAGAAACGCAAAAGCTTTAGGCCTTTAGCCTTCTGCTTACAAAGGCACTTTATCCAAATTCAGAAACTGTAAGTTCCCGTCTTCTCCTAAGGTAATGCCAACCACACTTTCTTTCTGAATGGCGCCGGAAAGGATTTCTTTCGACAATTCATTCAGGATCAAACGCTGCATCACACGTTTCAACGGGCGTGCACCAAACTGCGGATCAAAACCAAGTTCTCCTAATTTATCCAATACTTCTGAACTTGCTTCAATTTTAATTCCATTCTCTTCCAGACGTTTTTGGATCAAACCAAACTGTATCGAAACAATCTTGCGAATCTCTTTTCTGGACAATGGTTTGAACATAATCACTTCATCTACACGATTCAAAAACTCCGGACGGATTGTTTTGCGTAACAATTCCATTACTTCATTTTTTGTAAACTCAACAATTTCTTCTTCGTTGGAAGGAGTCATTTTTTCAAAATTCTCCTGAATCACATGTGCCCCCATATTGGATGTCATGATGATAATCGAATTTTTAAAGTTCGCTACACGTCCTTTGTTATCTGTTAAACGACCATCGTCCAATACCTGTAACAACACGTTGAACACATCCGGATGCGCTTTTTCAATTTCATCCAACAGGATCACAGAATATGGCTTCCGCCTTACAGCTTCCGTTAATTGTCCGCCTTCATCATATCCTACATATCCCGGAGGTGCACCAACCAAACGGCTCACCGCGTGTCTTTCCTGATATTCAGACATATCGATACGTACCATGGCATTATCATCGTTGAATAAATATTCGGCCAATGCTTTTGCCAATTCTGTTTTACCAACGCCTGTTGTTCCCAGGAATATAAAAGAACCTATCGGACGTTTCGGATCCTGCAAACCTGCTCTGCTCCTGCGAACCGCATCAGCTATAGCTTCTATCGCCTCTGCCTGTCCTGCCACACGTTTACCCAACTCCTCTTCCAGATGCAGTAATTTTTCGCGTTCGCTCTGCAGCATTTTAGAAACCGGAATACCCGTCCACTTCGCTACTACCTCCGCAATATCTTCTGGCGTTACTTCTTCTTTCAACATCGAAGACCCCAACGTTTTTTTCAGTTCCTGCAATTGTTTATTAAACTCTGCAAGTTGCTTTTCAGACTCCTGAATTTTCCCATAACGGATCTCTGCAACCTTTCCGTAATCACCATTACGTTCGGCCTGCTCAGCTTCCATTTTATAACGATCGATATCTTCTTTCGCCTGTTTTAAACCATCGATCACGCGTTTCTCTTCCTGCCACTTCGCCATAATCTGGCTCTTCTGCTCATTCAATTCAGCAAGTTCGCGGGATAAGATCGTTTCCTTTTCTTTATTATTTTCTCTGCGAATTGCTTCGCGTTCAATTTCCAGCTGCATGATGCGGCGAAGAATTTCATCCAGCTCCTGCGGCATGGAATCCAATTCAATACGCAATTTTGCAGATGCTTCGTCCATCAAATCAATAGCCTTATCGGGCAGGAAACGATCGCTGATATAGCGCTGTGAAAGTTCTACCGCAGCAATGATCGCATCATCCTGAATACGAATACCGTGATGGACCTCGTATTTTTCTTTGATTCCGCGAAGGATAGAGATCGCATCCTGTGTATCCGGCTCGTCTACAATCACCGATTGAAAACGACGCTCCAGCGCTTTATCTTTTTCAATGTATTTCTGATATTCTTTCAACGTGGTTGCACCAATCGCATGCAGCTCACCGCGGGCAAGTGCTGGCTTTAACAAGTTTGCCGCATCCATTGCGCCTTCTCCGCCACCCGCACCGATTAAGGTATGAATTTCATCGATGAATAAAATAATCTCTCCATCTGAATCAATCACTTCTTTGATCACGGATTTCAACCGTTCTTCAAATTCTCCTTTGTATTTTGCACCTGCTACCAGCAAGCCCATATCCAGAGATATCAGTTGTTTGCTTTTCAGATTTTCAGGTACATCACCTGAAACGATACGCTGTGCAAGACCTTCCGCAATAGCTGTTTTACCGACGCCAGGTTCACCCAATAAAATCGGATTGTTTTTACTTCTTCTGGATAAAATCTGCAACACCCTGCGAATTTCTTCATCACGACCAATCACCGGATCTATTTTACCCGAACGCGCTAGATCATTTAAGTTTTTAGAATATTTTTCCAGAGAACGGTATTTGCCTTCTGCATGCTGATCGGTTACTTTACTGGAACCTCTCAGCTCCTGTATAGCAGCTTTCAGCCCTTTCTCTGAAAGACCTGCATCCTTCAATAAACTTGCTGCCTTATCCTTTCCTGCAACCAATGCAAGCAGCATGTGTTCGATGGAAACATATTCATCGCCAAATTCTTTTGCTAAAGCAGTTGCTCTGTTTAAAACCTGCGTAGCATCATTCGACAAGTACGGACTACCTCCTGTAACTTTACCGTATGTTTTAATAACCGCATCCAATGCCTGATTGAATGTGGTAAGATTGATATTATTTTTTTTGAATAGAAAAGGAACTACATTTTCATCTGCAATAATAATTCCTTTTAGAATATGAACAGACTCAATAGACTGCTGTTCGTTTGCGGCAGCAATTTCCATTGCCTTCTGGAATGCTTCCTGACCTTTAATCGTATAATTATTAAAATTCATATTTTTTGTCCTCCATTTAGCTGCTTATTCAAACCTTGAACCAATTCAAATATACGTAATAAAAAAAGCCAAAATGACGCTATCAATCAGTAATTCAAACAGTTTATATGCCAAAAATGCTGATTTACATCATTCCGCCTGATGACCTAAATGACAATCTTTCATTGTTTCAACAAACAAGTATGTATTGATTTTACATATTAGTGTATGCAGGTTAGTCGGCTTAATGTTGTACCTTTGCACTATGCAAACTCCATCCACAGAGATCAAAAAAAAATGTATCCGCAGCCTTAGTGCTGAGGAGCTTAAAGACTTTTTTGTAGCCTCAGGTGAAAAAGCATTTCGTTCCAAACAAGTATATGAATGGCTTTGGAAACGTTCTGCCCGTTCTTTCGAAAGTATGACAAATCTCTCGAAAGAAACACGCACATTATTAGAAAATAATTTCACCATCAATCCAGTTACTATCTCTCAAAAACAGGTAAGTAATGATGGAACAATAAAATTCGGCTTTAAACTGCACGATGGTTATCTTGTGGAAGGTGTATTGATACCGGCCGATGACCGCATGACGGCCTGTATCTCTTCGCAAGTAGGCTGCTCGCTTACCTGCAAGTTCTGTGCAACAGGTTACATGGATCGCAAACGGAATCTTGAACCGTATGAAATATACGACCAGGTTGTATTGATCAAAGAAGCTGCCGAAGAACACTACCAGACGCCGTTAACAAACATTGTATTAATGGGCATGGGTGAACCCTTGCTGAATTATGCAAACGTGTTAAAAGGAATTGATAAAGTAACGGCAGAAGATGGCTTACATATTGCATCGAAACGTATCACGCTTTCTACTGCCGGCATTGCAAAGATGATTACGAAATTAGGCGATGACAAAGTAAAATTCCGTTTGGCTCTGTCACTGCATGCCGCAAATGACGAGAAGCGCAATACTATCATGCCAATCAATGAAAGCAATAACCTGAATGTATTGAAGGAATCTCTGTTGTATTTTTATAAAATGACGGGTTCTTCCATTACCTTTGAATACATCGTATTTGATGGTGTGAATGATACTGCGCAGGATGCAAAAGAATTGTATGCATTTGCTAAAAACATTCCGTGTAAAATAAATATTATTGAATACAATCCGATTCAGGAAGCGTCATTCATGAATACTTCTGTCGATAAACTCGAACAATTTAAAAAAGTATTGACTGATAAAGGAATTATCGTTAATATTAGAAGAAGCCGCGGGAAAGATATTGATGCAGCCTGCGGACAATTGGCTATTAAAGAAGTAAAATAGATGAAACACGTACTACACCTTTTCGTTTTTACATTATTTACATCGGTATTTTTTTCCTGTGATAACTGGGGCGAACACACAGATGCGCACCAAAACGATTCAATTCCTGCCAAAGATAGTCTTGCAGAACCATTAACGGGGTATTCTGCAAAATTCAAAGCACTCATGCTTACAGACAGTGCTATTTTCAGAGGTAAAAAATTAGGTATGGCACAAGCAAGTGTTACAGAACCTTCTCTTGAAAAAATTGAAGAAGAGCCAACAAGTATTACGTACAATGTAACACTGGAAGCAACGGAATACGGAGATATTATGTATTCATTCAACAAGTCAGCCTTATCTTCTATTGAAGTTTTTATCTATCCAAAAAACGACAGCAGTCTTCAGGCACTTAAAAGCGAAATGCTCGAATTCTACAAGAAAAAATTAGGAAACTCTGTTACTACCAAAAACGGAAAGACTGTTCTATTAAATCCTCAGGAAAATATTGGTATTGAATGGAGCGAAGAAGGCAACAGGAAAATCAAAGACCTGCGGATGTATATTTTTCAGCTGTCAGCACTTTAACTTATATTATAATTATTATTTAACCCTTAACTAAATGAACAAACGTGTACTTTTATTTCTATTTTTCTTATCATTCTCTCTTTTAAACCAAGCTCAAACCCTTAACCTAGTTAAAGACCTCAATCCCGGCACAGGCGATGGTTTTGATCAATGGAATAATAAGGCTATTTCTTACAACAACTTACTTATTTTTGCTGCTCAAAATGAGGACAATGATTTAGAGTTATATTCTTTAAACGCTGGAGTATTAACTTTAGTCAAAGATATCAATGATGGCACCGACGGATCAAACCCTGCAAATTTTATTTTATATAACAATAAAGTATATTTCACAGCATACGATGCCATACATGGCGAGGAAGTCTGGTCCACTGATGGTACAGCTGCAGGAACTGTATTAGCCGTTGAAGCTATTCCGGGAAGTGACCCAGCTAGTGGTTCCGGACCAGGAATACTAATATCCGCAAAAAACAACAAACTGTATTTCTCTGTTGAGGGCGATGTGTATACATCTGATGGAACAACAGCCGGTACCAGTATGGTGCCAGGACTAGGTTTCGTTGACTTCAACGAAGACTTTTCAGATGCTTCACCCAGAGTAACTACCTATGGAAACGGGATTGCTTTTTTCAGCAAAAATGGAGCAGATGTCAGCATTTATGCATTAGATGTTTCGGCACCTGTATTATTAAAAACAGTTACGTATGACCAATATTCAACTACCGACACATACGGAATCTCAGAAGTATCTGCCGGATTATTATTTGCTAGCTACAATAGTTTTTATGATCAATATAATGGCCTCTTCACCATTAACAAATCTGATGGTTCGCTTACAGAAATCAAAGATGCGTCAAACGCTTCTATAGATGTAAATAGAGTATTACATTTCAACGGCAACAAAGTCTTATTTAAAATGACTACCGGAGGTATTTATTCAACCGATGGCACGCAGGCAGGAACTATACAAATAACGCCGGCAACATATACCTTATCACAAGGAGAGCATATTCCTAACGTTGTTATAAATAATACGATTGTATTTTATGGAGACGATGCATCCTTTAACACCAAAGTTTATCAAAGCGATGGAACAGTTGCCGGCACTTCGATAATAGGATCTTGTCAACCTTATCTGAGCAATTTCATTAGCGATGGAAACAATGTATACTGGAGCGATGGAATCGTAAATTATTTCAATTCTCAGATCTGGTCTGCTGACATTACAAAAAAGACAAGTTCCATATTATATACATTCGCAGAAGAAAGTTCTTATGAGGACGGTGTCAATATGATTGGCATTCAGAATTCAAAAGTATACCTAGCATCAACATTAAAAGGCGATGGACGGGAGTTATATACATTAACACCCGCAAATGCTTCTCTGGGAATTATCTCTGCATACAATAATACTTCTCAGGCATACAAGTTGTGTACTCTTAATCCAAATGATGGATCTTACTCCATCTATTCAGAATCCTCTTCTGAAACGCTTGAAATTATGCAATACGATCTGACAGGAAATCTTTTATATAAAAATACAGTACATGGTAATGAAGCATTTGTTGTGAATACAAAAACACCCATGTCACTCATAAAGGTAACGGGAAGCAACGGAACAGCTTCTTATAAAATTATCAGTAATTAATCAAATTTAAAACGTGCTGCCTGAAGTATTCAGACAGCACGTTTTAAATTATCATTGATATTTTTATCATTTTTAGGTGAGTGGATTCAGATTCATTTCCTGTCATTTTTTTACATAATTGTTTCATATCTTAACATATACTATATCTTTGAATTTATGAAAGAGTATAGAAATATTTGTTTTTGTCTAAGTATATTATTCTTACCAAGCATACTGTCTGCTCAAAATTCCAAATATAAAAATATCGTCTTGCAAGACGAATTAAAGCGTGTTATCGCAAATAGTATTACAATACCTAATCATAATGGAGATACTGTAATTTATTATACTCCTGAACGATCGGGTCCATTTTGTGGAAATGCAAATAGAAAATCTCATCGTAGATTTTATCAACCCCATTTAAGTAACATTCCTTATCAGGAAATTCTTATAAATAATTATTCAGGAACAATGTTATTTATTAATAAAAAAGATCCAGGTTATGACCCCTACTTCCTTGAAAAGAATCCATCTTATTCTGCTAATAAAATATTCATGGAAATTACCGGATATAGATACAACAACAAGAAAATAGAAATTACAGAAGCATACTGGATGGGCAAAAATGGCAGCTCTATGATTATTAAATTATTTACATACAAGAACAATCAATGGACCTTTGTTATTACAGCACAACAAGCTTGGCAGTAATTAATTAACACCCAATTCTCTACAGAATCGTTTTATATATTCATATACACTAAATCTTTGAGCTATGAAAGTATATAGAAACGTCTGTTTTTATTTAAGCATGCTATTCTTCTCAATAATTATAGCATCGGCACAAACGCCTTCTTCGAAAACGTATTTCCACAATACTGCATCATTTAATATAGATAGTATATTTGTTCCTGTCAGCAAGAGTCTCGCAAATACACATCCAGCTTATATGTGGCTGAATACATTGAATGCTCTATATATTGATACGGCAACAACTTCCATTAATCCAATAGCTGTGCCTGCTTTTCATCAAATAAAAAAACACTCTTTGTTAGCAGGTTCTCAAACCATACAAAAACAAATGAATGCGGGTAGTTATTATCAACCGCATTTCTTCCAAACCGTGTCAATATTAGGCAGCATCTTACCGATGAATTACAATCCTATAAACGCCCCATATCCTGCCCTACCATATGGATATACTCCATATAGTAATAAAGCTACTGCGTCTCCGTATTATATACTGCCCAAGTATTAAGCAAACGTCGTCGAGGTTTTGAACCTCGACGACGTTCCTTTGTAAATCAAAATTCAATTATAAGCTTATCAATTTCTCTTTCATTGTGATTCATCCCATGAAAGATTTCATATTGTTCTCGATTTCCAAACCATTTTAATAATTCTTCTCGTTTTAATTTTGTTCTCTCCGCTACTAAATGGCTGTGATAAGAAGAATGCGGATAATCTCTGAAATTTGATACAAAACCATGTTTTTGAGGATTATTATGGATATAGTAAACTAGCTGAGAAAAATAAGAATCCGACAGAACTTTAATCCTTCGAAAAGGCGATTCAAAAAGACTACCCGTTCGGTTTTCCTCCTTATTAATAGCTTGACTATAACTGTTAAATAGTTTTGCAAACTGATTACTTATATAAAAAGAGCCAGATTTATAACTTGTTGATTTAGGTATCCAGTTTTCTATATTATTAAAGTTATTTTTTTTACCATCTATAATTTCTTTTTCCTCTTTGGTTTTAATCAATAAATGAAAATGATTGTTTAATAAACAATATGCATAAGTATCTGCAACGGGTTGAATATATTTAGCATATTGTGCTAAAAAGAATATGTAATTAGTTTCTTTTTTAAAAATAGACTCTCCATTGATCCCTCTATTGTATATGTGATAAAATGTATCACACTCTATTAATTCCGTATGCTTTTTCATAAAAATTTTATAACTGAATTTGAATAAAAATATCAAAAAAAATATTCGTAAAAATTAACAATTGTTACTATTTTGAACCTCGACGACGTTCATCCTCGACGACGCTGACTTAAATAAATCCCTGTAAACACTACCGTTAAAACAATCGGCAACACGGCAACCAATTGCAAGGTCTCTATACCTGCTGTCAATTGCGCTACCTTCAGGATTCCTACATCTAGATGCGTTTCATTGATCTTATGTAAAGCTTCTAATGAATAGCCTGCGGGCATGTGTTCAAGCGTTTTGCTGTCGTATAGTTTGCCCATAAACGGGAGTATAAAGGAAACGGAAAGCATACCAGCTCCGCCCATCAAAGAAATTCCAAGAGCACCTGTTTTGGGTAAATTTTCTGATACAAAACCCAACATTGTTGGCCAGAAGAAACAAATACCAAATGCAAAAACAGCAGCCGGTACAAACGCCCAATACCCATGCGTATATTTAAACAGCAATAAACCGACCGCTGAAAAGACCGCTGAAAAAATCAACATACCAATCGGTGATAGTTTATGCACAAAGCCTCCTGCATACGTCCTGCCCAGTGCCATCAATAAATTAATAAACACCAGAAGCAAAATATGTTTTACGCCAAGACTTTCCAGAAAATCTGAGATCCACTGATTGGTACCAAATTCGGTACCTGCCGTTAATAGCATACAAAATAACATCACAATAAATAAGGGCTGTAAACAGGCCTGAAACATTTGTTTAAAAGAGATTCCCGAATCTACCCGTTCCGTTACCGGAAATGTTTCTTTGAAGAATAAGAAACCATAAAGCAATGTTGGAATTAAAATGGTTGCCAATTGATATTCTTTTGCAATACCCCACTCACTGAAGAAAAATGCAATCAATCCGCCGATAACGATCCCTCCCGGAAACCATACATGCAAACGATTCAGCTTAGTTGTTTTATCTTCTTTATATAACGTTGAAACAAGCGGGTTGCAAACAGCTTCAATCATACCATTGGCAATACCAATTAGCAGTGTCGAAAAGAACAAGGACCAGAATCCGTTGGCCAATATGGTAAGTACAATCCCCAGAATATGTCCGGCAAAAGCGATACCTAGTAAGCGCTTCATACCTAATAAATCACAGAGAAAACCTCCAAAGATAATTGATAAGGTAAAGCCCCAGAAAGCAGTACCCAGTACATAACCGATTTCTTCATGTGTAAGCGAAAAAATTCTGCAATACTCGTTTTCAAGTCCGGCACGAATAGCAAAGGTCATAGCCGTAGCAATGAGTGCAACGCAGCTTGCAAAAAATAATTTATCGGGATTGATTTGTGTTTTCATGGGATCAAATGTAGTACAATTGAATCGTATAAAGCAACTATCACACAGACCTATTGCTCAACGCAGAAAGCTAAATGCCTAAAGCTTTTAGCTTTCGCTTTCCGCCTTAAGCTTCTTCAAAATTCTTTCCTATATTTAACAATTGAACAATATTCGGGATACAATACATGAATACAAAAATACGGATGGGTATGATTGGCGGCAGCCAGGATGGTTTCATCGGATCTGTGCATAGAATGGCTGCGGCACTGGACGGAAATATCGAATTGGTTTGCGGTGCATTCAGCAGTGATCCTTCCCGTTCATTCGAAACAGGAAAAGCATTACATCTTTCAGAAAACAGAATTTACGGTTCTTTTGAAGAAATGATCGTCAAAGAAACGAAACTTCCGATGGAAGAACGTATGCAATTTGTATCGATCGTAACACCTAATTTTTTACATGCAAAACCGGCTACACTTGCCTTACAATATGGATTTCATGTGTTATGCGAAAAGCCTCTGGCATTCTCGCTGGCTGAAGCGGAAGAGCTTTGCATACAAGCAAAAAAATCAGGTTTACTTTTCGGTGTAACGCATAATTATACGGGATATCCGATGATAAAAGAAGCAAAGCATCTTATATCAAACGGCGCCTTGGGCCATATCAGAAAAGTACTCGTGGAATACCCTCAAGGGTGGCTGGCATCTTCTATTGAAAGCGATGGACAGAAACAGGCCAGCTGGCGCACCAATCCCAAACAAGCGGGCATCAGCTGTTGCGTAGGCGATATCGGCACACATGCTGAGAACCTGGCTGAATATATTACGGGTTTAAAAATAACAGAGCTAAGTGCTGATGTAAGTACTTTTGTCGAAGGCCGTCAGCTGGATGATGACGCTGCTGTTCTAATACGTTTTGAGAATGGTGCAAAAGGTGTCTTGATTGCTTCACAGATTGCAAACGGTGAAGAGAATGAGCTAAAGATTCGTGTATATGGCGAGCACGGCGGGGTAGAATGGTTGCAGTCGGAACCGAATAGTTTGATTGTAAAACAAAACGATCAGCCAAAACAAATACGAAGAGCGGGTGCAAACCATTCTTACTTATCAGAAGCTGCACGCATGCACTGCCGCTTACCGGCAGGACACCCCGAAGGCTATATTGAATCAATGGCTAATCTATACAGAAATTTTGCAGACGCGGTACAGCAGTTCAGCAAAGGGCTCCCTGCAAATCCGCTATTGGATTTTCCTACTATTGAAGACGGAATCAGAGGTATGAAATTCATTGAAACAGTAATCACCTCGGGCAAAGAAAATGCTGCCTGGAAAAAATTGTAGCATAAAATAGCATATACTATTCACCCATTTCTTTTTTATAGATGAAAACAATTAAAGGTCCTGCCATCTTCTTAGCACAATTCATGGGCGATCAAGCCCCATTCAATAATCTGCAGAACATCTGTAACTGGGCGTCAAGCCTTGGCTACAAAGGAGTACAGATTCCAAGCTGGGATATCCGCTGCATTGATTTAAAGAAAGCGGCAGAGAGTCAGACATACTGCGACGAAATAAAAGGTATTGTAACTGGTGCAGGTCTTGAAATAACAGAATTAACCAGCCATCTTCAAGGGCAACTGGTTGCATCGCATGCTGCATACGATTCAGCATTTGATGTATTTGCCCCCGGCTCCTTACATAACAATCCTAAAGCCCGTTCTGAATGGGCCACACAACAGCTAATATATGCAGCCCAGGCAAGCAAAAACTTAGGATTAACAGCACATGCAACGTTCTCAGGTGCTTTATTGTGGCATACCGTGTATCCATGGCCGCAGCGCAAGTCCGGCAGTGTAGACGAAGGGTTTGCAGAATTGGCGAAACGCTGGTTACCCATATTGAATGCCTTTGACAATGCAGGTGTAGATCTATGCTATGAAATTCATCCTGGTGAAGATCTGCACGATGGCATTACATTCGAACGTTTCCTGAAAGCAACAAGCAATCACAACCGTGCGCATATCCTATACGACCCGAGCCATTTTGTTTTACAACAGCTCAATTATTTAGAATACATAGATGTCTACCACCAACACATTAAAATGTTTCATGTAAAAGATGCCGAGTTCAACCCATCGGGCCGCTCTGGAGTATATGGTGGTTATCAGGACTGGATCGACAGACCGGGACGTTTCCGCTCGCTTGGCGACGGACAAGTAAATTTTAAAAGCATCTTCAGCAAACTGGCGCAGTACGATTTTCCGGGCTGGGCCGTACTCGAATGGGAATGTTGCCTGAAACACCCGGAAGACGGGGCAAGAGAAGGGGCTCCCTTTATAAAGAATCACATCATCCGTGTAGCAGACAGAGCCTTTGACGATTTTGCAGGATAGGGAGATTGCATCGGATAATTATTCATGAACCGATTTATTTCTTTTCGGCTTTCAGAATCGTTCCTATCTCTCCATTTGAATGCAATATGATTTCACTGTTTTTAAAGGAATAAATAGAAGTTTGTGGCTTCGTAACAATAGTTATATCGTAGTGCAAATTCTTTCCTTTTTTTATATAATCAACTAGCGTCTGACTGATTTCTTTAAAACTCAGGTCAAGTGGAATGATGACGTTCGTTGAATCGTTTGCTGCGATTCTTATAGTTCCCGGAATAGTATTAGAAAAGCCAGCGTGATCTTCCAGTTTAATTGTATACTTGAAATCACTGAAATTAAACTGCATATTATTCTCATTCTTAACCAAAACATTAATATTTAAATGCGCACCGGAAGATGTCAGTTTTTCGATTTTTAATTTCTTAACTTCTATTTTGGGCATTAAAAAAATAGGGATTAGTTTTTTAAAAGATATATGTGCTGACCCTACAGGAATAAGCTTGCTATGCAAAACGGCATCTATAATCATCATAGTACTGTCCTGACCTTCCCGATGCAGCCTCTCAAACAATCCATCTAATTTTTCATAATCTATACGTACTGCAATTTTAACAACTGATTGCCCATTTGCTTTAAGATGAATCGGTTCAGCAAATATACTTGTTGCAATTTCTTTATTGGCGATCAACACCATATACGAAACACTATCAATTGAAACCGGAACAGGTATATGATTATAAAGTTGTATATGTGCAACTAAATCCGCTTTTGATGAAGAAAGATTCGCGAGATCAACTTTAATAACTTCTATGGCAGGAAGCATGTGTTCTTCTATTGCCATTTTTGATTGCCGAAGCACTATAATACTGCCTACAAGTATCCCTACTATTATTAGCAGTATTATAATAAATGGCTTTCTTTTATAAAACATGTGTCAGGCATAATAATGATTGCTCTTTATTGAACAAGTATTATTAAGATAGCATTTATATTTTATATAAACACCGAAGAATGTCGCTTGTCAGGTAGATTAGCGAATACGAGACCATCAGCAGCATTTAAAAATCACATCAATTGTTGGCCGACAGAGCTTTTAATGATTTTGCAGGATAAAAAAATTGCAAAGTATATATAAGTTAGTATACACTTTGCACTTTAAACGTTACACCATTTTATTTCTTCTGAAGCAGAATTGTAACCTTATTAAAATCAGCTGCCGCATTAATAACATTTTTATAGGCATTAAATTCAGCTAAGGAGTAGTGTAACTGAGAATAATATTCCTCTATTGAAATAGTTACTTTATTGCCATCTACTTTATAATCTGATTGAAATTTACATGTCACTTTCCCTGTTGCATCTTTCATTTCCTGCAAAAACTTCAACTTGTCTAAATTTGTAGCACTATAACCGTCCGGTATCATAATTACAATTTGTCTGATATAACTGCGGTTATAATCCGATTCAACCGGCTGCTTTCTTTCTTTCTCCTGATATAGCTGAGACTGCTCTCCTATTACCTTACCCAGATTAAAGATATATTTATTACCGGCACTTTCTAACAAAGACGTAGACTCCATTTTATAATGTAAAACCAATGGCGTATAAAATGTACAGTTATCTTTATTGGTATTTGTTGCTTCACCGCTAATCATTTGTGCATCTTCAATTGTGGTCTCAGCCAATTGCTTCAATACTTTAGCTTTATCTTCATCGCTTATTTCATCATAAAACTCCACAATAGGATTACCTGAATAACCACCCAATGATCTATTCAGATCAATGAAAACTTTTTCATCGTCCATTTTAAAAGAAATCATGATATCTAAATTGTCATAGCTTTCTTTATATGAATTTTCAGGAATATACTTCACTTCTGATACGGCCGACTTAATATCACCAACTACAACAGGCTTAATGAATAAAGCATAGTTGTCGATCCATGAATACGGAATCATCGGATACCTCATACCAATTTTTGTAGGCGCAAACATCTTACCCGTTTGATTGAAATAGTATACATAGTTTGATAAATAGTCCCATGATTCAAACGTTTCATCAAACGGTAGTTTCATTCTGTTCGATGTGGCAACAATCTGATATTTTATATCCGCCAATTCAAATATTTTATTGTACAGAATAACAATACCTGTCTCAGATGCCTGCTTACCTTTTAATATGTACGGAAGCTGATCAAATGATTCAGAGTTGGATTCAACAATAACAAAATTGTCTTTAACATACTTTTCAATAGCTTTGATCTTATCTTCCTGATTTGTTAAAGCAGGCACACCCATTGTATTAATTAACTTCAAAACTGCTTTGTCTGATTTAGCAGCATCTGCAGGGTGTGTATTGGTATATATATTTTTAGCTACTTCTGCATACGTATACAATTTTGTTTTACCATCGTTATGAAACATGTTATAAGACAATCTGTATTCAATACGCATTCTGTTTCTTTCATAGTTTGCATACTCTTCATCTAACAAACTTGGAGCCGAAGCATGTTCAATAGTCAAGAAATGCTTCTTGTCATGAAGCGTGTCTTTCATTTGCGGAAAGCCATTAAATGATTTTGTTTCAAAGATGAGATTTTCAGGACTAATTATCTTTATTGTAATATCCTTGTTTATATTTTCAAACTGAACATATTCTCTTCCATAGCGAATAGGGCTGCGTTTCAGTATATAAAAATATTCGATTTCAGAACCTACTTCTACGCCTTCAATAGCAAATATTTTATATCCTTGATTTTTTTCTACGTTATCAATTTCTTTAATATTGTTTTTGTTCAGCTCTGTTATTTTGCCTGACTTGCTTATCGAACGTACATTTATTTCAACCAGTTCTGACACACCACTCATCGAAATAAAAACCTTATTATTTTCATCTACTGCAGCATCATTATTTACACGGATAATTTTATGTATAACCTGCAGCATTTCAAGAGAACCCAGATCGTTATAGGCATACTCTAATATTCGTACATCTTTTATACGAACAGCCTTCTCCTGCTCTTCATCTGCCGTCAGCGTATGTCTGACAGGGTTTTTCTGCCAGTTATAATCTAAATTATCAAATTTACCATTCGAGAGAAAAGAGATAAAAAAGAAGGATAGAATTATAAAATATGTCTTCATCTAACTATTTTTTTGTTGTTTTTACTAATGCAATATTTTCTTTATAGGCTTTATTCAATTCAGCAATCATGGTATTCCATTCTTTAAAATATTTTTTTTCTATAAGAAGTGAATCTATATAAATGCTTTTGGTGAGCGTCACTTTATTCCCATTCACCTGATACGTAAAATTAAAACCTGCTTTTGCATAATTATACGATTTGTTTTTCGGAACATTTTTCAATTTATAATCCGATGGTATTTCAAAAACAATCACCTCGTTTAATAATGTTGTATGATCTCTGGTAAAATTCAATTTTCTGGTAAGTGTATCTATAATCTCCGTATTGTACACCTTATACATATGCAGATTAATAAAGATTTCATCTTCGTAAGAAACCATATAATCCGGTAATGAGAACTGATATGAAAAAGCAGTTTTCTTATCTTTGTTTTCAACGTTAGTAACAACCGCATCCGAAACCTTGCACTTGTTATTTCCCAGTTTAAGATAACTATTAAGTACCTGTACCTTTTCTTCTTTATGAGAGCCCGCATACAGATAGGTAAAATCTATTTTAGGATACCCATCCAATGTGCGAAAACCTTTACCTTGCAATGCTCCGTTTGAAATTGTACAGGTAATGCTATCAAAGAAAAGATTTCTGTTCATTGGCAAAACAGGCACTTCAACAATAGTAAATTTTTTGTCTGTCAATGATATCAATGCTTGCTTACCTTGAATATGATCCGTTGGAAAACCATAAGGCTGATACTTGCCCGTAGCATCTAAAAAATACGTAGAGTCTTTCAATGTAATAGCTGCAATCATGTGATTAAAATTGCATGGTGAAGGCATTGTTGTTATTTTATATGGAATGTCACGTGTTCCGATCCAGGCTATATGTGCATCCAAGCCTGCTGATTTATGAATCTGGGAAATCAGGTTTGCCATATCTTTGCAATCGCCATAGCGTTTATTATATACATCAGATGCATATCTCGGAATAAATCCTCCGTATCCATTCTCAAAAGCTACATAGTTAATGTTGTTCTGCACCCAATAAAAAATATTTTTTGAAAGCTCATAATCATTGGATGAAACAAGCTTTAACGAATCAGATAATTTCTGAATAGATTGATCTTTTTCTTTTTGAACTTTATCTACAAATGTATATAGCCAATCGTATAGACTTTGCTGATTTTCAAAATATACTTTATTCCCTTTTGCTAAATTAATCTTGTCTATCTTTAAATATAACTGTGGAGAATAATAACTCACATCCTGAGATTTATGTTCGTAAACCATGCCGGGTATATTTTTCATTCTCCAGGTATGGGTTGTGTAGTTCCCTTTCTTTACCTGCGTGTACTGTATCTGACTGCTTGAAACGTTAAACAACAAGGTATCAAATACAATTGCATTATGACATTCCAATACCAGTTCAGAAACTTCACAAGGATACTGTGAAGCAAAATAATACGGTGTAATTAATTGAGGCAGCAAATATTTTACACCATAAGAAAGTGATGTAATTGAACCTGCCTGCAATTGCGGATATACGAATTCGAATTCCTTTAACTCATCATAGAAAACACCCGAGTTTAATGCTGCAGACGAAGCAATCTCTTTTACCGGATAGGATTTGTATTTGCCATCCACCAACGATTTGGTTTCGGCCTTTATATCTGATACCGGATTCAGTGAACCTGAATAAATTTTCTTGTTTGCATGATTCTTAGCATTGCCATCTAAAAAAAAGCATTCATCGTAATGTTGCGACGTAACACTTAGTGTATCTTTTATAAGATCCATTTTATAGGTTTGGCGCTTAATAAGATAAACCGCAGGTTCTCCCGGATATTTATTCTGATATTCTTTTGCTGAAAGTGTTTGACTATAGACCGAGTAAGGAATTATCAGACACAACAATGCATTGGTTACTATTATTCGAATCATAATGTATTATTAATAAATATATCCGTCGCGATAAAATACTTTTTTAGTTACTTTTCCATTGATATCATAATATATGCAGGTGCCATTCAATACACCATACGTATACTGCTCTACCGATTTCAGTGTACCATTAGGATAATATTCTTTACATGTACCATCTTTTTCATCATACAAATAATTTTCATCCAGTTTAACGGCACCCGTTGGGTAATATTCATATTGACGCCCGTTTTTTTCTCCCGTAAGATAATTCCATTGCAGGAATTTTTGCCCCGTTGAATAGTATTGAACAAAAGCTCCTTCTCTGGAACCTCCTGCAATTCTAAACTGTACAGCAAGTGTTCCCGAAGGGTAATATGCTTTATATTCAATGGTTCCATTTAGTACAGGAATTGGTGCAAGCAGTTTTCCATCTTTATCCGGATAGGTATAACTAACGACATTATCGTCTACATATTGACGCACAAAAACAACTTTATTTGCCAGATCAGGAGAATAGAATGTAATCGGACCATCATAATCGCCATTTACCAGAGAGCTTTCACTGTCTTTATTTCCATTCTCATAATAGTTTGTCCAGATGCTGTCCTGTAAATCCCCGTTATACTTACCAACTGTTTCAACCTTTCCATTCGGGTAATAGTATGTCCATATACCATCGGCATCGCCATTTTTATAATTCCCTTTCAGGTATTGTTTTCCGTCTTCGTCGAATGAAGTTACCGGGCCAGTTCGAAGTCCCGCGATATAGTTTGTTTTTTCTTTCAGTTTTCCATTTGCATGATTCCGGATCAACGTACCATCAATTTCTCCATTTTTAAATGTGTATTGTAATTCTGTTTTTCCATTCGGATGCAAGAATTTGCATACGCCGTTTCCTCGAGGAAAATCATTTGTAATAAGAACGTTTCCTAAGGTATCAAACTGAACACATTGTTTAAGGAATCCATATTCAAAATATTCCTCTGTTAATTTTTTCCCGCTTACTGAATAATTAACATTATACCGGAACTTTACATCATTTAAATAATAATGCTCAAAATCTAATTTTCCATTTGGTGAGTATCCGATCCAATATCCTTGCTTCATATCTTCAACATAATACCCTTCTTCTTTCAGTTGCTTATTTTTATAGTAAGCCTTATAGAGACCATCGGCATAGTCATTTTTGTAATTCTTCTCACTCTTAACAACACCTGAAGAATAATAATGCGTTGCCAACCCGTTTAATTTTCCTTTTTCGAAATGCTCTATGCTGCTTAAATAATTATTCTGATTGTAGAATTTCCATTCCCCTTCCTGTAACCCATTTTTAAATGTCCCTTCAGAACTTTTGGTTACACCATCGGGATGAAAACCTTTATATATAAGCACACCGCCTTTTTCTTTTCCTGAAGAAACAACTTTACCTGTTTTATCATAGTGCGTGTATGAAATCAACTTGTCTTCTGTAAATATGTAGGTACCATGAAGCTTGCCGTCCTTTTCATATTCTTTCTGTTCCCCATTCTTCTTGCCTTTTATATCATACATTGTAATAATTTTTAACGCTCCGTTATCATAGTATGACACCCATTTTCCGATTGCAAGACCTTCGTTGTTATAAGCACCGGAATCTGAGAGCTGCTTGTTATCAAAGTACGTAAGCCACAAGCCAACACTTTTATCTGCTGCATACGACCCTTTTTTCTTTAGAGATCCGTCTTCAAAATATTCTGCAAACGCTCCGTTCAAAACATCTTTTTGATAGTTATATTTCTTCTGGATTGCTCCGTTAGGGTAATAAACAATTTGTTCCCCTTCTAATAATCCGGCAGAATAGTTCAACACCGTTTCCGTTTTACCATTCAAAAAATATTCTTTAGTTATTCCATCTGTTTTGCCATCCTTGAATGTTTTTTCATGCAATAAACTACCGCATTCATTATACGTTTTCGTATTACCCTGTACTTTGTCGTCAACTAACGTTAGCTGAGCTGTTAGCTGACCATTATTACAGTATTCCTGATAACTGCCATCATAAGATCCATCTTTATAGTTTGAAATTTCTTTTATACCACCGGTATAATAATAGAATTTCCATTCACCGTCTTTATGTCCGGCCTTATTGTATGTGCCTTCTGACTGCTTATAACCATTGGTGTAAAAATAAACCCATTGGCCTACATGCAGTGGTTCTGCTGCTGCCGGATCAGCGTACTCTCCTATTGATTTTACTAAGTTTGAATTATAGAAATGAAAAGAAGCTGTTTTACCTGTTCCATTTACAACCTGCTTAGTTCTTTTTTTATTCCAATACTCATATACCCAAGTTCTAAAAAGGGCAACTGTCTTTTCATTTTTCTTATATGCACTCTGCAATTTTTCACTATTGATACCGGAATAAGCCTGATATATAAATGGTGAAAAATATTTTTTATCTCTGATAGCTATATAAAAAGGAACATAATTTTGCATAAAATATCCCGTATCGGAACTGTTATACTCCAGTTTATCAATAACCATCTGGGTTTGATTGAGAATAGCATCCTCAATTTTGGTTTCGTTTTTGAATTTACTTGATAACGCAATCTTTGAAGCAATCATCAATTCTATATCATAAAAATCATCTCCTTTACGGGAAGATGTGCCATTGCTTACCTCTAATTTAACAAGGCTTATATTACTAAGCTGTGTAACATTAGATACCGAATATCTGCTGCTTGGATTTGAAACCAAACTCATATAGAATGACAACATTGCTGTTACCGTATGACCTTTGTCTAATTCAATCTGTCCAAGTCTATTTAACGAACCCGGATGGAATGGATTGTATTGCAATGCTTTTTTATATGCATTTGATGCACGTTCAACATCCTTCATGTGCTCATAAGTAACACCAATGTTATACCATAATGTATAATCGTACGGAGCATAGGTCAAGCCTTTTTGATATGCCTGAAGAGATTTATCGTGTTGCTTAAGTTCATCGTATGCTGAACCCAAACTGTTGTATATATTGGCCTCTTCACCTTCCGGAGTCTTAAGAGCCTCAAGACAAACCGCTACCGCTTCAGCATATTGCGAGTCGGCAGAATATGAAACAGCAAGCTCAATAAGAGCCGTTACATAATTTGTATCGTTACGGGTTATTTGTTTATAATAATCAATAGCTTCTTTATAATTTCCTTCTTCATGAGCAGTCAACCCATTTGTCAGAAGCTCTCCTGAATTAATAAGTAGTTTTTTTTCATCCTGGGCAAACGACAGTGCAGATGAGAATAAAAGAAAGGTGTAGAAAAGAAAGTACTTTTTCATAAATGAAAAACGGTATAATTTGAAATAATTTTTCTTTTTAAAAACAGTCAAAATAAACAGATGTGTAATACTAAAACAAAACCACTATCAAAATAATCTGAGGATATAAGTATGTTTGAAGAGATGTGAAATATTAAGCTATTACCGGATATTTATGTACCACGATTTAATTATAGTAAATTTTATCTGCATAATGATTGAATCAAATATATCCCACTAAAAATTATTTTACAACAAAGAACAGACTTATCCTTTTCCCGTCTGATTTTTCTTTTAGGATACCACATAAGTCAAACACCTTGCAATATATTCGAACAATTGAAAACAAACATAACAATCTATTAATCAGATACAAAATAGACAAATAACACATTGATACCCACCCATGAAACGAAAAAAGAGCGGCCTTTTGAGCCGCTCTTTTCAATTTATTCAATTTAGAGATGAATTACTTCTTATCTCCGTCTACCTCTTCAAATTCAACATCTGTTACACTGTCTGAAGGACCGGATTGACCTGCACCTGCTCCCGGCTGACCAGCACCTTGTTCAGCGCTGTACATTTCCTGAGATGCTGCCTGCCATGCTGTATTGATAGCAGCCATAGCTACGTCAATAGCAGAGATATCTTTTGATTCGAAAGCTTTTTTCAAGTCTTCCAAAGAAGCTTCGATTGCAGATTTATTTCCTGCAGAAAGTTTATCACCAAACTCTTTCAATTGTTTTTCTGTCTGGAAAATCATTGAATCAGCCTGATTGATTTTTTCAATCTTCTCTTTCTCTTCTCTATCCTTGCCTTCGTTCGCTTTTGCTTCGTTTTTCATACGTTCGATTTCATCTGCAGATAATCCTGAAGATGCTTCGATACGGATTTTTTGCTCTTTGCCTGTACCTTTATCTTTTGCAGATACATTTAAGATACCATTCGCATCAATATCAAACGTAACTTCAACCTGAGGAACACCTCTTGGAGCTGGAGGAATATCACCTAAGTGGAAACGACCGATTGATCTGTTATCTTTCGCTAAAGCACGCTCGCCTTGCAACACATGAATCTCAACCGATGGCTGGTTATCAGATGCAGTAGAGAATACTTCAGATTTTTTAGAAGGGATCGTTGTATTTGCTTCAATTAATTTAGTGAACACACCACCCATAGTTTCGATACCAAGAGACAAAGGAATAACATCTAATAATAAGACATCTTTCACTTCACCTGTTAATACACCACCTTGAATTGCTGCACCTAAAGCAACTACTTCATCTGGGTTAACACCTTTGGAAGGTTTTTTACCGAAGAATTTTTCAACCTCATCCTGAATTCTTGGAATACGTGTAGAACCACCTACTAAGATTACTTCGTCAATCTGGCTGATTGATAAACCGGCATCTTTCAATGCTTGCTTACAAGGCTCTAATGTACGTCTGATCAAGCTATCTGCAAGTTGTTCGAATTTTGCTCTTGTCAATGTTTTTACCAAGTGCTTAGGCATACCGTTTACAGGCATGATGTATGGCAAGTTAATTTCTGTAGAAGCTGAACTTGACAATTCAATTTTTGCTTTCTCAGCAGCTTCTTTCAAACGTTGTAAAGCCATAGGATCTTTACGTAAATCCAAACCTTCTTCAGATTGGAATTCCTGCGCCAACCAGTCAATAATAACTTCATCAAAGTTATCACCACCTAAGTGTACATCACCGTTTGTTGATTTTACCTCAAATACACCGTCGCCCAATTCAAGTACAGATACGTCAAACGTACCGCCGCCTAAATCGAATACAGCAACTGTCATGTCTTTGCCTTTTTTGTCCATACCGTAAGCAAGTGCTGCTGCAGTAGGCTCATTGATGATACGTTTAACTTCTAAACCGGCAATTTGACCTGCTTCTTTAGTAGCCTGACGTTCTGCATCATTAAAGTAAGCAGGTACAGTAATAACTGCCTCTTTTACTTCATGTCCTAAGTATTCTTCTGCCGTTGTCTTCATTTTCTGAAGAATCATTGCAGAAAGTTCCTGAGGAGTATATTGTCTGTCTCCGATACGTACTCTTGGAGTATCGTTGCTGCCTGACTCAATTTTATACGTTGCACGGTCAGCTTCACCTTTTGATTCGCTGAATTTTTTACCCATAAAACGTTTGATCGAGCTGATCGTGTTTGTTGGGTTTGTAATTGCCTGACGTTTTGCAGGATCACCTACTTTACGCTCGCCATTTTCAAGAAACGCCACAATTGAAGGCGTTGTTCTTTTACCTTCGCTGTTTGGAATTACAACTGCCTCACTACCTTCCATTACTGCAACGCATGAGTTTGTTGTTCCTAAGTCGATACCGATAATTTTTCCCATATCTATTTTTTTATTCTGTTTATTACCTTTTTTAGCTTTTGTTTTAACCCAAATGGCAATTGCTGTGCCAAGGACGGTTCATGACACATTTTATGACATATTGACACTAAACAATGCCGAAGGCTTAAGGCTAAAAGCTTAAGGCCTACGTTAAAGGAATTTACGACTATATTTCAAGTCAATTTTACAGAATTTGATAAAAAAATTATAAAATTATTTAAGTCATATCTCTCAGTATAAAGATTAGAATAAGCATTAAGCCTTTAGCTTTAGGCTTTCAACTCTTGGCTTTCTCGAAATAAAATTCAATCTTGTTTCAACCATTAATCAGAGTACTTTATGAATAGATATGCTGTAATTGTTGCCGGAGGTTCGGGTTCACGTATGGGTAGCGATACACCAAAACAGTTTTTGCCCATTGGAAGCGCCCCTATATTAATGCATACCATTAAGCGCTTTTTTACCAGCAACGAACAGGTAAATATTGTACTGGTATTGCCAGAAGAACAAATAGAACGCTGGCATCAACTCTGCGAAAAATATTCATTTTCTATCCCGCATCTAATTGTTTCAGGAGGTAAAAACAGATTTCAGTCGGTACGCAACGGGTTAAACAGCATTGGTGTAAACGAGGGTCTGGTTGCCATTCACGATGGTGTGCGACCGTTTATCAGCAAACGTATTATTGAAGAAACCTATAGAATAGCGGAAGAAAAAGGCAATGCCGTAGCTTCCGTGGAACTGAAAGACTCCATACGGCTGGTTGATACCAAAGGCAATAAAGCTGTAAGCAGACATGATTACCGTATCATTCAGACTCCCCAGACATTCAAAATTTCACTGATCCGGGATGCTTTTCATAAAGCGCAAAATGACCGTTATACCGATGACGCCAGTGTAGCCGAAGCTGCGGGCTATATTATCGAATTGATTGAAGGTTCGTACGAAAATATTAAAATTACCACTCCTGAAGATTTGGCAATGGCCGAAGCCATTCTAAAAAAATTCGATTATTGACATACTTCGCCATCCTTCTCTGCGTATTTAACAAGTAGAGACCAATCATTACTCAGGAATATGCCAGACCTACCCACCATTGCTGTTGTTTGTGCCGTCATAAAACAAGACAACAAGTATTTTATTGCCCAGCGCAGTGCAACTATGAAAATGCCTTTAAAATGGGAATTCCCCGGAGGCAAAGTTGAAGCAGGAGAAACAAATGCGCATGCCATTATTCGTGAAATAAAAGAAGAATTCGATATCGATATTGAAGTCGTTCAGGAATACCCCTATTATTTGCACGACTACCCGGCTTTTATATTAAAATTAACTCCATTGGAAGTAGCCATCACCGGCGGGGAATTAATTCTAAAAGAACATGCTGCCTACAAATGGGTGTCGGTTGAAGCGCTTTCGTCCTTCGATTTTTCAGAAGGCGATGTCAAAATTGTAAAAGCACTGAATAAAAGAGACCGTACTTTGTAACACACTCCGTTGATTAAAGCTTCGCAATCCGTTACGGCAGATTATCTCAATTTATAAGGCCGATTCATTAATTTTAAGCGGCTTTATTTTACCAAGTATTATCAAAACATAGTACATTTACAGCATTCTATCTTTTACTAATGAATAATAACGACATCCTTCGCCGTCTGCGCTATACCTTTGATTTGAATGATGCTAAAATGATTGACCTGTTTGCTGCCGGAAATCAGGCAGTAACGCGTGCAGAGGTAAGCAACTGGTTAAAAAAAGAGGAGGATGAATATTACCAGGAATTATATGACAAAGAACTGGCCGCTTTCCTGAATGGGTTTATTATTGAAAAACGCGGCAAGCGTGAGGGCGATCAGCCTGTTGCTGAAAAGAGTTTAAATAATAATACCATTTTCAGAAAATTAAAAATTGCGTTGAACCTACAGGACGATGGCATTCTTGAAATTCTTGCTTTAGCAGACATGTCATTCAGCAAACATGAATTGAGTGCTTTTTTCAGAAATCCAAGCCAGAGCCAATACCGTCCGTGTAAAGATCAGGTACTACGAAATTTCATTCATGGCTTACAATTAAAATACCGGGATAAAATCTAACACAGGGGACTTTTACGTTTATATTCCTGTAAAAATTATTGGAATCACACTGCCTAAAATTGAAATAATCTATTGCATTTCAGCTATGGCTTTTTAAACAACTTTTTATGCAACATGCATCACAGGTAATTAAAGAATGGGTCGAAATCTATACTGCCGATATGATTTCGTGGGCATTCTATAAAACGTCTCACAAAGAGACTGCCGAAGACCTTGTTCAGGAAACTTTTATTGCGGCGTTTCAATCTTTTCATTTGTTTGAAAACAAAAGCAAACCTAAAACCTGGCTCTTTTCAATTCTTAAGAATAAAATTGTTGACTATCACCGCAAATGCTATAAGGATGCTGTTGTGCCGGCAAATAAAATCAGTGAAGAACAAAGCACTTTTTTATTCTCTTATTTGTTCACAGCAGACGGTGATTGGAAAAAAGAACAGGAGCCCAAAGAATGGGCAAACGACTCCGGTGAAATACTGGATGATCCGGAATTCAATAAAATTCTGGATCTTTGTTTGAAAAAACTTCCATCGGGGTGGAACGCTGCTATTCAATTGAAATATATTGATGAAAAAGATCCGGCAAGTATTTGTCAGGAATTGGGAGTAACAGCGTCTAACTATTGGCAGATTATACACCGGGCTAAATTACAGCTCCGTACCTGCCTTGAGGCACATTGGTTTAACGATAAAAGATGAATAATAAGAATCCGTTTGTAGTATCGTGTGAAATTGCAAGTTTGCTTATAGAGAAGAAACTGTCAAATGCGTTAACTTTTGGCGAAAAAAGACAATTATTCATTCATACCTTAATTTGCAAGGCTTGCCGCAGCTATGAAAAGCAGAGCCGATTGCTGGATACCATTCTCCGCAAAAAAGTAGGTGCCGATTACAACTCTTTCAAAGGAATTTCAATTGAAAAGGGCGCCCTTGAAAATTTTAAACATCAGATTATTAAAGAATTAGATAAAAAATAAAAAAATTCTATTTTTTCTGTCAGGAATACCCCAACGTTTCGACTATACCATTGAAATGAATTTTAAACAAAAAACATTAACAACAATGGTAAAAAAATCAAAAAGCATTTTATGGACTGCAGTAGCTGCAGGCGCAATGTTAAGTACTGCAAGTCTTTTTGCTAGCTGCAACACCGAATCTAAAGAAGTAGGTACAGAAACTCACGGTGCTGCAGGCGATAGTACTGCTGAACACAAATGTGGTACAGAGCACAAATGTGGCGGTGATTCTACTAAAGCTGAAGGCAAATGTGGTACCGATCACAAATGCGGTGCTGACTCTACTAAAGCTGAAGGCAAATGCGGTGCATCAAAAACAAAAGATGCTAAGTGTGGCGAAGGCAAATGTGGTGCTGACAAGAAATAATCATTATTTCAGAGGCGGAGTCTTTTTCTCCGCCTCTCTTTTTATCATTCAATTTCATCTTTACAAAAATGGTTGGCATCGGTTTTAGAAAAGATTTTGCTACAGACTTTCTGGAAAGTACTGTACTGAAGCCCGACTTCATTGAAGTTGCGCCTGAAAACTGGATTGGTATCGGCGGTTTCTGGAAAAAGAAACTTAAACAGGCTCTGGAGAAATATCCCCTGTATACGCATGGTTTATCGCTTTCCATAGGTAGTCCGGATGAACTTGATTTTGAATTATTAAAAGGGGTAAAAAAATTTCTGGCAGATACGAACGCAAAAGTATACTCCGAACATCTGAGTTATTCTAAATGCGACAATGCCCATTTGTACGATTTACTTCCAATCCCTTTCACCCATGATGCTGTAAAGCATATTGCTAAAAGAATACAAACGGTTCAGGATTTTCTGGAACGAAAAATTGCTATTGAAATAGTAAGTTACTACTCACCTGTAGCAGCAGAGATGAGTGAAATAGAATTTATAAATGCCGTACTGCGTGAAGCCGATTGTGACTTATTACTTGATGTAAATAATATTTATGTAAACGGATTTAATCACTGTTATGATCCTTGTGCATTTATTGACCAGCTGCCCTTAGAGCGTGTTGCTTATATACACATGGCCGGGCACGAACAGGTATCCGACACACTCATTATTGATACCCACGGCGAAGCCATTATTGACCCTGTCTATAATTTATTTGAATATACCATGCAGCAAATAAACAGAGACGTAGCTGTTTTGCTGGAAAGGGATTTTAATATTCCTCAATTGACAGAATTACAAGAAGAAATTGATCGGTTACAACATATAAAAACAACCTGCTTATCCAAAGAGTTATATGGCATACATCGATAGTACACAACAATACCAACGCACACTTGCATCCTACACGCGTACCGGAAAAGATGTAGCAATTAAAGGCACAAAACCTGAAGGCATTGCACGATACCGGCAAATGGTATACAATGTTGTAAACGATTCTCTAAGTTCTGCCTATCCGTTAACCAGAAAATTAATAACAGAAAAAGACTGGGAAGAAATTGTGCATCGTTTCTTTTCTTCTCATGCATGCCAATCTCCTTTTTTATGGAGAATGCCGCTTGAGTTTTATGAATATGTAAAAGAAAATGAACAATCGCTGCTGAGCACATATCCTTGTCTGGCCGACTTACTCTTATATGAATGGGTCGAGATTGAAGTCTTCATGATGGAAGACGAAGAGGTAGAATATACGACAGAAGGAAATATTGAAACAGATGCACTTGTTTTAAATCCAGCTTGTGTGTTGCAGTATTTTCAGTACCCAGTATATACAAAAAACGTAACGGACATTACCAGCAAGGATCTCTCTCATTATTTCATGCTCACGCATAGAAATGCAAAAACAAATGTAGTAGCCTTTCTTGAAATAGCGCCCATGTTTGCCCGCATGATTGAACTTCTTTCAGAAAATGCGTTGACAATCGACAGCTTGATTAAACAATTTACAGCTGAATCAGGAGTAACAGTAACTGCCGATGTACAAAAAAATATTTATGCGTTTTTTCAAAAATGCCTGACAAAAGGAATCATACTGGGCTTTATTAAATAATGTAATTGTATTAAAATAATCAGATCATGTTTTCAGAGACTCTAAAAAGCAAATACCAGGCATACAAAAATGCCACAATAAAATTGCAGGATCTTTCCTTATTATTCGTACGGCTAATTCTGGCCTATGGCTTTTTAAATCCGGCTTTATTAAAAGTACAGAACATAAGTGGCATTATAGATTGGTTCAGTCAAATGGGCATTCCTCTTCCTGCTTTAAATGCTTATCTGGCTACAGCAACAGAATTGTCGGGTGTAGTGTTGTTAACGCTTGGCCTTGGTGTACGCATCATTACAATACCATTAATGATCACAATGATTGTTGCCATTACAACCGTGCACTGGGGGCATGGCTTTGAAGCCGGAAATAATGGTTTTGAGATTCCGCTATATTACCTGTTAATGTTATTCGTTTTATTAACATACGGTGCTGGCAAACTAAGTGTAGACTACATGCTGCAGAAAAAATAATACCTATAGTTTATTTTCAAAGTCAGACACCGGTACTTTTTATTAAAGGCCGGTGTTTTGGTTTTACATACATTTTAAATATGAATTGACTAATTATAGCTCAAAACTATTATATTCGATTAAATTTTATTTTAATCACTTATTTTCCATTTTATGAAAAAATACCTTTTGCATTTTCTTTTTTTGTTTCCAACTATATTATTTGCGCAAACAGCTGATGAAGCATATAAATTTGGGCCCGCATTTAATAATACTAAAGGCTTTAGCTATCCTGATATGTATATACATCCCGAACATAATACATTCAGTTTCGCGAATCCATCCATAGTAATTTCAGTTAGAATTTTAGGAGATCCATTACATCAAACAATCAAAATTCAACGTTATGATCAAAAAAATCTTACTGAATTAAGTAATAACCAATACACTGATTTCCCCAAATCCGCTAAAGTTCAAGGCTTCTCTAAAACAGCTACTGCATTGTATCTGTTATATTCTACCTATGCAGGTGGTGAATTTTATGTTCGGCAAATAGACATTACTACAGGTGTAATGGGTGAGTCAAAATTATTATTCAACGGTCCGGAAATGTCTTATATCTATAACCATGGCGAAATCGTTAAAAGCATGTTTAAAATAAGCACCTCGCTTGATTCAAGTAAAGTTCTTATTAGTTACACATTAAAGGGCAAAAACTCTACTATTGAAGCAGGTTATCGTGTATTTTCAAATTCCATGGAAAAAATCTGGGAGGGTGTAATAAAAATGCCTTATACAGAATCGATGATGACCAAATTTGGGTCAACAGTTTCAAATAAAGGTGAAGTGTATCAATTGATTTTGTCTAAAGCAACAAAAAAATTTGAAATACTTATTATTAAAAGCCCGACAGATGTTAAGATCGGCAAACTTGAAATAAGTACAGAGTTAGATGTATTCTCTGGTTTTATTAATGAAACAAAAACAGGAAATTTTTCATGTACCGGTCTATATGGGATGGGTTATCAGAATAGTATTATCCAAGGAATGCTTAGGTTTCAGGTAGATGCAGCTATGAAAACTGTTTATTCAACAAAGGTTGTATTTGATGAGACTTTTATAAAAGCAATTGGGCCCGTTAAAGTGAATGTTGATGCGTCTAAAAATATAGAAGTTAAAAACCGAGGTGTTCTATATTTAAAACTTTTTCAGGTAACTGAATGTGCTGACGGTACATCTCTAATCATTACTGAACAGCAGAATTTTGTATCTTTTAGTTCGGAAGACATAGTAATAATAAAGATAGATAAAACAGGCAATGTAAGCTGGATGGTTAAAATACCAAGATCAATCAAAGCAATTGAAGAGTGGGGTGAATTCTATATTGATCAGGAGTCCATCTATGCACTTTTTATGGATAATCCCAAAAATGCAGCTTCAACCGAAAAACCCGTGTCCTATTCTCCGGTTGATCAAGGAGATTTTGTTTCATATAAAATTAATATCACTACTGGTGCATTTTCAAAACAAATTGTCTTTTCTACAAAAGATCAGGACGTAAGTGCAGTGAATAGTATCATGGATGATTTGGTAGCGATTGGCGGAAGAAAGTTTATAACTACTGTTTTGACAAAAAAAGGCACCCAAACCCGGGTATTGAAATTACAGGTAAAATAATTTTAAGTTCTTATACAATCAGGCACCGGTACTTTTTATTAAAGACCGGTGTTTTGGTTTATTCAAAAGATCAATCAGTATACTTCAGGTTTATTATTTGGCAACTCAATGTAAAATTGTGTGTACATATTTACTTTTGACCTTACCGTTATGGTGCCGTATAATCTGGCAACCATTTCTTTCACAATATACAAACCAAGCCCCGAACCTTTGCTTTGATTACTTGCCCGGTAAAACATATCAAAAATATTATCCAGATTTTCCTGAGGAATACCGATACCATTATCTTTTATTATAATCACAGCTGATTTCTCAGTGATTGAAACATCCACATCTATAATCGGATTAATTTCGCTTCGCCTGTAATATTTAAATGAATTTGATATCAGATTATTCAAAATTGTTTTAATCCGATACACATCTGAATAAAAAATTGCCGGCCCACTAACACGAATATTTTTCTGTATGCTATGTGATTGTTCAAAGAAACTCAACTCGTCAAAAATATCTTTCAGGATTGCTTTAAAATCAATGGACTGAGAAAGAGACTCTGTTTTTATATTTCGGGAAAGATGTATAATTTGTTGTATATGCAGATCCAGCTTATTGATGCAGTTTTCCTGCATGGTTATTAATTCCTGCAACGCTGCCGGATTTTTTTCTGACTTTACCAATTGTACAAGCCCCATTAAAGAAGTAAGCGGAGCCCGCATATCGTGGGATGTACGATATACATAGCTGTCTAATTCTTCATTTACTTTATTCAGTGTGGTATTTTTATATCTTAACTTTTCGTTCAATAACCGCAGCTTGGTATTCATGTATTGGTTCACACGTAAAATGACATAAAAAAACAATACGCAAAAAAGACCGGTAGAAATATAGTTGAATTCATATTCGTATTTATTTGTCACCTGATCATTACCCAGCAATGTATAATCTGTTATTTCCAGTATCGTAATTAATACAGTCGTAATTGCTAACGACAGAAAAATGTATTTATAATCATTAATGCTATAGAAGGCAAATGTTGCAAATACAATGATCAGCATGGCAAGATTCATACCTGCATCACGCCCCAGCGACGCCGCTTTGACAAACATAAACACACTACCGACAATCATCATAACTAGTTTTGCCTGATTGTATTTGCCGATTTTTATTAAATATAAAACTACAGGAATGATGGTAGAAAAGAATAGAAGATAGTTGAGTATAATTAAAAAAGAAAGTCCTAAAAATGCTCCGATAATAATATAGATAGTGCCTGCGACAACGGATATCAAACACATGGCAACCAGTAATTCGATCCGGATTATTTCATCGTATTGAACATGACTCTTCGATAAGGTCCTCAGATCTATGAATTTTTGTAAGATTCTACTCCTGATAAAATTCAATACCTGCATGTCAAGACAGCTAAATATTCTATAAATGAATCAAATATAGCGTATTATTAGCAATTAACGCATCTGGCCGGAAACAGTTATCTATTCGTTTATTTTTTCAAAACGAGGCACTTTATTGCCATTCAATTCAATTTCTTCAACAAACATTGTTAAGGGGCGCACCCATAATTGTTCAGGAGACTTAACAGAAAAATACACAACCAATACTTCTTCTGTTTCGCTGTGCCGAGCCGTACCCATTACTTCGTATTCGTTTCCTTTATAATGCTTGTATCGGCCTTTCATAAAAACTATTGAATTATTTCGATAAAGAAATGTCAGAATAAAATACTATTCGATTCAGAATTTTCAAATTAAACCCCGAATCGAACAAACAATTTTTACTTTTCAAGCAGCTTATTGATTGCATGATCTGCTTTTTCAAATTCGAACGTATCCAGCGTCTTCTGCATGGAAGCTTTTATTTCTTTATGCATCAGATTTCCGATACTTCCTTCGTGGGTGTGATGAATCGTATCCAATGCAGTAAACGTTTTATCTTCAATCATGCCGCCAACTTTTTTATAGGCATCGCGGAAAGGTACACCTTCCAATACCATATTGTTCACGACTTCTACGCTGTACATGTACAAGTACTTCGGATCTTTAACAATATTCTCTTTTACTTTTACCTGTTTCAGCATAAAGTTTGCAATACGCAAACAATCGTTAATATCCTGAAAGGCTGGGATAAAGTTTTCTTTGATCAGCTGCATATCACGGTGGTAGCCTGATGGCAGGTTGGCCATAATCATAGAAATTTCATTTGGCAATGCCTGCAAACGGTTGCTGCGTGCACGAATCAATTCAAACACATCCGGATTTTTCTTATGCGGCATAATGCTTGAACCAGTTGTTAATTCATCCGGCAATGTCATGAAATCAAAATTCTGATTCATATACAAACACACATCCATAGAAAGTCTGCCGATTGTTGCAGCAACAGAAGCAATTGCAGCAGTAACATTTTTCTCTGTCTTACCGCGCCCCATCTGTGCATAAACGACATTGTGATTCAATTCTTCAAAACCCAGTAGATTTGTTGTCATAGTACGATTCAACGGAAACGAAGAACCATAACCTGCGGCTGAACCCAAAGGATTTTTGTTGCTGATGCGATAACCTGCCAGCATCATGTGCATATCATCTGCCAGACTTTCTGCATACGCACCAAACCATAATCCAAAAGAGGATGGCATAGCAATCTGCAAATGCGTATATCCCGGAATGATTACGTTTTTGTATTTCTCGCTTTGAGAAAGTAATGTATCAAATAATTCTTTCGCGTTGTCTACTGTCTCGCGGATCGCATGACGGGTAAATAATTTAAGATCCACCAACACCTGATCATTACGGGAACGGCCGCTGTGTATCTTCTTTCCAAGATCACCCAAACGACGTGTCAACAATAATTCAACCTGCGAATGTACGTCTTCAACGCCGTCTTCAATGGTAAAATTACCTGCTTCTATTTCACTGTATATTGTACGAAGTTCTTTCAATAAAACCGGAAGTTCGTCTTTGCCGATCAAACCTATGCTCTCTAACATAGTGATGTGTGCCATCGAACCCAGTACATCAAACGGAGCAAGGAACAGATCCATCTCACGGTCTTTCCCAACCGTAAAACGCTCGATGTCTTTATTTACTTCTGTATCTTTTTGCCACAATTTCATAATCAATATGTAATAAGTTTTAGGTATTAAGTTTTAAGAAAAAAGTTCAATGAAATTACTGTCCTAAGTCTTAAAACTTAAAACGTATTACTTCGAACTTAAAGAACTATCTCACTCAATACCTTAATGTACTTTTCAATTCCTTCTTCGATCTCGATCAGCCAGATAAATTCGTTGGCGGTATGTGAACGTGCAGAATTGCCTGGGCCCATTTTTACAGAAGGTACAGGAATCAATGCCTGATCGGATGTAGTAGGTGAGCCGTATGTTTTCGCACCATGCTTAATTGCTGCATGTACCAGTTCATGATTCGGATCAATGAATGAAGGACGTAAACGTACAGACCGCGGATTTACTTCTGACTGAATATTGTCGTCGATGATCTTTAATACTTCTTCGTTTTTATATTCTTCGGTAATACGCACATCTATGGTAAAATGGCATTTTTCCGGAACAACATTGTGCTGGTATCCTGCATTGATAATGGTTACCGACATTTTCATCGGACCAAGATGCGGAGATACACGCTCAAATTTATAATTGCGTATCCATTCAATATCTTTCAGTGCAATATAGATCGCATTCTCCCCTTCCTCACGTGCTGCATGACCGGCTTTACCAATTGCCACACAATCTACAACCATCAGACCTTTTTCAGCAACTGCAATATCCATCAACGTTGGTTCGCCAACAATAGCAAAATCAATCGGACCAAGTTTCGGATATACTAATTCCAATCCGTCAAAGCCTGAAATTTCTTCTTCGGCTGTAGCAGCAATACAGAAATTGTATTTCAGATTTGTTTCATTATAAAAATGCAGGAACGTTGCAATCAACGAAACCAAACATCCGCCGGCATCATTGCTGCCCAGACCAAACAACTTGCCGTCTTTCACAATCGGTTCAAACGGATCGTTGGTATAACCGGGATTTGGTTTTACCGTATCGTGGTGCGAGTTTAATAAGATCGTTGGTTTATTCTTATCAAAATGTTTGTTAAACGCCCATACGTTATTTTTTTCACGAATGGTTTCAACACCGCGCTCAACTAAAAAAGCATTTAATATTTCTGCGGTATTGTGTTCTTCTTTACTGAACGACTCTGTTTTAATCAGCGTCTTCAATAACTCAATCGCATCTTTTTGTAAGGTCTGTAACATGATAATAGTTTCTAGTGGCTAGGTACCAGGTTCTAGTATTCGCTCTTTTATTAAATATGTATTAAATCTAAAATGTTATTTTTTTTGTCTAGTAACTAGAAGCTGGTAACCAGTACCTACTTAGCAACTAACTTCGTTCCCACTGCTTTGTTCTCATTAATCAATTCAACCAATGATTCAGCCTGACAGATAATCACAGAAGAAACACCGGCATTGATCGCATTGAATGAATTATCCAGTTTGGGAATCATTCCTTTATTGATAATGCCTGTTGATTTTAATTCTTCGTAGGTAGCAGGATTTATATCGCTGATCACAGAATCTTTGTCTTCGAAATCTCTTAGTACACCTTTTAATTCAAAACAATATACAAGATTTACAACAAATGTCCCCGATAGTGCCACTGCAAGTTCCGACGCTACTGTATCTGCATTTGTATTCAGCATCGTTCCTTTTCCATCGTGCGTAAGCGGAGCAACAACAGGTGTAATTCCCTGCGACAACAAATGTACCAATGGCTGCGAATGTACTTTTTCTACATCTCCTACAAAACCATAATCAATACCATTCTTCAACGGACGTTTAGAAGACAACATAATATTGGCATCCGCACCGGTTAAGCCAATTGCGTTACACTGATTTGCCTGTAGTTTAGCAACAATATTTTTGTTGATCAAACCACCATATACCATCGTCACAATCTTCAGTGTTTCCGCATCGGTAATTCTTCTTCCATCTACCATCTGTGCTTCAATACCTAAGCCTTTGCTGATCTCTGTAGCAACTTTACCGCCACCGTGTACCAGTATTTTATTTTCTTTCAACGAAGCAAAATCTTTCAGGAAGCTGTTGAGTTTAGCTTCGTCGTCTATGATGTTGCCGCCTACTTTTATGATGTATAGTTTCTGCACAGAATGTTTTATGTTTTAAGTAATACGTTTTAAGAATCGATACTTAACGTTTACTTTTTTATTAAATTAATTAGTGTTGCTATAACTTCATTTATTAAGTTTTCAAGTTCAAATATTGCTATTAGGCTTAAATGTTAACTAATAGCATTCTTAAAACTTAAAACGTAGAACATATTACTTTATTAAGTTTTAAGATTCGATACTTACCACTTGCTTTTTTATTAAATTAATTAACATTGCTTTAACTTCATTAATCTGAGAGAATAATTCATTATATATTTCTTCTCTCAAATACGATAAGTCTTTCGACAATATTATGTAATATTCAGTTTCATTTGCAGATCCTAATGCGATTTCAAAAAACCGCTTACAATCTCTTCGTGAAGATTTTCCACAGCCTTCTGCAATATTGGCAGATATGGATACAGATGATCTCCTAAACTGACTTGTCAAGCAAAACAATTCCTCCTTAGGAAATAATTTGGTTTGACAATATACATTTAAAGTTAATGCATGGCTTTTATGCCAAACATTCAACTTCTTATAATTCTGCATAGCTATTGAAAAAATTATTAATTGTATTTATTTAAATCTTAAGATATCCCCCCTCTTAAAACTTATTACTTAGAACATATTACTTAATACTCTCTAACATCCGCTTCAGTACCGCCTGCGCACTCCATACCCGATTACTTGCTTCCTGTATTACCAGTGAGTTCGGACCATCCAGTATTTCATCTGCCAGTTCGATACCACGGCGAACCGGAAGACAGTGCATTACTTTTGCATTGTTTGTTAATTTCAATTTTTCATTGGTCATCATCCAATGACTGTCCATGGAATGTACTTTGCCATAATCTTCGTACGAAGACCAGTTCTTTACATACACATAATCGGCACCTTCCAATGCTTTATCCTGATTGTATTCAATATGTGCACCACCCGTGAATTCTTTTGCAAGATCATACCCTTCGGGGTGCGTGATCACAAATTCAACATCAGCTTTGCACATCCATTCAGAGAATGAATTGGCTACAGCCTGCGGCAATGCTTTGATATGAGGCGCCCAGGTTAATACAACCTTCGGACGGGATTTTGTTTTTGTTTCTTCAATCGTGATCAAATCGGCAAGCGATTGTAAGGGATGCAAGGTTGCGCTCTCTAAACTTACAATGGGCACACCTGCGTATTTTATAAATTTAGTAAAGAAATCTTCTGAATAATCTTCATTCTTATCTACTAAGCGCGGAAAAGAACGAACACCAATGATATCACAATATTGTCCCATTACAGCAGCAGCTTCACGGATGTGTTCAACCGTATTGTGGTTCATGATCACGCCATCCTGTGTTTCAAGCGCCCAGCCTTCTTTATCCATGTTCATCACAATCGTATCCATACCCAGATTCTTTGCAGCCTTCTGTGTACTGATACGGGTACGCAAACTCGGATTCAGGAATATCAACCCAATGGTTTTATTTTCTCCAAGCTTTTTAAATGCGTATGGATTCTTCTTCAATTCCAGCGCTTCTTTAACCAAGCCAGAAATATCGGTAACGTCTTTTACAGAAATGAAATTTTTCATAATGCTTAACGCTTAGGGCTTAAGGCCTAAAGCAGGAATGATAACGTTTATTTTATGCAAATTTTATTCTTACCGCTTTTGTATTAGACTTTAAGCGTGTAGTCTTAAGCCTTCAGCTTAGTTAATCACAAGGAATATTTTTCTTGGCGTTCACATTAACAACATGTACACCAAACTGTGTTTTCACAATCAATGGTTTGTTAATCGTTGCATTAAAACACGAATCTTCGAAAGGTTGCACCATTACACCTCTGGTAAACCAGCCTAACTCTCCACCTTGTGTTTTAGTCCCATCTGAACCATATTGTAAAGCCAATGCAGCAAAAGATGCTCCGTTTTTCAACTTCGCTATAATCACCTCTGCGGTATCTTGAGCATTTACATACTCCTGTTGCGTTGAAGCAGGCGTTAGTATATGACTTGCATCAACGGCTGGACAGGTTTGTGTACTCTCTTTTTTTGTGCAACCTATCAGTAAAACCAAGGATACAAAAACGCTAATAGCTACTTTCATATTTTTTGTTTAATGCTAAAAGCCTTCCGCCGCCGCGGAGCCTAAAGCAAAATTGTAATTGTTATTATTATCGTATAATTAACTCACCGTCGCTTTAAGCCTTAAACATTTCTCCCTAAGCTCTATGCTTTAAGCATTCTTCAGGCTCTTTTCCAGCACTGCTTTTAATGCATCCAGGAATGCATCTGCATCTGATTTTTTCAGATTCAATGCCGGCAGAATACGGATCGTAAATTTATCAGAAGAAGAACCGGTAAACATTTTATATTCGCTTAATAGCGTATTTCGGATATCTGCACATGGAATTTCAAGTTCAATACCAAGCATTAAACCTCTTCCGCGTACTTCTTTCACACCTTGTATTTTGCGTGCTTCTTCAATAATGTATTTACCTAACAGGTCTGCATGCTCTAATAAATTTTCCTGTTTGATTACATCCAATACAGCAATCGCTGCAGCACATGCTAAATGGTTACCGCCAAAGGTAGTACCCAATAAACCATGTTTAGGTTTTAAGTGCGGAGCAATGCTGATTGCGCCAATCGGGAAACCATTGCCCATACCTTTTGCCATCGTGTAAATATCAGCAGATACACCGGCAAAATCATGTGAATAGAATTTACCGCTGCGGCCATACCCACATTGTACAGAATCTGCGATGTATACGGCATTGTGTTTATCACATAACGTACGGATCTTCTTCAACATCGACACAGATGCTTCGTGAATACCACCTACACCTTGAATGCCTTCAATAATTACGGAAGAAATCTCTGTGCCATGTTCGTTGAATGCAGCTTCTAATGCAGCTTCATCGTTCCAAGGCAAAAAGATAATATTTTCTGTTTCATTTACCGGCGCAACAATAGAAGGGTTGTCTGTAGCGGCAACAGCTAAAGATGTTCTTCCATGAAAACCTTTTTTGAATGCAATGATTTTTTTCTTGCCATTATGGAAAGAAGCAAGTTTCAACGCATTTTCATTTGCTTCTGCCCCAGAGTTGCAAAGAAACAATTGATAATCTGCATGTCCGCTTAACACACCTAACTTATCTGCCAATTCCTGTTGAAGGGAAATAATAACAGAGTTAGAGTAAAAGCCCATTTTATTTAATTGATCGGTGATCTTCTGTACATAATACGGATGTGTATGTCCGATAGAGATTACAGCATGACCGCCATACAGATCTAAATATTCTACACCTGCAGCATCCCAAAGACGAGAGCCAAGGGCACGTACAGGTTCAATTGGTATTAGTGGGTAAACGTCGAATAAACGCATATTGTTAATGTTTTAATTTTGTGGTATAAATTCCAAAAGAGTAATAAGTTCTAAGTAATACGTTTTAAGAGATGAAACTCGTTAGCAGAGTTCTTAGAACTTATTACTTAAAACGTATTACTTTAAAAAGAAGCTGCTTTCAACCTTAAGCCTGCTGTTTCCTCTAACCCAAACAACAAATTCATATTCTGCACCGCTTGTCCGGATGCACCTTTTAATAAATTGTCGATGATGCTGACAATCATTAATTGATCGTCGTGCTTTTCAAGATACAACAAACAATTATTTGTACCTACAACCTGCTTCAGATCAATATTCTCATCTACTACGTGCGTGAACGGATGCGAGGCATAATAGGCTTTGTATTTTGCTGTTGCTTCTTCTATTGTCCAGCTGCATGGTGTATACATGGTCGCTATGATACCACGTGTAAAATCGCCACGGTATGGAATAAAATGAATATTCTTATCTAAACCCGATTGCAGATTTTTCAAACTCTGACGGATTTCTTTTAAATGCTGATGATTCAATGCCTTGTAAACAGACATGTTATTGTTTCTCCAGCTGAAGTGCGATGTCTGCGATAACGACTGTCCGGCCCCCGTCGAACCTGTTATACCAGACACATGTACATCACTCGTTAATACTTTCTCTGCTGCCAACGGCAACAATCCCAATTGAATCGCTGTAGCAAAGCAGCCCGGGTTTGCAATATTTTTAGCAAGCTTTATTTTCTCACGCTGCAATTCAGGTAAGCCGTAGATAAAATCGTTTCCATCTTTTTCTATACGAAAATCCTGACTTAAGTCTATGATTTTTATATGAGACTCAATCGGATTTGCCTGCAAGAATTTTATTGCATCACCATGACCTACACATAAGAATAATACGTCAATAGCACTGCTTAACTCTCCGCTGAAAACAATATCTGTGCTTCCGATTAAATCGGTATGTACTTTATAGATCGGATTACCTGCGTTGCTGTTGCTATGCACAAATACAATCTCTGCATTCGGATGATTCACCAATATGCGTAACAACTCACCGCCTGTATATCCGGCACCACCGATGATGCCTATTTTTATTTTTGTCATTTTTTTATGTTTTAAGTTTTAGGTAATAGGTTTTAAGATTGCTCTTAATCTATTTCCCATTACTTAATTTTAAAATGCTCTAAAATATTTAAGAATTGTTTCGTTTAGTAACGATCTCTTAAAACTTAGAACTTATTACTTAGAACTTACGTCTTCATTCACTCTATGGTAAATCATTGTCTGATTACCGAATATTTTTGAAAAGCCTTTTACATCGTCGCCGGACCATGCGTTGTTCTCTTCTCCGTATTTACCAAACTTCGCAGACATCAGATCGTGTGCCGATTCGATACCGATCACGTGGAAACGGTATGGTGCTGCAAATACTTTTACTTTACCGGTAACATTCACTTGAGTATCTTCTAAGAATTTCTCAATGTTCCTCATTACAGGTTCCAAGAACTGACCTTCGTGTACAAAACTTCCGTACCAGTTAGCCAATTGCTCTTTCCAGTACATTTGCCATTTTGTAAGCGTATGTTTTTCTAACGTATGGTGTGCCTTGATGATTACCATCGGAGCAGCAGCTTCAAAGCCAACACGTCCTTTGATACCAATGATAGTATCGCCCACATGTATATCGCGACCAATACCATAGGGCGCTACAATTTTATTCAGCGCAACTATCGCATCGGTCGATTTCATGCGCTTGCCATTCAAACCAACCAATTGACCTTTTTCAAATTCAAGCTCAACTTCTTCTTCACCTGTTTTTGTAACCTGTGTAGGGAAAGCACTTTCAGGAAGTGTTTTATCAGAAGTCAATGTTTCTTTACCGCCTACGCTTGTCCCCCAGATACCAACGTTGATAGAATATGCTGCTTTGCTCCAGTCACGTACTACCCCTTTTTTCTTTAGGTATTCAATTTCTGCTTCGCGTGATAATTTCATATCGCGGATCGGTGTGATGATTTCGATACCCGGATTCATAATCATGAACACCACATCAAAACGCACCTGATCGTTACCTGCACCTGTAGAACCATGTGCCACAGCTGTAGCACCAACTTTCTTTGCATGCTCAGCAATAGCCATCGCCTGAAATACACGTTCTGCACTTACAGAAAGCGGATAGGTATTGTTACGAAGAATGTTTCCGTACACCATGTACTTCACACATTCTGCATAATATTTTTCAATGATGTCAAGTGTAGTGTGAGACGTTACACCCAATTCATATGCCTTCTTTTCAATATCAGCCAACTCTTCCTTAGAGAAACCACCGGTATTTACAATGGCAGTATGCAATTCATAGCCTAAATCTTCTGATAAATATTTTGCGCAATACGTTGTGTCCAATCCGCCACTGAAGGCCAATACTACTTTCTTTTTCATTTTTTGTAAGCTTAATGCTTAAAGCCAAAGGCTATAAGCTATTCGTTATGTTTTAATTTTATTTATAGAAAGACCATGTTTTAAAAAAGAGTAATGCCTTTCTTAAAACATAGAACTTATTACTTTAAACTTTCTGCCAATCCAAGGAACATCAGCACCTTGTCACTGCCTTTTCCAAGAGACTTCAACAGCTTATGATTTTTTAATCGCTGCCATCTTTCCCAAAGTCTTGATTCGGTAATGAAGTCCCATTTCTTCTTTTTCTTTTCTGCCGGATCGTATACCATAGCCGTACACATACACATTTTACGATCTTTACTTTTTAAGATTTCGTAATTGATGCAGCTTGAACAGCCTTTCCAGAATGTTTCGTCGTTGGTAAGTTCAGTATAGTGCGCAGGTCTGTAGCCCAGATCCGAGTTAATCTTCATAACCGCCGCACTGGTTGTTAATCCGAATAATTTTGCATCGGGAAATTTCTTGCGCGACAATTCAAAGGCTTTCTCTTTGATCTTGGTAGCAAGACCATACTGACGGAAGTCGGGCGCAACAATCAAACCTGAGTTTGCCACATACTTACCATGACTCCAGGATTCAATGTAGCAAAAGCCTGCAAATTGTCCTGTTTTTGTAATAGCAATAATCGCCTTGCCTTCATCCATCTTCTGACGGATGTAATCCGGACTACGTTTGGCAATACCTGTTCCGCGGGCTTTGGCACTTTCTGCCATTTCTTCAACAATAGCTTCTGCTAAATGTTTATGCTCCGGTCCTGCAACTACTACTTTTATATCGAACACGCTTGTGTTTTTCATCTCAAATGTAAGTCTTGATAGAGGGTCGTTCTGCACGATTAAACCACTATCAAAGATGGATTAATTACTGTTATGAAACTGTGAAATGTTGGGGTTCTGCCGGTTTATGGGCAGTTTTTTTGGGAGAGAGATTTCTGCGTAAGAAACCTGTGGATGAATCGGCCTAGGGCCTCGGGTAGGAAAGTGCAGAAAATAAGCTAACACTCCCAAAGAAATCCGGGATTGAAAGATACATTATGTTGTTAGACTTTTGCATTTAACCTATAAATTCAGTCAGCAAATGTAATTCAAAATTCATTTTATACAAAGGATTAACCCTTTTTTTACCTGAAATAGTTCCCTTCAATTCCTTGACAAGAAATTACTTAGCTATAAATTGGCACATAAAATCCAACCCCTTGGTTTCAAGTCGACTATAAGGCAAGGGCTGAAAACCAAGGAATCGCACCCTAGAGCTTCATGTAATTTATTGAATTTCAAACCTGTGTCCCATAGGATTTCCATAACGGTCCGACCAGTTTTCTCCGGTCTTACCACTCGCCTATATTCTCCAATAAATCTCATACACTCGTAGTGACAAGCGATCGGACGGACTAAAAAACATCTGACCGCAATGCAGGAATCAAATCGTATCACCTTCAAACAGTCATAATAACAAATGATTCATTCAGTGATTCGTCCGTTTTTCATTTCCCGTATCGGATCACAATAGCGGTCCGACCGGTTTTTTTCCGGTCAGGCCGCTCTCCTATACTAAAATCCTTCTCAGGCACGAAAACCATAAAATCCATCTTCACTCACCTCATAAAAGCGATATATGCCAAAATAGTACTAGTTTTGCTGACTGAAATTGAAATGTTTTTACTATGATTATCATCATCGATTGCGAAGATCAAAAAGGCTTGATACATAAGATCACCGGTGTATTGGCTGGTCTGAATCTGAATATTGTTCAGAACAGAGAGTTTGTGGAACACGAACGCAATCGTTTTTATATGCGTACCGTGGTTGAAGGTGAAGTTGAAAAAGGCATATTAAAAACAGCACTTGAAGCCATTCTCCCCTCCGATCATACCTTATCAATCAGCTCAGGCGCCTTGAAAAAAATGGTAATCATGGTTACCAAAGAAGAGCATTGCTTGACCGAACTGATCAGTAAATATTATTTTGGAAATCTGAAAGTAAATCTGGTTGCCGTAGTCGGTAATCACGAGCATTTAAAGGCATACACAGAAAAATTTAATATCCCATATCACTTCATTTCGCACGAAGGCAAAAGCAGAGAAACACACGAAGCTGAATTGCTTAGTTGCCTGCAGCAATACAACCCTGATTATATTGTGTTGGCGAAGTTCATGCGCATCTTAAGCGAACAGTTTACCGCACATTATCCGGCACGTATGATCAACATTCACCACAGTTTCTTACCAGCATTTAAAGGTGCAAATCCATACAGACAAGCCTACGAACGTGGTGTAAAAATCATTGGCGCTACCGCACATTTTGTAAATCAGGATTTAGATGAAGGGCCAATCATTCACCAGGAAGTGATTCCGGTAGATCATTCCTTAAGCCCAATGGAAATGGCTGCTGCAGGCAAAGATGTAGAAAAACTGGTATTGGCAAAAGCCTTGCAATTAGTGCTGGATCAGAAGGTATATGTAAGCGGAAACAAGACGATTATATTTTAATAAAAATGGTCTTGTCACATATTAATCGTCGTAATACCACCCATATTCCGGATGCTCAGAATCATATAAATAAGCTCCTGACATATCAATAGAATATGTCGGTACAACAAATTTAAACTGTCTGTCAAAACTTCCATATCTGAATTCCTGTGTTGAGAATACACCAAAGGTGATCATGGGAATTTCTTTTATATATTTCCCTTGTAAGTCCTTTAGTTCTTTAGGATAATAACCTACATCATTTTTATATCTATCTATTGCTTGTATCAGTATATCAGCTTTTTCAATAGCCCGTATTGTTTGTTTTTCAAATACGACCACTCCGCTAAAGTAAGTCAGGAAACACATAAAGCCAATATACAGTATCCATAAGTGCAATTTTAGGCGTGATTTTGCTATTAAAAAAACAAGTGCTAATAATATTCCCAATGGAAAAACAAGGAATGTGCCCAATAAAAAGCATTCATAAATAATCATAAACTCGTACGTGTAGAAGTCCAAAAATAGGATTGTTAGTATGGGTAAAAGTATAATTGAAGATAGGATCAATTGTGTCCAGGTTGGGAAATAATATAGTACGTTGAAGTTTTTTTTATCGGGCATGTTATCGGATTTTTCCAAGAACGCAATTAGTGCTTTTTTATTTTACTAAGAGGTTTTTCGCCAAGGAAACCCATTTTCAATCTATTCTGGAATAATTTGGAATTAATTCTAATTTATTTAGTAAATTACTAATAAAATTAGAATAAAGGATTTATGCAGATCTACCACACACTATCCCACGCATTTCACCCGACCATTCCGTTAGCCAGCGGTGCGGTTGCAGCCGGCTTCCCGAGCCCCGCCGGTGATTATTTAGACAGCCGAATCGATATTTTTGAATACCTGATCCAGCACCCGACCGCTACTTTCTATGTACGCGTGAAAGGTAATTCCATGATCAATGCATCTATTCACGATGGTGATCTGTTGGTGGTCGACCGTTCTATAGAACCGAAGAATAATCAGATCGTGATTGCCATTATTGACGGAGAATTCACCGTAAAGCGCATCAGCAAATACAACAACAAACTCTACCTCATCCCGGAAAATGAAAAGTTCAAACCCATAGAAATTACCGACACGATGGACTTTGAAGTTTGGGGCGTGGTAACGTATGTGATTCATAAACCGTAACGCCGAAGGCGTTTATGCATAAAGCCTAATGCTAAAGGCTCAATGCTTGGGCCTTTGTAATACGACCATTAGCTCGTATAGTATTACACATAAAGTTATTCATTATCAAACGCAAAAGCTTTAGGCTTTTAGCTTTCCGCCTTCAGCGTATGTTTGCTCTCGTCGATTGCAATTCCTTTTACGTTTCCTGTGAACGTGTGTTCCGCGCGGATCTGCGCAGGCGGCCAGTTATAGTATTGTCGAATAACGATGGCTGTGTGATCTCGCGTTCTGATGAAGCAAAAGCAATCGGCATTAAAATGGGCGAACCGCTTTTCAAGATCCGGGAATTGATCAAAGAAAAACAGGTGGCCGTGTTCTCTTCAAATTATACGCTGTACGGTGATTTATCAGATCGGGTAATGAAAACACTTGCATCGATTGTACCCGACATCGAAGTATATTCCATCGATGAAGCCTTTCTGCATCTCAATGACACGGATATTGATCTGGAAACACTCGGACATACTATTCGCAACACGGTAAAGCAATACACAGGAATCCCGGTAGGTGTAGGCATTGCACCCACCAAGACGTTGGCAAAGCTGGCCAACAGGCTTTCAAAGAAAACAGGTGGCGTACACATTATTTATCCCGATAACATCGAAGATAAGCTGAATGAATGCGCACTGGCAGATGTATGGGGCATCGGCCGGCGTAATGCAAAACGCCTGCAGGCAAATTTCGTTGACACTATTGAGCAGTTTGTAAACCAGCGTGAAGAATGGGTGCGCCAGCATTTTTCAGTTATCGGACAGCGTACGTACAAGGAATTAAAAGGCATTCCATGTATTGATATGGAAGAGGAGCTAACGGAGAAAAAATCAATCTGTACGTCCCGTTCCTTCGGCAATCTGCAAAATACATTCAGCCCCATTCAGGAAGCAATAGCCACGCATGCTGCCAGCTGTGCAGAGAAATTACGCAAACAAAAATGCGCTGCAGGTGGCATGTATGTATCCCTATCCAAGAGTCGTTTTACCAAACAGGAAGGTGATAAATATTTCGGCACGTACATTAAATTTCCGCAGGCAACAAATAATACAGCGGCATTGATTCAGTACGCCTCACAAGGATTAAGAATGTTATTTGAAGAAGATGTCTATTACAAAAAATGCGGCATAACCGTTACTGAAATTGTTCCGGAAGAAAAAATTCAACTCAGCTTATTCGAGCCGAAGCAAGATTCAAAACGAAATGCCTTGGAAACTACCATTGATAAACTCAACCAAAAATTAGGCAAGAACATGCTGCGACAAGCCATACAAGGCTCTGACAACAATACCTGGAAGCTCCGCTGCGAAAACATGTCACCGAATTATACAACTAGGCTGGAGGAAGTATTGGTCGTAAATTTGAGTTCTAAGTAATACGTTTTAAGAATGCTCTATATAACCTATGCTCGAAATTTTCACACTCCTAAAACTTAAAACGTATTACTTAGAACTTTCTTCAATCACTATTCTCTGATGAAAATGCTTCGTATGATGAATATTATTGATCAACTGGCTTTGGTATTTCGAATCTATTTCAAATGTTGCATGTGCTCTGTACACCAGTATATGGCTGATCGCTTCTTCCTTCACACCTGATTGTACAGTTAAAAATTCTTTTAACGTATCTGCATTCTGTTCGTGACGCGTACCAATATTTATGGTTAGCGTTACAGGACGTGATTCACTTTTATCAAGTACAACATCCAGCTTTATTGGCGTAAATTTAATGCGCAGTGCATCTTCAAAATCATCTTTGTAATAGAGTTCATCTTCCTGAAGCATACAGATAGATTTTCCTGTCTTGCCTGCACGGGCAGTCCGTCCGCTGCGGTTCACATACTGCGCTTCATTATCAGGCAAGTGATAATGAATGACATAATTCAGATCCTGTACATCAATACCACGCGCTGCAATGTCTGTAGCAACCAACACCTGAATGCGTTTCTCTTTAAACGCATTCATTACTTTGTTCCGTTCATACTGATTCAGATCTCCGTAGATGGAATCTGCCACAACTGTAAAGCCAGCGAGCTGCTGTCCGAGTAATTTAGCGGCAGCCTGTGTACGGCAAAAGATAATGCCGCGCTCTGTTACATGCTGCACTAAAAATGCTTTTAAATATTCGAGCTTATAGCCGTATTGATAAGCAATATATTGATGTTCAATATTTCTGTTTACGTATTCCTGTGGCTTAATGCGAATCTCTTCTACATCACTGCCCATATACTGCCGCACAATCTGTTTGATGGCAGAAGGCAACGTAGACGTGAATAAAAGCTTGCGTACATTAGGTTTGCATGCACGTACAATACGATCAATGTCCGGTTCGAAGCCCATGTTCAGCATCTCATCAGCTTCATCCAATATTAAAAATTTGAGATAACTAAGATCTACCGTTTTTCGCGCAATCAGATCCAGCAGCCTTCCCGGAGTGGCTACTAATACATGTTTTGGCACTTCTAACTTCTTAATCTGTTCTTCAATTTTTTTTCCGCCATACACCGCTTCTGTATGAATACGCACAATGTATCTGGAAAAAACGAAGATGTCTTTCGCAACCTGCTGACCGAGTTCTCTGGTAGGTACCAGTATCAATACCTGCGTCTGCTGTAGTTTCGGATCTATCTGCTGCAACACAGGCAAGCCGAATGCAGCGGTTTTACCCGTGCCGGTTTGTGCTACAGCCACTAAATTTTTTGTCGTATTCAGAATAAAAGGAATAGCCTTTTCCTGTATCTCAGTAGGTGCTGAAATATTATTTTCGTTCAGCGATTGAAGAAGAAAATCATTTAAACCTAATTGAGAGAAAGTCATTGATTAACGTAGTAAGTAATAAGTATCAGGTTTTAAGAATAATAAAAAGCCATAAATGACTACTCTTTAATTTCTTCTTCCGGTAATTGGTCTTCTTCTTCCATGATAGCCAAACTATCAACAACCACACGTGAAGGACGGCGCGGACAATTAATATTGATGTGCATTCTGGAAGGCATTTTAAAACGTCCCATCTTAATACCTAAGGTGGTATCTGCATATACTTTCTCCATAAACAAACCGAAGATGGGTAGTGCCGTTTTAGAACCTTCGCCTGTGGCCGAAGTCCGGAAGTGAATGCTGCGATCTTCGCCGCCTACCCACACACCACCTACGAGACGTGTAGATACACCCATAAACCAACCATCGGAATAATTAGACGATGTTCCGGTCTTGCCGCCCATTTCATTTCCTTTGAAGATATCGTATTGGAACAAGGCTTGCGACGTACCGCCACCTTCTTCTGTACCACCTTTTAACATATACACCATAACAGCTGCAACTTCTTCGCTCAAAACATCTTTGCGCTTCGGAGCAGCTTCATAGATAACATTGCCGCTGTTGTCTTCTATGCGTTCAATAAACGTTGGTTCTGTCCATACACCTTTATTCAGGAATGTGCTATATGCACCAACCATTTCATACAAATTCACATCACTTGATCCCAGACATACAGAAGGTACAGCTTTCAATTCACTTTCAATTCCCAGGTTGTGTGCCATTTCAATAATAGGTTCTACGCCTACCATTTTTGTAACACGTGCTGCAATGGTATTGATCGAACGAGCCATTCCCTGGCGCAGATTCAGCGAGTCTCCTGAATACACCCAGTCGGCATTGCGGGGTGTCCATATAATGTGTTTGCCGTCTTCTTCGTATTCGAATGTTATAGGAAGATCAGGCACAAGCGTACATGGCGAAATGCCTTTTGAAATAGCCGTTGCATATACAAACGGTTTAAAGGAAGAACCCGGTTGGCGCTTGCTCTGCTGCACATGATCGTACTTAAAATGTTTGTAGTTAATTCCACCTACCCAGGTTTTAATATAACCGGTATATGGATCCATGGTCATGAAACCTGTATGTAAAAAATGCTTGTAATAACTTATTGAGTCGTACGGACTCATTAATGTATCAATGTCTCCATCCCAGCTAAACACTGTCATTTTAACGGGAGTCTTCATTGCAATCATGATAGAATCATTGCCCTTTCCGTATTTTTCAACCAGCGCTTTATAACGATCTGTTTTCTTCGCTACATCTTCTATAAAATTCGGAATCTCTTGTTTGTTCTGATAGCGCCATGGATTTTCGCCTTCCCAATGCTTGTTAAATCTGCGTTGCAGCACTTTCATGTGTTCAGCAACAGAAATTTCCGCATGGGTCTGCATACGCGAATCGATGGTTGTATAAATCTTCAACCCATCGCCGTACAAATCCTTATCGTTTTTCTTGCACCACTCTTGCAGATATTTGCTCACCATGGTTCTGAAATACGTTGCAGAACCATCGTTGTGATTTTCTACATCGTAATTCAATTTTACAGGCTGCATTTTTAAGGTATTGAATTGAAGCTGGGTGATCATCTTATTATCAAACATCAATTCTAATACCGTATTTCTTCTATTGTAACAATTTCTAGGATTTAAAATCGGGCTATACAGCGTCGGAGCCTTTAATAAACCTACGAGCATAGCGGCTTGCGGAATAGTTAAACTATCCTGACTGGTTTTGAAAAATGTTTTTGCAGCTACTTTTATACCAAAAGAATTACTTCCAAAATCAACCGTGTTTAAATACAAGGCAATGATTTCATTTTTGGTATACATTCTTTCCAGCGTAATGGCCAGCTCCCATTCCTTTACTTTAGCAATGAAAATATTAAAGCCGGGAATATAACCCAGCAAACCTTTTTCTTTTATGCCCCGTGTTTTGAATAGATTTTTAGCGAGCTGCTGTGTAAGTGTACTGGAACCGCGTTGATCACCTCTTGCCATATAATAGAAAATGGCAAACACCCCTTTCAGGTCAATGCCCGAGTGATCTCTGAAACGAATATCTTCTGTTGTAATCAAAGCATTTACTACGTTCGGAGAAATTTCCTGATAGGTAACAGGGCTTCTGTTCTCTCTGAAATATTTGCCCAGCAAAACACCATCAGAAGAATATACTTCAGATGCAAGCTCATTCTTAGGGTTCTCAAGCTTTACCAAATCCGGCATGTCGCCAAATGCACCAAGATAGTTGAAACGAATTAAAACCGACCAGAGAAAAAGCGTATATAAGCCGCCAATAAAGAGCGTCCAGAGTATTGTAACGTATCGTGTGTATCTATTCATGAATATGTTCTGACATTGCCTTAACGGAATCGGCAAGCATGTTTGAGGGATTATAGCAAATGTGTGTTATTCTTCTTCAACAAGAATGTAAATATCTTCTGTTGGTTTTTTCATTAAGTAATGCTCGCGGGCGAATTTTTCGAGCTTTACTTTGTCTTTCATTAAAGCTTCTTCTTCGGCTTTTACTTCAATAATTTTTTGTTCATAGTACTCACGTTCATTTTCAAGATCGTTAAGCTGACTATTCATTTTATACTGGCTAATGAAATCATTCGAATCAAAAAAAATCATCCAAACGATAAACACGACGGAGAATAGGAAGAAAAAATTCCTAAAGAAAGGCGGTAATGTTTTTGTCCATTCGAATATTTTCATGCCGCAATTTACAAAAAAAACAGTCCCGCTAATAGCGGGACTGTCAGTTATATTACTTACGCATATTCTTACCAGGGAAGTACGCAGCTTCACCCAATTCTTCTTCAATACGCAATAATTGATTGTATTTAGCCATACGATCAGAACGTGAGCAAGAACCTGTTTTGATCTGACCACAGTTCAATGCAACCGCCAAATCAGCAATTGTATTGTCTTCTGTTTCACCTGAACGGTGAGACATTACTGATGTATATGAATTTCTCTTCGCTAAGTTAACAGCAGAGATTGTTTCACTTAATGAACCGATTTGGTTTACTTTAACAAGGATTGAGTTAGCAATTCCTTTGTCGATACCTTCTTGTAAACGTTTTACGTTTGTTACAAAAAGATCATCTCCTACTAACTGTACTTTATCGCCAACCAGTTTAGTTAATTCAGCCCAACCAGACCAGTCATCTTCATCCATACCATCTTCGATAGATACGATTGGATAACGTTTAACTAAATCAGCCCAGAATGAAGCCATCTGAGAAGATGTTAATTTATCACCTGTAGATTTTTTGAAGTGATACAATTTAGTTTCTGAATCATAGAATTCAGAAGAAGCTGCATCAAATGCAATCATAACATCTTCACCCGGTCTGTAACCTGCTGTTTCGATTGCCTGAATAACTGTTTTTAATGCTTCTTCATTTGAAGAAATATTTGGAGCGAAACCACCTTCATCACCTACGTTTGTAGACATGCCTTTTGATTTCAATACTTTTGCAAGATTATGGAAAATCTCAGAACCCATACGCATTGCCTCAGTGAATGATTTTGCACCAGTTGGCATAATCATAAACTCCTGGAAATCGATTGAGTTATCTGCGTGAGAACCACCGTTGATGATGTTCATCATTGGTACAGGCAATGTGTTAGCACTAACACCACCTACATATCTATATAATGGCAAGCCAGCTTCCTGAGCTGCAGCTTTAGCAAGCGCTAAAGAAACACCAAGGATTGCATTAGCACCTAATTTACCTTTGTTTGGAGTACCATCTAAATCAATCATTAAACGATCGATCAGGTTTTGTTCAAATACATGAGAACCGATCAATTCAGGAGCAATGATATCATTTACGTTTGCAACAGCTTTCAAAACACTTTTACCCATGTAGATTGATTTGTCATTATCTCTCAACTCTACGGCTTCGTGCTTACCAGTTGATGCACCAGATGGAACTGCTGCTCTACCGATTAAACCATTTTCTGTAATCACATCTACTTCGATAGTAGGATTTCCTCTTGAGTCAAAAATCTGACGGGCAACGATTTCTTCTATTAAGCTCATTTTCGTTTTATTTTATAGTTATTTATTATACTAGTTTAAGTTAGATACAAATTGGTCAAATAAGTATCGGGAATCATGCGGTCCCGGAGAGGATTCTGGGTGATATTGCACAGAGAATGCATTCTTATCTTTTAAGCGAATACCTTCAACAGTATTGTCGTTCAAATTAATATGCGTAATCTCAACATTGCTATCTTTTGGAATGGCGTTAGCATCTACTGCGAAACCATGATTCTGAGAAGTTACTTCTGACAAACCCGTAATCAGGTTTTTAACAGGATGGTTCAACCCCCTGTGGCCATTAGGCATTTTATATGTTGGAATGCCATTCGCTTCTGCTAAGATCTGATGCCCTAAACAGATACCAAACAAGGGCTTATTTTCAGATAAGATACTTTTTACTGTATCAATTGCATAGCTTGTTACAGCCGGGTCACCAGGGCCATTTGAAATAAAATATCCATTTGGTGTCCACGCTTTCATTTCCGTATAAGTAGTTTTAGCAGGAAATACTTTTAAATAGCAGTCTCTTTCAGTAAGGTTTTTTAAGATATTTGTCTTAACTCCTAAATCTAATACAGCCACTTTGTATTTAGCATTGGGGTTTCCTAAGAAATAGCTTTCTTTTGTAGAAACTTTGCTTGAAAGCTCTAAGCCTTTCATTGAAGGCACATTTTTAACTTCAGAACGCAGCTTTTCTACATCCAGTATGTCAGAAGAGATCACCGCATTCAACGTTCCTTTAGCACGGATATGACGTACTAACTCACGCGTATCAATATCACTGATGCCTACAATATTGTTTTTTTCGAAGTATTCCTGAAGAGATCCATCTCCATCTTTACGGGAAAACATTTCAGAGAAATTTCTGCACACCAACCCGCTAAACTTAACGCCATTTGATTCCTGCTCGTCGTCTTTTACTCCGTAGTTACCAATATGGCTTGTTGTATTAACAATGATCTGGCCATAGTAAGATGGGTCGGTATAAATCTCCTGATAACCCGTCATTCCGGTATTAAAACAAATTTCCCCTGAAGTAGTACCTATTTTACCAACCGCAATACCTTTGTACCAGGTACCATCTTCAAGCATTAAATAAGCTTCTTTTTGTTCGTGGAGTTTCATTATAAATATGAATGTTTGAATTTAAACAAAATAAAAAAGGATTCAACAAAAGTCAAATCCTTTTTTATTTAAGATATGGTTAAACATTTTTGCTTGGTTAGCATTATGCCTGAGTTTCAGAATCTGTTGATGCAGAATCATCTTTCTTAGCAGCTGTAGAACGACGAGTTCTTTTAGCAACTTTAACTTCAGATTCTTTTACGTAAGTTTCGTTGTAGTCAACCAATTCAATAATACACATATCAGCGTTATCTCCGATACGAGCACCTGTTTTCAAGATTCTAGTGTAACCACCTGGTCTTGCTGCGATTTTCTCAACAACATTGTCAAATAGTTCTTTAACTGAATCCTTATTTTGAAGATAAGAGAAAACCGTTCTTCTACTGTGCGTAGAATCTGCTTTCGCCTTAGTTATCAATGGCTCAACATATTTTCTTAGTTCCTTAGCTTTAGGAACTGTAGTAGAAATTCTTTTATGAATAATCAAAGAAGAAGCCATGTTTGATAATAGAGCTCTTCTGTGAGTTACCGTTCTACCTAGGTGATTGTCTTTTTTACCGTGTCTCATTGCGATTAATCCTCGTCAAGTTTGTACTTAGCCGTATCCATTCCAAAGGATAAGTTTTTATCTATAATTAACTGTTCTAACTCGTTAAGAGACTTCTTACCAAAGTTACGGAACTTCATCATGTCAGAAATATCAAGAGTAGCAAGCTCTCCTAATGTTTTGATATCAGCAGCCTTTAAACAATTGTAAGCACGCACAGACAAGTCTAGATCAGCCAGAGAAGTTTTTAGAAGCTTTCTCATGTGTAAGAATTCTTCATCAACAGTCTCTTCTTCTTCAGCTTTCACAGCTTCAAACGTCATTGTTTGATCTGAGAATAACATGAAATGTTTTATTAAAATATTAGCAGCACCTTTCAATGCATCTTCCGGATGGATTGAGCCGTCCGTTAATATTTCAAGAATTAGTTTTTCGTAATCTGTTCTTTGTTCTACCCTTGTGTTCTCAACGCTGTATTTTACATTTTTGATTGGTGTAAAAATAGCATCAATTGGAATATAACCGAAGATTTGTTCTGCTGGTTTATTCTCTTCTGCAGGCAAATAACCACGACCTTTTTCAAGTGTTAACTCAATGTCAAAGTTAGAATTAGAATCTACGTTGCAGATTAATAATTCAGGGTTCAGGATTTGATAAGCAGAAGTAAACTTAGCGATATCTCCAGCCTTGAAAGAAGCTTGTTTCTTGATGCTAACAACGATTTTATTCTCGTTTACGTCAGAAATCTTTTTGAAACGAACTTGTTTAAGGTTCAAGATAATCTCAGTTACATCTTCCCTTACGCCAGGAATTGTTGAGAACTCATGTAACACACCCGGAACTTTAATTCCTGTGATCGCATAACCTTCAAGAGAAGATAATAAAATTCTTCTTAAAGCATTACCGATAGTTACACCATATCCTTTTTCAAGAGGTTTGAATTCGAACAGACCATGAAAGTCGTCTGCTTTTTCCATAACCACTTTTTCCGGCATTTGAAAAGAAAGAATAGACATAAATATATAGTTAGATTATGTTTATTTATTATTTAGAGTACAACTCGACAATTAGTTGTTCCTGGATATTTTCAGGAATTTCCTCACGTTGAGGGTAAGTTACAAATTTACCTAACATTGTTGATCCGTCCCACTCAAGCCAAGTGAATTTCTTAGCAGATTGTGTAGATAAACTATCTGTTATTGCTTCAATTGATTTTGATTTCTCACGAACACCTAACTGATCGCCAGGTTTCAATTGATATGAAGGAATGTTAACTACATCACCATTCACAACAATATGTTTGTGGATTACCAATTGACGTGCAGCTCTTCTAGATGTTGCGATACCTAAACGGTACACTGTGTTATCTAAACGAGATTCAAGTAATTTTAGAAGGTTTTCACCTGTAATACCTTGTTTTCTAGCAGCAGTATCAAAAGTCTTAGCAAATTGTCTTTCTAATACACCATAAGTATATTTAGCCTTTTGCTTTTCTTTCAACTGAATAGAATATTCAGATTGTTTTCTTTTCTTATTTCTACCGTGCATTCCGGGCGCATAGTTCTTCTTCTGAAGCGCTTTGCTATCTCCCATTACAGGCTCACCGAATCTTCTGGAGATTCTAGTTCTAGGGCCAGTATAACGTGCCATTTCTTATTAACTATTAATGTTCAATTAAAATAATTAGACTCTTCTCTTTTTAGGAGGTCTGCATCCGTTATGAGGCATTGGTGTAACGTCTTTAATCGTTAACACTTCGATACCCGCATTTTGAATAGTGCGAATTGCAGACTCTCTTCCTGAGCCTGGTCCTTTTACAAAAACTTCACACTTTCTCATGCCACCTTCAAAGGCAACCTGAGCACAGTTTTGCGCTGCAACCTGAGCAGCGTAAGGAGTATTCTTTTTAGATCCGCGGAATCCCATTTTACCAGCAGAAGCCCAAGATATTACTTGACCTGTACTGTTAGTAACAGAAATGATAATGTTGTTAAAAGAAGCTCTGATATGAACCTGACCTGTAGGTTCGATAACTACGATTCTTTTTTTAGCCTTATCTTTTCTTTTCGCGGCAGTTGATTGTTGAGCCATATTCTGAATTAAATTTCAGTTTCAGTAATTACTACTTAGTTGCCTTCTTTTTATTTGCAACTGTTTTACGCTTACCCTTACGAGTACGACAGTTGTTTTTTGTACGCTGACCACGTACAGGTAAGCCTTTTCTGTGACGAAGACCTCTGTAACAGCCGATATCCATCAAACGCTTAATACTTAATTGTATTTCAGACTTAAGTGCACCTTCCGTTTTATGCTCAGAAGCAATGATCGCACGAACTGCGTTCGCCTCATCATCATTCCATTCGCTAACTTTCTTATCCCAGTTTACACCAGCTTTCGTCAAAATACTTTGAGCTGAATTACGACCAATACCGTAGATGTAAGTCAAAGAAACTTCACCTCTTTTGTTATCGGGAATATCAACACCAGAAATCCTTGCCATAGTATTATTCTCTTATATTAACCTTGTCTTTGTTTGAACCTAGGGTTCTTCTTATTGATTACTAGAAGTTTGCCGTGTCTTCTGACAACTTTGCAATCTACACTTCTTTTTTTGATCGATGTTTTTACTTTCATCGTCTTATTGATTTATATGTTTAATTACTATTTATATCGAAATACAATTCTTCCTTTGGTCAAATCATATGGAGACATTTCCATTCTTACTTTGTCTCCTGGCAATATCTTTATGTAATTCATTCGCATTTTACCTGAAATATGGGCGATTACCTGATGCCCGTTACTCAATTCAACACGAAACATTGCGTTTGATAATGCTTCTAATATTTTACCATCCTGCTCAATTGATGACTGTTTTGACATGCGATGAATTAAATATTAATTATTTGTTCAATAAATTCAAAGGTAGTCAAAATTTCCGGTTTTCCCTTTTTAACTGCTACCGTATGTTCGAAATGTGCGGAAGGCATTCTATCTGATGTGCGAATTGTCCAACCGTCATTCTCTTGAACTACATTCTTTTTACCCAGATTTATCATTGGTTCAATCGCTATAACCAGATTTTCTTCTAATTTTAGCCCTTTTCCTCTGTTTCCATAATTAGGAACTTCTGGTTTTTCATGAAGGCTTTTACCTAATCCATGTCCAACCAATTCTCTAACTACTGAATATCCTTCTTTCTCAACGAACGTTTGTACCGAAAAACCTATGTCACCAATTCTATTGCCGACAACAGCCTGATCAATACCTTTATATAAGCTCTCTTTTGTTATACGAAGCAGTCTTAACACATCTTCTTTCACATTTCCGACCGGGTAAGTATAAGCGGAGTCGCTATGAAATCCTTTATATTTTACACCACAATCGACAGAGATAATATCACCATCTTTCAATTCATATTCACTTGGAAAACCGTGAACAACAACTTCATTCACCGATATACAAAGTGTAAAAGGGAAACCATTATAACCTTTAAATGAAGGAATTCCTCCGTTGTCAGATATGAATTGATAAGCTATTTTATCTAATTCGCTGGTTTTAATTCCCGGTCTGATGATTTTTGCAATTTCTGCATGAGCCTTTCCAAGTATTTTTCCGCTTTCACGGATAATCTCTAGCTCTTCATTAGACTTGTAATGAATTACTGCCATTTTTTATTTATACTGCAGCTGTATCTAATCTTCCTTTAACTCGACCAGTTTGCATCATACCGTCATAATGCTTCATCAACAAGAAACTCTCAATTTGCTGAAGCGTGTCAAGTACAACACCAATCATAATCAATAAAGAAGTACCACCGTAGAAATATGCAAATTCCTTCTCAATCCCGGTCATACTTGCAAATGCAGGTAAGATGGCTAAAACTGCAAGGAATATAGATCCAGGTAATGTAATTTTAGTAAGAACATCATCAATGTATTCTGAAGTAGCTAAACCTGGTTTAACACTAGGAATAAAACCACCGTTTCTTCTTAAATCTTCTGCTATCGAGTTAGGATTAACAGTAATTGCAGTGTAGAAATAAGTGAAAAGAATAATCATTGTTGCAAATACAAGATTGTACTGCCAAGATGTAAAATCACTCATTGTAGCTCCTATCGTCGTTGCAAATTCAGATTCAGGAAATGAAGAACCCAAAATTGCCGGTAAGAACATTACAGATTGAGCAAAGATGATCGGCATAACACCAGCCGCGATCAATTTCAAAGGAAGATATTGACGTTGACCAATTACTTGCTTACCGCCGGCAATCTGCTTTGTATATTGAATTGGAATTCTTCTGGTAGCTTGCTGTACTAATACTACAAGCATGATAATTCCAAACAATGCGGCAAATTCGATCAGTAATGGTAAAGCTCCTTCCAGGTTTTTAGAACTTACTTCTGCCATTAAAGCAAACGGTAGTCTTGAAACAATACCTATCATGATTAACATGGAGATACCATTACCAATACCTTTTTCAGTGATACGCTCCCCTATCCACATACAGAACATAGTTCCTGAGATTAGGGTCACAATTCTAACAATATTCATGAAAGGTGTATTCATACCATCATAAATCATTTTTTCATCCAATGTTGCCGCTAAATAACCAATAGATTGTGCAACGGTGATGAAAATTGTTAAAATTCTTGTATACTGATTTATTTTCTTTCTTCCAGATTCACCGTCTTTTTGCAAACGCTGAAAATATGGAACTGCGAAAGTTAATAATTGTAAAACAATAGATGCTGAGATATAAGGCATAATACCTAATCCAAATACTGAAACATTGTTAAATGCTCCACCGGAAAATGTATTTATAACACCTAATATACCTTCAGTATTCGCACCTTCAGTGATTTTACTTGGATCAACACCAGGTAAAACAACAAAAGAACCTAGTCTAAACATAACTAGGAACATTATAGTTGTGAAGATTCTTGTGCGAAGTTCTTCTATTGAGAATATATTCTTAAAAGTAGTAATGAAGCGTTTCATTATCCTAATTAGCCTATAAGAGTTACTTTACCACCAGCATTTACAATAGCTTCAGAAGCTGTAGCCGAAAATGCATGAGCAATAATTTCTGCCTTAATTGATTTAACTTCACCTCTTGCCAAGATTTTAACTTTATCGTTTTTACCGATTAAACCGTTTTGGTTCATTAAAGCTGTATCTATAACTGAAGCACCTGTTTTTTCAATTAACTCAAGTAATTCGTCAAGGTTGATAGGCTTGAATTCAATTTTGTTAAGACTTTTAAATCCAAACTTAGGTAAACGACGTTGTAACGGCATTTGACCACCTTCAAAACCAATTTTAGAAGAGTAACCAGATCTTGATTTAGCTCCTTTATGACCTTTAGTTGATGTACCGCCTCTACCAGAACCTGTACCTCTACCTATTCGCTTCGATGTTTTTACAGAACCTTTTGCAGGTCTTAATGTATGTAATTTCATAATTCTTACTCGCTAACAACTACTAAATGATTTACTTTATTTAGCATTCCTTTAATTGAAGGTGTAAGCTCCTGCTCTACTGTAGAATTAATTTTACCTAAACCTAAAGAAGCTAATACTCTCTTTTGGTTTTCAGTTTTCTTAATAGAACTTACAACTTGAGTAATTTTAACTTTTGCCATGATTATATATAATTAACCATTAAATACTTTACTCATAGTAACACCACGTTGCATTGCAACTTTATGTGGAGCTCTCATTTTTACAAGCGCGTCGATAGTTGCTTTTACCACGTTATGTGGGTTAGAAGAACCTTTAGACTTTGCTAATACATCTTTAACACCAGCACTTTCAAATACAGCACGCATCGCACCACCTGCAATTACTCCAGTACCTGGAGCAGCTGGTTTAACAAATACGAAACCTCCACTGTATTTACCAATCATTTCGTGTGGTAATGTTCCATTAATAACAGGAACTTTAATAAGATTCTTTTTAGCGTCATCGATTGCTTTAGTGATCGCATCTGTAACTTCATTTGCTTTACCTAAACCATGACCAACAACACCGTGTCCATCTCCTACTACAACTATTGCAGAAAAACTGAAACGACGTCCACCTTTAACTACTTTAGCAACGCGGTTAATAGCAACAACATGCTCTTTAAGCTCGATTTCACTCGCTTTTACCGTTTTAACGTTGACTTGAGACATAATATCTTTTCTTTATTGAATTAGAATGCTAAACCACCTTCTCTTGCACCTTCAGCCAATGCTTTCACACGACCATGGTACAAAAAGCCACCTCTATCAAACACAATGTGCTGAATGCCTTTAGTAGCTGCTTTTTCTGCAATTTTTTTCCCAACTAATGTTGAAATCTCGCACTTAGTACCTTTGCTAGATTTGAATTCAACAGAAGAACAACTTGCAAGAGTTAATCCACTGATATCATCAATTAATTGAGCCGATATTCCTGTATTACTTCTGAATACAGATAATCTAGGTTTCTCAGCAGTACCGGAAATTTTATTTCTGATACCTCTTTTTATTCTGAGCCTTCTAAGATCTTTCTTAGTTGCCATGTCTTATTTATTTAGATGCTGTTTTACCAGCTTTTCTTCTTACAACTTCGCCTTTGAATCTTACACCTTTACCTTTGTAAGGTTCGATTTTTCTTAGAGATCTGATTTTAGCAGCAACCTGACCGATTAACTGTTTATCAATACACTCTAACGTTACAATAGGGTTTTTACCTTTTTCAGTTAACGCTGAAGATGTGATCTCCGATGGTAACTTTAAGTAAATACCGTGAGAATAACCTAAACTTAGCTCAAGAATGTTGTTAGTAGCTGTTGCTTTGTAACCAACCCCTACTAATTCAAGTTCTACTTTGTAGCCTTGACTTACTCCTTGAACCATATTGCTAATTAAAGAGCGATACAAGCCGTGTAAAGCTTTGTGTCTTTTTTGCTCTGTTGGTCTAGCAATAACAACCTTTCCATCTTCTACGGAAACTTTGATATCTACATCAACTTGTTGAGTAAGAGTTCCTTTAGGACCTTTTACTGTAACCAAGTTACTTGGTGATATAGATAATTCAACTTTTTCCGGAAGAGTTACAGGTAATTTACCGATACGTGACATAGTATTCGTCCGAAATTTTTATAATTAATAAACAAAGCAAAGAACTTCTCCGCCTATATTTAGGTTCTTAGCTTCTTTATCGCTCATGATACCTTTAGAGGTAGAAACGATAGCTACTCCAAGACCATTCAACACACGTGGCATAGTTTCCGCATGCGTATATTTTCTCAAACCTGGCTTACTGATACGCTCTAAATGAACGATTGCTGATTCTTTAGTAAGAGGATGATATTTTAAAGCTATTTTGATAGAGCCTTGTACAGCACTCTCTTCAAATTTATAACTTTGAATATATCCTTTATCATATAGCACCTTAGTTATCTCCTTCTTGATATTTGAAGCAGGAACCTCAACAACACGATGTTTTGCTTTTATCGCGTTTCTGATTTTTGTAAGGTAATCGGCTATTGGATCCATATTTTTAACAATTCTAACAACTTTAATAAGAAATTAAAAGCCCTAAAAGGGCCTGCAAAGGTACGATATTATTTTTTAATAATAAAGTATTTTGAAATAAATTACCAACTGGCTCTTGTTACACCTGGAATTTTACCATTCGCAGCAAGTTCTCTGAAAGTAACACGGTTGATACCGAATTTTCTCATGTAACCTCTTGGACGACCAGTTAATTTACAACGATTGTGCAAACGTACAGGTGAAGCGTTTTTAGGAAGTTTGTCAAGAGCAACATAGTCACCAGCTTCTTTTAAAGCTTTTCTTTTAGCAGCATACTTGTTTACAGTTGCTTGCTTTTTTCTTTCTCTAGCTTTTACGGATTCTTTAGCCATGATATATATTATTTTTTCAGAGAGGCAAACGGCATACCGAATGCTTTCAGAAGTTCAAAACTTTCTTCATCGGTGCTGGCAGTAGTCACGATTGTGATATCCATACCAGTAATTTTATTGATTTTATCGATACTGATTTCAGGGAAGATGATTTGTTCTTTCACACCTAATGTGTAGTTTCCACGACCATCAAAACCTTTATCGTTGATACCTTTGAAATCACGCACACGTGGTAAAGCCACTGCCGTTAAACGGTCAAGAAACTCATACATGTGGTTACCTCTTAAAGTAACTTTAGCACCGATTGGCATGTTTGCACGAAGTTTGAAGTTAGAAACATCTAACTTAGACTTTGTAGCTACAGCTTTCTGACCAGAGATTAATGTAAGTTCATCAACACCTACGTCTACTAATTTCTTGTCAGCAACTGCTGCACCAATACCTTTATTGATTACAATTTTTGTAATCTTAGGAACTTGCATAACAGAAGAATATTGAAATTTCTTCTTTAGTTCCGGAAGAATATCATTAAGATATTTATCTTTTAATCTAGGATTAGCCATTACTTGATTACCTCCCCTGACTTTTTAGCGTATCTAACCATTTTGCCGTTTTTGTCTTCTTTACGGCCAATTCTTGTTGCTTTTCCAGTTTTTGGATCAGCGATCATCAGTTTACTGATGTGAATAGGAGCCTCCTTTTTAACGATGCCACCGTTAGGTACATTCGCTGTAGGCTTGTTGTGTTTAGTAACAATATTGATACCTTCAACAATAGCCTTTTGGTTATCCTTATCTACAGAAAGAACCTTACCGCTCTTTCTTTTGTCATCACCAGAGATAACGATAACGTTATCGCCTGTGCGGACATGTAATTTAGTTTGTTTGCTGCTTGCCATAAGAATTAAAGAACTTCAGGGGCTAATGAAACGATTTTCATAAATTGCTTGTCTCTCAATTCGCGCGCAACTGGACCAAAGATACGAGTACCTCTTGGTTCATCATTATTGTTTAATAAAACGGCAGCGTTATCAGAGAAACGGATGTATGAACCATCCGCACGCTTAATTTCTTTTCTGGTGCGTACCACCACGGCTTTTGATACCGTACCTTTCTTCATATTGCTTGAAGAAATTGCTGACTTTACAGTCACAACAACTTTGTCGCCAATTGAAGCATATCTTTTACCTGTACCACCTAGTACACGAATTACTAATACTTCTTTAGCACCACTGTTGTCTGCTACGGATAGCCTTGATTCCTGCTGTATCATGATTACTTAGCTTTTTCAACGACTTCAACGAGTCTCCAACGTTTCAATTTACTTAATGGTCTTGTTTCCATAATGCGCACTGTATCACCAATTCCGCATTCCTGATTTTCATCATGGGCCATTAACTTTGTAGTTTTGTGAATGAATTTACCATACTTAGCGTGTTTTACTTTACGTTCAACAGCTACAGTAATAGACTTATTCATTTTATTACTTACTACTTTACCAGTTCTTTCTTTTCTGGCATTTCTTAGAACTTCTTCCATTATAGTTCGGTAGATTTAATCTTTCGACCTTAACTTATTTACTTTTTGCAGTAAGTTCAGTACTCAATTTAGCTATTAGCTTACGAGTATGACTTATTTTCATCGGGTTCTCAATCGGAGAAATCGCATGTGCAAATTTTAGCTTGTGCAAGTTCTCTTTTTCGGCAACGATACGTTGCTTTAAATCTTCTACCGATAAACCTTTTATTTCAGCAGTTTTCATATTATGATGCTACGTAATCCGGTCTTACAATAAACTTTGTTTTGAAAGGCAACTTTTGCGCAGCCAAACGCAAAGATTCTTGTGCCGTTTCTATAGATACTCCACCTGATTCGAATAAGATTGTACCCGGTTTGATACAAGCAACCCAATATTCAGGAGCACCTTTACCTTTACCCATACGAACCTCTGCAGGTTTCTGAGTGATTGGTTTGTCTGGAAATATTCTGATCCAAACTTGACCTTCTCTTTTCATTGCACGTGTCATCGCGATACGAGCAGCTTCGATCTGACGAGCAGTAATCCACCCGCCTTCTAAAGACTTAATTGCAAAAGAGCCGAAAGCAATTCTATGGCCACGGGTAGCAACACCTGTTACTCTCCCTTTTTGCTGCTTTCTATATGTTGTACGTTTTGGCTGTAACATGACTTTTATTTATATACAGACAGAATCTCTGTTCTATTTGTTAGACTTTTTTCTATTACCTTCGCCGCCTCTTTTTCTTCTAGCACCTTGGTTAGGAGAAGCGTTATCGTTGTTCGAAGAAGAACCTGCAGCAGATGCAGCGTTACCTACATTTGGAGACAAATCTCTTTTACCGTATACTTCACCTTTAAAGATCCATACTTTGATACCGATTTTGCCATATACAGTCAATGCTTCACCAATTGCATAATCGATATCAGCGCGTAATGTATGTAGAGGAATACGTCCTTCTTTATATTGATCAGTACGTGCCATTTCAGCACCACCTAAACGACCAGACAATTTAATTTTGATACCCAGAGCACCTACACGCATTGTGCCAGCAATTGCTTGCTTCATTGCACGACGGTAAGAAATTCTAGCTTTTAATTGTTGTGCAATTGATTCAGCTACTAAAAGAGCTTCCATCTCAGGTCTTTTGATTTCAAAAATGTTAATTTGAACATCTTTGCCTGTGATTTTCTTTAACTCTTCTTTAATTTTATCAACTTCAGCACCACCTTTACCGATTACAACACCAGGTCTAGCAGTATTAATTGTAAGGGTTACTCTTTTGATAGTTCTTTCAATAACTATTTTAGAGATTCCGCCTTTAGGAATACGAGCAAGTACATATTTACGGATTTGTTCGTCTTCAACAAGTTTGTCTGCAAATGTTTTGCCACCATACCAGTTAGATTCCCAACCTTTAACAATTCCTAAACGGAAACCTATCGGATTAACTTTTTGTCCCATGGTAATTAATTCGCTTTAGTTTTAGCTTTGCTTTTTTCACCAGTTGCTTTTTTAGCAGTAGCTTTTGGCTTAGCAGCAGTAGCAGCAACAACTTCTTTTTCTTCAACTACTGCAACAGGTGCAGCAGGTAGTTCTTTTAAAGAATCAATTACAATTGTAATGTGATTTGATCTTTTACGAACTCTATACGCTCTACCTTGTGGTGCAGTACGAAGTCTTTTAAGAACTCTACCACCGTCAACAAAAATTTCGCGAATATATAAATCTGCATCTTCAACTCTAGCTTCAGAGTTTTTAGCTTGCCAATCAGCAACTGAACCAAGTACTAATTTTTCTAATTTTCTAGCACCTTGTTTAGCCTGGTATTTTAAGATACCCAAAGCCAAAGTTACACGCTGTCCTCTTACAAGATCAGCAACGAGTCTCATTTTTCTAGTAGAAGTCGGAACATTGTTAAGGTGTGCCTTAACAGCTCCTTTAGCTGCTGCTTCTTTAGCTGCTGCTATCTTCTGTCTTTTGAGAACCGATTTTTTTATTTTAACTGTCGTTTCCATTGGAATACTTTGTCAAATGAATGACTTAATTATTTCTTACCTTTTGCAGCGTGACCTTTGAATGTCCTTGTTGGTGAAAATTCACCAAATTTATGTCCTACCATGTTTTCTGTAACAAATACAGGTATGAACTTATTTCCGTTGTGTACTGCGAAAGTATGTCCAACGAATTCAGGAGATATCATTGATCTTCTAGACCAAGTCTTGATCACAGTCTTCTTAGCTGAATCATTCAACGCCTGAACTTTATTGTCAAGACGGAAATCTATATATGGGCCTTTTTTGAGCGAACGTGACATTATTTACTCAATCTTTTGTTAACTCTTTTTTTAACTATCATATTCTTAGAATATTTGTTTGAGCTTCTGGTTTTTCCACCTTTAGCATACAAACCTTTTCTAGATCTTGGGTGACCACCAGATGCTCTACCTTCACCACCACCCATAGGGTGATCAACCGGGTTCATAGCAACACCTCTAACACGTGGTCTTCTTCCTGCCCATCTGTTAGCACCTGCTTTACCTTTAGTAAGGTTCATGTGCTCAGCATTAGAAACTGTACCTATAGTTGCGTAGCAAACTACAAGAACCATTCTCATTTCGCCTGAAGGTAATTTAAGCGTAGCATATTTTCCTTCACGAGCTACTAATTGGCAGTAAGTACCAGCACTACGAGACATCGCAGCACCTTTACCTGGCTTTAACTCTATATTGTGTACAACAGTACCTAGAGGAATATCTGATAATGGAAGACAATTGCCTACTTCTGGTGCAATACCAGGTCCGGAAAGAATAGTGTTACCTACTACTAATCCTGTTGGAGCAATAATGTATCTTTTTTCGCCGTCTGCATAAGACAATAAAGCGATACGAGCAGTACGATTTGGATCGTATTCAATAGTTTTTACTACTGCTGAAATTCCGTGTTTATCGCGTTTGAAATCGATAATACGATACTGCTGCTTGTGACCACCGCCAATATAGCGCATAGTCATTTTACCTTGGCTGTTACGACCACCTGATTTCTTAATAGAAACAACAAGTGATTTTTCAGGAGTAGATGTAGTTACATCATCATATGATGCGCCCACTCTAAATCTTGTACCAGGTGTGATCGGTCTGAATTTTTTCAGTGACATGATGGAACCTTAGTGATTATAGATTACTGTAGAAATCTATGATTTCTCCGTCTTTAACTTTTACGATTGCCTTTTTGAATGAAGATGTCTTTCCGGATAAGAAAGCCCCTTTGCTATAACGGGTTTTCTTTTTACCTGGAGCGATCATGGTTCTTACTTCTTCAACATTGACGCCGTACATTTTTTCAACTGCTTGTTTGATGGCAACTTTGTTAGCATTTTTATCTACAACAAAGCCGTATACTCCACCTTCATTCTGTGCAGATACCTTCTCGGTAATAAGTGGTTTCTTTAAAATACTCATGACTCTAATTAGTTGAGTAATGCTTCAATTTTCGAAACAGATCCTTCAGAAATAACTACTTTATCTGCATTTACCAAATCATACGTATTGATTTGATCTACGCTAACAACCTTAGCTTTTTTCAAGTTTCTGCTTGAAAGGATTATATTTTTATCGATATCAGCGATTACTAATAAAGTCTTTTTCGTTTCGAAAGAAAGATCTTTAAGTATTGCTAAATAATCTTTAGTCTTAGGAGCTTTCAAAGTGAAGTTTTCAAGAACAGTCACATTGCTTTCTTTCAGTTTGTGGCTGAAAGCAGACTTACGTGCTAAATCTTTAACTTTTTTGTTTACTTTGAAACCGTATGTTCTTGGTCTTGGACCGAAGATAGTACCACCACCAACAAATATCGGTGATTTACGGCTACCTGCTCTCGCACCGCCTGTACCTTTTTGTTTCTTAACTTTTTTAGTAGAGAAAGAAACTTCAGCACGTTCTTTAGCTTTGTGAGTACCTTGTCTCTGGTGAGCAAGATATTGTTTCACATCTAAATAAATCGCGTGATTGTTTGGCTCTACTGCGAAGATATCGTCAGAAAGAACTACTTTCTTTCCTGTATCTTTACCTTTTATATTTAATAAGGAAAGTTCCATAATTACTTCTCAATTAAAACGTAAGAATTTTTAGAACCTGGTACAGAACCACTGATAACTAATAAGTTATGTTCTGGATACACTTTCAAAATCTGAAGATTTTGAACTTTAACTCTGTTGTTACCCATTCTGCCAGCCATACGAGTACCTTTAAATACACGTGCAGGGAAAGAACAAGCACCAATTGAACCAGCGTGACGAGCTCTGTTATGCTGACCGTGAGTTTGACCACCCACACCACCAAAACCATGTCTTTTTACTACACCTTGGAAACCTCTACCTTTAGCAGTTCCAACAACATCAACGAAGTCGCCTTCTACAAATATGTCTTGTGCTGCTAATGATTGACCAAGTGTCAATTCGTTTTCAAAACCTTTGAATTCTACAAGCTTTCTTTTTGGAGAAACACCTGCTTTTTTGAAATGACCTAAAAGAGGCTTAGTAGTACTCTTTTCTTTTTTATCATCAAAAGCCAACTGAACAGCTTTATAACCGTCTGTTTCTACAGTCTTGATTTGCGTGATTACGCAAGGACCAGCTTCGATTACAGTACAAGGAACGTAATTCCCTACTGAATCATATACGCTTGTCATCCCTACTTTTTTACCTATAATACCGGACATCACCCTAATATTTTACGGACAATACAATTTAATTATTTAACCCTTCGCTAAAAAGGGACTGCAAAGATACGAAAAAATACATGTAAGCAAAATTAGTTTACGTTTATTTTCTCTTAAATGAGCCCCTTGAAGAAAAAGAAATGCAATACGAGAGTATTACATTTCCATTATATCTTTCAAAAAGTCAGCTTATCAGACTTTGATCTCCACGTCTACACCACTTGGAAGCTCTAATTTCATAAGAGCGTCAACTGTTTTAGAGCTTGTAGAGTAAATGTCTACCAATCTTTTGTATGTACAAAGTTGGTACTGATCTCTTGATTTCTTGTTTACGTGTGGAGATCTCAATACAGTGAAAATCTCCTTTTCTGTAGGCAATGGAATTGGGCCACTAACCACAGCTCCCGTAGCCTTAACAGCTCTTACAATTCTTTCGGAAGACTTGTCAACCAAATTGTGATCGTAAGATTTAAGTTTTATTCTGATTTTTTGATTCATGATATTATTTGCTTACAGCAGTACCTTTAACTTTAGCTACTATAGTTTCTGCAAGGTTTGCAGGAACGAATTCATAATGAGAGAATGTTAATGAAGCGGTTGCACGGCCTGAAGATAACGTTCTCAAGTCAGTTACATAACCGAATAACTCTGACAAAGGCACATCCGCTTTAATTACCTGAGCACCCATTTTAGAGTCCATACCTTTCATCATACCTCTTCTTCTATTCAAGTCACCTGTTACAGGACCAGTATATTCTTCAGGAGTAAGAACCTCTACAGACATGATCGGTTCCATAATTTTAGCACCTGCATTTTTAGATGCTTCTTTGAAACCTTGTCTTGCAGCTAATTCAAATGAAAGAGCATCTGAATCGACATCGTGGAAAGAACCATGGAATAAACGTACTTTCATTGATTCCACAGGGAAACCAGCAAGAACACCATTTTTCATTGCTTCTTCGAAACCTTTTTGAATAGATGGAATGAATTCCTTTGGAATTACACCACCAACAATTTTGTTTTCGAATTCCAATCCTAACTTGCCATCTTCACGAGGAGACAGTTCGAATACGATATCTGCAAATTTACCACGACCACCAGATTGTTTTTTGAAAACTTCACGGTGTTCAGTGCTTTTTGTTAATGATTCTTTGTACGCAACTTGTGGTGCACCTTGGTTGATTTCCACTTTGAATTCACGTCTCATACGATCGATGATAATTTCAAGGTGCAATTCGCCCATACCTCTTAGAATCGTCTGGCCAGTTTCATGGTCAGTAGAAACGTGAAGTGTAGGATCTTCTTCAACTAGTTTTGCAATTGCAATACCCATTTTGTCCACATCAGCCTGCGTTTTTGGTTCGATAGCGTAACCAATAACCGGTTCAGGGAAATCCATGGATTCAAGAACAATTTTATTTTTTTCATCACACAGCGTATCTCCTGTTTTGATATCTTTGAAACCAACTACGGCACCGATATCTCCACATTGTAAGCTGTCGATTTGATTTTGTTTGTTTGCGTGCATCTGGAAAATACGAGAGATTCTCTCTTTGTTTCCAGAACGGGTATTGAATACATAAGAACCTGATTCTAATAATCCAGAATAAGATCTTACGAAACATAAACGCCCTACGAAAGGATCCGTAGCGATTTTGAATGCTAAACCACAGAATGGTTCAGTTTCCATCGGCTTACGAATTACTTCTTTATCTGTATCCGGGTTAATACCTACAATATCATCTTTGTCTAAAGGTGATGGTAATAACTCCATTACATAATCAAGCATTGTTTGAACACCTTTGTTTTTGAATGAAGATCCGCATAACATCGGAACAATTTTCATATCTAAAACAGCTTGGCGTAATGCATTAAGTATTTCTGTTTCTGAAATTGAATTTGGATCTTCGAAGAATTTCTCCATCAAAGTCTCATCATATTCAGCTACTGCTTCAAGTAATTTTTCTCTGTATTCAAGCGTTTCGGCAACCATATCTTCAGGAATCGGAACTTCTGTAAAAGTCATACCTTTATCAGACTCATTCCAAACGATTGCTCTGTTGTTAACTAAATCAACAACACCTTTGAAGTTATCTTCCGCACCAATTGGTAATTGCAATGGAACAGCGTTGCTACCTAACATTTCTTTAACTTGTTTACACACATTTAAGAAATCGGCACCAGAACGGTCCATTTTATTAACGAAACCTAATCTGGCTACTTTGTAGTTGTTAGCCAAACGCCAGTTTGTTTCAGATTGTGGTTCAACACCATCAACCGCACTAAACAAAAATACTAAACCATCCAATACACGAAGAGATCTGTTTACTTCAACAGTAAAGTCAACGTGACCTGGTGTATCAATGATGTTAACGTGGTATTTGTTATTTCTATATTTCCATTCAACTGTAGTTGCAGCAGAAGTAATTGTAATACCTCTTTCCTGCTCCTGAGCCATCCAGTCCATTGTTGCTCCACCTTCGTGAACTTCACCTATTTTGTGGTTTACACCAGCGTAGTAAAGGATACGTTCAGTAGTAGTAGTTTTACCAGCATCAATGTGAGCGGCAATACCAATATTTCTTGTGAATTTTAAATCGCGAGCCATAATATTGTTTTGCAGAAATTAGAATCTGAAATGTGAGAATGCTTTGTTAGCTTCAGCCATTCTATGTACATCATCTCTCTTTTTAACTGCAGCACCTTCACCTTTTGAAGCAGAGATAATTTCACCAGCTAATTTATCAGTCATAGTTTTTTCACCACGAGAACGAGCATAGTTGATTAACCATTTCATTCCTAAAGCCATCTTTCTATCCGGACGAACTTCAGTCGGAACCTGGAAAGTAGAACCACCTACACGACGAGAACGAACCTCAACCTGAGGACTTACGTTGTTAAGTGCTTTTTTCCAAACTTCTAAACCGCTTTCAGATGTTTTCTTTTCAACTAATGCTACTGCATCATAAAAAATAGTGTATGCTGTACTTTTTTTGCCATCATACATCAAGCTATTTACAAATTTAGTAACCATTGTGTCACTAAATTTAGGATCAGGAAGAAGATATCTCTTCTTTGGTTTCGCCTTTCTCATAATCTAATTATTTTTTCTTGCCTTTTGCAGGAGCTGCAGCAGCCTGGCCTGGTTTAGGTCTCTTAGCACCGTATTTAGATCTACTTTGTTTTCTACCATTTACTCCGGCAGTATCTAACGCTCCACGAACGATGTGGTAACGAACACCTGGAAGATCTTTTACTCTACCACCACGGATCAACACAATTGAGTGTTCCTGAAGGTTGTGACCTTCTCCCGGAATGTAAGCATTCACCTCTTTAGAGTTTGTTAAACGCACCCTCGCAACTTTACGCATTGCTGAGTTTGGTTTTTTTGGTGTTGTAGTATACACACGTGTACACACGCCCCTTCTTTGTGGGCAGGAATCTAGAGCAGGAGACTTTGACTTGAATACAAGTTGTTCTCTTCCTTTTCTTACTAATTGTTGTATAGTAGGCATTTATCCTAAGTATTTAACTATTCTCAATTTATCGGACTGCAAAGGTACGCTAATTTGGCGATTCTGCAAATTGTGGATATTATTTTTTTTCAAATTCATCCACATCTTATCACCATTTAGCGCATTCTTTATTAATTAATGCTCAATTATTTAGATTTTGATCAGGCTTCTCCTACCGGACCTCCGAAATTCATCGGAAAACGAGGAAATTCCTCTTGATCTTTTATTGGCCCAAACGCTTCTTCATATCTTACGATATTGTCATTTAGGGCTTGTAACAGGCGTTTTGCATGTTCCGGGGTTAATACAACCCGGGCCTTCACCCGTGCTTTCGGAACACCTGGCATCATACGGATGAAATCCAATACAAACTCACTATTGGAATGTGCAATCATCGCCAGATTGGCATAAACACCTTCTGCCAGCTCTTCCGGCAATTCAATGTTTAACTGATTCTGCATCATTTCTTCAGCTGGATTATTTTTGATAGCCATATTAAAGCCGCTTTAAGAAAAAACAAGGGCAAAGGTTATAAAACCAGTGCCCTTGTTTATTTTTTCAATTATTTTTAACTCTGTTGTAACTCGCCTTTGCGAGCCGCATTGAAGGCTTCTTTGGAAGCAATCAAGCTATCGTATTCTTCTTTCGACCCTACGATAATGTCATTGAATACTCGCTGACCAGTACCTGCAGGAATTAAGTGACCTACGATTACGTTTTCTTTCAAGCCCTTCAAGAAATCTACTTTTCCTCTTACCGCTGCTTCGCTCAGTACTTTTGTAGTTTCCTGGAACGATGCTGCAGAAATGAAGCTTTCTGTATCCAATGAAGCTTGTGTAATACCTTGTAATGTTGGCATAGAAACAGCTGGCTCAGCATCTCTAACTACTACCAAACGTTGATCTTTACGTTTCAAGCTAGAGTTTTCATCTCTTAACTGACGCGCTGTAATAATCATACCTGGTCTTAGTTTTTCAGAATCGCCGCATTCTACAACTACTTTCTTATCTAAGATATTATCGTTTTCTTCTCTGAATTTGAAACGATCTACTGCCTGGTTTGTTAAGAAAGATGTATCACCCGCTTCGATAATCTGAACCTTCTGCATCATCTGTCTTACAATAATTTCAATGTGTTTATCATTGATTTTTACACCTTGCAGACGGTATACTTCCTGAATTTCATTTACAAGATATTCCTGAACAGCTGTAGGTCCTTTGATTGATAAGATATCTGATGGAGTAATTGCGCCATCAGTCAACGGATTACCTGAACGGATGAAATCGTTGTCCTGAACAAGGATGTGTTTAGAAAGCGGTACCATGTATCTCTTTTTAACACCATCTTTAGATTCAATAAAGATCTCTCTGTTACCTCTCTTGATTGCACCATACGTAACGATACCATCAATTTCACTAACAACAGCCGGGTTAGAAGGGTTACGAGCTTCGAATAATTCTGTTACTCTTGGAAGACCTCCTGTAATATCTCTTGTTTTACCAACAGAACGAGGAATCTTAACTAACACCTGCCCTGGTTTAACATCCTGTCCATCTTCAACTGCTAAGTGGGCACCAACCGGGATACTGTATCCTTTAGGTTCGCCTTTCTTATGGTTTACAATGATTGCAGGGTTTTTAGTCTTATCTTTTGTATCAACAATAACTTTTTCTCTGTGGCCAGTCTGCTCATCAGATTCTTCACGGTATGTAACACCTTCTTCGATAGAATCGAATTGGATCGTACCTTCGAATTCAGATAAGATAACAGCGTTATATGGATCCCAGAAGCAAAGCTCCTGACCTTTCTTAACCGCTTCGCCATCTTTTACATTCAAGAATGCACCATAAGGAACGTGGTTACTCAATAATGTTTTGCCAGATGCAGGCTCAACAATACGAATCTCACCTGAACGACCCATTACTACAGTTACTTTCTCGCCTTCTAAGTTTGTAGATTGAATTACTCTTAAATCATCAAAAGCAACTACCCCATCAAACTTCGCTTTAATGTTTGCATCAACCGTAATGTTAGATGCCGTACCACCCACGTGGAATGTACGAAGTGTTAACTGTGTACCCGGCTCACCAATTGATTGTGCTGCGATAACACCTACAGATTCACCGATGCCAACCATTTGACCGGATGACAAGTTTCTACCGTAGCATTTTGCACAACATCCTCTTCTTGATTCACACGTAAGAACAGATCTGATTTCTACAGATTCAATTCCTGATTCATCTATGCTTCTTGCAATTTCTTCAGTAATTTCTTGTCCTGAAGCAACCAGCAATTCATTTGAAATAATGTGGAATACATCGTGAACACTTACTCTACCAAGGATACGTTCTGTCAAAGGTTCAACAACATCATCGTTGTCTTTCAATGCAGAAACAGTAAGACCTCTTAGTGTACCACAATCCTGTTCGTTGATAATAGCATCCTGAGCAACATCAACCAAACGACGTGTTAAGTAACCTGCATCGGCCGTTTTAAGGGCTGTATCTGCAAGACCTTTACGAGCACCGTGTGTAGAGATGAAGTACTCAATTACATCCAGACCTTCTTTGAAGTTAGATAGAATCGGGTTTTCGATGATCTCACCAACTGAACCTTGTAAGTTCTTTTGTGGTTTCGCCATCAAACCTCTCATACCACCTAATTGACGAATCTGTTCACGTGAACCACGTGCACCAGAGTGCATCATCATGTAGATCGGGTTGAAACCTTGCTGATCCGCTTCAAGCTGCTTCATCAATGTGTCTGTAATTTCAGAGTTGACACGCGTCCAGATATCAATAACCTGGTTGTAACGTTCGTTGTCTGTAATAAGACCCATTAAGTAGTTGCTCCAAACAGCATCAACTTCTTTCTTCGCTCCGTCAATCAAGATGTTTTTATCAGCCGGAATACCAATGTTATCCAAACCGATAGAAAGACCACCTCTGAAGGCCATCTGGAATCCGATCTGCTTGATATCATCCAGGAACTTCGCAGTCTTAGACATACCAGCGATCTTGAATACCATACCAATGATCAACTGTAATTTTTTCTTTGTTAAAAGTTCGTTTACAAAACCAACTTCTTCCGGAACAACCAGGTTGAACAATACTCTACCGGCAACGGTATCGATCATTTGTTCTACCAGTTCACCTGAATCTGTACGTACTTTGCCTTTAACTTTAATATGTGCGTGTTGTGATAAACGACCTTCGTTGATAGCGATCACAACTTCTTCAGCACCGTAGAATGTCATTCCTTCGCCTTTGATAAGGTGTTCAGGAGTTGTTTTACGGCCTTTTGTTACATAATACAGACCCAAAACCATGTCTTGAGATGGTACCGTAATAGGTGCACCATTCGCAGGGTTAAGGATGTTATGAGAAGCGATCATCAATAATGATGCTTCAAGGATTGCTTCATGACCCAGCGGCACGTGAACAGCCATCTGGTCACCATCGAAATCGGCGTTGAATGCAGTACACACTAATGGGTGTAACTGAATTGCTTTTCCTTCAATCAATTTTGGCTGGAAAGCCTGAATACCTAGACGGTGAAGTGTAGGAGCACGGTTTAAAAGGATTGGATGTCCTTTTAATACGTTTTCAAGAATATCCCAAACAACCGGATCTTTACGATCAACTATTTTCTTCGCAGATTTAACCGTTTTTACGATACCACGTTCGATCAATTTACGAATGATAAATGGCTTGAATAATTCAGCTGCCATGTCTTTTGGAAGACCGCATTCGTGCATTTTCAATTCAGGTCCAACAACGATTACAGAACGGCCAGAGTAATCGACACGTTTACCAAGTAAGTTCTGACGGAAACGTCCTTGCTTACCTTTCAACATATCTGAAAGTGATTTCAATGCTCTGTTACCTTCTGCACGAACCGCGTTAATCTTACGAGAGTTATCGAACAATGAATCTACCGCTTCCTGAAGCATACGTTTTTCGTTACGTAGAATTACTTCCGGAGCCTTGATTTCGATCAATCTTTTCAAACGGTTGTTACGGATAATAACACGTCTGTAAAGATCATTCAAATCTGATGTTGCGAAACGACCACCATCCAACGGAACTAACGGACGTAATTCAGGAGGAATAACTGGAACCATGCGGATAATCATCCACTCTGGTTTGTTTTCTATACGGGATCTTGCATCACGGAAAGCTTCAACAACTTTCAAACGTTTTAACGCTTCCGCTTTACGTTGTTGAGATGTATCATTTGCTGCCGCGTGACGTAAGCTGTATGATAATTCATCCAGATTCAAACGTGAAAGAAGTGTTTCCAACGCGTCTGCACCCATCTTAGCGATGAATTTATTCGGATCTTTATCATCTAATAATTGGTTCTCACGAGGAAGTTTATCCAGAATATCCAGATACTCATCTTCTGTAAGGAAATCCAGGTAGTTGATACCGTCTTCAGATTTAACACCTGATTGGATAACAACATAACGTTCGTAATATATAATCTGATCAAGTTTTTTGGTAGGTAAACCTAACATGTAACCGATCTTGTTTGGTAGTGAACGGAAATACCAGATGTGAGCAACAGGTACCACTAATTCGATGTGACCCATACGTTCACGACGAACTTTTTTCTCTGTTACTTCAACTCCACAACGGTCACAAATAATGCCTTTATAACGGATACGTTTGTATTTACCGCAGTGACATTCCCAGTCTTTTACTGGTCCGAAGATTCTTTCACAAAACAAACCACCCATCTCTGGTTTGTAGGTTCTGTAATTGATTGTTTCGGGTTGTGTAACCTCACCATGAGAGCCTTCAAGAATTGATTCTGGGGAAGCAAGACTGATAGTTACTTTAGTGAAATCGTTATTCAGTTTTTTGTTTTTTCTGAACGCCATTTTTTTCTGTGTCTATTGGTTAGCCAAAAGGTTCTTAAACTATAATTAGTGAAGTGTGATCTCAAGAGCTAAGCCCCTAAGTTCATGTACCAATACATTGAATGATTCCGGGATGTTTGGTCTTGGTAGGTTTTCGCCTTTAACAATACATTCGTATGTTTTAGCACGACCTACAACATCATCGGATTTCACTGTAAGGATCTCTTGAAGAATGTTTGCTGCACCGAATGCTTCAAGTGCCCAAACCTCCATTTCACCAAAACGCTGACCACCAAACTGAGCTTTACCGCCCAATGGTTGTTGCGTAATAAGAGAGTATGGCCCGATAGAACGAGCGTGCATCTTATCATCAACTAAGTGACCAAGTTTCATCATGTAAATAACACCTACTGTAACCGGTTGGTCAAAAGGATTACCTGATAAACCATCAACCAGTTTCGTACGTCCTATTGTAGGTAAACCGGCATCTCTTAATTCGTTGATTACTTCTTCTTCAGAAGCACCATCGAAGATTGGAGTTGCATATTTTCTACCTAATTTTTTACCGGCAAGACCTAATAATGTTTCATAGATCTGACCGATGTTCATACGTGAAGGTACCCCAAGCGGGTTAAGAACGATATCTACAGGAGTTCCGTCTTCTAAGAACGGCATATCTTCATCACGTACAATACGAGCTACAACCCCTTTGTTACCGTGACGACCAGCCATCTTATCACCAACTTTCAACTTACGTTTCTTAGCGATGTAAACTTTTGCTAACTGAACGATACCTGCAGGCAATTCATCACCAACTTCTAATGTGAAGCGTTCGCGTTTGAATTTACCAGCTGTCTCATTTCTTTGTGTCAAATAATTCTTCACTAAGCGAAGAACATTTTCATTTATCTTTTTATCAGATGTCCAATTATCAATAATCAAATCACCTAATAAGTTAGCTTCTTCCTGAACGTTATAGTTGCTCTCATCTCTGTATGGGTTCTTGTCAGGGAAGACATTCGCCTCAATATTTTTACGAGAGAATTTAACGCCTTTAGAAATTACTTCGTCTCCAAATTTGTGTTTAACACCTTGAGAAGTTTGTCCTTCCAATAAAATCGCAAGCTTCTCGATCATTTGCTCTCTTAAAGCTAAAAGATCTTTGCTGTATTTTGATTTTATTGTCTCAACCTGCTTCTTAGATTTCAAGCGTAAATCTTTATCCTTTTTAGGACGAGAGAATAATTTTGTGTCAATAACAACACCACGTAAAGATGGAGGCGCTTTCATTGAAGCATCTTTCACATCACCTGCTTTATCACCGAAGATTGCGCGAAGCAATTTCTCTTCCGGTGTAGGATCAGACTCGCCTTTAGGAGTGATTTTACCGATTAATATATCGCCTTCTTTAATTTCAGCACCCGTGCGAATAATACCGTTTTCATCAAGATTTTTAACAGCTTCTTCACTTACGTTTGGAATTTCAGAAGTTAATTCTTCTTCACCACGTTTTGTATCTCTAACTTCCAATTCAAATTCTTCGATGTGAATTGAAGTAAAGATATCGTCACGTACTACTTTTTCACTGATAACGATCGCATCTTCGAAGTTGTACCCTTGCCAAGGCATGAACGCTACCATTAAGTTTCTACCTAATGCTAACTCACCTTTATCAGTTGCATAACCTTCGCATAATACCTGACCTTTTTTCACTCTCTCGCCATGTTGAATAACCGGCTTAAGGTTGATACAAGTATCCTGGTTGGTTCTTCTGAATTTGATTAAGTTATATGTGATAATATCTGAATCAAAACTTACCAAACGATCTTCATCTGTAAGATCGTAACGCATTTTGATTTCGTTTGCATCAACATATTCAACAACTCCGTTTGCTTCAGCAATCAACAATGTTCTTGAATCCATAGCAACACGTCTTTCAAGACCAGTACCAACGATCGGAGCTTCCGGTCTTAGTAAAGGCACTGCCTGACGTTGCATGTTTGAACCCATCAATGCACGGTTGGCATCATCATGTTCAAGGAAAGGAATAAGAGATGCAGCAACAGAAACAATCTGGTTTGTTGCAATATCAATCAAGTCAACTTTATCCGGAGCAATAACCGGGAAGTCGCCTTCATATCTTGCTTTAATACGATCGCTGATGAAGTTACCGTTATCATCGTACATAGCGTTTGCCTGTGCAATGTGTGCGCCATCTTCTTCTTCAGCAGTCAGGAATACCGGTTGATTTTTAACATCAACAACGCCTTCAATTACCTTACGGTATGGCGTTTCGATGAAGCCCATGCTATTCACTTTTGCGTGAACACATAAAGACGAAATCAAACCAATGTTTGGACCTTCCGGAGTTTCAATTGTACACAAACGACCGTAGTGCGTATAGTGAACATCTCGAACTTCGAAACCTGCACGTTCTCTGGATAAACCACCTGGCCCAAGAGCCGACATACGACGCTTGTGTGTAATCTCTGCCAATGGATTGGTTTGATCCATGAATTGAGACAACTGGTTTGTTCCGAAGAATGAGTTAATAACAGAAGAAAGTGTACGAGCGTTGATCAAATCTACCGGTTTGAAATCTTCGTTATCACGAACATTCATACGTTCTTTGATTGTTCTCGCCATACGGGCAAGACCAACACTGAACTGGCTGTAAAGTTGTTCACCCATCGTACGAACACGACGGTTGCTCAAGTGATCAATATCATCAACAACAGCACGTGAGTTGATAAGGCCGATCAAATATTTAACGATGTTGATGATGTCTTCTTTCGTAAGGACTTTAACCTCACTACCCATGCCGCTACCTAATTTTTTATTAATTCTGTAACGACCAACTTCACCAAGATCATAACGCTTATCACTGAAGAACAAGTTGTGAATAATATCACGAGCTGTTTGTTCGTCAGGTGCGTCTGTATTTCTTAATTGACGGTAGATTTGCTCAACCGCTTCTTTTTCAGAGTTTGAGTTATCCTTCTGAAGTGTATTATAGATGATTGTATAATCAGCAATATTTACATCTTCTCTGTGAAGAATAATTGATTTAGAACCAGACTCAACAATGATGTTGATGTCTTCTTCTTTAATGATAGAATCACGCTCTAAAAGAACTTCGTTACGATCGATAGATACTACTTCACCAGTATCTTCATCAACGAAATCTTCTGTCCATGTACGAAGTACACGAGCCGCTAATTTTCTACCTATAGATTTTTTGATGTTTGCCTTTGTAGCTTCAACTTCTTCAGACAAACCAAATAAATCCAATATATCTTTATCGCTACCGTATCCGATTGCTCTTAACAGGGTAGTTACAGGGAATTTCTTTTTACGATCGATGTATGCAAACATCACGTTGTTCACGTCTGTAGCAAATTCGATCCATGATCCTTTGAAAGGAATTACTCTTGCAGAGTATAATTTTGTTCCGTTTGTATGTTTGCTTTGAGCAAAGAATACACCCGGAGAACGGTGCAACTGAGATACGATTACTCGCTCTGCGCCATTGATAACGAAAGAACCCCGTTCCGTCATGTATGGGATATTACCAAGGAACACTTCCTGTTCAATTGTCTGGAAGTCTTCGTTGTCTTTATCATTACATGTAAGACGAAGTTTTGCTTTAAGAGGTACAGCGTACGTTAATCCGCGATCAATACACTCGTCAACGTTATATTTTGGCGTATCGATGTTATAATCGATAAAATCCAAAATAAAATTATCACGGGAGTCAGAGATTGGGAAATTTTCTGCAAAAACTTTATAAAGTCCCTCTTTGAATCTATTTTCAGCAGGAGTATCAATCTGAAAAAAATCTTTGAAAGATCTAACTTGGATATCTAGGAAATCAGGGTATTCAACCGTACTTCTAGTTTTTGCAAAGCTCTTTCTTAGATTTTGAGTATTGTTAGTTGCCAACGCTTTAATTAGTTTATGTTAGAAATTTAAACTGAAATTTAGCACTATTATTCTGGTGGTATACAAACAGGAAAAGACCTGACATGAACTGTCAGGCCTAATGCCGTATCTGATGACTCAGAAGAGAATTAGTAATTACTTAACTTCTACTTCAGCACCAGCTTCTTCAAGTTGTTTCTTGATAGCTTCAGCTTCTTCTTTAGATGCACCTTCTTTAATAGGTTTTGGAGCACCGTCAACTAAATCTTTAGCTTCTTTCAAGCCAAGACCAGTAAGATCTTTCACTAATTTAACGATTGCTAGTTTTGAAGCACCTGCATTTTTAAGAATAACATCAAATGCTGTTTTCTCTTCTACAGCTGCAGCAGCATCACCACCACCAGAAACTACTACCGCAGCAGCAGCTGGTTCGATACCGTACTCATCTTTAAGTATAGAAGCTAATTCATTAACTTCTTTCACTGTTAAATTAACCAATTGCTCAGCGAACGCTTTTAAATCTGCCATTGTATTATAAATTATTAATGAATTTAATTTTTAAGTATTTATTTGATCAGCCGAAGCTAATTTTTTTAAGCTTGCTCTGCGAAAACGCGGCTCTCGTTTGTAAGGCCACCGATAACACGTTGAGCTGGAGCTTGTAATAGAGCGATGATATCGCCGATAAGTTCTTCTTTAGATTTGATTGATGCAAGTGCATCAAGTTTGTCTTTTCCAACATAGAAATCTGCGAAAACAGATGCACCTTTGAACTCAGGTTTTGCAACGCCACCTTTGTGGAATTGTTTCAAAAGTTTAGCGGGTACGTTTGCTGTGTCAGAAAACATTAGACCAGAAGCACCTTTCAGAGCTGCGCCATCTAAAGCTGTATGGTCAATATTAAGTTGTTCAAGAGCCTTTTTAATTAAAGAGTTCTTTACAACTTTATATTCAACACCTTTAGAAAAACAAAGTTTTCTGAATTTGTTTATTTGATCTACTGTCATTCCAGAACCATCAGTGATATAGAACGTAGCAGCACCTGCTATTTTCTGTGCAACCTCCTGAATGATTATTGCTTTTTCTTCTTTTGTCATTTGATTACTCGTTTAAGGAGGCTCTTATTACAGACCTGCTACTGAGCTCTTATCAATTGTTATACCTGGGCTCATCGTGCTAGAAAGTGTAATACTTCTAACATATGTACCTTTTGCTGAAGCAGGTTTTAATTTAGCAAGCACTTGCAATACTTCGTTTGCGTTTTCAAGAATCATCTCCGGAGAGAAAGATACTTTACCCACACTTGTATGCACGATACCAAATTTATCAACTTTGAAGTCGATTTTACCAGCTTTAACATCTTTCACCGCTTTTGCCACGTCCAGTGTAACAGTACCGGCTTTTGGGTTAGGCATTAAGTTACGTGGACCAAGTATTTTACCTAGTTTACCAACTTTTGCCATAACTGTAGGCATTGTGATGATTACGTCAATATCCAACCAACCGCCTTCGATTTTCTGGATATAGTCGTCTAACCCTACGTGATCTGCACCGGCATCTTTAGCATCCTGAGCTTTATCAGGCGTACAAAGTACCAATACACGAACATCTTTACCTGTACCGTGAGGAAGCGTCACAATACCACGCACCATTTGATCTGCTTTTTTGGGATCAACACCTAATCTTACATCAATATCAACTGAAGCGTCGAATTTTGTATAAGTGATGTCCTTAATAAGAGCTGATGCGTCAGAAAGAGAGTAGGAATTATTGACATCAAATTTACTTAGAGCGTCTTTTTGTTTTTTTGTCAACTTTGCCATGACTTTAATTTAAATTAGTTCTCCCAAGGTGCTTTACCTGATACTGTTAATCCCATACTACGGGCAGTACCTGCTACCATTTTCATTGCAGATTCTATTTTAAAAGCGTTAAGATCCGGCATCTTAGTTTCCGCAATTGTGCGGATTTGATCCCAGTTCACAGATCCAACCTTAACACGGTTAGGCTCTGCAGAACCTTTTTTAATCTTAGCAGCTTCGGCTAATAGAATTGCAGCCGGAGGAGTTTTTACGACGAAGTCAAATGACTTGTCAGAGTAAACTGTAATTAATACTGGAAGCAATACGCCCGGTTTATCCTGAGTTCTTGCATTGAATTGCTTACAGAATTCCATGATGTTCAAACCCTTGGAACCAAGAGCCGGACCAACTGGAGGTGAAGGATTTGCTGCTCCACCTTTAATCTGTAGCTTCACATATCCGGTAATTTCCTTTGCCATTTTCTTACTGGAGTTTTTCTACTTGTATATAATTAAGCTCAACGGGTGTATTACGGCCAAATATTTTAACCATAACGTTAAGCTTTTTCTTTTCTTCGAATACTTCTTCTACACTACCTGTAAAGCCGCTGAAAGGTCCATCCATAACTTTTACGGTTTCGCCTACAACAAACGGAGTTTCAAGTACCACCTCTCCCACCTGAGAATCATCAACTGTGCCCAATATTCTATTGACCTCAGATTGACGAAGTGGAATTGGTTTTTTGCTAGCAGCACCTTCAGAGGCACCCAAGAAGCCGAGAACACCAGGAATACTGGTAATCACGTGGGCAGCCTCACCATGGCTTAAATCTGCTTGTATTAGAACATATCCTGGGAAAAAACTTCTTTCTCTCACTCTCTTTTTACCATTTCTCATTTCATACACCTTCTCGGCAGGAATAAGCACTTGTGGCACATAGTCCACTAGTCTTTGTCTGGTAATTTCGTTTTCAAGGTATGATTTTACCTTTTTTTCCTGACCACTTACGGCCCTAACTACGTACCAATGCAACTCGCTCATGTTCCTTTTGAAAGAATATAAAATTAGTAAATCGACTGTAACACGTATTTAAACGCGAAATCGATGAGACCGATAACAATTGCAAATATTATAGATGCAAACAAGACAAGCGCCGAGCTACTTTGCAACTCAGACCATTTTGGCCAAGATACATTTGTAACTAGCTCGTCTACTGAACCTTGTATAAAATTTACTAGTTTCTTCATAATCACTTTCTTGTGCACGGGTGGAGAGATTCGAACTCCCATCAGCGGTTTTGGAGACCGACATTCTACCCTTGAACTACACCCGTAAATGCACGCCTACTTTTTAGTCGGGGTGCAAAGATATTAACAATCCTATAAAAAAACAAGTGCGTTTCTGAAATATTCAAAAACGCACTTTATTTAATTGGGATAATTATTTCAAGATTTCAGTAACCTGACCAGCACCTACTGTTCTACCACCTTCACGGATAGCGAAACGCAATCCTTTGTCCATGGCGATCGGAGCGATCAATTTAACTGTAATTGTAACGTTATCACCAGGCATAATCATCTCAGTTCCAGCAGGAAGTTCGATTTCACCTGTAACGTCTGTTGTTCTCATGTAAAACTGAGGACGGTATTTGTTAAAGAATGGAGTGTGACGACCACCTTCTTCTTTAGAAAGGATGTACACTTCAGCTTTAAATTCTGTATGAGGTTTTACTGAACCTGTTTTACAGATAACCATACCACGTTTGATAGCTTCTTTTTCGATACCACGTAATAAAAGACCAACGTTATCGCCAGCTTCACCACGATCAAGGATCTTACGGAACATCTCAACTCCAGTTACTGTAGATTTTAAGTTCTCAGCACCGAAACCGATGATATCAACACCATCACCTGAGTTAATGATACCTCTTTCAATTCTACCAGTTGCAACTGTACCACGACCAGTGATAGAGAATACATCTTCAACAGGCATTAAGAAAGGTAAATCAGTAAGACGTGGAGGAATCGGAATATCCTTATCAACAGCGTCCATTAGCGCATCGATAGTTGCGACCCATTTAGGCTCAGCGTTAAGACCACCAAGGGCAGAACCTTGAATGATGCTCATTGTATCACCAGGGAAACCGTAGAATGATAATAATTCACGAATTTCCATTTCAACTAATTCCAACAATTCTGGATCATCAACCAAATCAACTTTGTTCATGAATACAACCATTGAAGGAACACCTACCTGACGAGCAAGAAGGATGTGCTCACGAGTTTGTGGCATAGGACCATCTGTAGCAGCAACTACTAAGATAGCTCCATCCATTTGTGCAGCACCAGTTACCATGTTTTTAACGTAATCCGCGTGACCTGGACAGTCAACGTGTGCGTAGTGACGAGTAGCAGTAGCATACTCAACGTGTGAAGTATTGATTGTAATACCTCTTTCTTTTTCTTCCGGAGCGTTATCAATTTGAGAGAAATCTCTCTTTTCTGCTAAACCTCTTTCAGACAACACTTTTGTGATTGCTGCTGTTAAAGTTGTTTTACCGTGATCGACGTGGCCAATAGTACCAACGTTAACGTGTGGTTTTGAACGGTCAAAATTTTCTTTTGCCATATTTGAAAATCCTCAATTTAAGATGTATAGTATACGTAAAGATGTTATTCAATCTAATTCATATAGAGCCAATGACGGGACTCGAACCCGTGACCCCTTCCTTACCATGGAAGTACTCTACCAGCTGAGCTACATCGGCTGTTAAGAAATAAGAGCGAAAGACGAGGTTCGAACCCGCGACCTATAGCTTGGAAGGCTATCGCTCTACCAGCTGAGCTACTTTCGCAAATATAACTAAACCTCAAAAAGCAAATCCTAATGCTCCAACGGTTCAGTGCATTATTTTGGATCTGAAGTTTAGTTTCTGGGTGGGGGAACAAGGATTCGAACCTTGGAAGACATAAGTCAGCAGATTTACAGTCTGCCCCAGTTGGCCGCTTTGGTACTCCCCCATTAGAAATAAATTCTATTTTCAAGAATTCAGAGAACAGTTCTTAAAACGAAGCTTTTTGTAGGAATTCTTGCATCAGCCATTTTTAAGAGAGTGCAAAATTATAGGGTTTTTTATTTAATTCAAACTTTTCGCAATAAATAATCTATAATTTTGCACAATTAAATGAAACAATTTAAAATTCAGCACTTTGAGGAGTACGAGGAAATGGAATAACGTCACGGATGTTTCCCATTCCTGTCACAAATAACATCAAACGTTCAAATCCCAAACCAAAACCGCTGTGTGGTGCTGATCCAAACTTTCTTGTTTCCAGATACCACCAAATGTCTTTTTCATGAATACCTACTTCTCTGCAACGCTCCTGTAATTTCTCTAAATTGTCTTCTCGCTGAGAACCACCAATGATTTCTCCTATTCCCGGGAACAAAACATCCATGGCACGAACAGTTTGTCCATCTTCATTCGCTTTCATGTAAAATGCTTTGATCGCTTTTGGGTAATTTGTCAGAATTACCGGCTTTTTGAAGTGTTTTTCAACCAGATAACGCTCGTGTTCAGACTGAAGATCAATTCCCCATTCTACTTTATATTCAAACTTCTGTGTTGTTTTAACTAAAATATCTACTGCTTCGGTATAGCTCAAACGTACAAATGGTGTTGTTACGACACTTTTCAGACGCTCAACCAATTCCTTGTCATACATTTCATTTAAGAAATTCAGATCATCAATACAGTTATCCAAAGCATATTGAACCAGATATTTCAAAAACTCTTCTGCCAAATCCATGTTGTCCTGAATTTCATAGAATGCCATTTCAGGTTCAATCATCCAGAATTCGGCCAGGTGACGGGTTGTATTTGAATTCTCTGCTCTGAAGGTTGGGCCAAACGTATATACTTCACCCAAAGCCATAGCTGCCAATTCGCCTTCCAACTGTCCTGAAACTGTAAGGTTCGTAGCCTTTCCAAAGAAATCTTTCGAGAAGTCTACTTCGCCTTCTTTTGTCTTTGCAGGATTGTTTAAATCTAATGTTGTTACCTGAAACATTGCTCCGGCACCCTCTGCGTCAGAGCCCGTAATAATTGGTGTATGCACGTATACAAATCCTTTTTCGTTAAAGAATTTATGTACAGCAAAAGCCATTGCGTGACGCAAACGAAGTACACAGCTGAATGTATTTGTTCTTGGTCTTAAGTGTGCAATCTCTCTTAAGAACTCAAGTGAGTGACCTTTTTTCTGTAAAGGATACGTTTCCGGATCTGCAACACCAATTACTTCCAATTGATCGCCTTGCACTTCAACCGACTGACCTGCACCTTGCGAACCTACAAGTTTACCTGTAACACTGATGCAGGCACCTGTTGTTACATCTTTCAGCTGCTCTTCGCTAAAACGAGCGATATCGAGTACGATTTGTATGGTATTAATGGTTGAACCATCATTTAATGCTACAAAAGCAACGTGTTTATTCCCGCGTTTCGTTCTAACCCAGCCTTTTAGCGTTACCTGCTGGTCTATATACTTGTCTGAATGACTTAGTAATTCTTTAATCTTAATCCTTTTCACGTTGAGTGCGTTTACAGTAAGTGGAGCGCAAAAAAAGGATATTTTATCTTTTTAATCAAAAAGAATTTCAAAAATGCTCTATTTTTGTTTCTAAGCACGATTTGCTTTGTGACCATTTTACGATTTTATGCAAAAATTAAGTATTCAGCAGCAGTTATCTCAAAAACTATCTCCTCAGCAGATTCAGTTTATAAAACTATTGCAGATACCGGCAGCAGAATTAGAATCCCGTATTGAAGAAGAACTCGAAATAAATCCCGCCCTGGAAGAAGGCAAAGAAGAACCGATTGACGATAAAGATTCGAATGAAGAAGAGTTTCCGGACTCAGACGATGAGTATTCGGATGATGAACTGGATGTGCAGGAATATATCCGCGATGAGGATGTAGCAGGCTATAAGATGCAGGGAGACGGCCCTTCGCAGGACGATGAAGAGCGCGAGTCTCCATTGGCTGGAACAACTTCTCTGACTGAAATCCTCTTAAATCAAATGGGATTTTTACGTTTGAATGAACGTCAGCAAAAAATTGCGGAACAATTGATCGGCAGTATTGATGAAGACGGATACATACGACGCAACCTGGACCTGATTGTTGATGATCTGGCCTTCTCTCAAAACATTGAAACCAATGTTGAAGAGATTGAAGAAGTGCTTTTTAAAATACAGGACTTTGACCCTGCCGGTATTGGTGCCAGAGACTTACAGGAATGCCTGCTTCTGCAAATAGAACGGAAGCATGTAGACGAACCGGATGTATTGGTTGCTTATAACATTTTAAAAGATTGCTTTGACGAATTTACCAAAAAGCATTACGACAAAATTCAAAAGAAACTTGATGTTGACGACGAATCTATCAAGGCTGCTGTAAATATTATCACGAAATTAAATCCCAAACCGGGCGGCAATTCAGGCGATGATATTAAAACTCAATTCTTAATTCCGGATTTTATTTTACAAACCAATAATGGTCAATTAGAGTTGTTTTTGAATTCTAAAAATGCACCGGATCTGCGTGTGAGCCGAAACTATTCGGAAATGTTTGAAACATACGACAAAAGTGCCAAGAACGATAAAAAATTAAAAGAAGCTGTCACGTTTGTGAAGCAGAAACTGGATGCTGCAAAGTGGTTCATTGAAGCAATCAAACAGCGCCAGCAGACTCTTTTAAGAACCATGCATGCTATTTTAGAATTTCAGAAAGAATTCTTTTTTGAAGGAGATGAAAGCTATTTGAAACCGATGATCTTAAAAGACATTGCCGATATGGTGGGGATGGATATCTCAACCATATCAAGGGTTGCAAACAGCAAAGCGGTTCAAACGGAATTTGGAATTTACCCCTTGAAATATTTCTTCTCTGAGGGTATCGCGACTGATTCAGGTGAAGATGCCAGCAGCAGAGAAGTAAAACATATTCTCAAAGAAATTATTGATGGCGAACAAAAGAAGAAGCCACTCTCTGATGAAAAGTTAGAGAAAGAATTGAACAAAAGAGGATATAACATTGCACGGAGAACCGTTGCAAAATACCGTGAACAATTGAACATTCCGGTAGCACGATTAAGAAAGGAACTATAATAGTTATGACCTATCCAACTGAAAAAAACATCTGGTATTACCTTTCATTACTTGTATCTTATATTATTCACCCGGTATTTATTCCTACATACATTTTCACAGTATTTCTATTCTTTGGAAATTTTATTTTCGAACCATATTCCCCCACCGGCCAGTTTAATGTTGTTGTATTAATTTTCATTACAACAGCAGTTATTCCGTTGGTTCTGCTGGCCATTAATCTTTTGTTGGTACGAAAAAAGATAACACACAGTGCCCTCTTAATGGAGTCAAAAAAAGATCGGGTAGTACCTTTCTTTTACATCGGAATTTATTACTCGATTTTATCGTATATGTTTTTTACTTACCTCAACAGCTTCCCGATACTGTTAACCTGCTTGATGGTAATTATAAGTGTTTCTGTATTACTAACGGCTTTCATAAGTTTATTCTGGAAGATCAGTGCCCATGCCATCTCTCTTGGTGCAAGTATTATGATCTTTATTCTGATTGATACTGTAATGCCTAACGAAGATTTGCTGTATGTAATTATTGCAACATTATTCGTGTGTGGCCTTACCCTATCAAGCCGCTTGTATCTGAATGCACATACTTCAAGTCAAACCTATGTTGGTTTTTTATTGGGTATGGTTGTCAGCGCCATTGGCTTGTTTTTTTTACTTCCAAACCTTTTAATCTTTCCTTTCGACATATAACCGTATGGCACTTGTACTATCTGAAATAACCGGCAGAACAGCATTCATCTCAATGAACAGACCTGAGGTGTACAACGCATTGACAATTGATTTGATTGAAGCGCTTATTGCAGCGTTTGAATCTGTTGAGAAAAATCAGGAAATTGACTTCATTGTTTTTAAAGGCGAAGGAAAAGGATTCTGCGCTGGTCTGGATTTGCAGTGGGCACAAACCATACAAGGTGACCATGTGGTTGAACTCGTAGAAAATTATTTCAACCGGTTAACGAAAGTTATTCATCTTTGCAGCAAACCTGTTATTTGTTTGTTACACGGACCAGCAAGCGGCGCGGGCGCATCGTTAGCACTCGCCTGTGATTTGATCTTTGCTTCACACAACGGTTCTTTTGCTTTTCCTTTTTTAAGTCTGGGACTGCAACCGGATACAGGGGCGAGTTATTATTTAAAACAGCGCGTAGGCTACCATCAGGCATTTGAATGGCTGCTGGAAGGCAAAAAACTTACGGCTCAGGAAGCCCTCGATAACAAGCTGATTCAAAAACTTTTTACAGACGATGATGTGATGCATGATTATCTGGCTTTTTATCTGAAGTCGCTTAGTCAGTTGCAAGCAGGTGCAGGCACTTCATTAAAATCGTTATTAATCGGCAAGGCCGATTTTGAAGAGACATTGAAAAAAGAAGCGATACAACAGGCATTAGCTGTTAAGGGCGGTATGCTGAAAGTGAAGATTGAAGAGTTTTTTAAGAGGAATAAATAGTTGTGAGCTGCCAGTAAAAGAAAGTAGTCAATCCGCCGCAACGAACTACAGAATAATAGACACTAGACCAGCTACGCTAAGTCTAGCACCAGAGAGATGATAGACACCAGTTAGGTCTAGCCAGAGAAAATAAAACTTTAATTGCTACGATCTCTCTCCTTCATTATCAATATCAATTTGACCTAAATTGTCTTTGATAGTTGGTTCTGATTCAAATGTTACAGGGATATTGAAAGGCATACCTAATAAATTTGTTCCTTTATGAAATTTATTGTTGCTAATTGTAATTTCACTTTCATAACAACAGTCAAAAAAATTCACAAAATCGTTAAAAGTACTATTTATTATTGTTACTGCGTTTCCTTTTTTATTATGCCCTCCTGCCTGGAAATCTAAATAATTTTCAAACGTGCAATTATCTATTGTTAGGCCGCCTAAAAAATACGTAAAAACAAATTGACACCTTTTAAAATGGCAATTTGTTAATTTAACATGTTTCACAAATTTTGTGACACTCCCAGAAAAATATTCTATAATACAATTTTCTATTACAACTGTTCTATCCCAAGTTTCATTGGTTTCAATTTTTAACTCACCGTTAATATACGCATCTTTTAAAGCTAAGCCTTCATTTAGCAAATCTATTGCCCTTTCAGGTGATATATTATTTTTCGGTGTTGCTTCCATATTATTACTAATACCAAAAATTACTTTACTCCTTCACCAACAACGCCACCGCATAAGCATTCACGCCTTCTTCCCTACCTACATAACCAAGCTTTTCGTTGGTGGTTGCTTTGATTGAAATGTCTTCTGCAGGAATACTCATTGCTTCGGATAAGGCTTGCTGCATGCGTTCGATGTGGGGATTGATCTTAGGATTTTCAAGTGCTAAGGATGCGTCTACGTTGCTGATCTCCCAGCCTTTTTCGCGAATCATTCTGCACACTTCTGTCAATAGTATTTTTGAATCTACGCCTTTCCAACGAGCATCGGTGTTTGAAAAATGAAAACCAATATCACGCATATTCGCAGCACCTAAAATAGCATCGCAAATGGCATGTATCAATACATCGGCGTCTGAATGTCCGTCCGGTCCTTTTGTATATTCAAGCTGAATACCACCCAACCACATGGGCCGGCCTTCTTTCAAAGGGTGTACATCGTATCCAAAGCCTACTTTAATTTTCATGGAATAATTTTAAGATTTTTTTCTTGCGTTTCTTTGCGAAACCTTCGCGCTCTTTGCGGTTTATTTTTTAACGCAAAGGTCGAAAAGACATAACCACGGCAAGGTACAGTACAACTGTTTTATTCAACAGATTTATAATACAAGGTTGAGCAATTCTCCGGTTTCAATACAGATTTAGCAACGCGTGAAATATCTTCTGATGTTACTTTCTGTATCGCTGCGGCTTCTTTGTTTACCAGTTCCGGATCACCCAACATGGCTGCAAATGCCAGGTTCATGGCTCTGTTCAATACTTCAACTTCGCCGAATAACAAGGTTGATTCTGCCTGATTTTTAACTTTCGTCAATTCCTGTTCAGAGAATTTTTCTGCCGCGATGGATGCGATCAATTCGGATACAGCATCGTCTGCATCTTTCAGACTAATACCCTGGCTCAATTTTCCATCTACTACCAGCAAACCAGGATCCACAGAGCTCAGTACATAGGCGTTCAGCGACGTAAATATTTTTTTCTGCTGTACCAGTTTATCATACAAACGCGACGATTTTCCTCTTCCCAGAATATCGCTCAGCAAATCTGTCGGATAATAATCCGGAGAAAGTTTTCCGCTCATGTGATATGTTTTGTACAAAGCATTCAACGGCACTTTTGCACTGGTCTCTTCAAAGCGTGCCGCTGTCTGCACCGCTTCCGCTGGTATAGCACGTTTTCTTCTGGTACCGGAAGGTATGGGACCAAACCATTTCTGAGCAAGTTTTTTAACCTGTTCCAGCGTTACATTACCGGCAACTACCATGTAGGCATTGTTCGGCAAATAATACGAATAGAAAAAGTCCCGCACATCGTCCATGGTGGCGTCTTCAATATGCGAAATTTCTTTGCCAATGGTGGCCCACTGGTACGAGTGCTGCTTGTATGAGAGCGGACGTAATTTTAACCACACATCTCCGTACGGCTGGTTCAGGTAACGCTGTTTGAATTCTTCAATTACAACACTTCTCTGTACTTCCAATACCTTCGGGTCAAAGGAAAGCGACAGCATACGATCGCTCTCTAACCAGAATGCCGTTTCAATATTATTCGCCGGAATGGTAATATAATAGTTTGTAATATCCGGAGAAGTAAAGGCATTATTTTCGCCGCCGGCTTTCTGAAGTGCTTCATCGTAGGAAGCTATATTTTTAGATCCTCCAAACATCAAGTGTTCAAAGAGATGGGCAAATCCTGTTTTGGTAACAACTTCATCTTTTGACCCCACATCATACAAAATGTTCAGTGCTGCCATTGACGTTGTACGGTCTTCGTGTACAAAAACCTTTAAACCATTATCTAATACAAAAGAAGAATATTCAATCATTTCAAATTCATTTTAACAAAAATAGAAACAGAAGCCGTATTTTTATACCTTATTGACTAAAAGCTTTACACCAAACGCAATTTATTCTTTTACTTTGCAGGAGGCGAGTACGCTAAAAATACGTTGTATGATATCATTTGAACAAAATAATATAGATCAGGACACGCTTATACGCTTGTATAAAGAGCTGGTAAAGCCCCGAATGATCGAAGAAAAGATGTTATTTCTACTACGTCAGGGTAAAATATCCAAATGGTTTTCAGGAATCGGACAAGAGGCCGTTTCTGTTGGTGTGGCATGCGCCCTGGAAAAAGAAGAATACATTTTACCCTTACATAGAAATTTAGGAATTTTTACAAGCAGAGGCGTGCCTTTGCATCGGTTGTTTTGTCAGTTTCAGGGTAAGCCTTCGGGTTTTACAAAAGGGCGCGACCGTTCTTTTCACTTTGGCAGCAAAGAGCATCATATTGTAGGTATGATCTCGCATCTCGGTCCGCAGATGGCTGTAGCAGATGGTATTGCTTTAGCAGAAAAACTTTCCCGGAGCAACCGCGCTACCCTTGTATTCACCGGCGACGGCGGTACCAGCGAAGGCGATTTTCACGAAGCCTTAAACCTGGCTTCCGTATGGGATCTTCCTGTATTATTTTTAGTTGAAAATAATGGATACGGTTTGTCTACGCCATTAGAAGAGCAGTTCCGCATAAAAAGTTTTAAAGAAAAAGGACCGGCCTATGCGATCGAAACGCATACCATAGACGGCAATAATATTCTAGAGGTTTATACCAAGATTCGTGAACTGGCAGCATACGTGCGCAGAGAATCCAGACCGGTATTGGTTGAAGCCATTACCTTCCGCATGCGCGGGCACGAAGAGGCTTCAGGTACAAAATACATTCCCGAAGAATTATTTGCCGCCTGGGCAAAAAAAGATCCGGTTGAAAATTTTGAACGCTACCTGCTTGATGAGGCAATTCTTACGATGCAGGAAATCGAATCCATCAAAGAAAAAATTAAACACGGAATTGATGAAGCCTGGCACTACACAGAAAATGAAAAAGAACCTGTAGCAGACAGTTCCATTGAAGAAGAAGATATGTATGCCCCATTCGTGCATATAAAAACCCGTCCAAGAACAAGTTTAAAAAGCAACAAACGATATATTGATGCTATCAGTGATGGGCTGAGGCTTGCCATGGATAAGTTTCCAAGACTTATTCAAATGGGCCAGGATATTGCTGAGTATGGCGGTGTATTCAAAGTAACAGAAGGTTTGATCGAACGCTTTAGCAAAGAGCGTGTACGCAATACCCCCTTGTGTGAATCGGCCATTATTGGTGCGGGATACGGCCTTGCCATTAAAGAATATAAATCTGTTATTGAAATGCAATTTGCCGATTTTATTACCAGTGGTTTTAATCAAGTGGTAAACAATCTGGCAAAATCACATTACCGCTGGGAACAGCAAGCTGATGTGGTAATACGTATGCCTACCGGTGCAGGTACCAGCGGCGGCCCTTTCCATTCACAGTCGAATGAAGCCTGGTTCTTCCACACGCCCGGTTTAAAAATTGTATATCCATCTAACCCCTACGATGCAAAGGGCTTGTTACTCGCTGCCATTGAAGACCCGAACCCGGTTTTATATTTTGAGCATAAAGCGTTGTACCGTTCAATAAGCGAAGAAATACCGGACGACTATTATACCGTGCCGATCGGCGAAGCTGTTCTTGTTGAAGAAGGAGATGACGTAACCATTGTTGCCTACGGAAATGCTGTCTGGTGGGCCAAAGAGGCTGTTAAAAAAGAAGCCGCCTCTGCTGATATCATTGATCTGCGCAGTTTATTGCCGTGGGATAAAGAAACTGTTTTAAAAAGTGTTTTAAAAACCGGCAGGGTTCTGGTAATAAATGAAGATACGCTCACCGGCTCTATTTCGGCTGAAATTGCAGCCTGGATAAGTGAAAATGCATTTGAAAGCCTGGATGCCCCTGTGATGCGAGTAGGAAGCCTCGATACTGCTGTTCCTTTTGCAAAATCACTGGAAGACAATTTCCTGCCAATCAGGCGGATTCAGGATAAGCTGAAGGAACTTCAGTACTATTAATCCCGTTATAGTATTTAATTGCAAATACTTTGTAAAATCCTTAGATTTACTTTACACACCTAATACCTATGAAATATATTTTAATTCCCTTTATAGCACTGTTTATTGTAGTAAATCTTACTTCATGCAATAAACATTCTTCGTATCCTTGTCCGGGTCTAGGCCAGGCAAATGAAGCGGACATCAGTCAGTTTGATGAGAATGGCCAATTAAAAACGGATTCCAAGAAAAAGAAGAAAAGCAATGTGAATGGCCGTTTCAATGTTGACAATGGGTTAATTAATAAAAAGAACCCAAAACAGCTGAAATCAAAAGGTCGCAAACGCGTTTAATTAACCCTGCATGAAACAATATAACTATTTAATTTTTTCTTCGACTTCGCTGTTGGCATTTCTTCTGTTTTGTTTCACCGGCTTTAGCCAGACCGATACAAATATTAAGAAGAAACAAAAGGCCATGACCCAATCTCAGGGTACCATGAATGCCAAAAAGGCGAATGCTTCAAAATCAGGCGGACCAAAAAACAATCAAGCCACTGCTGAAGCAAATAAGATGAATGTGCAGAAGAACCAGAAGAACATGGGGCAATCGCAAGGTACAATGAATGCCAAACAAGCGAATGCCTCTCATTCAACCGGACCAAAAAATAATCAGGCTTTAGCAGAAGCAAATAAAGGTACAAACGTTCAGAAGAAACAACGCCAGATGGGTACCAATACGGGAGACATTGTTGTTTCAAATAAATCAGGTGTGAAACCTCCGCATTATGACAATTCCGTTGTTGTAAATGATAAACCGCAGCGTGAACAGTCTAAACAGATGAGCAAGTATCAGGGCGACATAGTACCTGCAGAATCTAATTCACACGGTCCATTGAACTCCGGATCCAGTGTGCTTGTACGTGAAATAGACAGAAAACAGGAAAAACAGCGCGCGAAATATGCCGGCGATATGCCTAATAATTTCCTTGCAAAACGTTCTGCTATGCGTCAGGAAAAAAACAGACAGGTTTCATCTTACAAAGGCGATATCTTAGTAAGTACCCTGAATGCCCGTGCAAAACGTACCCGCAAGAAAGCTAAAGATATTGCGAACTACAGAGGTGATCTTATTGTTAAACGTGTTAAGAAAGGTATGCACCCAAGTTCTGTATACCAAGGCGGCAAAGTCAAAAATTCGTACGCGGCAAAAGAGAAATACCGTAAGAAAATGCTTAAGAAATACGGTAAGACAGAAGGTCTGGAAGATGCGAACTGGCAAAAAGAGAAGCAGAAAAACAGTACCCCGAGATACGACAAAAGAGAAGCCGAGATCTGGAACTTACAACCAAAACAATGAACTGGATACCGTTAACATCCGAAAGTCAATTAGAACAAATCATAACGGAGTCTGCACAGGCTCCCGTTATGATTTTCAAACATAGTACCCGCTGTTCAATCAGTTCTACTTCCTTAAACAGATTAGAACGCAATTGGAACGACACAGAAATGGGACCTGTTAAAGCCGTTTATCTGGATTTAATAGCCAACCGTCCGGTTTCGAATAAAATAGAAAGCTTGCTGCACGTTGAACACCAATCGCCGCAGGCAATACTTATTGAAAACGGAAAAAGTATCTGGGACGCATCACACTACGACATTCAGTATGATGCTATAAAGAAGGCTTTGGGGAAGTAGTTACTAGCTTCTAGTTTCCAGGTACCAGACAATAGAAGAACACTACAAGTATAGAACAACAAAAAAGCAGTATCCTTATTTAGGATACTGCTTTTTTTATGCTCATGGAGTGAAATTCTAGCTGTTTGGGATTTGTTTTTTGAATTTTGGGATTTACAAATCTCGTGTCTGGAAACTAGCAACTAGTACCTGGTAACTAAAAGTTGAACGTCACCTCCTGTACAATCTCCGGATGCAGGCACAATGCTACCGGGCACGTATGGGCAGCACGTTTGAGTACCTCTGCTTGTTTTGCCGTCAATACTTCCGGTGTCGGGTGTGTGAAATCAATCTTGATTTTGGCAATTTTTCTAGGTGGTTCCGTGGTCATAATTTTTTCAATCGTTGCCTTGATCCCTACTACCGGAATCTGATCCCTTTCCGCAACAATTCCCATAATGGTCATCATGCAGTTGCAAAGTGCAGCACTTACCAGATCTGTAGGTGAATAAGCTTCTCCCTTTCCGTTATTATCTACCGGGGCATCGGTTACAATGGTATTTCCGGATTTTATGTGTTTACCTGTTGAACGAAGCCCTCCGATATATTCTGCGGTCATTTGATACATAAAGAAATATTTTAGCGTTGTAAGGAAAATTACTAAATTTAGCGGAACACTTCGTTATGAGATTACAAAATACTTATATATCCTTATTGTTATCCTTCTTTTTGACACTTCCGGTTTTTGCACAACGTGAAGGTGAAATTGATTATGAAAAAGAATTTATCGGGGGAATAAATTTTAATACCAATGGAGGATTGATCGGTGGTTTCATGCTGCGCTATACTACTTTGGTGAGAGAGTCAAATAAGCAGTTTCACAACTTTGGTTTGGGTCTGGACATTTTAAAACATCCTAAAGAAATCCGCTATGCGAGCCAGCAAAGCGGCGGTTCTTTTGTAGCATATAAAGCAAACCATTTGGTAGTAGTGCGCCCAACGTACGGAAGGGAATTTGTATTGTTCCATAAAGGAAATGAAGACGGTGTGCAACTGGATTTTATTCTGAACGGGGGTATTTCATTTGGTATTCTTACGCCATATTATATTGAATATCAATCCGGCCCCGGAGTAACAACGATCGAACCCTATGACCCGGTAAAAACACCGGATGTTAACCTGGTAATTAATTCCCAAAGCTATACTACCGGTTTTTCGCATTCAAAAGTAGTACCCGGATTGCATTTAAAAACCGGCTTCAGCTTTGAATACGGCCATTTCAGCAATAAAGTAACGGGGCTTGAGGCAGGCTTTCTGTTTGAAGGATTTACCCGTAAAATGGTTATGATGGAAGCCCCGGCCTATACCGGCGGCTATTTCAAAAACAACCAGTTCTTCAGTTCTATATATTTGATTATTTTTTACGGCGGACGTAAATAAGCCCCAAACAAACCATTTGCTCCTATTTTGTGTTTATAACAGGGAAACAAAGGCAAGATTTACTACCTTTGTACCATTCATTAGATTGTTGAATCATGATTGAATTACCTGTAGTACCCTCCGCTTCCGATCGCAAATCAAAACCCGATTGGCTCCGTGTTAAATTACCTATTGGAAAAGAATATACAAAGTTACGTGCTTTAGTAGACGAACATAAACTGCATACCATTTGTCAGAGCGGCAATTGCCCGAATATGGGCGAATGCTGGGGCGCAGGTACAGCAACTTTTATGATTTTAGGTAACGTATGTACCCGCAGCTGTTCTTTCTGTGCGGTTGCTACAGGCAGACCTACTGAATACGATATTGACGAGCCAAAACGTGTTGCTGAGGCTGTTCGTTTGATGAATGTTAAGCATTGCGTTATTACTTCTGTAAACAGAGACGAACTGAAAGATAAAGGTGCTGAAGTCTGGTACCAGACTGTTGTTCGTGTAAAAGAAGAAAGTCCTGCCACTACCATAGAAACCTTGATACCGGATGTTAAATCTGACTGGGCTTCGTTAGAGCGTATGATCAGCGGCGGACAGGAAGTAGTTTCTCATAACATGGAAACGGTTGAGCGTTTATACAGACGTGTGCGCCCGCAGGCAAAATATACCAGAAGCCTGGAAGAAATTCAACGTATCAAAGATTTTGGCAAACGTACCAAATCAGGCATTATGCTTGGCTTGGGTGAAACCAAAGACGAAGTATTGAAAGCGATGGATGATTTAGTTGCCCATGGCCTGGATGTACTTACTTTAGGACAGTATTTACAACCAACTAAAATGCACCTGGAAGTGGCTGAATTCATTCACCCGGATCTGTTTGCCGAGTATAAAGAAATAGGTTTGTCTAAAGGGTTGAAATATGTTGAATCAGGACCGCTGGTTCGTTCTTCATACCACGCAGAAAAACATATCTGATCGTTATCCAATATTGATATAACAAAAAACCAACTCAGGCGAGTTGGTTTTTTTATTATATCCTAAGCAGTTCTGAATAGATAAAGTTTACCTCTGAGGTTATATAGTTTAGTTCGGAGCTTATATAGTTTAGTCCGGAGGTAAACTAGTTTACCTTTTTACTTATATAGATTACTTCCGAGGTTATCTGGTTTACCTCGGAAGTAATCTGGTTTACCTTTTTGCTTATCTGGTTTACTTCCGAACTTATATAGTTTACCTCGGAGGTAAACTATATAACTTCGGAGCTTATCTTTTGGACTTCGGAGCTATTCGATATTAAAAACTTGCTCTTCGACATTTGTAATGTCGAAGTCAGACAATAAGGATTTGCAATCCTTATTTAATCTAAAAGGTTACAAACCTTTTACTCCATGTTGGCGGTTCCCACTCTAACCTAACCACGACCCAACTCGCTGTTGTGCCATTCGGCCATGCAAATGCTTAAAAAATGGTGACCCCATTTATGTAGATTGTGATGAATATGACGAAGATCATGTTTATGCCTATTATATGCACGGCAGATTAGTTTTCTCTGAAATATTCGATTCATATAATACCTACTCCAACTGAAAATGACTATAATTTCATCTATTAACAATGCGCTATATACGTTTAATAGAAATGAGATTGTCAGTGTTAAAGGTTGGTTCTGATAGTGAATTATATATAAATTACAAATTTAGAATGTTTTAAAATCTTTTGGAATATCGCTTTCACAAACAGTAGAATATCGGACCCAATTTATTGTTTTGTACAAATCCGTAACTGACAAATCTTTTGTTCCCTTACCATTAGAATAAACGATATGAAGTTTATCATCTTTTATTGAAAATTCATCAGCATAACAAGAGCTTCCATTAGATATTATCAAAAATTCAAATACTTTTTTTTGAGGGCAATTTCTTTGTGCTGTTACTGGCGATGTCGATAGATCCCAAGCTGGGTGGATACAGCTATCAGAAAAATTAACAGTTAAATTATCACTCCAAGTAAATTCCTGAGTTTTATCTGTACAATCTACATTCAAGATTATTTTCTGAGTGTTAATAAAAATAATTTTTCCGTAAAACTGGGTGTTTCCGTCATCGATAAAATCAGCAAATGATTTTACTGAGGATAGAATAATTATAGATAGCAGTAATATTTTTTTCATATTGGGATTCTTTTACATTATTGTTTCTAATATTGAAATTTCGTTTTTGGATATATGTTTTATTATTGGATACGCATTGCTTTGATTTTCTTCTAGAGGAACAAATACAGTAACAAAATCTCCATCAATCATGAATAATAAATACTTTTTACCATCTGCAGATGGGTATTTAATTTGAAAGTTATTAGATGTTAATGTTCTTATTTGAGGTAGTCCGGATGTTTTAGCATGGATATCTACCATAGCTTGCTTAAATCCTGCATCCTTAGCCAGTGGAAATATTATAAGAAGATTTGCAATTAAGAAAAAATAAATTATTGGTGTTCTCATTATTAAAAATGTTTCGAATCCATTTCTAATGGCAAAAACTTCCAGCAAAACCAGTGCTATTGTCAATAAATAAGGAATAAGCATGGATGGAGAATTTATGACCATCGTTAAGCCTTTATATATAATGTGAATGGTAGATAAGTTTAATAATTGATATTTAAATCCAAATCTTTGATAATATGCATCGGTAAAAACTAAGCCTGCACATAAGATTATAAAAGAAATCAGAAAGAGCTCATCTTTTACATTGCCAAATTGTGGTTTTATGTCTTCTAATTTTGTTTTATCTTTTTCTGATTTTTGCATGAAATGCTGTTTTAATTAATTTAAAGATACCGGCATTACTTTTGAATATTTATATTGGTATTGCCGCATGATAAAAGTAATTCCATTTCTTTTTACATAAAATACGCTCTTGAGCGTATTTTATAAAATTTACAATCCTTATTTAATCTAAAAGGTTACAAACCTTTTTTATCTGAGTTCGGGATTGCAAATCCCGAACAGCAGTGAAACTTTCAGTTGCAGCGTGAATATTATTTACCGCAGTTGTCGTTGTAGAAATGTACAATATAATCTTCGTCGCCTCGCTCCAGATCTTTGTTTTGAATTTTAGAAACCAGTTCGGGACAATCTGAAAGATACCGTTTCATATCAATAATAAAGAAGCGTGGTATTATAAATTCGCCTTCCCGTTTTGAAAAAATTTTCTTTTGTCCGTTGGAAGAATAAGGTGGAATTTTAATGGCGCCGACATCCATCTCTGATGAGCGGCTGGTATAGTAATACGTATATAATTTCATCGTGCCATCGATATCCATTTTTAAAAAAGTATAGCCCGTCATATAAGCAGAATCCAGAACAAGTTTGTTCGTTGATATCATCCGTATCGTTTCCGAATTGTATGTAAAACGAATTTCTTTTGTATGCCTTGGTTTTACATGTACTTTTTTCCCTGTGGCATCAGCGTAAATAAAACTTCGCTGTAATTTTTCATAATCCGGAAGGCTATTATGTGAACTTACAGGAATTGCAAAAATAACATCTACGGTATCGGTAGTTGTGATGATTTGCCCCTTAGACTGTATATGCTGTGCATACACATTGCCCGGAATAAATAACAACAACATATATACAATACTTAGTTGCTTCATAGTAAGTCTTTATTTCCCGCAGTTGTTATTATAAAAATTTTGCTCTTCGACATTTGTAATGTCGAAGTCAGATTAAAAGGATTTATAATCCCTATTTAATTTAAAAGATTACAAATCTTCTTTTATCCAGGTTTGGGATTAGCTAAACGTTATTTATATTTCTCAAATCTATAATTCCATGTGCAGGTATCGCATTCATCACAACTTGCCTCCTTCCATTTATCATCCCATTCACGCGGCCATCTCCAGTCATTTCTATAAGATGGGCTAATGTATAAATAAGAAGATTTAATTAATACATTATTAGGCTTCACAATGGTTACATAATTTTCATTTGCTTTTTTATAAATGCTGTCACCCATATCAATTACACACATAAAATTACGGGTAAACCCTATCATGTCAAGCTCTTCGATATCGTTTTTAATAAGTATGTGATAACCCCGTTGATAATAAATATTGGAAACATATCCTTTATATGGCTTTTTGATTTCGCTAATAAGTGTATCAGGACTACTGGTATGCATAATTATCAAAAAAATGACAACAACGATAGTGGCGATTATATATATTTTCTTCGTGACCTTCATACAAGTTCAGTTGTTACTTTGGAAGAGTTATCCATAACGAATAAGGAGATTCTGGCTCGTCCGGAAATAGATTTTTCGTTTACATCTAAATCTATTTTTATTCTGATTGTGTATTTGGATATTCGGAAAGAAAAATATCCATTCCAATGTCTCCCATAATTTTCATTGATTCAGAACTTAATACAGCTCCTCCACCTGTTGCTTCTTTTCTAATATTAAAACCAATATCCGCTACATAAGAACTTTTAGCGAAATTAGCACCTTTAGATTTAAGCCATTTTTCTAGTGTATCGATTTGATTTGGCAAATCCCAAACATCATCGCATAGCCAATCCAATTGTTCATCACTTGTCCGATTATAAATATTTATTGGCATATTATCTTAATTGCTTGCTCTTCGACATTTGTAATGTCGAAGTCAGATTAAAAGGATTTATAATCCTTATTTAATTTAATCTAAAAGATTACAAATTTTTTAGATCCAGGTTCGGGATTGCAACTCCCGAACAGCAGAAGCTTCAGATAAACGAACTGAACAAGACGAAACGATAATTTTTATTTCAATGGTTTCTTTGCCCGTACTGTAGGCGCTTCCAGGTTGCCATGATATTTCACCCATACAGCATCAACATCTATCATACCAAATTCTTTTACCCATTTGGCAACTGTTGACAGGCGCTGCGGCTGATCGTACGCGGGGCTAAACATATCAAAGGTGTCCAGAATGATCCACTCGCGTAACAACTCTTTACTCATTCCGGCAGGAAGCGTACGTTCAATATCGCAGATGGGAACAAACCTGTTTAATACTCCTAAGCCAATACGTCTGTTAAATTTATATATGGAAATTAGTGCACCAATATTTTTTCTGATTAAAGACATCAAGCTATCGTGCTTTACCCGTTTCAAAATTGGGCGCAATATGTATTTGCTGTGTACCTTGGTGAATATATTTTTAATGGGATAAAAATCAATGATCAATTCTCCTCCGGGTTTTACCATCTCAACAAGTGCTTGCACCGATGCTTTAAAATCAGGGGTGTGTTGCAAAACACCTAAGCAGATTACTTTATCAAATGATCCCTTCTTAAAAGGTAATTCATAAATACTTGTCTGAAATAATTTCAAGCGCTCATGCGGACCATTGTTTCGGTAGTTTGCTTCAACAGCATTGGAGTAATCAACAGAATAAAGGACAGCCTTGGTGTGATCTAATATGATTTGAGAAAAACGCCCCGCTCCGCTTCCTACTTCCAGAATTGTTTGTCCTGCTAAACCATTTTTCTGCCATTGGGTCTGTGCAAATAAACGATCTTCAGAAACTGAACTGCCGGAGAATTTATCTATTTGTGTTTTTTGAAACGTGTTCCATTCTAGCCCAAAATTTGCCGTGTAATTATCATTGGCAACCAGCCTGAAAGCTCCGTCTTTATATGGATACCGGATTTGATTGGCAGAATCTGTTAAGCCTTCCGGGCTTTCTAAAAGTATTTCGTTGGAAATGGGATCGATTAATTCAATCATGTTAAGCGTCGTAAAACAGATTCGGGAGCAGGCAGCTTAATTCAAGCCATTTAATATTTCTTTAATATTTACGTCCTTTATTGGCTTAACAATATAATCTTTAATCATCGGGTGTGTTTTAGACTTAAGCAAATCTTTGTCGTCAATCGATGAACTTACCATATAAATTGACGGTGCTTTTTCTTCAGCGATATTTAAATTTTTCAATTCTGTTAAAAATTCCCAGCCATCCATAATAGGCATATTAATATCCAGAAAAATTATCTCTGGCAGAGGCTGTGTTCCGACAAGAGCATTTTTAATAGAATTTAACGCATCTTCACCATTTAAAAAAAAGAATAAACTATCGTTCCGATCTAATCTTTCAAATGATTTTCTTGTAATAAACTGAAATATTTCATCATCATCAATGATAAAAATAGTAGCGCTTCTTTTCATAGATTTTAATACAACTTTGTGAAGTTAATGATTTTTTTTAATCATTATTTGTACATAAAAGCGAACCTATTAACATTGTCCTTATTATATAAAATAAGGAGCTTTTTAAAAGTAAGATATTCATATTTGTGCATAAAAAGACCTGAATATTCGGGAATAGTAGTACGGTTTCTTATAAAATCTCAACAAATAGTTTTCTTTTCTTTCGGCCAACAGAAAAGAACAATGTAAAAATACTTTAATTTTGGTTTCATTCCCAACTCAGGCATCCGACTTTTCAATTTTAATTTGTTAAAAATCAACCTTTTTAGTTTACAATTCAAACATCTGATCGTATTGGATAATAGCAGGTATAATTTTTCTGAAGCAAATCGGCTCTGACCGCAGCAACCCTTGACTCAGGGCCGTCAAAACAACGCTAAAAAATCACGCACACAGAAAAAATACTGATTTTGGTTATTTATTGCTTTATATTAGTAAGCATAAGAAGTATAGATTGAGATTATACATATGGGAAATAAAATATTTAGCGTTTCAAACTTTGGTATTGCGGCGGATGCAATTCAAAATACTGAATATTTTTATAAGCAAATTATACAGCAATTGCCCGGTGCTTTTTACATCTCTGATGTAAATGGCAAAGTCATATTCTACAATCAGGCGGCAGAACATTTATGGGGTCAGAAACCTGATGAAGAAAAAGCCTGGGGTTTTGGTTTCAAAAACATCTATTATCCCGACAATGACACTCCGCTCAAACCAAATGAATACCCTATGGCAAGAATGCTGAAAGAAGGGAAAACAATTGAAGGTGAGGAAATACTTGCAGAGCGTACAGATGGCTTATGGAAATATATATTAACCCACCCCAAAGCTCTTTTTAATGTTTCGAATGAACTGATAGGCGGTATCAATATTCTGGTCGATATAACAGCCCGTAAGGAAGCCGAACAAGTCATTAAAGAACGCCTGCGATTACTGGAAGATATGTTTTCCAGCAGTCATGATTGTATTAAAGTACTGGATCTTGAAGGGCTGCTGATATCAATGAATGAGAGCGGACAGCGGATTGCCGAAATTGATGATCTTACTCCTTTTATCGGAGCTGCGTATGCTGATTTATGGGGCGATGCCAAAGAAGATGCTATACAAGCTTTAGAGGATGCCAGAAATGGCGGCACCGGCAGATTTGTAGGCTGGCTGCCAACCCTGAAAACACTTGCTCCGAAATGGTGGGATATAATGATTACACCTATTCCCGGATCTAATGGCAAACCTGAACGATTGTTGGTTGTTGCCAGAGACATTACTGAATATACTTTTCTGCAGGAAGAATTAAAAGAGCGTAATCAAGAGCTGCTCAAGATTAACAACGATCTGGATAATTTTATTTATACCGCTTCACACGATCTAAGATTACCCATTACCAATATTGAAGGACTTGTTAATACGTTAAAAAGTACGCTTGAAGAAGTAGACAATACAGTGGTTCCGGAAGCAAGTACCATGTTGAATATGATTGATAAATCGATCAATCGTTTCAAACGTACCATTATTGATTTGACTGAAATAAGCAAAGTACAGCGAACAAATGAAGAAGATGTATTGCGCATCAATTGTGCTGAAATTATAGAAGATGTTATACTCAGCATTCAGGATCAGATTACTACATCAGATGCAGATATTCGTGTAGATACACATGCCTGCAACAATATTATTTTTTCAACAAAAAATTTTAAAAGCATTGTCTATAATCTACTCAGCAATGCCGTTAAGTATCGCCACCCGGATAGAAAACCTGAAATTACTATACGCACAGAAATCAAAGAACAGCACTTGCTGTTAAGTATTCAGGATAATGGCCTTGGAATTAATGAAACGCATTTGCCTAAATTATTCTCCATGTTCAAGCGCTTCCACAATCATGTTGATGGAACAGGTATCGGACTCTATATTATCAAAAGAATCATTGATAATGCAGGCGGAACCATTGAAGTAAAAAGCGAACTGAATAAGGGCACGTTGTTCAATGTTTATTTCAAACTATAACTATCGGCAATATAATTAGCTGACTAATGTTTGGTTGTACCGAAGCACTCTCTCTTACGTTCTTTGCAAAACCTTAGTGTCCTTTGCGTTAAAAACGGCAGACATTTAAACGCAAGGAAAGCAACAAGCAGGTTTGGAATTAGTACATTCAAGTACATAGTTTCCCGATTTTAAATGAAAACTATATCTTATTGAATCTACTGTAGTGTTTGGTAATAGCTTTACTTTACTGTTATAAATTAAAACTCTCCAAGGGGGCGTTCAATTCTGTATAATAAATTAAAAAACTATAGTGAAGGTAGTTCCAACATTGATTTCACTCTCTACTTCAATTACTCCTCCAAGAGCTTCTACTTGTCTTTTCGTCATAAACAACCCAACCCCTCTTGAATCTTTATTTGAATGGAATGTTTTATACAAACCGAAGATTTTGTGTTTGTTTTTTGTTAAGTCAATACCTATTCCATTATCAGCAACTTTTAATACTGCTTTGCCTGTATCTGTTTTATAGGCTTCAACTTTAACAATAGCGGTTCGGGTGTATGATCTGTATTTAATGGCATTTGAAATTAAATTGATAAAAATGCTTTGTAAATAAGTTGGAGAATAATGAATCTTCGGACAAAAAGAAAAATCAACACGAAAATGTACGCCAGCCTCTTGCACCTGTCCGGAAAGGAGTCTCACAACATTATCAAATATTTCCTTGAAGGTTACTTCGCATTCATCGTCTACAAAATCACGTTGAATTTTTAAAGACTCTGCCAACACCTGTATAGTAGACAATAAATTATCTGATACGTGTTTCAGATTGGAAAGGTATTCTTTCTTTTCAGCCTCTTCAGTTGCTGCTTCAAAATAATCCAGAAGGATACTTAAGTTGCTTATTGGTGATCTAAGATTGTGAGATGTGATGTGTGCAAAATCTTCCAGCTGTCTATTCTTAACTTTAAGATCATTTAATGAATTGTATCTTTCCGTAACATCCGAATAAGAGCAGACAACGGCAACCTGTGTACCAAATTCATCTATCACGGGTTCAGAATTAATGCTGAGCCATATCATTTCTTTTGATGGCTTAATCCAGCCAAGTGTAATATTTTTATAAGGCAGTCCTGTATTTAATGTTTTAATTCCTGGAAATTCCGTCATCGGAAATACTGACAAGTCTTCTTTGATAGCTTCACCCTTACCAAAAGACAGATCATTACCAATGAGTACTTCATCCTCGTAACCAATAATTACAGCAGCCGCTTTATTGTGATCAATAATTTTTCCATCCAGATCTATAATGATTACACCTTCACTCATGGCCTCAATCACCGATTTATACCGTTCTTTCGTTTGGCCCAACAACAACCTTAATTCGTTTTCTTTTGTTACATCCAGTACCACACCGGTCATCTGGCTGGGTACGCCTTTCGAGTCTTTATATAGTTTACCTTTGCAATACAATATTCTTTTTGAACCATTGGGAAGATAGATGGAATGTTCATACGAAAAATCGCTCTGATTTTCTGTTAAAACTTTTTCAAGTGTTTTTATTATCTGTCCTCTTTCTTCAAGCGGAATCAGTTTCAAATAACTTTCATAATCACCTTTAAATTCTTCCTTCTGTAAGCCAAAAATTATCAGCACATGATCCGACCAGATTACTTCGTTTGTTTTAACATTCCACGACCATGTTCCCATGTTTCCCGCCTCCATAGACATCTTCAGCTCTTCATCTCTTTGCACCAGCTGAAGTTCAATATTTTTGCGTTCGGTAATGTTTATGTGCGTTCCAATATACTTTGTGACATTTCCATTTTGATCTTCTTCACATATTTTGCCTCTTTCCAGAATCCAGATGTCTTCTCCGGATATTGATTTCACTCTGAACTCAGCCTCCATGTATGGGGTTTTATCGCGAATGTGTTTTTGCAATGCATCCAATAAAACAATTCTGTCTTCAGGGTAAATCAAATCCAGCCACACATCGCGTGTAATAGAAACATCTCCATTTTCATATCCTGAAATCTTCAAATGTACATTACTCAAAAAATAAATATCGTGATTGATATCCCATTCAAACACCCAACCATCTGTAGCTTCAAGAGCCAACTGTAATCTTGAATCGCTTTCGATTAATTTCTTTTCTGTAATTTTTAATTTATGAATATCTACTACCGTACCTGAAAAGCCGAGTGTAGAATCTTTTTTAATTGCTTTTGCACTAAAAAGAAGATCCTTATACATTCCGGATTTGGTACGCAGTTTTACTTCACGATAGGTTTCTTCTGCATCCAAAAATTTGTCTCTTTTAGCAGAAAACACCGACATTGATTTTACAAATTCATCTAACTGATCGGGGTGAATCAATTTCATAAACGAAGTCATACCCGGCTCTAATTCATTATCCGCATAACCCAGCAAATTAAAAAACGATTCAGACCACCAGGATTTACCGCTATTGCTATCCGGCCAAACCCATAAACCCACATTTGATTTTTCTAATGCAGATCCATAATTATATTTTAGCTGATTAATGTGTTTTGTGGCCGGTGAAATTCTGAGAGTAATGATTGCAACAACGGTATTTATTTTTACCGGCTGAATTGAAATTAAATAATTGCTAAAGCCATCATCCACTATTTTTTCCGCAAAGCTATTCTTATCTCCTTTTAACCAAACCTGGATGAAATTAGAAAAATCAGAATTATAGAAGACCTCATTTACCGGCAGATTCTGAGGTTCTTTATTCTTTAATAATCCATTTAAAAAGGTTGTGTTAGAGCTGAAATGTTCGCAAATACCTGTATGATTTATATATAAGGTTACAAAGTCAACGTTATTCCCCATATTCTTTCATTAAAATTTCCATAGCTAATAATCTATTATACGGATGTTATTTGAATAATGCCTAATCGATTGAAAAAATAATAGTAATTTTATACAAAAGATTCTTATTTACTATGTCCACTGCAAAAAGTGATATTAAAAGAGTAACAACCCACCAGCTTCAGGAAATGAAGAACCGCGGGGAAAAAATATCCATGTTAACCGCTTATGACTATTCCATGGCACGGCTGCTTGATGCTGCCGGTGTTGATGTAATACTTGTAGGTGACTCTGCCTCAAATGTTATGGCAGGGCATGAAACAACTTTGCCTATTACGCTCGATCAAATGATCTACCATGCTTCTTCAGTAATACGTGCCGTAAATCGTGCATTGGTTGTTGTTGATATGCCTTTTGGTTCTTACCAGGGTAATTCCTCAGAAGCATTAAGAAGTGCTATCCGGATCATGAAGGAATCGGGTGCCCATGCGGTAAAGATGGAAGGTGGTATTGAAATAAAGGAATCTGTATTGCGAATTATCAGCGCAGGTATACCTGTAATGGGTCACCTTGGTCTGATGCCACAGTCTATCTATAAATTTGGCACGTATGTAGTTAGAGCAAAAGAAGAAGAAGAAGCGAATAAACTGATCTCGGACGCAAAAATCCTGGAAGAGAGCGGCTGCTTCGGGCTGGTACTTGAAAAGATTCCGGCATCTCTTTCTAAGATCGTTACCAAACAATTACAAATACCAACTATCGGTATCGGAGCCGGTGCTGACGTAGACGGGCAGGTACTTGTAACGCATGACTTATTGGGCATCAATAATGAATTTCATCCTCGTTTTCTGAGAACATACGCTAACCTTCAAGCCACGATAAGCAGTGCTGTAACCGCTTATATTGAAGATGTTAAATCTAAAGATTTTCCTAACGCCAACGAATGTTATTAGATTCTACCGAACCCGCTTTTGATCCGATTAAAGAATTTGAAGCGTATTTTACTTTGGTTTTCGAAGACAACCATTTAATAGCGGTTAATAAAAAGAACGGGGTTCTGGTGCAGGGTGACGAAACCGGCGACAAGCCATTATCGGAACATGTAAAAGAATACCTTAAGAAGAAATACAATAAACCCGGAAATGTTTTTGCCGGTGTCATACACAGAATTGACAGGCCTGTAAGCGGGCTTGTACTTCTGGCCAAAACGTCGAAAGCGCTGGAGCGCATGAACAAGCAATTTGCCGATAAGAAAACTCAAAAGACATATTTGCTTATCACGGGTACAAAGCCCAATCCTCCATCGGGCAAACTAATCCATTGGCTTACCAAAGATTCTAAAAAGAATCTTGCTAAGGCGCACAAAACTGAAGTTAAGGAAAGTAAATACTGCGAACTCTCATACTCGCTTGTAACATCCAGTGACCGGTATTTTTTAATTGAAGTAAAACCTATTACCGGAAGGTCTCACCAGATACGATGCCAGATGGCAAGTATTGGCTGTGTTATAAAAGGAGATTTAAAGTATGGGGCGCCGCGCAGCAATGCAGATGGGGGCATTTGTTTACACTCATATAAACTCGCCTTTGAACATCCGGTAACCGGTGACAAAATGAACCTGAAAGCGGAACCGCCAAATGACGTTTTATGGAAGGCGCTGGTTAAATAAGATAAATAATGAATTGAATAATTTTTTATCAAATCCATATAAAACAGAAAAGGGATCTTACGATCCCTTTTCTGTTTTATATGGTATGGTGTACTTAGTTATTTGTATTACCCAAAATCTGTAGCCAGCTCTTGTATTCTTTGTGACCACAAGGTGTTGAGATGTAATAGTAATACATACCATCAGTCAATGATTTTGCATCGAATGTATTATCGTAATCATTTGCTTCGTACACTCTTGATCCCCAACGGTTGTATATTTCCACATGAGAACCTTCTTTGATTATAGCCTGATGCGTTACTTTATCCGCCAGGTAGAATATGTCATTCATGTGATCTCCGTTAGGAGTCATCAGATTTGGAACATTCAAATCCTGACCCTTAACCGCATGTACAATTACCGAATCCAGATTTGTCTTACACCCGATATTAACTACATCAACAGCTACAACATAATATTTCGTTGAATCATCTTTTGGTAAGATCGAAATGCTTGTTCCTTGTATTGTTGAAGTGAACGAGCTATCAGCACTTGCCCAGATATATTGATATTGTCCTGAACCACCAGTAGCCTGAGCTGTTAATGATCTTGCAGTAGTGATACATAAGGTATCTTTCGGTCCTTGTGCAGTAAGTGCAAAGCCTGTCAAACCAACCTTTATAGTAACAGTATCTTTTGTATCAGGACCGCAATCACCTGTAACCGTATATACAAATGTATATGTGTTACCAACTACTAAGCCTGTTACATCAATGGAGTTGTATACAGTATCTGTAAGAACAGTTGTGATTGTTGCTGCAGGAGAAGGAGGTGTTAACACAGTCCATGTACCATAACTAACTCCATACGGATAGAAATATCCAGGATATTTTTTATGCGGATAATACGCATGAAGACGTGCATACGAGTAACATGTTGTAAAGTTACTATCGACAATTACCGCAGGCGGGTTGTTAGGAAGATATGCAACAATAGTGGTTGTAGTAGGAGAACCCACACATGCCGCACCATCGGTAGACGTAAATTTCACCGTATACTCACCTTCCTGAGAAACAGAATATGTAGTTCCTGTTGCTAATGACTGGCCAGTTGCTACATCAAACCATTCAAACGTACCGGCAAAGCTTCCTGTAATATTGGCAGTCAATGTGATATTGCCTCCTGCACATGTTGGTGTATTGCCACCTATTGAAACAGACGGAACAGGATCGATATTTACATTAAGTGTAAATGAAGTACCCGGACAACCTGCAAAAGAAGGAGTTATTGTATATACAGCTGTAGCTTGATTCTGTCCTCCGGTTGTATTATCTAATTTCTGGCTTATTGTAGAACCTGAACCTGAACCACCGCCGGAGAAGTCCGTTCCCGTAGGAGCAGTCCAGGAATACGTTGTACCATTAGGAACATTAGAAGGAGTAACACTGAATGATGTACCGCTGCAAATTAATTGATCAGGTACGCTTGCTATAGAAGGAACCGGATTAACCGTAACTGTTAATGTAAAGGCATCGCCTGCACAAGTACCGGAAGTTGCTGTTGGTGTAATGATGTATACAACATTTACCGGTGATAAGGTAGCATTGTCTAATGTTTCTGTGATAGGACTTGTTGAACCTGCACCTGCTGCATTGCTGATACCCGTTACAACATCTCTTGTCCAGTTATATGTTGCACCTACATTACTTGTAATGCCATAACTTAATGCAGCATCGCTACAAGTACTTGTAGCAGCTGAAGAAGTAATAACCGGTTTTGGATTTACTGTTACTATGATAGATGTTGCAGTACCTGCACAACCATTAGATGTTGGCGTTACTATATATTCTACTGTACCAGCACTTGATCCGGCATTTGTCAATTGCTGAGCAATCGTTGAACCATTATCTGCTGTCTGACCGGTTACTCCACCTGTAACCGCACCGATTGTCCAGGCAAATGTAACTGGTGATGCTGCAGATGTTAAACTGATTGAGGTAGTTTGACCTGTACAGATTGAAGCCGTAGTTGCAGTTGTTAGTGTTGCTACAGGATTAATAGTAACTGTAATTGTTTTTGTTGTTCCTGCACAACTGCCGAATGTTGGTGTTACCAGATATTGTACCGTACCAACTCCTGCACCGCTATTGGTTAGTGTTTGTGCGATGCTTGTACCATTACCTGCTGACTGGCCGGTTACTGTACCGGTTACTGTACCAATTGTCCAGGCAAATGTAGCAGAAGCCGTTCCTGAAGTTAAACTGATTGCGGTCGTTGCACCTGAACAAATAGCTGCAGGATCTGTTGTTGTTACTGTTGCTACCGGATTAATAGTAACTGTAATTGTTTTTGCTGTACCCGCGCAGCTGCCAGATGTTGGTGTTACGATATATTGTACCGTAGCAACGTCTGTACCACTGTTTGTTAATGTTTGTGCAATGCTTGTACCGTTGCCCGCTGCTTGTCCGGTTACTGTACCTGTTACCGTACCGATTGTCCATGCATACGTAACAGAACCAGTTCCTGATGTTAAACTGATCGCTGTAGTTGCTCCTGAACAAATCGCTGCAGGGTCTGTTGTTGTTACTGTTGCTACCGGACTTACAGTAGCTGTAATTGTTTTAGCTGTTCCTGCGCAACCACCAAATGATGGTGTTACAATGTATTGTACTGTACCGGCAGCTGTTCCGTTATTGGTTAATGTTTGCGCAATGCTTGTGCCGCTTCCTGCTGACTGACCGGTTACTCCGTTTACAGTACCAATGGTCCATGTGTATGAAGCAGAAGCCGTTCCTGATGTTAAATTGATTGCTGTAGTTGCACCTGAACAGATTGCTGCAGGATCTACCGTTGTAACTGTTGCCACCGGGTTAACGGTTACAGTTACTTTAAATGTTGAACCACTGCATGATCCTGATGTTGGTGTTACAGTATATACTGCTGTACCGGCAGCTGTTCCCGGATTTACTAATGTCTGACTGATTGACGTCTGACCTGTTCCTTGAGCCGAACCACCTGTTAAGCCGCCTGTAATGGTTGGTGCTGTCCATGTATATAATGTACCGGAAGGCACACCTGAAGGAGTAACAGTAAATGCGTTATTGCTGCAAATAGCTGCAGGTGTCTGATCTGCTACCGTTGGTTTAGGATTAACCGTTACTGTGTAAGTAAAGGTTGCACCTGTACAAGAACCTGTAGTAGATGTTGGTATAATAGAGTACACAACATTTATCGGTGCTGTTGTAGTATTGGTTAATACCTCTGTGATTGGGTTTGATGAAGCAGAACCTGCTGCATTTGAAATACCTGGTACAACAACTCTTGTCCATGCATACGTAGATGCTACAGCACTTGTAATGGTATAGTTCTGTGCCACACCGCTACATACTGTACCTGTTGCTGCAGATGAAACAGTTGGATTTGGATTAACCGTTACTGTTACACCAGCTGAAGTCATAGGTGCCGAACACATTTGCGTTGAGCTGTATGTTACGGTATATGTACCCGCTGCAGTAGCCGTAAACGTAGCAGTGTTGCCCCCTACTACCGTTGAACCGTTTTTCCATACATACGTTGGAGTACCTAATACACCACCGCCAATGGTTGCTGTAAGCAGAACCGATCCGCCGGAACAGAATGTAGTAGGTGTTGATGTTGAAATAGAAACAGAAGTAGGATCCTGACACAGCGTATAACACTGGGAGAACTCAGAGGAGTTATGCGCTGCTGTAGTAGAACCTGCATGAGAAAGGGCGGTATATGTTTTAGCAGAATTAAATCCTTGTGCTGCACCAAATACGAATACGTTAGGAGTACCAGTACCAGCACTTGATGCTACAAATACTTTACCTTGTAAACGTGTTGGACTTGTCGGACAAGTTGCACAGCCATCGGTTTCAAATACCTCAATCGTTGAACCAGCCGGGCCGGTCCAGGTGATCTGTGTTGGTGTACCTGCAATGGTTGGTGCAGCATAGCTGTTGTTACCAGAGTTTGAAAGTACAATACCTCTACCTGTGTTACAGCTGAATGAGTTTTTGTGGATGGAGTTGTTGATAGAGGTTGCACCATCTACTACTACCCCGTTTGCTCCGTTATTAAAGATAAAGTTCGGTTCGTTTGCGTTTACACCACCAATGATGTTTGACGCTGCACCGCCCGTTAAATAAATACCGTTCTGTGCGTTTGGTATCGGAGCTGTTTTAGTTGCGTTAGAACCGATGATGTTGTTTTGAATCGTATTGGTACCCGCACCTGTTAATGAAATACCGTTTTGATCATTACCGGAAATTAAATTCGAGGTAATGGTTGTCTTACTTACATTCACAATTTCAATGCCTTGTGACGTATTACCCAGATCGGCTGTACCGGCCAGGTTTGTACCAATATTATTTCCTACAATGGCATTTGCTGTTCCGGCAGTAATAGCTGTTGCATTACTGATGAATATACCGCTTTGCTGATTACCTGAAATAGTATTTGGCTGATTAGTCCCAGTACCTCCTATTGTGTTATTGAACGGGAACACTGTTCCTTGTCCGCCCATAGTGATGCTGATACCAAAAGTTGTGTTTGGCTTAGCTACAGTACCTGTAGGATCTAAACCTATAATGTTGTTATAAATTGTGTTGCCGTTAGATGCGGTAGCACCTGCCGTTACAGAATTGGTCAGGATACTGATCCCAAGTCTGTTTCCTGAAATAACGTTACCGCCGTTTGCTACTGCTGTACCGATTTTGGTGCCGTTTACGCCCATTTGCAAACCAATACCGCCGCCATCTGTGTTATCTGCACGTACTCCGTTCCCCAAAACTGTATTTGTAGGTGTAAGACCGATTACGTTACCTGCAATGGTGTTGTTTGCCGCCGGCACATACGGAGAGCCAAAGTCTACCTGAAGGAAAATACCCCAAGTATTGTTACAGATATAGTTTGGAACACCCGGTGCGCCAATCGTGTTCGATGCCGCTCCTTGTATCTCAATACCATTCATATTATTTCCCAATGCTGTTAAACCATCAGCCCCTAAACCAATATAGTTACCGGAAATAGTATTTGACGATGTTTGCGCATATTGCAACAATATACCGGGACCACCCACCATACCCGATGGATTTGCTACACCGCCGTTACAGTTTGATGTGTTATCATTTGCTTTCCATAAATACCCGTTACCTGAAATTACGTTACGGTCATTTACTGTACTTCCTCCGCCGATGATGTTGTTCTGAGAATTGCTGCTTCCGACACCCGAAACCGTTACCATTTTAATACCACCTGCTCTGTTACCAAAAACATTGTTGGTACCGCTTGAATTACCTGTTACATCTGTACCGATATAGTTTCCTTTTATAGTAGCAGAACCAACACTTTCGCCGTAAATACCAAACTGGTTGTAATCGTTAAAACCATAATCACAATTCTGTTGCCAGTTGTTGTGTTTTGCACCTCCATTACCGGAGATGATATTTCTTTCGTTTGCAATAAGACCACCATCGTAACCGATTACCATACCGGTACCACTCTGAATGAATATACCGCAAGCCTCGTTACCAAAAGATATGTTTGCTGTTGTGGCATTAAAAGCCGCCGTACCGGCAGCATTTGTACCAATATAGTTTCCTTTTATTTTTGTATTGTTACACCAGTTTTCCAAGTGTATCCCTGAACCTGTAGCCCCGGAAATTACATTCAAGCTGATTAAACTATTAATAGCATCATTCATGTAAATATTTGAATGTGCCAATGGCATTTTAGTGGTTTGATTTCCGTTTCCTAATTTAACTGTACCCGTGGCATCTACCCCGAAATAATTATTGATAACCTGCGTACCACCCGCATCTCTCACAAGTAAAGCTGGTACACGCACACCCGCACCGGCATCTATCCGCTGAGAGCAACCGGCAAAAATACATCTTTCGCTGTTGTTGGAAGAAGTGTTACCTCCGTTTGCAAGCGTAGTACCCACACCACCAATGATGTTGTTTGCTGTAGTACCGCCATTTTGCACATATACACCTGATTCATAAATACCATTTACAATGCTTGTACCCGTTGGGTCGGTACCAAAATAACATCCTTTAACAACACAACCCGTTGCACCATTTAAGTGTACCCCGTAATCTAAGTTCTGAAATACCAGACCATATACATTTGCACCAACCGTATTGTTGAAAATCATCTGGAAGGTGAATGAACCGCTGCTTCGGATAATAACATCCGGACCATTTGTACCATCTACAAAACCATTGATGGTGATACCGTTGTGGTTACCTGCATTAATCTGTAAATCACTGTTTATGGTGATGGTCATTGCTGTGCTGAATATGATCGTATGAGGACCACCTGCTGTAGCAGCAGCCTGATTTATACAATATCTTAAATCTCCGGTTGTACCGGCTCCGGCATTTGCATCTGTATTCGTGTTTACAGTAAATGTAGTCGGTACTGCAAACGAAGCAAACACGATTGAAAAAATTGAAATCAAACTTAGTATAAGCCTTTTCATATGTTAATGAATAAAAGGTGAAATCTTTTATATTTTGGTAATGGTATATTGATATTCAATGGTCAAATTACGCATTAATTATGAATTAACCCGCAATCTTACACCATTTTTTATTGTTTAAATGCTATTATTTATTCAATTTGTTGTATTGAATAGTACTTTTGGGGGATTAACTGGTTCCTTGCAGAAGAATATCAACAGCCAAATATCTGATTATATATGATTAATACAGATTAGAATCTAAAAAGTAACCAATTTATTAACGATATTTTTATAAAATTCTAAGAATACAAATACAAAAGGTCTCATTGATTGACTTTTATAAAACTATAAATTCTGAGCTATATATTACTTCGATTTACTCTCTGAGAGTTTTTTCGTATTCTTGTGCTATGATGACTTTTGAGGAATATTGCATTAAAAAGAAAATTGATTCGGCAGCATTTTTAGCTCAGGAGCCTGAGCGCTGGAAAGACTGGAAATTTCAATTTGAACAAATGCACCCGAATTCATTTACCGAGCAGAAAAAATTCTTAATCAACGAAACCAGAAGAAAATACCTGCTTCGTTAAAATTGCTTTAATGAGATGTCTCGTAACGGATATTTTTTACTTCGTGCGCAATCTGCTCATCGTCGTCATAAATAAATGAACGCAGCTTACTTCTGATATCACTCTTATTCAAATTATAATAGATCTCTCCATTATAAGCAATGGAAACGCCTCCCGTTTCTTCCGACACAATCAGCACAACAGCATCTGTCACTTCGGTTAAGCCAATGGCAGCCCGGTGACGCAGGCCCATGTGAGCCGGAATTTTATCGTTTTCAGAAACAGGTATAATACAACGCGCTGCTTTTATTCTTCCCCCCGAAATAATTACCGCGCCATCGTGTAATGGACTGTTTTTCTGAAAAATTGCGATTAATAAGCGTTTGCTTAACTCCGCTTCCAGGTTGTCACCGGATTCAGCATAAAACCGCAATTCTGATGTTTTGCCAAATACAATCAAAGCACCCGTATTGGTCTGAGAAAATATTTTAACGCTATCTATAATAGGTGCAAGATTCAATTCAGACTTTGAGCCGGGTTTTGATTTCGAAAACCAGTCTTTAATCAGGTTATTATTCTGTGAAGTACTTTTGCCGATCATTTGCAGAAACTTCCGTATTTCCTGCTGAAAAAGGATAAATGCGGCCAATACGCCCACGCCCATAAACTGACTCAATATGGATCGCAGCAGTTCCATACCAGATGCTTTTACAATCAAATAAAAGCCGTATATGAATAAAATCCCTAAAAATACCTTTACCGCAACACTTCCCTTTAATAATTTATAGAGTTTATAAATTATTATAGACACAAGCAATATATCAAGGATGTCAATCCATGAAACGGTAATAAAGAAGATCTGAAATAGGAATATCATCTTTGTAAAGATATATAAAAAGTGCAAATTTTCAGATTAAACGGACAGAGAAAATTAAAGATTTTTTAGGAGTTCAAACACCTGCTTCACTTCGCTCACATCATGCACACGGAAGATATTTGCCCCGTTTTGCAAGGCTATTGTATGCAGTATGCTTGTCCCATTCAAGGCGTTATCGGGTCCGGTTTTCAATGTCTTATAAATCATTGATTTTCTTGAAATACCTATCAATATGGGCAGTTCAAGTATTTTAAAGACGCTTATTTTCTTTAAGAGTTCGAAATTCTGCGCCTGCGTTTTTGCAAAACCAAAGCCCGGGTCTATAATAATATCTCTCACTCCTTTTGCTCTGGCCAGAGATATCTGCGTAATAAAAAACTGCAGTATATCCTGAATCAGATCCGTGTAATTTGTTTGATGAATCATATTTTGCGGCGTACCCTTCATGTGCATCATACAATAAGGTACCTGCGCTTCCGCAACAACATCAAACATCTGCGGATCAGCTACTCCGCCCGAAATATCATTTACCATATCTACCCCGCAGTCGATCGCTTTTTGCGCAACAGCAGATCGAAAGGTATCTATAGAAAGCAGGATTGAAGGATATTTTTGACGAATGGCTTTTATAACCGGCTCAATACGAGATATTTCTTCTTCAATGGAAATGTCTGTGGCATCGGGTCTGGAAGAATAACCGCCAACATCAATGATGTCTGCTCCTGCCAAAATCAGTTGATCGGCTTTATTTAATGCTTTTTCAACCGTATCATTTTCCCCTCCATCAAAAAAAGAATCCGGAGTGGCATTTATAATTCCCATTACAATAGGATTGCTCCAGTCTATAAGTTTTCCTCTGGCCGAAGATGCTTTTTTTGTGTAAAAAAATGTATCTTTAAAATCTTTCAAGCGATTGAATGGTTAATGAATATTAGTGTCTAATTTACGAATTCATAACAGATGCAGCAAACGGCAGAAGAATACAAAGAAGTAATCGCTCGTTGTAAAAAAGTATTTATAGATAAAACTACGGATTATGGAACAGCATGGAGAATACTCCGTTTGCCTTCCATAACCGATCAGATATTCATTAAAGCACAACGGATCCGTTCCATACAGGAAAAAGGCACCATGCTTGTTGATGAAGATATTTCCTCTGAATTCAAAGGGATCATTAATTATTCCATTATTGCTTTGATCCAGATGGAAATGACTTCCGAAGATAGCTTAGAATTATCTCCTGAACGGGTTGCAGAGTTATATGACAAACATGCTTCTCAAACCCTTGATTTACTGATGAAAAAAAATCACGATTATGGAGAAGCCTGGAGAGAAATGCGTGTGAGCTCAATAACCGACATTATTCTGATGAAGTTACTGCGTGTAAAACAGATAGAAGATAATTTAGGAAAAACCTTAATTTCTGAAGGAATTGATGCAAATTATCAGGACATGATAAATTATTCGGTCTTTTGCTTAATTAAATTGAAAAATTCAAAACCTTTACACGCATAAATCAGTATTGTAGCAAGGTTTACTAATTATAAAATCAGTTGCATAAATATTCATCTTTATAGTATTCGATAATTTTTCATGATTCATTTCCTTATAAAAAGAATTTTATACGGATTTCTAGTACTACTAGGAGCGGTTGTGGTGGTGTTTTTTATATTTAATGTTTTGCCTGGTGATCCGGTAAACATGATGGCCGGTCAACGTACCGACGTAGCAACACGCGAAGCTATTTCTAAAGAACTGGGACTGGATTTACCTATTCACCAGCAGTTGTTCCATTATATCAATGACCTTTCTGTTGTTTCCATACACGAAGACACCCCTAACAATCAAAAAAAATACGACTATACTCCTTTAGTACATTTGGGCAAACAGGTAGTTGTATGGAAAACACCTTATCTGCGAAGATCATTTCAGAGTAATAAACTGGTAAGCGAGATTATTGTTGAGAATGTTGAGGGCACCTTCTGGCTGGCGCTATCGGCCATGGCTTTTGCAACTACAGTTGGTATCTGTATGGGAATTTTTGCTTCTATGAGGCAGAATTCTTTATTGGACCACAGTGTTATTACATTTTCGGTTATCGGAATTTCAATGCCTTCTTTTGTATTTGGTGCTTTAATGGCCATGATCTTTGGTGATCTGCTTTCAGACTATACAGGCTTAAATGCATCGGGCAGTTTATGGGAAAATAATATTTACGGTGAACGTGAATTGAAACTTAAAAATTTAATTCTCCCGACCATTACCTTAGGTCTTAGCCCAATGACTATTATTATTCAGTTAACGCGCAGTTCCATGCTGGAGGTGTTGTCTCAGGATTATATTCGTACAGCTCGTGCGAAAGGTCTTGGTTACTACACAATCATTTTCAAACATGCTTTGAAAAATGCTTTGAATCCGGTTATCACTGCCGTATCGGGCTGGCTGGCATCTCTTATGGCCGGTGCCTTTTTTGTTGAAAGCATCTTTGGCTGGAAAGGATTAGGATCGATTACTATCAATGCGGTATTGAGTCTCGACTTCCCCGTTGTTATGGGTGCAACAATCTTTGTTGCCCTGGTATTCATCATCACAAATATCTTTGTAGATATTTTCTACGCATTGATTGATCCGCGCGTACGCCTCAAATAAACTGCTCTTATGCTTATTTACCTTATAGGACTTCCTGGTTCAGGAAAATCAACTATTGGAAAAACCCTTGCCCAAAAATTAAGCTATGCCTACTACGACATGGACGATGTTATTTGTGCGCAGGAAAAAAAAACAATAGAAGAAATTTTTGCTGATAAAGGGGAAAATTATTTCAGGGAATTAGAACATAGCATTCTGCACGAAACATTTGAACTTAAAAATACCATTATCTCAACAGGCGGCGGTGTACCTTGTTTTTTTGACAACATTATTGAAATGAAAAAACATGGGTTGACTATTTTTATTAACCCGACCACGGAGGAGCTTGCCAACAGGCTTGTTGGACAGGGAGGGGAAAACAGACCTATGCTTAAAGGCAAAACCCATAAACAGGTTTTGGATTTTATTGAAACAAAATATCGCGAACGCGCTCCCTATTATGAGCAGGCAAAATTAATTTTCAGCACGAATAAATTAAAGCCGGAAGATTTACTGATACGTTTAAAAAAAGAGAAATTTATTTCTTAAAAAATGAATGTATTGTGCCTTCAATGCTTAGATAATACACTCCCAACGGCAGTTTAGTAACGTCAATCGTAGTGCCATTCCCTTTAAATTCAAGCCTTCCACGCTGATTATAAATATAGTAATCCGATTCCCTGGATAATGTAATAATATCTTCTACCCGTGTCGGATAAAATGTTACGGGTGTAGGAGAAGGTTTTATTTTTAAAAACCGCTCTATTTTATCTTCATACTTCAGTGTGTATTCTCCCGGACTGAGTGCTCCGATAGATACTTCTGTTGCACGTCCTTTCAAAACAACATATCCATTTACATCTATAATGCTGTATTTTGAAATAACATTAAAATAAATTTTATCGTTGGCTACTGCCGGATAAAAACGAGGCTGATCAAAAATCAAATAATGCAGTGTTTGTTCTAAAGCAACTTCGTCCTGATTTATTTGAATGATATTTCCTTCTTCATTAATTAAAAAACTATTGGGTGTACCTGTTAAACCATATAGATTCACCAGCTTACTGTTCCAGCCCTGCAGATCAATTCCATTATTCGGCCAGTTTATTCTATCTGTTCTTACAGCATTCATCCATTGATCTTTTTTGGTATCCAATGAAACACTGATAATATCGAACCCATACGTTTTATACGTGGTATAAATCTGATATAATTCAGGATGGTTCATTCGGCAAGGCATGCAGGAGGAAGTCCAAAAATTTACTAATACAATTTTTCCTCTGAATGTAGATAAGGTAATTGGTTTGCCTGTTAGGCCAGTCACAGTGAAATCGGGTGCTTTATCGCCTATTGCAAGTTGTATGTCGGCATTTTCAGCCCTGGCAAAGAGAATAAAGAATATTGAAAAACATATCGCAATAAAGCCCTTCATAAATATATCAGATACACACAAATCTACTTTTTTTTACTGCAGAAATCAACTTAAGCAGCCTCTTAATTATGAATTTACTATTTGTTGCACAAAATCTATAAATTCTATAATTGTTTTAAATTTATCCCAATACGATTGAAAATTCTATTAGTAAACAATGTATTTACAATAAGCTATCTATCTGCATTCGGAATTCAGAATAGATAGATATAAATACCATACAAAAAACTATCTTTGTGCTAATTACCAATGAAGTATAAATAAGATGAGTAAAGGATTACCAAAACGCAGCGAAGATTATTCGTTATGGTATAATGAATTAGTAAAAAGAGCCGATTTAGCAGAGAACGCACCTGTGAGGGGGTGTATGATTATTAAGCCTTATGGCTATTCTATCTGGGAAAAGATGCAGGCTGTATTGGATAAGATGTTTAAAGAGACTGGCCACAGCAATGCCTACTTTCCTTTATTCATTCCAAAATCTTATTTAAGCAAAGAGGCTTCACACGTTGATGGTTTTGCAAAAGAATGTGCTGTAGTTACTCACTACCGTTTAAAGAATGATGAAAATGGCAAAGGCATCATTGTTGATCCGGATGCAAAATTAGATGAAGAGTTAATTGTACGTCCAACAAGTGAAACAGTAATCTGGAACACCTATAAAACATGGGTGCAATCACATCGTGATTTACCTTTGCTGATCAATCAATGGGCAAACGTGGTACGCTGGGAAATGCGCACGCGTTTATTTTTACGTACCACTGAATTTTTATGGCAGGAAGGCCATACAGCACATGCTACCAAACAGGAAGCTATCGCTGAAACAGAACAAATGATGGATGTTTATGCCACATTCGCTCAAAATTATATGGCACTGCCGGTACACCGCGGTATAAAATCAGCAAACGAACGCTTTGCCGGTGCAGAAGAAACATACTGCATTGAAGCATTAATGCAGGATGGTAAAGCATTGCAGGCAGGTACTTCGCATTTCTTAGGGCAAAACTTCGCCAAAGCTTTTGATGTGAAGTTTGCTTCAAAAGAAGGCGTGCTGGAATATGTATGGGGAACTTCCTGGGGTGTAAGTACCCGTTTAATGGGTGCGCTAATCATGGCACACTCAGACGATGAAGGTCTGGTATTACCTCCGCTGCTTGCTCCTATTCAGGTTGTGATTGTACCAATATTTAAAACGGCAGAACAATTAGATCTGATTGAAGAAAAACTAAAACCAATCATTGCTGAACTAAAAGCAAAAGGTGTTAGTGTTAAATTTGATCACAGCGACAAATATTCTCCTGGTTTTAAATTTGCAGAATACGAATTAAAAGGCGTGCCTTTGCGCGTTGCTATTGGTGCTAGAGATATTGAAAATGGCACCGTTGAATTGGCAAGAAGAGACACCAAAGAAAAATCTACCGTACCTCAGGAAGGATTAGCAAATCGGATTGTTGATTTACTGGAAGAAATTCAGTCAAACATTTATACTAAAGCACTGGCATTTAGAGCTGCCAGTACATACATAGCCGACAACTATACAACGTTTAAAAAGATGCTGGACGAAACTCCCGGTTTTATTTTAGCACACTGGGACGGCACGTCTGAAACAGAAGAACAAATCAAAGAGGAAACAAAAGCAACCATTCGTTGCATTCCATTAGATGTTACTTCCGAACCCGGCGTTTGTATGGTAACAGGCAAGCCTTCTAAACAAAGAGTATTGTTTGCACGTGCATACTAAGAACTACATTTTACCTATATCATGACAGTAGCCATTGCACTTATACTTATCGGATTAGCACTCATAGTTGCGGAAGTAATTTTCATTCCCGGAACTACGTTTGTTGGTTTTATAGGAGCCGCATTTGCATTGCTGGGTATTATTAAAATTTATCTAGAAGAAGGGAATACAGCTGGGCACATTGCACTTGCAATCAGTTTGTCTGTATTCGGTGCTCTTTTCTTTATCATCATCCGTTACAACGTATGGTCAGGTGTATCATTGAATGACACACATACGAATAAAGTAAATGAACATACACTAGACGATTTATCTATCGGAACTACCGGTATTACAAAATCAGTTTTGAGACCTGTAGGCAAAGCAACCTTCGGAGATAAAGAATATGAAGTTCAGACACTCGGTCATTATGTTGATGCCGGCGTTGCTGTACGGATTATTCAGATTGCACAATTAAAAATTATTGTAGAAACTTTTGAATCTTAATGTATAATCTATGGAACAACTATTAATAATTGTTGGCTTAGCTGTAATCGGCTTTTTCTTCTTCATGTATTTTGTGCCATTCAATCTATGGATCATGGCCATCTTTTCAGGTGTACGCATTGGTCTGGCGCAACTGGTATTCATGCGTATCAGAAGAGTACCTCCAAGAATCATTGTTGAATCTTTGGTAACGGCAACAAAAGCGGGTATTAAACTTACTGCAAACGATCTGGAAACACACTTTCTTGCAGGAGGTAATGTGCCAAATGTAATTAAAGCGCTTATCTCTGCAGATAAAGCAAATATTGCATTAACATTTAAACAAGCTACTGCAATTGACTTAGCGGGCAGAGATGTATTTGAAGCAGTACAAACATCCGTAAACCCACAGGTGATCAATACACCTAATGTTGCTGCGGTTGCTCAGGATGGTATTCAGCTGATCGCTAAAGCACGTGTTACCTTACGCGCAAATATTGCACAGTTGGTTGGTGGTGCAGGTGAAGAAACAATTCTTGCGCGTGTAGGCGAAGGTATTGTAACATCGATTGGTTCTTCCAGATCGCATAAAGAAGTGTTAGAGAATCCGGACAAAATTTCTAAACTTGTTCTTTCAAAAGGACTTGATGCAGGTACAGCATTCGAAATTTTATCTATCGATATTGCTGACATTGATGTGGGAACCAACATCGGTGCAAAACTTCAAATTGATCAGGCGAATGCAGATTTAAAAGTTGCTGAAGCTAAAGCTGAAGAGCGCAGAGCAATGGCAGTTGCAAGCGAACAGGAAATGAAATCAAAAGCACAGGAAGCACGTGCAAAAGTAATTGAAGCCGAAGCTGAAATTCCAAAGTCTATTGCTGAAGCTTTCAGAAGCGGCAACCTGGGCATTATGGATTATTACAAAATGAAAAACATACAAGCCGATACGGGCATGCGGGACTCCATTGCCGGAGGAAGTAAAGAGTAAAAACAAAAAGTCACGCTGAAAAGCGTGACTTTTTGTTTTTACTCTTTACTGAAATTACTTTTTATTTTTCTCAGCTTGTATTTTTAATGCTTGATCAATCAAGGCATACGTTTCTGAATAATGATTATTGATTTTAACACCTCGCTTGTGACCAAGGCGCACTACAACCATATCAAACTGAGGAATTGCAATTACATACTGTCCTAATATGCCCCTCATATAAAATGCCGATACCCCTTTATAATCGGGCATTATCCACCATTGAAATCCATACCAATCAACCAGCTGGTCATTAGCCGGATTAAGTAAATGTGATGGACTTAACGATTGTTTTATAAATGACGTATCAATCAATTGCTGCCCTTTCCAATTGCCTTGGTGTAAGTACAAAGAACCCAATCGCGCAAAATCTTTGGCAGTAGCATAAATACAACAATACGCTTTTTCCATTCCATCCTCGTGATCAAGGCTCCAGGCTGCATTGGAAGCTGCACCTAATGGCTGCCACAATTCTTTTTCTAAAAATGTTGCAACCGGCATACCAACAGCTTTTGTCAGAACCATTGCCAGTAATTCTGTATCACAACTTTTATATTCAAAATATTCACCGGGCTTTTTCTTAACCTTCAACGCCAGCATTTGTTTTTGCAGATCGGCACCGTAATATGCTTCTGTTGTCTGGCTCCACAAGCTGCTGTATGCCTCGTCCCAATCAAGACCTGAACTCATCGTTAACAAATGCCTGATTGTAATATTTTTTTTCTCTTCAATTTTATATTCCGGCAAAAAATCACCTACAGGTTGATCTATTGATTTGATGTAACCCAATTTGATTGCCCGGCCAACAAGTGCGCTGATAAAACTTTTTGCAACAGAAAATGAATTGCTTCGGGTTGTATCTGTTGTTCCATTCCAGTAGTGTTCTATAAAAACCGAATCGTGCTGAATAAACAACACTGCTGTTGTTTGATATTTTAGTAGTGTATCCGAAAGTACCTCTGATAATGGAATGTGATTATAGTCTGTAGAATTATTCCATGGTTGAGTTTGAGTTGATTTATGAACTTCTCTGGAATAAAAAATATCCTCGTCAAAAATTCCCGGCAAATTGTACCAGATTGTTTTGTAATAGTAGTTCTTGTTTGTAAAATTCAACAGAAGTGCAATCAACAACAGCAACGCAAGAAAGCCTCCGAGAATTTTCTTTTTCATACTTCCATTTTAAAAATCATACCCAAATGTAAAATAGAACTGCGGTGACAATGCCTGTCCTTCTTTGATACCCCAGGCAACATCTCCTTTCATATAATAACCAAATAAGAAAGATCGTATACCACAGCCATATCCATATAAAAAAGGATTGCGGTAGTTATTTACTTCTACTGTAAATGGCGGCGAGTTATAAATATTTCTGTTTAATGTATTGTTGGTTGAGAATGGGTTTGCACCATACCAGGAAGCACCAATATCTGTAAATGCTACAATCTGAAAATTGCGCAGAAACGCAGAAGAAATTGTACCGCTGTATATGTATTTAATAATCGGCAATCTGAATTCAGCATTAAATAAGAAGTAACTATTACCTGATTGCTGATTGTATTTAAAGCCACGTACGTTAGTTACATATTTTGCAAACATAACATCCGTATTATCAACGCCGGCATTTACTGCAAGGGGATTGGTTACACCGCCAGTACCGGTTGAATTAAACAGCCAGTTATCCATACCGCCAAAAATAAAGCTCTTGGGAGAATTGCCGAAAAACCTTCCGAAAGACCCTCTTAAAGCGAGGATTGCACCTCTATGTACCTTCTGATAATGGCGCACATCAATATTGATACGATTGAAATTACCCATATTAGTCGCAGTATTTTTATAACAGTCTAACACAACCTTAGCACGTGTACCTTCAATCATATTCATACCGGAGCTTGTTGTATTATCATATACAAATTCAAACTTAGACCCCAGGTAGGTGCGTTTTTGATCCTGAATAAGAATAACTGTTGTATAATCAGACAAATCAGAAAAACGTGTTGTCTGAATAAATGGTGACGCACTTATTCTTGCGTATGCGGATAATGGAAACGATGCTTTGCCTTCGAATTTATTTACGATGTAACGCTGGCTCACATTTCCATCTGTAGGAAAATATGTTGTGCGATCAAATCGTGCGGAAAAATCTACCCGTTTTTTAAGATACATATATTCGCCATACAAACTGCTGCTTTTCAAATCTGCCAACCCGAATAAACCCATGTTTACCCGATGATTCGACATCAAATCAGACATTTTGGATTCAATCAACAAACCAAAACCTCTCAACGGATCTACCTGCAAGGTTGACGAAACGATATTTGTTCCAAATAAATTTTTATAATCATACGGACCATACGCCGGCACTACAGCTCTTTTAGGAGGCAGATTAGGATTTTCTACTTTGGCTGCAACAACTTTTTTAGGAACCTTTAATGTTGTATCCGATTCAAAATATACTTTATCAAGATCAATTTCTTCTTCTGTTTTCTTCGGTGTTACAATAATCAGGTTAGAACTTGATTTAGGTTTTTCAGGTGGTAAAATCTTTTTCTTTGTTACCATTGACTGATCCGTCTTTACAATTATATCAACCCCATTTTGAAAGGAGAATAATGTATCAAGGAAAACTTTCTCCTTCCCTTTGGAGCGTGCAATAAATGTCAGATATCCTTTAGATGCATTAAAATCATACTCAAGAATATCTGTCAGGTTGTTTGTCAATGCTTTTGAAGTACCCGTAATCAGGTCTTGCGAATATAAATTCTGAATGCCGTTATTATCATTCAGATAAATAATTGTGGTTGCGTTTAAGAATGCCGGTTGGGTATAATTGCAGCCTTGTGCCGGAATACGTCTCAGGGATTTAGATCCGGGCTTGTAAATAAATAAAGAATAATTGGGTGCAGATTGATATCTGGTAAGAGAAATTAATGTATCCTCGTTTCTGTTGGAAGAGAAAATAACATTGTTGCCCGGCCCGAATCTTGGCGAATGATCGTCGTACTCATCATTTGTTACTTTCAGGTATTTTGCTCGGTCAATATCATACAACCAGATATCTGCCTGTCCTTTTTCATCTGCACTATATGCCAGATATTTTCCATCCTGGCTGAATGAAAAACTATTGATCTGATGAAATACTTCTATTACTCTGCGTTCTTTTTTATGCGTTTTTATATCATTCAACTGATAAATTATTTTCCCTTTTTTATAGACTACGGAAGCAAGGATATTTTCACTTTGCCATGCCAATTGAGGATTGCGCGTTATAGGCAACTGATCGTTTACGATATAACCTCCGTCGTATACTTTTTCTTTTTTTCCGGTTTCAAGATTTTTTACAAATGCACTAAACCGTCCTTTATAGTTGATGGAATATGCCAGATATTTTCCATCAGGACTTAGTGCAGGAGTATTCAAATCGCGGCCTTTGTAGTTGGCACCATTTATTGCTTTGTAGGTTGTATCAAATACTATTGTGCCTTCCAAATTTGCTGCCTTTTCTTTATAATAATTTTTCCAGCTATCAATAAACGAGCTAAAGTAGGTACCTGTAGCAGCTTCAATAGATGCACGGTCGCTTCTGTAAATTCTTGTTATCTGAAGAATATTTGTAAACATATCCTGCCCATAGCGATCCGACACAAAATGCCAGACCGATTGCCCGATCCATCTTGCTTCCTGGCCTGAGTAGGACGATGGATTGCGCAATTTTCCTGTCGTAACAAGATCACGCATATAGTTATCCATTTCTCTGTTCCAGCCTTTCGCAATATATTCAGAAGCACCTTTTACATACCATTCAGGCAACGATAAGAAGTAAGAGCTTTGAAGTACTTCTTTAAAATTACCTCCATACAAAATCACATCAATCCAGGTACGGGCAATGCCTTCGGTAAGATCATTCCGGAAGTCCATCAAGTTACCTGTAAACGCAACCTCAACCGTTGCTTTTACAAGATTCGTTGCCCCACCTACAAACGTACCTTGTTGCAAACCAATATTGCTCTGCTGCATATCAGCAATAGAGTTATAAATAAGAATTTTTGTTTTATGATTGTTCGAATAGCCAAGCGTTGATTCTAATTTTCTGAAAACAGATTCTGCATGTGTTGTAGCAATCGGCGCTAACGCTTCTCCTTCGAAATAATAATAGACATCAAAATTTTCCGTAGAGAGCAGCTTCCAATTTATTTTTTTGTACTGAATTCTATTTTTCCCAAATTGATCTTGCGACATCTGGGCGACAGATGAAAAGGTATAAAAAAGAAAAAATGATAGGGCACAAATTAATATACCGTTTATGGTACGCTGCATTTATTTAAATACTTTTTTGTCTGAAATATAAATAATTAAATCGGTTCAGAGATATAGATTCTTCAATTTCTTGTCCCAAAATCAGGAATTTCGTTAAAGCCTTTGACGCAAAGGGTGCCAATGAGACACCTTTCGTTCCCAACCCATTAAATATTAAAGCTAAAGGCTGTTCCGGATGCTGACCAATGATGGGTCTATGATCTGAAACAACAGGTCTGATCCCAGCTTTTTGTTCCAGAACAACGAACGCTTTCTTCAGAATCGTATGAGCTCCTTCAACGATTTCTTTTAAACCGGATTCTGTCGGCTGATCATCTTCAAATTCTCTGATATAAGAAGATCCCATTCTGGCAGTTCCATCGGGTAAAGGAATAATAAAAAAATGCTTGTTTACTACGTCCTGTAAGGGATAATCTTCAATTCTGAGTGTCAGTACATCTCCTTTCATCCCTTTCACCGGAACCCAATTGAATAGCGGGTTGTCTTTGTTATGATAGCCTTCTGCAAAGATTATTTTTTTTGCCGATATTCCTTTATACCGCACACTATTTTCGTCAAAATACAATTCATTATATTCAAATATTTCTTCAACATAAGCATCTTGCTGAATCAATTTTGATTTTAACATTTGTAAAAACTCTTTTACATCTACGTAACCCGAATGCTTAGTTGACAGACCTCCAAAGGGGTTTTGTATATATGGATTATAGGAAGCATTATTTTTTTCCGGTTCTGCAAAAAAATCTATCTCAATTGTAGACTTTGCCCAGAAATCATTTTGTGTTTGAATATCGCTGAACGGCCGGTATATTTTTTTAGGATATAGTATTTTAGTTTGAAGTTCCTCTTCAGCAGTTTTATAAAATTCATGTAATAGCGGAAATAACACAGCTGCATTCCATGTTAAAACCATTTTCTTGCCTGTAATGGGATTATAAAGACCGGCTGCAACTTTCGAAGAAGGATTTTTTTCTGCACTGGCAATAACCACAATAGACTGTTTTTCATGCAATAAAGATTGCGCCAGACACGAACCAGCCAATCCCTGACCAACAATTATATAATCTACCTGCTTCATTATGCTAAATTAACTTGCTTCTTTTGATTATTCATTCGTTTTAAGCCATTTTTGTTAATTCTTTCTCTTTTATGATACACATCGAAACATTAACGTTTAACCCATTACAAGAAAACACCTACGTAGTTTATGATGACGCCGGAAGTTGCATGATTGTAGACCCCGGTTGTTACGAATCATACGAACAACAAGAATTGACGGAATTCATTTCAAAAAAGAAACTAAACGTTCAATTGCTTGTAAATACACACGGGCACATTGACCATGTACTCGGAAATTATTTTGTAAAAGAAACATACAAGGTGCCTTTTGAAATATTTCATCTGGACCTGCCGACAATGCAAGCAGTTGGCTCTTATGCATCTAATTACGGATTCCCTAAATATACTCCTGCAACACCCGACCGTTTATTGAAAGAAGGTGACAAAATTGTTGTAGGAAGTATGACCTTTGACATCTTGTTTGTACCCGGCCATGCACCCGGTCATATTGCCTTTGTAAATGCTAAAGAAAAGGTTTGTTTATCGGGCGATGTTTTATTCAGAAGCAGCATCGGCAGAAGCGATTTACCGGGCGGTAATCATAATACATTAATTAAAAGTATCCGTGAAAAATTATTCTTACTACCGGACGATACCATTGTTTATCCGGGTCACGGGCCTACTACTACCATACAATTTGAAAAGAAAAACAACCCTTATTGCGCTTTATAAATCATGATTAAAAAAAATATACCGAATGCACTTACGTGTTTAAATTTAGGTTTCGGATTTTGGGGAATATTATTTTTGCTGAACGGAAAAGTTGTTGAAGCCAGCATGTGTATTGGTGCAGCGTTGGTTGTTGATTTTTTCGATGGTTTCGTTGCCCGTTTACTACACGTTTCTTCCCCGATCGGAAAAGAATTAGATTCACTTGCAGATGTGGTGAGTTTTGGCATTTTACCTGGTATTATGCTTACCTACATGATTGCATCTATCACCTCGGGTATTCCTTACGCCATTATTTCTGATGTGCAATTATTTACAGGCTCACTTTTTAACCCATATATACTTGCCGGCACATTGCCTGCGATGTTTTCAGCCGTTCGTTTAGCAAAATTCAATTTAGATACACGGCAAAGTGATCGTTTTTTTGGTGTACCAACACCAAGCAACGCATTGATTGTGGCTTCATTTAATTTAATTGCAATTGATCCGCAAGCATTTTTGTACCCGCTGGTTACCAATCTTGCATTCATAGTAGGTTATTGCATTCTGATGTCGTATTTATTGATTGCTGAAATTCCTTTAATGGCGCTGAAATTTAAAAATATGAGCTGGTCGGAAAACAAGTATCGCTTCTTGCTGGCCATAACAGCTATTGCTCTGTTCATTTTCTTCGGCAAAGAATCTGTTCTGATCATTATGGTTGCATACATTCTATTCTCGCTTTTGCAAAATAAAATGGAGAAAAATAAAATATAAATCTCTGATAAACTGTATATTCATACACTAAAAATATTGCCCATGCGTTAAGTAAAACGTATTGTACAGGCAAAAGGTATTGTTGAATCATTCCAAAAAATGAAATTATTGAAATTAATTTGTTTTCTGCTATTCGGTATTTTTTCTGCTGTATTTGTAGGAAATGCGCAACAATCTTCCTTCACGGCAACGGTTATCTGGGTTGGCAGAAACGCCTCTATTCAATTGCGAAATGGAAAAATAACTTCTTATCCGATTGCTAAAAATGCATTCGTGAATGATAAAGGTGTTTTGGTATTGAAGGTTGATGTTGCCGGAAAAGTAATAGGGAATGTTAATGAAGGTGCTGTTACGTATTACGCCGGCGACTCCAGCTCTAGAAGTGCTTTACAAAAAACAGCTTTAAATTCAGGCGAAACAATTACCTATCTTAATTTATATAACCAAGGCGCCACCACCCGGATTTATGTTCCTATTTTAAGAAAAGGTACAGATGGAAGCTGGCAGCAGCTTGCGTCTGTTACCCTTCAATATTCAACTACTACAGACATCAGTACTCCTGCAAGATCAACATCTTCTTTTCCTTCCATATCAAATGCGCGGACAACCAACGTAACCGGATCGGTATTGGCCAATGGTTCCTGGTATAAACTTGGTGTATCTGAATCGGGCATGTATAAAATTGATGTGCCTTTTTTAACCAGTATGGGTATTAATGCATCAACCGTAAACACCTCGATGATTCAGCTATACGGTAATGGCGGCGGAATGCTGCCTCAAGATAATAGCGCTTCAAGAGATGATGATTTGGTCGAGAATGCAATTTATGTCAACGATGACGGCAACGGAATTTTTGATAACAACGATTACATTTTGTTTTATGCCGAATCACCAACTGTGTGGACATACGACCCTACCACAAAATACACCCATGAACTGAATGTGTACACGAATCAAAATTTCTATTTTTTAACATTCAATCAGGAAGCAGGCAAACGTGTAAGCAACCAACCATCACTATCCGGTGCCACACAAACAATAAATACATTTGATGAACATTTGTTCTCCGAGACCGATTTATACAACATTATCGATTCCGGAAGAGAATGGTATGGATATGAATTCAGTCAGTTTTCACCATCATTAAATGTATCGTTCAATGCTACTGGCCTTGTAGCTGGCTCTACGTGCACCATGGTTGCAAGTATTGTTGGCCAGGTATATACCAATGTCAGCAGCATGTCATACTCAATAAATAATAGCTCATTAACTCCGGCACAAAGTATTCCGGTGCTTAGTCCGGCAGATGATTCTCCCTTAGGTGTTGATCTGACTTCTACCTATACATTTAACGCAGCTAAATTAGGCGGCAGCTCAACCTTAAATGTCGGAATGAATTTTAATGCCGGCAACTCCAGTGCCGTTGCGCATTTGAATAGTATAGAAGTAACCATGCAAAAGTATTTGCAGTTATACGGAACGCAAACAAATTTCAGATCTTCTCAAAGCCTTTCACAAGCAACAAGTTTGTATTCGTTAGCGAATGCAACGGGCAATGAAGTTATTTGGGACATTACAGATTCGCGTAATGCAATCGCACAGGACTACACGATGAATGGTTCCAATGCAGAATTCGGAGCCAACAGCAGTACGTTAAAAGAGTATATTATTTTTTCGGGAAACTCCTTTCAAGCCCCGGCCTTCATTGGGGGTGTTGCCAACCAAAATTTACATGATATCTCTGCTGTTAATATGCCCGACATGATCATTATTACAAACGCTGCGTTTCGATCACAAGCAGAAAACCTGGCAACATTCAGACGTAATAACGATGATTTAACAATATTTGTGTGCGATATCAATGATATATTCAACGAGTTTTCTTCCGGAAAAATAGATGTTTCAGCACCACGTGATTTTATCAGAATGGTATACAACAGAGGCTCCGGAAGCAAAATGCTGAAATATGTATTGATGTTTGGCGGTGCAACGTACGATTACAGAAATATTAAAGGCCTTGGCGGTAATTATGTACCGACATACGAATCAAGAGAATCACTCGATCCATTGAGATCTTATTGTTCTGATGACTACTTTGGTTTTCTTGATGTGAACGAAGGTGACTGGGGCGAAGACGCAACGATAGATGGAAATGAGACCTTGAATATTGGCATGGGTCGGATCCCTGTAGAATCTGCCTCTGACGCAGAAACTGTAATAAATAAAATTATGAGCGCTTCTGTTCCTTCTCTGCAGACGAATGCAAACTGGAAGAACAAAATCACACTCGTAGCCTGTGATGGCAATGACAACCTTCACTTAGAGAATGCAGAAGCTTTATACGACACAATAACGATACTAAACAAGCAAGTCAATATCAATAAAATTTATATTGACGCATATCCCCAAGAATCAACGCCTGGTGGAAAGACTGCCAATTTAGTTACTGAAGCAATCAATCAGGATATTGACGATGGTACCTTGATATGGAACTATGTTGGACACGGAGGAACAAACGGGCTTGCTCAGCAAGGAATTGTAACATCTAATTCAATAAACAGCTGGACCAATAAAACCCGACTTCCCTTCTTTATTACTGCAACATGCGAGTTTGGCCGATTTGACAAACCCGGATTAATTTGTGGCGCACAACAGATTCTGTTAAACCCAAATGGAGGCTCCTTTGGAAATTTAACTTCTACCAGAACGGTTTACGCCAATTCCAATTCAGCAATCAATGAAGCGTTTTACACTTTTGCTTTCGAAAAAAATCCCGATGGTTCTTACCTTTCATTGGGCGATATCATGATGCAAACAAAGAACAACAGTCTGGATAATAATGTAAATAACCGGAATTATACTTTATATGGTGACCCTTCCATGAAAATCAGTTATCCGGTCAAAAACATGATTGTTACGGCTATAAACGGCGTGCCTTTAAATGCCATACCAGATACATTAAAAGCACTCAGCAAAGTAACTATTGAAGGGCTTGTGCAAGACTGGAGCGGCGTTACACTAACCAACTATACCGGCTCGTCAACGATCACAGTATACGATAAGCCTAGTATTATAACTACACTGGGATCTGCAGGATCTGAGGTAACTACTTTCAAACTGCAAAACAATACTATTTTTGATGGCCTTGCCTCTGTTACAAACGGCGTTTATAAAGTCAGTTTTGTAGTTCCCAAGGACATTTCTTACCAATATGACAAAGGGAAAATAAGCTTGTATTCAGAAGAAACAAACGGAGCTGTTGATGCTGGCGGATATTTGACAAATATTGTTGTCGGTGGTTCAAACCCGAATGCTCCAATAGATAATACGCCTCCTACAGCAAAAATCTATCTGAATGACCCATCATTTGTCTCCGGTGGAATAACGAGAGAAAATCCAACCTTTTATGCAGATCTTTCGGATGCAAACGGCATAAATGTATCAACAGCGGGTATCGGACATGAAATTACAATGATCCTAAGCAATAGCTCAAATGTAATTATCTTGAATAAATACTATACAGCATCTCTTGATGATTATTCAAAAGGTAAAATTCAGTATCCCCTTACCGGTTTAGCCCCCGGCAACTATACGTTGCAGTTTAAAGTTTGGGATACTTACAATAATTCAACCGAAGAAACGATAGACTTCACCGTAGAAAGTACCACAAAAATTCAATTAAGTCACGTTTTAAACTATCCAAACCCATTTTCTACAAATACCACCTTTCATTTTGATCATAACCGCTTTGGCGATAACTTATTGATCCAGATTCAAATTTATACCGTTTCCGGAAAAGTGGTTAAAACACTGGACGAAACCCTTTATAACAGCCCGTCGCATGTTTCAAACCTTACCTGGAATGGTTTAGACGATTTTGGAGATAAAATCGGGAACGGTGTATACGTTTATAAACTAAAAATTCGTTCACTACAGGATGGGTCAACAACACATGTTTTTCAGAAACTAGTGCTTTTGAACTAAATATAATTAAATATATACCTTATATTTGTAGTTGATAATTATTTAAAATATGCAAAAAATACTCGTTTCCGGATTGTTCTTGTTGACATGTGGCATTTTTCAAGCACAAGCACAATCTTCTAAAAGTGGAGATCTTCAAACAATCAGTACAGCTGTTCCTTTTTTAGGTATTACTCCTGATGCCCGCGCAGGCGGTATGGGAGATGTTGGCGCAGCCACTTCACCAGATGCAAATGCTACCTACTGGAATCCGGCAAAATTAGCCTTCTGTAAAGACAATATGGGTGCAGCAATATCATACAACCCATGGCTGCGTAAGCTTGTAAACGACATGTCATTATCTTATTTGTCTGCATACAAGAAAATACGTAAAGAAGATGCCGTTGGTATCAGCTTTAAATATTTCAATTTAGGTCAGGTAACATTCACCGATAATCAGGGAAATGTTGTAAGAGATTTTCAACCTAATGAATTATCATTGGGCCTTACCTATTCAAGAATGCTTTCTAAAAATTTCTCATTAGGACTTGGTCTTAAATACTTCCGTTCAGATCTTGTAGGAAGCTATAATGCAGGTGGTGCTGGCAGTATCGCAAAAGCTATCAATAGTGTATCTGCTGATGTTGGTGCATACTACAGAAAAGACCTGTTGGTATCCGGAAAACAATCAAACATTGCCTTTGGTGCTGTAATCAGCGACATCGGGCCCAAAGTAACCTATACAGATGTTACTCAAAAAGATTTTATTCCTACTAATTTAAGACTTGGTAGTACTTATACAATCGAAGCTGATGCCTTCAACAAATTTTCTTTTTCTGTAGACGCAAACAAACTACTGGTGCCAAGTAAATGGGACAGTACCGGCAAAAACCCTAAGGACATGGGGATCATGGAGGGTATGGTAAGTTCTTTTGGAGATTCTCACAATGGATTCAAAGGTGAAATGAGAGAAATCATTTTATGTATGGGTGCAGAATACTGGTACAATGATATCTTTGCTGTACGTGGTGGTTACCATTATGAAAATCCTCAGAACGGAAACAGAAGATATGCAAACGTTGGTATTGGTATACGTTACAATCAATTTGGTTTAGACATGGCATACTTAATTCCAATTCAGCAATCAAATCCATTAGCAGAAACACTTCGTTTTACTCTTCACTTTGCTTTCAAATCGAAAAAAGTTATTGACGATTCTGTTCAAAATTAATGATACAACAAATAGTAGACAGGACTATTGCTCCTGAGATAAACCCAATCAACCGTTTTCATCTGCCAAAGGTGGAAACGGTTTCGTTTTCTAACGGAAATACGCTGCACACATTTGCACTAGGCAGCCAGCCTGTTGTTCGTATTGAATGGATATTTAATAGCGGCAGCCGTGCTGATCTCAAAACCGGTGCTTCGTTCTTTACTTCAAAAATGCTTGCTGAAGGAACTGCATCTTTAAGCGCGCCACAAATTCAGGAATTTCTCGCTCAATACGGCGCATTCCTGGAAGTTAATCCCGGTAACGAACGTATTAACATCACATTATTTTGTCTTGAAAAACATTTAGCAGTACTTGTTCCTTTTATTAAAAGCTTATTAACGGAAAGTGTTTTCCCGGAGGAGCAGTTAACAAAAATGAAACAGATACAGCACCAGAGCATTCTCGTTAACCTTGAAAAAACGGCTTATCTGGCAGGAGTTGCGTTCAGAGAAGCACTCTTCAACAACAATCACCCGTATGGCAAACATCTGGATCTAACTATTGTAAATGCTATTGAACAGAATGATTTAACTACATTCTTTAAACAAGAGCTACTGAATAAACCTTGTGATATTATTATAACAGGTGGCTTCAGTAAAGATTCAATAACCATTCTTAAAGACAACTTCGGTAAAGATTCTGTTAAAGAATCAAATAAAAAGACCCCATTACCTGCTCTTAAAAAAGCAGCCAGAGAAATTGTTATTGAAAAAGAAGGCAGTGTACAATCTTCCATTCGTTATGGACGCATGCTTTTTAATCATACACATGCAGATTATTTTGATGCCTATATTCTGAATGAAATTTTAGGTGGTTACTTTGGTTCACGCCTGATGCAAAACATTCGTGAAGAAAAAGGCTATACCTATGGCATTCACTCAAGTATCGTACCTCTGCAGGAAGGTGGCTACTTTGTTATCGGCACAGATGTAAAACGCGAATTCACAAAAAATACAATTGAAGAAATTGAAAAAGAGCTTCAATTGCTGATAGATGTTCCTGTTTCAGCAAATGAATTAGAAACCGTGAAGAGTTTTATGCTAGGAAGTTTTGTTGGCGATATACAAACACCATTCTCTATTGCTGATAAATACAAAACAATTTTCTTTCATGGACTTGGATACGATTACTACGATCGTTTCTTTGCACGCATCCAATCAATAACAGCTGCAGATATTCAAGCCATAGCAAAAAAATATTTTGCTCCTGCTGAAATGTGTTATGTTGTAGCCGGTGGATTTTAACCGTATGATGAAAGCCGCTAAAGAATTTTTACGAAATCTGAAGGTTACCTCAATAGTCTATAATTTATTTCACTATGGGCAATTGAAGCATAATGAAAAAGGGTACAAAACTTTCGGAATACGTAAGCCTCTTTTCTGGACAATCAGCAGTAAAGACTTTGCTCATGTGCCATTCAATCTGCCCTGGCTGGATCAGGAGCATGCAAAAGATGCCTTAGAAAAAAGTACTGAACTATCATCTTTTTCTAACGCAACACAAGAGCAGTTAAAACAATGGCCTGATAACGGATACCTGATCTTGAAAAACTGTTTTGAACCGGAAGAAGTAGATGCAATCAACGCTGAAATTGATTCTTTATTAGAACAAAAGAAAGTTGGTTTCAGATACAATAACAGAAAGATTATGTTTTCGATGTATGCGTCACGTCTTATACACCGTGCCGCAACAGATAAGCGCATTACAGATGTAATGAAATTTATTTTACAGATGCCGGTTGTGGCTTTTCAAAATATCAATTTTTTTAAAGGCAGCGAACAGAAAGCACATTCGGATAGTATACACATGACTACCTTCCCTCCGGGTTATTTGATTGCAGCCTGGATTGCGTTAGAAGATATTGATAGTACAAATGGCCCGTTGTTTTATTTACCTGGCAGCCATAAACTGCCATATTTGCTGAACGACAAGTATGAGCATGGTGGCGGCAAACTTGTATTAGGCAGCGAAGCATATGAAAAATACGAAGTGCATTTGGCGGAAGAAATAAAACGTACTGCATTTGCTGAGAAAGAATTTTACGCAAAAAAAGGTGATGTATTAATCTGGCATGCAAATTTATTGCATGGAGGCAAAGCCATTACTGACGAGCAGCGCACACGTAAAAGTATGGTCGTACATTTTTATGGTGAAGATGTGATCAAATATCACGAGATTACACAACGGCCGTCGTTGATCAGAAAAGGATAAGGCTGAAGGCACAACTCTACTGCCGGAAAGTGGATATAAAATTACATACGTTAAATCACTTACTCTATGGCACTTCACGTTCAGCAACCCGCACCTACTTTCAATACGAACGATGTTTTTAACAACAACGTTTCTCTATCAAATTTCCGTTTAAAAGGCAAGAAAGTATATCTCGCATTTATGCGTTTTGCAGGCTGTCCCGTTTGTAATCTGCGCGTACATGAGTTATTGAAGCACGCTGATGCATTTAAAGAAAAGAACATTGAAGTGGTATTGGTATATGAATCTTCAATAGGAAACATGCGCATGTACCTAGAAGATAATTCCTATCCATTTGCATTTATTGCTGATCCTCAAAACATACTTTATAAAAGCTATGGCGTTGAAAAATCCTGGGGCAAATTTCTTTCTTCCATGTTTAAAGGCATGATTGGAAAAGCCAGTGCCGGCGATAAATTATTCAAAAAGAAGCCTGAACTGGATGGTAAAGTAAGTCGAATGAATGCAGAATTTTTAATTGATGAAACAGGCAAGCTGAGCATCGTTCAATATGCTTCATTTTTAGGAGATTATCTGGAAATAGAAAAAATACTTAGATGAACGTATAAATAACAAAACACAAATTCCAAATAAGATTCTTTCGTTTGGAATTTGTGTTTTGTTATTTGGAATTTACTTATCTACGCTACTTCCTGCCCCTTATTGCGCATAGCCACAAACTCTCTGTATCTGCGGAACATTGCCATTCCCAGACCTAGTATAACCAATAGTGTACCGATCCACAATAAATTAATGCCTGGTTTCTCAATGGCTTTAATGATTATATAATCTTTCTGACAGGTATTTACCGAGAAAATAAATTCATGTGTGTCGGGATTGATTTTATCTAACGTAATTTTAACACCTAGCTCTTCATTCATTTCAGGTATCGAGCCTGATGCACTTTGTTCAGCCAAGATCACTAGATTGGGATGCATAGGATACGAGGTGCCATCCGGACCAAGCAACACCATGTGTGCCACCACAGAAAAATCATTTGCACCTAATTTAACGCCCGGCAAAGTATTGATTACATCAAGATGTTTGAATATACATACATAGTCGTTGATGTAAATGGTATCACCTTGATGTATCGTATGTGTTTCTGTAGGCGACCATTCTCTTTCATCTTCGCCTACCGGTATTGCCGACAGATGCGAATACAAATCTCTTCCAACAAAATGTTTAATATCCGGTGATACTATATTACCCATACGCGGATTCTTCTGAATGCGTGGGTACAACGTGAACGTGTCGCCAACGGCTTTCACATAAGCTACTTCATAGAATGTATTTTCCGGATTGGTTGTTAATGTATCTCCTTTTTTAAATACAACAACATCTTTATCTTTTAACTCTTTTCTTAAGATTACTTTGTACGGATCTTCCGTTGGTAATACCCAATCTTTGTTGACATAGCCGCCATAACCTTTCGCTTCGATACGCTTTCCTTTGTATATCAACTGCAGATCTTTCATCCTCTCCGGTGAATTGCGGAACAACAATAAATTATCTCTGTTCACATCATCTCCTAAATCTTTTCTATAAACCAATCCGGAATTGTTTAATGAAACAATTTTTGAATACCCGGAGGAGAATAAAATTCCGATCAGCATCATGGCTACACCAATGTGTGCAAGTGCCCCACCTGTAATGCGGTAATTATTGCGCACTACTTTTATAAAGATCATGATGTTGCTGAAAACAGAAAATAAGCTCGCTGCAACCAATAAAATATACGCGCCTTTTACATACGGATTTAGTTCTTCCCCTGAATAAGCATCTAATAAGCCGAATAAAAGGATAGCTGCTGTACAGCACAACGCCAGAATAATCGGAAGATACAGGGCATCCCACAATTGCTTTTTATCCATTTTCTTCCACCAGAAAAATTGCCCCATTCCGGAAAGTGTGGCTATAACTATTGCAAATCCCATTTGCCAATAACTGTAATGAATCTCCGGTTTTGCAGGTGGTGCCAGCGACAGCTTCAAGCCTAACGCCTTTGCAATCGTATTGTATACAGGAATCGATGTTGTAGCAAGAACCTGAAATGCGGCAAGGCTTAATATTGCAACGCCAATAAAAATCCAGAACTCACGTGAATATACAGAAGGTTCCTTGTCTTCAATCGGAATTTTTTTCCATGTTCTTACAATAAGCCAACCTGACAATAACATAAATGTTAATAGGTAATTTAACAATTGTCCGGATAAACCAAGATCAGTAAAAGAGTGTACAGATGCATTTCCTAAAATTCCGCTGCGTGTTAAAAACGTTGCGTATAAAATCAATAAGAATGAAAGCGTAACCATGATAACAGCCATGCGCAATGCCGTACCACTGTTCTTGTAGGAAATCATTAAATGGATGGAAGCTATTAATATCAACCATGGAACATACACCGCATTCTCTACCGGATCCCAGTTCCAGTAACCGCCGAAGTTTAAGGTTTCGTATGCCCAATATGCACCCATCATAATACCAGTACCCAGGATTACAGCAGCAAACAAGGCCCATGGCAAAGCAGGTCTGATCCATTCTTTTGTCCAGCCTTTTTGTAATCCTGCCATGCAATACGCAAAAGGAACAATTGTTAATGCAAAACCTAAAAATAAGGTAGGCGGGTGAATCACCATCCAATAATTTTGTAATAAGGGATTCAAACCATTTCCATCTTCCGCAACAAAGTCGGGCCGTAATGTATATACCGGAAGGTCGGGCATAGATTCTTTCATCAGTATGAAAGGCGAAGAACCGATTTTAGTATTCAGATATGGTATAACAATACCAATGATCATCGATGCTAAGAATGCCTGCACCAGCATAAATACAGACATTACAGGTGCTTCCCACTTATTGTTTACTTTAATAAGAATAGCACCTAAGATTGCATGCCAGAAAATCCAGAGTAAAAAACTTCCCTCCTGTCCTTCCCAGAAACAAGAGATCATGTAATATACCGGAAGATGATTAGAAGAGTGGCTCCATGCGTAATGATACTCGTAACGGTGATTGTAGATAATGGCAAACAAGGTTGCTACAATGCCAAATACCGACAACGCATGTACTGTAAAAGCGATGCGGGAAAATATAAGCCAGGAATGTGTACCTAATTGATTTTCTTTAGAAGCTTCCCAGTAACCATACGAAGCAAGTAATGCGGCAAAGAAAGAAATGATAACAAACAGATGGCCGTAATCGCCGATGAGCAAATTCATATTTTAAATTTTTACTTCTTTGTCCTCATATTTTGAAGGACATTTCATTAATATTTTTTCAGCAACAAATACATCATTTTTTGTATGGCCAATGATTACAATCTGTTCTGCTTTTTCAAAATCCTGAGGTTTAGGTTGAAAATACAATACCTTCTCTGTACGGTTCTTTGTATCTGTCAATAAGAATTCGAAATAATTAGGGTCAACACCGGGATTGTAACTCATGCCTTCGTATTCACCCATGGCATTTTTCTTAAGTTTACCAACCACATGTACAATATCATCGTCGCCGTCGCCTGCCATCTTCGCTGCCTGTGCAAAGTCTACATATTGGCTTGCATCGCCGGTTGTAGAAAGTATGATGCCAACAGCAACAGCGATGATCACTAATAGAATGATATAACTTCTTTTCATTGTACCGAAATTAGTTTGCGTCGTTGTGTTCTTTTTCCAACTTACCTATCTTCTTATCTAACCCGATCAGATAAATAAATAAGCCAACCAGAATGATTGCAACAACCGTAATTACTACATATATTTTTCCGTCGGCACGAAATGCATCGGCCATTTCAACGGTTTCTTTTTCTTGTGCAATTGCTGAGATACTTGTAAATACAAGCAAACTAAGCATCCAATAAATCTTTTGAAGCATGTTGTGTAGAGTCAATAATTAAACCATCCTTTTTATCTGCCCATAAGCGCAGGCGTATACGAAGTGTTGTGATCCATGTACCTAAAAGCATAAAGCCGATAACCGATGAATAAAAGATCATATTCATTTCTTTGTTGCGATCATACCCACTAAAGCCCGGGTTACCGCCATTGCCCGGATGCAGCGAATCTGTTAACCGCGGCATGATGTAGATCAACGCCATAAAGGCTGGGAATGCAAATAAATTATATACCGCTGTAATGCGAGCCTTCTTATCTTCGTCTGCAACAGCATCGCGTAAAATCATATAAGCAATATAGATCAGCATAGCAATTGCTGCCGCATTCAGCTTCGGGTCTTTTGTCCAGAATGTGCCCCAGGTAAATTTGGCCCAAATCATTCCGGTAAGTAAACCCAATACACCAAAGAACATTCCTGTGCGTGTAAACTCCACAACAATGCGATCGTGTTTCAGATTTCCCGTGTTCAAATAAACAATAGAATAAATAGATGCCACCAATAAAAATAAGGTCATGGCAAACCACATGGGTACGTGGAAGTATAGATTGCGAATGGTTTCATTCAGGATTGCCAAACGGGGAACATTACCCAGAAAGCCCATGGTTGCTGCATAGATCAACAAAGCAAAGGCAAGTAATTTCCACCAGGCGAACGGAGAGGAATTAGAAAGCATACTCGTTTTTATATTGTGCGAAACCCTACAAGAGTTTCTGAATTAGACATCCAATCTTTCATCTGGTAAAACCCTTGGAGGGATATTTACTAAGAGATTTTTCCGGTTCATTAATTCTTCCAAAGGTACGGAAATAATAGATAGGAAACTGCGATCGTAATTACTTTAACCGCCAGCAAAACGGCTAAATCTTCATACGCAACACTTCTATCCAGACCATCTATTGCACCTTTTGAAACTTTGATTAAAACCAATAAAACAGGAATGACAACCGGAAAACTCAATACGGCCATTAAAGTCATACTATGCTGAGTTTGAGCGGCAATAGCTGCAATAAACGTAAGTGCGGCAGCCAAACAGCCCGACCCGATTATTGCGATTCCAATAAACATGGGCATATCCTGCACTACATTGCCCATAATGAAAGAAAATAATGCCAGCCCCAACAGAGACATAAGTATCAGAAGTACAATATTATAAATAAGCTTTGAAAGAATTATTGCGCCGGGCGATGCCATAAAATAATAGTAATACTGACGGCTGGCACGTTCGAGCAGAAAGCTTCTGGAAGCTGCATTTACTGAAGCCAATAACACAATGATCCAGAATAAGGCATTCCAGGTCATGGGCGACAAATCTCCGCCTCTGCCAAAAAAGGCGAAATAGCAGATAAAAATTGCCCCGGCCAGATACACCAATACAGCGTTGAACATATAGCGCAAGCGAAATTCCAGCAGAAATTCTTTTTTAACTAAGGCTACGGTTTCGTTCAGCAAAGACATGGGGCAAAAATAGGATAAAAATTGTCTGAACCGTTGATTTTTATGATTTAAATGACAAAAAGTGATTTATTGATACCTATTCTTTCCATTCCACGGGGCGGTGTCCAAGAAAAAAGGTGTACACCCGTCAAGAAATATATAAACCGTTAAAACGGTTTCCGTTTCTCTATCTCATGGTAAGCCACGGTTGGAACCGTGGGCTGGGAAAAATTCAATTGGCAGGAAGAACTTAGATCGTGAGATATCTAGTAACTGGATCAAACTTTTATTATTTTTGTACCCTCTATGTTAGATAAGATTAAAGAATTAACCCAAACGATTGAAGCATTTTCAATCGAGTCCAAAGAACAGCTGGAGCAGTTCCGCCTTGAATACTTAAGTAAAAAAGGTAAGATCACAAGTATGTTTGATGGCTTTGATTTTAAAACTGTAGCACCTGAAGTCAAAAAATCGATGGGGCAAGAAATGAACAGATTAAAGGTTCTTGCTCAGACAAAATTCGATGAATTACAAGACAAGCTTAGCGCAGGTGGCGATGATAAAAGTGCCTATCAGAAAATTGATACTTCGCTTCCGGTTATTCCAAATGAATTAGGCGGCCGTCACCCGATCAGCGTGGTGCGCGAACAAATATATAAAGTGTTTGAACGTATGGGCTTCAATTTATCTGATGGACCGGAGATTGAAGATGACTTCCATAATTTCACCGCTCTGAACTTTCCGGAAAACCATCCGGCGCGTGAAATGCAGGATACGTTTTTTATTGAACGTAATCCGGATATCGTGCTGCGCACGCATACATCCAGCGTACAAGTGCGCGTGATGGAAAATCAAAAACCTCCGATCCGCACCATTTCTCCCGGACGGGTTTATCGCAATGAAGCAATCTCTGCGCGTGCGCATTGTATGTTCCATCAGATTGAAGGTTTGTATATCGATAAGAATGTAAGCTTTGCAGATTTAAAAAATACCTTGTATCATTTTTCAAAAGAGATGTTCGGTAAAGATACACAGATTCGTTTCCGTCCGTCGTTCTTTCCTTTCACAGAGCCAAGCGCAGAGATGGATATCTCTTGCTTCATCTGTAACGGTAAGGGCTGTAACATCTGTAAGTATAGCGGATGGGTAGAGATCGGCGGTGCCGGTATGCTAGATCCGAATGTATTAACGAACTGCAACATCGACGCAAAAGTATATAGCGGCTTTGCTTTTGGTATGGGTATTGAACGTATAACAATGTTGAAATACCAGATCAAAGATCTGCGTTTATTCACCGAGAATGATGTACGCTTCTTAAGACAGTTTAAGCACGCCGAGTAATTTAAATGGTAATAAAATAATCAATAAAAAAGTCCTGTTTTAAGGGGGACTTTTTTATTGATTATGCTTTCAATTATACATTAATGAATTATTTCAGAAAATCTCAAAGCCAAACTGATTATTAAACTGATTGAACCAACGAAAACGATTATAATTCCATGTTTTCTATCTGATTCAGAATATGCTTTTACAACATCTCCGTTAGGTAAAGTCTTTTTATGTGTATATAAATGCAGTCCAATAAAAAGCCCTATCAACCCACCAAGTGTTGCAAATATATAGCCCGCAATAATCCATGCGCTTTCACTTTGTTCAGGTTTTAACATCTCTTCTAAGCGCTGTTTCTTAAGCAATTCAACCACTTCCGGATTAATTTCTTTACCACGATCTTTCAATAATTTTTGAGCAAGTAAAAAATCAAATTGCCCCCATTCATAACGCTTCGTAACAATCTCAATTAATTCTTCATCCGTAAAATGAAGTAAATAATACTCCTCGTCGATTGAGTCAAGCTGCTTTAAAATAATATCTTCCTGAATTTTTTCTGCTTTTAAAAAATCGTCTTTTTTTATTTTAATAGTGAATTCTTTTTCTAATTCATTTGCAACAAGCGTTGGTGTAAAACGCAGCGGACTTTCTTCAATAATGTATTCAATATTATTCTCTTTTAAGATAACACCTAGTTCAAATGCATAAGCTTTATCGTTATACTTTTGAAAAGTTATAAATTCTACTGTTGACATATTTTTTTATTAAAAGGATAATTTTCAATTGAAGTATTAATTAAAGATGGTTGTTTAACTCTACAAAAACAATTCGAATTGTTTCCGGTTACCTTTTATTATAAAAAACTATTAACACATAGTTTTAACACATTTCAATTTCGCTATGAAAAAAATTTTATTGACTAGTATAATTTTTATTAGTGCTTTATCAATTGCTTATTCTCAATGCACAAAACCAACTGTAGTTACGATAACTACGCCAGTCACTAGTCCAATAACAATCTGCCAAGGTACTGCTCTGACCTTATCTGGTTCGGTGATTGTTGCAAATGCTCCCGCTAATGGAACATTCACGTATTCATGGATAAAAATTGCACCAGTCGGATTAATAATCGTAGCTCCAACGACGATAAATATTCCGGCCAATACTAGTACGGCGATTCCGAGCTACACAGGTATTACAGGTGCAGTAACAGATGCCGGCATCTATGCATTACGTGTAGAAGATGGTGATATTGGCAATTCCGGGTGTTACACGGAAGCTACGGTTGTAATTAATGTTAATCCATTACCAACCATTACCGGCACACTAACCGTTTGTAATGGATCAACAACTCAGTTAACGGGATCGGGTACCGGAGATACAACAGCACCCTGGACCTCAGCAACCACATCCGTTGCAACAGTAAGTACTACAGGTGTAGTAACAGGAGTATCACCAGGCACAAGTGTAATCACATATAAAAATAATGCTGGCTGTACACAGTCCGCAACGGTAACAGTAAATCCATTACCAACCATTACCGGCACACTGAACGTTTGTGATGGATCAACAAATCTGTTAACGGGGTCGGGGATCGGACAGCCAACAGCAACCTGGTACTCAGCAACCACAGCCGTAGCGACAGTAAGTACTACAGGAGTAGTAACAGGAGTATCACCAGGTACAAGTGTAATCACATATAAAAATAATAATGGCTGTACACAGTCCGCAACGGTAACAGTAAATCCATTACCAACCATTACCGGCACACTGAATATTTGTAATGGATCAACAATTCAGTTAACGGGGTCGGGGATCGGAGATGCAATAATACCCTGGACCTCAGCAACCACAGCCGTAGCAACAGTAACTACTACAGGTATAGTAATAGGAGTATCACCAGGCACAAGTGTAATCACATATAAAAATAATACTGGCTGCACGCGGACCGCTACTGTTACTGTAATCACAGAAGCAATACCTACAGTATCAGTAAGTGTAAGTCCTGGCACAACAATATGCCCCGGCACATCTGTACTATTTAAGGCTTCACCAACAAACGGTGGTACAATACCTACATATCAATGGATAAAAAATGGGGCTGCCATTATTGGTGAAACAAGCTCTACGTATGCAACAACAAGTTCAGAAAATGGAGACAATATCAGTGTTCAAATGACAAGCAACTTAAGTTGTGCCATGCCACTTGTAGTGACCTCAAATGCTGTTACAATGACAGTAACGTCCTCTGTTACGCCAAGTGTTGCTATTACTGCTGACAAAACAAGCATTTGCGAAAATTCCGATGTAATAACATTTACAGCCACCCCAACAAATGGTGGCCCAGCACCAGCATACGAATGGTTCATTAATAAAGCAAGTCAAGGGCCTCCCGATCAAAGCAATGTATTTACTCCCTATACATTAAGCCCAGCTAATAATACTGTAGAAGTACACATGACAAGCAATGCTATCTGTGCAAGTCCAACATCAGTTTCTTCTATATCATTGTCAATTGCCATCAGTACTGGGATCTCCGCAGGTATCATTGGTTCAGATCAAACAATCTGCTATGGCTCTATACCTGCCCCATTTACAGAATTAACAGCTACAAATGCGTCCTCACCCGTTTATACTTGGGAAGCAGCAACATCTGCAGCAGGCCCGTGGGTTATAATTCCAGGAGTATGGGGTTCTACATTTGGATCTTCTACTGGATTAAGTGAAGACATTTATATACGAAGAGTTGTAACAGACGCCAGCATTCCCGCACCATGTAATGCTGCCACAAGCAATGTAGTTCATATAACGGTACTGCCTGCATTAGAAGCCGGTACTATTTCAAGCGATGAAACAATTTGTGAAGGTACAACACCATCAACCATAACAGAGACGGCCAGTCCAATAGGGGGTACAGGAACATATACTTATCGGTGGGAATCAAGTTCACAATCGGGCGGCCCGTATTCGGCTATTTCTAATGAAACAAATTCAAGCTATAGTCCAGGTGTGCTTAATTATACCATGTATTTTAAACGAATTGCAACTTCGGGTTTGTGTGGAAGTGCTTCTTCAAATGAAGTTGCTAAAACAGTTGCTTCAACTATTCTTTCTACAATAACTATCGATGATCCAGGGCCAACTTGTGATGGAGATATTGTTTTATTTAAATGTAAAGCAACAAATGTTGGTCTTACTCCGGCCTACAACTGGTATGTGAATAATAATATAGCTTTTTCCAATTCACCTACATTCACAAGCAACAATTCATTTGCACCATTAAAAAACGGAGACGAAGTATGGGTAGAATTAATATCCAGTAGTTCATGTACAAATAGCAGCACCATAACTTCAAATAAAATTATTGTCGATTTAACTCCATGTACTGTTTCTAATTCTATATACACTACAAGCAATATTGATATCCTTTTGCAACAATACGTATCTAATAGCATTCCTAACACCATTGATTACACATACTTTTGGTCAATCACAGATAGTTCCATTACAACTACTGTAATTACCGGCCCCAACCCAATTTCACCCGGGCAACAAAATGCGGTGTACAATGTGCCAAATCAAGCAGGCTATACCTATACATGGTCTATCATCGGCGGTACTATTGTAAGCGGACAAAATACAAACGCTATTACTGTAGACTGGGATGGAACTGCACCTATTGCAATGGCCAGAACAACAGTTCCTTCTTATAGTATCTCTGTCACAGAAACCAATCCGGCGAATGAAGCCAAAACAACTTCAATGACGATCAACACAACAACAACTGCTGTTGCTTTACCTTTAGCAGAATCAGGCATACAGTTTTATCCAAACCCATCGGTTGATGCCTTTAATATTGTAATGCCCGAAAGTGGCACATTAGTAAACTATAGTATCAGCGACTTAACGGGTACAACTGTAGCAAACGGCAGTTTCACTTCCAGCGGTGGTGCAGAAAAAATAGCCACAGACTTTCATGCCGGTTTATATCAGGTTGTATTAAAATACAATGGAACAACTACCTGCATGCGATTGAATAAAGTACAATGATTTTAGAATTCTTTCCTTCAATAAAAAACCCGAACGTAAAATTATGTTCGGGTTTTTTATTGAAGGAAACGCCAAAAATACGTTTTACAATTGTATCCGATAGCCAACAAAAATTCCTGGAATATTTCTTTGTAAATAATAATTCAGATCTGCCAACGTATACGAAGTCAAATCATAATAATAGTTTAAACCAAAAACGACTTTTGCATAAGTCCTTGTTTGTATATTAGCTTCTAGCCTACCCGAAAGCCCGTATACAAATGACTTAGTCATATCATGCATTTTTTCAGGAACTGCCGGTTCTGCAACATTATATACGTTACCCGTTTGATTCAACACAAAAAGACCCTTTACTCCAACATAAGCAGCCAGATTAAATACCTTATCAGGAGAAATTATATAATACTTTATATGCGATAAAGTGCCGAGGTATAATGAATTATTTTTAAACGTAATCGGTTTAGTTAACGATGTATCGTTAACTAAATACGATTGTTTCATATAATCAGTAGACAAACCCAATTCAATACCGAATCGTTTTTTGATTTTTTTTGTGATAGCTGCATTAAAAGAAAAATACGATTCTGCTTTAATTGCATTTTTAATACTGTTACGCGAATAACAATCACAGGTATTGATGTAATTAAAAATCAATCCAACATTAGAATATAATAGCAAGGAGTATTTTTTTTCGCGCTGTTCTTTTAAAACATATATCTTTTGCTCAATAACCAATGGTTCTTTTACAATAACAATAGTGTCGTACTCTTCAACAACGATCGAATCATTTTGAGCAAATGAATAAAAACCAGTTAAAATCCAAATCCAACATGTAATACCTTTATACATCACTTAATCCGTTTTCTCTTCAGGGTGTCAATTTTATATATAGTATCTTGTTGGATAATATAAACAGGCTTTTTCACAATTTTTTTATGAACAGTATTTTTTATTGGTGCAGAAATAACTGCTGATGTATCCTTAATCACTGCGATTTCCTTTACAGGTTGTGTTAATGAATCACGAGATAGCAATACCTTTTCCTGAAGTGAATCGTTTTTAATGGTGTGATTGATTATTTGATCTTTTAAAATACAGGAAGGAGCATTCATTTCTTTTAAATGCTCTTTTTGTTTTATACGATTATCCGGTAAGTAATTTGTTTGATGCTGGATTGAATCTGCTTTAATCAAATCGGATGATGGAGCCTGTTCTTTATCATTATATTTATAGAAAAGAAGTAATGAAACAATGCAAACAGCAACAACCACAATACCTGGATATATGTTTCTGAATTTATTTTTTTTCGCTAGGGAAGCTTCAATCGAATTCCAGCTATCATCATCCGGTAACATTTCATGATCACCGATTTTTGCCTTAATAATTTTATCAATATTTTTTTTGTCAGAATTCATAGCTTATCTATTGATAACATTTATTGAAGTCAAACTCTGCACTAACTTTTTCCTTGCACGTAATAACCTGATTCGTGAGGTTTCTTCTGTAATGGATAACAGTGCTGCTATTTCCTTATGAGGTAATTCTTCAACACATGCCATGTTAAAAACAATTCTATATTCTTCAGGTAAATTCTGTATATGAGTCATAATAGTCTGTTCATCTATGTTTAACAGATCATTCTCTATTTGCTCTTCATCAATGGCCTCTCCTACGGAATCATTTAAATGATCGATATAATCAACTGGATTCTTTTTTGATTTTTTGTATTTAGACAAAGCAGTGTTTACCACAATTTTTTTCATCCAACCTTCTAAAGAGCCTGTCTTTTTATAAGCTTTTATATTATCAAAAATTTTAATAAAGCTTTCCTGCAATACATCTTTAGCATCTTCTCTATTTGAACTATATCGATAAGATACTGCAAATAGTTTCGCAGAGAATTTAGTATATAGTACTTTTTGAGCATTAGAATCCCTTTTGATACATTTTTCAATCAATTCGTCCTCTGTATTATATAGCAAACTGCCGTCTTTCATTTTAACACGTATCTCACACAATCAATCATCTATGTCAAAAATAGTTTATTTTTAATTAAAAAATTAAAAAAATGGTGTAACGAAACTAAAAAGTGGAGTCTATTTAATATATTTTAACCATTACTAAGCTTACTTATGAAAAGAAGAATTGTCTTTTTAGCATGTATTTTTATTCTGGCTGTATCATCTAATAGCTGTAATAAAATCAAATGCCATATTGATCCAAACCCAAAGACTCCTCCTGATACAGGAACCACACCATCACCAGACACTTCAAAAAAATCAACTATAGTTGGATTTACAAATATTAGCAAAACAGCATTTCCTACCTTATTGGGTGTTGACTTTGAGGATACATTAACCGGATATATATCCGGTGTAGCCGGTTTTTTGGTTAAAACTGTAGACGGAGGTACTACATGGACAAATATCAGCCCAGGCTCAGCAGGGGATTTTTATGGATTAGAATTCATATCAAATTCTGTAGGTTATATCGGATCAAATAATGGAGATGTCTTTAAAACCTCAGATGCCGGTTCAACCTGGACGAAGGTTACAACCCCTAACAATACATTTGGTTATGGTTCTTTTGCATTTATTAATACGAACACCGGGTATGCTGCAGGCGGTGCATCTTCAACGAATGGAAGTTTGTTAAAAACAACGGATAACGGAGTTACATGGTCAAACATTTCTATTCCGGGCTTAAAAAGTGTTTATGATATGATTTTCACTAATCAGCAAACAGGCTACATGTGCGGATATCAAAATCAGATTTTTAAAACTTCTGATGGTGGCAATACATGGACTCAGGCAATCATAAATCTTACGACTGCTCCCGCATCGCCTATTTTACTTGGTAAGATACGCTTTACGAGTACAGGTGTAGGTTACTGTGTGGGTTATGGCACATCGTTTGACGCCAACTATATTCTTAAAAGTACCGATGGTGGTAATACATGGAATCAAATTCCTTCTCCTGCCCAGGCATATTCTTCTGCAGATACCTATACTACTTTATTTATTACGAATACAGATGATATATATGTAGCTGGCGGAAATGTTGCACAAAACACTGAAACATTAATTAAATCTGTTGATGGCGGATCAACCTGGTCAAACGTTGCTAACACTGCAGCAAACAGATTATTCGAGTCATGCTATACGGAAGGTAAAGCGTTTATTGTAGGTATAAACGGAACAATATTAAAATCATCTAATAAATAATAGCCCCGACCTCGAATAAGTCCAAAAAAAACTTTTTTCAATATTTTTTAAAGGAATCATCGCGGCAGTTCTATCGTTGATTCCTTTTATTCTTTAAAATAATTTTTTATCCATACTCGGCTTAATAAACATTAAGCAGTTTCCTTAAGCAAAAAACCGAACGTAAAATTACGTTCGGTTTTTTTATTGAAACGATTAGAATTTTAATAAGCAAAACTACTACTCTACACTTGTGTGCACACATTTTGATTTTTCTTTATCGTACCGCACAAACATATATAAATAACAGGCTCTCGAAAGTCTAAATATATATGGAGACAACACAACAATTAATACCACAAACGAAACGAAGAACTCAAAATACGGCAAGCCGCAGAATACGGTAATCATAAACATAGGCACAAACAATAATACATATAAGCCATAACTTAAATACATGGCGCCATAATAAAACCCCGTCTCCGGTTCAAATGGCTGTTCGCAGCACGAACACTTTTCAGGCATTATGTCTGCTGTTTTCCATACATACATATTGGCATGTGTAAACATATTCCCTTTATGACATCTCGGACATTTTAATGTGAGCAAGGATACGAATGTATTGTCGAACGCTTTCATAGTTGTATTGTATTAAATTGTTTTTTTTCTAAATTCTTCGGGTGTTACACCAACTTGTTTTTTAAAGAACTTTGTAAAGTAAGAATTGTCGTTGAAGTTTAATTCGTATGCAATTTCAGAAATACTCAGATCCTGATTAATCAACAAACGCTTAGCTTCCAGTATAATTCTGTTTCGGATCAATTCGCCCGCCGCCATACCTGTATGGTCTTTACACAGGGCATTCAAATGGTTTGGTGTAATATAAAGCAGTTCCGCATATTCCATCGGAAGTTTTAACTTTGTAAAATTCTTATCAATTAATTTTTGAAAATTTTTAAGCAAGGCATAATTATAATTTGAAACAACTGATTTGCTCTCTGCTGTATTCTTCTGATCAATCAGAATAAATATTTTTAATAGCAGTACACGAATCATATCCCATCGGAATGTATTATCAGCCTTTGCCTGAGCAATCAAATCTTCAAAAGCCGCAATCACTGGTTTACTGGCCTCTACAGAAAGATTCAATACACTATCTTCTGTAATTCCGTTAAAAAAAGAGAACAACTCCACGTATTCCGGACGTAATAGAAACGATTGAAAGAAGGCTGTAGAAAAATTTACTACATAGCCATCCATCTCTCCTTTAAATTCCCAGGTATGCACCTGCCCCGGAATCATAAAATAAATTTGATTTTTTTTAATCTCGAATGCATTAAAATCAATTGTATGCGAGCCTCCACCCTTTGTGAAATAAACCAAATGATAAAAGCTATGTCGGTGCGGAAAATGCAGATTAGTATGTTCTCTCAAATAATCAGAAAGCCGATTTACTAAAATATCGTCCTCTCTATATTCTGAAAGTGTGCATATATCTAATATGGGAATGTGCTTTTGCATAACAATACAAAGATACCAGGCTGGAGAATTACCTTATGGTAATTTACATCCTTTCAATGGTACTTTTTACTTATTATGACAATTTAGCTGGAGACGATTTCTCATAGGGACACAAAAAAGTTGGCCGTGACAGGTATTTCCGTCGGACTTAAATCCTGGAATATACCTATGTCTACGGCCAATAAAATCTAAACTATATAATAGATGGACTTATTTTCCTAAGCCCGCTACTAAATCAACATATTGCTGCATGGCTCCTTCTTTTGTTAAACCCTTCAACTCTTCCCATGCATTAAACTTGGCTATTCCGGCAATATCAAAGAAATTACTCGGCTTTTCGATGTTTACATCGCCCTCAGTAGCCTGTTTGTAAAGACTATACAACTTCAATAACGTTTCGTTTGACTGTGCCGGTAATAATTTTGAAGCTACTGCCGCCTGTTCAAAAGCTTGTTTAATATCCATTGTATTGATTTATTTAATGAAAATATTGTATTTAATTCGGTATACTGAATTGTACGGAGAAGTCTTTCAAAGAGTTTCCTTTTAAAAAGGTATCTTTACATACTAATATAAATTATTTTGAAAACGTCAATATTTGAGCAATCAAGCGACATTTTGATCACTTGCGCTCCTGATTTAAGTGCCCTTACCGGAAGAGAAATCAACGATCTTGCTATTCCAATAAAAGAAATTCTGCCGCATGGCATTGTAGTTGAAGGAACGGCTCAAACAGCCATGTACTTATGCATGCATTTACGTACAGCAAACAAGGTCCTTTTTTTATTAAAAGAAGCTAAAGCTGATACCCCCGACGATTTATACCGTGTTGCTAAAAGCATTAACTGGGATAATTTCTTCCCTAACACTTCTTATTTCAGCATTGACTCTTTCGTGCAAAACAGTACCATTCGTGATACACGTTTTGCCAATGTGAAATGTAAAGATGCCATTGCAGATTACTTCGTGGAAAAAACCGGCAAACGCCCGGATTCAGGGCCACTACGCGACAAAGTCGTAATATTTATTTATTGGCGGGAAAGCAATCTTTCCATTTATTTAGATTTGTCCGGCGAACCGATTTCAAGACATGGTTACAGACTTAACCCCTGGAAAGCACCAATGGCCGAAACACTGGCGGCATCGGTAATAATTACTTCTGAATGGGATCCGGCAACTCCGTTTGTTAATCCTATGTGCGGCAGCGGTACTTTAGCGATTGAAGCTGCACTAATCGGCATCAATAAAATTCCCGGACTTGTGAGAGAAGATTATGCCTTCCAGCACATCCGCGGTTATGAGGAAGCAACGTGGCACACAATGAAAAAAATGGCCCTTCAAAAGGTAAAAAATTCTTTGCCATTCAAAATCATTGCATCAGATCACGATCAGCGCGCACTTGATGCTGCAAAAGGAAATGCAGAAAAAGCAGGCGTAGATCACTTGATTGATTTTGTACTGAGCGATTTTCAGGATACTCCTGTGGAAGAAGGCCAGGCCGGTGTAGTTATTTTAAACCCAGAATATGGTGAACGTCTAGGCGATGAAGAATCTTTGGTACTTACGTATAAAGAGATTGGTGATTTCTTTAAGAAGAAATGCGGCGGTTACAAAGGTTTTGTATTTACCGGAAATCTGGAACTGGCAAAACGCGTAGGCTTAAAACCTAAGCGAAAAATAAAATTCTATAGTGCAAAAATTGAATGCCGCCTGATGCAGTACGAACTGTATGCCGGCAGCAAACGGGTGATAGAGGAGTAAGTTTTAAGTTTTATGTAATAAAAGAGAATAACAATAACAAAGAATTCTTAAAACCTAAAACTTACTACATAAAACATTTACACGTTTGTCCAGTTTCTGAATATCGCTGCCTGCCCTACTTTATTTTCGTTTTCATCCTTCAGGTTACAAAGCAGTACATTTTCAATTTTGAAACGCACTCCTTTTGAAGAAATACGGATGCCGGTATAATTATTACTATATCCCTTTTCTGCTGCTTCATCCAGCAAACGCTGTCTGTCTTCCGCACGTTCGGGCTCAGCGGAAAGCCTTGAAGGCATTTGTGTAAATTGTACCCAGTCAATCTGCCAAAGCTGTTGTGCCATAAGATTAGCGTAGTTGAAAACAGGATCTTTTTCAGTACCATGCGACACAACAACAAACGGTGCATGATATAAAAGGCAGGAAAGGTATTCGTCTGAATAAGTGGTATCGAACAACGCAAGGCCAGCTATTTTCTGATAGGTATTAAGAATCACTTTTGCCTGCTGAACCACATTTGGTAACAACCAATGTGGAATTATATTTTTTTGCATATTAATCTTTTATTACCTTTCAGTATCGGAATGAAACGCAATCATTCATTCCTTATATTAACGCAAGTTATGCCTAAAATATCATACCAACAATTTCTGAAGTTTCCATTATTTGTTTACTCACTTATCAGTGGTTCTTTGTTAATCATAGCATGGCCCTCAACATCGCTTGCTCCTCTTTCATTTATAGCCTTCGTTCCAATTTTACTATCGTTTGACATCATACAACTGGATAGTAAAAAAAGAAAAGGTCTGCGTTTTTTATTTTATACCTACTTAAGTTTTTTAATATGGAACATCGGTACAACCTGGTGGATATACAATTCAACTGCTGCAGGCGGCATTTTTGCTATAGTCGTAAATCCGTTGCTTATGACGATTCCGTTTATTTTTATTTATCTCATCCGAAAAAAAACAGGAGAAGCCATAGGTCTTTTATCTTTTATAAGCTTTTTCATACTGTTTGAATATTGGCACTTAAACTGGGAATTAGCGTGGCCCTGGCTCACCCTTGGCAATACCTTTTCAAGCAATACCTTTTTGGTACAATGGTACGAGTATACAGGTGTGCTGGGAGGATCCTTATGGATACTGCTTGTTAATACTTGTATATACATAACTCTTAAATATCCGTATAAAAAAGTTTTGCGTTTATTGAGCAGTGCAGTAATTGTTCTTCCAATATTTATTTCCGCAATTATTTATTTTACATATAAAGAAACCGGACCTGAAGTTGAAGTTGTTGTTGTACAACCCAACATCGATCCATACAACGAAAAGTTTAAAGGTTCACGCAAAGCAATTCCCTACGAAATTCAGTTTGAGCGTTTACTTAATTTGAGTGAACGCGTACGAACACCTAATACACGTTTCATCCTATGGCCTGAAACAGCCATGCCAACGGACATCAATGAAGCATTAATTGAACAACATCCTTTTGTTCAGCAGTTGATTTATTATTCCAATAAAAATAACGTGAGCATTTTAACCGGAATCGATTCGCACAGATTCATGGATGAAACCAACAAAACTCCCACAGCAAAAAAATCTGCAAATGGAAGTTTTTATTACGATATGTATAATGCTGCTTTGCTTATTAACCCGGATACAACATTTGAAGTATATCATAAATCGCGTATGGTACCAGGGGTTGAAAGTCTTCCCTACCCAAAAGTATTTGGATTTGTAACTTCAAGCCTTGGCGGCATTGTACAGCCAATATGTAAAGACAGCGTTGCACGTGCATTATCAAACCCCGATGGCGTTGCTGTTGCTCCTGTCATTTGTTATGAGTCCGTTTTTGGTGAATATGTAAGCGAGTATACCCAAAATGGTGCTGATTTTATTGGTATCATTACCAATGATGGCTGGTGGGGAAATACTCCCGGTCACAAACAGCATTTCGAATATGCCCGTTTGCGCGCTATTGAACAGCGCAGATCTGTTGCACGCTCTGCTAATACAGGCATCTCAGGATTTATTAATCAAAAAGGTGATGTACTGCAGAAAAACAACTACTGGATACAAGATGCATTAGTTCAAAAAATCAAACTAAATGCTGCTATTACCTTCTATACCTTGCATGGCGACTATATCGGTTTCTTTGCACTAATACTTTCACCTTTGTTATTTGCGTACTCTTTCTATAAAAAACGAAATGTTTAGCTCTGAAAAATTAAAACAACTCACGTTGCAAATCACAAAGCTTGCACGCCAGGCCGGTGATTTTCAACTAGCCGAACTCAAAAATTTTGAGTTAAGTAACATCGAACATAAAGGAAGAAGTAATGATCTGGTTTCTTACGTAGATAAAGAAACGGAAAAATTAGTTATAGAAAGTTTAATGAAGCTTGTTCCGGAAGCGGGATTTGAAACAGAAGAAGAAACCGTAGAACAGGCAAAATCTGGCTTGCGCTGGGTCATTGATCCGCTTGACGGCACAACAAATTTTTTACATAAACTTCCGCTCTTTTCAATCAGCATCGCTTTGGTTCAGGATGAAACATTATTAATTGGTGTCGTTCATGAACCATCCCGAAACGAATGTTTCTATGCCTGGAAAGATGGTGGTGCTTACATGAACGGTGAACGCATTGAAATTTCTGCTATTTCAACCTTATCTGAATCATTAATTGCAACCGGCTTTCCTTATTCCTTAAGAGGAAAGGCAGAACAATATTTTTCATTGATCCGGCATTTTGTTGAAACAACACATGGTGTACGAAGATTAGGCAGTGCTGCTATTGATCTTTGCTATGTGGCTTGTGGCAGATTCGAGGCATATTTTGAATTTAATCTTAAACCCTGGGATGTAGCTGCCGGGATATTAATTGTGCGTGAAGCCGGAGGCATTGTTACAAATTATAGCGGAGGACCAGACCATTGTCAATCAGCAGAAGAAATTTGCGCATGCGGACCAAATGTACATGCCGCAATGATCGATACCTTTAAAAAAATATGGTTATAAAAAAAGCGTGGTGCTAAATAGCGCCACGCTTTTCTATTTTTCTATTTAACAATTTCATCCGGTCTGCAAACCCCTACGTGATCCCCGTGTGCCATATGGCTTTGTAACTGACTTTGTGGAATGGTTATCGTCTGCATCTGTCCATCAGGCTGCTTGTGACATATTGTAACCTTATTCTCCACCGGCGTCTGCACTGGATTTGGCGTTGGTGTCTGCGTCTGTGTCTGGTTTGGCGCAGGATTTTGAGTCTGGTTTTGATTCTGATTTTGGTTTTGATTCTGATTTGGAGGAGGTGCTACCGCTTTATCTGCATCGGTACACGCCCCAACGTGATCACCATGTGCCATGTGTTGAGATAACGCACTCTTAGGAATCGTCATTGTTTGAACATTGCCTGCATGGCCATTCGGCTTATGACAAATAGTTATCTGCTCTTCCGGAACCGGCTGTGTCTGCGTTCCCGTTGGTGGCACTACTGGTGTATTAATCTGTGGTTTATCCGCATCGGTACACGCTCCAACATGATCACCATGTGCTAAGTGTTGAGATAATGCACTTTTAGGAATCGTTAATGTTTGAACGTTGTTTGAATTACCATTCGGTTTATGACAAATAGTTATCTGCTCTTCCGGAACCGGCTGTGTCTGCGTTCCCGTTGGTGGCACTATTGGTGTATTAATCTGTGGTTTATCCGCATCGGTACACGCTCCAACATGATCACCATGTGCTAAGTGTTGAGATAATGCACTCTTAGGAATCGTCAAGGTCTGTACATTATTTGAATTACCGTTCGGCTTATGACAAATGGTAATGGTTTCTTCCGGTACAGGCTGTGTTTGTGTGCCCGTTGGCGGCACTACTGGTGTATTAATCTGTGGTTTATCTCCATCGGTACAGGCACCCACATGATCTCCGTGAGCAAGGTGGGCTGTTAATGCGCTCTTAGGAATGGTTAAGGTCTGCACATTGTTTGAATTGCCGTTCGGCTTGTGACAAATAGTGATCGTCTCTTCAGGAACAGGTTGTGTCTGCGTTCCCGTTGGTTGCGTTTGTGTACCCGTTGGTGGTACTACTACCGGTGTATTAATCTGCGGATTATCCCCATCCGTACAGGCACCAACATGATCTCCGTGAGCAAGGTGTGCGGTTAAGGCACTTTTAGGAATGGTTAAGGTTTCAACATTGCCTGAATGGCCATTCGGTTTATGACAAATAGTTATCTGTTCTTCCGGCACAGGCTGTGTCTGGGTTCCCGTTGGTGGCACTACTGGTGTATTAATCTGTGGTTTATCTGCATCCGTACACGCACCAACATGGTCGCCATGTGCTAAGTGTTGAGATAATGCACTCTTTGGAATCGTTAAGGTTTGAACGTTGTTTGAATTGCCATTTGGCTTATGACAAATGGTAATCGTTTCTTCCGGTACAGGTTGCGTCTGCGTTCCTGTTGGTGGTACCACTACAGGCGTAGTTACTTGTGGCTTATCTCCATCAGTACATGCACCAATGTGATCTCCGTGAGCAAGGTGTGTTGTTAAGGCACTCTTAGGAATCGTAAGTGTCTGTACATTTTCTGAGTTGCCATTCGGTTTGTGACAAATAGTAATTGTCTCTTCCGGAACCGGCTGTGTTTGTGTACCTGTTGCCGGTGGCACTACTACCGGCGTTATAACCTGCGGATTCTGCTCAACAACTGGTTTATCCGCAGCTGTACACGCACCAATATGATCGCCGTGTGCTATATGTGCAGACAATGCACTTCTTGAAATTGTTAATGTTTGTGGAGCTGCAGTGCTACCCGTAGGGTTGTGGCAAATAGTAATCTGATCATTCAGATCATCATTCAGTCCACAAGTGCCTGACATATTAATGGTACAGCTGCAATTATTTGTAACGGTATTTCCGATTGAACCTGATTTCAATTCAATACCATTTAAATCACAAATATCAATTTTACCTGACAGGGATGCACTGCTGTTTATTGTTGTCTGATTGGTTATGCTTATTGACGAACAGTTTTGCGTCGGGCCAGTAATTGTTCCGTTTACAATTAACCCATCTGTGATCCATTTTGAATTATCACCCAACGTTAATCTGCTAGAGCCATTTATATACGTAGTAGAACCAGAACTTACCGACCCGTTATTTGTAAAATAATGATCGATATTGATTTGTCCGGTTACTACAACTTTACATGAATTTGTAAACTCTGCAGATCCATTGACTTTCAGATTTCCTCCAACAACGATTGTTCCTGAGTTGCAAACAAAATTATTATTATTAAAACTCATGGTTGCATTCATTGTTCCTGTATTGATAAATACAGCGCCTGAATTCACATTAAAGTCTGAACGAACAGTTGCTTGACCATGGTTTTCAAATCTGCCGTTAAAGGTAATATTTGAAAACTGTACCGTACCATAATTACGAACGGCAGACGCACTGTTATTCATGTTCATATTATCGAAAGAAGCACTTCCCGTAATAACAATATCTCCGCTATTAAAGTTAATGTTATGAATGGCAGCATTTCCACAAATCACTAATTGCCCGCCATTCATGTTTACATTCCCACTAAAGCTGTTGACAATACATACTTTCTTATTCGCATCAACGGTAATATCTCCGCCCGACACATCAATTGTATCATTACATATCGTACAGTTGGTAATAGGACTTGCCGGTGACGGACTGCATGTATTTCCGGTAGGTCCTGTTACAACCTGCGATACATTACAGATCAGCGTTACATTGTCGCTGGTGGCACCTGTTGTATTTGTAGCCGTAAGCACAACCGCCGATTGGTCTGTTACTGAAACCGGGAAGGATACGGTGTTTCCAATAAAGGTATAACTCGAAGAAGGTAATACTTTACCATTCACTAAAACAACCAGTTGATCCGAAGAGGATATATTGTCAACAGTAGCTTTCACTGTTGTACGGCAATTGCTAAGCACTGCTGTTGCTGTTACCGGAGATGTAATGGTAACAACTGGCAATGGTAATTTATTGCAGGTAATCGTTACTGTTTTAGATGCCGACTTTGTTTTATTTGTTGCAACAACTTCAAGAACCGTAGTCGTTGTAATTGTTGTTGGTATCGTTAACAAACCGGTAGAAGCATTATAGGTATACATCGATTGATTCAAGAGAACTCCATTACTCTTTATTTGTATTTGGGTTATTGAAGCAATATTCGTCAACGTCATTAACACATTTTCCTGACACGTAGTTGAAGTATATTTGTCAGAAATCGGATTGGTAAGCGTAATGGTTGGCTGTAATACCGGTGCGCATGTTAAATGAATTGTTTTAGATGCAGATCCCGCAGCATTGGTAACTGTTAGTTTTATTTCTCTATCCGAATCAAAGTCTGTCCGAACATACGCCATTCCCGATTCATGATCGAATGTGATATTCTCTCTTGGAATGGCAACATTATTTGTTAAAGCAGTTATTCCATCAACAGATTCAATGTTTTTAGCTACAAAAATAATGGTATCTCTACACGTTGGAGATGCCCATGGTTCTACAGAAGGATTAATTATTATAATCTCAGGTTTTACAACAGGCTTGCATTGCAGCGATATTGTTTTTGAATCGCTTCCGGCTTCATTACTTGCTTTAATTACTAAATCTCCATTTCCTGTAAATGCCTGTTTAAATAACAATACATTGCTGCTTGTATCATAGGTCAATGTTCCTCTATCTACTGCAACAGCATTAAACGTTACGTCAATCTGATTTATGTTGGACACATTTGTTACAACCGCTTTTATGTTCTCGTTGCAAGTAGTCGAAATAAACGGAGAACCAATTGGCTGCAAAATACTAACAGAAGGCTGAATGGTAGGTTGACATTGAATCGTTATTGTTTTTGATGTAACGCCTCCATTGTTTTTTGCATTCACTACAATTGTAGTCGTTCCTGTTACAGGCGTTTGAAAATCAAGAATACCTGTTGTTATATTATATGCTAGCTTATCTGCAGAAAGGGCCTGGCTGTTTATTGAAACGCTGATATCTGCCAGAGAAGTACAATTGCTAAGTTTTAATTTTACTGCTTCCAGACATGTTTTAGAAATTGAATTTATTGCAACCGGTGTGATAAGCTGAATACCTGGTTTTGGCAGCACCGTAGGTTTACATTCTAATGAAAGCGTTTGTATAGTAGTGCCCATCGGATTTGTTGCCTTTATCACAACAGATGCAACGCCTGTAAATTGAACAGGGAAGCCAAGAATGCCTGTTGATGCATCATAGTTCATCACATTATTTGCTACAGGTATGCCATTAATCGCAGCCGAAACATTTGTTACAGAACCGACGTTCTGAATTTGTGCAGTTACCTGCTCCTGGCAAGTACCGGAAACAAATGGATTGGTGGCAGGAGAAACAATTGTAATAACCGGCTTAGGTGCGGGCTGACAAATAAGTGTAATCGATTTAGATGACGAACCTCCTTTTCCTAATGCATTTATCTGTAGTACAGATCTTCCGGACAGCGTAACCGGAACGGTTAATTGATCTGTGGTTGGATCGTATGTAATTCCGGCTGTTAATAAAACACCGTTCTGTGTAACATGAATAAAAGATTTGTCTGCCACGTCTGTAACAGTTGCTGTTACAGTCTCTTTACAAGTTGTAGAAACAAATGGATCTACCGCAGGTGATGTTATCTGAATGGTAGGTACAGCAATAGGTTTGCAAGTAACGATCAATGTTTGCGAAGCACTTCCTGTGTTATTCGATGCGTAGACAACCACTGTTGTTGAATTTGTGATCTGCGCATCGAATCGGAGAATTGATTGAGCAGGGTCAAAATGCAAAAGTGTTTTGTTCATGCTCAACCCATTAATCCGCACATCTATATTTTGAACACCTGGTACATTGGTTACTTTAACTGCAAAGTTCTCGTTGCAGGAGGTTGATGTATATGTATTTGTCGCAGGATGTATCAATACTACGGCAGGCAATATAACCTGGGGCTGAACCGTGCAATCAAGCTGTACCGTTGACGTTGCAGTTCCAGCAATATTTTGTGCTTTTATTAAATAAGTATTAGAGCCCGCAATTGAATTAGAGAAGGATACTATTCCTGATGCCGGGTCAAACGTATAATTAGAAGGCCCTACTAACATTCCGTTCTGTGTTATCTGAATGTCGTTTACAGACATGATACCACTAATCGTTGCATTTATTCTGGCCACACATGCACCGCTTGATCTATCAACCTGTGAGTTATTGATATTAATGATCGGCATTTGCTGGGTCGGCGGAACAACTACCGGTGAAGGTCTATTACAGGATAAACTTGCAGATTGAACTACCGAGTTCCCATTATTCATTGCACGAATCGTAATCGTTGTAAACTGATTAAACGGAGCATCAATGATAAGCGTGCCATTATATACGTTGAATGTGTATTGTTGTGAAGACAATATCACGCCATCCATAATGACCTGTATTGAATTAACATTCGGTACATTTTGAACGGTGGCAACAACATTCGCAATACAATTATTTCCGTTTGAACTTACTATTGTAATTACAGGATACACCGGTGCCGGTGGAATATATGTTCCCGAAGGCGTACAGTTTGTATATACATATTTTGTATCCCTGCCTGTTGCGTTTTCAGCGATAACAGAAAATACTGTATTGCCATTGATCGGGGCGCGTATGGTTAATACTTCAGTAACCTGATCGTAGCTATAATACGGCACAGGCAGTACATTGCCATCTTTTAAAACGGTAAGCTGATTTATAGAAGCAATATTGGTAATACTTAATTTAATTTCCGGATTACAGTCAGGTATGTAAGCAGGGTTTTCGTGCGGATAGAGTTGGGTAATGATTGGTTTAGGCAATTGTGCTGGAGGCGGGTAATAGGTAGTTTGATTCTGCACAGGTCTTGTTGTAGCCGTACCCGAACCCAGAGCAACCGTTACAAATAAACTTGTATAATGGTATCTATCATTTTTCAAACTCCGGGTATTGTTGTTTGTCCACCTACTTGCATCGAGCATATCTGTTGAAGTGTAGGTGTATTTATGTTCCCAGCCGAGATATACATTTGGTGATAATTTAATACCGATACCGATACCGATTGCGCCCGACATTACATAAGAACTTCGGGATCCAGCAGCATTGGTTTCGTACGTATTGTCCCAGAGCTTATTTAAATCGTTTCTTGTAAGCGATGTAGAAAAAGTAGATACAGAAGAATAATCGTATGTATTATTTGCCCCATCCAGCTGATTTATTTTCGCCATGTAACCGGTTGCTCCAATACCTCCAAAACCATAGATTTTAAAGCCACTGTGTGCACGAAGCCTATTCAATATCAATAAACCTTCTAAAGAGAATTCATCGGTCTTGGTATAAAAATTCCGATACACGTATCCGTCTGCTAAATAATTGACCGATGGATTGTTTGTACCATTGAGATTCGGATCGTTGGTAATTCCATAGAACGGTTGTAAATCGCGCCCCCACATCCATGTGTGCAAATACCGTCCACGAAGTGAAAAACCCAGTAAGCTTGTATTATTTGCTATTACTTCTCGCTCCAGCGTTAAACCCCAGCCGGTACCAAGTCTTGAGTGTACATCGGCATTCTCCCAGGCTCCCCCCCAGTTCATTCCAAATAACCATCTTTTACGATAGGAATTTGTATTCTGAGCACTCAATTCAATTGCATTTATTAAAATAAAAAACACTAAAAACAGGGGTAATAGTTTTTTCATAACAAATCGTATTCAGTCATGTAATTAAAGTACGCTAAAATATAAAAATCATGCCACTTATCTGTATATAAGGAACTAAATCAGATTTAAAATTGTAAATTTAAGACTGAAGTATGAATGAGAATTTACAATATATTGCTATTGGAGCCATTGTTGGCTGGGCGGGAATTTATCTTATCCGAAGAGTATATAATACTTTTAAAATACCCAAAGATGGTTGCAGAGGAAATTGCGGGTGTGCCGCAACAGAATTGAAAAAAATAAAAAAGTAATTATTAATTCATTTTTTTGCGTGTACAATATAATATTTCCACAATCCCTTTTTCAATGTTTTGTATTGATAATAGGCGGTATAGACATTTTTTTTAGAAAGCTCAGTCGTATTCCTGTTAAATGCATTATAGATTTTCGAGAATACCCAACCCGGGAAAAAAGCATAATACAAGCGCTTTGCTGACCTCATAATATTAGCTGTACTATCAGTCATTTCTACAAAGCTAAATCCTGTAGCTGTTAACGTAGAATAAAACACTTCTTTCTTCTCAAAAAACGGAACGGCCCAGCCATGCGCCCAAGCATCTATTTCTTTTTGATCATGTGCACTTCCATTCTTTTCAATAAAAAAATCAGCCATAATCAGACTGCCGCCTGGTTTCAATAATCGGAACGCTTCTTCAACAAACATTCCTTTGTCGCGTGCATGGCAAACACTTTCAATTGCCCAAACAACATCAAATGATTCATCCGGGAAAGTTGTTTTGGTAAAGTCCTGCACCTGAAAAGAAACTTTTTTATCCAGCTCAATTTTTCTAGCATACTGATTTGCACGCGCAGCCTGCTTATCACTTAAGGTAATGCCGGTAACAGTTGCCTGTTTATTTTTTGCTAACCAGATAGAAGACCCTCCTACACCACAACCTGCATCTAAAACAATTGCCCCATTTTTTATTTGCGCTTTTTCCGAAAGAATTTTATTTATGTTTTCCAGTGCATCTCTGAATGTTTTTGTTGTTGCATCCCAATAACCATAATGTAGTGCATGGCTTTGATTCAGATCCCAAAAATACGTATAATGGTCTTCGCTAACATCGTAGTATTTTGCAATATCTTCCGAAGAAAAATTTTTCATATTGCTTACGCCCATACTGCAGTTCCTTCTGTACAGTTCTTACACATTTCAATTTCACTTCTTGATTTTAAAAGTGATTTTCTAAATTGAATGTATGCATCGCTATTCCAGATTTGTTTGAACGATTGATTATTCAATTCTCCCATTACATGATGTGCATCTTTATCAAAACAACACGGAACAATTTTGCCATCCCAGGTTATTACACAGGAGTGCCACATCTTCCAGCAATGGTTTAATAAACTGTTTTTTATAGAATAGGTATTGTCTTCATTCTTCTTGTAACGGGCATACTTATCTATATCAGGAATAAGCGGTGATCCGTTTTCATAATCATAGATTTGTGCCGTCTTAAATCGTACTTCACCCACACCCAATTCTTTTGCAATTTTTTTTACTTCTTTTAATTGATGTTGATTGGGCTTTACAACCAGAAACTGAAAAATAACATGCGGTGTAGACGACCCTAATTTCTTTTTCCAGTGCAAAATATTTTTCGTTCCTTCCAATACTTTTTCCAGACTTCCACCAATACGATATTGTTCATACACTTCCTGCGTGGTTCCGTCAATGGATATAATTAATCTGTCAAGGCCCGATTCTACAGTCTTACGGGCATTCTCATCTGTGAGATAGTGTGCATTGGTTGAGGTAGCTGTATAAATTCCTTTGTCTGAAGCATACTTTACCATTTCCAAAAACGCTGTATTCAAATACGGTTCTCCCTGGAAATAAAAAATCAAGTAGCTTACTTCTTTATATAACTCATCGATAATTTTGGTAAACATCGGCAGGTTAAGCATGCCTGTTGGCCGGGTAAAAGAACGAAGCCCGCTTGGACACTCCGGACAGCGCAGGTTACAGGATGTTGTTGGCTCAATGGCTATAGAATAGGGAACCGATGGATGAACAACGTTTCCTGTACGTTTAGAATACTGATAGCTTACCCATACATTCAAGATCGTAAGCAATCTTTTGAATGTGATCTTTGAAAGTAGATTTATCGTATCACGAACAGCAATCATGCTGCAAGTTAAAAATAATAACTGAATGCCAAACTCATTCCATGGCCGGAAGTCTTATCGGGAAGCATCAGATATTCAAACCAAAATAGATTCGTAGAAAGTATCAGATGATCAGAGAATGATTTTGATATGCCCAATTCTACATCAGCCCTGCCAAACCCGCCATAGGCAAGCGTTGGCACCACTACAAAATTTTTCTTTATATAATAGGCCAATTTACCATATACTCTGGGCTTATATCCTGCCACAAACTGCTGACGTACACCTCCGGTCAATGTAATTTTGGGTGTTAGGTGTCTGTAGTATGCAAGGTGAAGTGTAGAAGGCAGCATGTATGTAACGTCTTTAACTGTTTTGTTCAGACCCATACTCTGAAAAAATGTTGTAAGGTTCACAGGATCTACCGAAATGCCATTATTGCTGATGATATTATTGATTTCAAATCCGTTGTATGTATATGATCCATTGCCTGAGTACGTCACTACATTGTTCCAATGAATAAAACCCACGTCCAGTAATTCTACAGCAAACTCCCCTCTTTTACCTTTAACAGAAAAGAAATAATCGGTAGATAAGCCTGCGCCATTCATTGAAGGTACTGCAGAATAGCTTGAATCATTTGTATACGCAACATCAAACTTACCATTCAATGTTAAATAACTTCCGAACGAATCTGTATATAGCGATAGATTTTTTGAATGAATTTTTTGCAGCCTTCCGCCACGAACAAAACCTAAACGGGCACCTACTGTTATGTGTTGTTTTTTACCAATAGTCTTTTTAGCCCCCATATACAATGTCTGATAATTTACATTATACATGTTTAACGGGTTAAGGCTTGCTGTTTGTCCGGCATACATGGCATTGCCGTAAAAGATAAGTTTAAAGGCATCTGCAGAAAATTGTGAAGAATAAAAATCTCTGTACGAAAGTCCTGCTTCAATACGGATGTTATTGATTTTATATTGGCCATACATACCAACTCTGATGTCGGCACCAAGACTGTTGGATTTTTTTAAGCGGTCTACCTGCTGTTGTTTTAAATCATCACTGATAAATGATTTTGTATAGAGGTATGATTTTAAGAATGAATTTGTAATAGCATTTGAGTTGATGTAACCGCTGCCGTATACTGAAAAATAACCTTGGTAATCCATCGGCTTTTCTAACGTATACGTTTTATGTTTTGTTGAAACGGTTTCAACATTACTGCCGGAAGCATCAAACGAAGAATCTACTTTTTTTGATAATCTGTTTTTACGTTCAAATAAAAATGCTTCGGGACGGTCGAAATCAACCTGACCATAGAGTGTTATACAACTACAGATATATATTATTAAACTGCTAACCTTCTTCATTTCCCGCTATTCACCTGAATATTCATATCCCCTACCAATTTGAATTCAATAGCATAATCGCTGTATATGTTCACGTATGTATTTACCGGCTCCGAATCAAACCGGGCTGTAAACACAACTTGTGCCCCCTGATTAATTAATGTATTGACATCTGCCGTGCTCATCTGAAAAGGCACATTGGTTACTTTCGCTTGCGTTACCTTCCCTGTTGTTGCATCTACCGCTGCAGCAAGGATCGTATTGCTGGTTATAATACTATCTATCTGTATTCCATTTTTATCTAAAAAGCGCATATCTACTTTCACATCTAACGGAAAACCATTCGAAACAATCAAATTAAATTTACCATCTTCAAAGCCTTGTGTTTTCATCGCAGGGATGTCTATACTGCTAGTATCTTTCAATACAAGATTGGCAGCAATTAGTGACAGTGGAATTTTCAAATCCAGATACGCTTTTAAATCAACACCGGAATAAGCAAAATCTGTATATGTCTTCGTATTTCCTTTTGGATTAAATTCAAATGTTCCCTGATAAGATAATTTATCCGGCAAAATATTTAACAATGCCTGCGCATTAGAACCTGTTGAAAGATCAATGGTTGAAACGGTTGTCACAGGTGCACCTGCCGCTTCTGTTGCAGGAGATATTGTATTAATCTGATTGATGGGAGTACCCGTCAAAGCAACATTTGCCCCTGTTGCTGTATTATGTGCCGTAAGCGATTGGAGTGTAGCCTGAGCAGGAATGCCCAATGCATTATCAAATACTACATTTATACCCATAGACTTAAAGTCTATGGTAGTTGCTGAAATATTTTTAAATATATCAATGTCAACATTGCCCGGGCCAACAGCAAGCGTATCCTGTCCGAGATATCCCTTCGCATAACTCGGCTTTGGGTCAACTAAAGTAAGTGTAATATCTAAACTGTCCTTCAAAGAAAGTGTTACAATTCTTCCTGTATATTTTATCTTTCCTACTAACACATTGTAAAATGTATTGAAAGTATCTTTCTTCTGACCGGTAAGATCTAATAGATAACCGGAAAAATCTGTATTGAATACAGCATACGAAGTGCCGCCGGGAGGAGCAGGAGGCACCACCGCTTCGAATACAAAGGTCTGGCCATTCTTTATTGCCGCAGGAATCTCATACGTAAAACGTACCGTATCCTGAGCCGTACTGTATACATCGGCACGTATCGTTCCCTGACGAATAATTGTTTCTGTTAACTCAACATTATTCAAACTTGTTAACTGCACATCGGCCGTATCATCCACTACATTCTGTGCCGGGAAAATTGCTGTTGCTGAAAATACTTTAATGTTCCGTATAGACAATGTAACCAATATGGCATCTGAGGTATCGATAACAACAAAGCCGGAAGCTATATCCAGATTGTCAATGGAAACGTTAATGTTGCCGCCGATTGTATCTCCTGCCAGGTTCTGCGTTGCAGATTGTGATGTACCAGGGGTAATGTTTGTAAATGTTTGTGATGTTATTGCCGTTGCAGCACCGGGATTGCTTAATGAGAATTGCAAGTCTGAAATTGTTAATGGCAAACCATTGCTTACCGTAACAATCATTTGACCACTCAATAAATTTGCCGTCTTAAAAAATTGATTGATGTCAATATTTACAGGGCCTGCCATAATGTTATTTATAGCAGGAACCGGCACAGGAATACCCAATTTCCCGAAAGTAATTATTTGATCTCCCAGCGGGTCTCCTTTCGCTTTTAATTGTAATGCAATTGCCCCTAGGGTAATTTTTTTTGTAATGGTTTGAGAATCTAATGCCAGGCTGCTAAGCTTTACCGTATTTTTATATTGTGCCGATTCAAGTGAAACTATTGAATCAATTGTATAGTCAAAAATCTGCTGACGATTAATAATAGTAATTGAATTGTCAGATTCAGTCTCGTATTTGCTGGTATCTTTTATAAGATCCCGGATAGTCAGACTCGTTTTTACTAAAGGTGCCAATACCTGCGTATTCCATCTTGGCTTTTCAAATTCTCTTTTGCATGCAAAATGAAGAATTGATAATACAAGAATAAAGAAAAGGACTTTTAGATTGGTGCGTTGCATGAAGATGCTTTTGAATACCGATGAGATAAATAAGCGTATCTATAAATTTATACAAATAATTTCACTCTTCAAATATTAAATTATACTATTGAAAGACGCAGGCTTAATTCACATTACTGAATCTGGCTTTATATGCCATATCACTATACCGTTTACTGCTCTTCTGAATGGTTCAATTCCATTGGTTTGTAATTATAGCGCACAAATGTGCACCAGGTACAATCCTCTTCGCCGCAGCCCTGAGAGAATTCATGGTTCATAATCTTAACGTATGATTCCGTTACCTGTTTGGCCACAATCTGCTCGTCTTCCGGTGAAATGAAGATTTTATGCTTCGTCGGCTTTTTCGTTACAGCATCCGGTTCTACAAAATCGAGCTCGCCCGTTACAACGGCATAATTTGTCTTCCGGTCGTTTTCAATCAGTAATTTATAGAAAATGATCTGTCGCCAGTAATCTCCGCCCAAAGGCTCTTTCTCTGTTGGTGGCGATAGCTTGGACCTGCTTGTTGCATACTTACCTGTTTTGTAATCAATCACATTCACTTCTTTCCCATGAAGCTCTATTTTATCTACGTTTCCCTTAATAGGTATGCCTTTATATTCTACGTGATCGATTTTATGTTCAAGCAAAACTTCTTTATGCCACTCATTGATATAAGTAGCATACAATTCCGGCAGTACTACATTCGCACCATATTCTTCGTAATTTTTATATTCTATTAATGTAAAGTGCGAGTGTACATTTTTGAGTTTCAGCTTGAAGATATCTGACAGATACTGTACCGTAGGGAAACGCTTTTGGTCATCTGCCAGCATTGCTGCAAAGAAATCTTTCAATGCCTCATGCACAGCAGTACCAAAGCCCGAAGAGGCGGTACGGGCACTTGGCACCATCAGCATATTTTCAAAATAAAATGCAATCGGACATTTTAAATATTTATTCAAATGTGTTACACTTAACTGGTAATTTTCAAGAAGCTCATTCAGATAAACAGAGTCAATCAACGGAATAACCGGCGGTTCTGTAAACTGCAGAATGTCTAATTTATACTGAACAATGTCGTCGTCACTTAAACTGGTATGTTCAACGTTATACGATTCGTCTTGCGTAATCTCTACTACAAAACGACTGCACACCAATTCCTTTTCGTTTGCATCTTTGGCCGGATACGAGATGTGCAAATGTTCTTTGGCGCGTGTTAATGCCACATAAAATAAACGTCGTTCGTCTTCTTCTTTATCGTGGGTACTATTTTCTGTAATGGTTGCCGGTATTTTAAATCCGAAGTTGTGCTCTGCCTGCCCTTCCCATTGTTTGGAAATACAGCCAATCAAAAACACATATTTATATTCTAAGCCTTTAGACGAATGCGCCGTTACAAAATTAACACCTTTCTCTGCATGAATGATTTTCTGCAGATTCAGGCGCACATCGTTATCCAGCATTTTCTGAATGGTGGATAGAAATTCTTTTAAGGAAAGTAAGGGATTACGCGCAGTCTCTTCTTTTAAAAAATCGAAGAAGGTTGTCAATACCTGCATATACCAGGTCTTTTCCGACTCGTTCATGATCCAGGAGAGTATACCGCCACGCGTTGTTATCTTTTCAAACAATACCTGAAGCGTAATGTTATGGAATTCCTTTTGCCAATAGGTAAGGTTTGCTTCTAAAGTAAGTATTGATTGCATGGAGTGCAGCTGCAGCTTAGACAGCTCTTCTCTATTTGCCAGCAACTCTCTCCAGCGAATCGTTTTTGCTTCATTGCTTCTGCGTGTCTTACGTGAAATGTTTGCAATATCACGCGGATCAATATTGAAATAATCAAAATGCATTAAACGGAATAAGTGCTCTTCGCCTGAATCCGGATAATCGTTTTCTTTTTGTATGTATGCTAAAATATCAATGAGGTTTTGAATAAAAGGTAAATGCAATACATTAATACTTTGCTTGATATTCAATGGAATTTTTCTCTTCTCTAATACTTTTATAATGTCTGCAACCTTCGAGTGCTTGCGATAAATAACTGCTACTTCTGATAAATCGGCACCTTGTTTATGCAGCTCTTCCAGCTGTTTTACAATAGCCGCTTCTTCATGCAGTTCATTATAGTATTCAATGATTCTGGGTGTAACAGAAGATTTTGTAATCTCTCCTTTCGCTGTTAACTCTTTATCCAGCCCTTGCACATTATTTACCAATCGTTCGTTGTTGTTTTTTATAACAGCCATAGATGCATCTAAGACTGCTTGTGTAGAGCGATAGTTTTCTTTCAGTACAATTAGTTCGGGTTTATACTTTACATTGAAATCAATGATGTTTTTAATATTCGCTCCCTGAAAACGATAGATCGATTGATCGTCGTCGCCCACCACAAATAGATTCGGACGTTCCCAATAAGAGGCAAGCAAATCTACCACTTCGTTCTGCGATCCGCTTGTATCCTGGTATTCATCAACCAGAATGTATTGATACCGTTCCTGATAATTACGCAATAACAAATCGTTTTCTTTAAATGCTTTAAGCACCCACAAGATCATGTCGTCGTAATCATACCGGCGAATGGCTCCCATGGCAGAATTAAAATTCCCGAATTCAGCGATTGCTGCTTTAAGCTTCGCCATCTTTTCAAGCTCTGTATAATAACTGGCTTTCAGATCACCTTTATTATTGTTGCCTGATTTGCGCTTATATTGATGTTCAGGATCATCTTTAAGTTCTTCTACATATTGGTCTATTAAGCGATTCATGACAGGTTCAGACCAGCCCTCGCTTTTCATATTTTTAAACAATTCTTTCAGGCCAATCTGATCATAATAGATATCACCCTTAAAACGCTTAAGCTTACTGGCCGAATCAAAATTATCAATCAGCTTTTGAAAGAGTTCTATGGTTTCCAGTTCTGAAATCGGCTGTAGATTCCGTACGCCAAAGTAATCCAGATTTTCCTGTATCACCTGATTGCAAAAACCATGAAAGGTATATACGTGTACGCGATACGCATCCGGACCAATAAAATCAAGAAGCCGCTTGCGCATGGCTACTGTGCCGGCTTCTGTAAATGTTAAACAAAGAATATTATGCGGTTGTACCTGAAGATCGGGTGAGGCTAAAATCTTGCCAATACGGGCAGATAAAATCTGTGTCTTCCCAGTACCCGGACCGGCAATAACCAGAACAGGTCCTTCAGTAGTATCTACCGCCTGACGCTGCGCTGCATTAAGCTTTGCCAGTTGCTGCTGAAAAAGTATATCGTATTTGGAAGTATTCGCAGACATAATAAATGTTATAATGGTATATCAATATACGATTTCATTTGATTTTATATATACAAAAAAAAGAGTGGCGCTAATCAGCGCCACTCTTTACATTATATTCAGATGAATTAAAATTAATTCCTGTAACGCATATCTTCAATCTCAGCTGTTTCTTTTATTGCTGATTCAACAACACCGTAAGCTATACGACCATCGCGTTGTTGCTGTAATTGTTTAACAAACTGTGCGTAGTCAGCTACTTCAGATTTTGTTTCATTCTTCATTTTCAGAATCAATACTCCGTTATCGCCAGTCAATACAGCAGAAGTTTTACCTTTAGCCAAACCAAACAAAGTACCTACAGCTTCCGGTTCGTAACCAACATTGGTAATCATACCAGATGAAAGTAGAATGTCCTGAGCAGTTCCTGTAAGGGCATCCGGACCATACGCTTTTGCTATGGCAGCAAAATCGCCATCTGTTTTCAATTTTTCTTTAATCTTCTTAGCCTTCTCTTCATTAATTACTTTAGGCTTAACTTCGTCTTTTACATCATTTACTGAAGCAATACCTTTTTCACGGATACCAGTAACCAATACAACAATGTTTTTGTTGTCTATAGTGAATACCTCAGAAACATCATCCACACTTCTGTCTTCGTTATATAACCACTTCACAATTTCTCTTGCATCGTTAACCGTAGTAATTGCTTTTGCAGAACCGTCAATATTTTTTTGTTCGTATTTAACAACGCCTGTTCTGAATTTTTTCAGTCCTTCTCTAAACGTTGCTGTATCTTTAACAGAAGCTGCAAAGCCATCGGCAGCTTTGTAAATTGAATCAACTGTATTGTCGAATGCTTCAACATTTTTCTGCACCAAAGCAATTAAAAACTTACGGCCTGTTTTAGCAACATCAACACGAATGATGTGATACCCGAATTGAGTTTCAACAATAGTTGGTAATAAACCCGGTTTTGAAGCACTAAAGATTGCGTTTTCAAATGGCTTTACCATTTGTCCTTTACCAAACCAACCTAAATCACCGCCATTTGAAGCAGTACCATCTCCACCATATTGTGCAGCCATTTTTTCAAAGCTTGCACCATTCTGAATTTCTTTTAAAACCTGCTGTGCTTGTTTTTTCGCTTCAGCTTTCTTCTCTTCCGAATCTGTTTCATTGGAACGGAATAATATATGGCTTGCTTTTGCCATAACATTCGTGTCCGATTCAATTTTTAAAACTTTTGAAAGCGCATATCCACTGCTGTATACAAACGGGCCATATACACTATCCACTTGAATCGTTGACACGATCTTAGCCATGTCAGGAGGCAATTGGCTTATCTGCAAGTAAGAAGGGTTTGACGGCACATCTGAGTTAGAGCGGATGAATGCTGAATCTGTTTTAGTTGCAGCAAATTCTGTTTTTAATTTTGCCAGATCCTGTTTAACGTATGCACTATCAGAAGAAGTTGGGGTATTGTTGAATATTGCAAACTCAATAGATCTGCCTTCTTCTACTTTATATTCATTTTTATGTGCATCAATATATGCCTGCAGCATATCATCTGTTACATCAATCGAATCTTTGTATGAGTAGTAAGGTACGTATACATAGTCAGCTTCAGCTTTATCATTTAAACTATGATAGTAACGTTTAGCTTCTGCTTTAGTAACATATTCCGATTTCTTTATTAACGTTTCGTATTTGCTGCGTAATCTCTCATTAAAGACATATTCTTTTAGCAATCTCCAGCCATTTTTTCTGTTGGCACGTTCTTCATCACTTTTAATCTGATCGCTTTCTAAAAAGAGTAAGAATTCTTTTACTTTTTCAGCCGAACCAAACGTTTGTTTAATTGCAGGCGACATATTTTCACCTTCAATCAGATCTACCTTTTCGTTTTCAGGAATATCTAAGCCGGCTTTATCGTAAACAACTTTGTTTACTTTATCAAAAATAACCTGGTTCCAGGCAATATCATCCATGCCCGAATTATTTGTATTACCTCCGTAAAGTGCTTCGGCATTGGCCATTTGTTTCTGAAATTCTTCAATAGTAACATTGCTGCCATCTATTTCGCCAACTTTATTATTAAAACTAGAGAATAAAGAATTTTTTGATGTAAAAGCATCACCTAAAAGGAATAATAGCAAACCTGCAACAATAGTACCTACTACTAAGCCAGATCTTTGGTTGATTTTATTGAAAATACCCATTTTTATACGTTTCTAAAGAATTGCAAAATAACGACAAACCTCCGTAAAAACAAAAGTCTGCAGCCGTTTTGAAAATTAATTATCTGTGTTTTGGTTTAAAATGCTCTTTTGGCCGAAAATCCTATTTGGTTTTCAAGTCATTATCGTCTTTGGGCTCGTTCATTTTGCGATACGTGAACCCCAAAAAAAGGATGAATGTAATCATATAAAATGCATAGGCAGCGGCAAATCCATTACGCATGTTCTGATGTATAGAAATACCCAGCATACCTATCATGGAATAAAAAAGAATTACGGTTAATGTGCTTTTACTTTTCATAGTTATTTGACTAATACTGTTCCTACAGGACTAAGAATACTGTACGAAGAGAAATCCTGATTTGCATTCATGCCTATGCCTTTAATCGTTTCATTTGGCGTCTCTATAATTACTTGTTTTTCCGTATAGATTTTTTTAGTTAACGGAGACCAGAATAATTCTTCAGTTAGAAGTTTTTTGCCCTGGGCTTTATTATCTACGATAACATTTCCGGATATTTTATATAGATTTTGGCCTTTATAAAATATTGCATAGTTAGATGTTAAGATCGCTTTAGGAGCATCCGTTTTATCAAAAAATTCCACATAAATACCTTGTGGAAATTCTCTGTCATTGCTTTGCAACAAAAGCTGTACCGGTGCTTCTAACTTAACTTTCTTATAACCCGAATCACTGTATATGGTAGTAATATTTTTTGCCGTCATCATCGGCCCCTTATAAGGCTCAACAAATTTCTCCTGATTTACGTTGCCGGAGCAGGCAATGAATACTATTGAAGCAAGTAATAAAAAAAAGCGATACATTATTGTATGCGTCGTTTGTTAAACCATTTATCAGAAATGGTCATACCCAGGTATAATCTGTAGTATGTTTCTGTAAGCTGGCCGGATGAAAACGTGGAACGCTGACCAACAACAAATGCAATATTCAGCTTGGGTAAAGCGACAGCACTTTTTGACCTTACACCAACCGGCAGTGTAGCACCAAATGAACAGGAATAATCGTATAAGCGATGACCGTCAATACTGATCTGCGTGGCTGAGTACGAAAGCCCTGCACGGTATGTTTTAACACGAAGTGCTCTGAATGTTTTATTTTTTGCTTCTACTTTTTCTTTTGTCTGTGGCAGATATTCTCCTCCGAGAAACAAGCTGTATGATGAGGTATTTAATGAATCTGTTTTAAATGTTCCTTTATTAAATCCTGTCCAGTTTGTATATGCAAGATCTGCTGCAATTGCCCAACGGCCGGGACTTTCAAAGCTTGTTCCGATTCTGCAGGTTGTTGGCAAATGCATTTTCGATTTCGTTTGCGTCATGGTAGAATCTATTGTCAAAAGATTTCTGGAATTACGTACAAATACTTCGCGCGCTTCCGTAGCTTTTACATTCGGTGAAAATTCTGTTGCCATACCAAATTTGAAAAATACCGGAATTAGCTTTTTTTCTATTGTATCATGTCTTTCACCATAGGGATCAATGTATTTAACCGAATCCTTTCTATACAATTGCTTGTTAAATATAAATCCCGGTTTAAAAGATACACCGCTATAATTTATTTGTCGTATGGACCCAACTTCATTTTCTTTATCGGGATTTAGAGGGTCTGTGATTAACTGTGTAGATGCTTCTTGCGTTGTATTCCCGAAATTATAACTTGTTGTTAATCCTAAAGAAAGATTTTTAGATACGCTCATTCCATTCATCCATTGAAATTGGTATATGCCACCATTACCAACGAATTTATTTACTGAAGTATAATTATTGGGATCATTCGCAATTGTACTCGTAAAGCTGTAATTGTTTTGTACAATTGAAAGTGGCGTCAACATAAGCCCTGTTGTAAATATTCTTGAAACCGGAAACGAAAAAGCGATATGATTGATGTTTGCGCCTAATGATACAGAATTGCTATTACCTGTTGTAAATGTTTTATATTGAACCGAAAAGCCTACATCAAATTTCACAAGTGAATCAACGTATTTATATTTAAAATTGGGTAAGCCGGCCGGGTTAAGAAAGTTAATGTACTCTTTACTGCCTAATGTTGAACCTGCATAACCCATACCCATATTACGTATTGAGCCACGATAATTCATCATATCACCGATACCAATACTTGAGTAAGGAGAATTGCCTAGTCCTTGTGCAAACGAGAATATAGTAAAGAGAAAAGATATAGAAAGAAGGACCAGCCTTTTAAAATCATTAAGCATTATAATTCAGTATTCGATTTAAACCAATTAAATTCAACTCCGGCACTACAAAGATGGCTTCTTTTAGCATCTTTTCAAAAAGGAGTGCATTCCCGCCTGTTAATAATACGTTAATCGGGCCGTATTTATTTTGATATGCACGAATAAATCCTTCTATTTCGAAAGCTATTCCATTTATTACACCACTCATAATTGATTCTGTGGTAGATTGCCCAGTTAGTACTATCTCGTCGGACTGAGCTGATAAAAGTGGCAATTTCGCTGTAAAATGCGCCAATGCTTTCAGACGCATATCCAAACCGGGACTAATACTGCCTCCCTGAAACGTAGCTGTTTTATCCACTAAACCATGTGTTAAACAGGTACCCAAATCAAAAACCAGATTGTTTTTTTCAGGAAACAGAACAGCTGCTCCAGCCGCGGCGGCAATTCTATCTGTTCCCAGATTTTCTGCCTGCTTATAATTGATTTTAATTGGGAGTTTCGTTTGAGTACCAAAATGAAATATGTTAATTCTTTCATCTAATCCATCAAACTTTATCTCCTTTCGAACACTGGAAACAAATACCTGTGCGGGAGACTCTCTTTCAATACTCGAAATCACATCATCAATATCTTGCAAAGACGAAGACCATAAGAATTTTTCTTCCTGAAAAGCGCCTACTTTAATGAATGTATTACCTACATCCACAACAATATTTATTTTGCTCCTATTCATTTAATCAAATATAAGTAAGTTTCATCTGTTGTTTGTTTTTTGAGGATATTTTTGCCTACTGCTATTTGATTGGTAACTTAGGGAGCATCTATTGAAATCAGTTAAATCATGAAGAATAACACCTATACTATTGCCGGTTTAATGTCAGGTACTTCTTTAGATGGCCTTGACATTGCAGTATGTGAATTTAAATATCTCAATAATGTATGGTCGTACAAAACCATTGCTGCCACCACAATAGCATATACAGACAGTTTCAGTCAAGAGCTCAATAATGCCATGCGGTTATCGGGTGAAGCACTGATTTCACTGGACCGTTCTTTCGGCAGTATGCAAGGCAGCTATGTAGCTGATTTTATAAAAAAACATGCTCTTTCCATTGATTTAATCTCGGCCCACGGCCATACTATTTTTCATAACCCTAAACAAGGTTACACGCTTCAAATAGGAAACGGAGCGTCTTTATACGCGGCCTGCGGCATACCTGTAGTTACGGACCTGCGATCTGTTGACGTGGCTTTTGGCGGACAAGGGGCGCCATTGGTACCGCTTGGAGATGAACTACTGTTTGCACAATACAGTGGATGCCTTAATCTGGGAGGCATTGCTAATATCAGTTATGTAAGCAATGGTAAAAATATTGCCTTTGATATTTGTGCTGTGAACATTGTATTAAATGCGCTGGCATTAAAACTTGGTAAAAGCTTCGACGAGAGTGGTACGATAGCCCGAAGCGGAACATTAATTGAAGCTTTATTGAAACAACTCAACGAACTGGCATTTTATAAAAAAGCTGCCCCAAAATCGCTGGGGAGAGAATGGGTAGATGCAGATATCTTTCCAATTCTTGAAACGTATTCTGCATCCCCGGTAGCTGACGTATTGCATACCTACGTAATGCATTGCGCACAGCAAATTGTGTCATGCTTAAAAGAACTGCCGGTTAAAAATAATCAGAAGCAATTATTCATAACTGGTGGCGGTGCATTTAATACCTATTTAATTGAATGTATTGCATCCTGCTCTGATGCGAATGATGTAACGCTTGTAATTCCGGATTCGGATACGATCCAATATAAAGAAGCTATTATCTTCGGCTTTCTTGGTTTGCTAAGAATGATGAATAAACCAAATGCAAAAAGCACCGTAACCGGTGCTTCTGTTGACTCTATAGGGGGGGCTGTTTACGGCGATATCAGCTGTTTTTACGGGGAATAAGGTATGTCTTATTTTCTTCGCCGTGCAGCAATCTCTTCAGGTTTTTTTTATGCGTTAATACAACCATTATAAAAATGGCAAAGCCAAACACAATAACAATGGGTGTTTCTGTATGAAATCGTGGAACAAAGATTAACATTAGCGGGAACGTTAATGTTGAGATTATTGAGCCTAGTGAAACATATTTAGATGCAACTAAGACAATCAAGAATACGCCAAGACACACAAGGGCTGCTTCAAACTGAATACTGAAGACCATACCCAACAACGTTGCAATACCTTTCCCTCCTTTAAAACGTTCAAAAACCGGGAAAATATGGCCCGTAACGGCTGCCATACCATAAATCAATTTGTAAACATCAATCTGTGATTCTTCTACAATGCTAAAATGCACCAGCAAAACAGCAAGACTTGTAGCAAGCCAGCCTTTAAAAATATCAATCAACATTACTATTGATCCGGCTTTTTTACCAAGTACTCTGAAGGTATTTGTAGCTCCTGCATTTCCACTTCCAGCCGTTCTGATGTCGATGTCATGATACTGTTTACCGTACCAGATTGCGGTAATAAAGGAGCCTATTAAATAAGCTACAAAAGCTCCTAAAACGATATATAGTATTTCTTCCATATTTATTTTACGATATGAATACGCGTATCGTTGCGGGAATTCCAACTTTGGAATTCCCGCAGATTCGTGCGCAAAGATACAATTTTATTGGTTGAATGAATAACGAATAGCCGGGATTTATATTCTTTAAATAACGCAGCAGCGCTATTTAAAGAGATTTTTGAGCTGTTCCTGATCCCGCTGTTTTTGTTGCTGCTCTTCTATAGTAGACTTATTATTTGCCTTATTCTGAGCATCTTGTTCCTGCTGGTAATTTGTATCCTGCTCCTGTAACTTATATTTGTCTGGGTTACTTGCATCATCCTGATATTGGTCAGGATTAGAATTCTCAAGTCGTTTATTCGTATTATTTGTATCGTCTAATTCTTTCTGTTTACGCTGTTGAACAGATACAGAGTCCATTGATAGTGAATCTGTTTGGATTGTATCCTGTTGAATCGTATCCTCCTCGAAAGCTGGTATTTCTTCTATGTAGTCATCTACAACACCATAACGTTCCTGAAAGTTGTTTTTAAATTGATTTACTTCCATTGCTTCTGCCTGAACAACAAAATATTTGCTTCTGTCAGGCATTTCACCTTTTGTCTTGCTGGCAATTACAGTTGATACATCGCCGCTTGAAGATGCCAGGCCTAATCTGTTATCATCATAGGTAATATAATACCAATTTCCGCGTACAGGTTCCAGATAAATAGTAACAATGTCGCCCGAACTTGACTTTTTAATTTCAACATACCCTCTTACAGATTTATTAATATCTGTTTTAAGAATATTGGAAAGCATGATTGGCCCTTCGCTATAAAACGTTTTGTATTCAGGAGACCATCTCATTTTTATCTCAGAGAAAACAATTCCCTTTTGAAAATCTGAATTTAATAAAGAGATGGATTGTTGCCCGGATGCTCGTTTTGATTTATAAGATTCAACACCGCTGTTGTCAATAAACTCAGCAAGCTTTTGATACAACAAATCGTCTTTGCTTTGTGACGCTGCTAACCCTTCTTGTGTAAAGGTATTGGTTTCTGTAAGAATAGGTCCCTCAGATGGTAAGGCGGCAATATTTTTTGCCATCGCTGTCAGGTGCGTACTGCTGCTCTTAAATATAAAGCCTAATAAATAGTTAAAGCTATATTCATCTTCAATTAGTGCTGCTCTGCCTACACCACTTGTCAACGCTTCAACATTGGGGTCTTCATTGAGAATATCAAACTTGCCGCCAAACTTAATGGTAGAATAGTTGTCATTATATGAAAAGAAATTTCCCTTATACGATTTGCTATTCAGTTTATCAGCATTACCCACATTAAATTCAAGGGAGTCTGCATTGTATTGAAATATTCCCGTAACAGGTAACAAATCCTGATCTTCGTCGTGAATTTTTTCTGAGATAAAGTTTGGATACAACTGTTGCGACTTGTTGTCGAATGAGAGTGTTGTAACCAATGGTTTTCCACGCTCCGAAACAGCATTGTTCAGGTCTAAAGATACCGTGTTTGAACTACCCGTATTGCTATATTTCAACCAGGAAGAATAACTCAGCTGACCTTTTAACGCCAGCTTAATATAACCTTCAAAAGCCAGGAATTTTTCCGGCGACTTCATCGTAATATTTCCTTTATAAAGAATTTTATCGCCTACAAAAAGCGAATCGTCTTCCTGCACCTGAGCAATACCGGTTGTATAGAAAATACCTTTCTTCTTTTCACTCGGTGTATATTGAAAATTGCTGAATTTTATTTGCAATGTATCAGCTCCTAAGTTTACATATCGGTATAATGCCTCTCCGTTAAAATTCTTTCTTCCAAATATATCTATGTTACCATCATATAAATGGTGATAACTTGTAATGGTATCAAAATCTAATTTGGCGTTATTCAACGTTTCCATTACAGCATTCTCTCTGATCACAACCTGATTTTTATCCGGAGTTATTTTACCATCATTAACCACAATATACGGTATGCCATAAATACTCAATGTCAATGAATCTATTATATATTCAGCTCGTGTAGCATTAAATACAAGTGAATCCTGATCTTTCTTTGTTGAATAGAAATACGAATTGCTAATATTTACTGAATCGGTAGCTGCCAGGAATATTTTTCGTTTAGCAACATCCCAGGTTCCTTTACCAATACTGGTTTTATATTGTGCGTATGGAAATTCTGTACTGGCAAAGCCTTCCTGTTCCGGACCAAATGTTGCTATACCTTTAGCAATATCATAATCTAGTTTAGACTTAATAGATTTTAAGGCAGGTTTTTCAGGGTTATCCGATTTGATTCTGAAAATAGCATCATGCGCACTCATGTGCATATCATCAAATTGAAATTTAGCAGACTCGGTTTCTGAATCTTTTGTAGCAAGTACCCCTTTACCAAACATCCCCTTATGGGTCAATGCCAATGTGCCCTGCAGCTTCGCTATCGTATCGTATATCTGAAACGGATTGGTTATGGAAGACATATACATGGTATCAACCTTTGGTTTCCATAACAACCGATATGCATCTATTTTTACATCCGGCATCGAAACAGTTTCGGGCAACAGTGGATTTTTTCCGGCAACGGTAGTCATCTTCGTTCCTACCGTTAAGGTTGAATCTTTAAAGAAGACAAAATCAGGTGACTCTAATGTTGTATTCAGATATTTAATAATACCATTACCTCTCAAGCCTTGGTTATCAAGTTTGATTGTGTTGTAATAAGTAGCATCTCCACTATACATTTTATACCCTTCAGTAGGGCTGGGATGTGAAAAACCAAGAGAGTAATCGGGCATTACAACCAATCGTTCTTTAAAATCCGGGAATACTCCTCCAGACTCAAAGGCACCATCAAAACCAATCACACTCGGGTCATCGTTACTCAAACTATCAACAGTGAATGGTGGAATTTTAAATTTGAAGGTTGTATCGTAAGCACCCCCCGCAATTGTTTTTTTATCAAAGAACACGGATGCTCCTGTTGATGCATGAAAGATCGGGTATTCCGGATGGCTCTTTCTGGCAGATTTGTTATGAGGTTTATTGATATATAAAATACCCGAAGAGTAACGTAATTCGTTACCCAATACTTTTGCTTTTCCGGTCTTAGCATTTTCAGAGCCTTTTTTAGCTGTAGTGTCCATCTCGGAAACCGCTAATTTAATGGCATTAATACTTGTTAATACCACATAAAAACTATCGTAATTAAATGCGAAATCAGTACCTATAAACTGAAAGTTAGAGGTATTGATTTTGCCATTAAATTTAAAATCGCGGTTTGCCAGAATTTCAATTGTATTGCTATCCGGTTCAAAATTTACGGATAATGAATCACTGATGTATACACGTTTTACACCATGTACATACAATGTTTTCGTTGTTAAATCAAGCTCTGCATTAGCTCCGGACGGCGCAATCGAAACAAAGTTGATGTTGTCATAATCTTTTTTATCTCTTCGTGAAAGAACATAATGGCGGGCTTTATCTTTCACGACAATCATTCCGCTGCGGGTATTATAATCAATGAAACCCAGTTTCATTAACTGTACCATTGCACCACGCAATGTTGTCTCTGATATTTTAGAAGACTCTGCCAGTTCAGAAACCGGATACTGACTGGATTGAATTTTTTCAGTATAACCAACTACCAGTTGCAACGGGTGAAATTGGTATAAGCCTTTTAAGCGGGCATACTTATCTAATTCATAAAATTCCTGAGACTCAAATAAAGCCGGTACCTCTGTACGCCCATTGATAATATTGAAATCAATTTTATCGGAATTCAGATCCCATGTAAGCGCATCTGCTGTAATTTCAAGTTTATGATACGAATCTAAAAAAGGCGCCATTCTAAAACCATTGGTTTTGGTCAAACGCAGATAATCTCTGTTTTTGTTAAACTTGAAAATTGTACCCGGGTGATAAATAGAATCCTTATCCTGATATATTACCAGCCTTGTATAATCACTGGTAATTAAAGAATCGCCCAATTGAAAACGATTCGAAACGGCTTTAATTCTTACGATATTATCTTTTAAGATTTTAATTTCAGCAAAACCTTCGTCTAATGAAGAGCTATAAATCTTTTTACCTGAAAGAGAAAACCCACCATGGTACTGAATATTTTCATCCAATCCCTTTACAGGAATATTGCTATAGAAAGATTTGAATCTTGGGTAATTTTTATCTTCATAACTTTTTGCCTTCACACTGTTATATTCAAACACACCCATTGGTATAGAATCTGTTTGTTCGGCATAATGCAACCGTGCCCCTTCAGATACAATTTTATATCCTTTGACAGGAAAATTGTATCCGCCTAAATCACAGTAAACATTGGGCAAGCCCACGCTCGACCAATCAAAGGTGCCACCTTCGCCAACAAATAAGCCTGTTTTTAAAATGACAGAACCCGATGTATTTTTAATCTGAACAGAATCTACCGGAGTTGAAATAATCAGGGTTACTCCCGTAAGCGTAAGAATGGGACCCTCAACTGTTGGCTGAGGCGGTGGACTATAACCGGCATCTAGCAATTGATCGTTATTTACAGGAGTTGTGTCTTCAAGCGTACTCCATGTTTCTTCATTCTGGTTGTAATTATCCCAATCGTTGAAGAAGTCTTGTTTTGTTGTATCTGCAGGTACTTCATCCGGCATTGCCGGCTCCGGTGCAGGTTCTTTTATATGAAAAGCAAAACTGCCGCCTTCGACTCTTAAAGTATTGTATGTTGATTGATATAATAAACCATCTTTCGTAATCAATCTGCACGTTTTGAAAAACGTTTCCATCTGAGCCCCCTGAAGGGTTTCAATAAATTTGCCCGTTATGATCAAAAAAGTATCTAACTGCGCACCACCCATACCTCTGCCCTGCATGGCAGTAAGTGTAAGATAAAAATCTCTGAAGTGAGGGTTTGTTCTGAGTTTTTTACTTTTAACCAATTTCTGAGATACTTCAATGAGCGCTTTTTGCTGAAGTGCACTAAGGGAACTCCAGGTAGCGCCAAATGCAGAACCGGCATCTATACATTCCTGATTCTTGGTTACTTCCATCATAGCCGCAACTTCTGACGGATACGCTGCCGGGTCACCTGAAAATTTCTGCTGTGCAGAAACATTCGTTAGTGATAAAATAAAAATAAGAATGGTATATGATAGAATTTTATGCATGTTCAAAACCTAAGAATATAATAATGAATAAACACTTTTCAGCTGCTTATGTATTTTTAATCAACTTCATAGATACCCAACGATCTTTTACTTTATGACTTTCTTTTTTAAAACCAGCTTCTTCAGCTCGTTTTAAAATATCTGTTATATCTTCTTCATAAAAGCCGCTTAAAAAAAGCAACCCATGTATGCGAAGCCGTTTGTTGTATTCATCCATTTCGGCAAGCAATACATTTTTATTAATGTTTGCTAAAAGAATATCAACTTGAATATCCGCTGAAATAATCTCTGTGATAGTACCTTGTCCTGTTTCAATCCTATCACATCCGTTCAAATTACAATTTTCAATCAAATTTTCAAAAGCCCAATCTTCAATATCGAAGGCATATATTTTCTTTGCGCCTTTCTTCTGAGCCAAAATGCTTAAAATACCTGTTCCACAACCTGCATCGATCATTATTTTATCTGCAAGGTCTGTTTCCAATTCGTATTCAAGCATTAAAGATGTTGTTGCGTGGTGTCCGGTACCAAAAGACATTTTTGGATTAATCACAACTTCGTATTTAAACTCCGGTCTTTCCGGATGAAAAGATGCACGTACATAACATTGATCTGCAATAACTAAGGGCTCAAAATTCTTTTCCCATTCTTCATTCCAGTTGATGTTTGGCATTTCTGCAAACGTATACGCATACAAAGGATTGATCGAATGAAGAACTTCTTTAAGATCTGCTTCAACAAACAGATTTTTTTCTACGTATGCCTCAAGCAGGTTTATATGTTCTGCAAAAGAATCAAAACCCAGGGCAAGCAATTCTGCCATTATGCGCTCCTGCTCGTTTTCGTCAACTGTAATATCAACTTTAATATACTGCTCCATAAGAAACAAAACCCCGACTTTACATCGGGGTTATATTTTTAATTAATAAATATTCTAAAACAAGTGTCCGCCGCGGCAGACACTTACTTGCCAATAACAAATTAGTAAGACTTAGCAATGTCAATGAAATCGCGTGATTTCAATGATGCACCACCGATAAGGCCGCCATCAATATCTTTGCAAGCCAATAAACCCTTTGCGTTATCCGGTTTCATGCTGCCACCGTAAAGAATGCTGATTTCAGCTGCAACTGCTGCACCATATTTAGAAGCCAAATGCTCACGGATTTTTGCATGCATTTCCTGCGCCTGTTCATCAGATGCTGTAACACCTGTGCCAATTGCCCAGATTGGTTCGTATGCAATAACTACTTTTTTGAAATCTTCCGGAGATAAGTGGAATAAACTTTCTGTTAATTGAGAATTAACGAAATCGATATGAATACCTTTTTCTCTTTGTGCAAGTGTTTCACCACAGCAGAATAAAGGAGTTAAGCCATTTGCCAACGAGATATTTACTTTATCTGCCAATTGCTGATTTGTTTCACCAAAATATTCTCTTCTTTCGCTATGGCCAATGATTACATATTTAACACCTACTGATTTTAACATCGGTGCAGAAATTTCACCTGTAAATGCACCTGATTCTTTCTGATATACATTCTGCGCACCAAGAGCTACTTTATCGTTTATGATTTTTGAAATCGATGCCAGTGAAATGTATGGAATACACATTACAAGATGCACATCTGCAGGAACTTCATCCTTTGCCATATTTGCCACTTCAGAAGCTAAAGACAAACCTTCTTCAAGTGTTTTGTTCATTTTCCAATTTCCTGCAATTACTTTCTTTCTCATAATCGATGTTCTTTTATTATATGATTTTTAATCGGGTTTTCAATTTCAAATATCAACCAAATATAGTAAGAATTGGGGAAAGCAGAAAGCCAAAGGCCTCAAGCGGAAGGCTTAGGGCTGAATGTTAAATGCCTAATACTTATAGCTGCAAGCATATACATAGGAATCAACATCTTGCATTTCTATCATCTCAGTTCCGCCGCGGCCGACGGACTTTATACTTCCAGCTACTAGTACCTGGCAACTCGAAGCCAGTAGCCAGAATTCGCATTTTTTCTTGAATTAATTCAATAATTGGCTTGTAATGAGATTTATTATTCACAACAATAATATAATCTTTCAAATCCCATCTTTTTGCTTTAAATTTGCTCAATTTGACTGTGTAAAAGATGGCATAAATTCCTCTTTTTGCTCCAAATTCAGATTCCTCTAACCATTGAAAAATAATAAATAATCCCCCATGCCTAAGGATACAAGTATTAAGCACATTTTGATTATCGGTAGCGGTCCAATTGTAATCGGACAAGCGTGTGAATTTGATTATGCCGGCTCTCAAGCTGCCCGTTCTCTCCGTGAGGAAGGCATTGAAGTAACCCTGATCAACTCGAATCCTGCTACCATCATGACGGATAAAGTTGTGGCAGACAATGTGTATTTATTACCATTAGAGAAAAAATCGATCATTAAAATTCTTGAAAATCACAAGATTGACGCTGTATTGCCGACCATGGGCGGACAAACAGCATTAAACCTTGCGATGGAATGCGACAAAGCCGGTGTTTGGAAAAAATTCGGTGTTCGTATGATTGGCGTTGATATCAATGCGATTGAAACGACTGAAGACCGCGAAAAATTCCGCTTGAAAATGCTTGAAATTGGTGTTGGCGTTTGTAAAGGAGCAACAGCAACTTCATTCTTACAAGGAAAAGAAATTGCACAGCAAATCGGCTTCCCGCTGGTAATCCGTCCATCGTTCACTCTTGGTGGTACAGGAGGCGGCTTCGTAAATACACCGGATAAATTTGATGAAGCTTTAACAAAAGGTCTTCATGCTTCACCTACACACGAAGTATTGGTAGAACAAAGTATTGTTGGCTGGAAAGAATACGAGTTAGAGATCTTACGTGATAGTATCGGTAACATGATCATCATCTGTTCGATTGAAAACTTTGACCCGATGGGTATTCATACTGGAGACTCTATTACAGTTGCTCCGGCAATGACCTTGCCTGATACCGTTTATCAGGAAATGCGTGATCAGTCAATCAAAATGATGAAGGCAATTGGTAATTTTGCCGGCGGCTGCAACGTTCAGTTCTCTGTTTGTCCGGATACGGATCACATCATCGGTATTGAAATCAACCCGCGTGTATCACGTTCTTCAGCACTTGCTTCAAAAGCTACAGGTTACCCGATTGCTAAGATCTCTGCAAAACTGGCAATCGGTTATAACTTAGATGAATTAAAAAATCAAATCACAAAAACAACAAGTGCGTTCTTCGAACCAGCGTTGGATTATGTGATCGTAAAAGTACCACGCTGGAACTTTGATAAATTTAAAGGTGCTGACCGCACACTTGGCTTACAAATGAAGTCTGTTGGTGAAACAATGGGCATTGGCCGTAACTTCCAGGAAGCATTGCAGAAAGCATGTCAGTCGCTGGAAATTAAACGCAACGGTTTAGGTGCAGATGGCAAAGAGCTGACTAATCAGGATCAGATTCTGGAAAGTCTTGCAAACCCAAGCTGGAACCGTTTGTTCCATATTTATGATGCCTTCAAACTAGGTGTTCAATTCAAGACCATTCAGAAGTTAACGAAGATTGATCCTTGGTTCTTAACACAAATTGAAGAGCTTTTACTTCTTGAAAAAGAAATTCAAAAAACTACGATACAGAACATCAGCAAAGAAATGCTGAAAACAGCAAAGCAAAAAGGGTACGCTGATCGTCAGATTGCGCACTTGCTGAGATGTATGGAAAGTGAAGTATTCACGAAACGTCACGAATACGGTATCAAACGCATTTACAAAATCGTTGATACCTGTTCTGCTGAGTTTGAAGCAAAAACACCTTACTACTACTCTACTTTTGAAGGCGAAAATGAATCAATTCCTTCAGACAAAAAGAAAATCATTGTATTGGGTTCAGGCCCTAACCGTATCGGACAAGGTATTGAGTTTGACTACTCCTGTGTACACGGAGTATTAGCAGCAAAAGAATGTGGTTATGAAACAATCATGATCAACTGTAACCCTGAAACAGTTTCTACCGACTTTGACATTGCTGATAAATTATATTTTGAACCGGTATTCTGGGAACATATCTACGAAATCATTCTTCTTGAAAAGCCGGTTGGCGTTATCGTTCAGCTTGGCGGACAAACAGCACTTAAACTTGCTGAGAAATTAGAAAGATATGGTATCAAAATTATCGGTACCGATTTCCAATCATTGGATTTAGCTGAAGACCGTGGCCGTTTCTCTTCTTTATTGAAAGACATTAACATTCCGTACCCGGAATTTGGTGTAATTGAAAATGCAGACGAAGCAGTTGAGATCAGTAAAAAATTAAACTTCCCGCTTCTTGTGCGTCCTTCTTATGTATTGGGCGGACAAAGCATGAAGATTGTGATCAACGAACAGGAATTAGAGCAACACGTGGTGAACTTATTGAAAGATCATCCGGGTAACCAGGTTCTTGTCGATCATTTCCTTGAAAATGCGATTGAAGCGGAAGCCGATGCTATCTGCGACGGAGAAAACGTGCACATCATCGGTATCATGGAACATATCGAACCTGCCGGTATACACTCCGGTGACTCGCACTCCGTACTACCGCCTTTTGATTTGAGCGAAAACGTGATTCAGCAGATTGAAGCACACACCAAGAAAATTGCGGTTGCACTTAAAACAGTAGGTTTGATCAACATTCAATTTGCAATTAAAAATGAAATCGTTTACATCATCGAAGCCAATCCAAGAGCTTCCCGTACGGTACCATTTATCTGCAAAGCGTATGACGAACCGTATGTAAATTATGCAACAAAAGTTATGCTGGGTGAAAATAAAGTAACTGACTTTACTTTCAACCCGAAGAAAAACGGCTATGCAATCAAGATTCCGGTATTCTCATTCAATAAATTCCCGAATGTAAATAAGGAGCTTGGACCGGAAATGAAATCTACCGGAGAAGCAATCCTGTTTATCGACGATCTTCAGGACGATGCTTTCGTAAAATTATATTCTGAAAGAAATCTTTATCTGAGCCGATAGGTAATATGTTTTAAGTAATACGTTTTAAGAAAATATCTTCTAACGTATTACTTAAAATATTAAACTTTATTTCTTTGAATAGTGTTTTGAGACTCTATACAGCTTACAATATTTTTTTTATTGCAACGTCTTAAAACATAGAACTCATTACTTAGAACATATTATGATCAAATTCTTATTCTGGACCTTAATTATATTTCTGGTATTAAGATGGCTTTTAAAACCTTTCCTGAAGGTTGTGGTTATTAAAAGTGCTCAGAAAATGGCTGAAAACATGCAGCAGCAATACAACCAGCAGCAACAACCGCGATATCCTGAAGGTTCTATCCACGTAGACCATATCCCGACCGGAAAGGGGTCTAAAAAAGTCGATAAGAGTTCCGGCGACGAATATATCGATTTTGAAGAGGTAAAATAATCTCAAATTATTTTATTTGTTTCTGATTTACAGTCAATTACATTTGACCTATTCTGTAAAAAACTTACATAATTCGCATCCTAGATTTAATTTTTTCTTATCTTTGTCATCCTTTTATTTCTTTAAAGACGTAGAAGGGACAACGGTTTAATTGAACATTAAAGAAAGAATAATAGATGTCTTGGTTTAAGAGAACAGAAAAAGGTATAACTACCCCAACTGAAGAGAAAAGAGAAGTACCGGATGGTTTGTGGTATCAGTGCCCTGAATGTAAAAAAGTAGTACATACCCGCGAACACGAAGAACATGCCTGGACTTGTGTTGAATGTAATTACCACGCCAGAGTAGGTTCTAAAGAATATTTCGAGTTGTTTTTCGACAACAACGAATTTGAAGAACTGGATGCAAACTTAAGTTCTTCCGACCCACTGAAATTTATTGATAGCCAGCCATACCCAAAACGTATCAAAGCTGCACAAGCTAAAACTGGTTTGACCGATGCAGTACGTACAGCGTTTGGTAAGGTTAACGAGAAGGAAGTTGTAATCAGCTGTATGGACTTTACGTTCATTGGCGGTTCAATGGGTTCTGTTGTAGGTGAAAAAATATCAAGAGGTATTGACGCTGCGCGTGCTAAAAAAGTACCCTTCATCATGATTTGTAAATCTGGTGGTGCACGTATGATGGAAGCTGGTTTCTCGTTGATGCAAATGGCGAAAACATCTGCTAAGTTAGCGTTGCTTGCTGAAGAAGGGCTTCCATACGTTTCGATCTTAACCGATCCGACAACAGGTGGTGTTACTGCTTCTTATGCAATGCTTGGCGACATAAACATTGCTGAACCAGGTGCGTTGATCGGTTTTGCAGGTCCACGTGTTGTTAGAGAAACGATTGGTAAAGATTTACCTGCAGGTTTCCAGACTTCAGAATTCTTATTGGAACATGGATTCCTTGATTTCATCGTCGACAGAAAAGACATGAAGAAACAGGTTTCTGATTTCTTGAGAATGGTTGAGAAAAAATAACTGAATAAAATCTTATTACAATATTAAAAGAGACTGCTTGATAAAGGCAGTCTCTTTTTTTGTTTTAACCGCATTAACCGCAAGGGGCGCAAAGGAGAACCGCAAAGAACGCCATGGGAATATTTTCTTTTGCGTTCCTTGCGGTTAAATTTTATTCCAAAATGCTCCGTACATCTCCTTCAATACTGCGCAGCTTGCTTTCACAATATTTAATCAGCTCATTTGCTTGTGCAACCTTTTCAGTCAACGTATCAAGCATGATGGAATCGTCTTCGATCTGCTCAACAATTTCTTCCAGCTTTGAAAGTGCCTCGGTATAGGTTAAATTACTTTCCATTTTTTTTCTTTTTTGTTACGGTTGAATAAATCGTTTCTTTATCAAACTGAATCTGTATTTCTGCATGCACATCAATTATTGCCGGATTAGTAACAATCACATTGTCCTGCTTTACAATGGCAAAACCTTTCTTTAAAATTGTAAGTGGATTGGATGCTTTAACAAACCGTTTTATTTCTTTCAGATTATTTTTTGCATTCTGAAACAATTCATCCACTCTACCGGACAACCGATCTTTGAATTCCAGTACGGCTTGTTCAAATTGAAAATTGCGCTGAATAATAACATTAGCAACTTTAGTCGGCGTCTTTTCCTGACGCGCCATTAAGTCTACAATGCTTGTATTGCGGTCGTGACCGATACCAGTTAGCACAGGAAGCGGAAAGGAAGCAATCATTTGAGCAAGATCATAATTGTCGAATGCTTTGAGGTCAAGCTGAGAGCCACCGCCGCGAACGATTGCAACTACATCATACTTTTCTTTTTGTGCTTCGATCAACAATAATTTCCCGATAATAAATTCATGTGCTTTATCGCCCTGTATCTGTGTAACAAATTCATCTACATGAAAAGCATAGCTGTATGGATTGTTCGCAAGCTCTTGTCTGAAGTCACGCTGTCCGTCAGACTCCGGAGCCGTGATCAATGCAATGCGTTGTATAACGGTTGGTAATGGAAGTGATTTGTTGAACGTATAATATTGTTCGCCCACCAGCTTCACATAATCGGGATTTTCTTTTACCAAACGATCCAGTGTTTCCTGACGTTCTGCTTCTAACTTGCCAAGCGTGTAGGCATAATCAATTTCAACAACTTCTAATTTTAAACCCCAGCGTTTGTGAAACGTTACTTTCACTCTGCACGTAATTTCTAACCCATCTTTAAAAACTTGTTTGGTTTCCTTTTCAAACTTTTCGATGTATGCATAACCCGGTGTCCAGAATACTGCGCCAATTTCTGCCGTAACATTCTTTCCTTCTTTCTCGATAAATTTTAAGTAACACCAGCGCTTATCGGGCTTTTTGTTTACGTCGCTTATTTCGGTAGTAATCCAAAAGGTATCGCCGTAAAAAGTAGCTGCAATGCAATCTTCTATCTCTGAAATAAATTCGGAGAGACGAATGCTGGGTATGGATTTGTTTACGATTTTCATTTTTGTTTTTTATTTAAACCGCAAGGGTCGCAAAGATTTCGCAATGAGCGCCATTTAAATATTAAATCTTCGGAACAAAGTCAATATTAACTAATTATTGTCTTGCGGCCTTTGCGAAAAAACTTCGTGCACTTTGCGGTTAACCCTCTACAATCCACCATTGATTACCAAACGGATCTTCGAAGCCAGCGGTATAGCCATATTCCTTTTTATCTGGCGGCATTAAATTAAGAGACCCTTTCGCAATTGCTTTTTCATATACTGCATTCACTTCTTCCAGATAGATATACATACCTGCTGGTTTCTCTCTCCAACTATCGCCTGCTTGCGCAAACATAATTACGGCATCGAATATTTTTATCTCTCCATGTATAATACTCCCATCTTCAGCAGGAACAATCAATTGTTCGGTAGCTGCAAATACTTCTTTGACAAATTTTAAAAAACCTTTGGAGTCTTTTAAAATAAGGTAGGGCATGACCGGAAGATATTCGGATGGAATTTTCATAGATGTTCTGATTTATTAAATATACTATTTTAACCGCAAAGAGTACAAAGACGAAAACGCAAAGTCCGCAAGTAACATCCCATCTTTACGTCAACGTTTAATATAACTAAGGCCGATATGTTGCGTACTTCGCGAAAAAACGTTGCGCTCCTTGCGTTTATAATCAAAGCTCAAATCGGTATCGCCGTTGAATGCTTAATCTCACCGATCACAAAAATGCTGTGCGCGCTACCGATATTTTTTATCGAACCCAAACCATTCATTACAAAGTTCTGGTAATGCGGCATGTCTTCTACCAAAATCTTCAACATGAAATCGTATTCGCCGGAGATGTTATAGCACTCCACAATTTCAGGCAGAGAAATAATATCTTCCACAAATTTTTTACCAATGTCTTTGGTGTGCTGCTTCAATGAAACGTTACAGAAGACTGTTAAGCCACGTTTCAGTTTTTGATTGTCAAGTATAGCAATGTACTTTTTAATATAGCCTTCACGCTCCAGTCGTTTTACACGTTCATATATTGGTGTGGTTGTCAAATGTAACTGATGCGCCAGTTCTTTTGTTGTAATGTGTGCATTCTCCTGAAGTGCACGCAGTATATCCAAATCGATTTCGTCTAAGGTCTGCATAAGATGTTTTTTCTGAATAAGGTGTTTTTACTAGTCTATTTTAGAGTATTTTTCTTATTAAACGATCTGATTAGTAATATTTACTTACTTTTTAAAAGTATAATGGTTTATAATTCTACATATATACTTTTGTATAGAATTATATTCTAAAAATAGATAATTTTATGATAGCACACAACTTAGGGTACCCGCGCATCGGGAATAACCGCGAACTTAAAAAGGCATCCGAGCAATACTGGTCGGGCGCAATTACACAACAGAAGCTGCAGGATACAGCCAAAACCATTCGTCTTAACAATTGGCTCACGCAAAGAGAAGCTGGTCTGGATTTGATTCCATGCAACGATTTTTCTTTCTACGATCAGGTACTGGATATGTCATTCATGCTGGGCCTGATTCCGGAACGTTTCTCTCCGTTACTGCAAAAGAAGGACTTTACAGAACTGGACATCTATTTTGCCATGGCACGTGGTTACCAGAAAGATGGTTACGACATAACGGCAATGGAAATGACAAAATGGTTTGACACGAATTATCATTACATCGTTCCTGAATTTCGAAAGGATCAAAAGTTTTCTCCGATTTCAGAGAAAGCCATTAAAGAATACAACGAAGCCAAAGTTGTACTTGGCAAAGCTGCAAAGCCTGTATTATTAGGACCTGTAAGTTATTTGCTGTCCGGTAAAGAAAAAGAAGCGGGCTTCAACCGCATTGAATTAATAGATCATTTATTACCTGTCTACGCACAGCTTATAAAAGCATTGGAACAAAATGGCGCAGAATGGATTCAGCTGGACGAACCATTTCTTGTAATGGATCTAACCGCTGCCGAGCGTAAGACGTATGAAGCAACCTATACAGCATTGCGTAATCTATTTCCTTCACTAAAATTTATTGTCGCTACGTATTTTGAATGCACCGGCACAAACATTGATCTTGCTTCTAAACTCCCTGTAGACGCACTACATCTTGATCTTGTACGCTGCCCGTCCCAATTGATCGACATTCTTACACCTACATTCATTGCATCTAAAACCATTCTTTCTCTGGGCGTGGTTGACGGAAGAAATGTATGGAAAAACGATTTCGAAAAATCAAGTACTTTCATTACAAAAGCCGTTGCAGCAATTGGCGTGGATCGTGTGATGATTGCACCTTCTTGTTCTTTATTACATGTGCCCTGTGATCTGGAAAATGAAAACAACAACACCGTACTTACGCCGGAAATTAAAAACTGGATGGCATTTGCAAAACAAAAGCTGAACGAAGTTGCTGCATTGAAAAAATTAAACAGTGCGCCAATACAATCAGAAGAATTAAAATTATTGAACGCAAATAAAGCTTCGATTGCAAATAGAAAAGCCTCTGCACTCATTCACAAGCAGCATGTGAAAGAACGTGTAAAAGCGGTACAGCCAAAAGATTCTCAACGTAAGAGTGCATTCAAATTCCGTCAGCAGATTCAGGAAAGGGCATTGCAGCTTCCGTTGATGCCGACAACTACAATCGGCTCTTTCCCGCAAACAGACGAAGTACGGGCAAATCGGGCAAAGTATAAGAAAGGTGATATAACCTTAGCGCAATATGAAGACTTTGTACGGAATGAAATGACAAAGGCAATCGAGTGGCAGGAAAAAGTTGGTATCGATGTATTGGTACATGGCGAGTTTGAACGCAACGACATGGTTGAATATTTCGGTGAACAACTGAAAGGTTATGTATTCTCCGAAAACGGTTGGGTACAAAGTTATGGTTCGCGTTGTGTGAAACCTCCGATCATTTATGGTGACATTGAACGCACGTCACCTATGACAGTTGCATGGACAACATTGGCACAATCGCTTACAAAAAAATACATGAAGGGAATGCTTACCGGCCCTGTAACCATTCTGCAGTGGTCTTTCGTACGTGACGATCAGCCGCGTAAAGACACGTGTATGCAATTAGCACTAGCTATACGAGATGAGGTGGTGGATCTGGAAACAGCAGGCATTAAAATTATTCAGATTGATGAACCTGCGATACGTGAAGGGCTGCCGTTACGCAGAGAAAACTGGGAAGCTTATTTAAACTGGGCAGTAGAGTGTTTTAGAGTTTCTGCATCGGGTGTGAAAGATGAAACACAGATTCATACACACATGTGTTATTCTGAATTCAACGATATTATTAAAAATATTGCAGCAATGGATGCGGATGTTATTACAATTGAAACATCCCGTTCGCAAATGGAATTACTCGACGCCTTTGTAGACTTTAATTATCCGAATGAAATCGGACCGGGTGTATACGACATTCACAGTCCGCGTATACCTACAACGGATGAAATGGTCCATTTACTAAATAAAGCTATGCATGTACTTCCTGTCCGTAATATCTGGGTAAATCCGGACTGTGGTTTGAAAACACGCAGATGGCCGGAAACAGAAGCAGCCTTAATCAACATGGTTGCAGCAGCGAAACAGATAAGGAAAGAAATAACTGCTGTCGTTTAAAAGAAAATAAAACACAAGTGGTTGGTAGTTTACGCAAATAAGCCATCAGGATTAAATAATTCATTTTGCGTAAACATACCGAACCACGGCATATTTCACATCAAAGGAAAAATATACCGTGGTTCGGTATGTTTAAATGTCTCTGCTATATATACAAGAATAAATGCTCACTTCATTTAAACTACCAACCACTATACAGACTAAACCTTCAAGGTCTTCTTCGTTAAAGCAATTTCTTAACTATATATTTCTAAAGAAGAAGAAACAAGACCTTGAAGGTTTTTCTTAGTGTATAGATTGAATCACATACACATTACTATTCCAGCTCACCACATCTCCTACTTTCTTTCCCATAAATAATTTTCCAATGGGTGAATCCGGTGCAACGATGTAATAAGGGTTTCCTTCAAACGTGATCAAGCCAATACTAATAGAAATATAAAAAATACCTTTAGATGTAGTTACCAAAGAACCGGGAATAACAATTTCAGAAACAAGATCAGTATGTATTGCTTGCAGCATACCTTGCAACCTTTCAGCTTCAGCAAGCTGTTTGGTGTTTTTTTCTATCTCGAGCTGTGCCATAGCACGGCCGGTTTCGTATTTATCTCCGACGCTGCTCTTTGTTTCTTCATTCGCAGACGATTGTGTTTTTTTAATTTCATTTTTCAGCCGTGTAATGCGTTCCATTACATAATCGGTACAATACGTATATAATGCGTTTTTAAGAGCCATTGTTATTAAAGTCTATTGAGCAGGGGAACGTTCTGCAACCAAATGTGGTTAATCTTACGTAAAAGTAGCATAAATAGCGTTGGATTAAGAAATTCTATTTAATTATACTTTTTTACACTAATTTTATAACAATTAACCGATTAAAAATCTGTTATTTTGATCTATGAAAAAAATTGTTTCCATTTTATGTATTCTTTTACTTCTGGTTGCAACAAGCAATCTGGCAGTAATTATACATTTCTGTGGAAACGAAATTTCTTCTATTGATTTTTATGGTAAGAGCAAAGGTTGCGGCGGAGCTTGTGATTCAAAAGATGCCGCAGGCAAATCTTCCCTTGCTGCAAAATCCTGCTGCAAAAATATTGCAACAATTATCAATACTGATGACACAACAACTTCTGTGTCCTCTTTTCAAACGGAACAACAAACAGTTGCAACCATTCCAGTTGGTTTAACTTATACAATTGAATTACCTTGTTCAGCAGAATTATTAAAAGGTTCTGTCACCTGCAATGCGCCACCCAACATTTCTGCACAACCCTACTATATATTGTACAGAAGCCTGATTATTTAATTTTTACTTTTTTCTGCTGAGACAGAATTTATCTGTTTCATATAGCATTTCCAATTCATTCATCTTATCGGTATTATTTTCAAAGCACTGAAATCAGCGCTTGTATTTACATATTCTTTTGTATGTAAAACAATCCCTGTCTTTCTGATCTTTCTATAATAATCCATCAATACAAATCATTTAACTATAAAACTAACTCTTATGAAAACGATTATCTTCTCTGCCTTCTTCCTGCTTGCTTTCGCAGGCTTATTTACTTCCGCAACAGCTGCTGTGACACATTACGAAACAACAACCTTCAAAGTATCCGGCAATTGCGAAATGTGCAAAAAAACAATTGAATCGGCATTGAAAAAAAACGGAGCTATACAAAGTGCCAGCTGGGATGTTGCTACAAAAATACTTACCGTAACCTATAACCCGCACAGCATCTCTGTAGATCAGATCCATCAGCTTGTTGCTGATGCCGGTTATGATACAGATAAAGTAAAAGCTTCGGATACTGCATATAAAGCATTACCGGGGTGCTGTCAGTACAAACGCAGCAAGTAAGTCTCTGTATTGTTGGTGACCTGCTTACACTTTTGTTCCTCTACAAACATTTAGCTCAGGCAGGAACACCAACAATGGCGGTATTACTGGAATATACTGTGTGTAAATTCCAAATCACAAAAATAAATTTCAAACGAATGAAAATATCGCTAGTGACCTTTTTACGCATTGATTCATATATAAAAGGAACATCACAACACAGGCTGTAAGCCTGACACATTATAACTTGGGGCATCGCCCCAGGAAAATAACTATATCTATGGTTGAAAAACTTATTGAGCTGTCTCTTAAAAACCGGGTACTGGTTCTGCTTGTTGCAGCAGGGCTTTTCGCATGGGGTGTTTATTCGATACGAAAAAATCCGATCGATGCCATTCCTGATTTATCGGAGAATCAGGTGATCGTTTATACCGAATGGATGGGCAGAAGTCCGCAGGTAATCGAAGATCAGGTTACATATCCGTTGGTCTCGAATCTACAAGGTATTCCGAAAGTGAAGAACATTCGTGGCTCTTCTATGTTCGGAATGAGCTTTGTCTACATCATCTTCGAAGACGATGCCGACATATACTGGGCACGTACGCGCGTGATGGAACGCCTGAACTATGTACAAAAATTATTGCCGCAGGATGTGTCACCAACACTCGGTCCGGATGGTACAGGTGTGGGACACATTTTCTGGTACCACCTCGATGCGCCGAATGTGGATCTGGGCGAACAGCGTGCGTTGCAGGACTGGTACATAAAATTTGCACTGCAGAATGTACAGGGGGTTGCTGAAGTAGCATCGTTCGGTGGTTTTCAGAAACAATATCAGATTGTGATTGACCCGCATAAACTGACTTATTACAATCTCACACTTATGGATGTTTTAAAAGCAGTAAAAGCGAATAACAACGATGTAGGCGGAAGAAAATTTGAGATGACAGATATGGCTTATATTATCCGCGGCTTGGGTTATATCAAAAACATAACAGACATTGAAAATATTCCGGTAGCTACACGCAATTCTATTCCTATAAAAATAAAAGATGTGGCAAGCCTGCAAATGGGCAGTGACCTGCGCCTCGGAATATTTGATATGGATGGGACGGGCGAAGTTGTAGGAGGTATTGTGGTGATGCGATACGGGGAGAATGCCGATCAGGTCATTAAAAATGTAAAAGCAAAAATAAAAGAGGTTGAAAAAGGATTACCGGAAGGTGTAACACTAAAAGTATCGTACGACAGAAGTACCCTGATTGAAGAAGCCATCGAGTCTGTTAAAGGAACATTGATCGAAGAATTAATTGTGGTATCTATTGTGATCATACTGTTTCTGTTTCATTGGCGCAGTGCTTTGATCATCATCATCCAATTACCAATCTCCGTTGCTGTTGGCTTTATCTTACTCGAAGCCTTTGGCATTTCTTCTAATATCATGTCATTAACAGGCATTGCCCTTGCAATCGGTGTTGTGGTAGATGATGGCATTGTAATGGTCGAAAATTCATATCGGCATATTGCAGAAGAACAAGAGAAAAAAATGACAGATCGTTAAACCAGACGTGTATGAACTTCTTTAAAAATTTATTTGAAAAGAATGCAGATCCATTGTCGGCAGAAGAACGATTGGCACTGATAGAAAAATCTTCGAAGCAAGTCGGGCCCGGAGTATTCTTTTCTACCATCATTGTGATCGCATCATTTCTTCCGGTATTTTTGCTAACAGGTATGGAAGGAAAACTATTCCATCCACTGGCATGGACAAAAACGTTCATTTTGATTGTAGATGCCTTTCTTGCTATAACTTTAGCACCGGTATTGATTTCTTTTTTATTAAAAGGAAAATTAAAACCGGAAGAAAAAAATCCGATCACACGCTCGCTTGAAAAAATATATACCCCTGTATTGGTTTTTTGCTTGAATTGGAGAAAGACGGTACTTGCTGTAAATATTGGACTGTTGCTCATTGGTGGATTTATGCTGACAAAACTCGGTACCGAATTTATGCCTCCTTTGGATGAAGGTTCAATTCTCTTCATGCCGGTCACACTGCCCGATGTTTCCAACTCGGAAGTAAAACGCATTTTACAGATTCAAGACAAACTGATTAAGTCTGTACCTGAAGTGGAACATGTGTTGGGTAAAGCAGGCAGAGCATCTACGGCAACAGATAATTCACCGATCAGTATGATTGAAACCATTATCCTGTTAAAGCCGCAAGCACAATGGCGCGAAGGAATTAAAAAAGATGCTATTATCAATGAACTGAATGCGAAGCTTCAGATTCCGGGTGTGACAAATGGCTGGACACAGCCCATCATCAACCGCATCAACATGCTCTCTACCGGAGTGCGTACTGATGTGGGCATTAAAGTATACGGACAGGAGCTGGATTCTATTTACGCCTTATCGAAAAAAATAAAAGATGCGATCAAAGATGTAGATGGCATTAAAGACTTGTATGTAGAACCAATTGTAGGCGGAAAATATCTGGACATTACTATTAACAAAGATGCCATCGGGCGATACGGACTTTCTGTCGACGATGTGAACATGATTGTTGAAAGCGCCATCGGTGGAATGAATCTCACAACAACTATTGAAGGACGAAAACGCTTTGCTGTAAATACACGGTTTGCTCAGGCATACAGAGAGAATATCGAAGAGCTGAAACGCCTGCCAGTACAAACGATGCAGTTTGGTACCATCACCTTAGGAAGTATTGCAGACATCAGCATCTCTGAAGGTCCACCAATGATAAACTCTGAAAATGCGCTATTGCGCGGAACAGTACTATTCAACGTCCGCGACAGAGATCTGGGTAGTACCGTAAATGACGCCCAGGAGCAATTGAATGCCATGGTTACAAAAATGCCAAAAGGCTATTATGTGGAATGGAGCGGACAATGGGAAAACCAGTTACGCGCTAACCAGACTTTGAAATTAATTCTGCCGATTGTGATCCTGATTATTTTTACAGTCTTGTTCATCACATACAAATCGATGAAAGAAGCGATTGCAACGATGATCACCGTTCCCTTTGCTTTAATCGGCGGTGTATTTATGGTGTATTTCTACGGCGTAAATTTATCGGTTGCCGTTGCCGTTGGTTTTATTGCCTTGTTTGGTATGGCCATTGAAACAGCCATGCTCATGGTGATTTATCTGAATGAAGCCATGGAAAAACTCATACAGGACAAAGGCAATTCAAGAGCAACCATCAGCGATTCCGATTTGCGCAGTTACGTAATCGATGGTGCGGCAAAAAGATTACGACCAAAATTAATGACTGTATCTGTATCGCTGTTCGGGTTGATACCGATTCTCTGGGCAACGGGTGTTGGCAGTGACGTCATGCTTCCTATCACGATACCTTTAATTGGCGGAACGATATCTTCAACCATCTATGTGTTGTTGGTTACGCCAATTGTATTTGAATACATGAAAATTTATGAACTTAATAAACATGGAAAAATTGATGTGCTCGATGTTAAAGAATAAACACCTGTTCGCATGTGTGTTTATAACAGTATCTGCAACCTCAATGGCGCAGGTACTCACGTATGATTCAATTAAAGCAGCGATCATACAATCCAATCCTGCATTGGAAATGTATAACAACCAGGCAAAATCACTGGATGCGATGGCGGAAGGCGCAAAAGCCTGGGACGCACCACAGATTGGTTTTGGTTTCTTTATGACGCCTTATCAATCTTCGTACTGGAAACCCCAGTCGATGAGTGTTGATGGAGTAAATACAATGACACCCGGCATGGGCAATCTTATGATACAAGGCAAACAGATGATTCCAAATCCATCAAAGCTGAATGCCAACCAGGCATATCTAAAAGCGATGTCTGGTGTAGAGCTGGAAACACAGCGTGCAGAAGCAAATGCGCTGCTGGCAGATGTGAAAATGAATTACTATGAGATTCAAATCATCGACAAAAAATTAGCTGTATTATCCGAAGCAGAAAAAACACTGCAAACCATGATTACGTTAGGCGAAAAAAATATTGCCTATAATCAGGAATCTCTTTCGAGTATTTACAAAGCAAAGTCGCAGCAGGCACTGCTGAAGAAAGACCGATTGATGCTGGAAAACGAACGGAATCAAAAGATGTACCGGATAAATACCGCCATGAACCGATCTAAAAATATTTCTTTTGATGTCGACACAAGTGTACTGATAAAAAATTATGAAACAACCATACTCGACACATCCAATGTATTGTCAAATAGAAGCGATCTTGCAGCGATTGATAAAAATATTCGTGTGACTCAATTAAAGCAAAAAACAGAAGCATATAAAAGCCGACCCGATTTTGGTATTGAATATGGACACATGTTTGCTTTTGGTCAAAACCCCAACCTGTTTACCCTAATGGGAATGGTAACAGTACCAATTGCTCCCTGGTCTTCGAAGATGTATAAATCCAATGTTACTGCTGCAAATTACCAGATCAAAGCCATGCAGAATGAAAAAGAAGCGATCATCAATGAATCTACCGGAAAACTGTACGGACTTCAGAATGAAATAAAATCTGCCAAGTATCAATTGGAATTATACGAAACAATTTTGCTTCCTGCTATTAAAAAAACATACGACGTAGCAATGATCGCCTACGCACAAAATACCGGCGAATTATTCCAGGCACTGGATGCACGCATGAATCTGCAGATGACGCAAATGCAGTATTATGATATTTTATCTGAACTATTAACCCTACAGGCAACTTATGAAAAAGAGCTTCAGATCTATTAAGTACATCCTGTATATAATATTTCTTTTACTTGTTATTACTTCCTGCAAGGAAAGTAAAAAGAAACATACAGATGGCATATACACAGATACTGTAATGCATTCGCATGAGGCGAGATATTACTGCCCCATGCATCCGGAAGTAACGTCTGACAAACCCGGAATTTGTCCGAAATGCGATATGGACCTGGAATTGATTCCGGATAAAAAATCAGTTGACACACTGGCAACACTTATTCAGCCAACCAATCGCATTGTGGTTTCATCCTTAAAACCAATTGCAGCATCCTTTAACAAAGGTCATGCACGCATTGGCGCATTGGGTTATCTGACGTACAATCCGGATTATGTAACTGCTATTAGTGCACGCACATCGGGCAGAATAGAAAAACTGTATGTAAAATACAATTTTGAAAAAGTATCGAAAGGACAAAAATTGCTGGATATATATAGCCCGGAATTATTGACAGCACAAAACGAATATCTGTATCTGATTCAAGCAAAGGACATAGATTCTAAAAATGCTCTTCGTGAAAAATTATTCCATCTTGGCATGAATGAAACAGCATTGAATGCCCTGGAAAAAACGAAACAAGCCTCTCCGTATGTATCTGTATATGCTGCATCAACCGGACATGTACACTTCTTATCGGGCAATACAGACATGTCGTCTCATGCACTGGTATGGCCGAGCAATAATACCGGGAGCTCGATGAACGAAAGGTCATCTGATAATTCTGAAATACTTCGTGAAGGTGAGTATGTAAAAAAAGGAGATCCGCTATTTACTATTGCAGATGGAACAAGTATCTGGGCATTGTTTAAAATTCTTCCCGATGATATTTCAAAAATACATACAGGAGAAGCTGTTGATGTGATCATTAATGATAAAACCTATTCCGGAAAAATTAATTTCATCGAAAAATCATTTGATGCAAACGAAGACTTTTACACAGCCCGTGTGTATCTATCCTGCAGCAATCACAACGATTTGAAAATAGGTACATTGATCCGCGGATATATTTCTGTTCCAAATAAAAATACACACACGCTATGGATACCAACCGCTGCAGCGCTTAATCTGGGAAAATCTTCTTATGCCGTATTCATTAAAAAAGGAATTGCATACGAAGCAAGTGCTGTTAAAACCGGTACACAAACCAGCAATTGGATAGAAGTAGTGTCGGGTTTAACCGAGTCAGACAGTATCGCTCCGGTAGCATCGTATCTGATAGATAGCGAAGCATTCATTTCAACAGCCAAATAAATATGTCGATGAAAAAATTACTTATTTTCTGTTTTACGCTGATTCTTTTCTCTTGTGAAAAGAAAACGGAAACAGATACGCAGCATGTACACCATTCGAATATCTATTATACCTGTTCTATGGATCCGCAGGTACTGGAACATAAGCCGGGCAAATGCCCGATCTGCCACATGGATCTGACACCGATTTCATTGGAACAAATGCAAGGCAACACCATTAAACTTAGTGCCGAACAAGCGTTACTGGCAAATATACAAACGAAAGTTGTTGGCTTTGATAATATCGAAAATCAGATATATGCTACAGGTATTGTAAAAGAAAATCAAAACAATATAATCTTTGTCAATGCACGTGTAGATGGCAGAATTGATAAACTATTTATTAAAACAAATGGCATATCTATTCAGAAAGGCCAAATACTTTATGAAATCTATTCTGAAATGCTTGCTGCTACACAAAGCGAATTTATAACGAATTGGAAATTATTATCGAAACAGCCCGATGATATTTTACTCAAAAACATTTATCAGAATTCTTTTCATAAACTGGTGTTATGGGGTATAACACCTGCTCAGATCGAGCAATTAAAATTACAGGATAAGCCACCTATTCCATATCCGATTGTTAGTCCTGCTGCCGGTGTTGTGAAAGCGGTAAAAATATCCGAAGGAAATACGGTGATGGAAGGTCAGTCTTTATTTGAACTGACAACATATACTTCGCTGTGGGTAGATGCGCAATTTTATTCCAATGAAATGGATGAAAGTAATATAGGTAAAACGGTATATCTATCTTTTGAAAATGAAAAATCAACGAAAGGAGAAATTATTGAAGTGCTTCCACAAGTATCTCCATCCTCTACAGTTACCATTGTACGGATTGCTTTTCAAAACACCAATAACGAAATCAGGCCCGGCATGCAGGCAAACATACTATGGAATACCAAATCAGATAAATCCCTGACGATTCCGATAAATGCTGTGTTACAGGATGCCAACGAAACAACCGTATGGGTAAAAAATACGGATGGTTCGTATGAAGCAAAAATGGTTCATGTAGGTAAAAAAACGCATACAACGGCTGAAATTTTACATGGTCTAAAGGCTGGTGACGAAGTGGTGATATCCGGAGCTTATTTATTGCAAAGCGAGTTTATCTTTAAAAAAGGCATGAATCCCATGGCCGGACATGATATGAGCAAGATGTAGTTATCGATAGAGTTTCAAATATATTATTATTTTGTACTCTTTGCTAAAATACTTTGCGCTATTTGTGTTATACATTTCTGATTTTATTAACTTGATTTATCATGCAAAAAGAAATCATTCATATTAAAAACATGGTCTGCCCGCGATGCATTGCATCCGTAGAAGATATTTTGCATAACTTGAATCATTCTTTCGAGAAAGTTGATTTAGGTGAAGCTGTATTAAATCAAACATTATCTAACAATGAGATCTCTATCTTAAAAGACACGTTATTGAAGCAGGGCTTTGAATTACTGGAAGATAAAAAAGACAAAATAGTAGAAGCTGTAAAAACCCATATTATTCAACTTGTAAAAAATCCCGATTCCAATCATTCAAAAAAAATATCTGCTTATCTATCTACTGCAATCGGGTACGACTATTCTCATATAAGCTCTGTTTTTACAGCTACTCAGGGCATCACCATTGAAAAATATTTTATTTTACAAAAGATTGAACGTGTAAAAGAATTATTGTCATATAATGAATTAACACTTTCAGAAATTGCATATCAACTGAATTACAGTAGTCTGGCTGCGCTTTCAGCACAATTCAAGGATATAACAGGCGTCACCCCTTCCGAATTTAAGAAGCTGCGCGAACAAGGAAGAAAATCATTGGACAATCTCATTCCTTAATTCTATAATATTTTTATTTTTTTTTATAAGGTGTTTAGCCCTTCTCTTTTTTATCTTTGTTTCGAACCGAACAAAGAATTTTACATGAAAACCTTCAAATTCAAAACTTCTATAAAGTGTGATGGCTGCATCGATACTATTAAGCCTTACTTAAATTATAAAAGTAAAATCAAAGAATGGGAAGTTGATATGGCCAATCCGGACAAAGTGTTAACGATAACAACAGACTTTTCTGAAAAAGATATTGTCAACATGTTAAAAAATATCGGATACAGTGCAGAGAAGCTTTAAAGGCGAAGGGTTAATGCTGAAAGTTTTTTCATTTCTTTAATTATACTTTATACGCAAGATCAACTAAATAATGAATGAAACGAAAAAGCCTTTAGCCTTGGGCTTTCAGCATTAAGCCATACATGAGCAACACAAAAACGATACAAACCGAAACGTACCCCGTAGACGGCATGTCCTGCGCTTCTTGTGCAGCCAACGTAGAAGGCACGTTAAAAAAAACCTCGGGCGTAAAATCGGCAAGTGTAAACTTTGCCAGTCAGCAGGCAACTGTTGTCTTTGATGATACTGTGACATCAAAAGAGCTCCTACAAAAAGCTGTTCAGGCAAGCGGTTATGATTTAATTATTATTTCTGAAAAATCATTGCAGGATACCAGCGACGATTTACAAAAAAATCATATCAAAAACTTAAAGCGGCAAACAATTCTTGCGCTGATACTTTCTGTTCCTGTTGCAGTAATTGGTATGTTCTTCATGAACATGCTTTATGGAAATTATATCATGCTTGCATTAACACTGCCTGTAATAGTTATTGTTGGTTCTCATTTTTATAAGAATGCATGGAAACAGCTCTTACACGGACATAGCAATATGGACACGCTTGTTGCTATAAGCACCGGCGTTGCCTTTATTTTCAGTGTATTTAATACTTTCTATCCGGAATTTTGGTACAACAAAGGTATACATCCGCATGTATATTATGAATCTGCAGCTATCATCATTGCTTTTGTTTCTCTGGGAAAATGGATGGAAGAAAAAGCTAAATCGGGAACTTCAGCTGCTATAAAAAAACTCATTGGCTTGCAGGCAAAAACTGTTCGGATTATTTCCTCCGCCGGACAAGAGAAGGAAATTGACATCAAAGACATTCGTATTGCTGATATTGTACTTGTAAAGCCCGGAGAAAAAATTGCCGTAGATGGTATCGTTACTGAAGGGAATTCATACATCGATGAAAGTTCTATTACAGGCGAACCCATTCCTGCTTATAAAGAAAAAGGATCTTCTGTTTTTGCCGGAACAATCAATCAGCAAAGTGTACTGTACTATAAAGCGGTAAAAGTAGGTAACGAAACACTCCTTGCACAGATTATACAATTGGTGCAGCAGGCACAAGGTACAAAAGCACCGGTACAAAAACTGGTTGATAAAATTGCAGGAATATTTGTTCCTGTCGTTATTTTGATTTCAATTATTACCTGGTCGGCTTGGTTCTTTTTCGGCGGTGAAAACGCTTTCTCTCAAGGTTTACTCGCAGCCATCAGTGTATTGGTTGTAGCTTGTCCGTGTGCGCTGGGTTTAGCAACTCCTACAGCAATCATGGTTGGAATTGGAAAAGGTGCCACACACAATATATTGATTAAAGATGCTGAAAGTCTGGAACAGGCACAGGCAATAACCGCTATTGTGCTTGATAAAACCGGAACGATTACTGAAGGTAAACCAGCTGTACTTGAATTAAAATGGAAAGATGCTGTTGATCGTACATTTTATTCAAAGATACTTTACACGTTGGAAAATCATTCCACTCACCCTTTAGCACAGGCGGTTGCAACATACCTGATTGAATTAAGAGATATGCATATTTCTCTTACCGGGATTGAAAACATTCCGGGAAAAGGGATGTGCGGATTATATAACAGTGAAGTATATTTTGCCGGAAATCAACGTCTGATGCAAGAGCGCTCCATTCATATAGATGAACTGTTGCTCAACACTATTGAAAGCTGGGAAGCATCAATGTATACAACAATATATTTTTCAAACAGCAAAGAAGTGCTTGCCGTAATTGCCATTGCGGATAAAATCAAACAGCATTCCAAAGAAGCTGTTTTACAATTAAAACAATTGGGTATTGATGTATATATGCTCACAGGCGATAGTGCTCTTGCTGCCAAAGGTGTTGCCGAACAAGTAGGTGTCAAAACATATAAAGGAAATGCATTGCCGAATGATAAGTATGCATTTATTCTTGATTTGCAGAAACAAGGTAAAAAGGTTGCTATGGCAGGCGATGGCATCAATGACTCACAAGCACTTGCTCAGGCAGATGTAGGCATTGCAATGGGCAAAGGTTCTGATATTGCAATCGACGTAGCTAAAATTACACTGCTTACTTCTGATCTGCTCGCTATTCCGAAAGCAATTCGTTTGTCATCTGCAACAGTAAAAATTATCCGTCAGAATTTATTCTGGGCATTCGTATATAACATCATTGGTATTCCGGTTGCAGCCGGCATATTATATCCTTTCTGGGGCATAACCCTGGACCCGATGATTGCCAGCGCAGCCATGGCTTTAAGTTCGGTATCGGTTGTAAGCAACAGCTTACGCTTACATTATTGGAAATAATCTCACTCAGTATCAGTTATTTTACCTCACAAGTTCCCGCATATAAAACTTGTGAGGCACTTTTTATGTTACAAAGCAGATCAAGCAGCTTGCATTGATTTTAAACCATTTAATTATTTATATTTCTTACCTTAGTTTAAATGAACCTAAAATTCATTTTTATAGTACTTCATGAAAAGCGAATCAACATATAAAGCAGCTCTCATTGTAGCTGAAACTGTAGAAACTATTTTCACCAATCATGTAGCAACAGCAACCAAAATTGGTGAAAAAAATCTTGCCTGTGTACCCAATGCCTCCATCATTGAATCGTTTATTGATGTAGGTTTCTGGACCAGCCTGCGTCATGAAGAAGGCCGTTCACCCAGAATATCACTGGCATTCCTGAGACCGGATCAGGCAGGAACTCCAATTGTTTTTGCTCAGCCTATTCCATTTACACCTCGCACCTTAACCAAACTTTCTCCGGGCTACGAACGCGCCGGTATTCATCTTGGCGTATGGCACGACGATAATAATGTGCCTTATGTCTGGGGGGCAACACTTACACTTCCTAACTGTTGTTTTGTATTAGACATCTCTGAACCGGGACAGGTAGTTATTAAACACAGACGTTCAGAAGGTTTTGGTAAATTCTCAAACATAGCGGTACTGGCCGGTGATGACATAAAAATTGTGGATGAAAAAAGTCCAACTGTAAGGTCTTGTCCTACATTGATTACTTCATTGCTTGATTTCACATCCGCCTCTTCCCGTTATGATTCCATCAATGTAATGCTGCAGCTCGCTGTATCCATGCGGGCACACAAGCGTGGGGGCACTCTCCTTGTTGTACCAAACGGAACAAAAGAATGGAGAGAATCCATCAGTCACCCGCTGCATTATGCAATCAAGCCTGCTTTTTCGGGTTTGGCAAACCTTGTGAAGCAGCTGGACAAAGATCACACCCTAACAAACTGGCAAAGCATGCTGGCAAAAGAGGTTGACATTGTTGGCGGACTAACAGCTATTGACGGAGCAACCATTATCAACGATGAATATCAACTGTTGGCATTTGGTGAAAAAATAATCCGCAGAATAGATCAGCCAATCATCGAACAGGTAATCGAAACAGAACCCATCAAAGATAATAAACCAACCATTGTATTCCCGGCCAAAACCGGTGGTACACGGCATTTATCTGCTGCACAGTTTGTGCAGGATCAGCACGATGCTATAGCCCTGGTAGCTTCTCAGGATGGCAAGTTCACTGTCTTCGCCTGGTCGCCGCACGACAATCTCGTGCAGGCTCATCGCATTGATTCATTGTTATTATAACCTACTATAGAAAGAGACCCATGAAGGGTTTTGATTATTTATGCAGAATATTTTCTACTTTATTCTGGCAGCATTCTTTGAAATAAGCGGCTGTTATTTATTCTGGATGCATTTCAGAGCGGGTAAAACAATGTTATTGCTTATTCCTGCAATTATTTGTTTACTCGCATTTGCCTACATTCTAACCCGCATAGATACAGCAACAGCAGGAAGGGCCTACGCCATATACGGAGGTATATACATTGTATCTTCTTTAATCTGGATGTATAAAGTAGAAAATTTTTCGCCCGACTTCTGGGATTTTATCGGAGCCGGCATTTGCCTGATTGGTGCACTGATCATTTTATTTGCCCCGAGATAAATTTCTTTTTATAGCGGATAAAATATTTCTCTTTCATAATCGTCTATAAAGTAAAACAAGCATATTTATTCTCTCTCTTTTTAAAAATTAATTCACGCTGAATATGAAAATAAAAGCAATAGTAACCGGAGCAACCGGCATGGTAGGTGAAGGTGTTATGCACGAATGTCTTCTACATCCGGATGTTGAGGAGGTATTGATTATCAACAGAAAACCTTCAGGCTTTACACATCCAAAATTAAAAGAAATTATACATGCCGATTTTTTCAATCTATCCTCTATCGAAAATCAATTGATCGGTTATAATGCCTGTTATTTCTGCTTAGGTGTTTCGTCAATTGGTATGAACGAAGCGGACTATACAAAAATGACCTACACATTAACCCTGCACGTTGCAGAAACATTAAGCCGGTTAAATACAGATATGACTTTCTGTTATGTATCCGGTGCCAGTACTGATAGTACGGAGAAAGGAAAATCTATGTGGGCACGTGTAAAAGGAAAAACAGAAAATGATCTGGCAAAACTTCCTTTTAAAGCAGAATATAATTTCAGACCCGGTTACATGCACCCAACGAAGGGATTAAAAAATACGCAGAAATACTACACCTACTTAAGTTGGTTATACCCGTTCCTGCGTCTTGTTTTCTCAAAACATCTTTTAACATTAAAAGATGTAGGCATTGCAATGATCCATGTTACACAGAAGGGTTATGCTAAAAACGTTCTCGAAGTATCAGATATTAAATTGGTAAGAAATTAAAATAAATATACAATTATGGAAAAAGTTTGGCTCATTACCGGCTGTTCAACAGGCTTTGGCCGTGCACTTGCGGGCTATGTTATCAATCAGGGATACAAGGTTGTTGTTACTGCACGCAAACCTTCAGACATTCACGATCTGGTTACAGGTCACGAAAACACAACGCTTTCATTGGCACTGGATGTTACAAAACCGGAACAGATAAAAGAAGTTGTACAGAAAACAATCGAACGTTTTGGCAGGATCGATGTATTGGTAAATAACGCAGGCATTGGTTATTTCGGTGCGGTAGAAGAAAGCGAAGATGCAGCTGTACGCAACATGTTCGAAATAAATTTCTTCGGCCTTGCCAACATGACTAAAGCAGTATTGCCAAGCATGCGTAAGCAACACAGCGGGCATATTGTTAATGTTGCTTCTATCGGAGGATTGGTTGGTTTTCCTGCAGTTGGTTTTTACAATGCAACGAAATTTGCTGTCGATGGTTTGTCCGAATCCTTATCAAAAGAAGTTGCTCATTTAGGCATACACGTTACCATTGTTGCGCCAAGCGGCTTCCGTACCGATTGGGCAGGACGTTCGGCAGAAAACAGTCCGGTTGTGATTGAAGATTATGCAGCAAGTGCCGGTGCAAATAAAAACTTCATTCGTGGATACAGCGGCAATCAACCCGGCGATCCGGATCGTGCGGCACAAGCCATTGTAAAAGCTGTTGAATCAAAAGAACCTCCTTTGCGGTTGTTACTTGGAGAAGCAGCTCTTAAAGGTGCTATGAATAAACTGGATCTTTTGAAAAAAGATTTTGATGCCTGGGCCGATGTTACGGTATGGGCAGATCATCCGAAGGAATAAATAAACTGCTTAAAAAGCGAGGGCCTATTCATTATAGAATAAGCCCTCGCTTTTTATTATTTTTTTACAATCCGGGTTAAATAAATTCCATGATCAGAATTTATTTTTACAGTATATAAACCACTTGCCAGATCTTGTCCAAGATCTAATTCAGTTGCATAAATATCTGATAAGCTATATACAACTTTACCATCAACACTTAGTATAATAACCGATTCTATCATTGATCCATCTGTTAAACTTATGTGAGTGGTTTGATCAAAAGGAAGAGGAGCAACGTTAATAATACCTGTTGGTGCACTATTCGAAATAATACCTGTTGTTATACAAGCCGTTTTACCTGTTGTACCACCAACACATATATTGCAATTATCAAATACTGCCGTTCCATTCGGTACTCCTGCACAATCCAGACAGCTTGTTTCAGTCTGTCCGCAACCACAATTTCCTGCTGCTATCTTATTTGGATCTTCCGGACACGCATCTCCGGATATTGAAACATATCCTGCAGGTTGTGTACATGAAATGGTTGATTGCGTCGGGTCACCTTTTCCATCACCATCTGCATCAGCATACCAGGTTACTCCAGAACTTATCGTTACAACGACCGCACTGGAAGTAGCTGTTGGTGTACTTAAGCACGATGCATTGCTTGTCATCGTAGCCGTAATCGAGTTACCCGACGTTAATCCGGATGTTGAGTAAACGACATCCGTTGCACCTGAAATATTCGAACCGTTGTTCTTCCATTGATACGTTGGTGATGTGCCGCCGTTTGTTGGCGCAGCTGTAAAGGTAACATTCGTGCCTGCACAAGCAGATGTCTGTGTAGCCGAAACCGCTACGCTTGGTGTTACAGATGAAGTAATTGTGACAACGACTGCACTGGAAGTAACCGTTGGTGTACTCAAGCACGATGCATTGCTTGTCATCGTAACCGTAATCGAATTGCCCGACGTTAATCCAGCGGTTGAGTAAACAGCACCTGTTGCACCTGAAATATTCGAACCGTTATTCTTCCATTGATACGTTGGGGACGTGCCGCCGTTTGTCGGTGCAGCTGTAAAGGTAACATTCGTGCCTGCACAAACAGATGTCTGTGTAGCCGACACCGCTACGCTTGGTGTTACAGATGAAGTAATAGTGACAACGACCGCACTGGAAGCAGCCGTTGGTGTGCTCAAGCACGATGCATTGCTTGTCATCGTAACCGTAATCGAGTTACCTGACGTTAATCCGGATGTTGAGTAAACAGCACCCGTTGCTCCCGAAATATTCGAACCATTATTCTTCCATTGATACGTTGGTGACGTGCCGCCGTTTGTTGGCGTAGCTGTAAAGGTAACATTCGTGCCCGCACAAGCAGATGTCTGTGTAGCCGACACCGTTACGCTTGCTGTTACAGATGAAGTAATAGTGACATCAATCTGTGCTCTTGCACTTTCTACACCACTTACTGTTTGCGATACATAATAACTCGTCGTACCTACAGTCGTTGTTGAAGGTGTTATCGAAGAGGCACTCGATCCTCCGGCTGCTTGTATGTACCATTTAAGGGCTGTTCCGGTTGCTGTTAATGCGCTTGCTGTTGCATTCCGGCAATATGTAACTGGCGTGGTAACAGTTGGCGGCGATACTACTGTTACGGCTTTCGATAACCGGATATTATCTAATCTCAGTGTTCCGGATCCGCTTGCCGTACCGGTAATCGTAAAATCTATTTCCACTACTTTAGTCAAATCAAATGTTCCAAAATCTGTCAATGGAATTGTTGCCGTTGTATACGTTGAAGATGCCGGCAACGATTTAGATGCTGACTTTACAGATCCCGGACCAATCAACGTTACATCAATACCAGTACCTGAGGTAAGAGGACCTTTATAAGACAACTGTAAATTATCATACCCGGAGAAATTCTTTTCCTGTCCGGCGGTACTCCAATTCGAAATATTTAATCCCAAACCTGCATAGTAACTTGATATTGTGTAGCTCATTAAATAATCTTTCGTTCCTTCAATTGCTCCCGCCCCTGTTTGTTCTGCCAGCGATCCCGTTGCAACCCAGTTTCCGGTAACCATCGTAGAAGCATCTGTATATATATCCAGATACGTAACACTGCTATTTACAGAAAGGGATATTGTTTGAGTTGTTACATTCCCTTTGTTATCGGTTACTTTGGCAATAATATTTTTTGTTCCTGTTGCAATACCTGCGGCCATTGTATAATTCGACTGATATGTGTTTGATCCTGACAATGTCATTGCTGCACCAGAGCTGCCGCCAATTGAGCTTAAATCAAGCATCACAGAACTTATTGTTCCATCATCTGTTGCCGTTACTGAAAATGCTAAATTATTGCTAACATTATTATAAACTGATGAAGGTGAAACCGCAGCCGACGAAATTACTGTGCCGGAAGTAATTGTTACCGGTATGCTGGTTGTTTGTGTATTAGACAAATTATCTGTTATCGTAACCGGTATCGTATACACACCAGTTACAACACCAGCAGCTAAAGGAAAGCTATACGTATAATTGTTACCACCGGCAGAAGTCATTGATACGGCTGCACCACCGCCAATGGAAGTTAAATTTAATTTTACCCCTATACCTGAACCCGCTGCAGTTACATTAAATACAAGTGATGAAGCTGTATTGTTTGAAACAGAAGATGGTGTAACTGTTGCTGCAGAAACCGTTATGGCGCCATTTTGCTGTACTTGCAGTGTATTGGAACCTGTAACATTTTTAATAAGTGTTAACCATACTTCTCCATTACCTGCATAATAACTTGCATAATAATCTACGTTTGATGTTAAGGAAACATTGTTATATTTTACAATATCAGGAACCTTTGTCATCCCTTTTATTCTGAATGCAGGGTTCACCAATGTAGCCGATGTCACATTCATCGTTATCTGAGATTGATTTGAACCATCTGCCTGCAGCCACCATGTTCTGTAATTGTGGTCATAACCTGCAGGAGATAATGATTGCGTGGCAGGGTTCTTCGTACCAACAGGCCCAGTTGTTACAACACTTCCCTGTGTTGCTGTTATTGTTACCTGATTATTTTGAATAGCAACATTTTCGTTTTGCAAACGTTGCACACCCCCTGCCGATTTTGCATCAAACATAATAGACAACGAATACTGCCCCCATCCCGCTTTTGTTCCGCAGCCCGTCTGCCCGTTCACATATCCATAAGGCATACCCCAGGTCATCTTTTGAAGCTGCTCATAAAAATTCATCTGAAAATCAAAAAATACAGTGGGGCTGCCATTATTAGGTACATTGCTTCCGTTCGATGGAAGGTTTGCGGCATTTGCAGGTGTACCGGCTTGCTGCTGTGTATTTGTTTGTGTTTGTACATAACCAACCTCACGATTTCCTTTCCATTCATTTACATAAGGGATACCTTTAACATTTGTCGTTCCGTATGTCCAAGCTCCGTTATAGCTGGGCTGGCTAAAGTATCCTCCGGCTTCATATTGTTGTCCGTCTAATACATCAAATGCTCCGTTGCCATCCCAATCCATTGTTAAGTATGGCCCTCTGCTATCATAAATAGTATCTGTGGCGCTTGTACATTGTACTGTCTCCTGCCACTGAAAATAATCCAGACCATCCATAAATGTATAACTCACCGATTCGTTTGCACCATGGAGTGTTTGTGAGAAATCAAATATTGCATGGTGATCTCCTTGATACCGCAATGTAAATGTTGGGTTTCGTTGATCGACCCAATGCCAATCATAATTAGCATAATGGTGTACCGTTGCACCAAATCCACGATTGTGAATTTCCGGATCCGCAGGTGTGGTAGATGCAATCGTTACCGGAGTTGTTCCGTCATAATACTGCATCCATACACAAATACCCGGATAGTTATCTGCTGCATATTGTTTTGTGATTAAAGCTATTCTTGGTTTGCCTTTACTATCTGTCCATGAAATTTTATATACCGGAACAGTGTGTGCCGTATTATTAAAAGTTGAATCAACGATCCTTAATGAGCCTCCCGAAACCTGAGCTTGTGCAAACTGAAAAAAAGTAACAACAAGCAGTATTGAAAGTAATAAACGTTTTTTCATAATGTTAAATGACTCAAAATGGTTTAATAAAAATTTTTAGGGCCTGTATTCAAGATTTATTTTAAGGATGTACATAGCACACATAATGCAGTATGCTTCCTTAAAGCCTATTTTTTCTTGAACTTTTCATAAAAATACAGGACTGAATGGAAATGAGGTGTCAAATATGAAATAATCAGCTCACTTTTAGATATTTATGCGATAAAAAAGACTCTATTTTTAAAGAAGAATTTCTGAAAAAATGCTTCCCAACGATTAATTAACCGTATTTTGAAAATACTGTTTAAAGAAAAAATACTTATACAAAGAATGAATCACATTAATTGAATCAATATAGGATTAATGAACGAATTCGATTGATTATATCAACTTTTTAAATTAAAAATGAATCAAAACACCAATCACGAAAGCAGCATTTCAAATGGATGTATTTTTTATTTAAATAAAAAAAAATAATCGCTTCAAATTCAAATCAGAGCTATTATTACCTGTAAGTATGCTTTAAAATTACCTTCCAATTTTAACCTAAAAACCTGTCTATTTGGCATTTATTTGACTGCTTTTTTAATCATAAAATGATTTGCCCCGTATATTCGAATAGTATTAGAAAAAAACAGAATAATAATATGATAAAATCAGGCTTTACAAACAGAAATAAGGCTAACATGCTAAAACTAGTCCCTTTTCTATTATTCATTCCAATTCTTGTTATGTCTTGCAAAAAACATAAAAAAGATGATACTGCTCCAACCCCAGCAGCAACAGATACAAGCATGATCTATATAGATGCTTCAAATACAAATATTCAATATTCCGGAAGAATCGACTTCGGCGACCCAAAAGCACCTAAATTCTGGTTTCCGGGTATTTCAATCAAAGCAAAATTTCAAGGCCCGTCTCTTGATATTGTTATGCAGGATTATGCAACGGGCGGTGATCAAAAAACAAACTATTACAATATACTTATTGACAATGCGCTGTATAAAGTATTGCAGGTAAATGCCACAGATACACTTTATACTATTGCACGTAACCTGGCGGATGCAACTCATACAATAGAGATTTTTAAGAGAACCGAATCTCAGGTTGGCGCAAGTGCATTCAAAGGTCTGCGCATTCAAACAACTAAAACATTATTACCGCCTGATCCTAAGCCATCCCGGAAAATTGAATTCATCGGCGATTCATATACCTGTGGTTACGGAGATGAGGCAAGTATTCCTGCACCGCCAACGGGTAATCCGAACACAGGCTTCCACTCTGTTAATGAAAATAATTATAAAGCATGGGGTGCTATTATCGGACGCGATCTGAACGCAGAATATCATTGCACAGCTTATTCCGGCAGAGGGATGTATAGAAATAACACCGGATCAACTACCGGAACATTACCATCTATGTATGGCAACATTAATCCCGATGATGCAAGCACAACATGGAACATGGCAAATTATATTCCCGATGTAGTGGTAATTCATCTGGGCACAAATGATTTTGCCCCCGAACAAACATCCTCTCCAAGTATGGTAGATTCTACAACATTTGTAAATACCTATATCAGCTTTGTGAGTACACTAAGAGGATATTATCCTTCTGCAAAAATTATCTGTGTAGTGCCGAATTCTGAAACAGATTACTATCCTGCAGGATTTAAAACATTAACACGTTTAACAAGTTATCTGCACGCCGTTACAAACCATTTCAGCGGAACGGATAATAATGTATTCTATTTTGCACTCACTCCGCAGTCTCCTCCTTATGGCGAAGACTGGCATCCATGTGCTGCCACACAGCAATCCATGGCAACACAAATTGAATCATTCATAAAAACGAATGCCGGTTGGTAATATCTTAACATGAGTCCGGAAAAATATTCCGGACCCATTAAACTAATTTGAACACAGCCATTCATGAGAAAATTCATTTTTATACTATGTGCATTTTTACTTGTCATCAGAAGCCAAGCTGCTGATGTACTTGTATTATCTGATGCAAGAGCAAAAGGAATTTCTCTTTCAAATAATTATTTAACGGTATATGAAGATACTGCAAATACATTCACTATTGATTCCATTTTAACTAACACCAATACTAACCTTTTCAAACCTGTATCCTACAGCCATAACATTCATCCGGGCAGTACCTATTGGATAAAGTTCAGTATCAAAAACAACGGTGATGCATTTACAGAATATGTTGTTGAAAATTATTACTCGTATACAAAAGAATTTTCTATCTATTACCAGGAAAACGGCAACGTATACCATCAAACAACAGGCGAATACATAACATATAAAAATCGCAATTACCGGCACAAGAATTTAGTACTTGATCTTCCCGTGCCGGCTGCAGGCAGTGAGAGAACCTATTACATTAAAGTAGTTTCTCCGTTATATGTTAATTTTAATTTTGTTATTAATAGTCAGCATTCATTTACCGAATACAGTACTAATGAGTATTTACTGCTGGGTATATACTATGGAATAATTTTACTTTTGATTTTATATAATATCATTTTATTCTTTACCATACGAGCAAGATTATATATACTCTACATCTTCTATCTTATTTCCGGTATGTTGATCTCGCTCAACGAGGACCGATTGGGCTATCAATACTTATGGCCGGAGCACCCTGCTCTTAATCCCTTACTTTCTTTTCACGTTGCGCCGGTATTATTGGTGTTCTGCTTTCTTATTTATGCATCTAACTTTTTAGAGCTCTACAAACGAATCAAGAAATTATTTATTCTGGTATGGGTCTCATTCGGAATCTATATATGTTTATTTATTTTGAATTTTTATGTACCAGTGTACGTCTTAATGAGAATTGTAACACCACTGCCCTTTCTCATGATTTTCATTTCAACAATCATCATATACATGCGTGGCTACAAATCTGCACGGTTCTTTATTCTTGGCAGCGGATTAATTTTAGCAAGTATTATTTTAATTCAATTGCGGGCATTGGCCATTATCATGGGCTCAATATTTACGGTATATCTTTTTAACTACAGCTTAATTATAGAATCCATTATTTTATCCATAGCCTTATCAGATAGGATTCGTATTATCCGAAAAGAAAAAGAAGCTGCGCAAACAGCTGTATTAAAAGAACTGGAAGAAAATGAGAAGCTGCAAATGGAAATCAATCAACAACTGTATGAAAAACAGCAGCTGCACCAAAAGATAAATCAGGAACTGGAAATAAAAGTTATTGAACGCACGAAAGAATTAAGTGCAAGGTCTGAAGAGCTAGAAATTGCAAATGTAAAGCTGCAATCATTAATTGAGCAGACGAATAACATGAACATAAAATTAGACCTCGATAACTGGGAGCTGAAAAAGAATGTTCGCCACGAACTGGTGCAACGCATTACCGGGCAAGAAGTCAGCATGGATATGTTCAAGACAGTTTTTAAAGATGACATTACCTGCTTGCGCTTTCTTGACGAATTAAAATGGAGTGAAGGTTTTGTTTGTAAAAAGTGTCAGTATACAAAATACAAAGAAGCCGATAATTCTTTTGTACGTAAATGCAGCCGTTGCAGTCATCCAGAATCTGTTACGGCCAATACCTTATTGCATGGAATAAAATTTTCGATTACAAATGCGCTGTACATGATCTATCTGATTCATGCACGAAGAGGAGACATAAGACTGGAAGAGATTGCCGAAATCGGAGCAATCAGTATTGTTTCAGCCTCCAAATTCAGAGCAAAGGTTATGGAAAAAATGTTGCTCATTGAAAAAAAACATAAGAATGCCAGCTGGGAAGAAATACTATTAAACTGATTATAAAACCAAATTATATACTATGAAGAAAATATGTTTCACTCTCGTACTGTGCCTGACAACACTTATGTACGTTGCTCATGCACAGATACCCGGTGGTATATGCAACTGGGACAATAACAGAAAAGCTGCCGTTGTACTAACCTTTGATGACTGGAGTCCCGGCCAATGTCCGATTGCTACACCTGAATTATTGAAAAGAAATTTGAATGCTACTTTCTTTATCATAACAAACAATGTACAGACCTGGGACAATTGTTATTGGCCGCAGGTAATTCAAGAAGTTACAAACGGAAATGAAATTGGCAATCATACCTATACACACCCTTATTTAAGCAAGCTAAATACCTGGGCAGTTGCACCCTCTGGTATACCACCCTACTCAGATCTTACGGCTCAGATTACAAGAGAAGTTGGTGGTGCAAAAAAAACATTGGAACAATACATAACCAATCAACCTATTTTAACTTTTGCATATCCGTTCGGAGATTATAATACACAAGTGCTGGACTCCGTTATCTCAACAGGACATATCTGCGCCAGAGGAGTTACATCTCCGACAAATTTTACATACGACTTTGCTGTTAACGCCGGGGACTATTATAATTTAAATACGTATGCGATGAGTTCTTTGGTAAGTTTAAATACATTTTATGGTCAAATTCAAAATGTAATGAATGGCGGAGGCTTGCTTACCTATTTATACCATAGTTTGGATAACGGAACGGAGTATGGCGACAACTGGTATAGTCAGGTTCAACAAAGTGCTTTACAAAAACAATTGGATACGTTGGTATACGTTAAAGATAAAGTCTGGATAACAACACTGGTGCAAGCAATAAAATACCACAAAGAAAAAAGATGTGCAAGCTTAACACAGACTCAGCCACCCGACGGCTCTACCTGGAAACTACTGTTAACAGATACGCTTTCAAAAAATACTATTTACAACCAGCCTTTAAGTATTAAACTTAAAACAAACGGCGTGAATTATCTTTCCGTTATTCAAAACGGTGTTGTTATACCGATTGATCTGGTTCGCAACGACAGCATCATGTTTCGTGCAGTACCCGACAATGGAGAAATTACATTAACCACTGCTTATGTAACAGCAACAAAAACGGCACAGGCATCTATTGACAACATTACGATTTCTCCTGTACCAACAGATGGTATACTGAATATTCATGCAGCCAAACCTGTTGAAATATCTTCTGTAGCAGTATTTGATATCAGTGGCAAAAAAGTGTATGATACAAGCAATGTCGGTTTATTAAACGATTTGCAAATTGATATGACTGCATATAAAGAAGGCAACTATGTTATATACATCTATCAGGCAGATCAGGCAATTGTCAAAAAAGCCATACGCGTGAATTAAAATGAACGGCCTGACGATTGTTTTTAAATCATCAGGTCGTTTCATTTTAATATTTGAGTAAGGCACCTATTTCTTTCAATATCTCTTTCCCTTCATCGTGGTTATACCATTTTTGGAGTTCAATTTTAAACGTCTCAAAATCTGCCTGCTCTTCTTTCAGCTTATCAAATAACAGCTGACAATCTGCTGGCCGAGGACCCCAGCTTGCAAGATCTTTCCCTGTTTCATCGCGGATAATTAATTTTGGAATAGACTTTCCTCCTTTCGTCAGATATTCGTTTATACGGAAGGGTTCAGCATCGCGTAATTCATAGTCTACTTTTATAAGCGGATTCAATCCGGCAATTAACTGCAGAAAAGGCACCACTTGAGCAGCATCTCCACACCAGGGCTCAGTAATAATAATCCATTGCTGCGGAGATTTTATGTTTGATACAATTGTTTTTATTTCTTCTGTAAGCACGCCATGTTTCAGCCAGCGCTGCATGCGTGTCCAGTTTAATTTTGCATAATTAAAATAATCGGGCTTATCATACGGCGCAGGAGGAACAGGATTATTCAGAATACCTTCAAAATAATCTAAGTAGGATTGGAAATTCATGTTTTGTAAACGTAGTTGTACTGATTTAATACTTGATCTTTAACCACTATAACCCGGCACTAGTTCCATTTACTATTGTGATGTATGATAATTTAAAAATAGCTAAAAAATGAATGTGTATTTTTTTATTCTTCACCAGCAAATAAACTGAGTATTTCACTTACTTTTTCTGCATCTGCGGATTCCACAAAATAAAGTAAATTCCCATTCAAACTCCACTTAGCTGTTGGCAGCGTTGTTAATTTATTTGCCTTGGCTATTTCAATGCCATCGTTATATGAATCACAAAATAACACCGTAATGGTTACCGGATTATTTTCTTTGCTCATAAACCGGCAACCGTCTTCTATACGATCCGATAGTTTCCAGCTCCGCCACTCAAAAGGTTGCGGAAACAATGTTTCGTCAACACTATTTAAAAAATATTCCATGCGCTTAGCGTTGTTATGTGCGATGTTGAGCCTGATGTTATTTTTCATAGAATGGGATTAGGTATACAAGTCAATTACTTAAATTTTACGCAAGCAGAAGAATTATGTTTATAGCACAGGATGAAAAACCTTAGATTTATCAATAGTTGCTGCAAGAGTAGATATTTCATGTTCCAGTTCAGTCGCAGATTTCTCAAAGAGACGCACAAAAAAGAGACGTGCCCTTGACGAACCGCCTCTTTTTAATGCACATACCATGCATCAGAATTAGGGAATAAACGCCAAGCATGAAAAAGATGACGCTATTATTTTCACTGTCGCCGGACCGATTTTCCAGCGGTCCGGCGACTTATTTGGATCAAGAACTAAGTAATTTACAGGCCATCGTTAAGAGAGCCTGTTTGATCATCTATGCCTTTCGGGCTTTCACCGCTTTCTTTTTAGGAGGTGCTTCTGAATGCGGTTGATGCGTTTGATTAATCAACTCATGCGCTTCCGTTCTGGTATGTCCCGGAGGAGCCAGAAGAAGGCTGGATTTTGATAAGCCTAACCATAGAACTTTATTCTGAAAAGCAATTGTACCACCACCACGTTTTCTCTGGGAGATCATGCGATTGATATCGCCAATACAAACCCAATGCGTATGCAATGTAATTCCCCATTTAGCATGGTCATGCGTTTCAGGCCATGCCCAGTGCGCACCAAGAGCACCTAGGTTAATATATTTTATGTCAAAGGTTTTATGTATCCCATCATTATCGGCAATAGGCGGAATTGGCCCGCGGATCCAGGTCTCTACATCCATATCATCTTTTAATGTCGGGCCCACCAGGTCGTTCCAGAAATCATCATTCCATTCTTTATTTTTTGCAATCACTTTAAAAGGCATGCCTCCAATAGATTTTAAACTAATATTATCACTGGCAGCTGCAGGTTTAGAGGTCAGTGGCTGGGTCAATAAATATAGGGGATCTGTTTTTTTCAGGTTTGCAGTATTTGTAAAATACACCTGAGGCTCCTGATGGTTGGCCATCTGTTTCGCAATCTTTCCTGCCGTATCTATATCAAGAGAGATACACATATATGTTTGTCCGTATTTAGGAGTCGGGTCTTCTGTGGCATCCGGGTCAGCAAATTTAGGCCATGAATGAAGCAGCCAATAAGCAGTTTTCGATGCTGTATCAAATGCTATTACTCCCTTCGTGTGACCCTTATTCTGATCATCGCTGCGCTTTGTACTTACAGGCATTTCATCGTTGTATAAAATCCAGCCTGTGGTTTTGGGTGGATTTTTAAAATTCTTAAATACAGAATCAAGCGTAAGATTAAGAGCTCCTTTTCCTCCATTAAGAACATTGGCAGACTTGGCAACAACTCTTTTCTGAGGATCCGGATTTGCATCAATCGTTGAATCGTAATAAACGTATTCGTAACCTGTTACTTTATCTGTTCCTGCTCCGGCATTGAGTTGTGGAACTTTGTAAATAAACCACCAATCAACAGGTTTACCTTTTTCATCAAGTGCTGAAATTTTCATACCGATTCTGTTTAGTTCTTTTTACATGAATGTATTTGATTCAATAATAAATTAAACGTTACTCTTATGCCATACGCTTAAGAGCGTATTTTCACCCCTTTAGCGTTGGTATCTTTGAATAATTGATGAAAATGTTTGGTATTTATTGGATGAGCGAATTATTCTCTCTGTAGTATAATAATCAAGATGCAGCTCACTGTAGCAAACTTCTTTATTACAAAAAACTGTTCCTTAAAAAATAACATTTAGATTATACTCTTTTAACTCTTGTTGGCATGCATTCTATCCTAATCACAAATCAACTTGTTTTTTTACCTTTTCTGGCCAACAACTCACTAGTCTATAATGTTGAAGTTTACCCCACATTCACTGTCTTCCGGAATCAATATTCCAATACCTGAAACTGTCAACGGTTATATAATTGGGGATACGGATCCCGGACACACGTTTGATGATTCGTTTACGTATGTTCCAGTGTAAAAACACATAGCCCTTCGAATGGAGGGCTTTTATGAAAATGCTTACTTACTTCTTCCTGATTTTAGAAACTATAATTGCATTCCGTTTGATTAAAATGGGCTATATATAGACATATTTGTTATTAACACTCGCTAAATATATGCCTTTCAAAGGATTTTGTATTAGATATTTATTAATTTGGTTCTGTTTTGTTATGAAGAATATATAAGTTAATATTATAACAAGTAAATTGTATTTTATACTATAAGTAATTGTTGGGATTATCAAAATGGAGATTATTAAAATAAAAATCAACGAATTAGGTTCAATTCGAAACAGTGAAATTGAATTTAGTCCTTTGATGATATTTTCAGGAGAAAGTAGCGTGGGAAAAAGCTATACAGCTTTTTTAGTTTATCATTTTACAAGCTTATTTAAAAATGATTGGGAAAATAGAATTGAAGATCATATAAAAGCAAAATATTCATCTCAAATTGATGAAATTAAAAAAAACAAACGTGGTGTAATAGATCTTAAAGCTGATGATTTTATAAGATGGTTCAACCATAAAGCATCTGCATTTATTGGTTATTTATTAGGCCATACAGAGTTCAAATGCAATATAGAGCTTATGGCCCCTATACCTGATTTTGATATTTCTATTGCTTATCCTATTAAATCCAATAATATCGAAGAGGTTTTAGGTAACACAATTACTTTTACTATAAATGGATTTCCATATAATGTAAGTGAGTCAATTGGCAATACTAGAATGGAGTCAGCAATAGCTATTATTTATTCTTTAGAATTGAAAAAACATTTATTTAAAAACGAACGATTTATTCCATTATTACTACCTCCTTCTCGAGCTGGTATCGTTGGGTATAATTTTTCTGAATTAACAAAAATATCTACAACTGCTGGAATGTATAAGGAGTTCATTAAAGGACTAGATGCCATTAAATCTCCTGATATAAATGTATATAATCCCCCTAAAGAATTAACAAGTTTATTAGAGAATATCTTTGGTGGTCAAATAAAAACTACAGAAAATAATTTGGAGTATCAGCTTTCTTCCGTCGATTCAAAAAAAGAATCAATCCCAATTACTGCTGCCGCATCTTCTATCAAAGAACTATCTCCATTGTCGCTTATATTAAATAAATATGATGCCAATACTTTGTCAATTTTATTTGAAGAACCAGAAGCTCATTTACATCCAACCATGCAACAGAATGTAGCTTTAATATTGGCCTATATAATTAATAGAGGGGGATATGTACAAACAACAACACATAGTGATTACCTTCTTAATCAAATTAATAATCTAATAAAACTTCACACTCTTAAACATAAAAATCCGATTAAATTTAAAGAAATAATAACTACTCTATCTATTAATGAGAATTTAATATTAGATCCTAAAATGGTTGGTGCTTATTATTTTGAAAAACAGGATAATGGCAGTGTACAAATAAAAAGACAATCTCATAGTGAGTCTGGTATTCCATTTGATACTTTTAAGAAGGCCGTTGATAAATTGATGAGCCAATCAAATTTAATTGATGAATCTTTAGAGGAAAACTATGACCATTGAAGAATTAAGTGAAAAAATAGCATTATTATTCAATAAGGATTTTTCAACATTGCATAACAAGAATTCACAAATTTCGATTAAAGAAATGAATCCTGGCGCAAGTGACATAAATGTTTTACGGATTGATCCTAATGGTGTAAGTGTTATTGAATTTCATACAGCAATTCTGGATAAAATAAACCATCTATTTTTACAAACTAATAAGGATGAATTTTCTTTATGTTGTGGTTGTGATGGAATATTATTATCAAAAATAGATGAGACATTTCACATAAAGTTTATTGAATTAAAAAATTCTTTCACACCTAGTCATTTAAAAAGTTCACTTTATCAATTTGAAGCAACAAATTATAAAATAAAACTAGTGCTTGATTTCTTAGAAGGGATTGATTGTAATTTAAATATTGAATGTCTATTAGTTTCTAAGCTGCCCAATAATTACTTGGAAAAATCGACAATGTATTGGAAAAATTCATTAGACCCCAGCGTTTCTCTATACCATAATTTAGCAAGTAATAAAAAAAGTCATTTGTGTATTGAAAAAGCTTGTACGGCTTTATTACCTGTCAAACACAAATATAAATTCGTAAAAATACCCATTAAATTTATAGAGGGCAATAATCAGCTTATTTCATTATAATTGCTTCGTCTATTTTATTAAGCTTTTTAAAATAGTACAAAAAAAAGAACTTTTCATTCTGAAATCTCTATCATTTATGTTTCCTGCATAAAGCACAAAGCCCTTACAAGATTTTATCTTATAAGGGCTTAACTTTTCAATGGTAGCGGGAACAGGACTCGAACCTGTGACCTTCGGGTTATGAGCCCGACGAGCTACCAACTGCTCCATCCCGCGGTATATTTTCAGTAAATGCTTTCTTTTTCAGAATCCTCAGAACAACTTTCTGATTGATTGGTCTGCAAATATAGGAAAATTCCTTGAAAACGCCAAATTATTTGAATAATTCGGTCTGTAACGCTGGATTTAATTCATTTTCACTCTTGTACTCAGGCCAGTATATCCAAATTATTTTATTCAGACCTATTGCACTGGCTTCAAAATAAGCTCATAGAAATCAGCGTATGATCTTTACCACAACTGTTTTAGCCCAGGTATCATGTAACGTTTTACTTTGGTTATTTTTGATCATCAATAAGCAATCAATACAAAATAGAGTACCCAATACATATACTAAATATATATACATCGGTGCTTGTACCTTTTGTACTTGTATCATTTGCATATAAGTATCAGCTTGCAGAAAGGATTCCATCTTAAACAAATCAACGTGTTTAATAACTGTAAAGAGAAGCATTATGATGTGGTAATAATTTCTTTTTATAATTTGAGTATAATCCGTCCATTCAGAATTATCGCCAGTTACTTTAATACCTACAATTAATTTCCCCAATGTCTGACCATACTGCTTTTCTAAATATATTTTATAAAATACAGAAATGATTGTCGGAAAAATTGAAAGGATAAAAATCTTATAGTATACCATGGATAAAAAAATCAGGCCATAATTAACAGGAGATAAAATTAACCCATCCAATAACGACGCGCCAACCCGCTGCCAAAATGTAGCATAGACAAAATTCTGTAATTTTGGTTCTTCATGCAATTCATCTAATATTTCATTTTCCATAAAACTATTTTTTAATTCTGATCTATTACTATTGTTTCTGCCAGCATATCATGCAGGGCTTGCCGCTTCGGCGTAAAAAATACAAATGCCATATCTACAGCAATAAATAACAAGCCTACTTTAAACACATCTCTTATATTAACAAACGAAAAAACCATTGGCAGCTCTGTTGCTGCAACTCCGAACCGGGGAATGAGTACGTAAAAATACACCGCATACCCAACCAATAAAGAAAGCCAGATGATGTTGCGCCTGAATATTTGTGACCAACCCGGTTTACTACCATCCGCCGAACATACTTCTATCTTGTACATCATTTTACCAAACGATTGCCAGCCGGTTTTTTCAGCAATGATTTTATAGATAAGCAGCAATCCTATACAGCTTATGTATAAAGGCCGTTCGTATGAATTGGTAAAAATAAATGAAGCTGCATACGATAAGATCCAGCAATTTATTATATCAATTAAAACAACAAAAACCCGCTTTACCGGTGTGGCAAAATCAGGTTCCTGTTGTTCTTCTTCGTCTATAAACACAGATTATATTTTTATGATGCCAAAGCACCTATCATGGCAAACAGGAATATGATTCCGTAAAATGCTAAAATAACGATTGTGAAAACTCCGTAAAATTTAAACAACGATTTTAAATTCGACAAAGCACTTTCAATACCATGAATATCCAGTGATGGTATGCTTTTCAAAATTCCTGCAGAGAATTTGAATAAATAAAGTGCCGGAAAAAACATTAATACTGCAAGTAATAAATAGATCACTGTAAATACAGCTCCAAATGCAGCCACACCGCCCAAAGATTCCATACCGGGTTGATTGCCTAGTTTTGAAAATATAGTACCAATGCTAAATGCCAGTAGTACAATGAACGCAATACTTATAAAACTTATGATGGCTAAGAACCTTCCCCACTTGGCAGTTTCGGTTAAATACCCTTTCATGGCACTTGTTAGCGTTGAACTTGACTCTGATCCGATTTCTGAATTGTCTAAAATCTCCATTTGAAAATAATTTTAAAATTGAACATGGTTTTAAAGCGTATAAAAAAAGCTAGTCTATTTTGTAGACTAGCTTTATAAAATAAGTTAAAATTAAATATGGAGTGCTCTGTTCTCCGTAGCTGCTAAGCAGGCTTCTTTGAACGACTCTGTAAACGTTGGGTGTGCATGCGACATTCTGCTTACATCTTCGGCAGATGCTCTGAATTCCATTGCTACTACGGCTTCAGCAATCATATCTGCCACACGTGGCCCGATCATGTGTACACCTAAAATTTCATCTGTATTTTTATCGGCAAGTACTTTTACAAAACCATCCAGATCCATGCTCGCTCTCGCTCTGCCAGATGCTTTAAACGGAAAGTTTCCTATTTTATAAGCTCTGCCATCTTTTTTCAATTGCTCTTCGGTATACCCCACTGCTGCAACCTCAGGCCAGGTATATACTACACCCGGAATTAGGTTGTAATTAATATGTGGTTTTTGTCCGGCCATATACTCTGCAACAAACACGCCTTCTTCTTCTGCTTTGTGTGCAAGCATTGCGCCTACAACCACATCACCGATTGCGAAGATGCCTGGTACATTTGTTTGCAAATGATTGTCAACCGCTACTCTTCCGCGTTCATCCAGTTTAACACCGGCAGCTTCTAAACCTAAACCTTCTGTATACGGACGGCGGCCTGTTGCTACCAATACGTAATCGCCTTTCAATTCAAGTACTTTGCCGTCTTTGTCTTCGGCTGTAACCGTTACTTCCTTGCCTTTAGCTGTTGCACCTGTTACTTTGTGGCTGAAATAGAATTCGAAACCTAAATGATTTTTTGAAACTTTAAGTAATTCTTTACCTAACGCTTTATCCATTGTAGGAATCAATGAATCCATAAATTCTACTACTGAAACTTTAGCACCCAAACGTGCATATACAGAACCCAGTTCCATACCGATAACACCACCGCCAATAACGATCAGGTGTTTCGGCACTTCTGTCAATTCCAATGCTTCAGTAGAAGTAATGATGCGTTTTTTATCAATTGCTACATTTGGCAGCGAAGTTGGCTTCGAGCCTGTAGCAATAATTGTTTTCGCTGTTTTCAATTCTTTTACACTGCCATCTGCAGCGGTTACCTTAATGGTATTTTTATCAAGGAAAGAACCGATGCCGGTGTGTACATCGATTTTATTTTTTTTCATCAGGAAATTGATCCCGTCGCATGTTTGTTTTACAACACCTGCTTTACGATCAATCATCTGTTTCAGATTCACTTTCACATCTGTAACATCAATGCCATGTTCTTTGAACGTGTGTGTAGCATTGTAATAATGTTCAGATGAATCAAGTAATGCTTTTGAAGGAATACAACCTACGTTTAAGCATGTACCGCCTAAGGTGCTGTATTTTTCAATCAATGCGGTCTTCATACCAAGCTGTGCACAACGGATTGCTGCTACATAGCCACCAGGACCAGAACCGATTACTACTACGTCGTATTGCATATTTTTTAGTATTAAGTACAAAGTACGGAGTACAGAGTACGTTATAATATTTTACCTATTTGTGTTCATTTCAAATACTATGTACTCAGTACTTAGTACTCTGTACTTTTTACACTCCTAACAACAATCTGCTCGGATCTTCTAACAATTGTTTCACGCGTACCAGGAAGCCTACTGACTCGCGGCCATCAATGATGCGGTGATCGTAAGAAAGCGCTAAGTACATAATCGGACGGATCACTACTTGTCCGCCTACAGCTACCGGACGCTCAACGATGTTGTGCATACCTAAGATGGCAGACTGCGGAGAGTTAATGATCGGTGTAGATAACATAGAACCGAAGATACCGCCGTTGGTAATGGTGAAAGTACCGCCAGACATTTCATCGATGCTTAATTTACCATCGCGTGCACGTGTTGCCAAACGTACGATCTCCGCTTCGATTTCGTTGAAGCTCATATTTTCCGCATTGCGGATTACCGGTACAACCAAGCCTTTTGGTGTAGATACCGCAACCGATACATCGCAATAATTATGGTACACAATCTCATCACCATCAATGTATGCATTTACAGCAGGGAATTCCTGAAGTGCCATACACACTGCTTTAGTGAAGAATGACATAAAGCCTAAACCGATGCCGTATTTTTCCTTGAACGTATCTTTGTATTTAGAACGCATGTCCATAACAGGCTTCATGTCTACTTCATTGAATGTAGTAAGCATGGCTGTTTCGTTTTTCACGGCAACCAAACGACGTGCAATAGTCTTACGAAGACTGGTCATTTTCACACGGTCATCTGCACGTTTGCCGCCAGCTTCTCTTATACCTGTCGGAGCTGATGGTGCTACTGCCGGTTTCGCTGCTGCTGCCGGAGCTGCAGAAGCTTTCAGCGCATCTTCTTTTGTAATACGGCCGTCTTTGCCTGAACCTGCAACTGCAGAAGCATCAACACCTTTTTCATTTAATATCTTTCCTGCTGCCGGAGAAGCATGTCCTGCAGCATAATTAGCACCTGATGCCGCTGCTGTTGCTGTCGGAGCAGAAGCCGGAGCTGCTGCTTTAGGAGCTGCCACACCTGATGGTATAATTCTGCAAACTACTGTACCAATAGCTACTGTATCGCCTTCTTTTGCCAATACTTCTACCGTACCCGCCGCTTCCGCACGTAGTTCGAATGTTGCTTTGTCAGATTCGATTTCGCACAACAGATCTTCTGCATTGATTGCATCGCCTGATTTAACAGACCATGGACCCAGGGTAACTTCTGTAATAGATTCGCCTACTGTAGGAATCTTAACCTGAATGGGAGCTGCATTGCTTGCTGCAGGAGCTGCGGCTGGTGTTGGTGCCGCTGCCGGAGCGGAAGCTGCTGCTGGTTTCGCCGCGCCTGAACCTGCACCTTCTTCGATAGAACAGATCACAGCACCTACTGCTACTGTATCTCCTTCAGCTACTTTTAATTTTAAGATACCGGATTTCTCGGCATTCAATTCAAACGTTGCTTTATCAGATTCGATTTCGCAAATCAATTCATTTTCATTTACAAAATCGCCATCCTTTTTATTCCATCTACCGATGGTTACTTCAGTGATCGATTCGCCTACTGCAGGTACTTTTACGTCAAAAGCCATAATACTTATTTTCTATACGAATAAAATTCTTTTAATTATTTATTGATATGCCTACTGGCTTATCGGATATTCATTTTTTCAATCTTGTCAGCAAACGAACGCTTCACAAGTTCTGCTTGTTTTTCGTTGTGTGCCTTTAAGTAACCTACCGCAGGAGAAGAAGCTTCATCACGGGCAATTACTTCGATCTGTGTATTACTCATCAAATACATTCTGCGAAGAATATACCCCCATGCTCCCATGTTGTATGGTTCTTCCTGTACCCAAACATATTCTGCATTTTTATATTTTGCGAATACCGCAGCCATTTGTTTTTCAGGATACGGATACAATTGTTCAATACGAACAATGGCAACGTCAGTACGCTTAGACGTTTTTTGTTCTTCGAATAAATCGTAATATACTTTACCTGTACAGAACAATACACGTTTTACTTTTTTCGCGTCTACGTTTGCATCGTCAATCACTTCCTGGAAACGGCCGTTCGTAAATTCTTTCAGATCTGAAACCACCAAAGGGTGTCTTAATAAAGACTTCGGTGCCATGTTGATTAACGGCTTACGGAATTCCCATTTCAATTGTCTGCGCAATGCGTGGAACATGTTTGCCGGTGTTGTAATGTTTGTAACAACAACATTGTTGTTTGCACACAATCCTAAGAAACGCTCTAAACGTGCAGAAGAGTGTTCAGGGCCCTGACCTTCGTAACCATGCGGCAATAACATCACCAAACCATTCTGGCGCTGCCATTTTGTTTCACCTGATGTAACAAACTGGTCAATCATAACCTGTGTACCGTTAGCGAAATCACCAAACTGTGCTTCCCAGATTACCAATGCACTTGGGTTGGCCATGGCATAACCATATTCAAAACCTAATACACCATATTCTGATAACAACGAGTTATAGATACGGAAACGTTTCTGATTATCGGATATGTGGTTTAAGCTGTAGTATGGTTCGTTTGTTTCAGCATCTTTCAATACCGCATGACGGTGAGAGAATGTACCACGCTGCACGTCCTGACCACTGAAGCGAACAATTTTCTTTTCTAATAATAAAGAACCATAAGCCAGTAATTCGGCTGTTGCCCAGTTTACAATTTTAGTATCCTGTAATTGCTCTTTACGATCTTTTAATAATTTTTCAATTTGTTTTAACGGTTTGAAATCCGCCGGAATATCTGTGATCGCTTTTCCTACCTGATCAATTACATCCTGTGTAATTGATGTGTCGGGCGACTGATCGAAATCTTCTTTTGTTGCTTTACGAAGTTCCGTCCATTCTTTTTCCATCTTCTGTAAAGAATACGGAAGTGGTTTTTGCTTCACCTGATTCAAACGATCCTGCAGCATGTCTCTGAATTCGCGATCCATGTTTTTTGCGATTTCTGCATCTACATCACCACGTTCAATCAACTTCTGATTGTATAGTTCGCGTGGGTTTGCATGACGGGAAATGATGTTATATAATTTCGGTTGTGTGAATTTCGGTTCATCACTTTCATTGTGACCATGACGACGGTAGCAAACCATGTCAATGAAAATATCTTCGTTGAATTTCTGTCTGTATTCAGCAGCCAAACGCATACAGAAAGTCACCGCTTCCGGATCATCACCATTTACGTGCATTACCGGCGCATCAATAATTTTCGCTACATCCGTACAGTATATAGAAGAACGCGCATCTTCAAAATCTGTTGTGAAACCAACCTGGTTATTAATTACGAAGTGGATTGTACCACCTGTCTGGTAACCGTTCAGTTTACTCATCTGTACAATTTCGTACACGATACCTTGTGCCGCAACTGCCGCATCACCGTGTATTAATACCGGCAATACTTTTTTATAATCATAGCCATACAAACGATCTCCTTTAGCACGCACAAATCCTAATACTACAGGATCTACTGCTTCTAAGTGAGAAGGGTTCGGCATTAATTTTAAATTCATTTTCTGACCTTTCGGTGTAACAACTTCGCTTGAATACCCCATGTGGTATTTCACGTCACCGTCACCCATTGTCATATCGGGTTTGATATTTCCTTCAAACTCGTTAAAGATCTGCTCGTAGGTTTTGCCCATGATGTTTGCCAACACGTTCAAACGACCACGGTGTGCCATACCGATTACAACTTCTTCTACGCCAAGTTCAGCACTGGCTGTAATCATTTTATCTAAAGCCGGAATGGTTGTTTCACCACCTTCTAAAGAGAAACGTTTCTGACCAACGTATTTTGTATGAAGGAAATTTTCGAAAACAACTGCTTCATTCAATTTTGAAAGAATGCGTTTCTTTTCATCTAATGTTAATGCGTGTGCAAGAGATTCTTTTTCGATTTTGTTGCGTAACCAGGCTAGTTTTTCCGGCTTGCGGATATACATATATTCAAAACCGATTGCGCCTTCGTAGATAAACTTTAATGTATCAACAATTTTACGAAGCGGTGCAGCACCGATTCCCAATTCATTACCGGCTTCAAAAACCACATCCAGATCTGCTTCTGTAAGACCAAAATCTGTAAGCTCTAATAATGGCTTACGGTCTTTACGTTCGCGTACCGGGTTGGTCTTAGCTCTTAAGTGGCCTCTGCTTCTATATGCGTGTATCAGATAATGTACACGAACTTCTTTTTCTGAAACGGTTGTTGCAGGGCTTGATGCTACTGCTGCTACGCCGTTGCCGGATGGTGCAGCTGTGCTGCCGCCATTTGTGGCTCCCTTTTCTCCATACTTCTGTAAAGAGAAATTGTATCCTTCAAAAAATTTCTGCCAGGTTTCATCTACCGAAGAAGGATCTTTGCGGTAAGATTGATACATCTCATCAACGTATGAGATTTCGGCATTTGACACGTATGAATAATTATCCATGGTTCACTTTTACGATTAAGTTGATACAAAGGTAATAAAATGGGAAAATGTTCATAACCTTATATTCGAATATACAAATGTATATTGAAAAACAAGCGTTTAATATTTTTTCAATATACTTTTCAATTCTGTTTTAAAACTGGGAAAACAAAAAGGCATCTGAAAAAGCCTAAAAAGTACATAAAGAGTAAAATCCGATACTGAAATTAACACAGTCATTTTTAACTATTTACCATTAGATCATTCAATAAGTAAAGAGGGTATTTTTTAGTGGAAGATAACTTTCTACGCGTATATTATTAAGTTTTATTTTATTTTTACTGAGCCCTTATAACTCCCTATGAAATTTAAATTCCTATTAAAATCATTATTACTCGTTCTACTAATACTTCTACTACATGATGTGTTTGCCCGAGCTGGCGGAGGATCAGGTGGAGGTTCTGGCGGTGGCGGATTTCACGGTAGTGGATACAGCGGCTACGGACACAATGGATACCATGGTGGGGGCGGTAATTATTCAATAATCATGGTTCTTCTGCTAGTAATACTACTAATCATTTGCAGTATTATACCCGCCTTATTAAAATTAAAGTCTCATTTCGCTGCTAAAATAATCACCCACGCATCAAATAAAGATTCCTTCTGGAATGCCGGTCAGTTGGAAAAACATGCGAAAAGTACATTCTATAAAATGCAGTACGCATGGATGAATAGAAATATGGCTGAAGTAAAAAATAGAGTTACAAAAGAGTTGTATTCAAACTACAGCGTGCAATTAAATCAAATGAAAAAACGCCATGAGAAAAATATGCTTTGCAATATTAAAATTACAGAAACTCAAATTATTGGATGTGAAGATTTTCAAGATAATTCAAAAGACCGTTATATCGCATATATAAAAGGCACCATGCTCGATTATCTCATCAATGAGCGGAGCAACATCATTGTTCAAAATCCCGAAAAAGTTATTGGTGGCTTTACAGACACATACCATTTTGTACGAAATAATAATACATGGTTGTTAGAAAAAATTAATAATACAGTAACTATGCAGGATCTTATTGAAACAAAAAATTTTACAGAAAAGTAAATTGGGTTCTATCTTATCAATTAAAAATAGAACCCAATTTACTGTTTACTCTTTTATGAATTTTTTAACAGTAATATTTTCATTCTGAATGATTTGGATAATATACTGCCCTGCCGGATAAGCAGAAACATCAATCTGTGCATCTCCTGAAAAATTACTTGTCTGAATGGTTTGCCCCACCATATTCTGAAGAATTAATTGATAAGAACTATTATCTGCCATATCAATCTGAAGTAAATTTTTAGTTGGGTTCGGGAAAATAGTTACATTATTCAGCTGATTCACTTTAGGGGTTGTACCCGTTGTCGTTCCACCGCCACCGCCGGTAGTACTGCCACCGCCGCCGGTAGTACCACCCCCACCAGTAGTACCGCCACCAGTAGTAGTGCCTGAACCAGTAGTAATCGGAATTGCCTGATCGGTCGGAATCTGAATAAGTGTAACAGACAGTTTGGGTGCCGAAAAAGTTATCTTGTTAGCAGAAATTGCATACTGCCCGCTCTGCAATGCATTATTAGTCTTTGAAACAAATGTTTCGGAACCCGGTAAACCAGACAAACTATAACCTGTGACATTACTTTCTGATGGCACAAAATTTTTAATATCAACGGTTACATTTTGTGCATTGTATTGACTGCGATTGACAATGGCTATAACAAGTGAGTCGCCATTTTGTGTAAGCGATGAGTACCCTGAAACGATACTATCATTGGTTGAAGTAGTCTTAATAGATGTGTTTCCAAAATAATTGCTGAACAAATGAAGTGTTTCCCACTGCCCTTCATACCAGTCCCAGGGAGTAAATACTTCAACGCCATTATTAGCAAAGGTTCCTAATTGAGAGGCATACCAGCAAGCAATAACATTTGCGTCTTCAGAACCCTGATTGGCTATACTTCCGCACTCAGACATGCCAAATGTAACACCATGGCTTGGCCCTTTATACTGTGTCAGCCAACGGTTGCAACGTTCATAGAAATATTCCTGAGTAATGCTGTTGTCCCAACTTGAGCTGCCGGTAACTTTTACACCATTTGCTTTTGGATAGCTATATAAGGTATCATACCAAAGCCTGTGCAGCTGCAATGTAGTTGTAGGGTCATTTTGTGTACCCGGATAAAAATGAATATCCAATACATCTAACAGACGAATACCTGTAGCGGCTTCTTCTTCTGCAATGCGTTTAATGAAATACTGCATCCACGGATAATCCTTGCCATCCGTTGGGTCTGTTACTTTTGAATTGTTCCAGTTATACCATTGCCATTCGTTTGTAGACACAGGACCAAGCAGTTTAATACCGGGGAATTTAGCCCGTACCGCTTTGGCTACCGCAAAATATTTCTGCATGTATACTTCTGCAGTAATAGCTGCGGTTGCAATATCATCGTGTTCGACTGACCAAACTTCCGGTTCATTATCCATGCTCCAATAGGTAAGCCTGGATTTGTCAAGACCTTGCGCATTAAACCAATGATCCAGGATTTTAGCCGTTGAGTCCGCTGTCCAATTTTCGAGATATAAATTAGGATTTCCGTTACCGCCATTACCGCCATAAGCAACAGGGCCGCCGCCGCCAGCCCAGTTTGCATTGGTATTAATATTTCCATTAGCCTGTGTATATGCCCAATCATTAAAATTGTGTGCAGTATTTGAAGCAGACATACCCAACAACTGAAAAGCAAATAAACCCTGTGTCTTAGAGGTATTGCTTAACAAACTGCTGGCAACAAAATCCCAATCGTGCGCATAAACATTATTAAACCAATCCGGATGGCTGGTAAGTTTTAAACGCCAATTGTATTTGGTAGAATTATTGCCGGTACTCTCTCTGTACATCCGTAAGCCAGCATCGTTATACATTTGCCACTGAGCTGCAGTTAGAGGTGATGCAGGATCATCTGAAAGACTGTTATTTCTGCCATAAATCCATGGGGAGATTGCTTTGTGATTTGCCGTAGCATCTACTGTTATTGTAGTTTGAGCAAAGAGGGTCACTGCTCCTGCCCAAAAGAATACGAATGAGTAAAATATTTTCATAAAACAGACGAGTGGTTATTTAGTATAAACTAAGCTAAATACAATTAATACTTGCTTTTGTATTATAAATTAAGGGCTTATTTATGAAATTCGCATATAAAAAAGAAACAAGTGATATATAGCATATAAAATGCCGCCCGAAATTCAATTATGTAGATCAAAAATATAAGAAATTGAAAAAATAATTATTTACCTTCTGAATAGCTACGAAGATATTCAAAAGCAGGACCCAGTTTACCTTTAACAGTAAGTGCGCAGCGTTGTATTAAATCACCATAAGGCTGCTGCAACAAATCGGGCAAGACATTTTTTATCAATTGGTTTCCGAAATCCTCGGATGCGCTTCTGGGTACTTCACAAGGTAAATTATCAATTGCCATCACCGTAATATTTCTCGGATCAGAAAACGGTGCTTCAATATCTTTGGTATAAGGATTAAAATCGTAAGCCGGATCATAAATGTTTGTAGACTTCACTGTGGTTGGGATAGAACCATTTATATCACAGGTAATATCTGCAATCAATCGAATCGAAAAATCTTTGTGCTTCACATCTTCTACAGTAAATAACTGAGGCGCGCGTTGATCCCAATAAGCACCGGCAATCAATATATCTGCAACTTTGGCAAAGCGCATAAATGTTGACTGGTATTCTTCGGGATGCGAATGAAAATGCTCGGTATCCCAGCTGCTTTCACCGGAGGTGCGCTGATTGTAATCGGCAGAAGTAATTTGTGTGTAAACGCTTTCTGAATATTTTTTTGAAAGAAAATCCTGCGGCGATACTTTTTCCATCTGCATTTCTTTCAAGATCAATTCTGCACCATGCCCTACTCTGCCAGCTCCGGTTAAAACAATTTTGAAAGGTGGAATCGAAACTTTTTTCAACTCATGCTTCAATTCATTAATATCATAACACCTGTGCGCAGGTTTTAAATCAAAGAGCTTATATTTTTTACCAAGCAGCAAAAAAGTATTGTATACGCCTACAATACCGGCAAAGTAACCGAAAGCAATCACACGTTTATCGTTCACATCGCGCAGCGCTTCGTAATCAATCATTGTGATACGTTTCTCTAAAATAGATTGTAATAACTTTTGATTGTGCGGCTGCAGCTTAATGGTGTGCGAAAAAAACAGATAAGACTTGTCCGGTATCAATTCGTGAATCGGCACTTCTTTTATACCCAACAGAATATCACAGTGACTTAAATTTTCGCGCAATGGAATACCTGCTGCTACATATTCTTTGTTGGAGATACAGCGCACGTCACTTGGCTGTACAAAAATCTCTACATGCGGATAACGTTCTATAATTTCGACACATTGGTATGGCAATAAAGGCACCCTTCTATCAGAGGGGACTTTACCTTCACGTATAATACCAATTTTTAATTTAGTCATAAGATTCCGGTTGCTGGTTACTAGATACGTTTCATTGATCTAGTAAACAGAAGCTAGTAACTAGAAGCTTTCCGTTTATAGAACAAATATCCATACTCCCCCCCTATCCGTTCGAAATTAGGGTGTTTTTCCAATTCTTCTTCTCTACCAATCTTTGTTACTAAGTATACGGGTTTATCGGTGTTTCCGTTCATCAGCCAATCAAGATTTCTTGACTGCGGATTTGTTACCGGCAGTTTATCGGTATAATATAAATGCGCGTAACTCTTGAAATTATATACTTCCACATAAGCAGGTTCAGCATTGCGATCGGCAAAACGCTGATAAAAGTTTACCACTTCGCCCTGAATATACGTTTCAATTTTAGGCAGAAACAACGGCAGCACGGTTTCATGAAAAAGTATGGTTGATAGAAACAGCAATACAATTCCTTTCACGATTTCTTTTTTCAAATAATAAATAGCTGAAATAAATACCAGCAAATACGCTAATCCGGCTAAGGCTTCCCATCCGCTCCAGGTAACGGGAGCAAGGAAATTTGCAGCAGCAAACGGGTCTTTAATGAGCGGCGTAATTTCAATCATACGTCCTTCATAATATTTAATCAGCAGCGGAAAACCAATCAATGCAATTCCAATAAGAATTCCTGTAACAAGTATGGCACCGAATAAAAACCGATTCATTTTTTTTGAACCGTTTAACAAACGTTCTACGCCTGTTGCTGCCAGATAAGATAATGGGAAATAACAAAAAGATGAATAGTGAACAATTTTTGTTTTTACAATACTGAACAAAACCAATACTACAATAAATGCAAGTACCGACCACAATCTGAATTGTTTGCGTGCCTCGGTATCGTCCGCATCATTCTTGTAACCCAAGAACGCAAAATACGACATCGGAAAGCAGCCAAATAAAATTACCAGCGCATGATAATAAAACGGACCGCCGTGTCCTGCATCCTGTGTTTTAAACAAGCGAATCTGATAAACAATAAATTCCTGCAGAAAGAACGGACCATTGGTTACCAGTTCGTATCCGAACCAGGCAATGGATACAACACCAACCATACTAAAGAATACAACCCATTCTTTAAAAGTAAGCACCCAGAATCTGCGTTTCACAATCATGTAAACACCTACCGTCAGCAGCACGTCCAGTAAACCAACAGGGCCTTTGGTAAGAACTGCCATGCCAGAGAAAATACCTGCCAGCAAGGCAAACGTAACGCGTGCTTTTGAATCTTCTGCCCCAAGCTGTACCACACGATATACAAACCACAAGGAAACAAAAATGAATAAATTAAATACAGGATCTATGATACCTGTTCTGAAATAGAAGTGCGGCAAAACAGAGCCGGCGTACGTTAACATCCAGATCCAGGCAAACTTTCTGTTCTCTAATTTTCTACCCATAGCATATAATGCCAGCATGGTAGCGATTCCTGTTAATGCATTCGGCAGACGTGATGCAAATTCATTCACACCAAATAGTTTCATGCATATCACCTGCAGCCAAAAGAAGAAAGGTGGTTTTTCCCAGAATGTTTCATAATTAATCTGTACGTGCGTGTAGTCGCCTGTCATAATCATTTCACGGGAAGCTTCCGCAAAATTTATTTCATCCCAGTCAAACAAATGAACAGAGCCAATAAAGGGTATAAACAAAATTGCAGAGATAAGAATAATCAGAATTCTATCGGTGCGAACAGATGTATCGTTCAATACATTCATTATCGTAAAGAGATTAAAGGTTTATTTAATGCGTCAGTTGAAAGAAAATTACTTTTATCAAAAAATGCAATCAATAAGAACGAGCCGAGCGTTCCTATAATAGCACCGAAATAGGTGTCAATAACAAAATGCTGTAACAGATATACTCTTGAAATGCCTGCCAATAAAGCTAATGTAAAAAACAGATACTGCCAGCGTTTATTCATTGTAAAAACAGACAAAAGAAAAAAGATACAGAAGGCCTGTGTTGTATGGCCGGATGGAAAGCTGTTTGATGTATGAATTTCCAGACCAGGAACATAATGAAGGCCCGGTACATCTTTTAAAAAAACAGAAGGCCTTGGTGACACCGGAAACACAATATGTTTCAGTATCTGTGTAACACCCGATACAAGCAATAAAATAACGGTTATAATTATTCCCCGGCTGATATGAATAAAAAGTATGTATAAAGTCAGAAAAGCGAAGGCAAAAAAACCATCGCCAAGATATGTTGCCCAATAAAAAAAATGATCCAGATAAATCGTGTGAAAACCATTCAGCCAAATTTCAATCTCTCCTTTGTTATTCACCAAAAGAGCCGAACCTGCTATAACTATGTATAAAACAAACAACATCAAATAAATGCGCGTTTGCTGAAGAATTTCTTTCACACGAAATATCTTTAATGAAGAACGTATAAATTATGATTCGTTAGATTCTGACAGGTCATCTCTGTCGCGCAGTTTTTTATCGTCTACGGTTTTATTCAGAAATTCATTGATCTTATCGATATCGTAATTGGTTTTAATTTCGCCAAATGTATTTACCTTAATATTCAACCCTTCCAGTTCTTTCGAAACTTTCGGTTTAGAATCTGTCACATCGGTTTTTTTCTTTCTTGGCATATCGTTATCGTTTATTACGAATTCACTTTTTCGCTTAATGTGCGTAAAGCAAATTCCATTCTTTTAATGGCTTCTTCTTTACCAACAATTTCAATGAATTGCATCAAGTCCGGACCAGCTCCAACGCCTGTTAAGGCCAAACGCAGCGCCTGCATAATTTTACCGATTTTGATTTCAGCTTTTTCTAATACATCATGCAATACATGTTTTACAGCATCGGCATTAAATTCACCTGAATAATTTGCTAAAGCTTCTTTATATGCACGTATAACTGTAACTGCTTCTGCGTTCCATTTTGTGCTTGCTACTTTTTCATCAAATACTTTTGGTGCTTCAAAGAAGAATTGTCCTTCGATCCAGAAGTCCTGTGCAAACGTTAAGCGTTCTTTCAATAATTGAGCAATCATCGGAAGCTTATCTGCATCATACGATACCTTATGCTTATCGGCTTCTGCTTTCAATAACTCAGTAAGTGTTGCATCTGGCAATTGACGCATGTACTGCTGGTTATACCATTTTGCTTTATTGATATCAAATTTGGTTCCTGATTTACCGATACGTTCAACCGTGAATGCAGCAATCAATTCATCCATCGTAAACAACTCCTGTTGTGTACCAGGGTTCCATCCTAAGAATGCAAGGAAATTTGTAGTTGCTTCCTGCAAATAGCCTTGTTCTCTGAAGCCAATCCAGGTATCGCCGCTTGCAGGATCTTTCCAATCCAGCGGAAAGATCGGGAAACCGCCAGCATCGGCATCGCGCTTGCTTAATTTGCCATTACCGTCCGGTTTTAACAACAGCGGTAAGTGTGCAAACTGCGGCATTGTATCTTCCCAACCTAAGAAGCGGTATAAAAGAACGTGCAGCGGAGCAGACGGCAACCATTCTTCGCCACGGATCACATGGGTGATCTCCATCAAGTGATCGTCTACAATATTTGCCAGGTGATATGTTGGCATACCATCTGATTTCAATAATACTTTATCATCAATGGTTGAAGAGTGTACCACTACCCAGCCACGGATCATATCATTCAACCGTATTTCTTCTTTACGCGGAACCTTCAAACGAATGACATATTGATCACCTGCTTCTAATCTTCTCTTAACTTCATCTTCGGGCAACGTTAACGAGTTGCTCATTTGCATGCGTGTTACCATGTTGTATGAAGGCGAAGCTACTTTAGCTGCTTTCAATCGTTCTTTCATGGCGTCTAATTCTTCTTCAGTATCAAATGCATAATACGCATTGCCTTCTGCAATAAGCTTCTCTGCATACTGACGATACATCGGTTTACGCTCAGACTGTTTGTATGGTGCATGCGGACCGCCAACGCCGGCTCCTTCATCAATCACAATACCAACCCACGCCAATGCTTCTTTAATATATGCTTCGGCACCCGGCACAAAACGGTTCTGATCGGTGTCTTCTATACGAAGCAACATTTTACCACCCATTTTGCGGGCAAATAAATAATTGTATAATGCAGTGCGCACACCGCCAATATGTAAAGGCCCCGTAGGTGAAGGAGCAAAACGAACACGAACTTCTTTTGTAGACATTTTGTATTTAGTTTCCAGTTGTTGATTTAGTTGCCAGTTACTAGGTGCTAGTTACCAGACAAACAACAATAACAAACTGTATTATATATTTAATGTTATATTTATTTTTCAAAGTCTAGAAACTAGTACCTCGCAACTAGTGACTATTTCACTGCAATGCAACTAACTTCAACATTCACATCTCTTGGCAAACGAGCCACCTCAACTGTTTCACGAGCGGGTTTGCTTTCGCCAACATACGTGCCATACACTTCATTGATCGCAGCAAAGTTATTGAGGTCTTTTACAAAAATGGAACACTTTACAATATCTGAAAAACTATATCCGGCTTCGATTAATATAGCTTCAATATTTTTCATTACACGGTGTGTTTCATTCTGAATGGTATCGGTAACCAAATTACCTGTTGCCGGGTCAAATGCAACCTGTCCGGACACATATAGTGTATTTCCGGCTAAAACAGCCTGACTATATGGACCAATCGGTTCAGGAGCCTGGGCAGTATATATAATTTTCTTTGTCATGACGATTAAATCTGAAATACAAAAATACAAAAAAGAAGGGAAAATAGGCTATAAATAAGAATGCTGCCCTTCAATTATCAAGCCTTGACACACGGTTGAAGGGGCTAATTAGCAGGTTTAAAGGCATTAAATTACTGTTTTCAGCTATATTGCAGCGTTCATTTTACATCTCCGATTTTTATTACATGATCGGGTTGGGTTACATAAAACTTTTGTTATTCCACAAAGAGGCCTATGTTGCAGTCATTTTAGCTATATTTAACTAACCTATTCATTTAAAATTAAATGAACCGCTTTTTAATCAGCTGCTTTCTGTTTGCCATACTTTTGTTTCAATTAAACATTCCTGTTTATGCGCAAAAGAAGGCAGATCTTATAAATAAAAAAGAAGACAGTGTTTACCTCAAACGGGAGAATTATGTTTTGAGTGCCCGCAATAAGCTGACCATCTTTGTTTTTACAAATCGTTTTCTGAATGGATTATTATTTACCAATCCCGGCATCAATAACTATTATTTCCCTATAGCCCCATTAAACATTGGCTTGGGTTTTAGCCACAAATGGCTTGCCGTAAACATCGCAGTGATTACCCCCAAGCTTGGAAAAAACAATTATCCGGGTGGTGGAACAAAATATCAGAATTTCAATTTACAGCTTCTTGCATATACTCATAAATATGGTCTGGACGTTTTGTATAGCCAAAACCTTGGCTACTTTTTAGGTAATTATAATCAATATGTAAACGTTGCAGGTTCACCCGAAAAAACACCGTATTTCGATATGCGCACAGAACGTTTAACAGTCAATTTTCTGCGCATCTTTAATCCTGTAAAATATTCCATGAATGCCCCCATGATTGGCGGAGAGATGCAAAAGAACAATGCCTCATCTTTTATACTGAACACTTGTTTTTCATTGAGTTCATTTAACATGGGCGATTCCATTCCGGCTTTTGTTCTCGCACAGATTAATCCGAATACTATTTTTAAATCAGGAACATTCTACAGCGTTGGTATTATGCCCGGTTACGGCTTCACCTGGATCATTGCAAAAAGATTTTACTTTGGAATCATTCCTTCTGCCGGCATAAGCTTCCAATATAAATCTATGAACTTTGAGGGGCATCATGATGAACGCGTTTCTGCTTCATACCGTGTACTGGCTAAGGCTGGCGCAGGCTTTCATTCCAAGAGATGGACAGCAGGCGTGAGTCTTTTATTTGATAATGAACGATATCATTTAGGTGATAAAACAAACATTTATAATAATAATGGTAAAGTAACACTACGGGTTGGATATAAAATAAACGTGCCCAAATGGGGCAAAAAAATATCCGGCAAAATGAGTACCGTACAAAACACCGTTGAACATACCCTGCGCAATTTTTAATAGAGTAAAAGAAACCGTTCTTGCACAGCTCCTTTTACTGAATTGATTTTTATGGCAGTGATGGTAGTGTATTAATTTTGTTTAGTATGACATCAACATTGCCGGTAATAGTTGCCGGTGTATTGCTGTCATAGCGCACAGCCTGATAGATATCATCAGGAGAATAAGTAATTGCATACTGAAATGTTACTCTGCCGCTTATCGTATCAAGAGCAAAATTAGATACGGTACACGTTGACGAAGACTGTGGACCGAAATGAACCGGTACCTGTTCGTAACTATGATCATAACCGCTAAACTCAAAAAGATTTTTATTTATTGTTGTCAGATATGAAAAATTAAAACTTCCATATGCAGGATATGCAGGTGTCCCAAAACTTCCGCCATTATTCATAGGACGACCATTTAGCGAAAACGTAAAGCTTTTTTCTACATCTGTAATATCTTTTCTTGAAATATTAATCGTATAAAATCCTTGAGCAAGGTAATATGTGCCCTCTGATATTGACTCAAAATATTGATAATTAAATGGTATACTGAGAGCACTGTCCTTATAATCAACATACGAAAGTGTACCTGCAATCGATCCTTGTTTAGTCAATGCGTTTCCTCCGGTTGTTCCATTTGCTCCGGCAGTACCCCCAGGGCCCGGATCACCTTTTTTTGCTCTGCAGGAAACCATGCCTATAACAACAACTATTAATAAAAGATAAGATGTTTTCATGATTGATTTTAATATAGTAATTGAAAATAATTTTGATCCGAATTTCGAACCCGGTCCATGCAGCATGTAATAGTGCCGCAGATATTTATCACGTGAACAAGGGTAGAGTAATCTGCCCTCATTTCATGTAACATTCTAATTAAGGGGTACAGAAGGCAGATATCTGTTTCTGTTAAGTACTGCATCAACACTGCCCGTAATAATTGCCGGAGTACTGTTGTCACTCCTGTCATTGGGATTTATATCTTGCGAAGAACATGTAATTACATATTGAAATGTTACTCTTCCGCTTAGGGTATCAAGAACAAAGTTAGAAATGACACATGTTGATGGAGACTGTTGACTGAAATAAACCGGTCCGGAATTTGACAACTCAAAGAGGTTATTATTTATTGTTGTTGCATACGCAAAATCAAAAAACCCGCCAGAAGGTGCTTGAAAGCTGCCATTACTTATATCTCCATATAGCTGAAGCGAAAATTTTCTTGTCGTATCTGCGATGTCTGTTCTTACAACACTGATTTGATATGATTGGTTACCAGTATTAAACAACCAGTATTGGCTCTCCGTTAATGACTTCGTATACTCATAATTAAATGGCACATTAAGGGCACTATCTTTATAATCTATGTATGAGAGTTTGCCCGCCATTGATCCTTGTTTCTCAAATACACTTAACCCATTTGCCCCTGTTGTACCACTGGTTCCGGCTGTTCCGGCAGGACCCGGATCGCCTTTTTTAGTAAAGCAAGAAGCTGTAGTAAACACTATAACCGCCAGTATTAAATGAACTATTTTCATGATTATTTTAATAAAAGATTAATTTGAAATACTTGTGAAAACACGATGATTCATTGTTCTATAATTATGGCATCGGCATCAGAACAGAAAGTCTGTTTCTATTCAGTATTGCATCCACACTGCCTGTAACAGTTGCAGGGGTAGTGTTATTGTAGGCGTCATTATAATTTATATCCTGAGGAGAATATGTAATGGTGTACTGAAACGTCACCCGTCCGCTTAGGGTATCAAGAACTAAATTAGAAATGGCACAGGTAGATAGAGACTGCGGATAAAATCGAACCTGTTGCTGAGATGTACTGTGATCAAGACCTGAAAATTCAAAAAGCGATTTATTGATTGTTGTTACGTACGAGAAATCAAAACTGCCGCTTACTGGTGGTGCAAAGCTGCCATCTCCGTTTATATTTCCAAATAATACAAAACCAAGCTTTTGGGTAGTGTCAAGAATGTCTCTTCGTTTTACCGAAATTGAATACATACTACCCTGAGACTTTGTCAGCGAATATTCGCTTTGCACCACCGACGATGCATACTCATAGTTAAACGGCAAACTCAGCGCACTGTCTTTATGATCTACGTAAGAAAAAGTGCCTGTTATTGATCCTTGTTTAATTGCCGGATTCAATCCGTTGGCACCTGCTGTTCCGTTAGCACCTGCTGCTCCGGTTGGGCCAGGGTCTCCCTGTTTTGTTTTACAGGACATTACACACATAACTGCCGCTACTAACAAAAGATAATATGTCTTCATGATGAACGCTAAATAAAGATCTATTGAAAATAATTCTATTCGCAATATAGTTCTTTGTTATAGGGCCTGTCCTACCCTTGTAGGATAGGATGATCGATATCATGATGAATGGTTTTGCCGGAATATTAAAAAATAGTATCTGTAAAAATCAGTAATACTTATTCAATCCTGTTTCGTCAAGACTGAATTTATCTGAAAAGAGAAGGAATTAAAATTCACTCACACATAAATGAACCCGAATGAATCAATCTCCTCATTTTATTTTAACATAAAAAAGGCCGATATATATCGGCCTTTTTTATGTTAAAATGGATGTATAATGTACTAACCCTCATTAGTAGGTGGCGGTACTTTCGTAATTATTTTTACTGGTGGCAGATACGGATGTTGTTTTCTGGTAAGCACTACATCAATATTACCGGTAACAGTTGCCGGTGTACTTGAATCGAATTGGTCATTATAATCAATATTATTCGGAGAATAAGTAATAATATACTGAAATGTTAATCGACCTGTTAACGTATCCAGATTGAAATTAGAAAACTGGCACGTAGTTTCTGTATCATAATCCGGACTGAAATACACTGTTTCTTCTGTAGGCCCATCTACATACGTAGCATCATTAAATTCAAACAGGTTATTATTGATCATTGCTACATACGAAAAGTCTACATACCCTTCACTTGGTATCGTGAATGCGCCATTACTGATAGCACCATTTAACGTAAGCTCAAATTCTTTTTCAGAATCTGCAGGGTCTCTTCTTTTGATGTAAATCTGATATTGTGTGCCTGTTACATCAACAGCATAGGTACTTTGAGATAATAATGACTCTGCGTACCCATAATTAAAAGGTATACTAAGTGCACTGTCTTTATAATCAACATATTCAAGTGTACCAGCCATTGTACCTTGTTTATCCAATGTACTGGAACCGGTTGTACCGGTTGTGCCGGTTGTACCGGTTGTACCGGCAGGTCCCGGATCACCCGTTTTTGTGAAGCAAGAGGCTGTAGTAAACACTATAACCGCTAGTATTAAATAAAATGTTTTCATTTTCTATGAGATAAAATTTCTAATCAACATATTTTTCTATGTGCAAAATTTAATGTGCCACTTTCCTTACGGAGCAGGAACATATAAAGGAGCTTTTTTCCTGTTAATTATCACATCCAGACTTCCTGATAATGTTGCCGGTGTACTACCATCATATTGATCAGCATATAGAATATCACTTGCAGAATATTGAATATCATAAGTTACTGTCAAACGCCCTGTTGCTGTATCAAGAGCAAAATTGGTAATGTTGCCTGTATCAAATGATATAGCATCATCGCCATCGTTGTCATTATCATCAAATTCAAAAAGTGAATTATTAATTACAGCTGCATAAGAGAAATCAACCGTTGCGTAATATGGCGATGCAAAAGTGCCATCAGAATTAACATTCCCTTCAAAATAAAATATTAATTTTTTTTCTGAATCTTTGGGATCTCTTCTGGTAATATTTATTCCGTAATATGTTCCATCACCCGTATAAACTTCATATTCACTTTGAGCCAATGACTCAGAATATTCATACGAAAAAGGTAAGCTAAGAGCACTGTCTTTATAATTAACATAGCCTAATGTTCCGGCAATTGAACCTTGTTTAGTCAATGTACTTACACCGTCTGCTCCGTTTGCACCATTAGAACCATTGGCTCCGGCAGGACCCGGGTCTCCTTGTTTTGCTCTGCAGGAAACCATTGCAAAAGATAAAGCAATTAATAAAAGATAAAGTGTTTTCATGATGATAAACTTTTTAGTAGAAAATTTGATTTAAGGTTTAATATTATATTTCGGCATCTTAACGTTGAATGTGTTATTTGGCATGATATTTACACAATCAACATTCAAAATTAAGAATTCATTTTAACACAGCAATTCTAAGTAAGCTTATGATATTCAATATTTTAATAAAAATACAAAATAATATGACAACTAATTGAAAGTGAATAAAATAACATATTTTATATTTGTGCGTAGAAATATATAAAATGGCATTAACATAAGATAAAGTAGAAAGTTTTAAAGAGGGACCGATATGCTGGGGTTAAAAACAAAGATAGATACCAAAAACGTTGTGGAAAATAATCCAAACGTAATGCCTGAAGAACAAAACGAAGAGCGCTTTTTTTTAGAGGGACCAAAATCAAGATGGAAAGAGTTTACATTCTTATTTCAAATAATATGGGACTTTCTGGTAGGGTTTCGAATCTTGCATTTTGCAGGGCCCTGCGTTACTGTATTTGGTTCTGCACGATTTAAAGAAGATCACCCCTATTATAAAAAATCCTTTGAAGTTGGCAGAGCAGTTGCAGGACTTGGATTCACAGTTATGACAGGTGGTGGGCCCGGTGTTATGGAAGCCGCTAATAAAGGTGCCAAAAAAGGCGGTGGTAAATCTGTTGGTTGTAACATTATTCTTCCGATGGAACAGTATGCAAACCCATGGCTAGATCTAAGTGTGAACATAAAATACTTCTTCGTTCGAAAAGTTCTATTATGTAAATATTCGTACGCCTTTGTTTGTATGCCTGGCGGAATGGGAACATTGGACGAATTTTTCGAAGCTGTTACGTTGGTTCAAACAAACAAAATAAAACGTTTCCCGATTGTACTATTTGGAAAAGAGTATCACAAACATTTATACAAGCATATAGAATATATGGCTGAAGCCGGCACTATTTCACCAAAAGATCTGGAGCTGTTTTTATTCACAGATGATATTGCAGAAATGGAAGCTCATTTAAAAAAATATGCTGTTGATGGTTTCGGTCTTAAAAAGGTGAAAAAAATAAAACGCTGGATGATCTTTGGAGAGTAAATACACCTCTGATTATAAAACAAAAGTCCCCCGTTAATAACGGGGGACTTTTGTTTTATAAATACTTCTGAGCCGTTTGTATAACATGCTGCTCAAGCTCGGATGAAGGCCAGTCCTCTTCAATTCCAGGCATTGACATGATATCTTTTAATATCACTTCATGCAGTTCGCCAATTGCCTTTGCCTCTTTATATGGAGTATCCGAAAATGAAACCATGGTATATTGAGGAATAAATTTTTCATCGAGCTTTTGATGTAAAAAATTTTCAATTTTCTTTCGCACCAAAAAACGAGCATCTGCGACGTGATCTCTCATCTCAATAAAATTCTGCAAAGCCAGATCAGAAATAGCGTCTGCGTTTTGCTTACGTTGAATAAAGAATTCGGAAAATATCTCCTGCCAATTTAATTCTTTATTGTTATGAATGATTTCTGATAATACTCTGCAATCTTCAAAACCTGCATTCATGCCTTGTCCGTAAAATGGCACCAATGCATGCGCTGCATCACCAATAAGCAATGTGTGACTGTTATACCAATCAGAACTATGAACCGTAAATAATTTTGACGTTGGATGCGCCGCAAATTGTTCGCACAAATCAGGTAATACTTGTAACGCATCTGAGAAATGTGTTGTAAAGAACGTCAGGATTTTTTCATTTGAATTCAATTTTTCAAAAGAAAGCTCTCCCGCTATCGGGAGAAATAATGTAGCCGTATAGCTTCCATCCTTATTTGGCAGAGCTATCAACATAAAACGTTCTCTCGGCCATATATGGAGTGCTTCTCTATTTGTTAAGACACTCACATCCGTTATTGTAATATCAAGCTCTTTGTAGCCGTAGTCAAGGGTTTCAATTAGTGGGTGCATTGTTGATTGCTCAGATAAAAATTTTCGAACAACTGAAAATGCACCGTCGGCACCAATTACTATTTCCCCTGCTTCAGTTAAAATAGATTCATTTGTTGAAGTTGAAAATTTCCATTCTTTGGTTAAAAAATCATACCCCGCACACGTGTAATCAAATAAAAAATCAACTCCTGATCGTTCAGCCTTAGAAATAAGAAGTTCATTAAGTGCTGCGCGGCCAATAGAATTTATATGTTGTGTAGATTCTCCATACGCCTGAAAGGTTCGTTCGCCATTCACATCATGTATTTCTCTTCCGTACATTGGAACCGACAATTTCAACGCTTCTTTATCCAAATCCGGAATAGCTTCTTTTAATGCACGAAGCCCCCTATGACTAATTGCAAGATTAATCGAACGTCCTGCATCTTCATTCTTTGACCTTGGGTCAGATCTTTTTTCAAAAACCCGTACATCAAATCCTGCACGTTTTAAATATATAGCAAGTAAGCTGCCAACCAAACCTGCGCCGCAAATAGTAATACGCCCTTTCATATCTTATACCAACTCAGCATGCTTTGATAGTTCCAGCACAAAAGAATATATCTCCTGATATTTATTATACAGTGGTACAGGGGCAATCCGGATTACATCAGGTTCCCTCCAATCCACCACAAAACCTTTTTTTGTAAGTAAAGAAAACAATTCTTTGCCTCCGTTTTTTTCAACCCGGATAGACAACATAGAACCGTGTTCATTAACATCTATAGGCGTTATCAACTGAATAGAAAATCTTTTCTTTTGATCTTTTGTACATAAGCTCTTTATCAAAAAGACCATATAGGCAAACATCAAATTTCTTTTTTTAGCAATTGCCGGCCAGCCCGCATGCATATAAATATTCAACGATGCTTTTAATGCTACCATATTCATAACGGGAGCATTGCTTACCTGAAAGCCTGCTGCGCCTGATACAGGCTTGTAAGAACCTTCCAGATTAAAACGTGTATTCTGATCATGCCCCCACCAACCCGCCATCCGGGGGGTGGCTTTATCATGTCCGTGTTGCTGATGTATGAATGCGCCGCCTACAGCACCCGGACCAGCATTTAAGTATTTATAGCTGCACCACACAGCAAAATCAACTTTCCAGTCATGCAATTGCAGATTTATATTTCCGATAGCATGTGCCAGATCAAAGCCCGCAAAGGCACCTGCAAGATGTGCCGCCTGTGCAATACGCATCATATCAAACGCCTGTCCGGAATAATAATTTACTCCGCTAAAAAAAACCAAGGTAACAGTAGACTTATGCTTTTCGATTGCGGCACAGATCTCTTCCGTCGTTATATGTGTGCTTTTTTTCGATGGTTTTAATTCAATGATTACTTTCTTGGGATCGTATCCATAGAGCTTCACAAGGCTTTCTAGAGCAAACCGATCTGATGGAAAATTCCAGGCTTCTGTAATAATTTTTATTTTTTTACCTGCCGGTCTGTAAAACGACGCAAGCATAAAATGAAGATTTGTTGTAAGACTGTTCATCGCAACAACTTCATCGGGATATGATCCGGTAAGGACAGACAATGGTTTTGCAAAAGCCTGATGATAGTGTAACCACGGATTCTTTGCTTTCCAATGACCTTCTACTCCCCATTTTTCCCAATCGTCTAATTCCTGCATCATTAACTCCTTGGTATTTCTAGGCTGCAGACCAAGAGAATGCCCACAAAAATAGGTAAGAGATGTTTGATGTCTGGGAAATAAAAACTCTTTTCTGAATGGAGCTAAAACATCTTCTTTATCTAACTGAATAGAATAAGACCGGGTTATGAGAAATTTTGTTGACACGTAAGAAATAAGATTATATTAATTTTACCGGAGCCTGCATAACCGCACCACAATTTAAGCATGTACACAATTCCTTAGATGAATAGAATTTATTCATTACAACTGGTAATTGTTTTACAATATCTTTTACCATTACAAACTCTTCGTATAGTTTATTATTACATGCTTCGCAGTACCACATAAAACCATCTAACTCTTCTTCATTTCTATATCGTTCTATCACCAGACCAACAGTATTAGCAGCTCTTTGAGGAGAATGCGGAACCCGTGCGGGTAACAAAAAAATATCGCCTTCATTTATTGGTATATCTACGATTTTTCCGTTTTCAATAATTTTCAAAATAATATTCCCTTCTACCTGATAGAAAAATTCTTCGCCTTCGTTATAATGAAAATCTTTACGGGCATTAGGGCCACCAACAACCATAACAATAAAATCCTTATTACCTGTATACACTTGTTTATTTCCCACAGGGGGTTTCAGCAAATGTTTGTTTTCCTCAATCCAGTGTTTAAAATTAAAAGGTAGGAGCATAGAACGTAGTTGCGTTTATTTTGATTAGTATGTTTCGAAACAATTCCCTTTATAAACACCTTTTACAAAATATTTATGATATAAAGTACGTTAATTTTAAATATAGACACCAGAATTCATGGATATTTCATCCGTAAGATGTAATTTTATTAACAACATTTGATGCGTTACCTCTCTACACACACCAATTATACCGATACCGTACTTAATTATGTATAAGAATCTCTCATTTGCTTTATTAATTGCATTTTGTTCTATTTTATCAATAACATCGTGTAAGAAACATCAGGATGCACCGGCTACATTTATTATTGATAAAGAAATCACATTAAATAATCTTATTCCGTCGGCGAAAGATAGTATTTTTGTACCCAGGAGCCAGTTAACGGCAAACCTTGCGGTTTACGCTAACACCCGTGGTATGGGTGTTAATATGAAACGCCTCTATATTTTTTACCGAACACTTGACAACAGCGCCAGCCCGGGAAACTATCAAAGCTATCAAGTAAGCGGATTTTCAAAAGACGCAAACAACAACTTCTACTATCCGATACCAAGCGGTTACGAAGACAGCATTGACTATGAAATTACTGTAACGCTTCGGGCGAATAACCCTAGTGCGATCCGAGATGAATTTTATTTTGTCTATACTACAGATGCAGACTACGCCGGTGCACCATCTACAAGCAATGTGTTATTAGGAGCTGCTCAAATCTACGTTATTTATGGAAAGCTCTATGAGTATAAAGGCTATAAAATATCCAACTATGCACCATATTACTATGCGACTCCAATAAATGTTAATTCGGCTTTTGATATTGTTGATATGGTTTATAAAAACCCGGCCGTTGATCCTGCTTCAGATATTGACATCGCTGAAAATACGGATAACTCCCCTTTGTTTTTAGGAAAATTTGAATCATATAACGGTACAACTTTTGTGAAAGCAGATTCAAGTTTTCCTTATGGCAATGCTACTGATTCTGACATTGCACACTATTTTTCATTGGGAACTCCATTCGTAACAACACCAGATTCCATTGGTATTGGCGATATTTATCTGGTTCAACTCAGAGGCGATCCTACGCAACATGCTATTATTAAAATAACATACATTAAACCTGAAAATGGTAAAACAGGCCCCGGATATGACAATGAATATTTTTTATTCAACATAAAAAAATAGCTCTACGAGTTGCAGGCATACAAAATGAAGATATCTGTTTTAAAACATGTGCATTTAACAACCATTCCTTCTGCATCAGCTGTAGAAGTAATTAATGGGAACATATATGTTGTTGGCGATGATTCAAGTTTCTTGTATGTCCTAAAATATGATTTGACCCTACTTGCAAAAGTTCCTCTATATACAGCCAAAGCAGAACACATCATTGGCAATAGAATTCTTAAAAAAGAAAAAGCTGATCTGGAATGCATTACCAAACTTGTTATTAATGGATACCCTCATTTACTTATATTGGGATCGGGATCAAAATCACCCAGACGTGATGTAGCCTTTCTGGTTAAACTGCCAACACCTTATAACCGCAACCATTTGGTATGGGAAATATCGTTGGTTAAATGGTATTCCTTTTTACGGATGAATGAAGATGTAACAGGCCCAAGTGGTGTATTGAATTTTGAGGCCGCAGCATCTACTGAAGAACATGTATATATTTTCAATCGTGAAAATAATGCGACACTTCGTTTTGATTTGCCTGAATTTATTGAGTTTATTCAAGGGCATACAGAAGGTGTTCCATTTCCAACAATTATTACTTCTAAATTACCGGCTATTGAAAATGTGCGGGCTGGGTATTCTGGAGCTGACTATTTCGACAATAAATTATTTTTTACCGCAGCTGCCGAAGATACAACCAACGCTATTGATGATGGGGAAATTATGGGAAGTGCTGTTGGTATCTTGTCTTTCGATGGAGAAGAAAAAACCAGAGGTAAAATTACTAATGGTTTTACAGGCAGCATTTCTGAATTTACATTAATACCCAAGATTAATAACCTGCCTCTTAAGATCGAATCTATTTCTGTTTACGAAAAAGAGAATGACAGCACCTACATAGCCATCGCTGTTAGTGATGACGACAAAGGCGGTTCAGATATTTTAATGCTTCAATTAGATCTATAATTGTATGCCTAAGATTCTTATCTCTTACTTCTGCTGGATCCTTGCATTACCGATTTTTGCCCAATATCCATTTAAAGAGATTCCTTTTCAGGAATATTCAACAACCGTTATTATTGACAAAAACTTATCTTATAAGGTTCTGTTCAGCCAGGGAGATTCTGTGTTATGCAATAATGGCAAATGGGGGCAGGCAAAAGGGTCGCATGATATGCTCCTGACATTGCCAACCCAAAAAACTACTGAAGTTCTATTAGCGGTTTCGCATGAATGCAATGACTCATCTGCTGTTCTGGGTGATGGCGGAGGAATGAGTATTGTACCTGTTTGTTTCAAAAACAATTCCTGGAACGTTTGTGATACCATTAAAAATATTGACTTTACTCCTGTTGGCGGTACGTACAATAATTGCAGCGGTACGTATGTAACCGGGAAAAATACCATACTGACTGCCGAAGAGGGCACGCCTGAAAACAATGCTTCTTTATATAGAAAAGGCAAAGGCTATCAGGATACCAGTAATATCAAGGAGTTAACCCGTTATGAAAATACCGGCTGGATGGTAGAAGTTGACCCCCTTTCAAATAAAGCCTTACACAAACTATACAGTATGGGGCGCTTTGTGCATGAAAGCGCATTAGTCCTTGCTGATGGCAAAACAGTTTTCTTAACCGATGATTTTGCACCCAGTGTCTTTTTTAAATTTATTGCTGAAAAAGAATATGATTTTGAAAAAGGACAACTCTATGCCTATAAAGAAGCAACCGCAGCCGACACCTCACATTGGATTACATTACCCATGGCTATGGATTCCTTGCTCGATATCCGCAATGTTGCGTTGCGTATGGGTGCGAGTTGTTTTTTAAGAATGGAATGGATGACACAGGTTAATAATAAGATCTACATCACTGCCACAGGTTATGATCATTTTGCGATGAAAAATTTGTATAAAGGAAAACCAGCAACACACTTACTTCCATTTATAAAGAATGATAGTATTGACCAACCTTATGGAAGTGTATTAACTTTTGATCTTACAACAAATAATATATCTGTATTAATAGATGGTGGCGCGGGAAAGATTCAGCCTGAAAAACATTTCTCGAATCCCGATGCAATTACTGCTGTTACAAAAAATGGAAAAGCCTATTTAATTATTGAAGAAGATATTATTGCCAATACCAGAGGCCGCGTGAGTGCTGCTTCATTAAAAAAGAATGCTTTTGTTAATGAAATATACTGGCTCGATTTAAGTATTAAACAACCAACCGTTGACGATTTAAAACGTTTTTTAATTGCACCGGCAGACTCTGAAACCACTGGCGGTGCTTTCATTGCAGGAGATACACAATTCTATTTTGTTAACATTCAACACCCGTCTTCTTCCAATCCAAAACCTTTTAACAAATCCTGCACGATCGTAGTCGATCTGGGAAAATAGATATGTATGAATGATAAAGATGTATTAGATTCGTCTGAAGATATTATTGATAACAAGCTGGAATATCTTTCCTTGTTCCCGGTTCGTTCTATTTGCTATGGAATGTCGCTTTGTGGATTATATCTTATCTTAACTGGTGGCCCTGGTGCAATGCTACTTGGCAGTGTACTTTTTGTTTTAACCTTACCCATTGCCATCGTACAAAAAAGAATTACCGTTGATTTAGCAGAAAACAGATACAGAGAATATTTTTCCTTCTGGGGATTAAAAACTGGTAAGTGGCAATCATTTAAAGGGTTCAAAATTATTACTATTACTCATTCAGATAAAAATTTAAAAATGAATGCTGTGTATAGTGGAGCTGAAGCATATAGCAATAGCACGGAATTTTATCTCAACCTTAAAAAAGACAATTACAATAAACTAAATATTGCTGCGGGTAGTTATGAAACGATGTTTCAAAAAGCATTACAGCTTGCACATCGTTATCAGATAGGCATCATGGATTGCAGTGAAAAACCAAATAAGAAATATGATTATTCGGAAATAGCTGAAAAATATCCGGACAAAACAATCTGATTATTCTTCTTCGTCTGCTTCTCCATCATCTTCACTTAAACTCCCCAACGTATCTGTTTTGCTATTAAAACCTGCCACTACCAAAACAATTTCTCCTTTGGGCGTATGTTTGGTATAATGTGCGGCCAGTTGTTCTAACGAACCGTTACGTGTCTCTTCAAACATTTTAGTTAACTCGCGTGATACCGATGCTTGTCGGTCTCCACCAAACGCTTCTTTCAGCTGTTCTAATGTTTTAACCAATCGATATGGGGACTCATAAAAAATAATGGTTCGGTCTTCCTGCATTAACTTTTCTATGCGTGTTTTACGACCTTTCTTGTGCGGTAAAAATCCCTCAAATACAAACTTATCACTCGGTAAGCCAGACTTTACAATAGCTGGCACGAAAGCTGTGGGGCCAGGTAAACATTCAACTGCAATTTCATGCACATAACATTCTCTTACCAGTAAGAACCCAGGGTCTGAAATTCCCGGTGTGCCGGCATCAGATATAAGTGCCAGATTTTTCCCTTGCTGCAATAACTGTATCGTTGCCTGTAAAGCCCTGTGTTCATTGTGTGCGTGAAAAGCCTGCAGTTTCGTTTGTACTTCCAGATGCTTCAATAAATTGCCGCTTGTACGTGTATCTTCCGCTAATACAATATCAACTTCTTTTAAAATACGAATAGCTCTTAACGTAATATCTTCAAGATTGCCTATTGGTGTTGGTACTAAATATAATTTCCCAGATTTATTATCCGATTGACTCATGTGCTATTTTATCTATGGCTTCTGCTAATGCGCTATCCTTTTTAGTTACGATTCCTCCGGCACTATGCGTGTTCAATTCAATATATACTTTGTTCCAGCAATTTGTCCAGTATGGATGGTGATCCATCCGATCGGCAATAATTGCTACTTCTTTCATAAACTCAAACGCCTGATTAAAATCTTTAAATTCAAACATTTTAATCAACCGATTATTTTGCTCTGTCCATTTGTTCATAATTGAATGATTTTAGACTTTATGATAAAACGAAAAGATTTTTAAATTAAGTAATTACAAATTAGTGCTTAATAAAAATATAACAAAGAAGCCGGTACATTATCTTTTTACAATGTAGGATTGTTTGATAAATAGTATCTTTGACTATGGTTCCAATAGATCAGTTATTATCTCCCGAAGTGTCGGCGTTTATTCAAAAGCATAAAAAATCGGCCGTTGCCGACTTAATGCTGCGTATGCCTGCTTTTGCGGTTGATAGTAAATGGATAGCAGCTCAAATTGAAGGTTGGCAGAAAGCAAGTATAAAACTTCCTTCATGGGCATCAAAAGATACTATTGTATATCCAATTCGGTTAAGTATGGAGCAATGTTCTTCCGAACGAACAGCCTTATATAAGGCCGGCTTGATGTCAGGTAATGCAGCCGTTGATTTAACAGGCGGGTTTGGAGTAGATTCATATTTTTTTTCCAAATCTTTTAACACCCTTGTTTACATTGAACAACAGGAAGAGCTTGCCCAGATTGCCGCACATAATTTTAATGCACTTGGACAGCATAATATTTCAGTACTTGTTGGAAGTTCAGACAAACTTTTAAGTACGTTCACAAAAAAAATGGATCTTATATATTTAGATCCTGCAAGAAGAAAAGATACACAGAAAGTTTTTAAACTGAGCGACTGCGAACCTAATGTTATTGCATTACAGAATCTGTATTATACACATAGTGATTCTATTTTAATTAAAACATCTCCAATGCTTGATATTGCTGAAGCAATACGACATCTAAAAGGAGTAAAAGAAATTCATGTTGTAAGTGTTGACAATGAATGTAAAGAAGTATTATATCTACTCAATAAAAATTATTCTGAAGAGCCGCTGTATATCTGTGTACATGATCTTAAAAGAAATGTTGATATTTTTTCATTTAAGCAATCACTTGAAAATACGTTTAAGGCAAGGCTGTCTGACCCTCTGCATTATGTGTATGAACCAAACGCATCCATATTAAAGGCTGGAGGTTTCAATAGCATTGCTGAAAAATACGACGTATACAAATTACATGCATCATCGCATTTATATACTTCCGTTGATTTGATCACAGATTTCCCCGGAAGAGTCTTTGCTATAAAAAAGATTGTTGGTTATAACAAAAAAGAAATACAATCTCATGTGCCAACAGGTAAAGCGAACATTCAGACAAGAAATTTTCCCGACTCTGTTGAAGAGATAAGAAAAAAGACCGGATTAAAAGATGGTGGCAGCATATTCATTTTTGCTACCACCCTTCAGGATTCTTCTAAAGTATTGTTGGTTTGCGAAAAAATATAAGCAAACCAATATTATTTGTTTCTTGTCAAACCTAATAGATATTGGCCATAACCACTTTTCATTAATGGTTTAGCAAGGGCTTCTAATTGCTCTTTATTTATGAATTTCATGGTGTAAGCAACTTCTTCAATACAGCCTACTTTCAATCCCTGACGCTCTTCAATCACACGAACAAATTCGCCGGCCTGCATAAGCGATGCGAAAGTGCCTGTGTCTAGCCAAGCAGTTCCTCTATTCAATACGGCAACTTTAAGCTTCTTCTGTTCCAGGTAGATTTTATTTACGTCCGTAATTTCAAGTTCGCCACGAGGGCTCGGCTTCAAATTCTTAGCTATTTCTATAACACTGTTGTCATAAAAATATACTCCCGGTACGGCATAATTAGATTTTGGAACTGCTGGTTTTTCTTCAATGGATAAAGCATTCATCTGCTCATCAAAATCAACAACACCATAACGTTCAGGATCCGTTACATGGTAAGCAAATATAACGGCTCCATCCGGATCGTTGTGAGAATGAAGCAAACGGCCTAAGCCTGAACCATAGAATATATTATCGCCCAAAATCAACGCAACTTTATCGCTGCCAATAAATTTTTCGCCAATAACAAATGCCTGAGCTAAACCGTCGGGAGAAGGTTGTACTGCATACTCAAATGTACAGCCAAGTGCACTGCCATCACCCAATAGTTTTTGAAAATTGGGTAAGTCTTGCGGTGTAGATATTATCAATATTTCTTTTATACCTGCCAGCATCAAGCAAGATAGCGGATAATAAATCATCGGCTTATCGTAAATCGGCATCATTTGCTTGCTCATTGCCAATGTTAATGGATGCAAACGAGAGCCCGTTCCTCCAGCCAACAAAATTCCTTTCATAGCCTACTTATTAAAAATTTTAATTTATCTCTTTATATATTGTTGTTCGTAGTATGAAGCGTATGCTCCGGATGTGATTTTTTCCATCCATTCTTTATTCGCAAGGTACCAATCAATAGTAAGACTCAACCCTTGCTCAAACGTTACAGAAGGAACCCATCCTAATTCATTTTTAATTTTAGTTGCATCAATGGCATATCTGAAATCATGGCCTGCCCTATCCGTAACGTATGAAATTAATGTTGAACTCGTTCCTTCAGCTCTGCCTAACTTCTGATCCATTTGCTTACACAATAAGCGAATCAAGTCAATGTTTGTCCACTCGTTATGGCCACCGATATTGTATGTTTCACCCAGCTTTCCTTCATGGTAAACGGTATCAATTGCTCTGGCATGATCAATCACAAATAACCAATCTCTGATATTTTCGCCTTTACCATAAACAGGTAATGGTTTATTCGTTTGAATATTATTTATAAATAAGGGTAATAATTTTTCAGGAAATTGATTCGGACCATAGTTGTTTGAACAGTTGGTCAATACAACAGGTAGTTTGTACGTATTATGATATGCCCGTACAAAATGATCTGAAGAAGCTTTTGACGCAGAGTACGGCGACTGCGGATCGTACGAAGTTGTTTCTAAAAAGAAACTTCCATCATGTAATGATCCATATACTTCATCTGTAGAGACATGATAAAAACGCTTACCATCGAATCCTGAATCTTTCCATGCATCTTTTGCAGCATTCAATAAATTAACCGTACCGATTACATTTGTTATTACAAATTCCATGGGTGCAACAATCGAACGATCAACATGAGATTCTGCAGCCAAATGAATTACTCCATCAAATTTATACTTTTTAAACAAGCCTTGTATGTAAGCTGTATCGGCAATATCTCCTTTTTCAAAAACATAATTAGGAGCCTTTTCAATGTCTGTCAGATTTTCCAGATTACCTGCATACGTAAGCTTATCAAGATTTACAATCAGATAGTCTGGATATTTATTTACAAACAAGCGTACCACATGAGAACCAATAAAGCCTGCACCACCTGTTATTAATAACGTTTTTTTGGTATTCATAAATTTATAATGTCCAATATGAAACAGTATGTGGCTGTTTTCTATAAACTCCTTTTATATCCACAAAAGATCCTTCCTTCGTTAATAGTTTTTCGAAGAACATAATATCCTGATTCATGTATTCCTTATGTGCTACAGCCAAAATAACAACATCATACGTGCCAGTAATTTCCGTAGAAAACGAAAGATTGTATTCGTGTTTGAAATCTTCGTAAGATGCGTACGGATCAACGGCATCTACATTCAGACTGTAAGATTGAAGTTCTTTTATCAACTCTGCTACTTTAGAATTTCGAATGTCTTCAACGTTTTCTTTAAAAGTAATTCCCATTACCAAAACACGGGCTTTTGATATGTCTTTACCTGATTTGATTAATGACTTAACAATTTTCTTTGCAATATTCATCGGCATCTGATCATTGATCAATCTGCCGCTTAAAATCACATTCGGATTTAAACCCAGTTTACGTGCTTTATAGGTAAGATAATATGGGTCAACACCAATGCAATGGCCTCCTACCAGACCCGGGGTAAAGCGCAGAAAATTCCATTTTGTGCCCGCCGCTTCCAGTACCTCGTGTGTATTAATGTCTAACTTATCACAAATCGTTGAAAGTTCATTCATCAATGCAATATTCACATCGCGTTGTGTATTCTCAATAATCTTAGCAGCTTCGGCAACTTTGATGGAAGATGCTTTATGGATGCCCGCATCAACAACCAGTTTGTATACTTCAGCAATAGTGTCTAAGCTTTCTTCGTCACAACCGGAAACTACTTTTACAATTTTTGCAAGTGTATGTTCTTTGTCTCCCGGATTAATTCTTTCAGGCGAATAACCAACTTTAAAATCGGTGCCGCATTTCAATCTCGAAAGCTCTTCCAGCAAAGGGATACAATCTTCTTCTGTACAACCCGGATATACCGTGGATTCGTACACAACATAATCACCTTTTTTCAAAACTTTACCAATGGTTCTGCTTGCAGAAAGTAAGGGAGTTAAATCCGGATGATTAAATTCGTCAATCGGTGTCGGTACAGTAACAATATAAAATGATGCTTGTTTTAAAATAGAGATGTCATCTGTGAAAACAATATCACTATTCTCAAAATCAGTTGTGTCTAATTCTCCGCTCGGATCTATATTTTGTTTCATAGTATCAATTCGTTTGGAATTGATATCAAAACCGACAACTTTTATCTTTTTTGCAAAAGCTAAAGCAATTGGTAAGCCAACATAACCCAAGCCAATAACAGCTAACGTCTGATTTTTTTGAATTAGTAGACTACTGAATGAAGCCATGATAAAAGTTTAATTCTTTTTAAATTCTTTAGGTAATACATCCCAATCAGATTTCGGAAGTGATTTGAAATATTCATACGTAATTTTCAAACCTTCAGCTCTTGACACTTTTGGTTCCCAGCCAAGAATTTCTTTTGCCTTGGTAATATCCGGTTTGCGTTGTTTAGGATCGTCTGTTGGTAACGGTTTAAATGTAATTTTTACATTAGAGCCCGTAAGTTTAATAATTTCCTCTGCAAACTCATTAATCGTAATTTCAACCGGATTGCCAATATTAACCGGATATGCATAATCACTCATCAATAATCTATAAATACCTTCAACCAGATCACTTACGTAACAGAATGAACGTGTTTGAGTACCGTCACCAAAAGAAGTAAGATCCTCGCCTCTTAATGCCTGACCAATAAATGCAGGCAATACACGACCATCATTTAAGCGCATACGCGGACCATACGTATTGAAAATACGTACAATACGTGTCTCAACTTCATGATAGGTATGGTAAGCCATTGTGATGGCTTCCTGAAAACGTTTAGCTTCGTCGTATACACCACGTGGACCAATTGGGTTTACATTGCCCCAATAATCTTCTGTCTGCGGATGTACCAATGGATCTCCGTACACTTCTGAAGTAGAGGCAATCAGCATACGCGCTTTTTTAGCTCTTGCTAACCCTAATAAATTATGTGTGCCTAATGATCCTACTTTCAATGTTTGAATAGGAATCTTCAGATAATCAATCGGACTGGCAGGAGATGCAAAATGAAGAATGTAATCCAGCTCACCCGGCACATGAACAAATTTTGAAACATCGTGATTGTAAAATTCAAAATTTTCAAGCTTGAACAAATGTTCAATATTTTTAAGATTCCCTGTGATAAGGTTATCCATGCCGATAACATGGTAATCTTCTTTAATAAAACGATCACATAAATGCGATCCTAAAAAACCGGCAGCACCAGTTATCAATACTCTCTTTCTAGCCATTAGTATTTGTATATTTTGAATGATGAAGTACTTGTTGTAAAATTTCAAATATCAAACAGATGAAATTATCTCAATTCATTTAACAATAGACCGTAACGAATTGTTGTTTGTATTTTGTTACTTGGAATTTACTTCACGTTCGTTTGGAATTTGTTTTTTATTTTTTGGAATTTCTTCTGTGTACGTTAAATATTACTTATTCTGCTTTCAATCCGATACAGTAATAATCAAAGCCTAGTGTTTTCATTTCCTTCGGATCATATACATTTCTTCCGTCAAAAATCACTTTACCTTTCATTTTACTTTTTACCAGATCAAAATCAGGGGAACGGAATTCGGACCATTCTGTAACAACCAATAAACCGTCAACACCGTCTAATGCAGCAATTGGATCTTCGGCGTAAACAATTGAATCTCCTAATGTTTTTGATGCTTCGTGCATGGATACCGGATCGTATGCCACAACACTTGCACCTGCTTTTAATAATTCAGGAATGATAACCAATGATGGTGCTTCACGCATATCATCTGTTTTTGGTTTAAACGACAGACCCCAAACAGCAAATTTTAAGCCTTTCAGATTATTATTGAAATGCTTGTTTACTTTTTTAACAAGCACATATTTCTGATCATCATTCACATCTTCAACAGCGCTTAACACACGCATGTCGTAGCCATTTTGTTTGGCAGTTTTAATCAATGCCTTCACATCTTTCGGAAAACATGAGCCGCCATAACCAACACCCGGGTAGATAAATTTATTTCCGATACGGGCATCTGATCCAATTCCTTTCCGAACAAGATTTACATCCGCACCAACAATTTCACAAAGATTCGCAATATCATTCATAAAGCTGATCTTTGTTGCCAGCATAGAGTTTGCTGCATATTTCGTCATTTCTGCCGATGGAATATCCATGAAGAAAATAGGGTGTCCGTTCAGCAAAAATGGTTTGTATAATTTACGCATTGTTTCTTCTGCTTCTGCAGCATCAACACCAACAACAATTCTGTCGGGCTTCATGAAATCATCAATGGCCGCTCCTTCTTTCAAAAATTCAGGATTGGAAGAAACGAATACTTTTAAATCTGAATTTCTTTTCGATAATTCATCATGCAATGCTTTTTTCACTTTTAGTGATGTGCCAACAGGAACTGTACTCTTCGTAACAACAACAATTGGTTGCTGCATAGATTTTCCTATATCAGCTGCAACTGCCAATACATATTTTAAATCTGCACTTCCATCTTCACCTGGAGGTGTTCCAACGGCTATAAATGCAACCTCTGCACCGATAATACTTTCTGCTAAACTTGTAGAAAATTTTAACCGTCCCTTTTTGGCATTTCTTTCGACCATTTCCTCAAGGCCGGGTTCATATATTGGTAAAATACCATTCTTAAGGTTTTCTATCTTTTTTTGATCGATATCAACACAAACTACTTCAATCCCAACTTCTGCAAAACACGTTCCTGTTACTAAACCAACGTATCCGGTTCCTACTATTACTATTTTCATTGTTTTAAAAAAAGATTTAATGGCAAGATATGAAATATTAGACTTATATTCCTTTTGTATGCTTACAAAAATAACTATTATTCATTTTTTAACGTATTCATTTTTATCTGTAACTAACCGTAAAGAATCATGGAAACGTCAAAAATTTTTAAAGTGTTTGTGCTTGAGGACAGCCTGAAAAACCGGGAAACCATCACGAAAGAACTTAGTGACAAAAATTATTCATTACATTTCTTCTCAAAAGACTACAGCGTGTTTGATTTGCTGGCATTTAATCCCGATATTTTGATACATGACTATTTTAAAAATAAAGTAACTCATTGTCATGAATGGGACATGGCTTATTAAACCATTTAATACATTCCTTGTCAACTAGATAGTTTTATGAATTTCGAGCCTACTGAAAACCAGCGATTAATTGCAGATATGGCAAAAGATGTTGCTGAAAAATACATTCGTCCCAACGTAATGAAATGGGATGAAATACAAGAGTTTCCGATTGATTTATTTCATAAAATGGGGGAATTCGGTTTGCTTGGCATACTTGTACCTGAACAATACGGCGGTGCGGGTATGAGCTATTTTGAATATATCACCGCATTGGAAGAAATATCAAAAGTTTGTGGTTCAATTGGTTTATCTATGGCTGCGCATAATTCTTTGTGTACAGGTCATATTTTAGCTTTTGGCAACGAAGAACAGAAAAACAATTACTTACCAAAACTTGCGACTGGCAAATGGATCGGTGCCTGGGCATTAACCGAAGCAAATACCGGCTCAGATTCAGGCAATATGAAAACTGTAGCAAAGCAAGACGGTGATTATTGGATCATTAATGGCAGTAAAAACTTTATAACCCATGCCAAATCCTCAAATGTAGTTGTTGTTTTAGCACGTCATGCCGATAGCGAAGACAAAAGATTTTCGTCTGCATTTATTATTGAAAAGGGTACTCCCGGCCTTACTCATGGCCGGAAAGAAAATAAATTGGGTATGCGGGCATCCGAAACCTGCGAATTATTGCTGGATAACGTTCGGGTGCACAAAAGCCAGGTCTTAGGCAATGTGGGCGATGGTTTTAAACAAGCTATGAAAGTGCTGGATGGCGGAAGAATTTCAATTGCCGCTTTGAGCCTGGGTATTGCTCAGGGTGCTTATGAAGCTGCGCTTCAATACTCGAAAGAAAGGCAACAATTCAATCAGCCCATTGGTAATTTTCAGGGTATTTCCTTCAAATTAGTAGATATGGCTACTGAAATTGAAGCCGCAAGATTACTTACTTATAGAGCTGCCGATATGAAAATGAAAGGTCAACCAATGACAAGAGAAGCTGCAATGGCAAAATTGTATGCTTCAGAAGTTGCTGTCAGGGTGGCGAATGAGGCAGTTCAGGTATTTGGCGGGTACGGATATACAAAAGATTACCCGGTCGAGAAGTTTTATAGAGATGCAAAGCTCTGTACAATTGGGGAGGGCACTTCAGAAATACAGAAAATTGTGATTGCCAAAGCCTTACAAAAATAAAATTATTCACATTCTGCTTTGTTTATTTAATAATGAATGTGTAAATTTGCAGTCCTTATTAAATAAAAGAATTGTTATGATCGTAATCAACATCAAAGAAAACGAGCCGATAGATAAAGCTTTAAAGCGTTTCAAAAAGAAATTTGAAAAAACAGGTGTTTTAAAAGCACTTCGTGCGCGTTCTTACTACGAGAAAAAATCAGTACGTTTAAGAAAAGAGGTAATTCGTGCTTCTTACCGTCTTAAATTACAGGAAGCTGCTTCAAACGACTAATTTCGTTTATTAAAATATTTTATCTATATTGTTTTACTGGAATAGTACTTCCGGTGAAACAATATGGTAAATGAATTTTTAACATATTTATCTTTCGAAAAGAGGTATTCCAAACATACCACGGTCTCTTACAAAAACGACCTTTCGAATCTCTCTGATTATCTCCTTAAAACTTACGAGCTTACAACACCTGAATACGCAACATATCCTATGTTACGCAGTTGGATTGTTACACTTGTGGATCAGGAAATGGTTCCAAAGTCTATCAATCGTAAAATTGCCTGTTTAAGATCTTTTTATCATTTTTTGCAAAAGAAAGAACTTATAACAAAAGACCCTACTCTAAAAATCCGTGCACTGAAAGTAAAAAAATCATTGCCTGTTTTTGTGGAAGAAGATAACATGGTCAAACTTTTAGATCAGATTGAGTTTGAAGATTCGTTTGATGGAGTTCGAAATAAACTTGTGCTTGAACTGCTGTATGCCACTGGAATTCGACTTTCCGAGCTGATTGGTTTAAAAAGTACCGATGTCAATATCTTCCAGAAAACAATCAAGGTTTTAGGTAAAGGAAATAAAGAACGCATCATTCCTATTCACGATACATTTATAACCTTAACCAAAGAGTACATAGCAAAAAAGAAAAATGAAGCATTTAGTAACAATAATGAATTCTTTGTCGTTACTAATAATGGGGAACAGTTGTATCCGATGTTCATTTATAGATTAGTGCGAATGTATTTAGACCAGGTAACAACCGTTGATAAGAGAAGCCCGCATGTTTTGCGTCACACATTTGCAACCCACCTCTTAAACAAAGGAGCAGATTTGAATGCAATAAAAGACTTGCTAGGTCATTCCAGTCTGGCTGCGACACAGGTTTATACGCATAACAGCATTGATAAATTAAAAGCAATATTTGATCAGGCCCACCCTAAATCTTAGTGTTCACAATTTAAACTTTTAGAAAGTATGAAACTGCAAGTACAATCCATCCATTTCGATGCCGATGTAAAATTATTAGATTTCCTTCAAAAGAAATTAGACAAACTTGAGACTTTCAACGATTCAATCATTGATGGAGAAGTATTCTTAAAACTTGACACAAACGACTCAAAGGGAAATAAAGTAGTTAATATAAAATTAAATATTCCGGGAAGCCCTATTGTTGTTAAAGAACAACGCAGCACATTTGAAGAAGCGATAGACGCTTCATACGACATATTAAAAAATCAATTATCAAAGCTCAAGGAGAAATCACTGAGCCACTAAAACAAAAAACCTCCCGAAGCTATCGGGAGGTTTTTTTTATATCCTTTACAGATGAGATATTATTTGATGCCAAATGCTTTTCTCACTTTATCTACATAGTCTAATTTTTCCCATGTAAACAACTCTACTTTCTTTTTCAAAACTTTTCCATCATTACTTTTGAATGACTTTACAACTGTTTGCGGCTTGCGGCCCATGTGCCCGTATGCAGCTGTTTCGCTGTAGATAGGATTACGAAGTTGCAAACGTTGTTCGATTGCGTAAGGACGCATATCAAATAATTTTTCAACGATTTTAGCAATCTCACCATCCGTCTTTTTAACTTTTGCTGTACCGTATGTATTCACATAAATACCCATTGGCTTAGCAACACCAATTGCATACGATACCTGTACCAAAACTTCGTCGCATAAACCTGCTGCAACTAAATTTTTTGCAATATGTCTTGTTGCATACGCTGCAGAGCGGTCAACTTTAGATGGATCTTTACCTGAGAATGCACCACCACCGTGAGCTCCTTTACCACCGTATGTATCAACAATAATCTTTCTTCCTGTTAATCCTGTATCACCATGCGGACCGCCGATTACAAATTTACCAGTAGGGTTGATGTGATATTTGATCTTCGTTTTTCCGTCAAAGAATTTTTTATACTTAGGATATTTAGAAACAATGCGTGGTATAAGAATTGAAACAATATCTTTTTCAATTTTCTTATGCATTTTTTCTTCTGTATCAAAATCATCGTGTTGTGTAGAAAGTACGATTGCATCGATACGAACCGGGCGGTTGTTGTCATCATACTCAAGCGTTACCTGAGATTTTGCATCCGGACGAAGATATTTAATTTCCTTGCTTTCACGACGTAAAGCTGCAAGCTCGATTAACAGTTTGTGTGCTAAATCAAGTGCCAATGGCATGTAATCATTTGTTTCGTTGGTTGCATAACCAAACATCATTCCTTGATCACCTGCACCTTGTTCTTCTTTTTTCTTACGATCAACCCCTTGATTAATGTCTGCTGATTGCTCATGAATAGCAGAGAAAATACCACAAGAGTTTGCTTCAAACATATACTCTGATTTCGTATATCCGATTTTACGGATTACTTCACGAGCAATTTCCTGTACATCTAAATAAGCCTTAGATTTTACTTCACCTGCTAATACAACCTGACCTGTTGTTACTAATGTTTCGCAAGCTACTTTTGCATTGGGATCAAATGCTAAAAAATGATCGATAAGTGCATCTGAAATTTGATCTGCTACTTTATCCGGGTGACCTTCAGAAACAGATTCTGATGTAAATAAATAAGGCATATATGAAATTTGTTAACGTGTTTTGTTTTAATACAATTGACCAAAAATACGGTAAAAGTTTATATTTCTGAAATAATTTTTTACACGGCCAAAAACCCAAACATCGTTGGTCTTTTACCCAATATCAACTCCCCTTTCTTCCATTGAAAAACAGGCTTAGTAATAATTTGTTCCGTACCACCAGTTAAATCAGCTGAAATAGTCAGCAAAGTACTTTTGTCGCACACTTCGATTAAATCATCTAACATTTTATCGTTTCTATATGGTGTTTCAATAAAGAGTTGCGTTTGCTTCGAAGTTTTACTTATCCGCTCCAATTCCTTAATTCTCTTCTTACGTTCCTGTCTATCAATTGGTAAATATCCATTGAATGCAAACGATTGGCCATTCAGGCCAGATGCCATGATGGCTAATAAGATGGAAGATGGGCCAGGCAGCGGCACTACCTTAACCCCTTGTTTGTGTGCCCAGGCCACCAGCTGAGAGCCGGGGTCTGCAATACCCGGACAACCGGCATCACTTATGATTCCAACATCGGCCATTGATTCTATTTGATTGATCTGTTCACTCAGTTGCTGATCTGTTGTGGCCTTAGTCAATTCAAACAATGTATATTCTTCCACCGAAACTCTTCCTCTTAATAACTTGCCAATAAAGCGTCTGGTGGTGCGGGCATCTTCGCAAAAAATTATGCGCAGCGACAACAACGTTTCTTTCACTATTTCGGGAATATAGGTTTCTGCTGTTCCCTCGGCCAACTCGTTTGGAATAAGGTATACCGTTTTGATTTTAGAGTGCTGTGCCAACATAGGATGTATCAGTATAAAAGAAGTTTAAATAATTTGAAAATATTATGCTTCAATAAAATTCTCAATCAATTCAATTACTTCTTTAGGTTTTTCTGCATGAACAAAATGACTGGCTCCTTCAACTGTTTCAAGCGTGAATGATGTGAAATGCTTTTCTATTACAGCAATGTCTTTATCTTCAATGTAGCCGCTTTCACTTCCGCGAATAAATAAAGTAGGTGTGTTAACAACAGCATTATCTGGCAACGGTTCGCCAATATTATCAATTTGTTCGTTAATTACCGGCAGATTAATTCGCCATTGAAACTTCCCGTCACTTGTACGATACAAGCTTTTTAATAAAAACATGCGTACACCTACATCTCCAACATACTGGCCAAGTATAGCGTCTGCCTCATTCCTTGTTTGCAGTATATTAAGATCAATAGCATCTAAACCATTCAATATTGCTTCATGATGCCGGCCATAGAATCTGGGCGAAATATCCACAACAACAAGTTTCTCTGCGATGTCTTTATACTCAGAGGCAAAACGCATAATTGTTTTTCCCCCCATGGAATGGCCTATTAGTATTGGCTTTACAAGTTTATGATCTTCTATAAATTCTTTTAAATCGGCGGCCATAGCCTCATAGTTATGTACAGGGTCATGCGGAGATTGCCCATGGTTTCTGGCATCCAGTACATATACTTTATATTTTAATGCAAGCTCTTTCGCAACACTCATCCAGTTATCAGATGAACCAAATAAACCATGTAAAATTACCAATGGCTTCCCTTCACCGCTTTCTCTATAAAATAATTTCATGCTGTATTTATTTGTTTAATTCACGAAGATATAACTGAATGGTATTTTCCAAACCATAATACAATGCATCACATACCAGTGCATGTCCGATGGAGACCTCATCCAAAAACGAAATCTGATTTTTTAGATAATTCAAATTGAATAAATCTAAATCATGCCCTGCATTTACGCCCAAGCCCAGTTGTTTTGCAACAGAGGCTGCATGTATATACTCTTTTATAGCATCTATTTTATTTGAGTGAAATTTAGATGCGTAAGGTTCAGTATATAATTCTACCCGATCGGCACCTGCTTTAGCTGCGCCTTCAACAAATGCAGCTGTAGGATCTACAAATACGGAAACACGAATGCCTAGACCTTTAAAATTTGTAATAATGTCTTTTAAAAAATCTTGATTTTTAATTGTATCCCAGCCAGCATTAGATGTAATAGCATTTGCCGCATCCGGCACTAATGTTACCTGATGAGGTTTTACGTTTTCTACCAATTTTATAAATGAACCTTCCGGATTGCCTTCAATATTAAATTCCGTAGTCAACACTTTTTTCAGATCATACGCATCCTGATAGCGGATATGGCGTTCATCCGGTCTGGGATGAATAGTGATGCCTTCAGCACCAAACCGTTCACAGTCCAGCGCAACTTTAATCACATCCGGGTTATTACCGCCTCTGGCATTACGAATGGTTGCTATTTTATTAATATTTACACTTAATCGAGTCATGTGCTTGTAGTATGTCCTTCTATTTATATTTTTGTCTAACCAACAGACAAAAGTACAAAAGACATATGAGTTTAAAAGCAACAATTGAAGCGGAAATTAAAAAAGCTATGTTATCACGTAGCGCAGATGATTTAAGAGCATTAAGAGCACTTAAATCAATGATATTGCTTGCAGAAACAGAGAAAGGTGCAACCGGCGAATTATCCGCTGATCAGGAATCTAAGATTTTAACCAAGGCATATAAGCAGCGTAAAGAATCTGCTGATATCTTCGCACAGCAAGGACGAAAAGATCTGGAAGAAAAAGAACTTCAGGAAATAGAAGTGATTGAGCGTTTCCTTCCTAAACAGCTAAGCAACGAGGAAATAGAAGCTGCCGTAAAAGATATTGTTACTAAGGTGGGTGCTAAAGGCCCTGCTGACATGGGTAAAGTAATGGGCGTTGCCTCTAAAGAACTTGCTGGTAAAGCCGATGGTAAAGCGGTTTCAGAAGCAGTTAAAAAAGTATTGTCAACCTTATCATAAATTCTGCTGCGTTGGAAATAATTGATATTGTATTAATCCTTATTCTGGGATATGGCGGGTATAAAGGGTATCAAACCGGCTTACTTATTCAGCTGATAACCTTCATTGCTTTTATTATCGCAGTAGTTACAGCATTTAATTTAGGGCAATTAGGCATAACAAAATTGAAAGAATGGTTTGACCTGAACGAAAGTATTCTGCCAGTGTTAAGTTTTCTGATTATTTTCTTAGGCGTATTGATAACAATTATTTTACTTGGCCGATTTCTAACCTCTGTTTTACATCAAACGTTACTAGGCAGTATTGATCAATATGCCGGTGCGTTGGTAGGAATATTGAAGACCGCCTTTGGATTAGGCTGTGTTTTATGGCTTCTGGAAAAATCCGGCCTAAAAATTCCTGTTGAATATACCGATGAATCTTTCGTATATGTCTGGCTTACAGAATATTCACCAAGTGTCATTCATCTTGTTGGTAAAATAATTCCTTTTCAGGATATTTTAAACAAAGTTGAAGACGTTATTCATTCGTAAAGCCTCTGTTTAATTGGGTTTTATAGCAATAATTCATGAATATGGATTATTCGGAACTTTGTTTTAGATTGCACGTTAGTACTTGAACGATGCGTATTGGTTGATTTTATGGAGTTGAAAATAAAAAAAGAAGGGGATTTCAAATTTGTTGAAGAAGGAGAAGGAGAAGTGCTTCTTCTATTACACGGTTTGTTTGGTGCTTTAAGTAATTGGGAAAAATTAGTTACCTATTTCAGTAAAAATTACCGGGTAATTATTCCGATGTTGCCGATATATGAAATGCCCATAAAATCTGCCGGTTTAGATGGTTTGGTATCATTTGTCGAAAAATTTGTTGAATACAAAAATTTAACTGATTTAAACCTGATAGGAAATTCATTAGGTGGTCACGTTGGCTTACTATATGCATTAAAAAATCAGTCAAAAATAAAAAGTCTTACGCTTACCGGAAGTTCAGGTTTATTTGAAAACGGAATGGGCGGTTCTTTTCCTAAACGAGGAAATTATGCGTATGTAAAAGAACGTGTAGAATATACTTTCTATTACCCGCATACGGCTACAAAAGAACTTGTGGATGAGGTTTACCAGATTTGCAGCGATATACCTAAATGCATGCGTATTATTGCTATTGCAAAATCTGCTCAAAGACATAACATAGCAAGTGATTTGCATAAAATAAATAAACCAACATTGCTTATCTGGGGACTGAATGATACTATAACACCGGCCTTGGTAGCACATGAATTTAATTTATTAATAAAAGATTCTGAACTTTATTATATTGATAAATGCGGCCATGCACCAATGATGGAGCAGCCTGAAAAATTCAATTCAATATTTGAACGTTTTATAACCAAACTTGCTACAACACATGCTAGCTGAAGAACTTATCAATCAAATGATACCGCCTTTAAAGATGAATGACAGCAGTCAGACAGCTTTAAACTGGATGGAGGTATTTCATTTAACACAGTTGGCTGTGGTTGATGAGCGCATGTATAAAGGCATTATTGACGAAGAATCTATTCTGGAAAAAAATAATCCTGATCTTCTTATCTCTGATTACAGACTCAGCTATCCGGATATTTCTGTTAAAGCAGGTTCACACTATTACGATGTGATTAATCTTGCCAGTCAAAATCATCTTGAGCTGATTCCGGTACTGGGTAACTCACAAGAATACTTAGGAGTGATTTCTGTCAATGAAACATCTGCGGCCATCGCTCAAATGTTTGCCAGCCAGGGACCAGGCGGTATTCTAGTGCTGGCAATGAAAGAAATTGATTATTCTCTGGCCCAGATATCCAGATTGATTGAAGCCAATGACACTAAAATTTTAAGTGTCTTTGTAACCGATGATTCTAAAGAATCAAATTATATTAAAGTAACACTCAAGTTGAATCGTGTAGATTTAACAAGGGTTATAGCTACTTTAGAGAGATACGATTACCGTATTATTGCTCAATTTCAGGAAACCGATGTTGAGAATTATGATAAAGACCGTTTAGACATGCTATTTAAATACCTCAACATTTAACTGGTTATGTTATGATTTTTGCACTTCATGGTAGACCATTTAAAGAAGACAATATTCCTTACGTTCAGCACTTATTGAATTACCTTCAGAAAAAAGAAATTCAATTAGTAATTAACGAACCTTTTGTTGAATATCTACTTGCATGCAAAATTATACTTCCTTTATCTTATACTGTTTTTAAAACAAAAGATGATCTTGAAAAGCCGGATCTGATGCTAAGTATAGGCGGAGACGGCACCTTACTCGAATCTGCAACTTTCGTAGGACGAAATAATATTCCGCTTGTTGGTATTAATACCGGCCGTTTAGGTTTCTTAGCAACAACACCAAGGGAAGAATTGGAGAGTTCAATTGACGAGCTGATTTCCGGCAGTTATAAAATATCTGAACGGACATTGATCAAACTTCTTTCCGAAGAAAATTTATTCGGAGGCTTAAATTTTGCGATGAACGAATTTGCATTGACAAAACGAGACTCTTCCTCAATGATTACTGTTCACACCTACATTGATGGTGAATTTTTAAACTCTTATTGGGCTGATGGCTTGATCGTTTCAACACCCACTGGCTCCACAGGATATTCGCTGAGTTGCGGGGGGCCGTTAGTTCATCCAAAAACTCAAAACTTCATTATTACACCCATTAGCCCGCACAATTTAAATGTGCGACCAATGATTGTACCCGACAACTCTCTGATTTCTTTTGAAATCGAAGGGCGAAACCAAAATTTTCTTATTTCATTGGATTCCCGTGCTGAGATTGTTTCTTCTAACATTAAATTATCGGTAGTAAAAGAAGATTTTCAAATTCAACTGGTTGAATTAAAAAATTACAATTATTATAAAACCCTCAGAAGTAAGCTAAATTGGGGTCTGGATGCTAGAAATTAATTTAATTTTTGAAATAATTGTCTTATATTGAGCAACTTTTGACTAAGCTGGTGAGCAACTCTCTGTTGGTAATATTATTTGAACATGAAGCAATTTAGATTATTATTCTTCGTTATATTTTTATTGGGCACAAGCACAATTAAAGTCAATGCTCAAAAAGGATTCAAAAAATACAGGTATTATAGCATTGGTGGTTGCCTGAATGCAATGAACTATGTTGGAGATTTGGATCCGGGCCCAAGTTTCTTAAGCCCAAGTATAAAATTTACCCGATACAACATAGGAGTAACAGGTTTGTATAGAATTAAACCCAGAATTTCCTTAAGGGCTACTATTTCATACGGCAGAATTAAGGGCGATGATGCTGTAAGTGCGGATTACGAGAACAAAAACGTATATCGTTTATACCGTAACCTTTCTTTCAGGAATCAGATCTTTGAAGTTAAAGCAGATGTGGTAATTGATCTTTTTGAAAATCGCAGGAGATATACAAAAAGAGTAGATTATACCCCTTATATGTTCATTGGTATTGCTTATTTTCACCATAATCCTCAAGCTCAGGCTCCTGATGGCACTTGGGTGAATCTAAAACCACTTCATACGGAAGGTGAAGGCATGCCGGGCGGACCAAAAAACTATTCTCTGAATCAGGTAGCGTTGCCTATAGGTCTTGGATTCCGGTATAAGCTTACAAAACAATTGGATATAGCTTTTGACATGGGCTGGAGATTTACCCTGACAGATTATCTTGATGATGTTGGTGGAAAATACTATAGCAAGGAAGCACTAACAGCCCAATACGGAGACATGTCAAGAATCATGTCTGACAGATCTTACGAAGCCTATAGCACCAATCCGGAATTAGCGGCAAGTGCCGATAATCATTACGGAAACAATACGGTAACCTACTATAACGGACAGCCTCAAAATCAGAATGACGGGTGGACGGGTGTCAGTACATACGGACAGCCTGGTGGCCAACGAGGTGATTTAAAAGGCAGAAGAGATTTATATATTGTAACAGGCTTTCATTTAACATACATACTCCCGGGCAAAGTCGTTTGTCCAAAATTCCGATAAAAATGATTTCTATTCTTATTAAAAAGATAGAAAGAATAACTCTTTCTATCTTTTTTATTTATGGTTCTTTTCAGGTAACTGCCCAAAAACATGAGATTGGTGTAGGATTAGGAGCCTCAAACTATACTGGTGAAATTGTTCAGCTCATTGATGTACGAAATTTCAGACCTGCTGGCCAAATTTATTATCGCTTCAACTTGAGCCAGGTAGTGAGTTTAAAAGTAGCAACCAGTCTGGGTATTTTAGCTGCCTCAGATAACAAATACTCAAATGCCACAGCAAAATACAGAAACGCAAGCTTTTCAACTCTTTATAATGATGTAAGTGCGATGATAGAATATAACTTTCTGGATTTTGCATACAAAGACAAAAGTAACTCAAGCCACTTTTCTCCATATCTGAGTGCGGGTATAGGAATATTGAATTATAAGAGCACCATTTCCGATCCAAATTATAAAGTGAATACACTGTTCCAGCCAATCATTCCTTTTGGCGGCGGCTTAAAATACAGAACAAATGCACATTTGACGTTCAATTTTCAGTTCACTATAAATAAAACATTTACAGATGCCATTGATGGTATTTACAATCAAAATGGTGCTTCCAAATTAGTTTCCAACCCACATACAACTGATTGGTACTATTACACAGGAATAACTGTGGGGTATATTTTCTGGAAAGTCTACTGTCCATAACCTAATTCGATTTTAAAAAGGGTTTTTTATTTGTACATTTACCCTTCATTAGAATTCATGGAATACCAATCTCAAATAGACTCCTCTAAATTACCCGAACATGTTGCCATTATTATGGATGGTAACGGGCGTTGGGCAAAAAAACAAGGATTGCTGAATCGCATTTTTGGTCACAAAAGTGCTATTACTGCCGTGCGTGAAACTACAGAGGCTTGTGCTGAATTGGGGGTTAAATATCTTACACTCTATGCCTTTTCAACTGAAAACTGGAACAGGCCTCAAGAAGAAGTAAATGCCCTTATGGAGCTTTTGGTATCAACGATCAGAAGCGAAACTCCTACTCTTAATAAAAATAACATTCGGCTTAATGCAATCGGAGATATTAATTCACTGCCCCGCTCCTGCCAAAAAGAATTAGCTGAAACAATAGAGCAAACAAAACACAATACGCAAGTTGTACTAACGTTAGCATTGAGCTACAGTGGCCGGTGGGAAATTCTTGAAGCTGTTAAGAAGATCTCTGCTGCAGTTGCGGCCGGAGACTTTACTATCAATTCTTTAAATGAAAATTCGTTTAGGAATTTCTTATCAGATGCTTCTCTTCCCGATCCCGAATTGTTAATCCGTACAAGTGGCGAATTTAGAATTAGTAATTTTCTTTTATGGCAAATTGCTTATACTGAAATACACATCACGGATGTGCTCTGGCCGGATTTTAGAAAAAATGATTTACATAAAGCAATTGTTGATTTCCAAAAACGTGAACGTCGTTTTGGTAAAATAAGTGAGCAATTGAATGGAGCAAAAGCTTAAATGAAAAAGATTCTATATATCATTTTTTTACTGCACATCATTTCGTTTACTTCATTCAGTCAACAATGGCGCTATGGTGCAAAAAGAACCAGCAGCTTTGATATTAATTACGAAACTCCTCAGGATTTTTATATAGGCGGCATATCTGTTTCTGGTGTTCAGTTTCTGGATCCCGAAGCTATCGTTGCATTAACAGGTTTAAAAATCGGCGACAAAATTGCTATTCCGGGAGACGAAATTTCAAACGCTATTAAGAAACTCTGGGAACAAGGGCTTATTGGAGATGTTGAAGTAGTTGTAAAGAAGGTCGAGGTTAAAAACATTTACTTAGAATTTATAATAAAGGAACGCCCAAGGCTAACAAAATTTATTTTTAACGGTGCTACTAAATCTGAACGGGAAGATCTGGAAGATAAGATTGATTTAGCCAGAGGGCGGGTTGTAAACGATGCCTTAATTAAAAATACAAGAAATAAAATCCGCGATTTTTATTTAGAAAAAGGATACTTGAATGCTAGCGTTGACATTATTCAGATAAAAGATACCATTTTAGATAACAATGTGATCCTTCGTGTTGATATCAATAAAAAGTCAAAGGTTAGAATTAATGAGGTTGTTATAACAGGTAACGAATCATTCAAGTCAAAAATTCTTCTTGCCAAAATGAAAAAAACCAAAGGCAGAAAATTTACAAATGTTTGGACCGGATCAAAGCTGATTAACAAAACCTTTACCTCAGATAAGGCTGCTCTGATTGAATTTTATAATTCTAAAGGATACCGTGATGTCAGAATTACTAACGGAGACAGCATTGTCAACATAAAAGAAAACCAAGTGAATGTTTATCTTCATATTGAAGAAGGCGACAAGTATTACTTTAGAAATATTACCTGGAAAGGAAATTATATATACCCGACCAAACTTCTCGATTCGATTCTGGCAATCAAAAAAGGCGATGTATATAACAATGATTTATTGCAACGCAAATTAAGCTTCAACCCTGCAGGTCTTGACATAAGTTCTTTGTATTTAGATAATGGATATTTATTTTTCAGTATCGACCCCGCAGAAATCCTTATTGAAGGTGACTCAATTGATATTGAGATGCGCATATTTGAAGGCGAACAAGCTCTTGTGAATCATATTGAAGTGGATGGAAATACCAAGACGCATGATCACGTTATATTAAGAGAAGTTAGAACGTATCCGGGCGACAAATTCAGTCGTGCTGATTTAATACGTTCACAAAGAGAGCTTGCCGCGTTAAATTATTTTGATAATGAAAAACTTGGAATGAATCCTGTTCCAAACCCTGCAACAGGTAAGGTTGATATTGGTTATACCGTAGCAGAAAAACCGAATGACCAGGTTGAATTATCCGGAGGTTGGGGTGGTTATTATGGATTCGTGGGAACAGTTGGTTTGGTATTCAACAACTTCTCGCTTCGCAACATCAAACACTTAAAAACCTGGAGCCCGCTACCTTCCGGAGATGGACAACGCTTATCTTTCAGGGTGCAGGCAAATGGTAGATCATATCAGACATATACCGTGTCCTTTACAGAACCTTGGTTAGGCGGTAAAAAGCCAACGTCGCTTTCAGTAAGTATACAACACTCTGTTCAAAGCCAGCTTGTAACAAATGCCAACGGCAGAAGCGTTAAAGTAGGTTCACTTCAGGTAAGCGGCCTTACGGTAGGTGTTGGTAAACGATTAAAATGGCCGGATGATTTCTTTACTATCAATCATACATTCTCAATACTCCGATACACGCTTAATAACTATCAGGCAAGCTCATCAACTGCTGCTATCGGATATACAACAGGGTATTCAAATAACCTTTCTTATAATCTATCGGTTTCAAGAAACAGTATTAACGATTTTCAATTCCCTTCTGCAGGTGCTAACATAGCACTTAGTATGTCTTTCACACCTCCTTATTCGTATTTTAATAAATTAAATTACGAAGACCCTACGCTTGAAGCAACAACACGTTATAAATGGCTCGAATATCAAAAATATGGACTGGATGTTTCATGGTTCACAACATTGTGGCAACACAGAACCAAATCAAAACACAAAGTTGTTTTCAATAGCCGATTCCATGGTGGCGTAATTGCAGCCTATCAGCCAGGCGTTGGCGTTGGGCCTTTTGAAAGATATATCATGGGTGGTGATGGTTTATCCGGATTTAATTATTTACTTGGTTCCGACATTATTGGTCTAAGAGGTTATGCAAACAACTCTATTAAACCAACTACCTCGGGTGGTGTTGCCTTTGACAAATTTGTGGCAGAAGTGCGCTACCCTATTTCTAATAGCCCATCCTTTTCAATATTTATCTTAAGCTTCTTTGAAGCCGGTAATACTTGGGCAGATATACATGATGTGAATCCATTTAACGTTTATCGTTCAGCTGGTGTTGGTGCAAGAATATTTATGCCTGCTTTTGGTTTGATTGGTCTTGACTACGGTATTCCTTTTGATCAGGTACCTGGTTATCCAAATCCTACATACAAGCCACACGTTACTTTTACAATTGGTCAACAAATCCGTTAGATATATGAAAAAGATATGTTTGGCATTATTCTTGACACTTGCTTCGACATTCTGTTGGGGGCAAAAATTTGGATATATTGATTCAGAATATATTATCAATCAAATGCCTGAGTATAAAAAAGCTCAAACAGAACTAAACCAATTCTCTGTAAAATGGCAAAAAGAGCTTGAAGAAACGCAGCTTAAAATTGACAAATTAAAACAGGAATATCAGGCAGAGGAAGTATTGCTAACCGAAGAAATGCGTAAAGAACGCATGGATACCATCAACCTTCGGGAAAGCAAATTACGGGAACTTCAAAAAAATTATTTTGGATACAAAGGCTTACTTTATCTGAAAAGACAAGAATTAGTAAAGCCTGCACAGGAAAAATTATTCCTGGCAGTAGAAAAAGTAGCAAAAAAAGAAAAGCTAGCTATTATATTTGATAAGTCAGGTGAGCTTGTTATGGTTTATACTGACCCCATTCACGATTATACAGATAAAGTCTTAGAAGCTTTAGGCTTGGGTGATAAAAATGATGTAGTACCCAACAATAGCAATAAGCAATAACGTTAAACAACCCTTACAACATCCATACATCAAAATAATATTATGAAACGCACTCTATCAAATTTTCTTGTAGTACTTTTTGCTACAGTATTCGCTGTACAGCTGAATGCACAAACAGCTGTTCAAAAGATCGGCACTGCTAACGTTGAATATATATTAAGTAATCTGCCTGAAACAAAAAAAGTGGAATCAGATCTACAGGCTTATGAAAAACAGCTTAGAGCACAGCTCGAAAGCAAAGGTGCAGAATATCAACGCAAGTTAGATGAATATCAAAAAGGTGTTCAGTCCGGACTTATGCCTGCTGCTGTAATTGCTGATAAAGAAAAAGAATTAATGTCTATGCAGCAATCCATTCAGGAGTTTGAAAAAACTGCTCAGGAAGATCTGCAAAGCAAATCACTTAGCATGTTAGAGCCGATCTTGCAAAAGGTACAGGCATCTATTGATAAAGTTGCTGCTGCTAACGACTATACATATATAATCAGCACACATGTTGATTACGGTGGAACGGCAATCGTTTTGTATTCAAAAGATAAAGACCAGTATGATATTTCAACACTGGTGTTAAAAGATTTAGGTGTTACTCTTTCACCAACTGGAACTACAACCACTACTACGCCTACAAATACAACAACGACTACACCTACAACCACCACACCTACAAAAACAACTACAACACCTGTTAAAAAATAATTTAACAGGCATTTGAGCATATATAAAAAGGCTTCCAAATCGGAAGCCTTTTTATTAAACAACTCTTACAATAGTCACACATCAAAATAATATTATGAAACGCATCCTGTCAAATTTTCTAGTAATACTTTTTGCTTCCGTATTAACTATACAGGTGAATGCTCAAACAGCTATTCAAAAGATCGGCACTGCTAATGTGGAATATATATTAAGTAATCTGCCTGAAACAAAACAAGTAGAATCAGATCTTAAAGCTTATGAAAAGCAACTAAGAGCACAGCTTGAAAGTAAAGGTGCAGACTATCAACGTAAATTGGAGGAGTACCAAAAAGGTGTTCAGTCCGGACTTATGCCTGCTGCCGTAATTGCTGATAAAGAAAAAGAATTAATGTCTATGCAGCAATCCATTCAGGAATTTGAAAAAACCGCTCAGGAAGACCTGCAAAGCAAATCACTTAGCATGTTAGAGCCGATCTTGGAAAAGGTACAAGCATCTATTGATAAAATTGCGGCGGCAAATGATTATACATTTATAATCACTACACATGTTGATTATGGCGGAACGGCAATTGTTTTGTATTCTAAAGATACAGGCCAGTATGATATTTCAACGCTGGTGTTAAAGGATCTGGGTGTTATTATTTCACAAACAGGAACGACGACTACGCCTGCAAATACGACAACAACTACAACACCTACCAATACAACAACTACGCCTGTTAAAAAGTAATTTAACCGGTAGTTCAAAATATAGAAAAAGGCTTCCAAATTGGAAGCCTTTTTCTATATTTAAGAGATGGAAAAGTTGCCCAACATACATATACTCGCGCCAGCCGGCACTGTAAATAAAGAACAAGTAAAAAAAGGTATTAAACACCTTACGTCTTTAGATTTTACTTGTACTTCAGGCACTTCTTTATATAATAAAAATGGCTATCTCGCAGGTAGCGATGCAGATCGTTTAAAAGATTTGCAGCTGGCACTGGATGATGCTAACGCTATTGCCATCTGGATGGCTCGAGGAGGTTATGGTACAACACGTATCATTGATCAGATCCGATGGACTAAATTTTTAAAAAAGCCAAGCTGGATAATTGGCTATAGTGACATCACAGCTCTTCATATTTATCTTTCCAATCACAACATTCCCAGTATTCACGGACCAATGGTTACACAGGCAGCCGATGAAATTCATGCCGATGCGATTAATCTCGTGGCATCCATTTTAAAAAATGACTTGCCGGAATACTTATTGAACACAACGAAACATAACCGAACAGGGAAAGCAAAAGCAGAAATCACAGGCGGAAACTTAACGCTGATCAGCTCAACCATTGGCACAGCAACGGAAATTATAACTGATAATAAAATCTTATTTATTGAAGAAGTTGGTGAAGCTGCTTATCGCATTGATCGCATGCTGGTACAATTAAAGCGAGCCGGTAAACTGAAAAAATTAAAAGGCCTGATTGTCGGCCACATGACCGACATTACTCATGAAAAAGAATTTGGCAAAACTGTATCCGAAATTATTCTGGACCACACACAGGAATACAATTTCCCAATATGCTTCAGATTCCCTGCCGGGCACGAAGCTCCGAACATGCCATTAATCCTGGGCATGAAGAGCGAATTGATTGTAGATAAAACAGAAGTAATGCTTCGGTATTTATAATTTTTCCCGATACAATACTTCTATTAATGTCTGGCCTACTGCTTTTAATGTTGTCTTATCAATAACATTCATATTGTCATTATGTGTATGCCAATATGATCCAAAATAATTACCGCCGCTTGTTTCATATTCAATAATATCAATCGTCGGAATCATTGCAAGCTTATTGATATATGTATGGTCGTCTGTTATACCAGGGCTTTCAATTTTAATAAACTGATTTCCGTAACCCAAACGTTCTGCTGTTGACCAAACATTCTGTACCACCGATGGTGCATTTTCTAAAGAAACACCCTCTCTTGCAAACGTAGCATCTTTGGCGCCCACCATATCCAATAAAATACCGTAGTAAGCCTTATAGTCTGCTTTATGTTTTTGCTTTGCCCAATGTTGTGAACCTAAACACCAGCTGTCATTTTGATATTCGCCCGGATAAAACATCGGCTGTCCATAATCTTCGCCATCAAATAAAATAATATCAAACCCAACGTCAGGTTTCTTTTCTGCAGCATTAATTACACGCGCTAATTCCATTAAAACACCCACTCCACTGGCACCATCGTTTGCACCATCAATCGGTTTTTTAATATCATTTGAATCCTGATCAGCAAACGGACGTGTATCCCAGTGTGCCGCAAGTAAAATACGCTTGGTTGCTTTCGTGTTATAAGAAACAACGATGTTTTTCAATTTTAATTCTGTCCCATCGAATGCCTTCGCGGTGAATTCCTGTCTTACAAGCCAGCCGCCATTTTTCATAAAGAATTTAGCCAGATATTCCCCGCACTGCTGATGTGCCTTTGTATTAGGAACCCGAGGACCAAATGCTACCTGATTTGCAACATACAAATAAGAAGAATCTGAATTGAATACCGGTGTAACAATAGCAGGAAGAGTTTCTGTTACAGTAGTCTTTTCTACAGGTTTTGTATCAGGCCCGCAACCAGCCGTAAAAATGGCTATCAATACTCCGATAGAAAAAGAAACGATGTTTATTTTATTCTTCATAAGCCCAGTCAATTCCATGTTTCATGTCTTTAATAGCCAATCCTTGCTGTTTAAAATATGCCCGGATCTGGTCAACTTTATCGTATTGTTTATTCTCTTTAGCTTCTTTATATAAATCAAGCAACCCTTTAATCAAACCTTCCGGATTCACTGCAACCTCGTCCACCAAACCCAACACATCGTGAACAAGTGTATTATAACTTTCTTTCATGTTTTCAAATGTTTCTTTTGAAAGCACGGCAGTTGATTTTTGCTGCAAATAAAATACGTTGATCTTTTTTATTAAGTTGAATAACGATGCAATTGCAATGGCCGTATTAAAATCATCTGACATACCCTTATAGCAATCAGCAATAATTTTATTAATCTCATTATCCAATGCCTGATCTTTCTCTATAGCATCGTTGCTGTATTCAAGACTGCTCAGCATTTTCGAACCATTCATTACTTTTCTATATGCCTTGTATGCCGCTTTTAGCGCATCGTTAGAAAAGTCCAGGGTGCTTCTATAATGTGCCTGCAACACAAAGAAACGAATGGTCATAGGCGAATATGCCTGTTCCAGCAAGTCGTGCTTTCCGGAAAACAATTCGTTTAGCGTAATAAAATTTCCCAATGATTTACCCATCTTTTGTCCATTGATGGTAATCATATTGTTATGCAGCCAATACTTAGCCGGTTCTTTTTTATTCGCTGCAACCGATTGAGCAATCTCACATTCGTGGTGCGGAAACAGTAAATCCATACCACCGCCGTGAATATCAAATGTTTCTCCCAGGTATTTTGTACTCATGGCAGAACACTCTAAATGCCAGCCCGGGAAACCCTTGCCCCATGGAGAATCCCATTTCATAATGTGTTCAGGAGAAGCCAGCTTCCAGAGCGCAAAATCGAGCGAACTTTTTTTAGATTGCTGTCCGTCAAGACTACGTGTACCACTTATCAGATCTTCCAGAATACGGCCGGATAGATGACCATATTTGTTTTTATCGTTTGTGAATTTTTCAACATCAAAATATACCGACCCTTCATTTTCATATCCATAACCACTTGATAAAATTTCTTCTACCATTCTGATCTGTTCTGGAATATGGCCCGACGCCGTAGGTTCAATACTAGGCGGCAACACGTTAAGCTTTCTTAAGGCATCGTGATAATATTCTGTATAGCGTTGAACGATTTCCATCGGTTCAAGCTTTTCAAGTTTCGCTTTTTTTGCAATTTTATCTTCGCCTTCATCCGCATCGTGTTCCAAATGGCCCACGTCTGTTATGTTCCGTACATAGCGTACCTGATATTTTAAATGCTGAAGGTATCTGAAAACAATATCAAATGTTATAGCGCTGCGTGCATGGCCAAGGTGACCCTCGCCGTATACTGTTGGCCCGCATACATACATGCCTACATGAGGTGCGTGAATCGGTTCGAAATTTTCTTTTTTTCTTGTTAGTGTATTATATACAACTAATTTTTCTGTAGTCATTTCAAGAATATATTATTTAAACCTATAACCCGCTTTAATTGGGAAATGGTCTGTAAAAGACACGTTTGATTTTGTTTCAAAATTTGTCACCTCAAGATTCGGATCGCAAAATTGCTGATCGATACGCAACAAAGGAAGCTGTCCGTTAAATGTAACGCCAAAGCCATTTCCTTTCTTTTCAAATGCATTGTTTAATACGTCCGATAATTTTTCATAAGTATAGCTATACGGCGGATCATTCAAATCACCACAAACAACTACTTTATAGGGCGACTCCTTTATATGGCTAACGAGTTTATCAACCTGAATACTTCTGTTAATAGTTCCATTCTTATATTTAAGAAACGCCTGCATCACTTTTGTTTTAGATTCACTATTAAAGTGACTTTCTGCAATCTCTCTGTCATCAATACTCATCGATTGTAAGTGCATATTATATACCCTTACCGTTCCCTGCGGAAATTCCACATCCGCATATATCGTTTGGTTATTAGAGCCTTCCTGAAATACTACCTTTCCTTTTGACTTAATCGGGTATTTACTAAAGATAATCATTCCAAAGGTTCCTCCAACATGGTTTGTATATGCATTACTAAAGTAGTAAAACTTATACTTCTTTTTAATCCGCGCTATAGTATTAAAAAGCGTGTCTTTAGGGTAATCATAAAATTCCTGCAGACAGACCACGTCTGCTTCCGATTTTTTTACAAAATCAATAATTTTTCTGGTGGTAGAAAACGTCTTATCTGCAAATTGCGGATATACATTAAACAATCGGATGTTATAAGAAAGAATTGAAAGTTCTTCTTTTTCTACGGCTTTTTTAGAAAAAGTAACTGACCGTTGAATAAATTTCCAATTCAGTGCAAGTAAAAGTAAGGGAACAATAAATAATCTGTTTCTTTTAAATGCCCAATACAGAAACATAACTAAAAGTAATGCAATTCCGATTGGAATAAACAGGCCTATAAAACTGCTGTACCAAAAAACACGGGGAGAAAGATCGGGCATGTAAAACAACACTAATGACATTATCGTCAATATGATAGCTCCCTTATATGTTCTTTGCTCAGTCATTATTCTTTTATTGGGGAGCAAATATAGTTATTGAAACATTGGAATTGGCGCGCACAACAAAAATATATAGATAACATAGATTCCTGCTGCTTAGAAATTCAAAAAGAACCTTTATTTCAGGTAATATTTTAATGGATTTTTGGATTCCACATACAAAATGTTTAATATTGCATTGTAGAATGAATTGAATACTGAAAAGAGGGGACTGTGTCCCCTCTTTTGTTTCTGTATCAATATGACAAAGCAGGAATCAGAGATAAAAACATACGTTTCAAGTTTATTGGCAGAAAAAGAAAGCCTTTTTCTTGTTGATATTGTGTTTGGAGGTATTAATTCCAGAAGAAAAATTGTTGTAATTCTTGATAAAGACGCCGGCATTACTATTGACGAATGCGGCGAATTCAGCAGGGCATTAGGCAATCTGATCGAGGAAAATAATTTGTTTGGAGATTCAGCCTATGTTCTTGAAGTTTCTTCACCAGGAATGGACAGACCATTAACCGTAACCAGACAATACAAAAGAAGAATTGGAAACAAACTTAATTTTCTTCTGAACGATGGGACAGAATTTGAGGCTGTGCTTCAAGATGTTGCAGAAGAAGAAGTAACCGTTGTTCCGGTTCCACCAAAAGCAAAAAAGAATAAAAAAGAAACTACTGTAGAAGTGGCAGAACAGCCGCGAAAACTTCGTTTCGAACAAATAAAAAAGTGTAACTTAATTGTATCGTTTAAATAAAATGGATACTTCAACTTTAATTGAATCGTTTGCAGAGTTTGCAAAATTCAAGAGCATAGACCGCCCTACCATGATGAAAATCGTGGAAGATGTGTTTCGCACCATGATCCGTAAAAAATACGGAACAGATGACAACTTCAACGTTATTATTAACGTCGATAAAGGTGACCTTGAAATTTGGTGGATGAGAGAAATTGTTTCAGATGATTTTGCTGAGGACAGTTTTGATTATGATCCAAATAAACACATTTCGTTAACGGACGCCCATTTGATTGAAAAAGATTTCGAAGAAGGCGAAGAAGTTGCAACCGAAGTTAAATTAGAAGACTTTGGAAGAAGAATGGTTCAGACTGCCCGTCAGACCTTGATTCAAAAAGTAAAAGACCTTGAAAAAGATAATCTTTTCCAAAAATACAAAGAACTGGTTGGCGAAATCATCAATGGTGAAGTATATCAGGTATTAAGCAAAGAGATCTTATTGATTGATGCCGACGGTAATGAATTAGCATTGCCTAAATACGAGCAGATTCCAAAAGATCGTTTCCGTAAGGGCGACAACGTACGTGCTATTGTGCACCGTGTTGAAATGCACAACGGAAATCCTAAAATCATTCTTTCAAGAACGTCTCCTAAATTCTTAGAACGTCTGTTCGAACTTGAAGTGCCGGAAGTATACGATGGCTTGATTTCAATTCGCAACATTGTTCGTGAACCAGGCGAGCGTGCTAAAGTAGCTGTTGAATCGTACGATGACCGTATTGATCCGGTTGGTGCATGTGTGGGTATGAAAGGCTCACGTATTCATAGCATTGTACGTGAATTAGAGAATGAAAATATTGACGTAATCAATTTCACTGATAATATTGATTTGTTTATTGCACGTGCATTAAGCCCGGCAAAAATCAGCAGCCTTAAAGTTGAAGCAGACAAAGGCCGTGCTTCTGTTTTCTTAAAGCCAGATCAGGTTTCACTTGCTATTGGTAAAGGCGGACAGAATATTAAACTTGCCAGCAAACTGGTTGGTTTGGAAATTGACGTATTCAGAGAATTGACAGGCAATGAAGACAACGAAGATGTTGACTTAACAGAATTTGTTGATGAAATTGAAGACTGGATATTAGATGAATTAAAACGTATCGGTTTAGATACAGCGAAGAGTGTGTTGGCTCTAAGCAAAGATGATCTTGTTCGTCGTACTGAATTAGAAGAAGAAACTGTTGAAGACGTACTTCAGATTCTTAGACAGGAATTTGAATAAAAATAATATTTGAATAAATAATTTATAAATGGCTGAAGAAAAAATGATGCGGCTAAGCCAAGTGGCAAGGAAGTTGAATGTCGGAACATCGACAATCATCGATCACCTTTCTGCTAAGGGCTATGATATTGAGAACAACCCCAATGCCAAGATTACAGTGGATATGTACGCAGTTCTTTCAAAAGAATATGAGTCATCTGCACAGGTAAAAAAGGAGGCTGAAAGCCTTACTATAGGCAAAAAACACATGGGTGACGTTGTTATCGATGCCGATCAAATGAATGCTGCTCCTGAGCACGAAGAAGAGGATGAAATTCGCATCATTAATAGTAATCCTGTAGAAACGGTAGCTCAAGAGATTCCAGCGACTCCTGTCGTTGAAGAAGCTCCTAAAACAGAGCCTGTAGCGTCTCAGGAAGAAGTAAAAAACAATGTTACTCTTCAGGGTTTAAAAGTGCTTGGTAAAATTGATTTAACGCCAGCAGATAAAGATTCTAAAAAATCTCCTAAACCTGCAGCAAAAGCTGCTGATAAGCCAAAACAAGAGAAACCTGCAGAGAAGGCCAAGCCTGAAACTCAGGCACCGGTTACTGCGAAAGCGGAGACTCCTAAAGCAGAAGTAAAACAAACAGCTAAGACCGAAACGCCAAAAGCAAAAGCTGTTGAAGAACCTGCGAAAAAAGCTCCTGAAACAGAAAAGGCTGCAACTCCTACTCCTCCTGTTGAAGTACAAGCTCCTGTTGTTGATGAACCTGTTGAAGTTGTACAGGCACATGCCGACAAACTTCAGGGATTAACGGTATTAGGAAAAATTCAGCTGCCGGATAAAAAGAAAGAACCTACTCGCGTAGCCTCTTCTGATGAAGTAGTTGATAAGAATAAGAACAAACGTAAACGCAAACGTCTTAACGACGGACCAAATAAACCTGCAGGCGCCAATCCAAACGGTCCTAGACCAGCGGGTGGAAATCCGAATGGACCTAGACCGGCAGGTGGGAATCCTAACGGACCAAGACCGGCAAATGGAGCTAGACCAGCGGGCGGTAACCCTAACGGTCCTAGACCAGGAAATCAAAACGGTCCTAGACCAACAGGCGGACCAAAACCTACGCTTACCAAAGCGAGCGAAAAAGGAGAGGTTACCGGAAAACAGATTCAGGAAAAAATTAAAGCTACCATGGCAAAATTGTCTGGTGGTGGTACAAAATCCGGCCCTGTAAACCGCGCTAAATACCGTAAAGACAAACGTTCTGCCATGGCTGATGCCGAAGAAGAACGTTTGATGATGGAGCAGGAAGATGCAAAATCATTGAAAGTTGCAGAATTTATCTCTGCAAGTGACCTTGCATCTTTAATGGATGTAAGCATCAATGAAGTAATTTCAAAATGTATGGCAATGGGTATGTTTGTATCCATTAACCAACGTTTAGATGCAGAGGCAATCACAATCATTGCCGATGAATTTGGTTACGATGTTAACTTCCAGACTACAGGTGAAGAAGATGATGTAACAGATGAAGATCAGGACGATCCGGATAGTTTAGTGGAACGTGCACCGATTGTAACCATTATGGGTCACGTCGATCACGGTAAAACATCCTTGCTTGATTATATACGAAAATCAAAAGTTGTAGCTGGTGAAGCAGGTGGTATTACACAGCACATTGGTGCATACAATGTAATGACCGACTCCGGCAAACCGATTACATTCTTAGATACTCCAGGTCACGAAGCCTTTACAGCGATGCGTGCCCGTGGTGCTAAAATTACTGATATTGTTATCATTGTGGTAGCTGCCGATGATTCGGTGATGCCGCAAACAAAAGAAGCGATCAATCACGCTCGTGTAGCAGGTGTTCCGATTATTATTGCAATCAATAAAATTGATAAACCAGCTGCTAATCCGGATAAGATTAAAGAAGAACTTTCTAAAGAAAATATTCTTGTTGAAGACTGGGGCGGTAAATACCAATGTCAGGCTATTTCAGCGAAGGCCGGAACCGGTATCAGCGAATTGCTTGATAAAGTATTGCTTGAAGCAGAGATGCTTGAATTGAAAGCGAACCCTGACAAACGTGCCGTTGGTGCTGTTATTGAAGCCTCTCTTGATAAAGGCAGAGGTTATGTAACGAACGTATTGGTTGAAGCAGGTACATTACGTATTGGCGATATCATTCTTGCAGGTGCACACTTCGGTCGTGTTAAAGCAATGGTTGATCACACAGGTAAACGTTTAAAAGAAGCAGGTCCTGCAATGCCTTTACAGGTATTGGGTCTGAATGGTGCACCACAAGCGGGTGACAAGTTCCAGATCATGGAAACGGAACGTGAAGCACGTGAAATTTCTTCCAGACGTGAACAATTGTTACGTGAACAAAGTATCCGTACCAAGAAACACATTACCCTTGATGAAATTGGCCGTCGTTTGGCAATCGGTAACTTCAAAGAACTTAACATCATTGTTAAAGCCGATGTGGATGGTTCAGTAGAAGCCTTGTCAGATTCATTATTGAAATTGTCTACAGAAGAAATTCAGATCCGTATCCTGCACAAAGGTGTGGGTCAGATTTCCGAATCAGATATCTTATTAGCATCTGCATCCGATGCAATCATTGTTGCCTTCCAGGTACGTCCTTCTACAAGTGCGCGTAAACTGGCAGAGCAGGAACAGATTGAAATCCGTATGTACTCGATCATCTACGACGCAATCAATGAAGTTAAAGATGCGATGGAAGGTATGTTGGAACCGAAGATGGAAGAGGTTATCCTTGGTACAATCGATGTGCGTGATGTATTCAAAATTACTAAAGTTGGTACTGTTGCCGGTGCATACGTATCTGAAGGTTATGTGAAACGCAGCAACAGTGTACGATTAATACGCGATGGTATTGTTATGTACACAGGTTCTATCAGTGCATTGAAACGTTTCAAAGACGATGTAACAGAAGTTAAAACGAGTTACGAATGTGGTATCAGCTTAAAAGGATATAACGACATTCAGATTGGTGATCAGATTGAAGCGTTTGAACAAAAAGAAGTAAAACGTACACTGTAAAAATTTAATCGATTTTCAAATTATAAAGAAGGGCAAGTAAACATTTACTTGCCCTTCTTATTTTTAAACAATATCTGTTATTTCTTTTTTATTAAACTCAATACAAACAGCAGTACCCAGGCACCACCGGCTGAGATAAGAATCTGGAACAATAGGCCTGAACCGCCGATGCCCAGAAAACCGGCCAGCCAGCCACCGATCAGCCCTCCAAGAATACCTACTATAATATTACCTATCAAACCCAAACCACTGCCTTTAAAAATTTGAGCACCAAGCCATCCCGACACAGCGCCGATTAATAAGAAATAAATAAAATTCATAGTTGTACGTGTTTAGTTGAAACTATAGTTATTAAGTGAATGCGTAAAGCATTTAATGTACGATACGTTAGACAGCTATTGTACGGCTAACTATTTATAATGATAAATATCAACCTATTTGAAAAGACAACTATTAAATCAACCACCCTGCCAGCAAACCGGCAATAATTAAAAATGGATGTGGTATGCGGGTAAATAACAAAATACACATTGTAGCAAGAGCAATCCCGTCATTTAGCATTACACTATTCATATCGCCCTTTTGCATTGGCAATGCAAGCATCAATGCTGTGGAAAGGATAATCCCGGCATTGCCTGCATTAATGCCTTCAAACGACGCCTTAACCACACGATATTGCTTTATATTTTTCCAGATTGGTGCAATAAAGAAAATCAAAATAGTGCCTGGTAAAAATACCCCAAAAGATCCGATAAAGCCCCCGGCAATTTCGCCCCAAATTCCGTATTGACGCATGGAAAGCGCTCCTATATAAGATGCAAAAGTAAATACAGGGCCCGGTAATGATTGTAAAAAGGCATAGCCTAATAAAAATTCACTGTGCGTTAAATAATTTTTGAACTCTACAAATTCGGTGTAAAAATAACCGATCAATGCTTGTCCGCCGCCAAAAATTAAACTGCCGTTCCGGAAGAAGTTTTCAAACAAGCGTATCGGTAATGCGTGTGTCAATGTCCCGATTACAGCTGCGCCCACAAAAATCCCCCCTAATAAAATCAAATTGGCCCAGCGAATATTAAAAGGAGTCTTTTCTTCCTGCTGATGTTTGCCAAATCTGAAAGACGTCAAAAACCCTGATATAAGCAGTATGATTGGAAACATCCAGGGTGAAGCTTTGTCAAAATAACTTATGTAAAAACAAATACTTGCCGTAAGTACTAAAATGATGATGGCTGTTTTTGTTTTTTGAATAATAGAGAATGTTTTAACAACGGCATACAAGACAAACCCGATTGCGATTGGCTCCAAATATTTAACAACGCCAAGGTTTAAATTTTGTGTTTCAAAATAAGAAACCAAGATAGCGGCAGCAGTCATTACAATAGCGGCCGGTAATAGCCAAACTAATACGGTAAGAAATGCAAGCCTTGGGCCTCCTATTTTAAAACCTACCGCTGTAATTGTTTGAGTAGAAGCCGGACCAGGTAAAATCTGGCAGAATGAATATAATTCCATTAATTCCGCCTCTGTTACGTATGCCCTCTTTTGAACAAGGATTTTAAAGAATATTGCCAAATGAGCCTGAGGCCCTCCAAATGAAGTAAGCGACAAGACTAATACATCTTTTAGAAAAATAAGATGCCTGATGTTCTTCATTTATTCAGTTTAAGGTGGTACGGTTTAGTAAACTAAAGTTCTAAAATACGCTTTTTCCATGAATAATCAGAACTTAATCTATTTCAGAACCTATTAGTAGGTATTTTTATGTAATTTAGACGTTGAAACCGTATGAAACATGCGCATAGTAGCCGAATATCCGAGTGTTGATTTTAAAATCACTGTTTTTTCCTGGAACGGGAAGTATCTGTTAAAAATTGAAAAAGGTATGTTTGAACAAACCTATAAGATTAGTGAAATGGATGTAACGGGCGATGATGAGGTCAAAAAAATTGTTGAAGATCCTATTTTTGTAGAAGAAGTCAAGAACCGATTCAAGAATATGAATCTATCTTTAAACGACGCTTTAAATCGCATTTAAGAAAATCTATAATTCATACGTTTGGCCATAATCCGGAAGTTCAATATCTGTATAGCCATGCTCTTTTAATGTCTGAGAAAAGTCCTGCATACTTTGATATTCTCCATGAACTAAAAATATTTTTTTCAGTTTGGTTTTATCCTGATGTCCTATAAATTTCAGCAATCCGTTTTTGTCTGTATGCCCGCTGAATATATCCGTATAGATTACTTTTGCTGAAACAGGAATCGACCGCTTTTTAAATCGAATGGTTTGTTTTCCGGCAAGTAAATCATGACCAATTGTACCTTCCACAGCATACCCAACCAACAGTATAGTACAATACGGATTTTGCAGATTTTGTCTGATATGGTGCTGTATCCTTCCTCCAGTAATCATGCCTGAAGAAGAAAGTATAATACACGGTTTTAAATAATTGGATATGTTTTTACTTTCTTTGAATGTTTTAATATGATCCAGATTTTCGAAATCAAACAAAGATTCCTCTTGCTTTTTTATTTCCAATGCCTCTTCATTCATCAATGAATGATACTTTGAATAGATATTAGTACCTTCAGCGGCTAAGGCCGAATCTGTAAATACTTTAATTGGCGGCAATTCATTTTTTAATGCCAGTTTATTCAGGGTATAAAGCAATGACTGAGTTCTTCCTAAACTAAATGCGGGTATAATTAATCGTCCGGGTTTATCTACACACGCTTCGGTTACAATACGTTTCACAAGTTCTTCAGCAGGCTCTGTTTCCTTATGTACCCGGTTTCCATACGTTGTTTCACACAAAATATAATCTGCCTGCGGAGAGGGTGCAGGATCCGGCAATAGCGGATAATTATCTCTGCCGATATCTCCGGAGAATAAAATACTTTTTACTTTTCCTTCCTCTTTTATCTTAATAAAAACACTTGCTGCGCCAAGTATATGGCCAACGGGTGTTAACCGAACAGTAATACTTTCGTTGACTTCAAAATCTTTATTAAACGCTATTGGAATAAACCGATCGACGGGTTTATATGAATAATCGCTGGGAGCAGAGTTGGCAATCTTTTTTTCTGAACGTTGTATATGTGCCGAGTCTGCAAAAAGCAATTCTGAAAGCTCTGCCGTTGGTGCAGTTGAAAGTATCTGTCCTCTATAACCGCTTCTGATTAATGATGGAATATTGCCCGAATGGTCTACATGGGCGTGAGTAAGTATTACCAGATCAATGTCACTGGCTTCAAAAGGGAATAAACCGCCGCTAAGCACTTTATGTCTTTCTGAAAAATCGGAGCCGCAATCAATCAATATTTTATAACCAAGAGATTCTAACAAATACATGCTTCCCGTTACTTTTCTTGCTGCTCCCCAAAATGTCAGTTTCATTGATTGCGATTAATTAATAGTAGGATTTGTTCTTTTCTATTTATTTCCAAAATAAATTACTTCCGCAAGGTACTTAGATTTGTTCTGAAATTATGAAACAATTCGCTTTTCATTGAGGTAAAGGTTTGTCGGTACCAAATGAATTAGTAATTTGAGCTGTTATTTAACGTAGGGTATGTCAAATTTGAAAAATCACGGCACGCAAAAACTATCTGCTGCCGGTTTATTAATTTCTCTTGGTATTATATACGGCGACATTGGCACGTCTCCACTCTATGTAATGAAAGCCATTGCAGGAGATCGGATTATTTCTGAGGCCCTTATATTAGGAGGTTTATCGTGTGTTTTCTGGACATTAACACTGCAAACAACCATCAAATATGTTGTGGTTACCTTACGGGCAGATAATAAAGGTGAAGGCGGAATTTTTTCCTTATTTGCATTAATCAGACGAAGAAATCCAAATTTGGTATGGCCTGCCATGATTGGTGGTTCAGCTTTACTGGCAGATGGTATTATTACACCACCAATCTCAGTATCTTCCGCTATTGAAGGTTTGAAAATTTATGATAAAGATCTAAACACAATTCCTATTGTCATTTGCATACTTCTTGGATTGTTTTTAGTTCAGCGTTTTGGAACCAATATCGTAGGTAAATTTTTTGGACCTATCATGTTCGTCTGGTTTTTTATGCTTGCAGCATTGGGCTTGAATGAACTCGTAGGCAATATGAGTGTTTTGCAAGCCATACATCCTAAACACGCCTACCTTCTCTTAACTGAGTATCCTCAAGGGTTCTGGCTCTTAGGTGCCGTATTCTTATGTACAACCGGTGCAGAAGCTTTATATTCTGATTTAGGACACTGTGGCAGACCCAATATTCGTATCAGTTGGATTTTTGTAAAAATAGCATTGCTGTTAAACTACTTTGGCCAGGGTGCATGGATTCTGAATCATAAAGGATATGTGTTGGATAGTAACCCATTCTTCAGCATCATGCCTGAATCTTTTGTTGCGTATGGAATTATAATAGCTACCATGGCAGCGATCATTGCTTCACAAGCATTAATCAGCGGCTCATATACCTTGATCAGCGAAGCGCTTCGTTTGAACTTGTGGCCAAAAGTCAGAATTAAATACCCGACGATAAAAAAAGGACAGTTGTTTATTCCAAGCACCAATATCATGATGCTGGTTGGCTGTATCTTCGTTGTGCTGGTATTTAAAGAATCAAAAGAAATGGAGGCTGCTTATGGCTTAGCTATTAGTGTAACCATGCTGATGACAACATTGCTGTTATCTTATTACTTATTGATCATACAACGTCTCTCATTTATTTGGGTAAGCATTTTCTTCTTAATATACTTTGTAATTGAAACATCCTTTTTAGTAGCAAACTTAGAAAAGTTCGTGCATGGTGGTTACTTCACACTTATTGCCGGAGGAGTATTAATGTTTGTTATGGCAATCTGGTATACAGCACACCGCATCAAACGCAGACTTACTGAATATGTAAATATGGAAGACTACTTCCCTCTTTTAAAAGAATTGAGTGAAGATAATTCCATTCCCAAATATTCTACCCACCTCATATACTTAACGGGGGCCGACAACTTTAATAAGATAGAATCAAAAATCATGTATTCTATTTTTCAAAAACAGCCAAAGAGAGCCGATATATATTGGTTTCTGCATATAGATGTTGTAGATGAACCGTACACACTGGAATACAAAGTACGAACGATGTTACAGGACGATGTTATCCGCGTAGATTTTAAACTCGGTTTCAGGGTTGAACACCGCATCAATTTATTCTTCCGCAAAGTGGTTGAAGATATGGTGAACAATAAGGAAGTGGATTTTACATCCCGATACACCTCTTTAAATAAACGAAATCTGATCGGTGACTTCCGTTTTGTTGTACTTGAAAAACATTTAAGCAACGATAACGATTTAAGCGTGGTCGAACAATTTGCTATGGACTGGTACTTCTTATTGAAACATATTTCAATATCTGAATCCAGTGCTTTTGGTCTGGACACAAGTTCTATTACGGTTGAAAAAGTACCAATGGTAATAAGCCCGATGGAAAACTTCCAGTTAAAGCGCGTCTATTAAGTATACATGAAATCAAAAAAAATAATCCTGGGGATCGTATTTTTTCTCTTTATCGGAGTAATGATATTGTTTACTATTGATTTCATGGCACGTACTACACCACCCTGGGAGCGCAAGAAAGACAGTACTTTTATCAATAAATATAAAATTCAATACAACGAAAAACTTGGTTTGAAAAATATTGATTCATTGAAAAAAGCTCGGGAAGAGAAATGAAAAGAGTATTAAAACACGTATTGTTCGTTATAGGCTCACTCATTTTTGTATTCATTTCAGTTAATGTAATTTTCACGCATCTGCACGATGGTGGCCAAATAGGAATGATTATTGGATTATTTTCGTTTCAACTTTTTTTTATTTTAGCAGCTTATCGTTTCAAATGGTGGATAACTATACTTCTATTAATTCTTTTAGCATTAACCATTCCGTTGAATTTATTATGTATGGAGGCCATCTATTATAATTTTATCAATCCAGAAAATGGCATAACTATATTTCATGAACTTTTTGGCTATACATTGTATTTTATTTTTGCAATAACATTCATAGAATTAGCTGCTTTTATTGATCGCAAATTCAAATTACGTCTATAACAAAAAAGGCCTCATCCCGATAGGTATCGAGATGAGGCCTTTTTTGTTATTCCAACTCAACTTATTTTTTACTTCTTAATTTATGAATCTCTTGTTTTAAAGAATCAATATCACTTTTTAAATCTGCTACAGTAATTGAGTCTCCTCTTTTAATTTCTGCAATCAATTCGTTTTTAATAATCGCAATCTCTGCAAGTTCTTTTTCATTCAAGCCATAATCATCCGAAGAGTCTCCTGAATGGCCTTCCATTTTCGCTTCTAATTTTTCCTCTTTCTGGCAAGCAACAAAAACCGGCAATGCCATTACTAATAAAATTACTATCTTTTTCATACGTATATATTTATTGTTCTTTATCCAATCTAAAATTTTTTCGGAAATACTTTTATGATATATGTCAGTAATAATTATGCTAATGCTTCAAATAAAACTTCCACCGTGTGTTTCGCTTCTCTCCCCGTACCATCTTTGATCTGGTGACGGCAGCTCGTACCCGGTGCAGCAATAATTGTCTTCTCATCAGCCTTACGTACCGCTGGAAATAACACCAGCTCCCCTACCTGTATAGATAAATCGTAATGTTCTTTTTCATACCCGAATGACCCGGCCATACCGCAACAGCCGGAAGGAATAATTTCCACTTTATAGTTCTCTGGTATTGTCAATATCTTTTGAGAGAAGTTTACAGACGACAATGCTTTCTGATGACAGTGTCCATGAAGCTTCACCTTACGGCTTGCACGTGTGAACAGATCTTTACTGATTTTTCCCGCATCGAATTGATTCGCAATAAACTCATCTATCATGAATGAGTTCTTTGCCAAATGATTTGCTGCTTCCAGCTCTTCAGCCGGTACAAGGTTCGGATATTCATCTCTGAAACTTAAAATAGCAGAAGGTTCGATACCGATCAATGGTGATTCAGACGTCACGATGTCTTTCAGCATAGCAATGTTCTTCCGAACAATTTTCTGTGCTTCTCTAACCATCCCTTTAGATAAATAGGTACGCGCACTCTCTAAATGAGCGGGCACTACTACCTCATAACCCAGACGGGTAAGCAGGTGTATTGCTTTTATACCAATGTGTGATTCGTTGTAATCGGTATATTCATCGCAGAACAAATACACTTTACCAATGTAATGGCCCTTGGCTGGTTTTAATTCATCGCTGTGTTTTCTTGCCCAGGTACGTAAAGTTTGCATGGACATTTTAGGCAACGGACGCTTCTGTGTCATTCCTAAAACACCTTTAATGATGCTACCTGTAACAATATTGCCCATCATAAAATTAGCTAACCACGGCCAATTTTTATTCAGTGCATTCACAGATGCAAAGTTCGCAATCATACGTGCACGCAGCGGAACACCGTTTGCATCGTAATATTGCTGCAAGAATTCAGCCTTTAGCTTTGTAACATCAACATTAGACGGGCACTCACTCTTACAACCTTTGCAAGACAGGCACAAATCCATTACCTCATAAATTTCTTTATGATCAAATTTATTCTGCTTGCCGGATGTTGTTAAGAATTCACGCAATATATTAGCACGTGCACGTGTCGTATCTTTTTCGTTGCGGGTAGCCTGAAAGCTCGGACACATTGTTCCACCAATGATAGAAGACTTTCGGCAATCGCCTGCACCGTTACATTGCTCAGCCATACGCACAATACCCAACGATTTTTCAAAGTTGAACGTTGTTTTGATTTCAGGCGTTTGCTGGCCGGATGCATAACGCAAAGACTCCAGCATCGGAGGTGCGTTAACAATCTTATTCGGATTAAGAATATCATTCGGATCCCAAACTTTTTTCAGTTCGCAGATCATTTTGTAATTCTTTTCACCAATCATTTTCTTTACAAACGGAGCCCGTACACGGCCATCACCGTGCTCTCCGCTTAATGAGCCGCGGAATTTTTTAACCAAATCAGCAACTTCGTCTGTAATGGTAAACATTAATTGGCGATCCTTTTCGTCTTTCAGGTTCATTACCGGACGTAAGTGCAATTCGCCATCACCAATGTGTGCATAGAATACACACCTGGAATTATGTTTATCTAATATTTTCTGAAACTCATCAATAAATTCCGGCTGATCATTCACATCAACAGCGGTGTCTTCAATACAAGCCGCGCCTTTCATGTCACCGGGTATGTTACCCAACAACCCTAAACCTGCTTTACGAATTGCCCATACTTTATTAATATCGTTATCCCATAATAGCGGAAAATGATATCCATAACCTGCTGCACGAAGTTCGGCTTCTGTTTTACGGGCCAATGCTTCAATTTCTTCTTTGGTTTCACGCGCCCATTCAACAATCAGCAATGCTCCCGGATCACCCTGTATAAAGGTTCTGTTCTTCGATTGTTCAATACTGTCTTTTGTGCATTGCAATACAATATCATCCAATAACTCTACTGCACCAGGCTTGTTCTTTAATGCAATTAAGTTTGCACGTGTCGCTTCAGCAACGGTATTTAAATGAACGGCCAAAACACCTTTTGTTTTAGGGGGCAGATCAATCAGGTTTAATTTAATATCGTTGATGAAAACCAGCGTACCTTCTGAACCCGCAATTAACTTGCACATGTTAAAAGATTCCTTGCCTTCTGTAAAAGGTTCACTCTCCAGCAACACATCAATTGCATAACCCGTGTTACGTCTGTTGATGGTAGGTTTAGGAAACTCTGCACGTATCTCTTTTTGGTTTTCAGTATTCGTAAGCGTCTCGTTGATGTAACGGTATACTTTACCCTCAAGCGTATCCAGTTTCAGCTTTGCCTCGTACTCTGCAACGGTAAGTGATTTAAATGTCACTTCACTTCCATCACTTAAAAAGCCATTGATCTCAAGTACGTGATCACGTGTGGTACCATAAATAACCGAGTGTGAACCGCAGGAATTATTACCAACCATACCGCCAACCATACAGCGGTTTGATGTAGATGTTTCCGGACCAAAAAATAAATTAAGTGATTCCAGTTTTTTATTCAGCTCATCCAATACAATCCCCGGCTGCAAGCGCACCCATTTTTCTTTTGTATTGATCTCATATATTTCAGTGAAATATTTCGATACATCGACAATGATACCTTTACCGACCACTTGCCCTGCCAGCGAAGTACCGGCAGTACGCGGAATGATTCCGATTTTATATTTATTTGCAAAAGCAATTATTTTTCTAACATCTTCTTTATGTTTGGGGCGGGCTACTGCTAAAGGTAATTCACGGTATACAGAAGCATCTGTGGCATAAAGTGTTCTCATAGTAAGGTCGAAATATAAATCTCCTTCTATGTTTTTCTTTAATTCTTCTAATTGTGCAAGCATGTTATTGGAAAGTAACTTCGGTAAGTTAAGAGTGTAAATATCGGCTTTTTTTATGTTTTATGACAGGCAAAAACTTTATTTAGTTCCTGTCTTAATTAAAATTACGACGATCGATTCGCTGTAAATAAAAAGTTATTATAGCTATGAAAATGTGTATTCATGAGTAAATCTACTTCTGCAATTGAATTTCTATTTTTAAGATGCTAAAAAATAAAAAATTATACAAGCATAACGATTAAATGCTTGCTGTTTTATACATGGAATGTTTGAAATCAGCTCTTATTCAGAAGTAAAACCAATTTTTAATATCTTATGTAAAGATGAATTTCTCCGGAAATGTTTCTTTGTATTATAATTTTGAAAGAAATAGCCTTAAATCTTACTGTATGGATGCATTTATTCAATTTTACACCTGCCATTCTCAAAAAAAGGCATTATCTTTACCATACAAATACGGGCGCATGTAGAGATACAAATAAACGTCTTTATCATTCATAATTAATAGAATAACAGTTTATGTTAACAATCTCTGAAAACAAAGTCGTTCGCCTTACATACGAATTAAGCGAAGACAGCAAAAAAGAAGAAATCATAGAAAAAGTTGATACAGATCAACCTGCTACATTTCTATTTGGCGTAGGTGGTTTATTGCCTGAATTTGAAGAAAACCTTTTTGGTTTAAAACAAGGTGATTCATTCAATTTCTCTATTGCATCAGATAATGCTTATGGTCCGCTTGACCCGAATGCATTAGTAGATATTCCTAAAGAAGCATTTACAATCGATGGAAAATTACAGGAAGATATGCTTCAGGTTGGCAGTATCTTGCCAATGAGAGACAATGAAGACAACTTCTTACAAGGAAGAATTGTAGAATTAAGAAATGACGTAGTGGTTATGGATTTCAATCATCCATTAGCGGGTAAAGACCTCTATTTTAAAGGTACTATCATTGATGTACGTGAGGCTACGGCTGAAGAAATCAGCCATGGCCATGTTCACGGCGAAGGTGGTCACCATCATTAATTTATAATTTAGAGCCTGTATAACCTACAGGCTCTAACTTTTTTAGGGTCAGCCCGTATAAATACTAATTCTATGGACAACACTTTCAAAAAAATCTTATTCCTGCTCTTTATTTCAGCAAGCACAATTTTGGCTGGCTATTCTCAAATAAGTTTCGGGGTAGGTTCAACATTCGGTTTAGGTTATTTGCGTTCTTCTCAGCTAAAACAAGGTGCTCATAACATTGAGGACCAAAATAGCAATATCAAGAACCTGGATTACAAAGTTCGTGCATCAGCACAAATTGGTTTTCAAGGTGTCATACAATATCGTCTGAGTCATCAATGGTGTTTGGTAGCCTCTCCGGGATTTAATCTTTTCCGTTCAACGTATAATAACATATTTATTGAAAACGAACCACAGAGTGGTTCGGATTACATTTCACACAAGATTCTTTCAACGGCAACATTTAAAAGTACTCAGCTGGTATTGCCGATCATTGCGAAATACTACATCATTCCTGATAAAAGCTATTTTGCTACAGCAGGCTTCCGATTTGCATATAATACAGGCATGCGAATGTCTTCCCGAGAAGATTCAATCACTTTGTACTATTCTTCAACAGATCTTCTTTCCAGCAATAAAACAGAAACGGAATATAAAAAAGTAAAGCTCGACGGATACAAACCTTTTCAGGCTCATTTGGTATTGGGAATTGGTACTTCTATCTTAACAGGCTACAGACGAAACCTGGATCTTGAATTGAGCTATTCTATCCCGCTTACTTCTTCACCGTATTATACAACAGATGCGGATTATACCGCGCACGCACTAACCAACTCTGTATACACAGCTGCAGGGAAATCTTCCTTTGAAAGTGCTTCGGGCAAAAATTTGGATCACTACAGAATGCATATGATAACTTTTACCGTAAGATATCTTATCTATTCTATCAATAAATAACTCTTTCCGCCATCTATCTACATGCTTATTTTGTGCCTCAGTTAAAGGTATAGAATATGTAATTCCATTCATTTAGTTTACATTTATCTAATGAATATTGAAAAGCAACGCCTGATTAATTCAGAAAAAAATCCTATCTGGAAAAAATGGGGGCCTTATGTAAGTGACCGCCAATGGGGAACTGTAAGAGAAGATTATAGCAAAGATGGCTCGGCCTGGGAATATTTCCCGCACGACATGGCAAGAAGCAGAGCATATCGTTGGAGTGAAGACGGTATCGGCGGCATCTGCGACGACCAGCAGCACGTTTGCTTTGCACTTGCTTTGTGGAACCACAAAGACCCGATCATTAAAGAACGTTTTTTCGGCTTAACCGGAAACGAAGGCAATCACGGAGAAGATGTAAAAGAATATTATTATTATCAGGACAGCACACCTACGCATTCGTACATGAAAATGCTGTATCGCTATCCGCAAGAGGCTTTTCCATATAGTGAGCTGGTTGAAGTAAATTCAAAACGTTCACGCAAAGAAGAAGAATTTGACCTGATTGATACAGGTATTTTTGATGACAATAAGTTTTTTGATGTTTATATAGAATATGCAAAAAATCACAGTGAAGATATTTGCATCCGTATTGACATAGTAAATAAATATCACGAAGATAAGGAACTGGTTGTGCTGCCTACTGTTTGGTTCAGAAACACCTGGGACTGGGATCATGGAGTTGAAAAACCGGCCTTATTTGCAGTAACCGGAAACGAGATCCGGCTTACACAACACGGAGAAAACGCTCACTATAATTTTTATTTAGACCAACACCCTGAATTACTTTTTTGCGAAAATGAAACAAATACCAATAGGGTCTTTGGCTGGGGAAATGGAAAAAGTTTCTTTAAAGATGGTATCAATAATTATATAGTTGATGGCGACAAAAATGCGGTTAACCCTGCCTTAGCGGGAACTAAAGCAAGTGGTGCATATCGCATAACTGTTGCCGCAAACAACAACTACATTATCCGGCTGAGACTAAGCAAAGATAAAATTGAGAATCCGTTTGAAAATTTTGACGGACTTGTCTTTCAAAGAAAACAAGAAGCAGATATCTTCTATGGCGAGTTACAAGAACACATTCGTGAAGAAGAATTAAAAAATATTCAACGCCAGGCTTATGCTGGTATGATGTGGGGCAAGCAATATTATAATTTTGATGTATCGCGCTGGCTCGATGGCGACCCCAACCAACCTCATGTAACACCTAACCGAGCCTTTGGAAGAAATGCTTCCTGGCGGCACATGCATTGTGCCGAAGTTATTTCGATGCCCGACAAGTGGGAGTACCCTTGGTTTGCAGCCTGGGATCTGGCATTCCACTGCATACCTATTGCACGTATTGATCCTGTTTTTGCAAAAAAACAATTACTGCTGTTGCTTGACGAGAAGCACCTGCACCCAAGCGGACAAATACCTGCCTACGAATGGAGTTTTAGTGATGTGAACCCTCCGGTACACGCATGGGCTACGCTACGGATTTTTCAGATAGACCGAAAAATCCGCTGTGACAAAGGCGATTTTGATTTTCTTGAACAGTCCTATCATAAGCTGTTATTAAACTTTACCTGGTGGGTGAATCAAAAAGACAAGGTTGGCAATAACATCTTTGAAGGCGGCTTCCTTGGTCTGGATAACATTGGAATATTTGACCGAAGCAAACCTCTGCCAACCGGTGGCACCATGGAACAAGCCGATGGTACTGCATGGATGGCGATGTTCTCATTAAATATGTTAAAAATTTCTCTTGAGTTGTCTTTGCATAATCCCAATTATCAAAGTATGGCATGCAAATTTTTTGAACATTTCTATTACATCGCTGCAGCATTAAACAACATTGGAGAAAACGATAACTCCCTCTGGGACGACAAAGAAAATTTCTTTTACGATCTTCTGCACTTGCCAAACGGCCAGGTACAACGCTTGAAAATAAATTCCATGGTTGGCTTAATTCCGCTGTTTGCTGTTGAGACAATTGTTGCAGAGAGTTACGAAAACTTACCGTTATTTAAACAGCAAGTTGATTACTTCATTAAAGAACGTAGCGACTTGACACAATATGTTTCCCGTCTGGATGAACCGGGAATCGGCAAACGTAGACTGCTCTCGCTTCTGCGTGGTTTCAGAATGAAACAGATACTGGTTCGGATGTTAGATGAAACAGAGTTTTTATCTGAATTCGGAATCAGAGCATTATCAAAAATTCATAAAGACCATCCGTATCAATATCATTTAGACGGGCAAGTATATGAAATTGAATACGAGCCCGGCAATTCATCGACTTCTTTATTTGGTGGTAACTCAAACTGGAGAGGCCCTATCTGGTTTCCTGTAAATTATTTGATCATTGAATCGTTATTAAAATATCACTTGTATTATGGTGATGATTTTAAAATCGAATACCCGACACACAGCGGAAAATATTTAACCATTCGAGATGTGGCAGCACAGCTGGGTATCCGATTGATGAATCTTTTCCGAAAAGATGAAAACGGTAAACGTCCGATCTATAACAACAGCCCAAAGTTGCAAAACGATCCTTCTTTCAATGAGGAAATATTATTCTTTGAATACTTTCACGGCGACGATGGTTCTGGCTTGGGTGCATCGCACCAAACAGGCTGGACGGGCTTAGTAGCAGATATGATTTTCAAATTCGGCTACTACGATCAAACAGAATAAAATTAATCCGATACCAATTAATAGAATGAAAATACGTTGCGGCGGAGTGCCCGAACATTTTAATTATCCATGGCACGTTGCTATTGAGCAAGGTTATTTTAAAGCAGAAGGCATAGACGTTGAATGGGCCGACTACAAAGGAGGCACCGGGGCCATGTGTCAGGATTTACGTGCCGGCATATTAGACATTGCAACCTTGCTTACTGAAGGCGCCATTACAGATATTGCCAATGGCAACCCTTCAATAATAGACAGTGTTTATGTTTCTTCTCCGCTTATCTGGGGCATTCATACAGGTGCACACTCTATTCATTCCGATCCAAATGCAAACGGGCCGATACGTTATGCTGTAAGCCGCATGGGATCAGGTTCGCACCTGATGGCACTCGTTGATCGCATTCAACGTGGACTGGATTTATCTGAAGCTTCCTGGGTATTAATACAAAATTTAGATGGTGCACGCACTTCGTTACAAAAGAACGAATCCGATTATTTTCTTTGGGAAAAAAATATGACCGCCCCTTACGTATACAACGGTGAATTAAGAAGAATCGGTGAATGCCCGACTCCATGGCCATCGGTTGTTATTACTGTCAGCAAAGCGGCATTAGTCCGCATAGGAAATTTAACAGGCATGTATCGTGCATTGCACAAAGCCATTCAATACATACAGCAATTGCCGGATGCCGCACAAACAATTGCTTCTGTTTATGATTTGAAAATTGATGATGCACGGGATTGGTATACACGAATAAAATGGGCAAACAACGAGCCTCTTCGTAAACAAGATTTTGAATATACAGCTAAGGCTTTAGTTGAAGCCGGAATATTAAAAGAGGTGCCTTTGTATAGCACGGTTTGTAAGTGAGATTTTTTTAGTGCGATAAAATCCCATGGCTATTGGCCGATGTTACAATAATGGGTAACAGCACATATAGTTTAGACAGAATAATGAATTGCCGATACAGGTGAATCCAGAATCAATGCCCAGCTAATACTTGTCCGCGGTGCGAATCGAGCTTTAAGAATACAAACAATAAGATTGTAAAGGACCACAACGAAGATCCTCCGTAACTAAAGAATGGTAATGGTATACCAATCACGGGAAATAAACCTATGGTCATACCAATATTCACCATGAAGTGAAACAGAATAATGCTGGCTACGCTGTATCCATAGATTCTCGAGAAACTATCTTTTTGTCTTTCTGCAAGAAACACCAGGCGCATCATAAAGAGCACATATAACGCAATCAATATAGTACTTCCAAACCAGCCATGCTCTTCTCCAATGGTACAGAAAATAAAATCCGTACTTTGTTCGGGTACGAAATCAAATTTTGTTTGTGTACCTTCTAAGAATCCTTTGCCAAAAAAGTCTCCTGAGCCGATGGCAATTTTTGATTGGTGTACGTGATAACCTACGTCGCGAATATCTAGTTCCGTATCAAATAATACCATGATCCGGTTGCGTTGGTGTTCCTGTAATACTTCAAAAAATATTTTATGTACGCCAAATACAAAGCCAACACTTAAGCCAAATATCACCAGTATAAAAACGATGCGATTGGCAAGCTGCTTGCGTGTCATACGCAGTCTGTTAATAAAGAAGTACAGAATAATTAAGCCAAACAAAATACCCAACCCGATAAGAATTGGTTTTACGCCAACGGCCAATGTTAATACAAACAATAATGTTACAAACACGCCAATCAATAACAATGTGCCTGGCAAGCCCTCCCGATACAGAACCAGAATAAATGCAGAAAACACCAACATCCCACCCGTTTCATTCTGAAGTAAAATTAACGCACATGGAATGGCCAGAATAGTGGCTGCTTTTAATAACGTATCAAGCCGTTCAATATTAGCATTTATTGACCCTAACAAACGTGCCAAAGCCAATGCAGTTGTAAACTTCGCAAACTCTGCCGGCTGTACACGAACAACACCCAGGTCCAGCCACGATTTTGATCCATTTACTTCTGTACCCATAAATATTGTCAGCAACAATATTAAAATAGATACAACATAAAAGACATAAGAAAACGCTGAATAAAATTTATAATCAATAACGAGGATGGCAATGATTAATATGAATGCTCCTCCTATCCACATTAATTGCTTTCCGGAGTTGATAGAAAAATCGAAAATATTACTTACTGCTTCCGGGTCATAAACAACCGCATAAATATTCAACCATCCTAAAAAGACAAAAAGGATGTAGAACCCAACGGTTATCCAATCAATGTTATTGGTGATATTTATTTTATCGTCCGAACGCATTAGTGTTTCGCTTTAAGCAATAAATTTTTATCTAAAATCATTTGCTCTAATGGCTTTCTTGTAATCGTATCTTTTAAATATTTTTCAATCATTAAATGAGCAATAGGGGCAGCCGTCATCGCCCCGAAGCCGGCATTTTCAACGTACACTGCAATGGCAATTTTCGGATTGTCTTTAGGTGCAAAAGCGATATATACCGAGTGATCGTCTCCGTGCGGGTTTTCAGCCGTTCCCGTTTTTCCGCAAATATCAATGTCTTTAACTTTCAACCACGATGCCGTACCACCCAATACAACACGTTCCATACCATCAATAACCGCCTGAAAATATTTAGGATCAATCGAAGTAACGTGTCTCTTTTTATACTCTTCTAATACATGGCCATCTTTGCCAATCGATTTAATTAAATGAGGTGTTACATACCAGCCTTTGTTAGAAATCAATGTAGCGAGATTCGCCATTTGTATAGGTACAACATTTATTTCTCCCTGACCAATACTTAACGAATAAATTGTTGAGAATTTCCAATGCAGGTCTCCATACACTCTGTCGTAGTAATTATTACTTGGAATGTTCCCGCTTTTGGTATTAGGCAAATCAACCAGCATCTTCTGGCCAAAACCCATTGTTAACATGTGTCTGCGCCACGCATCAAAATTGATTTCTGTATCTTTAAATTTATTCGGATTCTTATCCTGATTGATCAGTTTCTTGAAGACCATATAAAAGTATGGATTGCAGGACCATTGTATGGCACCGCGCAGATCCTGCGGCGATGGGTGATCGTGGCAATTAACCAATGTTTTATCACACGGAAAAACAGATCTTTCAGTAATTACCCCTTCTTCAAGAGCAACAAGTGCCTGTGCCAATTTAAAAATAGAGCCCGGCGGATACATGGCCATCAGCGGCCTGTTAAATAAAGGCTTGTATGGATCTTGCTCCAGTGTAACATAATTTTCAGAAAACTTTCTGCCGGTCAATACATTCGGATCGTATGACGTAGATGAAATGAATGATAGTATCTCGCCGGTTTTTGGTTCAATAGCAACAACACTACCAATTTTATTCTGCATCAATAACTCTCCGTATTGCTGTAATTTTATATCTAATGTTGAAACGAGATTTTCTCCGGGAGCAGAAATGGTATCGTATGCACCGCCTCTATATTTTCCTTTCAACACACCATGTACATCTTTCATGATATACTTTACACCTCGTCTTCCACGCAATTCATTTTCGTAATATAGCTCAAGACCACTGATACCAATGTAATCACCTTGCTTATAATAACTATCCGATTGCTTCTCCAATGCCTTAGGACTAATCTCACCAATATACCCCAGCGCATTTGCTGCCGAAGGATATGAATACGAACGAACGGTACGTGCTTGTGTATACAAACCCGGATAATCATTCATATAATCCTGCACATGAGCAAAATCTTCCAGCGACAATTGTTTGAAAAGAGGCTGTGGTTTATTTCGGCTATATCCTTTATTTTTTTTAAGATTTTTGATGTCCTTCATTTTTACAATAAACTCCTGAGGAGTTATTCCAAAACGGGCACAAAATAATGCGGTGTCTTTTAATTTGAATTCTTTTGTTACTACCGTGATATCAAAAACCGGAGTATTAAATACGAGTAAGTCTCCATTGCGGTCGTATATCAAACCTCTGTACGGATAATCAACTACTTTTTCAATAGCATTAATTTCTGCTTCGATCTTGTAAGAAGAATCAAGTACCTGAAGAAAGAAAAGTCGAATGACATATATCAAGCCAACAGCTATCATTATTGCCTGTACAACAAATTTTCTTTCCTGCAGCATAATACTTAGCGTGAATTATGTTTATACAAGAATAAAAATTGATACAAGAGAACACTTATTAAGGTAAGTATTGAAGTAGAAAAAATCTTCATCAATGTAAGTCCAAAACCTACAGAACCAAGTGATTCAATAAAGAAAACGATTGATGTATGAATAAAGATCATAATAAATGCATACGCTGCATGCCACTGAATGCCCATGTTATAAACATTCACTGATTCCAGATTTTCATATCCGCCTTGAGGACTCAAGAGTTTTATAACAGATGGACGGATGTACATAATAAATAAAGCGGCAGATGTATGCACACCAGGAGTGTTAAAGAAAATATCTATCGCGAATGTATATCCAAAAGTTATTAATAATAAGAATATACGGGGAATGTAAAACGGCAATTGAATTAAAAAACCAACATAAATAAAGCAAGCTGCCACATCCCAGAGAGAGGTCGTTCTGAAAACCAACACCTGAATCAGATAAATCAGTAAGGCATGTAAAAGTTGCTTAACAATATCTATTACATTCATCGTATTTCAATTTCTTTTTTGAACGGAGCTTCCAGACTATCAACTTCTTTTCTTAATGAATTGTTTATTACAAATACATAATCCATCGCCGTATAATCTGTTGCAAGCTTCACATCAATATTCCAGTATGCACCGCCTTCTTCAGTAACTTGCTTAATTGTTCCTATCATCAATCCTTCCGGGAACAGCGATTCTTTATAACCGGAAGTAACAATTGTATCTCCGATTTTAATTTTATGATGGCGCCCGACATTTGTAAATTTTACCAGAGATGGATCTTTCCCTTCCCACTGAATAATGCCATCTGCTTTGGTATTTTTTATCCGTGCTGAAACGGACCATTTTGTATTTAAGATCGATATTGCTGTAGCAAAATGTTCGGAACAGGCTTTGATTTGTCCGGCAATTCCATTGGGTGAAATAACACCTTGGCCAACGTGCACGCTATCAACAGTTCCTTTATCCAGTGTAAAAAAATTATTTGAATAGATGGTACTGTTATTTATAACTCGTGCTACAGAAAATTTAAACTGATGTACTTTTAAAAGAGCTATTGTTGTATCTGCATTGATTTTATTTCGTTGTATTTCCTGAAACAACTGGTTTTTAAGTATCGCATTATCTTTAGCCAGCTGTTCGTTTATTTTTGCTAAAGCAAAATAACCGGTAATAGATTTGTCAACTTCAAGTACTTTGCCCACAACATTTCTGGATGTACTGAAATAAGCCGCACCCTGATATGGGTTGTAGCTCACAATACATCCTAAACAAAAGAGTTCCAGGCATAAAAATACCAGGAACACTCTTAAGTTGTATATAAATTTAAATAAGCGATACATGTAGTATTACAAAATCAAACCATTAATACGGCACGATACTTTTTCACATCTTTTACTGCAATGCCGGTACCTTTAACTACTGCACGCAATGGATCTTCTGCAACGTGAATCGGCAATTTGGTTTTCATTGCAAGGCGTTTATCCAAACCTCTTAATAAAGCACCACCACCTGTTAAATGTATACCATTATCATAGATATCCGCTGACAATTCCGGCGGAGCAATTTCCAATGCTTTTAAAACTGCTTCTTCAATTTTAGAAACAGATTTATCCAATGCGAATGCAATTTCAGAATAAGATACTTTAATAACCTTCGGAATACCTGTCATCAAATCACGACCACGGATTTCAAAATCTTCGGGCGGATTATCTAATTCTGTTAATGCTGAACCCACTTCAATTTTCAAACGCTCTGCAGAACGCTCACCAATCAACAGGTTGTGTTGACGGCGCATGTAATCTAAAATATCTTTGCTGAACACATCACCCGCAATACGGATCGATTGCTCACACACAATACCTGAAAGTGCAATAACAGCAATCTCTGTAGTACCACCACCGATATCTACAATCATTGAACCGATTGGCTGTTCAATATCTATACCCAAACCGATAGCCGCAGCGATCGGCTCATAAATCATATATACTTCTTTAGCACCTGCGTGTTCAGCGGAGTCACGTACGGCTCTTTTTTCAACTTCGGTAATACCTGAAGGAATACAGATTGCCATACGATACGATGTCGGAGCTAGGAAACTTTTACCTTTATCAATCAGCTTGATCAAGCCGCGGATCATTTCTTCGGCAGCGTGGAAATCGGCAATTACACCGTCTTTAAGCGGACGGATGGTTTTAATATTTTCGTGTGTTTTTTCATGCATCTGCATGGCTTCACGACCAATTGCTTTTACTTTTCCGGTTACCTTATCCAATGCAATGATTGAAGGTTCATCAACTACAATTTTATCTTTGTAAATGATCAACGTATTGGCTGTACCTAAGTCAATCGCAATATCACTCGTGAAAAAATCAAACATTCCCATTTGTATGTCTCCTCAATTTCTTAGTATTTAACTCTTTAAATTACAAATTTTATTTATATCTCCGATATATTCAATGATTTATTCAGAATTTCCGGTTTTCAAATTAATGTTTGAAATGACGGAAGCCTGTACAAACCATTGCCATGTTATGCTTATTGCAATAATCAATAGACTCCTGATCTTTAATAGAACCTCCTGGTTGTATTACGGCTGTAATACCTGCAAGGTTAGCTAATTCCACACAATCCGGAAAAGGGAAGAATGCATCCGATGCCATTACTGCTCCTTCAAGGCTAAAGCCGAATGCCTTGGCTTTTTCAACCGCCTGATTCAATGCATCAACTCTTGATGTCTGTCCAACACCGCTTGAAATCATGTGGTCTTCTGTAGCAAATATAATTGCATTTGATTTTGTATGTTTAACCAGCTTGTTTGCAAACAGCATAGCTCTTTTTTCAGCATCTGTTGGCTGACGATTTGTAACAGTTTTAAAGTCTGCCAGCGTTTCCGTTTTCAAATCAACGTCTTGTTCAATAACACCATTCAATAATGTTTTGAATTGTTTCTTTGCAAACGCAACCGGCTTACGAAGCAGCAAAATTCTGTTTTTCTTTTCTTTCAATAAATCCAGTGCATCCTGATCGTACTCTGTAGCAATCAACACTTCGAAAAATAATTTATGTAATTCTTCTGCTGTAGCTTTATCAACCTTGGTATTTGTGATAATTACACCACCAAAAGCAGAGATCGGATCGGAAGCTAATGCCTTTAAATAGGCTTCTTTACCCGTCTTAGCAGTAGCAATACCGCAAGCATTGTTGTGTTTTAAAATAGCATACGTAGTGTCTGTAAATTCATCGATCAAACCTACTGCAGCATCTACATCAAGCAAATTATTATACGATAATTCTTTGCCATTCAATTTGTCGAACATTGCATTCAGATCACCGTGGAAAGTACCTGCCTGATGCGGGTTTTCGCCATAACGTAATGTTTGGGATGTGCGGATACTGTGTTTGAAACCTGTGATATCATCACCAGCAAACCAACGATAGATTGCCGTATCGTAATGTGAAGTAATATCAAATGCTTCACCGGCAAATTTGAAACGGTCTTCAATATCTGTTGCACCGGCTTTTGCATCTAATATACCTTCCAGCACACCGTATTGTTCTTTAGAAGCAAGGATAACAACATCTTTGTGATTTTTAGCAGCCGCACGAATCAATGACACACCGCCAATATCAATTTTTTCGATGATGGCTTGCTTCTCCGCACCTGATGCTACTGTTTCTTCAAATGGATACAAGTCAACAATCACAAGGTCAATTTCAGGAATATTATATTGAGCAATTTCTGCCTGATCACTTGTGTTTTCGCGACGATTCAAAATACCGCCAAACACGTTCGGGTGAAGCGTCTTTACTCTTCCTCCCAAAATTGATGGATAGCCCGTCAAGTCTTCAACAGCAATTACAGGTACTCCCAGTCCTTCAATAAAACTTTGTGTACCACCGGTAGAATATATTTTCACCCCATTTGCATGAAGCTTTTTAACCAATGAATCAAGATTGTCTTTATAGAAAACAGATATAAGTGCAGATTTGATCTTTTTGCTTGCCATGATCGTGTATAGAAATTTATAGGGATTTAATTATTTGTTCTTCAATTACTAAAGGGAAATGTTTGTATTCCAGTTCGTGTATCTTCTCAGCAACAGACTCTGGTGTATCTTTTGGCAGCACATCAAAGCTCGCCTGGAATACAATTTCACCTTTATCGTATTCTTCATTCACTTTATGAATGGTAATGCCTGTTTTTTTAGCACCGGTTTCAATCACGGCTTTATGTACATGCATGCCATACATGCCTTTACCGCCAAAGTCTGGCAATAATGCCGGATGAATATTTAGAATGCTGGTAGGGAAAGCTTGAATAAGATTCTTCGGAACCAACCATAAAAAGCCCGCCAGAATAACCCACGAAATACCGGCAGCTTTTAGTTCGTCAACAATAATGCTTGAATCTTTGAATTCAGCTTTTGTAAAAACACGGGTTGGTATTTGCGCATTTTTTGCTCTGGTAAGCGCATACGCATCAGGGTTATTTGAAAGCAACAACGCAATTTCAATGTTTTCTTTTTCCTTGAAATAATCGAAAATGCGTTGGGCATTTGTTCCCGATCCGGATGCAAATATAGCTACTTTAATGGTTGATGACCCCTGCATGAAACGTAATTAAGTGGCAAATATAGTGAAATTTACCATGTTAGACGCTACATGTTGAAAATGAAAAAAGGCCTTTTAACAACTGAAAACAGTGTTTTCCTACAATAAAGTCATACTGAGAACACCAGCCACCATAATCCATTTACACAAATAGCTCAACTGCAAAAATTGAGCGCTGGTATCTGCTTTTGCTAATTGTACAACCAGCCATATAAATAATGGACCGGGTAATAGTAAAAAATAGACTTGGATATTACTGGCTGCAAAAAACAGAATCACGCTAATAATGCCTACAAATAATAAACTTACTATATAGATAAATGTCTTTGTTTTTCTGATTCCCCAGATAATCGGCAATGTTCTGCAGCCAAATTCTTCATCGCCTTTTACGTCTTCCATGTCCTTTATTATTTCACGGACCAATGAAATAAAAAATGCAAAACAAGCATATAACAGTAAAATGAATTGCGTTGGTGCATAAAGAAAAGAAGGCATAAATACAGACAGTGCTGTTAAAAAGGAAATCAATAAATTACCCAGTAATGCCGTACGCTTTAATTGATTTGCATAAAACCACATGAGTATTGTAGTGGCAACAATGATTGAAAATATTTTCCATCCTAAAAAAACAGATAGGGCACAGGCAAGTGTATTTAATATAAAATGCGAAGTCAGTGCAATACGTCTATGCAATACTTTGCCAATAACAACCCGTTTGGGTTTGTTGATCAAATCAATTTTTACATCATAATAATCATTGATGATATAGCCTGCAGCTGCTACTAATACGGTACACAGGACCAATACAAAAAACTTCCAATCGCCGGCAATTACTGACAAAGAATCTTTGCCTTCTCCAATAATAAAGTAGCGGCACATGTATTGTGTAAAAGCTAAAATAATTAAATTAAAACTCCGTATTAACTTTAAAAAAGCTAATACAGATTTTTTAATATGTATTTTAGAATTACTCATCTTTTTTCCTACCAATTCTGTGGGTGCCATTTACCTTGTGCGCGCATTACTTTTTCAATTACATCACGCACTGCACCTTGTCCGCCATTCATAGGCGAAACATATTTACAGATCGGTTTAATATCTACAGAAGCATCAGCAGGGCATGTAGGCAAGCCAACCAACTGAAGCATTTTATAATCAGGAATATCATCACCCATATACAAGATCGCTGATGGATCAATGTGGCGTGTTTTAGTATATTCTGAAAATAAAGCCAGCTTGTCTTTAACTCCAAGGAACACATCCTTAATTCCTAAAAAGGCAAGGCGTTTGCGCACACTCTCCTGCTCGCCACCACTAATAATTACTATGTGATAGCCGGCAGCCAGCGCCTTTTCAATGGCATAGCCATCCTTTACATAAAAGCGTCTTACTTGTTCACCCGACTCATAAGCGATTACACAACCATCGGTAAGTACTCCATCAACATCAAAAATGAATGTGGTTATTTCTGAAAATCCTGCCATATCTATTAATTATTCTGTATCTAAATTAGTTGTTTTCCGAATGCTTTCGCTTATGTTCCGATATATTTTTTGAAGCAGCTCATCCTCTTTCAATAATGTTTCATGCATCTGCATTGTTGAAACATCGTTTCGAATAGCCGGTCCGGTCTGCACATCAAAGGGATGGTTGGCAAAAGCTTTCCGTATGGTTGCTTCAACCAATGGCTGAAGAATATGGTAGTCAATTGATTTATTTTCCAGAAATACTGCCGCCTTTCCAATCAAGTGGTTTGTAAAGTTACTCGTTAACACCGCAGCCGCATGAATGTATTTCCGTTGGTCCACACCTGTTTCAAAATAGGGTGCATGAATTGCATTTGCTGCTTTTTCGAGTATTTGCAATGCTTTTTCAGAAGTCCCTTCTATCAATACAGGTGTATTGCCCCATTCAACTATAGCAGACTTACTAAATGTTTGTAACGGGTAAAATACGCCCAGATTCTGATGATAACTTGTGTCAACAATTGTTTGCATACCTGAAGTATGGGCAACCAATGTATTAACCGGATAGGTATATTGTTGAAATACGGTATTTAATGCATCGTCTTTTAGACTTAATAAAACCAGATCTGGTTCAACAGCCGTAAGATCGTACGTCGAAAGTGTTGTTATAGAAGGGAATTCGAGTTTAAGCAGATCAAGAGCAGCCTTATTTCTGGCATGCACAAAAAGCATTACATCAGTCTGTGTAAAAGCTTTAATTAAGTGAAAAGCAACGTTTCCGGAACCGATAACCACAATTTTCATGCAGTAAAGATACTTATTTTCAATTCTCAGAAATAAATAAAAAGAATAAACACAGAACATTATACCAGACATGTATACTATATACATGTCTGGTAGCTGGAAACTAGCAACTAATACCTATAAAAAAAGAGAGGCCTTGTGAGCCTCTCTTTTTTGTTCGTTATGAAAAGTATTTATTATTTAACTAAATCAGCAATTACGAATTTCTCATCGTGCTGAGTTGTATCTAAACCTAATTCTTCTTCTTCAGCAGTTACTCTTAGAGGAGAAATTTTGTCTGTGATGAACAATAATATATAAGCTCCTATTAATGAATAACCTACTACAATACCTAAAGCAATAAGGTGTTTGAAGAATAATGTTGTTGTTCCGTCAACCAATAAACCTTGTTCAACTACAGCAACGTTAACAGCTGTTGATGCAAATAAACCAGTCATGATCATACCTGTCATACCACCTACACCATGGCAAGGGAATACGTCAAGTGTATCATCTACAATAGACGTTTTAGCTAATAAGATGATTGCACCTGCAGAAATCATACTTGCTACAGAACCGATGAATAATGCCTGAGAGATTGTTACGAAACCAGCAGCAGGAGTAATGGCTACAAGACCAACTACAGCACCGATACAGAAGCCCATTGCAGATGGTTTTTTACCACGAGCAGCTTCAACAAATAACCAAGCGATACCAGCAGCAGCAGCAGCAACGTTAGTAGCAGCAAATGAAGATGCAGCAAGTGGGCTAGCAGCAACTGCAGAACCTGCGTTGAAACCGAACCAACCGAACCAAAGTAAACCAGTACCTAATAAGATATAAGGAACGTTGATTGCTGTTGGGTGATTTTTGTCTTTTCTTTTACCTAAGTATAAAGCACCTGCCAAAGCAGCGCAACCAGCAGAAATGTGTACTACTGTACCACCTGCAAAGTCTAATACGCCCATTTTGAACAAGAAACCATCTGGATGCCATGTCCAGTGAGCAATTGGAGCATATATGAATAAACAGAATAAGATCATGAAGATGATATAAGATGTAAAGCGAATTCTTTCAGAGAAAGAACCTGTGAAAAGCGCTGGCGTGATTACCGCAAATTTCAATTGGAAGAATGCAAACAATACAAACGGGATGCTTGTTGCTAAACTCCATGGTGCGTGATCTAATACACCGTTAAACATGAAGAATGTTCTTGGATCACCAACAAAACCTCCGATTGAATCACCGAATGCCATGCTGAAACCAACTACTACCCAAAGGATACTGATAATACCCATTGCAACAAAACTCTGCAACATGGTTGAAATCACGTTTTTAGGATTCACCATACCGCCGTAGAAAAAGGCCAGACCAGGAGTCATAAGTAATACAAAGGCTGCTGAAGTAAGCAACCAGGCTGTATCGCCTGAATTTAAACCTTCGGTTGGGATTGAACTAGGAAGTCCTTGATTAAATAGTGCTAGTACGCAAACTACTAGAAGTACAATAAGTGGTGCAAATTTCTTTAACATGATTCAAAAGGGTTAGTTTTAGAATATTTTCGTTTATAATTGACTAATTCCTCAATTATACCTCAAAACTAACCCCATTTTATTTAAAAACAATACTTTTTTAAAAAAATGACATCAAAATGTAAGCTATTTTGATAAAATATATCAAAAAAACGTTTCGCAGTGGTTAAAATAAAACTTGATATAATACAAAAACTCATTTTTTATGCATGGATATACACAGAACGAACATCAAAATATGCTATTCTTTTTATATACATATCTTATTGATTGTAAGTAACCTAAAACAAAACCGGAAACTTTTAACATAAGATATTTATGGCTATGAATTCTAAACCGGAACGGGCAAAAAATACCCTCCTTTCTGGCCGCTTTACAATATGGAAAATTCAAAAAAATGAAACGGCCGAGCTTATATTTATTCAAATTGAACAGAAACACGCCTAAATGAGTATTGAAATAACAAAAGAGCCGGCTGATATTAGTATCAGCCGGCTCTTTTGTTATGCTTATTAATCTTTCTTACTCATCAATAAAATTTGCGCTCTATGATTTTAAAAAATTCGCTTTGTTCTTCCGGACTGGAATCCCATTTATTCTTTTTACCATACTTATCTGCTAATGTCTGTTGTGCCATTTCAAAATCCGAACATTCTTCAATTTGCGACAAAGCGTCATTATATTCATTCACTTTACCATCAAACAACACATTGATAAATAAGAATTTTAAATTAAGCGGAATCGACGATTTAATATCTTCAATCTTACTTTTGCTTAATCTCTCTGCAATTGAATTACCTATTTGATTAGATTGTTTTAAATTATCATTAATGGTAAGCTGCGGTTTGGAAAGTTGTTCTTTCAATACATTTTCTGAAGGCTTATTAGTAAGGGGTTCAGCCTGCGCAGCTAAATCTTTTTTAACAGATACATCCGGCGCTGCTATCTTCACAAGCTTTTCAACATTGGCTTGCTGAAATGGTGCTACAGAAAGTGTCAGTTTCAGAAGTTGATTAAACTTATCTACTATTGGATCTGAATACTGAACAGAATGCTGACGAGGAGCTATTGATTTATATGCCTCAATCACATCCTTTGCATCAACCATTTCACCCGGTAAAGAATGAATCTTATCCATCCATAATTGAATAGAATCTTTATACAGCTTAAAGAATTTTTGTTTGTCGGCCAGATCTGTTTTAGAGATGCGCACGCCTTTATTTATTTCCTGTTCAATAAATTCAACCGGATTAAGTAAATAAGTAAGCGTATCAATAATTCCTTTTTGAACCAAGGGTTTGAAAAACTCTTTGCGAACAGCAATATATCTGGATACTTTATTTACAAAAGTTTTTAATGCCAATGCAACTTCTTCCTCTTCGTAATTAAAATACGGACTTTTCAATCGATTGATTTCATCTTTCCAACGATCAAATAAATTCATCAGAATAAAAAAATTCAATTGCTCAATTTCAGTAAAGCGTACAATCTCTTCCCCTTTAATAACTTCTTTTGAATTGAAAAAATCATTCACAAGTTTTTCAGACAGGGCAACTCCATAAGATTGAATGGTTGATTTATCTAGTTGAAGTTGGCTCATAATTGGTGGACTTATATTTAATTATATACTTTATCAAAGTTACACCAGAAGAATCAATTTTTGAAAAAAACTTTCTTAAATATGGCGATTCAAAATAAAATTGATTTGAATACCATAAACTAATTGTAAATTCGTTGATAATAAAGGTCTAAAATCAACCTAAATATGCGCCTTTTTATTTCTTTAATTCTTTTATTTTCCGCTTTAGGCTTATTTGGGCAAACCAATTCTAATATCCCTATTGGAACATGGCGCACACATTTACCAACAAATTCGGCTACAACCTTATCTATACTAAATAATAAGTTATACGCAGCATCATCTAAAAGCAGTTTTACATTTGATATTTCAGACAATCATTTAGCAATGTTGTCAAAGATTGATGGCCTTACTCAAAGTGATGTTTCTGTAATGCGTTTCAATACGGCTACAAATTACGGGTTTATTGGATATACAAATGGTAATATTGATATTCTGAAAAACGGAAGTCTTTCAAATTTTGACGTAATATTCCGGTCTACGCTGGCAGGATCAAAAAACATTAACAACTTTTCTATATATGAAGATGTGGTGTTTGTCTGTTGTGATTATGGCGTAACAATTATTGATCTTGTAAAAAATGAAGTCTCTGAGTCCTGGATGAATCTTAGATCCGGAGGTCAGCCCAATATTGTATATGGATGTGTCTTAAATGAAAATCAGGATTCTGTTTTTTTAGCCACTGAATATGGTGTTATGAGTGCCCCATACGGTAAGCCCGGGATAAACCTTATGGACTTTACTAATTGGCAGGTTTATTCAACCATCTCTACAACAAATGCCCGCTCTATAGGCGAATTAAACGGAAACATTTATGCCGGAATATCCGGCCAGGGAGCATTTGTTTTAAATGGAAGCACCTGGCAAAACATTGGACTAACGGTTGATCCCGCATCTACCTGCTGGAATTTAATTTCATCGAATAACAAATTATTGCTGTGTGCCGACACAAAAGTATATGCCATTGAAAATCCAACAACATATACTTCTATTACTTTAAGTCAAAATCAAAATAGTCTTACAGCCGTGCATGATGCAACATACGACCAATCAGGTACGCTCTGGCTAGCCGATGCACTAGAAGGCTTAATAAAAATAACCAACTCAGGTTATTCTCCCTATTATCTTAACGGTCCGTATGGCACCTCTGCTTTTAACCTGTATTACTATAACAATACGATTCTTGTAAATTGCGGAGGATATACCAATACGTATTCAAACATATATAAAGCGGATGGCTTCTATGAATTTCAAAACCAAGACCAATGGGTAAATTATTATAGATACGATAGCAATTATCCCGATTCTCTGCGAGATAATATTACTGCATTTTACAACCCTTTTGATGATACCATTTATATTGGCCACTTTGGTTACGGACTTCTAAGTTTTAAGAAGCCTAATACGTTTGTTAACCACGATAAAACAAACAGCCCGTTAAAAACAAATTCCATAACTGGTCTTGATATAGATACTAAAGGTAATTTATGGATAGCAACTTTTGGCGCTTCGTTAAATCAACCCAGTCTTTTCGCGAAAAGTAAAACAGGTATATGGAAAAGTTATACAATAGCAGACCCTCTTTCATCAAACTCTATAAACAGAAGTAAATATTTACTGCAATTGAAAATTGATTCTTTAGGGAATAAATGGATGCGTTTCGGAAATAACGGTTTATTGAAAGGCCTCATGGTATACAATGAATCAACCAATCAGGAACGTTACTTTACTTCTAACAGTTCTGACAACGTTCCCGGTACAATAATTACGTGTCTGGAAATTGACCGAAAAGGAATTGTCTGGGTTGGCAGCGACGGCGGTCTGGCAGGTTTTTATGATCCCTCAACGGCATTCACCGGTTCGTTTATAAAGCCTATTTATAATGGATTTGGCGTGTTGTTTGACAAATACATCACTTGTATAAAAACCGACGGAGGAAATAGAAAATGGGTTGGTACCACCGAAGGATTATGGCTCTTTGATGCAACGTTTAGTGTTGCGTTAGATTTTTTCACTGTCGATAATAGCCCGCTTTATTCAAATAATATTCTTGCCATCGAAATTCATGCATTAACCGGCGAAGTTTTCATTGCTACAGACAAGGGAATTATCTCCTATCGCTCAAACGCTACTGCGAGTAACGCAGATTTTAGCGGGGCAAAAATTTTCCCAAATCCTGTAAAACCTGATTACGGCGGGTATATTGCAATAGAGGGTTTACAGGATAATGTGATGGTTAAAATTACAGACATGCAAGGTCAGCTCTTCTACGAAACTCGTTCAAGCGGTGGTACTGCAACCTGGAACATGGTTAATTACGCAGGAATAAGAGCAGAAACAGGTATGTATTTGGTTTTTGCAACAACAGATAAAGGAGAAGAAAAATTTGTTGGTAAAATAGCTATCATTCACTAATGCTTCATAAAACAAAAGGAATTGTTTTAAACTACATAAAATATAGCGACACTTCTATTATCGCTAAAATTTATACAGAAGCATTCGGACTTCAATCCTACATTATAAACAGTGTTCGCAGCAGCAAGGCAAAAAATAAGATTGCTTTATTTCAGCCGTTAACATTACTGGATATGGTTGTGTATCACAAGAGCAACCACGGACTGCAGCGAATTTCCGAAATGCGATGCGCGGAACCTTATTTTGCTATCCCTTTTGATATTCACAAAACAAGCATCTCTATTTTTATTTCAGAGATTTTATTAAAAACATTAAAAGAAGAAACTGCCAACCAGGAGTTGTTTGATTTTTTATTTCATTCTTTTCATGCACTGGATAAGCTTGAAAAAAATGTGCTGAATTTTCATGTATCTTTTATGCTTCGTTATTCCTTTTATCTGGGCTTTTTCCCGGAAGATGTAAAAAGTGTCTGGCAAAATAGTTTATACAAACCCTCAGAAGAAATTATTATTTATATCGAAAATTGTATGAAGCATACTTATTTTGAAAGTTTTGCATCAACAAATATTCACCGAAGGGAAGCATTGGAAATCATTATAGCTTTTTATAAGAATCAAATTGAATCCTTCGGTGAACTGCACTCTATCGGCGTATTAAGAGAGGTATTGGAATAATATTGTATTTATTTGGTTAACGTAATTGTACGCTCCACAACATTGTATTTTCCCGGAATTGCCTTTTCATCCTTATCCAATAATTCTAATTTGATTGTTGATTCACCAAGCGGTAATCCTTTCAAAATATAGCCTCTCCAATCTGTGATGATAAAATTTTTTCCATTAACAGTAGCACGTACTCTGTTTCCTGTTTCAGACAACGTTGTATTGGTAAGGAAGAAGTCCAATAAAACATTCTCTGTATCTTTTCCTTTATATTCGCCTTTTGGTCTGCTATAAAATAACATTGGCTTAGATAAATCTATCTTTTCTTTCGGGCCTTTACCTACTGTAAATTGTCTAACATCCGACGCTCCGAAATGTTTTAAGCTTTCATGATATGAACGGGAAAGAAAAGATAAGGCTATATAATGGCCGTCTGCTAAAGTATCCGTAAATGATGGTTGATATTTTGCCAAATACGGTTGATTGTTTAATATCAAATGTATATGCTGCCCCTTATCTGAATTGGCGCAGTTAATGGCACACGAGCCTTCTGTAGTTGGTTTGGCCAACTGATAGTTTTTAATGTCGTAAGAAAATTTAACGGCGTTCGATTTTAATACAGCACCATCGTCCGGGCTATTTAAGTCTAAAATCGCATCTGCAAATTCAGGTGAATCTTTTAACGGTACAAGTTCAATTTCTTTAACAGCACCCAATGCTGTAGAATCGTTAATAACAACATCCGAAGAGTCTCCGCTTTTATCTAAAGGAATTTCTTTGGGTTTGTTTTCGCAGGCAACCAGTGCGGCAAGAATAAAGATACTGATGATACTTTTTTTCATAGTGGTAAGGTTTTATTTTTTAAGATGCTTTGATTGAAATGGGAAGAGTTATCATTTTATCGTACGATTTAAGCTTTCTGTTTAAGGGCCATCGATCATACAAAAATAACTCTATGGGTTTCCACATGCTTACCCATCCGAATATATACATGGATTCTTTAAGAAGAAATTCGTAATAATTCCGATCTTTTATGTGCTCCAGAAAAAAATTCAGACTTAGTGCCGCAATCATAATCGGTACACCTTTGATCAGTGCATCAATTGATTGGGTTCTCATAACCATTAATTCATTTTTTAACTCAATTGTGTGTATGTGATGGAATTCACGAAGCTTGGCTGAAACATTACTTAAATCAAGAGCTGAGAGAGATTGGGGCACATGAATCAGAATGTTGAATTCTTTTTTGCTTCCATGAGCTCCGATAGAAGAAATAATTGTATCAATCCAATCTTCTACCTTTGCATCATCAAGATCGTAGTTGGGACCTACTGAATCACGAATACATTTTTCTGTTATAAATAAATCGATAACGATCATAGCTAAAACAATAACGACAAAAGGCTCTTGTCATTAAAGTTATAAAAAAAAAGCTACTACTCAATCTTTCTTACCAAATAAGCATCTATCACCAAACGGTGTTTGCGGGGACCATTATAATACTCGGTTCTCAACACCATTGTTTCTTTATTCAAGGCTTTAACATATACCCCATGTCTTGACATAATATCCGGACATGGTCCATCGCAAATCAGTTCGCGCTCTCCATACGTCAATTTTAAAACATTCCCTGAAATAAATTCCCAGGTTCCGGCAGTATTAGGCGGACAGGTATAATTGTTTCCTTCCATAAAGCACATCTGAAACCGTTCTGTTTCGTATGTGTGATTTTTTTTAAACTCTATGTGGCCGGTAGTAAAATACGTTGTATCCATTCCTTTACCATTTGTATATATATGGTAGGATTGTAATTTCCATGTACCGTAAATAAACGTACTATCTGTGGCAGATACAAAGAGATTAAAAAATGAGATAAAAATTGTTGTAAAGAGTATTTTTGCTTTCATATTAAAAACTCGTTTATATAGCGTTTAACTGAAATAAAGTTACAAAGGTTATCTTTTGTTAATGATTACTTTTAGGGTTTTTATTTATACAGTAACTTTCAAGATGTTGAATTGCATTTATTGAATTAAAAAGGGCTTTGACAAAGCCCCAGAGCATTTTTTAAAATTATTCAGACCTATCCTGATAAATAATATTATTTTGTAAAGGCTTCAAGATAAACTCCTACAAAATAGTTTGTATAAGCTTTAGCAGACATGAATTATGACCCACCCTATCGGGCATATATCTATAAGAGCATATCAGATTTGAAAAAAACACGCACAATACCTTCGATATTGTGCGTGTTAACCTGTTATCTATTTTTTTATAAATATGCGACCCCGATGGGGCCAATATAGAGGCAACTCCTTTCAATTGATACAAAACAGTTATTAGAAATCTGTTGTTAAAAAGAACGTCCCGCTTTTGACGGGACGTTCTTTTTTAATTTCTTATTCTTATGTTGTTTACAAATTGAATAATATCGTCTTCCAGCAGGTGACTATTAGCAAGCATCCGGACAAACGCAGATCCGATAATTGCTCCGTTTGCATACTGACAAGCATCTGTAAAGGTTTTCTTATCTTTAATATTAAAACCAATCATTCGCGGACTTTTCAGATTCATTTTTTTAATCCGGTTGAAATATGTTTCATGGTTGTCTTCTGTCTTCTTTGCATCATTGCCTGTAGTGCTATTGGTCGAAACCATATAAACAAAACCTTGTGTGATAGCATCAATTACATGTAAACGGTCATCAGATGTATTCGGCGTAATTAATGAAATATTTGAGATGTTGTGTGACTCACACAATGTCTGATAATGTTCCTGATATTCATCCAACGGAAGATCAGGAAGAATAACACCATCAATACCAATTTCACTGATTTCGTGAATGAACTTCTCAACACCATATTGCATCACAGTATTGAAATAGCCCATCAACAAAATGGGTATCGTTACTTCCTTACGAATGTCTTTTAATTGTATTAACAGATTTTTAATCGTCATGCCATTGTTAATAGCATCTAAGCTGCTTTGCTGAATAATAGGGCCATCGGCTATGGGGTCAGAATATGGCATACCAATTTCAACCATATCTACACCCGCTTTTTCAAGGGCTTTTAAAATGGTTACCGTATCGTTCAGTGCAGGATAGCCTGCTGTAAAATATATATTTAATAAGTTGTTACTTTTCTTTTGAAACAACGCTGTTAATCTATTCGAAACTTTTATTGCTGCTTCCATAATTAATTTTGTTTTAAGTATTCTTCTTTTCTGGTGATGTAGGTCATCATGTCTTTATCACCACGACCGGATAAATTAACCACTACTATATCTGATTTTTTCAAACTCAGATTTTCTAAGGCTGCTACAGCATGTGCCGACTCAAGTGCAGGAATAATACCTTCTGTACGTGCCAGCATAAATGCTGCCTGAAAAGCCTCTTTATCTGTAACACTAAAGAATTTTGCACGGCCTGTTTCAAACAAATTTGCATGCATGGGCCCGATGCCCGGATAATCCAAACCGGCAGAAATAGAGTGCGGCTCTACTACCTGACCATCTTCCGTTTGCATCAATAATGTTTTACTGCCATGTAATACTCCCGGTTTTCCTAAGAATGTCGTTGCAGCTGAATAACCGGAATATACCCCTTCACCGGCTGCTTCCACAGCAATCAGCTCTACTTGTTCGTGATCCAGAAAATGATAGAAAGCTCCCGCTGCATTGCTTCCGCCGCCAACACAAGCAATCACATGTGTTGGATCCGGATTGCCGGTAATATCTATCAATTGATCCATAATTTCTTCGCTGATCACTGCTTGCAAGCGTGCAACCATATCCGGGTATGGATGCGGACCAACAACCGAACCGATTATGTAAAACGTATCACTCGGATTGTTAACCCAGTCGCGTAATGCTTCGTTCGTGGCATCTTTTAACGTACGACTTCCGGTCATGGCAGGTACCACTTCAGCACCCAGCATTTTCATACGCTCCACATTTGGCTTTTGTCTTTCAATATCTACTGCACCCATGTGTACTACACACGGCATGCCCATTAACGCACAGGCTGTAGCTGTAGCAACACCATGCTGACCGGCACCGGTCTCTGCAATGATACGGGTTTTGCCCATACGCTTTGCGATCAGGATTTGTCCGATGGTATTGTTGATTTTGTGCGCACCTGTATGACACAAATCTTCTCTCTTTAAATAAATCGATGCATTGTATTTTTCAGACAAGCGTTTTGCAAAATATAAAGGTGTTGGTCTGCCCACATAATTACGCAACAAGTCTCTGTATTCCTCCTGAAAAGATTCGTCGTTAATTATATCTAAATAACTTGTCCGAAGCTCTTCCACATTGGGATACAGCATTTCGGGAACAAAAGCACCGCCGAAATTTCCGTAGTATCCTTTTTTATTAACGTTGTAATTCATGTTTTTATGCTTAATGCTTAGGGCTTAATGCGGAACGCTTAAAGCCTAAAGCAAGTGATTGTATGATTTGATTATATATATATTTCGAATTCTATTTCTTTAAAATCGCCATCGTAAGAAAGGCTTATTTATTAATAATTCCATGGTGAATTGTTTTATGAACAAAAGCTTTTCGCTTTAGGCTTTAGGCCTTAAGCATTAAGTATTCTTTAAATTTTTTAATGCGGTCCACATCTTTTAACCCCGGCTCTAACTCAAAGCGGCTGTTAATATCAAGTGCATAGATGTTAACGTTTTTCAGTGTGTCAAATTCTTTTAGAATACGCTCATCAACACCGCCGCTTAAAAACAAGGGTACTTCATTATCATACTCCTGCAAAAGCTCCCAGTTAAAGGGCGTACCGCTGCCACCGTATTCAGGAGTTTTGGTATCAAACAGAAAATAATCTGCAACTTTTTTGTACGGCCCTAAAATTGACCAGTCCATTTTTTCACCTACATGAAATACTTTTATTACCTGTAAACCTGCTTTTTTGCATGCCAAACAGAACTCCGGTGTTTCATGTCCATGCAGCTGCACGGCTTTAAATCCGTATTCGCTGCAAATACGTAATACCTCCTCCAACAATTCATTTACAAATACACCTGTTTTAATAATAGAAGCAGGCAATGATTTTACAAACTCCGGTGTTAAGGTTTCTGCACAGTATCTTTTTGAAGGTTTGTAGAAGATAAAGCCCATATAATCGGGCAACAGTGCTGCCACTGCGCTCACATTATCCGGATACTTCATGCCACAAACTTTCAGTTTCATCGTTTCAGTTATTTTATCTAACCTTATAGGTTTTGTTCGTTACTTAGACTCAGCAACTAATTTTTTCAATGCTGCACCCGGATCATTGGTTTTCATAAATGATTCTCCAATCAGAAAACCGGTATAACCGTGCTTTTTTAATTCAATAATTGTTTTCGGATCGTCAATCCCGCTTTCAGAAACTTTTATGTAACGATCCGGAATATGTTTCGCAACATCAATCGATGTCTTTATGCTCACTTCAAAGGTTTTCAAATTGCGGTTGTTGACACCAATAACATCAACCGTGTCAATTAAATTTCCTTCCAGTTCTTCTGCATTATGCACTTCCAATAAAACCTCAAGATTCAGTTTGTGTGCATACTCTGACAATTCTTTTATGCGCTGCGGTGTTAAGCATGCCGAAATCAATAAGATCACATCGGCACCCATTGCACGGGCTTCTTCAATCTGGTATTCATCAACCATAAAATCTTTGCGCAAGATCGGAATCTGTATCAACGATCTGGCCTGAATCAGATCTTCGGTTGTACCGCCAAAGAATTTTGTATCTGTTAATACCGAACAGGCACTTGCACCAGCTGATTGATAGCCGGTAACAACCTGCTTCAGATCAACATTTGCATTGATAACACCTTTTGATGGTGATTGGCGCTTGTGTTCAGCAATAACACCGCTTAATGCCGGATTGCTTACATATTTCCTGAACGAAAGTGTTGGTCTGTTATATAAAGGAGATGCGCGCAACTCTTCTACAGAAACGGAAGCCTTTCTATCGGCAACTTCTTTCCACTTATGTTCAATTATGGTATCAAGAATATTCATATTGTTATTCATCCGCTTTAAAATACATTTGCTTGTTTCTACTTATGTACTTTTTGCTATAGTATAATTACTTAACTGCTTTTTTAAAACATTCGTATGCTTGTCCGCTCTCTAACGATTCGCGGGCCGTAGCAATAGCATCGAATAAAGAAATATCGGGTTTTGCCAAAGCAACTGCCAAACCTGCATTTGCCAGTACAACTTCTTTTTGTGCCCGGGTTGCTTTATTTTCCAATACTTCAATAAAGATCTTTGCTGCATCTTCAACCGTTTTACCGCCCGAAAGTTCCACTGCTTTATACGTATGAAGGCCCAGATCATCCGGCTCAAGCACGCGGTCCATTTGATTTGAAATTACTTTGAATCCGCCCGTGAGTGAAACTTCATCGTATCCGTCAAGTGCATGTACAATCGCAAATTTGCTGTTCAGACTTTGATGAATATACCCATACAAGCGTGCCAGATCCATATTAAATGTACCCAGCATGTGATAGGTCGGAAGTGCCGGGTTTACCAAAGGACCAAGCATATTATATATAGTACGCATACCCATCTCTTTTCTGACCGGAGCAACATTTTTCAATGCCGGATGAAAGAGCGGTGCATGCAGCATACAGAAGTTTGCTTCTTCGATCTGTTTGCGCAATACATCTTTGCTGTTGGTAAATTTATATCCTAAATATTCAACAACATTAGACGAACCGCAACTGGAAGAAACGGCATAGTTGCCATGTTTTGCAACTTTAATGCCTGCGCCAGCCACAACAAAACAGGAAAGTGTAGAAATATTAAACGTATCCTTTCCATCGCCGCCGGTACCTACAATATCAATCGGTTCGTATTCCGATAGATTTGCATCCAGACACATTTCCAATAATGCTTCTCTGAAACCCTGCAATTCAGCAACCGTAATGCTGCGCATCATGTATACAGAAATAAATGTCGCCACCTGAGCGGCATTTACCGTTCCGTTTCCGATTGCCAACATGGCATTTTTCGCTTCTTCTTTTGTTAAGCGGTAATGACTTGTTAACTGCTGTAATAATTCTTTCATATTATTATCTTTTTCTTGGGGCATTGCCCCAAGCTATGTTATTTAAGGCTTTCAGCCTTTTTGTCCTAACTCAGATCAAAGAGATTTTTATTTCTTCCTTTGGAATTTGTTTTTTGCTAGTTGGAATTTGTCCCTTCGGACTCCAGCCAGTTCTGCATCATTTTTTTCCCAAACTCGGTCAATATAGATTCCGGGTGAAATTGTACACCAACCAGATCAAGCGTTTTGTGTTTCAGTGCCATAATTTTTCCCTGATCATCTTCTGCTGTAATTTCCAATACATCAGGAAAATTCTTTCTGTCTACCACCCAGGAATGATATCTTCCTGTAGTAATTTCACTGGGAAGCCCTTCAAACAAAATACCCTTATCAAGAATTTTTGTTTTTGTTGCAATACCATGATATACTTTTTCAAGATTGGTAAGTGTTCCTCCAAATACCTCTCCGATTGCCTGATGGCCCAGGCAAACGCCAAAAATACTTTTCTTGCCTGCATACGTACGGATCACATCCTGCAGAATACCCGCTTCAGAAGGTATTCCAGGACCGGGTGATAATAATATTTTATCAAAACGCGCAATTTCCTCAAGCGTAATTTTATCGTTCCGATGTACTTCAAGATTCGTATATCCCAACGCTTTAATAATATGCACAAGGTTATATGTGAACGAATCGTAATTATCTAAAACCAGTATGGATATATCTTTATTCATAAATGTATCTGCTAATTAAATTTCTTCTGCCATCTGAATGGCTTTTTTAAGTGCTGCCAGTTTATTATTTACTTCCTGCAGCTCACTGTTTATGTCCGACAAGTCAACAACGCCCGCACCCGCCTGATAGAATAAAATATTGTCTTTACTCATAATCGTACGGATCATAATCGCATGATTGAATTCACCATTAAAACCAATGTAACCGATAGCACCGCCGTAAAAGCCTCTATTACCATGTTCATTGCGGTCAATGATCTGCATGGCATTATGTTTAGGCGCACCGGATAAGGTTCCGGCAGGGAACGTGTCTCCTACGATTTTCATGAATGCGTCTTTATCATCCATTTTGCCCGTTACTTTTGAAACCAGGTGAATGACATGCGAATAATATTGTACCTCTTTTAATGTTTCAACTTCTACTTCATGACAATGGCGGCTAAGATCATTACGTGCAAGATCAACCAGCATAATATGTTCTGAATTCTCTTTCGGATCATTCAGTAACTGCATTGCCAAGTCATAATCTTTTATATCATCTCCCGTACGTCTGAATGTTCCTGCTATCGGGAAGATGCTCGCTTTATCGCCTTTTACAACAATTTGTGCTTCAGGTGAAGAACCAAACAGGCGGAAGCTTCCATAATCAAAATAGAATAAATAAGGAGAAGGATTTATAGAACGAAGACTTCTGTATACATTAAAATCATCGCCGATATATTGTCTGGAGAATCTTCTGGAAAGTACAATCTGGAATACATCGCCGCGGCGGCAATGATCTTTTCCTTTTTGCAATACTTTTAAAAACTCTTCATCTGTAAAATTTGATTCTTCACGGTCAGCCAAACGGAATTCATACGAGGCAAAATTGCGGCTGTTTAGATACGACTCTATCTGCTCAATCGAACTATCATCTGTGTATTCAACACCTTCCGGGTAGTTTTCAACAATGGTTAATTCATTGTTGAAATGGTTAAACACCAAAATAAAACGATAAATATGATATTGCAGATCAGGTATTTTCCGATACTCTGTTTCAAAGGTTTTAATTTTAATGTCTTCGAAATAACGTACTGCATCGTACGAAGTATATCCGAAAATACCGCTGCTTGTAAACGGAAACTTCTTTTCGTCTACTTTAAACCGTTTTACAAAAGCTGTAATTTGTTCGGGTACATTTGTTTGTTCAATTTCGAGGCTTGTTGTAGCTCCATCGGGATAATATTCTGTAAAGTATCCTTTGTCGATCTTAATTCCTGCAATGGGATTACAGCAGATATAGGAATAAATATCCTGGTTGCCGTGGTAATCCGAACTTTCAAGTAACATCGTTTGCGGATATTTATCCCGTAATTTTAAATACATGCTAACGGGTGTAGTAGTATCTGCAAGTATTTTTTTATAGGTAAGCTTTAATGTATATGTTTTCATAAATGAGATTTCCTGGGTGCTATAAAAGAAAAGAGGCTCGCCGTGAACAGCAAGCCTCTTTTTTGATATATTTTCAAACAGGACACAGCAGCATGTTCACGAACCGATTAGTTCACGCACCACCACCATTGTTTAATTCCTGTCATTGTTTTCATAGATGCAAAGATATAGGTGTATTTGCAATTTCCAAATGCAGGTACTAAAATTTTAGTTAAACCAACAATCAACTCTTAGAAACAGGCCTGCACGATACTTAAACACTTACTTATGTATCCGACTTACGAATGAAGGAGTTATAAAACAAATCAGATCTATCCTGATAAATTATTATTATTCTACTGCCTGTTTGATATGGATTACATCAATTGAAAGGTATTGCTCCTATATTGACCCCATCGGGTCGCCTATTTAATAGAAAAATTAGATAACAGGTTAACACGCACAATACCGAAGGTATTGTAATAGAAAAATAACACCTTCGGTATTGCGCGTGTTTTTTATAATCTGATATTGCTTTGCAGATATGTGACCCCGATGGGGTCATAATTCATCTCTGCTACAACGTATACTCACTAATTTTTATTAGCTTATTTTGAAGCCTTTACAAAAAGACACTATTTTTATCAGGGTAGGTCTGAAACAAATATCTCCGCTTTTAGCAATCCGCATTAAGCTTACTATATTTGCACTTCTTAATAATCTATAGATTTATGCAATTAACAAACGGCGTTTACTCCTTTCAGGGAATTTCTTTGACCGATCTTGCCAAAGAATACGGTACACCACTATATGTTTATAACAGTGAAAAAATACTTTCTCAGTATAAACGTTTGAACGATGCGTTTTCAGGAGTAAATGTGCGGATTAAATATGCGGCCAAAGCATTGACCAATCAGGCGATATTAAAATTATTACGCAGTGCCGGTGCTGGTGTGGATGTTGTTTCCGTTCAGGAGCTGCAATTGGCATTAAAAGCAGGCTTTGATGCAAAAAATATTATGTTTACCCCCAACTGTGTAGATTTTTCTGAAATTGAAGAAGCTGTAACGTTTGGTGTACAGATAAACATTGATAATATTCCATTCTTAAAAGAATTTGGTAAAAAATACGGCAATACTGTTCCGTGTTGTGTACGCATTAACCCGCATATTGATGCAGGTGGTAATGCAAAGATCATGACCGGGCACAAAGGATCTAAATTCGGGATTTCAATTGAACAGGTAAATCAAATCTATGAAGTTGTTGACGAATACGAAATCGTTGTAAACGGTGTGCACGTGCACAGCGGTTCGGATTTTAAAAATGCTGATGCCTTTGTACGTGCCGCTGAAGTGGTTTATTCGGTAGCTATGCAATTTGATTCACTTACATTCTTAGATTTCGGAAGCGGGTTTAAAGTTGCATACAAAGAAGGAGATTATGTTACTGACATTGAAGAGCTCGGGAAAAAAATGAGTGATTCATTTAATGCTTTTTGTTTAAACTATGGCAAAAAATTAGATATCTGGTTTGAACCGGGTAAATTCTTAGTAAGTGAATCCGGAATGTTATTGGTTTCCTGTACGGTTATAAAAGAAACCCCTGCCTGCAATTTCATTGGTGTAAATTCAGGTTTAAACCATTTGATACGGCCCATGATGTATGGCTCTCATCACGATATCATAAATGTTAGTAACCCTGCCGGAGATAAGAAATTATATACTGTTGTAGGTTACATCTGCGAAACAGATACCTTCGGATCAGATTTATTTATTGAAGAAACACACGTTGGGGATATCATTGGTTTAAAAAATGCCGGTGCATACGGATTCAGCATGAGTTCTAATTATAATTCCCGTTTCAGACCTGCAGAAGTACTTGTTCATAAAGGCAAACATCAACTCATTCGTAAGCGTGAAACGATGGAAGATTTGTTAAAAAACCAAATTGAAATTGAATTGTGAAAAAATTTTTTTGCAATTCTGAAAATTTTTTTTGACCCCATTTTGGGGTACTTCCGATTAAAAAAAACACAAGCTGCACAAGAAAATTTCTTGTGCAGCTTTTTTTATTATCTCTGCATAGATGATGAATAAAGGCTTACAGCCATTTTAACTTGCTCTTATAAAAAATGTTTTTCAAATAAAAAAACTTCCCGGCGATATAACCTTTTGAATTATCCACCGTTAAAGAATTTGAAAACGTAGTTGGTTGGTTGCTTGGTATTTGGAAGTTTAAAATAATTTATATAGTATTGAATTAACTTTTAGTCGAGTATTTTTTATATAGGATTTATTTAATTACAAAAAAGGAGGATTACATCATGGCAAAAGCAAAAGCTTCCGCTAAGAAACCAGCTGCGAAAAAAGTAGCAGCTAAAAAACCTGCAGCTAAAAAAGCAGCAGTAAAAAAAGTAGCTAAAAAAGCAGCAACTAAAAAACCTGCAGCTAAAAAAGCAGCAGTGAAAAAACCTGCAGCTAAAAAAGTAGCTAAAAAAGCAGCGGCTAAGAAGCCTGCAGCTAAAAAAGTAGCTAAAAAAGCTGTTAAGAAAGCTGTTGCTAAAAAAGCAACTAAGTAATTCGTTTCTTACAAGAATTGAAAACCCGGAGTTTACACTTCGGGTTTTTTTATTTCTAGGCCCTCTGAATATCTTCTGGGTATGACTTATCCCGCATTTTAATCATCAAGGCAATGATACTCCTGTTCAATACCTACAGATAGCTAAATTGGCCTTAATATGGGCTTATACCATTAACATAAAAGGTATCATTCATACGCGGAATGGATGTTGCCTTCATTTCCTCATACACGCACACCTGAAATAATCTCTGCTTTTAATCTAAAGCATCTAATGCGTACCTTTGTGGTATGAAAGAACAAGCCGAATTGATTGATTTTCTAAAACAAAGTCTTTCCGATCAAACATTTGTAAAAATGACATTAAGTAACCCGGTCGATAAAGAAACATCGTTAATAACCATTTATGTACGTTATGTCGAAATCAAACATTCGGGAAATCTTTCTTTTACATACCGATACAAAACCAACGACCAGGTTAAAAACCGATCTGTTGAAGAAGGTATAACCGAATTACAAAAACTAATCCGTACTGAATTTAAAAATATCTCACTGCTTACCACAAAACACGATTTCGTTTTACTTACTTCTAAAAAGGGTAAGACCGTTCTTCAAAAAAACAAACCTTCACACACCTCTGCCCCAATAGAAGTGCGTCATGACCGGCAAAAGGTAAAGCGTGCATCTAACAGTCAAGCCTACTTAACACATTTGGGCATCACCGATGTCAATGGAGTTTTAATTCCGAAGATGGCTGATAAATACCGCCAGATTAATAAATACCTCGAAATAATTGAGGGACTTATTGATTCTGTTACACTGCCTGAAGAAATACACATTGTTGATATGGGCTCGGGCAAAGGGTATCTAACATTTGCCTTATATGATTATTTAGTAAATGAAAAGGGTTTAAACATACAGGTAACCGGCATTGAGCTGCGTGAAGAGTTGGTTGATTATTGTACTGGCGTTGCAGCCGAATGTGGTTTTAACCACTTGAAATTCATTTGCAAACCAATACAGGCGTATACAGAAAAACAGATCGATATATTAATTGCTCTGCATGCCTGCGATACTGCTACCGATGATGCCATCTATAAAGGCATCGTATCCAATGCCAGCTTAATTATTTGTGCCCCATGCTGCCACAAACAAATCCGTCAGCAGGTAAAGGGCATTGAACAGGAAAGCCCATTATTAAAATACGGTATTTTTAAAGAACGTCAGTTTGAAATGGTTACAGATACGATTCGTGCATTGATTATGGAACAGAATCACTACCAAACAAAAATATTCGAATTCATTTCAAACGAGCATACTCGAAAAAATGTCATGCTGGTTGGTGCCAAAGTATTACATGGTGCGGACGATAAAACCATTGATGCCAAAATTGATTCTATTAAGAAGGAATTTCATATTGATTTTCATTACCTTGAAAAGCTTACAAAGCAGCCGTCCTCAAATTAATTTGCAAGAAAATAAGTATTCTTACCTAGAAAGTTTCAATCATCTCAGTAAATTAGTATTCCCAAAGAACATAAAAAATTATTCCCATGCCTGAATTCAGTTTTCAAAAACCTTTCCCGTTAAAGAAAGATCCGACTGCTTATAAATTAATCAGCAAAGAGTATGTTTCAACCATTGAGATTGATGGGAGAAAAATTCTTAAAATAGATCCTAAAGCTCTTGAACTGGTTGCTGAAAAAGCATTAGCAGACGTTTCCTTTTATTTGCGTTCGGCTCACTTAGAGAAATTGGCTAAAATTTTAAAAGATCCGGAAGCTACCGACAACGATCGTTTTGTTGCCTATACTTTATTGCAAAATGCGACTACTGCTGCGGAAGGAAAGTTGCCTTCCTGTCAGGACACCGGTACGGCTATCGTTATGGGCAAAAAAGGCGAGAACGTATGGACAGGTGCCAACGACGAAGAATATTTATCGAAGGGTATTTATAATACCTATCAGGAAAGAAATCTGCGTTACTCACAGGTAGTACCTATTTCTATGTTTGAAGAAAAAAATTCAGGAACCAACCTTCCGGCTCAAATTGATCTGTATGCGGAACAAGGTAATGAATATAAATTCCTGTTCATGGCCAAAGGGGGTGGCTCTGCAAACAAAACGTATTTATACCAACAGACTAAAGCATTATTAAACGAAGAAAGCTTAACGGCTTTTGTTAAAAATAAAATTAAAGACCTGGGGACATCTGCCTGCCCTCCGTATCACTTAGCCTTAGTAATAGGCGGCACATCTGCTGAATCGAATCTAAAGGCTGTTAAACTGGCTTCTGCGGGTTACTACGATGAGCTGCCAACAGAAGGCAATATGGGCGGACAAGCATTCAGAGATCCGGAATGGGAAGCGAAGGTACAGTTAATCTGCCAGGAGAGTTTGATCGGTGCGCAATTTGGCGGTAAATATTTCACACACGATGTGAAAGTGATCCGCTTACCACGTCACGCAGCATCTTGTCCGGTTGGTATGGGTGTTAGCTGTTCTGCAGATCGTAACATCAAAGCAAAAATTACAGAAGAAGGAATTTTTATTGAAGCACTTGAAACGGATCCGGGTAAATATTTACCGGCACAAGCACCGCATTTAGAAAAAGCGGTTGACGTTGATCTGAATCAGCCAATGGAAGAGGTTTTGAAACTGTTATCTAAATACCCGATCAAAACACGTTTGAAATTAAAAGGCACCTTAATTGTAGCACGTGATATTGCACATGCACAGATCAAAGAATTATTGGATCAGGGAAAACCTATGCCGGAATATTTTAAAAATCATCCGGTGTATTATGCAGGCCCTGCAAAAACTCCGGAAGGCATGCCATCCGGCAGCTTCGGACCAACAACTGCCGGTCGTATGGATTCGTATGTAAATTTATTCCAGAGTCAGGGTGGTTCAATGATTATGCTTGCAAAAGGCAATCGTTCCAAAGCAGTTACAGATGCTTGTAAACAATACGGCGGTTTCTATTTAGGTTCTATCGGCGGACCGGCAGCAATACTTGCAAAAGAAAATATTAAATCGGTTGAAGTGGTTGACTTCCCTGAATTGGGCATGGAAGCTGTTCGCAAGATTGAAGTAGTAGATTTTCCTGCATTCATTATTTGCGATGATAAGGGAAATGACTTCTTCGCGAATTTATAATTCAGATATATAGCATATCATTTTATATTTTCTGCAATTGTTTGTTTTCTGCTTGAGTAAATAAATGGTACCGAATGCATGGTATCAAATGTTCATCAACAATTGTAACTGAAGCCAATTAATAGGCAGCACATCATTTGAAAAGTAAAATGATGTGCTGCCTATTTTTATATAGTGATTTTCAATTTTAATGAAATCAGTATTCCCATATCTCCTGTTTATATTTTTTTAATTCCTTATAGGGGTAAACGATCACTAGCTTGTCCTACAGATGAACAAGCTAGTGGCTTATGGAACTCGGGGAGGTTTTACTATTTTAATTCCATCGTGCGATTATTCTAGCTAATCACACAAAGCAACTGATTATTATTTGAATACAGGCGCAGGTAAAATGCTATTTACCTGAACGGAATCACTATGTCTTTTAAATCATAACGTGATATAGTAACATGTCTTCAAGTCTGCTGAGGTGTATTACGTGGTGCTTCTCATTTTAATTTTAAATAATTTATTTCTTCATTTTATGAAATCATTCTTAACAACAATGTCGCTTGTGAGCTTTTTATTTTGTTTCACAAAAAATATACATGCCCAAAAAGGCTTTTCTCCAGAAATGTATAAGATGAAAAGCAACTGCGTGAAGATAGGAACAACATCTCTGATTAAATATTACTTGTCATACGAACATGCGGTTGCAAAACATTTTTCTGCTGGCATAATGGCTTCGTATAATGCGACAACATTTACCGGATATACAGGCACTGTTTTTACACGTTTTTATTTCAACGAGTTCAATGAAAGCGGTTGGTTTCTAGAAGCAAAAGGAAGTTATGCATACTACAATCCTAAAGCTTATACAGACTCTCATTATTGGTGGGGAAGCAATGCTCCATATCCTAGTAATCTTCTTGTATACACCGGAGAACACAAAGGACATGTGAATTATTTATATGCAGGAATATCCGGCGGTTACAAATTTTTCTTTTCTAAACATAGTTTTTTTGAATGTCTAGCTGGCTTGCATTATGGGAAAGCAACATTTGGAAAGAATGATACATATATGGAACCATTACCTGGTATGTATGGGGCTGATATTAAAACCGTTTTTTATAATTACGGACCAGGCTTTCCTTTTCACTTCATGATCAACTTTGGTTTTGATTTTTAATATAACAATTCAATGTATACGCTTATGAAACCATTCTTAAACATAATACTGCTTGTGTGCTTTTTATTTTTCTTTACAAAAAATATACGTGCGCAGGACTCTCAGGAAACAGGTAAAATGAAGCGCAATTGTATAAAAGTAGGAACAACATCTCTGATTAAATATTACCTCTCATACGAACATGCGGTTGCCAAACATTTTTCTGCCGGCGTAATGGCTTCATATAACACGACACTATTTCCCGGGTTTACCGGTACTGTCTTTACACGCTTTTATTTCAGTTCGTTTGACAAAAGCGGTTGGTTTGCAGAAGCAAAAGGAAGCTACTCATATTTTGCACCTACAACATACTCTGATTATGATGATGATCCAAAATCGCTTAATAATATCCCGATTCTTCACGGAGAACACCAAGGATCTGTAGATTATAGATATGCAGGCATATCAGGTGGTTATAAATTTGTTTTGTCCAAACAGGTTTTTTTCGAATGTCTAACCGGTATACACTATGGTAAAGCAACATTTGGAAGTAATGATACATATATGTATGGGCCCGATTTTGTTAATATTGAATTAAGGCAATATAACACACATGACATGTTTTATCTTTCCGGTCCGGGGTATCCCTTTCATATCATGCTTAATTTTGGTTTTACATTCTAACATTTGTACACTTATGAAAGTATTCTTAAACTCAATCTTAATTGTGTGCTTTTTAGTTTGTTTTACAAAAAATATCCGTGCACAGGATTCTCTGCAAACAGATAAGATGAAGAATAATTGTGTAAAAGCAGGAACAACATCTTTAATTAAATACTTCCTGTCATACGAACATGCTGTTGACAAACATTTTTCTGTAGGCGTAATGGCTTCGTATAATGCGACAACATTTACCGGATATACAGGCACCGTTTTTACACGCTTTTATTTCAGTTCGTTTGACAAAAGCGGCTGGTTTGCTGAAGCTAAAGGATGTTATGCATATTTTACGACTACGGCATATTCCGATTATTACTATATCTATCCCAACAATAATCCTGACTATGGTGCTTCTCCTACTCTTTATGGGGAGCATGAAGAAGATGTACATTATATATATGCAGGGATATCGGGTGGCTATAAAGCTTTTTTGTCAAAAAATATTTTTTTTGAATGCCTCACCGGTATCCATTCCGGAAAAGCAACATTTGGAAAGCAGTATGTATATACGGATAACCTTGCTCCTTCCAGTATTTTTGTCGGAGAATATAATGACGTACAATCTCTTTTTTATAGTTCTGGCCCAGGGTTTCCTTTTCACATCATGCTGAATTTTGGTTTTGCGTTTTAGTGAGCATACGAGATCTACATTAAAATCATTATACATGCAAAAGGGTGGCGTTAATCAACGCCACCCTTTTGCATGTATAAAAACAGTTCTGACTATTTTATTTAACTATATTAATCTTCCGTACAATCTGATTGCCGTTGCCGTCTGATATGCGTAATACATATACTCCCTGAGGAATTGATTCAATATTAAATTGATATTCGTCCTGATCGAATTCTGCCTTCAGCAAACGGCATCCGTTGTAAGCAATCAGTTCTGCTTCTTTTGCTCCTTGCATTTGCACCTGAATATTCAGTACGTGAGAAGCGGGATTAGGGAAAACAAGTACATTACTTTGTTCTGCCTGGTTTCCTTTAAGTCCGGTAGTAGTAGCATTCTGAACAGCGATTGTGAATGTAGTTGCATCCGGATCATTTGGTGGCGTGCCGGCATTACCAATCTGAACAACATAAGCATGCCCGATCGTCAAACCAGTTAATGTTAACGTCTCCACTTCACCTGTAAGACCTGTATTTGAACAGTTAACCAATGCGCTTCCGCACGAAGTAAACGCGCTCACTACCACATCCAGACTGGAGGAAGGAATAATTGTAATGCTTGAAGTAGCTGCCTGAGCCGTAAACGTATAAAAAACATCATTATAAGTAGTGCAGGTTGTAGTTGTGGTAGAATTAAGCGCATTTTTCAATGTGCCGGCAACTGCTGTTGCACCTACTGTTACTGAAGTGGCTGAGGTACATTGATCATTGGCAGGTGGTACAGGAACAACCACGGGATTCGCACAAAGTTTAAATACTTCGTTTGTATTCCCAAACCCATCGTATCCCATACGGATGTAGTAAACATTTCCTACGGTTAATGTACTTATAGAAGTAGAAACCACAGCCGCGAAAGAAGAACTGTAAGCATCTACTGCACCCTGTGTACATAACAAAGAAGTGCCTGATGCATCCAGCAATTCTACTCCGTACGAATTACTTACTGTTCTGCTTGCGGTAATACTATATTTAGTACTGGTAGCAGTGAACGTATACCATACATCGTGCTTAATAAAGCTGAACATAGGGTCAGAGTCGTCGTTACATGCCATATTCCCCGCTGATTGGGTTGCATTGGTAAGTATAATGTTGTTATCGCACCAACCTGCAGCGGCTGATAATACCTTTGCGTTTGCTTTTTCATCATTACTAACTTGGGCAAACGAGAATTGTGCAAACAGCAAAGCTGCTAGCAAAAACATTTTTTTCATATTCTAAAATCTGGTTGTATAGCTAAAGTTTAAATATAAGAAAATACTTCCATAGATTATAATTCAGTCAATTTACCACTGCATTTGGGTGTTGATCGAGTGGCGCAGATATTGTATCGTGGTGAAGGTACGGAGTGCAAATAGAAATAGTAGAAATAAAAAATTAGAGCCATGGTTGCCAATCCCGAAAACAATGATTGTTAGTCTTAATCTTAAAAGAATCTGTTATACCGCAAAAATCTAAACTGTCAATATTATATGGTATTTTACTTTGTCTAGAAGAATCCTTATTCTTTTGATAATAATAATTACTTACAAAATATGGCTTATAATATGGCTTATAATACATACTTATATCATTTACGTGAAGTTCTTTGTTATGCCTATTCGGCAATCTAATACAAGAACCATATGAGTCTATTAAAAAGATATAGCTAGTTGTAACTGTATCAAGGTGTATGTTATAACTGCAATCTCCACATTCCATAGGACAAGAAGCCCTTTCAAATTTAAAAATAGGATGTCCATTTTTTCGAATTTCATAATATGCCTTAATTTCAGCATCACTACCTGGAATAAACTTTCTAAATAATTGCTTTGAATATAAATTATCATAACACAATTCAAATAAATTTTTATTGTTGACAATAATTTTATTTCTATAACAAGTATATCTATTGTCTTCACTACACAAGTAAAACAACAAATAACAAGTAACAATTACTATGAAAAAAAATACACTATACTTTAAAAGCTTGGTCATATTGCATTTGTTATTTTATAAATTTGGGCGCAGGAGTAATATTTCCCAAAAAGTCTACAGAGTAATCTATATATGCTAAATCTGAATCGATACTATAATATTTAGTATATATATAAAAATCGGTAACATTATTATTATCATAGGTCGAATTATATATATGTGTATATAAAGCACTATAATCTTTATTTTCAATTAAAATTCCATTTCCAATTGCTGGCAAAATTCCAGGATATTGAGGAGAAAATGGGTTTTGCTGCCAGTATCCTAAATTCTGAGATGCCGCTGATCCTGCATCGCTAAAATCAAAACTATCGTATATTCTATATTTTATTTCTTCAATTTCTAATGTCGCAAAATCATAACTCTTAACACTCAATGTTCCACTAAATACAAAGTTCAAAGAATAGCTTCCAAATGATGCGACCAAATCCGATGTTATTTGATTATCTGTATTTAAAAAATCTGTGCCTCCAACAGAAAATATTTTAAATGCATTAGAATTTTGATTTGCAACATAATCAGGAGAAACTACATATTCAAAATTCTTTCCAGTATTATTAAGATCAATTATTCTATCTCTAATATTTTTTAAATGTTGATTCCATAGTAAATCTCCAACATAATAATTTTCACCATTATTTATTTCTGTTATAGCATCATTTAATTGGGTCGTATAAATTGAGGATTTATCTAATAAATTAGTTTTGTTTTGATCTGTAAAACAAATATTTCTATTGCCGCCATTAAACCAATTATATTGAAATACTGCACCGTACTTCATTCCCAAATTCCATAACATTATTGGTATATCAAGAATAACTTTCTCATATTCATCTAAATCGTAATAGGTATTATTTTTTAATAATGAGACTGTAATACCTTCCATCTTAGTTGCAATTGAATTTAATGTTATTCTTTCATTACCATTATTATCACAATAAGACATGTCTATATAACTAACATCATTACCGTAAATATTTTTCTCTGTACCATCTAAAAAACTTTTAATTTTTAGAGCTTCGGCAGAATTAGCAAGGGTTATCTTAACATTATATCCAGATACAACATTTGATGCAGCTTTAAATGCTGTTGTATTTAAAGTTGCATCGTATTCAATCTTCACTGAAGAATAATTATTACTTCCAATCTTTATTTGACTTGTTACATTACAGCCAATTTGTATCTTATTAAAATCTAATTGTATTTGGTTAATTGCCGATAATCTTAATAATCTAATGCTCTCTATGCATTTATTAGTTAAATTTGCCGCCACCGCCTGCGCATCGCTATCCTTTTTCAAGATCCCCCATACATGGCCCGGATCCTGTATAATATCCCACTGAAATTTCCAAAGTTCATTCCCGTTGGAATAATCCATTAAGTTTTTTGTAGTTCCTTTACTGCTATCACCAAAATACAATGCGATAAAGGTGTGCTCCATGTGATAGGCACCGTGCCCCAATTCGTGTGCCATGGTGCGTGATAAAGCTGCATCATTTGTACCACCTGAGTATAAGAAACCAAATTGCTCTTCCGGAGGCATCTTACCAAGCAAGCCATCTTCTATATTAGAAGCCTCATACACGGCCATGAAATATGCTGTATTCGGATCTATGCCGCTTGCTCCGCCTTTTGATGTTACATAAGCAGTAATAACATCTTTCTCTTCTCCCTGGTAATCGTTGCTTAATAAACCCGAACCGCTGGCTTGTACAACTGCCGTACCTGTTGGACTCCACGAAGTATTATTCCTGAATGAATTATCAATCGTAACCGTATAGGTAATACCTACTTTGTTATATGTTTGATTTAAATAGTTCTGATAGGTGGTAGCATTGTAGGTACCTTTCGTTCCAACCGGAACAATTACTACACTCTTTGTTTGCGGCGCATAGCTTGGCAGCAATAATTTACCGATCGCGGTTTTCGTTGTACCATCTACATACCAGGCATAGATATATTGTCCATCGCCGGCAGGACCACCCCCAAGGTTCAGTGTAAAGCTTGTACCTGAAGGTGTCTGGTTATAAACAAATCCTTTTCCGTTTGCAAATACAACTTTTTTCGCATCCGCACTATTCGTACTGATTGATGCATTCACTTTATCCAATGCGCCCGGGGTAATAAATTTAGCCGGTACATGATAGCTTATTCCAATCAATTCATATTCGCGTTCGATCTGCAGTACATTAGCATACTTTGGCTGCCAGGCATCAAAGTCGTATGTAGCTGTTGAGTTTTCTGTAAAGGTGACAACCTGATTGGAAACATCAACCGTTGGGTCCTGTGCAAACGTAGCATCATACGCACCTACATAAGTAACCGCGCCCGTACTTGTTACCTGAAATACACTTCCGGCATTATCTTTTAATAAAACGGGCAACGAACTGACGGCAACTGTTGCACCGCCAATGGTGACATTATTTCCCGAGACGCTAGCTGAAGAGGTAGTCTTAGGTATGGTAGCATTTACCGGTGTTTCTCCCAACTCTCCGGTTACGACACTTCCAACATTACTCCCTCCCTGAAAATAATCTGTACCGGCTTGCACAGCTTGTTGTGCTGCAGTGAGTGCAGTAGTGGCTTGTGTCAGCGCATCGTTCGCCTGAGAGATAACTTGTGTTACCTGATCCATATAACCACTGATCTGGTTACGCACGTCTGTAGGCAGTAAGCCTGCATTCATGCTATCGATGTTAATTGTACCATCAATCACGCAGCGACTCGGATCTGTATTAATTGTTATGCTCTTGAAACTAATGCTCATGGTAACAAAATCACCAACACCCGGAATCGGCATCGCCATGTGACCTGTACCGGTATATGTACCCGAAGCGGACGATGTAGCTGTTACCTGATCAACGGTTACTTCATAATCTGCACAATAGAATTTTTGCCCGACATCTAAAGAGGTTAAAGGAGCTTTGCTTGTTTTATCACAGGCATTTTCACTGCCACAAGTACCGGAGCTTTTGGTATCTGGTAACGTGGATGCCGTATAGGGTGCATTGATATATGCCTTATCGGCTCCGCACACTGCCTGCACCACAAATACATATTGCGTACCCGGTTTTAAATTCTGAAAAGTAATTTTAATAGAGTCAGGCGCAAACAGATTGTTCTGTACCAGAGTATCCATATTTGTATATGCCTGTGTATATACCGTAGAGGGAGGCTGAGAGGCTTCCCTGTAAGTTACTATATATCCGGTATAAGCCGGTTTGTACGACCAGGCAAGTAAAATATTTGTTGTACTCGCATTCAATGCTTTTACATATTGAACGGTATCACAATTTTTGCTTGTTGCCGTCTGGCCAAGGTCTACTAAAGCCGTATCGGAGAAAATACTGTATATACCACCGCATCTTACACGCACCACAAACTGGTATTTCTGCGAGTCCTGTAAATCTTTAAGTGTTGTGCTTGTTCCGGTTGTATTGAAAGGAGTAAACTGTTTACTGCCTTTTACACCATAAAACATTTGGTACTCATCCGCACCATCAATTTTATTCCATTCAAATAAAGCGGAAGTGGTAGAACGGGCCTGCGCCTGCAGATCAACGGGAGGAAAACAATCTGCCGTTGCAGGGTCTGTAACCAAAGGACCTGCAGAAGCATCTATCCGAAACATTCCTACCGGCGTGGTAGTAGATTTTGTTCCGCACATATAGGTGATCTGGTATGCATACACCTGATCATCGAAAATCAGATTGGCTTTTGTTGTAGGCGCAATCAAGGAGCTGATGGTATGCGTTACATTCACAGAATCTTTGTGCCAGTAAGTAATGCTATACCCATTGTTGGCAGAAATATTATTCCAGGTCAGATTTGCTGTATCTGCAGCAATACGTTGTGCATTTAATTGAAACGGTGTAGGAATGGCACAAGGACCAACAATACCTGTTTCATTATAATCAAAAGAGTTTTGTATACCCTGCCCGATATCTGTACCGCACACCGCATCTACCCGAATGGTATAGCCGCCTTGGTTAAGAGCAGGTAATGTATATGTTTGTGTAGTTGCCAGGAATGATACAAGGGTGAACGGACCTGTATCATCTTGTTGTTTATAGAATAAATGGATACTATCTGCATTTGCAACCGGATCCCAGCTTAAGACAGAGCCGGCGCTTGTTGTAGTTACATTAACCGGTGCAGGTGCAACACAGCTTGCCTGTTCTAGTTTAAATGTACCGCCATATACCGGAGGCTGCCAGTTTTTGCATCGGGCCTTTACAGTAAATTCATACGTAACGCCGGTTTGCAGTATGGTATTGTCTAATGTAAGTGATTGTTCTGTAGTACTGATCGGCGACCACGGAAGGCTTGTACCCGAAGGTCTGTAATCCAATTCATATTCTGAATAGGTCAATGCCATACCGCTCCATGAAATAGTAACAGAACTGCCGGCTACAGTAACAGGATTAATTTTAATCTGATCACAGTTCTCTTTTACCGAAAATGTAAATACTTCTGAGAAACCATCATTTTTAAATCTGCTGGTCGACACTACGCCATTTACTATTTCATACGCCTGTACTTGCCATGCATACACGCAACCCTCGCATAAAGGTAAATCTGTTGGAGAATAAATAAAGGTTGGAAAATCCAGATTACTCTCGTCAATATTACCGGTCTTATTTGCCACAGTGGCGTTAACCGCATCGTACGGATTACGATCTACAGGTATTACATTAATTAAGCGGAAGCGATATTGTACCTGCTGCTTTGGTGAGTATACAACGCTTCTGGGAGTCCAGTTAAAAAAGATATTCTGATTGATGGTTTGCAAATCAAATGCCTGTCCGTTTGCCGGTGAATTCAATAGCGGCGGATCATAACGCACTACATTGAAAATCGTAAAATCAGTTCTGTAATTTGAAACAGGCACCAGCAGTGATGGCTGCAAGCTTGCATCAAACGCTTCTACAGCCAAATTGTAAACGCCTTCCGGCAAACTATTCGGATACTGGTTTTGACTGGATGCAGATGTATTGAGGTCGGTAAGTGCAAATAATGCGGAAAGCTCTTGATCATTCAAAAAATAAACCTGGCCGCCATCCATCGTAATAACAATACCATTTTTACTTTCATAGGAAACTCCTGTTCCGTTTAATTTTATACGGATATTAATTTTATAGTTAAACTTCGTTAAATCTGCAAGGTACACACGGATGTTTGTATTGGCCGGATCACCATAATCATTTAAAAAGGTGGAAGGAAATGTTACCGTTGGCTGTATCTGAACTGGGTATTGCTGTTGAGCATATACCTGTTGATTCGATATAAAAAAACTACTGATACCAATACATATATGCATCAGTAATAAGAAAGGACCTCTCATATTAATTTTATTCATGAATAATGAAACCTGCGTTTTCATTTAATAGATTTTAAGATGAACTAAAAGTTGTAGCTATATGCCAGGGAACCTAAGAATTCGTTAAAGCTTGTGTTATATCTGCCTGCATCAGACTCATTGATTTTTGTTCTGCCTGTATAGCGCAGGTTTGCATTCAATGCGTGATGTTTGCCTAATTTGTATGAATAACTGTTATTGATAGAAAGCAGATAGGCAACAATTTTATCGTCTTCATAATTTTGATTGACGTTAACCCCAAGGTTGGTGCGTAATTTTTTCTTAAACAACGGAACGCCTCCGTTTATGCCCAAACCAAGATATAAGGTATTCGTTGTTATCAATCGGGATTGATTAGCATTCATACTAACTCCAAAACTCAGTCCTGTTTTTTTCCAGGCCTGATTATATGCCAGTGTTGCGTTCAACATCGAGTTCTTTCTATTTGTTGATTCCTGTTTGTTTGATGCGCTCATCTGTGAACTTGATAAGCGGATCATTTTTGAAACGTTATCGCTCTCCAATAATTTATAAGCCACCGAACCTGTTATTGTTTGTGAAATCTGCGTGTAGTTCAATGTATCTACCACAGCATTTGGTAAATATTGCAGATCAATAGGTTTAATATTTACGTAGCTGTAAAAATTAGAATAGGAAAGATTGATGTTTAAACGCTTCGTAGGTGTTATGCCCATGGATGCAGATCCAACAATCCGTTTCATGGAAGATGATTTAGCGTTATTCAAATCATCGCGTTGTAAACCTCCGTTTGCCGATACGGTAATTTTATTTTTCAATAACGCAGTAGCCGCATTAAGTGTAATATTTTCTAAATCGTTATTAAAATAATATGCTCCCAGTGTTCTGTACTCCGGATCTACACGCTCATAGCCCGCTCCAATAGAAAACAATTTGAATTTATATGCCGCATTTAATTTTATCGCATTGTATACAACTGTGCTTTGGTTGTAATGAATATAGAATATAGATGAGAGTGGACTATTGGATTGATGTGTTACATCCTGAGCGGTAACATCCTTTGTCCAGGCAGACCGCGCAAATTCTCCACCAATAGTAAATTTAGTACCTAACGCTTTCTTACCTGAAAGTCCCCATACTACGTTTTCCTGGGCCTTTAAACCAACACGCTCCGGAACTGAATCAATGGAATTAACGATGTCCTTTGCATAGAAATTTGAAAGAGCTATTTCATCGCCTTTATTGCGATATGTTAATTTAATACCTGCACCCATTCTTTTATAGGCAGGCAGTACATTTACATTAGTGCTGTCATAATTAACGGCCTTTAACAAACGGCCCGACATAACCATCACAGAAAATTTTTCTCCTTTATATTCTAGACCTCCGCCTAAAAAATTATGGCCGCTTAATGTATACGGAGAAAAAGTCAGGTTTCTATAACCGATGTGGGCTGTAAATCTTTTATACGTAGGACTTGCACCTACAATATTGAAAGGCTGTCTGTAACTAAAATTCTGATTTGAATAAGAAAAGGATAACGGTATGGCTACTCCATATAAATTGATATTTACATTTCCTGCTAATACATAGGAATATGGATTTAACCTGTTTGAAATGCCCGACACGGTGTAAAAATTATTTGCCAGCGAAACGCCGCCGGTAACTTTAACACCTTGCTTCAAACCAATCTTATCCAGCTGTTGCGCATGAAGCACAACAGCTGAGAATAAAAAGTAAATACTTATAAGTTTTTTCATTTTAAAATTATAGACGCTGTTGCCAGCTCTGAAAAGAATAAATGATTCTTTTATTTAATTACCATTTTAAAGACTATACTTTCATTTTGGCCAGTAGTCAACTTAAGTATGTAAGTAGCGCTTGCCAGATTATTTGTAAGCAATGCACTCGAATCTGTTCCTAATAATTTCACATCATACGAAAGCTTGCCGGATAACTGACCTGTTCCGATAAGCTGTCCGTCTTCTGTAAACAGAGATAGCGTAACCGGATCTTTCGTTGCTGCTGTAATATTTACAAATACATCAGAGCCTGCTACACCCGGGTTCGGATAGGTATACATGCTTTCTACCTGCGGAGCAACGTAATACGGATTTGTAACATTCGGATCTTTTGGCTGCGCATTTAATGTCTTAGTCTGATCCACAAAACAACCATCACGAATCGATGTCTGACGGATTGAGTAAGAACCGGAATCCGGTAAGATGAACTGAATGAATCGTGTTCCCTTCGGATATACATTACCATCATCGCCAATCAAACTGTCTTTAGCTGTTGCACTTGATCTCAATACGGTAACTCCCGGAGAACTATACCAGGTATATGAATCCGGCACCGGCATAGACACATCTACCAACACAATGGTATCTTTTGCGTACACATTGCTGCTTATAATAAAGTTCGGATCAATCGGTCTGCCTTTGAAAATAACATCTGTTTGCTGTACCAGTTTGCAACCAAAATTATCTGTTACCTGCAGAACCAGATTCATGGTGGTATCCAGTATCTGAATTTTCTTCACTTTAATAGAGTCCAGCCAGGTCGGCGCTTTCCATGCATAGTTCAGATCATCATCCAGACTTGGATCAATATTAAATTTCGGTCCGGGACATGGCGTATATTTAGGATCAATAACACGCACCGAAGGATTATTGGCTAACTGACATAAGATCGGTAAAGGAGTATACGAACCACTCAATTCAGAAGACCCTTGACTCGTATGGTTTTGAGCGACAAAACTGTTGAGCTTCGCAAAAGAGAACAACAACCTCGGCACCAATATCTCCCACGCACCAGAGCCATCTGCTGTAACCTTATCAATATAGCCAATAGACTGAACGGTATCTTTCGTAGACTGATACACTTCAATCATAGCACCCGGAATACCCGTACCTCTAACTCGAATAGAATTGGTATCAATTAAAACTCCTTCTGTAACTGTAGGTACAACAATACTTCCATTAGATGCTATAGCTCCATTATCTGCATGAATATTTATAGCCTTATTATTTGTTGTTCTTGAATAGGCAATATTTCTATGCATTTGAATATTCGTTGAGGTTAATAATTCAATACCATATTGCGAATATCCTGAAATAATGTTGTCGTTTACTTGTTCAATTTTAGAATTACTAATAAGAATGGCTGTTGTATCAATACCATATATATGTTTCGCTGAATCTCCACCTATGATGTTTTCGCTAATCACATCCTGAGAAGAATTATATACATAGATTGATGCACGCTGCATGCCGTTAATTTCATTTCCCAGAATAGAGTTTGCAACTGGCACACCATCTGAAGTTGACTGAATGGTAATACCTCTCAGGTCAGCCGTATGAACAGATGTGCCGAGTGAATCTAAACCGATACGATTTGCATAAATTAAATTACGGGAAGAATTACCCTGAATGAGAACAACACTTACAGAACCTGACTGTGCAGGATTTGCATCAACATACGAAACTCTATTGTTGTTAAATGTTTGATTGTTACTATTATTGATGGTGATCACATTTCCTTTAACAGACAACCCCTGTTTACCAAAAATGTTTTTCTCTATTTTATTATCTGCTGCTGCAGAGTCAATCCAAATAGCATGTGACGTAGTGTTTGTGAAAACGGTTGTAGCAATGTAGTTTGAATACGAACTGTCTGTTAACGCTATACCTACTGCGGTACTGTCAATGTTTGATAACGTGAATTCATTTTTACCAACCTGATTCTGGAACAGCACACCTAAATTGTAATCTGAGATGCCAATGTTTTTAATTTTGTTTTCATCGCTTTGAATAACAAAAGCCGTGTCAAGTACCGACACTCCGGAAGAATCTGTATTGATGAAATTAAAATGTTCAATTTGATTTTTCTTGCTGCTGATCCGCAATCCGTTTCTGGCATTGCTCATCCACATGTTTTTTAATAAAGATGCTTCAGAAGAATCTGTAATATCCAGACCATAATTAGTACCAATGTTAGCGCCATTAATAAAGATCCGTTGATCGGGGCCCATACCAACAAATTCCTGTTGTGTTTCTCCATCCATTTTAAAGCCCAGGTAACTGTATACCGGATCATACAAGGAATCAATTTTTATATTATATGGACCCGGTTTAACCGTCGGTGTATTAATGCTGAATATAACCTGAGAATATAAATCCGAATACGTAACGTCAAGCAAGGCTTGTCTTAAGGAGTTCGGGCCGGCATCGTATTCGTTTAAGACATATATTTTTGTCGGGCTCGGCGGTATATGCAATACAGATGATGTTTGAGAAGTAGTGCTATCCGGAGCAATTGCAACAGCAATACAGTGATACCAGGTTACAGTATCGTGGTAATAAAACTGTCTTGGAATTTTAACTTCCCACGTGCCATCCGGTTGAGTGAATGCACTAACAATATATTGATTCATGGATGCTGAAATAGAATCCGAGAAGAATATCTGAATACTGTCATTTGCTTGCGCCGTACCTTTTACAAAAATACCTTTTCGTCTATCCGGTCCGTTTTTAACTTCATAAGAAAGATTTTTAGGTTCGGCTTTGCCATTGTTTGATTGAACAGTACCTCCTTTATGAATATTAATACACAAGGCAGAATCTGTTTTAGATGTATAACGAACCTGAGTAACAATATTCTTAGAAACGAAAACAGTACTTGAGCTTAACAGGTCGAACGCATCTCCCTGCGACTTACTTACATCATTTCCTATAATAGAAATATGCTGAACCGCATTGGTTTGAATGCTGTTCTGTCTGGCTATACTAAAGCTGTTTGAATCAATAAGTCCTTTAGATGAATTTGAAACGGAAAGATATACATAGGCACTATCATTAAAGCTGTTATTCTTTACTTCAAAATTAGAAGCATTTGAAATAGCAACCGGGTTCTGCACATTGCGTGCCGTAAATGTATTTCCGTTGATGAGCCCCTTAGAGTTATCCCAATTGATCGATTTACTATTTGAAATAGTACTGTTGAATGTGTTTGCATAAATAGCCGCATGTGTGGACTGGCTAATATCAATACCGGTCAGTACATTTTTATTGAACGTGTTTCCTGCAACAGTTAAGCTATCCAGATTAGCAGCCTCTACAGCCGTAGTCGTCTGGTTAAATGTATTACCGGTCAGTACTGTTTTAACTGCATTTGAAGCAGGTTGTACACCTATACTTAATGAATCAAATACACATGACTGTATCGTGTTCTGTTTGTTGCTAACCAGTATACCAACTCCTTTAATTCTATCAAACTCCAGATTATTAACAAGTATACTGTCTGATAGTAATTCAAGGCCATTTTGTGCATGTACAATAGAGAAGTTATTGATGCTGGATTTTGCATTCGTTGAAGCAATTGTCCATGAAGTAATATTCATGTTCTGTGCATTCATACTGGCAATATTTCCATCCGGAATATTTTTACCATCAAAATAAACACCATAATGATTGTTCAGATCCTGCATTTTCATTTGCAGCTCAACTTCTTTCGCACCGCCCTGCGCCACATTAAAGTATACACCTACAGCATTTGATTGTCCGTTGGCACATTTCATTGCCATCCGCATGGTATTTGGCAATGGGTAATTATTATCTGTTGTATCTTTTAATGAAGTGATGTAACAATCACCCATGATATACATGTCGCTCAACGGAGAGGTATTTCTATTTGCATCGGTTGCTGTTGCTACAAGATATAAGGTTGTTCGCGGAGCAATTTTCACTATTGATGTATCAACGACAACTTCCCAGTTTCCACCTGCTTTAGAATCAATATAACCCAAGTACTTAGACACTTCTTCGTAGCCACCTGTACCCAGATAAACATGGATAGAGTCACCAGCAATACCATTGTTCGTACCATACAAGTGCAGCTTTCCGCTTATCCATTTATTTGCCGTTATTGCAGGCTTTTGTTTTCCGTTGTTACCTGAATTAACTAAAGCAATTGCAAAGTTTGTTGGCTTGCCTTTTGAAATATCGTTGTTGTAAAAATAGTTGTATGTAATGCGGTTTTTCACACCGCCGTCAACAATTACTCCACCCTTTTTATTTTGTTTAATGTAATTTCCAAGACCAAATTGTTTATCCGGCCCGATGTAGTTGTTAGAAGATTTAACCAATACCCCTGCACCTTCTGCATACGTTGGGTCGCCTACATATCTGGCGCCAATAAGATTTGCGGTAAGCTTGCAGGTATCCGATCCGGTATTCAGAATAACGGCATATTGAAGAGATCGCGTAATGAGGTTATTATAAACAACCACGCCATGCGAATTATTATCAAACTGCATACCGATAGATGCCGAGTCAATAGTATTGTTACTTACTTGTCCATTTGGAGCAGCTGATAAATAAACGGCTTTGTCCTTTATCTTATTTGTTGTATTGGAATAAACATAATACGCTTTGCTGTTTGCAACTGAAATACCAATAGCATTTCCGGTAAGTGTATTTGTAACGATATTACAATTGTTGCTTCCCGTAACAGAGATCCCGAAATTCTTAACAACTAATTTATTTGCTCTGCTGGTCGAATCTGTGAGACCAATTGTGTTTGATTCAATCTGGTTTCCATTTCCATTTGTTATTCGTATACCTGTACCTGCCTGACCAATTGTATCCTGTTGCACCAATACACCGGAAGAATTATTAACTGAAATACCAACAGACGTTATACTATCCGTTGAAACAATTCTGTTATTAATAATTTTTTGATTATTTCCTTTCGTATCAATACCAATATTCTGGAAACCTGAAATTCTGTTCTTCGTTATTGAAATCTCATTGGTTCCGCTAAGGCTAATAGCAGTATTGGCAGGGTTTGTAGCTTTAAATGTATTGTTTAAAACATTACCGTATTTAAAAGCAGTAGTAGTTACTTTTAATCCGGTATCGGTAAAGTCCTGAATGATGTTATCATTTACATCTACTATTTTACTATTTGTAATGGTTATGGCAATACCAAAGTTAACCAGCTGCATTCCATAAATATCAAGCTGATCTCCGTTTTGTCCATTAAAACCATACGTAGCATTATTAATAACTGCTACTGTAGGAGAACCCGTTACATAACCCGCTTGTGATGTACCATCAATGATCAATAAAGGAGTTGTGATGATCGGCAATTCTGAACTGGTGCGAATTTGTGCCACACCCGAACCCGGAATTGCAAACTGTATTAAATTACATTGATTCAAGTTTGCTTTGTCAATGGCATCTCTTAACGAACCGGCACCGGCATCTGTATTTGTTGTAACCAAACAGATTTTTAATTGTGGCGTAAAGGCTGCCGATGCTTCAGAAGAAAGCATAGTAGATTTCGTTGAAACCGCTCTGAAGAATAAGGTATCGGAGACTGCTGCCGGTATCGGGAAAGAAATAACCCAGGTACCCGTAGAATCAGCAGTAGTTGTTTTTATATATTTAACCAGATCAAGCTGGCCATGGTTTGAATAGAACACCTCTACCTCATCATACTGCTCAGCTGTCCCTATTAAGAATAACTGACTATCGTGATACGTTGAAGTAAGTATTACCGGTGTCTGTTTACTTCCATTCGAAACGCTTCCTGTTGCAAGATTAAGGTCTATCGGTTTTGTATTTGCGGCCAAACCAACAACGGTATTTTGTGTCAGTTTAATTCTATTGCTGCTGCTGATGTTAAACCCTCTGTCTGAAACAGCAGAGAAAGCATTCTGTGACACTGTAATAAAATCGCAATGATCAAATAAAATACCATCGTATGCCGTATTCAACTTATTGGCAGAAACGGTTGAGTTCGTATTGCTATACAACCTGATCGCTGATAACGACGTGGTGTTATCTCCGGTAATTTTATTATTTGAAATGATTGAACTGGCGTTTTCAATAGTAATAACATATCCATTTGAACTAGCTGGTGTTATAGCAGTTCCGCTTTTTGAAATATTCTGAAACGTATTGTTCGTTATCTGAACAGAACCTGCATGCATGGCCGAGATACCAAACCCACTGATGGTTGTCGCCGTGCCTGTTTTAGATACACCAAATGTATTGCCCGAAACAGTTAAAGAACCTTTAACACTATTGATACTACCGGTACCTCCTGCAAAATAGTTGTTTGTAATTGTCTGCTGAATAAGACTATCAGCAGCACTTACATAAACAGCATTTTTATTATTTACAAAATTATTAGAATCTATAACGGCATTTCTACCGGTACAATTCAGCGCATTGTTGAAATTTGTAAATGTTAGATTTTTAACCTGAAAATTATTCGTGGCCCAGTTAAAACCATTCAATGCCGGATTAGATGCATTAACGGTAACAGGTATGTTACGTGCATTAACAGCAACGCCATAATTATTGGTAATAAGCAGTTCGGATGTTAATGTAATTACATTCGACGATGCTGCCGGCAATAAAAATTCTATTCTTGCTGCAACACCATTCGGATCCGTACCGGCAATGTTAGCACAATTAACCGCTTCTCTTAACGACCCATCTCCGGCATTATTTGTATTCGTTACATAACATACCTGCACCAGATTTCCCACACGTATTGGTGGTGATAACTGAGATGTATTTCCGGTAGTACTTGTAGCCGTTGCAACAAAATAATTATTCTTCGTTACATCAACAAGAGCCGGTGGCAATGTTGCGGTCCAGTTTCCGGACGCATCTGCAGTAACCTCTATTGCAAACCCAAGAGCCTGTTCAGGTTCGTAATTGCTGGAGAAGATCTGGATTTTATCATACGGTTTAGCTGTACCCTGAATGGTTGCCGTGCTGCCATTGATTGCACCAATAATACCCGTTGGTTTTGTATAATTGTTATTCCCGTTATTAACCAGCTTTATGGCTGTAGTGCTGGTATAAATTTCATTATTTAAAATACTGTTTGATGTACCTCCATTAACCAATACGCCTGCAACTGATCCATTTGTAATTTTATTTCCAACACCGGTTCCTCCTATTTGATTTCCGCTACCTGTAATATAAACGAGCGTGTCTGCTTTAAATGTGCTGGCATCATTGGCCCATGTTGTATTAATTGCAGTAGATATTACTTGTGAATTATTTCCGGATATGGTTACAGGTCTTGTACTGTTCATAATTTCAGATGCATTAAGCACATCATAATCGGAATTAAACACTACTGCCTGTTTGAAGTTTGTAAACCCAAGGTTATTGATCTTGGCACCATCTGCATTTGCAACCAATCCATTGAATGAAGGCAAGCCTTTAATAAAGATCAACGGATCTGAAGTAGATGAAACAGGTGCTATAATATTAACCGGCACGGTTAAAGGACTCAAAGCACTTAACAGCTTTATCGTGTCTGCCGTAGTCATTGAGAAATTAATTGTTAAACAACCGCCAAGATTTGCTTCGTCTATAATTGCTCTCAACGAACCCGGTCCTGAATCGTTTGTATTTGTAACGGTACAAATACAGTTAAAGCAACCTGTAAGGAATGGTATAGAAAGTTCAGAGGTGTTTTCTGCTTTGCCGTTTGATGTCTTAGCCGTTGCTGTATTAACGTAGTAGTTTTGCTGATTCGGGTTGAATGCCGGTCCTTGCGGAATCTCAATTTCCCAAACACCCGTAGCATCTGCCTTTGTAGAAACGGCATAGGTCAATGCCTGCTGTGCGATATTATTGTTGTAAAATATTTCAACACTATCATTCGCTGCACTGGTTCCTTTTAATATAATACCGCCGTCTGCTGCTCTTCTATAGCTTTTAAATACTGCAGGTGTTTTACTTGAATTACCTACAGGGCTAGTGGAAAAGTGTAAGTTGATTGCTTTTACACTGCTGTTCGAATTTGAAACAATATTCTGTGTAATTTTATTTCGAAGGCCTGTAACATAAATGCCTCCTGAAATATTATTCTGAATGGTATTGGCTTTAACCAGCGAACTATCCTGAATAAGTATTCCATACGCATTGTTGTTAGAAATTTTATTTCCAATAACAACAATACTATCTGCATTTGAATAAATACCATACGTTGCATTTGGTTTTGCATTATTCAATGCATCCAAGCCAATTAAATTATTTGTAATTACAGTTGCCCTTGCATCAACCAAAATTCCGCTCAATGTATTGCCGGCTATTATATTATTGAAGATGTTATTTCTGAAAGCGTTCGGTGCAACATATATGCCATTTTGCTGATTTGAAACAACCGTTCCCGAAGTAGTAATTCCTATATAGTTTGAATCTATATTATTCGATGAAGCACCTGAAGCGATCAGAATACCATTGTTAACGGACGTACCGATTGTATTCGAAACAATTTTGTTGCCTGAACCTGTTCTTATTAATACTCCATTTTGAGAAGAAGCAGAAATGGTATTTGAGCGAATAATGTTGTTTGTGCCGCCATCAAATAAAATTGCATTCGTTGCAGCCGTAATCGTATTAGATTGAATGGTGTTCTGATCAGAACCGGATAAGAAATCTACACCCGATACACCTCCGCTATACTGATTGTTGTTGATTAGATTATTATTAGCTCCATAGGCAAGCGACGTTCCTGTGTTGGTATTGCCAGTAAAAATATTATTCTGAATGGTGTTGTTAAATACACCTGATGATAAAACAACTCCCGTATTAAATTTAGTAAACGTTAATCCGGAAATTGTAACATTGGCTAATTTATCTGCGATAACCAATCCATTTGAATTTGTATTTAATGAACCATCTACAGTAACAGCATAAACGTTTGATCCGGCCTGACTAAATCCATCTATGAAAACGGAATCAGTAAGGCTAGGCAATGCTGTTATTGGTTTAATAACAAACGGACTTGTACCAATAATAGCAAACTTAATAACATCTTTTCCTGGTTTATTATTCGAACAGTTTATGGCTTCTCTGAAAGAACCATCTCCGCTATCATTTGTATTGGTTACATAACATGGGCATTCCTGTGAAGTAATGTTCATTGTATCAGAAATTGCTGAACAGCCTTTATCTGAAGTTGCCTGCAAAGTATACTTCCCTGATAATGTCGGATAAATAACCTTCTGCGTGCTGAACAATACACCATTTACAAACCACTGCTGAGTAGGATATTGATTTAACCCTTCAAACGAAATTTTATTTGTGGCACATCTTGTATAATCACCTTGAGGCACGAAATTCAAATCTGGCGTAGGATTTTGCGTTACTGTTTGTGACGTGGTTATTGTACAACCTGAAAGTGGATTCGTTGCTATAACAGAATAAATTCCTCCTGAAGTTATTGTAATAGCAGGTGTTTTAGCACCGGTGCTCCAAACAAAATTCGATGTTACATTACTTGTCAGCGTTACTGAATTACCGCTGCAGAATACTGTAGCACCTGTAATGACCGGAGTAATTGCAGTAGGTTTTACTTTAATCTTTTTAGTATTTGATGTTGCCTGACAGCCAATAAGGTTTGTTGTACCTTTACTTGTTACAGTAAGTTTATAGAAACCTGAGTCGGCAAGTGCAATAGCAGAGAACGTTAACTTAGAAAAATTCCCTCCATACGGTTGATTGTTTTTATACCATTGAAAATCAAAGTCTGTTCCGGTGTAGGTTGTTTTTAATTCCGCTGCTGATTGTTCACAAACAACTGTATCCCCTGTTATAAGGAAAGCTAAACTAGGAGCCACTTTTACTTTAACTACATCCGAAGTAGCTGCACAACCGGTTGCATTGCTCTTTACTATTACATAATAAGAGGCATCATTTGTAAGCAAGCCTGATGTAATGGCAGTATCTGTAGCACTTAACTTTGCCGAATTCTCAAACCAGGAGAACGTATTACCTGCCTTAGTTGTTGGCGTATTTAGTTTTGCACTCGAATTATAACAGATATTTAATAAAGCTGCATTCAATGCTGGTTTTGCAGGTATAGTATTTACAGTAACAGGATAATTTGGAAGCGTGTATGTACAACCGGTTACTTTCTGTGTAACTGTTAATTGATAATTACCACTTTGTGCTGTGGTAATATTATTTAAAATTAAATCAGCCGTATTATTAGGAAGAACGGTTGCATTTTGTTTCCAGCTAAAATTAAGATCTGCCGCACTGAGATTACTCTTCAGTGTTAACACGTCTCCCGTACATACGTTCTGCAGACCAGATACTAAATTAGGTACAGTAAAACTATTTATCTGTATTGCTGCAGTAGTGGCAGTACAGCCAAGAGCAGGAGAATAAGTAACTGTATATTTACCCGGAGCGTTTACTGTAAGGGTTTGCGTATTTCCTCCAATAACTGTTCCATCCTTTCTCCATGTATAAGATGTAGTATTTGCTGTTACAGGAGATGTCAACGTTACCGTTCTTGCGTTACATAAAATCGTATCTGTTGACGTTACTGTTATTGCACCAACCTGATACGGGGACGCAACAGTTAATGCTGTTGTTTTAGTGTTTGTACAGCCCAGCAGATCGGTCACTTTTAATTGTGCCGATTGATTGCCGGAATTGAATTGCTGGAACGTAGTATCTTTAGACGATAGCTGACCATTGCTGAATGTCCAGGCATACACACCCCTGCCATACTTAATACCTGTTGGATCAACAACAAACCGATACGTATTGCCTGTACAGGAGGGCGATGTAACAATCATGTTGGCAACGGGTGGAGTTGATATGTAATATTTATTTGAAGAGGTATACATACATTTTACACCTTGCAAGTTTTCTGCCGTTACTGTTAACGTTACCGTGAAGGTATCCGTAGTGTTAAAAGTATGCTTTTGATCTCTGTTACCTGACCCTGTAAAATTCATGTCTCCGCTACCATCGCCAAAATTCCATGTCCATGCAATAATTTTATCCCAAGGTACATTAACAGACAGATCATTAAATTGCAGGTCTTGACCTACACAACCTGGTTCGTCTAGTTTAAATAGTGAACGTGCAAAAACCTCTACCGGAACTTTATAAAATTGACATCTGCGTGTTAGCGATACCGTATAAACACCTGCATTTGTATATGTTTTGTCAGGAGGTGTTGCACCCAGATAAGATGTTCCATCTCCATAATCCCAGCCCAATTCATCTGTAGGCCCTGCACTCTGCTGAAACTTAAATGGCTGACACAACGAGGTCTGATCAACAGTAAAAGCAACCGCTGCTTCTGTACAGGATGAACCGCCTCCACAACCAATTATACTCACATATCCATTATTAGAAATCTGCTCACAGGTTTCTAGTGTTACTTTTACTTTATAGGTATAATATTTTGCCTGATTCAATGGTTGATTTACAGGAATTGTAAATGATGTAGCACCCGATATAGGAGTGTTATCTACATACCATTGGTACGTATAATCCTGCCCTTCAAAAGTTGACAAGCTGATATTGGTTGCAGCACCTGGAGTAGGATCGGTGCAGACAACCAGATTATCTCTCGAAAACACATTTGCTTTTGGTAATGGTATCTGTTTAATGTACTGGCTGCCGTAATTCGAACAACCATTATTATCAACAACATTTACAGAATACATGCCTTCTTTTATAACAGGAGGTGTAGCAAGAGTTGAGAATGCATTTTTATCTGAATCTGCAAACCAGCTATACGAAACATAATTCTGCGCAGTAGATAAATTAAATGTATTTGTTCCACAGATCGTACCCGAATTAATTACTGGTTGTGGCAATGCATTTACTGTAATAGGCACATTAACTACTTGTGTACCGAAACGATCGTATGTTACTGTTAGTGTATGTGTTCCTGTCTGATTCCATTCAACAGTTATCGCATTGCTGCTTGAGCTCGTAATGCTGCCGCCACCATTTAAGCTCCATGTCAGATTCTTTGTAAATTCATCTGTGTTAAACGAATAATCAACCCGGGCATTCAAACATGCAGGTTTGCTGGCAATCACCCCATTACTAAGCAAAGTAGCTTTCTTAACATTAAGCGTTACCGGCACCCCGCTGCATGCAGATGCAAATATGTCTGTAACAGTTATCGCAAATGGATCTGTACCTCCCCATTTAATTGTATATACATTACCTGATTTATTTTGTACTACTCCGCCAACAATCTTAAAATCATAATTTGTATTAGCCGGAGACTTCACTGTATAAGTAGCTGTTTCCAAACCAGCGGGGTCAATCGTTACAGGGCCTTCTATACTGATGGTTGATGGTGTTGATTTTACAAAAACATTTTTTACAATGGTATATTCTTTTCCATTGCTGGTAACCAAAAGCTGAATCTGTTGAAAATTCGGATTATTAAATGTGAAATCAACCGATGTACCCCCATTGGTTGCTGTATTCAATGAGCTTGTCCATTGATACGTGGCAGATTGCAATGGATTTACATTTGCTGTATATGTTTTTGTGTCTCCTATACAAACTGTATCCAACCCGGTTATGGTATAAATAAATTTTGGCGTTACCGGAAGTACAAATTGACTTGAACTACACTGCCCTTTATTTGTAGTCACGGTAAGAGCAATATTATCTCCTGAACTAAACGAGTTCCTTTGTATAACTGCAGTATTGGAATAAAAAGACAATACCGTTCCGCCAACGGACGACCAGTTAAATACTAAATCCGTTATGGCCGCACTTGTCTGAGCTGTATAATTTTCGACATCATTAACAGCTAATTCCGTTTCTCCTGTAATACCTGTAATAACAGGTAATGCATGCACATTAACTGTTAACGTATCTGCCAATACACAGGCTTGTGCAGGATCTTGAGGCTTGGCAATTACCTGATAGGTACCCGCATCACTACCCCATGATACTTGACCGGAAGCAATAGTATTATTACCTGTTACCGCCCATAATACTGTACCTATATTAGCAGACACGAGGTAGTTCAAAGATGTTGATGTACAAACTTCTGTTGTACCTGTAACTTTAAATGCCGGTCTGATCTTTACAATAAGAGAATCTGTACTGCCGCACTTTAGCAGCTCATTATATGTAGTAAGATAGACGACTCCGCTTGTATCCGTAACATCCCACTGTACATCAATATCTGTAAGGTTGTAACCCTTGCTCGTTGTATTGATCGTGCCTCCTTTAATTGTCCAGGTGAAAAGGGTTGCCGGAGAATGGTCTTTTACAACCGTACCATAATGAGCAAGCCCGCCCTGACATACTTTTTGATTGCCTGTAAGCTGAGCATTAACAGGAACAATTGGAATCTCAATAGAAACAGGAATCTCACAAGCACCGGTACCGCAACCTGTAGCCAACAAGGTTATTTTACCATTACCTGTTGTACCATCGCCCCATAATACATGTATGGCTGTTGTACCCTGACCGCTTATAATACTGCCGCCAACAACAGTCCACACAAGACTCGAACAAGTAGCATCTGTTGTATACGTTTCATCAGTGCCCGGACACATAACCGATGCCGTAGATATAGTTGGAGCATTAATTGATTTAACCGTTATCTGTTTAGTAGTAGAATTTGACTGACCACAAAAATCCGATGCTGTTAATTGAACAGTATATACTCCTTCCTGTATATAGCTATAACTAGGGTTTACTTGCGTAGATGTTTGAGTATTTCCGAAATCCCACCGGTATAGATAATTATCAATGTTCGCTGTTGTATTTACAACATTTATTACTTCCGATTTACATACACTAGCCGGTATTGTAAATGCAGGTGTTATAACTGTATTAGCTGCATTAGGATCTACATGCGTTTCATAAGCACCAATATCAACCGTATCTGCAAAAATCCGGGCTGTAGCGTCTAAATCAAATAAAGTAGTAGCGTACGTATTATCTCCTTTATTGATTAATGGTGACTGACAAGACAAGCGATAATTGCCATTTGCAAAATCTACAAACTTAGGGTCTATGTCATAAATGTTTGTGCCGTTAAACCCACCTTGAATATCAGAATTTTTAACCGTTAACTGTATAACCGTATTTAAGGTAATACCGAGTGGAGGGTGTATCCCATTTTGCCAAAAGATTGAATTTACAATAGATTTGAAATTCGTACCAATCAATACATCTGCACCTGCTTGTGCTTTGTTATTTACAAAAGTAGAATTGATTATGTCAGTAGTTTCAAAAGCTGCTTGAGTAGTAGTACTTAAGTATATTGTACCAACATTTGTTCCCTGAGTTGTATTTCCGTCAAAAAGAGAATTCGATATTTTTAAAATGGAAGCATTATTTTCAAGGGCTGCACTTCCGTCTCTTGATTTATTGTTTTTAAAGATACTTGCATCAATCGTAACATTACCTGAAGCTGTATATAAAGCTCCGGCATTCAGGTTTGTTTGGTTGCCTATAAATGATGTTTTTGTTATTGAAAGATAACTTGCCACATAAGATGTTATACCATACGCCATCAATGCCCCCGAGCTCGTCTTTGTATTGGTTGTTGATGTATTGTTTTGGAATAAGCAATTGGTGAATTGAATACTATTTGATTTAGAACAAAAAGCTCCCCAGGTATCTGCGGTATTACCTATAAATTTTGTATCCGTGACTTTATGCTGAATGCTACTGTATACCTCTGAATAAACAGCACCTGCAGAACCAAAATACGGATTAGGAAATATTGAAGCATTGTTTTGAAACAAGCAATTTGTGATCTCAAGAGCTGGCGCCTGATTATAGATTATGCCACCTGTATTAGAAGTTGTATTATTTTGAAACGTGGAGTTAGATAAAATCAATTGACCGCTACCGGTTGAATTAACAGATATCAATCCATATTGATATCCTTCCAGACTACTCGTATATGTATTGTTTAAAAATTGCGAACTATCAATATGTATGTTTCCTACAAGATTCATCATATCGGAGCGCTGAGAAACGTATGCTGTTTTATTATTTTGAAATAAACAGTTACTGATTAATGTGTTTCCATTACTGCCTACCTGTTCAAGCAATCGAAGACCATTATTTTGAAAGAGTGAATTCTGTATATTAACATTACCCTGTGAAAACATAAATTCTGAACTTTCACTTGCACCTTTTACTCCATCAATCGTACAGTTTTTAAATGTTACCGTTCCAGGTGAATTTATACCCTGAGATACAAGACTAATATTCGTAAATGTCACATTATCAAATTCCAGATTTCCGCAATAAAATATCTGATAACCTCCGGAACCATTTTTGAATATAGAATTTGCGACTTTCGTTGTCTGCGGATTACTGTAATCAATATAAAATAATTCTCCTCCATTACCGAAACCGTCAAAAACACAATCATCTATTGTCAACGCATAGGTAGATGAATGTGCTAATATCTGGCCACAATTTGTAAATGTACACCCCTTAAACGACCAGTCAAGGGGTTGGTTTGAAGGAAATATTGTTGAACCATTATGATTCAAATTAACAGTACAATTCACCACATCAAGCTGTGCTTTCACACAATACATCACAGTTATTGATCCATTAAACTCTGAATTGTCAAATTTTATAGTTGAATAATTCTGAAAAGCCTCATCTCCTGGAACCGAACTTTCGGATATATATATCATTGTAGATGATAAATTCTTCAATGAGCTATTTGTAATAACAAGGTCGGTATGATGATTCAAAGCTATTGCTGTTGAAGCGTCAAAAAGATTACAATTATTTATTGTCAGCTTATATCTATCTCCTGCCTGAAAATTATTAGACTGTAGGATTGTATCGTAGAATCCTAAAACAGCTACTCCATAATTCGTAATATCCAGACCATCTATTAAAAATGTTTCATTTTGTTTTAAATTAAAAACATTCTGATAATATCCGGCACTATTAATTCCGCCCTGCAATACGGATGTATTTACAGTTAAATTGCGTGCATAAATACTTGTCTCAGTACCTGCAAAACCGCCGTATATGCTTATGCTATTATTAATAAAGTATCCAGTAGCACTTTTATACATAGGTGCTATATATGTACCTTTCGCCACCCAGATTTCGTCATTATCAACAGCTGCAGCAATGGCATCATCCAGTTTTTTAAAAGGTGTTGCCCAGCTGTTACCATTTAGAGTTGATCCTGTATAAGCGGAGTTAACATAATAAATCTTTGCAAAAAGTGTCGTCGTACTCAGCAGTAAAAAAAACAGTACAATGGCAGAAAATATTTTTTTCATTTTTATCTGTATTAATATTTTATTTTAATAATTGCGCTCATAATTGATCTCCTGCCATTCGGCAATTCAGCAATGATGGCGTAAGAATATTCCGTATTTGTGACAAGCCACTTATCGTAAAATTCTCTTTTGGTACCACTTACAAACTCGTAGGTCTCAACTGGCTTTCCTTCTTGCGAGCGCATGATTTTAAAACCGGTAGCCTGCTTGTTAAAATCCCAGGACAGCTTAATCATTTTATTGTCGCGACTTCCCACAGCCCGCAGATTCTTAACTACAGGAAAAGGATCTTTCTCCGGCTGCAGCACCCGTATTATTTGCTCTTCTGTCGAAAGCAAACCGGCAGAGTCTTCGGCTACTAATTTATACTGATACCAAACATCGGTTTGTGTGAGCGTGTCCCGTATTTTATTTCTTATCAGATCCTTTCCGGATAATTTTAATAAAGGAGTCCATTGAAATTCAAATTCAGATTTCTTATAGAGGTATTGATATTTTATATCTTCAGAACTGCTTGGTCTCCACTCAACCAGAATACCTGAATACGTTGCTTCATAATTTGTAAAGACAGCATTTCTTGGTGGTATTTTATCAGGCAAAACAACTTCACGATAAATCGACAACTCCGATGCATTATATACCTGATCAACCGCAACAATTCCATAATACATTTTTCTCCAGCCAGATTTAAGATTTACCTTTTCTACAAACACCGTATCAAAAATGGTTGTATCTGAAATACGAACGGGTTCCTTGTTTACATAAAATGCCTTGAACACACGGTATCCATAGATGTCATTCTCTTTCCCTTTTTTCCACTTTACTGTTACTACACCATTCGTGTCACATACACCATAAACTGTTATCGGAGGTGCAGGCGGTACGGAGTCAACCAGAAATCCTTCTTTCACTAAAGAACACAACGAATCTCCTGTAAAACCATACGCGCACACTTTATAATAATTGAATGCCGGTTTACCCAGACGGGTATCTTTATATGTATATATCTTACTTGACAGAGGTTGTGTATTAACTTTAGTCATTGCTCCTGTTGGTGACCGTGCCGTCCATACAGAAAAAGACACAATACTTTCTTTATCGGCTTCTGCTACTTGCCATTCCAGATCTATTGCTGAGTTATCCAAGGAAGAAGACTTTGTAATACTTGGTGCTGTAGTAAGAGGTGTAATAGCCTTAACAGTTAACACATCACTAAAAGGACTCGTTTGTTCAAAGCCATTTATCGCTTTAATTTTATAAAAATATGTCTTATTCATTTCAGGAAATGAATCAATATACTTCACTCTGTTTTCATCTAACCGAATTCCCATTTCACCAATATATGGTTGGTTGTTCACTTTTTCGTACGTGCCGTTTTTAGATGCCGAACGATAAATATCATAAGCAAAGTATCCAGAATGCTTTGGCTGAAGCCAATACAACTCTACTGCTTTATTGCCTAGCTGATAATCAAAGCCCAGTACTTTAGGTAATGTTGCAGGCGTATTCATATTCACAATAACTTCTGCTTTAACTTTTTTTGTGTCATTCAGAATTACTTCATATAAATATATTTTACCCGGCAAGGCTGTTTTATCTTCAAAGAACAAGCCCATTGCTTCAGAAGATTTATTCTTTAACAAGTTGGCCAGTAAAGACATTACATGTATATAATTTTTTTGCGTCTGTGCATCTGCAATACCCGATAAAGAAGACTGTGCCGGTGTTTCATTATCATTCATGATTCGGGCTGCAACCAGTACCTTTGCATTATTCAGATCCGGATTTGTTTTTGCTTCTGCTGTTATTCTTTCGCTCGACCATGCTTTAATCGGCTCCGGAGTCAACAACTCCTTTCCTACTACGGTCCACTTTCCTTGTACAACTTTCACTTCTGTCCGTTCAATTGTATAGCCCTTGTTTACTCCATTCATCCAAAGCGCATAGCTGGACGGAAGCCACTTTAATAAAACTTTGTTATCAGCAGAAACATTTGCAATTAAACCAAGACTATCATTTGCCTGTTGTGCAAATGAAGTCTGAGTCCATGCCAATACTAAAAGTATTCCTATTAATTTTAATTTTTTCATTCTATTTTATTGAACTGTAATATCATTTTGCAACGTAAAGCCTAAAAGCACTTCAGACGTCTTAATCTCTTTACCCGGCAAGAAATAGCCTAATTTATAATAATAGGTTGTTCCTTTAGGAAATACCGATGGTGCATTAGAACCGGCACTGCAATTGTTTTGCTGCTGTTGTGCAACACACTGAATAGCTGCTGAAGAATTTTTCTGATTCGCTGCCTCCAGCTCACTGAACACATTATATTGAATCAGTAATTTGTCGCTGTAATAACTATATGCTACACTATCCGGGAAATTGCTTCCTGAAGAAATAGAAAAATTCTGCGTAAGATCAGCACCAAGACTTCGTACTAACTTATCAGACATTTTAACTTCTTCTACTGTTAGCCCATACGTTTCAAGGCCAGAGAAACCTTCCGCAGTGTTTGCATCAATATCTTTTTGGTTGGGTTGTAATGTATGAACGATATTGGTTCCGCTTGCCTGAAGTGCTGACTGATTATAGTATGCGATCTTTTCTGAGAAACTGCTGAATTTACTGGTAGAAAAATTATACTCCAGTATTACGGTATCCTGCGGTGTTGCTGCATACGTACCAATCGTCTTTGTGGTGTCTTCTTTTACAGCAACGGATCTTTTCTGACCTGTGGTATATACTTTCGTTACATGTACCGTATACGACTTGTTGTTTTGAAGCAATGAATTGGGAATCGTATACGTAAAATTATCCTGCCCGGAACTGTTGTTAACTGTTACCGTTGTTGCACGCGCAACCTCATTGCCTGAATCGAGGAATATTACCTGATACGTATAGTCAGAAGTAATCTGCATCGGTTTACGAGGCAGTGTAAGCAATCTTACATAACCCGAGTTGCTTTCGCTTTTGTAATAATTCTCCATGCCCGGCATTGGATAGGCATACTGAACATTTGCCACCGGAATATTATATGGTTCAAATTTCGTTGTGAAAACAATCGTATCACGTTCAATTTTTCCTGAAGGCGACCAGTTTGCGCCATTCTGATATTGCAGCTGCACCGTTACAATTGCCGTAACTTTGGTGTTTTCAGGGAAAGTGATTGTTGGTGTTAATGTTAATTTTGTTTTGTCGTCGTTCCATTTCATTGTACATGGAATGACTTTGCCATTTGCACGCACATCAATATCTCCGCTGCCTACAGATCCACGGTATTGCACCATTTTAGAACCATCGCTTTCATCCGGCAATGAGAACTGAAAGGTCTCAATAGGTTTAACAAAATTCACGATAATATTTTCTGTAACATCTACGTTTGTAGAACCTGTTGCCGGTTCCATGGATTCAATAAACACAATGTTCTTATCTACTGATGCCGGATTACATTCGTCACCGAACTTCACTTTTAATGTTGCACTGCCGCTTATGATTTCTATTAATTTAAAGGATATGGTAACCTCGCCAACCATGTAACTTGGTTTTGGTAATTGCGCAAATACGTATGCCGAAATCGTTGCTTCGACCAAGGTAAAATCACCCTTACCAATTAAGGGAATACTACAATCGTATTTGCAGCCAACATTTATACCTCCCATAATAAATGCCTGGCCGGTTGCATACCAGTTGTTAATACCACGTTCTGCACCTGAACAATAAACCGGTTGTGTTGTTTGTGTAATTAAAATATCAAAGCCAGCAGCAACCCAGATTTTGGCATACGGTTCAACATCACAGCCTAAAAAATCAGCCTTCCCGTCAAAGCCGCCATCCAGACTTACTCTGACACCAAAAGATAAACCTGCACCTGTTTCCATTGCATTATAATCAATAGGCGCCGGCCCAAACTCCGGTGGCAACGGCATTATCGGAGGAGAAGGTAATTTGTTTCCTGCGCAGAAATACGCCTGACATTTAAAGAGGTTGAGGACTTCAATAGATGCCGGATCTGATGGGATACCCATATATACATACTTAGCCTGTGGAGAGAATAAAACAGCGATGTGTGCCGCTTTATAATCACTGCCACCGCCTTGAACCACGCCCAGTACATTTACATACACATCAAAATCTCCAATAAACGTTTCGGTAGTAAAGTCGTATTGTGTGAACCACTTCACACGTACCGAACCGGTTTCTTCAGATGGTTTTTCAGCTTTAATGGCTTGCTTATTTGCATCACTGGATAAACCATCCAGTTTGTCCGGCTGCATTTTATCCTTCATCTCTCCAACTGCCGGAGCCTTTACAGGTGGCGTAAATACTGCCACTTCGCCAAAGAAAGAAAACGTTAATATACCGCCATCCTGACCAAATTCTATTCCCAGATTTATTTTACCATTAAAGACTGCATCTGTTGGTACCGATTGTAAACCAATACCAGCCAGCAATCCCAGATGGACATTATAATTCGGCAAGTATGTTAAACCTGATGTAGTCTTACATTCTACAGTTGAATTCGGTGGGGGTGCTGTAGGCGACTGCATCTTCATGTGGTGATACAATCCTCCCGTGAATCCATTTATACCAACGAACGGACCTACAGGTATTACAGGCAATGTGATACCTGCATCAACAAACCAATAACGGTACGATGCACTACCGTCAACAATCACCGGAGGTGGTGAGTTAGGATCGGCTACTGCTTCAGGGCCATATCGTCCGAAAATACCGGCAACTTCAATTTTTAACTTGCCCTTCATGATGGTTAAACTTATATAACCACAAAAGCCCGTTCCGTAAGCAGGATCACCTTTGAAATTGGACAGCTCTCCATATAAATCAAAGGCATCGTTATGAACGTCTATGACAATTTTATCTAAGAAGAAATCATCATACTGCCATTTACCGGAAGCAGCATCCCGTTTTGTCCATATCGTAAACGTTGCACTTCCGCCAAAACCATCACCACCGCTTCCGCTGCTGCTACCACCGGAGCTTCCTGATTTTTGAAATTGAACCGTAAGCGATATCTTTAAACCCAGACGTTGGCCACCATTGTCTTTTATCAAACTGATGGAATCAATCGAAACGGGAAAGTTAGACATCATTTGTCCCGTAGAAGACATCTTAACGTAGCCGCCTTTCTGGATATCTACATAAGGTGATTTTGTTGTAATCAGCAATCCCGCAAAATCAAGTCCGAAACTTGCCGTTGGTTTCGCATTCGCATCGTCTGAAGCTTTCTTCGGTGTCAACATCAGACTGCCGTCCAGCACAACCGAAGGTGAAAATTGCTTGTTGTAATAATTAAAGTTTATTGTGGCATCTGCAATTTTTAATCTGGCCAGACCAAATGCCTGTACATCAAGTAAACCTCCGTCTCTGCTGATTGCCACATAACCTGAATATCGTATGTCGCTGTCTGCAATATTTTTTGTAAGCAGCAATCCAAAATCAACCTGACTTTCTTTTTTACAGATCGGTAGCGTTATACCTCCATATATTCCCGCACAGGAAAGCGAACTGGCAATAAGATTTAATCGTAAAGAATCAATTCTATATTCCCAGCTTTTAATGGTACCACTGTAGAAGGGATTGTTAGATGTACCTGAAGCCTTTGTTAAAGCTGTAATACCATTGCCATCAATAATTAAATCTTCTGAGCTAATTACTATTATTTCATTCGGGTTTTTTTCTTTAAAAGATTTAGGTATGTCGATCGTAATGCTTGGGATATAGATACCCTGCCAGGAAACACCATCAACCTGATCTGCCTGAACCGTTCCTCCTGCAGATGCACTTATTGCTGCGATTGAATCTTTATACCAGCTTGGCAAAGCAAACCCTGGAGCATTTTGCAATTCACTGTGATCTAATGTAATTGAATCTACAGTACATTTAAAACCAGGTAGATTGGTAAACTCAAACGTTGGTATCTGACTGAAATTGATAACAAAATTAGAGAGCTTATCTGCCTGAACGTAATAAATTAAAGACAACCTTTGTTTTGTGTCCTGATCTGTTACAATGGTTTGTTTATCAAAATTTACGGCACCAGCCAACGTAGCATTTTCAAAACCTTTACAGGTAAATGTTATAAAACAAGATTTATCAGTACCACCCGTTTCTAATCCGTCAAATTGAATATTATATCCTTTGCCTACTTTTAAAGAATCTGTTTTCAATAAATAAAGACGCAATTCTCCTGCAAAACCACCCGACCGGCTATACGGAACTTTATCTGCTAAAAAATACAATTGCTTATCAGATGAAATCGGAATTTTCATAAACACCTCGGCAAACATTCCATCCGGTGTCATGAAAACTTTATTGATTACAAGCGCATAGTTTTTATCTGCTGAAACAGGTAAAATTCCTTGCGGGAAGGAAAACTCTTTACCATCAACCAGTGCTTTATACAGATTATTGTTTTTAACATAGTCTACAGCATTATCAATCTTGCTGACATAACTCTGCGTCTGAGCTACAACATCCTGCGCTGAAGACAGCGTTTTCTGCGCAGCTCCTAATGTGTTTAATTGTGCATGTAAAAAATTTGAAAATGTTAATAATAGCAGTAATAATAAAACTCTTTTTAAATACAGGCCCATATAATTAGTACTCTGGAAAAACTCGTTTAATCTCTTCGGTTTATTCAAACAACTGAATGTAATGTTTTAACTAAATTGAAATATCAAATGTCGGCAGCATAAATTTCAATTTAAAATATATTAAAAGAATGCTTTAAATAAGTTTATTTTACTTATTTAAATTTCTAAATTTTAGCAAATATACTTTTTTTATTTGTTTTAAACTTATTGCATATAATAATAACAATATGACTATAAAAACATTTTATATTATTAATACCATAAATGATTGATCCTTTAAACCCATTGTCTATATTTTGGGTGTATGATTTTACAATAAGATGCATAAAAAAGCCTGTATGAACTCATACAGGCTTTTTTCTTAAAAACGAAAAGAGTGGCACCAATTAGCGCCACTCTTTGTATGTGAATTCTATATTGTCAGAATATCTCTTTCTCTTACCAGAAGTTAGACGGACAGATTACTCTGCCCTGAGGACGCAATCTGTAACCGATCACAATCTCAT